>Ga0160443_100002_pt1 | contig 1063709 bp, 895 predicted proteins | sample HID1972I_E1MG_FD_108244 | JGI IMG/M metagenome (GOLD analysis project Ga0160443, IMG submission 108244) | Enriched pill bug-associated microbial communities from UW Madison campus, WI, USA - HID1972I_E1 MG | ecosystem: Host-associated > Arthropoda: Insects > Digestive system > Unclassified ...
CTGGTCAAGCGGGGATCCATTTGGCTTTACGCCAAGACACTGGATGACCAGCGCTTCGCGCTGTTGAAAAGCGCTTCCCGCTTTCGCGGGGATGACGAACCAGTGTTGATCCGATTGACCCGATAGACTCCTACTCCCCAAAGACCGCGGTAAAGGTCAAACCATGGTGGGTCCCCCGGCAAAGCCGGGGGTTTCCCCCAAGACCAATGACGCCATCCTCCGACCGCCTACTGGAGGATCGATTCGGCGCGGAACAGACTCCAGCGTCCGCTCTTGCGCGGGTATCGCACCTCAGCTCGCCAGAGCGACGGTGACGCCGCTTTCCTGCGGCCGCCAGTTTGCGTTGTTCTCCCAGAACGCGACGCTGCGCCGGTACGCCTCGCGGTCCAGCCGCACGCCGGAGCCGCCCTCCCCCACGCCCAGCGCGTTGCGCATCATCGTGATCGGCGCCATCGGGATTTCCTCCGGCTCCATGGTGTAGAGGCAGCCGACGATGCCCCACTCGCCATCGATCGGCGAGCCTTCCTTCGCCAGTTGTTCGCGGCTGTAGAGGATCGGCACGAGGTAGTTCGCCACCGGCGGTTCGAGGCCTTCGAACCAGCGCACCAGCACCGGCAGTTCGTCGCGCGTGCGCGCCTCGTAGGCGCTGCGCAGGAGATGGCGGTTGCCTTGCGTGACTTCGACCACGGAACAGCGGGTGGAAGTCCAGTTGCGGTGCACGTGCAGGCGGCAGAACGGCGCGTAACCCGGCAGCACCGCGACCGGCGTCTCGTCGTTGAGACGGCGTTCGAACTCAGCGGGCGTGCAGTCGAGGATGGCGGTGCGGCGGCCATCGGCCGGGAACAGGCGGCTGCGGGCAAACGGGGTCAGGACGATGCTCATGCAGGGAGGGTGGCCGGAAACCTGCCGGCAGCATATCGGTCCAGCCATCTTCCGTAGGAGCAACTGCCTGCTACTTACCCGCTTGCGGGGCGGGATGGAGGGCGAAGCGCGTAGCGCCTAGCTTGCGCCGCGAAGAGCGCCCCCACCCCAACCCTCCCCCGCTTGCGGGGGAGGGAGTTGCCTCTAGGAGCGGCTTCAGCCGCGAACGGACGTTACGAGCGATCGCGCCTGAAGGCGCTCCTACGCGGTTTGCGGGCGGGTCAATCATTCGGCCCGGTGCAGCGGGTCGATCCGGCCACTGCCCCGGCCGGATCGACCCCGCCAGCTCGCTCAATACATTCATCGCGATATAGAGATATAATTCCTTTTCACGCTGGACACGACCGCCGCGATGACCCCGATCAGCTTCGAGTTCTACCCGCCCAAGACCGACGAGCAGCGCGCGCAGCTCGACCGCACCGTGGCGAAGCTCAAGGGCCATGCGCCCGAATACGTGTCCTGCACCTTCGGCGCCGGCGGCTCCACGCTCAGCTACACCGCCGAGACTGTGCAGCACCTGCTGCAGACCCACGGGCTGGACGCCGCGCCGCACCTGTCCTGCGTCGGCGGCACGCGCGAGGAGATCGCCGAGCTGCTGGCCAGGTACCGCGACATCGGCTGCCGGCGCATCGTCGCGCTGCGCGGCGACCTGCCCTCGGGCATGGGCCATCCCGGCGATCTGCGCTACGCCTCTGATCTGATCGCCTTCATCCGCGCCCAGCACGGCGACCACTTCCACATCGAAGTCGGCGCCTACCCGGAAATGCACCCGCAGGCCGAAGACGCGCTGGCCGACCTGAAGCACTTCAAGGCCAAGATCGACGCCGGCGCCAATGCGGCGATCACCCAGTACTTCTACAACGCCGACGCCTATTTCCATTTCGTCGACGCGGTGCGCGCGCTGGGCGTCGAGGCGCCGATCGTGCCCGGCATCATGCCGATCTCGAACTATTCGCAGCTGCGCCGGTTCTCGGAGCAGTGCGGCGCCGAGATCCCGCGCTGGATCTCGAAGAAGATGCAGGCCTTCGGCGACGACGCCGACAGCATCCGCGAATTCGGCGCGGACGTGGTTGCAAGGTTGTGCGAGCGGCTGGTGGCAGGCGGCGCGCCGGCGCTGCACTTCTACACGCTCAACCTCGCCAGGCCGACGCAGGCCGTCCTCGCTCGTTTCGCCTGACCCCGGCACGCGCCGCGCGAACGCGCGGCGCATCGCCTCACGCGTGCTCGGTGCGGTTGCGTCCCGTCTGCTTGGCGCGGTAAAGCGCCGCGTCGACGTCGCCATAGAACGCATCGGCATCGTCGTGCCGCGCAGGGTCGAACTGACCGCAGCCGATGCTGACCGTCACCGCGATCGCCTGGTCGAGCACCCGCATCGGCTGCGCGGCGAGTTCGTCGCGGAAGCGTTCCGCCCTGTCGAACGCCTCCGCGGACGCGGCCTCCAGCACGACGCCGAACTCCTCGCCGCCGAGCCGCACCGGCACGTCGCCCGGCCCGGCGAAATGCGCGCGCAGCCGCTGCGCCAGGGCAACGAGGCAGGCATCGCCGGCGAGATGGCCCAGGGTGTCGTTGATGCGCTTGAAATGGTCGACGTCGACGATCAGCAGCGAGATCGCCCGCCCGGGCGCCGCGCTGGCCACCGCGCGCACCAGCGCGGCGCCGAACTCGCGCCGGTTGGCGATGCCGGTCAGGCCGTCGACCTGGCTCTGCCGTTCGAACAGGTCGCGCTGCTGGCGCAGGTCCTCCTCGAGTTCGAGGCGCGTGCGGTATTCGCGATGGCTGCGCCGCAGCACCATGAGCATGTACAGCATGTATACCGCCCACATCACCGCCACCCAGCGCGCCACGCCGTCCCACAGGACCACCTGGCTGGGCACCATCACGCACAGGATCGTGATCACGGCGGGCGTGGTGCGCATGCACATCGTGTGCGCCAGCGCCATGCCGAATGCGCCGGAGAACAGCAATGCCACCAGCGGCGCGGGTTCGCGCAGCGCGATGAACGCCCACGCGCCGAATGCCCCCCACAGCGCCGTGGTGGCGAGCACGATGCCCCAGAGCAGGCGCAGCTTGCGCCGCGCCTCCCCGACGTCCGGCGCCTGAGAGGGCCGCACCAGGCAGCGCAGCCCCGCCAGGACCAGCAGGGTTCCGACCACCGCCGCGGCCTGCCAGCGCCATGCGTCGATCCCGGCGGCGGCGAACGCCAGCAGCGCCGCGACCGGATAGAAGAAACCGCCCAGGCGCGCGCGCTCGCAGGTTTCGCGCAGTTCCTGCAGCAGCAGGTTGCGTCCGCGCTGCGCGGCGCGCTGATGGATGAAATCGTCCGACGACATTCCCCGGCATCCGGCCACGCATCGCGCATCGCGCGACGTGGTCGCCGCCTCCCCCCGTGCAAGGCCGGCGTCCAGCGTAACCCGCCGGCACGGACATGCCCATGGGCTGGACATGAACGGCGGCGGCGGCGGCGGGCACCGCGTTCATCTCCGGATCTTGACGACCTGAACATCGGGCACGCCCGGACTTCCCGCACGCCGATGCCGACGCTAGGCTGCCCCGATGCGTTCGCCCTGCCGTGCCCTCGCCGCGTTCCTGCTGCTGCTCGCGGCGCTGGCCGCGTGGCCGGCATCGGCGCAGATCCGGCGCTGCGCGACCGAAGACGGCGGCCACGTCTACACCGACCGCGAATGCAAGGACATCGGCGCCACCGAGCGCGCGCCGCGCCAGGGCGTGGTCGAACAAGGCGGTCGCACGATCCGCCGCGACTGCAGCCGCAGCGTGCAGGACCTGGTGTTCGAACTGACCGCGGCCATCGACGGCAGGGACGTGAACCGGCTCGCGGGCATCTACCATTGGCCCGGCACGTCCTCGCGCAACGCCTACGCGATCATGGGCCGGCTGGACGCGATCGTGAACCGGCCGCTGGTCGACATCACGCCGCTGCAGCCCCCGCCGTCCCTGCCGAGTCCGGCCGCCGTCCCGCAACCGCTGGCCTGGCAGACCGTCCCGCATGCCGCTGCGCAGAATCCGGCCGCGCCGGCGCCGGCCGCATCCTCTGCGGAAGACGAACTGCCGGACGCGGTGAAAGCCGCCGCGACCCGCCACCAGAACGCGCGGCGTGCGCCGACCGGACTGGTCGTCGACCAGACCGTCGCCAACCGCATCACCCCGCTGCAGACGGTGTTCTCGCTGCGCCGGCACCTGAACTGCTGGTGGGTCAGCCTGTAGCTCGACCGGGCGGCGTTCCGAATCGAGCGAAATGGCGCTTTCCGCATCGAGGACGCGCCATGCAGTACCGAGCCGGCAGCGGGTCGCGTCGAACACATTCCCTCGGCACCAAGGTCGGTGGCAACCATCACTCCGGCACCCTGGTCGCGCGCGAAGCGCGGCGGCTCGGCTTCGGCGGGGGCATCGCCATGGCCTCGACCGGTCTGCCCAGCGAAGGCGCGGGCGAGAACCTGTTCCTCGTGTTCGACAGCGCGCATGCGCGCATGCCGGTCAGCGCGACGCTGCTCAACGGCATCACCCGCAACTCGATCATCGCCTTGGCGCGCGACGCCGGGCTCGCCGCGATCGAACTCAACCTGCCGCGCGTACTTGTGCGACGACCTGTTCCTGTGCGACACGGCCGCGGAGGTCACGCCGATCCGCTCCATCGACGGCCGCCAAGCGGGCGCCGGCAAAGCCGGCCCGGTCGGGCGTCGGATCCAGGACCTGTTCGTCGGCATGTTCGACGGCAGGACGCCCGACAAGCACGGCTGGCCAGAACCCGCGTAGAGCGTTCCGGACTCGCACCCCGTAGGAGCGCCTCCAGGCGCGATGCTTTCCGTCCCGTTGCCCGGGAAAGCAAGAGCATCGCGGCCTGGAGGCGCTCCTACGGGTTGCGGTCCCTGTCCGCGGCGTCGCCGGTCAGGGGCACGAAACGCACGAGCGAGACGCTGCGCTCATGCAGACTGCCGTCCGCGCGTTTCTCGACCACGCGCAGTTCCTGCGCCGCATGGACCGCTCCCACCGGGATCACCAGCCGGCCGCCCGGCTTGAGCTGGTCCAGCAGCGGCCCGGGAATGCGCTCCGGCGCCGCGGTCACCACGATCGCGTCGAACGGGGCATGCTCCGGCCAGCCCGCATAGCCGTCGCCGGCCTTCACGACGACGTTGTCGTAGCCGAGTTCGCGCAGGCGCCGCTGCGCCTCTTCCGCCAGCGGCGCGACGATCTCGATGCTGTAGACCTCCTTCGCCAGCAGCGCGAGCACCGCCGCCTGGTAGCCCGAGCCGGTGCCCACCTCGAGCACGCGATCGTCCGGCGACGGCCGCGCAAGCTGCGTCATCAGGGCGACGATGTAGGGCTGGGAGATGGTCTGGTCGTGGCCGATCGGCAGCGGCCCGTCGCGATAGGCGTGCGCGGCGAGGCCCGCGGGCACGAAGCGGTGCCGCGGCACGGTGCGCATGGCGTCCAGCACGCGGCGATCGTCGATGTCGCGCCCGGCGAGCTGACGCTCCACCATGTCGCGGCGCAGCGCGACGTCATCGCCGGCCGGCAGGCTCGGCTGCGCGCACGCGGCGACATGCGCGCAGAACAGGCCCAGCGCCCATCCCGGCCATCGCCATCCGCGCAATGCAGTTTCGCTCGCAGGCTTCATCGGTCGCCGCCCGGCCAGCACCGTGTCGAGGATGGCGCAAGCGACGTTGCGCCGCCGTCAAGACCGACCCCGGGTCGCCCGCGGTCGGGCTTCAGGCCGCAGGCGTTGCATCCTGGTCGGGCGCGAACGTCAGCGTCGCGACCACGCCCTGCGACTCGCCCGGCACCACGATCACGTTCCAGCCATAGAGCGCGCACAGCCGGCGCACGATCGACAGGCCGATGCCGCCGCCCTGCGAATGCTCGGCGTGGGTGCCGCGGTAGCCGCGCTCGAACAGGCGTGCGGCGTCCTCGGCGCTGAGGCCGGGCCCCGAGTCGATGACGTCGACCGCCCCGTCCAGCAGCCGCACCACCACCTCGCCCTGTTGCGTGTACTTCACCGCGTTGCCGATGAGGTTGCCGAGCGCGACCGTGACCGCCGATTCCGGCGCATCCACCACCACCTGCCCCGGCTCGCCATCGAGCCGCAGCGCCAGCGGCTTGCTGCCGAGCTGGCCGCGGTGCGCGTCGAACAGCTGTTCGGCCACCTTCGCCACGTCGGTCGCGCCGCGGCCGCGCTCGTTGCGCGAAAGCAGCAGCAGCGCGCTGATCAAATCGGTGCACTGCTGCTCGGCGCGCTGGATGCGCAGCAGGCGCGCCTGCGTCTTCTCGTCGAGGTCCGGCCGCGACAGCAGCAGCTCCGCCGCGCCCCTGATCACCGCCAGCGGCGTGCGCAGCTCGTGGCTGACGTCGGCATTGAACTCGCGGTCGCGCTGCACCACCTCGGTCAGCCGCGCGGCGTAGTCGTCGAGCGCCTTGGCCAGTTCGCCGACCTCGTCGTCGGGGAAATGCGGGGCCAGCGGCTCCGGCGAGGTGGTGTCGCCGGAACGGCCCAGGCGCTGCGCCAGTTCGGACACCGGGCTCATTACCCGCGATGCCGACCACCAGCCGACCACCAGCGACAGCAGGCTCAGCAGCGCCACCAGGATGATCAGCGCCGTCCGCAGCCGGTTCTCGCTCTCGCGCTCCTCGGCGATGTCGTAGGCCAGGAAGAACCAGTACTGCGCATCCTTGCGCACCGCGAGCCGGTAGATGCGCTTCTCGCCCCCGCTGCCTTCCGATTCCAGCTCGAAGACCCCGTTCGGCAGTGCGCGCCACTCGTCGGGGACGCGCTCGAGCCTGTCGACGCTGAACATGCGTCCCTGGATCTTCTCGAACGCGACGCCGACGGCATCCGGATCGCGGTAGAACCCCTCCGCGTACAGGTCGTTGTTCCTGACCAGCGTGTCCGAGATGACCCGCGCCTCGACCCGGTTCTGCACGTAGAACGTGGCGGCCGCGATGAAGGCCGACAGGAACATGCCCAACAGGACGAACGACAGGATGATGCGGCTGCGCAGCCGCCTGCGATAGCGCCGACGCTTGCTGCGGACGGAATCGTCCGGGCCGTCGTCAGCCTGCGCCATCGGGCGCGGCGATGCGATAGCCGATGCCATGGCGGGTCTGGATCAGCGGCACGTCGAATGGCTTGTCGATCACGGCGCGCAGGCCGTGGATGTGCACGCGCAGCGAATCCGAGTCCGGCAGTTCCTCGCCCCAGACGCGGGTCTCCAGGTCCTGTCGCGTCACCACCGCAGGCGAGGCCTCCATCAGCGCCTGCAGGATCTTCAGCGCGGTCGGGTTGAGCTGCACCAGCTTGCCCTGGCGGCGCACTTCCAGCGTGTCGAGGTTGTATTCGAGGTCGCCGACGTCCAGCACCCGCGTCTGCACGCCCTTGCCGCGGCGCGAGAGCGCGTTGAGCCGCACCTCGACTTCCTGCAGCGCGAAGGGCTTGACCAGGTAGTCGTCGGCGCCGGAATCGAAGCCGGCCAGCTTGTTGTCGAGGCTGTCGCGCGCGGTCAGCATCAGCACCGGCGTCTGCTTGCGCGCGTCGTTGCGCAGCTTGCGGCAGACCTCCAGCCCGTCCATGCCCGGCAGGTTGAGGTCGAGCACGATCGCATCGAAGTCGTGGACCACCGCCAGGTGCAGGCCGGTCACCCCGTCGGCGGCGAAATCGACGGTGTGGCCGCGGTCCTCGAGATAGTCGCCGAGGTTGGCCGCGATGTCCTGGTTGTCTTCGATGACGAGGATGCGCATGCAGCGGATTCCGTAAGGTCGGCCTTCTTGGACCGCGCATGGTCATGCGCGGTTCCGCCGGGCGCGGGAGGAGGGATTCTGTCACACGGCCCTGTCGGCGCCCCGTAGACGAGCGCCCACAAAAGAGCCCAGACGATGCCATCGCCTGGGCCCAAAGTACTGCCCCGATTACCGTAATCCGTTGGCTGACCCTTGGACAAGGAAACAGGAGAGAGCGCGGAATCCGGTCCCGACAAGGTAGCCCCGGAACGATTAAGCAGTCGTTAAACCGCGGATGAACTATTTGTTAAATGCGCGTCGGCGGCGGTGCTGTCGCGTCTTGCCTGTTGCCGGCATATTGGAGCCTGAGACGGCAAGTTCGACGATTTTGGCAGCAACATCGACGCCGGTTGCCTCTTCGATCCCCTCCAGTCCGGGCGAGGCGTTCACCTCCAGCACCAGCGGCCCGCGACGGGACCGGATCAGGTCCACGCCGGCCACCCCCAGCCCGATCACCTGCGCCGCGCGCACGGCCATCGCCTGCTCCTCGGCCGTCGACTCGATCGCGGTCGCGGTGCCGCCGCGATGCAGGTTGGAGCGGAAGTCGCCCGCCGGCGCCTGGCGCTGCATCGACGCGACCACGCGGTCTCCGACGACGAAGCAGCGCAGGTCGGCGCCCTCGGCCTCGGCCACGAACTCCTGCACCAGGAAGTTGGCGTACAGCCCGCGCAGCGCCTCGACCACGCTGCGCGAAGCCGACAGCTTCTCGGTCAGCATCACCCCCGCGCCCTGGGTGCCCTCGTTGAGCTTGATGACATGCGGCGGCGGGCCGAGCAGGGCCAGCAGGTCGGCGGTGTCGTCGGGGTTGTCGCCGAACACCGTCGCCGGCAGGCCGATCCCCTGCGCCGCCAGCAGCTGGTGGCAGGCCAGCTTGTCGCGCGCGCGCGCGATCGCCGCCGCCGGATTCGGCGTGTGGCTGCCCATCAGTTCGAACTGCCGCAGCACCGCGCAGCCGTAGCGCGTGATCGAGGCGCCGATTCGCGGGATCACCGCGCCGTAGCCGTCGATCCCGCGCCCCTTGTAGCGCATCGCGAAGCCGGTGTTGCCGATGCGCATGTAGCAGCGCAGCGGATCGAGCACGCGCACGCTGTGGCCGGCCGCGCGCGCGGCCTCCACCAGCCGCCGGGTGGAATAGAGCTTGCCGTTGCGGGAAAGGATCGCGAGCTTCATGACCTGCCTGCGCCAGCGAAAAACGGCGGCCCCATCGAACGATGGAGCCGCCTGGAAGTGAAGCCGGTGAAGGGAATCGGATCTGACTCCTAACCGACTGAGCTGGAACGATTCTCCGATCGCACACGAAGCCTGGACTGGTGCTTGGGCTCAGTGTAGCCACCCGCCCGGCACCGGACAATGCACATGTTCCCGGCGCAGGCCAACCACGACACCGGCAGCCTGTTCGACATGGCACCTGCTGAAGAACTGGGCCTCCTGGGCTGGTGCAATCGCCGCAAAAGCCCCCTGCTTGCTCATGGGAAACAGGGAGCCACGAATCCCTTCATGTCATGCGCTTGAAACGCCGCCTGTCCACTGGGCCAGAAACGCGGCGACCCGTTCTTCGATCCGGCTCTCGACAGTCCGCAAGCGAAGCAGGGGAATGTGGCTCTTATCCAGGATGCCGTTCTTCAGGGCATCCCGCTCGGCCTGATCCGGCCTGTCATGGGAAGCGCCATCGACTTCGATCACGCCCAGCGGCAGTTTCCCCACCTTGAAATAGAGCACGAAGTCGCAGCTGGCGCGGCGCGCCATGAATGCCCGCTCCCGCTCCGTCAAGGCGGGGTTGCTCGATGAGGCCACCTGGCTCAGCGCGACCTGGGTGTGGAAGGTCAGCGCCCGACCGGATGCTTCCGACATCGCCTCCCGCAGCACCTGCGCCAGGATCTGCTCGGACTTGTAGCGCGAATCGGCAGGCCGCAGCTTTGCGTTGAGCCGCGCCAGGGATTGGTCGTATTCCCTGTACAGCAGGTCGAAGGCCGAGACCACGGGAGCGCGATGGACCTGCCCGTCATCCGCGTAATAGGTGACGTAGCGCACCAAGGCGGCGATCGGTCCGTTATTGGCGGCAAAGACCTCATCGCCCGTCACCAGGGTGAACCGGTTCTTGGCCCTGGACACCGCCACGTTGACCATGCGCGGGTCATCCACGAAACCGAGCCGGACCTGGCTGCTGCGCTTCTTGTCCAACACGGTGGAGAAGACGATCTCGTCGCACTCCCGGCCCTGGAACTTGTGCACGGTGTCCTTGATGAAATCCGCGGGCAGGTACGCGTCGGAGAGCCCGACCTGGGCGCGAAACGGCGCGATGAAACCTCTGCCGTCCTCGTCCTGCCAGAGACCTTCCTCCGCCTCGTCGAGTATCTTGAGCAACGAGTCCAGCTCCCGCAGGTTGGTGTTCTTGCGGGTGTGGTTGCCCTTGGCCGTGACCACCAGGCGCAATGCCTGCTTGCCGTCGTCCCGCGTCATCGGAATCAGAGCATTGTCGTAGAACTGCTGGTTGCAGAACTGGATGATCCTGGGGTGGCACCGGTAGTGCTCTTTCAGCAGCGTCCTGGGAAGCGCCTCCTTGAAAACCTTGAGGCACGAGTCGAGAAGACTGTGCTTCTCGCAATCCCAGTCGCTGGAGGGCGCCTCCAGGCCCAACGCCACGGGAATGTGCGCCAACTGCCTGTCGTCGCCGACGATGACCAGGTTCTTCGCGCACCCCAGCGCCAGGACGCCCGGAACGATGTCCTGCTGCGAGGCCTCGTCGATGACGACGTAGTCGAGCACCGCCCCCGCTTCGATCGAATTGACGATGGAGTGCGTGCTGCTGCCGAGAATCGGAAAGCGCTTCACGAACGCATCGAAGTTCCGCCGGTAGTCCTTTGCCTCGAAGGTTTGCGAGTCCTGAACATGCGCATGAAGATGGTTCTTCAGATATCGCATCGAGCCTGCCGTCAATTCATCCAGCAGAGCCTGGAACTCGCCCTGTTCCAACGACGCCCGGCAAGCTGCCAGGGCCGCCTCTTTCTCCCGCAAGGCCCGGTCGTAGTAGTGAAGCTGCAGGGCATGGATGGCGGATTGGCGCCTGTCCCCGTCGTCGAAAGGCTTGGTGCGGAAGATCCTGAAGTTGAGCAGCAACGCGATCCTGTCCCGGAACCTGATCCGCTTCTCCGCAAGATGCGACAGGTAGGCCATCAGGTCCGCCGTTTCGCATGGGGACAGGCCGTACTTGTCCAGGGATGGCGAGGCCTGCACCCCGTTCTCCTGCTGCCACTGCAGCATATGGCGCCGCTCGATGGCCAGTTCGTCCACTTCGGCCTGCAGTTGCGCGGCCGTGTTGTGCGCCTGCAGGTGGTCTTTCAACTGCGCCAGGACTGCCTGGATGCGCGCCATCGCAGGGGGAGGTTCGGGCACGCCTGGCGGCACCGTCGGCATGCAGGCGAAGAAGGCCTCTCGATGTTCTTTGCTTCCTAGCCGGGCAACCAGGTAATCCAATCCGTACCTGCCCAGTTTTTCATACACGTTTTCCACGGCCGCGTTGTTGTTGGACAGCACCGCGACCGTTTTTCCGCGCACCAGGACATTGGCGATGATGTTCAGGATCGTCTGGGTCTTGCCCGTGCCCGGTGGGCCCTCGATCAGGCTGACTTGCGAAGCAAAGGCCTGCTCGACCGCCACGAGCTGGCTTGCATTCACGCCGAACGGATAGATCAGGGGCTCCGCCTGCACCTGCCGGGCGAACTGTCTCGTGCAGTAGGCATGCAAGACGGTATCCGATCGGGCTGGCAGCTTCTCCAACTGACGGACCACGTTGGCGGCGATCTGCTTCTGCATCTCCGAGGCGGCCTGCTCCTCTCGTGCGTTTGCCACGGCAATGAAGTAACCGAAGATCGCCTCGTCCTTCATCGTGGCCTGCGGGACGAACTCGATGTTGCCGTCCAGCTTCCAGACATAGGGCTTGGAATTGCCGGGATAGCGGACGACGGCGTACTTCTCGCCGTAGATAACCGCCGTGTCGGCGGCACTGGCGACCGCACTTCCCTTTTTCACCAGCAAGACGTTGTCCAGTTCCCGGGTGGGCGTAATGCCGCAGTCGCTGAGCAGCCAGGAAAATGACTTGCCAGAGTGGAAATGGCAGGCCAGCATCAAGGCCGCATCCTGTTCGTTCCATCGGATCTCCCAGTCGCTGATCTGCCGGGTTCTGTATTCACCGTGGACGCGGATGGAAACACGGATCTCTTGCGTCATATATCCTTGTACAGGCTCGATTGAAGCCCGGAAACATCCGCCACCTCGGAAATCGAATCCTGTGATTTTTCGAGTTTAGGGATCCATCTTGCCATCACTGCCTGCTCGTTGATTCCCGGTTGCCGCAGCTTTTGAGAACGGCATGGGCTTTCCGAATCCGAACCGGAGTCTGGACGATACGATCACTTTCGATCGTGACCTAAGTACTCGGCGGCCCCAACCCTGGATGGGCCGCCTTCGGCAAGGTAATCCGGTTCTTTGACGTGGCTTGGCGAGCATGTCCGGCCACGGGGCAGGCACCCTTGCCCCGGTTCAAGCCGGCAACCCGCCCTGGGTTCCTATGTCCGGGCGCCGGCCGTGCTCGGCCTGGAGAACGATCTCCAGGCGCTGGCTGCCGGCGACAAGGTCGGGCGGAAGCTGCAGGATCTCGCCTTGGCACCACGGCCAGCGCGCGGATCACGCACCGCCGGCAAGCTCATCGGTTCGACCCCATCGTCGCGGAGATGGAGTTCCCGAAGCCGACAAGCAGGCGCGTCATTGTTGATGTGCCCGATCGATGGCGGCCTCTACATCCTGCTCGGTGATTTCCAGCCGCCGCAGCTTTTCGCGAACGGCATGAGTCTTCTGAGTCCGAACCGGGGTCGGGACGATACGACCGCCCTCGATCTGACCTCCAGGTACTCGGCCGCCCCGAGGCTGGACATGACAGCCGTCGGCAAGGTGATCCGGCGCTTTGATGTGAGCTTGACGAGCATGTCCGGTCTCCGGGAGCGGTCCAATCTGTACTGCATCGTGCTGCCAAGCGGGATCCACCCAGCTGCGCAGCGACCAGCCCCAGCAATTTTAACGCTATTATAGACAATATTCAGATATTTTGTCTAGAATAGAAAACATGCCCCGCAAGCCACCCATCGTATTCCCGCAAGAACAACGCCTGCTCTCCGAACTGGGAGAGCGGCTGCGCCTTGCCCGCCTGCGGCGCAAGCTGAGCAACGCCGTCGTGGCGCAGCGGGCCGGCATCTCGCGAACCACCTTGTACAAGGTGGAAGCCGGCGACGCGGGAGCTACGCTCGGTTCATACGTTCGGGTGCTGGCCGTCCTCGGCCTGGAGAACGACCTCCGAGCGCTCGCCGCCGACGACAAGGTTGGACGGAAGCTCCAAGACTTGGCCCTAGCACCACCGGCGCGGCGGCCGCGCGTTGCCGACAAGCGTACCGGTTCAGCCCCGCCGCCCGACACGAACCCCTCGTCATGAGCTCGCCGGACAACGTGCTGGAAGTGTGGCTCGACAGCGACCTCGGCCCCGCCTGCCAGGTCGGCACCCTCGCGCATGACCGCGGCCAGATCCGCTTCCACTACGACCGCGACTGGCTGGACACCCCCCGGGCCTTCGCACTCGATCCGGATCTGTCGCTCGACGAACACCCCTTCTTTCCGAAGCCGGAACTCGGCAACTTCGGAATCTTCCTGGATTCCTCGCCCGACCGCTGGGGCCAGAGCCTCATGAAGCGCCGCGAGGCGCTGCAGGCCAAGGACGAGAAGCGGGCGCCGCGCACCCTCTACGCCTGGGATTTCCTGATCGGCGTGCAGGACTTCACGCGCCAGGGGGCGCTGCGCTTTCGCCGGGCGGATACAGATACCTTCCTCGGCAACGAGAAAATGGCGGCCCCGCCGATGACCACCCTGCGCGAACTCGAAGCCGTCGCCTATCAGCTCAGCAGTCGCCGGATCGACGATCTCGACGCGCTGCGGAAATGGCTGGCCGTATTGGTAGCGCCAGGCGCCTCCCTCGGCGGTGCCAGGCCGAAGGCCAACTTCACGGAAACCGACGGCTCCCTCTGGATCGGCAAGTTCCCCGCGCGGGACGACGACCGGGACGTGGGTGCCTGGGAATACGTGGCACACAACCTAGCCCGGAAGGCCGGCGTAGACGTGCCTCCAGCCAGGCTGATCCGGCTGAGCAACGACTTCCACACCTTTTGCATTCAACGCTTCGACCGCGTGCAGGACACGCGACGCTTCTATGCCTCGGCGATGACCTTGCTCCGCAAGGAGCACAGCGAAGGCACCAGCTACCTCGAACTGGCGCAATTCCTGCGCGCCCGGGGTGACGCCGCGCACGCGGATGCCGATCTGGCGCAGTTGTTCCGGCGCGCCGCCTTCAACGTCGCAGTCGGCAATCGGGACGATCATCTTCGCAACCACGGATTCGTGCTGGGTGAGACGGGGTGGCGACTGGCCCCCGCCTTCGACGTCAACCCGAACATCGACAAGGCCGAGCACGTCTTGAATCTTGACGACGCTGGCAACCGGCCGAGCCTGGAGACGGTCCTCGGCACGGCGGCGTTCTACGGACTTGGCGACGACCAGGCCCGGCAGGTCGCGGAAGAAGTCGCAGCGGCGGTCGATGGATGGCAAGACGCCGCACGCAGGGCTGGCATCGCAGGCGCCGACATCAACCTGACGGCTGGCGCCTTCTCGGCCCATGCGGAGTTTCGTGCATCCGCAGGCCGGCCCTGATGCCCGTTCGCATCAGAGTGCGACATCGCCCTCGATCTCCCCATCTGGATCAACGCCGCGGCTGCCATGCGCCTGGATGGTCGGATCCTCATGTTCACCCCTTGCGCGACAGAGCCGGCCCGAAAGATGGACTAAAAATCGCTGACTGTCGGCGGATTTCGGTAGACGTCCCTGGAACGTCTCATCTACGAAGAAAGGGGCCTAAGCCCCTGATTCGAAAAGCTCCATGAACGTCAGTGACGGTCCATGGCCTTCAGTAGATGGAGCGGGTGATGGGAATCGAACCCACGCTAGCAGCTTGGGAAGCTGCAGTTCTACCATTGAACTACACCCGCGTTCGCGACCAGTCTATGCCCGGCCGGCGCGGCTTGGCAACGCACCGCAGGCGCCGGGCCGTTGCGCGGCCCGGCGTCCCGCGCGGTTCAGAAACCCGCGCCCAGGGTGGCGAACGCGGTGGTCTGCTTGCCGCCCTTCTCGCCCGCGTTCAGGCTCACGCCGAGGTTCGCGTCGAGGCCGAACAGCGAGGTGCGCGCGCCGATGGTCAGCGTGGCGTAGGTGTCGTCGTAGTCCAGCCCCGGCACCGCGTAGGCCAGCCCGGTGGTCTGCGACTGCGCGAACGCCTCCTCCGCGCCGTCCTCGAACTCGCGATCGAGCGTAATGCGTGCGTACGGCGCGAGGTGGGCGTTGATCGCGTAACTGGCCTGCCAGCCGACGCTGCCGATCAGCGAATCGAAGTCCTGGTCGGGGAAGGCCAGCGAGGTCGACGAGGCCGGATCGCTTTCGGCGAAGCCGTCGATCTCGATCTTCTGCGCGACCACGCCCAGCACCGGACCGTGCCTGAGCGCGCCCTCGCCGAAACTCCATCCGGCCTGCAGCGCGGCGGTCAGGTTGCTGCCGTCGGTCGAGCCGCGGTGCACGCGCGTCACCGGGCCGAGCGGGACCTGGCGGTTGACGTCGAAGTCGAGCCGGCTGTAGCTGAGCTGGCCGTTGACCCAGGCGCCGCCTTCGGAATACCAGCCGACGAAGCCGCCCAGCGTCGCCTCGCCCTGGTCCCAGTCGCCGCGGCGCAGGCCCCAGTCGTTGCCCTGGCGGCCGTAGCCGGCGAAGCCGCCGTACACGAGGTTGCCGCTGCCCCAGCCCAGGCCCGCGGTCAGCGCCGGGCCGGCGCCGTCGTAGTTGTCGCCGTGGCCGTAGCGCTGGAAGTCGCCGCGCACGTCGACCCACCAGCGGCGGCCGTCCTGTTCCGGCGCGACCGACAGCTGCGCGCCCACGCGCTCGGCGCGGCCGCGGCCGGTCATCGCCGCCGAATGCGGCAGCACCGCGATCTGGCGCGGGCCTTCGATCATGGCGATCGCGAGGTCGGCGACGATCCGGTGCGCGCTGGAGCTCGGATGCACGCCATCGGCGAACAGATAGGTGTCCGCCGCGCCCGGCGTGACATAGGTGCCCGGATGGCAGGTGATCGACTGCGCGGTGATCTGCGGCTGGCAAGCGGTACCGGTGACGTTGGCGAAGCCGTATTCGGCAGGACTCGCCACCACTTCGCGCAGGAAGGTGAAGGTATCGACCGGGATCACGCGCAGTCCGTTCGACGACAGCCCGTCGTAGAGCGCGTTGTTGTAGGCGGTGGCGATCGCCGTACCCTGCGCGGCCGCGGCCGGTCCCTGCGCGAGGAAGCTCGGGGTGATGCCGATGTCCGGGATGTTCGGCACCAGCACGTAGCGCGCGCCTGCGCCCTGCAGCGTGCCGACGATACCGATCTGCGCGGTCACCGCCGCGCCGATGATCTGCTGCGCCTGCGAGGGGTCGGCGGCGATCGCGAACAGGTCGTTGGGGCCGCCCCAGACCGTGAAGAGCGCATCGGGATCGGCGCGGCCGCCGTTTGCGGCCAGGTAGTTGGAAGCCTGCGTCGCCAGCGACGGCGTCAGTCCGAACGGCGGGCCGATGCGGTCGGTGGCCACCATCGCGCCGCCGGCGGCGTAGTTGTCGCCGGACTGGCCGTTGCCGTTGGGGCTGGCGTTGGTGCCGTAGTAGTCGGCCAGCCATTCCGCCCAGACCAGGCCCGGGTTGGTGGTGAAGCGGCCGAGGATCGCGGCAGCGGGATCCTGCTGCACCAGCAGCGGCCGGAAATAGCCGGCATCGGTCAGGCTGTCGCCGAAGAAGACGGTGCGCGAGAACGTATCGCCCGCCAACGCGGGCGTCGCGGCCAAGGCCAATGCGGCGGCCAGCAGCCGGGTGGCGGGAGCGGGGCGGAACTTGTTGTTGGAACGAACCATGCGGGAACTCCGGAAAGTGGGCCGGCGGCCCCAATACGGGGCCGCATGGTGGCAAGTGTCACCGAACGGCGCCGGCGGCTCACGCCGCGGTGCCGCACGCCCGGGATGCGCCCGGCGCGCAGGCGGGCGACAATCGCGCCCATGGACATCCAGCTCAATGGCGACGCGCTGTCCGTCGCGGAAGGCGCCACCGTGCAGGCGCTGCTGCTGCAACAGGGGCTCGGCGAGCGCCGGGTCGCGGTCGAGGTCAACGGCGAGATCGTGCCGCGCAGCCGGCATGCCGGCCACGTGCTGGCCCAAGGCGACCGCGTCGAGATAGTGCACGCGCTGGGGGGCGGGTAGCGGCGTGGCGGGCATGGCGGCAGGCGGACGAGACCATTGCACGCGCCGGCCCGCCCCGCCGATGTCATCCCGCCGATGTCATCCCGCCGATATCGTGCCGACGATGTCGTCCTGGTTGGATTGTCATCCCGAGCGAAGCGAGGGGTCTCGCTTTCGACGCGCCGGATGCGAGACCCCTCGCTTCGCTCGGGATGACATCACAACCGGGATGACCATCCGCCCCGGACACGGCGACGTTCCCGGGACGGCCATTCCATGCATGCGCGGTTCCTTGCATCCGCAACCTGCCCGTTCCCTGACCACGCGCCTCACCACCACCCCGCTTCACCCTGCGTTTGCGCGATAATCCCGCGATGACCGCAGCGCTCCCTTCCGATGACGCCCTCGTCATCGCCGGCAAGTCCTACCGCTCCCGCCTGCTGACCGGCACCGGCAAGTTCAGCGACCTCGACGAAACCCGCCGCGCCACCGAGGCTGCCGGCGCGCAGATCGTCACCGTCGCCATCCGCCGCACCAACATCGGCCAGGATCCGAACCAACCCAGCCTGCTCGACGTGCTGCCGCCCGAGCGCTACACCATCCTGCCCAACACCGCCGGCTGCTACACCGCCGAAGACGCGGTGCGCACCTGCCGCCTAGCGCGCGAACTGCTCGACGGCCACAACCTCACCAAGCTCGAGGTGCTGGGCGACCAGAAGACGCTGTTCCCCGACGTGGTGCAGACGCTCAAGGCCGCCGAGCAACTGGTCGCCGACGGCTTCGAGGTGATGGTCTACACCAGCGACGATCCGATCCTGGCCAGGCGCCTGGAGGAGATCGGCTGCGTCGCGGTGATGCCGCTGGCCGCGCCGATCGGCTCGGGCCTGGGCATCCAGAACCGCTACAACCTGCTGGAGATCGTCGAGAACGCGAAGGTACCGATCATCGTCGACGCCGGCGTCGGCACCGCCTCGGACGCCGCCATCGCGATGGAGCTCGGCTGCCACGGCGTGCTGATGAACACCGCCATCGCCGGTGCGAAGGACCCGGTGCGCATGGCGCGCGCGATGAAGCTCGCGGTCGAGGCCGGCCGCGACGCCTTCCTCGCCGGCCGTATCCCGCGCAAGCGCTATGCCAGCGCCTCGTCGCCCGTCGATGGCCTCGTCGGCTGACGCCGTGCGACGGCCGGCATGACCGATCCGTTCTCCAGCGCCGGCGCGAAGGCGCCGCCCAAGCCCTACACCGCCACCGAAGGCCGCCGTGCGATCCGCAGCTTCGTGCTGCGCCAGGGACGCTTCACCGAGGCCCAGCAGCGCGCGTTCGACGAACTCTGGCCGCGCTACGGCCTCGACTACACCGGAACCCCGCGCGACTTCGACGCCGCCTTCGGCCGTCGCGCGCCGCGCGTGCTCGAGATCGGCTTCGGCAACGGCGAGGCGCTGCGCTACGCCGCCGCGCACGACCCGGCGCGCGACCTGGTCGGCATCGAAGTCCACGCCCCCGGCGTCGGCCGCCTGCTCAACGCGCTGGCCGCCGACGGCGCGAGCAACGTGCGCGTCTATCACCACGACGCGGTCGAGGTGCTGGGCAACGAGGTCGCCGACGGCAGCCTCGACGAGATCCGCATCTACTTCCCCGACCCCTGGCACAAGAAGCGGCACAACAAGCGCCGCCTGGTGCAGCCCGCGTTCGCCGCGCTGCTGGTGCGCAAGCTTGCGACGAATGGACGCTTGCACCTCGCCACCGATTGGCGGGACTATGCCGAGCACATGTGGGACGTGCTCGACGCCACCCCGGGACTGCGCAACCGCGCCGGCGCGCGCGGCCACGTGCCGCGTCCCGACTGGCGCCCGCAGACGCATTTCGAGACCCGCGGCCGGCGCCTTGGGCACGGGGTCTGGGATCTGCTTTACGACCGGGATTCGGAATTCGGGATTGGGGATTCGGGATGACCAACCATGTGGTTGTCGAACGCCGTGACAGGTGATTCGGAAAGACAGGGTGCTTTTCTGGTGCCGTCGTCGCGCCCCGGAATGCGTCGCCCGCACCGAGCTTCCAATCCTGACGCGAGTCCCCGAGCTGACCCGGAAGCGGAGTATTCCGAATCCCCAATTCCGAATTCCGAATCCCGGCCCTGATGGACCCCCAGCTCGCGCTCACCGCCGACATGAAGATCGTCCTCGGGCTGGTGGGCCTGACGATGGTGCTGTTCGTGTTCCAGCGCGTGCGCTCGGACCTCGTCGCGCTGGTGGTGCTGGTGATGCTCGGCCTGACCGGGCTGGTGCAGCCGGAGGACCTGTTCAACGGCTTCTCGTCCAACGCGGTCATCAGCGTGATCGCGACGATGATCCTCGGCATGGGCCTGGACCGCACCGGCGCGCTCAACCGCCTCGCCGCCTGGCTGCTGCGGCGCTCACGCGGCGTCGAGCAGCGGCTGCTGCTGCTGGTCTCGGCGATCGCCGGCGTCAACTCCTCGGTGATGCAGAACCCGTCGGTGATGGCGCTGTACCTGCCGGTGGTGTCGCGATTGTCCTCGCGCACCGGCATCGGCCTGCCGCAGCTGCTGCTCCCGGTCGCGGTGGCGATCGTGATGGGCGGCACGCTGACCATGGTCGGCAACTCGCCGCTGATCCTGCTCAACGACCTGCTGACCGCGGCCAACGCGAACCTGCCCTCGGGCGCTGCCACGCTCGAGCCGCTCAACATGTTCGCGCCGATGCCGATCGGCCTCTCGCTGCTCGCGGCGAGCCTGCTGTACTTCCAGTTCTTCGGCAACCGCCGGTTGCGCGGCGACGGCGACGCCAACGTCACGCCCGCGCGCACCGAAAGCTACTTTTCGCGCACCTACGGCATCGAGGGCGAGGTCCACGAGCTCACCGTCACCGCCGACAGCCCGCTGGTGGGCATGACCTTCGGCGAGGCCGAGGCGCTGCACAACGCGCCGCTGCTGCTCGCCCTGCAGACCGGCAACGAATCGCGGCTGGCGCCGCCGGCGGACGCGCGCATCTGGGTCGGCAGCGTGCTCGGCGCGATGGGGCCGCGGCAGCAGGTCGCCGACTTCGCGCAGAACCAGTTCCTGCGCATGAACTCGCGGCTGCGCAACTTCGCCGACCTGTTCAACCCGAGCCGCGCCGGCATCTCCGAGGCGGTGGTCCCGCCGACCTCGAAGTTCATCGGCAAGACCGCGGCCGACATGCAGCTGCGCCGGCAGTACGGCATCAGCCTGCTGGCGATCAACCGCGACAAGACCGTGCTCCGCGACAACGTGCGCAACACCCCGCTGCGCGCCGGCGACATGCTGGTGCTGCACAGCATCTGGCACGACCTGGGGCAGGCCTCGTCCAAGCGCGACTTCGTCGTCGTCACCGACTACCCCAAGGGCGAGCAGCGGCCGCACAAGTTCCGCGTCGCGATGATCATCTTCGCGGTGACGATGCTGATCGCACTGTCCGGGCGCGTGCCCACCTCGATCGCGCTGATGACCGGCGTCGCCGGCATGCTGGTGTTCGGCGTGCTGAAGATGGACGAGGCCTACGGCGCGATCAGCTGGAAGACCGTGTTCCTGATGGCCTGCCTGATCCCGCTCGGCTGGGCGATGGACGGCAGCGGCGCCGCCGCCTGGGTCGCCGGCCACACCATCGAGCGCCTGCCGACCGGGCTGCCGATCTGGCTGATCGAATTCGCCGTGGCCCTGCTGACCGCGGCTTTCTCGATGGTCATCAGCCACGTCGGCGCGACCATCGTCGTGGTGCCGCTGGCGATCAACCTCGCGCTGGCCGCCGGCGGCAACCCGACCGCGTTCGCCCTGATCGTCGCCCTGTCGGCCTCGAACAACTTCGTCACCCAGTCCAACCCGGTGATGTCGATGATCACCGGCCCCGGCGGCTACCGCCCGCGCGAACTGTGGAAGATCGGCGTGCCGCTGTCGCTGGTCTACACCTTCGTCGTGGTGCTGATGGTGAACCTGCTGTTCTGAGTGTAGGCAGGCTCGCCGCCGGGCGTCCCGGGTACATGACGCGGAGGCATTCCGTCTCCCGGCACATTGCCGGTTCGATGGGGAAGGCTGCGTTCCCGGTTCCGCCGAGGCCGGTTCCGATGCGGGAGTTCGCTTCGCTCGCTCCGCCTCATACAGGCTGGAGCAGTCGGCAAGTTTGCCGGTTGTCGTCCCGAGCGTAGCGAGGGATCCCGTTTTTCAGCCGTCGGAAGGAAGATCCCTCACTACGCTCGGGATGACAAGTCCGGAGTCTTGCATTGCCGGATCGGCAGGCGACGATTCCCGGATCTCCTTGTCCCCGGATGCGCCGCCGCCGGCGTCCGATCCTCACGCTCGCGCGGACGGACGATCGGCACGCAACCCGATCGACCCGGAGCGGGGCAGCGCAGGCAATGCCTCAGGCTTCGCCATTCATCCGAAGGGTGATCGCCCCGTCCTCCACATCCACGCGCACGGCCCGCAAGGCCTCCCCCCGGCACGGCCCCGCCACGCACTCGCCGTTGACCAGTTCGAAACTGGCGCCGTGCGCGGCACAGACCAGCAGGCCATCCTTCGATTTGAGGAACCGGCCCGGCGACCAGTCGAGGCGTCGGCCGGCGTGCGGGCAGACGTTGAGCCAGGCGCGCACTTGCCCGCCTTCGCGGTACAGCACCAGCGATTCGGCGTCGCCATCGATCACCGCCTCGACCTCGGCGAATCCGCCGTCGGGGATGGCGTCGAGCGGGATCAGGGGCGCATCGGGATCAGGGGCGTTCATGTCGTTGGTTTAACGAACTCATTACATTTTGGTTGCACGCGCGCCCGATACTGGACGCCCCCGCATTGTCTCACCCGCCGCCGATGCCATCCGTATTCTTCCGCACCCTCCACGCCCGCTTCGACACGTCCGGGCTGCGTGGGCTGTTCACGCCGCGCAAGCCGCGCAGCGCCCTGCTGCGCGTGGCGCTGGGACTGGTGGGCATCGCGATCCTGGCCGTGCTGCTGGTGGTCGGCCTGTTCGTCGGCGCGGCGATGGTGTCGTTCGGCCTGCTGCGCGGCGCACTGCGTTCGCGGGGCAAAGCCACCAACGCGCGGCAAGCGGACGCGCTCGACGCCGAGTACCGCGTCGTGCCGAAACCCGGCCAGCCCGTCCTGCGCTGAGCCCCATGGGCGACGTCGTCACCGCGGCGGCACCGTCGCGCATACCCGTGCGCGGGGGCGGCAGCTTCCCCGTGCGTCGCATCTACTGCGTGGGCCGCAACTTCGCCGACCATGCGCGCGAGATGGGCGCCACCGCGCCCGCATCGAAGGCCGAGCGCGGCACGCCGGTCTTCTTCCACAAGCCGGCCGACGCGATCGTCACCGATGGCGAGGTCGCCTATCCTCCCGCCACGCGCGAGCTGCACCATGAAGTCGAACTGGTCGTGGCGATCGGCCGCGACGCCCCGCCGGGCGTGCTGCCGGTGGACGGCGCGGAGGCGCTGGTGTTCGGCTATGGCATCGGCCTGGACCTGACGCGCCGCGACCTGCAGGCCGCAGCCAAGGCCAAGGGCCTGCCCTGGGACAGCGCCAAGGGCTTCGACCAGTCTGCGCCGGTCAGCGAACTGGTGCCGGCCTCCGACGCCGGCGATCTCGCGCCGCGCCTGCTGTCGCTGGACGTCAACGGCGAGCGCCGCCAGCAGTCCACGCTCGACCAGCTGATCTGGGACGTACCGGACATCCTGCACGAGCTGTCGAAGCTGTATGCCCTGCGCGCCGGCGACCTCGTGTTAATGGGCACGCCCGCCGGCGTCGCCGCGCTGCAGCCGGGCGATGCCTGCGTGGCGCGGCTGGACGACCTGCTCGAACTGCGTTGCCACGTCCGCGCGCCGGCGGCATAGTGGTCGCCGGCCACGCGCGGCCGCCAACATGAATGCACAAGGAGACGCCGATGGGCATGATCAGTGAGTTCAAGGAATTCGCGATGCGCGGCAACGTCATCGACCTCGCCGTCGGCGTGGTGATCGGCGGCGCGTTCGGCAAGATCGTCACCTCGCTGGTGGACAACATCATCATGCCGCCGATCGGCCTGCTGCTGGGCGGCGTGGATTTCAGCGACATCGCCTGGACCCTGCGCGAGGCGACGGTGACCGCCGCCGGCGAGGAAGTACCGGCGGTCGTGATCGGCATCGGCGAGTTCATCAACACCCTCATCCAGTTCGTCATCATCGCCTTCGCGATCTTCATGGTGATCAAGGCGATCAACCGCATCCACAAGAAGCCGGAAGAAGTCCCGGCCGAACCCGCCGAAGAAGTCCTGCTGCTGCGCGAGATCCGCGATTCGCTGCGCAAGTAACCCGACTTTCCGCACATCCCTGCGAAGCCGCGGGCCTGCTAGGCTCGCGGCTTCGTCGTTTCCGGGAAAGCCGATCCATGCGCCTTGCCACGCTGCTGCTCTCCGCCTGTCTGCTCCCCGCCCACGCCCTTGCCGACGAAACGCGCATCCCCGACGCCGCGTTCGACGCCGCCGCGCAGTTGCGCGAACACGCGCTGGCCGACGACACCGCATGGAAGGTGGTCGAGTCGCTGACCACCGAGGTCGGGCCGCGCCTGGCCGGCAGCGAAGCCGATGCGCGCGCGGTCGCATGGGCGCAGGCGAAGTTCCGCGAGCTTGGTTACGACAAGGTGTGGACCGAGCCGGTCACGTTCCCGAAGTGGGAACGACGCGGCGAATCGGCGCGGGTGCTCGGCGCGCACGCGCAGCCGCTGCTGGTCACCGCACTCGGCGGCAGCCCCGGCGGCATGGTCGAGGGCGAGATCGTGCGCTTTGAAAGCTTCGAGGCGCTGCAGGCCGCACCCGCCGGTTCGCTCGCCGGCAGGATCGCCTTCGTCGACTTCCCGATGGAACGCACGCGCGACGGCAGCGGCTACGGCAAGGCGGGGGCAGTGCGCGGCAAGGGGCCGTCGGAGGCGATCCGCAAGGGCGCGGTCGGCTATCTGATGCGCTCGATCGGCACCAGTCCGCATCGCGTCGCCAACACCGGCATCACGCGCTTCGACGCAGGGCTGGCGCCGATCCCGTCCGCCGCGCTGTCGCTGCCCGACGCCGACCAGCTCGCGCGCCTGCTGCAGCGCGGCCCGGTGCGCGTGCGGCTGGCGCTGGACTGCGGCTGGGACGGCGAATACACCTCGCAGAACGTCATCGGCGAGATCACGGGGCGCGCAACGCCGGACGAAGTCGTGCTCATCGGCGGCCACCTCGACTCCTGGGACCTCGGCACCGGTGCGATCGACGATGCCTCGGGCGTCGGCATCACCATGGCCGCGGGCCGGCTGATCGGCCAGCTGCCGCAGCGGCCGAAGCGCACGATCCGCGTGGTCGCGTTCGCCAACGAGGAACAGGGCCTGCTCGGCGGACGCGAATACGCGCGCCGGCACGCGGGCGACGTGGCCAGGCACGTCATCGCCGCGGAAAGCGACTTCGGCGCGGGCCGCATCTACGGCTTCAGCACGGGCGCGCCGGATCATGCACAGGCGGCGAGTGCGCGCATCGCGCAGGCGCTGGCGCCGCTCGGCATCGAACACATGCCGGGCAAGGGCGGCGCCGGCCCCGACATCTCGCCGCTGGCCGCGATCGGCGGCGCCTGGGCGTGGCTGGGACAGGACGGCACGCAGTACTTCGACCTGCACCACAACGCCGACGACACGCTCGACAAGGTCGACCGCGGCGACCTTGCGCAGAACGTCGCCGCCTACGCGGTCTTCGCGTACCTCGCCGCGGAGGCCGAGGGCGGTTTCGGCAGCGCGCCGAAGGCGGCGGGCGATTAGTCTCCTGCCGGCATGCCGTAGGAGCGGCTTCAGCCGTGATGTTTTTTCGGTTCGCTCCCCCAGTCCCGAACCAAAAGCATCGCGGCTGAAGCCGCTCCTGCAACAGGCGGGACGGCCGGGTGTCATGTCGGGTCGGTCGCCCCGGACAGCATCCTCACGTCCTGCGCATGCAGCGATTCCGCAAGCGCGACCAGCCGCGCAACCAGCGGCTGCCGCACCAGGCTGATGCAGCTGAAATACACGTGCTCGCGGGCTTCGCGCCAACCTTGCGGCAGCCGCACCTCGTCGAAGACCAAGTCAGGTCAGCGCTGCCGACGAAGAAGTACCGTGGCGGACTCAGCTCGTGCACGATTGCCAGCAGCGGCGGCCGCGCGACGCGCTGTGCGAACCGCGGGTCAAGCTCCGCCTCGCCCGACTTGCGCAGCAGTTCCCCGCCGAACAGGTCGTCTCTCACCGACCCGCGCCATCCGGTCGGCACGCCCAGCGTCGAGGCGACGCGCGCGACATTCCAGCAGGCACCGCCTGGCACGCTGGGCCATTGATCCGCACCGGTGCGGACGAAATCGGTCAGGGCCTCGCCGATGACGACGAGCCTCGGCAAGGCCGGCATGGCATCGGCTGCGGTGCCCCCGACCGCCCGTGGTGCGTCGTCCATCGTGTCCGTCTTCCGGAAGCCTGTCCTGGAATCGAAGGCCCCCGGCCCGTCGAACCGTCATCCCGCGTATGGCGAGAAACCCACATCGCCCCGATGCCGCAGGCATCCGCGCACCGTACATGACGGCGGCGGCGCAGGTCCATACGGCCGCGGAACGCCTGCGCAAGCGCGGCGCGACGGCGACTGTCCCGCGCACGGCAGCTATGCCGAATCCTCACGCGGGTATTCCAGACGCAGCACGCGCGAATGCGTAGTCTTCCCGTCATCGCCCGGGAGGATGCCGCCGATGTCGCGTCGATTCGCACTTTTGATCCTGCTGTCGACGCTGGCCGTCGCCGCCGTCGCGCAAGCCGTGCCGCTCGAGCTGCACTCGCCGGGCGGCCAGGCGATGCTCACGCTGTCGCTCGACGACGGCGGCCATGCCCGGTTCGCCGTCCACTGGCGCGATCGCGCCGTGCTGCTGCCCTCGCAGCTGGGCGTCCAGTTCGACGAACGCGATCGCATCGAACAGGGCCTGCGCGTGGTCGATGCGCGCCGCAGTGAGACGGACGCGGCCTATGAACTCCTCGCCGGCAAGGCGCGGCACGTGCGCGAACGCTATCGCCAGCTCGAAGTCGACCTCGTCGACGCGCAGGGTCGCACCTTGGGCGTGATCCTGCGTGCATACGACGATGGCATCGCGCTGCGCTACCGGCTGCCGGCGCCGGCACGGGGCGACCTCGTGGTCAAGGAAGACCTCACCGGCTTCCTGTTCCCGCGCGACTACGCCTGCTGGTCGCTCAACCTCGGCCGCTTCGGCACGTCGCACGAGGGCGAGTTCGATCCGATCGCCGCATCGAAGCTGCGTCCGATGCACCTGATCGACGCGCCGCTGGTGTGCCGCACCGGCGACGGCGACGCGACCTTCGCCATCGCCGAAGCCGACCTCGACCGCTACGCCGCGCTGTACCTCAGCGGCCGCGGCGATGGCCGTCTCGGCGTGGAGGCACGGCTGTCGCCGCGTCTCGATACGCCGGACATCGCCGTGCGCATTCCGCACGAGGACCTCGCGCGCGAAGGCCACCTCACGCCCTGGCGCGTGGTGATGCTCGGCGACAGCCCCGGCGCGCTGGTCGAATCCAACATCGTTTCCAGCCTCAACCCGCCCACGCCGATCGAGGACACGTCATGGATCCGGCCTGGCAAGACCGCGTGGGACTGGTGGTCGGGCAGCGTCGCGCCGGACGTGCCGGAGGCCGGCATGAACGACGCCACCATGCGCCGCTACATCGACCACGCCGCGGCCATGAAGCTCGAATACATGCTGATCGACGACGGCTGGTACGTGGGCAGCTTCGGCAACGGCCAGTGGAATCCCGATGCGGACATCACCCGTTCGATTCCGCAGATCGACCTGCCGGCCTTGATCGAGTACGGCCGCGGGCGCGGCGTCGGCATCTGGGTGTGGGCGCACTGGAAGGCGCTGGAACCGCGCATGGACGAGGTGTTCGCGCAGTACCGCGCGCTGGGCGTGAAGGGCGTCAAGGTCGACTTCATGGATCGCGACGACCAGGAGATGGTCGACTTCTTCCACCGCATGATGCGCAGCGCCGCCGAACACCGGCTGATGCTCAACCTGCACGGGGCCTACCGCCCCACCGGGCTCAACCGCACCTGGCCGCATTTCCTCACCCAGGAAGGCGTGCTCGGCGCCGAGTACAACAAGTGGAGCCGGCGGATCACGCCAGGCCACAACCTCACCCTGCCGTTCACGCGCATGCTGGTCGGACCGATCGACTACACGCCCGGCGGCTTCCGCAACGTCGCGCCCGCGGAATTCGAACCCTCGTACCTCGCACCGAAGGTGATGGGCACGCGCGCGCACCAGCTGGCGATGTTCGTGGTCTACGAAAGCCCGCTGCAGATGGTGGCCGACAGCCCGGACGTGTACGTCGACGCACCGGGCGCCGACTTCCTGGCGATGGTGCCGGCGACGTGGGACGAGACCCGCGTGCTGGCCGGCGCGATCGGCGAATACATCGTCGTCGCCCGCCGCAGCGGCGAAGACTGGTACGTCGGTGCGATGGCCAACGAGCAGCCGCGCACTCTGGAGGTGTCCCTGGATTTCCTGCCGGCTGCCGAATACCGCGCCACGCTCTGGCTAGATGGCTCCGCGCCCACCGACGTTCGCCGCGAGGAAGTGCGCATCCATGCCGACGGTCGCACGCTGAAGCTGGCGCTATCCGGCGGCGGCGGCGCGGCGGCGCGCCTGGCGCCGTCCTTGTCCAGGATCCGGTAGCACGGCCCGCACCGCGTCGCCGGCTACGGCCGCCGTCCGCACGCGGGCACCTCCGCTCCGCCTGCCGAACGCTCGCCGGAACCGGTCGCGCCGCCGTCAGCGCGTCGCGCGGATCACCCATACCCCTTGCGGCAGGCCTGCCGCGCGATCCCGCATGCGGCAGGCCTCGGCTTCAACGAAGCCGGTTTCGTGCAAGTCCTGCAGCAGGTCCCACCCGAAATGATGGAAGCATGGGACACCACCCCCCAGCGGATCGCCGTGGTACTCCGGCGCCCCGTCGAACTCGACCGTCCCGTCCCCGCGCAGGTGCGCGATGGTCGCGGTGGCCGCCGCCCCCTCGTAGAAGGGCACCGTCAATACGAGCCGGCCACCGGGTGCCAGGATCCGCGAGAATTCGCGCAGCGCCGCGCGATGGTCAGGGACGTGTTCCAGCACGTCCAGGCTAACCAGGCAGTCGAACCGGGCGTCGGCGAACCCGAGCGCAGTGACGTCCTGCCGGTCCACCCACGCTGGCACGCCATGCCGCCACAGCCAGACGGACAGACGCAGGCGCTTCCAAAAGCCCGACGGATACTCGCTGCCGGCGAGATTTCCCACCGCACCCCGCAGGACGAGGAACAGGGGACTGGCCTGCTCGGTGATGTAGACCTTCGCCGCCCGGGGTGCGGGCAGGGCCGACAGCGCCGCTGCGGCGGCGGCCCGCTGCCGTGCGTTGCAGCCGCAGGCCAGGCAGCGCAGCCCTTCCCGCGGATCGCGCAATCCGGCGCCGCAGGCGAACCCGCCCGTCGCGCCACACAGCCCGCAGGTCCCCGGCAGCAGGGCCGCATCCGGCGGCGGCATGGCGCCGGTTTCGGACGAGCGCACCCGCTGCGCATCACGACGCCAGTCCGCAAGCGCGCGCCACGCCGTCATCGGCGCTGTTTCGCCGCCCACTGCGCCAGGAACACTGCGCTGGCCGCGGCCACGTTGAGGCTCTCCACCGCGCCGGTGCCGGGGATCGACAGGCGCAGGTCGCAGGCTGCGGCCAGCGCGTCGTCCATGCCCTCGCCTTCGGCGCCAAGCACGTAGACCAGCCGCGGCGGCAGGTCGGTCGCGAACAGGTCGCCGCCGCCGCGCACGACGGTCGCAGCCAGCGCGAAGCCGGCGCCGCGCAGCCGCGCGATGGCGTCGCCTCCTTGGCCCAGCCGCACCAGCGGCACCGCCTCGGCGCCGCCCTCGGCCACGCGCGCGGCGGCGCCGGAGAGCGCCAGCGTCGAATGCGCCGGCAGCAGCAGTGCCGACACGCCGAAGTGCGCGGACGAGCGCAGGATCGCGCCGAGGTTGTGCGGATTGCCGACGCCGTCCAGCCACAGCGCGCAGCAGGGACCATCCGGTACGCCGCGCAGCCAGTCCGACAGCGTGCGCGGCGCCTCGCGCAGCACGTCGGCCACCACGCCTTCGTGGTGCGTGCTCGCCGCCAGCCGGCGCAGTTCGTCGACGTCGTCGACCACGCGGTAGCCGATGCGGTTGGCCGCGCACCACTTCAGCAGCGGCTGCAGCTGCGGGATGCGCGCCTGCGACAGGTACAGCTTGCGGATCGCCTGCGGGCGGCGCGCGAACACCGCGCGCACGGCGTTCAGTCCATACAGCCGGAGCTCGTCGGCGCCGTCACGCGCCGGCGACCCGCGGGCATCCCGCGAGGGCGCGGTTTCGTCGCGGCCGCGCGACGCCCAAGGCGTATCGCGCCCGGGCATCGGTCGCGGCGTCCGCCTGTCGGCCATCAGGGTCCGCCCGCTGCGCGGCCCCTAGCCACGCTTGCGCCAGAAGTCCGCGTTGCGGATCCCCAGCGCCTCGGGATCGAACACCGGATCGAGCCCCAGCTTCTTCTGCCGCTCGTAGTCGCGCAGGGCGATCAGCGCCGGCTTCTGCAGCAGCAGGATCGCGATGATGTTGAGCCAGGCCATCAGGCCCACGCCCATGTCGCCCAGCGCCCATGCCGTGCCGGCGTTGTGGAAGGCGCCGAAGATCACCATGCCGGTGATCGCCAGGCGCAGCAGCAGCGTCGCCAGCGGCCGCGTCTTGTGGCCGTTGAGGTAGGTCAGGTTGGTCTCGGCCATGTAGTAGTAGGCCATGATCGTGGTGAACGCGAAGAAGAACAGCGCCGTCGCGACGAAGCCAGCGCCCCAGCCCGGCAGCACCGTGTTGATGCCGTGCTGGACGAAGCCGGCGCCGGCCTCGATGCCGGGCAGCGTTTCCTGCAGCATCGTCCCGTCGGGCAGCTGCACGTTGTACATGCCCGTCGCCAGCACCAGGAACGCGGTCGAGGTGCAGATCAGCATGGTGTCGAAATAGATCGCCCAGGCCTGCACGTAACCCTGCTTGGCCGGGTGCGAGACTTCCGCCGCGGCGGCCGCGTGCGGCCCCGTGCCCTGGCCGGCCTCGTTGGCGTAGACGCCGCGCTTCACGCCCCACTCCACCGCAAGGCCCAGCATCGCGCCGAAGCCGGCGTGCAGGCCGAAGGCGCTGCTGAAGATGATGCTGAACATGTCGGGCACGTAGTCGTAGTTGATGACCATGACCGTGACCGCCATCAGGATGTAGCCGATGGCCATGAACGGCACCACGAACTCCGCGAACGCGGCGATGCGCTTGATGCCGCCGAAGATGATGGCCGCCAGCAGCAGCGCCACGGCGATGCCGATGCCGAGCTTGAGCGCATCGCGCGAGGCCATGCCCATCACCTCGCCGTCCAGCGAACCGCACAGCGCCCCACCCTGGCAGGCGTTGGCGATGCCGTCGGCGATGGCGTTGGCCTGCACGCCCGGCATCAGCACGCCGGCGGCGGCGATCGTCGCGATCGCGAACGCCAGCGCGTACCACTTCATGCCCAGGCCTTTCTCGATGTAGTACGCCGGGCCGCCGCGGTAGCGCCCCTCGTTGTCCTTTTCCTTGTAGATCTGCGCCAGGCAGCACTCGATGTACGAGGTCGATGCGCCGAGGAAGCCCATCACCCACATCCAGAAGATCGCGCCCGGCCCGCCGAACGCGATCGCGGTGGCGACGCCGGCGATGTTGCCGATGCCGATGCGCCCGGACATGGACAGCGCCAGCGCCTGGAACGAGGACACGCCGGCGTCGGACTTCTGCCCGGTGAAGGTCAGCCGCGTCATCTCGACCAGGCCGCGCACCTGCATGAAGCGCGTGCGGAACGAGAACCACAGTCCGGCGCCCAGGCACAGCGCGATCAGCGCCTTGCTCCAGATGATGCCGTTGATCCAGCCCAGGACTTCTTCCACGGATGCTCTCCCCATCGGTCGATTGGACGCTCCGACCGGGACGGCGAGCGCACGGAAGGCGGAACGATAGCGGAAAACCGGGATGGGGTCAGAGTGCAATTCCCCCCGATTCCCCGGAAGCGCGGACCCGGCCGGGGGGAAATTGCACTCCGACCCCGGTTTTCAGCCCCCGATTTCACCCCCGGACCCGGCCGAACACCCGCAGGTCGTGCAGCCGGCCGCGCTTTCGCACCGCACGTCGCAGCAGGCCCTCCTCGACGAAGCCGTTGTTCTGCAGGACCCGGGCCGAGGCGAGGTTGAAATCCAGCACGCCGGCCTGCAGCCGCTCCAGCGCCAGCACCTCCATCGCCCACGGCGCGAACGCCGCGACGACCCGCGTCATCACGCCCCTGCCCCATTGCGCATGCCCGAGCCAGTAGCCGAATTCCGCGCCCACGCTGCGCTCGCCCCTGAACGGATGCGCGCCGATGCCGCCGCAGGCCTCGCCGTCGATCTCGATCGCGAACACCGGATCCGACAGTTCGATCACCCGGCCCGACAGGAAGGCCTCGCCATCGGCGCGCGTGTAGGGATGCGGGAAGCGATCGCTGAGGCCGCGCGGAATCCGCTCGTCGTCGGCATGGCGCAGCAGCGCGTCCAGGTCCGACGTGCGCCACGGGCGCAGGCGGATGTCGTCGCCGACTTCGATCGTGGTTTCGCTCCAGTCCATGTCCATCCGCACCCCGGCCGCTGCGCCGCTCTACGTTCGGCCCATGCCTGCCGTAGGAGCGGCTTCAGCCGCGACCGTAACACCAGCCGGGCATGGATGGCTGGGATCGCGCCCGAAGGCGTTCCTTCACGTGAAACGCATCCGTAGGAGCGGCTTCAGCCGCGCGACCTGATCCGACGCTGCGACGGGGAGTGGTCGCGGCTGAAGCCGCTCCTACGCATGCTCAGGCGTGGCCGCTGACGGGCTTGGTCTCGGCTTCCAGCTGCTCCAGCTGCTTCGCCAGCGCGTCGGGCGAGCGCGTGAACGGCGCCAGCAAGGCGTAGAACGCCGGCACCACGAACAGCGACAGCAGGGTCGCGAAGGTGACGCCGGAGATGATCACCACGCCGATCGTGGCGCGGCTGGCAGAACCCGGCCCGCCGGCGACGACCAGCGGCACCGCGCCCATGACGGTCGCCGCCGAGGTCATCAGGATCGGCCGCAGGCGCACCGCGGAGGATTCGGCGATTGCCTCGCGCACGTCGCGACCCTCGTCGCGCAGCTGGTTGGCGAACTCGACGATCAGGATGCCGTTCTTCGCCGCCAGTCCCACCAGCATCACGATGCCGATCTGGCTGAACAGGTTCAGCGTGCCGCCGGTGATCCACAGCCCGATCAGCGCGCCCAGCACCGCCAGCGGCACCGTCAGCATGATCACCAGTGGATGGACGAAGCTCTCGAACTGCGCCGCGAGCACGAGGTAGACGATCAGCAGGGCCATCGCGAAGGTCAGCAGCACCGCGCCGCCCGCCTGCTGGTACTCGCGCGATTCGCCCTTCCAGTCGATCTGCGCGTAGTCCGGCAGCTCCTCCGCGATCGCCTGCCGCGTCCACTCCAGCGCCTCGCCCATGGTGTAACCGGGGGCGAGGCCGGCGCTGATGGTGATCGCGCGCAGCCGGTTGAAGCGGTTGAAGCTGCCCGGCTCGGCGACCTCGCTGAGCGTCACCAGGTTCGACATCGGGATCAGTTCGCCGTTGCCGGCGCGGACATAGGTATTGGTGAGGTCGCCCGGCGTCATCCGGTTCGCTCGGCCTGCCTGCACCATCACCTCGTACTCCTCGCCGTTGTCGACGTAGGTGGTGACGCGGCGCGAGCCCATCATCGTCTCCAGCGTGCGCCCGATCTCGGAGACCGGCACGCCGATGTCGGCGGCGCGGGCGCGGTCGATGTCCACGCGCATCTGCGGCCGGGTCTCCTTGTAGTCCGAATCCGGATCCTGGATGCCCGGGTTGGACTCCATCCGCGCCAGGATGCGGTCGCGCCACTGCGCCAGTTCGGCATAGTCCGGCCCGCCGAGGACCAGCTGGTAGCGCTGGCCGCGTCCGCCGCCGCCGACGAGTCCGCCGGGCAGGTTCGCGCGCGCCTGCACGCCCGGAAGCTTCGCGAACTCGCCGCGCAGGCCGGCCACCACCTCCTCGGTCGTCTGACTGCGCTCGCTCCAGTGCTGCAGGAACACCACCACCTGCCCGGTGTGCATCTCCTCGCCGCCGCCCCAGCTGCGCGGTGCACGCGAGTTCGTGCGTTCGATCGGCCTGCCCTCGCCGACCTGCCCTAGCACGATGCGCTCGACCTGCTGCATCTGTCCGACCGTGTAGTCGAAGCCCGCTCCCTCCGGTCCGTCGACCATCACGAAGAAGCGACCGCGATCCTCGGCCGGCGCCAGTTCGCTGGGCACGCGCAGCAGCAGCAGCGCCGCCAGCGCGCCGCAGACCGCCATCGCCGCCAGCACCAGCGCCAGCAGCCGCCCGGTCGGCAGCGCGACCAGCTGCGACACGCGACGGCCGTAGCCGCTGCTGATCCGCGCCAGCTGCCGGTTCATCCACGCATTGAAGCCCGTTGCCTTGCCGTGCGGCCGGATCAGTTTCGAGCACATCATCGGCGTCAGCGTCAGCGCGATGAACGCCGACAGTGCCACCGCGCCGGCCAGCGCCACCGACAGCTCGCGGAACAGGCGACCGGTGTTGCCCTCCATGAAGCCGATCGGCAGGAACACCGACACCAGCACCGCGGTGGTCGCGATCACCGCGAACGCCACCTGCGCGGTGCCGCGCCTGGCCGCCACCAGCGGCGGCTCGCCCAGGTCGACGCGGCGCTGCGCGTTCTCCAGCACGATGATCGCATCGTCCACCACCAGGCCGATGCACAGCACCAGCGCCAGCAGGGTGAGCAGGTTGATCGAGTAGCCGAACGCGTACAGCGCGATGAACGCCGCGATCAGGCACACCGGCACCGTCACCGCCGGGATCAGCGCCGCGCGCAGGCTGCCCAGGAACAGCCAGATCACCAGGAACACCAGCGCCATCGCCTCGGCCAGCGTCCAGTACACGCGCTCGATCGAAGCCTCGATGAAGACCGTGCTGTCGAAGGACACGAAGATGTCGGTGCCTTCCGGCAGCGTCTTCTGGACCAGCTCGGCTTCCGCGCGCGCGGCACGCGCCACGTCCAGCGCGTTGGCGGTGGACGTGCGCACGATGCCCAGGCCCACGTTCGGCACGCCGTTGCTGCGCAGGTAGGAGCGTCGCTCCTCCGGCCCCAGCTCGATCTGGGCGACATCGCCGAGCCGCACCACATAGCCGTCGGCGCCCTTGCGCAACGGGATCTGCGCGAACTGCTCCGGCTGGCGGTAGCCGCGCTCGACGCGCAGGGTGAAGTCGCGCGATTCGGATTCGATGCTGCCGGCCGGCAGTTCCACGTTCTCGCTGCGCAGCGCGTTCTCGACGTCGGAGGCGGTGATGCCGCGCGCGGCCATCGCGTCGCGGTCGAGCCAGATCCGCATCGCGTAGCGCTGGCCGCCGCCCAGCTGCACCCGCGCCACGCCGTCGAGCGCCGACAGCCGGTCGACCACGTAGCGGTCGGCGTAGTCGGTCAGCTCCATCGTGTCCATCACGGTGGAGCGCATGTTCAGCCAGATGATGACCTCGGCGTCGGCCTCGACCTTGGCGATCTCCGGCGGATCGGCCTCGTCCGGCATCCGGTCCATCACCCGGCTGACGCGGTCGCGCACGTCGTTGGCGGCGGCCTCGATGTCGCGCGTCAGGTTGAACTCGATGGTGACGTCGGCGCGGCCGTTGCGGCTCTGCGACTGGATCGTGTTGATGCCCTCGATGCCGGAAAGCCCATCCTCGAGGATCTGGGTCACGCGGGTTTCGACCACGGCCGCGGACGCGCCGGGATAAGTCACCTCGACCGAGACGATCGGCGGATCGATGTTCGGCAACTCGCGCAGGGTCAGGCGCAGGAACGACATCGTGCCCAGCACCACCAGCAGCAGGCTGATGACGACCGCGAAGACAGGTCGCCGGATCGAGATGTCGGACAGCTTCATCGCCGCTCAGCCTCCCTCGCCGGCATCGTCCGCCGCGGGCTGCGCCGGCCGGGCATCGCTCACCGCCATGCCCGGGCGCAGCTTGCCGGTGCCGTCGACGACGATGCGGTCGCCCGCGGTGATGCCCTGCAGCACTTCGACCTGCCCGGCGCGGCGTTCGCCCAGGCCGATCGTGGCACGCTCGACGGTGCCGTCGGACTTCACCCGCCAGACGAAGGTATCGCGCCCCACCTGCACCACCGCGATCTCGGGCAGCACCAGTGCCTCGCGCTGCGGGCGCGCCACCTGCACCTGCAGCAGCATGCCCGGATGCAGGCGTCGGTCCGGATTGGGGAAATCGCCACGCACCGTGACCGCGCGCGTGTTCGGATCGATGCGCGCGTCGATGTTGGACACCTCGCCCCCGAACGTCTGGCCCGGCCACGCCACGCTGGTGCCCTGCAGCCCCTGCCCGCGCACGACATGCGCGAGGTGCATCTCGGGCACCTGGAAATCGACGTGCACGCGCGAGATGTCGTCCAGCGTCGCGACCACCGTGCCAGGCGTGACCAGCGCCCCGGGGCTGACCTGGCGGATGCCGAGCACGCCGGCGAACGGCGCGCGGATGCTGCGGTCGCCGATGTGGGCGCGCATCTCCGCCACGCGCGCGACCGCGGCGTCGCGCGTCGCCCGCTGCGTGTCGAGCTGCGAGCGCGCGATCAGCTGCTGCTGCACCAGTTCGGTGCCGCGCCGGTACTGCTGTTCGGCTTCCTTGGCCGCTGCCTCGGCCGCCTGCAGCGTGGCCTGCTGCTGGTTGCCCGACAGCGTGACCAGGGTGGCGCCGGCCGCGACCTCGTCGCCGCTGTCGAAATGCACGCGATCGACGGTCTCGCTGACCTTGGCGGTGATGGTCACCGACTCGCGCGCCTTGACCGTGCCCAGCGCCGAGATCGTGTCGTTCCACGGCTGCACGGAGACGACCTGCGTCGTCACCACCGCGCCCGGCACGGCGTTGGCCGGTCCGGCGGAGGAAGCGTCCTTGCCGCAGGCCGCAAGCAGGCAGCACAGGCTGGCGACGAGCGCGACGGGGAACGGCAGGGCACGGGGATCGGCGGGCATCTTCGACGCAGTCGGGGGGAGAACCGCCCGATTCTATCGGGCCGCGATGACAAACGCCCCTGCCATAGGAGGGGCGGATCCGGGGCGCCGCCGTGTCAACCGATGCCGTGGACGTGCGTTACGCGGCGTACGGGACGCATGCGGAACAAACGACCGTCCCCGCAAGGGCCGAGGTGTCCCGGCTGTCGTCCCGAGCGCAGCGAGGGAACTCTCTCCACAGAAGATCCCTCGCTGTGCTCGGGATGACAAGACCATTTCTTCACTGGCCTCCGGACCGCATTGCGCCGCAATCGGCAGGGAACGGACCCGCAAGGATTCAGTGCGCCGCGGCGGCATCGTTCACGCCGCCCGCGGGCGCGCCGCCGGCGCGCATCAGCAGGACCAGAGGCATCGCGCACAGCGTCAGCCACAGCATCAGCTGGAAGTCGTTGGCGTAGGCGATCGCGGCGGCCTGCCGCACCACCTCCGCGTTCAGCAGCGCCGCGCCGCTTTCGGTCGCCGGATTCCACATCGGCGGCAGCAGGGCGGTCTCGGCGCCGAAAGCGGGAATCCGCGCGGCGATCTCGGCATGGTTGGTCTGGCTGCCGCGCGCCAGCAGGGTGAACACCACCGAGATGCCCACCGACGAGCCGATGTTGCGGACCAGGCTGAACAGCCCCGCGGCCTCGGTGCGCTGCGCAGGCTGCAGCGTCGAGTAGGCGACGGTCGAGATCGGCACGAACACCAGGCCCAGGCCGAAGCCCTGCAGCACGCCCAGCCACACCACGTCCGAGGTCGAGGCCACGGTGCCGAAACCGGCCATGCCCTGCAGCGACACCGCCATCATCGCGAGGCCGGCCAGGATCGGCCAGCGCGCATCCATCCGGCCGAGCAGGCGCCCGACGATCATCATGCTCAGCATCGTACCGATGCCGCGCGGCGCCAGCACCAGGCCGATGGTCAGCACCGGATAGTCCATCAGCCCGCTCAGGTACGGCGGCAGCAGCGCCAGCGTGGCGAACAGGACTATGCCGATGACGAAGATCAGCAGGCAGCCGATCGCGAAATTCGCGTTCTTCAGCAGGCCGAGGTCGAGCAGCGCGCGGTCGCGCCGGTTCCACCACCACAGGCCGTAGGCGTAGAGCGCGAGGAAGGCCATCGCGGCCTCGACCTGGATCTCGAGGCTGCCGAACCAGTCCTCGCCCTGGCCGCGGTCGAGCATCAGCTGCAGGCCGCCGATGCCGAGCGCGAGCAGCAGCAGGCCGGTGAAGTCCAGCGGCCGCTCGCGCGGCGCTTCCTTCTTCACGCTGGCGAGGATGCCCACCAGCGCCAGCGCGCCGATCGGCAGGTTGATCAGGAACACCCAGCGCCAGCTGTAGTTCTCGGTCAGGAAGCCGCCGAGCGGCGGACCGAGGATCGGGCCGACCATGATGCCCATGCCCCACAGCGCCATCGCCGCGCCGTGCTTCTCGCGCGGGAAGGTGTCGAGCAGCAGCGACTGCGAGATCGGCACCAGCGACGCGCCGAACATGCCCTGCAGCAGGCGGAACAGCACCATCTCGCCGATGCCGTTGGCGATCCCGCACAGCAGCGATGCCAGCGTGAAGCCGGCGACCGACACCACCAGCACGCGGCGGCGCCCGAAGCGCCCCGACAGCCAGCCGGTGATCGGCGTGAGGATCGCCGAGGCGACGATGTAGCTGGTCAGCACCCACGCCACCTGGTCCTGCGTGGCCGAGAGCGCGCCCTGCATCTCGGGCAAGGCGACGTTGGCGATGGTGGTGTCCAGCGCCTGCATCAGCGTGGCCAGCATCACCGAGCCCACGAGCAGGCCGGTGCCGCCGGCGGCGGCGTGCCGTTTCAGGCGATCGATCATGGTCTCGGTCCGCGTGCGCGCGCCGGGATCAGCGGACGGCCTCGGCGACGGACGACGCCGCGCCCGGCGCCGCCCCGGCATCGGCCAGTTCGACCACGACGTCGGCGCTCATGCCCGCGCGCAGCGGCGGCGCGTCCGCGTCGCCGCCGTCGATCTCCAGCCGCACCGGGATGCGCTGCACGATCTTGACCCGGTTGCCGGTCGCGTTCTGCGGCGGCAGCACGCTGAACTCGGCGCCCGACGCGGGCGCGATCGAGGCCACGTGCGCCTTCCACTTCACGCCGGGATAGCCGTCGACCTTGATCGTCGCCGCCTGCCCGACCCGCATCCTCGCCAACTGGGTTTCCTTGAAGTTCGCCTCGATCCACATCGAACCGGTGGCGACCAGCGGCATCGCGGCCTGTCCGACGTTGAGGTACTCGCCCACCTGCAGATCGTGCAGGCCGACGATGCCGTCGACCGGCGCGCGCACTTCCGCGTGGGCGAGGTCGAGCTTCGCCTTCTCCACCATCGCCAGCGCGGCGCGATATTCGGGCAGGTCGGTGGTCGGGGTGTCCACGCTGCCGCTGAGCGAGGCGGTGGCCTCGGTCTCGGAAGCGATCGCGTCGGCGAGGTCGGTGCGCGCCTCGGCGACCGCATGGCGCGCGTCGTCGACCATCTTGCGCGAGACGAGCTGCTGCTTCGACAGGTCGACCATGCGGTCGAGGTCGCGCTGCGCCCAGGCCAGGGTTTCGCGCGCGGCCTGGATCGAGCTGCGGGTGCCGCTGACCCTGGCGCGGCTGGCGCTCGCGGAGTTCGCCATCCGCGCCAGCAGCGCCTCGTTCTGCGCGAGCGCGATCGTCATCGGATCGCTGTCGATGCGGAACAGCAGGTCGCCCTGCTTCACCGGCTGGTTCTGCACGACGGCCACCTCGACCACGCGCCCGCCGACCTGCGGCGCGATCAGGATGCGCTCGGCCTTGACGTACGCGTTGTCGGTGTCGGCGACGCGGCTGGCCTGCCACCACTCCCAGCCGAAGAAGCCGACGACCAGCAGCGGGCCGGCAACCCACAGCCACGCCGGCACGCGCCGGCGCTTCGGGGCGGACGGCGCGGCGGCCTGTTCGGCGGCTTCGTTGATCTTGCCTGTCATGGTTCGGTCCTTAAAGCATTCAAAGCTTCTGAAAAGCGGTTATTCCAAAAGGAATGTCATTTCGGGAATTTGTCATTCCGAGCGAAGCGAGGAATCTGCTCCTGCTGTCGCCCCCGTCGAAAGCAGATTCCTCGCTTCGCTCGGAATGACATTCGGTGGGCGTTACTCAGTGAGGAGGCTTGCCACCGCGGCTGTCGCGATCGAGCCGCGTGAGGTTGTCGCGGACGTGCAGCAGCGCGCGCAGCGTGGCCTCGACCTCGTCGTCCGACAGGCCGTCGAGCGCCTCGGCGCGCAGCTTGGTCGAGACCGCGGCGATGCCGTCCATCACCTGCATCGCCTGCGGCAGCAGGTGCAGGCGCCAGCGGCGGCGATCGCCGGGGTCGGCGCGGCGCTCGACGAAGCCGGCCTTCTGCAGGCGGTCGATGACCCGGCCGACCGCGATCGGCTCCATGTCCATCTCCTCGGCCAGTTCCACCTGGCTCAGGCCCTCGCGGTCGTGGATGCGCTTGAGCGCGCGCCACTGCGCCCGGGTCAGCCCGAGGTGCGCGGCGCGGCGGTCGAAGACGCGCCCGAACAGCCGGGTCAGGTCCGCGATCAGGTAGCCGATGGTGGGGTTGGCGGGGTCGTGCTGCATTGCGGTAGAAATAATAGATGCCTAGGCAACTATATTCAAGGCACCTAAATCCGGCCGTGTTCCGCCGATGGGCGTCCGTTCATGGGAGGCCTCATCCGAGACAACCGGACCAAGGGATGACTTCCGGTCCGCAGTTCCCGTATCGCTTGCCCCCACTCCAACCCTCCCCCGCAGGCGGGGGAGGGAGTCTTGGCCACCTGCGATCTGAAAGACGGCAATCCACTCCTCGGCTTGTGCTCCCTCCCCCGCCTGCGGGGGAGGGTTGGGGTGGGGGCCAACCCGGTCATGACCGTCCTGGCCACGAAACCCAACGAAAAACGCCGGCTTGAAGCCGGCGTTTTCGGAACCCCGACGGATACAGCGGACTCAGGCCGCCCTGCCCCACTTGCCCCGCGCCGCCAGGCCATTGTCGCGGGCGCGCGCAAACACCGTCTCCTGCGCCTTGGCCACGTTGCCAGCCAGATCCTGCGACCAGATCTTCAGCGCCGCCGACTGCATCGCGCGCCCGTAGGAGAACGACAGCGGCCAGGGATGCGGGCCCATGCGATTCATCGCGTCGAGGTGCGCGGTGGCGTCCTCGTCGCTCTGCCCGCCGGACAGGAACACGATGCCCGGCAGGATCGCCGGCACCGACGACTTCAGGCACATCAGGGTGGACTCGGCGATTTCATCGATCGAGCCTTCCTCGCCGCTGTCCTTGCCCGGCAGCACCATCGACGCCTTGAGGATCGTGCCCTCCAGCATGACGTTGTGCTGGTACAGCGCGTCGAACAGCGAGCGCAGCACCACCTCGTGCACCTCGTAGCTGGTCTCGATGTCGTGCGCGCCGTCCATCAGCACCTCCGGCTCGACCACCGGCACCAGGCCCTGCTCCTGGCACAGCGCGGCATAGCGCGCCAGCGCGTGGCTGTTGGCCTCGATGCAGGTGCCCGACGGGATGTCGTCGCCGATGTGGATCACCGCGCGCCACTTGGCGAAGCGCGCACCGAGCTTGTAGTACTCCTCCAGCCGCGCGCGCAGGCCATCGAGGCCTTCGGTCACCACCTCGCCGGGAAAACCGGCCAGCGGCTGCGGCCCCTTGTCGACCTTGATGCCGGGAAGGATGCCGCTGTCGGCCATGACCCTGGTGAACGGCACCCCGGCCTTCGTAGACTGGCGGATCGTCTCGTCGTAGAGGATCGCGCCGCTGATGTAGTCGCCCAGCTTCGGCGTGGTCAGCAGCAGCTCGCGGTAGGCGCGGCGGTTCTCCTCGTTGTTGGGGATGCCGACACCGTCGAAGCGCTTGGCGATCGTGCTGGTGGATTCGTCGATCGCGATGATGCCCTTGCCCGGGGCGATCATCGCCAGGGCGGTTTCGGCCAGCGTTTCGATGCTCATGTCGGGAAATCCAGCCGGTTCGGGGAGAAGCGGAATTATAGCTCCCCACCCGACGCAACCCGCCGGTTCCGCCGCGCCTGCCGCTCGATGAACCTGAAGCGAAACAGGAATCGTCATCCCCGCGAAGGCGGGAGGTGCCTTTCAACAGCGCGAAGCGCTGGTCATCCAGTGCCTTTGCTTGCAAAGGCCTGAAGACGCTGGATCCCCGCCTTCGCGGGGATGACGAATGTCCAGGCTTTCCTACAGCTCGCCCAGTCCCTCGGCGCGGCCGTCGCCGCCGATCTGCAGCAGCCGCAGCGTATTGGTGGCGCCGTGCATCTCCATGTGCTCGCCGCTGGTGAACACGAGGCGATCGCCGGCATCGAGCAGGCCCGCCTCCACCAGCAGGCGGACGCTGCCGCGCGCGGCCTCGCGCGGGGTCTGGCCGCGGCTGTCGTAGTCGATCGGGAACACGTCGCGCATCAGCGCCATGCGCCGTCGCGCGCCGCCGTGGCGCGAGAACGCGTAGATCGGCGCGCCGGAGCGGAAGCGCGACAGGTAGCGCGCGGTGCCGCCGGACTCGGTCATCGCCACGATCGCGCCGACGCCGATGTGCTCGCTGAGGAACATCGCCGCCATCGCGATGGCGTGGTCGGCGCGCTCGAGGTTGCGCTGCGCCTTCTCGAAGTCGGTGTCGTGCGCGAACTGGCGCTCGGCGCCGGTGCAGATGCGCGCCATCGCCTCGACCGCGCGCAGCGGGAAATTGCCCGCCGCGGTCTCGGCCGACAGCATCACCGCGTCGGTACCGTCGATCACCGCGTTGGCCACGTCCAGCACCTCGGCGCGCGTGGGGATCGGCGATTCGACCATCGACTGCAGCATCTGCGTCGCGGTGATCACGACCTTGTTGCGCGCCAGCGACTCGCGGATGATCTTCTTCTGCAGGCCCGGCAGCTCGGCGTCGCCGATCTCCACGCCCAGGTCGCCGCGCGCGACCATCACCACGTCGCTGGCGTCGATCACCTCCGCCAGGTTCTCGATCGCCTCGGCGCGCTCGACCTTCGACACCAGCGCGGCGTCGCTGCCGTGCGAACGCGCGATCGTGCGCGCCTCCTCCATGTCGGCGGCGTTGCGGCAGAACGACACCGCGATGAAATCGACGCCGATCTGCGCGGCGATGCCGATCAGTTCGCGGTCGCGCTCGGTCAGCGCGCCCAGCGACAGGCCGCCGCCGAGCTTGTTCAGGCCCTTGCGGTCGGACAGCACGCTGTCGTTGAGCACGGTGTTGACGATGCGCTGGCCCTCAATGCGCTCGACCTTGAGCTGCACCATGCCGTCGTCGAGCATCAGCACGTCGCCGGGCGACAGGTCGCCGGGCAGGCCGAGGTAGCTCACGCCGACCTCGTGCTGCGTGCCGGGCGGCGCATCCTCGCTGGCGAGCAGGTCGAAGCGGTCGCCCGCCTTCAGCGACACCTTGCCGTCGGCGAAACGCTCGACGCGGATCTTCGGCCCGGGCAGGTCGGCGAGGATGCCGACCTCGATGCCCACGCGCGCCGCGGCCTCGCGCACGGCCTGCGCGCGCGCGACCTGCTGCGACGGATCGCCGTGCGAGAAGTTCAGCCGCACCACGTTCACGCCCGCGCGCAGGATGGCCTCGAGGACGCCGGGCGGGTCCGTCGCCGGGCCGAGCGTGGCGAGGATGCGGGTACGGCGGCGGTGTTCGGACATGGACGAAGATCCGTTGCAGGAGTAAGGATCGCGGCAATGCCGCGCAAGCCCACTATCCTAGCCGAGCCCGATGGCGATATCGCACATGTCCGGTGACATCAACGCCCGCCTCGCCGACCTGCCGGGATTTCCTGTCCTGTCGGGACAACGCCTGCGCCTGCGCGGCCCGCGCGCGGACGACCTCGACGCCGTGTTCGCGCTGTTCTCCGACCCGGAAGTGATGCGCTACTGGAGCAGCGCGCCCATGCGGGACCGCATGCAGGCCGAGGGCAAGGTCGAGGAGATGCTGGAGGCGTTCGGGCGCCGCGAGATGCTCAACTGGCTGGTCGCCGACCGCCGCGACGACACCGCGATCGGCAGCTGCACCCTGTTCCACTTCGACGCGCGGCACCGGCGCGCGGAGATCGGCTACGCCCTGCGCGCCGACCACTGGGGCCGCGGCCTCGCCGCCGAAGCCGTCGCGCTCGCGCTGGACTGGGGCTTCCGCGCCCTCGCCCTGCACCGCATCGAGGCCGACATCGACCCGCGCAACGAGGCCTCGCGCCGGCTGCTGCTGCGCCTGGGTTTCCGCAGCGAGGGCCTGCTGCGCGAACGCTTCTTCGTCGGCGAAGACGCCACCGACTCGGAGCTGTTCGGCCTGCTGGCGCAGGAGTGGCGCGACCGCGTGCGCTGAGCCGCAAAAACGCAGACGGCCCGGAGTACCCGGGCCGTTCGCTCGTACCGGTGCGCGATGGCGCACGGACTACATGATGCAACCGTTGACCGCCCTTGCCCGCGGCGTCACGATGCCCCAGCCGGGATCCCCGCAGCCGTACATGCGCAAGCCGACGATGGCGCCCGCCTCGTCGTAGTAGATCACCGAACCCGGATAACAGCAGTTCGCCCCGCTTTCCGATTCGACCGCCGCCCCCGCGCCGATCGACGCCGTCAAGAACGCGGCCAGCATCGCGAGCCTCATGCCTCGCATCGAGATCTTCATTGTCGCTTCCTCCCTTGATGAACGGATCGCCCGTCGGCGACCCATGCCCGCCTGTTCCGCGGGCCGAGGTTCGACACCTGCACCTCAGCAAGCCATGAAGCAATCGTTAGCGAATCCTTAGCCGGCGCATCGCACGGCGCGTTCTGGAACGGGGTTCCGCTTGTCGCGCAAGGCGGTCGCGGCGCTGGAGGCGCGCCGTCCCGCTCAGCCGCGCGCCTCCAGCGCCGCGACCGCCGGCAGGGTCTTGCCTTCGAGGAACTCGAGGAAGGCGCCGCCGCCGGTGGAGATGTAGGACACGTCGCCGGCGATGCCGTACTTGTCGACGGCCGCCAGGGTGTCGCCGCCGCCGGCGATGGAGAACGCCTTCGACGACGCGATCGCGCGCGCCAGCGTCTCGGTCCCCTTGCCGAAGGCGTCGAACTCGAACACGCCGACCGGGCCGTTCCAGACCACGGTGCCGGCATCGGCGATCAGGCCGGCGTAGCGCGCGGCGGTCTCGGGCCCGATGTCGAGGATCAGCTCGTCGTCGGCGACGTCGCCCGCCGCCTTCACCGTCGCCGCGGCATCCGGGTGGAACTCCCTGGCGACCACGACGTCGGTCGGCACCGGGATGTCCGCACCGCGCGCCTTCGCGTCGGCCATGATCTTGCGCGCGGTGTCGACCAGGTCGGCCTCGTGCAGCGACTTGCCCACGGCCTGGCCCTGCGCGGCGATGAAGGTGTTGGCGATGCCGCCGCCGACGATCAGCTGGTCGACCTTGCCGACGAGGCTCGACAGCAGCTCGAGCTTGGTCGAGACCTTGCTGCCGGCCACGATCGCCAGCAATGGGCGCGCCGGGTGGTCGAGCGCCTTGGCCAGCGCGTCGAGCTCGGCCATCAGCAGCGGCCCGCCCGCCGCCTGCTTCGCGAAGCGGATGACGCCGTGCGTGGATGCCTGCGCGCGGTGCGCGGTGCCGAACGCGTCCATCACGAACACGTCGCACAGCGCGGCGTACTTCTTCGCGAGTTCCTCGCTGTCCTTGCCCTCGCCGACGTTCATGCGGCAGTTCTCGAGCAGCACGACCTGCCCGGGCGCGACGTCGACGCCGTCGACCCAGTCGCGCACCAGCGGCACGTCGACGCCGAGCAGTTCGCCCAGTCTGCGCGCCACCGGCGCCAGCGAGTTCTCCTCGCTCCACTCGCCTTCCTTCGGCCGGCCCAAGTGCGAGGTCACCATCACCGCCGCGCCCTTCGCCAGCGCGGCCTTCAGCGTCGGGATCGATGCGGTGATGCGCTGCTCGGAGGTGATCTCGCCGTTGTCGATCGGCACGTTGAGGTCTTGCCGGATCAGCACGCGCTTGCCGGAAAGATCGAGGTCGGTCATGCGGAGGATGGTCATGTCATTCCTGTCTGCTGGAAGGAGAAACGTCTCGACGCTGCCGGCTTTCGTCCCGCCACCTGTAGGAGCGGCTTCAGCCGCGACCTCTTTCCGGCACGTTGAACGCATGGTCGCGCCTGAAGGCGCTCCTACAACGGATTCCGGGCCGGATCGATGCGTCGTCGTGGAGTCCGCGCCTATTGTCGACGGCGTACATCCGGCAGGCAAACGTTGCACCTGCCACGATCCCGCGCGATCAGGTCCGCGGCTTGCGCAACAGGCTCGCGGCGAAGCCGGCGACCAGCAGCGCGCCGGCCACCAGCAAGGCCCACAGCAGCCACGAACGCCAGTCACGCTGCACGGGCACCGGCTGCAGCGCCCGTTCGCCGGCCAGCGGCTGCATCGCCCCCTGCGTCGCCATGCCCGGCCGCCAGCCGGGACCGCGTGCTCGACGGATTTCCTCGAGCGACTGCGCCACCGGCGCATCGGCGCGCCCGGCGCGCGCGCTGCCGGCGACGAGGCGATACGGCGGTGCGCCCTGCGCGACGAACACCAGCGCTTCGGGCCGCCAGCCGAGCCGGAGTCGCGGCGGCTGCGCCGCCGCCGCGTTGCCGACCAGTTTCCACTCGCGATCGCGCGTGGGGCCGGCCAGCGGCTGCGGCGCGGAACGGTTCGCATCGTCACCGCTGCCGATCGCGTAAGCGACCCAAGGACCGGCGCGCAGCGTCCACGGGGAAGCGGCATCCTCGCGGCTGTAGAGCGTCCACTGGCCGGTGCCGTTGCCGTCGAGCTGCACGTCGGCGGCCTCGACCGGATAGCGGCCGTCCAGCGTGAACGCATGGAAGCGCGCGCCCCGCTCCTCGACCTCTTCGCCGGACAGCAACTGCCACTGCAGCGGCCGGAGCTCCGCGACCGGCGCAAGCTCGGCCTGCACCGCCGCCAGCTGCACGCTCCCGGTTCCGCCCACGGGCAACAGCCGCAGGTAGCGCGCCTGCGTCCCCACCGGCACGCGACGCTGCACGAGGCGCTCGCCGTCGCGCGACAGGTCGACCAGTTGCGCGACCGGCTGCACCACGCGCCATGCCCGCAGGTCGTCGCTGGCCTCCACGCGGTAGCCGCGGTCGACGCTGCCCGTCCCCGGCGCCCACTCCAGGTGCAGGGCCTCGACGGTGGCGTCCACGCCGCTGGTATCCAGCAGCCATGCGGCGGCGGCCGGCACCTCGCCGTCGCGCGCGCCGCCATCGCGTGCTTCCACGCGCAGCACGCGCCCGTCGCTGCTGCGCTCGACCGCCATCGACCAGTCGCCCGGCACCGAAGCGGTTGCGGTCGGCAGCACGAACCAGCGCACCGGCACGCGCCTGTCCGCCTCGGTCGTGCCATCGTCCGGGCGGAACAGCTGCGCAGGAACGGCCATGCCGTCCGCATTGATGACATCGACATCGCGCAACGCCCGCGACTGCGCCTGGCGATAGACCGAGGCATCGAGCGTCACCCCATAGGCGCCGGCATCGTCGCCGGACAGCGCAATCGGCCACTGCATGGCGTAATCGTCGACGGGTGCGGCGAACGCAGCGCCCGCCAGCAGCGCCAGCCCCAGGATTCCGGTCCGGCGCATCATGCGACCTCCTCGCTTGCCAATGCCTGCTCGCGCGGCGGCGCCGGCGCGAGGTAGCCCACCAGCGTGCACAGCAGGCCGTAGGCGATGAACGAGCCGATGCCCAGCAGGTCGCCCAGGTGCTGGCGATCCACCAGCACCAGCTTCGCCAGCACCACGCCCATCAGCACCGCGCCGGCCAGCCACAGCGTGCGCTGGCCGCGGCGCGAGCCCGCGATCCAGCCGATCACGCCGAGCAGGCTCCAGACCACGGTCAGGCTGGTCTGCGCGAGGCTGCTCTCGACCAGGCGCGCGTCCCAGGCGATGCCACCCCACTGGTGCACGGCGCGCAGCGTGATCGCGGTGACCAGCGCGAAGCCGGCGGCCGACAGCAGCGTCACCCGCATCGACGCCAGCGCGCGCGGCGCCTCGTCCGACCACAGCCAGCGCGCGAGCAGCACCAGCACGCCCACCTGCGCCAGTTCCAGCGGATTGAGCAACGGCAGCCACGGCAGCGGCGCGGCATCGCCGGACGCCAGCTGCGTCAGCCACCACCACAGCGCTAGCAGCATCGACACCGCTACCTGCAGCGGCAGGCGCAGGTCGTCGAAACGCTCGCCGCGCGGCACGCGCAGCAACGGCCAGCGCGCCATCGACACCATCATCAGCGCGATCCACGGCAGCGCGAGCGCCGCAAGGGTCCAGCCGTGGTCGAGCGCGAAATGCTCCGTCAGCCAGCCCGCGAACAGCGCCAGCACCGACGGCCACACCAGCCACCACGCGAACTGCGCCCAGTCGCCGATGCGGTCGTCGTCCGCGCGCAGGCACAGCAGGCTGCGCACGCCGAGCAGCGCGTAGGCCAGCCACGCCCAGATGCCCGCGCCGTCGAACGGATGCCCGTGCACCGCGGTCTGCAGCAGCGCGAACGGGATCGCCGCGACGAGCGCGAGCAGCGTCGTAGCCGCCAGCGCGCGCGCCGGGCGCAGGCGGTGCACTTCCGCCGCCAGCCAGCCGGTCACCGCGGTCGCCGCCAGCATCGCATCGACCTGCGCATCGCCGTCGACGAAGGCCAAGATCTCGTGGAACAGGTTGCCGGCCCACCAGGCCAGTCCCCACAGGTAGTACATCAGCGCGATGCGCGGCTCGTCGTCGTCGCGGTACGACCACGCGCTGGCGAAGCCGGCGAGCGCGACCAGCAGTGCGCCCATGAACGCGGGATTCGCGATCGCCTGCGCATCGGGCGCCGGCAGCGTCGACATGCCCAGCGAATACGCCACCGCCGCCGCCAGCTGCAGGCCGAGGCCGGTCCACTGCGGCAGCATGCGCCGCTGCCTCAGGCCCAGCCACACCAGCGCCGCGCCCTCGAGCGCGAACACGCAGGCGGTCGCGCGCGCCGACAGCGCCAGCGGCACCGACAGCGTCGCGAAGCCCACCGCCAGCAGCGCATGCGCCTGCGCCAGCACGTCGTAACCCTCGCGCCGCCGCAGCGCCCACGCCAGCGCCGCATACACCACGGCCAGCGCCAGCGCGCAGAACGCCAGCGGCATGCGGTCGCCGTCGAGCAGCGCCGCCTGCAGCGAGAACGCGACCAGCGGCGTGCCGAACAGCAGGCAGCCGTCGACCAGGTCGCGGCGGCCGGGCGGGCGGCGACGCGCATACAGGATCGGCAGCAGCAGGTAGAAGACGAAGAACAGCACCAGGAACGGCTGCGTGCTCGCCTGTTTGTCCGGCGAGTACGCCAGCACGCCCCAGAGGATGCCGATGCCCCAGGTGAAGGCGAAGCCCAGCAGGTTCAGCACCCGCCACGACTTGACCCAGGCGATGCCGAAGATCGCCGCGTTGAGCACCGCGTAGTACGAGAACAGCGCGACGTGGCTGCCGCTGCCGGTCGACAGCCAGATCGGCGCGAGGAAACCGGCGAGGATGCCGAGCACCGCCAGCGTGCGCGAATCCTGCAGCACCGCGAGCACGCCGAGCCCGGCAACCAAGGCGATACTCAGGCCGAACGCGGCGCCCGCCGGGAGCAGCCCGTAGAGCTTGAACGCCGCGAACACCACCAGCAGCAGCACGCCGATCGCGCCACCCTGCAGCGCCAGCGCGAACGCCGGCCTGTCGATGCGCTGGCGCCAGCCGAACACCAGCCCCGCCAGCGCGGCGGCGGCCACGCCGGCCAGGCGCAGTTCCATGGGAAGGTGGAACCAGCCCTGGTCGTTGCCGTACTTGAGCAGCGCCGCCACGCCCGCCAGCAGCACCAGCATGCCGACCTTCACAGGCACGTTGCCGACGGTGAACCAGCGCTTCACCGCGCGCAGTGCGACGTCGGCAAAATTCGGGGGCGGAGGCGGCGGGGGCGCGGCCGGACGGTGCGGGGGTGACGGGGCCGAATCAGGCACCACGTCCACGTGCGGCGGCAGCGGCGGCGGACCAGCGGGCGTAGCGCCGCCAGAGCGGGCCGCGCTGGCCGCCTCTGGCGTCTTGATCGCGCTGCCCGCTGGCGTCGAGTCGGCGTATCCCGCGCCATATGCGGCACCGGGTGCGTCGTCATCGCGCCCAAGGGCGCTCCCACGGGAAATGTCGTCGTCGTGCGCGGATGTCCATCCGTGGGAGCGCGCTTGCGCGCGATCGTCCTGCGACGGCGCCTGCGCATGTTCGCGCGCAGCACGCGGCACAGCACCCCGCGTCGCCGCACCCGCGTCCGCCTGCAGCCACGCGACCGTCTCTTCCAGTTCGCCCACGCGGCGCTTCAATCCGCCGATCGACACCAGCGCCACGATCAACAGCACCGGCACCGCGAGCACCACCAGCACCAGCAGGGTCAGGAGACCTTCCATTCCGCCATCCCGTCGGGCGCCGCTGCGGGCGCATTGCCGGCCACCTTAGCGGGCCGGACCGCGAAAACAAGAAGCCCCGCGCAAGCGGGGCTCCGGGTATCGCGTCGGGCTACCGCCGGCTCACTTGCCGGCGACCACGCGCACCATTTCCAGGCACTTGTTGGAATAGCCCCACTCGTTGTCGTACCAGCTGACGATCTTGACGAAGGTCGGGTCGAGCGCGATGCCCGCGTCGGCGTCGAAGATCGAAGTGCGCGCATCGCCGCGGAAGTCGGTGGCGACCACCTTGTCCTCGGTGTAGCCGAGGATGCCCTTGAGCGCGCCTTCGCTCTGCGCCTTCATCTCGGCCTTGATCTCGTCGTAGCTCGCCGGGTTCTCGAGTTCCGCGGTCAGGTCGACCACCGACACGTCGCTGGTCGGGATGCGGAAGCTCATGCCGGTCAGCTTCTTGTTGAGCTCCGGGATCACCACGCCGACGGCCTTGGCCGCGCCGGTGCTCGAGGGAATGATGTTCTCGAGGATGCCGCGGCCGCCGCGCCAATCCTTGTTGCTCGGGCCGTCGACCGTCTTCTGCGTCGCCGTGGCCGCATGCACCGTGGTCATCAGGCCGCGCTTGATGCCCCACTTGTCGTTGAGCACCTTGGCGATCGGCGCCAGGCAGTTTGTGGTGCACGAAGCGTTGGAGATGATCGCCTCGCCCTTGTAGGTCTTGTCGTTGACGCCGAACACGAACATCGGCGTGTCGTCCTTCGACGGCGCCGACAGGATCACCTTTTTCGCGCCCGCGTCGAGGTGCTTCTGCGCGGTGACCTTGTCGAGGAACAGGCCGGTCGATTCGATCACCACCTCGGCGCCCACCTCGTCCCACTTCAGGTTCGCCGGATCGCGCTCCTGGGTGAGGCGGATTCGCTTGCCGTCGACCACCAGCGTGCCGCCGTCGACCGACACCTCGCCCTTGAAGCGGCCGTGCACCGAGTCGTAGCGCAGCATGTAGGCCAGGTAATCGGGCTCGAGCAGGTCGTTGATGCCGACGATCTCGATGTCGTCGCCGAAGTTCTGGACTGCCGAACGCAACACGTTGCGGCCGATGCGGCCGAAACCGTTGATGCCTACCTTGATCGCCATGGTGCGCGGACTCCCGGACAGGGTGGAAAGAGTGTCGATTCTAGAGCATCTTCGGTTTGGACGTTGATGCCTCGTCATCCCCGCGAAGGCGGGGACCCGGCGTCTTTAGCCTTGTCAATCAAGAAACAAGACGCTGGGTCCCCGCCTTCGCGGGGACGACGGAAAAGGTGGACGCCTGAAACGAAAATGCTCGGGCACGCCGCGGCGCCGCGACTCCCGGCGCCGCGGTGGTTGCGACTGCAATGATCCTGATCAAGGTGGTGCCCGCGGGACCCGGACCAGACTGTCGCCGACCCCACACGGAGCAACCCCATGAAACGCACCACCGCGTGGCTGCTGGCGGCGATCGCCGCCGCCACCGCCCTGCCCGCCGCCGCACAGTCCAGGGGCGACTGGACCCTCGGCCTCGGCATCCACAACGTCGATCCCAAGTCCGACAACGGCAGCCTCGACGCCACCGCCCTCGGCCTCGGCCCGCTGCCGCCCACCGAAGTCGGCAACAGCGTCCGCCCGACGATCACCGCCGAGTACTTCATCCGCGACAACCTCGGCCTCGAGGTGCTGGCCGCACTGCCGTTCCGGCACGACATCGACATCCGCGGCGTCGGCAAGGTCGGCAGCACCAAACACCTGCCGCCGGTCGTCTCGCTGCAGTACCACTTCGCCAACAGCAGCAAGGCCACGCCCTTCGTCGGCCTCGGCCTGAACTACACCACCTTCTTCAGCGAAGACGCCACCGGCGCCCTGGCCGGCACCGACCTCGAGCTCGGCGACTCCTGGGGACTGGCCGCGCACGCCGGCGTGGACTTCGCCGTCGGCGAACGCAGCGCGATCCGCATCGACGCCCGCTGGGCCGACATCGACAGCGACGTCAAGGTCAACGGCACCAAGGTCGGCACCGCCAACATCGACCCGCTGGTCTATGGCGTGGCCTGGGTCGTGAAGTTCTGACCCGACCGCGGGCCCCGGCCCTGCCGGGGCTCGGGATTTCCAACGTCCGGGCGATCGGCTTCATCCCGGAACCAGGCGCTGTTCGTTGTGTCCTTTCCGGATGCTGCCTCCAACCAGATCGTCCAGCACCCGTGTCTGTCATCCCGAACGCAGTGAGGGATCTACTCCCCGGACACGCCAGCAACAACTCCCCCTAAAGCCCATCTACGGCATCAGGGAAGCCACCGCCGCATCCGCATCCGCTAAAGTGCGGCCATGCCCCGCATCCTCATCGCCATCCTCCTTTCCTGCGCACTGTCATGGCCCGGCATGGCGCAGGCCTGGGGTCCCCTCGGCCACCGCCTCGTCGCCCGCCTCGCCGAACCCCGACTCACGCCGCAGGCACGCACCGAAATCGACCGCCTGCTGGCGACCGAGCAAGCGCAATCGCTCGCCGACATCGCCAGCTGGGCCGACGACCTGCGCGCAAACGATCCCGACCTCGGCAAGCGCTCGGCCAAGTGGCACTTCATCAACATCGGCGAACACGACTGCAGATACGACGCCGCGCACGCCTGCCCGAATGGCGACTGCGTGGTCGAAGCGATCCGCGCCCAGGCCGCCATCCTCGCCGACCGCACCCGCTCCGATGCCGAACGCCTGCAGGCGCTGAAGTTCGTCGTCCACTTCGTCGGCGACGTGCACCAGCCACTGCACGCCGGCTACGCCCGCGACCGCGGCGGCAACACCATGCAGGTGAATCTGCACGGCAAGGGCACCAACCTGCATACGGTGTGGGACAGCCGGTTGCTGGCGTCGGCGAGGCTCGGCGAGGACGCCTACGAAGCGCGGCTGCGCCTGGATCCCGACCGGCTGCCGGCGAACGTCGGCCCGTACACCCCGGCGTCCCCGGTCGCCTGGGCGGAGCAATCGTGCCGGATCGTCCAGTCCCAGGGCGTTTATCCGCCGAAGTCGAGGATCGACGACGGCTATCTGCAGCAGCACCGCCCGACCGCCGAGCAGCAGGTCCGACTCGCTGGTGCCCGGCTGGCGCAGTTGCTCAATGCCGTCCTCATGCCCCCAGACAATCCCCATTGATCCGTCCCGAATCTCGTAGGAGCGGCTTCAGCCGCGATCGGGGTTAGACGGGACCGGAAAACCATGGCCCCTGAAGGCGCTCCTGCGGTCCGCCGGAAATCCCTGGGAAGTGAGAATCTCTGGACAACTGTCCTTTCAATCCCGAACCTGATCCGCTCCCTTGCCGCCTGCACGCCCGCGGCAGAGGGCCGCGCAACCAGTCAACCCCGTCCCGAACCGCACCCATCGGACCACGTGATGCGGCGATTACCTCGCCCGGAGCGCCTGCACTTCCTGGCGATACGTCCCGATCATCCTCAGGTGCCGCTTGGCCAGGACCGCGGGATCGGACAGCATCGAGCGATCGCGGAGACCGCTCCCAGCAACAGGCAGGAGTTGTGCGTGCTGTGCGAACCGCCCGAAAGTGCCGACGCCGTGATCGGCAGGTTCGGACACAGGACATCCAGCGCGATGTTGTCATGGTGTCCGGCGCGCCGCAGCGTCTTGATCTCCTCGGGCATGGCATGCACACGTCCAACCATGGTGCGGACTGGACGAACTGACTGCGTCCACCGCCACCACGTGGTTCAGCACCCGATCGCCGCCTTCGGGAATCCGTAGGCTCAGGCTTGCCGCACCGATAGGCATAGAAGGTTTCCCCGGAGGTCGAAGTAGTGTGCCGACACCTGGACCAACGTTCCGCCCAGCGAGTGGCCGGTGACGGTGACTTCGGGGGCAGGGCGACAGTCCTCGATCACGTCGGGATTTCTTGCATGTTCGCGTGCCCGTCGCGCCAGCGCGATCGCGGCGTCGACCTGGCCAGCGACCGGAGGGTGGCAGCCGCACCGGTGCTGTGACACTCTTTATGGGATTCCCCTACGCGAGCGCCGCATGTCCTTCCGTCCGTCGCCCAACAGCCCCGGAATCACCCTCGCACGCCTGCTGCTGGCGAGCGTCTTCATCGTCATGGGCGCATGGCGCCTGTGGCGCGCCTACCAGGGCGTGCCGACCAGCGGCGCCACGCTGAGCTTCAGCGCGGCCGAACTGGTGCTCGGCCTGCTGGTGGCGTACGGCTGGAAGCTGCGCGCGACCGCGCTGCTGGCGGCGGCGCTGATGGCGGTGGACGCGGCCATGTCGCACGCGTTCTGGTCGCTGCCGGAACCGGCGCGCAGCGCGCAGCTGCTGCATTTCATGAAGAACGTGAACATCATCGGCGGCTTCCTGCTGCTGGCGCTGACCGCGCCCGCGCGCCGGCGCTGACGCCATGGGCGCCGAAGCCGACCCGGGCATGCTGGTCAAGGCGGTCGCGCTGCTCGGCGCGGCGGTGGTCGCGGTGCCGCTGTTCCGCAAGCTCGGGCTCGGCTCGGTGCTGGGCTACCTTGCCGCGGGACTGGTGATCGGGCCATTCGGCCTGGGCTGGTTCTCCAACCCGCAGTCGATCCTGCACTTCGCCGAACTGGGCGTGGTGATGTTCCTGTTCGTGGTCGGGCTGGAAATGCGGCCCTCGCACCTGTGGAGCCTGCGCCGGCAGATCTTCGGCCTGGGCGCGCTGCAGATCGGCCTGTGCACGCTGGTGCTGACCGGCGTGGGCATGGCATTCGGCTTTTCGCTGCCGGTGGCGTTCATCGGCGGCGCCGGCTTCGTGCTGACCTCGACCGCGATCGTGATGCAACTGCTCGGCGAACGCGGCGACATCGCCCTGCCGCGCGGCCAGCGCATGGTGTCGATCCTGCTGTTCGAGGACCTGCTGATCGTGCCGCTGCTGGCGCTGATCGCCTTCATGTCGCACGCGCCGGTCGATCCGGACGCGCCGCCGCGGCTGGTCAGCTTCGGCATCGCGGTGGCCTCGCTGGCCGCGCTGATCGTTGCCGGCCTGTACCTGCTCAACCCGCTGTTCCGGATCCTCGCCGCGGCCAAGGCGCGCGAGGTGATGACCGCGGCAGCGCTGCTGGTGGTGCTCGGCGCCGCCGTGCTGATGGAGATGGGCGGGCTGTCGATGGCGATGGGCGCCTTCCTGGCCGGCGTGCTGCTGTCCGAATCGACGTTCCGCCACCAGATCGAAGCCGACATCGAGCCGTTCCGCGGCATCCTGCTGGGCCTGTTCTTCGTCGCCGTGGGCATGGCGCTCGACCTTGCGGTGGTACGCGAGAACTGGCAGCTGATCGCGCTGGCCGTGCCGGCGATGATGCTGGCCAAGGGCGTGTGCATCTATCTCGTCGCCCGCCTGCTGCGCAGCAGCCATGGCGACGCGATCGACCGCGCCACGCTGATGGCGCAGGGCGGCGAATTCGCGTTCGTGCTGTTTTCGGCCGCCGAGGCCGGGCGCATCATCGACGCCGAGGTCAACGACAACCTCACCGCGATCGTGGTGCTGTCGATGGTGCTGACGCCGCTGGTGGTGCTGGCCACGCGTCGCCTGCTGCCCAAGGACCGGCCCTCGCTGGACGGCGTGGAGGCGGTCGGGGAGCAGACCGGGAGCGTGCTGATCATCGGCTTCGGCCGCTTCGGCCAGGTGATGAGCCAGTCGCTGCTCGCGCGCGACGTCGACGTGACCATCATCGACACCGACATCGAGATGATCCAGAGCGCGGCGAGGTTCGGCTTCAAGGTCTACTACGGCGACGGCGGCCGCCTCGACGTGCTGCATGCCTCCGGCGCGGGGACCGCGCGCGCGATCGCGGTCTGCATCGACAACCGCGCCACGGCCGACCGCATCGTCGAGCTGGCGGACCATCATTTCCCGCAGGCGAAGCTGCTGGTGCGGTCCTTCGACCGCGAGCATTCGCTGAAGCTGATCAACGCCGGCGTCGACTTCCAGATCCGCGAGACCTTCGAGTCCGCGGTGTCCTTCGGCGAGGCCGCGCTGCGCGCCATCGGCGTGCCCGAGGACGAAGCCGCGCAGATCGCCGAGCAGGTCCGCCGGCTGGATGCCGAACGCTTCGAACTCGAGATCGCCAGCAACGACACCCGTGCCGGCATCCCGCTGCTCCTCAAGAACACCGTCGAGCCGGCGCCGAAGCCGACGCCGTTCACCACGCCCAGGCGCGAAAGCCGCGCTCTGAACGAGGAGGCGGCGGAAGCGACGACCGGCCGTCCCGCGCCGGACTCGCCGGTGGATTGACCCGCGCTACAGCGACACCCGCTTGCGGTTGTCGTCCGGGACCCGGTCGATCAGCTTGTTGTAGGGATCGAAACCGGCCTCATGCGGCGCTTCGTCGACGATCACGGTGATCGTCGGATCGCCGCTGGCGACGTGGTGGCGCTCGAGGTACAGCACCTTCTCGTCGCGCTCCTTGCCGGACGGGCCGCGCGCGAACACGCCGACCTCGATCCAGTCGTCCGGCACGGCCGGCGTTTCCTTGCCCTTGCCGTCGGTGTACAGCTTGGCCGCGTGCAGCTTCAGCGTCACCTCGTACTTCCCGTCCGCGCGCTTTTTCGCGGTCGCGTCGATCACGCGGTTGTCGTAGAAACCGATCTTCTCGAACAGGTCGGTGATCAGGCCCTGCTGTTCCGGCGCCGCTTCGCGGCGCAGGTAGCCGACCAGCTCGCGCGAGGTCGTGAACGGCGCCTGCTGGTAGCCCTTGTCCTCCAGGAAACGCTTCAGCGCACGGTTCACCGCCGCCTCTCCCAGTTCCTCGCGCAGCCGGTAGAACACCAGCGCGCCCTTGCGGTAGTGGACATAGGGCTGGTTCTCGTTGCGGTACAGCGGCAGTTCCTCCAGGCGCTCGCCGCCGCGGCCGTTGAGGTAGCTGTCGAGCTCGTAGCGCAGGAACTGGCGCATGTGCCGACGGCCGTATTCCCGTTCCATGACCATCAGCGCCGAATACTGCGCCAGCGATTCGGACAGCACGGTCGCGCCCTGCACGTTGGCGCCGATCACCTGGTGCGCCCACCACTGGTGCGCGGCCTCGTGTGCGGTGACGTAGAACACGTAGTCGATCTTGTCCGGGTCGCGCAGGTCGGCGATGAAGCCGATCGACTCGGAATACGGGATGGTGTTGGCGAAGGCCTGCGCGAACCGCTCGTAGCCCGGGAACTCGATGATGCGGAACTGCCTGTGCTGGTACGGGGTGAAGTTGTCCTCGAAGTAGGCCAGCGACTTCTGCGTCGCTTCGATCATGCGGTCGACGTTGAACGGATGCTTCGGGTCGTGGTAGACCTCGATCGGGATGTCCTTGTACATCCCCTTCTTCACCTGCCAGCGCGCCGACAGGTAGGCGTAGAAGTTCAGCATCGGCCGATCCATGGCATAGCTGAAGCAGCGCCGTCCGTCGCGCTCGAATTCGCGTTCGATGTAGCCGGGCGCCAGCGCGATCTGGTCGGGCGCGGTGCAGATCGTGGTCGCGAAGTCGATCCAGTCGCCGTCGTCGCCGAGGTAGGTGTTCGCGCGCGCGGCCTCGTCCTCCAGTTTCGGCATCCGTCGCGGCTCGCCGAGGTCGCGCTTGCGGCGGTCGTTGCGGTCGTCGATCTCCACGCGGGGGTTGTAGCCGAAAGACGGGAACAGGCCGTTGTTGAAGAAGCTGCCGTTGTCGACGAACTGCGTCTGCGCCTGGCTGCTGGTGATGCCGGTCGGATGGTAGTCGACGCGGAAGCGGAACTCGCGCCGTTCGCCTGGCTGCAGCGGCCGCGCCAGGCGATAGACGCGGTAGCCCAGTTCCTCGTCGTGGTGGGCCAGCCCGGCGCCGCCGAGGTCGACCTGCGCGAGCGCGCGGTCGTCGGTTATCTGCAGGTGCAGGTCCGGGATCGCCGCGGCGTGCGGGTTGTGCACGGTGTAGACGACGTCCGCCGTCATCGACTGCTTTTCCGGCCACAGGTCGATCTCGGAGCGGCTGGCGACGATCTTCGGCTGCGGCAGGTGCTCGTAGCGCTTGTATTCCTTCTCGTAGCGCGCCTGGCGGTCGAGCTGGCCTTCCGGGCTGACGAAGTCGTTGCGGACGTTGGTGTTCCACAACAGCCAGGCACCGACCGCGGCGAACGCCAGCAGCGCCGCGGCGAAGCCCAGCCGCGGCCCGCCGCGCATGCGCGCGCGCAATCGCAAGAGTCGCTGTTTCACGCTGCCGTCGACGCCGCGCTGCCACAGCGCCGCGCACAGGAACAGCAGCGCGACGAACAGCAGTCCCCAGTAACCCTGGAACCACAGCTGCCCGGACAGGAGGTGGCCGTAGCCGTTCATGTCCGAGTACGGCGCGTTCGGCCACGCGCCGAAGCTGTACAGCGGATGGGTGAAGTCCAGCGTGCCCAGCACCGCCTGCGCGACCAGCACCAGCACCAGCAGCGCATAGCCGAGGAACTTGTTGTTGGCCAGCACCTGCAGGACCAGCGCCAGCACGCCCATCAGCAGGAACGGGATCGAGTCGAGCAGCAGCGCCTTCGCGTACAGGGCCGGTTCGACCTGGGTGTAGCCCTTGCCGAGCTGGATCAGCACCGAGGCCGCCATGCCGATCAGGTGGAAGATCAGCACCACCGCCGCCAGCGCGCCCAGTTTCGCCAGCAGCGGCACCCAGTTGGGCACCGGCATGGCGTCGGTGACTTCGTGGATCTTCGCGCCGCGCTCCTTCCACACCAGTTCGCCGGCATAGAACATCACGATGATGACCAGCAGGAAACTGTAGCTGCCGCGCAGCGCGTCGAGCAGGCGCGAGGTCACCGGGTAGACGTCGGTGCCGTACATCGTCTGCACGAACATCGCCGACGGGATGAAGTTGGCCAGGCCGAAGGCCAGCATCACCAGGAACGGCACGCTGCGCAGCACGCCCCATGTGTCGAAACGCAGCTGCTGCAGGAACTGCCCCCAGGCCGTCGCCGAGCGGAAGTCCGGCACCACGCGGATCGTCGCGGCGGCGGGCGCGACCGCAGCGCCCTCCGCCGGCGCAGCCGCCCTCGCGGCGCGCCGCAGCAGGCGGCGCCCGGTTCCGCTGCGTTCGGTGCGGAACAGCGCGAACGCGGCGGCGAACAGCGCCAGCCCCACGGCGATCCACAGCGCGCGGTTGGCCAGCAGGTAGCCGGCGAACGCCGGCAGGCCGGTGTTGCGCTCCTCCGCCGACCAGTAGCGGATCGTGCGCGCCAGCGCGCGCAGGCCCAGGGGTTCGAGCAGGGTCGCCAGCCAGATGTTGTCGAGGTCGCTCATCAGAACGGCGCTGACGCCGTACAGCACGAAGAAGCCGAGCACGCCGATGTAGACCCACAGGATCGAGCGCGTGGTCGCCGCCAGCAGCGCCAGCAGGCCGCCGGTGAACACGATGTTCGGCAGCACCATCGCCGCGAACGTCCACAGGTAGGGCCGCAGCGACACCGGGCCGAGCCGGGCCTCGTCGATCCAGGGCATGAACTGGGCGATGAAGATGCCCAGCGCGATGATCAGGTAGACCACCACACAGGCCAGCATCGCCGCCGCCAGCCGCCCGAGCAGGTAGTCGCGGCGGCGGATCGGGCTGGCGAAGAACAGTTCCGCCGTGCCCTGCTCGAAATCGCGCAGCAGCGCGCCGCTGACGAAGATCGGCACGATCAGCATGCCCAGCAGGGTGAACAGCGTCAGCCACTGCGCGACCACGATCGGCGCATTGCGGTGGACGTTGCCGATGCCGCCGCCGATCTGCACGGCGTCGCTGGCCGCGGCGCCGAAGCCGAGCAGCGCGAACAGCGCGGCGAGGAACCACAGCAGCGGCGAGCGGAGCTGCTCGCGCAGCTCGAAGCGGAAGAATTCGAGGATCATGCCGCGCCCCGCTCAGGCGGCCTGGCGCTGCAGGCGCAGGCGCTGGAAGTACACGTCCTCCAGGTCCGGCTCGATCTGCTCGAAGCCCTCCTCCGGGCGCGCGGCGCTGAACACATGGATCACCGGCTGGCCGCCGACCAGGCGCGTGGACAGCACCTGGAAGTTCGCTTCGTACGCGGGCAGTGCGTCCTTGCCGACCTGCTTCTTCCAGACCTGCTGCGACAGCGCCGCGATCGCGTCCGCCGGCCGGCCGGTCAGCAGCACCTGGCCCTTGTTCATGATCGCCATGGTCGGGCACAGGTCGGTGACGTCCTCGACGATGTGCGTGGACAGGATCACCGCCACGTTCTCGCCGATGTCGGCCAGCAGGTTGAGGAAGCGGTTGCGCTCCTCCGGATCGAGGCCGGCGGTGGGCTCGTCGACGATCACCAGCCGCGGCCTGCCGAGCAGCGCCTGGGCGATGCCGAAGCGCTGGCGCATGCCGCCGGAGAAGCCGCCGAGCTTGCGCTTGCGCGCGTCCCACAGGTTGACCTGCTTCAGCAGCCCGTCGACCACCTCGCGTCGCTGCTTGCGCTCCGTCAGTCCCTTCAGCACCGCGAAATGCTCCAGCAGGTCCTCGGCGCTGACCTTCGGGTACACCCCGAAATCCTGCGGCAGGTAGCCGAGCTGGCGGCGGACGGCATCCTTGTCGCGCAGCACGTCGATGCTGCCGCCGTCCACGCCTTCCAGCGTCGCGCTGCCGCTGTCGGCCTCCTGCAGCGTCGCCAGCGTGCGCATCAGCGAGGACTTGCCGGCGCCGTTCGGGCCGAGCAGGCCGAACATTCCGCGCGGAATGTCGAGGCTGACGTTGCCCAGGGCGCGCACGCCGTTGGCGTAGGTCTTGCACAGGTCGCGGATCACGAGCATCGGTCGTCCCCTCGGGCGTTCGCCCGCATCATGCACGAGATGCTAGCCGCAACGCCGCCGGCATCGCACATGCGACAGGTCAGGGTGCCGGAAGTCACCCGGAACCGGCGCTCATACCAACTTGCGATCAAAAGCGGAAAATGTAGGAGCGCCTTCAGGCGCGACCCAGCGCGTTCGGTCGGTCGCGGCTGAAGCCGCTCCTACGCCACTCCATGTTTCTGATCGCGAATGGGTATCAGGCCTCGACGACCATCCCCGGCAGGGCCAGCCGCACGTCGATGCCGTCGCGCTCGCCCAGTTCGCCGGCCAGCGCCTCGCGCGCCCTGTCCTCGCCGTGCACCAGCACCAGCGGCGGCCGCCCCTCGAAATTCCCGTACCACGCGATCAGCCCGCGCTGATCGGTATGCGCCGACAGCCCGCCGACGGTGTGGATGCGCGCATTGACGCGGTGGTCGTGGCCGTGGATGCGCACCCATTTCGCGCCGTCCACCAGCCGCCGCCCCAGCGTGCCTTCCGACTGGTAGCCGACGAACACCACGTGCGTGCCGCGGCGGTCGATGTTGTGTCGGAAGTGGTGCAGGATGCGGCCGCCGTTGGCCATGCCGCTGCCGGCGATCACGATCGCGCCGTTCTCGATGCGGTTGATCGCGATCGACTCCTCGGTCGATTCGGTGATGTGCAGGTTCGGCAGGGTGAACGGGTTCGGCTTGCCCCTCCACACCTCGCGCGCGTCCTCGTCGAACAGATCCCGGTGGCGGTCGTAGATCGCCACCACCTTCGCCGCCATCGGGCTGTCGAGGAAGATGCGCCAGCGCGACAGCCCCCATTCGTCCCGGTATTTCGCGAACCAGTACAGCAGCTCCTGCGAACGCCCGACCGCGAACGCGGGGATCAGCACCTTGCCGCGGTCGTTCCAGGCCTGCTCGAGTATCTGCCCGAACTCGTGGATGGTGTCGAGGCGATCGCGGTGGTTGCGGTCGCCGTAGGTCGATTCCATCAGCACCAGGTCGGCCTCGCGCACCGGCACCGGGTCGCGCAGGATCGGCGTTCCGGTGGGGCCGAGGTCGCCGGAGAAAACGAGTTTCCTGTCGTCGGCCCACAGCTCCACGATCGAGGAGCCGAGGATGTGGCCGGCATCGCGGAAGGCGATCTCCACGCCGGGCAGGATCTGCGTGCGCGCGTCGTAGGGCAGCGGCTTGAGCAGGTCGAGCACGTCGTGCACGTCGTCCCTGGTGAACAGCGGCATCGCCTCGGGCTCGCCGGCGCGGCGCTTGCGGTTCTCGCGATCGGCGTCGTTTTCCGCCAGCGAGGCGGCGTCGAGCAGCATCACCGGCAGCAGGTCGGCGCCGGCGCGCTGGATGAAGATCGGGCCCTTGAAACCCTGCCAGACCAGCCGCGGGATGCGGCCGATGTGGTCGATGTGCGCATGGCTGACCACCACCGCATCGAGCGTCGCCGGATCGAACGGGAACGGTTCGAAGTTGCGCGCCTCGGTCTCGCGGCCGCCCTGGATCATGCCGCAGTCGAGCAGCACGCGCCGGCCGGCCGCCTCGACCAGGTGCATCGATCCGGTGACCTCGCCCGCCGCGCCGTGGAAATGCACCTGCATCGCCGCCTCCCCCCGCCAAACCGCTGATTCTGCACGCAGTTCCGGCAGTTCGTGAACGCCGGCGCCGGTCTCGCCATGACCTTCGACACCTTCGGGCCTGGATGCACGGGCGTACAGTGCCGCGCAGCCGGCTCCGGCGGGTTTCCGTCGTCGCCATTCCACCGACTACGGAGACACCAGTGCGCAACACCACCCCCAGACTGCTACTGCTTTCCGCCGCCGTGGCCCTGGCCGTCTCGGCCTGCACGCGCGATGCCGCGCCTGCGGCCGACACCGCGCCCGCCGCCGGCGCGAAGGCCTACACCCTCGACGAAAGCAAGCTGCCGCCGTTCAACCAGTTCCAGGTCGCCGACCTCGACGCGGACAGGAACGCCTGCACCGATTTCGCCGGCTACGCCAACGCGAAGTTCCTCGCCGCCAACCCGATCCCGGGCGACCGCGTCAGCTGGGGTGCGTTCGAGATGCTCGCCGAGCGCTCCAGCGCCGTGCAGCAGCAGCTCGCCGAGCAGGCCGCGGCCGATGCCGGCGGCGCCGGCGTCGGCAAGCTGGTCGGCGACTTCTGGGCCACCGGCATGGACGAGGCCAAGGTCAACGCGCAGGGCATCGAGCCGCTGAAGGACGAACTGGCCGCGATCGACGCGCTGGACGACAGCGCCGGCATCGTCGCCTGGCTGCAGCAGACCGCGGCGAAGGGACAGGGCTTCCTGATCGGCGTCGGCGCGATGCCCGACTTCAAGGATTCGACCGTCAACATCGCCGCCACCGGCCAGGGCGGGCTCGGCCTGCCCGACACCACCTATTACACCGACGACCGGCACCAGCAGATCCGCGACGAATACGTCAAGCACGTCGCCAGGGTGCTGGAGCTGTCCGGCGTCGCCGCCGACGCGGCCGCGGCGCAGGCCCGCGACGTGATGGCGTTCGAGACGCGGCTGGCGAAGGTGTCGAAGTCGCGCGCGGAGTTCTCGCGCAACGTCGAGCTCTACTACAACCCGATGAACGTCGCCGACGCCGATGCCCTGACGCCGGCGTTCTCGTGGACGAAGTTCTTCGAGTCGCAGGGCATCGCCCAGCCGAAGACGTTCTCGGTCTCGGTGCCTGACTACTTCAAGGAAGTGGACAGGATGCTGTCCGACGTGCCGGTCGAGCAGTGGAAGAGCTACCTGCGCTTCCATGTCGTCGACGGCGCCTCGCCCTACCTGTCCGACACCTTCGCGCAGCAGAACTACGCCTTCTACGGCAAGGTGCTCAGCGGCCAGCAGGAAATCAAGCCGCGCTGGAAGCGCGTGCTCGACAGCATCAACGGCAACGTCGGCGAGGCGATGGGCCAGCTCTACGTCCAGGTCGCGTTCCCGCCGGAGTCGAAGGCGAAGATGGAGACGCTGATCGGCAACCTCAGCGACGCGCTCAAGATCCGCATCGAGCACCTGGAGTGGATGAGCCCGGAGACCAAGGCCAAGGCGCTGGAGAAGTGGGCCACGTTCGAGCCGCGCGTCGGCTACCCGGACAAGTGGCGCGACTGGAGCGGCCTGTCGACCGGCCGCGACAGCTACCTGGACAACGTGCAGGCGGCGAACGAGTTCAACTACAAGTGGGACATCTCCAAGATCGGCCAGCCGGTCGACAAGACCGAATGGGGCATGACGCCGCAGACGGTGAACGCCTCCTACAATCCGCTGGCCAACCAGCTGACCTTCCCGGCCGCGATCCTGCAGCCCCCGTTCTTCGACCCCGACGCCACCGACGAGCTGAACTACGGCGGCATCGGCGCGGTGATCGGCCACGAGATGACCCACGGCTACGACGACCAGGGCGCGAAATTCGGCCCCGGCGGCAACATGGAAGACTGGTGGACCGAGGCCGACGCCGAGGGCTTCGCCTCGCGCACCGGCAAGCTGGTGGCCCAGTTCGACGGCTACAGGACCGCCGACGGCCGCAACCTCAACGGCTCGCACACGCTGGGCGAGAACATCGCCGACCTCGGCGGCCTGGCGACGGCCTTCGATGCGATGAAGAAGGCCACCGAAGGCACGCCCGATCCGATGACCGACGGCCTGACCCGCGACCAGCGCTTCTTCCTGAACTGGGCCACGGTCTGGCGCCGCAACTTCACGCCCGAGGAGCTCAGCAAGCGCCTGGTGACCGACGAGCACGCGCTGGCCGAGTTCCGCGCCATCGGTGCACCGTCGAATCTGCCGGCGTTCGCCGCGGCGTTCGAGTGCAAGCCGGGCGATGCGATGGTGCGCGACGGCGAGAAGCAGGTCGTGATCTGGTAGGGCGCGATTCGCGATCGGCAGGATGGAAGGCCCGGCGCTTGCCGGGCCTTTTTTGTTCTGCGTCGGGGGTTGCCCCCACCCCAACCCTCCCCCGCAGGCGGGGGAGGGGGCTAAAAGCAATGGCTTCCGGCTCCCTCCCCCGCCTGCGGGGGAGGGTTGGGGTGGGGGCAACCGCCGCGACACTCACTGAACGGCGACGACGATCGCCCCGGCGCGATGCAGCAGCTTGTAGAATCCGCGGCTTCCGCAATCAAGACCCCGGATACGCTCGATGCCGATCCAGAAGCCGCTCGTCGCTGCCCTCGCCGCCAGCCTCGCCCTCATCCTGGCCTCCTCCGACGCCGACGCCCAGCGCCGCGCCGCGAAGGCACCCGCCACCCCCGCGATCACGGCCTGCAGCGACTTCTACGGCTTCGTCAACAAGGACTGGCTGACGGCGAACACCGTCGTCAGCGGCACCGGCGCGGTGTCGGCGCTGGGCCAGCTGCAGCAGCGCGCCTTGCTGCAGCAGCGCGCCCTGCTCGACGACGCCGTGCTGAACCCGCAGAACGACGTGCAGAAGCTGCTCGGCGACTTCTGGGTCAGCGGCATCGACGAGGCCGCGGTCGAGCGCGACGGCGCACAGCCGATCGCCTCGCTGGTCTCGCGCATCAACGCCATCAAGCGCAACAAGGACATCGCGCCCTCGATCGCGGCGCTGCACCAGGTCGGCATCCCGGTGGTGTTCAACTTCACCGCCGACCTCGACCTCGCCGACCTCACCCGCCACGTCGGCTATTTCTCCCAGGGCGGGCTCGGCCTGCCGGACCCGGCCTACTACACCCGCGAGGACGCCGACACCCGCGCCCTGCTCGGCCGCTACACCGAGTACGTGGAGAAGATCCTGCAGCTGACCGGCACCCCGCAGGACCAGCTCAAGGCCGACATGCAGCAGGTGATCGACCTGGAAACGCGCATCGCCCGCGCCTCGAAGCCGGTCACCTCGCTGCGCGATCCGCGCGAGAACTACGCGCTGGTGCCGGTCGCCGGCTTCGCCAAGCAGTTCAAGCAGCTGCAGCTGGGCGAGTTCCTGCAGGCGCAGGGTGTCAGCGACGACAGCGTGTCGATGGCGAACCAGGAGTACTTCACCCAGGTCGACGCACTCGTGCGCACGCTCAAGCCTGCGCAGTGGAAGGTCTACCTGCGCTACCAGATCGGCCGCGCGATGGCGCCGTACCTGTCGAAGGAGTTCCGCGACGCCGACTTCCAGTTCAACGGCCGCGTGCTGCGCGGGCAGGCCGCGCCGCCGGTCCGCGACGTGCAGGTGCTCGACGCGATCAACCGCGCGGCCGGCCCGATGCTGGCGCGCGAGTACGTCGCGCGCTACCTGCCGGCCACGACGCGCTCGCGCGCGGAAGCCATCACCGGCGACGTGCGCGCCGCGCTCGGCCGCGCCGTCGACCGCAACACCTGGATGTCCGACGCGACCCGCGCCGAGGCCAGGGCCAAGCTGGAGAAGCTGGCCATCGAGATCGGCGCGCCCGCGCGCGACCTCGACTACACCGTGCAGCCGATGGGCCGCACCAGCTTCGGCAGCAACATGCTGATCGCCTCGACCTGGCACCACCGCGAGGAGATGCGCCGCATCGGCCGCGGCAACGCCGACCGTCGCTGGGACGTGCTGCCGCAGCAGCCGACGCTGGCCTACGACATCGCCCACAACCGCCTGATCGTCTCGGCCGCGGCGCTGCAGGCGCCGGTGCTGGACATGGAGCAGGACACCGCGGCGCAATACGGCAGCTTCGGCGCCCTGGTCGGCCACGAACTCAGCCGCGCCGTCGACGCCAGGGGCCAGCTGGTGGACGCCGCCGGCGCCGTGCGCACGTGGTGGACGCCGGAAGACGAGTCCGCCTTCAATGCGCGCGCCAGCCAGCTCGCCGTGCAGTACTCGGCCTACGACTATCCGGCCGCGACCGGGCTCAAGGTCAACGGCACGCTGACCCGCGACGAAAACGTCGCCGACCTGGCCGCGGTGGAACTGGCCTTCGACGCGCTGGCGACGGCGCAGCCGGAGCTGGACAACGCGGGCCGCGAATCGTTCTTCCGGTCCTGGGCCGCGCTGTGGCGCGAGCAGCTGTCGCCGGAGACGGCTACGCAGGCCGCGTCGACCAGCGTGCAGGCGCCGGGCCAGTGGCGCGCCAACGGCCCGCTGGTCAACCAGCCCGCGTTCGTCGAGACCTTCAAGTGCAAGGCCGGCAACGCGATGCTGCGCAAGCCCGAGGAACAGGTCTCGATCTGGCGCTAGCAATACCCGTAGGAGCGCCTTCAGGCGCGATGCTTTTGATTCGGGACTCGGGACCTGAACCACGAACAAAAACGCATCGCGCCTGAAGGCGCTCCTACACCACCCTGCGCACGCGGCGGCCGCCGAACGGCGGCTGGCCGCGCCAGTGCCGGATCAGCAGCCAGCCGAACAGCATCCCGCCCAGGTGCGCGAAATGGGCGACGCCGGACTGGGTGCCGGTGATGCCCAGCACCAGTTCGATCACGCCGTACACGATCACCAGCGTGCGCGCCTTCATCGGCACCGGCGGGATCAGCAGCATCACCCGCTGGTTCGGGAACAGCATGCCGTAGGCCAGCAGCAGGCCGAACACCCCGCCCGACGCGCCCACCGTGGGATAGAACGCGCCGCCGTGGCGCACGCTCCACGACACCACGGCCAGCTGGCACAGGCCCGCGCCGACCACGCAGACCAGGAAATAGGTCAGGAACCGGCGCTGGCCCCAGACATGCTCGAGCTGCGCGCCGAACATCAGCAGCGCCAGCATGTTGAACAGCAGGTGCGCGATGTAGGTCGGGCTGTGCATGAAGCCGTGCGTCAGCAGCTGCCAGGGCATGAAGCGGTGGGGCACGTACTGGGCGACCTCGGCCGGCGGCCACGGCCAGAGCATCAGCGCGTCCAGCGCCGGGCCCAGCACGAGCTGCAGCACGAACACCGCGCAGTTGGCGATCAACAAGGCCTTGGTGACGGGGGGAAGATTGGTGAACATCGGCGCTCCTGCACTGCGCCCCATGATAACGGCGGAAGCGCGGCGACCCGGTCCGCGACATTCAGCGCGCGCCGCAGCGGCCCCCGCGCGATCGTCAGCCCGCTGGCCCGGGCCCCCAGAGGGCGGCGTCCAGGTCGTCCTCGCCGCGCGGCATGCGCACGCGCCCCTTGGCCACCTTCACGCCCTCCTCGCGCAGCCGCCGCGCCTGCTCGCGATGGCCCTTCGATCCGGGCGGGAACGCGATCGAGCCATCGCTGCGCAGGATGCGGTGCCACGGCAGCGTCGGGTCGTCGTTGCCGGCGAGCAGCCGCGCCACCATCCGCGCCCGCCCCGGCAGCCCGGCGCGGCGCGCGATCTGGCCGTAACCGGCGACCGAGCCGCGCGGCACGTCACGGATCGCGGACAGGATGCGCGCCGCGGCGGGCGAATCGGCAGACAGGGCGGCCATGGGCGACTAGGATATCCGCTCCCGCTCCGCCGCAGCACGACCACCGCGCCATGCAGAACTTCGAACAGATCCGCAGCCACCTCCTCGCCGGCGACTTCCGCGTCACGATGCAGGAGCCGTACGTGGTCTGCGTGGAACTCTCGCTCGACGGCGGGCGCCGCCACCAGGCGATCTTCCTGTCGGAGCTGCAGGACGACGACGGCCGCAACTACCTGCGCACCAGCACCGTGATCGCGCCGATCACCGGCATCGACGCGCGTCGCGCGCTCGCCTTCAACTGGAACTCGCGGGTGGGCTATCTTTCGATCGGCGAACTCGACGGCGTGCCCTACCTGCAGCTGTGCGAGAACCGTCCCTACGAAGGCCTCACCGCCTCCGAGATCGGCCGCGTGGTGCTGGAGGTCGGCGGCATGGGGGATCGGCTGGAGCGGGCGCTGTCGGCCGAGGGGGACCTGTTGTGAGCCGGTTCGTAGTTGGTGGTTGGTAGTTGGTGGAAGCGGGAGCCACCCCCTCGAACCACCAACTACCAACTCAACTACCAACCCCCGATACGGCTTAACGACCCTACGCCAAGCCCAGGCCCTGCATCGCCCGGAACAGCGCATAGGCGATGCCGCCGGACATCGGGATCGTCAGGATCCACGCCCAGATCATCTTGTGGACCACGCTCCACTTGATCGCGTTCAGGCGCTTGGCGCAGCCCACGCCCATGATCGCCGACGAGATGTTGTGCGTGGTCGAGACCGGGATGCCCAGCGACGAGGCGCCGAGGATCACCGAGGCCGCGCTGGTTTCCGCGGCGAAGCCGTGGATCGGGTGCAGCTTGACCAGCTTGTGCCCGAGGGTCTTGATGATGCGCCAGCCGCCGGCCGCGGTGCCGGCCGCCATCACCAGCGCGCAGGTGACCTTGATCCAGGTGTCGATGTCGCCCTGCGCCAGCGCCGCGTCGGACGGGTGCAGGAAGGCCAGCCAGCCCGGCAGCACGTCCAGGGTGCCGGCGGCCTGCGCGCTGACGAGGGTGAGCGCGACGATGCCCATGGTCTTCTGCGCGTCGTTCATGCCGTGGGCGAAGCCCATGCCGGCCGCGCTCAGGATCTGCGCCTTGCCGAAGAAGCCGTTGACCCAGCGCGGCCGCGCGATCCGCGCCAGCCAGCCGCCGCTGCGCGCCATCATCGAGATCACGAAGAACAGCACGCCCATCATCAGGAAGCCGGCGGCGAAGCCCAGCAGCGGCGAGCTGACCATGGGCACGATCACCTTCCACAGCACGCCCGCGCTCCTGTACAGCGGCTCGGTCGGCTCGGACCAGATCACCACGTCGAAGTCGTTGGCCGCGGCCGCGAGCGCGGCGCCGATCAGGCCGCCGATCAACGCGTGCGAGGACGACGACGGCAGGCCGAACCACCAGGTGATCAGGTTCCAGGTGATGCCGCCGAGCAGCGCGCACAGGATCAGCTGCGAACCGACCTCGACCACGCCGGCGTCGATCAGCCCCGAGGAGATGGTCTTGGCCACCGCGGTGCCGGCCAGCGCGCCGACCAGGTTCATGGTGGCCGCCAGCCCGACCGCCTGCATCGGCGACAGCACCTTGGTCGCGACCACGGTCGCGATCGAGTTGGCGGTGTCGTGGAAGCCGTTGATGTATTCGAACACCAGCGCGGTCGCCACCACGACCAGGACCAGGGTGAGCATCGTCCCGGGCCCTTACGAGTTCTTCAGCACGATTTCGAACGCGACCACGCCGGCCTCGCGGCAGCGGTCGATGGCCTTTTCGAGGATCTCGAAGAACTCCTTGAGCAGGAACATCTGCAGCGGGTCGAGCTTGCCGGAGTAGATGTCGCGGTACAGCTCCAGCATCAGCCGGTCGGCCTCGTTCTCCAGCGAGCGCAGGCGGTCGTTGAGCGCCTTCATCGGCTCCAGCTTCATGCTCCGGAGCTGCCTGACCATGTCCACCACCACGCCCGAGGCCTGCTCCAGCATCGCCGCGCGCGGCGCGAAGTCGATGTGCTCCAGGTGCTGGGTCGCCAGCGAGTAGCGGTCGGCGAACTTCTCGATCTGCTTGGGGATCTTGTACAGGGCCGAACCCAGGGCCTCGATGTCCTCGCGCTCGATCGGGGTGATGAAGCTGTCCACCAGCGCCTGGCTGATCTTGTCCGAGGCCTCGCGCTCGCGCAGGCGGGCCAGCTTGAAGGCGTCGAGCGCCGGCTGGCGGTCGGCCTCCCGGAGCATCGAGTGGAGGGCGATGGCGCTGTCGTGGGCCGCCACGGCCGCCTCTTCCAGCAGCGCATAGAACTGGTTGCCCTGGCCGAAGATGGTTTGCAAGGAGAACATCGGGAGGTCCCGCCGTCGCGGAGCGGACGGCCTTCGGGGCGGAATTATGACGGTTCCATGACGCCTGCCGCCATGCCGTCATGGGTGACCGCCCCCGGAATGGCCCTCCCCGGGCGGGTGTTATCATGGTCTGCCGCGCCTGCGACGCGCCGCCGCCCCATGGACGACGACCCTAGACCGCCCCCCCGACCGCCATCCGGCGGCCGCCTCCCCCGCCTGATCTCCGCCGCGGCCGCCCGCCGGGAAGGACGCGGCCGTGCTTGAGCTGTTCATCGTCCTGGTCCTGATCGCCTGCAACGCGTTCTTCGCGCTGTCGGAGATGTCGGTGGTGACCTCGCGCAAGCCGAGGCTCAAGCAGGCGGCCGCCGGGCACCGCGGCGCGCGCAAGGCGCTGGAGCTGGCCGAGCACCCCGAGCGCTTCCTGTCCACCGTGCAGGTGGGCATCACCCTGATCGGCATCCTCACCGGCATGTTCGGCGGCGACGCCATCGGCGCCGCCATCGGCGCGTGGCTGGCGGCCAACGTGCCAGCGCTGGGCGCCTATGCCGGCACCGTCGGCCTGGTGGTCGCGGTCGGCCTGATCACCTACCTCACCATCGTCCTCGGCGAGTTGCTGCCCAAGCGCCTGGCGCTGCTGGCGCCGGAGAAGCTGGCCTCGTTCGTCGCGCTGCCGATGCACGGGCTGTCGCGGATCGCGACCCCGGCGGTGTGGCTGCTCAGCGCCTCGGTGCGCGGGCTGCTGCGGCTGCTGCGGCTCGACAAGACCGAGGCCGCCCAGGTCACCGAAGAGGAGATCCGCATGCTGGTGAGCGAGAGCCACGAGCAGGGCGTGATCGACGCCGACGAGCGCAACATGATGAACCGCGTGCTGCGCCTGGGCGACCGCAGCACGGCCAGCCTGATGACGCCGCGCACCCGCATCGCCTGGCTCGACGTCGCCGAAGGCTTCGGCGAGAACCTGGCGACGATGCGACAGACCCCGTTCTCGCGCTATCCGGTCTACCGCGGCAGCGACGCCGACGTGGTCGGCGTGCTCGAGGTCAAGTCGCTGATCGACCGCCTCGACGAAGGCGCGTTCGACCTGTTCCGGCACCTGCGCGAACCGCTGTTCGTGTCCGAGTCCACGCCGGCGCTCAAGCTGCTGGAGATCCTGCGCGAGGAGCAGCATTCGCTGGCGCTGGTGGTCGACGAGTACGGCGACGTCACCGGCCTGGTCACGGTCAACGACGTGATGGAGGCGGTGATCGGCCGCAACCAGACCGGCGAGGGACCGGACTCGATCCCGCAGATCACCACCCGCGACGACGGCTCGCTGCTGGTGGACGGCGGCATCTCGATCGAGACCGTGCGCGAGCTGCTCGGCGGCGGCGCCCTGCCCGGCGAGGACGAGCACGACTACCACACGGCGGCCGGCATGGTGATCGCGCAGTTCGGGCGCATCCCCAACGTCGGCGAGCATTTCGACTGGGGCGGCTGGCGCATCGAGGTGGTCGACCTCGACGGTCCGCGCATCGACAAGCTGCTGCTGCAGCGCGTGGCGGACGCGGGCGGCGGCGATGGCGAGTGAGGAGCCATCGTCCTCCGGCGACGATCACGTCCGGCGGACGCCTCCGGGAGCCCCGGGCACGCGCGAACTGTTCGACGCGCTGGCCACCGGCGACGGCGAGGACCACCTCAGGCTCGAGGACATCCTTGCAGGCCTCAGCCGGCAGGTGTTCGGCATGCTGCTGTTCGTCGCCACCCTGCCCGCCTTCATCCCGATCCCGGGCGTGGGCGGCGCGATCGGAGGGCCGCTGACGGTGCTGGTCGGCGTGCACCTGCTGGTGGGCATGCACAAGCTGTGGCTGCCGCGCTTCGTCGCCCGGCGCGGCCCGCGGCGCGCCAGCCTGCAGGCCTTCCAGCGCATGCTGGGCCCGTGGCTGGGGCGGCTGGAGCGGCTGGTCAAGCCGCGCATGACCGGCATGATCGACCACCGCGCCGCGTCGATGTTCACCGGGCTGCTGCTGGTGCTGCTCGGCATCCTGCTGGCGCTGCCGATCCCGTTCACCAACTACCTGTTCGGCGGCCTGCTGCTGGTCTACGCCTTCGCCCTGCTCGAGCGCGACGGCCTGCTGATGCTGCTGTGCTGGATCGCGGGCATCGTCGCGATCGTGGTGTTCGGCATCCTCAGCGGCGCCCTGGCGACTGCCGCCACGCAGTGGCTCAGCAACACATAGGGCGGGCCTAGGCCCGCCACCCCGGATTCCGTCCGGGGTCCTTCATCGTGCCCGGCAAAGACGGCGGGCCGAAGCCCGCCATTCCGCATTCCGTCCAGGGTTCCCATCGTGTCCGGCAAGAGAATGGCGGGCCTAGGCCCGCCCTACGCCAGCAACCGCGCGAACTCCTGGTTGCCCATCGGATGCCCCAGCCAGAACCCCTGCGCTAGGTCGCAGCCGCGTTCGCGCAGGATCGCGTACTGGCCTTCCTTCTCCACGCCCTCGGCCACGACCTGGATGCCGAGCGAATGCGCCATCGCGATGATCGCGGTGGTCAGCGCCAGGTCGTCCGGGTCGCGCAGCACGTCGGCGACGAAGCTGCGGTCGATCTTGACGCCGTCCACCGGCACCCGGCGCAGGTGGCTCAGGCCGGAGAAGCCGGTGCCGAAGTCGTCCAGCCACACTTTCACGCCCGAATTGCGCAGGCGCGCCAGCAGGCTGCTCACGCGGGCCTCGTCGCCGATCACCGCGGTCTCGGTCAGCTCGACGTGCAGGTGCTGCGGCGCCAGCCCGGTTTCGCGCAGCACCGTCTCGACCTGCGCCGCCAGGTCGCCGGTGCGCAGCTGCCGCGCCGACACGTTGACCGACACGAACAGTTCGCGGGCCCCCGGGAAATCGCGCTGCCAGCCGCGTGCGTCCATGCAGGCCGCGCGCAGCACCTGCGGGCCGATGACCTCGATCAGGCCGCTCTGCTCGGCGACGTCGATGAACAGCGACGGCGAGACCGGGCCGTGCTCGGGATGGCGCCAGCGCAGCAGCGCCTCGGCGCCGACCAGCTTGCCGTTCTCGAGCCGGTACACCGGCTGGTAGGCCAGGCTCAGTTCGCCGCGCTCCCATGCGCCGCGCAGGTCCTGCTCCATGCGCACGCGCCGCTCGACCGCCTGGTCCATGACCCGGCTGTAGAAGCGGTAGCAGTTCTTGCCGGCGACCTTGGCCTGGTACATGGCGATGTCGCCGTTCTTCATCAGCACCGACACGTCGGTGGCGTCGTCCGGGAACAGAGCGATGCCGATCGAGATGCCGAGGAAGACCTGGCGGCCGTGGACCGGGATCGGCCGCCCCAGTTCGCGCACCAGCGCATCGGCCAGCCGTTCCGCGCGTTCGCGGATGTCGTCGCCGTCCCCGCCCTGCAGCAGGATCACGAACTCGTCGCCGCCGAAGCGCGCCAGTTCCGCGCCGCCGCGATGCAGGTCGATCACCTCGCGGATGCGGCTGGAGAACTGCATCAGCACCTCGTCGCCGGCATCGTGGCCGATGGTGTCGTTGACCCGCTTGAAGTCGTCGATGTCGGCGAACAGCAGCGCCAGCTGGCGCGCCGATCCGTTGCCCTCGGCGACGCGCTGGTCGAGCAGTTCGCGGAACGCCAGCCGGTTCGACAGCCCGGTCAACGCGTCGGTGTAGGCCATGCGGCGGATGTCGCGGTCGTGGCGCACGATGCTGTCGCGCATGTGCGCGAACGCGCGCATCAGGTCGCCGATCTCGTCGTCGCGCCGGCTGGACGGCACGCTCGCGTCGAAGTTGCCGACCTCGATCTCGCGCGCGGCGTCGGCCAGCTGCCGCACCGGCGACACCAGCACGCGCTGCAGGGCGAACCCGATCGCGACCAGCAGCGCGACCATCCCCGCCAGCAGCAGTCCCATCCACAGCAGCTGGCTGCGGCCGATCTCGCCCAGGCGCCCGGACATGATCCCGCCGACCTGCCGCTCGTCGGCCTTGACCGCCGCCAGCGAATAGCCGATGCGCACGCCGCCCAGGCGCTGGTCGCCGATGCGGATCGGCGCGGCGATGTCCATCAGCGCGTCGTTCGACTGCACGTGCGCGGCGGTGATCGACAGCACTTCGTACGCGAACGGGTCGGACATCGACTGGCCGTAGGTCGAGATGTCCTGGCTGCCGTCGTGGATGACCCTGCCCTCGTTGTCGTAGACGATGACGTAGCTCACGTCCGGCTGGCGCAGCACGGCGTGGAGCGCGGTGCCGATCGCGTCGAGGTCGAAGTAGTAGAGCGGATTGACCAGCGAATCGGCCAGCTGCGCCGCCGCCGCCTCGCCCTGCGACAGCATCCGCCTCGACGAGAAGTCGTGGATCGACTGCAGGCTGAGCGCCTGCACGTCGCGGTGCGCCGCGCTTTGCCGCTGCAGCACCAGCAGCACCAGCGACAGCGATGCCAGCAGGACCGCCGCCGCGAGCAGCGCGAAGTGGGCACGCAGGCCGACGCGCAGCCTCATTCGACCTCCCGCACCACCCGGGACACGCCCCGGCGCAGGTGGTCGAGGGCCTGCGCCGTCTGCCCGTCGATCGGCACGAAGCGCGTGGTCTTGAAGAACCGCAGCAGCGCCTCGCGCGCGTCGGGATCCTCGGCCGCGCCAAGCAGCACCTCGCGCAGGCGCTCGCGGACCCGTGCGTCGAGCGAGCCGCGCACCATCTCCAGCGCCCGCGGGTAGTCCGGCGTTTCCCGCACGATCCGCAGGTCGCCGCGGTAGGACGGCGGCACCCGCTGCGGGTTGATCCAGTCGAGGTTGCTCATCGCGCCGGCGTCGACCAGGCCCTTGTGCACCCACGACGACACGTTGAGCTCGGAGCGGCCGAACACGTAGCCGACCGAATCCGGGCCGGGACGGTCCATCGGCGACAGCAGCACCTCCAGCCGCAGTCCCTGCTCCAGCAGCTCGATTGCCGGCACGTAGTAGGCACTGGTGGAGAAGCGGTTCTGGAACGCGATGCTGCGGCCGCGCAGGTCGGCCAGCGATCGGACGGGGCTGTCGTCGCGCACGAAATACAGGGTGTGGTAGCGGTCGACGCCGTCGCGCTCGGTCATCAGCAGCGGCTGCGCGCCGGCACGATCGCTCAGCATCATCGCCGTGCCGGCGGTCTCGGTGACCCAGTCGACCCGGCCGCGGCGCATGTAGCTCTGCATCTGCTGCACGTCGCGCGCCATCAGCACGCGGCCCTCGCGGATGCCGACGTCCGCCATCCGCGGCACCACGTAGTCCAGCAGCGGCCGGAGCTGCTCGTAATGCGCCTTGGGATCGTCGCTGATGCGGCCGAGCACCAGCACCCCGTCGTCCGCCGCGGCCGGGACGGCGAACGCGAGCCACAGCCCGGACAGCAGCAACAGGCGTCTGAAACCGGCGGACAGCGCGGACAAGGTTCGGTTCCAGTTGCGGGCGGGCACGGCGGCGAGCCTAGCCGAAAACCGGGAAGCCCTGCTAGGGCGCGCCCTCGATTCCCGCTGTGCAGGCGCGCTTGCGCGCGATGCCCTTCGTGTACTGCCCGGTTCCGGAATCGCGGCGGAGGCCGCTCCCGCGAAGGCGGGCGGGCCAACGGCCCGAGCCCTGGCGAGGGCGGTTGGGCGCTTGGACGACCCTCAGCGCCCGCCGACGGCCAGCCGCGCCATGCGCTGGGCGTCGGCCAGCACACCGCGCAGCAGCCGGACATCGCGATCGTCCAGCCGGCTGCGCAGGAAGATCCGGCGCAGCTTGCGCATCGCCGATTCGGGTGCGCGGCCCTTGTGGAAGTCGATCGCATCGAGGGTTTCGGCCAGCTGGGCGAAGAAGCCCTCCAGTTCGGCATGGCTGGCGGGCACGTCGCCGTCGGGCGCGGGTTCCGCCGCAGGCGGCCGCCCGTGCAGCCCCAGCATCGCCACCCGCAGCTCGTAGGACAGCACCTGCACCGCCGCGGCGAGGTTGAGCGAGCTGTAGCCGGGGTCGGCGGGGATCGTCACCGCCGCGTGGCACAGCTGCAGCTCCTCGTTGTCGAGCCCGGTGCGCTCGCGGCCGAACACCAGCGCGGCCTCGGTGGCCCCGGCCGCGGTCGCGACCGCGCGCGCCGCAGCGTCGCGCGGCAGCAGTTCCTCCAGCGCGATCCTGCGGCTGCGCGCGGTGCAGCCCAGCACCAGCCGGCAGTCGGCGACGGCCTCGGCCAGCGTCGGCACCTGCGCCGCGGCGTCGAGCACGTCGCCCGCGCCGGCGGCCATGGCCTCCGCGTCGGCGTGCGGAAAGCGCTCCGGCGCCACCAGCACCAGCCGGCGCAGGCCCATCGTCTTCATCGCCCGCGCGGCCGAACCGATGTTGCCCGGGTGCTGGGTGCCGACCAGGACGATGCGGATGCGGTCGGCCGCGTGCAGGGAGTCGCTCATGCGTGGATGGTAAACTGCGCGCCCGGCCCAGCGCCGGAACGCTCTTTCCACCCGCCGAACCTCGCCTGCGCCCCGGAGTCCGCAATGCTCGCCCCTGCCGTCAACATCATGGTCAAGGCCGCGCGCGCGGGGGGCAACGTGCTGCTGCGGCACATGTACCGGCTGGACGCGCTGAACGTGGTCGAGAAGGACCGGCTGGACTACGCCAGCGAGGTCGACAGCCTGACCGAGGAAGCGATCGTCAAGGAACTGCGGCGCGCCAACCCCGACTACGCCGTCCTCGGCGAGGAAGGCGGCGCGCAGAAGGGCAACCGCGGCGCCAGCCGCCATACCTGGGTCATCGATCCGCTCGACGGCACCAGCAACTACCTGCACGGCATCCCGCACTGGTGCGTCTCGATCGCGCTGTGCGAGGGGCCGGAACCGCTGCACGGCGTGGTGTTCGACCCGCTGCGCAACGAACTGTTCATCGCCTCCCGCGGCGCCGGCGCGCAGCTCAACGACAAGCGCATCCGCGTCGCCGAGCGCAAGGACCTGTCCGGCGCGATGCTGGTCACCGGCTTCCCGCCGCGCGAGCGCAAGCGCGTCGACGCGCACCTGGACTGCGTGAAGGCACTGCTGCGCGACGCCGAGGACGTGCGCCGCACCGGCTCGGCCGCGCTCGACCTGGCCTACGTGGCCGCCGGCCGCTGCGACGCCTACTTCGAGGCCGGCGTGCAGGCCTGGGACATCGCCGCCGGCGTGCTGCTGGTGCGCGAGGCCGGCGGACGCGTCTGCGACTTCAAGGGCGCCGCGACCGGCCCGATGCACATCCCGGGCGCGGCGGCCGGCCGCCAGCTCGTCGCCGGCAACGTCAAGGTCAGCGAGGCGCTGCAGAAGGCGATCGTGGCGTCGGGGTATGCGAAGGAATTCGACTGACGCGCGTATCCGGCGCGAAGTTCACGCTGTTGTCCCGCCGGAGTCCACGCCGCCATCCCGACGGGACTTGGACGCCGTCATCCCGACGAAACCCACGTCCGTCATCCCGGCGAAAGCCGGGATCCATTGTGCCGTTGCTGCCTCCGGACGGCGGATTCAAAGGCAAGGTCAAAATGGATCCCGGCTTTCGCCGGGATGACGGCATGGGGCATCGCGGCCTGGACTGATTCAGTCCGCGCAGACCAAAAAAGAAGGCCGCGCAATGCGCGGCCTCCTGCTTCTACGAATCACCAAACACCAATCCCGAATCACGGCCTCCTGGCCAACGCAGCCTCGTCCCGCGCTTTCGGCAACAGGTCCTGCTTGGTCACGCGCAGGAAGCCGAGCGTCAGCAGCGGGCAGGCCACCAGGATCGACGACGCGGTGCCGATCACGATGCCGATCATCATCGCCTCGGACATGCCCTCCAGCGAGCCGCCGCCGTAGATGTACAGCGCCAGCACCGTCAGGAACGCCACCACCGAGGTGATGATGGTGCGCGACAGGGTCTGGTTGATCGAGGTGTTGAGCACCGCCAGCGGCTCGGCGCGCATGCTGCGGAAGTTCTCGCGCACGCGGTCGAACACCACGATGGTGTCGTTGATCGAGAAGCCCATCACCGTCAGCAGGCCGGCCAGCAGGGTGAGGTCGAATTCGCGCCCGGCCAGCGAGAACCAGCCGGCCACGATCAGCACGTCGCCCAGCGTGGTGATGATCGCCGACACCGCGAACTTCCACTCGAAGCGGAAGGCGATGTAGATCAGGAAGCCGACGACCACGAAGACGATGGCATAGATGCCCTTTTTCGCCAGGTCCTGGCCGACCTGCGGGCCGACGAACGAGCGGCCCTTGATGGTCGCGGCGTTGTCCGGCGTCGCGGCGGCCTCCAGCACGTCGGCGGCGGTGCGGTTGATCGCCTCGGCGTCGGTGGCGCCGTCCTTGGGCTGCAGGCGGATCATCAGGTCGCTGGCGGTGCCCATGGTCTGGACCTGGGCGCCGGGGTAGCCCGCGGCCTCGAGGCGGTCGCGCACCGCGTCGACGTCGGCCGGTTTCTCGAACACCAGCTCCACCGAGGTGCCGCCGGTGAAATCGAGCGCGTAGTTGAAGCCGTTGATCGCGATCTGCGCGACCGAGGCGACCATCAGCAGCAGCATGAAGCCGATGGTGACGAACCGCCACCGCATGAAGTCGATGCGGGTGTCGTTCGGGATCAGGTGCAGCGGGAACAGTTTCATGGTCGTGGTCTCCCGATGCTCAGATGGCGATCGACTTGAGTTTGCGCTTGCCGCCGTACAGCAGCGTGGCGACGCCGCGCGACACGGTGACCGCGGTGAACACGGAGGTGAGGATGCCGATGACCATCGTCACCGCGAAGCCGCGCAGCGGCCCGGTACCGAAGGCATACAGCGCGATGCCGGCCAGCAGCGCGGTCATGTTGGAGTCGAAGATGGTGCCGGAAGCCTTGTCGTAGCCGGTCGCGATCGCGCTGCGTGGCGGCAGCCCCGCGCGCAATTCCTCGCGGATGCGCTCGTTGATCAGCACGTTGGCATCGACCGACATGCCGATCGACAGCGCCAGGCCGGCGAAGCCCGGCAGGGTCATGGTCGCGCCGAACAGCGACATCACCGCCACCACCATCAGCAGGTTGAGCAGCAGCGCCACGCAGGTGATCAGGCCGAACATGCGGTAGTAGATGCCGAAGAAGATCAGCGTGAACACGAACGCGTACAGCACCGCCTGGGTACCGCGCGCCACGTTCTCGGCGCCGAGCGTCGGCCCGATCACGCCTTCCTCGACGAAGTCCATCGGCGCGGCCAGCGCGCCGGCCTTGAGCTGCTTGGCCAGCGCCGCGGCTTCCTCCCGGCTCAGGCCTGTGGTCTGGAAGTCCTTGCCGAACACGCCGCGGATCGTCGACGAGCTGATCACGCGCTCCTCGGTGCGCGACGAGCGCACCTCCTCGCCGTTGACCATCGTCACCGTCGGGATGCGCTCGACATAGACGATCCCGAGGCGGTTGCCGACGTTCTCCAGCGTGTGGTCGAGCATGCGCTTGCCGCCGGCGGCGTTGAGCGTGATGCTCACCGCGGGCAGGCCGGTCTGCGCATCGGTCTGCGGCTGGGCGTTGACCAGTTCGTCGCCCGACACCAGCAGCCGGCGCGACAGCAGCAGCGGCTGGCCGTTCTGGTCGCGATAGATGCGCGAACCGGCCGGGATGTTGTTGTCGGCCAGCGCCGCGGCGGCCTGCGCCTCGTCGCCGGTGACGGCGCGGAACTCCAGCGTCGCGGTGGCGCCGATCAGGCGCTTGGCCTCGGCGGTGTCCTGCAGGCCCGGCAGCTGGATCACGAGGCGGTCCTCGCCCTGGCGCTGCAGCACCGGCTCGGCCACGCCGATGGCGTTGATGCGGTTGGCGATGACGTTGCGGTTCTGCTCGATCGCGTCGCTGGCGATGCGCGAGATCTCGCCCTCCGACAGCCGCACGGTGATGCGGTTGCCGTCGGCGTCGATCGACGGGCCGCTGGTGCCAAGCGTCGCCGCGCCGCTGAGGCCGCCGAGCGCGGTCGAGATCGCGGTGCGCGCCTTGCCCGCGTCGGCGGCATTGGTCAGCGAAACCAGCACGGTGTTGTCCGGCCGGCGCTCGGCGCCGGTGTAGCCGATGCGCGCCTCGCGCAGCGCGACGCGGATCGCGTCGGCGTAGGCATCGACGCGCTTCTCCAGCGCCGCCTTCTGGTCGACCTGCATCATGAAATGCACGCCGCCCTGCAGGTCGAGGCCAAGCGACATCGGCCTGGCGCCGAGCTTCTCCAGCCACGCCGGCGTGGTCGGCACCAGGTTCAGCGCCGCCGAATAGTCCTCGCCCAGCGCCGGACGCAGGGCATCGGCCGCGCGCGTCTGGGTGGATGCATCCGGCAGGCGGACCAGCAGTTGCCCGCCTTCGAGCGCAACCGAGCTCGGGGTGATGCCGGCGTCGGTCAGCACGCCCTGCACGCGCTGCACCAGCGCCTCGTCGACGACCGCCGCGGGGCGGTTCTTCGTCACCTGCACCGACGGATCCTTCTGGTAGATGTTCGGCACGGCGTACAGCGCGCTGAGCAGCACCACGATCAGGATGAGGACGTATTTCCAGCGGGGAAACTCGAGCATGCGGGTATCGTCTGGCGGATGGGAGGCGAGCTTTCAGGCTCCGCCCCGTGCCTGTCCCGGACCCGGGACAGGAAAAGTCGATGCGATGCGGCGGCGTTGCGCGGACCGGCGCCTGGCGCGGTCGCGCGACGCCACCGGCGCGGTCAGGCCGCCTTGAGCGTGCCCCTGGGCAGCACGTTGGCGATCGCGCCCTTCTGCAGGCGGACCTCCACGCGGTCGGCGATCTCGACGGTGACGAAGCTGTCGCCGAGCGCACGCACGGTGCCGGCGATACCGCCGTTGGTGATGACCTCGTCGCCCACCGACAGCTTGTCGAGCATCGCGCGATGCTCCTTCTGCCGCTTCATCTGCGGGCGGATCATCAGGAAGTACATGATCGCGATCAGGATGATCGGCATGATCAGGAAGCTCAGCCCGCCCCCCTGGGGGGCAGCGGCGGCCTGGGCGTGGGCCGGGGCGATCAGCAGGTCCAGCAGGTTCATCGGATTGGGTCCATCTCGCGGAAAATAGCCGGTGATTATGCCATGGCGGCACGGCCTGTCGGCCCCGGGCCTCGGTTGTGGGAGCGCCCTTGGGCGCGATCGGGGTCCCGAATCCGGGAACAATCGCGCCCAAGGGCGCTCCCACGGGCTCAGCGCGGCCGGCGCGGCGCGTGGAAGGACTCGCGGAAGGCGGCAAAGGTTCCCTGCCCGATCGCCGCGCGCATGTCGGCCATGAGCTTCTGGTAGTGCCAGAGGTTGTGCAGGGTGCCCAGGATCGGGCCCAGCATCTCGTTGCAGCGGTCGAGGTGGCGCAGGTAGGCGCGGCTGTAGCCGCCGGCGCAGGCCGGGCAGCCGCAGCCCTCCTCGATCGGGCGCAGGTCGCGCTCGTACTTGGCGTTGCGCACGCGCACCACGCCGGTGGAGGTGAAGTAGTGGCCGTTGCGCGCGTTGCGGGTGGGCATCACGCAGTCGAACATGTCGATGCCGCGCGCGACCGCCTCGACCAGGTCCTCCGGCCGCCCGACGCCCATCAGGTAGCGCGGGCGGTCGGCCGGCAGCTGCGGGCAGGTGTGCTCGAGCATCGCGTTGCGCTCGGCCTCGGTCTCGCCCACCGCCAGCCCGCCGACCGCGTAGCCGTCGAAGCCGATCGCCTTCAGCCCCTCCGCCGATCGCGTGCGCAGGTCGTGGTGCACCCCGCCCTGCACGATCCCGAACAGCGCCGCGTCGTTGCCCTCGTGCGCGCGCCGGCTGCGCTCGGCCCAGCGCAGCGACAGCGCCATCGAACGCTCGACCACGCGCTTGTCCACCGGCAGGCCGTCCACGTGCACCGGCGGGCACTCGTCGAAGATCATGACGATGTCGCTGTCCAGCACCTTCTGGATGCGCATGCTTTCCTCGGGGCCGAGGAACACCTTGGAGCCGTCGGTGGGTGCGGCGAAGGTGACGCCCTGCTCGGTGATCTTGCGCCGGTGCGCCAGCGAGAACACCTGGAAACCGCCTGAATCGGTGAGGATCGGCCCATCCCAGCGCGCGAAGCCGTGCAATCCACCATGCGCCTCGATGACCTCCAGGCCCGGACGCAGGAACAGGTGGAAGGTGTTGCCGAGGATGATCTCCGCACCCAGCGCGCGCACCTGCTCGGGCAGCATGCCCTTGACCGTGCCGTAGGTGCCGACCGGCATGAACGCGGGCGTCTCCACCGTGCCGCGCGGGAAGCTGAGGCGGCCGCGGCGTGCGACGCCGTCGGTGGAGAGGAGCTGGAACTGCAGGCGGGACATCGAGAGGCCGGGATTGGGGATTGGGGATTCGGAAAGCGGAGAGCCTAATGGTTTGCCATCCCGAGCGCAGCGACCCCATCGATCCGGCCCGCAAATTGTAGGAGCGCCTTCAGGCGCGACCGCTTTCCCCCGCCCGTCGAACGTCCGATCGCGGCTGAAGCCGCTCCTACGGAATCCGGACCGGATCAGGAATGGTTTGTCATCCCGAGCGCAGCGAGGGATCTCGCGTCCGGAAGCCAGAGCCCTCACGGAGCCTGCCCTGAACGAAGCCGAAGGGTTCGGGATGACATGCGGACATACGGGAAGAGCGCCGCTCGCGGCAGCGATCGGCTATGGCACGTCATCTCACCGCGGAAACGCCGGCAGCGGCCCATTGGTCAGGCGCAGCGCAAGCACGATGCCGGGCGCGGGCGGCGCGTCCCCGGAGAAGTCGATTTCGACCACCTCGCCGCCCGCCAGCCGCAGCCGCAGCACGTGGTGCGGCCCGAGGAAGGTCGCCGAGAGCACTTCCGCACGCAGCGCGCCGTCGACATCGGGCACCAGCTGGTCCGACCGCAGCAGCACCTCGCCCTCGTCCGGCAGCCCCAGCGCCGCCGCCGGCACCAGACTGCCGCGGCCGACGAAGCCGGCGACGAAGCGGTCGGCCGGCGCGCGGTACAGCGTTTCCGCGTCGGCCCACTGCAATATCCGGCCGCGGTCCATCACGCCGATGGCGTCGGCCATTGCGAACGCCTCGGCCTGGTCGTGCGTGACCAGCAGCGCGGTGGTGCCGGTGCGCTTGAGGATCGCGCGCAGCTCGAAGGCGAGATGCTCGCGCGTGTCGATGTCGAGGTTCGAGAACGGCTCGTCGAGCAGCAGCAGCGACGGCGACGGCGCCAGCGCGCGCGCCAGGGCGACGCGCTGCTGCTGGCCGCCGGAGAGTTCGTGCGGATACGCGCCGGCGCGATCCGCCAGGCCGACCAGCGCCAGCACCTCGGCGATCCGCGCAGCGCGCGACAGGCGTTGGACCCCGAAACCGACGTTGCCGGCGACGTCGAGGTGCGGGAACAGCGCGTAGTCCTGGAACATCATGCCGACGCCGCGCCGTTCCGGCGACACCGTGCCCTCGACCGTCGACAGCACGTGCCCGGCCAGCACGATGCGGCCCGCGCGCAGCGGCTCGAAGCCGGCGATCGCGCGCAGCACGGTGGTCTTGCCGCAGCCCGACGCGCCGAGCAGGCAGCCGATGCCGCCGGCCGGCAGCGACAGCGACAGCGCGTCGACGACGGTGCGGAACCCGCCGGCCGCGGGATAGCCGACGCGGATGTCCTCGAGCTGCAGCATCGCCCCGTTCACGCCGAAGAAACCTCCTGTCCGTACTTCAACCCGGTCCGCGCCAGCACGATCACCGGCAGCAGGCCGGCCAGCACGATCAGCAGCGCCGCCACCGCGCCGTCCTCGTAGGCGCCGCGCGCGGCGTCGGCGTACAGCCACGTCGCCAGCGTCTCGAAGTTCAGCGGACGCAGCAGCAGGGTCGCCGGCAGTTCCTTCATGGTATCGACGAATACCAGCAATGCCGCCGCCGCCATCGCAGGCCGCAGCAGCGGCAGGTGCACGCGCCACAGCATCGCGCCCGGCGGCGCTCCCAGGCCCCGCGCGGCCTGGTCCAGCGACGGCGGGATGCGCGCGAAGCCCGACTCGATGCCGCCCGCGCCGATGATCAGGAAGCGCAGCACGTACACCAGCACCAGCGCCGACACCGACCCCATCAGCAGCATGCGCGGCGCGACACCGAAGGCCTGCAGCAGCGCGTTGGCGCCGTCGTCGAACCACGCCAGCGGCGCCAGCAGGCCGATCGCCAGCACCGTGCCCGGTACCGCGTAGCCGAGGCTGCCGATACGCAGCGCCGTCGACGCGACGCGCGTCTCGCGCCGCGCCTGCGCCAGCCGCAGCGCCCAGGCCAGCACGAGGCCGGCGGCGACGGTGGCCAGCGTCGCCAGCGTCGCGACCCGCAGCGTGTTCCACAGGCTGCGCCACAGCGTGGCCGAGACGCCCGCGCCTTCGGCGAAACGCTGCCAGGTCTCCGCGACGAGGTAGGCCGCCGGCGCGACGAAGCCGAGCAGCACCGGCAGCAGCGCCAGCGCCAGCGCACTCCAGCCCGCGATGCCGCGCAGCCGCTGCGGCTGCATCGGACGCGGGCGCAGCGTGTTCGCATAGCCCTGGCGACGGCGGCCGTAGCGCTCCAGCGCGATCACCGCGACCACCACCAGCAGCATCGCCAGCGCGATCTGCGCCGCGCCCGGCAGGTCGCTGCGCGTGATCCATGTGGTGTAGACCGAGACCGTCAGCGTCTGCACGCCGAGGAACTCCGAGGCGCCGATGTCGTTGAGCGTCTCCAGCAGGGCCAGCGCCGCGCCGACCGCGATCGCCGGACGCGCCAGCGGCAGCGCCACGCGCCGGAACGACGCCGCGCGCCCGGCGCCGAGCGTGCGCGCGGCTTCCAGCAGGCTCGCGGCCTGGGTCATGAACATCGCGCGCGTGGTGATGTAGACGTAGGGATACAGCACCAGCCCCAGCAGCACGATGCAGCCGGCGAGGCCGCGGATGTCGGGCAGGCGGAAATCACGCGGACCGTCGTAGCCCAGCAGCGCGCGGATCGCCGACTGCACCGGCCCCAGCGGGTGCAGCAGGTCGAGATAGGCGTAGGCGACGATGTAGGTCGGCACTGCCAGCGGCAGCAACAGCGCCCAGGCCATCGTGCCTCGACCGGGAAAATCGTAGGCGGTGACCAGCCACGCGCTGCCGGTGCCGATCGCGATCGTCAGTGCGCCGACGCCGAGCAGCAGCCACAGCGTATTGCGCGCGGCCTGCGGAAGCACGTTGGCCAGCACGTGCTGCCAGGCATCGCTGCCCTGCGCCGCGGTCCACGCCAGCGCGAGCAGCGGCAGCAGGACCAGCAGTGCGATGAGGATGGCGGCGAGTTGCCAGCCGTCGATCCGTGCGACACGGCGGAGTACGCGGGCCGGCGACGACATGGCTGACGACATCACGTCCCCGCCGTCCGCGGCAGCGCGGGGAAGCGGCAGCCCAGGTCACCGTCACCCCGGCGAAAGCCGGGATCCATTTTGACTTTCGCGTTCAGCGCCAAGGACAACATGGATCCCCGCTTTCGCCGGGATGACGGGATCGGCCAGGATGGCAAGGCCGACCGGCATGACGGAATCGGCCGGGACGGCGGGGCCAGCAAGAACGCCATGCCGATCAGAAATCCCCCGCCCCGATCCGTCAGTTGTCGAATCCGACGCGATCGACCAGTTCGCTGGCCTGCTTGCGGTGCTTCGCGATCTCGGGCAGCGGCAGCGCATCGACCTTCATCTCGCCGAAGCTGGCGACCACCGGGTCGAGCTCCACGCCCGCCTTCACCGGATACTCGTAGTTGGCCTTGGCGTACAGGCTCTGCGCCTGGTCGGAGACGAGGTATTCGAGCAATTTCACCGCGTTGTCCCGGTTCGGCGCGTGCTTCGCGACCGCGGCACCGCTGATGTTGACGTGGGTGCCGCCGTCGGCCGCACCGGCGAACACGGGGCGGATCACCTTGATCGCATCGCCCCACTGGCGTTGCTCGGAGCCTTCCGGCTCGTTCTTCATGCGGCCGACGTAATAGGCGTTGGCGATGCCGATGTCGCAGATGCCGGCGAGGATGTCCCGCGCCACGTCGCGGTCGCCGCCCGCGGCCTTGCGCGCGAGGTTGGCCTTGACGCCACGCAGCCAGCTTTCCGTCTTCTCCGCGCCGTCGTGCGCGATCATCGCCGCGATCAGGCTGGTGTTGTAGGGGTGCTGGCCCGAGCGGATGCAGACCTTGCCCTTCCACTTCGGATCGGCCAGCGACTCGTACGTGAAGCCGGACAGGTCGAGGTCCTTGTCGGCGTAGAGCACGCGGTCGCGCAGCGACAGCGCGAACCACTGGCCGTCCGCGCCGCGCAGGTGCGCCGGGATCGCGGCTTCGAGGATCTCCGACTGCACCGGCTGCACGTGTCCCGCATCGACCACGTCGAGCAGGTTGCCGGTGTCCACGGTCATCAGCACGTCCGCGACCGACCGACCGCCTTCGGCGGACAGGCGCTCCATCAGGCCGTCCTTCAGGAACACGGTATTGACCGCGACCCCGGTCTCGGTGGTGAACGCGTCGAGCAGCGGCTGGATCAGGCCGGGTTCACGGGTGGTGTAGAGGTTCACTTCGCCGGCGGGGGCACCGGATTCCGCGTCAGTGGTGGTCGCCTGCGGATCCTGCTGGCCGCAGGCGGCGAGGAACAGGGCAATGCCGGACAGCAGCAGCGAGGCAGGCAGGTGCATCCGCGGCAGGCGGGCGGCTCGGGCGATTGGTCGCATCACGGGAACTCCTGTGTCAGTCGGGGTGGCCGGCTCGGGCGATGCCAGGGACCATGGCGGCTGGAGCGGAAATGAGAATTATACTCATCCAAAATGAGTACGACCAAGGCACGCGCAGCCGGATCGGACGAGCGCGCGCGTGTAGGAGCGCCTTCAGGCGCGATGCTCTTCGTCACGAATCACGAACCAAAAGCATCGCGCCTGAAGGCGCTCCTACATCGCCCTCCGGGATCACGGCTGTGGGAACAGCAGCATCGCGTCGCCATAGGAGAAGAAGCGATAGCGCTCGCGCACCGCATGCGCGTAGGCGGCGAAGATGCGGTCCCTGCCCGCGAACGCCGAAACCAGCATCAGCAGCGTCGATTCGGGCAGGTGGAAGTTGGTCAGCAGCGCGTCGACGCTGCGGATGCGATAGCCGGGGAAGATGAAGATGCGCGTCTCGCCGGCGAAGGGATGCAGTTCGCCGTCCTTCATCGCGCTTTCCAGCGCGCGCACGACCGTGGTGCCGACCGCGACCACGCGCCCGCCCGCCTCGCGCGTGCGCCTTACCTGCGCAACCAGTTCCGCACCGACGTTGAGCCATTCGCCGTGCATGGCGTGCTCGCGCAGGTCTTCCACGCGCACCGGCTGGAAGGTGCCGGCACCGACGTGCAGGGTGACGTGGCCGAACGCCACGCCGCGTTCGCGCAGCGCCGCCAGCAGCGCGTCGTCGAAATGCAGGCCGGCGGTCGGCGCCGCGACCGCGCCGACTTCGCGCGCGAACACGGTCTGGTAGCGCTCGGCGTCGTCCTGACCCGGCTCGCGGCGGATGTACGGCGGCAACGGCAACCGGCCCGCCTTCAGCAGCCACGATTCCAGCGCGCCCTCGACGCGGAAACGCAGGTGGTAGAACTCGCCGTCGCGGCCCAGCACCTCGGCTTCGCCGCCGCCGTCGAGCGCGATGCGGCCGCCCGGCTTCGGCGACTTGCTCGCGCCCACCTGCGCGCGCGCCTCGTTGTTCGCCAGCAGGCGTTCGATCAGGATCTCGACGCGGCCGCCGCTCTCCTTCTGCCCGAACAGCCGCGCCGGGATCACGCGGGTGTCGTTGAACACCAGCAGGTCGCCCGGCTGGAGCCAGTCGCCGAGTTCGCGCACCTGCGCGTCCACGAACGGCGCATCGCCCGGCGGCACCACCAGCATGCGGCTGGCGGAACGCTCGGGCAGCGGCGCCTGCGCGATCAGTTCCGGTGGCAGTTCGTAGTGGAAGTCGGACTTCTTCAAGCGACGGCAGCGACAGGGAGAACGCGCATTGTAGGCCGGGGTTCCAACCGGCCATCGCTTGCCGGATCCCCGCCACAGGACTGGAACGCCGCAACGACAGCGCCCCCAAAGACGGTACCCCACCAAAGGGTGTCATCCCGAGCGCAGTGGGGGATCTCGTGTCCGCCGCCCGCCATGCCGGCGGCAGCTCCCTCGCTACGCTCGGGACGACACTCGTTGGGCGGCCCGCCCTCCCGATGCGAGAGCAGATCCCTCACTGCGTTCGGGATGACAGTTCTGAGGTAGCCGGGAGGCCTCCCATCCCGGCACTCGCGCCGCAAGCGGGGGAAGGGCCAAGGGGTCTTTCGCCTGCGGCGAAAGACGATTCACCTTTCGAACTTGGTCGACAGGATCACCGCCGAAGTCGTCCGCTCCACGCCCTCGATCGCGCCGATGCGGTCGGTCAGCTCGTCCATCTCGACCACCGTCGGCACCACCCCCATCGCCACCAGGTCGTGCGCGCCGCTGACCGAATGCAGGCTGCGCACCTCGGGCATGTCGCGCAGTGCCTGCACCACCGCGGGCATCTGCTTGGGCAGCACGGTGATCAGGATGTGGGCGCGGATGTGGCCGCGCTCGACCTCCTCGTTGACGCGCACGGTGTAGCCGCGGATCACGTCCTCGCGCTCGAGCCGGTCGATGCGGCTCTGCACCGTGGTCCGCGACAGCCCCAGGCGGCGGGCGATCTGCGCGGTCGAGGCGCGCGCGTCCTCGCGCAGGGCGGACAGCAGCTGGGCGTCGGCGGGCGTGATCTTCATGTTTCGCGCAAATCCTTCGTCGATTCGACGAAATCATACGAAATTCTGCGCAATTCGACCCTACCTTGTGCCGACAGGATCGAGATAATAGGAACTTCGCCCGTCGCCGGACGCGAATCGGCGATCGCACTTCCCCTCGTCCGCTGCCGCCTGCCGCATGGCCGGCCGCGAGGCACCCACCGCCCAGGAGAACGCACCGATGTCCGTGACCGATGCCCTTGCCCCGCTGCGCGCCCATGGCGGCCGGCGCCGCACCACCGGCCTGGACGACGCGACCATCGAGCGCCTCGCCGCAACGCATCCGGACTTGCGCGCCGCGATCGACGCGGCCGCCGCCGAATACGCACAGGTCAGGGACGGCTTCGACGATCTGCTCGACCTCGACGAATCCGCGCAGATCGCCGCGGTGCAGGCCGGCTACGTCAACTTCTATCCGACCGACGCGGTGAACCCCTACGTCGCGCTCACCGCGCGCGGCCCCTGGATCGTCACCCTCAAGGGCGCCGTGGTCCACGACTCCGGCGGCTACGGCATGCTCGGCTTCGGCCACGCGCCGCAGGCGGTCCTCGATGCGATGGCCAGGCCGCAGGCGATGGCCAACGTGATGACGCCGAGCCTGTCGCAGCTGCGCTTCGAGCGCGCGCTGCGCGGGGAAATCGGCCACACCGCCGGCGGTTGCCCGTTCACGCATTTCCTGTGCCTGAACTCCGGTTCCGAATCGGTGGGCCTGGCCGCGCGCATCGCCGACATCAACACCAAGCTGATGACCGACCCGGGCGCGAAGCACGCCGGCCGCACCGTCAAGCGCATCGTGGTCAAGGGCAGCTTCCACGGCCGCACCGAGCGCCCGGCGCTGTATTCCGACTCCTCGCGCAAGGCCTACGTGCAGCACCTGGCCAGCTTCCGCGGCGAGGATTCGCTGATCGCGATCGAGCCCTACGACGCCGACGCGCTGCGCCGCGCCTTCGCCGACGCGGAAGCGAAGGGCTGGTTCGTCGAGGCCGTGTTCCTGGAGCCGGTGATGGGCGAAGGCGATCCCGGCCGCGCCCTGCCGCGCGCGTTCTACGACGCCGCGCGCGAGCTGACCAGGGCGCACGGTTCGCTGCTGCTGGTCGACTCGATCCAGGCCGGCCTGCGCGCGCACGGCGTGCTGTCGATCGTCGACTACCCGGGCTTCGAAGGCATCGATCCGCCGGACATGGAGACCTACTCCAAGGCGCTCAACGCCGGCCAGTACCCGCTGTCGGTGCTCGCGGTGAACGGGAAGGCGGCGAAGCTGTACCGCAGCGGCGTCTACGGCAACACCATGACCAGCAACCCGCGCGCTCTCGACGTCGCCTGCGCGGTGCTGGAGCAGCTCACGCCGGAGCTGCGCGCCAACATCCGCGAGCGCGGGAAGGAAGCGGTCGCGAAACTCGAAGCGCTCAAGGCCGAACTCGGCGGACTGGTCACCGGCGTGCAGGGCACAGGCCTGCTGTTCTCGTGCGAACTCGCGCCGCAGTTCAAGTGCTATGGCGCCGGCTCCACCGAGGAATGGCTGCGCGAGCACGGCATCGGCGTGATCCACGGCGGCGCCAACTCGCTGCGCTTCACTCCGCGCTTCGGCACGCAGTCCGACGAACTCGACCTGCTGGTGTCGATGGTCGGCAGGGCGCTGCGCGAGGGGCCACGGCAGAAGACGGCGGAAGCGGCCTGACGCCGCGGCGGGCTTGCGACGGGCGGCGATCCCGCATCCGGGAGCACGTCGCCGCAGGCCCAGTTCTCGCCCGCACTTGTCTGCCCGGAGCAGCTGTCATCCCGACCCCAGCGAAAGCTGGGGGGAGGGATCCGGCCTCCGGTCGCGGGATTTCGCAGGCACCGCGCCGATCGTGCCTTTCGACATCGATGCCAGTACCGTTCCGATCAACGCGGACGGCACTTCGTTGTTGCCGTCTTCGGGGAAAAGATTCCTCGCTGCGCTCGGAATGACAACTGGAACGCGGACGGCCAAAGGCCGCGCCGTGGCTTCGTTCACCTCATGGCTCCATCCGCGCTACGGCTTTGCCTTCGCAAAACGCTCCAGCGATTCACGGATCAACGCCTTCGCCTCGGCCGCATCGCCGAAACCATTCAGCTCCACCGGATTGCGGCCCTTGGGCAGGTCCTTGTAGACCCGGAAGAACGCCTCGATGCGTTCGCGCTCGATCTGCGGCAGGTCGGACAGGTCGCGGATGCCGGCATAGGTCGGATCGACCTTGTCGGTGGGTACGCCGATGATCTTCTCGTCGCGCTCGCCGTCGTCGAGCATGCGCAGCACGCCGATCGGGCGGAACCGGATCAGCACTCCCGGATGCAGCGGTTCGCGCGTCAGCACCAGCGCATCGAGCGGATCGCCGTCGCCGGCCAGCGTGCGCGGCAGCGAGCCGTAGTTGGCCGGATACGCGACCGGCATCGACTGGAAGCGGTCGACGAAGACCAGTCCCTCGTCGTTGATCTCGTACTTGGTGAAGCTGCCGGCGGGGATCTCGACCGCCAGCACCGCCTCCTCCGGTGCCTTGTCCGCCTGCGCGGCAAGGAACGGGTGGCGGATCGCCGCATCGCGCCCGCCCATCGCCGACGACGATGCCAACGCGCACAGCAGCGCCAAGGCGACGCACGGTGCCGGCGCGCGCATCAATGCGCTCCCGCGCAGGCCGGCAGCTGCAGCGCGGCGGAGATGTCGCGCCAGTCCAGCGCCACCACGCCCTGGTCGTCGTGCACGGCGTAAAGCACGCCGTCGGGGAAGCGCTGCGACGGCGCATCGTGCAGCCAGATGCCGTCGGTGTTGGCCACGGTCCTGCCGGTCACCGCACCGGCATGCGTCAGCGCCCTGCGGTCGAACAGGTGGAACACGGTGCGGCCCTTGCCCTGCTCGGTCGTGATCCACCAGCCGCCGCCGTCGGCGCAGGTCTTGAGCATGACCCCTTCCGACTGCGCCTTGAACACGTCGCCGCCGATGGTGCGGCCCGCGTAGCGGCCGGCGAGGTCGTAGACCTTGAGCTCGTTGGCGTAGGTTTCGTCCTCCTCCGCGATCAGCAGGCGATCGTTGGCGGCGTCGCCCCAGATCGATTCCACCACGCGCAGCGCGCCCTGCTCGCCGGTGTCGCCGAAGCTGCCGAGCAGCGCCGCCGACAGCGCGTCGCCGTCGCGCTCGACGCGATAGCGCTTCACGCGCCTGTCGAGTTCGGCCAGCGGCGGCAGGATGTCCTCGCCCTGTGCATCCTCGCCGGCCATGTAGGCGTCGGTGACATAGACCTCGTAACCGCTGTCGACCGGGTTGATCCACAGCCCGTAGGGCTTGACCAGGTCACCGGCGGCGAAGGTCAGCACGTGTTCGAACCCGGGCAGGCGCAGCACCTGCACGCGATGGTTGTCGCGCTCGACCACGAACAGCAGATCGTCGACGACGGCCACGCCGTTCGGGCGTTCGAACTGGCCTTCGCCGGTACCGGTCGCACCGACTTCGCGCAGCGTCGCGCCGGTCGCGCCGTCGTAGACCACCAGCCTGTCGGTCGCCTTGGCGGTGGCGATCAGCCAGACCGCGCCGTCGGGCGTCGTCCACGATGCCGGCGAGTCGATGTTGTCTTCCGGCGTCATCGCCGTCAGGAAGGCCTCGTCGACCACCGGGATCTCGCGTCCGTCCGCCTGCGCCGCCGCCGCAGGCGTTTGCCCGGCATCGCCCGCGGCGTCGGTCGGCGCCTCCGCGCCCCCGGGCCTGGTGCACGCGGCAAGCAGCAAGACGATGGACAGCGACAGGACGGAGCGAATGATCATGCGGAGTTTCCCCTGGGGCAGCTTGGAGCCGAATCCGCGAACACTATGGATGATTCATGACGATTTGATTGCAGTCGCGCCCGGCGGATGCACGGCCGCGCAACCGTCATATGCGTGCCACATCCCTGCCCTAGAAAGTGCCGTTTGCCTTCGCACTTCCACCTCGGGGATCCCCACCATGAAGAAGAACGCCCTGGCCGCCGGCCTGTCCCGTGCACTCGCCTGCACGCTCCTGCTGCCGGCCGTCGCCTGGTCGCAGGTCGAAACGCCAGACGGCTCGACCGAAGCCGATGCCAAGCAGCTCGACGCCATCGTCGTGCAGGGCGAGATCGCCTATCGCAACCGCACCGCCGACACCGCGCCGGTGCTGAGCTACGACCTGGAATACTTCCAGCGCTTCGAGCCCAACACCGTCGGCGACATGATCAAGCGCGTGCCCGGCGCGGCCTTCGTCGGCTCCGACATCATGGAGTTCGACGGCGTGCAGCTGCGCGGCCTGGGCGGCGGCTACACCCAGGTACTGATCAACGGCAAGAAGGTGCCGGGCGCCGGCGACGACCGCTCGTTCTGGGTGGACCGCATCCCGGCGGAGATGGTCGACCGCATCGAGATCCTGCGCAGCAACAGCGCCAACCGCTCGGGCGACGCCGTGGCGGGCGCGATCAACATCATCCTGCGCGACGCCTACGAGTTCGACGGCAGCTACCTGCGCGTCGGCGTCAACCGCTACTACGACAGCGAGGTGAACCCGACCTTCGGTGCGGTGACCAGCGGCGAGGCCCTGGGCGGCCGCATCCTCGCCGGCATCAACGTGCAGGACCGCTACCGCTCCAAGTTCAAGCGCTCCGACCGCTTCGCGGATCCGTCGCTGGAGGAACTGGTGAGCTGGGAAGACCAGACCGAGGTCAAGGACGGCCGCGACTACTCGGGCAACCTGTCCTACACCGCCAACGTCGGCGACAGCGGCCGCTTCAGCATCGACGGCTTCTACGTCAGGACCAAGCGCGACGTGACCGAAGTGTCCTTCGAGGAAGAGTACGACGACGACGAAGTGATCAACTCCAACGTCCCTGGCCTTGGCACCGTCGACCAGGAGAACTGGGGCATCGGCGCCGAGTACCGGTTCGACATGGCCGGCGGCACCACCTCGATCGACATCGACCACGCCCGCTTCGAGGATTCCAGCGTCGAGAGCGAGGAGGCGCATGCCTACGTCGACGGTGAGTGGGACGAATCCGAGGCCGAGTCCGAAACCATCGACGCCAAGGACGCCGAGACCAGCTTCAAGATCGCGCACAAGCGCCCTCTCGGCGCGGCCGAACTGGAGTTCGGCGTCGACTACCGCAGGAAGAAGCGCGACGTCACCTTCACCAGCTACGAATGGGAAGCCGACGAGGAAGGCGACCCGGTGGTCTACGAGCTGGACGGCGTGGTCGCCAGCGTTATCGAGGAAAAACGCCTCGACCCCTACGTCATGGTCTCGGGCAAGGGCGAGGTGCTGAGCTGGGAAGCCGGCCTGCGCTACGAAACCACCAGGTCGGACATCCGCTACATCGAGGACGGCGACGTGGAAGGCGCCGACGGCAAGGACTACGACATCCTGCTGCCGTCCGTGCACCTGAAGTGGGACCTGAGCGACGTCGACCGCGTCAGCCTGTCGCTGGCCAGGAGCATCAAGCGCCCGAACTTCAACGAGCTGATCCCGGCCCTGCTCGACGGCGAGTTCGGTGACAACGACTACATCGGCAACCCGCGGCTCGACCCGGAAACCGCCAACGGCCTCGATCTGGGGTTCGAGCGCCGCCTCGGCACGCGCGGCGTGGTCGGCATCAACTTCTTCTACCGCGACGTGAAGAACCTGATCGAGCTGGTCAACACCGGCGAGTGGAGCGAGGACGCGCTCGACAGCTACGAGGACGACCTCGAGGAATTCCTCGATGAGAACCCGGGCGCGACCGAGGACGATTTCGAGTTCGACCCGGAGAGCTGGCTGTTCACCTCAGCCAACGTCGGCGACGGCAAGGTCTACGGCGTCGAGTTCGACCTGTCGACTCCTCTGACCGCGTTCGGCATGGAGAACACCGGCGTGTTCCTCAACTACACCTACGTCAAGTCCAAGGTCGACGACTTCCTGGGCGAACGCCGCTTCAACGACCAGGCCCGGTCGGTCTACAACATCGGCTTCATCCAGGACCTGCCGTCGCTGGCCGCCAGCTTCGGCGTGACCTACCGCAAGCAGGGCGACGCCTACAGCCGCATATTGTCGGAGGAAGTGCTGGTCCGCTACGGCGAGGACCTGGAAGCCTTCGTCGAAAAGCGCTTCGGCAAGAGTTTTTCGGTGCGCCTGAGCGCGGCCAACCTGCTGGACGCGTCGAAGGACGAGTTCTTCCACAAGTTCGACAACCTCGCCGACCAGATCGCCCGCGACTACGACGAGTACGAGCTGGAAACCGAGGAAGCCGGCCCGAGCTACCAGCTGGTCATGCGCTGGGCGTTCTGACGGCATCTGGCTCCGCCAGGACACGGAAGCCTACACAAGCGTCCCACCAGCCGCTGATCCTGTGCGCCTGAACACCCTGCCCGTCATCCCGGCAAAAGCCGGGATCCATTTTGATCCTGCCCTTGCCCGACGGAAGCGGCAGCAGCACCGTGGATCCCGGCTTGACCAGACATTCGTCTGTTGTAAAGCGCTTCGCCGGGATGATGGGCAAATGCGTCCTTGGTGGCGACACCGGCTTTGATGCAGACTTCCGGCACCTCCCCGCCGACTCGCACCATGAAAACCGTCGAAGTCCGCCACCCCCTCGTCCAGCACAAGATCGGCCTGCTGCGCGACGCCTCGCTCAGCACCAAGGGTTTCCGCGAACTGGTGACCGAACTCGGCACGCTGCTGGCCTACGAGGCCACCACCGACCTCGACACCGAAGCAGCGACGATGCCCGGTTGGGCCGGCGAGGTGCAGGTCCGGCGCATCGCCGGCGCCAAGATCACCCTGGTGCCGATCCTGCGCGCGGGCCTGGGCATGCTGCCCGGCGTGCTGGCGCTGATCCCCGCGGCCAAGGTCAGCGTGGTCGGCCTGCAGCGCGACGAGGAGACGCTGCAGCCGGTGCCCTACTTCGAGCGGCTGACCGGTCGCCTCGACGAGCGCGATGCGCTGATCCTCGACCCGATGCTCGCCACTGGCGGCACCCTCATCGCCACCATCGACATGCTCAAGCGCGCCGGCGCGCGGCGGATCAAGGGCATTTTCCTGGTCGCCGCGCCGGAAGGCCTGCGCGCGCTCGAGGCCGCGCATCCCGACGTCGAGGTCTACACCGCGGCGATCGACGAGCGGCTCAACGAGAAGGGCTACATCCTGCCCGGCCTCGGCGACGCCGGCGACCGCATCTTCGGCACACGCGTGGGTTGAGGGTGGCCCCCACCCCAACCCTCCCCCGCAGGCGGGGGAGGGAGCAAAAACACACCTTGTCGTCACGTCGCCAGCTGGAATGCTTGGGTTCGGACTCCCTCCCCCGCCTGCGAGGGAGGGCTGGGGTGGGGGCAAACGCACCCGATCGCCAAACCGGAAATCGGCGAACACTCCCTTCCACGCATTTGGAAGGACCCCGCTATTCCGCCGGCGTCAGTGCCTCGATCCCCGCCGTCACGTAGACCAGCGGCGCGTTCCAGTTGATCGCGACCTCGTTGCTCGCATAGCTGCAGTCGTGGTCCAGCCATGACAGCGCCGGCAGTGCGGACGCATATGGCACCGGGCAGTCGCCCGCGTCCTGCTGCCGCGGATTGGGACCGCCCGACAGCCAGCCCGGCACGGGCTCGGCGACGCCGTCCGCCTGCGAGGGCCGGTGGTGCACGTGCATCGGCGTACGCAGGCCCTGGCCGGTCACGAACGAAACGCCCAGCGGATTGCGGCCGAGCACATAGTCGAGCTGCGACTGCGCCGCGTCGAGGTACTCGCGCCGCGCCGACAGGCGATAGCCCTGCAGCAGCACCATGGCCTGGTTGAGCGCCTGCGCGCTGCTGCCCCAGACGAAATCCCCGGGCTGCATCGCCACGCGCCACGCCGCGTCGCGTTCGCGCGCCGCCAGCGCGGCGGCCAGCGTGTCGATCCCTCCGCTGATGCGCGCGCGCGCCGCGTCGTCCGGAAGGCGGTCGCGATGGCGCGCCAGCGAGATCCAGCCGAGGCTGCCGACCTTCGCCCACGATGGCACGTCGGGCGCCTGCGCATGGCGCTCGAACGCGCGCAGGTAATCGGCCTCGCCCGTGAGCAGGTACAGCTCGGCGGCGGCCCATGCGAACTCGTCGTCGAACTCCGCGTCGCCATAGCCGCCGGTGTGGACGTCGTCCGGCTGCCGGTAGGGCACGTCCGGATGCGCCTGCGCCCAGCGCCACGCCTGCTCCGCCGCCTGCCGCATCCGCGCAGGCACGCCCGGGAACTGCGCCTCGAACGGCGCATACACGCGTGACGCCATCGCCATCACCGCGGCGAAGTCCAGCGCGGCAGCGGTGCCCTTCTGCACCACGTAGCGTCGATCGCGCGCCTGCTCCGGCATCACCATGCCGTCGAAGCGCAGGTTGGTGAGCTTGTGGTAGACGCCACCATCGCCGGGATCCTGCATCTCCAGCATCCAGCGCAGGTTCCACCAGGACTCGTCGAGCAGGTCGGGCACGGCGTCGCCGCTTTCCGGGATGCCGATGTCGCGGCCGCGGAAGAACTCCGGGAAGTCCTCCCACGCCGCCAGCAGCGTGTACATCGTGATGCCGGAGTTGACCACGTACTTGTTGTAGTCGCCGGCGTCGTACCAGCCGCCGGGCGCGGAAATCACGTTTCCCGCAGGACGGTTCGCCGAGGCGGCGGACGGATGGATCTCCACCTCCGTATCCGGATGTCCGGCGGCGCGCGCGTAGGCGCCCGCATGCGCGACATCGAGCGCGATGCCCGCGCGGTTGAAATAGAACGCCTTGAGCGCCGCATCGGCGAGGCCGGCATAGGCCTGCGGTCCGATCGGGAACGGATCGGACGGCGGCAGGCCATCCACCCGGATGCGGTAGCGGCCCGGCGCGGACAGCGCGCCGAGATCGGCGACCGCCGCGCTGCGCCCGGCCGGTGCCCAGATTGCCGGCGCCGATAGTTCGCCTTCCAGCGCGACGCTGCCGTCCCCGTCGCGCACCACCTCGAAGCGGCCGGCGGCCGCGGTTTCCACGATCACGAGCTTGTTCGCCGCAGGCGCGAAACCGAGCTGGTTGAGGCGGATCGCGGGCGCGGCGCTCTCGCCGGCCGGGGCGTCGCTGCAGATGCCCTGCCCCGCCAGGGGCAACAGCGCTGCCAGCGCCAGCGGGCGGATCGGGAAGCGGGCGAGTGTCTTGGTCATGCCCCGATGCTCGCCGCAGCCGCCGCTACTGGCAAGCATGGGTGAAGGGAGAGGGGGCGCGGTGGGCGGTCCGGGAGACCGATCCGGCTGGGCCGACGGCAAGCGTCGACCCAACCGAATCTACGCTGCTTCCAGCATTTCCCTGCGGAATTGCTCCTATGGCATCCATCCGTGGAGCCGACGCGACCACACGACTGCAACCCTCGGCGATGTCCCCGCGACAAGCAAGTGTCCGGACTCGCAAAAACTGTCAGTATCACTGACACTATCAAAATATTTCCAGCGATTACATTGCCTTGCAGAATTTTGCCAACGAAGCTGGACAAGCGATGTCAATATTTCTGACATGTCAGAATCACTGAGAATGCCTGTCCCTGCAGGCGCGTGGTATATCGGGAAACCATGGAACGAGGCACTGGCATGAAGCTGAGCACGCGCGTGCGTACCGCCCGGGTACGTGCCGGGATGTCACAGGCGGAACTGGCCGAGGCACTCGGCGTCAGCCGCAGCGCAGTCGGCAACTGGGAGGCGGCGAAGGGGCGTGTCTTCCCGTCGAGCGAGCGCCTCTCGGAGCTGGCGCTGGCCACCGGCGTGTCCTACGAATGGCTGGCCACCGGCCGCGGCACCCCGCTGGCGCCGAGCGAGGGCATCCCCGCCGCCGACGCCGAGTTCGTGGACGATCCGGTCGAGCGCCGCTTGCTGCAGGCCTTCCGCGCCTGCGGCGATCAGTTCAAGCAGGCGGTGCTGGAAATCGTCGAGGCGCAGCTGCCGCAGCGCGCGCGGCGGCCGCGGTCCGGCGGCTGACGGTTCCGCGCCGCGCTGCATCGCGCCCGGAGCGTTTCAGCGCAACTGCTTGCAATCCCGCGAGTTCCGTCATTCCCCGCGAAGGCGGGAATCCAGCGCCTTCGCTGTTGATTTCAAGACAAAGCCCTTGGATTCCCGCCTTCGCGGGAATGACGGGACTATGGGCGCCTGAATCGAAAATGCCCTAGAGCGTATGGATGATCAGCGTTCGCCAGATGCCGGCGAGCGCCATCGCCAGCAGCACGACGAAAGTCAGCAGCGCGCCGCCGAAGCGGCCAAACGAATAGCCCGCCGAACCGCCCAGGCCGATCGCGTGCAGCACGCGCGCCAGCAGCAGCGTCACGCCGAAGGCCCACAGCAGGCCGGCGCGGAAGCCCGACAGTTCCAGCAGCGCCAGCATCAGCAGCGCCAGCGGCACGTACTCGGCGAAGTTGGCGTGCACCCGTACCTTGCGGGTCATGCACTCGTCACCGCCGGTGCCGACGCCGATGCGGTGCGCGCGCCGGTGTAGCACGACGCGGAGCGCCAGCGCGACGTACAGCAGCACGTGCAGCGAGGCGATGAACAGGCTGATGCGTGGAATCATGCGGCGTCCTCCCCGCGCAACGGGCGCGCGGCCAGTCGCGGGACCTGGTGGATCGTGGTGAAGCGGCCCTTGTCGTCGCGGGCGGGCTGCGCCAGCGCGATGTCGGGATCGTGGGTGAGGAACAGGTGCACGCCGCGTGCCAGCTTGTCGTCGAGGAAGGCCTGCTTCTCGTCGATCAGCAGCTCGGGGTTGCGGTCGTAGCCCATCGTGATAGGCACATGCACCCACGGCAGCCCCGGCACGAGATCGGCGCAGAACACCACGCCGCCGTGCGGCTTGCCGTCGCGCACGTCCGGGCCGAGGATCTCGGCCAGCATCATCCCCGGCGTGTGGCCGTCGCTGTAGTGGAAGCGCACCGCGTCGCCGAGCGAGGGCGCGCGGTCGCCGTCGACGAACTCGATGCGGCCGCTGGCTTCGAGCAGGCCCGGCAATTCCGGGATGAAGCTGGCGCGGTCGCGCGGATGCGGATCGCAGGCGCGCCGCCAGTGCCTGCGCCCGAGCACGAAGGTGGCGTTCGGGAACAGCAGTTCAGGGGCGGCGCCCTCCGTCCACGGCGCCAGCAGGCCGCCGGCGTGGTCGAAATGCAGGTGGCTGAGGACGACGATGTCGATATCGGTGTGCTCGAAGCCCGCCTCGCGCAGCGAATCGAGCAGCACGTGCCGGCTTTCGGCGACCCCGAAGCGCTCGCGCATCTTCGGGTCGAAGAACGCACCGATGCCGGTTTCGAACAGCACGGTTCTGCCGTTGAGTGGCGTGGCCAGCAGCGCGCGGGTGGCGAGGCGGATGCGGTTGGAATCGTCGGGCGCCGCCCACTTCGTCCACATCGCGCGCGGCGCGTTGCCGAACATCGAGCCGCCGTCGAGTCGCTGCGAGTTGCCTTCGATCGACCAGAGTTTCATGCACGGATTCCGGAAGTCGTCTTGATCATCGGGATCGACCAGGAAACCCCGGTCGTCATCCCCGCGAAGGCGGGGACCCAGTGTCGTCGATCGGCAGGAAGCCAAAGACGCTGGGTTCCCGCCTTCGCGGGAATGACGGATTGAAGCAAGCGCATGAAGTCACTGCCCTCGAACCACACGGGGAATTCTATCCCCAAGCGCATGCCACGCCTCAGCGCTTGCGCGCGCCAGCGGCTTCCACCGCCGCCTTGCCCACCGGATTGCGCGGATCGCTGCCGCCATGCAGTGCGTTGCCCGACAGGTCCCACTCGACCGTCTGCAGGTTGCCCCAGACGTGGCTGGAACCGCGCCCACCCGCGGCCTCGTCGCCGGGCAGCTTCAGCGTGTGTCCCAGCGCCTGCAGCGCCTGCGCCACCTGCGGCGTGAACGCGCCGCTTTCGGCCTCGATCACGTCGGGCATCCACTGGTGGTGGTAGCGCGGCAGCGCGGAGACGGCCTGCGCGTCGAGCCCGGCGTCGTAGCCGAGGATGCCCAGCAGCACCATGGTGATGATGCGACTGCCGCCGGGCGTGCCGAGCACGACCACCTTGTCGGCGGACTGCATGAAGGTCGGCGTCATCGAGCTGAGCATGCGCTTGCCGGGCTGCGGCGCGTTGGCATCGAAACCCATCACGCCGAACGCGTTCGGCGTGCCGGGCTTGAGCGCGAAATCGTCCATCTCGTTGTTGAGCAGCACGCCGGTGCCCGGCGGCACCAGGCCCGAACCGAACAGCAGGTTCACCGTCTGCGTCACCGCGGCGCGGTTGCCCTCGGCATCGATGATCGAGAAATGCGTGGTCTCGTCGTCCTCCAGCGGCGTCTGCTCGCCCGACAGCAGGTCGCTCGGCGTCGCCTTCGCGGGATTGATGGTCGCGCGCAGGCCGGCGGCATAGTCGCGGCTGGTCAGCAATCGCTGCGGCACCTTCACGAAATCCGGATCGCCGAGGTAGAAGGTGCGGTCGCGGAAGGCGCGGCGCATCGATTCGGCGACGAGGTGCACGCGCAGCGGCTCGTCGAGCTCCTGCAGCTTCCAGCCCTCGAGGATCTGCAGCATCTGCGCCAGCGCGATGCCGCCCGAGGACGGCGGCGGCGCGGTGGTGATGTCCCAGTCGCGGTAGCGCAGGCGGATCGGCTCGCGCTCCTTGACCGTGTAGGCGGCGAGTTCGTCCGCGGTCCACTGCCCGCCCTCGGCATTGACGCCGGCCACCAGCTTCGCCCCGACTTCGCCGCGGTAGAAGCCGTCGAAGCCCTGGTCCGCGAGCAGCTGCAGCGTGCGTGCGAGGTCGGGCTGGCGGAACAGTTCGCCTTCCTTCGGCGCGGCGCCGCTGGCGAGGAACACCTCGCGCGTGCCGGGATAGCGCTCCATCACTTCGCTGCGCTGCTGGTAGCCACGCGCGAAGCGGGCGTAGACCGGGAAGCCGTCGCGGGCGATGCGGATCGCGGGTGCCAGCGAGGTGGAGAGCGGCAGCTTCCCGTACTTCTGCGCGACGTGCACGAACGCGGCCGGCAGACCGGGAATGCCCGCGGCCCACGGGCCGTTGACGGCGCGGTCGCGGTCGAACTCGCCGTCGGGCCTGAGGTAGCGCTCGGGCGTGGCGGATGCCGGCGACATCTCGCGGGCGTCGACGAACACGTCCTTGCCGGTCTTGGCGTCGTGCAACAGGAAGAAACCGCCGCCGCCCAGGCCCGACGAGATCGGCTCGACCACCGACAGCACCGCAGACACCGCGATCGCGGCATCGAAGGCGTTGCCGCCGGCGCGCAGCGTCTCGAAGCCGGCGTCGGTGGCGAGTTCGTGCGCCGAGGCGATCGCGGCGCCCGGCGGATGCGCGGGCGGCGTGCGCGTGTCGCGCGCCGACAGCGGCGCGACGAACAGCAGGCAGGCGAACAGGACGGCGACGGACTTGGACTTCATGCGGACTCCTGCTGCAGGCGGCGCAGCTTGGCGAGCAGCTGCGGCTCGGTTTCGGGACGGTCGGGATCGGGATCGATGCATTCGACCGGGCACACCACCACGCACTGCGGCTCGTCGAAATGGCCGACGCATTCGGTGCACAGCGCCGGATCGATGACGTAGATGGTTTCGCCCTGCGAGATCGCCTTGTTCGGGCAGACCGGCTCGCAGACGTCGCAATTGACGCAGAGCTCGTTGATCTTCAGGGACATGCGCGCATTGTATGCGCTGCGCGCGGCGGTCCCGTTCCATGTGCGGAACGGCGATATGCGGCGAGGAACCCCCTTTACCGTGCCGCTTGGCGGCGGATGCGAGATCCCTCGCCTGCGGCTCGGGATGACAATGCCGTCTTCCCCCACCCACACCCTTGTCGTTCCGAGCCCGCGCAGCGGGGGAGGAATCTGCTCTTCCGGCATGACCCGGCGACGGCAGGAGATCCTTCGCCTTGGGTCGGTTCCCGTATCAGGTACGGGGCAGGCTCCAAGTGGCCGACGCTCAAACCGCAACGACGGCTGGACGTCGGGGCGTAGCCCCGACCTATTTCCCGCGTTCGCAGGGATGACCATTTGGCGGCCGCGCCCGCCTTGCGGGCGCGGGGCATTACTTCTCAAGACGCTGGATCCCCGCCTTCGCGGGGATGACGATCTGGCAGCTGCGCCCGCCCTGCGGACGCAGGTACCACCTCTCAAGACGCTGGATCCCCGCTTTCGCGGGGATGACGATCTGGCAGCTGCGCCCGCCTTGCGGGCGCGGGTACCACCTCTCAAGACGCTGGATCCCCGCCTTCGCGGGGATGATCATCTGGCAGCCGCGCCCGCCTTGCGGGCGCGGGCCAGATGGTCACTTGGCTTCGACGAAGACGTATTCGACGCCAGCCGGCTCGACCGCGGCCTTGACCCGGTCGCTGTTCGCTGCGTCGCCGATGTAGACCACGCGCACGCCCTTCATCGTGTTCACGGTGACGCCCTCGAATGCGGCAACCACCAGGTCGGCCGTCTTGGTCGGGTCGAGGCCGGCGTAGGCCAGGATGTTGCCCTTCACGATACCCCGGGCGACGTCCATCTTGGCCTTGTCGAGCAGGCGGTCGTATTCCTCGGGATCGTTCGGGTTGTCCTGGGCCGGCACGCGGTAGACGAAGGGCTGTGCGGTGATGCCTTCCATGTGCCGCGGCACCTGGTCGTTCAGGTAGGCCTGCCACGCCGCCTTGTCGTCGGTGGTCGGCGCGGCCACCGGGGCCTTCTCGACCGGTGCGGCCGCTTCCTTCTTGCACGCCGCGAACGGCAGCACCAGGCAGGCGGCCAGCATCAACCTGTTCATGAGTTTCATCGTGGTACTCCGTGGTTGGTGTGGGGATGGACGATATCAGCCCGCGTCGCGCCGCCACTCGGCCTGCAGCGCATCGGCCACGGCGGCCGGCACGAAGCCGGACACGTCGCCGCCGAGCCGCGAGATCTCGCGGACCAGCGACGAGGAAATGAAGCCGTACTGCTCGGCCGGGGTCAGGAACAGCGTTTCGACCTCGGGAATCAGGTGGCGGTTCATGCTCGCCATCTGGAATTCGTACTCGAAGTCGGACACCGCGCGCAGGCCGCGCAGCAGGATGCCGCCGCCAACTTCGCGCACGAAATGCGCAAGCAGCGAATCGAAGCCCTGGACCTCGACGTTCGGATGCCTCGCCACCGCCTCGCGCGCCAGCCGCACGCGCAGGTCCAGCGACAGGGTCGGGCGCTTGGACGGGCTCGCGGCCACGCCCAGGACCAGGCGTTCGAAAAGCGGCGCTGCACGGTCGACGAGATCGATGTGGCCGTTGGTGATCGGGTCGAAGGTACCGGGATAGACCGCGGTGCGGGTGCGGGCCGGGCTCATGATCTTGGCGTTCGCGCAGTCGTTGTCCGGAATCGCGGGCAGTGTAGCAGCGTGGACCGGCGCCGTTCAGCCTGCGCGGCGGTACAGGGCGTGACGCGTTTCGCGGCTGCCGCCTTCGCGGTGCAGCGTCCAGCCGGTGCCGGGATCGATGCTGCGTTGCAGCGGAGATTCGATGTAGAGCCAGGCGTCGTCGCCGACCCAGTCGTCGAGCCGCGACAGCACCTCGTCCCACAGGTCGCCGGCGAACGGCGGATCGACGAACACAAGGTCGAAGCGGCCGTGCAGCGGCGCGCGCAGGAACGCGGGCGTGTCGGCCTGCACCACGGTCGCGGCCTCGCCGCCGGGCAGCCTTTGCGCTGTGGCGCGCAGCGACTCGCACAGCCGCGCATCGCGCTCCACCAGCATCGCCTCGCGCGCACCGCGCGACAGCGCCTCGAAACCGAGCGCGCCGCTGCCCGCGAACAGGTCCAGTGCGCGCGCACCGGGCAGCGCCGGCTGCAGCCAGTTGAACAGGGTCTCGCGGGTGCGGTCGGAGGTCGGCCGCAGCCCGGCCGCGTCGGCAACCGGCAGCTTCGTGCCGCGCCAGCGGCCGCCGATGATGCGCACGGCGCCGGGGGGCCTGGCGGCGCTGCGACCGGCGTTGCGGTTCATCGGGAGGTGGCGGAGGCGGGTGCTAGCATGGCGCCATTCTCGCGCACTCCCCTGCTCCCCTTCGAATGCTCAAGTTCTTCCGCCGCAAGAAGCCCGATCCGGCCGCGGCGCCCGAAGCCGTCGCCGAAGCCGCCGACACCGCGGCCGAGGCCGTGACGGAGCCGGCGTCGGTCGTGGTCGGGGCCGAGGCCCCCGTGGACTTCGCGCCCGTCGTCGCACCCGAAACCGCCGCCGCGCCTGCACCCGATCCCGCGCCGCCGGTCGAGCCGGAACCGCCCAGCGTTCCCGCCGCCACGCCCGGCAAGCCCGGCTGGCGCGAACGCCTGCGCGGCAGCGGCTTCGCGCGCAGCTTCGGCGGCCTGTTCGCGCGCAACCCGAAGCTCGACGACGACCTGCTCGACGAGATCGAGACCGCGCTGCTGACCGCCGACGTCGGCGTCGCCGCCACCACGCAGCTGGTCGAACAATTGCGCAAGCGGATGAAGGCGCGCGAGTTCGCCGACGCCAACGTCCTGCTCGCCGCGCTGCGCGCCGACCTGGTCGCGCTACTGCAGCCGGTTGCGAAACCGCTGGTGATCGATGCAGGCGCGAAGCCCTTCGTGATCCTCACCGTCGGCGTCAACGGCGTCGGCAAGACCACGACCATCGGCAAGCTCGCGCGCCGCTTCCGCGACGAGGGCCGTTCGCTGATGCTCGCCGCCGGCGACACCTTCCGCGCCGCCGCGGTCGCGCAGCTGCAGGCCTGGGGCGACCGCAATGGCGTGACCGTCATTGCCCAGGGCCAGGACGCCGATCCCGCGTCTGTCGCGTTCGACGCGCTGCAGGCGGCGAAGTCGCGCGGCGTCGAGGTGCTGGTCGCCGACACCGCCGGCCGCCTGCACACGCAGCAGGGCCTGATGGCGGAACTGGGCAAGATCCGCCGCGTACTCGGCAAGATCGACCCGAGCGCGCCGCACGAGGTGCTGATGGTGATCGATGGCACCACCGGACAGAACGCGCTGTCGCAGCTGCGCCAGTTCCATGCCGCGGTGAACGTCACCGGCCTGGTCGTCACCAAGCTCGACGGCACCGCCAAGGGCGGCGTGGTGTTCGCGCTGGCGCGCGAGTTCGGCATCCCGATCCGCTTCGCCGGCATCGGCGAGCGCCCCGAGGACCTGCGCGTGTTCGACGCCGAAGCCTTCGTCGAGGCCTTGCTGCCGGATGCGATCGGGACCGCCGCCGCGACGGGCGCGGGTCGCGCAGACGGCCGCGATTGATCCTGCATGAAGCGCGAACTCGTCATTCCCCGCAACGCCCGGCATGACACCCAGCTTGTCATCCCCCGTAACACCCGGTTTGTCATCACGCGTAGCACCCAGTTTGTCATCCCGGCCCCGGACTTGATCCGGAGGAGGGATCTCGTCACAGGTCGCCGCGATGCGAGATCCCTCCTCCGGATCAAGTCCGGGGCCGGGATGACAAGTCCGGGCGTCGTACTGCCGGCTCGATAATCCCCGCATGTTTGCGAACCGGACCAGCAAGCCGGTGAACACCGCGCAGGACCCGGCCGTAACGCCGCGCTCGCGCCGGCGCTGGCTGCGCGTGCTGCTCGTGCTCTGCGCACTGCCGTTCGTGCTGCTCGCCTTGCTGTGGCTGGTCGTCTGGATCGCCCTGCCGCCCGAGCGCGTGGTGCCGCTGGTGCTGGCGCGCATCGGCGCGGCAATGAACCTCGAGATAAGCGCGCAGGGCGATCCCTCCTCGCGCCTCGGACGTCATCCCACTTTCGTCGTGCGCAATGTCGTCGCGCGCGAACCGGGCGCGGCCACGCCGCTGCTGCAGGCGCGGCGCATCCTCGTCGCGCTGCCGTGGAGCACGATCCGCAGCCTCGGCGATACGCTCGACCTCGTCCGCATCGAACTCGATGCCCCGGTGCTGGACGTGCCTGCGCTGCAGCACTGGCTCGCGTCGCGGCCGCCGTCGGAAACGCGCCTTCCGACGCTGCAGGACGGGCTGCAGGTGCGCGCCGGGCGCGTGGACGGCGACGGCTGGCGGATCGAGGCGCTGGCGCTGTCGATCCCGCGGCTGCACCCCGACCAGCCGCTGCGCGCGCAGGCGAGAGGCCGCTACGCGGATGCGACGCTGCAGGCGCCGTTCGACCTCGCCGCCAGCGTGGTGCGGCCAGCAAGCGGCCGCGGCTTCGGCCTTGCCGGCCGCGTCGCACCCGAACGCGACGACTGGCGGCTGCCGGCGTGGATCACGCTGTCGGGCGCGCTGCACTGGACAGATGCAATCGCCCTGCTGCCGGCGAAGTTCGGCGCCAGCGCGCGCTACGTGTCGGGCGCTACCGATGTCCCCTTCGCGATCGGCGTGCACGGCCCGCTGCGTTCGCAGGACGGGGCGTGGACGCTCGTGCCCGCCAACGTCGCCCTGCGCGGCGGTGGCCTGGTACCCACGTTCGACGCGCGCGGCCGGCTCGCCTACGGCCGACGGCTGCTGCTGGATTTCGATGGCCGCATCGCGCAGTGGCCCGCCGACTGGCCCGCGCTGCCGCCGCCGCTGGGTACGTCGCGCGAGCCGCTGTCGGTGTCGATCGCCTATGCCGGCGCGGCGAACCTCGGCGACCCGCTGCAGCTGCATGTCGCGCGCGACGACCTGCGCTTCGACGGCCGCCTCGACCTGCCGGCGCTCGCGGCCTGGGCCGCTGCGGACGCAAAGGATTCGCCGCTGCCGCCGCTGACGGGCCGGCTGGAAACGCCGCGCATCGAAATTTCGGGCGCACGGATCGAAGGCATCGTCGTCGAATTCGGGGACGCCTCCGACGAAGCGGATGCGCCGGCGCCATGAACACGGCACCCGCCTCCGACCCGTTCGCCCCGCACCTGCTGCAGTGGTTCGACGTCTCCGGCCGCCACGACCTGCCCTGGCAGCATCCGCGCACGCCGTACCGCGTGTGGCTGTCGGAGATCATGCTGCAGCAGACCCAGGTGCGCGTGGTGGTGCCGTACTTCGAGCGCTTCGTCGCCGCGCTGCCGGACGTGCGCGCGCTCGGCTCGGCCTCGCTCGACGAGGTGCTCGCGCTGTGGTCGGGCCTGGGCTACTACGCCCGCGCGCGCAACCTGCACGCCGCCGCGAAGCAGTGCGTTGAACTGCATGGCGGCGACCTGCCGCGCGATTTCGACGCCCTGCTCGCCCTGCCCGGCATCGGCCGCAGCACCGCCGGCGCGATCCTCGCCCAGGCCTGGGGCGAGCGCTTCCCGATCCTCGACGGCAACGTCAAGCGCGTGCTGTGCCGCGTGCACGGCATCGAAGGCTGGCCCGGCACGCCCGCGATCGAGAAGCGCCTGTGGACGATTGCGCAAGAGCACGTGCGCGCCGTGCCCGCGGGCCGCATGGCCGACTACACCCAGGCGCAGATGGATTTCGGCGCCACGCTGTGCACGCGCCACGATCCGGCCTGCGTGCTGTGCGTACTGCAGGACGACTGCATGGCGTTGCGCCAAGGCATGGTCGATGCCCTACCCACGCCCAAGCCCGGCAAACCCCTGCCCGAACGCCACGCGCTGGCGCTGCTGCTGCACGACGCGGACGGCCGCGTGCTGCTGCAGCGCCGGCCACCGACCGGCATCTGGGCCGCGCTGTGGTCGCTGCCCGAACACCCGGACCACGACCAGGCCCGCGCCTGGTTCTCCTGCCACGTCGGCAACGGCTACGACGACGCGCAGGCGCTCGACGCCATCGCCCACGGCTTCACCCACTACCGGCTCACGCTGCAGCCGCTGTCGTGGCGCGCAATCGCGCTGAAGGCAGCGGTGCGCGACAATGACGATCTGCGCTGGGTCCCGCGCGATGCCTTGCCCTCGCTCGGCATCCCCGCCCCCATCCGCACCCTGCTGGAAAAACAGCTCCCTCTGTAGGAGCGCCTTCAGGCGCGATGCTCTTCTCGTCACGTTGCAGCAACCTGCAGAAAAAGGCATCGCGCCTGAAGGCGCTCCTACAATGCAGCACCGCACCTTCCGGAACGAACGCCATGCCCCGCACCGTCTTCTGCGACTACGAACAGCGCGAAACCGAAGGCCTCGACTTCGTGCCCTGGCCCGGCGAACTCGGCAAGCGCGTGTTCGCGCACATCGGCAAGCCGGCCTGGGCGGCATGGCTCGCGCACCAGACCATGCTGATCAACGAGAACCGGCTGTCTCCGCTGGACCCCAAGCACCGCGCCTTCCTCGAAGACGAGATGCAGAAGTTCCTGTTCGGCGGCGGCGCCGAAAAGCCCGCCGGCTACGTACCCGAGTCCGGCGGAAATCCCGTTTGACCCTATCCGCCTTCCGTAGGAGCGGCTTCAGCCGCGACCGGACGTTCGACGGCGCCGCGCATGGTCGCGGAATCGGTCGCGGCTGAAGCCGCTCCTACAACTTGCGATCCGGAACGCCGCGCCTACGGCGTTTCCTTGGCCGCCTCGCGCTCCTCTGCGCGCGCCTCGCGCAGTTCCTTCTCCGATGCGCGCAGCGCGCCCACGTCCAGCGGACGGATCTGGCCGATGTAACAGGGAATGTTCATCGCCCCCGGACTGCGGACGATGACCTTGTCGAAGCCCGCGTGGACGCGATTCATGTTGCTTGTCAGCCCGATGACCGGCGCGAACGAAAGGTCCGGGCATTGCCCCCGCAGTTCGAGCAGCCATGCTTCCCGCGGCTTGGTCCACACCGCAAGCGCACTGTCGCCCAGCGGCGTCCAGCCGTTGATGCTGCCGAAGTAGCCGAAGCTGTTCACCGGTTCACCCGCATGGGCCTGGTAGAGCGCCAGTTTCTCGGCCTCGCCCAGCTTGCCGGAGGTTGCGCATCCGGCCAGCGCCAGCATCGCCGCCAGCGCGACGGTTGTCAGACTCTTGGTATTCATCGTCATCTCCCGCCGTTGGCGGCGTCCCGTGTGCCTGGTCCAATCATGCGCCCGTGTGCGTCGTGCTCAAGCCGCGGCGGGACCGCGGTTCAGCGCATGGTCGGCATCGCCGCCGCCGGACGCGGATGCGACAATATCGCCATGCTTCCCGGCAACCAGAACGCATGACGCCCGGCCCGGCCCCGCAGGACGCAGGCTTCGATGCGGTCATCATCGGCGGTGGCGCGGCGGGTGTCCTGGTCGCGATCCGCCTGCTGATGCAGGGCGGCCAGGCGATGCGCATCGCGATCGTCGAGCCCGATGCCCTGCTGGCGCGCGGCGTCGCCTATTCGACCGACGGTCCCGAGCACCTGCTCAACGTGATCGCCTCGCGCATGAGCGCCATCGCGGAGGAGCCCGACCACTTCGTCCAGTTCCTCGTGCGCGACAGGCAGGAAACGGACGCCGCCGCGCTCGCCGACACCTTCGCCCCGCGCCGCGACTACGGCCGCTACCTGCGCCACACGCTCGACTCGCTGCCCGCGCGCGAAGCGCTGATGCACCTGCGCGATCGCGCGGTCGACGTCGAACGCGACGACGACGGCCATATCGTGCACCTTGCTTCCGGCTCGCAACTGCGCACCGCGCACGTCGTGCTCGCGATCGGCAACGCGCCGCGCCCCCTGCCCGCCCACCTGCTGCACGACGGCGTGCGCTTCGCCGAGGCCTGGGACTACGACGCGGTTCGCGGCATCGCGCCCGATGCCGACGTCTGCATCCTCGGCTCCGGCCTGAGCATGGTCGACGCCGCGCTCAGCCTCGCCCAGGCCGGGCATCGCGGCCACATCCGCGTGCTCTCGCGCCACGGCCTGGTGCCGCTGCCGCACGCGCGCCCGGGACCGCAGCATGGCGACGGCGCCGACGACCTGCTGCCGCTCGGCGTGCGCGCGCGCTGGCGACGGCTGCGCCAGCGCATCGACGGGGCGGTCGCGGCGGGCGAGCCATGGCAATGGAGCTTCGACCGCCTGCGTCACCACGGCGAGGCGCTATGGCGCTCGCTCGACGACGGCGAACGCCGTCGCTTCCTGCGCCACGCCGTGCGCTACTGGGACATCCATCGCCACCGCATCGCACCGCAGGTCGCCGCGATGCTGGAACGGATGCAGGCCTCCGGCCAGTTGGACGTCGTCGCCGGCCGGCTGCGCTCGATCACCGCCGATCCCGAAGGCGGCAGCTGCGTCCACCACCGCCCACGCCACGGCGAACGCGACCACATGCTGCACGCGGACTGGATCGTCAACGCGACCGGCGTCGAGATCAACATCGACCTGCGCCCCGGCGAACTGCTGCAGGCGCTGCGCGAACGCGGCCTGATCCTGCCCGGCCCGCAGGGCATCGGCATCGCCACCACCGGCATCGGCCACGCGATCGACCGCCGCGGCCACCCCGACCCGCGCCTGCTGGTCCTCGGCGCCATGCGCATCGGCGACCTGTGGGAAAGCATCGCGATCCCGGAGTTGCGGGAGCAGGCACAACAGATCGCGGGATTCATCCTGGGGAAGTAGTTTTCGCAGGCGAGGCCGCCGGGCATTGACAGACGCAAACCCGCTGGCACTCGCGCCGCAATGCAATCTCAGCCACACGCACCGACGATCACCGCCATCCCGCCCACCATCGGCACGCGGACTGCCGTCGGCCGCCCCGTCTCCACATAGCGACGCGACGCCAGCGTATGCGCCTGCTCGATCGCCTGCAGCTTGGTCGCGCAACTCAGTGCCGCCCCTTCTCCCCGTACCAGCCAGCCGTCATCGGAAGCCTCGACCTCGATCAACTCGCGAACCATTCGTCGGCACCTTCGCCATGGGGAGAGGTGCCCCGGCCCGGCCCGACTGCTTCCGCGAATCGTGGCCTGCGTCCGTGCAGCGGCATCTTCCATTGCGCGCTGCCGGGGCAAGCTCAGGTTGCCGCGCGCAATCCGCCCACACCGTCGGCCACGGGCGCCACCGCGTGTAGGAAAAATCTCAATCCCCTGACGGGAAACGCCATCCACGCGCACGACCATCGCGGCCCCGGGACGCGACCGGTCTCACGAATACCCACTCCCAGCCCGGCTGGTGGGTTGAGAAGACCGAAACCGGCAGGGCTTCAGACGTGTTCGTATTTACCCCGATGGGCCGCGGATGCGAATGGTTCACCTATGGCGATGAATTCATCCCACCGGCAAAGCGCAGCCTGATCGCCCAGGCACTGGCAACGAAGTACCCCCCATTGCCCAATAGTTCCCCCAGGACGGGAACCTCGAAGAATTGTCATTTCGAGCGCAGCGAGAGATCCAGGGGAAACTCGAACAGCCGGCTTTTGCTCGTCATTCCAGCCTGAGTGGGAATCCATGGTCTTTTCATCCATCGACCCATTCGGGCGATTGCTCCCGCAAGCGCACTAAACTCAGGAATCGCGCCACGCCCCTCGTAGCGCTGACCATTCAGCCGACGCCCCGGCATCCAGTACAAGACGCTGCATCGGACGAGTAGGCGCCGTTTAGACACCCCGAAAAAGCAAACGCCCCGCAGGGCCGAAAAGCCTTGCAGGGCGCGCATCTACGGCTGCCACCGAATGGTGGCCGGGGAGGGAATCGAACCCCCGACACGGGGATTTTCAATCCCCTGCTCTACCAACTGAGCTACCCGGCCGGAACGCTTCGGCGCTGGGCCGCGTGAGCCCGGCATGATACGGACGCGGGGTCCGGCGGGCAAGCCGGACCAAGGCGGCGCAGGCCGTCGGGCGCCGTTTTCCGGGGCCTGTAGGGCCTCAGCGCGTGGTGCGGGCCTTGCGCTTCGCGGCTGGCGTGGCCTTGCGGGCGGCGCGCCGGGCGGCGGGGCGCTTCGCCGCGGGGCGGCGTGTCGGCTTGCGCGGAGCGTGACCGCCGGGCGTGACCAGGCCGAGCTTGTCCAGCACCGGCGCCAGGCGCGCCTCGACTTCGGCGCTGAACCCGCCGACGGCAGGTTCGATGCGTTCGCGCAGGGTGAATGCGCCGCCGCGGGCGACGTCGCGGGCGTCGCCGGCGAAACCGGCCAGGCGCTGGCCGAGGAGGCCGGCGGTGGAGAGGGCCGCAGTCGCGGCGTTGCCGGCTTCGCGCCGGGTGATCGCGGCGAGGCCGAGTGCGGCCAGCCACAGGTTGCGCGGGGCAAAGGGTTCGAGGGGCGTGCGGGTGTTCTTGCGGGCGGCCATGACGGGCTTCCTGGCGACCGGCACGATGCCGGGCTTCAATCCACTCACGATGCCGGGGGGGCATCGAGCAATCACACTATTGATCGCTTCGCGGACCAACTGCCTTCATCCTTACTCCGCGCACGGCGCCGAGCTTTCGCCGCGAAGAGCGCCCCCACCCCAACCCTCCCCCGCTTTGCGGGGGAGGGAGGTTGCCAGGAGGAACGGCTTCAGCCGCGACCGGGCGTTTCGACGGGCTCGGGCAGATGGGTCGCACCTGAAGGCGCCCCTGCAGAAGGCAGGGATGTGCGCTGCGCAGGTGGGTCCGTACGTCGTAGTATCCTGCCCCGGTCCGTTACCGATGGGTTCGACATGAAGCGTGGATGGCATGCATTGGCGTGGCTGGTGGTGGTGTTCCTCGCGGCCTGTTCGAGCGGCGGCATACCGCGGCGCGTTTCGGAGCCTGCGGCGAGCGTGCAGCAGTTGACGGTGGAGGCCGACGGCCGCTGGTCGATCGACCTGCGCCTGCAGAACTACAGCAGCGTCCCGATGCGCTTCGAGAGCGTGTCCTTCGCGCTCAAGGTCGGCGACGAGGATGCCGGCACGCTGGCGGCGCAGCCGGCGCTGACGATCGGGCCGGAATCGGCCGACGTGGTCACCGTGGTCTTCGATCCGTCCGCGAACGCGCGCCTGCTGCTGGCCGACCGGCTCGCGGACGGCCGCGGCGTCGGCTATCGCTTCGAAGGCACGATCAACGCCGCACCGGCCGATCGCGGCAAGGCCCGCGACTACAAGATCAAGCGCGACAGCCAGCTCAGCCCGGTGCCCGGCCTGCCCGGCGTGCTGCGCTGAGCGCGCGTTCCCTACCCCCCACGGGATTCCCGATCGATGAGTACCTATTCCGCGCCGCTGCGCAACATCCGCTTTGCGCTGTACGACGTGCTCGGCGTCGAGGCGGCGTTCCGGCAGCTGCGGTTCGACGATGCGAACCGCGAGACGGTCGACGCCGTGCTCGACGAATCCGCGCGCTTCTGCAAAACCGTGCTGGCGCCGCTCAACAAGGTCGGCGACGAGCACGGCGTGATCTACGACAAGGACAGCGGCAGCGTCACCACGGCGCCGGGGTTCAAGGAGGCCTACGCACAGTTCGCCGAAGGCGGCTGGGGCGGGCTCGGCGCGCCGGTCGAATACGGCGGCATGGGCCTGCCGCACGTGCTGGGGATGCCGCTGGAGGAAATGATCGACGCGGCCAACCTGGCCTGGGGCAACTTCCCGCTGCTCTCGCACGGCGCGGCGAACGCACTGCGCCTGCACGGCGAGGAATGGCAGCGCGAGGTGTTCCTGACGAAGCTGGTGTCGGGCGAATGGACCGGCACGATGTGCCTGACCGAACCGCACTGCGGCACCGACCTCGGCCTGCTCAAGACCAAGGCCGAGCCGGGCGACGACGGCACGTATTCGATCAGCGGCACCAAGATCTTCATCACCGCCGGCGAGCACGACCTGACGCCGAACATCCTGCACCTGGTGCTCGCGCGCCTGCCCGATGCGCCCGCCGGCAGCAAGGGCATCTCGCTGTTCCTGGTGCCGAAGTTCAAGGTGGCGCGCGACGGCGCGGTGGGCGAGCGCAACGCGCTGCGCTGCGGCGCGGTCGAGCACAAGATGGGCATCCACGGCTCGGCCACCTGCGTGATGAATTTCGACGGCGCGCAGGGCCATCTCATCGGCCAGCCGCACAAGGGCCTGATGGCGATGTTCACCATGATGAACACCGCGCGCCTCGGCGTCGGGCTGCAGGGGCTGGGGCTTGCCGAGCGCGCGTACCAGAACGCGCTGCGCTATGCGCGCGAACGGCTGCAGTCGCGCGCGCTGTCGGGCGCGAAGTTCCCGGACAAGCCGGCCGACCCGATCATCGTGCAGCCGGACGTGCGGCGCATGCTTCTCACCTGCAAGGCGCTGGTCGAAGGCGGCCGCGCGCTGGCCTACCACGCGGGCCTGCAGGTCGACATCGCCGACCACGGCGCGACGGAAGAAGAGCGCAAGGCCGGCGACGACCTGCTCGGCTTCCTCACCCCGATCGTCAAGGCCTGCCTCACCGAATGGGGCGTGGAGTGCACCTACCACGCGCTGCAGTGCTTCGGCGGCCACGGCTACATCGCCGAGCACGGCATGGAGCAGCTCGCGCGCGACGCGCGCATCACCACGCTGTACGAGGGCACCACCGGCATCCAGGCGCTGGACCTGATGGGCCGCAAGATCATGCAACTGCAGGGCGCGGGACTGAAGACGTTCCTGGCGATGGTCGCGGCGTTCTGCGAGGAACATGCCGGCGACGAAACGCTGGCCGAGTTCATCGCCCCGCTGCGCGAGAAGGCCGGCGAGTGGCAGGCGCTGACGCTGTCGATCGGCAAGCGCGCGATGTCCGATCCCGAGGAGATCGGCGCGGCCGCGTACGACTACCTGTTCTATTCGGGCTACGTGGCGCTGGCCTACTGGTGGGCGCGCAGCGTGGCCGCGACCGCGGCCTCGTCGCAGCCGCAGGCGTTCAAGGATGGCAAGCGCGAAACCGCGCGCTTCTATTTCGCCCGCATCCTGCCGCGCACGCTGATGCACAAGGCGGCGATCGACAGTGGACCGGCACCGCTGCTGGCGCTGGACGAGGCGGCGTTCGACGCCTGACAGGGCGTCGCCCGCGCCGGGGCCGACCGGTTCCCGGCACTCGTTTCGAGCACAGCCCGCTGTCATTTCGACCGAAGGGAGAAATCTCCGGGCCGCCCCCTACCGCCCCTGTAGTCCATAGCCTTGCGGCCTCGCCCGAACATGCTGCGCCCGTTGCGGGGCAGGCGAGATTTCTCCCTTCGGTCGAAATGACAGTGGACTGCAGTCGGAATGAAGGCGGACTCTGCGGTCGGAATGAGGATGGAGGAAGGGCGACAACCTTCGCGGTACGCGCGGTGGCCCGCCCGGTTGCGCAATCGTCATCGAATAGGGGTATGCTCGACGCCCGATGGAGCCTGACAGAGCGCAGCTTCGCGTGATTCATACCGGAGTCCCACGGATTCCGGACGGCCCCGTCTCCGCCGAAACCCTGATCCCGCACGCGCTGCCGCACCGGCTCGACTCGGTGCGCCTGCTCTCGCTCGACGCCCACGGTCGCGCGCTCAACTGGATCAGCTGGCAGGACGCGGCCTGCCTGTACGCGCGCGAGGCGGTGGCCTGGACGCTCGGCGATCCCTGCCTGAGCATCCACGGCGGCATGAGCCGCGAGACCGGCGAACGCAGCACGCTCGACCTGCATCCGATCATCGCCGCGCGCGGCCACGTGCGCCCGCAGGCGCTCGACCCGACGCCGGCGCTGAGCAACGCCGCGCTGTTCGCGCGCGACCAGTACCTGTGCATGTATTGCGGCAAGAGCTACAGCCGGCAGCTGCTCACGCGCGACCACGTGGTGCCGCTGTCGCGCGGCGGCCGGGACATCTGGGAGAACGTGGTCTGCGCGTGCTTCCACTGCAATTCGCGCAAGGGCGGGCGCACGCCGCAGCAGGCGTCGATGCCGCTGCTGGCGGTGCCATACCGGCCGAGCTGGATCGAGCACCTGATCCTGAGCAACCGCAACATCCTTGCCGACCAGATGGCGTTCCTGAAGTCGCACCTGCCCAAGCGCCGGCGGCGTTCGTAGGGTCCGTTCGCCTGTAGGAGCGCCTTCAGGCGCGATGCCTTTCGCGGGAATCGGGGGTCGCGCCTGAAGACGCTCCTACAGGCGTTGCGGGGGCTGGCGCGCGCGGGGTGGTGGCGCTGGTTTACACTCCGGCGGTGTTCCCGACCGAATCCGCGCAATGTCCCTGACCATCGGCCTGGCCGGGATGGATCCTGCTACCGAAGCCGCGCTCAAGGCGGCCTTCCTCGAAGCCAACGAGCGCCTGTCCGGGCGCTGGCAATTGCTGCCCGAAACGCAGGCGGACCACATCGTCGTCGACATGGACAGCATGTACGGGCCGATGAGCTGGCTGCGGCTGCACGCCTCGGGCAAGCGCGTGGTGGGGCTGACCTCGGCCGCGCGAACGCAGACCGATTTCCGGCTCGGCCGCCCGTTCAGCGTGGACATGCTGGTCAAGCTGCTGCAGGACATCGACGGCGGCGCAACGTCATCGACGCTGGCCGAATCGTCGCCGGAGGCAGTCACCGAAACCGCACCCACCGTCGCGCCAGCGCCGGTCGCCGACCCGGCTGCAGCTTCCGCAACCGTCGAAGCATCTCCCGAACCACCCGCGCCCGAAGCACCGAGCGCGCCCGAACCGGAACCCGTGGCCTCGCCCGGGCCGGCATCCGAACCCGTGGCCGAGCCGGAACCCGAACCGCCCGTGGTCGAGGCGGCCACCGCGCGCACCCTGTTCGACTGGATCTCCGGCACCGACCTGCGCGGACACCTGCGCTACAGTCGTCCCAGCGGACCGACCCTGCTGGTCGACGCCGACGCGCGCACCTACCACGGCCCGACGGCGCTCAAGCCGCTGGCGCAGTATTTCGACGGCGAGGTCGCGCGCGAGGATTTCGAAACGCTCGACGATGCCGCCTGGACCCGCGAGAGCGGCGCGGCCGGCGCCGCGCAGCCGCTGTCGCGGCTGGTGTGGCTGGGCGGCCTGCTCACCGGCAAGGGCCGCCTGCTGCCGGGCCTCGACCCCGGCGCGAAGTACCAGCTCAACCGCTGGCCGCAGACCGAACGCGAGTACCCGCGCCATTTCCGCATCGCCACGGCGATGATGAAGGGGCCGGCGACCCTGGCCGAGATCGCCGAGGCCAGCGGCATCGCGCTGGAGGAGATCACCGACTTCGTGAACGCCAGCCTGGCCGCCGGGGTCGCCGAACCGGTGCGCGAACCCCCGTCCGAGCCGGCGCAGCCGGCCCGGTCCGGCGGGCTGCTGGGCCGCCTGCGCGGGCGCTGAACCCGGCCCGGCGTGAACGTCGCGCCGCCGGCGCAGGATTTACAATGCGCGGATGATCGATTCCTCGCGCTACCCGCGCCTTTCGCGCATCGGCAGCCCGGCCGAGCTGCGCCAGTTCGACGAAGCCGAACTGCCCGCCGTCGCCGATGAGCTGCGCGCCTACCTGATCGAATCCGTCGGCAAGTCCGGCGGCCATTTCGGCGCCGGCCTGGGCGTGGTCGAACTGACCACCGCGCTGCACTGGAGCTACGACACGCCGGGCGACCGCATCGTCTGGGACGTCGGCCACCAGACCTATCCGCACAAGATCCTCACCGGCCGCCGCGACGCGATCCACACCGTCAAGCAGAAAGACGGCGTGGCCCCGTTCCCCAAGCGCGAGGAATCCGAGTACGACACCTTCGGCGTCGGCCATTCCTCGACCTCGATCTCGGCCGCGCTCGGCATGGCGATCGCCAACGCGCGCGTCGACAACGGCCGCAAGGTGGTCGCGGTGATCGGCGACGGCGCGATGACCGCGGGCATGGCCTACGAAGCGCTGAACCACGCCGGCGGCATGGACCCCGAACCCGACATCCTGGTGATCCTCAACGACAACCGCATGTCGATCAGCGAGAACGTCGGCGGGCTCACCAAGATGCTCGGCAAGCTCTCGGGCAGCCGCACGCTCAACGCGCTGCGCGAGGGCGGCAAGAAGATCCTCGGCGACAAGCGCAGCAGCGGCACCGCGCGCTTCGTCCGTCGCTGGGAGGAACACTGGAAGGGCATGTTCGTGCCGTCCACGCTGTTCGAGGAAATGGGCTTCCACTACACCGGTCCGATCGACGGCCACGACGTCAAGGCGCTGGTCGGTGCGCTGAAGACGCTCAAGACCATGAAGGGCCCGCAGCTGCTGCACGTCATCACCACCAAGGGCAAGGGCTACGATCTCGCCGAGGGCGACCAGATCGGCTACCACGCGGTTTCGCCGTTCGATCCCACGAAGGGCCTGGTCAGCAAACCCGGCGCGAAAAAGCCCACCTACACCGACGTGTTCGGCGACTGGCTGTGCGACATGGCGGCAAGCGATCCGGCGCTGCTGGGCATCACCCCCGCGATGCGCGAGGGTTCGGGCCTGGTGCGCTTCAGCAGGGAATACCCGGAGCGCTACTTCGACGTCGCCATCGCCGAACAGCACGCGGTCACGCTCGCCGCCGGCATGGCCTGCGAGGGCGCGAAGCCGGTGGTGGCGATCTACTCGACTTTCCTGCAGCGCGGCTACGACCAGCTCGTGCACGACGTGGCGATCCAGAAGCTCGACGTGCTGTTCGCGATCGACCGCGGCGGCGTGGTCGGCCCGGACGGCGCAACGCACGCCGGCAACCTCGACCTGAGCTACCTGCGCTGCGTGCCGAACATGGTGGTGATGGCGCCGGCGGACGAACGCGAATGCCGGCAGATGCTCTCGACCGGCTTCAGGTACGAAGGCCCGGCCGCGGTACGCTATCCGCGCGGCACCGGCCCCGGCGTCGCCGTGGGCGAGACGCTCGACACGCTGCCGATCGGCAAGGCCGAGGTGCGCCGGCGCGGTTCGCGCATCGCCCTGCTCGCCTTCGGCGCGCTGGTGCCGGCGGCGGAACAGGTCGGCGACGAGCTCGGGCTGACCGTGGTCAACATGCGCTTCGTCAAGCCGCTCGACCGCGCGCTGCTGCTGGAACTGGCGAAGACCCACGACGGCTTCGTCACCCTCGAGGACAATGTGGTGATGGGCGGCGCCGGCTCCGGCGTACTCGAACTGCTGCAGGCCGAAGGCCTCGCCCTGCCGGTGCTGCAGCTCGGCCTGCCCGACGCGTTCCAGCACCACGCCAGCCGCGAGGACTTGCTGGCCGAGGCCGGGCTGGACGTCGCCGGCATCCGCGGCGCGGTGCTCGCACGCTGGCCGGATGCGGCATCACCGGTAATCCGCAACGTCGCGGCGTCCTGATCGATCCGACGAGTGCCTGGGTGGGTGCGTGTTGGCTGGCTTGCCCCCACCCCAGCCCTCCCCCGCTGCGCGGGGAAGGGGGCAAGAGCGAGCGCTTCGCTTCCGGCTCCCTCCCCCGCGCAGCGGGGGAGGGATGGGGTGGGGGCAACCGACAGCAACCGTTTTAACCCTGGCGCCGGAGCGCACTCAGGCGCGACCCGGATCAATACGGCGGTTCAACCACGTAGCCCATCCCCTGCAGCCGCGCCACGTAGCCGTCCGGCGCGGTCACCAGCGACAGCGGCAGCATCGCGAAGCTCGACGCGTTCGTTGCCAGCGTGTCCTCGGCCGCGGCGATCCACAGTTCGGCGATGCGTGGCCGCAGGTCGTCGATGCCGAGCCTGCGCGCCAGCCCGGTTTCGGTCACCGCGCGGATGCAGGCGCTGTACTGGCTCTCGTAGGGCAGCGCGCGCAGGACTTCGATGTCGCCGGTCGCCCAGGCGTTCGCGCGCCGCCGCATCGATTCGAGGTCGGTCTCGATCCGCGACATGGTTTTCGCGAAGCAGTCGGTGTCGGCGAGCGTCGTCGCCTGGAACTCGCGGATCGCGGCCTTCGGGTCCGCGACCTCGAGCTTGAAGTTCACCGCACGCAACTCCACGCCGTGACGCTTGGCCATGCGCCGGATCTCCTTGTCGACCACGTCGTCGAGGCTCAGTCCCGACTTGCGCATCGCCGCCTCGTACAGTTCCTGCGCGGCGAAGATCGGCCGCCATTGCTCGACGCCGCGGTCGTTGCCGAGATAGCGCTGCTTGAGCGGCATCCAGCGCGCGTACAGCTCGGGCGATACCGACTGCCGCAGCGTGGCCCCGTCCGGGTTCTTGCGCGCCTTCAGCAGCGACGGCAGCAACAGCATGCCGCGGAACATGCCGACGCCGGCGTCGAGCGTGAACGATGGCGACAGCAGCACGCGCTGCGTGCGTGCGACCACCGACTCGACGCCGGCCGACTCCCACTCCATCCGCTTCGGCAGCGGCGACACCGTCGCCAGTACGTACAGCGTGTGTTCGCCCTTGCGCACCTTCCACAGGCCCGGTCCCGGCAGCGCGCCGGACACGACGACCGTTTCGATGTCGACGATGCCGGCATCCGGCGATGGCTCCTGCGGCATCTCCAGCGCTGTCTCCGGCAGGGTTTCCTGCAACGTCTCCGCCGGTTGCTGCGCCTGAGCCGCGAACGACAACCACACCAGCATCGCGCACCACCACATCCAGCGCATCGTCTGTTTCCGTGTCGAGGGCAGGTGTCCCCGGGTCATCGATGGAGCGCGCCGAGACGCCGAAGTTCCCGTGCCGCGTCGCCGTCGTCGGGCAACAGCTCGAAGCCTTCCCAGACGAAGCCCGGCGCGACCGTGCACACGACCAGCACCGCCTCGTCGCCGGCATGCGCCGACTGCCAGGTGCCCGCGGGCACGATGCACGACACGCCATCGCCGTCCGGCAAGCGACCAAGCCGCGTCCGCGCGAGCGCGCCGCGGTCCGCGTCGAACTGCCACAGCTCCAGCACGCCGCCCTGCTGCCAGTGCCAGGCCTCGTCGGCATCGACCCGGTGCCACCGGTTGCGTTCCCCGGCCGCGAGCAGGTAACGGATCGCCGTCATCGCCGGACGGCGGTGGCCATTGGCTTCGACTTCGACCGTGGACGCATGGATTCGCCGGTAGCGGCCGCCTTCCAGATGCGGTTCCAGCCCATGCTGGGCGATCAGGCGTCGCGCGTCGTCGTCCATGCCGGCACTGTACCCGTCACCCGCGGGAAATCGGTTATCCGGATGCTGGCGCGGATCGCAATCCACGCAGTCCCTTTCCCCGCAAAACGGGAAGAAGCCCATCACCGCGAAGCAGGCCGAAGGTGGATGGGCGTGCCGAAGGCGCTAAAAACTCCCTGTTGATCCGGCCTGCAAATTGTAGGAGCGGCTTCAGCCGCGACCGGACGTTCGACGGGCCGAGCAAGGCGATCGCCCGGTCGCGGCTGAAGCCGCTCCTACAGGAGATGGACCGGGTCAACAGTATCGCCCTGGCCTCATCCCTCGAAAACGCGCCCCAGCCCTTCGTACCTTTCACGCCATTCGCGCATGGGCCTGGCGACGTCAGGGGCGGGTTCGCGCCTGCGCACGTCGGAGGCAATGGCGAACAGCATCTTCTCGAACCGGTCCCACTCCAGTCGGTCCTTCGCGTGCTTCGCCTTCAGTGCTTCGTGGAGTTGCTCCAGCGTGACGTCGCTGTTCGCCGTCAGCCACGCGTACTCCCCGCGGAAATAGGAAGCGACCTTCCCCATGAACGTGGCCTTGCGCGGTAGCGCAAAACCGGGGATGGAAACATCGGAACCGGGCTCGCCGCCGTTTCCATCCGATGCGTGTCCCTTCTTCGGCTTCGCCGATACATGCCGCCTGTGGTCTTTCATGGCCAGTCTCCTGGCGACCAACTCCAAGGCGGATGCCCATTGCTTCGATCGCCGTCCACGGTATCACGGCGATGGCATGCGCCTGGATCGACGCGGCCCGGCATTCATGTGGCGCGGCGCCCTTGCGAGGCTTGCCCGCGCACGAGCGCGATCAGGGCGGCAACACGCTCAGGGATGCATTCAGGTGCGTGGCCTCCAGCAACCTGCGCAATCGCATCTCCACGCCACGCAGGTCGGCAAGTCCCTGCGGCGCGTACAGGGTGTAGACCGGCCTGTCCTGGTTGCCGTGCAGCAGCTTGCGGCCGACGCTGACGTTGTTCGACTCGCTGGCGCGCTTCCAGATTTCGCGCAGGGCATCGGGTCCGATGCTGCCTTCGCCACTCAAGGTGAAGGTGAACAGGGCGATCTGGTGTCTGGACATGGAAGCGCTCCGTTCGGCACCCGAGTATGCGCCCAAATTCCGTTCGCAACGCGTCGCGAGCGCCCATAACGCCGCCTTACGTCCATTTCGCGTAGGATGGCGGCTGCAACAAGTCAAGTTGTCGTCTGCGTCCCGTCCGACCGCTTCCAACGTCGCTCGCTGCGCTTTCCTCCACGCGTCACTGCCCCGCCAGCGGGGCGGCGCCTCTTCGGGAGCGTTCATGCCGGGCTATCGGGTTCGCGAAATCAGGCACGCCATCGGTGGTCACACCTATCGCCTGCGCGTTCTCAGCGATACCCAGCAGTTCGCCGACCCCGACGGCCACAGCGCGCGCGTCGGCATCTCCTCCGCGCAGTGGAGCCTGTTCGGCCAGGTCTGGCCGGCGGGTCGCCTGCTGGCGCAGTCGATGCAGCGTTTCGACATCCAGGGCAAGCGCATCCTCGAACTGGGCTGCGGGATCGGGCTGGCCAGCCTCGTGCTGCAGCGGCGCGGCGCCGACGTCGTCGCGTCCGATGCGCACCCGCTGACCGAGGTGTTCCTGGCCTACAACGCCGCGCTCAACGGCCTGCCCGCGCTGCACTACCGGCAGGTCCGCTGGGACATGCCCCTGCCCACGCTCGGCCGCTTCGACGTGATCATCGCCAGCGACGTGCTGTACGAACGCGGCAGTGCGGAAATGCTCGCGACCGTGGTCGAACGCCACGCGCAACCGGTCGCGGAAGTGCTGGTCACCGATCCCGGGCGCGGCAACAGCGCGCGCTTCAGCCGCATGCTCGCCGCACAGGCGTTCGAACTGGAAGCCGAATCCTGCCCGATGAACGACACCGACCTGCCCCCTCACCGCGGCCGGATGCTGCACTACAGCCGCAGGCCCGACGCATGACCGCGACCGCCGCGGAAAAAGTCCCGCTGTGCGCGCGCTGCGATGCGGTGTGCTGCCGGCTGACCGTCGTGCTGCAGCCGGAAGACCGCATTCCCGCGCACCTCACCACGCACACGCCAGCGGGCCTCGAGGTGATGGCGCGCGACGAAGAAGGCTGGTGCGTGGCCGTGGACGCCGCGCACATGCGCTGCTCCATCTACGACACCCGTCCCCAGGTGTGCCGGCGATTCGCGATGTCCGGCCCCTATTGCCGCGAAATCCGGTCCGACTACCGCGATCGCAACGCCCGCGGCATCCCGCTGCAGATCTACTGACCGGAGGCCCCGATGCCACGCCCAAAGAAGACCACGCCCGAGAGCCGGCCCGCCGAACCCCGGCCATCGGGCACCAGCAGGCTGTTCTCGCCGCGCAAGAGCAAGGACAAGCCCGCGCTCACCCACGAGCGCATCGCCGAGGACCTGGAAACCTTCCGCAAGTCCGGCGGCACGATCGAAGTGCTCGGCACCACCCGCACCCTGAGCAAGATCGATCCGGACGACGACTCGTCGCCACCGCCGCGCCCGGCGAACGCCCCGCGCTCGAACCCCCACCGCTGATCCCTACGGAGACCGACTTGGCCAAGCCCAACTACTCATTCGAAAAGCGCCAGCGCGAGCTGGCGAAGAAGAAGAAGCAGGACGAAAAGGACGCCCGCAAGCGCGAGGCGCGCAATGCGTCGCCGACGCAGCCGCCCGAACCGTCACCGCCTGCCGCAGCGCCCGCCGCGACGCCTGACACGCCAGCCGCCCCCGCCCCCAGGATCCACCGCAGGGCCTCGTCCTAGCGCCGCAGCACGACCGTCTCCCGAAGGAGCGTCTCCGGGCACGACTGCGAGCGGACGGGGCCGACGGCGTTCCGTTCCTGCGATCTGGAGAGGAACCCAGAAAAGCAGTCTGTCATTTCGACCGCAGGGAGAAATCTTCTTCCCGCGCGCCGGATGGGAGATTTCTCCCTGCGGTCGAATTGACACGGACAGGGAATACGGGCACGGACAGGGATGCGGACACGGACGACAGGAATGCGCCGAACGCATGGGCTGCCGGGGCCGCGGCGGCGATCCGTCCCGGACCGGATCGCCGGCCGCAGGGCATTCGCCACTCGAACCGGCAACAACCCACAAAAAACCCCGGGCTTGCCGGGGCTTTCTGGCTTGAGAATTGGTCGGGGTAGCCGGATTTGAACCGACGACCACTTGTCCCCCAGACAAGTGCGCTACCAGGCTGCGCTATACCCCGGATGGCGCGGATTATACCGCGCCGCAAAGATCGCTGGCCGGCAGCCTCCCTGAACGAGCCGCCGCGAGCGGGAACCCCGGACCGCCCGCATCACCGCTTCAACAGCTGCAGGATCTCCTCCAGCTCCATCCGCACCTGCCGCACGATCTGGCTGCTCATCGCCGATTCCTGCTTCGCGCCCTCGCCCTCCAGGCGCAGGCGGGCGCCGCCGATGGTGTAGCCCTGCTCGTACAGCAGGCCGCGGATCTGGCGCACCATCAGCACGTCGTGGCGCTGGTAGTAGCGGCGGTTGCCGCGGCGCTTGACCGGGCTCAGGCTGGGGAATTCGGTCTCCCAGTAGCGAAGCACGTGCGGCTTGACGTCGCACAGTTCGCTGACCTCGCCGATGGTGAAGTAGCGCTTGGCCGGGATCGGCGGGAGTTCGCGGTTGCTACCGGGGTCAAGCATCGTGCGTCCCCGTGTAGGTCTCGACGCGTTCCTTCAGCTTCTGGCCCGGGCGGAACGTGACCACGGTGCGGGCGGAGATCGGGATCTCCTCGCCGGTTTTGGGGTTGCGGCCGGGCCGCTCGTTCTTGCGGCGCAGGTCGAAGTTGCCGAAGCCCGACAGCTTCACCTGGCGGCCCTGTTCGAGCGCCTCGCGCAGCACGTCGAAGAACGCGTCGACGAATTCCTTCGCCTCGCGCTTGTTGAGGCCGACTTCCTCGTAGAGTTTTTCGGCCATTTCCGCTTTGGTCAACGCCACGCTGTCCCCCAAGGCAACATCAGCTTCTGATCCTGGCGCCGTGTTCGTCCTGCAAGGCGGTAATGACACGAGCTACCGCGACATCCACGTCACTGTCGGTGAGAGTGCGGGAATTATCCTGAAGAATCAAGCCAGTTGCGAGACTTCTGAATCCCGGATCGACCCCCTTTCCGACATAACGGTCGAACAGCCGGACCTCGGACAGCAGCGCCCCCGCGGCCAGCCGGATGGTGGCCTCCAGCGCGGCCCAGGGCACGCCCTCCGGGGCGACGAACGCGAGGTCCCGGCGGACGGACGGGAAGCGCGACAGGCCTTGCGCGCGCGGGACCGTGCGGCGCCGCAGCGGCTCCAGGTCGAGTTCGAAGGCGATGACGGCGCCGTCCAGATCCAGCGTGCGGAGCAGGCGCGGATGCAGTTCGCCGATCCAGCCGATGCGCTCCCCGGTGCCGTCGACGCGCCAGACATCGGCGCTGCGGCCGGGGTGGCCATGCGGCGCATTCGACGGACGGTACTCGAGCCTTGCTCCGGCGCAGGCCGCGAGGCTGTCGAGGTCGCCCTTGAGGTCGTGGAAGTCGGCTGTGCGCGGCGGCCGCGCGCCCCACTGCTCGGCATGCGCGTCGCCCTGGACGGCGGCGGCGATGCGCGGCGTCTCCACCGGCGCGGCGCCGTCGGCCGAGGCTGCGAACACCTTGCCGAGTTCGAACAGCCGCACGCGCGACTGCTGGCGTGCGAGGTTGTACGCGAGCGAGGCGACCAGTCCGGGCAGCAGTTGCGTGCGCATCACGCCCAGTTCCGCGCTCAGCGGATTGGCCAGCGCGACGCCGCCGTCGGCTGCCTGCCAGTGCCGCAGCAGCGCCTCGTCGACGAAGGCGAAGTTCACCGCCTCGAAGTAGCCGCGCGCGACCAGTTGCGCACGCAATGCGGCATCGGTCGCCAGGGTTTCGCTGGGCGCGGCGATGCGCGATGCGCCGCCGGGCAGCGTGGCCGGGATCGCGTCGTAGCCGTGGATGCGCGCCAGTTCCTCGATCAGGTCTTCCTCGATGGCGATGTCGAAGCGACGGCCGGGCGGGACCACCTGCCAGCCCTCGGCCGCGGCCGATACGTCCATGCCCAGCGCGCGCAGGATGCGCTCGACCTCGCCGTCGGCGATGTCGACGCCGAGCACGCGGGAGATGCGCGCGCGGCGCAGCGCGATCGCGGTCGGCCGCGGCAGGTGCACTTCCAGCATGGTATCCGTCAGCGGCCCGGGCACGCCGCCGGCGACGTCGAGGATCAGTCGCGTGGCGTACTCGATGGCGATGCGCGGCAACCCGGGATCGACGCCGCGCTCGAAGCGATGCGCGGCGTCGGTATGCAGGCCGAGACGTCGGCTGCGGCCGATGATCGCCGAGGGAATCCAGTGCGCCGCTTCGAGGAACACGTTGCGCGTGGCATCGGTCACGCGGGTGTCGTGGCCGCCCATGATCCCGCCCAGCGCCACAGCGCGCGCCGCGCGTCCGCCGGTGCTGTCGGACACCACCAGGAATTCGCCGTCCAGTTCCGCCGTGCGGCCGTCGAGCAGCTTCAGCTGCTCGCCACCGCGCGCCGGGCGCACGACGACCGGGCCCTGCAGCGTATCGCGGTCGAAGGCGTGCATCGGCTGGCCCAGTTCCAGCATCACGTACTGGGTCACGTCGACCAGGAAGCTGATCGGGCGCACGCCGGCGCGGCGCAGGCGCTCGGCCATCCACACCGGCGTCGGCGCGGTGGCGTCGACATTCCCGATTACGCGGCCGGCAAAGCGCGGCACGCGTTCGCCCGCCTCCAGCACGACCTCCATCGCGGCATCATCCTGCGCAGGCACCGGCGCGGCTTCGAAGACGGCGACCTCGCTGCCCACCGCTGCGGCGACGTCGTAGGCGATGCCGCGCACGCTGAAGCAATCGGCACGGTTGGGCGTGAGCTTGATCTCGATGCTGGCGTCGGGCAGGCCGAGGTAGTCGGCGAGCGGCGTGCCGACCGGGGCGTCGCCGGGAAGTTCCAGCAGGCCGGAGGCGTCGGCGTCGAGGCCGAGTTCCTTCGCCGAGCACAGCATGCCGTTCGATTCCACGCCGCGCAGTTTCGCGGCCTTGATCGTGATCTCGCCGATCTTCGTGCCGATCGTGGCCAGCGGCGCGACCAGCCCCGCGCGCGCGTTCGGCGCGCCGCAGACGATCTGCAGCGGCGCGGCGCCGCCGGCGTCGACCTGGCAGACCTGCAGCCGGTCGGCTTCCGGGTGCTTCTCCGCCGACACGATGCGCGCCACGACCACGCCGTCCAGCGCTTCGCCGAGCGCGGTCACGTCCTCGACCTCGAGGCCGATCGCGGTCAGCACCTCGGCCAGGCGCTCGCGCGTGGCGTCGGTGGGAACGTGCTGCCGGAGCCAGTTTTCGCTGAACTTCATGCTGAAATTCCGGGAATGGGGAATCGGGAATCGGAAAAGCGGGATTCAACGCATCGGAAACGGGACCGGAGCCGGAAGGGCCGTTGCTTCTACCCATTCCCGATTCCCGATTCCCCATTCCCGTTCCTCAGGCAAACTGCCTGAGGAACCGCAGATCGTTGTCGAAGAACGCGCGCAGGTCGTCGACGCCGTAGCGCAGCATCGCCAGCCGCTCCACGCCCATGCCGAAGGCGAAGCCGGTATGGCGCTCGGGGTCGATGCCGACCGCGCGCAGCACGTTCGGATGCACCATGCCGCAGCCGAGCACCTCCAGCCAGCGCGTGCTGCCGTCCGGGCGCTGCCAGGCGATGTCGACTTCCGCGCCCGGTTCGACGAACGGGAAATAGCTCGGGCGGAAGCGCATCTCGAAGTCGCGCTCGAAGAACGCGCGCACGAATTCGGCCAGCGTGCCCTTGAGGTCGGCGAAGGTGGAATGCTCGTCGACCAGCAGGCCCTCGCACTGGTGGAACATCGGCGAGTGGGTCTGGTCGGAGTCGGAGCGGTAGACCTTGCCCAGCGCGATCATCCGCAGCGGCGGCGCGTGTTCGCCCATGTAGCGCACCTGCACGCCCGAGGTATGCGTGCGCAGCAGGCGGCCGTCGCCGAAGTAGAAGGTGTCGTGCATCGCGCGCGCCGGATGGTGCGGCGGGAAGTTCAGCGCCTCGAAGTTGTGCCAGTCGTCCTCGATCTCCGGGCCGTCGGCCAGGTCGTAGCCGAGGCGGCCGAAGATGTCGGCCATGCGCTCCATGGTGCGGCTGATCGGATGGATGCCGCCGCGGCCGGCGTCGCGTCCGGGCAGGGTGACGTCGATCGACTCGCCGGCCAGGCGCGCATCCAGTTCCGCGTCCTCGAGCGCGGCCTTGCGCGCCGACAGCGCCTCGCCGATCGCGTCGCGCGCGCGGTTGATCGCCTCGCCCGCGGCCTTGCGGCGGTCGCCCGGCAGCGCGCCCAGCGACTTGAGCTGCGCGGTGATGCTGCCGCTCTTGCCGAGCAGCGACACCCGCAGCGCTTCCAGCGCGTCGGTGGTCGGCGCCGCGGCGATGTCGGCCAGCGCCTGTTTCGACAGTGACTCGATGTCGCTCATCGAACTCCCTCTTCTCCGGTGGTCACTCCGGATATTCGGATCGCAATCCCGCATTCCAGCCTGTCATCCCGATCCCGGACTTGATGGGGTCGGGATGACGGCATTGGAGTTCCGGACCCCTGAAAAACGAATGGGGAAGGACTTGCGCCCTTCCCCATGCGTGTACCAGCTTGTCTCCCTTCGCCGCTCCGCCGCGCGCTTGCGCGGACAGTCGCGATGGGGACGTGCATTACGCCGCGAGCGCGCCCTTCGCCTTTTCAGCCAGGGCCGCAAACCCGGCCGCATCGTGCACGGCGATGTCCGCCAGCACCTTGCGGTCCAGGGTGATGCCGGCCTTCAGCAGGCCGTTCATGAAGCGGCTGTAGCTCAGGCCGTTGATGCGTGCAGCCGCGTTGATGCGGGTGATCCACAGCGAACGGAAGTTGCGCTTCTTCTGCTTGCGGCCGATGTAGGCGTACTGCTCGGCCTTGATGACCGCCTGCTTGGCGACGCGGAAGACCTTGCGGCGGGCGTTGTAGTAGCCCTTCGCGCGACCGATGACCTTCTTGTGACGACGGCGCGCCTGCACGCCACGCTTGACTCGTGCCATTGTTCAGCCCTCCTCAGAGATACGGAAGCATGCGGTCCAGACGGCCCGCGTCCTCGGCACGAACATGGTTCGTCTGCCGGAGGTTGCGCTTCCGCTTGGTCGCCTTCTTGGTGAGGATGTGGCTGCGGTTGGCGTGGCCTGCCTTGTACTTGCCGGAAGCGGTCTTCCGGAAGCGCTTGGCCGCGCCCCGATGCGTCTTGATCTTGGGCATTGCGATGTCCTTGGGGTCGTTTCTAGTACTGGCCCGGGCGCCGTGCTTGGCTCGGGACCTTGCGGCTACGCCGCGAAGCCCCGAGCCAGGCATGGACTTTCCATCCTGCCTGGCCGGTTTGTAAGCCACTGATTCCAAAAGGGATCAGGGCAGGTCCAAAGGTGTTGCGTACAGCTCCCGGAGAACCGGGCCGGACATTATGCCGGCTGGGGGATTTCCTTGCAAATCAGGGGGTTTGGGGCGGGCGATTTTCTGCTCCCTCCCACGCTTGCGGGGGAGGGTTGGGGTGGGGGCCAACGGCGTAGTACATGCTTCAGGAAAGCGAAGCGCGCCTTGCGGCGCGCTCCCCCACCCTAGCCCTCCCCCGCACGCGGGGGAGGGAACAAGCTGCCTGGCGCCCGCTGCATTGCTGCGCCGGCTTGGAAAAGCGAAGCGCGCCTCGCGGCGCGCTCCCCCACCCTTTGCCCGTCCAGCCCGTCGCAGCGCGCCGGGCGTTCGGATGATCCGCGTGGCAATGCCGCGCCAGCAAATCATCCTCACCCCCGTAAACGGGGGAGGGGAACGGTATGCATCGCCGCCTGCGGCGGCGATTATTTCTTCTTTGGAGCGATCATCATCACCATCTGCCGCCCTTCCAGGCGCGGGCGCGATTCGATGACGATGTCTTCGCCGAGGTCGGCCTCGATCCGCGCGGCCATCTCGCGGCCGAGTTCCTGGTGGCTCATCTCGCGGCCACGGAAGCGGATGTTGACCTTGATCTTGTCGCCTTCCTCGAGGAAGCCGCGCATCTTGCGCAGCTTGATCTGGTAGTCGCCCTCGTCGGTGACCGGCCGGAACTTCACTTCCTTGATCTCGACCTGCTTGGTCTTCTTCTTGGCCTCGTTCGCCTTCTTCTGCTGCTCGAACTTGAACTTGCCGAAGTCCATGATCTTGCAGACCGGCGGATCCGCGTTGGGCTGGATCTCGACCAGGTCGAGGCCTTCTTCCTCGGCCATCTGCAATGCTTCGTCGCGCGACAACACGCCGACCATTTCTCCGTCGGAACCGATCACGCGCACGCGCGGCACGCGGATTTCGTTGTTGCGGCGATTCTGCTTGTCTGGGGTGCTAATACTGCGTCTCCGGAATGGAAAAAGCCGGCGGCATGCTGGGGGCCCCCGCCGGGCCGTTCGTACAGATTTTTAACGGAATCCTGCCCGGATACAACCGTCAGGCCCGGAATTCGCCGGCCAGCCGGTCCGCGAAGGCCTCGACCGCCATCGTCCCGAGGTCCTCGCCCGCCCGGGTCCGGACCGCGACCGCGCCCGTTTCCCGCTCGCGGTCGCCCACCACCAGCAGGTAGGGTACGCGCTGCAGGGTGTGTTCGCGGATCTTGTAGCCGACTTTCTCGTTGCGGACGTCGGAGGTGACCCTGAACCCCTTTGAATTCAACGCCTTGGCCACGTCGACGACGGCCTCGGCCTGGGCGTCGGTGATGTTCATGACCACCGCCTGGACCGGCGCCAGCCAGGCCGGGAAGCTGCCGGCATGGTGCTCGATCAGGATGCCGATGAAGCGCTCCATCGAGCCGACGATGGCCCGGTGCAGCATCACCGGGGTCTGCTTCTGGCTGTGCTCGTCGACGTACTCGGCGCCCAGGCGCCCGGGCATCATGAAGTCGACCTGCATGGTCCCGAGCTGCCAGGTGCGCCCGATCGCGTCCTTGAGGTGGTACTCGATCTTGGGGCCATAGAACGCGCCCTCGCCCGGCAGCTCCTGCCATTCCACGCCCGAGGCGCTCAGCGCGGCGCGCAGGGCATCCTCGGCCCTGTCCCACGTGGCGTCGTCGCCGAGCCGCGAATCCGGGCGCAGCGCGATCTTGATCTGGATGTCCTCGAAGCCGAAGTCGGCGTAGACCTTGAGCGCCTGTTCGTGGAAGGCGCGCACCTCGGCCTCGACCTGGTCAGGCGTGCAGAACACGTGGCCGTCGTCCTGGGTGAAGCCGCGCACACGCAGGATGCCGTGCAGCGCGCCGGAGGGTTCGTTGCGGTGGCAGGCGCCGAACTCGCCGTAGCGGATCGGCAGGTCGCGGTAGCTGTGCAGGCCCTGGTTGAACACCTGCACGTGGCCCGGGCAGTTCATCGGCTTCACCGCGTAGGTCCGCTTCTCGGACTCGGTGAAGAACATGTTGTCCTTGTAGTTGTCCCAGTGGCCGGACTTCTTCCACAGCTCGACGTCGAGGATCTGCGGGCAGCGTACCTCGCCGTAGCCGGTGTCGCGATAGACCTTGCGCATGTACTGCTCGACCACCTGCCACACCGCCCAGCCCTTGGGGTGCCAGAACACCAGGCCCGGCGCCTCTTCCTGCAGGTGGAACAGGTCCTGCTGCCTGCCGATGCGGCGGTGGTCGCGCTTCTCGGCTTCCTCGATGCGCTGGATGTAGGCGGCGAGCTGCTTCCTGTCCGCCCACGCCGTGCCGTAGATGCGCTGCAGCTGCTCGTTCTTCGAGTCCCCGCGCCAGTACGCGCCCGAGATGCGGGTCAGCTTGAAGGCCTTGAGGAAACGCGTATTCGGCACGTGCGGGCCGCGGCACATGTCGACGTATTCCTGGTGGTGGTACAGGCCCATCGCGGTGACTTCCGGGCCCATGTCGTCGATCAGGCGCAGCTTGTAGTCCTCGCCGCGGGCCTTGAACGTGGCGACGACCTCGTCGCGCGGGGTCATCTTCTTGACCACGTCGTACTCGGTGTCGATCAGTTCGCCCATGCGCTTCTCGATCGCCGCCAGGTCCTCGGGCGTGAACGGGCGCTCGTGCCAGATGTCGTAGTAGAAGCCGTCCTCGATCACCGGGCCGATCACCATCTTGGCGTCCGGATACAACTGCTTGACCGCGTGCCCGACCAGGTGGGCGGCGGAGTGGCGGATGATCTCGACGCCCTCGGGGTCCTTCGGCGTCAGGATCTGCAGCGTCGCGTCGCGGTCGATGACATCGGAGGCATCGACCTGACGGCCGTCGACCTTGCCGGCCACGGTGGCCTTGGCCAGGCCCGGGCCGATCGACTGGGCGACGTCCATCACCGAGACGGGATGGTCGAATTCGCGGCGGCTGCCGTCGGGGAGGGTGATGGTGATCATTTCGGGAATCGGGAATGGGGAGTCGGGAATCGGAAGAACGACAGCTTCGGCGAACCGGATGGGGCGGGAACCGCTTTTCCGACTCCCGATTCCCGACTCCCGATTCCCGTGGCCGTCGGCCAAAAAAAAAGCGCCACGAAGGCGCCCTTGCCGGGTGGCCTCGATGGCAGGTCAGCGATGGGCGTCGGTAGTGCTCATGTCGCACGCTCGGCCGGCGTTTCCGCGGGCCACCTTCGGTGTCGGTTTGCTGCCGTCGATTCTACCCCGGATCGGCGCATGCTGCACCGCACAGGAGCGCGTCCGGACGCGGGTGGCATGATGGCCCGGCACCCGGCGTCATCGGCATGAACAGCATCCGCGGCAAACCCACCTCCCTCGACATCGCGCACCTGGCCGGGGTCTCCCAGCCGACGGTGTCGCGCGCGCTGCGCGGCAGCCCGATGGTCAACGAGGAGACCCGCAAGCGCATCCTCGCCATCGCCGAGCAGCTCAACTACAAGGTCGACAAGAACGCCTCCGGCCTGCGCCGCCAGCACGCCGGCACCCTGGCGCTGCTGCTGTTCGAGGACCCGACCGCGGACGAGTCGCACATCAACCCGTTCTTCCTGCCGATGCTGGGCTCGGTGACCCGCGCCTGTGCGCGCCACGGGCAGGATCTGCTGATCTCGTTCCAGCAGCTGTCCGACGACTGGCACGCCGAGTACGGCGACAGCCACAAGGCCGACGGCCTGATCCTGCTCGGCTACGGCGACTACCTCGCCTACCAGGGCAAGCTGAAGAAGCTGGTGGAACAGGGCACGCCGTTCGTGCGCTGGGGCGCGGTGATGCCGGACCAGCCGGGGCTGTCGATCGGCTGCGACAACGTCGGCGGCGGGCGGCTGGCCGGCGAGCACCTGGCCGCACTCGGCCGGCGCCGCATCGCCTTCCTCGGCGACGCCTCGAACCACTACCCCGAGTTCCTCGACCGCTACCGCGGCTGCGAGGACGCGCTGCAGGCGGCCGGCCTGTCGCTCGACCGCGCGCTGCAGGTGGACGCCGAGAGCGCGGAGGATTCGGGCTACGCCGCCGCGATGGCGCTGCTCGAGCGCGGCCTGCCGTTCGACGCGGTGTTCGCCGCCAGCGACCTGATCGCGATCGGCGCCATGCATGCCCTCCACGAGCGCGGCCTGCGCATTCCCGAGGACGTGGCCATCGTCGGCTTCGACGACATCCCGGCCGCGCGCATCGCCACGCCGGCGCTGACAACGGTGGTGCAGGACACGATCCGCGCCGGCGAACTGCTGGTCGAGGCGCTGGTGCGGATGGTCAACGGCGGGGCGGCGCAGAGCCAGCGGATGGAGACGTCGCTGGTGGTGCGCAAGTCGACAGGAGTGGAGGTTTAGTCGGAAAAGCGGGCCCCCACCCCAACCCTCCCCCGCAGGCGGGGGAGGGAGCCAAAAGCCGCGGCATCCTGCCCCCTCCCCCGCCTGCGAGGGAGGGCTGGGGTGGGGGCAAGGCGAACCGCGAAGCGGAGCCCTAACCGCCGCGGGCACTCTCCATCAACCGCGCAAGCACCGCCCGCAACTCCGGTGCATCCACCGCCGCATCGCGCAGCAGCACGCGCACGCCATGCGCCGGCACCTCGATCTCGATGCGTTCGCCGATGCGCACGCCCGAGCCATCGAAGGCATCGCGCCACTCCCCCGGCTGTACCAGGGTATCGACCGCGATGCTCCGCGCCGCGTCGCCCTTGTTCAGCAGCACCAGCGCCGTCTGCGCCACGCCCTCGTGCTGGTAGACGCGGTAGAACGCCGCCTCGTCGCCCTGCAGCTTCAGGTCGACCTGCAGTCCGCGCTGCAGCGCGGGCGAGCTCCGGCGCAGGTTGGCGATGCGCTGCAGCGGCGCGAAGATCGGGCTCTGCGGCGCGGCGTCCACGCGCTCCTGCCCGAAATAGTTGCGGTTGCCGGCGTGTTCGGCACGGCCGCGCATGAAGCCGGTTTCCGATCCGTAATAGACAACCGGGATGCCGCGCGCCGTGAACAGCCAGTTGTGCGCGTCGATGAAACCCTCGTCGCTGGCGTCCATGCGCGGCATGTCGTGGTTGTCGTAGAACGTGGCGAGGTCGTAGACGTTCGCATACGGCCCGTCCTCGAGGAACAGCGCCGGCGCCAGCCGCTCGTAGCCGACCCGCCCGTGGCCGAAGACCTCGTCCATCGCCTGCTTCATCGGGAAGTCGAGCACGCTGACCTCGCCGTGGCCCGGCTGCGTGTGCACGGCGATCTTCGCGGCGTCGTAGTCGAAGGCCTCGCCGAACATGAAGAAGCCCGGGCGTCTGGCGCGGATGCGCTCGCTGAACGCCTGCCAGAACGACGGCGGCATCCAGCCGATGGTGTCGATGCGGAAGGCGTCGGCGCCCTGGTCGATCCAGTGCTCGTAGGCACCGACCAGATACTCGAGCACCTGCGGATTGCCGGCGTCGAAATCGGCGAGCTGGGCGAGGTTGCCGTCGTAGATCGAACCCTGCTCCGCATCGACCGGGCCGGTGGCGTTGTAGAACGCGTGCAGCGGGTTGCCGGCGGGATCGAGTTGCCGCGGGTCGAGGTTCTGGTGGTCGGCCAGCAGCGTGCCGTCGCGGTCGTACACCTTGCCGAACTTCGGCTGCTCCGCGGTCATCGTGAAGCCGGGCGAGCCGTGGTTGCCGACGATGTCGAGCACCAGCTTCATGTCCCTGGCGTGCATCGCCTGCGCGAGCTCGCGGAAGCCGAGGCCCTCGCTGGGCAGGTGTTCGTCGACCTCGTAGAAGTTCACGCCCCAGTAGCCGTGGTAACCGGTCTTGCCGCGGTCGGTGAGGATCTTGCCGCAGCCGGGCGGCGTGCCGCCGGTGAACGCCTCGTCGGGATTGTCGACGACCGGCGTGATCCACACCGCGCCAAAGCCCATGCCGCGGATGTAGTCGAGGTTGTCGGCGATGCCCTTGAAGTCGCCTCCGAGGTAGCCGATGTTGCCGGCCACGCCGTCGCACGGCGCCAGCGGAATGTCGAAGGTGCGGCGCGCGCCGCCCTGGTCGCGGTGGTCGTTGGACGGGTCGCCGTTGACGAAGCGGTCGGTGACGACGAAGTACACCGCTTCGCTGGCGAAGGGTTCGAGCGTGCCGTAGACGTCCTCGGCCACCGGCGCAGGCCGGTCCGCGTCCGCACACGCGGACAGCGCGAGGGGCAGTATCAGCAGCAGCGCGGCACGGATCGTCATGGGCTTTCTTCCTCGAAACACGAATTTGTCATCCGAACATGGAACTGTCGTCCCGCGCATGAAACCGCCATCGCGAGCAAGGATCAGTCATCCCGAACATGGGGTTGTCATCCCGAACGCAATGAGGGACCTGCTTTTTCCTCCTGAATTCAGGCATGCGTGAAGCAGATCCCTCACTGCGTTCGGGATGACACTACGGAGATGATGACACTGCAGAAATATCGTCAATGTGGTGACGGGGCAGGAACCGCCTCGCTCCCTCGCGGCAGCCGCACCAGCAGCGCGCAGAGGCCCGCGACGATGAAGCAGGCGCCACCGAGCATCAGCACCTGGATCGGCTCGCCGTCGAACAACTTCGACAGCAGCACGCCCAGCGTGCTCACCGCGACCAGCTGCGGGATCACGATGAAGAAATTGAAGATGCCCATGTACACGCCCATCTTCGCCGCGGGCAGGCTGTCGGACAGCATCGCGTAGGGCAGCGACAGGATCGAGGCCCAGGCGAAACCCACGCCGACCATCGACAGCAGCAGCCACTGCGGATCGCGGATCACCGCCATCGACAGCAACCCGATGCCCCCCAGCCACAGGTTGACCAGATGGCTGCCGCGCAGGCCCAGGCGCCGCGCCATCCACGGGATCGCGATCGCGGCCAGCGCGGCGAAGCCGTTGTAGGCGGCGAACAGCACGCCGACCCAGTTCGCGCCCTCGTTCCAGGCCGCCGACGCGGTGTCGGTGGTACCGTAATGCATGCGGGTCACCGCGGCCGTGGTGTAGATCCACATGCAGAACAGGCCGAACCACGAGAAGAACTGCACCACGGCCAGCTGCCGCATCGTCGCCGGCATCGCATGCAGGTCGGCGGTCAGCGCCGGCAGGATCGAACCGGCCGGCATCCTCGGCGCGACCAGCCGCAGCACGCCGTAGGCCGTCGGCAGCGCCGCGAGCACGTACAGCAGGCGATCCCAGCCGAAATGCCAGATCAATGCGATGCCGACCGCGCCGGCGAGCAGCCAAGGCACGCCACCGGCCGCGCCCGGCACGCCATTGGCGCCGTGCCGCATGCCTTCCGGCTCCGCATCCTCGAACGAGGCAAGCACCTCCGGCGGGTATTCGCGCGTGCGCACGATGGTCCACACCACCGCCAGCAGCAGCACCGCGCCGCCGGCATAGAACGCCCAGCGCACGGTGTCGGGCACTTCACCCGGCGCCGCGGTGTTGGCCACGCCCCACTTCGCCAGCAGCCACGGCAGCAGGCTGGCGACCACCGATCCGACGCCGATGAAAAAGCTCTGCATCGCATAGCCCGTGGGACGCTGGCGCGGCGGGAGCTGGTCGCCGACGAAGGCGCGGAAAGGCTCCATCGACACGTTCAGCGACGCGTCGAGGATCCACAGCATCCCGGCGGCGATCCACAGCTGCGGTGAGTTCGGCATCACGAACAGCGCCAGCGTCGAGAAGATCGCGCCCCAGAGGAAGTACGGACGGCGCCGACCGAGCCGCGTCCACGTGCGATCGGAGAAATAGCCGATCACCGGCTGCACCAGCAGCCCGGTCAGCGGCGCTGCGATCCACAGCCCCGGCACCTGCTCCATGTCGGCGCCGAGCGTCTGGAAGATGCGGCTGACGTTCGCGTTCTGCAGCGCGAAGCCGAACTGGATCCCGAGGAACCCGAAGCACATGTTCCAGATCTGCCAGAACGACAGCTGCGGCTTGCTCGCCATCGAATCGAACCTCCCCTTGCGACGCGCGCATTGTCCCCGGATTGCCGGCGGCTGTCCTTGCGGCATCGCAACAACCGGAACCCCTGCACCCGCGCGACGGATTCGCGCTTTTCACCTTGTTTCAGGCGCTTTTCCCGGCCGCGCGGCGACTTCGGTGCGCGCGCGAGCAGCATCGACCTGCATACGTATTCATCGCCGTGCATGACTGCCGCAGGCTTCGCCGCGCGATCGTTGTGGAATAGTGGCGCCCGTCTGGAAGGGGTCGGAGTTCGGCGTGGCAGCACAGAAGGCAGAGGACTGGTGGCGCGGCGCGGTGATCTACCAGATCTATCCGCGCAGCTTCATGGACACCGACGGCGACGGCGTCGGCGACCTGCCGGGCATCATCGACCGGCTCGACTACATTGCCGACCTCGGCGTCGACGCGATCTGGGTCTCGCCATTCTTCAGGTCGCCGATGGCCGACTTCGGCTACGACATCGCCGACTACCGCGACGTCGATCCGCTGTTCGGCACCCTCGACGACTTCGACCGCCTGCTGGCGAAGGCGCACGGCCTCGGCATCCGCGTGATGATCGACCAGGTGCTGAGCCATACCTCGGACCAGCACGACTGGTTCCGCGAAAGCCGCCTGAGCCGGGACAACCCGAAGGCCGACTGGTACGTCTGGGCCGATCCGCGCGAGGACGGCACCCCGCCCAACAACTGGATGTCGCTGTTCGGCGGCGTCGCCTGGCGCTGGGAGCCGCGGCGCGAGCAGTACTACCTGCACAACTTCCTGTCGGCGCAGCCGGACCTCAACTTCCACAATCCCGAGGTGCAGGCGGCGACGCTGGACAACGTGAGGTTCTGGCTCGACCGTGGCGTCGACGGCCTGCGCCTGGACGCGATCAACTTCTGCTTCCACGACCGCCGGCTGCGCGACAACCCGCCCAAGCCCGTCGAACTGCGCACCGGCCGCGGCTTCAGCACCGACAATCCCTATGCGTACCAGTACCACTACTACAACAACACCCAGCCCGAAAACCTGCCGTTCCTCGAAGCGCTGCGCGCACTGCTCGACCGCTATCCGGGCGCGACCACGCTCGGCGAGATCTCGTCCGAGGATTCCCTCGCAACGACCGCCGAGTACGTCAACGCGCGCCGCCTGCACATGGGCTACAGCTTCGAGCTGTTGACCGACGACTTCAGCGCCGCCTACATCCGCGGCACGGTCGAACGGCTGGAAACGGCGATGACGGAAGGATGGCCGTGTTGGGCGATCTCCAACCACGACGTGCAGCGCGCGGTGACGCGCTGGGGCGGCGCGAACCCGTCGCCCCGGCTTGCGAAGATGCTGGTCGCGCTGGTGTGCTCGCTGCGCGGCTCGGTCTGCCTGTACCAGGGCGAGGAACTCGGGCTCGAAGAAGCCGACGTCCCGTTCGAGGCGCTGCGCGACCCCTACGGCGTGACGTTCTGGCCGAACTTCAAGGGCCGCGACGGCTGCCGCACGCCGATGCCGTGGGATGGCGGCGAGCGCGGCGGGTTCACCACCGGCGATCCGTGGCTGCCGGTGCCTGAGGCGCATCGCCCCTGCAGCGTCGAGGCCCAGTCCCGCGATCCTGATTCCGTCCTCAATTGCGTTCGCCGCTTCCTGCGCTGGCGCAGCGCGCAGCCGGCGCTGCGCGAAGGCGGGGTCCGTTTCGTCGACACGCCTGAACCCGTGCTCGCCTTCGTACGCAGCGCGCCGGGGCAGCAGGTGTTCGCGGCCTTCAACCTGTCCGCGCGACCGATCGATGTCGCGCTGCCGGGAATCGAGGCCGTGATGCACGGGCCGCAGGACCTGCGCTCCGGAGAGATCACCGCCGGCCGCCTCCGACTGCCCGGATACGGTGTCTTCCTTGGCGAGATCGAAACGCAGGCAACGCTTGCCTCCAGCCATGCAGCAGCGGAAGCCGTGCACGTCAAATCGATCGATTGACCCAATGCATCGCCTGCAGGAGCGGCTTCGGCCGCGATCGGGGCATTCGACGCAGCGGAAAGCGGTCGCGCCTGAAGGCGCTCCTACAGGGAGGCTGCCAGAACTTCTGAGCGACCGTCATTACGCGCGCGGCGATGGGCGCGCCAGGCCGGATCAATCGTCCGTTTCCCAGCGTCCGGAACCAGGAAGAACCCGCTGGATTTCCCCATGAATACGTATGCGAAAGGAATTCCATCCGCTGCATCACGCATACCATTGAGCCAACGAATCCGCGCCACGCAATCGACGTGCGCCGGGGCAGTTCCGCCCATTTCGCAGCAAACCAACATGTCCTTCGGGAGGGGAAAATGTTGACACCAAGACGCAACCTGCTGAGTGCCGCCCTGGCATCGGCCATCACCTTCGCCGCCGCGGGGGTCCACGCGCAGACGACGGACACCGCGGCCGAACAGGAGCCCGCCACCGAGACCACCGACCTGGAGCAGGTCGTGGTCACCGGCATCCGCCGCGGCATCGAGGATGCGATCTCGGTCAAGCGCGAATCGACGTCCATCGTCGAGGCGATCTCGGCCGAGGACATCGGCAAGCTGCCCGACGTCAGCATCGGTGAATCCATTTCCCGCCTGCCCGGCGTCTCCGCGCAGCGCGTCGCCGGACGCGCGCAGGTGATCAGCGTACGCGGCCTGTCGCCCGATTTCTCCACCACGCTGCTCAACGGCCGCGAGATGGTCAGCACCGGCGACAACCGCAGCGTCGAGTTCGACCAGTACCCGTCCGAGCTGGTCAGCGGCGTGACGATCTACAAGACGCCGGACGCCGGCCTGATCGGCCAGGGCCTGTCCGGCACGCTGGACATGCAGACCGCACGTCCGCTGAACTTCTCGGAGACGATCGTCGCAGTCAGCGGCCGCTACCAGGAGAACTCGCTCGGTTCGGCCGCCAACGTCGGCGACGACGGCGGCCGCTTCAACGCCAGCTACATCGACCAGTTCGCGGACGGCCGCTTCGGCATCGCGATCGGCTGGTCGCACTCGGATACGCCGATCCAGGAAGACCAGGTCGGCCTGTATGAACCCTGGCAGGCGATCGGCGACAACTGGCGCCCGGGCGTGGCCGAGGGCACGTACTACTCCGACGGCATCAAGGCGCTGCGCCGCACCGGCAGGCTCGAACGCGACGGCGTGATGGCGACGCTGCAGTTCCGGCCGTCGAATGCCTGGACCAGCACGCTCGACCTGTTCTATTCGAAGGCGGAGCAGGTCGACACCGCCAACCAGTTCGAGGTCCACATCGGCGACTACAACGGCGGCTTCGACCGGCTCGATGTCACCAATCCGCGGATCAACGGCAACAACACCTTCACCGGCGGCGTCGCCAACAACGTCTATCCGCTCGTGCGCGGCATGTACAACAAGCGCGAGGACAGGATCGAGGCCTTCGGCTGGAACAACGACTTCAGCGTCGGTGCCGCGCGCGTCGTGGCCGACGTCAGCTGGTCGCGCACCACGCGCGATGAGCTGAGCCTGGAGAACAACACCCAGCTGATGCCGATGCCGCAGCTCGACAGCGTGCAGCTCGACTTCCGCACCGACGGCTTCTCGCAGCTGGTCCCGGGCCGCGACTACTCGAATCCGGAGACGCTGTTCCTGACCGGCACGATCTACGGTTCCGGCTACGGCAAGACGCCCCGCGTCGAGGACGAGCTGAAGGCGTTCAAGCTCGCCGCGACTTTGCCGGTGGACAACTGGATCTCCGACATCGACCTCGGCCTGAACTACGCCGACCGCAGCAAGAACAAGCGCCAGCCGGAAGGCAACATCAACCTCGGCGCGCAGGGCGACACGACCATCGCCTCCGACCTGCAGTACGGGCTGGTGGACCTGGGCTTCGCCGGCGTCGGCTACATCCCGTCGTGGAACGTGCCCGAGGCCGTCGCCCGCTACATGACCTTCGCGCCGGTCGAGGACCTGGACTACCTGATTCCGAAGGCCTGGACGGTGGACGAGCAGCTGTCCACCGGCTACGTGCGCGCCAACATCAATACCGACTGGGGCAGCGTCGGCGTCCGCGGCAACTTCGGCGTGCAGGTCCAGCACACCGACCAGTCGTCCAGCGCCAACTACTGGGACGGCTCGCAGCCGGTCGGCAGCCAGGTGATCCCGATCACCAAGGGCAAGACCTACACCGACATCCTGCCCAGCCTGAACCTCGCCTTCCTGTTCGGCAACGACACCGCCCTGCGCGTGGCCCTGGCCCGCCAGGTCGCGCGTCCGCGCGTGGACCAGATGCGCGCCTCGATGGAGTTCGGCGTCGACACCGCCACCGGCATTCCCGGCGCAGGCGGCGGCAACCCGGAACTGGATCCGTGGCGCGCCAACGCCTTCGACATCTCGTACGAGAAGTACTTCGGCACCCGCGCCTACGTCGCCGCCGCGTACTTCTACAAGGACCTGCGCAGCTACATCTACACCCAGACCCGCGACGGCTACGACTTCACCGACCAGGTCGCCTCCTGGCTGCAGGCCAACGGCGCGAACTATCCGGGCCTGATCGTGCAGAACGAAGGCCGCTACAGCGCGCCGTTCAATGGCTCGGGCGGCACGCTGCAGGGCCTCGAGCTGTCCGCGTCGCTGCCGCTGGACCTGGTCTTCGGCGACGCCCTGCGCGGCTTCGGCGTGGTCGCCAGCGCCAGCTTCAACGACAGCGACATCACCATCCTCGCGCCCGAGAACTCGAGCAGCGTGGGCGACGACCCGATCACCCTGCCCGGCCTGTCCGATCGCGTCTACAACCTGACCGCCTACTTCGAGCACAACGGCTTCGAGGCGCGCGTGAGCCAGCGCCGACGTTCGGACTTCATCGGCGAGATCGGCAACTTCTCCGGCGAACGCACCCTGCGCTATGTGGTCGGCGAGAACATCACCGACGCCCAAGTCAGCTACACCTTCGGCGGCGAAAGCGCGCTGGCCGGCATGACCCTGCTGCTCCAGGCCAGCAACCTGACCGACGAGTCCTACCGCACCTACTCGGGCAGCAAGGATCGCCCGCTCGAGCGCATCGAGTGGGGCCGTACCTACCTCGTGGGCCTCAACTACAAGTTCTGATCCGTTGCGCGCCGCGCGACTTCGCCCCTGCCGGCCCCTCCTCCGGCAGGGGTTTTTTATGCCCGACGCCTGATCCTTCCGCTCGCATGGAAGCGCGAAGATGCAGGCATGCGAAGGCATGGCCCCGCATGAAACCCGACGATGTCATCCCGAGCGCAGCGAGGGATCTTCGTCCCGACCACGGCAGGGCCGGCCCCCTCGCCGCGGCAGGGACGCCAGGTTCCATCATCATGCGGCCTGCCGAAGCCCGGCAGCGTCATTCCCATGATGGCATGCCAGCGACGCCTCGGCGCGGAGCGCATCGGAGCCATCGAGGAAGACCTGCAGTCTGGAGAATCCACGGAAGCCGCCGGACACGAGGGACTTCGCGTGGTGGGCGGTACAGGGTTCGAACCTGTGACCCCTACCATGTCAAGGTAGTGCTCTACCGCTGAGCTAACCGCCCAAAAGAAACGCGATCCGGGCGAAGCCCGATGATCGATCCCCCGCTCCCGCCCGCGGAAGAGGGCTGGGGTGAAGGCCCGCCGTCGCGGCGGGAGGCGAATTCTAGCCGAAGCGGGCGGCGGTTGCCATCCGGGAGGTGACGGCCCCCACCCCGGCCCTCCCCCGCAGGCGGGGGAGGGAGCACATGTATCGGCAGTTCATATCCGTGCGGGAATCCGGCTCCCTCCCCCGCCTGCGGGGGAGGGCCGGGGTGGGGGCCAGCGGCGCCAGCCAAACACCCGAACACCGCCGAGCCCCCTCCGCCCGCCTCAGCCCGCCAGCGCGGCGTCCTTGATCCGCCGGATCTCGTCGCGCACCCGCGCCGCGTCCTCGAATTCCAGGTCGCGGGCGTGCTGGTACATCTGCTGCTCCAGCGCCTTGAGCTTCGCCGCCAGCCTGGCCGGGTCGAGGGCGGCATAGTCCTCCGCCTCGTCGGCCACGCGCTTCACCTTGCCGCCACGCCCGACCTTGACCATTTCCGGCGCATCGCGCGCGCCCTCCATGATGTCCATCACCGCGCGCACCACCGACTGCGGCGTGATGTCGTGCTCGGCGTTGTATTCGACCTGCTTCTGGCGGCGGCGATCGGTCTCGTCGATCGCGGCCTGCATCGATTTCGTCACCCGGTCCGCGTAAAGGATCGCCTTGCCGCGCACGTTGCGCGCGGCGCGGCCGATGGTCTGGATCAGCGATCCGGCCGAGCGCAGGAAGCCTTCCTTGTCGGCATCGAGGATCGCGACCAGCGATACCTCCGGCATGTCCAGACCTTCCCGCAACAGGTTGATGCCGACCAGCACGTCGAACCTGCCCAGCCGCAGGTCGCGGATGATCTCCACGCGCTCGACCGTGTCCACGTCCGAATGCAGGTAGCGCACGCGCACGTCGTGCTCGCCGAGGTACTCGGTGAGGTTCTCGGCCATACGCTTGGTCAGCGTGGTGATCAGCACCCGGTCGCCCATCGCCACGCGCGCGTGGATCTCGCCCAGCACGTCGTCGACCTGGGTCGCGACCGGGCGGATCTCGACCTCGGGATCGATCAGGCCGGTCGGTCGCACCACCAGTTCGGTCACCTGCCCTTCCGACTTCTCCATCTCGTACTTGCCCGGCGTGGCCGAGACGAAGATCGTGCGCGGCGAGCGCAGTTCCCACTCCTCGAACTTCAGCGGCCGGTTGTCCAGCGCCGACGGCAGGCGGAAGCCGAACTCCACCAGCGTCTCCTTTCGCGAACGGTCGCCCTTGTACATCGCCCCGACCTGCGGCACGGTCACGTGCGACTCGTCCACCACCAGCAGCGCGTCCGGCGGCAGGTAGTCGAACAGGCACGGCGGCGCCTCGCCCGGCATGCGCCCGGTGAGGTGCCGGGAGTAGTTCTCGACGCCGTTGCAGTAGCCGACCTCGGCCATCATCTCCAGGTCGAACTGCGTGCGCTGCTGCAGCCGCTGCGCCTCGACCAGCTTGTTCTGCGCGTAGAACTGCTCCAGCCGCTGCGGCAGCTCCAGCTTGATCGCCTCGATCGCGTCGAGCGTCGTGCGGCGCGTGGTCACGTAGTGCGACTTCGGATAGATCGTGTAGCGCGGCAGCGTGCGCCTGGTCTCGCCTGTCAGCGGGTCGAACTGGGTCAGCTTCTCGATCTCGCCGTCGAACAGCTCGATCCGCAGCGCCTCGTCGTCGGACTCGGCCGGATGCACGTCGATCACCTCGCCGCGCACGCGGTAGGTGCCGCGGCGCAGCTCGGTGTCGTTGCGGGTGTACTGCATCTCGGTCAGGCGGCGGATCAGCTCGCGCTGGTCGATGCGCTCGCCGCGCACCATGTGCAGCACCATCTTGAAGTACTCGTTCGGATCGCCCAGGCCGTAGATCGCCGACACCGTGCAGACGATGATCGCGTCGCGCCGCTCCAGCAGCGCCTTGGTCGCCGACAGCCGCATCTGCTCGATGTGCTCGTTCACCGAGCTGTCCTTCTCGATGAAGGTGTCGGTGGACGGCACGTAGGCCTCGGGCTGGTAGTAGTCGTAGTAGCTGACGAAGTACTCCACCGCGTTGTGCGGGAAGAACTGCTTGAACTCGCCGTACAGCTGCGCCGCCAGCGTCTTGTTCGGCGCCATCACCAGGGTCGGCTTCTGCACCCGCTCGATGACGTTGGCGATCGTGTAGGTCTTGCCCGAGCCGGTCACGCCCAGCAGCGTCTGCCGCGCGAGGCCGCTCTCGAAACCGTCGATCAGCTTTTCGATGGCCTGCGGCTGGTCGCCCGCCGGCTGGTAGGGGGCGACAAGCTGGAAACCGGCGGGGTGGATGGCGTCGTTCATGCGAACCCGTAAGTGTAGGAGTCGGACCCATCCACGACAAATGGATCGGGCAGGAAATGGTTTGCGGGACGCAGGAGACCCCGACGGGTGCACGTCGCAGTGCCCGGTGCGGCTTTCCCGTGGAGTCGGCCCATGCCTTGACGCTTGAAACCTGTCATCCCGAACGCAGCGAGGGATCTGCCTCCCGGTCGTCTGCCGCGACAACCTCACGCGAATCCTGTCCAGGCCCGGATCAAGGGTCCGGGACGACACCGACATCAAGCTTCGCGTCGCCGGAGCAGTAACTGGGGGCGCAGCGGCGTTTTCCTACCCCCTCCTCGGCGCAAGGCCGATCCTCACCGCATCGGCGTAGCGACAAACTGAACATCCGATGGCCAAGGAGGGCCGATGATGCGATCGAAAATGAACGGATTCACGCTCGTCGAACTGGCGGTGACCTGCGGCGTGCTCGCGATACTTCTCGCGGTGGCCCTGCCCGGCCTCGGCTCGGTCGTGGATCGCAACCGCTTCTCGTCCGTGTTCCATGACCTGCGCACCGACATGGCGCTGGCCCGCGCCAGCGCGATCATGCGTCGCACGCAGGTCCTGGTCTGCCCGCGGGAGATCGAACAGCTGAAATGCCGGCCGGACGGCGACTGGAGCGGCGGATGGCTGGTGTTCATCGATCCGGATCGAGACCGCCAACCGGGCGGCATGGACGACATCCTGCATGTCCGGCAAGCACCGGCCCGGACGCAGGAACTGCTTTCGCTGGTCTCGAACCGCCCCTACCTGCGCTACCAGAGCGACGGCAGGGCCGCCAACACGAACCTGACCCTGCAGGCCTGCGCACGAGGCAGGTTCATGGGCAGGCTCGTGGTGAACAACGTCGGGCGGGTCAGGAGCGAGCGGCCCGGTACGGGAACCGCCTGCCCCTTCGATCCCGAGGTCGGTCCGGCGGGCGGCTCGCCTTGACCCCGGCCCGCCAGACACTAAAATGGCGGTCCCCGCCCGAATAGCTCAGCCGGTTAGAGCACTTGACTGTTAATCAGGGGGTCGTTGGTTCGAGTCCAACTTCGGGCGCCAGATTTCGGACATGAAAGAAAGCCGCGGCATGCCGCGGCTTTTTCTTTGGTCTGCTCCGACCGTCGTTACCAGCACGCCGGGTTCGTGGAGGGGCTCGGAGTCTTCTGCCCCGTATTCGTCAACGACAACGTCCCGCAGACGTCCTCCGCCTGGCCGCCCGTCGGCGTTGCAGTCAACGTGAACGTCTGCGAGCCACTCGCAAAGCCGCCCTCGGGACCAAAGGTGTAGTGTGCAAGCGCGCTACTGTCCGACAAGGAGGGCAACGCGCCCCGGTAATCGTTCTGCACCGTATGTCGCCGTTCGAGGATTTGCGCCATTTCCACCAGATCGGCCTTGGCTTGCCCGCGCCGGGATTTCAACACGCTTTCCCGATAGTTGGGGTACACGACCGCAGCCAGGATGGCGATCACCACGACGACGATCATCAGCTCAAGGAGCGAGAACCCGTGCTGCGGGCCAACAGAAGCGCCCTTCCGCGCAAACGAACCATGACCGACATCGTTGTCTTTCGGAATCATTGGATCTGTCTCCAGGATTGGCGACCGCACGGATATGGCAGGTACATCGCCTGCGCACCGGCGACCGTCACCATCATCCAGCATTTCTGGTCGGCGTCGGGAGGCGCGCCAGGACCGCCCGGCTCATCGGGCAACCCCTGCGGCGTCAGGCGGGGAAGGGTCATCACCGCCACGTCCTTGATCGGAGCGCTGATCGACTCGCCGCTGGCACTTACGAGTTCGACCCCCGCCGTACCGGCAGGGTAGGTCAGTTCGCCGCCCGGCACCGACCTGACACTGGACAGCGACGCCGCACCGGTACGCGTGTTCAAGCCGAACAGCCAGTTGCTGCCGCCGGCCGAACATCCTGCAGCCGACGGATCCGGAACATATGTCGGCATGAACACGACGCCGGTCGCGATGTTTGGGTAACCGACGAAACGCTCCCCCGCCTCGAGGTCGACGTACCACCCCCTGGACGGGAGCGTCGTGGCAGCGTTCGCGGTGCCGACAGTGCGCCTGTTGCCATCCGTGCCAGCCGCCCGGCTGCTCAGATTCGCGCGGTTCCACTTAGCCGTCGGCAATCCGCTGTTGGTGTCGTTGACCGCGTACAGCGTCTGCAGCTCGTTGTCCTGCGGATCACCGTAGAACGAGAAGCTGCCCGTGCCGAAGAACAGCATGACGCCGCCGCCAGGTCCCGCGGCAGCCGTAATGCCGCCCGTGATCGGCTGGCGGAAGGTGCGGCCTCCTTCCGTATGCGGCCGGGTGACGAACAGGGGAGTACTGACGCTGTTCGATGCATCGAGCAGGTCGAACTTCCACAGCGCGCCCTTCTGGTCCCCGGCATAGACGGTATCGGCATATCCGTCGCGCCCCCTCAGGGTCTTGGCCTCGTTGGCCCAGCGATCGACGACCACCACATTGCCGAGTCCATTCTTCCCGCTGGGTACGCCGGTGCCGGTTTCCACGGCCTCGATCATCCTGATTGTCGGTGTGGCATCGTCCTCGATGTCGACCACGAACAACACGGCCCTGCCACTCGCGCTGTTATAGCCGTTGCCGAAGATCGCCTTCCAGGACACCGCGCCCCCTTGCTTCACCGGTACGATCACCGGCCTGCCAAGCACGAACCCGATGTTGTCGCGCACGGCCTGAGTCAGGCTCGTGTTCAGGTCGCTGATCTCCCACAGGTGGTCCGTTGCGGAGAAGCTGCCGGTCGAGCGCGATGCATTGGCCACGTCGAGCGCGAACACGCTGCGCCCGCCGGCTCCCGTCGTACCCACCAGCACGGTCGACCAGCTGCCGCCGTAATGGGCATCCGACACCACGACCGGCCCATCGACGTAATAGCGATGCTGGAAGATCTGGTTCTGCTGTTCGTCCGGATCGTACGGGAAGAGCAGATTGCCCATGTGCCCCACGGACGTCCAGGGAACGTAGGCGAACTTCTCGCGGCCGCCAGCCGTATCCGGGGCCTGGTTGTTGCGCGCCATGGCATCGGTCAGGCCACCGTCGAAGGCGTGGAGCATGCCGTCGTTGGCGCCGGCATAGACCATGAACCTGCGATTCTGGGTGGGGTTCTTCTTGGTATCCAGATACTCTCCGTAAGAAGAGCCCAGACCGTCGGACAACGTGCGGTACCCGTAGTCGTCGCCCGGCGCGCTGACCACGGGCGTGGAATTGACGATGTCGCCCAGGATCGTGCTGCGATCGCGCAACAAGCCGCCGTTCTCCCTTTCGAGGTCCGTGTCGCCAAGCAGGTAGTCAACCGCCTGCGCAGCGCTCACCCCGAGGTCAGCGAGGCCGGTCTCGCCATCGCACAGCAGCATGCTGTCATAGAGCCCGGATGGCTTCTGGCACAGGTCGGAGAGCGCGACATTGGTCGCGTCGAACTGCTTCACGACGCCGTCGTGGTCGGTGAAGAACACGTTCCGGCTCGCTTGCGACGCCATCCGGGCACTGGCTTCCCAAGCGAAATCGAATTCGACTTCCCGCGCGTCGTTCACGGTCACGCGGTCGGCCGTCAGCGTGCTCGACCAGTCGGTGCCTTCGTTCCCGACAGCATACGCGGGGGTGACCGTCAACGAACCCGAACCGATGCGGGCGCCGGTCAGTGCGATGCTGCCCGACGGCGAATCGCCCGAAGCGACGTTGGCCAGAATGCGCCGCATCGCCGCGGTGATGTCGTCCGGCGAACGGGCGTTGATGAAGTCGCCACGGGTATTGACCGTTGCATGCCACATATCGTCGACCGTCCGGACATCGTCATCCGCATGGTTGGTCCACGCCGGCGGATTGGTAAACGGGTCCTGCGGCGGGACGGCGTCGGGGTTGTAGAGATTGCCCCTGGCTCCCAGCGTGATGGCATAGAAGTTCATGTGCAGATTGGATTGGCAATCCAGCTTCGGGTCCGGATTCGCCGATCCACAAGCGGCAGGCACCGGCACCCGCCCGGCGGCCATGTCGGTACGAAGACTGGAAACACCGCCGCTGCCCACCGTGTTGTTGGTATTGAGGTAGTACCTGGTGGCAATGGCGGCCATGCTGTTGATCGGCGTGGGATCGAACGGCGCCCCCAACCCGGTGATGGCCGGGGCACCTGGCGATCCCTGGTTGCTCAAGCCGTCGGTGAACAGCATGGCGGCGTTCTTCTGGCACGCGAGCTGAATCGGGGCACCGGCATCGGTACGTCGGAATTGCTGGCCGACGGCATTGACCGCGAGGAGATTCGGCGTGCTGCCGTTGAGGCCCAGGCCAAGCAACGTGTTCGCTCCGGGATTCGTGCCGGTGCCATACAACGCGTTCCGGTCGTTGATCTCGGCCATGTTGTACATGGTGACCCGTTCAGCCGCATTGGTGAGCGGCTGGTCGCGACTACCGTGCTGGTTGATCGGGAAAAAGCCCACCCGCATGTTGGTGATGCCGGAGAGCGCATGCGTCGCCGCTGCGATCGTCGCACGATTGCGGTTGCTGTAATAGGTGAACCAATTCGCGAAGTTACCCGCGGCAACGGTATCCTCGGCGCGAATCTGGTAGCGCCACATGTCGCAACCGGTGCCGCAGGCATTGGCGATTCGGGTGCGGGGGACGGCATCGTACGCCCCGGGATGACCCGACAAGGTCGGCCGGACATCGTCGTTGGAGGTGTAAGGCAGGAAGAACGTCGCCGGCCAGTACTGGATGTAGAGCGTGCAGGTCGCCGTCATCGTATGGCCGGCCGCACCTACCTCGCGCCATCGGTTCGCGCCGCTTCCACCGCTGGTCAAGCCGCCACAATTGGTGTTGCCCGTCAACCTGTAGCGAGTCCCGGCAGGAAGCCGCATTCCCGTAAATGCGTCGAACACCGACCGCGCATCCTCATCGAACAGACTCGCGACCAGGTTGATGGTTGCAGCCTGATGAGGGTGGATTCTCGCTGCGCCGGGCGCCGAACTGTCATAGGAACCTCCATTGCCCCGCTTCCAGGGCAGGTATTCCACCCCCGGATTGAAGTAGCTGGGGCCATACACATGGGATCGCGCAAAGCCGAAGGTATCGACCGGAGGAATCGCGCGGTTGCCCTGGCGGATCCCTGTTATCACGTAGAAATAGGCGCAATCGCCACGTGTGCCGACGCGATCGAGGCGCAATTGTCCCGCCGATGAGAAGAAGCTCCAGGAAGCGTCTGTCGCAGTGTTCGAATTCCCACTCCAGCAGGCACCACCACCGATACCACCGATGATGCTCTGGGTGCTCCGCGTCGGGAACATCGCCTGGTAAGCCATCGAGTAGGAATCGTCGAGCGTCATGATGAACGCAGGAGGGACCTGCACCTGCGTATTCAACGGCGCCTGGGCCAGCGCTGTATCCGGTTCCGCCTGCGCGGCGAACACCGAATACAGGAAATAACCGGCCCCGACGACGGCGACCGCCGCGGCAGTGGAAGCCAGCTTGATGCGACGGGATGCCATGGCTGCGGCCCTCAAAGCTTGTACACGGAGTCGATCGCCGCCGCCGAAGTGCGGTTCGTGGTGGAATCGACGTCGTAGGTGGTGATCTGGTAGATCTTGATCGGCGCGACGTTGCCGAGCGGGCCGACGCCCATCGAGACCGGCGATTCGCCAACGACGCATTCGTCGATCTGGCGTGCGTTCACCGCCGGCGCGCTGCTGACATTGCGGGCGACGACCCAGGCTTCGACATCGAAGCCGTCGTCGCAACGGCGGCTGATGGCCGCCTCGGCGATCGCAGTGCAGCCCGGGGTCGAGGTGCGATCCTCCAGGTCCTGGATCGTGCATTCGGTGGTACGGAGGGTGGCTTCCGCATTCTGGAACGCGAGGTTGAAGGCGCGATAGCTCGCGGCCATGCGTTCCTGCATGCCGGCGACCTGCATGCCGATGATGCCGATCATTGCCAGCAGGATCAGCATGATCAGGGCGATGTACAGGGCGACACCGCGCTGGCTCCGCGCACCGCGCACTCCCGCGACACGACGATGGATGGCATGATTCATCTCGTTCAATTCCCGAACAGCCGGTTGCGAAGCGCGACCGTCGACTCATATCCGGCACGGAAGCGGGCGTCGCCGGTCGTGGGCGGCAGGAACGAGACGCCCAGCACGTTGACCCCGCCGGATGCCGCAGGCACCGCGGCTGGCGCCGGACTGCGCGCGAGGATGCCTACCTGCACGAGGCCGACGCGCCGCCACGCATTGGCCCGCGCATCCGGGGTCGCCGCACCCGACAGGACTACCGCCGCCGTGTTCTGTACCGTGATGTTGCCCACGGGCGGGGTTGCTTGCGAGATGTCGACGGTTTCGTCCTGCCCGTATAGGAACTGCAGGCTTTCGACACCCTCGACCAGTTCCTCGTCGATGGTGTACCCCCCCGAGTTGTCCGCCCGGGCGCGACGCAACGCCGGCTCTCCCGAAGTGCCCCGCCCGACGTAGTACACGATCGAGTTCGCGCGATACACGACGGTCTGGCCTGCAGGGAAGGGGTTGTAGCGGCCGCTCAATTCGTTTGCGATCGGGGAGGCCACGGCAATCGTGCCGGCTGCCCCAGCCCCCTGGAATACGTCCGCATGGGAGCAATCGGCGATCCCGAACAGCGTGGGCGACGACACCCCCTCATCCGTCAAGGCGTCGAAATCGGTGATGGTCAGGTTCGCGGCACCAATGCTTCCCACCGGCGTTCCATGGGCGCCGAGATAACGCAGCACGATGATGTCGCTGCCGGGCAGCGGGTTCAGCGCGTTGATGGATGCCGGCAACCCGGGGTTCCAGCCGGCAGCGAACCCCCCGATGGTGGCGCTCTGGTTGGGCGCCGTCCCGTTCGCCTCGTATCCCTGGATCGAAACATTGAAGTTCAGCGGCTGGTTCTCGCCGGCGAAGGCCGTCAGGCGATTGACCGGATCGCCTTCCTCGCGGATGAAATGGGCCTGGTCGTTGACGCAACCGAAGTGCCCGGCCATGCGGATGTCGCGCTGCAGGAATTCCATCGCGAACCGTGCGTTCTCCTGGACGCGGGCGAGGCCCTCGGAGGTCTGGTACGAGGCCTTGGATGCGGTGAACACCTGCAGCAGGCCGAAGATCAGGAAGCTGGCAATGAGCACCGCCACCATCATCTCGATGAGCGACAGGCCCCTGCTGTAGCGAAACCTGGAAAGTTGGCGATTCATAGGCGCGTCTTCAAAGCGAATGCGTTCCGGAGATCTTCTGCGGAAATGGCCTGGTCATCTTCTTTCCAGCGCTCGTCGTTCCACGCCACTGCCACCATCACCTCGCCGTTGTCGTAGGTCACGTTCGCGCTCGCCTCATCCCCCAGCGCCCGGACCACCTGGCATTGCCAGCGCTGGATGTTCTCCGAGATATCCACGGCACCGACCGGTCGGTCACCGCAGTCGCCGGAGGTCACCTCGCCCGCGTCGAAGCTCGCTCCGCTGTCGCCGCTGTACCAGGCGGCCTGGAAGCGGTTCGCCCGCATCTGGTCCAGAAGGTCGTATGCCAGGTTGGTCGCCTGCGTGCGCTGGTTGGCGCTCTGGGTAAACCGCAGGTTCATCGTCTGCAGCAGCGCATAGCCGAGCAGACCAAAGCCCAGCACCACCAACGCGATCAAGACCTCGATCAGGCTGAAACCGGAACTGGATGCACGCCGGATCGGCATCCGCCGCCGCCCTGGTTCGACTCCGCTCATGATTCGCATTCCTTCTTCGCAACATGCACTTGCCCAACCGGCGTAACGGTCAGTTCGCGAACCAGGCCCGCCCCTTCCGGGCATTGATCGCTGGGCACGATGGTGATCGTCGCCGAGGCACCGGGGCGGCCGCGACGGTCGAACATCAACTTGCCGTCGTCGGCATCTGCCGTCACCGAGAGGTTGCCGCGCCCCTGCACGAACTTCAGCACCCTGTCGTCGGTACCGCCGGGCTCGTCATTGCTGTCGGCGTTGACCCAGACCATCCAGCCTGCGTTCCAGTCTTCCCCGCAGGACGTGCCGTTCGCGCTCGCGCACAGGCCGGCGCCGCCGGGACTTCGCAGCGCCTCGACCCTTGCCAGCGACAGCGACGCCACCAGCTCGTTGCTGGCCGAGGCCACCCGGTTCGAACGCAGCACGTCCTGGAAGTTGGGGAACGCGATGGCCGCGACGATGGCGACCACCGCCACCGTCACCGCCAGTTCGACAAGGCTGAATCCGGATTCCCGCGCTCGACGCATGTTCCCCTGCCCGCTTTCACGGCCGATGGCACACAGGGTCGGCGAGGCCGCGAGCCGGGGCAACCGTCGGCAGGATGAACGGTCAGACGGTCCGGACGAGCGTACTACGGGCAGGTGCGGGAGCCGCGCTCAGGTAGCGACCTGGTAGCACGGCCGGTACTCCCCCGAGATCTTCATCCGCCGCTGCTCGACGAAGGCGCGCAGCAGGGCGTCGAGGGCCTGCATGATGTCGGTGTCGCCGTGGATCTGGAAGGGGCCGAACTTCTCGACGCGGCGCATGCCGTCTTCCTTGACGTTGCCGGCGACGATGCCGGAGAAGGCGCGGCGCAGGTCGGCGGCGAGGTCGTGGGGCTTGCGGCCGTGGTGCAGGTCGAGGGCGGCCATCGCCTCGTGGGTGGGCACGAACGGCTGCTGGTAGGCCAGCGGGATGTCCACGCCCCAGTTGAAGTAGAACGAGTCCTTCTGCGCGATGCGGTGCTCGCGCACCTTGCGCACGCCGGCGGTCATGCGCTTGGCGACCTTCTCCGGGTCGGCGACGATGATCTCGTAGCGCGCTGCCGCGGCCTCGCCGAGGGTGAGGCGGATGAACTGGTCGATCTGCTCGAAGTACGGCGCCGACGCGGTCGGGCCGGTGAGGATGAAGGGGAACGGCAGGCTCGCGTTCTCCTCGCGCAGCAGGATGCCGAGCAGGTAGAGGATTTCCTCGGCGGTACCGACGCCCCCGGGGAAGACGATGATGCCGTGGCCGATGCGCACGAACGATTCGAGGCGCTTCTCGATGTCCGGCATGATCACCAGGTGGTTGACGATCGGGTTGGGCGACTCGGCCGCGATGATGCCCGGCTCGGTGATGCCGATGTAGCGCGTGCGCCGGCGGCGCTGCTTGGCGTGGGCGATGGTCGCGCCCTTCATCGGCCCCTTCATCGCGCCCGGGCCACAGCCGGTGCAGATGTCGAGGCCGCGCAGGCCGAGTTCGTAGCCGACGTTCTTGGTGTACTGGTATTCCTCGCGCCCGATCGAATGGCCGCCCCAGCACACCACGAGGTTTGGTTCTGCTGGCTGCAGGATGCGCGCGTTGCGCAGCAAGCCGAACACCGCGTTGGTGAGGCCCGACGAGGTTTCCATGCCCTCGGCGTATTCGGGACCAAGCTCGATGGCCGTGTACGCGAGGTCGCGCACGACCGCGAACAGCAGTTCGGCGACACCGCGGATGATCTCGCCGTCGACGAAGGCCATCGCCGGCGCGTTGATCAGGTCGATCCGGACGCCGCGATCCTGCTGCAGCACCTGGATGTCGAACGACGGGTAAAGCTCCTGCGCAGCGCGCGGATCGTCCGACGCGCTGCCGCTGGTCAGCACCGCCAGCGCGCAGCGGCGCAGCAGATCGTGCATGCCGCCGCTGGACGCGTCCTTGAGCCGCGCGACCTCGTCGCGCGACAGCACGTCCAGCCCGCCCTTGGGGTAGATCCGGGCGCTCACCACCGGCAGCGCCGTCGCCGTCGTTTCGCTCTTTTTCTGTTCCATTCGCCGCCTCTCGTTCGGGCACCCGACAGGATGTCATCCTGTTGGTCCGGCCCGCAAATTGTAGGAGCGCCTTCAGGCGCGATCGCTTTCCAGGTCCCGTGGACGGTCGGTCGCGGCTGAAGCCGCTCCTGCAGGATGCGAGCCGGATCCATGGGCGCCACGGGGGCGGCCCGTCCGGCGTTCCAGGGGGCCAGACTGTAGCGCAAGCCGCTCCACCAAAGGAAACGGCCGGGTTGCCCCGGCCGTTTGCCTGTTGCCGCGGGATCGGTCGTGCCCGATCAGAACTTGTAGCGGAAGCCCAGCTGCAGCGACCAGCGCGATTCCCAGTCGGTCCAGGTCGGTGCGGCGACATTGCCGAAGTTGTAGATGTACTGGCCGGACGCGGCATCCACTCCCTCGAAATTGACCGCGACGCGGTCGCCATAGGCCGAGTTGTACTGGATCTTGCCCCAATCCTTGTTGATCAGGTTACCGACGTTCATCACGTCCAGCCAGATTTCCGACTTGTGCCCGCTGAAGAAACCGGGGAGTTCCTGGCTGATGCGCAGGTCGAACTGGTTCACCCACGGATTGCGCAGGCCGTTGCGCGCCACCACTCCGCCCTGGTATCGATCCAGACCTTCTTCCGTGACCCAGTCGAAGAAGGCCTGTTCCATCGCGGCGCCGCCGGTGAAGATCGCCTCGCCCCGCTCGGGGATGTACAGCAGGTCGTTGGTGTAGCCGTCGCCGTTCATGTCGTTGGCGAACCGCCAGCTGTGCGGGGCGCCCGAGCGGCCTTCGTAGAAGACCGAGAGGATCGTCGCGTAATCGCCGAAGAACGCCTTGCGGAACTGCAGGCTGCCGGTGATGCGGTCGCGGATCTCGTAGTTCGAGGTCGCGGCCTCGTCCGAGTTCGGATCGAAGATCGCCTTGTTCGACCAGTTGGAGATCGCGCGCGAGCTGGTCAGCGGGTTGACCTCGGTGGCGTTGGTGTAGGTGTAGTTCAGCGACCAGCCCCAGGTATCGACCAGCGGCTTGTTCAGCCCGGTGGTGAACTGCGTGCTGCGGCCGTTGCCGGTGTTGGTCATCAGGAGCACGCCGTCGCCGGCCCAGCCGGTGACGTTCTCGTAGCCGGGGATCGTATCGGCCAGGTCCGCCACGCCGGTGCCGCCATTGGCGCGCGCCGTGGTGCGGGTGTTGACATTGCCCCAATAGAAGGCGCGGCCATCGTGCAGGGTGTCGGTATAGGTCGGCGCACCGAGGTCGAGGCGCTCGAAGTGCAGCCCCTTGTTGACCTTGGTGTACAGCAGCTCGGCCGACGCGACGATGCCATGCCACGGCAGCTCGGTATCGAACGCCAGGTTGGCCTTCCACACCGACGGCTGCTCGAAGTCCTTGTCCATCAGGTTGACCATCATGCCGTAGCCGCTGGCCGGATCCGGCCTGGGCATGTTGTCCACGTCGTCCAGCACCACCGGCAGCCAGCCGTCGGCGGTGTTGCGGTCGTTGTAGCCGATCAGGCCGAAGCCGGTGTTCTGGTAGGAGTTGCCGACCCACACGTTCGCCGCCGCGCCCTGGAACAGGCCCGCGCCGCCGCGCAGCTGGGTCGGCAGCGCGCTGTCGAAGGTGTAGTTGAAGCCGAAACGCGGCTGGACCAGCGCGTCGTCGATCTTGTTGCGGTTGTCGTAGCCGTAGTACTCCTGGACCAGCAGGTTGTGCACCGGCACGTCGTCCATGTCCGGGATGTCCACGCGCAGGCCGAACAGCAGGGTCAGGTTGTAGTTCACCGCCCAGCTGTCCTGCACGAACACGCCGGTGTTGGCGTGCTTGTAGCGCATCGCCACCGATTCCAGGTCGTTGCCCGGCACCGGCGCGTTGAGGTCGTACACCGAATACTGGCCGCTGCGGAACGCATCCAGGCCGGCGAACACGTAGGTGCCCCAGATGTTCTGCGCGTACATGTTGTAGACGTCGTTGCGCTCCCAGTCGAAGCCGAACTTCAGGGTGTGGTCGCCGACGTACCAGGTTGCGGCGCCGAAGGCGTTGTCGGTCGTGGTGTTGATCTGGTTGCCGTGGCGGAACTCGTCGGTGCCGAAGTTCAGGTAGGGCGGGGCAACGAGGCTGTTGCCCGCATCGTCTTCGCCGAAGGTGACGACGACCTGCGGCAGGCGCGAGTACACCGTGCTCAGCGAGTCATAGGTGCGACGACCGACCTTGAACTCCGTGGAGAAGTTGTCGCTCCAGTCGCTGAACAGCTGCACGACCGAGGTCTCGACCTTCTTGGTGACGTCGTACCAGCGGCTGTTCAGGCCCAGGGCGGGACCGAAGATGCCGACGTTGTGGCTGTTGTAGTTCATGCTGTTGCTGGAACCGGCCAGGTTGGGCTCGACCTGCTCAAGCCTGGAGACGCGCGCCGACAGGCGGTGGTCGTCGTTGATGTTCCAGTCGATCTTGGCCGCGTATTCCTCGACCTCGTTCTTGATGCTGGGCGGCGATTCCATGCTGCCGATGTCCACGCCGTACACGTCGCGGGCGATCTGCTGGGCCTCGGCGATCTGCCCTTCGGTGATGTTCACGATGGTGTTCGCGCCGGAGCCGACCGGGCCGTACGACGACGCCGCGCGGTCGCGGGTGAACTTCTCGTAGTTCACGAAGAAGAACAGCTTGTCCTTGATGATCGGGCCGCCGAAGGTGGCGCCGTAGGTCTGCTCGTCGTTGAAGCCGGTGAAGTCGGCGCCGGACACCGGGTGCTCGCCCCACCAGTCGCCGTCGCGGTAGGCCCCGTACACCGAGCCGTGGAATTCGTTGGTGCCGGACTTGGTCACCGCGTCGATCACCGCGCCGGTGGCGCCGGTAATGGTGGTGTCGTAGTTGGAGATGTCGACGTTGATCGCCTCGATGGCGTCCATCGACACCGGCTGGCGCATGGTCGGGAAGTTGTTCGATTCCAGGCCGAAGGTATCGCTGGTATTGATGCCGTCGATGCGGATGGCGTTGTAGCGCGGGTTCTGGCCGCCGACGCTGATCTCGCCGCGCGCCTTGTCGCTCTGCGCGATGCGCGGGTCCAGGCGGACGTAGTCCTGGATGTTGCGGTTGGCCGACGGCAGCGCCTCGATCTGCTGCCGGGAAACGTTGGTGCCGGTGCCCATCTTGTTCGCGCTGAAGACGTCCGAACCCGCCACGCCGATCGCGGTCACGGTGCCGAGCGTGGTGACGTCGCTGGTCAGCGCCGCGTTCACCGTGTTGACCTGGTTCAGCGCCAGGTAGACGTTGTCCTCGGTCCTGCTGCCCTCGCCCGACTTGGTGATGCTGATCTCGTACGGACCGCCGACACGCAGGCCGCGCGCGACGTAGCGGCCGCTCGCATCCGTGGTCGCGCGGCTGACCGTGCCCGATTCGACGTGGGTGATGACGACTTCGGCGCCGGTGACCGGCTGGCCGCTGCTGTCGGTGACGAGGCCGCCCACGCCCGCGGACGTGCTCTGGGCGAAGACGGGCGCCGCGGCGAGCGCGGCGATCAGACCGATCGACAGTTTCGACAGTCGGACACGGTTGCGGTGGGTCATGTAGGTTGCCTCGATGCGGGTGGTCTTGGGGAGCCGATGCATCTCGCCGCCCGGGCGGTCCCTGTCCCAGCGCGACGGCGGGCACGGGTCACATCGGTTAACTTCAGATTAACACGTTAACCGTTGCAGATGACAGCAAAAAGACAGCCGTCAAATTCACGGAAGTGCTTGACGGGACTGGAAATTGATGGCCGATCTAGATTGTGGCGCTAAGTGATTGTTGCTGCAGCGCAACATGGTTTCGGGCGCCGGTCCGGGATGGCGGGGAGGAGCAACTGTCCACTCCTTTTCCCCGCCCAAGAGAAGATCCTGCCCGGTGCTTGGCGCGAGGTTGGGGTGAGGCGGTGCACGCAGCGACGGGCTTTTGCCGCGAAGAGCGCCCCCACCCCAGCCCTCCCCCGCTTTGCGGGGGAGGGAGCAAGAGCAAGCGCTCCTTTTGGCCCCCTCCCCTGCAATGCAAGGATCGGAATGGGGCCAACCGGCAGGGCCGGGTCAGCGGGTACCGATCTGGGCCAGGTAGCCGGCGATGCCATCGAGCAGCATCTGCACCGAGATCGCGACCAGCAGCATGCCCATCAGCCGCTCGATCGCGGTCAGGGCGCGGCTGCCGAGCAGGCGGTACAGGGACGTCGCCGAAAACAGGATCGCCGCGGTCGCGGCCCAGGCCAGCAGCAGGGCCAGGCTCCAGTCGAGCAGGCGGTCCGGCTCCCTGCTGCCCATCAGCATCACCGCGGCCATGCCCGAGGGGCCTGCGACCAGCGGGATCGCCATCGGCACGATGAAGGGCTCGCCGTCGGGGATCTCGCCCATCAGCCCTTCCGGCGGCGGGAAGATCATGCGAATGCCGATCAGGAACAGCACGATGCCACCGGCGATCGACACCGATTCCTGGCGCAGGTGCATCACCTCGAGCGCGTACTTGCCCGCCCACAGGAACAGCATCAGCACCACCAGCGCGATCAGCAGCTCGCGCGCCAGCACGATGCGCTGGCGCCTGGGTTCGAGCCGCCGCAGCAGGCTCAGGAACACCGGGATGTTGCCCAGCGGATCGAGGATCAGGAACAGCAGCAGCGCGGCCGAGAGGATGGTCATGGCGCGATCTCGCCCGCGGCGGCGCCCGGGGCCAGCGCCTGGATGCAGGCATCGGCGTAGCTGGCCGGGTCGCGCGCGACGCGATCGCCGTCGGCGGCATAGGCGCGCGCGCGCAGCGACGTGCGCATCGGGCCTGGACGCAGCGCATGCACGCGCAGCGGCGTCGACGCGGTTTCCGCATCCAGCATCGCCACCAGTGCCTCCAGTCCGTGCTGCGCGATGCCGTAGCCGCCCCAGTAGGCCGGCGCGGCTTGCGGCACGGGGTCGATGACGAACACCACGCAACCGGCGTCGGACGCGCGCAGCCGCGGCAGGCAGGCCTGGGTCAGCCACCAGCGCGCGGTGAGGTCGACGTGCAGGGTGCGCGCGAATGCGGCCGGATCGGTGTGTTCGAGTGGGGTCAGGCCCGGGAAATCGGCGGCGCAGTGCACCAGTCCATCCAGGCGCCCGAAGCGCTCGCCGATGCGTTCGGCGAGCTCGGCGAAGTCGTCCGGCGTCGCGCCCTCGAGATCCAGCGGGTACAGCACGGCGTCGGTACCGGTCTTCTCCATCGCATCAGCCACCCGCTCGAGCTTGCGCGACTTGCGGCCGAGCAGCACCGGCGTCGCGCCGGCCCGCGCGCACGCCAGCGCGACCGCATGGCCGTAGCCGCCGTGCGCCCCGGTCACCAGCACAACGCGGCCGGCCAGCGGCCGGCCTTCGTCCGCCGGGCCTGCCGCGCTCACGCCTTCTGGACTTCCGCGATCATCCGCGCGAGTTCGCCGCTCTCGTGCAGTTCGAGGGTGATGTCGCAGCCGCCGATCAATTCGCCGTGGATGAACAGCTGCGGGAACGTCGGCCAGTTCGAGAACCGCGGCAGGTTGGCGCGGATCTCGGGATCCTCGAGCACGTTGATCGTGTGGAAACCGACCGCGCCGGCCGCCTTCAGCACCTCGACCGTGCGGCTGGAGAACCCGCACATCGGGAACTGCGGCGTGCCCTTCATGAACAGCACGATGGGGTGGTTCTCGACTTCGGTCTTGATGCGTTCCAGTACCGCCATGACGACGCTCCAGCGAAGCGGCGCGACCGTGCCGTGCACGTCCGCGTCCGCGAAAACGGGGTTTTGCGTATTGTATGCCGCGCCGCCCGGCTTTCGCCCGCAACCTCCCGGACCAGTCTCCATGCCGATCGAACCGCGTCCCCTGCCCTGCGATCCGGCCGCCTTCGCGCCGCAGCTGTCGATCGAGGCGATCGAACGCCATCGCCGCCAGCAACAGGCGCAGCTCGACGCGGTCAACGCGATGCTGGGGGACGACGAATCCGCGGACATCGCGCTCGACGACCTGGTGCGCAGCGCGCGCGGCGCACTGGCGGCCCGTGCCGCGCAGGCCTGGAGCGACGATTTCTACTGGGCCGGCCTGCGCGCGCCGCAGGCCGACGGCGACAACCAGCCCGCAGGCGCGCTGGCAGAGGCCATCGCGAGCGCATTCGGCGACGCCCGGCGGCTGCGCGAGCGTTTCGACGAGGCGGCGCGCCAGCTCGCCGGACAGGGCTGGATCTGGCTGGTGCAGCGCCGCGATGGCCGCCTGGCGATCCTGGCGACACCGGAGTCCGCCACGCCCCTGACCGGCAGCGACACGCCGCTGCTCGCCTGCTGCCTGTGGCCGCACGCCTATGCGCACGACTACGGCGATTCGCGCGAGCGCTACCTGGCGGCGTTCTGGCAGCTGGTGGACTGGAAGGCAGTCGCCGCACGGCTGTCGTAGGAGCGGCTTCAGCCGTGACCGGCCTCCTCGTGAGGCGCTCCTGCACATGAGACGCGCCAATACCCCCCTTGTAGGAGCGGCTTCAGCCGCGACCACCGCCGGCCAGCAACGTCGGATCCGGTCGCGGCTGAAGCCGCTCCTACGGTGACCCCAGCGCGGCGAGGACCGGTGCGACCTGATCCATCCGCCCCAGCGCGGCGCCGGTTTCGCGCAGCATCCGCGCCAGTTCCGCGACGTCGTCCGCGCGCAGCGTGGCGTGGCCTACCTTGCGCCCCTCGCGCGGCTGCTTGCCGTAGTCGTGCCAGTGCCCGCCGTCCGCGCGCAGCACCGGCCCGGATTCCGGCATCGCGCCGATCCAGTTGAGCATGCACGCATGCCCGAGCATGCGCGTGTCGCCCAGCGGCAGGCCGAGCACCGCGCGCAGGTGGTTCTGGAACTGCGAGGTTTCCGCGCCCTCGATCGTCCAGTGGCCGGAGTTGTGCACGCGCGGCGCGAGTTCGTTGGCGAGCAGCGCGCCGCCGCGGCAGAACAGCTCCAGCGCGAACACGCCGACATAGTCGAGCCGCTCGGCCAGCGCGCGCGCATGCGCATGCGCCTGTGCGGCGAGTGCGGGCTCGCACGACGCCGGCGCGAGGCTTGCCGACAGCACGCCGTCGACGTGCCAGTTCTCGGTCAGCGGCCAGGTGCGGAACCCGCCGTCGCGGCCGCGTACCGCGACCACGCTCAACTCGCGCTCGAACGGCACGAAGGCCTCGAGGATCAGGCCGACCTTCGCCGCCTGCGCGCCCAATGCGTCCCACGCGGCGTCGATGTCGGCCGGCGACTTGATCCGGAACTGGCCCTTGCCGTCGTAGCCGAGCCGGCGCGTCTTGAGGATGCAGGGCGTGCCGATCGCGACGACCGCGGCATCCAGCGCCGCGCGGTCGGGCACGTCCATGAAATCCGGCACCGGGATGCCGAGTTCGCGGAACAGGCTCTTCTCGACCATGCGGTCCTGCGCGCTCGCCAGCGCGCGCGGGTTCGGGAACACCGGGATGCGCCGTGCCAGCCATTCGGCGCTCTCGGCCGGCACGTTCTCGAAATCGAATGTCGCCACGTCGACCTTCGACGCGAACTCGGCCAGCGCCGCCTCGTCGCGGTAATCGCCGACCAGCAGCGGTGCGCACTGGCCCGCGCAGGCGTCGGCGACGGTGTCCATCACCAGGAAGCGCAGGCCGAGCGGTGCGCCCGACAACGCGAGCATGCGTGCAAGCTGTCCTCCACCGAGGATGCCGACGGTCGTCATCGCACCCGGCTCAGCGACGCGGGTCGTCGTTGCCGGCGACGTCGTCGGTCTGGCGCTGGCGGAACGCGGCCAGCGCCTCGGCGATCGCGGGCTGGTCCGCCGCCAGCATCGCGGCGGCGAACAGCGCGGCATTGGTCGCGCCGGCCTGGCCGATGGCGAAGGTCGCCACCGGGATGCCGCCGGGCATCTGCACGATCGACAGCAGCGAATCGAGCCCGTTGAGCGCCTTGCTCTGCACCGGCACGCCCAGCACCGGCACCGCGGTCTTGGCCGCGAGCATGCCCGGCAGGTGCGCCGCGCCACCGGCCCCGGCGATGATCGCGCGCAGTCCGCGCTCCTGCGCGCTCGCGGCGTAATCGAACAGCACGTCCGGCGTGCGATGCGCGGACACCACCCGCACTTCGTGCGCAATGCCGAGCGATTCCAGCTTCTGCGCGGCATGCTGCATCGTGTCCCAGTCCGATCGGGACCCCATCACAACGCCGACCAGCGGCCTTTCAGGATTGGCGGACATGCTTGTTCCCGGCCCTAAAAAGACATTCTATCGATCCGGCCCGCATTTTGTAGGAGCAACCGTCTACTCCCTCCCCCGCTTGCGGGGGAGGGTTGGGGTGGGGGCGCTTTTAGCGACGAGAGCTCGGCGCTGCGCGCCTCGCACCCCCATCCCAACCCATCCGGCCCGGCGCAGCGCGCCGGGCGTTCGGCTGACCCGCGCGGCAATGCCGCGCAAGCGGGTCATCCTCACCCCCCACGATGACGCGACAGGCGATAATCCGGTCCCCAGCCCTCAGCCTCCTGCCCCCATGGACCGCAAGCTGCTCGACCTCCTCGTCTGCCCCGCGACCCGCCAGCCGCTGGCGCTGCTCGACAAGGCCGGCCTCGCCACCTTGAACGCCGCCATCGCCGCCGGCGAGGTGAAGCGCGCAGACGACGCGCCGCAGTCAGGGCCGCTGCGCGAGGCGCTGGTGACCCAAGACCATCGCCTCGTCTATCGCGTCGAGGACGGCATCCCGGTACTGCTGGTCGAGGAAGGCATTCCGACCAGCCAGGTCTCGGATTTCCCGAAAGGCCATTGATCCATCCCGCGGATTGCAGGGGCGCCTTCAGGCGCGAATGCGGCCCGGCGCCGTCGAACGGTCGGTCGCGGCTGAAGCCGCGCCTGCAGTATTGTGGGCCGGACCAGAGCGCGCCCGTCCAGCCGGAGGCTAGTTGTCCGGCCATCCGCAATCCAACGCAACCACGACTCGCCCATGCCTGACCGCACGCCGCCGACAAGCAGCCGCTTCATCCCGCCGCCGACGGAAGTTGTCGCCGAGGACGTCGCCCGCGCGCTTGCCGAAGACCTCGGCGGCGGCGACGTGACCGCCGCGCTGCTGCCCGACCGTCCGGACACCGCCTACCTGCTGTCCAAGGAGGACTCGGTGATCTGTGGCCGGCCGTGGTTCGACGCCTGCCATCGCGCACTCGATCCCGGCGTGCGCATCGACTGGCGCGTGGCCGAGGGCGATCGCGTCGCCAGCGGCACCGTGGTGGCCACGCTGGCCGGCCGCGCGCGCGCGCTGGTAACCGCCGAACGCACGTCGCTGAACTTCCTGCAGACGCTCAGCGGCACCGCAACCGTCACCGCCGCTCACGTCGACGCCGTACGCGGCACCAATACGCGGATCCTCGACACGCGCAAGACCATTCCCGGGCTGCGCCTCGCGCAGAAGTACGCGGTGCGCGTGGGCGGCGGCATCAACCATCGCATCGGCCTGTTCGACGCGGTGATGCTGAAGGAGAACCACGTGCGCGCCTTCGGCTCGATGGCCGCGGCGATCCGCGCTGCTCGCGCCGCGCAGCCCGGGCTGCCGCTGATCGTCGAGGTGGAAACGCTCGACCAACTGCGCGAGGCGCTGTCCGAGGGCTGCGACCGCATCCTGATCGACGACTTCGATACGCCGACGCGGCGCGAGGCCGTGCGCATCGCCCACGGCGTGCCGTTCGACGGACGGATTCCGCTGGAGGTCTCGGGCGGCGTCGACCTCGCCGGCCTGCGCGCGATCGCCGCGGACGGCGTGGACTGCATCTCCATCGGCGGCCTGACCAAGCACGTGCGCGCGATCGACCTGTCCCTCAAGCTCGGCCCGCCGCCAGCCCTGTAGGAGCGCCTTCAGGCGCGATGCCTTTCGTGGCTTGCGGAGGGGATCGCACCTGAAGTCGCTCCTGCAGAGGCTGGAGTGCAGTAGGCTGTTTGCAGTTTCCTCGCCCCTTTTTCCATGCCCGATTTCCCTGCCCTGATTGCCCTGATGATCGCCGGCGCCGCCGTCTACGGTTGGTGGAACGCCGCGCGCGCCGCCGCCGAGCGCGCGGTCGTGCTAGGGCGCAACGCCTGCCAGGCGGCGGGCGTGATCTGGCTCGACCAGAGCGTGCATGCGAACGGACTGCGCCTGCGGCGCCGCGCCGACGGCCGCCTCGGGCTGGAGCGCAGCTTCCGCTTCGAGTATTCGGAGGACGGGGTGCAGCGCCATGTCGGCAAACTGGTGCTGCATGGCGAGGAACTGGTGTATTTCAGCGGGCCGGCGCGGGCGACTTCGGTGGTGACGATGCACTGATCCCGGCGGGGATCGCTTTGTGTGGTCTCGCGAAACGTCAGAGGCAAAAGCTTCCGCCTTCGGCGGGTTCATTTCTTTTGATAAGCGTCAAAAGAAACGAACCAAAGAAAAACGCTTTCCCCGACAAGGCGAATCCGCGATCGGAAAGTGTGAGGGGATTTTCCGACACGGCATCCATGCCGTGGCGGAAAACGCCGCACATCCATGTGCGGCGCCCTCCGGGTCTGGAGGCTGTGTAGGCTCCCAAGGGAAACGCAGGAGAACCCCGATTTTGTCATTCCGAACGCAGTGAGGAATCTCGAACAACCAAACTTGGATTTCTCGCTACGCTCGAAATGACAATGCTTGGTTTTTTATAGGAGCGGCTTCGGCCGCGACCGGAAGCTCCACGGCGCCGGTAACAGTCGCGCCTGAAGGCGCTCCTAAATGGTTCGGCAGCCATGATGCATGGAGATCCGGGGGGCGGCGCGCATGGATGCGCACTGTTTTTCGCCACGGCATGGCTGCCGTGTCGAAAAATCCCGTCGAACTTGCCGACGGCAGGTTAGCTTCGTCGGGGAAGGCCCTTTTGATTGGTTCGTTTCTTTTGGGCCAGCAAGAGAAATGAACCCGGCCGCCAAAGGCGGACGGAAGCTGTTGCTCTTCATCGGCCAAAGACGAAAAGCGACAAGCACAGAGCGAAGATCAAAATGGATTCCTGCTTTCGCAGGAATGACAGTAATCAGCGGCCGGTATTTGGCGGCTGCTAGCTAGCGGGCGGTGGCCGGTGGTCCGTGACCGCGCAAAGCCCCTACTTGATAACCCGCAGATGCGCTCCGCGCTTCGGCGTCGAATCCTCGCCAGGCGCGTCGTCCGGCGGCGTCGGATCGTCGTCCGGCGGCTGGCCCGAAGCGACCTCTTCCGGCAGCGCCATGCCCTGTCCGGTCTCGCGCGCATAGATCGCCAGCACCGCCGACACCGGCACCACGACCGGATGGCTGACGCCGCCGAAGCGCGCGGTAAAGCGCACGCTCTCGTTGTCGAGTTCGAGCTTGGCCACCGCTCGGTCGGCGATGTTCAGCACCACGCGGCCTTCCTTCACCGTATGCGTGGGCACGCGCACGCCCGGCAGCTGGGCGTCGACCAGGATGTGCGGCGTCATCCCGTTGTCCGAGATCCACTCGTACAGCGCCCGCAGCAGGTACGGGCGGTGGCTGGTCATGGCGGGCGGGGAATCTGGCATCGGGCGTTACAGTGCCGCACAAGGCGCGCGGGAGGCAACCGCCGGCACCGCGCGAACGGGTTCCAGCGGCCGCGCGATCAGTCCGGCAGCTCGCGCAGGTTCTTCTCCTGCGGCGTCAGGCTGCGCACGAAGCCGGGATTGCGGAAGATGCGGTTTCCGTATTCCTCGATCACCTTGCCGTCCTTGGGCAGCGGCACGTCGAGCGCCGGCAGGCGCCAGATGATCGGGGCCATCGCGCAGTCGGCGAGGCTCATTTCCGGATTGAGGAAGAACTTGCTGGCCTTGAACAGCGGGATCGACGCGGTCAGCAGTTCCTTCAGGCGCTTGCGGCCGGCGTCGGCCTGCTGCTTGCCGCCGAACTGGATCGCCTGCACCTGCGGCACCCAGTCGTGTTCGATGCGCAGCATCGCCAGGCGCAGGCGCGCGCGCGACAGCGGATCGACCGGCATCAGCGGCGGATGCGGGTAGCGTTCGTCGAGGTACTCGCTGACCACGCTGGCCGCGTACAGCACCTGGTCGCGCTCGACCAGGGTCGGCACCGAGTGGTACGGGTTGAGGTCGATCAGGTCGGGCGGCGGATTCTGCGGATCGACCGGGACCAGGTCGTAGGCGACGCCCTTGGCGGCCAGCACCAGCCGCACCCGGTGGCACAGCACGTCATCGACGGACGAAAACAGGGTCATTGCATTGCGCATACGTGGACTCGCAGCCATCAACGGCCTTCTCCCGCGACCGGAATCCGCCGGTCGCACGGCGCCGGCTGCCCATCGCAACCGGTCGCCACGGTGTTCGCATTGGACGGTGCCTGGGCGGCGCGATCGCTCCACGAATCGCGCGCCTTGGGTGCCATGCCTGGCCGGATCCATTGATCCGACCCCGAATTGTAGGAGCGCCTTCGGGCGCGATCGGCGCCCGGCGCCGTCGAATCCTTGTTCGCGGCTGGAGCCGCTCCCACGGAATATGGCCAGATACTAGTGCACGTCCCTCCAGTATTCGTTCTTCAGCAGCCACGCGAGCAGCGTCAGGAACGACAGGAACAGGATCACCCACACACCGATGCCCTGGCGCTTGAGCGCAGCCGGCTCGCCGGCATATTCGAGGAACGCGGTGAGGTCGCGCACGGTCTGGTCGTACTCGGCCGAGCGCTGGGTGCCGGGCGTGGCGATCTCCAGCTTTTCGACCGGCGTCTCGCCCGTCTCCGGGTCCTGCTCGCCGAACACCGCGCGCTGCAGGCCCTGCTGCTTCCACAGCGGGTTGGGCATCGAGGCGTTGGGGAACAGCGTGTTGTTCCAGCCGAGCGGACGCGTGTCGTCGAGGTAGAACGACTTCATGTAGGTGTAGACCCAGTCGGCGCCGCGCACGCGGGTGATCAGGCTCAGGTCGGGCGGGGCCTGGCCGAACCACTTCGTCGCCTGTTCGGCCGGCATCGCAGAGACGATGTGTTCGCCGTACTTGGCGCCGGTGAGGTTGAGGTTGGCCATCACCTCGTCCTCGCTGAGGCCGAGGTCGTCGCCCAGCCGCGAGTAGCGCAGGTACTTGAGCGAATGGCAGCCGGCGCAGTAGTTCATGAACAGTTGCGCGCCGCGCTGCAGCGACGCGCGGTCGCCCAGGTCGGTGCCCGCCTGCTGCAGGCTGCCGCCGCCACCGGCGGCGAGCGCGGAGAACGACAGCAGCAACCCGCTGGCGAACGCAGCGATGCGGGTCAAGGAGGTCTTATTCATGCATCGTCACCCGATCCGGCACCGGCTTGGTCTTGTCCCAACTCGTCCACAGCGGCATCGTCAGGAAGAACAGGAAGTAGAAGGCGGTCAGGAACCGGCCGACGATCGTCTCCACCGGGTCCGTGCCCGGACCGGCGCCGATCTTGCCCAGCCAGACGAAGCTGATCGCGAACAGGCCCAGCAGCACCTTCGACAGCAGGCCGCGATAGCGGTAGGACTTCACCTTGGCGCGGTCCAGCCACGGCACCAGGAACAGGATCGCGATCGCGCCGAACATCACCAGCACGCCGCTGAGCTTGTGCGGCACCACGCGCAGCATCGCGTAGTACGGCGTGTAGTACCACACCGGCTTGATGTGCTCGGGCGTTACCAGGCGGTTGGCCTCGGTGAAGTTGTCGTGCTCGAGGAACCAGCCGCCGAACGCTGGCGCGAAGAAGATGACGAAGGCGCCGACGATCAGGAAGAAGCAGACGTAGAAGCTGTCCTTGACCGTGTAGTACGGGTGGAACGGTATGCCGTCGGCCGGCGCGCCCGATGACCAGCGGTTGCCCTTCGGACCCTTCTTGATCTCGACGCCATCGGGGTTGTTCGAGCCGACCTCGTGCAGCGCGCCGATGTGCAGCACCACCAGCAGCAGCAGCACCAGCGGCAGCGCGACCACGTGCAGGGCGAAGAAGCGGTTGAGGGTGGCGTCGCCGGGCAGGTAGTCGCCCATGATCCACTCGGTCAGGCCGTTGCCGATCACCGGGATCGCGCCGAACAGCGAGATGATCACCTTCGCGCCCCAGAACGACATCTGGCCCCACGGCAGCACGTAGCCCATGAAGGCCTCGGCCATCAGCACCAGGTAGATCAGCATGCCGAGGATCCACACCAGTTCGCGCGGCTTCTGGTACGAGCCGTACATCAGGCCGCGGAACATGTGGATGTAGACCACGATGAAGAACAGCGAGGCGCCGGTCGAGTGCATGTAGCGGATCAGCCAGCCCCACTCCACGTCGCGCATGATGTACTCGACCGAGGCGAAGGCTTCCTCCGCGCTCGGCTTGAAGTGCATCGTCAGGAAGATGCCGGTGACGATCTGGTTGACCAGCACCACGATCGACAGGACGCCGAAGATGTACCAGATGTTGAAGTTCTTCGGAGCGTAGTACTCCGACATGTGCTTGCGGTAGAAGGGCATGAAGCCCGGCGCGCGCGCGGTGAACCAGTCCCAGGCGTTGTTGGCGGTGCGTTCGATCACGTTGGCCATGTCATGCCGCTCCCGGGTCGACGCCGACGACGATGGTGTTGTCGTCCGTGAAATGGTGCGGCGGCACCAGCAGGTTGGTCGGCGCCGGCACGCCCTGGAACACGCGGCCGGCCATGTCGAACTTCGACTTGTGGCAGGGGCAGAAGTAGCCGCCCTTCCAGTTCGGGTCGAACGGCTCCGGGCGGATCTCGGCGACCATCTCCGGCGAGCAGCCCAGGTGCGTGCACAGTCCCACCAGCACGGAGATCTCCGGCTTGATCGAGCGCAGCTCCGGGCTTTCGGCCTGGATGTAGTCCGGCTGCTGGTCGGCGTTCTCGGACCTGGGGTCGCGCAGTTCGCCGTCGAGCGTGGGCAACGCGTCGAGGATGGCCTTGGAACGCTTGACGATCCAGATCGGCTGGCCGCGCCACTCGACGATCAGGCGCTGGCCTTCCTGCAGGGCGCTGATGTCCACGGTCACGGGGGCGCCCGCCAGCTGCGCGCGCGCGCTCGGGTTCCATGACTTGATGAACGGCACGGCCGCAAATCCCGCGCCGACCGCGCCGACCGCCACCGTGGTGGCGGTCAGGAACCGGCGCCGGCCCTGGTGGTCGGGTTCCCCGCTGTCGACAGGGTCGAATACCGCTTCGTTGGCCATCCGGCTCTCCGCGAAACTTTCGGTAGCTGATTGATGTGGCTGCCGCGCACCGCTCCGTCCCCGGAAGCGGACGCAAAGAACGCCGAAGTGTAACGGAACGCTGAATCCGGCGACAACGCCTGCGTCCGCGGGCACCGGAATTCCGGCCGCGGATCAGTCACTTGGGGAATCTCTCAGTTGGCGGCGAGATGCCCGCGGTAGCGTTCGGCGAGCTGGCCGACGCGGACCACGTAGCGCTGGGTCTCGCTGTAGGGCGGGACGCCCTTGTGGCGGTCCACCGCGCCCTCGCCGGCGTTGTAGCCGGCCGCGGCCAGGGTCAGGTCGTTGTTGTAGCGCTTGAGCAGCCACGACAGGTACTGGACGCCGCCGCGGATGTTCTGGCCCGGGTCGAAGGCGTTGGTGACGCCGAAGCGGGCGGCGGTGGCCGGCATCAGCTGCATCAGGCCCTGGGCGCCGACGCGCGAGAGGGCGTTGGGGTTGTAGGCGGATTCGGCGTGCATGATCGCGCGCACGATCGCCTCCTCGACCCCGAACTCGGAGGCCGCGGCCCTGATCTCGGCGGCGTAGGAGGCGGTGTTGAGCCGCACGTTGCCGAAGTTCACGCCCGGCAGCGGCGCACAGGCGTAGCAGGTTTCGAAGAAGCTGTACTGGATCGTGCGTACCGCGGTCGCGTCCGCGCCCTTCGGCCGCTGGCTGGTGTAGTGGCGCACGCCATCCTTGACGTAGGAATAGACCTGCCCCTGCTGCAGCCGGCGCGACGACTGCGCGGGCGTGGCCGAGGCCACCGTCACGGCAGCCGGGGCGGACGCGGCAGGTGCGGGGGTCGCGGTCGAGCCGGCGCCGCCCATGAAGGTCGCGGGTGGATTGTTGTGGATCGCGGCCGGGGATCCGGCCACCGTGTTGGCCGGCGAGGCGCTGCCGGCGGCCGGCAGCCAGGAAGCAGGCTTCGAGGCCTTGCCGGCCGGGGCGCTGCGGTAGTTGCTGACCGCGACGCATTTCGCGCCCTTGACCTGCTTGCTGACGTAACTGCGCACGCCGTCCGCGCCGTCGCAGCGATAGATGGTGCCGGCCCACGCGGGCGCGGCCGACGCCACAAGCGCCAGCCCGAGGATCGCGATCAGTCCCCTCCCCCCTTTCATGCGCGCAGTGTCCACCCTTGCCGCCTGTCTGCCAAGTCCTTGATTGTCAAACGGGGAGCGATTCCGGAACCGGACGCGTGACGGCTTACACTATTCCGCACATCCACAGCCATCCGGCCCGGAATCACCGCCGCGCCCCCGGAGACGCCATGCCTGAACTGCCCATCCTCGCCGACGCCGGGACTTCATCCGCGCCGGCCGCCCCGTTGCCGTCTCCAGCTGCGGCCCTGCCGGCGCGGGGAAAACTGTTCATCCAGACCCACGGCTGCCAGATGAACGAGTACGACTCGGCGAGGATGGCCGACGTGCTGGCCGCCAGCGACGGGCTGGAACTCACCGCGAACGTCGAGGAAGCCGACGTGGTGCTGGTCAACACCTGCTCGATCCGCGAGAAGGCGCAGGAAAAGGTGTTCAGCCAGCTCGGCCGCTGGCGCGTGCTCAAGGAAAGCAGGCTCAAGGCTGGCGGGCGCGAGGTGATCATCGGCGTCGGCGGCTGCGTCGCCTCGCAGGAGGGCGAGGCGATCGTGAAGCGCGCGCCCTACGTCGACCTCGTGTTCGGCCCGCAGACCCTGCACCGGCTGCCGGAGCTGATCCGCGCCCGCCGCGAGTCCAGGCGCCCGCAGGTCGACATCAGCTTCCCCGAGATCGAGAAGTTCGACCGCCTGCCCGAACCGCGCGCCGAAGGCCCGAGCGCATTCGTGTCGATCATGGAGGGCTGCTCCAAGTACTGCAGCTTCTGCGTGGTGCCCTACACCCGCGGCACCGAGATCAGCCGCCCGTTCGAGGACGTGCTGGTGGAGGTGGTGCGCCTGTCCGCGCAGGGCGTGCGCGAGGTGAACCTGCTGGGGCAGAACGTCAACGCCTACCGCGGCGCGATGGACGGCACCGAGGAGTTCGCCGACCTCGGCCTGCTGATCCGCACCATCGCCGAGATCGACGGCATCGACCGCATCCGCTTCACCACCTCGCATCCGCTGGAGTTCAGCGATTCGCTGGTCGATGCCTACCGCGACGTGCCGCAGCTGGCCAACTACCTGCACCTGCCGGTGCAGTCGGGCAGCGACCGCATCCTCGCGGCGATGAAGCGCGGCTACACCGCGATCGAGTTCAAGCAGAAGATCCGCAAGCTGCGTGCGGTGCGCCCGGACATTTCGATCAGCTCGGACTTCATCGTCGGCTTCCCGGGCGAGACCGATGCGGATTTCGAGAAGACGATGAAGCTGATCGAGGACGTGGGCTTCGACCAGTCGTTCTCCTTCATCTACTCGCGCCGCCCGGGCACGCCGGCGGCCGATCTTCCCGACGACGTGTCGGACGAGGTCAAGCACGCGCGGCTGTCGCGGCTGCAGGCGCACATCAATGCGCATGCGGCCGGGATCTCGCGGGCGATGGTCGGCAGCGTGCAGACCGTGCTCGTGGAAGGCCCGTCGCGGAAGAACCCGGACGAGCTGACCGGCAAGACCGAGAACATGCGCTCGGTGAATTTCCCGGCGCCGGCGCGGCTGGTCGGGCGGTTCGTCGACGTGGTGATTACGGAAGCGATGAGCAACTCGCTGCGCGGGCGGGTGGCGGGGATCGACGGGGGCGGCTGAGCCCCTTCGCGATGCGGCGGGTTGAAACCCGCCCTATGGGGCGATGCGGCGGGTCGAGACCCGCCCTATGGGCTGTAGGAGCGGCTTCAGCCGCGACCGGGCGTTCGACGCCGGCCATGGGTCGCGCCTGAAGGCGCTCCTACAACGGTTCATGACGTTCAGGGCCGCTCGCGCCGCCACAGTGTGCGGCCTTGCGCGCCTTCGAGCACCCACCAGCGGCCATCGGGCGAGACCGCCACGGCCTGCTCCACGCCGGCGCCCGCAGGCAGGTGTACGCCGGACAGGCGTTCGGCCAGGTCCGCCGCGGCGGGATGGACCGGCTGCAGCGTCGCGCGCCCGAATGGCGCACCGGGGTCGGATTCGGAATCGGTGATGCCTTCGGGCATCGGCGCGAGGTTCTCGTCCACGATGCCGCACTGCGCATCGAGCCACACCTGCCGGCGCAGGATGCCGACGCCGTCGGAGTGCGTGTAGCCCGCGACCACCGCGCCGGCGTCGTCGATCGCGAACAGGCGATCGGCCTCCACGCCTTCCGCGCGGCATGCCAGCGCGCCGTCGCGCCACAGCTGCGGCGCGTCCGCGATCACCCAGATCGCGCCATCCGGCGCGAAGCCGACATCGCCGACCCAGCTTCCGATCGCGAGACGGCGCGCTTCGCCATCGTTGTCGAGGTCCGACAGGCGCACCTCCTCGCCGGCCGCCCACGCCAGGCGCGGGCGCGCGGGATCGAAGGCCACCGCGCCGGCGCCCTGCAGCGGGCGCGGATCGACCAGGTCCGGCACCGGCGCCGGCGCCTCGGCCGGTGACTTGCCGCGCTTCGGCGCGTTCGCGTCGCCCGCGCCGCGGTCGGTGTCCGCGCCGCACGCGGCCAGCGCGAGCGCGCAGGACGCCGCGAGCACGCACCATTTCGCCGACGCGGATGCGCCGGTTCGCCAATCAGGAAGTTTCATGCGCGGGGATTGTGCCAGATGCTTGTCAGCGCTCACGGCTGCTGGCCGATCCCCATGCGGTCCCACACGCCCTCGAGTCCGTCTCGGTTGTGGGTGTTGACGAAGCCGCCGGCGTCGCCGGCGCCGAAACCGGGGTGGTACTCCACGTGCGGACGATCCGGGCTGCGCCAGCGTCCGCCCCAGGTGAGCCCCTGGCTTTCGGCGATCTCGCCGTAGCGCGTCCAGTTGCCGTTCTCCGGCCACGACGGCTGGCCGTTCGCCGTGCTGAACACCACGTCCGCGCCGAGGCCGTAGTTGTGCCACGACTGCCCGCCGCGCGCATTGGTGACGCGCGCGCCCGGCGCCGTGCGTCCCTGCGCGTACAGCTGGTCCTGGTGCGCGAAGGTGCGGTAGACGAGGTCCATCTGCATCGCCATGCCTTCCTGCCGCGCGCGCACCAGCGTGTCCTTCACCCGGTCGGCGAAGTCCTGGTTGACGTTGGCGTCGTCGAGCCGGCCGCGGCGGTCGGCCGGGTGCAGGTCGAGCAGCGTCGTCAGTTCGCCGTTGATGGTCTCGCGCAGCTGTACGCGCGCGCCGAGGTCGGTGTAGACGTTGCGCGCCTGTTCCTCGCCGTCGAGCTGCACCACGCCGTTGTTGGCGATCGTGCCGGCGCGCTGGCCGCTGGCGTCGAGCAGGGCGCCGTTGTCGATCGTGTAGGTCTGGCCGTCGATGGTCAGCGTGCCGGCGTCGGGCGAAACCAGCGAATGCGCGGCGGCGGGATCCGCGCCGAGGTCCTGCGCGATGCGGCCTTCGACGTAGGCGGCGGTCGCCGCGTTCGGCGCGGCCATGAAGTCGTCCAGCGCCTGCACCTTCTGCTCGTCGGTCAGCGCGTAGCAGTTCAGGTTGGCGCTCAGCCGGTCGAGCGCCTGCAGCGCCTGCGGGTTGTTCGCCAGTTCGGTGCGGATCTCCTGTTCGCGCCGGCTGGCGGCGGTGTCAGTGGCCCGGGCCAGCGAATCGGACAGAGAGACGCTGTCCGCGCCGGTTGAATCGATGCCGTTGCTGCCGTCGGTCGTCATCGCGGGTCTCCATGAACGCAGGCGCCGCGCACGGCGATGGCCATGCCGACGCGACAAGTCCAGAGGTATAGCCGCGCGCGCGAGCGGCGACAGCTGGGGACAACCCCAGCTATCGCGCCTTCGTGCGCGAAAACGTGACGCCCGCACGCGCGAATGGACAATCGCGCAGCAAGCCATGGGGCCATTTCCCCCGTGGGAGCGCCCTTGGGCGCGATGTCGGGCGATTGTCAAAAAGCATCGCGCCCAAGGGCGCTCCCACAGCGATCGGCTCGTGCTGCAAGCAACGGCGAATGGCTCGAAGGGACTCAACTGGGCGCGGGCCGTCGCCTCAGTCCAGTCGCTTGCGGAAGCGCAGGATCGCCGCCGTCATCGCCACCGCGGTGAACGCGGCCAGCGCCAGCACGTCGGGCCACAGCTCGGGCAGGCTGGCGCCGCGCAGCATCACGCCGCGGATCATGCGCATGAAGTGCGTCAGCGGCAGCAGTTCGGCGATCCACTGCACCACCCGCGGCATGCCCGCGAACGGGAACATGAACCCCGACAGCAGGATCGAGGGCAGGAACACGAAGAACGTCATCTGCATGGCCTGGAACTGCGAGCGAGCGCGCGTGGAGATCAGCAGCCCCAGCGCCAGGTTGGCCAGGATCAGCAGCATGGCCGCGAGGTAGACGTCGAGCACGCTGCCGGCGATCGGCACCCGGAACAGCCACGTCCCCAGCGCCAGCACCACCGTGGTCTGGACCAGGCCGATGGCGACGTAGGGCGCGACTTTGCCGACCATCAGCTCGGCGCTGCTGACCGGCGTTGCGATCAGCAGCTCCATGTTGCCGCGCTCGCGCTCGCGGACGATGGCCACGCCGGTGAACAGCACCATCGTCATGGTCAGGATCACGCCGATCAGGCCGGGCACGATGTTCACCGCCGAGCGCCGCTCCGGGTTGTAGAAGCTGACGACGCCGATCTGGCCGTGGCCGAGGCCAAGCGGGCGGACGTTGGCGGTTGGCGTCGTGTCCAGCGGCAGTTGCGCGAGCTGGATCGCCGCGCTCTGCACGACGGTGTCGCTGCCGTCGACCAGCACCTGTACCGCCTCGCGGCCGTCGAAGCGGCGGGCCTCGAAGTCCGGCGGAATCACCACGCCGACGCTGATCTCGCCGCGGCGCAGCCGGTCCATCAGCGCCTGCGGCGCGGTCGCGGACACGCGCGGCGAGATCACCCCGGTCGCGACCATGTCCATGACCAGCGCGCGCGACGCGCCGGTGTTGGCCATGTCGGCGACGCCGGCGGACAGGCCGCGCAGGTTGAGGTTGATCGCGTAGCCGAACAGCACCAGTTGCATCACCGGGATGCCGACGATCATCGCCAGCGTGATCCGGTCGCGGCGCATCTGCCGCAGCTCCTTGACCGTCACCGCGAACAGGCGGCGCAGGTTCATGCCGCCTCCTCGCGCCGCGCCCGGCCGCGGGTGGCGGACACGAAGACGTCCTCGAGGTTGGGTTCGCCCGGCGTGACGTCGGCTTCGAGGCTCGCGCCGCGCAGCGCGTCGCGCAGCCGCGCGGCGGCGGCGTGGTTGCCGGCGGTCAGCACGCGCAATGCGTTGCCGACCTGCGCGACGCTGAGCACGCCCGGCAGGTCGACCAGCGCCTGCTGCGCCCGGCGCGGCTGCGCGGCCCGCACCACCACGCTGCGTCCGGCGAGCGCGCCGGTCAGTTCGGCGGGCGTGCCGTCGGCGACCAGCGCGCCCTGGTCGAGGATCGCGATGCGGTGGCAGCGCTCGGCCTCGTCCATGTAGTGGGTGGAGACGAGGATCGTGGTGCCGTCGTCGGCGAGGTCGAACAGCTTCTCCCAGAAGTCGCGGCGCGACTCGGGATCGACCGCGCTGGTCGGCTCGTCCAGGAACAAGAGCTCAGGTTCATGGATCACCGCGCCGGCCAGCGCGAGGCGCTGCTTCTGGCCGCCGCTCATGGTGCCTGCCAGCTGCTTCTGGCGGTCGGCGAAGTGGTACAGCCCGACCAGTTCGTCGACGCGCTCGCGCGTCCGGCTGCGCGACAGGCCGTAGACGGCGGCGAGGAATTCGAGGTTCTCGCGCACCGTCAGGTCCTCGAACAGCGAGAACTTCTGCGTCATGTAGCCGATGCGCGTGCGCAGGGCATCGGCTTCGTCGGGAATCTTGAGGCCGAGCACCTCGATCTCGCCGGCCGTGGGCGTGAGCAGGCCGCACAGCATCCGGATCGTGGTCGACTTGCCCGAGCCGTTGGGGCCGAGGAAGCCGTAGACGTGGGCGCGCGGCACGGTGAGGTCGACGTGGTCGACCGCGGCCAGCGCGCCGAAGCGCTTGACCAGGCCGCGGGCACGGATGGCGGTGGCGTCATCGCCCGCCATTGCGACCACCGCCGTCTTCTACGCGACGACCCGGCATTGCCCGAGGCCATTGCACCATCGTCCGCCGGAACCAAAATCCCGTCATTCCCGCGAAAGCGGGAATCCATTTTGATTTTTGCACTGCGTGGACAGGAAGCACGCGAAGACTGCTTCCTTTCCGAAAGCGAAAATGGATTCCCGCTTTCGCGGGAATGACGGACGGATTGCCGCACTTCATCGATCGAACTCCACCCGCAGCGGCAGCCCCGCCGGCAGGTCGGCCACGCCTTCGCCCTCCAGCTGCACTTCGGTCAGGTAGCTCAGGCGCGCGGCGTCCTCGCCGCTGAGTGCGTAGTACGGGGTGAACGTCGGCTCGCTGCGGATCATGCGCACGCGGCCGACATGGCTGCGTTCGCCGTCGGCGCCGACCAGCACCGTCGCGCCGTCGCCGACCTCGATGCCCGCGCGCAACGGCTCGGGCACGTACACGCGCGCGTAGGGCGCATCGCCGACCAGCAGCACCGCCAGCGGCGCGCCGACCGGCGCTTCGTCGCCGAGGCGGTACGGCAGGCTTTCGACGCGTCCGGCGCGCGGCGCGACCAGGTCGAGCTTGCCGGTCGTCGCCGACTGCGCGCGCTGCTGCGCTTCGGCGGCGGCGAGCGCGGCCTCGGCCTGCGCGATCTGCTCGGGGCGCACGCCGTTGTCCAGTTCGGCCAGCGCGGCCCGTGCGGCGGCGACCTGCGCGTCGGCATTGCCGGCGGCGGCGCGCGCGCGATCGACTTCCGCCGCGGCGACGAGCCGGCGCGCGCCCAGCGGCTGCAGCCGCGCGTAGTAGGCGCGCGCGTCGCGCGCCTGGGCCTGCGCGGCGGCAAGGTTCGCGCGCGCCTGGTCGATGTCCTCGCTGCGCGCGCCGTTGCGCAGTTCCGCCAGCGCCTCGCGCTGGCGGGCGACGTCGGCCGCGGCCGCGGCAAGCTGCGCATCGCCGCGCGTCTGTTCGAGGCTGAGGATGCGCGCGCCGGCCTCGACGCGCTCGCCCTCGCGCACTGCGATGTCGACGATGCGCTCGGCTGCCGGCGCCGGCAGCGCGATGCGGTCGTACTCCAGCGTGCCGAGCGCGTGCGGCGGATCCCGGCCGCACGCCGCCAGCGCCAGCGCGCAGGCCAGGCACGACAGGGCGCGCAGGTCGGGCATCTTCATCGTTCCAGCTCCAGGCCGCGGTCGAGCAGGGTCAGGGTGTGCCGGCGCAGCGATTCGTAGTCCAGGTCGCGCGCGTCGAACAGCGCCCGCCAGATCGGCGCGCCGGCGGCGGGGAACAGCGTCAGCCCGACCAGCGACACCATCAGCAGCCGCGGATCGAGATCCGGGTTCAACCGCCCCTGCGCCTGCGCCTGCGCGAAACGCCCCGCCATCATCACCGGCAGGCGCGGACCGATCGTGTGCAGCATCACGTCGCGCAGGGCGCCACCCTCGGACAGCACCTCGCGCACCCACAGCGACGGCAGCCACGGATGCTGTGCCACGATCCCGCCGATGCCGGCGACGAATCCCGCCACCAGCGCAGCGATGTCGTCGCCGGCGTCCTGCAGGCGCGACTGCATCGCGCCCAGCACCGGGAGGATGCGTTCGTCGACCGCGGCCTGGCGCAGCTGCGCCTTGTCGCCGAAGTAGTAATGCAGCATCGCGGGCGTGGCGCCGGCCTCCTTCGCGATGTCCCGGAACGAGGTCGCGGCAATGCCCCGGCGGACGTAGCAGGCCAGCGCCGCGTCGAGCAACCGGCCGCGCAGGTCGGGCGAATCGCCGCGCGGTCGGCCGCGCATCCGCTGTTTCCCGGACGACCCGGGGGAGGCTGCGGCATCGCGTGCCGTTGTCTTGCGAGGAGGTGTCGGCATGGTCATATGTGTATTTAATTCATTCATTAATTAAATTTCAAGTGCTGCCTGTAATTGGCCCATCCGTACTCGCAGGAGCTGCGAAAGCCGCGAAACACGTGTCCGACCCGCCCGGCAAGCGATCGCGCCTGAAGGCGCTCCCACGATTTGCGGGCCGCGGCAATTGCCTTGGCTTCATCGGAATCGGGAACCCCCACCCGGGATCGCCGGCGCCCGCGCCTACAATCGTCGCCATGAGCCCCCTTCCCCAGCGCGATTTCACCCTCGACCCGCCCGATACCGAGCGCCTGGCCAACCTCGCCGGGCCGTTCGACGGGCACCTGCGCCAGATCGAACTGCGGCTCGGCGTCGAGATCGCCAACCGCGGCAACGTGTTCCGCGTGAGCGGCCGCGACGAGAAGGAGCTGGCGCAGGTCGAGCAGTTGCTGCGCGCGCTCTACGACGAGGCGGCGACCGAGATCTTCGACAGCAACGCGATCAACCTGCGCCTGAACCAGGCCAACCTCGAGCGCGACGACGAACTCACGCCCCAGGACGTCGCGATCCGGGTCAAGCGCGGCACCATCCGCGGCCGCGGCGCCAACCAGGCGAAGTACCTGCACGCGATCGCCACCCACGACATCAACTTCGGCATCGGCCCCGCCGGTACCGGCAAGACCTTCCTCGCGGTGGCGATGGCGGTCGAGGCGCTCAACGAATCGCGCGTGCAGCGGCTGGTGCTGGTGCGCCCGGCGGTGGAAGCCGGGGAGAAGCTCGGCTTCCTGCCCGGCGACCTCAGCCAGAAGGTCGATCCCTACCTGCGCCCGCTGTACGACGCGCTGTACGAGATGCTCGGCGTGGAGAAGGTGGTCAAGCTGCTGGAGAAGAATGTCATCGAGATCGCGCCGCTGGCCTACATGCGCGGGCGCACGCTCAACGATGCCTTCGTGATCCTCGACGAGGCGCAGAACACCACCATCGAGCAGATGAAGATGTTCCTGACGCGCCTGGGCTTCGGCAGCACCGCGGTGGTCACCGGCGACATGACCCAGATCGACCTGCCCAAGCACGTGAAGTCCGGCCTGCGCGACGCGATCGACGTGCTGCGCGACGTCGAAGGCGTCAGCTTCACCTTCTTCGAGGCGCGCGACGTGGTCCGCCACCCGCTGGTCGCGCGCATCGTCAGCGCCTACGACCGCCGCGACGCAACGGATGCGCAGACCGGCCCGGCCTAGGTAGGATGTGCCGGCCGGGCGCGGGGAGCGCCCGCCAACCGGAACCCTGCCATGCGCGGACGCTGCGTTGCCTGCCTGCTCGCCCTGTCCGTGGCGTTCCCACCCGCGTCCGCCCGCGATGCGCCGAAACAGCCCTTCATCGCGCGCACGCACGTGGTCGCGCCGCTCAAGGTCGGCGACTTCGTGCTGGAAGGCACGCGCTACGATCCCGCCAACAAGTTCGCCGGCGTCGCGATCCGCTACTTCCTGCCTGGGCAGGAGGAAGCGCGAATCGACCTGTTCGTGTACCCGCACGGGCAGGGCGACAGCGAAGATGCGCTGGACCACGGCATGCGGGATTTCCGCGCGACGCTTGAAGCCGCCGAGCAGGCGGGCTACTACCGCGGCCTGACCGTGGCCGACGCGGTCGAGTTCGACATCCCGTTGCCTTCGGCGCTGCCGGACACGGCGGAGCCCGCGGAAACGGCAGCGGAACCACCCATCGCCGCGACTGCCGGCCCCGATCCCGCCGAGGTCGGGCGGATCGCGATGCTGGCCGAACTGCTTGGAGAGGGCCGCCACGTCGACGGCCGCATGATCGAACTGGTCTATGACTACCCGGGCCAGGCCGAAGGCGAGTGGCTGCCGATGCATTCGCGCGGCTACCTGCTCTACCGCCACCTGTACTTCTTCAAGGGCCGCATCAGCGCCGCCCGTTCGCGGATCGATGCGGCCACATTCGCGGCGCTCGCCGACCGCGCGATGCGCGAGCTGGTACCCGCCGTGCAGGCCTACAACATCGGCGGTTGCGGCGACACCACGATCACCGTCGACAGCAACCTGTCGGCCGAGGATGTCGCGGACATGTTCATGCGCCAGCTTGTCGCGGCACAGACGCGCAGCGAGGCCAGCAACTGCCACGCCGAGCCGGACCCTGCCGAACTGGCGGCGCTGGCGGAAGGCGCAGAGGTCGTGGCGATCGAATACGCGCCGGGAGACTGGGGCGGGAACTGAACGGGCTTCGTACCAGGCCGTTTCCACGCCGCCGCCATCGGCTCGCGGGTAGACTGGCGCCATGACCAAGGGCCCGATCCGCCTCGACGTCGCCATCGGCTACGCGGTCCCGCGCAAGGGACTGCCTTCGGCGGTGTCGTTCCGCAAATGGACGGCAGCGGCGCTGGCGGGGCGCATCCGCGAGGCCGATCTCGCCATCCGCATCGTCGGCGCGAAGGAAGGCCGCGCGCTCAACCGCCACTACCGCGGCAGGGACTACGCCACCAACGTGCTCAGCTTCCCGGCCGAACTGCCGGAGGGCCTGCCCGAGGGCGTGAAACTGCCGCTGCTGGGCGATCTCGTCATCTGCGCGCCGGTGGTCGCACGCGAGGCGCGCGAGCAGGGCAAGCCGCTCAGCGCCCACTACGCGCACCTGACCGTCCACGGCGTGCTGCACCTGCTGGGCTGGGACCACGACGACGAACGCGAGGCCGATGCGATGGAACAGCTCGAACGCGAGATCCTCGCCGGACTGGGCGTCGCCGATCCCTATCCCGACCCCGGCGAGCCATGAAGTTCGACGACCTGTTCACCAGCCGCGAACCGCGCTTCTCGCTCGGGGTCGAAGTGGTGTCCGGCCGCCACTACCTCGCCATCCCCGTCTCCAACCGCCTGGTCGATTACGAGGAGTACTACGCGATCGACCTCGCGGACTTCGAGCGCTATCGCCGCGATCCCGCCAGCGCGGCGCCGTTCCTCGGGCGCTGCCGTCGCCGCGAGGCGGACGAACTGCTGATCCTGAAGCCCGGCCCCGACCGCGGCGTCCCCGCCTGAGCGCCGCCCCGGACCCGGCTGGGCATCGTTCACGCCGGCGCGGTAGACTCTCCCGGCCGCCCCATGCGGCCTCTTGCGAATCAGATACTTACTGCAATGTCCGAGGACGACAGTAGCAGCGCCCCCGAAACCCCGGAACGACGGCGCACCTGGCTGGAGCGGCTCAGCTCCGCGATTTCCGGCGAACCCAGCACCCGCGACGACCTGGTCGAGCTGCTGCGCGACACCCATTCCGACGGCCTGATCGAGGCCGATACCCTGCGGATGATGGAGGGCGCGCTGGCCGTGTCCGACATGACCGTGGGCGACGTGATGGTGTCGCGTTCGCAGATGGTGGCGCTGTCGGCCGAGGCGAAGTTCCTCGACCTGATGAAGCAGGTGGTCGAGTCCGGCCACTCGCGCTTCCCGGTGCACGGCGAGGACAAGGACGAGATCCTCGGCATCCTGCTGGCCAAGGACCTGCTGCGCGGCGTGGTCGCCGACAACGGGCCAGGCTCGATCCATGCGCTGGTGCGCCCGGCGGTGCTGATCCCGGAATCGAAGAAGCTCAATGTGCTGCTGCGCGAGTTCCGCCAGTCGCGCAACCACATGGCGATCGTGATCGACGAGTACGGCGGCGTCGCGGGCTTGGTCACCATCGAGGACGTGCTGGAGGAGATCGTCGGCGAGATCGACGACGAGCACGACGACGCCGAGGACCCGGACGCACTGATCGCGGCACAGGCCGACGGCCAGTACGTGGTCGATGCGCTGACGCCGATCGCCGACTTCAACGAGCGCTTCGGCGCCGATTTCGACGACGACGAGTACGACACCATCGGCGGCCTGGTCACCGCGGCGATCGGACACCTGCCGGAAGCCGGCGAGGAACTGGCGCTCGGCCGCTTCGGCTTCCGCGTCGCACGCGCGGACGCGCGGCGGCTGCATGCGCTGCATGTGAGCGTGCATGCAGACCATGCGGCGGACTGAGGCTCCCTCCCCCGCGTGCGGGGGAGGGCTGGGGTGGGGGCCCGGTACCCGATGCGCCACCAGCTCGCTCCCATCCCAACCTTCCCCCGCAAGCGGGGGAAGGGGCCTGGTCAGAGCACTCATACTCGTCCTCTTGCTGGCCGCCTTTCCCGCCGTCGCACAGCCGCGCATCGGCGTCGCCACCATGCAGCCCGGCGAAATCTTCTTCGAGCGCTTCGGCCACAACGCGATCGTCGTCGACGATCCGGCGTTCGCCGAGCCGGTGTCCTACAACTTCGGCTACTTCGACATGGACGAGCCGGACTTCGTCGGCCGCTTCGTGCGCGGCGACATGCGCTACCGGCTGGTCGCGCTGCCGCTGTCGCAGGACATGGCCTACTACCGCGAGGTCGGGCGCGGCGTCTCGGTGCAGTGGCTCGATCTGGACGACGACGAAGCCGGCCGGCTGGCCGCGGCGCTGGCGGACAACGCGCGCCCGGAGAACGCGGTCTACCGCTACGACTACTTCACCGACAACTGCTCCACGCGCGTGCGCGATGCGCTCGACGCCGCGCTCGGCGGCACGCTGCGGCGCCAGCTCGCCGGACGCTCGCGCGGCAATACCTTCCGCGGCGAGGCGGTGCGGCTGGCCTCGCCCGCGCCGTGGATGTGGCTCGGCTTCGACCTCGGCCTCGGGCCTGCCTCCGACAAACCCAACGCGCTGTGGCAGGACGCCTTCGTGCCGATGCGGCTGGCCGATGCGCTCGCCGGTGTCCGCCGCGACGACGGGCGCCCCCTCGTGACGGGCACCGAACAGCTGCTGCCGCACCGGCTGCCGCCGGAACCGCCGGAAGCGCCGCGCCCGTGGTGGCCATGGCTGCTGGCAGGACTCGCGATCGCGGGCGCGTTGCGCGCCCTCGGCCAGCGCCGTCCCGCCACGCTGGCCGCGATCGCGCTGCCGTTCTGGACGCTGTGCGGCGTGCTCGGCCTCTTGATGCTCTACCTGTGGGGCTTCACCGAACATCGCTTCGCGTGGGCGAACCAGAACCTGCTGCTGCTGTCGCCGCTGTGCCTGCTGCTTTGGCCGGGCGGCTGGCGGATCGCGCGCGGTCGCGCGCCCGACGCCGTATTCCGGGCGATCACCTGGCTGGTCGCGTTCGGCGCCGTCGTTGCGCTGTTCCTGCACTGGCTGCCGGTCGTGCCGCAGCGCAACGCGCACTGGATCTGCCTGCTGCTGCCGATCCATGCCGCGCTGGCGTGGGCGTTCGGATACGGATCACGGCTGTCATCCCGAACGCAGTGAGGGATCCCGCAGCGGCATTGCAGAAGCACGGGCGAGATCCCTCACTGCGTTCGGGATGACACGGTCGGGGAATGCACGGGCATCCGGGTTGCAGACGCGCGCTGCATACGTATGCACGCATGACACGCACGGTCGCTGTGACATCATCGATCCCGACACCGGGAGAGAGGACACCGCCGATGCCGCTTCGCATCATCCCCGCGCTCGCCGTGCTGCTGTGCGCCGCGGCAGCGCCCGCACGGGCCGCCTCGCCGCCGCCGAAGGCGCAGGCCTGTTCGCCCGGCAACTTGCTGTGCGTCGAGCTCACCGTCGACAACGACGGCCGCCCGTCATATTCGGTGTTGCGCGACGGTCGCGTGGTGATCGCCCCGTCGCGGCTGGGCATGATGTTCACCGACGTGCCGAAGTTCGAGCGCAACCTCGAGATCGCGGCACAGAAGCGAAGCGACTTCGACGAGACCTGGGAGCAGCCCTGGGGCGAGCGCCGGGAGATCCGCAACCACTACAGCGAACTCACCGTCACCCTGCGCGAGCGCAGCGGTCCGAAGCGCGACTTCGACGTGGTGTTCCGCCTCTACGACGACGGGCTCGGCTTCCGCTACGACTTCCGCAGGCAACCCGGGCTGGAGCGGCTGAACATCGCCGAGGAGTTGACCGAGTTCACCCTCGCCGAGGACGCTACCGCGTGGTGGATCCCCGCCTTCGAGTGGAACCGCGAGGAATACCTCTACCACACCACGCCGCTGCAGGAAGTCGGCGACGCGCAGACACCGATCACGCTGCGTACCGGCAACGGCCTGCACGTCTCGATCCACGAGGCCGCCCTAGTCGACTACTCGGGCATGAACCTGAGCCGCGTCGACGGCCGCAAGCTCAAGGCCGCGCTGACGCCCGGCAGCGGCACGGCCGCGAAGGTGTCCGTCGCCACGCCGTTCCATACCCCCTGGCGCACGCTGCAGATCGCGCAGCGCGCCGGCGACCTGGTCGAGTCGTCGCTGATCCTCAACCTCAACGAGCCCAACGCACTCGGCGACGTGTCCTGGGTCAAGCCGATGAAGTACGTCGGCGTGTGGTGGGAAATGCACATGGACCTGAAGACCTGGTCCTCCGGCCCGAAGCACGGCGCCACCAACGAGAACGTGCGCAGGCACATCGACTTCGCCGCCGAGCACGGCTTCGGCGGCGTGCTGGTGGAGGGCTGGAACCTCGGCTGGGACGGCGACTGGTTCGGCAACGGCGAGGATTTCAGCTTCACCCAGCCGTACCCCGACTTCGACCTGCCGGCGTTGAGCGAGTACGCACGCGGCAAGGGCGTGGTGCTGATCGGCCACCACGAGACCTCCGGCAATGCCGCGCACTACGAGTCGCAGCTCGGCGCCGCCTTCGACCTGTATCGCCGCGTCGGCGTGCCCGCGATCAAGACCGGCTACGTCGCCGACGCCGGCCAGGCCAAGGTGCGCGACGGGGACGGCAACATCGTCTACGCCTGGCACGAAGGCCAGGACATGGCCAACCACCACCTGAAGGTGGTGACGGAAGCCGCGAAGCGCCACATCGCCGTCAACCCGCACGAGCCGGTGAAGGACACCGGCCTGCGCCGCACCTGGCCCAACTGGATCACGCGCGAAGGCGCGCGCGGCATGGAGTTCAGCGCCTGGGGCCAGCCGGGCAACCCGCCAGAGCACGAGGCCAACCTCGTGTTCACGCGCCTGCTCGCCGGGCCGATGGACTACACGCCCGGCATCTTCGGCATGAAGACGCGTTCGTCCGGCGGTATCGAGACCACCTGGGCCAAGCAGCTGGCGCTGTACGTGGTGATCTACAGCCCGCTGCAGATGGCCGCCGACCTGCTCGACAACTACGAGAAGAATCCCGGCCCGTTCCAGTTCATCAAGGACGTACCGGTGGACTGGGAGACCACGCGCGTGCTGGGCGGCGAGATCGGCGACCATGTGACTATCGCGCGCAAGGAGCGCGGTGGCGAGAACTGGTACCTGGGTTCGCTGACCGACGAGGAGGCGCGCACGCTCGAGGTGCCGCTGGCGTTCCTCGACGAGGGGCGCAGCTACACCGCCGAGATCTATCGCGACGGTGACGATGCGGATTACCGCAAGAAGCGCGAGGACATCGTCATCGAGACGCGCGAGGTGACCCGCACCGACACGCTGACCCTGCGCCTCGCGCCGGGCGGCGGGCAGGCGATCCGGTTCGTGGCGCGGTAAGTCCTTCGGCGAAACCCGGGGCTTCAAGGATTGCGGGCTTCAGAAGGAAACCTTCCGGCAGTCTCGAAGCTCCGTCATCCCCGCGAAGGCAGGAAGCGCTTTTCAACAGCGCCAAGCGCTGGCCATCCAGTGTCTACAATCCTCCGGAGCGCAAAGACACCGGGTTCCCGTCTTCGCGGGAATGACGCTTCCCCTGCCGGCCACCTGTACGGGGATGCCGACTCCCCTGCCGACCCGGGGTATTTCCCCGCACCGCTGAACCCCGCATCGGCGGCGATGACGATGCGGCTTGCCGCACGGAGGCGGCTGGCGCAGGATGCGCGCCATGGACGATTCCGCCGCGGCCCATCCCCCGAACCCCGCCTGCGTCGTCAACTGCGCGGTCTACGCGAAGGACGGCACGCGGCGCGACATCATGCTCGACGCGATCAGCGAGGTGCTCGCGCACGACGACGGCAGCTTCGTCTGGATCGGCCTGTACGAGCCGGACGACACGATCCTCGAGAAGCTGCAGGAGGAGTTCGGCCTGCACGACCTCGCGATCGAGGATGCGCACAACGCGCACCAGCGGCCCAAGGTCGAGACCTACGGCAACTCGCTGTTCCTCGTCGCCAGCACCGCGCAGTTCGTCGAGCAGACCATCGCCTACGGCGAAACCCACGTCTTCTTCGGCCCGCGCTACCTGGTCACGGTACGGCACGGCGCCTCGCTGTCCTATGCCCCGGCGCGCGCGCGCGTGGAGCGTGAACCGGAGCTGCTTGCGCTAGGCCCGTCCTACGGCCTGTACGCGGTGCTCGATGCGATCGTCGACAACTACCTGCCGATCGTCGGCGAGTTCAAGGCGACGCTGCTGGCGCTGGAGAAGGACATCGTCAGCGAATCCTTCGAACGCGCCACCGTGATCCGCCTGTACGACCTCAAGCGCGAGCTGACCTACATGCGCGTCAACGTGACGCCGATGCAGGACATGCTGTCGCAGCTGGTCCGCAGCAGCAGTCCGCTGATCCCCGAGGAAGTGCGGCTGTACCTGCGCGACGTGCTCGACCATTCCGTGCGCATCAACGAGACCATCGACGTGCTGCGCGACATGCTCGGCACCGCCCTCGCCGTCAACCAGGCGCTGGTCACCCAGACCCAGGGCGAGGTGGTGAAGAGGCTGGCCGGCTGGGCCGCCCTGCTCGCGGCGCCGACCCTGATCGCCAGCTGGTACGGCATGAATTTCGACGGCATGCCGGAACTGCGCGGCCGCTACAGCTACGCGGTGCTGATCGGCGTGGTCGCGGCGGTGGTCGGCCTGCTCTACGCCTACCTGAAGAAGGTGCGCTGGCTGTAGCCACCTGCTCCCGGCAACCGGCTTCCGCTCCTCCACGTGGGAGCGGCCTCGGCCGCGATTCGGGAGCCCGACAGCGCCCTCCCGAGGAGCATCGCGCGCGAGCGCGCTCCCACGCGCTCCGCGTCGCCACCCGCTTCGAGGCATTCCAAGCCCGTCCACGGCGATGATCGACCTTGGTCCCATTGACGATGCGCACCGTCGGCGCGACCCTTGGCGCACCCCGGGGCCGGAGATCTTCCATGAAAGGCATCGTCAACCACGTGATCTGGGGCATCGTCGCCCTGATCGGCGCCTGCTGCCTGGGCGTGCTCGCGCTGCGCCATGGCGAACAGATCAACGCGCTGTGGATCGTGGTCGCGGCGATCTCGATCTACCTCGTCGCCTACCGCTACTACAGCCTGTTCATCGCGAAGAACGTGCTGGGACTCGATCCCACCCGGGCGACGCCGGCGCACGTGCACAACGACGGCCTCGACTACGTCCCCACCAACAAGCAGGTCCTGTTCGGCCACCACTTCGCCGCGATCGCCGGCGCCGGCCCGCTGGTGGGCCCGGTGCTGGCCGCGCAGATGGGCTACCTGCCCGGCACGCTGTGGCTGATCGCCGGCGTGGTGCTGGCCGGCGCGGTGCAGGACTTCATGGTGCTGGTCATCTCCAGCCGCCGCGACGGGCGCTCGCTGGGCGACCTGGTGCGCGAGGAGATGGGCCAGGTCCCGGGCACCATCGCCCTGTTCGGCGCGTTCCTGATCATGGTCATCATCCTCGCGGTGCTGGCGATGATCGTGGTCAAGGCGCTGGCCGAGAGCCCGTGGGGCACGTTCACCGTGTTCGCGACGATTCCGATCGCGATCTTCATGGGCATCTACATGCGCTACATCCGCCCGGGCAGGATCGGCGAGATCTCGCTGGTCGGCATCGTCCTGCTGCTGCTGGCGATCTGGGTCGGCGGCAAGGTCGGCGCGCACCCGACCTGGGGACCGGCCTTCACCTTCACCGGCACCCAGCTCACGTGGATGCTGATCGGCTACGGCTTCGTCGCCGCGGTGCTGCCGGTGTGGCTGCTGCTGGCGCCGCGCGACTACCTGTCGACCTTCCTCAAGATCGGCACCATCGTCGCGCTCGCGATCGGCATCTTCATGGTGATGCCGGAGCTGAAGATGCCGGCGCTGACCCAGTTCACCGACGGCACCGGGCCGGTGTGGAAGGGCAGCATGTTCCCCTTCCTGTTCATCACCATCGCCTGCGGCGCGGTCTCGGGGTTCCACGCGCTGATCTCGTCGGGCACCACGCCCAAGCTGCTGGCCAGCGAGACCCACGCCCGCTACATCGGCTACGGCGGCATGCTGATGGAGTCGTTCGTGGCGATCATGGCGATGGTGGCCGCGGCGGTGATCGAGCCGGGCATCTACTTCGCGATGAACAGCCCCGCCGCGATCATCGGCACCGACGCCGAGACGGTCGCGCGCACGGTCTCGGAGTGGGGCTTCACCATCACGCCCGAGGTGCTCACCGCGACCGCGGCCGAGATCGGCGAACACAGCATCCTCTCGCGTGCCGGCGGCGCGCCGACCCTGGCCGTGGGCATCGCGCAGATCCTGCATGCGGCGCTGCCGGTCGGCGACGGCGCCATGGCATTCTGGTACCACTTCGCGATCCTGTTCGAGGCGCTGTTCATCCTGACCGCGGTCGACGCCGGCACCCGCGCCGGGCGCTTCATGCTGCAGGACCTGCTGGGCAACTTCGTGCCGGCGCTGCGCAGGACCGAGGCCTGGGGCCCGAACCTGATCGCCACCGGCGGCTGCGTCGCGCTGTGGGGCTACTTCCTCTACCAGGGCGTGACCGATCCTCTGGGCGGCATCAACATGCTGTGGCCGCTGTTCGGCATCGCCAACCAGATGCTGGCCGGCATCGCGCTGATGCTGTGCACGGTGGTGCTGTTCAAGATGAAGAAGGACCGCTACGCCTGGGTGTCGATCCTGCCGACGGCGTGGCTGCTGGTGTGCACGATCAGCGCCGGCCTGATCAAGATCTTCGACTCGAACCCGGCGGTGGGCTTCCTCGCCCAGGCCAACCGCTACCGCGCCGCGATCCAGGCCGGCGAGCTGATCGCGCCGTCGAAGGACATGGGCGGGATGCACCAGATCATGTTCAACAACTACGTCAACGCCGGCCTGACCGCGCTGTTCCTGTTCGTGGTGTTGGCGGTGCTGTTCTATTCGGTCAAGGCCATCCTCAAGGCGCGTCGCAGCGCCGGGCGCACGGATCGCGAGACGGCCTACGTGGCGCTCACCGAAGAGCAGCAGAAGGTCTGGCTGTGAGCGGGACCGCACTCGTCCCGCTCGACCACTTCGCCACGCACAAGCGTGTGTGGCGAAGGCTGGTGCAGACCGCGCGCCTGTGCTGCGGCGTCCCGGACTACGACAACTATGTCCGGCACATGCTGGAGAAGCATCCGGAGCGGGAGCCGATGGACTACAAGACGTTCTTCCGCGAGCGGCAGGAGGCGCGCTTCGGCGGACGCAACGGGTTCCGCTGCTGCTGAGTAGAACCGCCCCGCTTTTGTAGGAGCGGCTTCAGCCGCGACCGGGCGTTCGGCGGCCCGGACAGGCGATCGCGCCTGAAGGCGCTCCTACGGGAGAAGGCCGATTCTCCTAGCCACCGGCCATCGCGCGCAGGACCAGGCCGAGGAAGTAGGCGATCACGGTACCCGTCGCGTAGCCCAGCGTGCCCAGCAGCACGCCCACCGGCGCCAGGGTCGGGTGGAACGCGGCCGCGATCACCGGCGCCGAGGCCGCGGCGCCGATGTTGCCCATCGAACCGACGCCGAAGTAGAACAGCGGCGCCTTGACCAGCTTCGCCGCGTACCAGATGACCGCGACGTGCACGCTCATCCAGATCGCGCCGATCAGCAGCAGTTCGGGGCGGTTGGCGAGCTTGAGGAAGTCCATCTGCATGCCGATGCAGGCGATCAGGAAATACAGGAACACCGTACCGACCCTGGACGCGCCCACGTTCTCCAGCACGCGCACGCGGGTGAAGCTGAGCAGCAAGCCTCCGAGCGTGGACAGCACCACGATCCAGACGAAGGGCGCGTCGAGGCTGAACTGCGACGACCACGGCGCGTTGGCCTTGAACCAGGCCGCCGCGGGGTTGGCGATGGCGTGCGCCGTGGCGACGATGCCGAAGGCCCAGCCGACGATCATCATCAGGTCGGCCAGCGTCGGGATGCGCGCGTTCGCGGCCTCGTAGGCGGCGATGCGCTGCTTCATGTCGTCCAGTGCGCGGGTGTCGGCGCCGCTGCGCCGGTCGATCTGGTCGGCGCGGTTGGCCAGGAACAGCAGGGTCGCCATCAGCAGGCTGGCCAGCGCCACGTCGACCACGGCGAACTGGCCGAACAGGGTGGCGTCGACCTCGTAGATCTCGCGGATCGCGACCATGTTCGCGCCGCCGCCGATCCAGCTGCCCGACAGCGCGGCCATGCCCTTCCAGGTGTCGCCGGCGACCGCCGCCGGCCAGAACCACTCCATCAGCTGGAACGACACGATCGCGCCCAGGCACACGCCCGCCGTGCCCATGACGAACACGAACAGCAGCTTCGGCCCCAGCTTGAGGACGCCCTTGAGGTCGATCGACAGCGTCAGCAACACCAGCGCCGCCGGCAGCAGCACGCGGCTGGCGATGAAGTAGAGCTGGCTGCCCTCGCCGTCGATCAGCCCGGTGGTGTTGTAGAACGCGGGCACGAAGTAGCACAGCAGCAGCGCCGGGATCCAGGCGAAGAACTTCTTCCAGAACGGCGTGGGTCCGCTGGCGAGCCAGAAGATCAGGCCGAGCGTGGCGGCGATGAGGCCGAACACGACGATGTCGTTGCTGATGATCGCGGGTTCGGGTGCCGCTGCTTCGATTGCCATCCAGTGGATACTCCAGTTGCAATGCGCCCTGTAGGAGCGCCTTCAGGCGCGATGCTTTTTCTCTTCGAAGATCAAAAGCGTCGCGCCTGAAGGCGCTCCCACGGGAAAATACGGCTATTGGCCGATGTGCTGCTTCAGCCAGGCGTTGACGGTGTCGTGCCAGAGCACGCTGTTGTGCGGCTTGAGCACCCAGTGGTTCTCGTCCGGGAAGTACAGCAGCTTCGACTCGATGCCCTTGCGCTGCAGCGCGGTGAACGTCGACAGGCCCTGGTCGACCGGCACGCGGTAGTCCTTCTCGCCCTGCACCACCAGCATCGGCACCTTCCACTTGGCGACGTGGTTGACCGGGTTCCACTTCTCGTAGTTCTGCGGCTTGTCGAACGGCGTGCCGTCGTTCTCCCATTCGGTGAACCACAGTTCTTCGGTGACGTAGCCCATCGAGCGCGTATCGAACACGCCGTCGTGGTTGACCAGGCACTTCCACGGCGACGTACCGCCGCGCTCGAACCAGTTGCCGGCGATCCAGTTGATCATGTAGCCGCCGTAGCTGGCGCCGAGCGCGCAGGCCCTGTCGCCGTCGAGGAACGCATACTTGTCCTGCGCCGCGGCCCAGCCCTTCTGCAGGTCGACCAGCGGCTTGCCGCCCCAGTCTCCGCTGATGGCGTCGGTGAAGGCCTGGCCGTAGCCGGTGGAGCCGTGGAAATCGATCATGACCACGGCATAGCCCTGCCCCGCGTAGGTCTGCGGGTTCCAGCGGTAGCTCCAGCCGTTGCCGAAGCTGCCCTGGGGGCCGCCGTGGATCAGGAATGCGACCGGATACTTCCCGCCTTCGGCATAGTTCCACGGCTTGACCACGTAGCCGTGGACGGTCTCGCCGCCCGCGCCCCTGAACGAGAACTGCTCGAAGGCGCCGAACGCCGCGTCGGGCACGCGCTCGGCCGCGGTCGGGGTGATCTGGCGCAGGTTCCGCCCGTCGGGCGAGGCGGTGTACAGCACGTCGCCGGTGTCGATCGCGTTGCGCGTGAGCGCGAGCGTGTCGCCGGCCAGCACGTACGACGACACCGTGCCGTCGCCGACCAGTTCGGTCGCCTCGCCGCTGGCGAGGTCGATGCGGAACAGCGGATATTCGCCGACGCTCTGCGCCGCCGCATACAGGCTGCTGCCGTCCTTCGCGACGGCGAGGCTGCTGGGCGAGCGGTCCCAGCGCGGCGCGACTTCGCGCGCCTGGCCGCTGGCCAGGTCCAGCGCCATGATCGCGTAGCGGTCGGCCTCGAAGCCCGGGCGTTTCATCGCGCGGTAGTACAGGGTCGAACCGTCCGCGCTGAACACCGGACCGGTGTCCCAGGCCTTGTTCGCCTCGGTCAGGTTGGCGGGCGCACCGCCGTCGAGCGGCAGGCGGTAGAGGTCGAAATTGGTCGACCACGGCTCTTCGCGACCGGCCACGCGGATGCTGGCGACGATGCTGCCGCCGTCCGGCGCCCAGGCGTACTCGCTGGCGTCGCCGAACGGCTTGGAAGGCACGTCGCCGTCGAGCGCACCACTGATCCCGCGCGCTGCCGCGACCGGTTTCGCCTTCGCGCCGACGGGCAGGTCGGCGACGAACAGCCGGCTGCGGCGCCCGTCCTTCCAGGTATCCCAGTGGCGCACGAACAGCTGGTCGTAGACCACGCCGCTGGCCTTCTCGCCCTTGCGCGCGTCGAGCTGTTTCTGCGTGCAGGCGAAGTCGTCGGCGCAGTCTGCGAACGTGTCGGCACTGAACGCGATGCGCTTGCCGTCGGGCGAGAGCTGGTAGCTGCCGACGTCGAGCGCGAACGCGGTCAGCTGCGTCGGCTGCCCGCCGGCCGCCGGCATTGCGTAGAGCTGCTGCGTGCCGTCCTTCGCGCTGAGGAAGTAGACGGTCGTGCCATCGGGCGAGAATGCCGGCGAGTTGACGTTCCAGCCCTCGGGCGTGATGCGCCTGGGGGGCGCCATGTCGCGCGTGAGCAGGTTGCGCGCGTACAGCGCGGTCGTCGCCTTGAGCTCGGCATCGACGCTGCGCTGCGCGAACACGACGAGACCGCCATCGGGCGACAGCGCCGGCGAGGACACGCGGTCGAGCTTGACCAGGTCGCGGACATCGAAACCGCGCGCGTCGGCCAGCGCCGGCAGCGCGGCCAGCAGGCACATCGGCAACAGGGCGTGTCGCAGCGTCATTCGGGCCACTCCGGAAAGGAAAGGCCCGATGGTAGGCGCTAACGCGGACCCGGCGCAAAGCCCATCGGACATGGTCGGTGGTCGCGCCTGAAGGCGCGACCACCGCAAGGCCCGTCAGCCGGACACGGCCTCCGGCTGCGCCTTCTTCCCTGTGCGATACAGGCACCAGCCGACCAGCGCCAGCACCGCCAGCCCGATCCACTGGTTGAAGTGCAGCGATTCGGGCAGCGCCAGCACGTCGCGGTTCTCGGTGGCCCAGATCGGCACCGCGATCGCGATGCCCATCAGCGCCTCGCCGGTGATCAGGCCAGCGGCGAACAGCACGCCGGGGCGATGCACGCGCTCCCTGGCCTCGTCGTCGGCGTTGGTGACCTTGTGCCAGCGCTCGACGAAATGCGCGAGCAGGCCGCCGAGGAAGATCGGCACCATCAGCTCCAGCGGCAGGTAGATGCCGATCGCCGCCGCCAGCACCGGCACCCGGAACTTCGCGCCGCGCGCCTTGAGCCATTCGTCGACGGCGATGATCGCCGCGCCCACCAGCGCGCCCAGGCCGATCATGCCCCACGGCAGCTTGCCGCCGAACATGCCCTTGGCCACCGACGCCATCAGCGTGGCCTGCGGCGCCGACAGCGGGTTCGGGTGTTCCGCGGTCGGCGGACCGATGCCGTAGGCCTGCGCCAGCAGGTTCAGCACCGGCGCCATGATCAGCGCGCACGAGAACGCGCCGATGCCGAGCATCAGCTGCTGCTTCCATGGCGTCGCGCCGACGATGTAGCCGGCCTTGAGGTCCTGCAGGTTGTCGCCGCCGACCGCCGCCGCGCAGCACACCACCGCGCCGATCATGATCGCGGCGACCGCGCCGATCTCCGAGTCGCGGCCGAGCAGCGCCAGCAGCACCAGCGAGGCGAACAGGATGGTGGCGATGGTGATGCCCGAGACCGGGTTGTTCGACGAGCCGACCAGGCCGGCGAGGTAGGCCGACACCGACACGAACAGGAAGCCGGCGACGATCATGATGATCGTCATCGGGATACTGACATGCCACAGGCCGGTGATCGCCTGGTACAGCGCCAGCAGCGGGATCACGAACAGCACCAGCGCGATCAGCATCCACTTCATCGGCAGGTCGCGTTCGGTCTCGGCGACGAACTCGCCGCTGCCCTTGCGCGCAGCCGCGATGCCGCTGCGGATGCCCGAGACCAGCGACTTGCGCAGCGAGAACAGCGTCCACACGCCGCCGACCAGCATCGCGCCGACACCGAGGTAGCGGATCTTCGCCGACCAGATCGCGAACGCGGTGTCCTCCGCGCCGGCGCCGGCCACCGATGCGGCGAGCGCCGGATCGCTGTCGAGGAAGAACGCCTGGTACAGCGGGATCGCGATATGCCACGACAGCACCGCGCCCGACAGCACCACGATGCCGATGTTCAGGCCGACGATGTAGCCCACACCGAGCAGCGCCGGCGACAGGTTGGTGCCGAGGTAGGCCAGGCCCTTGCCGTTGGCGAAGAAGCCCGCCTGCGCCCAGGTCTCGGGGATCAGGCGCAGGCCGCTGCCCGAGGCCAGCTTCACCAGTCCGCCGATCGCGGCGGAGATGCCCAGGATCTTCAGGCCCGGACCGGGGTTGTCGCCGGCCTTGAGCACTTCCGCCGCTGCCTTGCCCTCCGGGAACGGCAGCGGGTCCTCGACGATCATCGTGCGCCGCAGCGGTACCGAGAACAGCACGCCGAGCAGGCCGCCGAGGCCGGCGATCGCCAGCACCCAGGAATAGCGGAAGTCCTGCCAGTAGCCGAGGATGATCAGCGCCGGGATGGTGAAGATCACGCCGGCCGCGATCGACGATCCCGCGGACGCGCCGGTCTGCACGATGTTGTTCTCGAGGATCGTGCCGCCGCCGAGCAGGCGCAGCACGCCCATCGACACCACCGCCGCCGGGATCGCGGTGGCGACGGTCAGGCCCGCGAACAGGCCGAGGTAGGCGTTCGCGGCCGACAGCACCATCGCCAGGATGATGGCGAGCAGCACGGCGCGGAAGGTCAGCTGCGGGATGCCTTTCTCGGCCATGGCGCGTTTTCCTGCGAGACGAAAGGCTACACGCTATCGACTGCCCGGGGCCAAGTCCAGCGCGGCCACCGGGTGGCCGCTCAGTCGCTCCCTCGCCCGGCGCCGATGTGGCGGTCCAGGAACCCCAGCAGGCGGACGTAGAACTCCCGTCGGTGCGCGATCTCGTAGAAGCCGTGGCCTTCCTTGGGATAGTAAAGCGTCTCGACCGGGACCCCGGCCTGCCTGAGCGCGTTCTCCATCCGCCTGGTGTGTTCGACGGGCGCGATGAAATCCTCGCCGCCCGCAGCGAGGAAGACCGGCACCTTGATTCCGGACGCCTGGCGATTGGGCGAGGTTGCCGCCAGCCGCGCCGCGTCATCGCCGACCCACTCGTTGGCCCAGGTTTCACCCGAGCGCCCCCTCGCACTGAGTTCCTTCCGATACGCCTGCAGGTCGTAGACGCCGACATAGCCGACGGCGCAGCGATACAGTTCCGGTTCCCGGGCGACGCCCATCAGCGCCGCGTACGCGCCGTAGCTCGCGCCATAGATGCAGATCCGGTCCTTGTCGGCGAGGCCCTCGCGGACGGCCCAGTGCGTCGCGTCGGTCAGGTCGTCCTGCATGGCACCGCCCCACTGGCGCGCCCCCGCCTGCCTGAACGCCCGGCCGTAGTTGTCGGATCCGCGGAAATTCACCTGCAGCACCGCGTAGCCGGCGCCGGCCAACAGTTGCGCATCCTTGTCGAAGCTGCCGTCGTCGAATACGTAGAACGGGCCGCCGTGCGGCATCACCACCATCGGTCGCGGTTCGCCTGCGGCCTGCGCCGGCGACGTGACGAAGCCGTGCAGCTTCGTGCCGTCGCGCGCGACCAGTTCGACCGGCTTCACCGGCGACATCCGCTCCACATCGATCGCATCGTCGCGCGCGAGGATGAAGTCGGCATTCTTCGCGACCGTGTCGAACAGGTAGAAGCTGCCCGGATCGACATCGCTCTCCGCCAGCACCACCTTCAGCCGCCCGTCCTTCGACGCCGACGGGATGGATACGCGGTGGCCCGGGAACGCGGCTTGCAGCGTGCGCAACAGGCGCGCATCGTCCGAATCCTCGTCGAAGAACGCCATGCGCGTAGAGGCCCCCAGGTAACGCGCGCCGATGGGCCGGCCCCAGCCGTCGCGGTAGATCGGCGAGGGATCGACGACGACGTCGCCCGGCAGTTCCGTCCTCTCTCCCGAGCGCACGTCGAACGCGACGATCCTGTCCGGCCCCGCTGGTTGCGACACGCGCAGGTAGGCGACGGCATCGTCCGCCGAGAAGCCGAGCGGCGTTTCGACGCGCCTGCTCTCGCGCTCGTGGTTGAGCTGGCGCCATGGCGCCCCGTCGCTTTCGCGATAGAACAACTGGCTGTAGTTGTCCGACAGCGAACCGACCGTGAAGCGCACCTGGCCACGGTTGTCGGTCACGAAATCCGCCCCGGCCACCGGCGAAGATGCGATGCTTGTGCGGCGGCCGTCGTAGACATTCATCCTTTCGATGCGCGTGAACGGATCCTTGCTGAAAGGACGCACCGAGACCAGCACGTTCGCGTCGTCGTCGGGCAACGGGTCGACCAGGAACACGGCGAAGGTGCCTTCCTTGTTCTTGCCCTTGCCGATGCGCGTGCCGGTCCGTTCTCCCTGGGCGCGCCAGCCGGCCAGCAGTTCCTTGCGCCCGCCGTTGGCGTTCATCCCGTACATCTCGCCCGTCAGCACCGGATCGTCGCGAGTGCCGAAGGTTTCCGCCAGCGACATCAGGATGCGCTCGTTGTTGACCCACCAGAAGTCGGCGACATGGGTATCGCGCGTGAAGCGCATGGTCGAGATGATGCTGCGGTCGGCGCGGCGCATGACCATGATGCCGGTCTGCCCGTCGCGCGGCACCGTCATCGCGAAGTACTCGCCGGTCGGCGAAATCTTGATGTCGCGGATGCTGCTTTCCGCGATGAACGGCTCCAGGTCTTCCGGCGCGATGGCGGCCAAGGAAGGGAAAGGCAGGCACGCCAACAGGCACGCCGCCAGGACCGGCAGGAAACACTTCATGTTGACCCCCCTCTACCGGGCGGCGACTGCCTTCCCGATGCATCCCCGACGGCAACCGTACCGTCCATGGTGGCGGCAACACTACACCAGCGTCGCTTCCAGCGCAGCACGCCAGTCGGGCAGGCGGACGCCGAAGGTGGCGGACAGTTTCCGCGTATCGAGGCACGAACAGGCCGGCCGCCGGGCCGGCGTCGGATAGTCGTCGGTCGCGATCGGCAGGACCGCGGGCACGCCGTCGATGCGGCCAAGGGCATGCGCCCGTTCGATGATCGCGCAGGCGAAACCATGCCAGGACGTCTGTCCGGTCGCGGTCAGGTGCCACGTGCCCGAGCCCGGGAACGGCCGCGACAGGACCCGGGCGGTGACGTCGGCAATCAGCGCCGCGGGGGTCGGCGTGCCGATCTGATCGGCGACCACGCGCAACTCGTCGCGCTCCTTCGCCAGGCGCAGCATGGTCAGCATGAAGTTGCGGCCATGGGCAGCGTAGACCCACGCCGTGCGGAAGATCATGTGGCGCGCGCCGCTCGACCGGATCGCTTCCTCGCCGGCGAGCTTGCTGGCGCCGTAGACGCCGAGCGGCGCGGTCGGGTCGTCCTCGCGGTACGGTCGCGTGCCGGTACCGTCGAAGACGTAGTCGGTCGAATAGTGCACGAGCAGCGCATCGCGCCGGGCGCAGGCGCGCGCGAGTTCGCCCGGCGCCTGCGCGTTGGCGCGGAAGGCGGCATCACGGTCGGATTCGGCCCTGTCCACGGCGGTATACGCGGCAGCGTTGACCACGACGTCCGGCGCGACGCGTTCGACCAGGGCCGGCAGCGAGGATGGATCGTCGAAATCGGCGATTTCGCAGCGCGTGCCGTCCGTCAGCGTGCCGCTGCGCGTGGTGCAGACGACTTCGCCCAGCGGTGCCAGCGCGCGCCGCAGTTCATGGCCGACCTGCCCGTTGGCGCCCGGCAGCAGGATCCTCATGCCGCGAAGATCGGGAGGCGCTCGGGTGGCACGTCCGCGAGGAACGGCGCCTTCGCGTCCTTGGCCGACAGCACGGGTTCCGCGACCGGCCAGTCGATCGACAGTTCGGCATCGTTCCAGCGAATGCCCGCGTCGGCGGCCGGATCGTAGGTCGCGGTGCACAGGTAGTTGACCAGCGCGCGTTCGCCGAGCACGACGAAGCCGTGCGCGAAGCCCTCCGGGATCCACAGATGGCGCCTGTTTTCCGCGCTCAGCAGGACCGCGGCCCACTTGCCGAAATGCGGCGAGCCGCGGCGGATGTCGACCGCCACGTCCCACACCTCGCCTTCGAGCACCGACACGTACTTGCCCTGTGGATTCGGCCACTGGTAGTGCAGGCCGCGCAGCACGCCGGCGGCCGACGAAGACACGTTGCCTTGCACGAAGGCCGGCGACAGGCCGTGCGCCGCGAACTTGTCGAGGTTGAACGACTCGAAGAGGAAGCCGCGATCGTCGCCGAACACCCGCGGTTCGAGGACGACGCAGCCGGGAAGATCGGTCTCGACCAGCTTCACGGCACGAACCCCCGCTTGGCGAGGCCCAGCAGGTACCGGCCGTAGCCGTTCTTCTCCAGCGGTTTCGCCAGCGCCTCCAGCTGCGCCTCGTCGATCCAGCCGTTGTTCCAGGCGATCTCCTCGGGGCAGCAGACGCGCAGGCCCTGGCGTGCCTCGATGGTGCCGATGTAGTTCGAGGCCTCCAGCAGCGACTGGTGGGTGCCGGTATCGAGCCATGCGTAACCCCGGCCCAACTGCTCCAGGTGCAGGTCGCCCTGGTCCAGGTAGAGGCGGTTGAGATCGGTGATCTCGAGTTCGCCCCGCGGCGAAGGCTTCAGCGTCGATGCGAACTCGCTGGCGCGACCGTCGTGGAAATAGAGACCGGTCACGACATAGTTCGAACGCGGCTTCGCCGGCTTCTCCTCCAGCCCGACCACGCGCCCCCCGTCATCGAACTCGGCCACTCCGTAGCGCTCGGGGTTGGCCACCCAGTAGCCGAACACCGTCGCGCCGGTCTCGCGCGCGTCCGCGCGCCGGAGCATCGCGGTCAGGCCCGGTCCGTGGAAGATGTTGTCGCCGAGCACGAGGCAGCTCGGCGCGCCGTCGAGGAACTCGCGGCCGATCAGGTAGGCCTGCGCGAGGCCGCCCGGGCTCGGCTGCACCGCGTATTCGATGTGCATGCCCCACTGCGAGCCGTCGCCGAGTAGCGCCTTGAACAGTGCCTGCTCGTGCGGGGTGTTGATCACCAGCACTTCGCGGATGCCCGCCAGCATCAGCACGCTGAGCGGGTAGTAGATCATCGGCTTGTCGTAGACCGGCAGCAGCTGCTTGCTGATCGCCTGCGTGATCGGGTACAGGCGCGTTCCCGAGCCGCCGGCGAGGATGATGCCCTTGCGTGAGGTCATTGGCTTGCCCCTGGATGCCGGGCGGGACCGGAATGCCCGCTTGCCACTGCCCCCTTGCCGCCATCCCGGCGAAAGCCGAAAGCGCTTCCCGACAGCGCGGGGCGCTGGTCATCCATTTTGATTTCGCAGTTGCTTTCGCGAAAGCGAAGGGCAACGGCAAAATGGATCTCGGCTTTCGCCGGGATGACGGCGGGAGGTATCCCGACTTGCGCCGGAATGACGGCGGGGAGTATCCGGACTTTCGTCGGGATGACGGCAGGAAGTACCCCGGCTTGCGTCAGCTTGGAGGACACCGGCATCACGCCGCCGCTCCGATCCTTTCGAGGCGGTAGCTGCCGTCGAGCACGCGTCGCACCCAATCCTGGTGGTCGAGATACCAGTCGACCGTCTCGGCGAGGCCATGTTCGAAAGTGTATTTCGGCGTCCAGCCGAGCTCGTCGCGCAGCTTCGATGCGTCGATCGCATAGCGGCGGTCGTGGCCCGGGCGGTCGGCGACGTGGGTGATCTGCGATTCGTGCGGTCGGCCGTCCTCGCGCGGCCGGCGCGCGTCGAGCAGCGCGCAGATCGCCTTCACCACTTCGATGTTCTGCTTTTCGGCGTTGCCGCCGACGTTGTAGGTCTCGCCCACGCGGCCCTTCGCCAGCACCGTGCGGATCGCCTCGCAGTGGTCGGCCACGAACAGCCAGTCGCGCACCTGCCTGCCGTCGCCGTAGACCGGCAGCGGCTCGCCCGCCAGCGCCTTGGCGATGACCAGCGGGATGAGCTTCTCGGGAAAGTGGTACGGCCCGTAGTTGTTCGAGCAGTTGGTGGTCAGCGCCGGCAGGCCGTAGGTGTGGTGGAAGGCGCGGACCAGGTGGTCCGACGCGGCCTTCGAGGCCGAGTACGGCGAGTTGGGCGCATACGGCGTGGTCTCGCTGAACCGGCCGGTCTGGCCGAGCGAGCCGTAGACCTCGTCGGTGGAGACATGCAGGAATCGGAACGCGTCGCGCGCCCCGCCTTCCAGCGACTTCCAGTATTCGCGCACCGCCTCCAGCAGAGCCAGCGTGCCGACGACGTTGGTCTGCACGAACGCCGCCGGGCCATCGATCGAACGGTCGACGTGGCTTTCCGCGGCGAGGTTCACGACCGCCTCGGGGCGATGTTCGCCCAGCAGGCGCGCGACCAGGGCGCGGTCGCCGATGTCGCCATGCACGAAGACGTGGTCCGGGCTGCCGCGCAGGCCCGCCAGCGTGTCGAGGTTGCCGGCGTAGGTCAGCGCGTCGAGGTTCACCACGCGCACGCCGCGCGCCACCGCGTCGATGACGAAATTGCCACCGATGAAACCGGCCCCGCCGGTCACCAGCCACGTCGGCACGAAACCTCCTGCATGTCGGTCGTTGGCCGGACGGGCGACCCGTCAGAACGGAATGTCGTCGTCCGAGAAGTCCTCGGCCGGTGCGGGCTGGCGGCTCGGCGCCGACTGCTGGCGCGGCGCCGACTCCTGCCGCTGCGGACGCGGACCGCGCTCCTGGGAGCCGCCGCCGCCATCGCCGCGGCCGCCGAGCATCTGCATCTCGTCGGCGATGATGTCGGTGGAATACTTCTCCACCCCGTCCTGCCCGGTGTACTTGTCGTAGCGGATCGACCCCTCGACGTAGACCTGCGAGCCCTTGCGCAGGTATTCGCCGGCGATCTCGCCGAGCTTGCCGAAGAACACCACGCGGTGCCACTCGGTCCGTTCCTGGGTATTGCCGTCGCGGTCCTTGCGCACGCTGGTGGTCGCCAGGCTGATGCGGGTGACCGCCATGCCGCCCTGGGTGTACTTGACGTCCGGATCGTTGCCGAGATTGCCGACAAGGATCACCTTGTTGATGCCACGGGCCATTGCGTTCCTCGGGTGTCGCCGGCGTACCCGGCGAGGGACATTGGATTATAGCCCGCGGGGCCGCGGCATCGGGTCCCGCCGCACGGGCGGGTAGGAATCCGCCGCACGGCGACTGCGGCGGGCTTCGTATAATCGGCCGTTCATCTCCTCCGGATCGTCCATGGACGCCCCTTCCCCTGCCGCGCCCGGCCTCGACCTGCCCGCCATCCAGGCCCTGGCCGCCGCCGACATGGCCGCCATCGACGCCCTGATCCGGCGCCGGCTGGCCTCGGACGTGGTCCTGGTCAACCAGATCGCCGAGCACATCGTCTCCGCCGGCGGCAAGCGGCTGCGGCCGATGCTGGTGGCTCTGGCGGGCCGCGCGACCGGCGCCGTCACCGCCGAGCACCACCAGTTCGCGGCGATCATCGAGTTCATCCACACCTCGACCCTGCTGCACGACGACGTGGTCGACGAATCCGACCTGCGCCGCGGCCGCAGCACCGCCAACGCGCTGTGGGGCAATGCGCCGAGCGTGCTGGTGGGCGACTTCCTGTATTCGCGCAGCTTCCAGCTGATGGTCGAGCTCGACCGCATGGAAGTGATGCGGATCCTCGCCGACACCACCAACCGCATCGCCGAGGGCGAAGTGCTGCAGCTGCTGCACGTGCGCAATCCCGACATCGACGAGGCCGCCTACCTCAACGTGATCGAGCGCAAGACCGCGGTGCTGTTCGCCGCCGGCACGCAGCTCGGCGCGCTGGCCTCGGGCGCCGACGCCACCAGCCAGCGTGCGCTGTACGACTACGGCATGCAGCTCGGCTACGCCTTCCAGATCGCCGACGACGTGCTCGACTACAGCGCCGACGCCGATGCGCTGGGCAAGAACCTCGGCGACGACCTCGCCGAAGGCAAGGCAACGCTGCCCCTGATCCACGCGATGGCGCGGGCCGACGATGCAACGCGTGCGCGGCTGCGCGCGATCGTCGAACAGGGCGAGGCCGAAGCGATGCCAGAGGTCCTGGCCGCGATCGGCGCCGCCGGCAGCCTCGACTACAGCCGCGAGCGTGCCCGCGACTACGCCGCCGCGGCCGAGGCCGCGCTGGCGCCGCTGCCGGACAACGAGGCCGTGGCCGCGCTGCGCGGCCTGGCGCGCCATGCGGTGGAGCGCGGGTACTGACCGGTTGCGGCGGGCCGCGAAGGCTCATACCAAATTCGCGTTCGAGAATGGAAATGTAGGAGCGCCTTCAGGCGCGATCCACCGAGCGCGGTCGGTCGCGGCTGAAGCCGCTCCTACGCCATCCCATATTTTCGATCGCGAATGGACATCAATCGTCGCCGAAGACCTCGTCGAAGAAGTCGTCCATCATCCGGTAGGCGCGCTTGGCCGCGCGCTCGTCGTAGCGGCAGTTGCTGGCCGGATCGTTCCCTGCCGCCGGCTCGGCGAAGCAGTGCACCGCGCCGCTGAAGTCCACGAACTGCCAGTCGGCGCCGGCACCGTCCATTTCCTCCTCGAAGGCGGCGATGTCGGCGTCGGTCACCGCCTTGTCGTCGGCGCCGTTGAGCACCAGCACCGGCGCGGCGACCCTGGCGGCGGTCTGCGATTTCGCGCCCGGCGCCAGGCCGCCGTGCAGGCTGACCACGCCGGCCAAGTCGGCACCGCTGCGCGCAAGCTCCAGCGCCGCCGAACCGCCGAAGCAGAAGCCGAACGCCCCGATCCGGTCCGCGCGCAGCGGCGCGGTGCCGGCCTGCGCCTTCAGCGTGTCCACGGCCGCCTGCATGCGCGCGCGCAGGGGCGCGCGATCCTCGCCGCGCAGGGCGCCCGCCAGCTTGCCGGCCTCGTCGCTGTCCTTCGGCCGATTGCCCTTGCCGTAGACGTCGGCGACCAGCACCACGTAATCGTCGCCGGCGATCGCCCTCGCCCGCTCCAGCGCTTCGTCGGTGACGCCCATCCAGTTCGGCACCATGACCAGGCCCGGGCGCACGTCGTCGTCCGCATCGTCGTAGACCAGGTAGCCGCTGAAGGCGTCCTCGCCCACGGCCCATTCGAGCGGCACGGTCTTCATCGCGGCGACGGCCGGCGCCGAACACAGCGTGGCCAGGAGCAGTGCGGACAAGACCGTGGAACGGCGCATGGTGGACTTCCGGTGCGAAGGAAATACCAGCCTAGCGCAAGGGTGTTGGAGCGGCATGAAGCTGGGGCGTTCGGAGCAGGGTTCCTGGCGCCGGTGGCCCCCACCCCAACCCTCCCCCGCCCGCGGGGGAGGGTTGGGGTGGGGGCCACCGGCGCAGGAAGATCAGCCGATGCCCATCCCCTGTATCGCAGCGATCGCTTCCGGATCGAACCCCGCCAGCGCAGCGAAGTGGCGCCCGCGCTCTGCATAGTCGCGATACGCGCCGAAACTCGGCGCACCGGGCGACAGCAGCACCACGCCCTCGCCCGCCAGCACCGATTCCGCCTGCGCGACCGCATCGGCGAGATCGGTCGCCTGTCGCAGCGCGAAACCAGCTTCGCCCGCCACGCCGGCCAGCAGCGCATGGATGCGCGGCCCGTTCTGCCCCATCGCCACGATCGCCGCCGGTGGCTGCGCGCGCACGCCATCGGCGAATACCTGCCAGTCGAGCCCGCGGTCGTGTCCGCCGACCAGGATCGCGACGCGGCGCCCGCGGAACACCTCCAGCGCCGCCAGGCTCGCGTGCGGCGTAGTGCTGATCGAATCGTTGACGAAGCTGATGCCTTCGCGCGCGCCGAGTACCTGCAGCCGGTGCGGCAGCGGCCGGAACGTCGCCGCATGCGGCGCCAGCGCGACCGCGTCGAGGCCCAGCGCCTCGATCGCGGCCAGCGCGCCGCAGAGGTTGCCGCGGTTGTGGCTGCCCGGCAGTGGAATGTCGCGCGCGTCGAGGACTTCCCGGTCGCCACGCCACAGCACGTCGCCGCGCAGGTGCCAGCCCGCCGCATCGCCGAACCGGCGCACCTCGCTGTCGGGCAGCGACAGCGCGGCCAGCGTCGGATCGTCGGCGTTGAGCACCGCGACGCGCGGCTTCGCCCCGGTCAGCAGCGACAGCTTGTCCTCGACGTAGCGCGCCTCGCTGCCGTGCCAGTCGAGATGCTCGGGAAACACGTTGGTGACGACGGCGACCTCCGGCCGCACGCCGCTGCGTGCGACGTCGCGCGTCTGGTAGCTCGACAGTTCGATCACCCAGAACGCCGCGTCGCCGTCGAGCAGTTCCAGCAGCGGCTGCCCGATGTTGCCGGCCAGCGCGGTGCGGTGCCCGCCGGCGCGCAGCAGGTGCGCCAGCAGCGCCGACGTGGTGCTCTTGCCCTTGGTGCCGGTGACGCAGATCGTGCGCGCATCCGGGCGCGCGGCGAACCACAGCGTCGTGCCACCGATGAACCGCGTGCCGCGTTCCGCCGCCGCCAGCGCCTCGGGACGATACGGGCTGATCCCGGGCGACTTGACGACGACGTCGAACGCCGACAGCCGCTCGGCCGTCGCCCCGGTCTCGACGACCAGCGCATCGTCCCCCAGCGCCACCGCCTCGTCCGCTTCCGCAGCCGTGCAGAACAGGGTCAGCCGCGCGGGAAACCGCTCTCCCGAATCCCGACTCCCGATTCCCGACTCCCGTGCGGCGCGCAGCGCCGCATACGCCGCCCGCCCCTCCCGCCCCCAGCCCCAGAGCGCGACGCGCAGGCCGGCGAGCGCGGCGATGCTATCGGGCGAACCGCGCACGCAGGCCTTCCCACAGCGGCGCCGGGATGCCGTGTTCCTCATCGATCGCGAGCAGCGCATCGACGTCCACTTCGCCCTCCCCGAGCTGCGGCGCGATCTCGCGGTTGAAGCGCGCGACGATCGCGTCCTCGCGCCATTCCGGGCGCGCGCCCAGCGCCGCCATCGCCGCGCGCGACTCCCTGCCTTCGCCGACGCATTCGAAGGGCTTGTGGTCGCGGTATTCCAGCAGCGCATCGAAGCCCGGCACCTGCGCCGGATCGTCGAGCAGGTTGCGGCCGAAGATGCCGACCAAGCGCGGCTTTGGCATGAACGGCGCCAGCGCGAGGAACACGAAGTGACACTTCGGGCAGACGCCGCACCAGCGGTTCACCGGACGCTCGCCGAGCAGGTGGAAGTTGCGGTTGCAGCTGGAGAAATGGGCGTCGTACTGGTCGGTCTTCGCGAACTGGCGCGCGACCGCGAGCTCGCTCAGCGGGCGCAGCAGCGAGTAGTACGACAGATCCGCGGCGACATGCGTGCGCAGGTGGCCGGCGAACGCGCGCTCGAACGCCCAGCCCTTCGACCACTGGTGGTTCACTTCGCCCGTGCCCTCGATCAGGCTGCCGTAGCTGGCCGAGCGTTCGTTGGAGAACACCACCTGGTCCACGCCCAACACCACGGCGGCGAAGGCCATGATCGCCGAGTTCACCGCGGTCACCGGGATGTGGCCGTTCCACGCGCCCTGGCGGTTGTAGTCGAACAGCTCCGGCGCCAGCTGGCGGCCGATGTTGAGCGTCGGCAGGCCGGTGCGTTCGGCGCAGGCGCGGATCAGCTGCGAGCCGCCGATCCAGGTCACCGTCTGTTCGACGCCGAGCGCGCGCAGGGCCTCGATGCTGACCAGGGAATCCTTGCCGCCGCCGATGGCTACGAGGGCGTGGTGGCGCAGGGACAATGTCGGCGCGTTGCCCCCACCCCAACCCTCCCCCGCAGGCGGGGGAGGGAGTCCAGTGCCCCCTCCCCCGCCTGCGGGGGAGGGTTGGGGTGGGGGCCCGTCCGACGCAGGAAACCGGATCCGCCCGTGCAGATCCAGCCCATTGCGATAGGCGAACTCGCCAAGGCCATGGACGTAAACGTCCTCCAGCAGCGCAGCGGTTCCGGCATCGATGCCGTAACTTTCGATGCGGATCCCGCGAGGCACCGCGGCCTTGTAGTAGCTCACGCCCGCGATCAGGTGCAGCAGCTGCAGCGCGCGTTCCGCCGCGGCCGCACGCGCATCGTCGAGCGCGAACGGCGCACCCGGCAGCGTCACCGTCTCGACCAGCTCCGGGCCGTCGTCGAATGCGTAGACCAGCTGCGCCACGCCGGTCGCGGCATCGAAGCCGCAGCGGACGAAGCGGAACGCGCGGATCGCGTCGCGGTCGAAGGCCACGGCCGTCATTCCAGCACGTCCTCGCGCGGCAGGCCGCGCAGGTTGTAGGTGTTCGCCATGACGAAGCCGTAGGCGCCGGCGTCGGCGACCAGGGCCACGTCGCCGTCGAGGGTCGCCGCAGGCAGCAGGCGCCGCTGGCCCAACACGTCGCCGGATTCGCAGATCGGCCCGACCACGTCGCAGGCCATGTCCGCAGGCTCATCAAGTCGCGACAGGTTGTGGATGCCGTGCCAGGCCTCGTACAGCGCGGGACGCATCAGCGCGTTCATGCCGGCGTCGAGGCCGACGCGGCGCACGCCCTGCTTCTCGACCACCTGGGTCACCTGCGCCAGCAGCACGCCGGCCTCGGCCACGAGATAGCGTCCCGGCTCGATCGCCAGCCGGTAGCGCGGCCATGCCGCCTTGATCTCGGCCAATCCTTCCGCCCACGCGGCCACGTCGAACGGCAGGTCGTCGGGCTTGTAGGGAATGGTCAGGCCGCCGCCGATGTCGATGGTGTCGACCGTGCCGATGCCGTCGGCGATGGCCGCGAGTTCGGCGTACACCTCGCGCCAGTGCTTCGGCTGGCTGATGCCGCTGCCCAGGTGCGCGTGGATGCCGGTGATGCGCGCGCCCAGCCCGCGCGCGGCGTCGGCGAAGGCGTCGACCGAAGCCAGCGGCAGGCCGAACTTCGACGCGGCGCCACCGGTGACGACCTTGGCGTGGTGGCCGTCGCCGCGACCCAGGTCGATGCGCAGCCACAGGTCGCGGCCACGGAAGGTCTCCGGCCAGCGCCGGAGCGCCTCGAGGTTGTCGAGCGTGACCGTGACGCCGCGCGCGAACGCGGCCTCGTACTCCGCGCGCGGCGCGAAGCTGGGCGTGAACAGCACGCGCGCCGGATCGAGGTCCGGCAGCGTGGCGAACACGTGCTCCAGTTCGCCCTGCGACACGCATTCCAGGCCGAAACCTTCCGCTTCCAGCGCGCGCAGGATCGCGGGATGCGGATTGGCCTTGATCGCGAAGAATCGACGGTCGATCGCAGCCACGTCCTTCAACGCCCGCGCGCGTTCGCGCGCCGTCGGCAGGTGGTAGGCGTAGGCCGGCGTGCCCTCGGCGGCCAGCGCCAGCAGCCGTTCGCGCTCGCCCTCCCACCACGCCGGCGCGCGCTGCGGCTTGCCGTGCTGGATCTCGCGCCAACTGGGGCCGAACACGCCGGCGTCGGCGACCGGCATCGCGCCGCTTTCGATCAGCTGCGCGTGCAACTCCGGCAGCAGGCCGTCGGCGTCGGCCTCGTCGATGACGAAGGTCAGATTGAGGTCGTTGGACGACTGCGAGATCAGGTGCACGCGCTCCTGCCCGAACGTGGCCCACACCTCCGACAGCTTGTGCAGCAGCGAGCGCATGCCGCGGCCGACCAGGGTGATCGCCGCGCAGGGCGCGATCACCTTGACCCGGCAGATCTGCGACAGGTCCTCGGACAGCTTCGCCAGCACGTCGGTGCTGACGAGGTTCTCGCTGGGATCGAGCGAGACGGTGACGTTGGTCTCGGCCGAACCGATCAGGTCCACCGACAGGCCGTGGCGCTTGAAGCGTTCGAAGATGTCGGCCATGAAGCCGACCGACTGCCACATGCCCACCGTCTCCATCGACACCAGCACGATGCCGTTGCGGCGGCTGATCGCCTTGACGCCGGGCACTTCGGAGGCATCGCCGTCGATGCGCGTGCCCGGCAGGTCGGGACGCTCGGTATCGAGGATCGCCATCGGCACGCCGGTCACGCGGCACGGCCCGAGCGAGCGCGGGTGCAGCACCTTGGCGCCGGTGGTGGCGATTTCCTGCGCCTCGGCGTAGTCCAGCCGCGCGAGCAGGCGCGCATCGGGCACCTCGCGCGGATTGGCAGTGAACATGCCCGGCACGTCGGTCCAGATCTCCACGCCGCGCGCGCGCAGCAGGCCGCCGAACAGCGCCGCCGAGGTATCCGAGCCGCCGCGTCCGAGCACCGCGGTGCCGCCGTCGCCATGGCGCGCGATGAAGCCCTGCGTGATCAGCAGCTGCGCCGGCTGCGCCGCGAAGCGCGCGCGCCAGGCGTCGTCGGCTTCGCGCCGGCACGACACCGACAGCCGCCTGCCCCACTCGCTCTGGTTCGGCAGTTCGATCGCGTCAAGCCAGTCGCGCGCATCGGCCCAGCCGAAGTCGAGGCCCTGCGAACGCAGGTAGGCCGCGCCCAGCGTCGACGACAGCAGTTCGCCCTGCGCCAGCACCTCGGCCTGCCAGTCGAGCGTGCGCACGGCGGCGCGCGCATCGGCGAGGAGCACGTGCAGCGCGGAAAGGCGTTCGCCCAGCACGGCATCGGGATCGAGGTCCAGCCCCTGCACGAAGTCGCGATGGCGCGCGACCAGCGCATCGACGCGCGCCGCGCCGTCGTTGGCGCCGCCCGCGATCGCGGTCAACTCATTGGTTACACCCGAAAGCGCCGACACCACGACCAGCGCGCGTCCGCCACAATCGTCCGCGCGTTTGCGCGCCAGCCGACCGATGGTGTCCCAGCGATGGCGTTGCGACACCGAAGTGCCGCCGAACTTGAGCACGACCCAGGGCGTGCCGGTCGAAGGAGAAGGCATGGACGTGGCGGGTTCCGGTATAACGGGCGGCCGCATCCGCGCGCGTGCGGATGCGAAGCGCGAATTCTATCCAAATCGAAGGCCTCCCCCGCATGTCCCCACGCCGCTACCTGCAGCTCGATGTCTTCGCCGATCGGCCCGGGGCCGGCAATCCGCTGGCCGTGGTGCTCGACGCACGGGAGTTCGACGACGCCACCATGCAGGCGATCGCGCGCTGGACGCGGCTGCCGGAAACCACCTTCGTGTTCCCGCCGCCCTCGCCGGACGCGAGCTACGGCATCCGCATCTTCAGCCCGCGCCGCGAGGTGCCGTTCGCCGGCCATCCCAGCGTCGGCACCGCGCACGCGGTGCTGGAAGCGGGGCTGGCGACGCCGCGCGACGGCCTGCTGGTGCAGTCCGGCATCGTCGGCGACCTGCCGCTGCGCGTGCACGGCGAGGGCGCGACGCGCACGATCGCGGTGCGCACGCCGCGCGCGAAGGTCGTCGAGGTCGTCGACGACCGCCATCCGCAATTGCGCGATGCGCTCGCCGGACTGCCGCTGGGCCGCCTGCCGCAGGCGCTGGTCGACGGCGGGCGCCGCTGGTGGCTGGCGGAACTGGCCGGCGAAGCCGAACTGCGCGCGGCGACGCCGGACTGGGACGCGATCGAACGGCTCGCGCTCGAAACCGACAGCATGGGTCTGTGCGTCTTCGCGCGCAGCGACGATCCGGTCTACTACCTTGCGGTGCGCGCCTGGGTCGGATCGACCGGACGGTTCGAGGACGCGGCGTCGGGCGCCGCCAACGCCACGCTCGCCGCGTGGCTTGCCTCGCGGGACGCATTGCCGAGCGCCGATGGCCACTACCGCATCAGCCAGGGCCGCGAGGTCGGCCACGACGCGATCATCGAGCTGCACGTGGACGAAGCCGGCGACGTGTGGTCGGGCGGGCGCGTGCAGACGGTGGTCGACGGAGCCATCGACTGGCCGCTTGCGGGCGGGTAGATCGCACCGCGGGACCGAGGGTTCTCGCGCCGGCAACCCGCCGTTCCGTGCCGGGAATGTTCCCGGCGCAAAGTGCAGCCGTTGCGGACATGCCGGGTCCTGTCGTTCCGGAGACGTGAAACCGCGCCATCCGGATGCACGAGGCCGCCCTGCAGACATGCAACCGTGTCATCCCGAGCGCAGCGAGGGATCTTGCCCGCATTCGCCGGGAACAAGATCCCTCGCTGCGCTCGGGATGACAGTTTCAGGCGGCGCGGCGCAAGGCGGGCCCGCCTGCATCCTCGCGATGGGCAGCGGGTGGGTTCAATCCCGATCCACCCCGCCCCCCGCATCGTAGACAGACGCGCCATCGATCCATGTCGACAGGATCTTCAGGTCATCGAGTTCCGCACCCTCGACCTGCAGCGGATCCTGCGCGAGCACCACGAAATCCGCCCGTAGCCCGGGCACCAGCCGGCCAACGACCGCCTCGTCGTGGTTCGCCCACGCCGCATCCGCGGTGAAGCCGCGCAGCGCTTCGGCGATGGTCAGCGTCTGGTCCGGCAGCCAGCCGCCGGCGGGATGACCTTCGCCGTCCTGGCGCGTCACCGCGGCGTACAGCCCCAGCCGCGGATCGGGCGACTCGACCGGGAAGTCCGATCCCAGCGCGAGCCGCACGTTCGCCTCGGCGAAGCGCCGCCAGGCATAGGCGCCGGCGATGCGCTCCGGACCGACGCGGTCTTCCGCCCACGGCATGTCCGAGGTGGCGTGGGTGGGCTGCATGGAGGCGACGACGCCTAGCGCGGCGAAGCGCGGGATGTCGTCGAGGTCCACGATCTGCGCGTGCTCGATGCGCCAGCGGTGGTCGGCCTTCGCATCGTCGCCGAGCACGCGCGCGTAGGTGTCGAGCACGATGCGGTTGCCGCGGTCGCCGATGGCGTGGGTGGCGACCTGCAGCCCGCAGCCACGGGCGCGTTCCACCAGCTTGCCGTAGCGCTCCGGTTCGATCAGCAGCAGGCCGCGGTTGCCGTGGTCGTCGCTGTAGTCCTCGGCCAGCGCGGCGCCGCGGCTGCCCAGCGCGCCATCGATCAGGAACTTCACCCCGCGCATCTGCAGGCGCTTGCCGGGATGCGAGTACAGGCCGTGTTCGCACAACCAGGCGAGCGCGTCCGCGTCGCCGTCGGCATAGGCGCTGATGCGCAGCGGCAGGCGGCCCTCGTCGGCGAAGCGCCGCAGCTGCTCGAAGTCGGCCTGGCTGGTGCCCATGTCGTGGACGCCGGTCAGGCCGTTGCGCACCGCCATGTCGAGCGCGAGCGCCAGCGCGCGGTCGGCGTCGGCCTGGTCCATCGCCGGGACGACCGCGTCGATCAGCCGCTCGGCCTCGTCGACGAACACACCTGTTGGCTTACCACCGGCGTCGCGCACGATCAGGCCGCCGTCGGGCTGGCCCGACATCAGCAGCGCCTCGCCCTGCGGACGCGCCGCGACCGCGCGCAGCGCCGCCGAGTTCACCCAGCCGGCGTGGCCGTCGACGCGCCGCAGCCACACCGGGCGGTCGGGAAACGCGGCGTCGAGATCGGCCGCGGTCGGGAAAGCCTGCTCCGGCCAGTCGTTCTGGTCCCAGCCGCCGCCGAGCAGCCATTCGCCCGGCGGCAGATCGGATTCGAATTCGCGCAGGCGTTCGAGGATTTCCGCTTTGCCGCGCGTGCCGACAAGGTCGACGCGCGTCAGCGCCAGGCCGAGCCCGACGATGTGCCCATGGGCGTCGATCAATCCGGGGATGACGGTGGCATCGCCCAGGTCGATCCGGCGCGCGTCGGGGTGGCTGGCCGCGAGCTCGCCGGCATCGCCGACCGCGAGGATGCGTCCGTTCGCGTCCCATACCATCGCCCCGACGGTTTCCGCGGAGGCGTCCGAGGTGTGGATGCGCGCCGCCTGCAGCAGCGTGGAGTCCGCGGCCGCGGCGGGCAGGCAGGCAAGGGCGCAGAACAGCGGTGCGAGCAGCTTGAGCGGCATGGCGGGCTCCGGTGGCGGGTGCGGGCGATGCTACAGCGCTTGCGCAGATCGGGAAAAAATGGGCGCGTTGCGGTGGGTTGCCCCCACCCCGGCCCTCCCCCGCCTGCGGGGGAGGGCTGGGGCGGGGGTGAGTCAGCGTCCGCCATCGATCGGCAAACCGACACGCCCCCAACCTCACCGACGAAAAGAAGGGGCCCGAAGGCCCCTTCCGCATCACCCACGCGCCCGCACGCCTACTCGGCGCGCACGTCGACCCTGACGCGGATGCGATCGCCGGGGTGATAGCGGGTGCGCGTCGCGTACTGGCGCCCGGCGTATTCGTAAGTCACGTCGTATTCGTCAACGGTGCGCTCGTACGGGTCGGGGCCATCGCCGTCGCGGCCATATCCACCGGTGCGGTAGCGCTCTGGCCCGCAGACGGTAACGTAACCATCGTCGATCGCACGCGCGCGGCGGTTGGCGTCGTAGATGCCGCGCCCGGCCATGCCGCCGACCATCGAGCCGACCGCGGTGCCGACGTAGCGCCCGCTGCCGTCGCCGATCTTGCTGCCCAGCACCGCGCCGGCGATGCCGCCGAGCACGGTGGCGACCATGCGGCCGTTCTCGTCGCGGCGGGCTTCGCGATACGGATCGCCGTACGGGTCGCGATAGCGGTCGTCGCGGCCGCCGTAGCTGTCATCGCGATAGTAGTCGTCACGGTAATAGTCGCCGCCGCGATCGCGGCCCACGTAGGCATCGCGGCGCGTCTCGCAGCGCCGCGCGTCCTGCACCGGGCGCGTACGGCCGTCGAACACGGGATCGACCCGGACCACCCGGGCCCAGTCGTAATGGCCCTGCGGCGAATACGCCTCGCCGGGACGGTCGTCCGCGGCGCGGCGTTCGTAGCTGCCGTACGGCGCCGGGCCGTAGCGGTCGTCGTCATGGGACTGCGCGGACGCGACGCCTGCGGTGAGCGCCAGCGCGATGGCGAGGGAAATCCCCGTGGCCTTCATCGTTCAACCCCCGCGCCGGGACGAAGGTGGCGCGCCCGCCACGCTAGGCGGGCGCGGCTAACGCGCGGCTGAATCGAAAACGTTTGCGGCGCCCCGTCCACGGCGCGCGTTCAACGCGCCGACAGCCAGGCCAGCGCCTGCGCGGCGCATTGGGCGGCGTTGCGGCCCAGCAGCGGGCCGACGTGGCTGACCGCGGTCGCGCGCAGCAGTGAGGCCTCCCATTCGCTCGCCAGCGCCGCGGTCAGCGGCGGCGGGACGTCGTCGTCGACCATCGAGGCGATGCACAGCACCGGGCAGGCGGGCCGTTCGACGGCAACGCCTTCGTAGGCCTCGCGCATCGCCCGTCCGCTCTCGTCGCGCCAGTGGCGGAAGGCGAACAGCGCGGTCGCCTCGTCGGCGTCGGGCAGCGCGCGCTGCGTGCCGGTCAGCCGCGCGTCGCGCTGCCAGGGCACGACGTCCGGCCATTCGCGCCGCGGCAGCTGCGCGTGCCAGGGCGAGGGCGGCAGCGGGTTGACCAGCACCAGCGCGTCGGCATCATCGGCGCAGGCCATCGCCAGCAGTCCGCCCAGGCTGGCACCCGCCAGCGCGCGCGGACGCGGCAGTGCCTGCAGCGCCGCGCGCACCTGCGCGGCGTAGTCGTCGAACGTGGTGCCGGCGAGGCCCTGCGGCGAGGCCTGCAGGTCGGGTGCGGCCACGCGCAGGCGCGCGGCCTCGAACACGCCCTTCCACACATTCCATTCCCAGCCGCCCCCGCCTCCGCCGTGCACCAGCAGCGCGGAGCGGCAGCGATCAGGCAATCAGTTCCGCCTCCAGCGTGATCGGCACGGCGCTGAGCGCCTTGGACACCGGGCAATTCTGCTTGGCGTCGTCGGCGATCTCGCGGAACTTCACCTCGTCCAGGCCCGGCACCTTCGCCTTCATCTTCAGCCGGATCGCGCTCAGCGTCGGCCCGCCCTCCAGCGACAGGTCGACCTCGGCGCTGCCGTCCAGCGTCTCCGGCGGATGCCCGGCCTCGGTCAGCTTGGCCGACAGCGCCATGGTGAAGCAGCCGGCGTGCGCGGCGGCGATCAGTTCCTCGGGATTGGTGCCCTTCTCGTCGCCGAAGCGGCTGTTGAAGCCGTAGCGGGTACCGTCGAGCAGGCCGCTCTGCGGCGTGGTCAACGTGCCCTTGCCGGACTTGAGGTCGCCTTCCCAGTGCGCGCTGGCCTTGCGGGAGATGCCCATCGTGTCGCTCCTGTGGGGAAAGCCTCCAGCGTACGCACGGGATCGTTACTTTTGCGTGCGTGCGGACGACGGATGCTGCGACGCAACGCGCCCCGTTTCGCGCGACGCGCTAAGGTGGCCTCCCGCCACGGCCGCCCCTCGAGCGAACGCTCGAACGGCAGCGTTCCTCCCGCGGACAGCCATGACGGCCGCCATGCGGATCCCTCCGCAGGAGCCCGGCCACCCTGGCCGGATCTTCCGCGGCGCGGATCCCTCCGCAACCGCCCGGCCAATCCGGCCGGACTGTCCACACGACAGGGAGGATCGGCCCCATGCCCCATTCGACAGAACAAATCCGCAACGTGGCCCTCGCGGGCCACCCCGGCGCCGGCAAAACAACCCTGTTCGAAGCCCTGCTGCATGCCGGCGGCACCGTCCAGACGGCAGGCTCCATCGAACGCGGCAGCACCGTGTCCGACTTCGACCCGATCGAGAAGCAGCGCGGCCACTCCATCGACGCCGCCATCGCCAGCACCGACCACGCGGGCATCCACGTCAACCTGATCGACCTCCCGGGCTATCCCGATTTCCGCGGCCCGGCGCTGTCGGCGCTGGGCGCGGTCGAGACCGCCGTGATCGTGGTCGATGCCGTCGGCGGCGTGGAGTACGGTACGCGGCGGATGATGGAGCGGGCGAAGGAGCGCGGGCTGTGCCGCGCGATCGTGGTCAACCGCATCGACGCCGAAGGCGCCGAGCCGGCTCGGGTACTCGACCAGCTGCGCGAGGCCTTCGGCCCCGAAGTGCTGCCGCTGAACCTGCCGGCCGACGGCGGCGCGCGCGTGGTGGACTGCTTCGGCCAGTCCTCCGGCAGCGCGTCCGATGAAGGCAGCGACCTCGGCCCGGTCGCCGACTGGCACCAGAAGATCCTCGACCAGGTGGTCGAGATCAACGAGACGGTGATGGACCATTACCTCGACCTCGGCGAGGAAGGCCTGTCAGGCCGGGAACTGCACGACGCCTTCGAGCAATGCCTGCGCGAGGGCCACCTCGTCCCGGTGTGCTTCGCGTCGGCGCGCACCGGCGTCGGCGTGAAGGAACTGCTGCACGTGGCCGAGAAACTGTTCCCGCATCCGGGCGAGGCGAACCCGCCGCCGTTCGTGAAGGGCGGCGGCGCCGACGCGCAGCCGATCGTCGCCACGCCCGACCCGGGCGCGCACGTGGTCGCCGACGTGTTCCGCATCGTCCACGATCCCTTCGTCGGCAAGCTCGGCGTGTTCCGCGTCTACCAGGGCACGGTGAAGAAGGACACGCAGCTGTTCGTCGACGACGGGCGCAAGCCGTTCAAGGTCGGCCACCTGTTCAAGCTGCGCGGCAAGGACCACGTCGAGGTCGACCGCGCGATCCCCGGCGACATCGCCGCAGTGGCCAAGGTCGAGGACCTGCACTTCGACGCGGTGCTGCACGACAGCCACGACGAGGACCAGATCCACCTCGCGCCGATCGAGTTCCCGAAGCCGATGTTCGGCCTCGCGATCGAGGCCGGCAGCAAGGGCCAGGAACAGAAGCTGGCCAACGCGCTGCACAAGCTGGCCGAGGAAGACCCCTGCTTCCACGTCGAGCACGAGGAGGAGACCAACGAGACCGTGGTCCGCGGGCTGTCCGACCTGCACCTGCGCATCAACCTCGACCGGCTCAGGGACCGCTTCGGCGTCGAGGTGACCACTCGCCCGCCGCGCATCGCCTACCGCGAGACCGTGGCCGCGAAGGCCGAGGGCCACCACCGCCACAAGAAGCAGACCGGCGGCGCCGGCCAGTTCGGCGAGGTATTCCTGCGCATCGAGCCGCTGCCGCGCGGCGGCGGCTTCGAGTTCGTCGACGAGGTCAAGGGCGGCGTAATCCCCGGCCAGTTCCTGCCGGCGGTGGAGAAAGGCGTGCGCCAGGTGCTCAAGGCCGGCGCGGTCGCCGGCTACCCGATGCAGGACGTGCGCGTGGTCGTCTACGACGGCAAGCACCATCCGGTCGACAGCAAGGAGGTCGCCTTCGTCGCCGCCGGCAAGAAGGCCTTCCTCGACGCGATCGCGAAGGCGCGACCGCAGGTGCTCGAACCGATCGTCGACCTCGAGGTGAACGCGCCCGAGGCGCACATGGGCGACATCAGCGGCGGCCTCGCCGGCAAGCGCGCGCGCATCAACGGCACCGATGCCGCCGGCAACGGCGAGATCGCGGTGCGGGCGCAGGTGCCGCTGTCCGAACTGGAGGGCTACGCCGCCGAACTCAAATCGGCCACCGCCGGCCGCGGCCGCTACGCGCTCGACTTCAGCCACTACGAGCCGGTGCCGCCACAGGTCCAGCAGAAGCTGGTGGAGGCGTACAAGCCCCGGCACGAGGAGGACTGACCGCGCCGGCGGCGTCGCGCACATGCCTCCCTCCGTCGCCGCCGGCCTCGCCGACGCGATCCTCGCCCTGCACGTGGGCGTGGTCGCCTTCGTGGTGCTCGGCGCGCTGGCGATCCTGGTCGGCGGCCCGCTGGGCTGGCGCCGGGTGCGCGGGTTCGCCTTCCGCGCCACACATCTGGCGCTGATGCTGATGATCGCGCTGCAGGCCTGGGCGGGGCAACTGTGCCCGTTGACGACGTGGGAGCAGGCGCTACGAAATCGAGCCGGGCAGGACACTTACGGCGAATCCTTCATCCAGCACTGGCTGTCGCGGCTGATCTTCTTCGAGGCGCCGTGGTGGGCGTTCGTGCTCGCCTACACCGCGTTCGCCGGACTGGTGCTGGCGTGCTGGTGGCGCTGGCCGCCGATCCGGCGCCGCGCGCGCCAGAACCGTGCGTCATGAGGCCATGCAAAAAAAGCGTGTTTTTTGCCGATTTCCTATTGGCGCGGCGTTGCGGATGCCCTACATTGCGCCTGCCGGCATCAAGTTCGGCCGAAAAAACACGCAGACCACAGACACAGACGAGGGAACACAAAACCCATGGCAAAGAAGAAGGCCGCCGCCAAGAAGGCTGCTCCGAAGAAGGCCGCCAAGGCCGCCAAGCCCGCAGCCCCGAAGACCATCAAGGAAGCCCTGAGCAAGTCGGGCCTGGTCGCCCACATCGCCGACGCCACCAGCGTCGCGGCGAAGGACATCCGCTCCGTGCTGGCCGCGCTCGAAGGCGCGATCCACGGTTCGCTGAACAAGAAGGGCGCGGGCAGCTTCACGCTGCCGGGCGTCGCCAAGTTCTCCGCGGTGAGCGTACCGGCCAAGCCCAAGCGCAAGGGCATCAACCCGTTCACCAAGGAAGAGCAGTGGTTCGCCGCCAAGCCCGCCTCGGTGAAGGTGAAGGTGCGCCCGCTGAAGAAGCTCAAGGACGCCGCGGCCTGATCGCAGCGTCGAAAAGCGATACCCGGAACGGGACGGCCTTGCCGTCCCGTTTTGTTTTGGACCGGTCGCGCCTGAGGGCGCTCCTGCAAGGATATTCGTACCTGCAGGAGCGCGTTCAGGCGCGACCACCATGCCGCACGGCTTCGCCCGGACCGACGACCGCAAAGCGCCTGCCCTGCAAAGGCCGGGGGCTCCTTCCGGAGCGAAGGATGATTTGTTCCAGGGCATTTCCCCGAGCGGTTAGGATGCGGGCATTTCCTCCACCCGGATCACGACAATGAGCCTCAACGGTTTCCTCGACCACCTGCTCAAGTCCGCCTCGCCCACGACGCTGTCGGGCAACGACGGCCGCGGCGGCCTCGGCGGCATGCTCGGCTCCGATTTCGGCAAGGGCACGCTGGCCGGTGGCGCGCTCGGCCTGCTGCTGGGCAGGAACAAGGCCACGCGCAAGCTGGCGACCTACGGCGGACTCGCCGCGCTGGGCATGATGGCCTACCGCGCCTATGGCGATTACAGGGCGCAGCAGGGCGCGCCGGTGCAGCCGCAGACCGTCGACCGCCTGCCGCCGCCGCAGGCCAACCTGCACGGCGAGGCGATCCTGCGCGCATTGGTCGCCGCGGCGAAGGCCGACGGCCACCTCGACCCGCGCGAGCGCGAGGTCATCGAAGGCGAGTTCGCGCGGATCGCGCCCGAGGCGGAAGTACAGCAATGGCTGAAGGCCGAACTCGACAAGCCGCTCGATCCCGCGGAAGTGGCGCGTTCGGCGTCCACGCCCGAGATCGCGTCGGAGATGTACCTCGCCAGCCTGGTCGCCGCCGACGAGCAGAACTACATGGAGCGCGCCTACCTCGACGAACTGGCGCGCCAACTGGGGCTCGACGACGCGCTCAGGCAGCGGCTCGAGCAGGAATTCCGCGACGCCACCGGCTGAGCGGGAGGCCACGCCGATGCCGCGCAACGCAACGCTGCTGCTACTCGCGCTGCTGCTTGGACTCGCCGCGCTGCTGGCGCTGCGCGGCTGCGGCGACGAAGACGCCGATATCCCCCGGGATGCCGGCAGCGCAACCGCCGCGGGCACCGGGGATGCGCGTGCCGACACCGACGCCGAAGCGCTCGCGCGCGCCGAACGTCTGGAGCGCTACGCCACGGCGATGCGCGCCGCTGTCTCGACGCTGCACCGCTACCTCGCCGCGCTGCCCGGCGAGGATCGCGCCGCCGCCGACGCGTTCTGGGCCAACGGCCGGCCCCCGGACGACGCCGACGAAGCCGACCTGCGCGCGCTGCCGGTCGCGCCCTCGTCCTTCCGCACGCGCAACCGCAATCCCGAAGCGCTCGACCGCGCGCCGGTGCCGGAGTCGGTCCGCATTCCGGTGGAACTGCGGCTGGGACTGCAAGGCCAACCGGCGCGTCTTTACGAGGGCTGGTACGAATTGCGGCGCGTGCCCGGCGACGACGAATGGCGGCTCACCAACGCCTCCATCGACGCAGTGGCGCCCCGGCAGTAGCATGGCCGCGGCCACCGTCGGCCGCATCCGGCGGATATCGGAGGACGGCATGGGCAAGCGTTTCTGGATCTGCGGCATCGTCGTGTCCTTCGCCGCACTGCTGCTTTCGTTCCTGATCCACGCATTGCTGCTGGGCGCCGACTACGAGGCGCTCGGGCCGATGTACCGCGACGCCGCCGACGGCGAACGCCATTTCCCCTGGCTGCTGCTTGCGCACGGCCTGATCGGCTTCGCGATGACCTGGATCTTCTCGCAGGGCCTGACGCGCGACCGCCCCACGCTCGCGCAGGGCCTGCGCTTCGGCCTGGCGATGGCGCTGTTCTCGGTCGTGCCGGGCTATCTCGTGCACTACGCCGTGCAGCCGCTGCCGCCGGCGCTGGTGGCCAAGCAGGTCGCGTTCGGCACGGTCGCAATGGTCCTGCTCGGCATGCTGCTGGCGTGGCTGCAGCCGCGGCGCAGCGCCCTGCACGAACCGGCCTAGGGCCCTGCTAACGCTATTGGCATGGGCCACGCCGCGCTTGAGTGCGTGCGGGGCAAGGAAGAGGGAGGGAATGTATGCCGATACATGACCGAGTGATGTCGCGAGCCCTTGCGCACCCAAGCGCGGCCCTTCGGGTTGTCGTGTCCGGCCGGCCAGCCGGCCGCGCGCGGCTTGGACAGGCAGCCAGCCTGCCGCGGCGCCACGCACACCCCCCTGACGGCCGGACACGACAACGTGGCCCATGCCAATAGCGTCAGCAGGCTCTAGCCGCCCAGCAGGGGTTCAGGGGCCGTTTGCACACTGTCCACTGATGCCCCCGCACGGAACCCGCATGCATCGTTTCCCCCGCTCGCTCCTGCTGCTGCCCGCGTTGTGCGCATTGCTCGCCGGCTGCTCGACCATCGGCGCGATGTCGGCCTGGCTCAACGACCAGGTCGCGTTCACCTCGCCGCAGCTGCAGCGCTACGTCGACCGCCGTTTCCCGCGCAGCTTCGACAAGCTCGGCGGGCTGGTGTCGGTGACGCTCGCCAATCCGCGCCTGACGATCCCGCCCGGCGATTCGCGCGTGAGGCTGGAGTTCGACGTCGGCCTCGGCGCGCTCGGCGGCGAAGGCGCGACCACCGGCCACCTCGCGCTCGCCAGCGGCCTGCGCTACGAGCCGGCGACGCAGGGCCTGCACCTGGACGCGCCGGAACTGCTGCAGTTCGACGTGCCGGGCTCGGGCGAACTGCTGCGCGGCGGCTCGCGCGCGATCGTCAACAGCCTGCTGGCCGAGTACGCGCGCAGCGAACCGGTCTACCGCCTCGACGACGACCTGCTGGCGAAGCTGCCCGCCGGCAAGCGCATCGGCACCGTCGGCATCGAGCGCGGCATCGTGGTCGTCCACCTGGATCGCTGAACATGAAGCGCGCTTCCCGCCCCGTCCCCTCCCTCGCCGCGATGCTGTGCGCCGCACTGTTCGCGGTCGCGCTGGCCGGCTGCGGCAAGGACGACGGCGCCAATGCCGGCGACAACGCCGCGGCCACGCCGCTGCCGCAGCCGCAGCAGGCCGGCGGCGCGATCACCGACATGCCCGACAAACCCGGTCCCGGCGAAGTGCCGCTGGCCGGCGAGGCGCCGGCACCGCCGCCGCCGACCCTGCTGCCGGCGGACCAACACTTCGGCCTGCCGCCGCTCGAGGACAATCCGGAGACCGGCCTCGCCTCGTCCGATCCCGCGACCGGCGCCGAACCGACGCCCGCCGATGCCGCCGCCGTCCTGCGCGACTACTACGCCGCGATCAACGCACGCGATTTCGCGCGCGCCTACGCCGCCTGGTCCGACGGCGGCCGCAGCAGCGGACAGACGTCCGAAGAGTTCGCTGCGGGTTTCGCCGACACCGCGGGCGTCGAATCCACCGTCGGCGACCCGGGTCCGGTCGAGGGCGCCGCCGGCTCCCGCTACGTCGAAGTCCCGGTGATGGTCACCGCCACCTTCGCCGACGGCAGCACTCGGCGCTACGCCGGCCGCTACACCCTGCGCCGCGCGATGGTCGACGGCGCCACGCCGGAGCAGCGCGCCTGGCATATCGCCTCGGCGGACCTGAGGGAAGCCGCTGAGTAGCAGCCGTCATCCCCGCAAAAGCGGGGATCCATTTTGATTGTCGCAAAAGACACTGGATCCCCGCTTGACCAGCCTTCGGCTGTTGAAGAGCGCGTCGCGGGGATGACGGGAAGAAGAATGTCGGCTGTTCTCGGACCTGCTCCACCGGCGCAGCATCCTTCTTCCTCCGACGCGACTGCAAGCAGCGAATGGTTCAACGCGCGCAACAGAATCAAAGCTCGAAGCGGTAGCTGAGCTTGACCATCAGCTGCTCGTCGTCGCGCAGGTCGAAGCTGTCGACCAGCGCTTCGCCCACGCCGTCGGCGATCGCGCTGCGGTCGAAGCCGCCGCGGGCGTAGACGACGTACAGGTAGGACAACGGCGCCAGCTCGTAGCGGTAGCGGATCTGGAACGCGAGGTTGCGCACGCTGAAGTCCTCGACGACGTCCGCCGCGGCGATCGCGTTGCCCGCGGCATCGAAGCGCCAGGCGTTGCGCGCGGAGGCGTCGATGCCGATCGCCTGCAGCTTCACCCGCAGTTCCTGGCGCGGGTCGATCGTCCAGTCCAGGCCCGCGAGCAGCTTGGCCTCCTTGCCGTCGAACGCGCCGACCAGGTCGCCGGTTTCCGGACCCTGCCAGATCAGCCAGTCCGGGCGCTGGATGAAGGCCGCGCCGGCGTTGAGGCTGAAGGCGTCGTTGATGAAGTAGGTGGCGCCGTAGTAGAGCGCGCTGCCGAGCTTGTCGTTGCCCGCCAGTCCGCCGCCGAACACTTCGGCCTCGACGTTGTGCCCCCAGCGCCCCTTCCGCGGCCGCGTGTACTCGTAGTACGCATTGAGGTTCGCGGGCAGGCGGACGATGCCGTTGCCGCGCAGCAGCATGTCGTTGATGCCGGCGCCGTTGATGTTGATCTGCGCGTACTCGTCGCTGCCGTTGCGCAGTTGCCCCTGCCGGCTCATGCGGAACTGGTCGTTGAGCTTCTGGCCGTGGTTGTTGTGGTTGCCGCTCACGCGCCAGCGCCAGTCGGTGGAGGCGTAGCGCGAGCCTTCGGGCAGGTCGGTGAAGCGCCGCGACACCTGCCAGTGCAGGTAGTTGGTGCTGGCGCGCGACAGGTAGCCGGCGTCGTTGATCTCGAGGTCGTTGCCGAAGTGCATCGCGATCCACTGCTGGCGCCAGCCGCGGTCCATCTCGTAGTCGGCCCACAGCGTCGCGCCGAGGTCGCTGCTGCGCTGGCCGTCGTCCTCGATGCGGCTGCCGAACACGCGGCTGCGCAGGTTCCAGCGCGGCGTCGGCCGCCAGTTGTGGTCGATGCCGAACACGGTCGCCTCGCGACCCTGGAACGGCCGCTCGACGCGCGTCAGCATCAGGCCCAGGTTCTGGGTCTGGAAGTCGCGCACCAGCCGCAGCGCGTGGAAGCTGCGTCCCGCGGCGCCGGCCTCTTCGGCGGAGAACAGGCCGTACTTCATCTCACCGAAGCTGCCGTTGAGCTTGAGCGCGGCGGAGATGTCGCTGGCGCCACTACCGTCGTCCGAAGGCCCGCCGATGCGGCGCGTGTACAGCAGCTGGCTGAAGTCCGAGGGCGTGGTGTATTCGAAGATGCCCTGGTTCTCGGTGAAGAACGGCCGCTTGTCGCTGACGAAGGTCTCGGTGGCGCTGAAGTTGACCACCAGGTCGTCGCTCTCCACCTGGCCGAAATCGGGGTTGACCGTCGCCGACAGCTGGAAGCGCCCGTTCGGTTTCCAGAACACGTCCACGCCGGCATTGCCCTCGCCGCTGCCGCCGACGTTGTCGTAAAGGCCGGACACATAGGGCGTGACCGCGAGCAACGACTGGTCGAACAGCGGCACGATGAGCGGCGCGAAGTCGGACAGGAACCGCGAACGCTCGAAGCTGGCCACGGGCCAGGCCATGCGCTCGCCGGTGGAACCGATCACCCGCGCCAGGAATACCTTCAGCGTGCGTTCGCCGCCGCTGCCGTCGCGCATCGGCGCGGTGTGCCATGGCACCAGCAGCTCGACGCTCCAGCCGTCCTCGTCCTCGCCGACGGCATGCCGCCACTGGCCGTCCCAGTCGCTGCTGAACTGGGTTTCGTTGGTGATGATCTCGTCGGCGATGCCGCCGGTGGAGCTGACCGTGAACGCGTACCCGGTGCGGCCGTCGCCGTCGAAGTCGATGAAGGCGTTGACCCGGTCGACCTGCTCGTCGAAATCGCGCCGCACCTTCTGCCGCGTGCGCGGCACGCCCGCGGGCTGCGTGTTGCGGAAGGCGATGGCCAGGCCTTCCGGCGTCGCCAGCACCCAGGCCTCGGTCGGCAGCGAGCCCGGCTCGCCGGTCAGCGGCTGCACCTTGCGGAAGTCGACGACGTGCGTCGCGCCTTCCCACTCGGCGGGATCGATGCGGCCGTCGATGTCGACCGCCTGCGCCGTCGCGGCGAAGAATACGGTCAGCAGCAGGGCACGGCGGGCAGGTCGCAGGGACATCGGCGGTCGTCGGCAGGTACGCGGGATGCGCGCACCTTAGCCGCGGCCCCGGGCCCGCCACGACTGCCGTCGGTCATGGCAACCATTTGCACCCCGGCCGCATCCCCGTCGATCCACGCCGGGAATTGTAGGAGCGCCTTCAGGCGCGATGCTTTTCTTCCCGAATCCCGAACCCCGAATCAAAAGCATCGCGCCTGAAGGCGCTCCTACAGGAGAGCGGGCGAGGCGATCAGCGCTTGGGCTGCAGCATCGTCCCGGTACACTTCTTCGACCCGCACTTGCAGGCCCAGAGCTTCTTCAGCTTGGCCGTGTGCGGCTCGTCGAGGGTGATGCCGTAGTTGTAGGTCAACTCCTCGCCCGGCTTGATGGTACGCAGGGCATGGATGAACACCTTGTCCTTGTGCCGGCGATCCTTCGCGTCCTCCTCGATCTCCGACTCGCAGTTCGGATCGCAGCTGTGGTTGATCCAGCGCGCGACGTTGCCGTCGACGTTGGCGTCGACCACGTAGTCGTCGTTGAGGGTGAACAGGAAGGTGTGGCCGTCCTCGTCGTCGTCGCCGTACTGCTCGTCCACTTCGTCGTGGGTGCGCAGCTTGCCCTTGTAGCGGACGATGCGCTCGCCCTTCTTGATCGCCTCGGTGGCGAACACGCCGTTGCCGTGGATCGGCGACAGGCGGGCTTCGATCTTCTTTTTCTTCTTCGGCATCGCGATCGGAACATGTGGCGGGACGTACATTGTGGCACGAGCCGGACACGGCGCCGGCGCCGTACGGGCGCGGGCAGGGCCGTGACGCGAGTCACCGTGACCGATGGCAGGGCGGGCCGGAATCGCGTCCTGCGCCTGCCCCGCACGTCGTTGAGCAAGGCAACTCCCTTCCGATTCGTGCCGCCATGCGTCCTCGCGTCCGCTTCCCGCTCCTCCTGGTCGTCTTCCTCACCTGCGCCGCCACTGCCTGCCAGCCGGCGCCCGTCGCGCCCGCCGATGCGGCCGCGTCGTCCGCGGCGGGACCCGTCGACGCCGCCGCGGCCGACGCCCTGCTCGCGCACGGCGAATACATCGTGCGCATCGGAGGCTGCAACGACTGCCACACCCCCGGCTACGCCCAGCGCGGCGGCGACGTGCCCAAGGCCGAATGGCTGACCGGCTCGCCTCTCGGCTACCACGGTCCCTGGGGCACCACCTACGCCAGCAACCTGCGCCTGACCATCGCCAACCTCGACGAGGCGCAGTGGCTGGCCTACACCGCCAACCTGCACACGCGGCCGATCATGCCCGACTTCATGCTGCGCGCCATGCGCGAGCACGATCGCCGCGCGATCCATCGCTTCGTCCGCTCGCTCGGCCCCGCCGGCACTCCCGCGCCGGCGCCGCTGCCGCCGGGACAGCTGCCGCCGCCGCCCTACTTCGAGCTGGTCGCGCCGCCGCCCGGCGCGCCGCGCCCGGAGCGCCAGCAGGCGTCCGGTACTCAGGGCGAGGCTCCGGTCCAGTAGGCGGCCATTCCAGGTCGAAGGCGGTCCGGGCGAGGCCCTTCGCGCCGCGGGCGCTTTCGACAGCGGAAATACCGTGCCGGCCGACAGTCGTCGCTGCCGTGGACGGTCGGCTCCGGTTGCCCCCACCCCAACCCTCCCCCGCAGCGGGGGAGGGGGCCAGGAGCGTCGCTTCCGCTTTTTGCTCCCTCCCCCGCCTGCGGGGGAGGGTTGGGGTGGGGGCAAACCGCTGCAGCGCACCTCCCATCGCCCTCCGGCAAGCCATCCCATGAACGATCCAGACGCCGGAAATTGAGCGAGCCGGACGAAAAGCGTACAATTTTGGTCCGCTTTCAAGAACCATTCGCATCCATGCTCCGCGTCACCCGACTCACCGACTACGCCACCGTCGTCCTGACCGTGCTCGCCGCGCGGCCCGACGAGGTGCTGAGCGCAGCCGACCTCGCTGAACGCGCCGGGCTGGAAGGCCCGACCGTGAGCAAGCTGCTCAAGCCGCTGGCGCAGGCGGGCCTGGTGGAAGGCTTCCGCGGCGTCCACGGCGGCTACCGGCTGGCGCGGCCGGCGGCGCAGATCAGCCTGGTCGAGATCGTCGAGGCGATGGAAGGCCCGCTGGCGATGACCGAATGCAGCCTCGACCACGGCGAATGCGGCATCTCCCACCAGTGCGGCGTGCGCGCCAACTGGCGCCGGATCAACGATGTCGTGGTCGACGCGCTGCGCGAGGTGAGCCTGGCGCAGATGCTCGACGACGCCCCTCCCCCTCCCGCCCGGCGCATCCCCGCGCGCCTGGCCAACGCATAGGGCGGGTCTCGACCCGCCATGCAAACCATGCAGATACCCCAGGCAGCCACCATGGCCACCGACATCGCAGAATCCATCGCCAACCGCGAAATCCACGAACAGCTCGGCCGTCGCTACGACGCCGGCTTCGTGACCGACATCGAATCCGACTCGCTGCCGCCCGGCCTCGACGAGGACGTGATCCGCGCGCTCTCGGCCAAGAAGGCCGAGCCCGAGTGGATGACGCAATGGCGCCTGGCCGCCTACCGCCACTGGCTGACCATGCCGGTGCCGCACTGGGCCAAGCTCAGGATCAGCCCGATCGACTTCCAGGCGATCAGCTACTACTCCGCGCCCAAGGCCAAGTACAAGTCGCTCGACGAAGTGCCGCAGGAGCTGCTCGACACCTACGACAAGCTCGGCGTGCCGCTGCACGAGCGCGCGCGGCTGGCGGGCGTCGCCGTCGACGCCGTGTTCGATTCCGTGTCCGTCGGCACCACCTTCCGCAAGGAACTGGCCGAGAAGGGCGTCATCTTCTGCTCGATGTCCGAGGCCATCGCCGAACATCCGGAACTGGTGAAGCAGTACCTCGGCAGCGTGGTGCCGGTCGGCGACAACTACTTCGCCGCGCTCAATTCGGCGGTGTTCTCCGACGGCAGCTTCGTCTTCATCCCCAAGGGCGTGCGCTGCCCGATGGAGCTGTCCACCTACTTCCGCATCAACGCCGGCCACACCGGCCAGTTCGAGCGCACGCTCATCATCTGCGAGGACAAGGCCTACGTTTCTTACCTGGAAGGCTGCACCGCGCCGATGCGCGACGAGAACCAGCTGCACGCGGCGGTGGTCGAGCTGGTCGCGCTGGAAGACGCCGAGATCAAGTACTCGACGGTGCAGAACTGGTACCCGGGCGACGAGGAAGGCCGCGGCGGCATCTACAACTTCGTCACCAAGCGCGCCGAATGCCGCGGCGCGCGCAGCAAGGTGACCTGGACCCAGGTCGAGACCGGTTCGGCGATCACCTGGAAGTACCCGAGCTGCGTGCTGCTGGGCGACGACTCGAGCGGCGAGTTCCACTCGGTCGCGCTCACCCACCACCGCCAGCAGGCCGACACCGGCACCAAGATGATCCACGTCGGCAAGCGCACCAAGAGCAAGATCGTCAGCAAGGGCATCAGCGCCGGCCGCGGCCAGAACACCTACCGCGGCCTGGTGAAGGTGGGCGCCGGCGCCGACGGCGCGCGCAACCACACCCAATGCGACAGCCTGCTGATCGGCAAGCGCTGCGGCGCGCACACCTTCCCCTACATCGAGGTCAAGAACCCCGGCGCGACCGTCGAGCACGAGGCCACCACCTCGAAGATCAGCGACGACCAGATGTTCTACTGCCGCTCGCGCGGCATCAGCGAGGAAGACGCGGTCAGCCTGATCGTCGACGGCTTCTGCAAGCAGGTCTTCCGCGAACTGCCGATGGAGTTCGCGGTGGAGGCGAAGAAGCTGCTGGAAGTGTCGCTGGAAGGTTCTGTCGGCTGACGCACCAATCCCTTCCCCCGCCTGCGGGGGAAGAGCCTGTCCCCGCGAAGGCGGGGATGCCCGAAGGGCGGATGGGGGCAAGCGGACGTGACGCACCCCCACCCCAACCCTCCCCCGCACGCGGGGGAGGGAGCAGATCAAACGAATCGGAAAGAACATGCTCAAGATCCACAACCTCCACGCCAGCGTCGCCGGCAAGGAAATCCTGAAAGGCCTCAGCCTCGAGGTGAAGCCCGGCGAAGTGCACGCCGTCATGGGCCCCAACGGCGCCGGCAAGTCCACGCTGGGCAATATCCTCGCCGGGCGCGACGGCTACGAGATCACCGCGGGCAGCGTCGAGTTCGATGGCCAGCCGCTGCTGGCGCTGGAGCCGGAGGAGCGCGCCGCCGCCGGCGTGTTCCTCGCCTTCCAGTACCCGGTCGAGATCCCGGGCGTGAACAACACCTACTTCCTGCGCAGCGCGCTCAACGCCCAGCGCAAGGCGCGCGGCGAGGCGGAACTCGACTCGATGCAGTTCCTCAAGCTGGTGCGCGAGAAGCTGTCGGTGCTGCACCTGGACGACAGGCTGCTGCATCGCGGCGTCAACGAAGGCTTCTCCGGCGGCGAGAAGAAGCGCAACGAGATCTTCCAGATGGCGGTGCTGGAGCCGCGGCTGGCGATCCTCGACGAGACCGACAGCGGGCTCGACATCGACGCGCTCAAGCACGTCGCCGAGGGCGTCAACGCGCTGCGCGCGCCGGACCGCTCGTTCGTGGTGATCACCCACTACCAGCGCCTGCTCGACTACATCCGGCCGGACGTGGTGCACGTGCTGGCCGACGGCCGCATCGTCGAATCCGGCGGGCCCGAGCTGGCGCTGGAGCTGGAACAGCACGGCTATGCGTGGATCGCGGACCGCGTCGCGCCGGGAGCGACCGCCTGATGAGCGCGCTGCTCGATTCCCTCGCCGCCGGCTTCGATGGCGATGCGTCGCGGCGCGCGCTGCTCGACGCCGCGCTGCGCGACGGCCTGCCCGGCCCGCGCAGCGAGCGCTGGAAATACACCCAGCTGCGCGCGCTGGAGCGGCGCAGCTTCGGCGCTGCCGACGCCACGCCGGCGATCGATCCCGAGGTGCTGGCGGACATTCCCGCGCCGCGCCTGGTGTTCGTCAACGGACGCTTCGACGCCGCCCTGTCGCACCCCGATGCGCTGCCACCGGGGCTGACGCTCGAGACCGGCACCGGCGCCGGCGCCGGCACCGACAAAACCGATGCCGACGACGCCCCGCGCGCGCCGGGCGACGACGTCTTCGCCCGCCTCAACGCTGCGCTCGCGCACGACGGCGCCTGCCTGCGCGCGGACGCCGGCGCGCAGGTGGCGCGGCCGGTGCACCTGGCCTTCGTCGGCGCGCCTGCCGACGGCGACCTCGCCTGGCACCTGCGCCACCGCATCGAAGTGGGCGACGGCGCGACCCTGCGCGTGGTCGAACACCACCTCGCCACAGGCGCCCACCGCCACCTCGACAACAGCCTGGTCTCGATCGCGGTCGGCGACGGCGCCACGCTCGAACACGCGCGCATCCAGCACGCCGCCGACGGCGCCACCCTGTTCGCCCGCACCGAAGCCACGCTCGCGCGCAAGGCGCGCTATCGCCGCGTCGACCTCGAACTCGGCGGCGCGCTGTCGCGCCACGAACTGGACGTGCGCCTGGAAGGCGAAGGCGCCGCGCTGGCCGCCCACGGCGTGCTGCTCGCCGCCGGCCGCAGCCACCTCGACACGCGCCTGGGCATCGAGCACGTCGCCCGCGACACGCGCTGCGAACTGCTGTGGCGCGGCATCGGCGCCGGACGCGGGCGCGCTGTGTTCCACGGCGGCATCACCATCCACGAAGGCGCCGACGGCACCGACGCGCGGCTGTCGAACAAGAACCTGCTGCTGTCGCCGAATGCCGAGATCGACACCCAGCCGGTGCTGGTGATCCACGCCGACGAGGTGCAGGCCGCGCACGGCGCCACGGTCGGCCAGATCGACGCCAATGCGCTGTTCTACCTGCGCTCGCGCGGGCTGCCGGAGGGCGAGGCGAAGCAGCTGCTGACCGCGGCGTTCTGCCGCGAGCCGCTGGCGGCGGCGGAGGACGAATCGCTGCGCGGGGTGCTGCAGGCGCGGATCGACGCGGCGCTGGAGTCACTCGGGGCTTGATGCAGATGACCTCGGTGACTGCCCCCCATCCCAGCCTTCCCCCGCACGCGGGTGAAGGAGCAGGTCGCGTCGACTGGCCGCGCGTACGCGAGGACTTCCCGCTGCTGCGTCGCGAGGTGCACGGCAAGCCGCTGGTGTACCTCGACAGCGCCAACACCGGGCAGAAGCCGGCGGCGGTGATCGAGGCGGTCGACGGCTTCTACCGCAGCCACAACGCCAACGTCAGCCGCGCGGTGCACGCGCTGGGCACCGAGGCGACCGAGGCCTACGAGGCTTCGCGCAGGGCGCTGGCGCGCTTCCTCAACGTGCGCGCAGACGATCTGGTGCTGTGCAGCGGCACCACCTTCGCGATCAACCTGGTCGCGTACTCGTGGGCGCTGCCGCGGCTCAAGGCCGGCGACACGATCCTGGTCTCGCGCATGGAGCACCACGCCAACATCGTGCCGTGGCAGCTGGTCGCGCAGCGCACCGGCGCCACCATCAAGGTCGCCGAGATCACGCCCGAGGGCACGCTCGACCTCGACGCGCTGCGGCGCGCGATGACGCCCGAGGTGAAGCTGCTGGCCGTGGCGCACGTGTCCAACGTGCTCGGCACGGTCAACCCGGTGCGCGAGATCTGCCGCGAGGCCCGCCGCCGCGGCATCGTCACCGTGGTCGACGGCTCGCAGGCGGTGCCGCACCGTCCGGTGGACATCGCCGCGATCGGCTGCGACTTCTACGCCTTCACCGGACACAAGATGTGCGGTCCGACCGGCACCGGCGCGCTGTGGGCGCGGCGCGAGCACCTGCAGGCGATGCCGCCGTTCCTCGGCGGCGGCGAGATGATCACGGAAGTCAGCTTCGACGGCACCGTGTTCAACGATCCGCCGCACAAGTTCGAGGCCGGCACGCCGAACATCGCCGGCTTCGTCGGGCTCGGCGCCGCGGTCGACTACCTCGAGGGGGTCGGCATGGCGGCCATCGAGGCGCGCGAAGCCGAGCTGCTGGCGCACATGACGCAGGCGCTCGATGCCGTCGGCGGCGTGCGCATCTTCGGCCGTGCGCCGGAGAAGGCTGCGGTGGTCTCGTTCCTGGTCGAGGGCGCGCATGCGCACGACCTCGCCACCCTGCTGGACCTCGAAGGCGTCGCCGTGCGCTCGGGCCAGCACTGCGCGCATCCGCTGCTGCAGTTCTACGGCGTCGCGGCGACCTGCCGCGCATCGCTGGCGTTCTACAACACGCATGAGGAAATCGAGGCGTTCATCGCGGCGCTGCAGAAGGCGCGACGGCTGCTGGCCTGAGCCAGGGCTCACCCGGCGTCCGGCTTCCGTTTGCCGGCCCGCCTTGTCCGCACTGCCGAACGTTCCGGCTGTCATCCCGAACGCAGTGAGGGATCTGCTGGTGCCGTCATGTCGGCAGGCACCAGCAGATCCCTCACTGCGTTCGGGATGACAGCATCCATGGATTCGGCAGGCGGAAAGCCCGTGGCCCGCGCAAGGCAGCATCGGAACCGCGCGTCGGATCCCCCTAAAATGCACCCATGCCCGACCCGACCCTCCGCACCGCCACGCCCGCCGACATCCCCGCGCTGGTCGCGCTGGTGACCTCCGCCTACCGCGGCGACTCCAGCCGCGCCGGCTGGACCACCGAAGCCGACTTCCTCGATGGCAACCGCATCGACCCGGAGGTGCTGCACGCCGACCTCGCGCGTGCGCGCAGCCGCGTGCTGGTCGCGGAGGACGGCGGCGGCCTCGTCGCCTGCGCGCACGTGGCGGAGGAGGACGGCTTCGGCTACTTCGGCATGTTCTCGGTGCGGCCGGACCTGCAGGGCGCGGGGCTGGGCAAGCGGCTGCTGGACGAGGCCGAGCGCGTCGCGCGCGACGATTGGCGGCTGCCGGCGATGCGGATGACGGTGATCGACCTGCGCGACGCGCTGATCGCCTTCTACGAGCGCCGCGGTTACCGCCGCACCGGCGTGTTCAAGCCCTTCCCCTACGGCGACGCACGCTATGGCATCCCGCTGCGCGACGACCTGCGCTTCGAAGTGCTCGAGAAGCGCCTCGACGGAACACCGGCATGAGCGAAACCTGGACCTTCGTCTGCGCCACGGAGGAGTTGCTACCCGGGGAAAAGAGGACCGCGTTCGACGAGGTCACCGGCGCCGGCATCGTGGTGTTCAACCTCGACGGCGCCCTGTACGCGCTCGAGGACAAGTGCAGCCACGAGGATTTCGAGCTGTCCGCGGGCGAGGTCCACGCCGCCGAGGCCAGCATCGAATGCGTGCTCCACGGCGCGCGCTTCGACATCCGCGACGGCCGCGCGCTGTGCGCCCCGGCCTACGAGCCGGTGGCGAAATTCCCGGTCAAGACCGAACACGGCGGGATCTGGAGCCGCGACGACCGCGATTGAGCGGGACGGACATTTCGTTAAGAAACGGTTGATAATGGGAATCTCTCTCATTATGATCCGCCTTCGAACGACACCGCCGGTCACTACCCTGCCTCCAGGCACGAGCTTGCTTCCGAATCGCCATCCACGCCCGACTTTCCCGGCGCCCCTCCGCTTCGGCGGTCCGTGGCGGCTGGCACTCGGGTTGCTGCTGGCAACCTGGATGTTCCTGGCGCTGGCACCGACACCAGCACCGGCCGCGGAAAGCGGCTCCAGCACCCGCGCTTCCGGCGTCCTCGCCCACGAATCCGAAGACGGCTTCCTGTCCACCGGCACGATAGCCATCGCCTTGCGCGATGACGGCGCTCCCTGCGCGGCCGGACCGGCCTGCGGCGGCGACGAAGCCGACCCGGACGACTCGCCTGCGCTGGCATGCGAAACCCCGCGCGCGTCTTTCCGTCATGGAAGCTCGCAAACCGCGGCTGCGCAGGCTCTGCGGCACGCCGCGCTTCCCGCCTATCGGGGCCAGGCGCCCCCGCACCTGGCCTGACGCCAGCCACGACCCCGGCCGGGCCCAGACCCGCCCCAGCCGCAAGCCAGCCCTGAATCCAGCGCGCATCCACGCCGTGCGCATGCGCCTGCGCGCGCGACCGCGCCCGGGCAGGCAACGCTCCTCTTACCCCCAGGAATCGACATGACCTACATCAAAAGCCGCAAGTACGCCCCGCCGACCCGACGTCCGCAATCGATCGTGACCGCCGCGACCTTCGCCACCAGCCTCGCCCTCGCACTGCCCGCGGCCGCCCAGTCCACCAGCGACGACAAACCGGATGCGGCCACGCTGGACAAGGTCGAGGTCCGCGGCCTGCGCAGCTTCGTGGTCTCGCCCAAGTTCACCCAGACCCTGCAGGACACGCCGCAGACCATCGAGGTACTGGGCAGGGACCTGCTCCAGCAGCAGGGCGCCACCACCCTGGCCGAGGCGTTGCGCAACAGCCCTGGCGTGGGCACGTTCTACGCCGGCGAAAACGGCAACACCACGACAGGCGACACGCTATACATGCGCGGCTTCGACAGCTCCAGCAGCATCTTCGTCGACGGTGCGCGCGACCTCGGCGCGGTGTCGCGCGACCTGTTCAACATCGACCAGGTCGAAGTGGTGAAGGGCCCGGCCGGCACCGACACCGGCCGATCGGCCCCGACCGGCGCGATCAACATGGTATCCAAGCAGGCCAACCTGCTAGACGCAACCTCCGCCAGCGTCTCGGCCGGCGGCGACGGGCAGGAACGCGCCACCGCCGACTGGAACGTCGCGCTGGGCGCCACCAGTGCGCTGCGCCTGAACGCGATGTGGCAGGACAGCGACGTGCCCGGCCGCGACCGCATCAACAACTCGCGCCGGGGCATCGCGCCGTCGCTGGGCTTCGGCCTCGGCACCGACACCCGCGTGTTCCTCAACCTGCTGTACGTGGAGCAGGACAACGTGCCCGACGGCTTCGTCCCGACCCTCGGCCTGCCGTACTGGGTGCCGCAGCCGGGCCTGGAACGGCTCGCCGGGCATCCGGTCGACCCGGAGAACTACTACGGCAGCCCCGCCGACCACGACGACGTGACCGCGAAGATGGCCACGCTGGTGTTCGAGCACGATTTCTCCGACGCGCTGAAGCTGAGCAATACCCTGCGCTGGGGCAAGACCGATCAGGACTACCTGATCGCGGCGTTCATGACCACCGGCGGCACCGGCGCCGACGAGCAGGCCGGCAACGTCCGCTGGACGGACAAGGACGACCTGTCCACCTACACCCTGCTGCGCACCTCCATCAGCTCCAGGGACCAGCAGAACGAGATCATCACCGACCAGCTGAACCTGCGCGCCGACTTCAGCACCGGCGCGGTCGACCATTTCCTCAGCACCGGCCTGGAGCTGACCCGCGAGGAGCAGACCGGGCACGGGATCGCCATCGCCAATGGCCTGCAGCCGATCAGCCTGTACGACCCGGATTGGCGCGACGCAGGCACGCTCACGTACGCGCGCAGCGGCGCGGTCACCAACGGCAAGACCGACACCGCTGCGCTGTACCTGTTCGACACGCTGAAGTTCGGCGAGCGCTTCCTGCTGACCGCCGGCATCCGCGCCGACCACTACACCACCGAATACTCCGCCACCGGCGTCTGCACCACGACCACCCCGCTGCCGCGCGGCGGCGTCGCATGCCCGGAGGGAATCGCCGACGGCAGCCTCATCAGCACCGCCGACCTCGAGGCTTCCGACACATTGCTCAACTATAAGCTCGGCGCGGTGTACAAGCCGACCGAAGCGGTGAGCATCTACGCCAACGCGGCGCTGTCGCAGCAGCCGCCGGGCGGCGCCAACTTCAGCCTGAGCACCGCGGCCAACAGCGCCGACAACATCAACAACGACCCGCAGAAGGCCAGGACCTACGAGGTCGGCAGCAAGTGGGCGCTGGGCGAAAGCGGCCTTGCGCTGAACCTGGCGCTGTTCCAGACCAACGTGACCAACGAGATCGCGCCCGACGCCGATGCGCCGGGCGGCTATTCGCAGACCGGCGAGAAGCGCGTGGAGGGCGTCGAGATCTCCGCGACCGGCAGCATCACCGACAACTGGGACGTCTCGCTGGGCTACCTGCACCAGAACGCCAAGGTCGAGGAGGGCAGCAACCTCGCCCAGGACGGCACCAGCAACCTGACCTATACGCCGGATGAAGCCGTCACCAGTTGGACCACCTACCGGTTCCCGTTCGGCCTGACCGTCGGTGGCGGCGTGCGCTATACCGGTGGCCTGCACAGGGGCACCGACGGCGCGGTCGGCACGCCGGACTACACCAAGTCCTGGACGGTGTACGACGCGGTGGTGTCGTACGCGGTCAGCGACAGCATCAGCCTGCGTTTGAACGGCTACAACCTGTTCGACAAGCGCTATGTCACCGCGATCAACAAGAGCGGCTACCGCTACACGCCCGGTACACCGCGCACCTTCCTGCTCAGCGCGGACTTCCGCTTCTGAGCCGCAGCCGATCCTGAAGCACACCGGCGCGGCGGGGAGCCCGCTCCCTGCCGCGCCCACCTGGAAAACACCATGCTGCTGCACATTCCCGAAGTCCTGGCCGGCGACGCGTTGGCCCGTGTCCGGCAATCCCTGGAGGCGGCCGACTGGACCGATGGCCGCGAGACGGTCGGCGCCCAGGGGGCGCAGGTCAAGCGCAACCAGCAACTGCCCGATGCCTCTTCGCTGAAGCTGGAGCTCGGCGACCTGGTGCTGGCCGCGCTGCAGCGCAGCCCGCTGTTCTTCGCCGCGGCGCTGCCGCTGAAGATCCTGCCGCCGCGCTTCAACCGCTATGCCGGCGGCGGCGAATACGGCTTCCACGTCGACGGCTCGGTGATGCGGCTCGGCGGCGGCGGACAGCTGCGCTCCGACGTGTCGTGCACGCTGTTCCTCAACGACCCGGACGAATACGACGGCGGCGAGCTGATCGTCAGCGATACCTACGGCGAGCACGAAGTGAAGCTGCCCGCAGGCGACATGATCCTGTATCCGTCCAGCAGCCTGCACAAGGTGATGCCGGTGACGCGCGGCGCGCGGCTGGCTTCGTTCTTCTGGGTGCAGAGCATGATCCGCGACGATGCCCGGCGGCGGATGCTGTTCGAGATGGACGCATCGATCGAAACCCTGCGCCTTGGCGGCGCCGACAGGGATGCGGTCCTGCGGCTGACCGGCATCTACCACAACCTGCTGCGACAGTGGGCCGAGACCTGACGCCCAGCGCGAACAGTACGCATTACTATTTGCGTTTGATATAGATTCTCATTTAAAATCGCCCCGTCTGGCGCGTGGTTCCGGCGCGCCCCACGGGGGAACCGCTTGATCCACGTTTCGCCAACGCCAGCGTGCCCGGCCTGTGCTCTGCCACAGATCGCGCGGTTGCCGTATCCGCTGCCTGCATGGCTGTTGATGCTGGCGGTACTGGGTCTGGCCCTGTCGCTGTCCGCCGGCCTGCGCGCCCAGCCTGACGATGCCGGGCTCATGGCCGCCATGCCCGGACCAGCGGTTGCGGTCGCCGCGGATGCCCGCGAAGGCGATCCCCATCAGGGCGAACAGCACGGTGAATTCCCGGTAAAGAAGCCGCGCGTGGGTTCCCTGCGCGTTCGCAACTCGCGCGCGGCCGCCGGGGCCGCCACGCGGAGATTCCACCTCCAGTGCCCGACATCGACGCCCGACGCCGGTCTGCGGGCACGTGCCGTCGCCTCGAGCCCGGCGATTTCCGCGCCTCGCGCGGACCCGGCGCTGCGCCTGCACCCTGGCCAGGCGCCGCCGCGCGTCGCCTGACGCGCTTCCGGCAACGGTCCGCCCCCGGACCCGCCGACCACTGTTTCCCGAGCCCGGCACTGCGCACCCGCGCGGCTGCCGCTCTACCAACTCAACTCCACTTCGTGAAAACCCCCATGACTCCCTCCCGCACCTCCGTGCGCGCGCCTCTGCGCCGCAACCGCCTCGCCATCTCTCTGCTGACCCTGGTGTCGGCCCCCGCCCTCGCGCAGACCGCGCCCGACGGCTCGGATGCCGCCAAGGACTTCGACACGGTCGTCGTCACCGCCGCCGGCTTCGAGCAGAAGCTCACCGACGCACCGGCCAGCATCAGCGTCATCACCCGAGAGGACATCGCCAAGCGGCCGTACATGACCCTGCTCGACGCGGTGCGCGACATCGAGGGCATCGACGTCGGCGAAACCCGCGACAAGACCGGCCAGGGCACCATCTCGATGCGCGGCATGGGCTCGGACTACACCCTGATTCTGGTCAACGGCCGGCGCCAGTCCAACCACGGCGACATCTATCCGAACAACTTCGGCGGCAACCAGTTCAACCACATCCCGCCGCTGGACGCGATCGAACGCATCGAGGTCATCCGCGGCCCGGCCTCGACCCTGCACGGCGCAGACGCGATGGGCGGCGTGATCAACATCATCACCCGGCGCGCGCTCGACCGCTGGCACGGTTCGGCCAGCGTCGGCCGCACCTTCGAGACCAACGACGAGTTCGGCGACGACACCTCGGTCGACGTCTTCGTCACCGGCCCCATCGTGCCGGGCAAGCTGAACCTCACCGCCCGCGCCAGCTGGTACGACCGCGATGCGTCCAACCCGGTGTATGCGCCCGTCACCGATCCGGCCGGCGGCGAGCACAACCGCTCGCTCGGCTTCGGCGGCGGCGGCAAGACCGTGGACAATACCAACAAGGCCGCCGGCGTCAGCCTGGTGTGGATGCCGACCGACGCCCAGACAGTGACCCTGGACTACGACGCCTCGCGCCAGGAATACGACAACGCGATCAAGGTCAACGACGACGGCGAACTGGAGTATCCCGTCGGCACCGTCGACAACATCGACAGCATCTTCACCGCCGGCAACTTCTGCCTCGGCGCGGGCGGCAACAACGCCGCCGCCTGCACCGGCAACGGCGGCACCTGGTCGCGCCGCGCCAACCCGCGCGCGGGCTACGGCCCGGTGCAGGAGTTCACCCGCGACGCGTGGTCGCTCACCCACGAGGGCAAGTGGGACTTCGGCAACAGCTTCGTCTCGCTGTCGCACGTGGCCACCAACAACGACGGCCGCACGATGCCGTTCACCGTGGAGGAGCGCGAACACCTGCTGGAAATGATCGACGGCACCGGCGCCTACGCCGGCATGACCCTCGCCGAGCGTCGCGACCTGGCCGAAAGCACCTTCCTGCCCAGGCCCAAGCGCACCATGGAGAGTGCCCAGTACACGCTGGACGCGAAGCTGGACATCCCGTTCCAGCTGGCCGGCGACCACACCGCCGTCGTCGGCACGCAGGTCATCCGCGGCGAACTGACCGACGGCGTGTTCGGCATGGAGCACGGCACGCCCGGGCAGAAGCAGGAACACAACATGTTCTCGCTGTTCGCCGAGGACACGTGGTACGTGATCGAACCGCTGGCGATCACCGCGGGCCTGCGCTACGACGACCACGAGGTGTTCGGCGACCACCTCAGCCCGCGCCTGTACGGCGTGTTCACCGTCAACGAGCAGTGGACCCTCAAGGGCGGCGTCAGCACCGGCTTCAAGACGCCCAAGACCACCCAGCTCTACCCCGGCGTGACCGGCTTCGGCGGCCAGGGCACCTCGCCCATGTTCGGCAACCCCGACCTGCAGCCCGAGACCAGCACCAGCACCGAAATCGCCGCCTACTGGCACCACCCCGACGGCCACAACTTCAACATCACCTTCTTCCACAACCGCTTCGACGACAAGATCGACTCGCAGCCCTGCGGCAACGGCTTGGCGCTGGCCTGCACCGATTCCGGCGAGTTCGCCGACCTCGGCTATTCGAACAGCAGCAAGACGGTCAACATCGACGAGGTGGTGATCGAGGGCGCGGAACTGGCCGGACGCTGGCAGGCCAGCGACCGCTTCGGCCTGCGCGCCAACTACACCTACACCGACAGCGAGCAGAAGAGCGGCGCCGAGGCCGGGCTGCCGCTCGGCAACAGCGCGCGGCACATGGCCAACGCCACGCTGGACTGGCGGGCGTCGGAGCGCTTCAGCACGTTCCTGACGGCCGAGGCGCGGTCCAAGCGCTACCGCGGCGTGGACGCCGTCTCCGGGGCGCCGCAGTACTACGAGGACTACACGGTGCTGCACCTCGGCGCGTCCTACGAGGCCACCGACTGGCTGACCGTGAACGCGCGCATCAACAACCTGCTCGACCGCGACTTCACCACCTACCAGACCCGCTTCAACGACCTCGACGGCGACGGCGTGTACGACAACACCATCACCGCCGGCGAAGTGGTCTTCACCGACGACTACAACAACAAGGACAAGGCCCGCAGCTTCTGGCTGAGCCTGAACTTCCGGTTCTGACGACCGCCGCCCGTTGCCGCCCCGGCAGGTCCGCCGCCGGGGCGTGTCAACCACAAGGCAATGAGAACGTTTCTCGTTCCAACGCTATACTCCCCCGCCCTTCCCGTGAACGCCACCGTGCCCGTCCCACAGGCCCGCGACAACCCCGCCACGGCGCAGCAACGCCGGGGATTCTGGCTGCGCACGCTGCACCAGTGGCACTGGATCAGTTCGGCGGTATGCCTGGTCGGGATGCTGCTGTTCGCGGTCACCGGCATCACCCTGAACCACGCGGCGAAGATCGAGGGCGCGCCGCGGGTCGACAACCGCACCGCGACGCTGCCGGCGGCCCTGCTGCAGGCGCTGCCGGCCGATCGCGGGGACGGCAATGCGCCGCTGCCGCCGGCGGTGTCGGACTGGCTGTCGGACACGCTGGATGCATCGGTCGGCGCGCGCGCGGCGGAATGGTCCGACGGCGAGGTCTACCTGTCGATGCCCGGCCCCGGGCGCGACGCCTGGCTCAGCATCGACCGCGACAGCGGCGAGGTCGAGTACGAACGCACCGACCGCGGCTGGATCTCCTACCTCAACGACCTGCACAAGGGCCGCAACGCCGGACCGGCCTGGGGCTGGTTCATCGACGTGTTCGCCGTGGCCTGCGTGGTGTTCACCGTCACCGGCCTGTTCCTGCTGCAGCTGCACGCGCGCCAGCGCCGGATGACCTGGCCGTACGTCGGCCTCGGCCTGGTGATCCCGGTGCTGCTGGCCCTGCTCTTCATCCACTGATCCACGACGTTCACGAGGTTCGCATGCGCGTACAACTCACCATCGCCTTGGGCAGCCTGCTCGCCCTGCCGGCGCAGGCCGTCGAATTCGATGTCTCCGTCCAGATCCCGCAGCTCAAGGTCGCCGAGTACCACCGGCCCTACGTCGCGGTGTTCGTCGAGGGCGCCGACGGCAAGGCCGCCGCCAACCTCGCGGTCTGGTACATGAGCAAGGACACCGCCGAGGGCCATGGCACCAAGTGGCTGCCCGACCTGCGCCAGTGGTGGCGCAAGTCCGGGCGCACGCTGAAGGTGCCGGTCGACGGCGTCACCGGCCCCACCCGGCCGGCCGGCACCCACCAGCTCGGTTTCGACGGCTCGCACCCGGAGCTGGCGAAGCTGCCGGCGGGCGAATACGTCCTGGTGGTCGAGGCCGCGCGCGAGGTCGGCGGCCGCGAACTGCTGAAGATTCCCTTCACCTGGCCGGTGAAGGCGCCGCAGTCCGGCAAGGCGCAGGGCAGCAGCGAACTGGGCGCGGTGGCGCTCAGGCTCACGCCGTGAACCCTTTCCACGTCATTTCACATTCCCGCTCCAGGAGCATCCCGATGAAGCGTTCCTCCCTGCTAGCCCTCGCCATCGCCGCGCTGCTGCCGCTGGCCGCCTCCGCGCACAAGCAATGGCTCATCCCGTCCCAGGCCGTGGTCAACGGCGAGGACGTGTGGGTGACCTTCGACGCCGCGGTCTCGAACCAGCTGTTCTTCCCCGACCACGTGCCGATGCGCCTGGACAACGTCACCGCCACCGCCCCCGACGGCAGCACCGTCGAACTGCAGAACGGCAGCACCGGCAAATACCGCAGCACCTTCGACGTGCAGTTGCAGCAGCAGGGCACCTACCGCATCGCCAACGTCAACGCCGGCGTGTCCGCGCGCTGGGACACGCCCGAAAGCCTGGCGGCGAAGGCCAGGGCCGAGGCGGAAGGCAAGCCGGCCAGCGGCCCCGGTACGCGCGGCGGCTTCCTGCGCAACGCCACGCCCGAGGACCTGTCCACCAAGGTGCCGAAGGATGCGCAGAACCTGCAGGTCACCCAGGGCATCGGCCGCGTGGAAACCTTCGTCACCAACGGCGAGCCGAACGACACCGCGCTCAAGCCGACCGGCAAAGGCCTGGAGCTGGCGCCGGTGACCCATCCCAACGACCTGTTCGCCGGCGAGGAAGCCACCTTCGCCCTGCTGCTCGACGGCAAGCCGGCGGCCGGACTGGAGATCGAGATCGTCCGCGGCGACACGCGCTACCGCAACGCGCAGGAGGAGATCACGGTCACCACCGGCGCCGACGGCCGCTTCTCGGTGACCTGGCCGACGGCCGGCCTGTACTGGCTCGAGACCTCGACCAGCGACGACAAGACCTCGCTCCCGCAGGCCACGCAGCGCCGGCTGTCGTACGTCGCCACGTTCGAAGTCCTGCCGCAGTAACCCCCCCCCCTGTGGGAGCGCCTTCAGGCGCGACGCTTTTGATCGTGATTCGTGGGTCGCGCGAAAAGCATCGCGCCTGAAGGCGCTCCTACACAAGCAGTGCTAATGCATACCCTTCCCGACACCTTCGCCGTGCACGCGCTGTACGGCGAAACCATGGGCACGCGCTGGCGCGTGGACCTGTGCGCGGCGCGCCACGCGCCGCTCGATGCGCTGCACGGCGCCGTGCAGTCGCGGCTCGACGCGATCGTCGCGCAGATGAGCACGTACGAGTCCGATTCGGACATCAGCCGCTTCAACCGCGCCCCGGCCGGCAGCTGGCGGGTGCTGCCCGACGACTTCTTCCGGGTGATGGACTGCGCACTGCAGGTTGCCGAGGCCAGCGACGGTGCATTCGACCCGGCGATCGGCGCACTGGTCGGCGCCTGGGGCTTCGGCGCGCATGCGCGCGGGCGACGGGCGCTCGATGCGGCAACGCTCGCGGGCGCACGCGATGCCTGTGGCTGGCGGAAGCTGGAACTGCGCCGCGAGACACGCGAACTGCGCCAGCCCGGCGGTCTGTCGCTCGACCTGTCGGCGATCGCGAAGGGCTACAGCGTCGATGCCGTGGCCGAACTGCTGCGCACGCGCGGCATCGTCGCCGCGCTGGTCGATGTCGGCGGCGAACTGCGCGGCTTCGGCCGCAAGCCCGATGGCGCCCCTTGGCGCGTGCTGGTGGAGACCGGCGAGGACGACGACGAGGACGGCGATCCTTGCGTGCTCGTACTCGACGACGCGGCGGTCGCGACCTCCGGCACGCGCTGGCACCGCTACGAGGCGGACGGCCGCGAAGTCGCTCACACGATCGATCCGCGCAGCGGCGAACCGGTGGGCGACGCACCCGTCGCGGTCAGCGTACTGGCGGACGATGCGATGCGCGCCGATGCCTGGTCGACCGCGCTGACGGTCATGGGCGCGGAAGCCGGTTTCGCGTTCGCGGCCGCGCACGGACTCGCCGCGCGATTCGTGCCGTCCGGCGCGGACGCGGAACCGCGCATGACGCCGGCGTTCGAGGCGCGACTCGCGCAATGACAGCGACGCACGCGACCGGCGCGCGCCCCTGGCGCGCATGGCTCGGCAACGCCGCCACGCTGCTGGCGCTGCTGGCCATCGCCTTGGCCCTGCTGCCGCTGCACGACGACGCGTGGTGGCCGTCGTCGCCGCGCCCGCGCCACTGGTGGCTGGCGGCGGGCAGCCTCGCGGCCTACCTCGGTTTCTGCGGCTGGATCCTGCTGCGCGGGCGCACGGACGGCGCGCCCGCGATCGACGACGGCGAACGCCTGCCGTGGCTGGTCGTACACGCCAGCCAGACCGGATTCGCCGGCGAACTCGCCGCGCATACCGCGGATTCCTTGAAGGCGGCCGGCGCGCGGGTCGCGCTGCGCCCGCTCTCGGCGGTCGATGCCGACCTGCTCGCGCGCACCGATCGCGCGCTGTTCGTCGCCAGCACCACCGGCGAGGGCGATCCGCCGGATCCGGCGCTGGCCTTCGTCCGCGACACGATGGCCGGCGCCGCCGACCTGTCCGGGCTGCGCTACGCGATCCTCGCGCTCGGCGACCGCGAGTACGAGCACTTCTGCGGCTTCGGCCACCAGCTCGACCACTGGCTGCGGCAGGGACACGCGACCGCACTGTTCGACCTGACCGAGGTCGACAACGGCGACCCGGGCGCGCTGCGCCACTGGCAGCACCACCTCGGCCTCGCCGCGGGCGCGCCCGCCCTCGCCGACTGGACGCCGCCGCGCTACCAGCGCTGGACGCTGTCCGCGCGCACCCTGCTCAATCCCGGCAGCGTCGGCGGCCCCGCTTTCCACCTCGCTCTGCAGCCGCCGCGCGATGCAGCGCCTTCGTGGCAGGCCGGCGACATCGCCGAGATCGGGCCGCGCAACGCCGCCCCGGTGGTCGACGCGCTGCTGACCGCACGCGGACTGGACGGCACGGCATCCGTCGAATTCCTGTCGCAGCGGATGCCCCTGCGCGAGGCGCTGGCGCGCGCGCAGTTGGCGAACCTCCCGTCCACCGATACGCGCGACCCGCAGGCGATGGTCGATGCGCTGCAGCCCCTGCCGCACCGCGAATACTCGATCGCCTCGCTGCCCGGCGACGGCACGCTGCAGCTGCTGGTCCGGCAGATGCAGCGCCCCGACGGCACGCCCGGCATCGGCAGCGGCTGGCTGTGCCTGCACGCGGCGATCGGCGACGGCATCGACCTGCGCATCCGCGCCAATCCCAACTTCCACCCGCCCGCCGACGACCTGCCGATGCTGCTGGTCGGCAACGGCACCGGCATCGCCGGACTGCGTGCCCTGCTCAAGGCGCGCGAGGCGGCGGGTCATCGGCGCAACTGGCTGCTGTTCGGCGAACGCCAGCGCGCGCACGACGCCTTCTTCCTCGACGACATCGAGCGCTGGCGGCGCGACGGCACGCTCGAACGCGACGACCTGGTGTTCTCGCGCGACGGCGGCGAACACCGCTACGTGCAGGACGCGCTGCGTGCCGCGGCACCCGCACTGCGCGCGTGGATCGCGGACGGCGCCTGCGTCTACGTCTGCGGCAGCCTCGAAGGCATGGCCCCCGGCGTCGATGCGGTGCTGCGCGAGGCGCTCGGCGACGACGCCGTCGACCGGCTGCGCGACGACGGGCGCTATCGGCGCGACGTCTACTGAAACCCGTCCCGAAGCCTGTCGCGCCTGAAGGCGCTCCTACAGGAGATCCACATTTGTAGGAGCGCCTTCAGGCGCGACCTTTGTCCGACGCCGTTTGAACCCCGGTCGCGGCTGAAGCCGCTCCTACACGATGGTTCGGGATGCCGAAGGGGTTTGGCAGCGGTCGATACGGACCAGCAGCACCTCGCCGCCGCCGTCGAGCACGTAACGCACACGGGCGTCGGGCGTAGCCAGCAATGCGGTATCCCCCATCGCCAGCGGCGGCAGTCCCGCGTCGCCTGCGATGCGCGCGCGACCCGCGAGCAGGTGCACGACCCAGGTCGAGCCGGGATCCACGAACACCAGCATCGCGCCGACCAGCGGTCGGTGCCAGAGCTGGGTGGCCACCGCGTCGCGTCGCCACATCAGGTTGAAATCCTCGGTGCGCCCGTCCACCAGCTCCCCCGCCAGCGCGCGCTCGCCGGAGAAGCGCAGGCGCTGGTACGGCGGCAGCAGTTCGTGCGTCTCGCCGTCGTCGAAGCACAGCCGCAGGCCGTTCCCGCTCAGTAGCACCAGTTCGCGATCCACGCCGGGGAAGACGGAGAACGGCGCGTCGGCCTCGATCTCGGCGATCGACAGCCGCCAGTCCCAGTCGTCGGGGCCGGCGCCGGGTTCGGCGTGGATCTCGCGCGTCCAGCCGGCGCCATTCTTCCAGCGCACCCGGCGGTACTCGTTGGCGGGGATCACGCGCGCTGGCCGGTCCATGCGTGCCAGTTTACCCACCGGCTTTTGCCGCGACGAAAGCGGAAGTGGCCGCCCGCCCATGCCTTCCTGGCGTGGAACGGGCGGCGGTACTTCCCTGTCGCGGCATCCTGCCGGTCCCCGGAGCATCCCTGCTCCCAGCTGCGGACGCGCGTCCCTGCGCGTCCGTCAACGACTGTCAGCGCGTCTGCGCAGCGGCGCGGGCCGCGCCGGTGGTGGCGCCGGCGGCGGCGGCCGGGCGCGGCGTCGACACGACGATGCGCTCGCGGTTCTGCTCGACCGTCTTCAGGCCGATGCCCTTGACCTGGGCCAGCTGCTCCGGGCTCTGGAACGGGCCGTTGGCCTTGCGGTAGGCGACGATGGCCTCGGCCTTGGACGCGCCGACGTTGTGCAGCACGCGGTCGAGCGTGGCGGCGTCGGCGGTGTTGATGTTGACCTTCTCCGCCGCGAACGCGGCGCCGGCCAGCATCAGCGACAGCAGCACGGTGGCGAACAGGCTCTTGATCGTGTTCATGTTGGATGTCCTTTCGAGAGTTGGGTTGGTTTCCTTACCGCCGGCGGGCGACCGCCTGCCGGTGAACACAGTCTCCCGATCCGCGCCGTCGCACGGCATCGCCGCAGGGGCTGGCGTGGGACAGGACGATGCCGCGTCGCGGCGTAGGAAAATCCCTACACGTGCCCCGCGCTAGAATTGCGCCCTTCGCACACACGGGATTGCTCGATGGACGCCAGCCGGATCGACCGCTACGTCGCGGAAAAATGGGACGACGAAATCGTCCCGCAGCTCGTCGAATACATCCGCATCCCCAACAAGTCGCCGATGTTCGACGCCGACTGGGTGAAGAACGGCTACATGGCCGACGCCGTGAAGCTGATGGAGGCGTGGGCAAGCGCGCAGTCCGTGCCCGGCATGAGCGTCGAGGTGGTGCAGCTGGAAGGCCGCACGCCGCTGATCTACATCGACATCCCTGCCGCGCACGGCGGCAGCGACGAGGACTGCGTGCTGCTCTACGGCCACCTCGACAAGCAGCCGGAGATGACCGGCTGGGACGACGACCTCGGCCCCTGGAAGCCTGTGCTGCGCGGCGACAAGCTGTACGGCCGCGGCGGCGCCGACGACGGCTACGCGATCTACGGTTCGCTGGCCGCGATCCTCGCCCTGCAGGAACAGCAGGTGCCGCACGCGCGCTGCGTGGTGCTGATCGAGGCCTGCGAGGAATCTGGCAGCTACGACCTGCCGGCCTATGTCGACCACCTCGCCGACCGCATCGGCCAGCCGTCGCTGGTGGTGTGCCTGGATTCGGGCTGCGGCAACTACGACCAGCTCTGGTGCACCACCTCGCTGCGCGGCCTGGCCGGCGGCAACCTGACGGTCAAGGTGCTGGAGGAAGGCGTGCATTCGGGCGATGCCTCGGGCGTGGTGCCGTCGAGCTTCCGCCTGCTGCGGCAGCTGCTGTCGCGGATCGAGGACGAGAAGACCGGCCGCATCCTGCTCGACGGCCTGTTCGTCGAAATCCCGGCCGAGAGGCTAGCGCAGGCCAAGCGCGCGGCGGAAGTTCTCGGCACCGCGATCTACGACAAGTTCCCGCTGCTGCCGGGCATGGTGCCGATGAACGACGATCTCGCCGAACTGGTGCTCAACCGCACCTGGCGCCCGGCGCTGTCGATCACCGGCGTCGGTGGCATCCCGGCGCTGGATTCGGCCGGCAACGTGCTGCGTCCGCACACCGCGGTGAAGCTGTCGCTGCGGCTGCCGCCGACGCTCGACGGCAAGCTGGCCGGCGACCTGCTGCAGGCCGAGTTGCTGCGCGATCCGCCCAACGGCGCGCAGGTCACGCTGGCGCTGGAGAAGGCCTCGAGCGGCTGGAACGCGCCGGCGATGTCGTCTTGGCTGGAAAAGGCCATCGACGCGGCCAGCAACGAGTTCTTCGGCAGGCCGGCGATGTACATGGGCGAAGGCGGCTCGATCCCGTTCATGGGCATGCTCGGCGAGAAGTTCCCCGGCGCGCAGTTCATGATCACCGGCGTGCTCGGTCCGCACTCCAACGCGCACGGTCCCAACGAGTTCCTGCACATCCCGATGGGCAAGCGCGTGACGGCTTCGGTGGCGCGCGTGATCGCCGAGCACCACCTCGCCAGCCAGCGCGGCGAGACCACCGGCGCGGCGGTGGCGCCGGACAGCGGCACGCGGCACGGGGACCACGGCTGCTGCTGAGGCGGGGTTGGTCTGCGTTTGCCCCGTTGCCCCCACCCCAACCCTCCCCCGCAGGCGGGGGAGGGAGCTAAAAGCAGGTGCTTCCGACTCCCTCCCCCGCTTGCGGGGGTGGGTTGGGGTGGGGGCAAGCCAGGAATCAGGACTGGCGCCGCCACGCCAGCCCTGCCAAGCTTCACGGCACCATCCATCCCCGGGGAGTGCGCATGGAACTGTTCGGCAGCAGCAACTGGCTCTACATCATCTTCATCGGCCTGATCGTCGGCGTGGTCGCGCGCCTGCTCAAGCCCGGCAGGGACAACATGGGGTTCCTGCTGACCATCGTGCTCGGCATCGCCGGCGCGCTGTTCGCAGGCTGGATCGGCCGGACGGTCGGCTGGTACGGCGACGGCCAGGCGGCCGGCTTCATCGCCTCCACGCTGGGTGCCATCGCGTTGCTGTTCATCGTCGGCCTGCTGCGCAAGAAGCGCTGAGCCGGACGCCAATGGAAGGAAGGAAGCCGGGCAATGCCCGGCTTCTTTTTGTCATGTCCTGCAGGAGTGCCTTCAGGCGCGACCTCGCATCACGGCCTTCGTCCATCGAGGTCGAGGCGATCGGACACGTGTCGCGCCTGAAGGCGCTCCCACAGTTGCATGCAGCCGCAGGTCAGTCGAGCAGCCGCGCGATCACCTGCTCCGCCAGTGCCTCGGAACTCGCCGCCTGCGTGTCGAGCACCAGTTCGGCGTGCTCCGGAGGCTCGTACGGCGAGTCGATGCCGGTGAAGTTCGGCAGCTGGCCGCTGCGCGCCTTGGCGTAGAGGCCCTTCACGTCGCGGCGCTCGGCCTCGGCCAGCGGCGTGTCGACGAAGACCTCGATGAAATCGCCCTCGTCGAACAGCGCGCGCGCCGCCGCGCGCTCGGCGCGGAACGGTGAGATGAAGCTCACCAGCACGACCAGGCCGGCATCGGTCATCAGCTTCGCCACCTCGGCCACGCGGCGCAGGTTCTCGACACGGTCCTCGTCGGTGAAGCCGAGGTCGCGGTTCAGGCCGTGGCGGACGTTGTCGCCGTCGAGCAGGTAGGTGTGCAGGCCGCGCGCCAGCAGGCCGCGTTCGACCAGGTTGGCGATGGTCGACTTGCCGGCGCCCGACAGGCCGGTGAACCAGACGCAGCGCGGCTGCTGGCCCTTGAGCGCGGCGCGCACCTTGCGGTCGACGTCCAGCGCCTGCCAGTGGATGTTGTCGGCGCGGCGCAGGCCGTGTCGGATCATGCCGGCGCCGACCGTGGCGCGGGTCAGCGGATCGACCAGGATGAAGCCGCCCAGCGCGGCGCTCTCCGCATACGGTGCGTAGGCGACCACGGCGTCGAGCGAAAGCACGATCTCGCCGATCTCGTTGAACTCGAGCCGCTTGGCGGCCAGCGGCTGCAGGCTTTCCGGATCGTGGCGGAACTTGAGCTCGCTGATCCGGGCGCCGACCGTGCGCGTGCCGATCTTGAGCTGGTAGCGGCGTCCCGGCAGCAGCGGCGCCTCGTCGAACCAGAGCACGTCGGCGACGACCTGGTCGCTGTGGGCCAGCGGCGCATCGGCGGCGGCGAGCACGTGGCCGCGGCCGGCATCGACATCGTCCGCCAGTTGCACCGCCACCGCCTGCCCCACCTGCGCGGACTGCGCCGATGCGCCCGACGCGGTCAGCGCCGCGATCCGGCTCGACGCACCGGCAGGCTCGACGCGCACCGCATCGCCGACCCGTATGTTGCCCGAGGCCAGCGTGCCCGCCAGCCAACGCCCGCCCGCGGCATCGCGCAGCACCGACTGCAGCGGCAGCCGCAGCGGCTGCGCGCCATCGGGCGGGGCGATGGCGACGGTTTCGAGATGTTCTAGCACGCTAGGGCCGTGGTACCAGCCGATGTCCGGCGAGCGTGTGGTGACGTTGTCGCCGACCGCGGCCGCGACCGGGATCGCGACCACGTCCGGCACTCCCAGTTTCGCCGCATGCGCGCGGAAACGCGCGGCGATCTCGTCGAACACCGCCTGGTCGTAGCCCACGCGGTCCATCTTGTTGACCGCCAGCAGCACGTGGCGCACGCCGAACAGCGACAGGATCGCGGCGTGCCGGAAGGTCTGCGGCAGCAGGCCCTTGGTGGCGTCGACCAGCACGATGGCCAGGTCGGCGATCGAGGCGCCGGTCGCCATGTTGCGCGTGTACTGCACGTGGCCCGGGCAGTCGGCGATCAGGAAACGGCGTTTCGCCGTCTGCAGGTGGCGCCAGGCGACGTCGATGGTGATGCCCTGCTCGCGCTCGGCGTCGAGGCCGTCGAGCAGCAGCGCGTAGTCGATGTCGCCGCCGCGCGTGCCGTGCGCTGCACTGGCGCGCGCCAGCGCGGCGCGCTCGTCGTCGGGCACGCGCCCGGCCTCGTGCAGCAGGCGGCCGATCAGCGTGCTCTTGCCGTCGTCGACGCTGCCGCAGGCGATGAGGCGGAGGAAGCGGGGGTCGGGAGTCGGGAGTCGGGAGTCGTGAACAGCGGTTCCGCCGGCTTCCACTAGTCTGTCGATGGCCACGCTATTCATTTCCTTCAACTTCCGCCATTGCACGTACCGAAGACTGCGCATACCAGGGATGTCATCGCAAAGAATGTCATCCCGACCCCGGACCTGATCCGGGGTCGGGATGACATTGGTCAGATTGACCTGATTCCCGACTCCCGATTCCCGGCATTTCAAAAATACCCTTCCCGCTTCTTCTTCTCCATCGAATCGCCGTCGGCATGGTCGATCAGTCGCCCGGCGCGCTCGGACTGCGCGCTGGTTTCCATCTCGGCGATCACTGCATCGAGATCGCCCGCATCGGATTCCACCGCACCGGTGAGCGGATAGCAGCCGAGCGTGCGGAAGCGCACGCGGCGCCGTTCGACCGCCTCGCCCTCGCGCAGCACGAAGCGTTCGTCGTCGACCATGATCCAGGTACCGTCTCGATGCACCACCGGACGCTCGGCGGCGAAGTACAGCGGCACCACGTCGATGTTCTCGCGGCGCACGTAGCGCCACACGTCCAGTTCGGTCCAGTTCGACAGCGGGAACACGCGCACGCTCTCGCCGTCGCCGACGCGGGCGTTGTACAGGTTCCACAACTCCGGCCGCTGCCGGCGCGGGTCCCAGCGGTGCTTCGCGTCGCGGAACGAGAACACGCGCTCCTTGGCGCGCGATTTCTCCTCGTCGCGGCGCGCGCCGCCGATCGCGGCGTCGTAGCCGCCGGCTTCCAGCGCCTGCTTCAGTCCCTGGGTCTTCATGACCTCGGTGTGCACGCTGGCGCCGTGGCTCAGCGGGCCGATGCCGTCGCGCACGCCGTCGGGATTGACGTGCACGCGCAGTTCGATCCCGGTCTCGGCCGCGCGGCGGTCGCGGAAGGCGATCATCTCCCGGAACTTCCACGTCGTGTCCACGTGCAGCAGCGGGATCGGCGGCAGCGCGGGCGCGAAGGCCTTCAGTAACAGATGCAACAGCACCGAACTGTCCTTGCCGATCGAATACAGCAGGACAGGGTTGCGGCATTCGGCGGCGACCTCGCGCAGGATGTGCAGGCTCTCGGCTTCGAGGCGATCGAGATCGCCACCGACGGGGGCGGGAGTGGGACTGAAGGACGTCATATGTGCCGGGATTGTAGCGACACCCCCCGCATGTCCAGTAAATCACCGCAGGGAATGTCCGCATAACGGACCATCCTTTCCTGCTTGTCGCTCATTTGCCTAGCCTTGTCCGCGAACCCGCCACCAAGGAACGACGGAGGATGTCCGCACCCGCTGCATTGCCTGCGCTGCCTTTTCCCCAGGAAACGGCAGACGCGCTCTTTCGCCTCACGCAGGGGCTGGAGCCGGCAGGACTGTGGTGGCTGTCCGGATACGCCGCCGGACTGGCCAGCCGTGGCGGCCAGGAACAGCCCGCTTCCGCCGCCGCCCCGCGCCTCGATGCGACGGCGGCGGGGCGGCTGACCATCGTCTACGGCAGCCAGACCGGCAACGCCCGCCGCGCCGCCGAAGCCCTGTTCGCCAAGGTGCAGGCCGCCGGCCTCCCCGCGCGCCTGGTGCGCGCCGACGCCTACGCCAACCGCGAACTCGCAGGCGAACGCCTGCTCTACGTCGTCATCAGCACCCAGGGCGAAGGCGACCCGCCGGACGATGCGATCGGTTTCGTCGAGTTCCTCGCCGGCAAGCGCGCGCCGAAATTGCCGGAACTCAAGTACGCCGTGCTCGGCCTCGGCGACACCAGCTATGCCGACTTCTGCGGCATCGCCCGCAGGATCGACGCGCGCCTGGCCGAACTGGGCGCGCAGCGCGTGGCCGAGGTCGGCCAGGCCGACCTCGACATCGACACCGTCGCCGAACCCTGGGGCGAAGCCGCCCTGGCGCAGGCGCGCGAACAGCTCAAGTCGGCCGCGCCCGCCGCCGCGCACCTGGCGACGGTCACCCCGCTGCGCCCGGCCGCGGCGTGGTCGCACGAGCGCCCCTTCCCCGCCGAGGTGCTGGCCAACCAGCGCGTCAGCGGCCGCGAGTTCAAGGGCATCGGCTTCCAGCGCTACGGCGGCTTCGACAAGGACGTGCGCCACCTCGAACTGTCGCTGGACGGCTCGGGCCTGGCCTACGAGCCCGGCGACGCGCTGGGCATCCGCCACCGCAATCCCGAGCCGCTGGTCGCCTCGGTGCTGGAGGCCGCGAAGCTCGACGGCGACGCCACCACCACCGTCGGCGGCGAAACCCTGGCGCTGTCCGAATGGCTGGCCACCCGCCGCGAACTGACCCGGCTGTCGCGCCCGTTCCTGGCCGCGCACGCCGAACGCGCGGACGCGGCCGAGCTCGCGCAGCTGCTCGAGCCGGGCAATACGGGATTCGCCGCACTGCTGGGCGACCACCAGCTGGTCGACGTGCTGCGCCGCTGGCCGGCGGACTGGGATGCCGACGCCCTGCTTACCGCCCTGCGCCCGCAGGCCCAGCGCCTGTATTCGATCGCATCGAGCCGCAAGCGCGTCGGCGAGGAAGCGCATCTCACGATCGACGTACTGCGCTACGCCGCGCACGGCCACGACCACCTCGGTGCCGCCAGCGGCTTCCTCGCCGCGCTCGACGAAGGCGGCCAGGTGCCCGTCTACATCGAGCACAACGAACGCTTCCGCGTCCCCGCCGACGCCTCGCGCGACATCATCATGGTCGGACCCGGCACCGGCGTCGCCCCGTTCCGCGGCTTCGTGCAGGAACGCGCGGAAACCGGCGCTACCGGCCGCAACTGGCTGTTCTTCGGCGCGCAGCACTTCAATACCGGCTTCCTCTACCAGGTCGAGTGGCAGGACGCCCTGCGACGCAAGGAACTGCACCGCCTCGACCTGGCCTTCTCGCGCGACCAGGCCGACAAGGTCTACGTCCAGCACCGCCTGCGCGAGCGCGGCCGCGAGGTCTACGACTGGCTGCAGTCCGGCGCCCACTTCTACGTCTGCGGCGCGATCGCCATGGGCAAGGACGTGCACGCCGCGCTGCTCGACATCGTGACCGAACACAACGGCGGCGACGCCGAGGCGGCGGCCGAATACCTCACTGCCCTGCAGACCGGAGGGCGCTACAGCCGCGATGTCTATTGACCTGTAGGAGCGCCTTCAGGCGCGACGCTCTTTCTCCATCCGTGTCCGTGCAAAAGCATCGCGCCTGAAGGCGCTCCTACGAACCTCCGGCAGCCATCCCCACCATGAACCACCCTTCCGTCGAAGACATCAAGACCAGCAGCCGCGGCCTGCGCGGCACGCTGCTCGAAGGCCTGGCCGATCCGGTCACCGGCTCGCTGTCCTTCGAGGACCAGCGCCTGGTCAAGTTCCACGGCACCTACCAGCAGGACGACCGCGACATCCGCGACGAGCGCCGCCGGCAGAAGCTCGAGCCCGCGCACCAGTTCATGATCCGCATCCGTGCGCCGGGCGGCGTGTTCACGCCCGAGCAGTGGCTCAAGCTCGACGCCATCGCCACCACCCACGCCAACCACTCGCTGCGCATCACCACGCGCCAGACCTTCCAGTTCCACGGCGTCATCAAGCGCGAGCTGAAGGCCACCATGCAGGCGATCAACGCCGCGCTGCTGGACACCGTCTCCGCCTGCGGCGACGTCAACCGCAACGTGCTGGGCGCCAGCAATCCCCTGCAGTCGCGCCTGCACGCGGAGGTCCACGAGTGGGCGCAGCGCCTGTCGACGGCGTTCCTGCCCAAGACCCGGGCCTACTACGAGATCTGGCTGGACCAGGAGAAGCTGGCCGACAGCGGCGAGGAAGAGGACCCCGTCTACGGCAAGGTCTACCTGCCGCGCAAGTTCAAGATGGCCGTGGCCGTGCCGCCGCTCAACGACGTGGACGTGTTCGCCAACGACTTCGGCCTGATCGCCATCGTCGACGAGACCGGCGGACTGGCCGGCTTCAACGTCGCCATCGGCGGCGGCATGGGCGCCAGCCACGGCGATCCCAAGACCTATCCGCGCCTGGCCAGCGTGATCGGCTTCGTCACGCCCGGGCAGGTGCTCGATGTCGCCGCCGCCGCGCTCACCGTGCAGCGCGACCACGGCGACCGCATCGAGCGCAAGCACGCGCGCTTCAAGTACACCATCGACGACCTGGGCCTGGATTTCATCGTCGCCCAGATCGAGCAACGCGCCGGCTTCAAGCTCGCGCCCGCGCGCGCCTTCCACTTCGACCACAATGGCGACCGCTTCGGCTGGGTCGAGGGAGAGGACAGCCGCTGGCACCTCACCCTGTCACTGCCGACCGGGCGCATCGCAGATCGCCCCGGCACCCCGCACCTGAGCGGCCTGCGCGAGATCGCCCGCATCCACCAGGGCGAGTTCCGGCTCACCGCCAACCAGAACCTCATCATCGCCGGCGTGCCGGCGGGCGAGCGCGAACGCATCGACGCGCTGATCGCGCAATACGCGCTGGATTCGGAAAACAGGGCGCCGACCGCGCTGGCGCGCACCGCCGTCGCCTGCGTCGCACTGCCGACCTGCGCCCTGGCCATGGCCGAGGCCGAGCGCTACCTGCCGGATTTCACCGCGAAACTGCAGCCGCTGCTGGACAGGCATGGCCTGGCCGAAGCGCCGATCCTGCTGCGCGTCTCCGGCTGCCCCAACGGCTGCTCGCGGCCGTACCTGGGCGAGATCGCCCTCGTCGGCAAGGCGCCCGGCCGCTACAACCTGATGCTCGGCGCCGACCACCGCGGCCAGCGCCTGAACACCCTGTACCGCGAGAACATCAACGAGGCCGACATCCTGTCCGAACTCGAACCGCTGTTCGCGCGCTACGCCCAGTCGCGCCACCGCGACGAAGGCTTCGGCGACTTCCTGCTGCGCGCGGGCGTCGTCGACATCCCGGAAAGAGACCGCCGAAGCGGCATTCCGATCGAAAGCACGCTGGTAGAGACAGAGAAAGTCGCATGACCTTGCCCACCCCGATTGCCGCCGCCGAATCGCCCGATGCCCTGGCGGAACTGAACCACTGGCTGGCCGACCGCAGCGCCGAGGAACGCGTCGAATGGGCGCTGCGCACGCTGCCCGGTACCCACGCCCTGTCGTCGAGCTTCGGCACCCAGGCCGCCGTCTCGCTGCACCTCGCGGCCCGGCAGCGTCCCGACATTCCCGTGATCGTGATCGATACCGGCTACCTGTTCCCGGAGACCTACCGCTTCATCGACGAACTGACCGAGCGGCTCAAGCTCAACCTCAAGGTCTACCGCCCGCAGATCGGCATAGCCTGGATGGAAGCGCGCATGGGCCGGATCTGGGAGGAAGGCGTCGACGGCATCACCCGCTACAACCGCCTGCGCAAGGTCGAACCGATGCAGCGCGCCCTCAAGGAACTCGGCGTCGGCACCTGGATCGCCGGCCTGCGCCGCAGCCAGAGCAGCACCCGCGCCAACATCGACTTCCTCGAACGCAAGGACGGCCGCTGGAAGCTGCATCCGATCGCCGACTGGAGCGATCGCGACGTCGGCCAGTACCTGGCCCACCACGACCTGCCCTACCATCCGCTGTGGGAGAAGGGCTATGTCTCGATCGGGGATGTGCATACGACGCGGCCATTGTCTGCTGGAATGAATGCTGAAGACACCCGCTTCTTTGGAATCAAGCGCGAGTGTGGACTGCACTTCGAGGACGGGCCTGTGTCCGCTTGACTCTGCCTAAGCGTCGGGCACCGGTGTCCATACCCGCACTTCTCGAGCGGTGGATCCTGCTCTAACACTAAGGTAATTCCCCAAGCTCTGGAACAGCTTAAGCTGGTTCATATGCGCAGACGCACCGCCTGTGAACATGGACAGTCCAAGGGCCTTGGCCGACGGTCGCTACAAGTGCAAGGCCTGTGACCATCGGCGGCGAAATGCGGTCTCTGCATAGGACAACCTTGGCTCAGAGAGGCCCGGAAGCTGCGGCCGATCGAGTATTTCGTGCAGGTGTCATCACCAGCGCTTTCAGCCGCCAGCGGCTTGAAGCCACCGGGCAGCGCGAGAGCTATTGGCAGGACGGACACCGGCGCTCGCGGATCGCTCATCTGGAGCCCCAGATTCGTCGCTGGATCGAAGCCACGCCGGACATGACGTTGGCAGAACTGAGCGAGCGGTTGGCCGGCAAAGGGATCCAGATCAAGGTGCCGGCGCTATGGCACCAGTTGGACAAGTGTGGGTTGAGTTTCAAAAAAACCCCTGCTCGCCAGCGAGCAGGCACGCGCAGACGTACAGCAGGCACGCGGGGTGTAGAGACATGACCAGCCCACGCTCGACCCGGCGCAACTGGTCGTTCTGGACGAGACCTTAGGCCTCCACGTGCATGGCCCGCGTGCGCGGAGATCGGCCCGGGGCCAGCGCTGCGTGGCTTCGGTGCCCCACGGGCACTGGAAGGCCACGATCTTCATCGCCGGTCTGCGCCAGGGGGCGGTGACCGCGCCGATGATGCTCGACGGGCCGATGAACGGCACCGCGTTCCTGGCCTATATCCGCACCCAGCTGTACCCCACGTTACGGCCCGGCAATATCGTCGTTGCCGATAACCTGCCACAAGGTGGCCGGGGTCAGGGACGCCATTGAAGCCACCGGGGCCACCCTGCGCTATCTGCCACCATACTCGCCCGACCTCAACCCGATCGAGAAGCTGCTCTCCAAGCTCAAGGCGCTGTTGCGCAAGGCAGCAACGAGAACGGTCGACGCGCTCTGGGATGAAATCGGGCAGCTGATCGAGACCTTCACCCCCCGAGCGCAGTAACTATTTCACGGCCTGCAGATATGTAAATAGAAAAAACGAAAATGCTCTAACGTAATCGGAGTGCCTTGATTTTAACCTCGCCTCCTCCCGGCACATCGGTCGTGCCGGAAGGAGTAGCGTCGCTCAGAGCCGGTATTCAAGGAACCAGCTTCAATTGAAGACTTTCCAAGAAAGGTCCGTGACTGGATTCACCCATTGCTGAGTATCACGGTTACCTGACCGCCAGTACACGTTGTCGCCCGTCACTAAGTTGCGCCAGAAGATATCCGCGCGACCGTCGCCATTGAAATCTCCAACCGCTGCCACGGACCACTGTAGGTTCACCGCTACAACCGCCTGCTGTTGTCCTCGATCGGCGCGGCGCCAGATAACGTTGGCACCCGTTGCGGCATTGCGCCACAGGATATCGTCAACGCCATCTCCATCGAAATCGCCGACGCCGACCACGGTCCAAGCGGTATCGGTAACCCCTGTAACCTGCTGCTGTGTGCTGCGATTGCCACTCCTCCAGATCACATTCAATCCCGTCACGAAATCGCGCCACAGGATATCTGCGCGACCATCACCGTTGAAGTCGCCAACTCCGACAACTTTCCAGTTGAGGTTTGAAACAATATCAACGGCTTGCTGCTGTGTACGCAGGCCGGAATGCCAGATTACATTGGCCCCGGTCGAAGAATTGCGCCAGAGCAGGTCATCAGCACCGTCTCCGCCGAAATCGCCGATTCCGACAATCTTCCAATTCTGGTCGGTAACCGAAACGAGCGTTCGCTGCTGTTGCCGTTTACCAGACGGCCAGACAAGGTTCTGCCCCGTAGTCGCATGCCTCCAGACCACGTCCGCTTTGCCGTCTCCGTCGAGGTCACCGATGCCCGCGATAGTCCAGGCTTGGTCCGTAGTGGTAGCCATCGCTTCCTGCGTCGCGCGATTCGCCGACTTCCAGATCACGTTCTTTCCATTCCCCACGTGCCTGAAAATGATATCGGCCTTGCCATCTCCATCTATATCACCCCGCACGTCAAACAGCGGCACGACAGTCGCTCGGAATGTGGCGATGATCGGCATCGTCTGGTTCATGCTGCGGACGTTGTCCGACTGGTTCGCCACGCCGGTGGGGCGACCCACGACATTCACCTGGGGATTCGCGAAATTGGCGATCTCGACCTGGGAATCACCAGACGGGTACGCCATGATCGTGTAGAAGCCGGTCGCGGAAGACTCGCGGTAACCATACGAGTACGTGTGTGCGCCTGCGCGCCCCTGCGCATCCTGCGAATTGTGGGCTTGGCCCATCAGGTGACCCAGTTCGTGCGCCAGCGAATAGTCGCTGCAGAAATAGGTGTTGTTGTCGCTTTCGTCGCGGTCCTCACCGTCGCTGATCACGGCGTAGCCGAACTCGGCGTCGCCAACGGCCGAAATCCCGGACTGGTTCATGCCCAGCAGCCAGGCGATGCCGCAGCCGTCCTGCTCCGGTTCACGATACCGGCGGACGAATGCCACGAGATCCGCACCGTACTCATCGCGTGCCGCACGCAATGCGCTGAACGCGGCATTCGGGGTAATCGGTTGCTGCGTGGTGGCGTTGTAGCCGGTCAACTGCTGCAGCGCATCCTGGTTGTCGGAGGTGTCCGCATAATTGACCTGCAACGTGTGCACGGCGCGCAAGCGCATGTTCACGCCGCTGTTCGCGTAGGCTGCATTGGTCATTGCCACCAGACTGGTCACGAACGTCGCGGCCGCCGCCTGGCTGCCATAGGCGCTGGCCAGGCCGTTGGAGTAGCCGATGAGCACGTCTACGACGGCGGCGGCCTTCTCGGTACCTGCCGCAGCCGGCTCCGCCTTGGCCAGATGCCTGGATGCCGCAGCGGTCAGCGTGCCGCTCTCGGGAGGCAGCAGGAAATCCTCCCCCTTCTCGCGCCTGCCGCCATTGGAGGCGACGAGGCTGCGATCGGTTGCGACGACCCACGCGCCTGTCCTGTCCGTGCGCACGCGGTAGTAGTCGTCGCCCTTCGAGACCATGCCGAACACGGCCTTCTCGCCGAAGGTCAGCACCGCGGTGCTGCCGTCCGGGCCGCTGCCGATCCAGGTCCAGTTGCCGTCGGGCTGTTCCTCATGGCGCTCGTACTTGAGGCGCAGTGCCTGCCCATCCGGGGTGTTCACGATCATCTCGCCGCCGCCGACGGCGTTCAGCGCATGCGCTTCGCTGATCGCGACGGGGTGGTAGGTGTACGCGCCCGACTGCCGGGCCTTGCGGGCGCCGCCGTAGGACAGCAGTTCGCCACGATCCGGCAGCGACGCGAAGTTCGTCGTGGCTCCACGCAGCGCGGCGAGCGATGCCGGGGTTGGCGCGCCGCTGGTAGCGACGCCCATCCTGGCAGTGGCGTCGGATGTCCCCGCAAGATCGGAATCGGATTCCGAAGTGCAGCCTGCCAATCCAGCGATCAGCATCAGTCCCAGCAAATGTTTGCGCATGTCGCAATCCCGAATGAGAGAAGTCTCCGCCCTGCGCCGGAGAGTTTCGCAGCATAAGCCCCTTGCAGGCTGGCCGGAAGCTAAACAGCGCCTAAAGGGAACCCGGGGAAACAGTCGCCTCGAGGCAGCGGGAAATCTATGTGCTTGAAAAGCCGAGGTTCCCCACTTCGCTCGGAACGACAAATCCGGGATCGCGCGGCCTCCTCCTCAAGGCAGGCGCTCACATCGCGCGCGTGAACTGCACCCCGGTTTTTGCCCGGAGTTCCTCCTCGGACACGCCCGAAGCGAGTTCCCGCAGCGCCAGGCCGCCTTCAGCGACATCGAACACGGCAAGGTCCGTGATGATTCTGTTAACCACCCCCACGCCAGTCAGCGGCAGGCTGCATTCGGGCAGGATCTTGTGCTCGCCATTCTTCGCCGTATGTTCCATCAGCACGACCACGCGCTTGACCCCGGCGACAAGGTCCATCGCCCCACCCATGCCCTTGACCATCTTGCCGGGCACCATCCAGTTCGCCAGGTCGCCCTTGTCGGTCACCTGCATGGCGCCAAGGATGGCCAGGTCGATGTGGCCGCCGCGGATCATGGCGAAGGAGTCGTGGCTGCCGAAGTAGCTGGCACCCTGGCGCGCGGTCACGGTCTGCTTGCCGGCGTTGATCAGGTCGGCGTCGACTTCGTCCTCGGCCGGGAACGGGCCGATGCCGAGCAGGCCGTTTTCCGACTGCAGCCAGACGTCCATGCCGTCGGGGATGTAGTTGGCCACCAGGGTCGGCAGGCCGATGCCGAGGTTGACGTAGGCGCCGTCGGTGAGCTCCTGCGCGGCGCGCTGCGCCATCTCGTCGCGGGTCCAGGCCATCACTTGTTCTCCTGACGGACGGTGCGCTGCTCGATGCGCTTCTCGGGAGTCGGGTTCAGCACGATGCGGTCGACGTAGATTCCGGGCAGGTGCACGTGGTCGGGGTCGATGGTTCCGGTCGGAACGACCTCCTCCACCTCGGCCACGCAGACCTTGCCGGCCATCGCGCAGGCCGGGTTGAAGTTGCGCGCGGTCTTGCGGAACACCAGGTTGCCGGCCTCGTCGGCCTTCCACGCCTTGACCAGCGCCACGTCGGCCACCAGCGCGGTCTCCAGCACGTAGTGCTTGCCGCCGAACTCGCGGGTCTCCTTGCCCTCGGCCACCACCGTGCCGTAGCCGGTGGCGGTGAAGAACGCCGGGATGCCCGCGCCGCCGGCGCGCAGGCGCTCGGCCAGGGTGCCCTGCGGGTTGAACTCCAGCTCCAGCTCGCCGCCGAGGAACTGGCGCTCGAACTCCTTGTTCTCGCCGACGTAGGACGAAATCATCTTGCGGATCTGCCGCGTCTCCAGCAACTGGCCGAGGCCGAAGCCGTCGACGCCGGCGTTGTTGGAGATCACCGTCAGGTCCTTCGCGCCCGAATCGCGCAGCGCTGCGATCAGGGCCTCGGGGATGCCGCACAGGCCGAAGCCGCCCACCGCCAGCGTCTGGCCGTCGGCCACGAGGTCGGCAAGCGCTGCGGTCGCGTCGGGGAATCGCTTGGAAGTCGCCATGGGGGTCTCGCACTCGACTGAACGGACGATTCTACCCAGTGCGTCGGTACGCGCCATGTACTTTCGGGCAGTCGACAGCGCCGCGACGGGTAGCCGCAACCCGGAGACTGCACATCGGCGCACCCCAAGCCCGCGGCACCTTTCTCCGGAACACCCGGCATTCCGCCGCGCGCCAGCCCGCGGCCTGCGCTCGCCCCGCCGAGGCAGGCCGGGTAAAATTCACGGGTTTCGCTTGTCCCGTCGCCGACGGGCCTCCGAGTTCCATTTTCCCGGGAGTTCCCTGCAAGATGAAGATCCTCGTCGCCTACAAGCGCGTGGTGGACTTCAATGTCCGCATCCAGGTCAAGCCGGACGGTTCCGGCGTGGTCACCGAGGGCGTGAAGCTCTCGGCCAACCCCTTCGACGAGATCGCGCTGGAAGAAGCCCTGCGCCTGCGCGACAAGGGCATCGCCACCGAGGTCGTGGTCGCCACCATCGCCCCGGCCGACGCCGCCGCCCACCTGCGCAACGGCCTGGCGATGGGCGCCAACCGCGCCATCCACGTGATCACCGACCAGCCGATCCAGCCGCTCACCGCCGCCCGCACCCTGCTCAAGCTGGTCGAGAAGGAGTCGCCGGACCTGGTCATCCTCGGCAAGCAGGCGATCGACGACGACGCCAACCAGACCGGCCAGATGCTGGCCACGCTGTGGGGCCGCCCGCAGGTGACGTTCGCCTCGAAGCTGGACATCGAAGGCGGCAAGGCCACCGTGGTTCGCGAGGTGGACGCCGGCCTGGAAACACTGGAGGTCGACCTGCCCGCCGTGGTCACCACCGACCTGCGCCTGAACGAGCCGCGCTTCATCAAGCTGCCGGACATCATGAAAGCCAAGAGCAAGCCGATGGAGACGCTGCAGCTGGCCGACCTGGGAGTCGAATCCGGGGACTTCCTCAAGACCACCCACCATGCCCCGCCCGCGAAGCGCAGCAAGGGCGTGATGGTCAAGGACGCCGCCGAACTGGTCGCTGCTCTAAAGCAGAAGGGCCTCCTGTAGCCTCTGTAGGAGCGGCTTCAGCCGCGACCGCATTCGCGAGCCCGTCCGAACATCCGGTCGCGGCTGAAGCCGCTCCTACAGCAGTCGGCGGGGCGTATTCCCGGAATCACCTTCCATCACGACCACGCCAAAGACACTGGGTTCCCGCCTTCGCGGGAATGACGCAATCCCAAGGAATCCGACATGTCCAAAGTCCTCGTCATCGCCGAACACCTCGACGGCAGGCTCAACGCCTCCACCGCGCGTACCGTCAGCGCCGCGCAGGCGCTGTCGCCCGAGTCGGTCGAGATCGCCGTGCTCGCCGCCGATCCGTCCGCGGTTGCTGCCGAAGCCGCGCAGATCTCCGGCGTGGCCAGGGTACTGACCGTCGCCAACGACGCCAACGCGCAACCCATCGCCCAGGTGCTGGCTCCGCAGGTCGCGAAGCTGGCCGACGGCTACAGCCACGTCTTCCTGCCCAGCACCACTTTCGGCAAGGACCTCGCCCCCTGCGTCGCCGCCCTGCTCGGCGTGGCGCAGGTTTCTGACCTGATGGCGGTCGAAGGCGCGCACGTGTTCAAGCGCCCGATCTACGCCGGCAACGCCATCATCACCGTCGAGGCGCCGGCCGACCGCACCGTGGTCGCCACCGTGCGCACAGCCTCGTGGCCGGAGGCGGCGAAGGGCGGCAGCGCCGCGGTCGAAGCCGCCAGCGTCGATGCCGCGCTGCCGACGCATACGCGTTACATCGGCCTGGCCGCCGGCAAGTCCGATCGCCCCGATCTGCAGAGCGCCAAGCGCGTGGTCTCGGGCGGCCGCGGCGTCGGCTCGAAGGAGAACTTCGAGATCATCTACAAGTTCGCCGACCGCCTCGGCGCGGCCGTGGGCGCCTCGCGCGCGGCCGTGGACGCCGGCTACGTACCCAACGAACTGCAGGTCGGCCAGACCGGCAAGATCATCGCGCCGGAATTGTACGTCGCCGTCGGCATTTCCGGCGCAATCCAGCACCTGACCGGCATCAAGGACGCGGGCACGATCGTGGCAATCAACAAGGACGCCGACGCGCCGATCTTCGAGGTGGCCGACATCGGGCTGATCGGCGATTTGTTCGCGCTGCTGCCGGAACTGGAGTCGTCGCTCTGAGCAGTGGCACCACGAGGAATGAATGCAATGCCTGAAGCAGTAAAAACCAAGGTGATGGTCGTCTTCGGAACCCGCCCGGAAGCCATCAAGATGGCGCCTGTCGTGGAGACCCTCAAGGCGACGCCGGGCATCGAAACCATCGTCACGGTGACGGCGCAGCACCGCGAGATGCTGGACCAGGTCCTCGAGTTGTTCGGCATCGTCCCGGACGAGGATCTCAACGTCATGCAGCCCGGCCAGACCCTCGCCGGCCTTACCTCCAGGATCCTCACCGGCATGGATGGCGTGATCACCAAGCATGCGCCCGACATCGTGCTCGTGCACGGCGACACGACCACTACTATGGCGACTTCGCTCGCCGCGTTCTACAACAGGACCGCCATCGGCCATGTTGAAGCGGGCCTGCGCACCGGGAACCTCTATTCCCCGTGGCCCGAGGAGGCGAACCGCAAGGTGACCGGCGCGCTTGGGACGTTGCACTTCTCCCCAACAGAGCAATCGCGCAGGAATCTGCTTTCGGAAGGCGTGCCACAGGACAGCATCCTCGTCACCGGCAATACCGTGATCGATGCCCTGCTGACGGTGGTCGACCGGATCAAGTGCGATACCGCGTTGGAGGCTTCACTGCGCTCGCAGTTCCCGTTCCTGGATCCCGGCAAGAGGCTGGTCCTCGTGACTGGCCATCGGCGCGAGAACTTCGGCGACGGCTTCGAGCAGATCTGCCGGGCGCTAAAGGCAATCGCCTCCCGCGGCGATACCCAGGTGGTCTACCCGGTCCACCTGAACCCGAACGTGCAGGAGCCGGTGCGGAGGATCCTCTCCGATGAGGCGAACGTCCATCTGATCGAACCGCTGAACTACCTCCCGTTCGTGTACCTGATGTCCCGATCGCACATCATCGTCACTGATTCCGGCGGCGTGCAGGAGGAAGCGCCATCCCTCGGCAAACCGGTCTTGGTCATGCGCGACACGACCGAGCGGCCGGAGGCCGTGGAGGCCGGCACTGTCCGCCTCGTGGGAACCGACGCTAGGCGCATCGCCGAGGAGGCCAACACGCTGCTGGACGATGCGGACGCCTACCAAGCCATGGCCCGGGCGCACAATCCCTACGGTGACGGCCTTGCCAGCCGACGTATCGCGGACAGGCTGGTCGCCGAGAACGCGACCGGCTAGGGAAAATCCGTGTTGTCATTCCGAGCGTAGCGAGGAATCTTCGAGAATCAACAGCATAGATTTCTCGCTAACGCTCGAAATGACAGTAGTTCAGAGGCTCCCTAGACCGCGGAAACCAGTCGCAGCCCTTCCCGCCCATCCTTTTTCCGAGCATTGCCGTGCATTCCAAGACCTCCCCCATCATCAGCATCCTGGTTCCCTGCTACAACGAGGAGAACGCGATCGACGACACCATCCACAAGCTCAATGGTGCACTGGTGGCGCTGGAACAGTACGAAATCATCGCCATCGAGGATGGCTCGACCGACCGTACGCTGGAAAGACTCGAGGCGCTTAAGGCGGATTTCGCGAAGCTGCGGGTCGTGCGGCACGACCGCAATCGCGGCTATGGTGCCGCGCTGAAGACCGGGATGCGCCATGCGGACGCCGAGTTGGTCGCGATCATCGACGCGGATGGCACCTATCCGATCGCCGACCTACCCAAGCTGATCGGGCTGGCAAAAGATTTCGACATGGTCGTTGGCGCCCGCACCGGCGCGAACGTCACGTACTCGACGCTGCGCAAGATCCCCAAGTTCTTCCTGCACCGCTGGATCAACTGGATCGTCAACCAGAAGATTCCCGACATCAATTCCGGGATGCGCGTGTTCCGCAAAGACATGGCGCAGAAGTTCGTCCGCATCCTGCCCAACGGCTTCAGCTTCACCATCACCATCACGATCTCGGCGCTGCGCAACAACTACCGCGTGCATTTCGAGCCGATCGACTACTTCGCACGCAAGGGGAACTCCAAGATCCACCCGATCAAGGACACCCTGCGGTTCGTCCAGATCATCGGGCGCACAGGCATGTACTTCGCACCGCTTCGCATCCTTACACCGATCATCCTGCTCCTGCTGGTCGCCAGCGGAATCAGCCTCGGCTACGATGCCTTCGTGCTCCAGGACATGACCGAGAAGTCACTGGTCCTCCTCACGATGTGCCTGAACGTGAGCATCTTCGCGGTCCTTGCCGACATGATCGACAAGCGGAGCAACGTATGAGCACCGACGGGTTCGAGTGGAAGAGCAATCCCGAGCATCATGAGGCTCAGGAAAGGATGGCGCACCTCGAGGCCTACTACGCCTGGACCTCGAGGAGGTTCGACGAGCTGCCAGAAGGACCGGCGGTCGACGCAGGCGCCGGGAGCGGTCATTTCTCCGCGCTTCTCTCCCGCAGGATCTCGCCTCTGCTGCTTCTCGAGGGCGGAAAGGAGAACCTGGCAACGCTCCATCACCGGTTCATGCATTCTCCCGGTGTTTCAATCAGGGAGGTCGACCTCAACGATTGCGTCGACGCGATATCGTCATTCCGGGCAAGGAGCATTTTTACGCTCGACGTCCTTGAGCACCTGGAAGACGACAGGCGCGTCCTGTCGCAGTTTCACGCCGCCTTGCCAATAAATGGAAAGCTTTACATCAAGGTACCGGCCCTCCAGTGGCTCTATGGTCCGGTCGACGAAGCTTCCGGGCATTTTCGCCGCTATGACCGGAATGCGCTCCGCGCGGCTGTCGAATCGGCTGGCTTCCGGGTGTTGCGCTGCGAATACATGAATCTGGCGGGTGTCCTCCCATACTTCATCAAGTCCCGCATCCTCAGGAAGCGCCAGAACTTCTCCCGGACATTCAACGTACGGCAAATCAGGAGGATCGCTGCCCTCATGCCGTGGTTGGAGCGGCTCGATCGCGCGCTCGGCCCACCTATTGGACTGTCATTGATATGCATCGCGGAGAAGGCGGATCGTTGCGACGTGACCCCGGCTCGGAACGAATGACAGCCGGTAACGGGAGCGGCACGGCGCCGGCCGCCTGGATCGCCAGCCTCCTCGGCGATGGCTGGCGTATGGCGGCGATGTCCCTCATCAGCCTGGTCTTGGGCTACGTTCTGACCATCGTGCTCCATCGGGTCGCCGGACTCCAGGTCGACCTGTCGTACGGGCTTGCCATCTTCACCTGTTCAACGGTCAATTTCTTCGGCTGTCGCTACTGGGTGTTCCATGGCCCTCCCGCCCCCCTGTTAGCGGAAGCCGGCAAGTTCTTTTCGTCGATCATTCTTTTCAGGGTTCTAGAGATCATCGCGTTCTCAAGGATCACCGACTGGCTTGACAACTATCACGCGGGGTACTTCCTCACAGCCTGCATCGCCGTCTGCCTGAAGTTCCTTGCATTCCGGTTGTTCGTATTCAGACGTCGGCGCGACGACTGATGATCGCCATTCAACACGAACCGAGACATCACGACGTGGAACAGATTGCATCCCAGCGCCGCCGGGCACATTGGATATGGATACTCGTTGCTATCGCCCTGTTCCTGCTTTTCTACCCGGGCATCATGAGCAACGACAGCATCACGTCGCTGAAGCAGGCTAGGACTCTTGAGTTCAACGACTGGCACCCCCCCATCATGGCGTTGGTATGGGCTCCGGTGGACAGGATCGTTCCCGGACCGGCTGGAATGCTCCTGCTCCAAGCCGTGCTGTATGCCTATGCCGCGGCAAAACTGTGCGCCAGCGCCTTCACCCACCTCTCCCGGCGCGTACCACCCTGGCTGGTCGTCCTGGCGTTCTCGTTGTTCCCGCCCGCGATGACGCTCACCGGCATGATCTGGAAGGACGTATGGACCTCGGGCTTCCTGCTGCTGGCCTTGGCTCACCTGCTCCTGCTGCGCGACAGCGACACGCGCGCAGGACGGATTTGCCACGGCATCGCCGTCGTCGTGTGCTGCCTGTTCGCCACCGCCTTTCGGCACAACGCCATGGCCGCCACCGCCGGGCTGCTGGCGGGTATGGCCTTCCTCGGCCTGCCCATCGCCGGAAAATGGCTGCGCCTGTTCCTAGCCTGCGCCTGCGGCGTGCTGCTGTCGGTCCTGCTTTTCATGACCGTCACCCTGTTTTATGGCCTCATTGCCAAGCCCGCGCACCCAACGACCGCGATCTACCTGTATGACATTGCCGGCATCATTGTGTACTCGGGCGACGCGGAAGCCGCCGCCGAAAGGCTCTTGGGCCATCCGGTCGAGTTCACCGACAACCGGGAACTGTTCCTCCGGCGGATCTACCAGCGATATTCGCCCGCGGTGGCGGGCAACGTGATCCGCACCACGACCCGCCCGAACTCCCCGTTTTCCCTCAACGTTTACCAACGGCACGATGCCGAGGGCGTCAAGAAGGCACACCGTGACCTTGTCCGCGCCTATCCGCTGGCCTACCTCAAGCATCGGACAACGGTCTTCTCCTGCCTGCTGCAGCTGTGCGACCGGCAGGAATGGATTAATCACAGCTACGTGATGAATCCAAGCTACGCGCTGCCGCCAACCCTGGATCCGGACTCAATGCAATACAAGTTCCGGTCCGTGGTGCTCAGTGGCCGGCTCGCGCCGCTCTACCACCCTGGATTCTGGCTGCTCGTCACTCTGGTCGGCGGAGTCATCGGATTCGCGAGGATCATCCGCCCGGGGTCAAGAGCGCCCAACCTGCTGCTGTTCATGGGATTGAGCTCGGCGGGCCTCGCCTTCTCGCTCTACTTCACATCGCCCATCGAAAGCTTCCGCTACATGCACTGGACCATGCTGCTGGGCTGGGCAATGGTTTTTCTGATGGCCGACGCGTGGACGGCGGCCACGGCAAACAAGGGTTGAGCGTGCCCGACCCCTTGCGATCCGGTTACCAGGCCCCCAATGGCGAGTGACTCCGATGGCGACGGCGCCGGCGACGTCCTCTGGCGGCATGAAGGCAGCGGCTCCAACGCGCTCTGGCTCGACGGCGAGTACGCAAGACAGAAACCGGTGCCCGCTGTGATCAACCCGGATTGGCAGGCTGTCGCCGTGGGGGCTGCGACGGGGACGGCCTTGCGGACATCGCCTACCGCGCGCCGCGCGGGCGCCAACGCGGTCTGGCAGGCTTGGACGCTACTGTTCTTGTCTGCCGAAGTCTGACGATCCCATGACTCACCAGACTCCAGGCTGCTTTGCAGTACGTGCCGCGGGGGCAAGGCTTCCGCCTTCCCCAGCCCCCCAACTGTACTGGGTCCGCGGCGGCGTCCGCCCCGGGACGACGAAGTGTAACAATAGCCGCCAGCAACGCGCCCGTGACCCACCCGTTCCGGCGTGCACGATCCATTTGCCCACATCGTGAGCCCCGACTCCGCAATAACTGGGATTCCCAGCCCAATCAAGGATATCCAGCGAATGCAACTCCTGAGCACGCTATACAAGCACCGCAATTCCCTCCCTGTTTTCGCGACGCTGACCATTCTGGCCCTCTTGCCCGGGTGCAGCCAGCCAGCAGACGATAACGCGACCGCGGTGCCCCCCGAGCAGCCGCCCGTAGCCTCCACTCAAGCCGAAGAGGTCGCGGAACCAACGCCGACGGCTCCATCCAGCGACGGGGGACCATCATTCGAGGAATATGCCCTTCCGATCCCATGCCGACGTACGTCTGATGCGCGAGAAAGCACTTCCAGCGGCAAGTACAAGAACGTGATCGTTTTTGCGTGCCGGTCTCATGATGTCGCTTCGGCGGCCGACGCCATCCGCACGGAAATGCAGGAGAACGGCTACATAGCAGACGAAAAAGTGGAAGCCCAGAGCACAACACTCGTGGTCAGGAAGCAGGGTACATACAAGACCACGCTACGCGTGTTGCCAGACCGGAAGACCGATCCGGCGAAGAGCAGCATCGTCCGCGTTCAATGGTTTTCGAACGACTGACCTTCCCGGCCCGGGATACTAGGGTCTCGACAAGAATCAGCGCCGCACTTGCAAGCTCTTGGCAACATGCGAATGGCATGGTGGGCATGGGGAGACCGCAGCCCCGCGTCCAGGAGATACGTTCGTCGCGTCGCCCACCTACATCCGAGCCGTGGAGCCATTCATTGAGCCAGTGGCGCGATTGACAGGATAGAGACGCGCAGTCGCGGTCGATTGATCCGCACAACAACTTCGAGCAATCACCGAGGCTAGCTATGCAATCTTTTGATGCCGTAATCATGTGGGTAGACGGGAAGGACAGCATCTTCCAAAGGCAGTACAACAACTACGCCGGAGCCGCGTCGAAGAAGAAGCTGGCCCATGAAGGTACGGGCCGCCATCGGGACAATGGCGAACTGAAGTACTGTCTCCGCGGAATCGATCACAACGCGCCGTGGATAAACAGAATCCACATCGTGACGTCAGGGCAGGTCCCATACGATCTCGATTTCGACCACCCCAAACTGAACTTGGTCATTCATAGCGACATTTTTCCGGATCTGAACGTACTTCCCACTTTCAACTCCTTCGCCATAGACTCCTGCTTGCATAACATCCCAGGGCTAAGCGAGAAATTTGTCCGACTCAGCGATGATTTCTTGATCCTCAACCCGATCTCAACAGTTGACCTCATGGGAGACTCGGGAGCTGGCAGGTATTACTTCGGCCCGGTCGTACGCCAGCCTGATGAGCTCGCGCGTGATTCCACACATTACATGAGGACGCTCTCGTTCAATCGTTCGATCCTGCAGAAGGAAGCGCTGGATGGGCACAGGAATCCCCTTCACGTGCCGCAAGTACGCGACATAGGGACTTGCAGAAGTCTCGAAAAGCGGTTTGAGGAGCACTTTGCCCGGACCCGAGCACATCGCTTCAGGTCCGATCAGTGCCTGTCGATGCTCTATCTCTACCCCCACTACGTTGCGGCCGAACGGGACATCGCTATCGGTGATAACGGGGATTATCACCACGGCGATTTCATCAACCAGACTTGGGGCAAGGCGCGTCAGGCACTGGTCGGCGATTCGCGGAAAGATTGGCGCAAGACGATCGGCGATGCCGTCGTGGACAAGGTCTACTTCCTGAATGTGAATGATCACCTTGGGGAGAATCCCGATCCGAGCGAGGCGACGGACTACAGGAGGATGCTTGAGGGCCTGTTCCCAATCCCTGCGTCCTTCGAGCAGCAAACTCAGCCCGATCACAGTGCCGGCTGAAGAACTACGCACCAGATAGGGACTACCCAGGATGTCAAGAATCATTGGCTACACGACGGGCGTGTACGACCTTTTCCATATCGGCCACCTCAACGTCCTGCGCCGGGCGCGAGCCGAGTGTGACTACTTGGTCGTCGGGGTCACCACCGACGAGCTATCCCTTTCCCGCAAGGGGAAGCGGCCAGTCATATCCTACGAGGAGCGCTCTGAGATCGTCCGCAGCATCCGATATGTCGACGAGGTAGTCCCCCAGGATGGAATGGACAAGCTGGAAGCATGGCGGCGAATCGGCTTCCACAGGATGTTTGTTGGCGACGACTGGAAGGGCACGCCACAATGGAATGAAATCGAGCGTCGCTTCGCGCAGCACTCGGTGGAAATCCGCTACTTCCCGTACACCAGCCACACGTCCAGTACGATACTCAGAGAAGCGCTATCCAAGCTTGCTTGACAGATCGGAGGTGAGCCATCGAACGCGCACTGGAAAATTTCGATAAGAAGTTCAAGGTTGAGCAGTTGCTAGTCGCACGAATCGCGGGATGGCGGGTCTCGGTGCGTCCGACACAAACAACACTCGGCGCGCTGGTAGTCAGTTGCCAGAACGGGGCGACGAGACTGGAACGTCTGGATACGGAAGAACAGGCGGGCCTGGGCGGCCTATTGGCGACGTGCGATCGCGTTCTCCGCGAAGCGTATGGCTGCGAGCTCGTCAACTATCTTGCATTGATGCTGGTGGACCCGGTTGTCCACTTCCACGTCATCCCACGCTACAGCAGGCCGATCGAGCGCTTTGGCGTGAAATGGGTGGATACGGACTGGCCGAAGCCTCCAGCACTTGGCGATCCCAACACGGTGGCTGAGTCGGTGCTCAGCGCGATTGCCTCCGAATTACAGCAGCCCTTCGCTGCTGCACTGGGTACGTAACGTCCCTGATTCGGCGCCTCCCAAGGTTCCACTCGTCGGCCGGCGACACAGTCCCTTGGCGCTCGCCTGCCGGCCGGCAGCGCGCGCATGCAGCGGATCTCCTGCTCCATGTGACGCAATCCATGACGTGACGAAGAGGGCGTCGATTCGAGCAAAGCAGTAGTCATGCAACATACAGAAACAGCGGAGTGATTAGCTGATTCCGAGCAGAGCTTGGGGTACATTGACTGCGCCGGGAGCATAACGTTGCAGGCGGCCCTCCTCAACGGCCAATTCGAAGCCGTCCAAGAACCGCTCGGGATCCGTGGTGTCCAAACCGTGGAAATCGGTGAAGTTGTAATCCCACCATTCCGAAAAGAGGAGTCGCTCGATAAGCTCGACCGGATATCGTCGACCATCAAACTTGCCTTTTGGAATGGCGGGGTTCCCAGCAACTAGCGTATAGGGCGGGACATCCTTCGTGACGACCGAGCGAGCGGCAATCAGGCTGCCCGTCCCGATTGTCACATTGCGTTTGAGCAGGACGTCCGAGCCGATCCAGGTGCTGTGCCCGATCTTCACGTTAGCATTGGGAAGGTTGTTCCATTTCGTTCGCGGCAGGGGTGGCTTGCCGCTGTCAGCCACGGGTGCCGTGTAGCAGATATGGCCGGTGTAATAATCGATATTCGCAAATGTCAGTCTGTCGGTCGGGTGGACGTGTCCCATCAGGCGGACCTTGTCGGCCATTACAGAATAGCGGCCTGCGGACACCCCTGCGCCCAGACTGGATCGGGTGAATGAGAACGCTCCTAGGGAATGCAGGTTCGGGCCATTTTGGAACTCGGCGTAAGGCTCGATCTCGACCGCTCCAGTAAAGCGCAGGCGCCCCCCCGGCTTGAGCCAGGATTCCGCGATCTTGCCGCTGCGGGAGGTAAAAATGCGATGGTCGTGGAGAAATTCGATATGCCTAAGCGAAACTTCGATCACTATAGGAAAATTCATGACTGTACTTTCTTCGGGAATGTGGACCGGCCTATCCAACAACAAGTCTGTCGCAATCATGACGCAACCGCCGGATGTTCTTCACTGAAACATTTTCTCGCGCCCAATCTCCTTCAGCTGAGGGATTGGCCTCCAAACCGTTTAACCACTCAAACCCGGGACGACGTGGCGCATCAGCCAAAGATTCAAGAGTTCTCTTGAATCATTCGTTTCTCCTTATATGAATGATCTCCATAGCCCCCGTGGCTTGATCGTTGAGCAACTCAACGGCACCACGCGGACGCACAAGGATCGTGGCGCGCACTCCGCCATCCGCACGGAAGTTGAAGCGCTGTCCACCCCTGACGTCCGATGATCCGGTGGGCCGGAAGCCGGCGGACCTCATGCGTCCGCTGATCTCGGTCCCGATCAAGCGCGCATCGGCCTCTTCGAATTCGATCACGATCTTCCGCCTGCGGCTGTCGCCGTCCTCGGTCGTCTCGTCGCTGGCGACGGCATAGGGCACTCGCAGTGCGATGCCCTTCAGCAGCTGGGTGTCCGCCGCGTCCGCTGCCGGCAACTGCACCGGCTCGAGCAGTCCCCGCCACTCGTGCTTGCCGCCGCCTTCCGGTCCTTTCCAGCCAGCGGTACTGCCGGTGATGGCCTCGATCCAGTCCTTCGCCTGCCCGGTGGCGATGAGACGCTCGCCGACCCGCCACGAACCGCGCATGCTCAGGTGCGACCGGTCGAAGTAGATAGGTCTTCCGTCGAGATAGGCCGGGCACCACTCCGTGTCGCAGATTGCCAAGCCGACGTCCAGGTAGGCCATGCCGCTGTCCTGCCTCGCAAGGCCGGCCAGGTAGTTGTTGATGGCCAACCCCTTGTTCCGGACCTTCTGGTTGCTGCAGATGGCGGAGCCACCGAGCCTGGCCCAGCGCATGTCGCATTCGCGGCTGTACGACGCCAGCGTCGGCACCCGGCCCAGAAGTACAACCCTCGCTCCCGTTGCCCTGACTTCCGCGATCGTGGCGAGCAGGTCGTCATGGAATCCGGGGGCCTTGTCGTACGAGGCCCAACTGGCGCCGAAGATCACGACGTCGAACTCGCCATTCAGCACGTGCTCGCGGATGTACGGCCGGAACGCCGAGCAACCAGCCTTGTACCTCCCATAGCCGTAGTCACCGCCGAATACCGGCGGGCACGAGGAATGCGAGGCGTTCCTGATCTGCAGGCCGGCATGCCTGGCAACGGCATCCAGCGCGCCGATATGGTGGGACGCATGCGAATCCCCCCACAGCAGGATCCTGGGCGATCCGTCCGCGGGGCTGTCTGCGCCGATGAGGCACCTCGGCTCCGACAGGATGCCGGGAACATGCTTGGACAGCTGGCAGTTGTACTCGAAGTTGAATGCCGCCGCGGTTTCCTCCTCCAGCCGCTTGAACCCAGCTGACGACTCGATCCTGGTCTTCAATCCGTCCGTCCTGACGACATAAGCCGCAGGAACCAGCACGAACGCGGCGGGCAGCAGGAAAAGGAACAGAACCTGCCATTTCCCCGGCCACCTCACCCTGCGCGACGGGCGTTCGACGTATCGGTACGAGAGGAAGGAGAGCGCCAGCATGGCCACCACCGCAGCCACTGCATGGGAAACAGCCACCGTATCGTGGAAGTAGCGGATGAACGCCAGGATCGGCCAATGCCAGAGATAGAGGGAGTACGAGATCAGGCCGATCCAGACCATCGGCCTGTTGGCCAGCAGCCACTGCAGAAGCCGTGAATGGGCGCCGGCCAGGATCACCAGCGCCGCGCCAACGCAGGGATAGAGGGCGTTGAGGCCCGGGAACGGCGACAGGTCATCGAGGAAAAACACCGAATAGCCAATCGCCGCCAGGCCGGCAACGGCCACCACCTCCGCCGCCAGCGGTTTCCCGAGCCAACTGGCCCCGCCCTCCCGCTTCAGCGACAGCGCCAGCAGCGCACCCACCATCAGCTCGCCCGCGCGGGCCGGCAGCATGAAGTAGCTGAACTTCGGATTCGACTCGTTCGTCGCCTCGGCGAGCGCGAATGACGCGATCGCAATGACGGCGGCCACCAGGATCGCAATGGCAACGCCGTTCCTCCTGACCGCCGCGACCAGCAACAGCAGCAGCGGCCAGACCAGGTAGAACTGCTCTTCGACGCCGAGCGACCAAAGATGAAGCAGGGGCTCCTGGTCACTGGCCTCTGCGAAATAGTCATCGTCCAGGTAGCGCCAGAAGTAGATGTTCGCCGCCGACGCCACCGAGAAGATGGACGAGAGAGACAGCCTTCCGAGCGCATCGGGCAGCAGGAGCAGGACGCCCGCCAGCAGCGTTGCCGCCACCACTACCAGCATCACCGGGATGATCCTGCGGATCCGGCGCAGGTAGAAGTCCGCCAGCGAGAACGTCCCGCCCTGAAGTTCACGCCAGATGATCGATGTGATCAGGAAACCGGAGATCACGAAGAAGATATCGACGCCGACATATCCGCCCGGCAACCACGCCTTGTTGACGTGGTAGATGACCACGCTGGCGACGGCGACCGCACGCAGGCCGTCGACCTCGGGCCGGTAGCCGCTTTCTTGTGTCCTGCTGATCTCCATCAAATTTCCCGAAAGAAGACGTGTGTCGACATTGTTCCATCCGCGCCTCCTTGCCCATCAGGCTGCACGGGGGCACGATAGAGACGTGGACCGAAAGCATTCTGCGTAGCACCGATAGTCGCCCTGATCGCTGCCTTTTAAGGTTAGGGTATCCGACCTGACCAGAGTTCTGACGTAGGTAACTGAGGTTAGCCCGCCGAGCGCATTCCCACTTGCAGCCACTGTGCATCAAGATGATAGACAAGCACCGTCAGCACAGCGACAGCGCGCAGACCTTCGATGTCACGCCGAATCTCGGAACGACTGACTGAATTTGAGGCCACGAGAACTCTCTAATTCTCTCCGAAACTCTTCTTCTCGCAGGTTAGTTACCCACGAGGTTATGCATCCATCGTCACGGCTGCGCGACAGGGCTGCAGTTGGGATCCCACAGACGGCCGGAAACCAGCGTCGTTGGCGTCCCGTGCGAGCTGGAGCCGACCGAGCCCGCTTGAACGCGGTGGAAGCCATACCATGCCACTACGATGGATATCCGGTACGTCTGACATCGAAAGAAACCACTCAATGCGAGCGCAGGGGCGAATTGCCTAGGGGTGAAAAGATGTCAGGGACAATTTTCTCTGGATTCCTCGATGGCTAACGCCAGCATCTCTGCAAACCTCAAGCTTTCCGCACCGCGCATGCTGTCCATTGTCGTCGATGTCCTGAAAAAGCGGTAATCCTTGATCGACCTTGTAAAGAGTATTGCTCCGCCCAGCCTGCCGACCCGGAAGCTCTCATTCTGAGCCCTGTAATAGTCGTCGATCATTTTGGCAAAGCCCTTAGTCAATCCGGAGAACGGAGGCTCCTCTGGAAACTCAAGTTCGACGGCCTCCCTGATCAGCTTCAGAACCGCCCGCTTCCTAAGAGGCGGGAATTTCAAGCTTGCAAGTATCCCTGCAGCCGCTCGACAGTATTCTACGACACGGACGCTTGGACGCTGATTCGCCTGCGCCGCTGATTGGAGACGGACCGCCTCGCCAATGCCGATTGCCGAGAGAAACAAATTCTCCAGCTTAACGCCAGAGCCAGGCTCCACCGGAATAAGTTTGACGTCGTGAAACCGGTCAAACCATCTTCCCAATAGAAACTCAAAATCCAGGAGTCTGCGATTCATGATCTCTATTGCGTAATCATTGAATGACTTCACGGTATAACCCGTACTCGCATTCTGGGCGTAGAGAGAGTCAAGCATGATGAACTGTGGTCGGACAGTGCAAACAATCTCCACCTGTGCATTAAGCTCTTTCTCCAGCCTTGAAACTATTTCAAGGGGTGCCGGATGCTTCGAATATCCGCTCAAGGACTCAGCTGATATCAGAACAATCTCAGCCTTCGAATTCTTGGCCTCCATCACCAGATCATCGATTCCGCCTGCGCCTTGTACATACTTCCAGGAGGCCGTTCCCTCCCAGACTAGATTCAGGTGCCCCCCCGCCTCGACTGATCCGGCATGCGGATACAGAATCCCTTGCTCCAAGAGTGCGTCCCGGTTCTTTGCAAGGCTCAACTGAATCGAGGTTGTGCCTGTTTTATGAAGGCCTATGTGTGCAACAACCTTCATTCGGCCATCCCCGCCTTGACATTCTGTGCGTAGGCATAGACTTGGTCGTAGATTCGGATGGTCTTGTCCCAGCTGCGCTCGGCTTCGATCCATCTCCTGCCTTGCCGCGCCAACTCCTGGCGGGCTTCCGGGGAACCGGCAAGCCTGACCAGATTTCCAGCCAGGTCCCGATCATCGCCGGCACGGAAGATCGCGCCGCGCTCGCCTCCTTCACCCACGATTTCCAGCAGTGCCGGGCGATCGCTGACCACGAGGGCGCGCCCCATCGCCATGGCCTCGAACGGCTTCATGGGCGTGACGAAATCGCTGGCGAAATCCCTGACACGCGGGACCACGAAGATGTCGATCAGGGCGTAATAGGAGGGTATCTGGTCATGCGGCACTTCGCCGGTGAATACGACATGCTCGGCAATCCCCAGCTGGGTGGCCAGGGCGCGTAGCCTCTGCAGTCGCAGCCCCGCGCCCACGATCAGGCATTTCAGCCCGACGCCAGATGCCCGCGCCCGTGCAACGGCGCGCAGCAGGACGTCATGGCCCTCGCGTTCCGAGACATTGGAGATGTAACCTGCCACCAGGTCGCTGCCAAGTCCCAGGCGCGCGCGAAGATCCGGACTGGGTTCGGCCATCGGGAACTTGCCTAGGTCCACGCTGTTGGGCACGACGAACACCTTCTCCGCGGGCACGCCGCGCTCGACCAGACCCTGCTTCATCGTTTCGCAGATCGTCACCACCGCATCGGCTTCGCGCATGCAGCGGTTTTCCTGCTCGATGCGTCGCTTCGTGTGCTCCGCGTCGAGCAGCCAGTCCGTCAATTCGCGCCAGGTGTGTTCGTGGTAGGAGCGCACTTCGTAGACGAAAGGTACGCGCAGTGCGCGGGCGACTGCCAGGCCGACCAGCGCCTGCTCGTATCCGCGGTACCCGGAACTCGCCTGGAGGATGTCGATGCCTTGCTCGCCGAGCAGGTTGGCGGTCAACATGGCCGTGAACTGCAGTTGGGTCGTGCTGGTAACCCCGCGCAATGCCTGCCGTCCGACGCCGTTGAGCCTGAAGTACGGGATGCCGTCGATCAACTCCCACTCCCATTGCTGTCCGGAACCACCGGTATCGGGATAGCCCAGCGGAGTCACCACCAGTGGTTTCATCCCGATCCGCTGCTGGAAGTTGACGATGTTGAGGCAGCGGATAGCGCCACCCGTGTTTTCGACGGGCACGGTCGTCTTGAACAGGTGCGCGATACGCAGGCCGGGTGATCCCGAAGGGCTGTTTGGCAGAGAAGCAGCAAGCCCTGAGTCCGGCAGCCAATGGATGTCGAGTTCCTGGATCAAGGCCAGCGCGTGCCGCGCCTTGGTATGCAGCTTGGCCAACGTGGTCCCACGGAGCGCGAGCGCCTTCCGGGCAACCGCTTCCAGTTTTTCCAGTTCCCCGTAACGGCGATAGGCGTCGAGCACATGCGTCAGGACGCCGGAGTCGGTCCCATGGCGCCGCATGTACGCATCCGCGAGTTCGCACACCTTGTCCGGGGACGATTCATCCATGGCCAGAATTTCCGGAACTGACTCCGGCACGATCCGTTCGCCGACGATGGCCTCATAGGGGCGCACGCTGGCGGCCACGACTACACCTTGCGAACGTGTGTTCTCGATGATCGTCGACAGCGTGGTGGCGCCACGCGGCGGCAGGATACTCACCGAAGCCCCGTAGCGAACGACGCCCTGCGTGCCGCTCGGCAGGCTATGGGGGACGACGGAAAGCACGTTTCCCTTCACCGTGACGTTGGCGTTTGCGGCCTTTCGCAGGATTCCCTTTGGATTCACCGGCTTGTCGGCAGCGTCAAGCAGGGTCACCGCCACCTCCAGTGGATGGCTGTCGCTATCGGTTGCGAGTCCCTCGAATTCGATATGCGCGCTCCACAGCGACGACACCGCTTGTCGCAAGACAAGCGACCGCCCGGAATCAAGCGGCGTGAGGATGCGATCCGGCAGGCGTTCCGCAGGCACTTCAAGCACATGGATTGCGTTGCGCACCAGCAGGCCGTAGCTGCTCCCGGCTGCAAGCCTGAAGCGGACTGCCACGGCTCCCCCCGGGCGCCGGAAGAAGCCCCCTCGACGCGCTACGCTCAGCGGAGTCGCAATCACGATCGCCGGTTGGCTCTCCGAATCGCCTTCTCTGCAATCGGCGATCGATTTCCCGGCATCGTCGACGAAGTCGACCAGCACGACCGGATCCGGCCCGGGCCGCTGCCCGATGCCAAGACAGTCCAACGCGATATGTACCAGTCCGCCATGGCCTATGCTTAAGTGATGCGCCACGCCCCATTCCCGGGCTGACAGCAACGACCATTCCGCGATATCCAGCCCCTCCGGTACATCCAAGGCAAGCCGTGGCTGGTCCACAACTGCCAAGCCGTCCGCTTCACTCCGCCACGGATACACGGCAAGGCGAACCAAGGCCGCATTCACCGGCGGATATACCGGGATCCGCGTCGACTCGCCACCTGTCGTGGCCCGCAAATAGCGGAAGGCACCAAACCTCGGCGAACTGATGCACTCGTCGTATGGAGCCGGGATCACGGCGCCCGCGCCATCCACGAATTCGAGCGCGAGGATACCCGCCCGGGCGTCCCGCTTCACTCCGCGCAGCGCGATTTCCAGCACGTGGGGCAAGCCGGCCTGCAGGGGGAACTCGTATTGATTGAGCGCCGGTTCGCGTTCGTCGACCAGTTCCACCGGGGAATGGATTACCACATCAGGCGAGCACTTCCAGTTTCGCACCTGCATGCGCAGGCGGTGCGCACGTTCTGGCGCCATTACCAGGTTCTCGGACGTCAATACGGGCGTGCCCAGGCAGTGCGTGGGCAGGTACACCACGGCGCCATGGCGATCCGTGTGCGCACTGCCTTCGGGCTTGACGTTCAGCCTGCTGCCGCTCGCATCAAGGAACTCAAGTTTTCCGATCAGGCCCCTTGGCCCTTCCCGACCGGCTTCGTCGGTCGCGTCGATGCGGAAGCGGTAGTACTGCCCCGGAGTAACGGGAAACTCGCTCTTTCGCATCGCGTCGGCCATGCTGTCCGTCCGGGTGTTGTCGGTCGTGCTCATGCGGCATCTTCCCGGACGGCGGAATCGAAGCAACGCGCACGCAACTCGGCGAAGAACCGGCGGGAAATTCCCTCGGGACGATGGATCTGCAGGATTTCCTCGAACACGTGATCCTCCACCTGCCTCGTCAATGCGCGCTCCATGGCATCGACAAGCGTATCTCCGGCACCGCCGGAATAGAGCAGCGCCGGATCGGCGGCAAACGTCTCGGCGACGCCTCCCGCGCGCGGGGCCACCAGCGATTTGCGGAAAGTCGCGGCCAGTAGTGCCGCCCCCGAGTTGAGCGTGCGCAGGTAGGGGGCGACCACAATGTCGGCGGCATTCAGCAGCGTCTGCACCTGGCGTTCTTCCATCGCGCTGGGGATCAGCATGACGGCGGACAGGTGTTCTACCTTGGCGTTGAGTTCCGCGAGGTAGTCCTGATCGACCGCCTTTCCGGCAATGATGAGCCGTAACGGACGCGCCGGTTGCCGCTGCCTGAGCAGTTCGAAGGCATCGATCAGTTCCACCAGACCCTTGTAGGGCTGCAGGGAGCCGAAGGCAACGAACGTGAACTCGTTCGCCTCAAGGCCTAGATCCATGCGTGCGGTCATCCGGTCGCCCGCGTTGGCATACCAGCCCTCGTAGGATGGATGCGGCACATAGAAGACCTTCCCCGCTGGCAGGTCGTAGTAGGGAGCCGCCTCGTCCGCCGACGCGCGGGACAGAAGATGCACCGCGTCTGACTGCTCGACCATGACCTGGCGCAGCAGGATATCCGCCTCGGGGATGGGGGAGTCGTGCGGCAATACGTTGTGCATGGTCCATACGATGCGATGGCCAGCCGCGCGCCATGTCACCAACTGCTTGCGGAACGCGGCGATCCGGATCCTGGCATCGTCCATGCCCTGGGCGCCGGACAGGACGCCCGCCAGCCAGTGCAGGTGGATGATGCTCCGATCGCGCCAGCCAACCCGGGCGAGATGGCCGAACTCGATCGCCGGCACCAGCGCGAACCCTTCGTCCGAGGCACGGGAATACAGCAGTCGCTGGAAGGGATTCATCTCCGCCACCGGCGCGTAGGACAGCAGGAACGGCAGGGTCGATGTCCGGGTGGCCTGCGCCAGCAGGGCCTGCATCACCGATTCCTCCGGTGAGATCACGCCATCGGCAAGGCTTCTGATTCGCATGGTCCGTTCCTCGGTTGGTTTTCGCGTCGAACGCGAATGCATTGTCGTATGTCGTCCATTCCACCGGGCGTGCGGCATGGGCCAGTTGCGCCAGGGATTCCCCGGACACTGTCATTTCGAGCGCAGCGAGAAATCCATGCCATTGGTTTTCCGGGATTCCTCATTACGTTCGGAATGACAAATCAGACCTTTTCAGCATTGCTCTGGGGAACCTCTGAACAACTGTCATTTGAACAACTGTCCATTCGAGCGTAGCGAGAAATCCAGGCCTTCGGTTCGACGAGATTCCTCACTGCGTTCAGAATGACAAACCGGATGCATTCGGAATGACAAATCGGACTTGTCCAGAGGTTCCCTAGGCATATCCCAGCGTCGCCCCCACGCCGGCCAGTCGTTCGCGCAGCGTTTCGCGTGCAGGAATGCCGTGGAGGGCTAACAGCCCGGCATCCGACTCGCCCGCGGACAACGGCATGAGTTCCGGAAGTGAGGCTAGGACCTTCATGTCCGGCGATGTCCGGCATAGCCGCGCCATTTCCTCGAACACCGGCGTCGGATCCCTGGCGACATCCTCTATCCGGAAAGTCAGGGCGAAGTTCTGGCGCACGGCCCATGCGGCGAAGCGCGTCAATCGCTCCACCTGTCGTGCCAGCATGGCTTCGGCCTCCTCCCAGCTTGCCCATCCGGACGCAGGGCGGGCGCGGGCCATCGCGTTCAATGCCGCGTCGACAGGATCCCTTGTCGCGAGGACGCGTACGGCATTGTCGTCCCCGCGCCAGAAGACCTCCTGGTACTGGCCTTGACTGCTGTTGATCACGGTATCGAGCATCTGCATCCCGGGACTGGCGCCTGCGTGGAGCAATTGCACGGCGTCGATGAACAGGAACCTCTCCTCGTCCGGCCAATCGCGAACCACCCGCTGCACCGGAGCGGGCAGATAGACTTCACCGGCCGGCAGCATCCCCATCGTGGCGCGCAGGCGCGGCTCAAGCAGTCCCGCATCGGGATAGCCCATGCTCGACAGGTGCAGCGTCGGCTTGCGGATTCGTCGCCGGACGACGGCCATGGCGAACAATTCCTCGAGGAAGGACTCGCCCGACAAACCTTCCCTGCCGGCCCGCGCGACCCGCGCAATGATCTTGCGTGCGTGGTGGGCACCCTGTGATGGCCACCAGGCGCTCGGGTCGAGGCAGTAGCTGCGCAGCAGCCCCCGCGGCCTGGTATTGGCGTTGCCGAGGCTGCGGTGCTCCGGCCTCCTGTCCTCGAGCCGGAACTCCAGCCGACTTTCGAATCGTTCGCAGGAGCGTTCGAACGCGATGACCTTGCAACGATCGAACTTGTTGAGCTCCCGCGACCAGACTGGGAGGTCACCATTCGGAAAGGCATCCAGGACCTGGATGCGGTCGAAGTCGTCGCCGAGGTTGCGGATGACGACGTCCCGCAGAAACGCGGCGTCCGAGATGCGGACCGCCTGGCCTTCGATACTGACGGTCTTGTCGGTTGGGACATGCCAGAGGCTGCGGAACTTCCGCCTGCTTCCATCCGTCTCCACGGGGGACAGGCTGTCCTTGATTTCGAAACGCCGTTCGCCGCGGATCATCGCGAGTTCGCGCGACGCATTCATCCCCGGATAGGACTGTGTTTCGCCCTTGGCGACAGGGCGCCCCGGATCGTCACCCACCTGTTCGAGCGACCCAGGCGCCCCGGCTCCCGGACGGGCCCAGCCATAGTCTCCATCATCAACCACGACCACGTTATGCCCCCATTTCGACCGCAGATAACGCCGGACGGGGTGCTCCTCGACATAGGCATACGCCCCACCGTCCAGAAACCAGTCGCTCCCCCACCAGAAGGTCAGCGACAGGTCGTCGTCATGGCGGTGGTACCCGGACATGCGGCCACAGCGGAATACCAGATGGAAGGCATCGCCCGGGCCGCCGTCGCTTTCCCAATCGCTGCGGGCGATGAAATAGCCGGCTTGCGGGAACGTCCTGGCCCAGCCTTCCGGTTGGTCGCCCTCGGCCCCCTTGCTGCAGGCCCATTGTACGTTCGCGTGTTCCTGCGTGCCTGCCAGGGTGTGGTAGACGTTGATCGCCGGCTTGCATTCGGTGTCGCCGATCGGGGGAAGCCGGCCGTCGGGGCGCACGATCCACGCCATGAAGCGGGCGGCCTGGACAAGCGTCTGTTGCACCTTGTCGCGGAACGAGGCGTCGAGCGCATCGCCGAACGTGGCCAGGACGTCGGTGAAGAGATTGCTGACGAATTGGTGGTAGCCGGGGCTGTTCTCGACATGCCCACCATCCGGTGCGAAGGCGTGGCCGAGTTCGTCCTCCAGCCTGGCCATCGCCACCTTCCGCCATTGCCCGGCCCGCTCCAGCCACGGCGCGCATGTCGCCAGAAGCAACAGCGCGCGCGATTGGTCGATGCCGTGGTTGGTATGCCTGGAGTACATCTCCTCCAGGCAGAGGCGATCGCCATGCGCCGACAGGAACTCCGGAAGCAGTGCATCCAGGTCGAACCTGGCGGGATGGTCCTCCAGGTGGCAAAGCAGGGCCAGTACTGCCATCAACCGGTTCGCGGTCGCGTGGTCGTGCCACGCGAACTCGTAGCCGCTGTCGATGGCGACGAACTGTCGATGCCAGGACTCGATGGCCTTCGAAGCATGGTCGATCGCGCGCTGGTCGCCGCTGTCCGCATGCAGCGCGATCAGCCACGGCATGAAGTTGAACGAGGCCGAATGCCACTGCCAGCTCCGGTTGGAGACCGGATTCGCGGTCCAGTTGGCGAACAGGTCGATGGCCACCGGCTCGAAGGCGCGGAAGCGATAGGTTCCCGCGTCGAGCAGTTCCTGGCCGGCGCGCAGCGCCACCCTGCTGCGACGGAACGCCTCGACGCGCCCACGAAACGCATCCGGCCACTGGAACACTTGCATCGACACTTCCGGCATTTCCGACTGCACGTCAGTTGCTGTCCTGTTCCGGCGCGGCGGCTTCGGGAAGTTCGGTGTAGCTGATTTCTATGTTTCCGGTCGACTTGCCGTTCTGGAGCGCGACGGCACCGCGCGGGCGCACGAGAATGGTCACCCGTAGCCCCGGGTCGCCGCGGAAGTTGAACCTCTCGCCGCCCCGGATCTGCGACGTTCCAGTCAGGCGGTAACGTGCCTTGGCCATGCTTGCAGTGATCTCTCGCCCGACCGTGCCTGCGTCGGCCACCTCGAACTCGATCACGGTCTTCCTGTTGCGCGCGTCTTCCTCGTTGGTCCAGTCGTCGCTGATGACCGTGTATGGAACGCTGAGCGCGATGCCCTTCGGCAAGGCTACGGCAGGCTGCGGCGCGGCAGCGGTCGGCGCGGGATTCTCCACCGAAGCAGGTGGTTCGGGAGCCTTGCAGGCAGAGAACAGCAAGGGCAGCATCGCGATGAACAGCAGCTTTTTCATGTTTCCTCCGGTGGGTTTCATTGAATGAGGGGCGCCTGTCCGCTCGAAGTACGGACCAACCCCTGGGTGCGGATGAAGTCGCGAATGGAGTCGAAGTCGAACCTGCGGGCGGCGGCGGCGGCCGACTCCACTGCAGCGTCGCGAAGCGCGGCGTCGGATCCCAGGCTCGCAAGCAGTCCAACCGCCTCCGCCGCCGTGTCGGCATACAGCGGGTAGGTTTCGCCGAATACGGACAGGTTCACCGCATTGCGCGCCATGATCGGCGGTACGAAGGCACTTGCGTACTCAAGCAGTTTCGTCGACAGCTCATGCGTGCCGCCCTCGAGCGTGGCGTGGCGCCATGCCCAGCCGACGTCCATCTTCGCGAGCTCACCGAGAAGACGGCTGCGTTCGACCGCGCCATGCCAGACCACGCCATCGCCCCCTCCCAGGCGCTGCGCGATCTCCGCGCGGAACCCGGGGTCGTCCGCCGGGTTGTGGATCTTGTCGCCATAGACATGCAGCGTGACGGCGTGGCCTTCGCCGCGGAGCTTCGCCAGCCCGTCGAGCATCTCGCGCACGCCCCACAGTGGTGCGAATTTGCCGGCATACACGACATTCAACGTCTCGCCGCCGGATTTCGGCCTGGCCTGCGGCCCTGGCGGGACCATCGGCGGGAGGAGGCGCGTTTTGCCGACGGCCGCCGGAATCCACTGTTCCATGTAGTCCCTGAACTGTGGCGTCTGACACAACACCACGCTCGCCGCTTCCACGATGTGCGTCACCCGCGCCGACGCTTCCAGCGTGGCTTGCTCCCGTGTCTGCGGCACGTCCGTCAGGTACACCCACAATCGTCCCTGCAGGGAGGGACGCAACGCTGCTTGTTCGCACAGGTCCATGCCGCGCAGCACGATGGCGTCGTAGCGTCCGGCTTCGTCGTCGCGCTGGATGGCGTCCAACGCCGCGGACGGCGCCAATGCCTTCTCCTCCGGTTCGACGATCCGGAGGCCGCTCACGTTCAGCAGGGGCGCAATGATGTGCGTATGCACGATCTTCGCCTTCAGGTACAGGGTCGCGCCGACCTCCGGCATGCCGGCCAGCACTTCCGCCAGCGAGGCCGCCCAGATTGCCGAACCGTCCGTCACGTTGAGGTTCACGTCCCCGTAGATCGCGATGCGCTGCAGGGGCCGGGAACTGGGCGCGTGGAATGCCGCCCGTGGCGGCTGGCCGCCCTGGATCAGGATGAGCTCCTTGCCGGTGGTGCTGTCTTTCCCTGATATCCGCCGGACATGTTCGGCCGCAGCGGCGGACATCCTCTGAAAGAGTGCGGGATCCGCCCACAGCCTGGCGATTCCCGCGGCAAGCCCGGCGGCGTCCTCTGGTTCGGCCAGGATGGCGCAATCCTCGTCCACGAATTCGGGAATGGCCGCCACCCTGGAGGTGACGGGAACGAGGCCGGACGCCATGGCCTCGTCCCGGGAAACGCCTTGGCTGTCCATCCGCGACGGCACCAGGAACACGCCATGCTGCCTGTGGAGCGCCGCGATCTCGGCCTGCGACAGGAACCGTTTTTCCAGCCGCACGTTCGGGTATTGCCGCAACGGTGCGACGGTCTGGTCGAACAACGGGCCATCGCCGACGATCGTGAACTCGAGTTCGTCGAAGAACGGCTCAAGGGACAGGAGCCGGATTGCCTCCACGGTCAGGTCGTTGGCATACACGGAGGACGCGAAGGGACGCACCGAGAGGATGCGCTTGCGCAGCTCCGCCGGCTTCGGCTCATGGCGGAAGAGTTCGCCGTCGACGAGGTTCGGAATGACGTGCACCTGGCCATCCGGCAGGCATACGCCCAGGTCATTAAGTGCCTCCTCCTCGAGGTAGCGGGATACGAACACGACCCGGAGGTTCGGGTGCGGGTGCCTGAGCACGTCTTCCCACATGGCCATCCGCTTGTTGCTCGCGCGGCGCGCCATGTCCCGCGCGGCCTGGTCGGAACCGAAGTTCGAAAGACGACGGAACCATGGCTGGATCTCCGCGCCATGGACCCAGACGACGACTCGCCTGGTTTCAAGCATCGGCTTGACGTGTTCCCACATCAGCGGGTCCATCGCGTGGACGAGGATCGACTCGTAGGCACCTCCCTGCACCAGCATCCCGAGATGTTCGCCCTGGCCGGCCACGACGTTCACTCCCTCGAATTCATCGAACTGCAGGGGCGAGTTGCTGAAGCGGAAGACATCCACTCGGCAGCCCGCCTCGGCATAGCCGAGGATCCTCCGATGCACGAACCCGTACCGGTACAGGTCGTCGTACCGGGGGTAATCCTTGGTGATCAGAAGAGCATCGCCGCGGCCTAGGATGTGGTCCATCGCGGGTGCCATCGCTCCCAGCACCAGCGCCTTGACCGTCGTTGCGCCCGGGCCAAGGACCCGCAGGCCGAACCGGATCCAGGCCGTGCCGGCGGGAACGGGAAGGGACTGGTTCGTGTCGGACGACACGATGGCATGCGAAAGCTTGTTCCTGGCCGCATCCAGGTACACGACGGCGGCATTTACGTACAAGCCCGAATCCGTCACTAGCTGGAACCGGATGAAACCGTCCTTAACCAGCTCCGCTGGCTTGAATAGGCGGTTCGCATAGGCGTAGGCGTGCTTCTTCGCGGAAAGCCGCGATTCCAGCACCACCCCATCCAGTGAGTGCGAAACCTGCATCATTCCGTCGCCATGGGCGGCTGGCGTGAATAATTTCTGCAATGCGGCGCCATGGAAACCAGGAAGCGTTTCGAGGGACGGGTCCTCGGTACTGGCGCCGAGCGTCTCCGATATCTCCAGCAAGGCCCGCATGTCGATCCCCTCGTCGACGGGGATCGCCGAATCGACCTCGTCCACCAACTTGCTGCCGGCACCATCCTGGCAGTAGTTGAACTCGTCGATCGCCAGGCCGGACAGCGCCATCGTCTGGAAGCCGGGCTGGAGCAGATCCTCCAGCGTCGCCCAGGAAAGCGCCTGCGTGCCGACCAGCGACCGCCTCAGCGGCCAGGCCACCTCGTGATACCGGTACTGCCCGCCGTCGCCATCGAGCCTGACTCCGTCGCTGGATCCCACGTAGTGAGCCACCTTGCCGACGACGGCGCTCCCGGAGTATCCGATGGCAAGCTGCAAGTCCTTGAGATAGTGCTCCGCGTAATGGTCCCTTGCGTCCAGCACGGCAATGTACGAACCAGGCCACCGTTCCGCCGGGTTGATGCCGCCGGCCTGGTAGTGGGTGAAGACGCTGACATCGTCGCGCACGGGAATGACGGGAAGCAGTCCGTCGCCAACGACCAGGACCAGTTTGCGGGAGCCTGCGGACTGTGATTCGAACACATGCAAGGCCCGGTCCACCTCGGCCTGCGTGCAGGCGCCACACACGACGACCAAGGGCGGTTCCGATACGCCGGTATCCCTGCCGAGCACCTTGCCTGCAAGGTAGGCCATGCGATGCGCATAGGTATGCTCACCCATCACTTTCCGGAGCCCCGTCAGCCTGAACCGCCGTGCATTGCTGTCGTTGCCCGCGCGCGCCTCGAGCATCGCAGACAGGCTCCCCGCGCTGCCGCCGCAGATCACGAGGTCGCCGAGAAGCAGCTTCAAGCCGCGCGAGAAGTTGCTGATAGTGAGCGTATTGCACGCGAGAAGTTCGAATGCTCGCCTGGCGAACATGCTCTGGGATTGCTTGACGGTATTGACCGTGATGCCGTAGCGGTATCCCTTATATGCACGATCGATCTCCGCCACGGGTAGAGTCCCGACGATCATGTCGCGATACTCCGGCGGGAACATCAACCCGTGATCTTCCTTGCCGTGGTTGCGATCGTAGATGTCCACTCGCCTGAAGGAACCGGCCGCCGCGATGAGCTGCGCGAAGTCCCGGCGGCGTTCCGGATACTTGGCGTAGTACGAACCGGCAAAACAGAACGCATCAATGCGTTGATACCGCTCGATGGGGTTGTGGACCTGCGGCTGGCATGCGAACGGCAGGAGATAGACACGGTCGTGGCCGAGCTTTGACCGGTACGTCTTGATGCGGTCGATATCAGTCGTGAACACTGTGTCGAACAGCGCAGCCGTCCCGAGAAAGAGCGAGAAATGTACCGGATCCTCCTTGTTCCAGAACGCGGTCCGGATGCCCTTCCTGCGGCAGTAGGAGATGAGTTTGCGCAGTTCGCCGCTGGCCTGCGGGATCTGCTTCTCCCACTCGCCGTTGTGGCCCTGCCATGCGGACTCAACCAGTAGGAAGTCCGGCTCCAGCTCCGCGACCTGGGCATGCCAGTCTCCAGGCGTGAGCTGGACGAGGTCGGATTCGGCCGCAAAGCAGCTGGAGGTGAACTCGTCCATGATCGCGGCGACGCGAAGCCGATCCCTGCCTGTGGGCGCGACACGAGGTGGGGATTCCGCAGCTCCGGCGGCCTCCTCAGGTCGCCCGGCGACGTCTCGATAGCATGCCAGTAGCCGTTGCGAGTACTCCGGCCAGCCATGCTCGCGACCGGCCATCGCGGCGGCGGCATTCGCCATCCTGAGCGCTTCGTGTCGCTGGTTGACGATGTCGCCGAGGCAACGGCTCAATGCCTGCGAACTGCCGGCTGCGTATACCCTCGCAGTCACGCCATCCAGCGCGACGTCGCCGAAGGCATAGCAGCTCGACACAAGCACGGGAACCCCTGCCGCCATCGCCTGCAGCAGGCTCGTGGGCGCCTCGAGGTCCGATTCGGACGAAGCCTTCCACGGAAAGACCGCGTAGTCGCATGCGACTACATGTTCCGCGATGCCATCCTCATCCAGTTGGTCGACCACGCATACGAGGTCCGCCGGGAGGCCATCCAGCATGCGCCTTTCGCCTTCCGGCAACTTGCCGCAGGACAGCAGCAGCAGAACGCGGCGCGGCGCATCCGGAGAGACGTCCTTCGCGAGCGCGGCGACTAGATCGTCCAGTCCGCTGAAGGAGCGCCCTTCGTGGATGCAACCGACGACCAAGTCGTCGAGGGACAACCCAAGATGGCGGCGAATGTCCTCGCGCGCTCCCCTGGCCTCGCCCGCGGGCACGGGTAGCGCGAGTTGTTCGATACTTGCTTCGCCTGAAGTGGTGCGGCGCCCCACCTCTTCCGCCTGCTTCCGCGTGGCCACGAGGACGACGTCGGCGTGCTCGCTGAGCAGCCCTTCCAGCGATTGCTCGAGCTGGAACAACTCGCTCAGCCGCCAATCGGCCACCCGCCCCTCTCCGGCATGCTCCGGGAAACGCATCCGCTCGTAGACCAGGGACGCGCCGAGCGCGCGTGCGGCCATCAGCGCCGGCAGCCCCAACCTGTACGTGCCTGAGACATGGACCACCGCGGCCTCGATACTGCGTCCAATGTCACCGAGCTCTCTTGCCGCCACCCCAAGGTACTCGTCCGGGGCGACACCCTCCAATTCGGTCTTCATGCGCACGAAGCGAACCGCCCCGCCTTCCGGCAGGCTCTCGGCGATCGAGTGCGCCTCCGTATCGAGCGACGCATCCCCAGGCAGGACGAGCGCGACCTGCCTGCCAAGCGCGGCCAGATCGACGGCGAACCTGGCAGTCCGTCGTTGCGCTCCGAAGCCGGTCGCGCCCGGCCCCTCCCAGAGGATCAAGATGCCATCCTGGCCTTGTCGCCTTGCGCGTCCTTCGGACTTTCGCGGAACAACAGGGGGCTTCATCGCAAGCCTAGCGTAGCCCCGCGCCTCCATGATCCGTTCTTCCTCGGCGGTCGTCGTCGGATGGCCTGCGGGCAGCCGCGCGAGGACCTCCACCGCCGACGTCGGATGTCCCGCGTCCAATTTCAGCAATCCGAGCCACAGTGTCAGCGCCGGATCATGGTCGAAGGACACCGCGATATCGCCAAAGCGAGCCGCGTCACGTCCGGAACGGGGCAGCACCCTGGTTGCCAGTCCGGCATACACGCGGGCCCGCTCGCGCATGCTCAGGAACCGGGAACTGACAAACGCATCGGCGCCGGCAAACCCCTGCTCCCGATACTCCGCAACCGCATCTTCGACCACGAGCGATAAGGCCTTGTCGTCGAGGTCCTTGCGTTCATGACCTTTCCGCACGCGGTCCAACACGTGCCACAACCGCCGCGGGAGTGCCATCGCTCCCTTCAAGGAACGGATGGCATCCACCTGGGCGCTGCCCAACTCCCGCACGACGCTCGACTCGTGTAATCCGAGACGATATGCGATCTGGGAGAGGCGATTGCGGAACAACGCCATCTCGGCGTCGTGCGCAGGGGAGTCATCCCGCACGCTGGCTGTTCGTCGCTGGTCGGCCATTGGTTCCTATGCCATTCCCGTAGGGCGCTCAGGCGCGCTTGCGAAGGAAGCCAACCGTGTCGATCACGTGCCTGTCGGCCGGGATCGTCAGGTCACGGAACCTCGCATGGCCGACCAGGATGACGACGATATCGGCCTGCGCAACGGCGTCTTCGGCTGACACCATGGCCAGATCGACGTCTCCATGGCCTGCGTTGCTCAAGGCATGCTCGTAAGGGTCGCTGCACAGCAGACGCCCGGGTAACCGCCGCGACAGCTTTAGGGCGATCTCGAGCGCGGGACTTTCCCGGAAATCGTCGACATCCGGCTTGTACGACAGGCCGAGGCAAGCCACCTTCGCATCGGGCCTGTCCGACAGCGCCCGCTCCACCTGCGCGATCACGTGCTCGGGCTTGTGGTCGTTGACCCGTCGGGCCTGGTGTATCAGCTTCGCCCGCTCGGGGCTGCTTGCCACGATGAACCATGGATCCACCGCAATGCAGTGCCCTCCGACACCGGGGCCGGGATTGAGTATCGATACCCGCGGATGGCGATTCGAGAACTCGATGACGTCCCAGGCATCGATGCCAAGATGATCGCAGACCATCGACAACTCGTTTGCGAACGCAATGTTGACGTCCCGGTACGCATTTTCCGTGAGCTTGACCATCTCCGCCGTGCGGTTGTCGGTCAACAAGCACTCACCTTTCACGAACCGGCCATAAAGCGAAGCCGCCAGGTTGCCGCAAGACCTAGTCATGCCACCGATGATCCGGTCGTTCTCCACCAGTTCCCTCAGCATCCGGCCCGGGATGATGCGCTCCGGGCAGTATGCGAGATGGACGTCCACTTGCCTTCCTTGCCCCGGGAAGACGAGATCGGGACGCAGTTCGGCAAGCACGTCGCGCAGTTGCTCTGTGGTCCCGACCGGGGACGTGGATTCCAGGATGACCAGGTTGCCTTTCCGGAGATGCGGCGCGATGGATCTTCCCGCCGCCAGCACGTAGGAAAGATCCGGGCTTCGGACCTCATCGTGGGAAACAGGCGTCGGCACCGCGATGATATAGGCGTCCGCCTGCATTGGTTCCAGGTGCGCGCTCAGCTTGCCCGATCCAACCACGGCGGCCACCAAGTCGTCCAGGTCCCCTTCCTCGATATGCGCCTTCCCCTCGTTGATCGTGTCCACCGTCGCGGCATTGATGTCCACGCCGTGCACGCGTATGCCCGTCGACGCAAACATCGACGCCGTCGGCAAACCAATGTAGCCCAGACCTATGACCGCGAGCGCCATCTCCGAACCACCATTGCTGACACCGAGCATATTCTTTTCCGTCATGTTCCACGCTCCGCCAATAGGGTAATCATCTTCTCGTCCAACCGCCCGGCAATCGCCGTCCAGTCATGGTTCCGCACGACCTCGCTGGACAGGTCCAGGGAGGCGGCAAGTTTACCGGCACGGGCATCCGCACCGAGTTGTCGCAAGGTTCGCCCGAGCTCATCCGGATCAGCACGGCAAACCCATCCCCTCGGGATCTGCAGCAGCAGATCAGCCGCCGCATCGTCGCCGTCCCCGATATGGAGGATCGGGCGCCCGGCCCCCAGGTACTCGTAGAACTTTCCCGGGACCTGGCAAGGATCGTCGTTGGCCAGGTTGACCAGCACGTCGCAGCGCCGCTGCCAGGCTACCGCCTCCGTATGGGGGAGAAAGCCCAGCAGCCGGATCGAGGGCGACCGTCGGCTCGCGGCGCGCACGTCTTCCGGCACCGATATGGAGGCGATGTTCAATCTTACCCCTGGCGTTTCCAGTACCGCGTCGAGTAGCGGTCCGGCCCGCCGGAAGCTGTAGAAGCTTCCGGTATAGAGCAACTCCAAGGGGGATCCAGCGCTGCCCGGGATGCCGAGGGACGATTGCACACGCCCGTCGAATCCCTGCGTCAGCACAACCAGCTTGTCGTCCCGCAGATCGTGGCGTTGCGCGAGGAGGTCGGCAACCGCCGGGTTGGTGACCACGACCAGGTCCGCGCCGATGCAGACCTCGCGTTCCACGCGCCGGGCTCGACGCCGCCACCTCGGTGCGGTGTACGGAGCGAGAACCGGGTCGGCGAGGTCGACGATCCACGGATATCCCCTGCGATGCGCGGCCAGGCCAAGGCTCAGCGTAGTTGCCGGCTCGTGGGAACTGATCACCAGGTCCACGTCCAGTTGTTCGAGCAGGTGATCCAGACGGCGCTTGGCCCACGGATACCATTCCGCCCGGCCGTCCGGGAAGAACCATGTCGATGTCAGCCGCTGGAGCCCGTGAAGAGCACGTGTCTTGTAGTGATTGAAGGCATTGTGCAGGCGCCCCTTCCAGTTGAACTGGACGGGATCGGACGGCCTTGGTCGAGTGCCCTCGCCATCGGGAGCGGGCGGGATTGCGTCTACAGGCGTCTGCAGGCCGGGGGTGCTTGCCCGCCGACGTGCGCGCTTCGCCAACGCATTCAGCATCCCCATACCGGGGCCTGCAAAGGTCCGATGGACCACGATGTCGCGGGGGATCAAGGGCAACCCCTCCCCCGACCCGGGATGTTCCGGCGCTAGCACGTGGATCCGGTGCCCCAGCAACGCGAGTTCCCGGGTCAGATAAGCCCAGCGCAGCGACTGGGGCGACGGACTCGGGGGAAATTCGTAGGCGATCAGCAGAATGGTGAAACGGCTCGTAGCTTCCACGGAGGTCCGGACGTCAGCTGGCGCCATTGCCATCTCTCGGGGGAACGGATGAGTTCCCGTCCCGAGCCACGATTTTCCTAGCAACAAGAGCCGCGTTCTCCACCTCCAACTTGCGACGGGCAAGATACTCCGGCATTGCCTGATAGATCTTCTTGTACTCGTCGATCGCTTCCCGGATCGGGCCGAAATGAACCACCCGCCCCTCTTCGATCACCATGCCGAGGTTGCAGATCCTGCGGAGCAACTGGAAATTGTGGCTGGCCAGCACCACGATCTGCGCGCTGTCGACGCGCGAGTGCAGCCTCGATTTTGCTTTTTCCACGAAAGACGCATCCCCTGCTCCAATCCATTCATCCATGATCAGGATCTGATGCTGGGCCGCTGTGGCCATTGCAAAACCGAGGCGCATCCTCTGGCCTGACGACAGCGTCCTCAACCTGTGCCCTGCCTTTTCCCCCAGCTCGGAGAATTCCAGCACCTCGTCGATGGTGCTTGTTGCCTGCCGCGGGCTCAGTCCCATCGCGATCCCTCGCAGCAGGATGTTCTCGACCACGGTTCCTTCCTGGTTGAAGCCCAAAGACAGGTTGAGCAGCGCTTGGCGGCTGCCGCTCGAAACGACCTCGCCTCTCGTCGGCTGATATGCGCCCACCAGGACCTTCAGCAGCGTCGACTTGCCCGAGCCGTTACGGCCGACAATCGCAAGCCGGTCCCCTTCACCCAGATTGAAGCTGATATCGTCGAGTATCGTCCTCATCCGTCGCTTCGGTGGCTCGAACGCAGCGCGGAGCAAGACCCCAAAGCTCTGGGTGACACTACGCTGCTCCTGAGTGAAAAGCGGAAGATCCAGGCCGGCTCGATCAGCCTTCAGAAAAACACGACCTTTTGAATTCATAGCCATATCGGCACAAACCGTGCATAACGCCTGTATACGAAATACGCGACTCCCCAACCGATCACCAGGAAGCACGCCAGATATTTGAACGTCAGGGATTCCATGGGTTCTCCGAGCAGCGGAGCCCTCACCAGTTCGACAAAATGGAACAGGGGATTGGCCCTGGCGATCATCCCGCGAAACGAATCGGCCGGCACATTCGCCGAAGTCCAGATAATCGGCGTGAACAGGAAGCTGAACATCAGGAAGCTTCCAGTCAATTCCTGCACGTCCTGAAACCTGGCGCCAATGACAGCCACGACAATGCACATCCAGCCGATATTCAGGCAGACGACCAGGAGGGCCGGTACCACCGTCAGCAATCCCACCCATTCGAATCGGGGGCTCAGCGCGAGCGCCAGGATGATGATCGGCATTGATGTCGCGAAGTAAAAAACAGACTTCGCCAGCACGCGCAGCACGTAGTCGGTCAGGCGCGTCCGACCATCCAGGATATAGCTGGAATGCCCCGAAAGCGTGACAGTAGCCTCGCTGAGACTGGAGGTGATCAGGCGGAACACCACGTAGCCCACGCCCAGGTGGGGTATGAACTCCAAGGGAGATATATTCTGGAGGAGCGAGAAGAACCAACCCACACCAAAACTGTAGAGCAGCGGCGGGACGAGCGCCCAGATGATCCCCAGCCTGGATTTGCGGTACTTAGTGACCAATTCGAGCCAGGTTGCATAGATCCAAAATCCCGGATCCCGCAGACTGCCAATATAATCCTTCAACACCGAGCGAGGTATCACGCGAGCGCCCTTGCAAGACTTGCGATCAGGTCTTCTTCGCTTTCCACCCCCACGCTCAACCGCACCAGCTCATCGCCGATCCCCAGCCGCGCGCGATTTTCCACCGGCACCGACGCATGCGTCATCACCGCCGGATGGTTGACCAGGCTTTCCACGCCGCCGAGCGACTCGGCCAGGGTGAACAGTTCGGTGCGCTCGCAGAAGCGCCTGGCCGCCTCGAACCCGCCCTTGATCCGCACCGAGACGATGCCGCCGAAGCCGTCCATCTGCCGCTTCGCCAGTGCGTGCTGCGGATGCGAGGGCAGGCCGGGGTAGATCACGTCCTCGACCGCGTCGTGGCCCTGCAGGAATTCCGCGATCGCCTGCGCGTTGTCGCAGTGTGCCTTCATGCGCAGGTGCAGGGTCTTCAGGCCGCGCAGGGCGAGGAAGCTGTCGAACGGGCCCTGCACGGCACCGGCCGAGTTCTGCAGGAAGGCCAGGCGCTCGGCCAGGTCCGCGTTGTCGCCGACCACCGCCATGCCGCCGACCATGTCGGAGTGGCCGTTGAGGTACTTGGTCGCCGAGTGCATGACGATGTCGGCGCCGTGCTCGAGCGGGCGCTGCAGGATCGGCGAGGCGAAGGTGTTGTCGACGACGACGATCAGGCCGTGGCGCCTGGCGATGGCCGAGATCGCGGCGATGTCGACGATCTTCAGCAGCGGGTTGGTTGGCGTCTCGATCCAGGCCAGCTTCGTCTTGGGCGTGATCGCCGCTTCGAACGCCGCCGGGTCGGTCAGGTCGACGAAGCTGAAGTCCAGCCCCGCGCTGCGCCGGCGCACGCGCTCGAACAGACGGAAGCTGCCGCCGTAGAGGTCGTCCATCGCGATGACATGGTCGCCGCTGTCGAGCAGCTCCAGGATCGTCGCCGTGGCGGCCATGCCAGAAGCGAAGGCGAAGCCGCGGCTGCCGCCCTCCAGCCCGGCGACGCAGCGCTCGTAGGCGAAGCGGGTCGGATTGTGGGTGCGCGAGTATTCGAAGCCCTGGTGCACGCCCGGGCTGGCCTGGGCGTAGGTGCTGGTGGCGTAGATCGGCGGCATCACGGCCCCGGTGCTGGGGTCCGGCGCCTGTCCGGCGTGGATCGCCTTGGTCCCGAGCCCCCAGCCCGCCGTGTCGACCGCCTCGCGGGGGTCCGTCATGTCGCTGAATCCATTGAAATCCGGGCCGCGATTCTAGCATCGGGGCGGGGGCCGCCCGGGGTCCCGGGCGGGTCGCCATTCATGCTGGATGCGCGGGAAATGTCGTGGATGGCGGCGTTGGTGGCCCCCACCCCAACCCTCCCCCGCAAGCGGAGGAGGGAGTCGATCTGCGCGATCGGTCGGCCGAAGCCTGCCTCTGGCTCCCTCCTCCGCTTGCGGGGGAGGGTTGGGGTGGGGGCCCGTTCCGACCCCCTGTCCCTTGCGAACGGGAAAAACCTACTGCACCCGCCGCCGCAACCAGTTCAGCAGGTCGATCCGGGTGATCAGGCCGAGGAACCGCCCGCCGTCGACCACGATCGCGACATGCCCACGGTCGAACACCGGCAGCAGCGACTCCACCGGCGACTTCACGTCCAGGATGTCGAGCTTGCTGACCATCGCCGTCGATACCGGATCGCGGAACCGGTCCTCGTCGCCGTAGACGTGCAGCAGCACGTCGCTCTCGTCGAGGATGCCGACGATGTTGTCGCCGTCCATCACCGGCAGTTGCGAGATCTCGTAGAGCTTCATGCGCTGGTAGGCGGTGACCAGCAGGTCGCCCGGCGCCAGCACCACGGTGTCGCGCTGCGAGTAGGGGCGCAGGATCAGGTCGCGCAGGTCGCCGTGCTGCTCGCGCTCGAGGAAGCCGTTGTCGAGCATCCAGTAGTCGTTGTAGAGCTTGCTCAGGTACTTGTTGCCGGTGTCGCAGACGAACACCAGCACCTTCTTCGGCTCGGTCTGCTCGCGGCAGTAGCGCAGCGCGGCGGCCAGCAGGGTGCCGGTCGAGGAACCGCCGAAGATGCCCTCCTTCTGCAGCAGCTCGCGCGCGGCGAGGAAGCTTTCCTTGTCGGGGATGGTGTAGGCCTTCTTCACCCGGCCGAAGTCGGAGATCGACGGCAGGAAGTCCTCGCCGATGCCCTCGACCATCCAGCTGCCCGACTTCTCGCTGAGCGTGCCTTCGTTGATGTACTCGGCCAGGATCGAGCCGACCGGATCGGCCAGCACCAGCTCCACGCCGGGCGCATGCTCGGCGAAGCAGCGCGACAGGCCGGTCATGGTGCCGGAACTGCCGCAGCCGAAGACGATCGCGTCCAGGCCGCCGACCCCGGCCATCTGCCGCAGGATCTCGGGACCGGTGCCCGTCTCGTGCGCGGCCGGGTTGTCGGGGTTGCCGAACTGGTTGATGAAGTAGGCGCCCGGCGTTTCCGCGGCGATGCGCGCGGCGAGGTCCTGGTAGTACTCGGGATGGCCCTTGGCCACGTCCGAGCGGGTCAGCACCACCTCGGCGCCCATCGCCTTGAGGTTGAAGATCTTCTCCCGGCTCATCTTGTCCGGGACCACGAGGACCAGCCTGTAGCCCTTCTGCTGCGCCACCAGCGCCAGGCCGATGCCTGTGTTGCCGGCCGTGCCCTCGACCAGGGTGTCGCCGGGGCGGATGTCGCCGCGCGCCTCGGCGGCCTCGATCATCGACAGGCCGATGCGGTCCTTGATCGAGCCGCCGGGGTTCTGGTTCTCGAGCTTGAAGTACAGCTCGCAGACGCCGGCATCGAGGCGCTGCGCCTTGACGATCGGGGTCCGGGCGATCAGTTCGAGGACGGAGGAATGGATCGTCATGCGGGTCGGATGCGGCGGCCGGGAGAGCGGCGATTATCGCATCGGCATGGGCCGGGCCGCCGGACCGCGATCCGCAAGGCGTACAGCACACGGGCGGCGGCGACCGACGAGGATGGCCGCCGCCGCCCGTGACTTCGGAACGCTATCAGTGTTGCAGCACGTCGTAGAGCTGGGTCAGGCGGTCCTTGGCGGCGAGCTTCTCGCGCTTCATCTGCGACAGGGTGACGTCATCGATCGGGAGCACGCCGAGCTCGGCATCGAGCACCTTCTTGTCGAGTTCCCTGTGGCGCTGGTACAGCTGCTTGAACTCCGGGTTGCCCTTGATCAGCTTGTCGAGTTCGGCCTGCGGTTGCCCTTCGAACATGGAATCCTCCTGCAAACATGCAAACGCCCCGGCCGGTCAGGGCACGGGGCGTTGTCTTGGGTGACAGACCGGGCGCATGCGCGAATCCCCTCCTGCACGGCCTGCCCGGCGGACTGCGCTGCCGGTGGCGGGTGCCTGGTGGGGGATCGGCTCGGTCATTATCGGTCTGGCTCTGTCGCCAGGCGGCTGGATCAAAAAACTGCCGTCTGGGTATCCGACCCTACTCCTCCCCGAGGGGGTCGACAAGGGCCGACGGCAACCCGCTGATTTGCCGGGCGTCACGGTTCGCAGGCTCGGTCGGGCTGGCGTTCAGGCGCGTGGCGCCCATCGTCCAACAGCGGGCTGTATCCGTGTATGCCTTTGATTATAAAAAGAATATGAACCACCTGCAGGATCGCAGGCTCCAGAGTGATCTTGAAGAGCCTCGGCAAAGCGCGAGTCGCGCACCCGGCACGCCCCCTGTCGTCATCCCCGCGAAAGCGGGGATCCAGCGTCTTTGACGTCAACGCAAAAATGGATCCCCGCTTTCGCGGGGATGACGGCACTTCTGGCGTTGCAGCGCATTAGGTTGGGGTGAGCCTGCGAACCCCAACGCCCGGGCCGACCGACGGCAGGCATCGCCGGGACCGTCGCCCCGGCCTACGGGTTGGCTTCGAGGCTGCGCAGAAGCTCTTCTTCCTGGCGCTTGAGCTCGGCCGCGCGCTCGCGGGCGGCGCGCAGTTTGGCTGCCTCGCGCGAGGACACGCCCTGCAGCACGGTCTCGGCTTCCTGCCTGGCGAGGGATTCCTCCTCGGCGGCCTGGCGCAGGCGGGTGGTTTCCTCGGCCTGGATCTGGGCCTGGATGCGCAGGCGTTCGGCTTCCTGGCGGGCGCGCGCGGCTTCGCGGCGACTGGCCTCGAGCAGCAGGTCGCCGCGCTCGCGGTCCAGGCGCTCGATATCGCGCCGCGCGGCTTCGGTCCGGGCCGAGATCTCCGCGGTCTCGACCCGCCACTGCGCGATCTGCAGGATCGACGGGCGCTGGCGGCTGCGCCGCTCCGCGGCCAGCGCCTCGACCGCCTGCCGCGCCTGCAGCCGCTCGAGCGAGGCAAACCCGCCCAGCGAGGCATCGGCGTCGATCGCGACCAGGCGCTGGGTCAGCCGGGTCACATCGGGATCGTCGGCGGCGTGCGCCAGCGGCAGGGCCAGCAGCAGGGCCAGGCAGGCGGTGATCCGGAGGCGGGCGTTCATTGCGCGTCCTCCAGCCGCAGGCGCTGGCGCAGGTCCGCGATCTCGGCGCGCCGCTGTTCCAGTTCGGCATTGGTGGCGGCCTCGCGGCTGCGGGCCAGCGCCAGCCCGGCCAGCGCGGACGAGCGGTTGGCGAGGTCGCGCGCGTCGGCTTCGCGCCGCTCCGCCAGCGCGCCCTGCGCCTGCGCGAGCAGGCTGCGCGCGCGCGCCAGGTCCTCGCCCGCGTACTGGTCGGCGTCGGCGTCGGCCGCGCGCGATACCGCCTGCTGGGCGGCGTTCAATTCGGCGGTCGGCGGCGGCAGGCTCGCGCAAGCCGTGAGCGCGAGCACGCATCCGCAGATCAGTGCCTGCAGCGGGGTCCTGAAGTGTGCGAAGCTTGACGCCATTGGGGGGCCGTGCCGTTTGCGGGTGCGCGGCCATTGTCGACAGCCTTCGCCGGATGCGCAACGCCCCCGGCGGGCCATTGGGGATTCGTACATGGACATCGGCTATTTCCTGAAGCTGATGACGGAGAAGAACGCGTCGGACATGTTCCTGACCACCGGCGCGCCGGTCTACATCAAGGTCGAGGGCAAGCTGTACCCGCTCGGCAACACCGGGCTCCCGACCGGCATGGTGAAGAAGATCGCCTATTCGCTGATGGACGAGGGCCAGGTCCCGCAGTTCGAGCGCGACCTGGAGCTGAACATGGCGATCTCGCTGCAGGACTCGGGGCGCTTCCGCGTCAACGTGTTCAAGCAGCGCGGCGAGGTGGGCATGGTGATCCGCGCGATCCGCAGCACCATCCCCAGCATCGAGGAGCTGCAGCTGCCGCAGGTGCTCAAGGACATCATCATGGCGCCGCGCGGGCTGGTGCTGCTGGTCGGCTCCACCGGCTCGGGCAAGTCGACCTCGCTGGCGGCGATGATCGACTATCGCAACACCACCACCTCGGGCCACATCCTCACCATCGAGGATCCGATCGAATACCTGCATCGGCACAAGAAGTCGATCGTCAACCAGCGCGAGGTCGGCCTCGACACGCATGCCTTCCACAACGCGCTCAAGAACGCGATGCGCGAGGCGCCGGACGTCATCCTGATCGGTGAGATCCTCGACGCGACCACGATGGAGGCCGCGATCGCCTTCGCCGAGACCGGCCACCTGTGCCTGGCGACCCTGCACTCCAACAACGCCGACCAGACCATCGAGCGCATCCTCAACTTCTTCCCCGAGGCCGCGCACAAGAACGTGCTGATGAACCTCGCGCTGAACCTGCGCGCGGTGGTGTCGCAGCGCCTGGTGGTCGGCACCGACGGCCGCCGCATGCCCGCGACCGAGGTGCTGATCAACACGCCGATGATCCGCGACCTGCTGCGCCGCGGCCAGGTGCACGAGATCAAGCAGGCGATGGAGGAGTCGCTGGAGGAAGGCATCGAGAGCTTCGACCAGTGCCTGTTCCGGCTGTACAAGGAAGGCCGGATCGAGCGCGAGACCGCGCTGCGCGCGGCCGACTCGCGCGAGGGCCTCGACCTCAAGTTCCGCCTGTCCGAAGGCGCGGACGGCGAACACGATCCCTACGCGGACGTGTTCGGCGCCCAGTCCTGACGCCGGCCTGCACCTCTTGCAGGAGCGGCTTCAGCCGCGACCGGGCCGTGCGTCGATTCCGGGCAGGCGGTCGCGGCTGAAGCCGCTCCTACAGATGCGGTTCCTGGATTCTTCGCGCGGGCGCGTGGGCGAAGGCACGTTTGCCGGTTCGCCGATGAGGGGTGCGCTTCCGCGTCCACTTTCCCCCACCCCAGCCCTCCCCCGCTACGCGGGGGAGGGAGCAAGGGCGGCCGCCCCCTACGCCTGCTGAGGTGCGTCGGGCTGGCGGTCCGGTGCGGCATCGCGGAACGCGGGCAGATCCAGGCAGGCCTGTTCGATCGCGCCGATCGTCGGCCAGCGCGCCATGTCCAGGCCGAAGCGGCGCGCATTGTAGACCTGCGGCACCAGGCAGCAGTCGGCGAGCGTCGGCAGGTGGCCGTCGCAGAACGTGCCGGTCGCGGGGTGGTCGCGCAGCAGCGCCTCGAAGGCGTCGAAGCCCTCCGTGATCCAGTGCCGGGTCCAGACGTCGCGCTCGGGCTGCGGCACGTTCCACTCGTGATCGAAGTAGCGCATCACCCGCAGGTTGTTGAGCGGGTGGATGTCGCTGGCGACGAGTTGCGCGAGCGAGCGCACGCGCTGGCGCTCGCGCGAGGTGGCCGGCAACAGCGGTGGCGACGGCCACATCTCGTCGATGTATTCGAGGATCGCCAGCGATTGCCGGAACAGTCGCTGCCCGTGCTGCAGCACCGGCACCAGCTTCTGCGGGTTGGTCCGGGCGTAACCGGGCGCGAGTTGCTCGCCGCCGTCGCGCAGCAGGTGCACGGGCACGGTCTCGTAGCCCAGCCCCTTGAGGTTGAGCCCGATGCGCACGCGATAGGCCGCGCTCGACCGCCAATAGGTATACAGCCGCAATTCTTCGCCCACGCCGACGCCCCCTTGCTGTCGTCGCGATGGTCAACACGACATCTTGATCCGGCGCGCATGATGCCGGTTTGCCATTCGTCGCGACAGCCCGCCGTTCGTCCGTGATCGCGCCTGCTGTCGCCAGCGATCCGGCCCTGGATCCCGCAGGAGCGCCTTCAGGCGCGAGCGTTTGCACGATCGCGCGAATGCCCGCTCGCGCCTGAAGGCGCTCCTGCAGTTCTCAGCCCGGGGGCGCCTGGCGCTCGATGCGCTGCTCGATGGCACCGAAGATGCTGTTGCCGTCGCTGTCCAGCATCTCGATGCGTACCAGGTCTCCGAAGGACATGAAGGGAGTCACCGGCTTGCCGGTTTCCAGCGTCTCGACAGTCCGCCGTTCGGCGAAGCAGGAGGCGCCCTTGGCCGTGTCCTCGTTGGCGATGGTGCCCGAGCCGACGATCGTGCCGGCCGAGAGCGGCCGCGTCTTCGCCGCATGCGCCACAAGTTGCGCGAAGTCGAACTGCATGTCCACGCCGGCCTCCGGCGCGCCGAACCATTCGCCGTTGACGTGGGTCAGCAGCGGCAGGTGCAGCTTGCTGCCGCGCCATGCGTCGCCGAGTTCGTCGGGCGTGACGAAGACCGGGCTCAGCGCCGAGCGCGGCTTGGACTGCAGGAAGCCGAAGCCCTTGGCCAGTTCGGCAGGGATCAGGTTGCGCAGCGAGACGTCGTTGACCAGGCCGACCAGCTGGATGTAGCCGGCCGCCTGCTCCGGCGTCACCGCCATCGGCACGTCGTCGGTCACGACCACGATCTCGGCTTCAAGGTCGATGCCGTAGTCCTCGCTGACCACCCTGACCGGGTCGCGCGGGCCGAGGAAGCCGGCGCTGGTGGCCTGGTACATCAGCGGATCGGTATAGAAACTCTCCGGCACCTCGGCGCCGCGCGCGCGGCGCACGCGCTCGACGTGCGGCAGGTAGGCGCTGCCGTCGACGAATTCGTAGGCGCGCGGCAGCGGCGCCGCCAGCGCGTTGACGTCGAGGTCGAACACGCCGTCGGCGTCGCCGGCGTTCAACGAGGCGTACAGCGCGTTGAGCCTCGGCGCGGCGTTGCCCCAGTCCTCCAGCGCGCGCTGCAGCGTCGGCGCGATGCCGGTCGCGAGCACCGCCCGCGACAGGTCGCGCGAGACCACGACCAGGCTGCCGTCACGACCGCCTTCCTTCAGGGAACCGAGTTTCATGTCCGCTCCAGGCCCGGATTCAAGATTTCAATTGTAACCAGTTGCCGCTGGTGCGCCCGTGGGAGCGCCTTCAGGCGCGATGCTTTTGCTTCGGGATTCAGGAAGAAGAGCATCGCGCCTGAAGGCGCTCCCACGGGCGTCCATGGACGACGTCAATCCTCGCCCTGGAAGGCGCCGGCGCGATAGGTCAGCACCAACGTGTCGCGGTGGCCGGGGGCGTCTTCCGACGCCGGCTGGATCGGCGTCGACTCGTGGATCATGCGCGCGTCGTCGAGGAACAGCAGCGACCACGGCTGCAGCAGGGTGAAGCGCTGGCCGTCCGGGCCGTCGGCCTGGAACACGCGGGTCTCGCCACCCTTGATGCCGTGGCGGCCGACCAGGATCACCGCGACGAAATCCACGCCGTCGCGGTGCGCGCCTTCCGGCGTCGGCCGGCCGATGCCGTCGGTGGTGTCGATGCGGAACTGGTGCGCCTCGACGTACCAGGGCTGCACGCCCTTGAGAGCCGAGCACCACCGGCCGAGGCCGCGCAGCAGCGCCGGCCACGCCGGTGCCGCGATCGTCTCCGCTGCGATCGGCTCGAACATGCGCTGCATGCCGCCGTGCAGGGCGTTGTAGTCGAGCGACTGCCAGTGCGCGCGGTGCGGCGCCTGGCTCACGTCGTCGCCGTCGACCACGAAGCACGAATGGCGACGGCTGCGGTAGCGTCCGCCATCCTTGAGCCAGGCGTCGGGCGGCAGGTCGTTCCAGCTGCCTTCGAGGCGCTGCAGGTCGTCGATGCGCGCCTGCGCGAGGCCGGCGACATCGTCGGCCGCCAGCACCGTGAAGCCGCGAGCGCGGATGTCGTCCAATGCGTGCGCGGCATCGGAACAGGGTGGGGGAAACGGGGCTGTCATCGGCGGATTCTAGCGTGCGAGGTGAAGGAGCCGGTCAGGACGGATTGTCTGCCACCCGAACGGCGGCGGCTTCGGTTGCCCCCACCCCAACCCTCCCCCGCAGGCGGGGGAGGGAGCCAAAAGCGGCGACTGCTCTTGCTCCCTCCCCCGCCTGCGGGGGAGGGTTGGGGTGGGGGCAAGCGCGCCGCTTCGCGGACCAGGAAGACCCAAACGAAAAGACCCGCCGTCGGCGGGTCTTTTCGTGTCGCGAATGCCGCGTGCGGTATTCGCGTTCTGGATTGGCAGCCCCGGATGGATTCGAACCACCGAATGCCTGAGTCAGAGTCAGGTGCCTTACCGCTTGGCGACGGGGCTATGCAACCGATTGTAACGCCGTCGCGGGGCGACGGCGTCGATGCCACATTAACGCTTCGAGAACTGGGTGGCGCGACGTGCCTTGTGCAGGCCGACCTTCTTGCGCTCGACCTCGCGCGCGTCGCGGGTCACGAACCCGGCCCTGCGCAGCTCGGTCTTCAGCGTCTCGTCGTACTCGACCAGCGCGCGGGCGATGCCCAGGCGGATGGCGCCGGCCTGGCCGGTGGTGCCGCCGCCCGTCGCGGTCACGATGATGTCGAAGCTCTCGGTGTTCTTGGTCAGCTCGAGCGGCTGGCGCACGATCATGCGCGCGGTCTCGCGACCGAAGAACTCGTCCAGCGGACGGCCGTTGACGGTGATGTTGCCGCTGCCCTTGCGCAGGAACACGCGGGCGGTGGAGGACTTGCGACGGCCGGTGCCGTAATTCTGAGTGGTAGCCATCGTTTAGATATCCAGGACCTGGGGCTGCTGCGCGGCGTGCGGGTGCTCGGCACCCTTGTAGACCTTGAGCTTGCGGTACATGGCGCGGCCGAGCGTGTTCTTCGGCAGCATGCCCTTGACCGCGATCTCGATCACGCGCTCCGGGTGGCGCTCCAGCGCCTGGGCCAGGGTCTCGGTCTTGAGGTTGCCGATGTGGCCGGTGAAGCGGTGGTACTTCTTGTCGGCCAGCTTGTTGCCGGTGACGACGATCTTCTCGGCGTTGATCACGACCAGGTAATCGCCGGTGTCGACGTGCGGGGTGTAGACCGGCTTGTGCTTGCCGCGGAGGCGGCGCGCGAGTTCGGAACTCAGGCGGCCCAGCGTCTTGCCGGTGGCGTCGACGAGATACCAGTCGCGCTGGACGGTCTCGGACTTTGCGGTGAAGGTCTTCATCAAAGGACTCCGGGCGGGGGTGCCTGGTCGGGCTGGTTCCGGAGGCCGGAACGGCGCCGCGCGCTGTGGATTGCGGAAAAAGAAGCGGAATTCTAGCGGGCATCCGGGCCGCGTGCAAGTCGCCCCTGCCCGCGCTGGCATCGCGGGCGCCGACGCGCGAACATGCCCGCCCCCGTCCGAGCCGCCGGTCCACCCGGGCCGGCGGCCACCCGGAGAGCCAGGATGTCCGTTTCCCCTACCCCGCAGCTCCCGGTCGCCGCGCCCGCCGCGCCGCGGGCCGCCGAGCGCCGGTTGCACCCGCTCGACCGCGTGCTGGTCGAGGCCCAGCGCGCGCTGGAGACCGTGTTCGGCAATCCGCCCGCCAGCCGCGCCAACCCCGCCAGGGACACGCCGGACATCGAGCTCGACGACACCGAGCGCCGCCACGCCGCCGGCCTGATGCGGATCAACCACGTCGGCGAGGTCTGCGCCCAGGGCCTGTACTTCGGCCAGGCCGCGGTCGCGCGCGAGGCATCCACCCGCGAGCACCTGCTGGAAGCGGCGCAGGAGGAAACCGACCACCTGTCCTGGTGCGCCGACCGCCTGCGCGAGCTCGATTCCCGCCCCAGCCTGTTCAACCCGCTGTGGTACGGCGGCAGCTACGCGCTCGGCGTGCTGGCCGGCCTGCGCGGCGACGGCTGGAACCTCGGCTTCGTGGTCGAGACCGAGCGCCAGGTCGAGGCCCATCTCGACGAGCACCTGCGGACCCTGCCCGAAGCCGACCGGCGCAGCCGCGAGATCCTGCGGCAGATGAAGGCCGACGAGGCCCGCCACGCCGACAGCGCCGAACTGGCCGGCGCACGCATCCTGCCGCAGCCGGTGCCGACGCTGATGGCGGCGGCGTCGAGGGTGATGAAGGCCGTCGCGTACAGGCTGTAGATGCCCAAGCCGTCATCCCGGCGAAAGTTGGGATCCATTTCCGCCTTTCCTGCGGACGCGACTCTGCTCGCCGCTTGCCGGCGCATGGGGAAGTCCAACCAGGGAAAAGCCAAGTGGATCCCAGCTTTCGCTGGGATGACGGCAGGTTTCCGGAAGCGAACCGCGCAGCCCGGTCAGTCGACGAGGTTGCGCCCGTGGTACAGCTCCTCGATCTCGCGCTTGAGCCGCGCCTCGATCTTCATCCGTTCCTTGAACGACAGGTTGCGCGCCTTCTCCTCGAACAGGTAGGTGTCGAGGTCGAAATCCTTCAGGTGCATCTTCGTGTGGAAGATGTTCTCCTGGTACACGTTGACGTCGAGCATCTCGTAACGCGCGCGGATGTTCTTGGCCAGGTAGTCCTGGATCGAGTTGATCTTGTGGTCGATGTAGTGCTTCTTGCCCTTGATGTCGCGGGTGAAGCCGCGCACCCGGTAGTCCATGATGACGATGTCGGACTCTAGGCTCTCGATCAGGTAGTTCAGCGCCTTCAGCGGCGAGATCACGCCGCAGGTGGAGACGTCGATGTCGGCGCGGAAGGTCGCGATGCCGTTGTCCGGATGGGTCTCCGGATAGGTGTGGACGGTGATGTGCGACTTGTCCAGGTGCGCGACCACGGCGTCGGAGATGATCTCCTTGCCGGCGTCCTTCTTGTCGATCACGGGCTCCTCGGAGATCAGGATCGTCACCGAGGCGCCCTGCGGGTCGTAGTCCTGGCGGGCGATGTTGAGGATGTTGGCGCCGATGATCTCGGCCACGTCGGTCAGGATCTGGGTCAGGCGGTCGGCGTCGTACTGCTCGTCGATGTACTCGATGTAGCGGCGTCGCTCGTCCTCCGACGCCGCGTAGCAGACGTCGTAGATGTTGAACGACAGCGACTTGGTGAGGTTGTTGAAGCCCTGGAGCTTCAGGCGAGGCAGCGGCTTGACCACGTCGATCGGTCCCCGGTCGGGCAGGCGAAGGGCGGAATTATGCGGCAAAGCCCGTGACAGTGGGGGCACGGCTGTTTGCTCCCCGGGCACGGACGTCCTAATCTCCCCGCTTCCCCCGTTCCCCCCTTGATGAAGCCGAATCCCGTGGCCCTGATCAGCAGCTACCGTCGCCCCGCCCATCCGATGGCGCCGTCCGCGGCCACCATCGAACGCTTCCTCGCCCACTGCCACCGCCGGCGCTACCCGCCGCGCACGGAAGTGTTCCGCCCCGGCGACCCCGCGGGCACGCTGTACTTCGTCATCAGCGGCTCGGTCAGCATCATCACCGAGGAGGACGACGGCCGCGAACTGGTGCTGGGCTACTTCGGCAACGGCGAGTTCGTGGGCGAGATGGGGCTGTTCATCGAGTCCGACGTGCGCGAGGTGATCCTGCGCACCCGCACCCAGTGCGAACTGGCCGAGATCAGCTACGAGCGGCTGTACCAGCTGTTCGACGGCTCGCTCGCCAACGACGCCACATCGATCATGTACGCAATCGGCGCGCAGCTCTCGCGGCGCCTGCTGGACACCAGCCGCAAGGCCGGGCGCCTGGCCTTCCTCGACGTCACCGACCGCATCACCCGCACGCTGCACGACCTGACCCGAGAACCCGAGGCGATGAGCCATCCGCAGGGCACCCAGCTGCGCGTCTCGCGGCAGGAGCTGGCGCGGCTTGTGGGCTGCTCGCGCGAGATGGCCGGGCGCGTGCTGAAGAAGCTGCAGGTCGACGGCAAGCTGCACGCGCGCGGCAAGACCATCGTGCTCTACGGGACGCGATGAGCGTCGGCCACTTCGGGTCCGGCGGCGGCTTGCCCGACGCCGACCTGCGCAGCGCCGGCCTGATCGACGCCGACGACGTCGCCATCCTGCTGTCCGAACTCGGCTATCCCTGCGACCTGGACGACGCCGCGCGCCGGATCCGCGCGATCCTCGACAACGACCGCCAGGCGCTGGTGGTGGCGCGCGTGGGCGGGGTGGTGTCGGGGCTGATCGCACTGGACTTCATGTACTACCTGCCGCTGGACACGACGACCTGCCGCATCACCGCGCTGGTGGTCACCTCGTCCGCGCGCGGACAGGGCCTGGGCCGGCAGCTGCTGCGCGAGGCCGAGCGCCGCGCGCGCGCCGGCGGCGCGGCAAGGCTGGAGCTGAGCAGCGGCTCCCAGCGCAGCGATGCGCACGCGTTCTACAAGGCGTGCGGATTCAGCGACGGCACTGTGCGCTTCATCAAGCGGCTGGGCGACGCATAGGGCGGGCCTAGGCCCGCCATTGCCACCCCCTATCCGCCTCGAAAGCCCAGGCGAAACCACACCCGGATTGCCGCGGAGAGCGGTGGCGTTGCGGGCCAAGGCCTGCCCTATTGGGGGAGGCACCGCTCCGCATGAGGCGGGGTTCAACCCGCCTCCGGGCGGGACGGATGGCGGCGCGGCGGGCCTAGGCCCGCCCTATGGGTTCCCCGCCGCGGTCGCGGCAGCCCCAGTTGAGGATCGGCGTGCCGGCCGGCAGCACGCGCCGGAACATGTCGACGCTGCCCTGCTTGGGATTGACCACCACCGGCGCCTTCGCCGCCTTGAGCAGCGGCAGGTCGGCGCTGGAGTCGGAGTAGGCGATGGCGATGTCGCCGTAGCCGCGCTCGCGCAGCATCCGCATCTTTTCCTCGGCGTGGCAGTGGCGCGTCGCCACCACCGCGCCCAGGCGCGGGCCGACCGCGGTGCCGATCACCGGCACGCTCTCGTGCGCGACGAAGGCGAGGATCGCGCGCGCCAGCTCCGGCGGCGCGCCGGTGGCGATCACCACCCGGTCGCCGGCCTCGCGATGGCGGTGCAGCGCCTCCAGCGCCACAGGCAGCAGGCGCCCGCGGATCGCGGCATCGTGGGTGGCGACGTAGCGGTCGATCGCGTCGTCGAGCGTGCGCCGGCGCGGCATGCCGACGGTGCCGATCCAGACGAAGCCGGAGATGCCCCAGCGGCGCGTGCGCAGGAAGGCGACCATCGGGCCGAACACCGGCGCCGCCAGCAGCGCCAGCGCGGTCCGCCACCAGCGGCGCCGGATCAGCCAGGCGAACAGGTGGCTGCCCGAATCGCCGTCGTACAGGGTGTGGTCGAAATCGAAGACCACCAGCGGCGCGTCGTCGCGCGGTGTCGGCACGGCGCTCATGCCGGGAAGAACAGCCGCCGCAGCGCCGCGCCCGGGTCGGGCTCGCGCATGAAGGCCTCGCCGACGAGGAAGGCGTCGATGCCGGCGGCGCGCATCCTCGCCACGTCGACGCCGGTATGGATGCCGCTCTCGGTGACCAGGCGGCGGTCGCGCGGCACCGCCTCGCGCAGCGACAGCGTGGTGTCGAGCGAGACCTCGAAGCTGCGCAGGCTGCGGTTGTTGACGCCCAGCAGCGGCGCCGGCACCTGGATCGCACGCTCGAGTTCGTCGATGTCGTGCACTTCGACCAGCACGTCGAGGCCGAGCTGCAGCGCGGTGCCGGACAGCTCGGCGAGCTGGTCGTCCGACAGCGCCGCGACGATCAGCAGGATGCAGTCGGCGCCGAGCGCGCGCGCCTCGTGCACCTGGTACGGGTCGATGGTGAAGTCCTTGCGCAACACCGGCAGCGCGCAGGCGGCGCGCGCCTGCTGCAGGTAGGCGTCCGCGCCCTGGAAGAAGTCGACATCGGTCAGCACCGACAGGCAGGCCGCGCCGCCGGCCTCGTAGCTGCGCGCGATGTCGGCCGGGTGGAAGTCGGGGCGGATCACGCCCTTCGACGGGCTCGCCTTCTTGACCTCGGCGATCACCGCCGGCGCGCCGGACGCGATCTTCGCCTCGATCGCCGCGGCGAATCCGCGCGGCGGCGGCATGTCGGCGGCCAGTGCGCGCATTTCGACCAGCGGCCGCTCCGCCGCGCGGGCGGCGACTTCCTCGGCCTTGCGCGCGAGGATCTTCTGCAGGATGTCGTCCTTGCGCGGCAGCGCTGGACGCAGGAGGTGGTTCACTGGCTTGCTTCCTCTTCGTTGCGCGGGGCCGGCAGGTCGGGCAGGACGTCGCCCGCGCGCCAGCCGCCGCGTTCCATCCGCTCCAGCATCGCCTCGATGCGGTCGCGAGCGTCGCGGTCGAAGGTCGGCAGCACGACCAGGTCGCCGGCGCGGGCCCAGGCCAGCGCGCGCCGCGCCGCCAGCACCTCGTCGAGTTCGACCGCCACGTCGCGCGGATCCATGCCGAGCCGGAGCAGTTCGTCGCGCATGATCGCAGGGATGTCCTCGCGCGTGCGACCCCGCAGGTAGCCGTCCGCGCTCTTGAGCACGACCAGCGCCGGCGAGAACGCCGCCGCGGTGGCCGCGACCGCGCGCAGGTCGTCGTCCTCGCGGTTGCCGGCGTGGCCGACGACGACGGCCAGGCGCCCCCCGCCCGCACCGGCCCCGACCGCCTGCAGCAGGCCGCGCAGGCCGTCGGGGTTGTGCGCGTAATCGACCACCACGTCGACGCCGTCCAGCCGCCAGCGCTGCAGGCGGCCGGGGTTATCCCCGCGCGACGCGCCGAAGCGGGCCAGCACACCGGCGATGGTGTCCACGGGAATCCCGAGCGCGGTCGCCGCCAGCGCGGCGCCAGCGAGATTGGACAGGTTGTAGCTGGCGCGACCACCCAGCGCGAGCGGCATGTCGGCGATCGCGCCGAGGTCGTGCGTCGCCGCGTCGGCGTGCAGGCGCAGGCGGCCGTCGGCGGCGCCGCAGGTCGCGCCGCCGCGGGCGCGATGGGCGGCGAGCACGGGAAGCGTGTCGTCGAGCGAGAACCAGCCCAAGCGCTGCCCGGCGAAGCGGTCGGCGTGGCGGCGCAGCACCGCGTCGTCGGCGTTGAGCACCAGCAGCCCGTCGTCGGCGACCGCGTGCGCGACGGTGAGCTTGACCGTCGCGAGGTCGTCGAGGTCGTGGACGCCGTACTCGCCGAAGTGGTCGACGCTGATGTTGGTGACCAGGGCGACGTCGGCGCGGCACAGCGCCAGCCCGCGCCGCAGCAGGCCGCCGCGCGCGGTTTCGAGGATCGCGGCCTGCGCCTCGGGGCGCCGCAGTGCCGTGCGCGCGCCGCCCGGTCCCGAAAAATCGCCCGCCTCCAGCGCGACGTCGTCCAGATGGACGCCATCGGTGCTGCTGTAGGCCGTCGCCCAGCCGTGGGCGCGGCACATTGCCGCGAGCAGGCGCACGCTGGTGGTCTTGCCGTTGGAGCCGGTGACCAGCGCGACCGGGATCGCGCGCAGCGCGTCCCAGGGAACCGCCTCCGGCGCGGGCAGCGCATCGATCGACCAGGTGCGCCCGTGCGCGCCGGCGCCGAGCGAGGCCGCGTCGTCGTCCGCCAGCAGCGGGACGTCGTGCGCGTTGGCCGCCTGCGCCAGTGCGACCAGGGCGGGGTTTGCCTCGGCATCGGCACGCTCGCGCAGCAGGTGCAGCGCGGCGTCGCGCGGGAGGGTGGCAGCGTGCGGCGGCGGCGGTTCGCCGTCGTCGCCGGGGACTTCGGCGTCCGGCGCGCGCAGGCCGAGCGCGTCGTACCACGCCCACTCGTTGGCTTCGGCGGCGGTGTAGAGCCGGTCCATCGGCGCGGCGAAGGCCAGCGACACGCCGCTGCGGTGGCGGCGAGCGACGATGTCGCCGTCGGGCCAGTCGAGCGCGGCGCGCGCGGCCTGGACGTTGTCGCGCCAGCGTTCGAGTGCGCCATCGTCGAACACGATGCCGGGCGCGGATTCCAGCGCGGCGCCGGGGCCGGCGAAGTAGACGTTGCAGCCGGTCAGGCGGCGCGATTCTTCGAAGGGTTCTTGCGGCATGCGTCGAAAAGGTCGGCTGATGTGACCCGGAGGCCCCTGATCCGTCATCCCCGCGCAGGCGGGGATCCAGAGGCTTTCATGGTCTGCGCGAAGGGCGCCCCCACCCCGACCCTCCCCCGCAAGCGGGGGAGGGAGCAGTGCGAAGCGCGGTGGTCGAAACAGAGGACTGAAGCATTGCGGCTAGTCGCCTTCTTCGCGCTCGAACACCAGCCCGCGCTCGTCGCGGACCACGCCGGTCATCGCCGCGACCGCGGCCTCGTCGGCGCTCAGGGCCGACTCCAGCGACGGCAGCTCGACCGCCCGCGCCGCACGCGGCACCCCGCCCTCGGGCGCGAACTTGGTGATCTGCTTCCAGGTCCGCGCCAGCGCGTCGGCGAACACCACCAGCAGGTCGCCGGGCCGGCCCATGCGCAGGGCGGCGTCCACCGCTTCCTGCTCGTCGGCGATGACGGTGATCGCGTCCTTGCCGATGCCCTTGTCCTCCAGCGCCCGGGCGATGATGCGCGGCACCTCGTCGCCGTCGCGCCCGCGCAGGCCGTCGTCGCGCTTGACCACGTAGTGGTCGAAGCGTCCGGCGACGGCCTCGGCGATCGCGACGATGTCCTCGTCGCGGCGGTCGCCGGGCGCGGCCACGGCGACGATGCGCCGGCCCGTCACCTCCAGCCGCTGCGCGAGGTCGGCCATCACCCCGACCGCGTGCGCGTTGTGCGCGTAGTCCATCACCACCTTGAACGGGTGCTCGTCGAACACGTTCATGCGGCCCGGCGCCTGGAAGAACGTGGTGTCGAAGGTGCGCAGGCCCTGGCGGATCGCGTCGAGCCGGATGCCCAGCGAGAACGCCAGCGCCGCGGCGAACATCGCGTTCTGCACGTTGTGCAGCGCGCGGCCCTCGAGCGTGGCCGGGATCAGGTGGGTCCACATCAGCGGGATGTGGCCGCCCTTGTCGTAGAGCGTGATCATGTGGCCGTTGACGCCCGCCTCCAGCGCGCAGGCGCGGCCGCCGGCGCGGATGTGCTCGCGCACCAGCGCGTGCGAGGGGTTCATCGTGACGTAGCAGATCGTCTTCGCGTCGGTGTAGGCCGACATCTTCAGCACGTTGGGATCGTCGGCGTTGAGCACCGCGCAGTCCTTCGCGACCTCGACCACGATGCGCTTGATCTCGGCGAGTTGTTCCAGCGTGTCGATGCCCTTGAGGCCGAGGTGGTCGGCGGCGACGTTGAGCACGGCGCCCACGTCCACTTCCGGCACGCCCATGCCGGCGCGCAGCAGGCCGCCGCGCGCGGTTTCCAGCACCGCCATGTCGATGTGCGGATCGGACAGCACCATGCGCGCCGACACCGGCCCGGTCATGTCGCCCTCGACCGTGCGCTGGCCGTCGATGTAGACGCCGTCGGTGCTGGTCAGGCCGGGCGTGAAGCCGGCCATCTTGGCGACGTGCGCGAGCATGCGCGCGGTGGTGGTCTTGCCGTTGGTGCCGGTGATCGCGGCGATCGGCACGCGCGAGGGCGTGCCCGGCGGGAACAGCATGTCGATCACCGGGCCGGCGGCATCGCGCGGCGTGCCCTCGCTGGGCGCGACGTGCATGCGGAAGCCGGGCGCGGCGTTGACCTCGCAGATCGCGCCGCCGATCGACTTGTAGCTCTCGGCGATGTTGGGGCTGATGAAGTCCACGCCGCCGACGTCGAGGCCGATCGCGCGCACCGCGCGCACCGCCATGTCGCGGTTGTCGGGGTGGATGATGTCGGTGACGTCGGTGGCGGTGCCGCCGGTGGACAGGTTGGCGGTCGAGCGCAGGAACACCACCTCGCCGTCCTTGGGCACGCTGGCCTCGGTGTAGCCGACGCGCTCCATCATGAGGTTGGCTTCGCGATCTAGTTCGAGGCGGGTGAGCACCTTCTCGTGGCCGACGCCGCGGCGCGGGTCCTGGTTCACGACCTCGACCAGCTGCGCGATCGTGCTGCGGCCGTCGCCGACGACGTGGCCCGGCGTGCGCCGGGTCGCGGCGACGAGCTCGCCGTTGATCACCAGCAGGCGATGGTCGTCGCCGGGCTGGAAGGTCTCGACGATCACCGAGCGCGAATGCTCGCGCGCGGCGTCGAACGCGGCGCGGATCTCGTCGTCGCCGCTGATGTTGATGGTGATGCCGCGGCCGTGGTTGCCGTTGTAGGGCTTGAGCACCACCGGGCCGCCCAGCCTGCGCGCGGCCTTGAGCGCGTCGGTCTGGCTGGAGACCAGCTGCTGGCGCGGCACCGGCAGGCCCAGCGAGCCGAGGATCTTGTTGGTCTCCTCCTTGTCGCTGGCCAGCTCCACGGAGATATACGGCGTGCGCCCGGTGATCGTGGCCTGGATGCGCTGCTGGTAGCGGCCGTGGCCGAACTGCACCAGCGACTGGTTGTTGAGCCGCAGCCAGGGGATGCCGCGTTCCACCGCCGCGCGCACCAGCGAGGCGGTCGACGGCCCGAGCGCGCGGCGCTGCGCGTAGCGGATGAAGTCGTCGCGCGCCTCCTCCCAGTGCCAGTCGTCGGGCACGCTGCCCTCGGGGCGAATCCCGGCGGGCAGCAGCGAGGACAGCAGCTTCAGCGCCAGTTCGCCGGCGGCGATGCCCTCCTCGCGCTGGGCGTATTCGTAGACGACGGTGTACACGCCCGGGCGGTCGTCGCCGACGCTGCGCGTGCGCCCGAAGGTCACGTCCTCGCCGGCGACGTTCTGCAGTTCGATCGCGACGTGCTCCAGCACGTGGCCCAGCCACGTGCCCTCGCCCTCGCGCATGCGGCGGATGAAGCCGCCCGGCGCCTTGTACGAGCAGCCGTGCTCGGCGAGTCCGGGCAGGGCCTCGACCAGGCCGTCCACGAAGGCGGGCCCGAGCCTGCCGGTCGGCCATTGCTCCAGCGCCTCGAGGTCCAGCACCAGCCGGATCACCGGGAAATGCGCGTACTGCGAGGGGCCGACGTAGACGTTGCGTTCGAGGATGCGCATGGTGTGTCCCCGGGTCAGGTTTTCGTGGTGGCGAGGCGGCCCGCGGCCGCCTGCCGGGTGTGCAGGTTGAAGGTAGCCCCCGCGACGAGGATATGCACGCGCAGGCCGAGCAGGCAGACCGGGTCGTCCTCGCCGGCGCGGTCCATCGACGAGAACGTCAGCTCGCCGGCGTCGACGATGGTCACCGAGCCGCTGCCCTCCACTTCCAGGGTGTCGTCCGGGCCGATGAAAGCGGCGGTGTCCTCGTCCAGGCCGATGCCGATCGCGAACGGGTTGTAGGCCAGCGCCGCGACCAGGCGGCCGAGGCGGTCGCGCTGGCGGAAATGCTGGTCGATGACGAAGCGGTTGGTCAGGCCCAGGCCCGGCGCGAGCCGCACGCTGCCCGCGGTCGGCGAGGAGCCCTCCCGGCCGAAGGCGATCATGTGCTCGCTGAGGATGCTGGCGCCGGCGCTGGTGCCGCCTACGGTCACGCCGCGCGCGTTGAGGCTGCGCACCAGCTTCGCCACCGGGGTGCCTCCGAGCAGGGTCGACAGCCGCAGCTGGTTGCCGCCGGTGAAGAACACGCCGGTGGCGTCCTCGATCGCTTTGAGCCGATTTTGCTCCTGCGTATCGCGCCGGGTGTCGAAATCCAGCACCGACACCTGGCCCGCGCCCAATTCCGGGAACAGCCGCTCGTACTGGCTGCCCGTCTCGATCAGCTTGCTCGCGGTCGGGATGACGACGATGCGTGCATCCGTCCCGCCGCACAGCTCCACGAACCGCCGCAAGACCTTCGGGTTCGCCTCCTTGTCCTCCGCCCCGCCGATGGGGACGATCCAGCCCCGTTGCTCACCGTCGGGGGTCTTGCTGGGCATTAAGCACGTTCCTGGCCGATCCTGATGCGCGACAAAATATCACGCGGGCGCATCGGTCCGCCCGGGGCCGTCGCCCGCGTCCCAGCCGTAGGCGCGCTCCACCCTGGCGATCCGCAGCTCGAAATGCCGGTACCAGGCGGTGCGCCCGCGTTCGCGCGTCGCGGCGTGTTCGGCGTGGCGGCGCCAGGCGCGGATCGCGTCCTCGCTCTCCCAGTAGGAGACGGTGATGCCGAAGCCGTCGGCGCCGCGGGTCGATTCGACGCCGAGGAAGCCGGGCTGCTCCCGGGCCAGTTCGACCATGCGCTGCGCGGCCTCGCCGTAGCCGGCCTCGTCGGCACCGGTGCGGACCGAACTGAAGACCACCGCGTAGTACGGCGGCGGCGGCAATGTCGCGAACGCGTCGGAGTCCATGCGGGATCCTGGGGCGGGCGGCCCGGTATTTTCGCAGGGATCGGGTGGACTTGCGCGGCGGCGTGGAATTTGACCGGCCGTTGCTCCTTCGGATCGTCATCCCCGCGAAGGCGGGGACCCAGCGTCTTTGGCCCTGGAAATCAGGAGCACACGACGCTGGGTCCCCGCCTTCGCGGGGATGACGGTTTTTTCAGGCGCCGGCCTCCTCCGCGAGCCTGCGCGTGCCGGCGACGAAGGCTTCCAGCTTCGCCAGCGCAGCACCGGACGCGACCGCCGCGCGCGCGCGCGCGATGCCATCGCCGATCGAGTCCGCCACGCCGGCCACGTACAGCGCCGCGCCGGCATTGAGCGCGACGATCTCCAGCGGCAGCCCCGCCTCGCCGCGCAGCGCGCAGAGCAGCATCGCCTTCGATTCCGCCGGATCGGCCACGCGCAGGTTGCGGCTGGCGGCCATGGCGATGCCGAAATCCTCGGGATGGATCTCGTACTCGCGCACCTTGCCGTCGCGCAGTTCGCCCACCATCGTCGCCGCGCCGAGCGAGATCTCGTCCATGCCGTCGCGACCCCACACCACCAGCGCGCGCTCGGTGCCCAGCTCCTGCAGCACGCGCACCTGGATGCCGACGAGGTCGGGATGGAATACGCCCATCAGCACCGCCGGCGCGTTCGCCGGGTTGGTCAGCGGACCGAGGATGTTGAAGATCGTGCGCACGCCCATCTCGCGCCGCACCGGCGCCACCGCCTTCATCGCCGGGTGGTGGATCGGCGCGAACATGAAGCCGACGCCGGTTTCGTCGATGCTGCGCGCCACCTGCTCCGGTTGCAGCTCGATGGCGGCGCCCAGCGCCTCCAGCGCATCGGCGCTGCCGGACTTCGACGACACGCTGCGGTTGCCGTGCTTGGCCACGCGCGCCCCGGCCGCCGCGGCGACGAACATGCTCGCGGTGGAGATGTTGAAGGTGTGCGAGCCGTCGCCGCCGGTGCCGACGATGTCGACCAGGTGGCTGCGGTCGGGCACGTCGACGGTGCGCGAGAGCTCGCGCATCACCTTGGCCGCGGCCGCGATCTCGTCGACGGTTTCCTTCTTGACCCGCAGGCCGGTGAGGATGGCCGCGGTCATCACCGGCGAGACCTCGCCACGCATGATCTGCCGCATCAGCGAGATCATCTCGTCGTGGAAGATCTCGCGATGCTCGATGGTGCGCTGGAGGGCTTCTTGGGGGGTGATGGTCATGGCGGGGCCGTGGTTCGTGGTTCGTGGTTCGTGGTTCGTGAAAAGCGTCGCCGTTCCCGCCGTCATCCCGGCGAAAGCCGGGATCCATTTGCTTTTTGCTTTTGTGTGGAAACGGCAACGTCAAAATGGATCCCGGCTTTCGCCGGGATGACGGCATCCGGAACATCTCTACGGCGTCGGAGGTCATCTCTCCAGGAAGTTCTTCAACAACGCATGTCCATGCTCGGTCAGGATCGACTCGGGATGGAACTGCACGCCCTCGACCGGATGCTCGCGGTGGCGCAAACCCATGATCTCCTCGAACGATCCGTCCTCGTTTTCCGTCCACGCGGTGACCTCCAACGCTTCCGGCAGCGAGCCGCGCTCGACCACCAGCGAGTGGTAGCGCGTGGCCTCGTAGCCGTCCGGCAGGTCCGCGAACACACCCCTGCCCTCGTGCCGGATCGGCGAGGTCTTGCCGTGCATGATCCTTCCCGCGCGCACCACCCTGCCGCCGTAGGCCTGGCCGATGCTCTGGTGGCCGAGGCAGACGCCGAGGATCGGGGTGCGCGGGCCGAGCGCCTCGATCACGCCCACCGACACGCCCGCCTCGTTCGGCGTGCACGGCCCCGGCGAGATCACGACGCGCTCGGGCGCAAGCTTGTCGATCTCGTCGACCGACAGTTCGTCGTTGCGCACCACCTTGGTCTCCGCCCCCAGCGCCTGCAGGTACTGCACGAGGTTCCAGGTGAAGCTGTCGTAGTTGTCGATCATCAACAGCATGGTTCATCACTCGATCGGAAAGAGGGTCCGGGACGCCTGCTCACTGCGCCGCCGCCCGGGCGCCGGCGCGGGAGCGCGGGCGGCATCGATGGACGCGGCGTACTGCGGATGATCGTCGAGCCGCAGCAGGACGACGCGCTTGCCTTGCGGCTCAAGGTGGCTGCCATAGCCGTCCGGCGCCTCGACGCCGGCGATGCCGAAACGCGCCATGTCGGCCACCGGGATCGTCCAGTTGCAGCGACAGTCCAGGTCCTGGCCGAACACCGTCACCCGCGGGTCCACGCCGATGGCCGCGTAGAACGTCTCCTGCCGCCGCTTCACGCCGTCGAAGTAGGCCGTCAGGCCCATCTGCTCCGCCAACTCCACCTTCTCGTCGTCGCTGAGCGCGTGGCCGCGCTGCTCCTCCACCGCCGAGAAGTCGATCGTGGACAGGTCGCCGAGCCCGGCCTGGATCGCGGAGCCGTGCCAGACCACCGCCGAGTCGGCCGGCAGCAGCTTGCGCCGCCCCGCGGGGAACACATAGTTGGCGCAGGAGGACGCGCAGTAGTCGACCACCTTCACGTTCAGGCCGTGCTCGCGCACCAGCTCGCCGAGGTCCATGCCCAGGCGCACCTCGCCACCGACCGATGTGATCCGCAGCCATTCGATGCCGATGGCGCCAGCCAGCAACTCCCGCACCTGCGCATTGGCCTCGGGCAGGATCTCGCCGCGATAGACGATCGCATCGTCCTCGCGATGCACCCGGGTGCCCTCGTCGGCCGATGCGGCCTGCGCGCAGCAAGCCGCGAGCAGACTGGCCAGCACCGTCCCGATCTTTCCATTCGCCATTTCCGTCACTCCGGATACCGGGCTCACAGCCCTTTCGCCGCCTGCGCCACCGCGCGGAACAGCGCGCGGCCCTTGTTCATGGTTTCGTCCCACTCGGTCTCCGGGTCGGAGTCGTAGACGATGCCGGCACCGGCCTGCACGTGCAGGCGGCCGTCCTGGATCACGGCGGTGCGGATGGCGATCGCGGTGTCGGCGTCGCCGTGCCAGCCGATGTAGCCGATGGCGCCGGCGTAGACGTTGCGCTTGACCGGTTCGAGCTCGCGGATGATCTCCAGCGCGCGGATCTTGGGCGCACCGCTGACGGTGCCGGCCGGGAAGGTCGCGCGCAGCACGTCGGTGTAGCCCAGGCCCGGCTTGAGGCGGCCGGTGACCTCGCTGACGATGTGCATGACGTGGCTGTAGCGCTCGATCACGAAACTGTCGCCGACCTGCACGCTGCCCGCCTCCGACACGTGGCCGACGTCGTTGCGGCCGAGGTCCATCAGCATCACGTGCTCGGCGCGTTCCTTGGGATCGGCCAGCAGTTCGGCCTCCAGCGCGAGGTCCTGCTCGTGCGTGGCGCCGCGCGGGCGGGTGCCGGCGATCGGCCGCACCGTCACCTCGCCGTCCTGCAGGCGCACGAGGATCTCGGGCGACGAGCCGACGACCTGGGTACCGCCGACGTCGAGGAAGTACATGTACGGCGACGGGTTCATCGCGCGCAGCGCGCGGTAGACGTCGACCGGGCGCGCGTTGAACGGCACCGACATGCGCTGCGAGAGCACCACCTGGAAGGCGTCGCCCGCGGCGATGTAGTCCTTGGCCTTCGCCACCGCGTCGATGAAGCCGTCGCGGGTGAAGCCGGATTCGAAATGCGCCTCGTCCAGCGCCTCCGGCCGCAGGGTTTCGGGATAGCCGGCGCCGCCGTGGCGCAGGCGGTGCGCCAGCGCGTCGAGCCGGCGGTTCGCGCGCGCCCAGGCCTGCGGCTCGCGCGGGTCAGCGTGCACGACCAGGTACAGGCGGCCCTTGAGGTTGTCGAACACCGCGACCTCCTCGCTGAGCATCAGCAGGATGTCGGGCGTGCCGAGCTCGTCGCGGTTGCCGCCATCGCGCAGGCCTGTCTTGAGCGAAGTCGAAAGGCGCGGCTCGATGTATTCGATGCACTCGAAGCCGAACCAGCCCACCAGTCCGCCGCTGAAGCCGGGCAGTCCCTTCAGGCGCGGCACCGAGTGTTCGGCGCGCAGGCGATCGACTTCGGCGAACGGGTCCTCGACTTCGCGCGTCTCGACCGTTTCGCCGTGCTCGCTGACGGTCAGCGCATGGCCGTGGAAGGCGAACACGCGCGTCGCCGGCAGGCCGATGATCGAATAGCGGCCGAAGCGTTCGCCGCCCTCGACCGATTCGAACAGGTAGGTGTGCGGGCCGTCGGCGAGCTTCAGGTAGACCGACAGCGGCGTGTCGAGGTCGGACAGGACCTCGCGCACGACGGGGATGCGGGTATGGCCTTCAGCGGCGGAGTGCTGGAATTCGTCTGGCGAGGTCACGCGGCATTTCCTCGGGATGCGGGCGGGCGGTTGCGACGGTGGCGACGGGCCACCATCGCCAGCCTTCGCCGGCAGCACGGAAATGCGGGAATGCGGTCGCGCCCATGGCCGTAATGTATCGGTTTTGCCCCCCGTTTTGTAGGCGCGATCCGCGGGGCGATTGGTATCACGGGTGACCAATCGCGGCTGAAGCCGCTCTTCAGGAATGCTTCCGCTGGAGCGGCTTCAGCCGCGATTTCCGGGAACGTTCGACCGCAGCAGGAGACAATCCGCCGGCAAATGCATGCGCACGCGGCCCGGCGCGCATTCGATGCGGAAGTGCTTCGCCTCGACCGGTTCGCCGTCGAGGTTGAGGACCAGCGCCTGCGCCGCATCGATCTCGATCCACGGCAGCCGCGCGCGCGTGGCGACGCGGTCAAGCGCGGCGACCTTGCCTTCGCTGACCACCGCACCCAGGGTCGCCGCGACCTCGCCGGCCAGTTCCGGGATCACGGTGACGTCGAGCAGGCCGTCGTCGACCACGGCATCCGGGCACAGCGCCTGTCCGCCGCCGGCCTGTCGTCCATTGCCCACGCCGAGTGCGATGAAGCCGCCCCGCCACGCGAAGTCCGGGCCGCGCAGCGTCGCTTCCACCGGATCAATGCGGCCGAGCTTCGACAGGCCGGTCAGCAGGTAGGCGAGGCCGCCGAGCAGCTTCTTCATGCCTTCGGGCGTCTCGACGGTCACCTGCGTGCCGAAACCGCCGCTGGCGAGGTTGGCGGCCCAGTGCACCCTGCCGTTCGCCTCGAGGCGCAGCAGGTCGACCGCATTCGCCGGCTGCGCGGCGACCAGTTCGAGCGCAGGCAAGGGCTCGTCCGGCAGGCCGGCAGCGGCGGCGAAATCGTTGGCCGTGCCCATCGGCACCAGGCCCAGCGTCGGCAGCGCGTCGGCCGGCTGGTCGCGATGCGCGAGTGCGGTGGCGACTTCGCTGAGCGTGCCGTCGCCGCCGGCCGCGACGATGGTGCCGACGCCGTCGGCGATCGCCTCGGCGACATGGCGTTCGACATCGCCGTCTTCCCAGGTGACGCGCACGTCGAGCGCGACGCCGCGTTCGCGCATCGCGTGCACGGCGGCGCGCAGGTCCTCGTCGCCCGCGGATTTTCCGTTGAGGATCAGGCGCCAGTGGGGTGCGGTCATGGGTGTCGGGATCGAAATTGTGCGGGCATGGGGCGCTGCATCGGTGCCGGATGATCCACGGTGGGGGCGGAGGATCCGGTGAAGTCGGTGGGGGCAAGCCGAAGCCGGGAACAACGGACCGTCATCGCCACGTCACGAAGCACCCCCAACATGGGAGTCCATAGCAGGGACGACGGGCGGGGGCTGGATTGCCCTCATGTCTTCCGGCGACGGACCCGCCGCGACAAGGCGGGTCCGTCGTCAGGGAAGCGGCGGATCCGGTACGGCAACGCGCTCAGGCGAGCGGCGCATCCGACACGATCACCCCGTCCTCGTCGGCGCAGAGCCACTGCCCCGGCGCGATCACCAGTCCGCCGAAGGCCACCGGCACGTCGCGCAGGCCCTGCCCGCGCTTGTCGGTCTTCAGCGGACAGGTCGCCAACGCCTTGACGCCGAGGTCGAGCCTGCCGATCGCGACGCTGTCGCGGATCGCGCCATGCACCAGCACGCCGCTCCAGCCGTTCGCTACGGCCTTCTCCGCGAGCATGTCGCCGAGCATCGAGCGCCGCAGCGAACCGCCGCCGTCGATCACCAGCACGCGGCCTTCGCCGGGTTCGGCCACCGCCTCGCGCACGCGCGAGTTGTCTTCCAGCGCCTTGACCGTGCTGACCAGGCCGGAGAACGCAACGCGCCCGCCGTAGTCGCGCAGCGGCAGCTCCAGCACGCGGACGCGGTCCTCGAACTGGTCGCAGAGGTCGCAGGTGTTCACCGCGTCGCCCCGTCGATCTCCGCGCGCATCCGCGCGATCACCGCGGCATATCGTGCTTCTTCAGAGCCCGGCTTGCCGAAGATCGCGCTGCCGGCGACGAAGGTGTCGGCGCCCGCGGCGGCGATCTCGCCGATGTTGTCGGGCTTCACCCCGCCGTCGATCTCCAGCCGGATCGGCCTGCCGCTGGCGTCGATGCGCTCGCGCACGCGGCGCAGCTTGTCCAGCGCCGAGGGGATGAAGGCCTGTCCGCCGAAGCCCGGGTTTACCGACATCAGCAGCACCAGGTCGAGCTCGTCGAGCACGTGGTCGAGCACGTCCAGCGGCGTGGCCGGGTTCAGCACCAGCCCGGCCTGGCAGCCCTCGGCCTTGATCAGCTGGATCGTGCGGTGCACGTGCTTCGAGGCTTCCGGGTGGAAGCTGATCAGGCTGGCGCCGGCCCTGGCGAAGTCGGGGACGAGGCGGTCCACCGGCTCGACCATCAGGTGCACGTCGATCGGCGCGGTGACGCCGTGCCGGCGCAGCGCCTCGCACACCAGCGGGCCGATGGTGAGGTTGGGCACGTAATGGTTGTCCATCACGTCGAAGTGCACCCAGTCGGCGCCGGCGGCGAGGACGTTGTCGACTTCCTCGCCGAGCCTGGCGAAATCGGCCGAGAGGATGGACGGGGCGATGACGGGGGTCTGCATGGCCATTTCTCTGGTGTCATTCCGAACGCAGTAAGGAATCTGCGGCATCCCCGGCAAGGCCCCTCGCGGAGCCTGCCCCGAGCCCGGCCGAAGGGCTCGGGACGGCAGACCCTGCCAGTCCTGCTAGCGATGCCGCCGCTTCCTGATCTTGTCGTAGGCGGCGTTGATCTCGCGCGCCTTCTTCTCGGCCTGTTCGCGCAGCTCCGCCGCCGCGCCCGCGACCTTGTCGGGGTGGTACTGCGACATCAGCCGCCGGTAGGCCTGGTCGACCTCGGCGTCGGTGGCGTCGCTGGCCAGCCCGAGCGCGCGGTACGGCGCCGACCTGCCCGGCGCGATCCAGCCGGCATCGAAGGCGTGGCCGATCAGCAGCCCGATCAGGCCGCCGCCCGGATGCCGCAGCAACAGCCAGCCGGCGATGAAGCCCAGGACTTTTCCATACCATCGGTTCATGGCGACAGTGTAGCCGGCCACCCGGCCCGACCGTTCATCGCCGCCGCAAATGGCACTACACTTGCCGGCCCGCCCGAAGGCCACCCTCCTTGGCGACCACGCTGCTGTCCTCCGAACTGCCCGGCCTGACCCTGCGCCACCGCGGCAAGGTCCGCGACGTGTTCGACCTCGGCAACGACCGGCTGCTGATCGTCGCCAGCGACCGCCTCAGCGCCTTCGACGTGGTGCTGCCCGATCCGATCCCGGGCAAGGGCGAGATGCTGTGCCAGATCAGCAACTTCTGGTTCGCGCGGACCGCGGCGCTGATGCCCAACCACCTGACCGGCATCGACGTCGCGGACGTACTGCCCGAAGGGGTCGACCCGGCGCTGTACGCCAAGCGTGCGGTGGTGACGAAGAAGCTGCGGCCGGTGCCGGTCGAGGCGATCGCGCGCGGCTACATCATCGGCAGCGGCTGGAAGGACTACCAGCGCACCGGCCGCGTGAGCGGCATCGCCCTGCCCGACGGTCTGCGCCAGGCGGAACAGCTGCCCGAGCCGATCTTCACGCCATCGACCAAGGCCGCGGTCGGCGACCACGACGAGAACATCGACTTCGACACCGCGGTCAAGCTCGCCGGCGCCGACCTCGCCGAGCAGGTGCGCGACGCCACCCTGCGCCTGTACAAGCACGCCGCGGCGTATGCGGCCGAGCGCGGCATCCTGCTGGCCGACACCAAGTTCGAGTTCGGCACCGACGAGGACGGCCGCCTGTACGTGATGGACGAGATGCTGACGCCGGACTCGTCGCGCTACTGGCCCGCGGACGAATACGAGGTGGGCACCAGCCCGCCGAGCTACGACAAGCAGATCGTGCGCGATTACCTGGAGACGCTGGACTGGGACAAGACCGCGCCCGGGCCGAGGCTGCCGGCGGAAGTGATCGAGCGCACGCGCGCGCGGTATGCGGAGGCGCTGCAGAGGCTGGCGGGAATCGCGGTGGATTGACCGCGGGACGGGACGCTCGGCGGGCCGAGGCCCGCCCTATGGGTTCATCGAGCGGTCCGCGTCGTGTTTGTCATCTCGAGCGTAGCGAGAGATCTGCCTCTGAGCGGATTGGCAGGCCATAAGTCTCGGTTGAATCGTTCGACAGTTCCATCGCGCGCAAGCGCGCTCCCACGGGCGGCGCGGGAAAGGCCCTCGCTGCGACGCTCCGTTGCGCCCCGCACCCGCGCCCGACACGGGTTTGCCGCTATCCTTGCCACACGCATGGCACCTGACCGGGAGGAAGTCATGAACACCAGCATCGAATCGCCGTCGGAACGCCCCATCGACCGCTGGTTCGCCAGCTATTCCGGCGACCACCGCAACGACACCAACCAGCTGATCCACGTGTTCGCGGTGCCGGCGATCCTGTGGAGCGTGATCGCGCTGCTGTGGTGCATCCCGGTGCCGCCCGAGAGCGGGTTCCGCGCCGGGCTGTGGGCGGGCCTGGCCTGCTTCGCCGCGTGGATGTTCTATTTCCGCAATTCGCGCCGGATCGGCTTCGGCATGCTCGCCGTGTTCGTGGCGATGCTGTGGCTGACGTTCTGGATCGAGCGCCTGCAGGGCACGCGCTTCCTGCTGTGGCTGGCGGTCGGCGTGTTCGTGGTGGCGTGGATCGCGCAGTTCGTCGGCCACAGCAAGCTGTTCGAAGGAAAGAAGCCGAGCTTCTTCACCGACCTGCGCTACCTGCTGATCGGCCCGGCCTGGGTGCTGTCGAAGCTCTACCGCAAGCTGGGCTGGCGCTGGTGAACCCATGACGGCCCCGGGGCTGCGCGGACGCGACCTCGCGCTCGCGCTGCTGATCTGCCTGTGCTGGGCCGTCAACTTCCTGACCTCCGCGCACGCGCTGCAGGAGATCCCGCCGTTCCTGTTCACTGCGCTGCGCATGGCGATCGTGGTCGCGCTGCTCGCGGCCTTCCTGCGCGTGCCGCCGCGCTCGCAGTGGCTGCGGCTGGCCGGCATCGCGCTGTTCACCGGGGTGCTGCACTTCGGCACCAGCTTCCTGGCGCTGAAGCTGGCCGGCAACCTGTCCTCGCCGGCGATCGTCACCCAGACCTACGTGCCGATGGCGGTGCTGCTGGCATGGTGGTGGCTCGGCGAACGCTTCGCGTGGCGCACCGCGCTCGGGATCACCATCAGCCTCGCCGGCGTGCTGGTGCTTGGCTTCGATCCGATGGTGCTGGACCGGCCTGCGGCGCTGTTCGTGATGCTGGGTTCGTCGCTGATGGTCGCGATCGGCACGGTGCTGATGCGCGGCATGAAGGGCGTGGGCATGGTCGACCAGCAGGGCTGGACCGCGGCGCTGAGCCTGCTGCCGCTGCTGGCGATCAGCATGGTCTTCGAGCCCGGTGGTTTCGCGGCGTTGCGCGAGGCCAGCTGGATCGGCTGGGGCGGGGCGGCGTATGCGGCGGTGTTCGCCTCGCTGCTGGGCCACGGCCTGTTCTTCAGGCTGGTGCAGCGCCATCCGGTGGCGCAGGTGACGCCCTACCTGCTGATGACGCCGGTGTTCGCGGTGCTGCTGGGCATCGTGTTCTGGGGCGATCGCCCCGGGCCGGCGCTGTGGATCGGCGGCGCGATGGTGCTCGGCGGCGTGCTGCTGATCGCGATCCGCACCCTGCAGAAGGCGCGGCCGCCGGTCGCCGAGGTCACGCCGGAGGTGTGAGCCTTCACGACGTCCGATGGCCGTAGGAGCGCCTTCAGGCGCGATGCTTTTCGTCCTGATGGAACAATTCGCGAAAAGCATCGCGCCTGAAGGCGCTCCTACGGTGATGCGGAGGCAGGGGCGGTGGGCGGCGTGAGCATGGCTTCGGTGGGGGCGAAGGGGCGCGGGGCGTAGCCGAAGTCGCGGCGCGCGGGCGTGTCGTCGAACACGAGGTCGTCGCGCATGCGCGCCAGCGCGGCATCGTTGAACCCCGCGGCGACGCCCAGCAGGCGCGCCGGCGCCAGCAGCGCGCGGAACAGCGACGGCGGCAGCGTCCACAGCCGAGGCCGCGACGGCAGCGCCGCCAGCACGCGCGCGACCATCTCGCGGTAAGGCAGGGTTTCGCCGCCGGGCAGCGCGTAGGCATGGCCGTGCGTCGCCGTCGCGTCGAGGCATGCGATCGCCGCGTCGGCAAGGTCGTCGACGTGCACCGGCTGGCGCCGTCCGTCCGCGTCCGACGGCAGGGCGAAGCCGTGCAGCCGCCGCGCGAGGCCGGCGATGCGGGTCAGCGTGGCGTCGCGGCCGGCGCCGTAGACCAGGGTCGGGCGCAGCACGGTCGCGTCCACGCTCCGCTTCGTCGCGGCGTCGAACAGTCGCGCCTCGGCCTCGCGCAGTCGCCGGGCCACGTCGCGCTCCGCGGCATCGGCCGAGGCCTGCTTGATGTCGACGCTGGTCGAGCCGAAGGCCAGCACGCGGCGACAGGCGACGTCGCCCCGCTCGAACCATGCGCTGAACGCATCCAGCGGGCCGCAGCTCAGGACCGCGTCGACGGCGGCAGGCAATGTCCCGGGCTGCGCCAGTTCCCCGCGCAGCCAGCGCACGCGGGGCTGCTGCGGCCGGGGGTCGCGCGACAGCGCGTGGATGTCCCAGCCGAGCCCGGCCAGCCGCGCCAGCAGCGGGGCGCCGATCTGGCCGCTGCCGCCGAACACCAGCGCCGTGCGCCCGTGGCCGGTCGCCGGCGCGGGTGACGGCGATTGCGGGCGATCCTCGCTCATTGCGGCAAGGATACTGTGCGGGCATCCGGGTCCGGGGCATCGGTTAGACTGGGCCGCCGGCGCGATGCGTCGTGCCGTTCCACCCTCACCGGACCCTCGATGCTGCCACTGCTCCTGGCCCTGCCCTTCGCGGCGGCGCTGCTCATCGCGCTGTCCCGCGGCGCATCCCGACGGACCATCGCCTGGCTGGCGGCGGCCGCGCCGCTGCTGGGCCTGGCGCTGCTGGCATGGCTCACGCCGGCGGTGATGGCGGGCGAGATCCTGCAGTCGAGCCGGCCGTGGATCGAGTCGGCCGGACTGCTGTTCACGCTGCGCCTGGACGGCCTGGGCTGGATGTTCTCGTTCATGGTGCTGGGCATCGGCGCGCTCGTGGTGCTGTACGCGCACTACTACCTCGGCCCGCAGGAAAAGACCCGGCGCTTCTTCTGCTTCCTGCTGCTGTTCATGGGCGCGATGCTCGGCATGGTGCTGTCGGGCAACCTGCTGCTGACGGTGGTGTTCTGGGAGCTCACCTCGATCAGTTCGTTCCTGCTGATCGGCTTCTGGTTCAAGCGCGACGACGCCCGCGAGGGCGCGCGCATGGCGCTGACCATCACCGCCGCCGGCGGCCTGGCCCTGCTCGGCGGCGTGGTGCTGATCGGGCGCGTGGTCGGCAGCTACGAGCTCGATGCGGTGCTGGCCGCGGGCGACGCCATCCGCGCCCACGAGTTCTACCCCTGGATCCTCGGCCTGGTGCTGGCCGGCGTGTTCACCAAGAGCGCGCAGTTCCCGCTGCACTTCTGGCTGCCGCACGCGATGGCGGCGCCGACGCCGGTCTCGGCCTACCTGCATTCGGCGACGATGGTGAAGGCCGGCGTGTTCCTGCTGGCGCGGCTGCACCCGGCGCTCGCCGGCACCGACCTGTTTTTCTACGTGGTGTCCACTGTCGGCGCGCTGACCCTGCTGGTCGGCGCCTGGAACGCGATCTTCCAGCACGACCTCAAGGGCGTGCTGGCGTACTCGACCATCTCCCACCTGGGCCTGATCACCCTGCTGCTCGGCCTGTCGACGCCGATGGCGGTGGTGGCGGCGATGTTCCACATCCTCAACCACGCCACCTTCAAGGCCTCGCTGTTCATGGCCGCGGGCATCATCGACCACGAGACCGGCACCCGCGACATGCGCCGCCTGGGCGGGCTGCGCCACGCGCTGCCCTATACCAGCGCGCTGGCGATCATCGCCTCGCTGGCGATGGCCGGCATCCCTTTGCTCAACGGCTTCCTGTCCAAGGAGATGTTCTTCGCGCAGGCGCTGGAGATCGAGGGCCACGTGGCGATGCGCTACTTCATCACCATCGCCGCCTTCCTGTTCGCTGTGTTCGGCGTCGCCTACAGCCTGCGCTTCGTCTACGACACCTTCCTCGGCAAGGGCCCGCGCGCGGTGGATCGCGACGTCCACGAGCCGCCGCGCTTCATGCGGGTGCCGGTGGCGATCCTGGTGGTGGCCTGCGTGGCGGTGGGCATCGCGCCGCAGTGGACCATCGGCCCGGCGCTGGCCACCGCCGCGCGCGGCGTGCTCGGCGACGCGGTGCCCGAGTACAGCCTGGCGATCTGGCACGGCATCAGCACGCCGCTGCTGATGAGCCTGGGCGGCGTGGTCTGCGGCGTGCTGCTGTACCTGGGCCTGCGCCGGCTGCTGGACCTGCACGCGATCGTGCGCCATTCGCAGGGACGCAAGCTGTTCCACCTCAACATCGAGGCGCTGTTCCGCCTCGGCCGCCGCTTCACCCACACCGTCGCCAACGGCAGCATGCAGCGCAGCCTGCTGTGGCTGCTGATGGTGGCCATCGCCGCCGGCGCCGCGCCCTTCTTCGCCGCCTGGGGCGAGCCGCGGCCGCCGACGGTATTCGCCGGGCAGCCGATGGTGCGCCTGGCCTGGGTGCTGTGGTGGCTGCTGGTCTGCTGCGCCTTCGCCACGCTGGCGCTGTACCGGCACCGCCTGCTGGCGGTGCTGGTGATGGGCGGCTGCGGGCTGGCGGTGAGCATGACCTTCGTCGCGCTGTCGGCGCCCGACCTGGCGCTGACCCAGCTGCTGGTGGAACTGGTGACCGTGGCGCTGATGCTGCTGGGCCTGCACTACCTGCCCAAGGACTCGCCGCCCGAGCGCTCGACGGCGCGGCGCCTGCGCGACGGCGCGGTGGCCCTGGCCGCCGGCGTCGGCACCGCGGGGCTGGCGTGGGCGATGATGACCCGGCCGCCGGTGAATGCCGTGGCCGCCGAGATCACCGCGCGCGCCCTGCCCGAGGCCTGGGGCACGAACGTGGTCAACGTGATCCTGGTCGACTTCCGCGGCTTCGACACCCTCGGCGAGATCACCGTGTTCGGCATCGCCGGCCTGGTGGTGCATGCCATGCTGCGGCGCGCGCGCATGGCCCCGGAAAAGGTCATGCCCGGCCCGCCGGTCAAGCTGCCGGTGCCGGCGGACCTGGCGCAGATGATGTTCCCGCTGACCCTGGTGGTGTCGATCTTCCTGTTCCTGCGCGGCCACAATGCGCCCGGCGGCGGCTTCATCGCCGGCCTGACCCTGGCGGTGCCGCTGCTGATCCAGTACGTGATCCAGGGCGCGGCCTCGGTGGAATCGCGCTTCGGCTTCGACTACATCCGCGCGATCGGCGTCGGCCTGCTGGTGGCGCTGTTGTCCGGCGTCGGCGCGATGCTGCTGGACATGCCGTTCCTGTCCAGCGGCCACTACGACCTGGAGTTGCCGCTGCTGGGCACGATCCCGCTGGCCAGCGCCGCCGCCTTCGACCTCGGCGTCTACCTGGTCGTGTTCGGAAGCACCATGCTGATCCTGTCGATGATGGGCACGCTCAGGCCCTCCAAGAAGATGATCGCCCATCGCGGCACGATCGATCCCGACACGCGCTCGGCCATCACCGGGGAGGCCGCGTGATGCACCTGGAGATGGCCATCGCCAGCGGCATCGGCGTGCTGGTGTTCGCCGGCGTGTACCTGATGCTGCGCGCGCGCAGCTTCGACGTGATCCTCGGCCTGACCCTGCTGTCCTATGCCACCAACCTGCTGATCTTCTCCAGCGGCCGCCTGACCGTGGGCAAGCCGCCGGTGCTGCGGCCGGGCGTGGACGCGACCCTGGCCAACCACACCGACCCGCTGCCGCAGGCGCTGGTGCTGACCGCGATCGTGATCTCGTTCGCGATGACCGCGGTGAGCATCGTGCTGGCCATGCGCAGCCGCGCCGACAACGACAGCGACCACGTCGACGCCGGCGACGTGCGCGACGACCGGGAGGCCGGGCAATGACCCAGCTGCCGATCCTGCCGATCCTGCTGCCGCTGCTCGGCGGCGCGCTGTCGCTGTTCGTCGAGCATCGCCGCATCGGCACCGTCGTCCAGCGCTCGGTGGCCTGGACCTTCATGCTCGCCACGCTGGTGGCCTCGATCCTGCTGGTGGCGCGCGCGCACGAGGGCTCGGTGCTGGTCTACCTGCTCGGCGACTGGCCGGCGCGCATCGGCATCGCGCTGATGGTCGACCGGCTGTCGGCGCTGATGGTGCTCGCCACCTCGCTGCTGGGCGCGGCCTGCCTGCTGCACGCCTGCTCGGGCTGGGACCGGCGCGCGCCGCACTTCCACGCCCTGTTCCAGCTGCAGCTGATGGGCCTCAACGGCGCCTTCCTCACCGGCGACATCTTCAACCTGTTCGTGTTCTTCGAGGTGATGCTGATCGCCTCCTACGGCCTGCTGCTGTCAGGCGGGCGCGGCGTGCGCATGAGCGCGGGCCTGCACTACGTGGCCTTCAACATCGCCGCCTCGACCCTGTTCCTGATCGCGCTGGGCCTGGTCTACGGCGTGTTCGGCACGCTCAACATGGCCGAGCTCGCGGCGAGCGTGGCGACGATCCCCGAAGCCAGCCTGCCGCTGGCCAAGGCCACCATCGGCCTGCTGCTGGTGGTGTTCTGCGCCAAGGCCGCGCTGCTGCCGCTGTACCTGTGGCTGCCCGAGGCCTACACCCGCGCCCCGGCCTCGGTCGCGGCGCTGTTCGCGATCATGACCAAGGTCGGCATCTACGCGGTGCTGCGCGTGGGCTCGCTGCTGCTCGGCGAGGATGCGGGACCGATGGCCGGCTACGGCTGGGACTGGATGCTGCCGGCCGCGGTCGGCGGCCTGGCCCTGGCCACGCTGGGCGTGCTCGCCGCCTCGCGGCTGCGGGTGCTGGTGGCCTACGTGGTGCTGGTCTCGGCGACCACGCTGTTCATCGCCTTCGGCCTGCGCTCGGCCGGCACCATCGCCGCCGGCCTCTACTACCTGGTGCACAGCAGCTTCGTCGCCGCGGCGCTGTTCCTGATCGCCGACCTGGTGCGCCGCGGCCGCGGCGACGCCGGCGACGCGCTGCGCGCCTTCGCCCCGGCGCCTGGCGTGCGGGTGATGGCCGGGGCGATGTTCATGGTCGGCGCGGTCTCGGTGGCGGGGCTGCCGCCGCTGTCGGGCTTCATCGGCAAGACCCTGCTGCTGCAGGCGGTGCCGGAAGCCGACATCCGCTGGGCCTGGCCGGCGCTGCTGGGCAGCAGCATGCTGGTGATCGTGGGGCTCACCCGTGCCGGGACGCGCATCTTCTGGAAGCCGGCGCCGGTGCAGGACTCCCCGTCCGGCGACGGGCCGCGCAACGCCCGCGGCCGCCTGCGCCTGCCGGAAACCATCGCCACCATGCTGCTGCTGTCCTACGGCGTGGCGATGGCCGTGGTCCCGGGTCCGGTCGTCGCCTACACCCGCGCCACCGCCGAACAGCTGCTGGCGCCGGCAGCGTACGTCGAGCAGGTGCGCGCCGCCCTGCAGCAGGGGAGACTGCCATGAACCGTCTTCGTTTCCTGCCTTCGCTGCCGCTCACGCTGGCGATCATCGTGTTCTGGCTGCTGATGGTGTCGGAGATCAATTTCGCCCAGTTCACGATGGCATTGGTGCTGGGCCTGGTGATCCCGCTGTACGCGACCCGGATCGACCGCGAGTTCGCGCGCATCGGCAGCCTGCGCCCGCTGCCGAAGCTGCTGCTGGTGCTGATGTGGGACATCCTGATGAGCAACGTCCGCGTGGCGCGGCAGGTGCTGGGCCGCGAGACCCGGATCCATTCCGGCTTCATCTGGTATCCGCTGGACATGGACAACATCCACGGCATCTCGGCGCTGGCCTGCTGCATCACCCTCACCCCGGGCACCGTCACCGCGGCGCTCTCGGACGATCGCCGCTACCTGCTGGTGCACGTGCTCGACCTCGACGACGAGGCGCAGCTGGTGGCCGACATCAAGCGCCGCTACGAGTGCCCGCTGATGGAGATCTTCCCGTGACCACCCCCGGACTCGACGGCATCCAGCTCTTCGGCCACGGCCTGGTCGACATCGCCATCGGCGTGTCGATGTACGTGGTCGGTGCGGCCATGCTGATGGCGCTGTGGCGGCTGCTGCGCGGCCCCACCGTGCCCGACCGCATCCTCGCCCTGGACACCCTCAACGTCACCGCCATCGCCGAGCTGATGCTGCTGGGCATGTACCTCAAGACCGCCGTCTACTTCGAGGCCGCGCTGGTGATCGCCATGCTCGGCTTCGTCAGCACCGTGGTGCTGAGCAAGTACGTGATCCGCAGGGACATCGTCGAATGAACGTCCTATGGGAACTGCTGCTGGCGCTGCTGCTGCTCACGGGCAGCTTCTTCATCCTGATGGGCGGCATCGGCCTGGTGAAGCTGTCGGAGTTCTTCCGCCGCCTGCACGCGCCGACCAAGGCCAGCACCCTGGGCGTGGGCTGCGTGCTGGTGGCGTCGGTGGGCTACCACATGTTCGCGGAGAGCGACCCGCAACCGCGCGAGCTGCTGATCACCGCCTTCCTGCTGATCACAGCGCCGATCAGTGCGCACCTGATGTCGAAGGCGGCGCTGTCGCTGCGCATGGACGAGCGCCCGCAGCTGCCGGGCCGCTCCGACGAGGACACCCACGTGCCGCCGCGGCCCGACGGCGGCGACGAGAACTTCTGACCGGCAGCCGCGACCCTGTAGGAGCGGCTTCAGCCGCGACCTGCCCCCGGTGAAGCCATCGATCCCTGCGGCAGGTCGCGGCTGAAGCCGCTCCTACGCCAATCTGCATTCTGTCGGCATCAGGCCATCCACAGCTCGAACGCCACCCAGGCCAGGAACGCCAGCACCAGCACGCCGCCCTCGGCGCGGCTGATGCGCAGGTCGCCGCGCAGCATCGGCAGCAGCAGCGCGGCGAACACCAGCGCAGCCGGCAGCTCGAAGCGCACGAAGGAGGCCGGCAGCGGCACGTCGCGGATCACCGCCATGCCGCCGACCACGACCAGCAGGTTGAACAGGCTCGAGCCGATGACGTGGCCGGCGACGATGTCGCCCTGCCCGCGCCGCGCCGCGGCGATCGCGGCCGCCATTTCCGGCAGCGCGGTGCCGATCGCGACCAGCAGCAGGCCGCTCAGCAGCGAATCCATGCCCAGCGCCTCGCCGAGATCCGCGCCGCCCTGCACGACCCACTTGGCGCCGAAGTAGAGCAGCGCGATCGCGATGGCGAAGCGCACCAGGTTCAGCGCCGGATCTGTGCGGCTGTCGGCGAACGCGGCGAATTCGCCGCGCAGCTCCGGCTGGCGGCGGCCGAACGCGAACGAGAAACCGAGCACGACGACGAAGGCCGCCAGCAGCACCACGCCGTCCAGGCGCGTCAGCCTGCCGTCCTGCCCCAGCAGGATCGTGGCCAGCGTCGCCACGACCAGGCACACCAGCAGCGACGGCAGCGCCTTCCAGCGGATCAGCAGCGGCGCGCACAGCGCGGCCGCGCCGAGGGTCAGGCCGAAGTTGGCGATGTTGCTGCCGACCGCGTTGCCGAGCGCGAGCGCGGTGTCGCCGACCCAGACCGCGCGCAGGTTGACTGCGAACTCCGGCAGCGAAGTCGCGAAGGCGACGAGCACCAGCCCGGTGACGAAGGGCGAGATGCCCACGCGCCGCGCGATCCCGGCCGCCGCCTTGACCACCGAATCGCCGCCGAGCGCCAGCAGGAAGAGGCCCGCCGCGAAGTAGAACAGCGCACCGATCATCGCCACGCCCCTTTCGCCGGATTCGCCGCGATTCTATTGATCCGGTGCGTCGAATACCAACGGCTTCATCCGGAACCGAACGGCTGTCACCCGATGCCGGTGGCTTGCCGACCCATGCCGGCCAGCCGTCACTCCGTGCCGATCAGCTGTCATCTTCGTGCCGACCAGCTGTCATCCCGCGCCGACCAGCTGTCATCCCGAGCGCAGCGAGGGATCTCCGCGGCGCCGCCTCCGGACAGAAGATCCCTCGCTGCGCTCGGGATGACAAGTCCAGGCACCAGGCATAGGTTGGAGTGGCCACGGACTTGATCCGGGGGAACCCCAACGACGCACGCCGCATGTCGTCCCGGGCGCTAGGGTTCGCAAGCTCATCCAAACTTGTGCGCCGACGGATGCCGGTCGCGGCTGAAGCCGCTCCTACGAGGGCCTGACGGACTGTCATCCCGGGCGCAGCGAGGGATCTCCACGACACCGTCTCCGGACAGAAGATCCCTCGCTGCGCTCGGGATGACAGGTTCAGGCGTCAGACCGGGGGACAGATGGCGACGAACGCTTTCCGTCATGGATCAATCCATCAACAAGCCTGCCGCCACGCTGGCCTCAGGAGCAGCCTTCCACATAGTCGACCTGCGGCGGCACGCCCACGCGCCATTCGTCGACGCGGCCGTCCTTGTCGAGCTCCAGCACCAGCGCGGCGGCGTCGCCGGCCTCGGCCGCTACGCGCAGCACCTTGCCCTCCGGATCGTATTTGTGCGGCTGTTCCTCGACGCGGCCGGGGTACAGCGCGCGCACCTCGTCGCCGGTCATGCCGACCTTCGCCCCGCCGGGCGCGGTCACCGATGCATCGCGCACGTCGATGCGCGCGAACCTGTCGCCTTCGACCATGAACGCGGTGCGGTAGCCCTCGCTGCCGAGCGGCTGCGGGATCAGGTAATAGCAACCGCCAGGCTCGGACGGCTGCGCGTCGCCGAGGTCGCCGCCCCAGGCCTGGCGCACGGCCTCGGCGGTGGCGCCGAACTTCGCCGGGCCGAAGCCTTCGAACGTGATCGTGCCCTCGGCCGGTGCGTCGACGCGCAGCGAACCGGGCGCATCCCCGCCGATAGTGGCCGGCGGCACGTCGTACGGCGGCTGGTCGAGCGGTGCATCCGCGACCGGCACGGCGTCCTCGACGGCCTGCGAGGGCGTGTCGGCGTCCTCGCGCTGCGCGCTGCAGGCGCAGAGCGCGGCGAGGGTGGCGGCAAGGGCGGCGGTCTGGAGGCGCATGCGGGGCTCCCGGTGTCGGTTGTGGTGGCCGAAGCATGTCACGGCGCATGTGAGCGCGCTGACGACATGCACCATGGATCCGATCCACAAGCAGTAGGAGCGCCTTCAGGCGCGATCCCGCCCGGCCCCGTCGAATGCACGGTCGCGGCTGAAGCCGCTCCTACAACTGCTCGTGCGGGAGGTCCTTCAGCGCGGCGGCGCGAAGTGCTTCTGCAGGCCCGCCCAGCAGGCTTGATAGTCGCGCTGGCGGTGCGCGGCGTCGACCGCCTGCCTGGTCGGCCTGAGCACCGCGCGCGTCTCGAACATGAAGGCCATGGTGTCGGCGATGACGTCGGGCTTCGACAGGTCGGCATTCGACGCCTTCTCGAACGTCGCCGCGTCCGGCCCGTGCCCGCTCATGCAGTTGTGCAGCGAGCAGCCGCCGGGCGCGAAGCCCTCGGCCTTGGCGTCGTAGGCGCCGTGCACCAGGCCCATGAATTCGCTGGCGACGTTGCGGTGGAACCACGGCGGGCGGAACGTGTCCTGCTGCACCAGCCAGCGCGGCGGGAAGATCGCGAAGTCCATGTTCGCGGTGCCGGGCGTGTCGCTGGGCGCTGTGAGCACGGTGAAGATGCTCGGATCGGGATGGTCGAAGCTGATCGAGCCGATGGTGTTGAAGCGGCGCAGGTCGTACTTGTACGGCGCGTAGTTGCCGTGCCAGCCGACCACGTCCAGCGGCGAATGCCCGATCGGCGCGTGCCACAGGTGGCCGTTGAACTTGGCGATCAGCTCGAAGCCGCCGTCGAGGTCCTCGTAGGCCGCGACCGGCGCGAGGAAATCGCGCGGATTGGCCAGGCCGTTGGAGCCGATCGGTCCGAGCCCCGGCAGGCGCAGCATCGCACCGAAGTTCTCGCAGACGTAGCCGCGCGAGGCGCCGTCGGGCAGTTCGACGCGGAAGCGCACGCCGCGCGGGACCACGGCGATCTCCTGCGGCTCGACGTCGAGCACGCCGAGCTCGGTGGCGATGTGCAGGCGGCCCTGCTGCGGCACGATCAGCAGTTCGCCGTCGGCGCTGTAGAAATAGCGGCCGCGCATCGCGGTGTTGGCCGCGTACAGGTGGATGCCGACGCCGGTGTGCGCATCGCTGCCGCCGTTGCCGGCGACCGTGTACAGCCCCTCGACGAAATCCGTCGGCGCCTCGGGCAGTGGCAGCGGGTTCCAGCGCAGCTGGTCCGGCGACACCGGCCCGTCGCCGAAGCGGTCATGGAGGCGCGGCTGCGCGAACGGCTCGAATTTCCCGTGCATCGCCGCCGGGCGGATGCGGTACAGCCAGCTGCGGCGGTTCTCGCCGCGCGGCGCGGTGAAGGCGGTGCCGGTCAGCTGTTCGGCGTACAGGCCGTGTGCCACCTTCTGCGGCGAGTTGCGCCCGACCGGCAGGGTGCCGGGGACCGCCTCGGTCGCGAACTCATTGCCGAAGCCGGACATGTAGCCTGTCGTGGTCATGGCGCTTCTCGCTGGTTGTTGGTCCCACCGCACCCTGCAGGAGCGGCTTCAGCCGCGGCCGTTCGCCGGCTCCACCGGGCGTCCCGGGTCGCGCCTGAAGGCGCTCCCACAGGGATTCCGTCGGGTCGACGAGGTTACAGCACCCCGCGCTTCATCTGGTCGCGCTCGATGCTCTCGAACAGGGCCTGGAAGTTGCCTTCGCCGAAACCTTCGTTGCCCTTGCGCTGGATGATCTCGAAGAAGATCGGGCCGAGCGCGTTGGTGGTGAAGATCTGCAGCAGCTTGCGCTGCTTGGTCTCCTGGTCGGCGTCGATCAGGATCTTGTTGCGCGCCAGCCGTTCGACGTCCTCGCCGTGGTCGGGGATGCGCTGGTCGATCACCTCGAAGTAGGTGTCGGGCGTGTCGAGGAACTCCACGCCCTGCGCGCGCATGGCCTCCACCGTTTCGTAGATGTCGTCGGTGAAGCAGGCGATGTGCTGGATGCCCTCGCCGTGGTAGGTGTCCAGGTATTCGTTGATCTGGCTCTTGGGATCGCTCGACTCGTTGAGCGGGATGCGCACCATGCCGTCCGGCGCGGTCATCGCCTTCGACAGCAGACCGGTCTTGGCGCCCTTGATGTCGAAGTAGCGGATCTCGCGGAAGTTGAACAGGCGCTCGTAGTAGTCCGACCACTTCGCCATGTTCCCCTGGTAGAGGTTGTGGGTGAGGTGGTCGATGAAGGTCAGGCCGAAGCCCTCCGGCATCAGGTCGACGCCCGGCAGGATCTCGTAGTCCGGGTCGTGGATCGTGCCCTTGTCGTCGTAGCGGTCGACCAGGTACAGCATGCAGCCGCCGATGCCCTTGATCACCGGCGCGGCGACGGCCTTGCTCAGCTCATCCTGCGCGTCGAAGGCCTCGGCGCCGTTTTTCAGCGCCTGCACCCGCACCCACTCGGCGAGCTTGCTGAAGCGGATCGCGAAGCCGCAGGCGCTCGGCCCGTGCTGGGCGGCGAAACGCGCGGCGAACGAATCGGGATCCTCGTTGATCAGGAAGGTGCAGTCGCCCTGGCGATAGGTGGTGATCGGCCGCGTCCTGTGGCGCGCGACCTGCACGAAGCCGAGCTTCCTGAAGTAATCGTGCAGGTGCCCGGCCTCGCCGGGCGGCGCGGAATACTCGACGAACTCGAAGCCGTCGATCCCCATCGGGTTCTCGAACGTGGCGACCTGGATGCCGGCGTTGCCGGTTGGTGACTGCGCTGTCATGTGATACTCCTCACGAGCGGCGACGCGGCCCGCGTCTGACGCTATTTTATAGTTTCATATGCAACCACTAGCAAGGTGCAGCGCATCATGTCCGAGCCGACCGTCCCGCCCGCCTCCGTCACCTTCGACCTCGAGCACCTGCTCCCCTATCGGTTGAGCGTGCTGTCCAACCGGGTCAGCAACGCCATTTCCAGCGAGTATCACCGCCGCTTCGGGCTGGCGATCACCGAATGGCGGGTGATGGCGGTGCTGGGGCGCTTTCCGGGGCTGTCGGCGCGCGAAGTGACCGAGCGCACCGCCATGGACAAGGTCGCGGTCAGCCGCGCCGTGGCCCGGCTGCTGGAGCGCGGCCTGGTGCAGCGCGAGATCCACGGCGACGACCGCCGTCGCTCGGTGCTGACCCTGTCCGAGGCCGGCTATTCGGTCCACGCCGAGGTCGCGCCGATGGTGCTGGCCTGCGAAAGCAGCCTGCTCTCGCCCCTGAGTGAGGACGAGCGCGCCACGCTCGATCGCCTGATCGAGAAGCTTGCCGGGCCGGGCGTGGACGAAATGCTGCGGCACATCTGAGGCAAGGGACGATTGTCATTCCGAGCGGAATGACAGCGTTTTCCGTGCTGCCTTGAAACCTCCGGCCCCTCCCGTGGCTGCATGACTGGACGTATCCGGACCGTCCGCGGACCCGCCACCCGCCGCAGCTCACGCAGCGGCCGCGCCGGCCGCGGACTCCAGCCGCCACAGCTTCCACGCGAAGTACAGGCCGACCGCGACCAGCGCCGTGTAGAACCACATCCCGCCCGCGTACCCGGCGGGATTCTCCGGCCCCGCCGCCGCGCGATCGTTGAGCAGGCCCACCACCGGCGGCACCGCCGCCCAGCCGATCTGCTGGCAGAACGTCATCAGCGCGTAGGCCGACCCCAGCCGCCGAGCCTCGACGATGTAGGCCACCGCCGGCCACAGGACCGCCGGGATCAGCGAGAACACCCCGCCCAGCAGCACCGCCACCAGCAGCAGCGTCGCCGGCACGGACTGCGCGGTGAACGGGATCGCCAGCAACGGGCCCGGCGGCAGGTAGGTGACCATCAGGAACAGCGGCAGCATCAGCAGCGTACCCGCGACCATGAACAGCGCGCGCCTGCCGACCTTGTCCGCCCACAGCCCGAACAGCGGCGTGAGCACGATCGCCGCCATCGGCAGCAGGCTGCTGAGCATGCCCGCCGCCTCGCGCGCCAGCCCGTGCGCCTGCTGGAAATAGTCGATGGCGAAGGTGCGGAACGGGAAGATCGTCGCGTAAAACACCACGCACAGCGCGACGATGTACCAGTACGCGCGGCCGAAGGCATACAGCCGGCGCAGCTCCAGCCGCTCGCTTTCGCCGGCATCGCCGAGGTCGACGCGCCCCTGCGCGCGCTTCTCCTGCATCCAGTACAGCGCGGCCGCCGCGAGCCCGACGCCGGCCACGCCGGTCGCCAGCCACAGCGGATCCTGCCAGTTCGCGTACAGCGGGCTGGCGAACGAGGTCGACCAGTCCGCCGATGCCGAACCCAGCCGCGACACCGACAGGTTCAGGCCGAAGGCGAAGCCGAGCTCCTTGCCGCTGAACCACTTCGCCAGCACCGTGGTCGCGGCGACGATCAGCGGTTCGGCGCCGATGCCGAGCAGGAAGCGGCCGGCGAGGATCGTCTCGAAGTGCGGCGTGGCCGCGGTGAGCGCGGCGGCGGCCACGCAGATCGCGGAGAACGCCAGGATCGCGGTCCTCGTGCCCCAGCGGTCGATGACGTAGCCGCCCGCCAGCAGCACCAGCAGCGCGGCGACGTTGTAGGCGGTCGAGAGCATGCCGATCTGGCGGTAGCTGAAACCCTGTTGTGCCCGCAGCAGGTCGATCACCGGGTTCAGCGCGTCGTAGACGTAGTAGTTGCCGAACATCGCCAGGCTGACCAGCAGCAGGGCGAGCCAGCGCTGGGGGGCGGTGGGGCGCGGTAGGGGCGTGGCGGCGATGGCGGTCATCGGCGGGGTGGCATGCGGTTCGCGTCGACGGACACTCTAGCGGTTTGCGCGCGAGGCGATCGCGTTGTGGCCGCGGCGCTCGCCGTCGTTCGCCGCCGATCTCGTTCGCGCCTTGCCGTCATGCCACTGCAGCCGCCGGCATTCCAAGCCCCCATGCAGAGACGCTCCACGCCGTCATGCCAGCGAAAGCTGGCATCCATTTTGACGCTCGCGCTTCCATTCCAGAAGCAACATGGATGCCAGCTTTCGCTGGCATGACGGCAGTGGTTGCCCCCCGTTCCTGTCATTCCGAATCCGCGCAGCGGGGAGGAATCTTGTCTCCGGGACGGCACCCTCGACCGGAGCGAAGATCCCTCGCCTGCGGCTCGGGATGACGCAATGGCAGCTGCGCGCTTCGCGCGCAGGCCATTGCGTCACTTCACCCCGTGCATCAGCCTCTGGATCAGCGGCGCGATCAGGAACAGCAGCACGCCGGCCCCGAGCAGGGCCCAGAAGCCGAAGGTGTAGCCGGCCAGCGCCGAACCCGTGGTCATGCCGCCCTCGCCGCTGACGCTGCTGGCGAAGATGCCGGAGAGGTTGTTGCCGATCGCGATCGACAGGAACCAGCCGCCCATCGCCAGGCCCGCCAGCTTCGCCGGCGCCAGCTTGGTGGTCATCGACAGGCCGATCGGCGACAGGCACAGCTCGCCGACCGACTGGATCACGTAGACCATGAACAAGGTCCAGAACGGGATCTTCAGCGTCTGCGGGTCGACCAGGCTCGACAGCGCCAGCATCAGCAGCAGGAAGGCCAAGCCGTTGAAGATCAGGCCGAGGCCGAACTTGCGCGGGATCGACGGGTTGGCGCGGCCCATCTTCACCCACAGCCAGGCCAGCACCGGCGCCAGGGTGATGATCGCGACCGAGTTCACCGACTGGAACCAGCCGACCGGGAAGATCCAGCCGCCGAGGTCGCGGTCGACGATGTTCTGGGCCAGGAAGTTGAACGAGCTGCCGGCCTGCTCGAAGAACATCCAGAACAGCACGTTGAAACCGAAGATGATCAGCATCGCGATCACCATGTCGCGCTGCTTCGAGCCCTCGCGCATGCCCTCGACCAGCAGCATGATCACGGGCACCACGAACAGCGCGATCAGGATCCAGTTGAGCACGCCGGCGTCGATGGTCAGCAGGAAGTAGTACACCGGGATCGCGACCACCGCTCCGACCGCCACCATCAGCACGCGGCCGATGCCGGTCGCGTGCGCCGGCGGCGCACCGATGCCCTTGAGCTGGACGCGACCGAACCAGAACCACAGCAGGCTGAACAGCATGCCGATGCCGGCGGCGATGAACACCACCTTGTAGGCCGGCATGCCGTCGCTGCCGAATACCTTCTCGGCCAGCCAGCCGGTCAGGATCGGCGCGATGAACGCGCCCATGTTGATGCCCATGTAGAAGATGGTGAAGCCCGAGTCGCGGCGCTGGTCGCCGGTGGCGTAGAGCTGGCCGACCATGGTCGAGATGATCGGCTTGAACAGGCCGTTGCCGACGATGACCGTGGCCAGGCCCAGTTTCAGCCATTGTTCGCTGGGCACCATGATCAGGAACAGGCCCGCGGCCATGAACACCGCGCCGAGCAGGATCGAGCGCTGGTAGCCGATCAACTTGTCGGCGACGTAGCCGCCGAAGATCGCCGCCGCGTACACCAGCGCGAGGTAGGCGCCGTAGAGCTCGCTCGCCGGCGCCTCCCCGGTGGCGTCGCCGTTGTAGAACTGCGCCACGATGTACAGCACCAGCGCCCAGCGCATCCCGTAGAACGCGAAGCGTTCCCAGAACTCGGTCATGAACAGCATCCACAGCGGACGCGGGTGGCCCATCACCTGGGCGAACTCGGGAATGGCGGTGCCGGAAGCCGGCTGCTCCATGCCCGGACCTGCGGGCTCGACGCGGTTGGAACTCATGCGGTGGGACTCCCCCGGAAAGATGCTGGATCGAACCGCCGCCCACCCGACCGGCTGGCTTCGGCGGCGCCACGGCCGCACTCGCGACGGTCGTTTCAGGCGCAACGTTAGCCCGGGAGCGCCCCCTTGGGAACCCGCCGGCGGCCCGCGACCGGGCCGTCCGGCCCGACGAAGGCCCGGTCAGCCGGCCGGATAGCCGTAGCCGGCGCCGATCCCCAGAGGCACGCCCAGGCCCCAGAACACCAGCAGCAGCGCGGTCCACAACAGCGACAGCGCGATGGAGTACGGCAGCATCATCGAGGCCAGCGTGCCGATGCCCGCCGAGGTCACGTAGCGCTGGCAGAACACCACGATCAGCGGGAAGTACGGCATCAGCGGGGTGATGATCGTGGTCATCGAATCGCCGACGCGGTATGCCGCCTGGGTCAGGTCCGGCGACACCCCGAGCTGCATCATCAGCGGCACTAGGATCGGCGCCAGCAGCGCCCATTTCGCCGAGGCCGAGCCGATGAACAGGTTGACGATGCCGGTCATCACGATCAGGCCGATGATCGTCATCCACATCGGCAGCCCCAGCGCCTTGAGCAGGTCTGCGCCCTCCACCGCCATCAGCGTGCCGAGGCCGGAGCCGTTGAAGCCGGCGAGGAACTGCGCGATGAAGAACGCGATGACGATGTAGTAGGCCATCCCGCCCATCGCCTTGGTCATCGCCGCGATGACGTCGCGATGCGTCTTCACCGTGCCCGCCACGTAGCCGTAGACGATGCCGGGGATCAGGAACAGGATGAAGATCAGCGCCACGATCGACTGCATCACCGGCGCCTGCGCCACCAGCAGCGGATTGCCGCCGGCGACGACCGCGGGCGTGTCCGCCGGCGCGCGCCAGGGCGAGGTCTCGGGCACCAGGCTGAGCGCGAACAGCGCCAGCGCGGCCAGCATCGCCAGCGTCGCCCACAGCAGGCCGCGGCGCTCGGCGTCCGCCAGCGGCTCCATCGTCGGCAGGTCCCTGGTGTCGCCGTCGACCGCGGTCTGCGCCAGCCGCGGCTCGATGATGCGGTCGGTGATGAACCAGCCGATGGCGATGACCAGGAAGCTCGATACCGTGGTGAAGATCCAGTTGTTGAGCGGATTGACCACCAGCGCCGGATCGAGGATGCGCCCCGCTTCCTGGGTGAAGCTGGCCAGCAGCGGATCCAGCGACGAGGGCACGAACAGCGTCGCCGAGAAGCCGCCGGACACGCCGCAGAACGCCGCCGCGATGCCGGCCAGCGGATGCCTGCCCGCGGCGTAGAAGATCACCCCGCCCAGCGGGATCACCAGCACGTAGCCCGCGTCGACCGCGACGTGGCTCAGCACCGCCACCGCGACCAGCGCCGGGGTCAGCAGCGCCTTCGGCGTGATCGACAGCATCCGCCGCAGCGCGGCGTTGATGTAGCCGGTGTGCTCGGCCACGCCGAGGCCGAGCATCGCCGTCAGCACCACGCCCAGCGGCGCGAAGGCCATGAACACCCGGTACATGTTGGCCATGAACGCGGTGAGCGACTCGCCCGCCAGCAGGTTGACGATCCGGATCGGATCGCCGGTGGCGGGATTGATCGCCTCGAACTCGACGCCCGAGAGCAGCCACGACAGCGCCCACACCAGCAGCATCAGCAGCAGGAACAGCGCCGCGGGATCGGGCAGCCGGTTGCCCACGCGCTCGACCGCGTCGAGGACGCGGGCGCCGAAGCCGCGCGGACCGGAAGGAGATGTCGCTGGGGGTTGGCTCATCGCGGGTTCCCGGGAGTCGATCCTGTTCCGATGCTAGCAGCGCGGCGCAGGCGCCATGGCGCGCTCGAGCAGCGGCGCGAACCCCGGGTGCGCCGGCGCCAGCCGCGTCCGCGCCTCGTCGAGCGTGCACCAGCGCACCCCGGCATGTTCGCGCGGCTGCCGGTTGCGCGGTTCGCCCTGCCAGTCCCGGACGGCGAACACGCGCAGGCGCCAAGGCTCGGGCGCCTCGCCCGCGAGTTCGCCGAGCAGCCGCAGCGCCCCGGCGCGGATGCCCAGTTCCTCGTCGAGTTCGCGCCGCAGCGCGTCTTGCGCACGCTCGCCCGGCTCGATGTGGCCGCCGAAGATGTCCCAGGCGCCGGCGAGCCAGTCCGCATCCGCCGCGCGCAGGCCGAGCAGCACACGGCCGTCGCGCATCAGCAGGCCGCCGACGCAGTCGTGCAGCACCGCGGTCGCTACCGCCCCGGCCCGATCTGCGTGCGCACGTCGAACAGTTCCGGGAAGAAGGTCAGCTCCAGCGCCTGCTTGAGGAAACCCACGCCCGAAGACCCGCCGGTGCCACGCTTGAAGCCGATGATGCGCATCACCGTGCGCATGTGGCGGAAGCGCCACAGCTGGAACTGGGTTTCCAGATCGACCAGGTCCTCGCACAGCGCGTACTCGCGCCAGTAGCGGTCGGTGTCCTCGTAGATGGCCTCGAACACCGGCAGCAGCGCCTCGTCGCGCACGTGCGGCTTCGTCCAGTCGCGCTGCAGGTGGCGCTCTGGCACGGCATGGCCCCAGCGCGCGAGGTACATCAGGAACTCGTCGTACAGGCCCGGCGCCTCCAGCGCCTCGCCCAGCCGCGCCTGCCCGTCCGGATCGTAGGCGAACACCTTGAGCATCGCCGCGTTCTTGTTGCCCAGCTGGAACTCGATCGTGCGGTACTGCAGCGACTGGAACCCGGACGAGGGACCGAGCACGTCGCGGAACTCCATGTATTCCGACGGCGTCAGCGTCTCCAGCACCGACCACTGCTCGGTCAGCTGCCGCAGCACCTGCTTGCAGCGCGCGATGACCTTCTGGCACTGCCAGACCTGGTCGCGGCGCAGGAAGCCGATCGCGGCGCCGAGCTCGTGGATCACCAGCTTCAGCCACAGCTCCGAGACCTGGTGCTGCACGATGAACAGCATCTCGTCGTGGTGCGGCGGATCGGACAGCGGCCGCTGCGCCGTCAACAGCTGGTCGAGCCTGAGGTATCCGCCGTAAGTGATTCTTCCGTCGAGGTCGGTGTGGATGCCGTCCTCGAGCGGGCGTTCGTTCTGGTCGATGGCCATCCGCCGAGGGTACCGCATCGCCCATTCGCGGCGTCATGCAACCGACACCCGGACAGGGCACAATCCGACCGTGCCCAGGGGGGCCGGCCACCAGTCCATCGGACTGAAACAAGGGAGCGTGCCGTGGTCAATCGGCTCATCCGCCGGCTGTTGCCGGCCATCGTGGTTTCCTGCGGCCTGTGCGCCGCACCGCTGCAGGCGCAGGTCGTCGTCAGCCAGGTCTACGGCGGCGGCGGCAACAGTGGCGCCACCTTCAGCAACGACTTCGTCGAACTGTTCAACCGCGGCAGCGAGCCGGCCTCGCTGTCGGGCCTGTCGGTGCAGTACGCCAGCGCCACCGGCACCGGCAACTTCGGCGCCGGCAGCGCGCAGATCGTGGTGCTGCCCGCGGCGACGATCGAGCCGGGCCAGTATTTCCTCGTCGGCCTCGCCGGCGGCGCCACCGGCAATCCGCTGCCTGCGGCCGATGCCAGCGGCACGATCAACATGTCGGGCACCGCCGGCAAGGTCGCGCTGGTGAACTCGACCACCACGCTCGGCTGCAACGGCGGCAGCACGCCGTGCACGCCGGAACAGGTCGCGCTGATCGTCGACCTCGTCGGCTTCGGCAACGCCAACTTCTTCGAGGGCCCCGCCGCGGCGCCCACCCTGAGCAACGGCACCGCCGCGTTCCGCGCCGACAACGGCTGCGTCGACAGCGACGACAACGGCGCCGACTTCGGCACCGCCGTACCCGCGCCGCGCAACAGCGCGACGCCGCCCGCCCCCTGCGGCGGTGGCGGCATCGTCTACGCCAGCATCAGCGACACCAGCGCCGCCGAGGGCGACAGCGGCACCACGCCGTTCTTCTTCACCATCAGCCTCAACCAGCCGGCGGGCGAAGGCGGCGTGAGCGTCGACTGGGCCACCGCCGACGGCACCGCGACCCTTGCCGACAGCGACTACCTCGCCGCGAGCGGCACCGCGACGATCGCCGAAGGCGCGACCTCGGTGACGATCGGCGTCGACGTCGTCGGCGACACCACCACCGAGCCCGACGAGACCTTCCTCGTCGACCTGTCCAACGCCGTCGGCGCCGAACTCGCCGACGCGCAGGGCGTCGGCACCATCCTCAACGACGACGTCGTCACCGTCGCGATCTCCGCGATCCAGGGCGAGGGCCAGCTCTCGCCCTACAACGGCCTGGCGGTCGCCACCACCGGCATCGTCACCGGCCGCAAGAACAACGGCTTCTTCATCCAGACGCCCGACGGCGAGGACGACGGCAATCCGGCCACCTCCGAAGGCGTCTTCGTCTTCACCAGCAGCACCCCGCCGGACGCGGCCGCGGTCGGCAACCGCGTGCTGGTGCAGGGCACGGTGGACGAGTACATCCCCGCCGCCGATCCGCACCAGCTGCCGCTGACGGAGATCGTCAACGCCAGCGTGGCTGCGCTCTCGGGCGGCCACGCGCTGCCGGCGCCGGTGGCGCTGACCGCCGACCTGCCCAACGCCAGCGACGGCCTCGAACAGCTCGAACGCTACGAGGGCATGCGCGTGGTCGTGCCGAGCGCGACGGTGGTCGCACCCACCGGCGGCAACGTCAACGAGGCCCAGGCCACGGCCACCAGCAACGGCCGCTTCGCGGTCGTGGTCGCCGGCGTCGCGCGGCCGTTCCGCGAACCGGGCATCCCGATCCCGAACCCGGACCCGCTCGGCAGCAGCGCCACCGACATCCCGCGCTGGGACTTCAACCCGGAGCTGATCGCGGTCAACGGCACCACGATCGGCGCCCCGGCCGCGAACGTCGCCGCGGGCTGCACGATCACCGACGGCAGCCTCGTCGGCCCGCTCGACTACACCTTCCGCCGCTACACGATCTATCCGGAAGGCGCGCTGGCGGTGGACTGCAGCGAGGCCGGCCTGCCGCGCGCGTCGCGCCTGCCGACGCCGGACGACGCCACGTTCGCGACCTGGAACGTCGAACGCTTCTTCGACACCGTCAACGATCCCGCGATCGGCGAACCGGTGCTGACGGCCGAGGCCTACGAGCGCCGGCTGGCCAAGGCCTCGCTCGCGATCCGCGGCTACCTGCACGCGCCGGACGTGCTCGGCCTGACCGAGGTCGAGAACCTGGCCGTGCTGCAGACGCTGGCCGACCGCATCAACGCCGACGCGGTCGCCGCCGGCGATCCCGATCCGGGCTACGGCGCGCACCTGGTCGAGGGCAACGACGTCGGCGGCATCGACGTCGGCTTCCTGATCAAGGCTGCGGACGTCGCCGCCGGCACCCCGCGCGTCGAGGTGCTGGACGTGACCCAGCACGGCGCCGCCGAAGTGCTGGCCAACCCGGACGGCAGCACCAGCCTGCTCAACGACCGCCCGCCGCTGTCGCTCGACGGCATCGTGCACTTCGCCGATGGACGCAGCTACGCATTCACCGCGATCGTCGTGCACCAGCGCTCGCTCAACGACGTCGACAGCGACGCGAACGGCAGCAACGGCTGGCTCACGCTCGGCCAGCGCGTGCGCGCCAAGCGCCAGGCGCAGGCAGACTTCCTCGCCGAACTGGTCAACGGCCTGCAGGCCGGCGACCCCACCCGCAACCTCATCGTGATGGGCGACTTCAACGCCTTCCAGTTCAACGACGGCCTCGTCGATGCGCTGGGCACCGTCACCGGCCTGCCCTCGCCCGACAGCGAGACCGCGGTCGACGGCGACGGCATCGACCGGGTCGAACCGAACCTGTACAACCTGACCCTGCTCGCCGAACCGGCCGAGCGCTACTCGTTCGTGTTCGACTACCAGGCGCAGTCGCTCGACCACGTGCTGGTCAACGACGCGCTGGTCGATTCGCCGCTGGTCGCCGGGATCGAACTCAGCCACGCCAGGATCGCCACCGACTTCCCGGAAATCGCGCGCAACGAGGACGACACGCCGTCGCGGCTGTCCGACCACGATCCGAGCGTGCTGCTGGTGCGGCTGGCCGCGGTGCGCTTCGCCGACCTGTCGGTCGAGGTCGAGGCGCTGGCGGCGACGGTCGCGCCGGGCGAGGCGATGGAGTTCTCGGCTGTGGTCGCCAACGCAGGTCCGGACGATGCGGGGTATCCGGGTGCGGGCTTCGTGCTCGACGCGGAGTTGCCCGACCTCGCGGTCGCCGCGCCCGCCGGCTGGAGCTGCGACGCGCCGCTCGTCGCCGGCGGCACCAGCACCGTCTCCTGCGGCGCCGACACGCTGGCGGCGAACGACGACGCGGTGTTCGCACTGACCGCCACCGCGCCCGCGCCGCTGGAAGGCAGCCAGGTCACGCTGACCGCCGCGGCCACGGCGCAGACCGAGGATCCGGATCCGGAGAACAACGACGCCAGCGCCGTGGTGCTGGTCGAGGATCCGCATGCCGGCGTGCCGCTGCTGGAGAACGGCGTCCCGGTCGGCGGCCTCGAGGGCGGCGACGGGGCGGAGGCGGTGTACCGCATCGAAGTCCCGGCCGGCGTGAGCAACCTGCGCGTGCTCAGCTACGGCGGCAGCGGCGACGTCACCCTCTACGTGGCGCGCGACCGCATCCCGACCGCCACGGACTTCGACGGCCGCTCGCAGCGGCCCGGCAACAACGAGACGATCGCGATCGCGGCGCCCGCGCCGGGCACGTGGTTCGTCAAGCTGGTCGGGGTGCGCGCGTTCCGCAACGTGTCGGTGCGCGCGTCGTTCGACTGAGGCGACGAAGCTGGTGCAACATGGGCAGGACCCCGGCAGGTGCCGGGGCCTGCTTTGCGTTCCATGGCTGCTGACTTGCCCCCACCCCAACCCTCCCCCGCAGGCGGGGGAGGGAGCCAAAAGCGGCGCTGCGGCTCCTGCTCCCTCCCCCGCCTGCGGGGGAGGGTTGGGGTGGGGGCAACCGACCCAGCGCATCGCCACCGAAGGAGACCGCCATGCCCCACCACAGCCGCCTGAGCACCTTCGTCCTGGACTGCGACGTCGACGACCTCGCGCCGCACGTCGAATTCTGGAGCCAAGCGCTGGGCAAGCGCGTGGACACCCTCGATGAGGACGACGACGGCAAGTACGCGCGCCTGCACACCGAGGTCGACGAGCCGATCCTGCTGCTGCAGAAAGTCTCGCACCCCTCGCGCATCCACCTCGACATCGAGGCCGACGACGTCGATGCCGAAGTCGAGCGGCTGGTCGCACTCGGCGCGAAGAAGATCGAGAAGGTCCACACCTGGTGGGTGCTGGAAGCCCCCAGCGGCCACCGCTTCTGCGTGGTCCGCCAGCAGCGCAAGCCGTTCGGCCCGCACCTCAATGCCTGGGACCCCTGATCCGCCCTCGTACTTGTAGGAGCGGCTTCAGCCGCGACCTCGTGCCGAGCCGTCGAACACCGGTCGCGGCTGAAGCCGCTCCTGCAGCTGCGAACCAAACGAACCTCAGCCGCCGGCGCGCGCCTTCGCCTCGCGGTCCAGCCAGACGCACAGGCCCTGCGCATTGATCGCGATGTCGCCGCCGAGCACTTCCGGCACGAGACGCTGCGCGTCGGCGATGCCGTGCGCGACCGCGCGTTCCAGGTAGAGATCGGCCAGCGCCGCCGCGATCAGCACCTCGCGGTCCCCGCGGCCGTCGAATCCGCGCGCAATCTCCGCCATCGCATCGACCAACGCGACGAGATCCCCGCCAAGCCGTTCGCATTCGGTAACCTCGCCGTAGTGCGCGACGCGGATGGACACCGGCCCGCGCGCCACCAGCTTGCGAATCGAATCCTGCATCTGCACCGGATCGAACTGCACCGGCGACGTCGTCGGCACCGCGAACGCGCCGCTGCCGTTGTCGAACTCGCGGTACGACAGCCCGAAGGCATCGCCGGCGAACCAGCCGCGCGTGCGCGCGTCCCAGACGCTGTAGTGGTGTAGCGCGTGTCCGGGCGTATCGACGCACAGCAATGGACGACCCGCGAGCGGTACCTCGTGGCCGTCGTCGGCCACCACCACCCGCGCCTCGTCCACCGGCAGCATGCCGGCGTGGTCGCGCGCGAACATCGCTTCGCCGTAGACCACTTTCGCGCCGGCGATCAGCTTCGCCGGATCGACCATGTGCCGTGCGCCGCGCGGATGCACCACCAGCCGCGCGTTCGGCAGCGCCCGCATCAGCGGCCCGGCGGCGCCGGCGTGGTCGAGGTGGACGTGGGTGACCAGCAGCCAGTCGACCGCGTCGCGGGCGACGCCGGCGGCCTCGATCGCATCGAGCACGCGCTGCGCGCAGGTCGCGGTGCCGCAGTCGACCAGCGCCGCGCGGCCGTCCTCGCCGTGCACGAGGTACGCCGCGCACAGGCCCGGGCGGATGTAGCCGGTGTCGATGAGGGTGATGCCGTCGGTCGGCGTCATGACGATATCTCCGCACGTGTTGCCATGCCGCCAGTCTGGACGTCCCGGTCGCAGGGGTCGATGCGGCTTTGGTCCCGACCCGTCATTCCCGCGAAGGCGGGAACCCAGCGTCTTTGCTCTTCTCGATGCCTTGAAGACGCTGGATTCCCGCCTTCGCGGGAATGACGGTCTTCCTGATCGCAGTCAGCCACTCCGCCTGAACAGGACATGCCGCACGCCGAACGCCGCGCCCAGCGCGGCCAGGAACACGCCATACCCCAGTGCCGTCGCCAGGATCTGCGGCCACAGCTTCCCGTATTGCGTATCGGCATTGGCCACCGACCAGTGCACGCTCCACAGGAACGCGGCGACCGACAGCGCCAGCGCCGCGAGGTCGTAGAGCACGCGCGCCGCGCCGCGCGGCTTGCGCGGGAACAGCCAGTACAGCACGCCGAGGATCAGGAACCACGGCAGGAACAGGATCAGGGTCAGGTTGAGTTCGACCAGCGGGTTCATGCCTGCGCCTTCGCGGCCGCCTTCTCCGCGTCCGCGGCCGCCAGCGCATCCAGCGCCTCCTGCACCTCGGCGGCGCCCACGCCGTCGCCGAACGCGGCGGGCGCATCGGCCAGCGCCAGTTCGCCGCGGCGCAGCGCGGCGATCGCCAGGCCAGCATCGCGCGGTGCGTCGAAGGCATGGCTCTGCAGCAGCACGCGCTCGCCCTCGACCAGCTTGAAGTAGAACCTGCCGTCGGCCTCGCGGTACTGCTTGAACGCCGCCAGCGACGGCTTGCCGGCGTCGGCATCGGCTTCCATCGCGCCCAGCTGCACCTTCGACAGGTCGCGCAGCCCCACCGCCTCGCGCAGCTGCGCCAGCAGCGGCGTCGCATAGCGCTCGCGCAGGCGCCTGGCGCCATCGCGCAGCGTGTCCTCGATGTCGCCGGGACGCGACACGAGATCGAGGTAACGCTCGCGCAGCGGCGCGATCTCGCGCTCCACGAGGTCGAACAGCCGCTGCTTGGCCTCGCCCCAGCCGATGCCGTCGGCGTAGGCCTGCGCGAACGCGGCGGTGTCCTCGCGGCTGGCGAAGGCCTGGTATAGCTGGAACAGCGCCGAGCCTTCGACCTGCTTCGGCTCGCCCGGCGCGCGCGAATCGGTGACGATCGAGAACACCAGCTTCTTCAGCTCGGCCGGCGCCACGAACAGCGGGATCGTGTTGCCGTAGCTCTTGCTCATCTTGCGCCCGTCCAGGCCGGGCAGCGTCGCCACCTGTTCGTCGATCACCGCTTCGGGCAGCATGAAGTACTCGCGCCCGTAGACATGGTTGAAGCGCTGGCCGAAGTCGCGCGCCATTTCGATGTGCTGCACCTGGTCGCGGCCGACGGGCACCTTGTCGGCGTTGAAGATCAAGATGTCGGCGGCCATCAGCACCGGGTACATGAACAGGCCGGCGGTGACCGCGGCATCGTCGTCCTCGCCGTCGGCGCGGTTCTTGTCCACGGCCGCCTTGTAGGCATGGGCGCGGTTGAGGATGCCCTTGCCCGCGACGCAGGTCAGGAACCAGGTCAGCTCGGTGATCTCGGGGATGTCGCTCTGGCGGTAGAACCACACCTTGTCCGGTTCCAGGCCCGCGGCCAGCCAGGTCGCCGCGATCTCCAGCGTCGAGCGCTGGGTGCGCGCCGGGTCCTGAGCCTTGATCAGGCTGTGCAGGTCGGCGAGGAAGTAGAAGCTCTCGGTGTTCGCGGCGCGGCTGGCCGCGATCGCCGGGCGCACGGCGCCGACGTAGTTGCCGAGGTGCGGCGTGCCGGACGTGGTGATGCCGGTCAGGACGCGGACGGGGCGTGGGGGCATTGCGGAGCGGCCGGGCGCGGAAACGGAACGGCAGTTTAACCGTTGCATCGTCGCGGCATCGGGCGTCCGGCCTGCCGCCTAAGTCCCGTGGGAGCGCGCTCGCGCGCGATCTCTCCGCCTCGCGCCGGATCCTGCGCGGCCAAGGCCGCTCCCACGGGGATCCCGCGGCGGCCGGTCCGCAACCCCATCGCCCATTGCGGTGCGTTGATCCGGACGACCCCACCGGAAGATCAGCTCATGACCCGCAAACTCGCCCTGTCGCTGGCCGCCCTCGCCACCCTGTCCGCCGGCGCGCCCGCCGCAGCGGAATCGCTGGTCCGCATCGATGTCGTCGACCGCGACAGCGGCCAGTGGCTGCCGGAGTACGCGCACCGGCGCGACACCTGGATCGCCGGCACGCCCGGCCACCGCTACGGCGTGCGCCTGACCAACACCACCGGCGAGCGGGTGCTGGTGGTGCTGTCGGTCGACGGCGTCAACGCCGTCACCGGCCAGACCGCGCATCCCTCACAGACCGGCTATGTGCTGTCGCCGTGGCAGAGCACCGAGATCTCCGGCTGGCGCAAGTCCTACCAGGACGTGGCGCAATTCGTGTTCACTTCGCTGCCCGACAGCTATGCCGCGCGGACCGGGCGCCCCGACAACGTCGGCACGATCGGCGTCGCGGTATTCCGCGAACGCGCTTATCCGCGCCCGTACCCGACGCCGGCACCGCCGATCGCACGCGGCCGCGACTTCGAGAAGTCGCGCAGTGCGGCGCCGGCTGCGGAAGCCGCGCAGGCCGGCGATGCCTACCACGACAGCATCGCGCAGCAGCGCATCGGCACCGGCCATGGCCAGCGCGAGTGGTCGTCCGTCGGGCAGACGGCGTTCGTGCGCGCCAGCGCGCAGCCGGCGCAGGTCACGCAGTTGCGCTACGACTCCCCCGATGCGCTGGCGGCGCGCGGCATCCTCCCGCGGCCCGCGCCTGCGCACTGGTCGCGGCACGGCCGGCCGCAGGCGTTCCCGGGAGGTTTCGTCGCGGATCCTCCCGGCCGCTGGCGTTGAGCGTGGACAGGTGGGAACGGAAAGGTGGATCGAGACGGGATCGGGGCCATCGCGGTCTGTTGGCCCCCACCCCAGCCCTCCCCCCGCAAGCGGGGGAGGGAGCAGGAGCCGCGCTCGCTTTTGGCCCCCTCCCCCGCCCGCGGCGGAGGGCTGGGGTGGGGGCCAGCCCGCGACGATCGTCCATCTGCTAACCGGCCCCTCCACGCACCTGGCGAAGACCCAAGCAGAAAGGGCCGGCAATGCCGGCCCTTCCCTTTCCGCTGTACGACGCCGGGACATCGCGTCTTCCGGCCATGGCGCGATCACGCCATCCTCGTCGACCGGAACACTGGCGCTTCCCGCGCCGGATCGATCAGTTCAGCGTCTTCTCGAAGTCGCGCACTTCCTGCTCGGCGCGCTCGCGCTGCCAGCCGTAGCGCTCCTGCAGCTTGCCGGCGAGGTACTTGCTGTCGCCTTCGGCCACGTCGAACACGTCGTCGGTCAGGTCGCCCCACTTCGCCTGGGCCTTGCCCTTGAGCTGCGTCCACTTGCCCGCAATGATGTCTTTGTTCATGGTTGCATTCCTTAGATTTTGTGAGGGACATCGGTGCGAACGCACGCTCCGCATCGATGGCGACGATCATGCGCCGCCGCGCATCAGGGCAGCATCAAGGATTCGTAAGTCGATGCTCACAACGATGACTTGCGTGGCCGGTCCGTTCAGGCAGGTGGCTGCTGCGATCATGCGCACTGCACGCGCCGGCGATTCGCTTCATCGCGAAAACGCCGTTCTCAGCGAGAAGGGAGGATCCCCGGTCGCGCCTGAAGGCGCTCCTACCGGTGCTGTGGTCGTGCCCCCCGGAAACGAAAAAGCCGGCATTCGCCGGCTTTCTCGTTCGGTCGCCTCCACGCCGATCACTTCGGATCGGTGGCGCCCGTGTCGTCGGCCTTGTCCTGCATCTTGTCGCCGACCTTCTCGACGTCCTTGCCGACGCCCTTGACGGTGTTGCACGCGGACAGCGTGCCGATCGAGAACATGGCAAGCAGCATCATGGCCATCAAACGCTTCATCTGCATTCTCCTGGAGACTGTACATGCGATCGCGGGTCGTCCGCGCTCGTCCGGGACATCAGACCGCCGCGGGCGTGAAATCCGCGTTGAATCCACGGCATTACGCGGCCTGCAGGCCACCGCGCACCCTCGCGCGTTCACCCATGTCGAGGGCGCGTCAACGCGGGCGGCCGCGCGGCCGCCGTCAATCGCGCATCAGCGTGGACTTGCCGAACAGGCTTTCGACCAGGTCCACCGCGAGTTCTGCGGTGCTGTTCTTGTCGTCGAGCGCGGGATTGACCTCGACGACGTCGAGCGATCCCAGCCGCCCGCTGTCGGCGATCATCTCCATCACCAGTTGCGCCTCGCGATAGTTGATACCGCCGGGGATCGGCGTGCCGGTGCCCGGCGCGATCGTGGGGTCGAGGATGTCGACGTCGAAGCTCACGTGCAGGTGGCTGTCCTCGCCCAGCCCCAGCAGCACCTGCTCCATCGTCTGCTTCATGCCCGCTTCGTCGATGTAGCGCATGTCGTAGATGTCGAGGCCATGCTCCTTGACCAGCCGCTTCTCGTCCTGGTCGACCGAACGGATGCCGACCTGGCGGATCTGACCGGGCACGAGCGCCGGCACCTGCCCGCCCATGCCCACCAGCGGCTCCGGGCCGATGCCGCACAGGCAGGCGACCGGCATGCCATGGATGTTGCCCGAAGGCGTGATGGCGCTGGTGTTGAAGTCGGTGTGCGCATCCAGCCACAGCACGCGCAGGGTCTTGCCGACGCGATGGCAGTGGTCGGCGACGGCGGCGATCGAACCGATCGCGAGGCAATGGTCGCCGCCCAGCATCACCGGCATGCGGCCGGCGCGCAGGATGGCCGAGGACGCGTCGAACACGGCACGGTTCCAGGCGACGACTTGGTCGAGGTGGCGGTAGCCGGCGACCGGTCCCTGCCAGGGATTCTTCGGCCCGGCGACGTCGCCGGTATCGATCACGTCGACGCCGCGCGCGGCCAGCGCCTCGCCCAGCCGCGCCACGCGCAGCGCCTCCGGCCCCATCGAGGCGCCGCGCGTACCCGCGCCGACGTCCGTGGGCACGCCGAAGATCGAAACCGGGGGGTAGCGCTGGGCCATGTGCGGAAGTTGCCTTTGCAAGGATCGGAGCCGGCAGTCTAGCGACGACTCATGACGCCTCGTGCGGCAATGCAGCATTGCAAAACGGGAATGCCTCGCGCGGTTTAAGTCATTGGTCGCGCCTCGCGCCGTCCTCCTATCCTCGCCGATGGCCGCGCGAACGCGTGCGTCCGTCACGCATCCAGGGGGAACGGCATCCAAATGGCACGACCGGTATCGCAGGCTCCGACGCAGCCATCCCCGGGCGGCGCGCCCGCCTATCGCCCGGCGCTGACGCTGCTCGCCTCGCTGTTCTTCATGTGGGGCTTCATCACCGTCATCAACAACACCCTGCTGCCGCACCTGCGCAGCGTGTTCGAACTCGACTACACGCGCACGACGCTGATCGAGTCGGTCTGGTTCATCGCCTATTTCGTCGCCTCGCTGCCGTCGGCCTGGCTGATCGAGCGGATCGGCTACCAGCGCGCGCTGGTGACCGGGCTCGTCGTCATGGCGGTCGGCGCGCTGGGCATGATTCCGGCGGCGCAGGTGCCCTCGTACGCGATCACGCTAGTGTCGCTGTTCGTCATCGCCAGCGGCATCACCCTGCTGCAGGTCGCGGCCAATCCCTACGTGGCGGTAATCGGGCCGCCGGAGACCGCGTCCTCGCGGCTCAACCTGGTGCAGGCGTTCAACTCGTTCGGCACCACGCTGGCGCCGCTGTTCGGCGGCTACCTGATCCTCGGCCGCACGGCCTCGGGCACGGCCAGCGCCGACACCGTGCTGACGCCCGCCGAACGCCTCGCCGACGCGCAGTCGGTGCAGCTGCCCTACCTGATCGTGGCCGCGGCATTGGTGGTGCTGGCGATCGTGATCGCGCGCTTCCGCCTGCCCGCGCTCGGCCAGGCCACGCAGCGCGCCTCGCGCGAGGAGCGCAGGCGGCACTCGCTGTGGTCGCACCGCAACCTCGTGCTCGGCATCCCGGCGATCTTCATCTACCTGATCGCCGAGATCGGCGTGTCGAACCTGTTCATCAACTTCGTGTCGCAGCCCGACATCGGCGACCTGACGCACGAACAGGCCTCGCGTTACCTGTTCCTGCTGTGGGGCGGGATGATGGTCGGGCGCTTCGCCGGCAGCTACCTGATGCGCAGCATCGCGCCGGAGAAGGTGCTGGCGCTGTTCTCGATCGCCGCCTTCGTGGTGATGCTGGTGACGGTGTTCGCCTCGGGCCGGCTGGCGATGTGGGCGCTGGTGTCGGTGGGACTGTTCCACTCGATCATGTTCCCGACCATCTTCACCCTCGGCATCCGCGGCCTCGGCCCGCTGACCGAGGAAGGGTCGGGCCTGCTGGTGATGGCGATCGCCGGCGGTGCGCTGGGGTGGTGCAGGGCTGGCTCGCGGACCGCTACGGCCTGCAGCTGTCGTTCCTGCTGACCGCGGCCTGCGAGCTGTACGTGCTGTTATACGCGCTGTGGGGCGCGAAGCCCGCGCCGGCCGCGGCGCAAGGCGTGGTCGAGGACGGCTGAGCCGGGCCGGGGTTGGTGCCGCTTGTCCGAATCGAACGGACGACCTACCGCTTACAAGGCGGTTGCTCTACCAGCTGAGCTAAAGCGGCGCTGTGGTCGCTGCGACCGGCGCGGGGCCGGGCGGGAACGCATTCTAGCCCAACGCCTTCAGCGGGCCGCCGTGGCCAGCGTGGCGCAGTCGATCCGCTCGGCCTGTGCGGCGCCGGACGCGCGCCGCAGCACGGCGAGGTCGGCATGTTCGCCGACGGCGACGTCGATCCAGTAGCGCGCATCGCCGGCGTCGCCGATCGGCTCGGCGACGGCCTCGAAGCCGGCGGCGCGCAGCGCGGCGCGGTGGCGCTGCGCGGCGGCCTCGTTGCCGAAGCGGCCGAGCGCGATGTCCACCGTGCCGTTCTCCGCGGCAGGCATGAGGTAGTGGTCGCGGAAACCGGCTTCGACCAGGCGCGCCGCCATGGCGCCGGCGGCGGCGCGGTCGGCCAGCGCCGGCAGGTGCACGCTCCACCCGCGCGGCGCGCTGCGCGATTCGCGCGTCGACAGGCGCAGCGCGACAGGCTGCAGTTGCGCGCGTGCGCGCTCGGCGGCGGCTGCATCGGCGAACGGGCCGAAGGCATGGCAGGTACTGGCAACGGCCGGCGCTGCCTGCGCGGCGGGCGCATCTTCGAGGGGCGGTGCGACGGGTTCCGCGACGCTCGACGCCGGGTCCTGCGTGGTTGCGGCGGCGGGCGGCGAAGATGCGGCGGGATCGGCGGGACGCGCCGATTCGTCGAGCAGCCGCAGCGGCTCCGCGCCGGGCGGCAGCGCAACCTCGGCGGCCGGCGGCGGCGCCTCGCGCGTGATCCACCACAGCGCGACGCCGAGGTTGAGGATCAGCAGCAGGACGATCAGGGCACGGGCGAGCATCGGCTGATTCTAGAGCGTGTCGCGCACATTGCAGCCGATCTCCCGTAGGAGCGCCTTCAGGCGCGATGCTTTTCGTTCCGAATCCGGAATCCTGGAGGAAAAGCATCGCGCCTGAAGGCGCTCCTACAGAAAACGGGCCGGATCAGTGGCCAGCCAATGCCTCGACCTGCGCCCAGCACGCGAGTCCGTGCAGCACCAGCGCGGGATCGTGCTCGGCATCGGGCAGCTGCGGCAGCAGGGTCCCGGCGCCTCCGCCGTGCAGCAGCAGCGAAACCGGGCCTTCGCACAGCCGCCGCGCCGCCTCGCGACTGCGTTCGACCAGCGCCAGCGCCGCGCCGAGGCAGCCCGACGCCAGCGCGTCGTCGGTGTCGCCGGCGAACTCGCGATAGCGGCCGCCCTGCGCCGGCAGCTGCGCCGCGCGCGCCTGCAGGGCCTCGCGCATCAGCGTCGGCGACGGCGCGATGCGGCCGCCGTGGTGGTGGCCATCGGCGTCGAGCAGGTCGATGGTCAGCGCGGTGCCGACGCCCACCACCAGCCAGGCGCCGCCGCGCGCACGGGCGGCGAGCAGCGACAGGAAGCGGTCCACGCCCAGCCGCGCCGGTTCCTCATAGGCGATGCGCACGCCCTGCCAGGCGTGCTGCGTAACGGCGACGCTGATGCGGCCACTGCGCGCGGCCAGCGCGTCGAGCAACTGCACGCGCAGCGCCGGCGAGGCGACGCTGGCCACGTGCGCCGCCTCGATCCGCGCCGGCAGCCGCGCCTGCCAGCCATCGGCGAACGCGCCACCGTCGTGTTCGATCGCGAGCACCTCGCCGATGCTGCCGTCGGCATGCAGCGGCGCGCACTTGAGCCGCGAGTTGCCCAGGTCGAACAGCCACTGGCTCATGCCGCCGCTCCTTCGCGCCGCAGGCTGACTTCGCCCGAATGGAATTCGCGCTCGCCCTGCGCCAGCCGCACGCGCAACGCACCGTCGGCGGCGAGGCCCAGGGCGATCCCCGCGTGCTCGCCATCGCCGGCGTGCACCCGCACCGCCTCGCCGGCGAGCACGTCGTGCACGGCGTAGCGCGGCAGGAACGGCGCCAGCCCCTCGCGATCGAACCGCGCCAGCGCCGGCAGCAGCTGCGCCAGCAGCGCCGCCGCCAGCAGGTTGCGCCTGGGCGGCTCGGCGCACAGCGCGGACAGGTCGATCCAGGGCTGGTCGATCGTCGCCCCCGCCTGCGCGGGCATGCGCAGGTTGAGGCCGATCCCGACCACCGCTCGCGCCGGGCCGGCGTGTTCGCCGCCGCCTTCTACGAGCAGGCCGCCGAGCTTGCGCAGCCGCGCGCCGTCGGCGACGACCACGTCGTTGGGCCACTTCAGCCGCGCCGCGGCGACGCCCAGCGCATGCAGCGCCTCGACCGTCGCGATGCCGGCGACGAGGCTCAACCCGCCCAGGCGCGCCAGTCCGGCATCGAAGCGGCGCGCCACCGACAGGTAGAGGTTGGCGGCCAGCGGCGACGCCCAGCTGCGCCCGCGGCGGCCGCGCCCCCCGGTCTGCCGCTCGGCCAACAGCACCTGCGCACCCGCCGCGGCAGGGCCGCGGCGCAGCAGTTCGGAACTGGTGGAATCGAGCGACCATGCGACTTCGAGTTCGGCGATGTCGCGGCGCAGGGACTCCGGCAGGGCCCGGAGGATCGTGTCGGCGTCGAGCAGGTCCACCGGTGCGGCCAGCGCGTAGCCGCGCCCGGCGCGGGCGTCGATCGGCACCCCGGCCTCGCGCAGGGCCTCGATCCGCTTCCACACCGCCGCACGGGTCAGCCCGGCCTCGCGCGCCAGCACGTCGCCGGACACCGGGCCCGCGATCAGGCGCTGCAGCAGCGCGCGGTCGAGGGGCGTGGTCACGGGGCGTCCGGGCGGGTCATGCCCCGATTATCGGGGATCGTCGCCGGCCGCCGCACGGTCGTCGCGGGAGGCGACGCCGGAACCCGCGCCATCGCGCCGGGTCGCCGCCCGCCGCAACGGTTCGTCGCGCGCCCGGCACGGGCGGCCGCATGGCCGCTGCAACCGTCTGCGCCCCGCCCGCATCCAAGGTATAGTGAACTGTTGCCGCCGCAACAGCTGCCAAAGGATGGTTGCCATGGCTCCCCGACTTCTGCTCTGCCTGCTGTTGGCCTGCGCCGCGCTCCCCGTGGTGGCGCGCCAGCCCGCGATGATGGATGCCAATGGCGGCAGCGCAGGCTGCCCCGTGACCGCGGAAGCCGAAGCCGAGGCCGAGGCAACGCCCGTACGCCCCGGCGACAAGCGCGCCACGGCGCCGAACCGGACCCGTCCGGCCGCGACGCGTCGCAGCGGCGATTCCGAGACCTCGGCCCGCCCGCCGCGCTGGCACAGCTTCCTGCCGGGCATGATCCGCTGAGGTTTCCGGTGCTGTGCCCGGAGGCCTGATCCGGCGGCTGTTCGGCCGCGCCCCCGACCCGATCGACGACGACACCTGGCGACGCGTGCTTGCGCGCGTGCGCTGGATCGCCGCGCTCGACGAGGCGCGTGCGCAGCGGCTGCGCACGCTGGCCACGGCCTTCCTGCACCACAAGACCGTCACCACGATCGCCCCGCTCGAACTCGACCCCGCGCAGCGCACGATCCTGGCCGCGCTGTGCTGCCTGCCGCTGCTCGAGTTCGGCGAGGAAGGCCTGCACGGCTGGTCGCAGCTGATCGTCTATCCCGACGCGTTCCGGGTGAACCGCAGCCACGTCGATGCCGCCGGCGTACTGCACGAATGGGACGACGAGCTGATCGGCGAGGCCTGGGACAGCGGCCCGCTGATCCTGTCCTGGGCCGACGTCGAGGCCGACCTCGACGATCCCCACGCCGGTTTCTGCGTGGCCGTGCACGAAATGGCGCACAAGCTCGACGCGCTCGACGGCGTGCTCGACGGCACTCCGCCGCTGCCGCGCGACTGGCAGCGCGACTGGGCGCGCGATTTCCAGCGCGACTACGATGCCTTCGTCGCCGAGGTCGACGCCGGCCACGACGTCGCGATCGATTCCTATGCGGCCGAGGCGCCCGAGGAGTTCTTCGCAGTCTGCAGCGAATACCACTTCAGCGATCCGGCGACGCTGCGCGAGGCGTTCCCGCACGTTGCGGCGCATTTCGAGCGCTTCTACGGCCCGTCGCCGTCCTCCCACAGATATGCATAGGGCGGGTTTCAACCCGCCACGCGATACGCGGTACGAGATCCCGGGTGGCGAGTTGAAACCCGCCCTATAACCCCGGCGGCAGCCTGACCTCGAAGCGCGCGCCGCCGAGTTCGGCGGATCTGCCGACCCGCAGTTCGCCACGATAGCTGCGGACGATGTCCTGCACGATCGACAGCCCGATGCCGTGGCCCTGCACGCGCTCGTCGCCGCGCACGCCGCGCTGGAGCACCAGCGGGATGCGGTCCTCTGGAATGCCCGGGCCGTCGTCGTCCACCGCCAGCAGCAGGCCCGGGCGCCGGTTCGGCGCGGTCTCGCCCGGTTTCACCGTCAGCAGCACGCGCGAGCGCGCCCACTTGAAGGCGTTCTCGATCAGGTTGCCGAGCAGCTCCTGCAGGTCGCCCGGTTCACCGTGGAAACGCGCGGCCGGATCGATGTCGAACTCGCAGATCGCGCCCTTGCCGGCGTAGATCTTCTCCAGTCCCTGCACCAGCGTCTCGGCGTAGGGCTCGATCTCGATCGGCGCCGCGAACAGCTTGTGCCCGGTCGATGCGGCGCGGCCGAGCTGGTAGTTGACCAGGTCGGTCATGCGCTGCACCTGCGTCGCGACGTCCCCGCGCAGCTCGCGCTCCCCCACCTCGGAATCCAGCCGCGCGCGCAGCACCGCCAGCGGCGTCTTCAGGCTGTGCGCGAGGTCCGACATGGTATTGCGCTGCTGCTCGAGGTTCTCGCGCTCGCTCTCGATCAGCGCGTTGATGCTGTCGGTCAGCGGCTCGAGTTCGCGCGGATGGCGCTCGCCCATGCGGTGCGCCTGGCCGCGCTGCACGCGCGCGAGTTCCTCGACCACCTTGCGCAGCGGCCACAGGCTCCAGCGCACCACCAGCATCTGCAGCAGCAGCAGGATCACGCCGGCGATGCCGAGGTAGCCCCACAGCGCGGCGCGGAACACGCGCACCTGGCGCGGCACGGTGCCGGCGTCCTCCATCACGTAGATCGTGTACGGGAATTCCGCGTCCGGCGACGCGTCCTGCGGCGACCAGACCATGCCCAGGCCATGGCGGTACACCTGCCCGGGCGTGCCGTCGCTGCGGGTCATCGGCAGCGGTCCCTCGAACGTCTCCTCGCCGCCGGCGAGCATCGTCGCCTCGGGCAGCTGCGGGCCCGAGGCCGAGCGCGAGGTCCAGGTGCCGTTGGGCAGCACGATCTCGGCGTACAGGCCGCTGCCCGGGCGGTCGAAGCGGTCGTCGGGGCCGTTGTCCGGCGAATACAGTTCGCCGTTGCGCAGGAACTCCACGTCGCCGGCGTAGGCGAACACGTAGTTGCGCAGGCGGTCGCGCTGGCCTTCGCTGGCGACGTCGAGGAAGGCGCGGTCGAGCGCGAAGCCGGCCAGCGCCAGGAAGGCGACCAGGCCCAGGCTCGCCGCCATCAGCTGGCGCGCCTGCAGCGAACGCGGGCGCCACGGCAGTTCGCGTGTGGGCTTGCCGGTGCTCATCGGGTCGGTGGGCGGGTCATGCGGCGGTCATGCGCAAGACGCGGAAGCCGCGCCTGCGCGCCACGATAGCCGATCGGGCGGACACACCCGTCGCCGACCCGTGCCCCGGGCGCGGAGCGACCGCGCCGGATCTCAGCCTTCCCCGTTGCGCGGGATCGCGAAGCGGTAGCCGCGGCCGCGCACGGTCTCGATCGGCTTGAGCGTGCCTTCCGGATCGAGCTTCTTGCGCAGGCGGCCGATGAAGACTTCCAGCACGTTCGAATCGCGGTCGAAGTCCTGCTGGTAGATGTGCTCGGTGAGGTCGGCCTTCGAGACCAGTTCGCCGGCGTGCATCATCAGGTACTCGAGCACCTTGTACTCGTAGCTGGTCAGGTCGACGTTCTGGCCGTTGACGGTCACCGTCTGCGCGGCCAGGTCGAGCACCACCGCGCCGCACTCCAGCGTCGGCTTGCTCCAGCCGGCGGCGCGGCGCACCAGCGCGTTGATCCGCGCCAGCAGTTCCTCGACGTGGAAGGGCTTGACCAGGTAGTCGTCGGCGCCCTGCTTGAGGCCGTCGACCTTGTCCTGCCAGCTCGAACGCGCGGTCAGGATCAGCACCGGGAACTGCTTGCCCTCGTCGCGCAGCGCCTTGACCAGCTCCATGCCGGACATCTTCGGCAGGCCGAGGTCGATGATGCCGACGTCGAACGGCACCTCGCGGCCCATGTACAGGCCTTCCTCGCCGTCCTGGGCCGCGTCCACGGCAAAGCCTTCGCGCTTCAGGCGCGCGGCCAGGGTTTCACGCAGGGGAGCTTCGTCTTCGACGAGCAGGATGCGCATGGATCGACTCCGTTCAATGCAGGGGATGCGGCCAGTGTGGCCGGACTTTCCTGAACAGAATGCCGATTCAGTCGTGGTCGTCGCGTGTAGGCGGGCGGCGCGGCGGCTCGGGGCGCTGGCGCTGCGGATCGTCGACGTAGATGCGGACGCGGCCGCGGTCGTCCATGGCCTTGATCCGGTTGACGTCGCGGCCGTCGGACTGCATGCGCTCGGCGCTGAGGACCCGGCTGCCGCGGTTGGTGCGCTCGAAACGGCGCACCGAGTCCGACAGCGCGTCGCGGCCGCGGGGACGCGAGGGATCGGCCTGCTCGCCTTGCTGCTGCGGCGCCCGGCTGCCGCGGGCGCCCTCGTCGCCGCGGCGCTCGCGCGGCGGCGGATCCTGCGCCCACGCCGACGCCACCCCGGCCAGCGCAAGCGCGGCGGCGAGGACGATCTTCGGCAGGTGGAGCGGCACGGCGGTCATCTCGGATCGGAATCTACGGCACATTGCCCCTGTGCGGGGGCCGGACCGGCATTCTTGGAACCCGGCGGTGAATCCCCCCTTAACTTTTCCTTCACCAGTGCCGCGCGATTCATCGGCCTGAAGCGGATCAGAACACTTCCGCCACGCAGCAGCGCAGGGAGCCGCCCGCGGCCTCGATCGCCGACAACTCCACCGTCTCGACCGCGAAGCCCGCCTCGGCCAGCGCCTGCCGGCTGTCCGGGCGCAGCGCGCGGCCGGCGGTGGCGCTCATCGTCACCGCGCCGCCGGCGAGGCTGATCGCATTGCCGGCGAAGGCCAGGCGCTCCGCCGTCGACAGCCGCGCGGCGTGCGGGTACAGGCCGGCGATGGCCTCGGCCGCGCGGGCGTCGGCGAAACCGTCCGCGCAGACCATCGCCGCGCGTCCGGCCAGCACCGCCAGTACCACGTTGGTGTGGTACTCGCCCGGCGCCAGATCGAACAGCAGCGTCGCGCGCAGGCCGAATGCCGCATGCATCAGCGCCGCGCCTTCGGCGTCGCAGCGCTCGGACAGGCCGCAGAAGCCGAGACCGCGGGCGCGGTCGATGACCAGCGCGCCGGTCAGCTCGCAGGGATGCGGCTGCACCGAGAGGTCGACTTCTTCATAGCCGAGCGCGTCGCGGAACCAGCCGCGGATATCTTCGCGCGCGGCCTCCCGCTGGCGCACGGCGTGGCGCATGCGGCCCACGACCAGGCGCCCCGGCGCGGTCGCGAACACGTTGTTCGGGAACAGCGCGTCCGGCGTGTCCTCGCGCCCGGCGAAACAGACGGTCGGCAACTGCCGCGACAGCGCAACGTGCAGCGCGCGGTGCTCGCGCAGCGCCCGGTCGGCATCGAACGCATCGGCGCCGGCCATGTAGCGGTTGTCGCGCGCGGACTGCTCGGCGCGCGCGAACCCGTCCGGCGACACCAGGAACGCCGCTTTCGCGGTCGCCGGCCCGAAATCGGGCGCGCAGTCGCGCGCGAAGGCGACGAAGGCGTCGATGTCGCGCGTGATCACGCCGCGGCTTCCATCGCCGCGCCGGCAGGCGCACCGGTTGCCGCGATCGCACGCTCGACCAGCGACCAGTCCGCGCCCGGCCGGTGCGCGCCCTCGCTGAGCACCTGGCGGAAGACGCGTCCGCCCGGCTGGCCGAGGTACAGCCCCAGCAGGTGGCGGGTGACGTGCTTGAGCGCGACGCCGCGCCCCAGCTGCGCCTCGACGTGCGGGCGCATCGCGCGCAGCAGTTCGTGGCGCGGCCGCACCTCGCCGCCGAACATCGCCGCATCGAGCCGGTGCAGCAGGTAAGGATCGTGGTACGCGGCGCGGCCGAGCATCGCGCCATCGGCATGGTCGAGGTGCACGAGCGCCTCGTCGAGCGTGGCGATGCCGCCATTGACGATCACCTGCAGCGCGGGCCGCTCGAGCTTGAGGCGGTAGGCCCAGTCGTAGCGCAGCGGCGGCACCTCGCGGTTCTCCTTCGGCGACAGGCCCTTGAGCCAGGCGTTGCGCGCGTGCACGACGAACATGCGGCAGCCGGCGGCCGCCACGACATCGACGAAGGCGAGGAAGCGGTCCCAGTCGTGGTCGTCGTCGACGCCCAGCCGGCACTTCACCGTCACCGGCACGCTGTCCACCGCCGCGATCATCGCCGCCACGCTGTCGGCGACCAGCGCCGGCTCGCGCATCAGGCAGGCGCCGAAGCGGCCGGCCTGCACGCGGTCGGAGGGGCAGCCGCAGTTGAGGTTGATCTCGTCGAAGCCGTGCTCCTCGCCGATCCGCGCCGCCTGCGCCAGCAGCGCCGGTTCGCTGCCGCCCAGCTGCAGCGCGACCGGATGCTCGACCGGATCCATCGCCAGCAGCCGCGTGCGATCCCCATGGATCACCGCGTTCGCATGCACCATCTCCGAATACAGGCGCGCATGCGGCGCCAGCAGCCGGTGGAAGACGCGGCAGTGGGTGTCCGTCCAGTCCATCATGGGCGCGACTGCAATCATTTTTCCATTGTAATTCAATTGCTTATCCAATGAAATTATGTGCATGAGCCGGGTGCTTGCACTCCCGCACGCGCCGGATTCGCTCCGGTTTGCCCGTCTACGGCGGTCCAGTGCGCACATAGCGCACACGGAAGTAAGTATCCCCCGGCAAAGCCGGGGGCTTTAACGATCGCTGGCCCCTCAAAGGGGCCTTTCCGCGATCGCAAGAGCAAAGGCCTTCGTCATCCCCGCGAAGCGCTTCACAACAGCCGAAGGCTGGTCAAGCGGGAAGCGCTTTTCAACAGCACGAGGCGCTGGTCATCCAGCGTCTTTGCGTAAAGCCAAATGGATCCCCGCTTTCGCGGGGATGACGAACCAGTGTTGATCCGGTTGATCCGGCTGATCCGGCAGATTCTTGCTCCCCAACAACCGCGGTAAAGGTCAAACCATGGTGGGTCCCCCGGCAAAGCCGGGGTTTCCCACAGGACCAATGACGACGATCGCCCGGCTGTGCTCGGGCCACCGCCGGTTATCGGCGAGACATTTCTTCGCCAAGAGGATGCGGGCTATTGCGACCGAACGTCGGATCGACCCGGGCTCGTCACGCTGGGCGCCGACTGATGCCACAAGCGGCGCCCATGCGATACGGAAACGATGCGCGGGCAGTTCACGACGCATCCCGGTTCTTCCGCCCCACGCAGGCGACCCATGGGGAACGACCGCAGGCGACCGCTGGCCCCACTGGGTTCAGCCAGCACCGGCGACCCGTCGTTCCTGCTTGTAGGCGCGCACCTTCTCGCCGGCGATGGTCTCGCGCGAGCCCACGATCATTTCCGTCATCCACGCCATCAACACGTCGGTATACCGGCGCTGGGCGACCTTGTCGCTGAAGCCGTGGTCGGCGCCACGGATCAGCCGCTGCGTCATCGAGCGTGCGTTGCGCAATGCGCCGGCGTAGTTCTCGATCACCTGGTGCGGGATGATCAGGTCATGTTCGGCCTCGACCAGCAGCGCGTCTCCCGAGAACCGCTCGCAGGCGCGTAGCGCGCGGTTGTCCTGCGGTGCGACCGCGCGGTTTCGATACAGGACCAGTTCGGGATCGTCGTGCAGCCGTCGCTTGGGCGCTTCCCAGTCGCGATCCAGGTAGAGCGCCGGCGTACGCAGGGCGAGCCAGCGTACGGGGCGCAATTCCGACAGGATCGCGGCGAGGTAGCCGCCGTAGCTGACGCCCACGATCGCGATCGCCTCGGCGTCCACGTGCGGCCGGCTGGCGAGCCAGTCGTAGGCGGCGCACAGGTCCTGCAGGTTCTGCGGACGCGTGATCGTGTCCTTGCGCACGGCATTGGCACGATGCCCGCGAAGATCGAAGGTCAGGCATGCGCAGCCGAGCGCGGCTACTTCGCGTGCACGGCTGAGGTCCTGACCCTGGCTGCCGCCCCACCCGTGCACGAACAACACGCCGGGCAATTCCCGCTGCGGGGCAAGGGCCGTCGCGTCGAGCGCATCGCCCTTCTCGACCTCGATGCGCAGTCGGTCGAGCTCAATGTCCATGGCGAACGATTCTCGCATACTTGCGCGGCGACTCCGCGTCGCCCGGCCAGTACACGATCGCATCCGCCGGCGGCGATTCGTCCGCGTACGATTCCACGGTCTCGGCCACCACCCATGGCAAGCCCGGATGTGCCTGGAAGCATTCCAGCGCCAGCACTTCGGCCATGCTTGCTCCACCGAAGCGCCAGGACTGCTCCAGGACGCCGACATGGCGCTGTCCGCGCGAATCCACGCCCGCAATGACGTCGTAATTGCATCGGGACGCCACCACCGCGTAGCTCTCCCTGACCGCACGGTCGAACCGCATCGCCGCGCTGGCCGCAGCGGCGATGTCCCCTTCCGGGAGCACGCGAAGCAACCCGCCGATACTTCCGGGATAGATGGTCAACACCGAGCCGCCGTAGACGGTCGCACCCCCAGGATCGACGACGCTGCGCTGCTCGCCGTGGTAGGCGATCTCGCACCCACGCAGGTTGCTGCTGCCGACGCTGTAGGTAACTGCATGCACCAGGTGGCGCTCGACGACCATGCCGTCTTCCATCGAGCCGGCGAAAGAATCCAGCCAGTCGCACAGCTGCCGCTCGCTGTGGATCACCGTTTGCCCGTGTCCGCCGCGCGCATAGGGGGACTTGCACCGGATAGCTCCGTTGCGCAACAGGTCGCGGCCGGCCGCCCCGGCATCCTCACGGGAAAACACGGCATAGCCCGGCAGCGTCCAGTTCCCGATCCCGGGAACGGCACGCCATCCTGCCGGAGCCCCCCGACCCTGCCAGAGCGGATGGCTGACCAGCTTGGTTGCGACGAACGGAAAGGGCACCACGCCGCCCCACAGCTGCAGTTCGTCCGCGATGCCCAGCGCCGCGGCCTCCTCGCAAGACAGCGTGGACATGGGCAACCAGAAGCATCCTTCCCCGGACGACGAGCGATTGCCGCACCTCAGCCCGAGCAGCGCCGCCACCCGTCGGGCCGCGAACCCCAGCGTCGCGACCTCGTGTGGCGCGCGTTCGCCTTCGCCTTCGAATACGTCCACCGTTTCCGGCCGGATCCCGTGGCCGGGCATTTGCGCTCCGACGGTATCCTCCAGCAAAAGAGCCATCCTCGTCGACCTCCGCCGCATCCCGGGAAACCACGGCCGCCTGCCTCTGCGCAACCGGCCGAACCGGATTCGCGTCGGCCATCGCCCGATCGTCGCGGCGGGGAGATTCATTTGGCATGAGGATCCGGAAGCACGTCCTCGACGCGGGACTAACAATCGTCGCCGGACACAGCTTCGGTGTTGCGCTCGCCACAAGGCGACCGCTTGCGGGATCGGGCAACCAGGTTCCCGGAAAGCAATGTTTCCCTCAGAGGGGAACAGAGGCCGCGCATGCGGATCCTCATCCCTCCGATGTCATGGGACGGGTGGCCCCGGCCTTCCGCTTCCATTCTTGACCAGGGACCACGCGGGTAGCCCGTGAAGGACAAGGATATGGTCGACCGCATGTTCGAAACGACTCAGGCGCTCCGGAGCCATCGACTGCTCCATGGCCTGGATGCCCGCTTCCAGTCGGTGCCAGAACTGCTGGTCGTCCGGAACCACACAGCAGATGTGGAGCAGGTCCCTGAAAGCCGCAATTGCGTCGGGGTCCTCTTCCTGTTCGGAGGCGGACGAATGCGTCTCTCCGCTTCCTTCCTGCCATTCTTCGCTATCGATTGTCGTGCCCATCCGTGCGTTTCCAGTTCGCGGCCGGCACGCCTCGCCGTGCGGCGGGCGACACTCTGGCGCCTGGGACGTCAAGAGAATGCGACGGTCCGGGACACAGGAGTCGTGCTCGCGACAGAAGCAGGGTTGCGCGGCATCGATTAACGGAATGAGGGTGTCTCGTTCAACCGCTGAATCCCGTGGCCCTGGATTCAGCCGCCAGTCGCTGCCCCTTCGTCGTCCTCGTAAGGCATCAGATGGCTGACGACCCCGGATACTCCGGCGACCGCCCGCACGTGATCCACCAGGATGTCGATCTCCGGTCGCTGCACGCGCCCCTGCAGCACCACGCGGCCGTCACTTACCGCCACCTCGACCATCGCCGGCCGCGCTACCACGTGGCCGAGTTCCGCGCGTACCCGCGCCTGCAGGCGCTCATCGTCCACCGGCGCGTTCGACAGGCTCCGGCGGGCCTGCGCGAGCGTGCCCTTGGCGCGATCGGCCACCCACCGAGTCTTCGCCTTCGCGAGGCCTTCGGTCTTGCGGCACGCGGCGACCCCCCGGTCGCGGGCCAGCGCACGGCGGCGCCTGCCGGAAGCAGGGTCGAACAGATACATCGTGGCCGCGCCGGCAGCGAATCCCGCGATGAGCCTCAGTACAGCATTCATGATGTCCTCCTTTCGTCGTGACTCGATGGCTTTCGATTCGCGCAAAGCTATGGTCCAGGCCGCGGTCGCCGGCCGCTGGTCCTGGCGAACAGGACGCGAGCGCCGTGGGAACGACGCGGGTTCACCCGGCGGTGCGCTTGCGCGTGCGCGCGGCCTTCTTCGCCGCCTCCTTGCGGCCTTGCGCGCCCTTGGTCTTCGCAGCCTTCTTCGCCGCCTGCGAGCGGCTGCTCGCGCTGCGCTTGGCCGCAGCCTGCTTCGACAGCGCCTTCTTGCCTGCCACCTTCTTCCGGGTCGTGCCCTTGCTGGCGGTCTTCAGCGCCTTCTTCGCACCGCGGGAGCGCGCTGCAGACGGTTTCCCGCCGGAGTCCGCCTTCGCGATGTCCCCGGCGGCCTTCTTCTTCGTGGCACTGGAAGCGGTCTTGCCAGGCTTGGCCTTCACTCCGGCACGGCGTGCCTTCGACAGGCCGATCGCGATCGCCTGCTTGGTCGACTTCGCGCCGTGCTTGCCCTTGCGGACGTGCCGGATCTCCTCGTGCACGTATTCGCCGGCCTGCGTGCTCGCCGACTTTCCTTCGCGTTTGGCCTTCTTCGCACGCTGTTTCGTCTTCTCTTCCGGCATGACAAGTTCCCTTCGGTCAGCGGCGCGATATCGGCGCGGCGGTCAAGGATGCGCGCAACCGTGCGCCTTGCGGAGGCTATCGCCCCCGCCGTGCGGCTTGAAGCGCCGGGCGCACCGCAGGCGACACGGCACTCCGTGCCCGCCATGCGTCGCCACACGAGCCATCAGCATGACCATCGACGCAGGTGGCGCCGCAAGCCCCTGTGGCGGACGACGCGCACAATCATGAACTTCACCGCGGACGTGCAAGCCTGATTTCCAGCCCGCGCACCCGGCCGCATGCTGGTGTCAGGTCGTGTCAGGTCAATGCGGCTTGGCAACGCCTTCGAGAAGGTTCTGCGAAGTGCGCGCGTCGCCGCTTTGCGCAAAGTTGGCGAGCGACACCATGCCGACCAGCCGCTTGTCGCCGTCGACGACCGGCAGCCGCCGCACTTCCAGATCGGCCATGTTCCGGGCGACATGGTCGATGTCCTCGTCCTCGAAACAGTACTTCACGTCCGTCGACATCACCTGGCGCACCGTCACCTCGGGGCCAAGCCCATTGGCGATCGCGCGCACGACGATGTCGCGATCGGTGATGAACCCGATCAGTCGATCTCCTTCGCCGACCGGGAGGCTGCCCACGTCCTTATCCATCATCAATATCGCCGCGTTTTGCAGCGAGTCGCCGGGAGCGACGACGCAGACGTCGTCGCTCATCATTTGGCTGACCTTCATCGGTGTTCCTCCCGTGTCGCGCCGTGTCGCGGCGTGCGGGCCGCTTACGGCGTGCCGGCCGCGCGCACGGCGATCCCGCTGCCGTCGACGCGCTTGACGCCCTCGATGCCGCGCGCCACCCCAACCGCGCGGTCCGCTTCGGCCTGGCTGTCGACGCTACCACTGAGGCTGACTACGCCGTTGACGGTTTCGACGTTCAACGCGAGCCCGGATACGTCCTCGGTGGCGAGCAGGTCCGCCTTGACCTTGGTGGTGATCCATGTGTCGTCCATCGGCTGCGCCGACTCGCGCTCGGTGATCTTGTCGCGCCCGTCTTCCTGGGCCTTGGGGTCGTTGGCCATGGCGGTGCCGATGGCGCCGGCCAGCAACGCAACGGCGAGCGTACGAAACATAGTCTTTGCTTGCAGAGGCTTCATTGGAGGTTCTCCTGATCGTCTGGCGGCATGCACGCGCTGCGCACGCCATCGTGGTCGCACGGTAATCCCGTCCCGGTTAATGCAATGCGCAGCCCGCGTGAGGGAGGCGTGCGCGAATGCGACGCAGCGTACGCGCACGTTCACGAAGCGGTCATGGCGAAGCCGGCGACCGGGGTTTTCGTCGCGTGTACTCTGGCGGCGCCTCGCGCTGGGTCCCGCCCTCGTGCCTGGGCATGCGCTCCTTGCCGGTGGGCGACCATGCATTGCGGTCGCCGCTGCCGTGCGGATAGGTCCGCGGCTGGCGGTCGCGCTCAAGACGGTTCGCCATGGCATCACCTGCTGGATCGGAACAAGGAGCGCCTACCGTCGCACGGGTGGCGTGTGTCCGACGTCATCGCTGCGGCGGCTTCATCGATGGCGTCGCACGACGCAGCCGTATCGCGCCCATGAACCAGGCCCGGCATGTACGGATTGCCAGGGCGTCGCTTCATGGCCGCGACGGGGAGCGGCGAAGCGGCGAGCCGGAGGATGGCGCTCATGGAGCATGCGACTGGCGGCGAACGCGCCGCCGCCGGCGGTGGCTCCCACGCGTCGACGCGTCTTGTCTTTCCGCAGACATTCGTACTGGGTGAACGCAATCACCGACAACCTTCATTGGGGGTTTCCAACGGATGCGTAGAGTCGTGCTCCCCACCCCACAGGAAAAACGCTCATGGCCGTCAAGTCCATCGAAGAACTGTTCGTCCACGAACTGTCCGACATCTACAGTGCGGAGAAGCAGCTGACCCGGGCGCTGCCCCGCCTGGCCAAGGCTGCCGAATCCGAAGCGCTGTCGACCGCTTTCGAGTCCCACCTGGACGAGACCCATGGCCAGATCGAGCGCATCGACCAGGTCGTCGAGTTGCTCGGCATCAAGCTCAAGCGCATCAAGTGCGCGGCCATGGAGGGTCTGATCGAGGAAGGCAAGGACGTCATCGACCAGGTCGAGGCCGGCCCCCTGCGCGACGCCGCATTGATCGGAGGCGCGCAGAAGGTCGAGCACTACGAGATCGCCGCCTACGGCACGCTCAGCGCGCTTGCCAGGCAGATCGGCTACAGCGACGCCATCCCGCTCCTGCAGGCCACTCTGGACGAGGAGAAGGCGACCGACCAGAAGCTCACCGTGTTGGCCGAAGGCGGCGGCAACCAGCGCGCGGCGGCGCAGGCTGCCTGAGCCAGCCGATCGGGCGAGACGCGCCAGGCGCAAGTCGCTTGGCGCACGAATCAGCGGTACTTCGGATCAGCGGTGCTTCGGCTCGGCGGCGCATCGGCATACAGGAATTTCCCGGCCCGGCTGCAGGGTATTTCGCCCTGGTTTCACCCGACGCGTGAACGCTTTCGGAGCCGCGATGCCAGCCGGGAACGGTGTCGTGCGCGCCCGGAGGGGCGTTCAAGTGCGGCGAATGGAGAACTCCGCCCGGCTGGACGGCACTCGCACGGTCTGGACCCATCCTGTCGCTCCATTGCCTGCGCGGCATCGACACCACGTCCTGCCACGCGGCTCGGCAATCACTTCTCACCCACGCGACACCGGAAGAGGCGACACCTCGTCCCATGTCCTGTCGCCATGCAGTTCCACGGCCAGTTCGGCAAATATGCGCGATACAGCCATTCCCTCTCGAACAAGCGGCAAATGAACCACCCCGCCCCAAGGGACGGGGTATCGCTTCCCGTGTAGGAGCGCCTTCAGGCGCGATGCCTTTCGTCCCGTCGCCGGCCAACATCAAGAGCATCGCGCCTGAAGGCGCTCCCACGACGGCATCGTCGCGCCGCAAGCGGCGGGGAATGCACCATGAGGGATTCAACACCCATTGGCGTTCGACTCCGGGCGGTTGAAGCTTGATGGAGTGGATGCCCGCCGTTGGGCGCATCTACCAGGCAGGCGCGGAAGAAGCGCCGGCGAAGTGCGCCAGCAGCCCGCACAGGCTTCTCAGGTCCTGTGCATTGTGCTGCCCGACCCGCCTGAGCTTCTCGGCGCTGCCGCCCCGCAGGTACTGCAGCCAGGCTCCGGGCGCCTCGCTTCCGGGCAGGTCGTCTTCACGGACGACGCCCAGCAGCTGCCGCTCCACGGTGGCCAGGCGGCAGTTCTCCCACATGCCGCGATGCCTGCGCCTGACCGGATGGAGCAGGTCGATGTGGAGGCGCTCGCGCAGCGGATCCTTGATGCGTGCCAGCGTATAGCGCGTGGACAGGAGCGGCCGGTCGTAGGACTTGCCGTTGTAGCTCAGGATCGCCGTATCGCTTTCGAGCCACTGCGCGAACTCGGCGAGCATCGCGCCTTCCGCGGAAAGCGTGGTCATCAGCAGTTGGCGGATGCGGAGTCCCCCGTCCCGCCAGTCGGCCGCGCCGATCATGAAGGCGCGGGTTCCGGTGCCGCCCGCCAGTCCGGTGGTTTCGGTATCGAAGGCCAGGACGCTCGAACTCCTGACCGCCTCCAGCCCCAGCGCCTGCAGCGGGAAGAACTCCGGCGGGCGCTCGAAGGGCTGCCAGGTTTCGATATAGCGCAGGCCCGGCGAGATCTCGTGGCCGTCGAGCCGCCGGTCATGGCTGGCGACGCGCGTGAGGGCCCTGGGGCGCAGTCCCAGCAGTTTGCGGAGCTGCGCCACCTGGGCCGCGTGCCGCGCCTCGCCGGGCGGCGGTGCATCGCTCGCGGACGGCGTGCCGGCCTGCCGCTGCAGGTTTGCGAGCCGTTTGGCCAGGGCGCTCACCGGACGGCGCCCAGAAGGCGCAGCACCGCCAGCCCGGTGGCCTTGGGCGAGGCTTCTTGCGGCGAACGCTCCACCGCCGCCAGCACGGGGCCGACGCAGGCAGGACACCCAGCATCGCAGGCGCATCCTCGGATGAGTTCAACCGCGCGCTGCCGCAATTCCTCCCGCCGCTCGAACAGCGGCAGCGACAGCCCCACGCCCCCGGGGTAGTTGTCGTAGAGGAACAGCGTCGGCGTGAAGCCGCGGCCCGGATCGGCGATCGCTTCGCCGCCGTCCCCGGACCGGACCTGCCCGCGCCCGCTCTGGTCCGCGACGGCGAACCAGGCGCCGTCGCCGCTGCCCACGGCCTTCTGCAGGTCCCTGCCTTCGGCCATGACCGACACCATCGCGACCAGGTGGAGCGCATACGCCGCGCCCAGGAAACCATCCAGCGCCTGCTGCCGGCTTTCGAAATGCGCGTCGAGCGCGCGCTGCGGCAACTGCCACCAGCAGGCCGTCGTGTGCAGTTCCTGGTCCGGGAGGTTGACCGGTCCATAGCCGATGTTCTCGTGGGTATGGAACCGGATCTTCTTGTACCCCGACACGCGCCTGAGGACATGGACCTCCCCATGGTGCGCGCTGCCCTGTCCTGCGTCGGCGCCCTCGACCTCGTCGAGCACCTTGAGCTTGGTGTAGTCGATGGCGTCGGTGTAGTAGTCGACCCGGGTCTGCTGCACGTACGCCTTGCGGCCTTCCCAATCGAGCCGCTCCACCTGGAAGGGCTCGGACTGGACCATGTGGATCGCGCCCTCGTAGAGGGTCAGGGCGGCGGCCGAGTGGTCGACTTCGGCGATGATGGTCTGGCGTCCGCTGGTGCGGTCCACGACTACGAAATTGCCGTCCGCCACCGAGCGCAGGTTCACCGCCTGCGCGGGGTAGCTGTCAGCGATCCATTCCCAGCGCCCGGCCTCGCGGTGCAGCACGCCGCTTTCCTCCAGCACTTCCAGCCAGGGCGCGGGATCGACGGGCCCGAAGACGTCGCCGTCGAGGAACGGCAGTTCGAAGGCGGCGCAGCGGACGTGGTCCATCAGGATCAACGGCTGGTCCGGTTCGATCCGTGCCTGCTCGGGCGTGGCGTTGGCGAAGAACTCGGGATGGCGGACGATGTACTGGTCGAGCGGCTGGCTGCTCGCGACCAGCACGCCGATGGACGGCTGCTGCCGGCGGCCGGCACGACCGAAGCGCTGCCACGTCTGCGCGATCGAGCCGGGATAGCCGTTGAGCACCACGACGTCGAGGCTGCCGATATCGACGCCCAGCTCCAGGGCCGAGGTGCTGACGATCCCGTCGATTCGGCCCGCCCGCATCTCGCGTTCGACCTCGCGGCGCTCGGTGGGCAGGTACCCGCCGCGATAGGCGCGGATGCGGCCGGGCTTGCGCGGATCGTGGTCGAACACCTCCTTCAGGTACTTGGTCAGCACCTCGACCATGAGCCGCGATTGGCAGAACACCAGGGTCTTGAGGCCGGACTTGATCGCCAGGCGCGCGATCCTGTTGGACTGCGACCGGGAGGACGCGCGGATGCCGAGGTCCGGGTTGACGACCGGGGGATTCCAGAGCAGGACGTGCTTGTCCCCGCTGGGCGCTCCGCTCTCGACGATGGCCTCGACGTCGTCCTCGATCAGCGCGCCCGCATGCTCCGCGGCGTTGCCGATGGTGGCCGAGCACAGGATGAACCGGGGGCGGACGCCGTAGAAGGCGCACACCCGCTTGAGGCGGCGGATGACGTTGGCCACGTGCGAGCCGAACACGCCGCGGTAGGTGTGGACCTCGTCGATGACCACGTAGCGCAGGTTCTCGAAGAACTGCGCCCACTTGGTGTGGTGCGGCAGGATGGCCTGGTGCAGCATGTCGGGATTGCTCACGACGATGTCGCCGTTGAGCCGGATCGCCTGGCGCGCGTCGCCGGGAGTATCGCCGTCGAAGGTCGCCGCGCGAAGCCCGAGTTCGCCCGCGGCATTGAGCTCGAGGAGTTCGGCGACCTGGTCCTGCGCGAGCGCCTTGGTCGGGAACAGATAGAGCGCCTTGGCGCCCTGCGCCATGGCCGCGCCGACGACCGGGAGCGTGTAGCACAGCGACTTGCCCGACGCCGTTGGCGTCGCCACCACGATATGCCGCCCCTCCATCGCGGCGGTCCAGGCTTGCGCCTGGTGGGAGTAGAGCGACTCGATGCCGCGCGCCCGCAGCGCCGCGGCGAGCCGCGGCGGCAGGTCCTGCGGCAGGGGACGCAGATCGGCCGGCCGGCCCGGGAGGGTGAACTGCCCGGTGATGCGCTCGCTGTAGCGGTCCGACAGCCGCCGCGCGAGTTGGCCGCCGGAAGAGGCGGGCGCCGGCAGCGGACGGGCGTGGAGGATCGCGTTCATGGCAGGCCGGGTGGCGGCGGGCCAGCATCGGGACGGGACGTCTCACCAGGTGAGACGCGGCAACGGCGACTTCGACGGTGCGGCCGAAAGCGCGGAGGCACGCGGACGACATCGCCGCATCGGCGTTTGCCCATCCAACCCGTTACGGCGGCCCGGCTCTTCGCCGCAAGCTCACGTGCCGTCCCCGACACTCCGCGCGCATGACAAAAGGCCACGTCAGGGTCGGATGCGCGGGCTGGTCGATCTCGAGCCGGCACGCACGGCTGTTCGGACCGGGCGACAGCATGCTCGCCCGCTATGCGACCCGCTTTCCCGTCGTGGAAGTGAACTCGTCCTTCTACCGGCATCACCGGACGTCGACCTACGAGCGCTGGGCCGGGACGGTGCCGGGGCATTTCCGGTTCTCCGTCAAGCTGCCGCAGCGGATCTCGCATGAGCTCGCGCTGCGAACTCCCGGACCGACGCTGGACCGGTTCCTGGGCGAAGCCGATGGATTGGGCGGGAAACTGGGCGGCTTCCTGCTGCAGCTGCCGCCCAGCCTCGCATTGGACGCGCGGGTGGCTTCGACGTTCTTTAGGGTCTTCCGCAAACGCAGCGACGCCGCCCTGGTCTGCGAGCCGCGCCACGCCAGCTGGTTCACGACCAGGGCCGACGATCTGTTCGACCGGTTCGCGGTGACCCGCGCAGCAGCGGATCCAGCGCGTGTCCCGGCGGCGGGACGCCCGAGTGCCGATCCGCTCTGGCCGTACTGGCGCTGGCACGGATCGCCGCGCATGTACTACAGCGCCTATTCCGACCCGGCGCTGGCGGAACTCGCATCCCTGGTCGATCAAAACAGGAGCGCGCCGAATCCACCCTGGGTGATTTTCGACAACACCGCGCACGGCTTCGCGACGGTCGACGCCGCGCGGTTCCAGGACCTGCTCGAGACCGGATCGAAGGCGACGGGGCGCATCCGTGCCTGAAGGCCCGTCCATCGTCATCCTCAGGGAAGCCGCCACCAAGTTCAGCGGCAAAACGGTGCGCGAGGCATCCGGGAACAGCAAGCTCGACCTCGCCCGGATGGAAGGCCGGCGCGTGGTCGCCCTGAGAAGCTGGGGCAAGCATTTCCTGATCGAGTTCCGCGGCTTCAGCCTTCGCGTCCACATGCTCCTGTTCGGCACCTACCGCATCGACGACAGGAAGCCCGTTCCCGCGCGGATGTCGCTGCGGTTCGACAACGGGGAACTCAATTTCTATTCCTCGTCGCTCAAGTACATCGAAGGCCCCCTGGAGGACATCTACGACTGGCGCGCGGATGTACTGGACCAGGACTGGGATCCGGAACTGGCGAGGCGCAAACTGATCGCGCAGCCTTCGATGCTGGCATGCGATGCGCTGTTGGACCAGGGCATCTTTGCCGGCGTAGGAAACATCATCAAGAACGAAGTGCTGTTCCGCATCGGCGTCCACCCCGAATCCCGGGTCGGCGACCTGCCGCCCGGGAAGCTGGGGCAATTGATCGCCCAGGCGCGGCAATACAGTTTCGATTTCCTGGAATGGAAGAAGAAGTCCGTGCTGCGCGCACACTGGCTGGTCCATACAAAAAGGTTCTGCCCGACGTGTGGTTCGGCCATCGTCAAGCAGTATCCGGGCACCACGAACCGCAGGACGTTTTTCTGCCGTCACTGCCAGGTGCGCTACTAGCCCGCCTGCCCCTGCGCTCCGGCAGCCCTCCAGCCCGGCGGGATCGACGATACCGATGCAGGCGGAAGATCCGGCCGCGTCCCGGGCTATGTGGCGGGCGGCGCGGGACGGCCGCCGCCTCCGGCAAGCCGAGGATCCGGTGGAGACTCCGCGGCGCACGACGTTTCGCGCACGACGGCCGCGGCTGGAATGGTTCTAAGGACATGCGTTTTGCGCATCATGCGCGGCCGTGTCCTGTCATAACGTGGACGGGTCCGTTCCTTCGGGGAAACGGGATGCGCCGACCCGGCGCAGGCCCGTGCCCGCCACGCCGATGACCCTCACCCAGCTACGCTACTTCGCCGCGATCGTCGACGCCGGGCTCAGCATCACGATCGCGGCCAGGCACATGCACGGCACGCAGTCGGGCCTGTCCAAGCAGATCAAGCAGCTGGAGGACGAGCTGGGGTTCGTGCTGTTCACGCGGCGCGCGCGCAGCCTGACCGCGCTGACGCCGGCGGGCCAGCAGGTGCTGGAGCACGTCCGCCCCCTGCTCGCGCACGCGCACAGCATCCGCACGCTCGGCGCGAACCTGCGCAAGGAGACCAACGGCGAGCTGCGCATCGCCACCACCCATACGCAGGCGCAGCATTTCCTGCCGACCACGCTGGCGCGCCTCAAGAAGCGCTTCCCGGAGGTAGCGGTGCACCTCGCCCCGGGCGGCGATGCGGATTCGCTGCGGCAGCTTGCGCGCGGCGAGGTCGACCTGGCGATCGTCAGCACCGGCGGGCAGGCGCCGGGCGCGGACATCGCGCTGCCGCTGTATCGCTGGGACCGCGTCATCGTGGTGCCGGCGCGGCACCGCCTGACCCGCCTGGGACGCGCCATCACGCTGCAGGACCTGGCGCTGGAGCCGCTGGTCAGCTACGAATCCAGCCGCGACCGCACCTCATCATTGCGCACCGCCTTCGCGCAGGTGGGCGTCGAGCCCACCATCACCATGACCGCACGCGACGCCGACCTGATCAAGACCTACGTGCGCGCCGGCCATGGCGTGGGCATCGTCGCCGAGATGGTGGTCGACGGCCCGGACCCCGACCTTGCGGTGATTCCCGCCGACGGCCTGTTCCCGACCTGCACGACCTGGCTGCTGCTGCGCCGCGAGCCGGTGCTGCGCGAGTTCACCTTCGCCTTCATCGGCGACCTGCTGCCGCAGGTCCACGTCGCGGACCTGCGGCGCCTGCTGGGCGAACAGGAGGGCGCGGACCAGCGGATCGAGGCGCCGCACTGGCGTGATCGACCGATCAGGCGGGGGTTTGCGCGACGGGCGTGATCGTGGGTTCGGGCCACGGGCCACGGGACCAACCGTTTGCTCCTTCTCCGCTTGCGGGGTTACGTACCCTCGGGGGTGAAAGCTTGGGATGGGGAGCGAGGCGCAGGGTGCCGAAGTTTTGCCGCGAAGAGCGCACCCACCCCAACCCGTCCGGCCCGGCGCAGCGCGCCGGGCGTTCGGCTGACCCGCGCGGCAATGCCGCGCAAACGGGTCACCCTCACCCCCGCAGGCGGGGGAGGGAGTTCTCCTGTAGGAGCGCCTTCAGGCGCGACCCCGTCCCCGTCGAATTCCCTGGTCGCGGCTGAAGCCGCTCCTACGATCGTCCATCGCGCCCTCAGCCCTGCCCCTGCGCGAACACCGTGATCGCGACCTCGAGGTCGTCGGCGATGTGCGGAAGCTGGCCGATGATGCCGAACTCGCTGCGCTTGACCGTCGCGGTGGCGTCGAAGCCGATCACCGGCACGTCCCGCGCCGGATGCTTGCCGACCTTGTTGACCACCGCATCCAGCACCACCGGACGGGTCACGCCGCGGATGGTGAGGTCTCCGCTCACCTTCAGGCGATTCTCGCCGGCCGGTTCGACCGAGGTGCTGCGGAAGCTGATCGTCGGGTGCTTCTCCGCATCGAGGTAGTCGTCGCGCAGCAGGCGCTGGTTCAAGCGCTCGACGTGGCCGTCGAGCGACGATGCCGACAGGGTCACTTCGACCGAGGACGCGCGCGGATTGTCGGCGTCGTACACCACCACGCCTTCGGCCTCGCCCAGGTGCGCGGACGGCCTGGCGAAGCCCAGGTAGTCCCAGCTCACGTAGACGTCGGTGTGGGTGGGGTCGATGGCATAGCTGGCGGGTGCCGCGACGGCCGGCGCGGCGGCCGCGGCCAGCAGCAGTGCGAGCGCGGTGCGGGAGGCGATTCGGTTCATGGATGGGACTCCTGGGTATGCGCACGCGGGCGCGGAAGTTGGAATCGGGGTGGGAAGAACAAATTCCCCGTGGGAGCGCCCTTGGGCGCGATGCTGGATCAGGATCGTCAACTGCATCGCGCCCGAGGGCGCTCCCACGGGATGGTGTTGCGCCGCAGGCAGCGGGGAATGGATCCGAAGAAACTCATGGACGAATCGATGCCGCCCATGTCTCGAGCTCCCCGGCCGTCAGCGGACCGAGCTTGGTGCGCAGCACCTTGCCGTGCGCATCGAGCAGCACGGAATAGGGCAGCACGCCATGGACGTTGCCGAAGCGCGCGGACGTTCCCGGCTCGCCGGGCTCCACCTGTTCGACGAGGATCGGATAGCGCACCGCGACGCGATCGAGGTAGGCGCGGATGCCATCGGGCTCGTCCAGCGCGATGCCCACGACCTGGACGCCGGATTTCGCCGCCTGCGCTACGGCGAAGTGCTGCAGTTCGGGCATCTCCTTCAGGCACGGCCCGCACCAGGTCGCCCAGTAGTTCAGCAGCAGCGGGCGTCCCGCCCATTCCTGCAGGTCGCGCTCGCGTCCCTGGACGTCGGGCAGGCGCAGCGCGGCCGCGGCGGTCGCCGGCGGCGCCGCATCCAGGCCGCGCGCGGCGTCCGGCTGCAGTGCGGCGAGCGCGAGGATGCAGCACAGCGCGAATCGCGGGTGCGGCATGCGCGGTGTCATCGGCGCGCCTCCGCCTTGTCGAAGCGATCGTCGGACAGCGCAACCAGGAAGGCCTCGATGTCGTCGATCTCCGCCGCAGTCAGCTGCAGCGGGGCGACCATCGTCGCGTCGCGCCCCAGCGGATGCGGCACGACCCTGTCGGGCTCGTTGTAGTACTCGATCACCTCGCGCAGCGTGGCGAACATGCCGTTGTGCATGTACGGCGGCGTCAGCGCCACGTTGCGCAGCGACGGGATCTTGAACTGGCCGTCGTCGGCCGGGTTGCCGGTGACCGCGCCGCGGCCGCGGTCGGCGAGCGCGTTGCCGTCGTAGAGCCCGATGTTGCGGAAGCGGTCGGAGGTGAAGTCCTCGCCGGAATGGCACTCGGCGCACTTGGCCTTGCCGACGAACAGCGCGCGACCGCGCTTGGCCGCGTCGGGCATCGCCGATTCGTCGCCGTGGTTCCAGCGGTCGTAGGGCGTGTCGAAGGTGTCCAGGGTCTTCTGGAAGGCCGCCAGCGCGCGGCCGAGCGTCCGCGGCGCCGGCTCGCCGTCGTAGGCCTGCCGGAACAGGGCGACGTACTCGTCGGAGGCCTGCAGCCGTGCGATGGCCTCGGCGACCGGCAGGTTCATCTCCACCGGATTCTCGATCGGGAAGATCGCCTGCTCCTCCAGCGTTTCCGCGCGGCCGTCCCAGAACAGCGAGGTGCGGCCCGATGCGTTCATCACCGTCGGCGTGTTGCGTGCGCCGAGCGCGCCGCCGACGCCGGCGCTCAGCGCCACGGTGTCGGCGAAGGCGTGTTCGGGCTTGTGGCAGGAGGCGCAGCTGACGGTCCTGTCGCTGGACAGGATCGGGTCGAAGAACAGCCGTCGCCCGAGCTCGACGCGCGCCTCGGACTTGTCCATGCCGCGATCGGCGCTGGTGCGGGCGAGGAAGGGCGTGGTCGCCATCGCGCATGCGGTGAGCGCGATGGCGAAGTTCCGCCAAAGGGGCGTCCGGACGGCCGCGCGACCGGAACCGGAAGACCGGAACGCGCGCGAACGGAAAAGCCTTGCCGGGACGCGTCGCACCGCGGCCTCACTTCAGCGCGATGTCGAACGATTCGCGGAACAGCGTGCACAGGCCGGTTTCCTCGAAGCAGGTCTGCCCGCTGATGGTGCCGCCGACGCGATCGGCCCCGGCTTCGACCTGCAGGCGCTGGCGGAACTCGGCATGTCCGGAGAAGTACGTGTAGCGATAGTCGCCGGCGAAGTTGCTGCCCTCGCCTTCGCGCGCATCCACGGCGACGAGTTCGCCCTGCGGCCGGTAGCCGGGCCGCGCGTCGATGGCCAGTTTCGCCGGCCGCGGCCCGAACTCGGGCGCCTCGAAATCGGAGGCATAGAGGATCCAGCCGGGCTTGATGCGGGCGCTGAGCACCACGTCCGAAGCGCCGCTGCCGTCGGTCGCCGGCAGGACCTGCCACTGCCAGGCGAGCGTATCGTCGTGTGCGTCCTGCGCATGCGCACCCGCCCAGGGCAGCAGCGCGCACGCGACCAGCGGGGCCAGCCACCTGCCTCGGTTCGAGCGACGTGCGGCCGGGCCGCGCGGGGTTTCCATGTCTGTGCGATGCCTTGCGATCGGGGTGCCCCGCGCGCGTCCCTGCTCCATGGTCCAGGGACGCGCGCGGGGCCGGAGGGGCGGGAGGCTCAGTGGCTGGCGACGCGGCGGGACGCCTGCGGATCGGGTTCGTCCACAAGCTCGTCGATCAGCGCGTTGAAGCGGGCCTTGTACTGCTGGAAGTAGTCGCCGGTCACTTCGCCGGTGTAGCCGGTGTAGATCTCGCGCACGTCGCCGCGCCGATCGATCACGATCGTGGTCGGGAACGCGGCCATGTAGTTCAGTCCCCTGAGCTTCTCGGTCGCGACCTTCTTGTCGGCGAGGCCGCCGAAGACGATGTCGTACTCGATGTCGAAGTAGTCCTTGAAGCGCGTCAGGATCTTCTGGAAGTACGCGAAGTCGTCCTCCTGCTCGAAGGACACCGCGATGATCTCGACGCCGCGATCCTTGTTCTCCTTGAACCAGGGCGCGAGGAAGTAGCTCTGGTCGGTGCAGTTCGGGCACCAGGTGCCGATCACCTCGACGATGACCACCTTGCCCTGGTATTTGGGATCGTCCAGCGACACCGGGTTGCCCTGCAGGTCGGGGAAGCTGAAGTCGATGCGCGTCTGCCCTTCCTTGAGGTAGGTGAGCCGGTAGGGATCGGCCAGTTCGGCGTCGGGGTCCTTGCGCCCCTCGAACCGGGTCACGTTGTAGATGCCGCTGCCGAACGCGCCCTGGATGTTGCCGTCCTCGTCGATCGTGCCCTTGATCAGGCGCGGGCTCGGGCCGCTGAAGTGCGAGAGGTAGAAGCGGTTGCCCTGGATCGTGCCTTCCAGCTCCCGCGAATCGCCGACCGCGGTCATGATGACGCCGCCCAGGCGGTTGCCCTCCTGCGTGAGCAGGGCCACCTGGTTGCGGCGGTTGTCGCGCTCGTTCTCGTTGTTGTCGCGCAGGACGACGCGGTCCGACTGGCGGATCGCCCACTTGCCGCTCAGGTCGCCCTCCGGCGCGACGTCCTTGCCCGGCTCGACGAACCGCCAGGACTTGCCGTGCTCGGCGGTGAAGGCGATGTTGCGCGCGCCGTTGCGGCTCGGCACGAGGTCGCGGTATTCGCCGGAAACGGTACGGCCATCCCCGGCGACCTCGAACACCAGCGCCGCATCGTAGGTGTTCATCGGGATCGACAGCGTGTTGTCGCCCACGCGCTCGACCTTGAAGTGGTCGCGCCGCGTGCCGTTGATCAGCGAGAACGTCGCATCCTGCGCATCCTTGCCCTTGACCTCGAAGTTGAACGGGATCGGGTCGCCGTCCACGCTGAACTCGCCGCGCCACACGCCTTCGGCCGGGAATGCCTTCGTGCCCGCGAACGCCGCCGAGGCGAACGCCAGCGTCGACGCGAGCGCGAAGGCCCAGCGGGCCACAACCTTGGATTTCATTTCGTCGTGCTCCTTGTTGGATCGATGTGGCGCGCCGGGACCCCGCGGAACCCGGCGCACAGGGGAACCTCTTGCTTGTCATTCCGAACGCAGTGGGGAATCTCGTCGGAGCTGGATTTCCAGATTTCTCGCTTCGCTCGAAATGACAGTTGTTCAGATGCTTCCTGGAACCGGCGATATTCCTCACTGCGTTCGGAATGACAAATATGATTCTTCAGCGTTTCCCAAGCTTCAGATTGACCGGATTCGCTGTTGTGGAGCATCTCTCGCTTCGCTCGAAATGACCGTTGTTCCGAGGCTCCCACGGGGACCATCCAATTCTGGAAACCGGGACCGCGAAGCGTCAACGCAAACCCGGCCTCCATGCATGACGCTTCGTCATCAGCAGATGAGCCGCCGTCCACAGGCGCCCGCCCGCGCCTGCGCCGCGGCGATCGCGATGGCGATCACCACCGGTACTCCACGTTCGCCGAATAGAAGCCGCCGTCGCCCGAGACCGGGCCATTCACCGGATAGGCGTAGTACTGCCCGGCCTGCACCAGCGGCTGCGGCAGCTTGTCCGGCAGCACGTTGAACGCGTTGTTGGCGTTGACCGAGACGCGCAGGCGGTCGGTGACCTTGTAGCCGACGTCGATGTCGGTCAGCCAGCTGCCGCCGATGCTGTAGGCGATCTCTTCCGAGGCCGGCCGTCCGGTCGGCACGCCGTAGCGTTCGATCGGGCCGTAGTGGGTGAACCGCAGCAGCGCGCTCCAGCGCCCCAGGCTCCAGTCGGCGCTCAGGATCTGCTTGCTCTTGGGCGAAAGCAGGAGCAGCAGGTTCGCGTTCGAGCGGCCGAACACCGGGACGTCGTACTCGGCCAGCACGTCGGGCGTGGGCGCGACGCTCAGCAGCTCGCCGCGCGTCCAGTTGCCGGCGGCGGTCCAGCGCACGCGGCCGAAGCGGCCGAAGTCGCTGAGCGCCTCGATCGTCGCCTCGACTCCCTCGTTGCGCGTGTTCGCGGCATTGATCAGGTACGACACCGCATCGGCGGGCCCGTAGCCGAGCGAAGCCAGCAGCGGCAATGCGCCGGGATAGCTGGTGCCCGAGATCGAGGTGGAGGTGGCGATGCGGTTGTCGATGTCGATCCGGTAGACGTCGATGGCCGCGTGCACGTCCTCGAAGGGTTCGAACACCAGCCCGATGCTGTAGTTCTTCGACTCCTCCGGCAGCAGCGGCTTCGCGCCGAGCGCGATCGCCTGGGGCGAGCCCACCTGCAGGGTATAGGTCACGCCGGCGGGCGAATTCTGGGTGAACTTGTGCGCCTGCGCCGCCAGCGCCGGCGCCTGGAAGCCGGTGCTCACCGTGGCCCGAACCGCGAAGCGGTCGCCGAAGTCGTAGCGCGTGGACAGGCGCCCGGTCGACGTGGTGCCGAAGTCGCTGTAGTCCTCGTGGCGGGCCGCGAGGTCGACGACCCAGCGCGCGGTCGGGTTGAGCGACACGCCCGCATAGACCGCCCAGTTGTCGCGCGAGACGTCGACCGCGTCGTCGGGGCTGAAGCCGGCCAGCGCCTGCGAATAGCCCACCGCGCGGCTGTGCTGCAGCCCGGCGTTCGGGCCGTCGAGCACCGGCTGTCCACCGTGGGTGTAGGACTGCTCGTCCCCGGCCCACTTGCGGTACTTCTCGTTGCGGACCTCGGCGCCGAGCGAAAGCTGCAGCGGCGCGGCCAGCCAGTCGACATCGAAGCCGCGGCGCAGGTCGAAGTTGCCGGTGGCGGCCTCGTAGCCGACCTTGCCGAGGTAGAAGCTGGTCTGGCTGTCCAGTCCGTAGGTCGGGTTGATCGAATCGTGGATGTAGGCGCGGATGGTGTCCTGGCCGAAGGTGGCGCTGGCCTCCCAGTCCCAGCCCGAGGCCCAGGTGCCGCGCAGGCCGACGGTGCCGCCGGCGTTCTGCTCGTCGATCTCCTCCCTGGGCTGGAACCCCTCCGGATGGATCGCGCGCACCACCTCGTTGCGCCAGAGCGGGCGGAAGAACTGCGGCGCCCACGCCCTGCGCGTGGAGTGGTTGAAGAACGCGAACAGTTCGGTGTTCTCGCCGATCGGCGCGCCCGCGGTCGCGGTGAATCCGCGCAGCTGCGACTTGCGCCGGCCGTTGATCGGCCAGCGCCACTTGCCGCGGTCGACGGTGTATTCGCGCGGATCCAGGGTGGCGTAGTCCGGGATCTCCGGGGTCCAGACCGAACCGGTCGGCAGGATCTGCCCACCGTCCTCGTCGAGCAGGAAGAACAGCGGGTAGTCCAGCGGCACCGCGGTGCTGGTGTTGGTCGGCGCCTGGTCGTCGTACTGCGCCGACAGGTTCAGGTAGCCGCCGTCGCCCAGGCCGAAGCCGATGCTGCCCTTGACCGAATGCAGTTCGCCCTCGCCGCCGTCGTGATGGCCGTAGCGGTAGGACACCTCGCCGCCCTCGGGCGCGCGCTTGGTGATCAGGTTGATCACGCCGCCGATCGCGCCCGATCCGTAGATCGCCGAGGCGCCGTCGCGCAGCACCTCGATGCGCTCCAGGCCGCTGGTCGGGATCGTCGCCAGGTCGACCGGCGCCTGCCCGGTCAGGCCGCCGGCGCCGAACAGCGCGGTCGAATGCCAGCGCTTGCCGTTCACCAGCACGAGGGTGTGGTTCGGGCTCAGGCCGCGCAGCTGGCCCACGCGGATCATGCTGCCGAGGTCGGAGGCGTTCGCGCGGATCGGCGTGTTCCATGCCGGCAGCGTCGCGTTGAGGGCCTCGAACAGGTCGGTGCGGGTCGTGGTGTCGATCTCGCGCGCGCCGATCACGTCGATCGGCGCCGGGCTGTTCTCGACCGTGCGCCCGGCCACGCGCGCGCCGGTGACGGTGACCTTGTCTAGGGTCGTGGCGGCGGCGTCGCCGTCGAGGGAGGAGGTGTTGTCCGCGAGCGGGTCCGCAGCGGCGGCGCCGGCGATCGCCATGCCGATCGCGAGCGCGAGCGGCGCGATCCTGGAAGTGTTGTTCATCGTCTCGTCGTGGTCCTGGTCGGATATGGCGTTGGTTTCGATGGAGGCCCGTGGCCGACGCGTCAGCGCGCGGCGGCCGCCTGCGCCGCGCGCAGCGCGCGCAGGAAGTTGCCGCCCCAGATGGCGGCGACCTGGTCCCGGTCGTAGCCGCGGCGCAGCAGTTCCGCGGTGACGTTGGCGGCATCGGCCGGGCTGTCGAAGCCCTCGATGCCGGCGCCGTGGTCGAAGTCGCTGCCGATGCCCACGTGCTCGACGCCGATGCGCCTGGCGATGTAGTCGACGTGGTCGACGAGGTCGGACACCGTCGCCCTGGGTTCGGCCAGCTTCAGCGCATCCTGGAGCCGGCCGCGCCGTTCCTCGTCCAGCGCTTCGGCGCCTTCGTAGGTGCTGGCGCGATAGTCGCCGGCGAGTCCGTATTCCTGCCGCAGCGCAGCGATGCGCGCGCGCTCCTCGTCGCTGGCCACGCGCAGGTAGGGCTTGAACGGCGTCACCAGCACCACGCCGCCGCCGGCCTTGATCGCATCCAGTTCGTCGTCGGCCAGGTTGCGGGTGTTGTCGATCAACGCGCGTGCATTGGAGTGCGAGGCCACCACCGGCGCCCGCGACAGTTCCAGCGTCTGCTTCACCGCCGCCGGGGTGAGCTGCGAGACGTCGATCAGCACGCCGAGGTCGTTGAAGCGCCGCACAGCCTGCTTGCCGAGTTCGGACAAGCCGCCATGGCGTTCGACCGGCTCGCCGGCCTGCGGGCGCGACGAATCGGAGAAGGCGTTGTGCCCGGCATGGTTCAGCCCGGCAATGCGCACGCCCGCCTCGTGGAAGCGATCGAACGCCGACAGGTCCGTGCCGAGGATGCGCGCGTTCTGGAAGCCCAGCAGCACCGCGACCTTGCCCTCGCCGTGCAGGCGTTCGACCTCGTCGGCGGTCAGCGCGAGGCCGGCCTTGTCGCCGGCGGCGGCCAGCCAGGCGCGGACCGCTTCGAGCTTGGCGTCGGCGTCCTGTCGCGCCTTGGCGTCGCCTTCCGGCGTGTCCGGGCCCGGCCCGACCGCGATCGAGAACACGACCGCGTCGACGCCGCCCGCCTGCAGCCGCTCCAAGCTGGTGCGCTTGCCGCCGTCGGGCAGGTAGTAGCGCTTCGGCGTGTCCGGCAGCAGCACGTCGGCATGGCCATCGAGCACCAGCACGGCGTCGTGCACCGCCCTGGCCGCGGCATCCGGGCCTTCGCCGGCGGCGACCAGGGTCGCCGTTTCCGCGCCGCCGCCGCGGCTGCAGGCGAGCAGCGCGGTCGACAGCAGGGCCAAGCCGAGGATGCGCAGGCCCCGTGCGGATGCTCGCGGGAGAGGGTGTCGTGGCGTCATGTCGGTGTCCTGTGGGAAGGGAAAGGGATTTCGCGGGCGCAGCAGCCCGTCGCCGCAGATGCGGCGTTCGCAACGAAGGGAAAGCGGCCGCCCGCGCGAGGCTCCGCGGCCATCCGTCCCGGCGGACGATCCATCCGCCGGGACGGGGTCAGGTCAGCGCGGACATCGCGGTGCGGCGCACGGCCACGCCATCGGCAGGCACCTCATCGTGGCACCGCCGCCAAGCTGGCGTAGGGATCGGGCTCGGCCAGCAGTTCGTCGAGCAGCGCGTTGAAGCGGGCCTTGTACTGCTGGAAGTAGTCGCCGGTCACCTCGCCGGTGTAGCCGGTGTAGATCTCGCGCACGTCGCCGCGCCGGTCGATGACGATCGTGGTCGGGAACGCGGCCATGTAGTTCAGTCCCTTGAACCGCTGCGTCGCCAGCTTCTTGTCGGCGACGCCGCCGTAGGCGATGTCGTAGCGGATGTCGAAGAAATCCCTGAACCGCGTGAGCTGGCGCTGGAAGTACTCGAAGCTGTCCTCCTGCTCGAACGCCACCGCGATCGCCTCGACGCCGCGCCCCTGGTTCTCGCGGAACCACGGCGCCAGGAACTGGGTCTGGTCGGTGCAGTTCGGGCACCAGGTGCCGATGATCTCCACGATCACCACCTTGCCCCGGTACTTGTCGTCCGAGAGCGACAGCGGACGGCCCTGCAGGTCCGGGAAGCTGAAGTCGATCCTGCGCTGGCCGTCCTCCAGGAAGGTGAGCTTGTACGGATCGGGCAGCTCGACCTCGTCGCTGCGGTGCCCCTCGAACTTGGCGATGTTGTAGATGCCGAAGTTGATCGCGCCCTGGATCTCGCCCTCCTCGATCGTGCCGCGGATCAGCACCGGGCTGGGGCCGCTGAAGTGCGACAGGTAGAAGCGGTCGCCCTGCACCGTACCCTCCAGTTCGCGGGTGTCGCCGACCACGGTCATGAACACGCCGGTCAGCCGCGTGCCTTCCTGCTGCAGCAGCGCGACCTGGTTGGCCGCCACGCTGCGGTCGCGGTTCACGATCGCCCACTTGCCGTCGAGGTCGGCATCGGCCCCGACGTCCTTGTCGGGATCGACGAAACGCCAGGCGCGGCCGTGTTCGGCGACGAACGCGAGATCGTTGGCACCGTTGCGCCTGGGCACGAGGTCGCGGTAGTGGCCTTCCAGGCGGCGGCCGCCGGAGCCTTCCACGACGCGGGCCTCGAGCGCGGCGTCGTAGGTGTTCATCACCGCGCGCAGGCTGCCGTCCCCGCGCTGCTCGAGCGCGAAATGATCGCGGCGCGTGCCGTTGATCAGGGTGAGGACCGGCTTCTCGCCGCCCAGGTCGCGCAGTTCGAAGTTGAACGGCAGCGGCTCGCCGTTGACGTTGAACTCGCCGCGCCAGACGCCTTCGGCCGGCGCCGGCGCGGCGAAGGCCGGGAACGCGAGCGCGAGCAGGATGCCCAGCAGCGATACGGCGGATTTCGGTGTCGGAAACTTCATTGCGGATTTTCCCCGGATGCCTTGCGTCGCGTGCAGTGCGGCGCCACCGCCGATGCCGTTGTGCCGGCCATCGGTTCGGGCTTGATGCGTTGCAGCAGACCTCGATCCGGAATGTAGCAACCGCCTCGCGCCTGTCCAGAGCGGATCCGGGGTTCGGTAATGACGATTCGTCCAAAGCAGATGACGATGGATGCGCGCGGCATGGCCGGATCGATCCGGAATCGCGTGCCTCCCGGCAACCGACGCCTGTAGGAGCGCATTCAGGCGCGACGCTTTTTCGTTCTGCCGCGCGCTTCCTCGAAAGCGTCGCGCCTGAAGGCGCTCCTACGGTTCGCGAGGGCGGATCAATTGGACGAGTCGAGTGGACGCGCCCAGCGCACGTAGCTCTCGGTGATGTCCCCGCGGATGCGCCGATGGATCGCGGTGCCGGAGGCGACGTCGAGCCGTTCCGCCACGCCCTGCCAGCCGTCGGGGTGGTCGCCGCGCCAGGCGTCGAGCACCGCGCGGCAGGGACGGCCGGTGGCCTGCGCCAGCGCGCAGGCGTAATAGACGTCGCCCGGCGTGGTCGCATCGTCGCGCAAGGCGTCCTCGACCAGCGCGCGCGGCGCCTCGTGGTAGCGCACGATCTCGTCGACGAAGGCCTCGCGATAGCGCGCGGCGTAATCGTTCATGTCGAGCAGGCGCGCGTCGATCCAGGCATTGCCGGTTTGCGGCTGCCGCTGCGCAGCGTCCGTCGCGTCGCGTTCCGCCTCCTGCGCGGGCGGCGGCGCCTCCTGCGCGAGCGTCGGGCGCGGCGCCAGCAGCGCGATGGCGAGGATCGGGACAAGACTCGTGATCGCGCGCATCGGCGTGCTCCGTGTCATCCGGCCGCGATCGTAGCGACGGCCCCGGCCGCCACGATGTCGCGGATCGCCGCAGGCAGGGCCTCGGCCGTCGCGACCTGCCGCAAGCGTGGATGCCCGCCGACGTCGTCGGCCTCGTTCTCGTGCTCCCAGGTCAGGTGGTAGGGCACGTGCACGCCCCAGCCGCCAAGCTGCAGCACCGGCGCGATGTCCGAGCGCAGCGAGTTGCCGACCATGGCGAAGCGGTCGGCAGGGATCGCGAATTCGTCGAGCAGGCGCGCGTAGGTGGCGACGTCCTTCTCGCTGACGATCTCGATGCGCCGGAACAGGTCGGCGAGGCCGGAATCGCGCACCTTGGCCTCCTGGTGGAAGAGGTCGCCCTTGGTGACCAGCACCACCGGGTGCTCGGCGGCGATCGCTTCCACCGCCTCGCGCACGCCCGGCAGCAGTTCCACCGGATGGCGCAGCATGTCCTTGGCGATCTGCACGATGCGGTGCAGGTCGCGCGCATGGATGCGGCCGTCGGTGACGTCGACCGCCGCCTCCACCATCGACAGCGCCATGCCCTTCACGCCGTAGCCGAACACGGCGATGTTGCCCTTCTCCACCGCGTACAGCCGTTCGCGCAGGCGCAGGTCGGCGAGGTCGACGTGGCGGCCGACGATGCGTTCGAACTCGTCCTGCGCGGCGTGGAAGTAGTCCTCGCTGCGCCAGAGGGTGTCGTCGGCGTCGAAGCCGACCATGTCGATGGCGGTCATCGCCACAGTATGCCGCAGCGGAAAAAAATCGGCGGCCCGAAGGCCGCCGATGGCTCACTTGCCTGTCATGGGAAACAGGACTTGGAGAGACGTTGGACCGGAGGCCTCAGTCGGTGCCGCCCGAGGCGTCGGGCTGCTGCTCGTTCGCCTTGGCGACGAAGGCCTTGTACTCGTCCGGGGTCAGTTCGCCGTCGCGGTCGGTATCGGCCTCGTCGAACACCTGCGCCAGCGACGGCAGGTTGCCGGCTTCGGTCTTGCTCAGCGTGCCGTTGCCGTCGACATCGAGGTCGGCCCAGGTCAGCGGCTGCTGTTCGGCGGCAGGCGCGGGGGACTGCGTCGGATATTCGGTGGTCGGATCCTGGGCGGTCGGCGGTTCGGCCGCGGTCGGGTCCTGCGCGAATGCCATCGGCATGGCGAGGGCCGCGCCCAGCGCGATCAGTCCGAACAGTGGCTTGCGTGCATTCTTCATCACTATCTCCCGTGGGATTCAAAATGGGCGCGCGGCAGAGGTGTTGTATGAGGTGTCGCTTCCGCACGGCGACCACCTTGCCCGCGCACGCATAAAGATCCGTGCATGCTCGAAGTTAACAGGATGTTCCGCGGCGATCGGCGTTCAGCATTGTCGCTACCGCCAAACACTCTGGAAAAACGCGGAATTCAAGCCGTTTTTCGCTGCATTTCCAGCTTCAGTCGTCCTCGCGGCGCATCGACACTTGGGGTAAACCCTGGGCGTCGAACGTGACGGCGAGCGCGATCGGCCGGCAGCAGACCTGGCAATCCTCGATGTAGTGCTGCTCGCCCGCGGAGGCATCGACGGCGATCGTGATCGACTCGCCGCAGTACGGACACGCGCACGTTTCGAAATCCTGCATCGAAGGCACTCCCGGCCCGGATCCGCCGATGCGGCTGGATCGCGATCCGACGGTATCATGCGCTGACCCCCGATCCCGGCGAGGACCCTCCGATGCATCGTTCCGCGTTGACGACCACCCTGCTCTCCCTTGCGCTGCTGGCCGCCTGCAATGCCGACGGCACCGCGGCACCCGCCGCGCAGGCCGAGGGCGCCAATGCCCCCGCGGCCGCGCAGCAGGCGCGCGAAACCCGCGCCATCGGCCCGTTCTCGGCCGAGACCGTGGCCACGTTCGACGAGCCCTGGGCGCTGAGCTTCCTGCCCGACGGCCGCCTGCTGGTCAGCGAGAAGCCGGGCACGCTGAAGCTGGTCGATGTCGCCACGGGCCGGGCCGGCGAGGTCACCGGCGTCCCGGAGGTGGAGTACGGCGGACAGGGCGGCTTCGGCGACGTGGTGCCGCATCCGCAGTTCGCCAGCAACGGGCTGGTCTACATCAGCTACGCCGAGAAGGGCGACGGCGACACCGCCGGCGGCGTAGTCGCGCGCGCGACGCTGGTCGCCGACGAGGCCGGCGGCGGAGCGCTCGAGAACGTCGAGGTGATCTGGCGCCAAGTGCCGAAGGTGAGCGGCCGCGGCCACTACGCGCACCGCATCCTGTTCGGCGACGACGGCAAGCTGTGGATCTCCTCGGGCGAGCGCCAGAAGTTCGATCCGGCGCAGGACATGGCGTCCAACCTCGGCAAGGTGCTGCGCTTCAACGACGACGGCAGCGTGCCGGCGGACAATCCGTTCGCGGGGCAAGGCGAGGTGGCGGCGCAGGTGTGGTCGCTCGGCCACCGCAACCCGCTGGGCATCGCCTTCGACGGCAGCGGCCAGCTGTGGGACATCGAGATGGGCCCGAAGGGCGGCGACGAACTCAACAAGGTCGAGCGCGGCGCCAACTACGGCTATCCGGTCGTCTCCAACGGCGACCACTACGACGGCCGCCCGATCCCCGACCACGCCACGCGCCCGGAATTCAACACGCCTGCGATCACGTGGACGCCGGTGATCTCGCCGTCGAGCCTGATCTTCTATTCCGGCGACGTGTTCCCGGAGTGGAAGGGCAATGCCTTCGCCGGCGGCCTGTCGTCGCAGTCGCTGGTGCGCATCCAGTTCGAGGGCGACCGCGCCTGGGAGGCTGAGCGCTTCGACATGGGCGCACGCATCCGCGGCGTGCGCCAGGGCCCGGACGGCGCGCTGTGGGTGATCGAGGACGGCAAGGGCGGCCGGCTGCTGCGGCTGACGCCGAAGGGCTGAAGCAACTCGGCCGGCATCCGGATGCCATCCCGAACCCTTCGGCTGCGCTCGGGACTGGCTCCGCGGGGGATCTGCTGTCCGAAGCGGTCGCGCAGGAACCCGTTCACGATCCCTGTACCGGAAACATCGCCGGGGACGTCGTCCCGGCGAAAGCCGGGATCCATGTTGATCCCGGCTTTCGGTTCGTATGGAAATAACGAAGACCAACCGCAAAATGGATGACCAGCCTCCGGCTGTTGTGAAGCGCCTCCGGCTTTCGCCGGGATGACGCCTTCGATATTCGAACCGGGGATCACGCAGCCGGAGAACCCGGTGACGGCAGGTTCCACCCGCATGCGTGCATCCAAACGCACGCCGCCAGCTGCAGCCGGTCGATGGCGTGCAGAACCTGCTACTGCGCCGGCCGCTCCGTCCTGAAGCCCATCGCCTCGCGATAGCGCGCGTGCAGCGCCTGGACCTTGGCGATGTAGGCCTGCGTTTCCGCGTACGGCGGCACGCCGCCGTGGCGCTGCACGGTGCCGATGCCGGCGTTGTAGGCCGCCAGCGCCAGCGTGCGGTCGTTGCCGTAGCGGCGCAGCAGCGCGCGCAAGTGGCGCGCGCCGGCCTGGATCGACTGCTTCGCGTCGAAGGGATCGGCGACGCCGTAGTCGGCGACCACGTCGGGCATCAGCTGCATCACGCCCTGCGCGCCCTTGTCCGACACCGCGTCCGCGTCGAACGCGCTTTCGGCGTGCGCGATCGCGCGCAGCCACGCATCCTCGACGCCGGTCGCCTTCGCGGCCGCCTTGAACTCCGCCGCGAACGGCCTGAGCTGCGGCGCGCCGACATTGCCCAGCCCCTCGTGCGCGGGTTCGCCCGGCGGCGTGACCGCGGTGAACTTCAGGTACACACGCGAACCGGGCAGGTTGCGCGTGCCGTAGACGAGTTTCCCGTCCTGTTCGCGTTCGTACAGCGTACCGCTGAACACGCCCATCGACCCCCACAGGTTCGGCGCCTGCACGGCGCTGTCGTCGACTTCCTTCGCCTCGCACTTCGAGCCCGGCTCGGGCGCGGTGGACAGGCTGACCGTGCCGTCGCGCACGCAGCGGTAGACGATGCGCGCATCCGCCGGCGGCAGGGCCGTCGCCAGCATGGCGAAGGCCAGCAGCAGGCCGGCGGTGCGGAGGGGACATCGTTGCCGGCCTGCCCCCATCCCTGCCCTTCCCCTGCGCGCGGGGAAAGGGTCGCATGCGCCGGTCTGGTTCATGAGCAACCGAAGGCGGACGGGGGTGCGGGACGCCCTGCCACCGCTCCGCGCGGCTTGCGCCGCGCGCGAGTGTCAGGACGCGATCTCGATGCCGTCGGCGGTGATGCGGTATTCGACCGGTTCGGCGACGATGCCCTTGCCGCTGTCGCTGCTCAGGTGTTCGACCTGCTCGGGCGTGAGCTCCTTGCGCGTCAGCACGCCGTGCACCACCGCGGTGCCGGTGGTGTCCTTGGGGATGTAGAAGTCGTGCTTGCCGAACATCACCCGCGCGAGCTTGCCGTCGTCTTCCAGCATCATCCAGCAGCCCTTGGCCTGGCAGACCTCGGTGATGCGGCCGCTGAAGCGCTGCGGCCGGTCGGCGTGGGCGTCGAAGTCGGCGATCGCCTGCGAGACCGGGACAGCCTCGCCCTCGGGCATGGGCTGGCCGTAGGGCGTGGCGGCGCTCGCGGTGGCGGCGGACAGCGTCAGGACCAGGATGGACAGCAGGCGCATGGCGTGCTCCTTGAGATCGTCGGGCGGCCACGATAGCGCGAAGGCGCGTACGGCGGCAGTGACGATAGGATGCGTGTCCCTCCCGCTCCAGGAACGCGAACGTGTCCGACTGGCCCCGCCTGATCCGCGACGTCCCGGATTTCCCGAAGCCCGGGGTCGTGTTCAAGGACATCACCCCGATGCTGGCCGACGCCGGCGCCTTCGCCGCCGCGATCGCGGCGATGGCCGCACCCTGGCGCGACGCGCCGCCGGACGCGGTGGCGGGCATCGAATCGCGCGGCTTCATCCTCGGCGCCGCGCTCGCACGCGAACTGGAATGCGGTTTCGTGCCGGTGCGCAAGCCGGGCAAGCTGCCGGCGCGCGCGCTGGCGCAGGACTACCAACTCGAATACGGCAGTGACCGGCTGGAGGTCCACGTCGACGCCCTGCCGCCCGGCGCACGGGTGCTGGTGGTCGACGACGTGCTCGCCACCGGCGGCACCCTGCGCGCGGCGACCGCGCTGCTGCGCCGCCAGGGTGCGCAGGTGCTCGGCGCGGACGTGCTGGTGGAACTTGCGTTCCTGCGCGGGCGCGAGCGCTGGGACGACCCGGCGCCGCTGCGCGCGGCGCTGGTGCTCTAGGCGCAGTTCGACGATCCTCGCGACCACGATGGATGCCGCCGCACTCAAACGCTATTGCAGCCGATTGCCGGGCGCGGAAGCGCGGCTGCATGGCGCGCCGGCGAACATCCTGGTCTACAGCGTCGGCGGCAAGCGCTTCGCGCATTTCAAGACCAGCGAGCCGCAGCGCTGGCGCTTCAGCCTGAAGGTGCCGGCGGAACGGTTCCTCGAACTCACCGACCAGCCCGGCATCCAGCCGGCGCGCTGGCTGGCGCGCTTCCACTGGATCACGATCGTCGACGTCCGCGCGATGCCGCCGCGCGAACTGCGCGCACTGGTCGACGGCTCGTACCGCAGTGCGCTGGCGAAACTGCCGAAGGCGCGCAGGCCCGCGGCCGCGGACGACTGAATCTCTTCGGGTCCATTCCCCGCCGCTTGCGGCGCGCCACGATCCCGTGGGAGCGCCCTTGGGCGCGATGCCGGATCAGCATCGTCAACAGCATCGCGCCCGAGGGCGCTCCCACGGAGAACAGAGGAGGGCGATACCCGAGGCTTGCCGCGGGGTTCTCCATTCCGGCCGGCGCGCCGCGGCGCCACGCCCGCGCCGTCGTCCCGCCGGCCGTCGACAATCCATCCATGCCACCCGCTGTTCCACCGCCGGAACAGCCGCTCGCCGTAGAATGCACGCTTTGCCGCGCGTCGCCTTTCGCAGTCGCGGCCCTGCCCCCACGGTGTCCGATGCGTCCCTCCCCTGCATCGGTCGGCCCCGCTTCCGCGTCTTCGCTCGCCATCGCCCTCGCGCTGGCGGCGGTGTACCTGATCTGGGGTTCGACCTACCTCGCCATCCGTTTCGCGCTGGAAGGCGGCTGGCCGCCGCTATTGATGGGCGGCATCCGCTTCCTGCTGTCGGGCGCATTGCTGTATGCGGTGCTGCGCCTGCGCGGGGTCGCCGCGCCCACGCGCGCGCAGTGGCGCAACGTCGCGTTCATGGGCCTGCTGCTGCTCGCGGTCGGCAACGGCCTGGTCTGCGTCGCCGAGCAGACGGTGTCGTCGGGCCTGGCGGCAGTCGCGGTGGCGTCGGTGCCGCTGTGGATGGCGCTGTTCGCGGCGCTGCGCGGCGAGCATCCGCGGCGCATCGAATGGATCGGCCTGGGCATCGGCTTCATCGGCGTGGCCTGGCTCAACGCCGGCAGCAGCCTGACCGCCACGCCGGGCGGGCTGGTCGCGCTGCTGGTCGCGGCGATCGCCTGGGCCTACGGCTCGATCTGGAGCCGCGGCCGCGACCTGCCCGCGCCGTTCATCGGCGCGGCGGCGCAGATGCTGTGCGGCGGCGCGGCCATGCTGGTCGCCGGCCTCGCGTTCGGCGAACGCTTCGACGACTGGCCGACGCTGCACGGCACGCTGTCGGTCGGCTATCTCGCCAGCGTCGGTTCGATCGTCGGCTTCAGCGCCTACATCTGGCTGCTGCACCACGTGCGGCCGGCGCTGGCGGGCAGCTACGCCTACGTGAACCCGGTGATCGCCGTCGTGCTCGGCGCCTGGTTCGCCGGCGAGCGCTTCGGCGTGCACGACATCGGCGCGATGGGCGTGGTGCTGCTGGGCGTGGTCGCGATCACCCTGGCCAAGGCGAAGAAGGCGACGACGCCCGCAGCCGCGGACGCGGACGCATGAACCCGGCGCAGGTCGATCGCCGCGGCCTGTGGATCGCGGTCGGCGCCTTCGTCATCTGGGGGCTGATGCCGCTGTACTGGCACCTGCTCAAGGCGGTGCCGTCGCTGCAGATCGTGCTGCACCGCGCCGTCTGGTGCGCGATCCTGGTCGCGGCCTGGCTGACGCTGCGCGAAGGCCGCGGCTGGTTCCGCGCGGTGGTGACGCAGCCGCGGCTGGCGTGGATGCTGGCGCTGTCGGGCGCGCTGATTGGCTTCAACTGGGGCCTGTATGTGTGGGCGGTGAACAGCGGGCACGTGGTCGAGACCAGCCTGGGCTACTTCATCAATCCGCTGCTCAACGTGGTGATCGGCGTGCTGCTGCTGCGCGAGCGGCTGTCGCCGGCGCAGTGGATCGCGGTGGCGCTGGCGACGGGCGGAGTCCTGTGGCTGACCTTCCACTACGGCAGCTTCCCGTGGATCGCCCTGTGCCTGGCGGCCTCGTTCGCGCTGTACGGGCTGATCCGCAAGCTGGCCGCGGTCGAGGCGGTGCGCGGCCTCGGCGTGGAGAACATGTTCATGTTCGTCCCCGCGCTGCTGGCGCTGCTGTGGTTCGAACTGCAGGGCGAAGGCGGCTTCTTCTCGCTGCGCTGGGGCGGCTGGGTCGACGCGCTGCTGGTGCTGGGCGGCGCGCTGACGGCGATCCCGCTGATCTTCTTCGCCTACGCGGTGCGGCGGGTGCCGCTGAGCGTGGTGGGACTGCTGCAGTACACCGCGCCGACGCTGCAGCTGCTGCTGGGCGTGTTCTTCTTCGGCGAGGCCTTCGGTCGCGACCGCGCGGTCGGCTTCGGCTTCATCTGGGCCGGACTGCTGGTGTTCGCGCTCGACGGCTTCCTCGCGGCGCGCCGCAGGATCGTCGCGCAGCAGGCATGAGGGCACCTGTGTGGGAGCGCGCTTGCGCGCGAAAAGGGCTGCCGGTGGACCGGACCGGGCTGCCGTGTACCGCAGAGGCGGCGCCTTCGCGCGCAAGCGCACTCCCACAAGGAGGGGGCCGCGTCAGGAGGCGTGGCCGGCCCGGGGATCGGCCAGCGCCAGCGGCGACGGGCAGAACCGCTTTGGTGAGGCGTTGTCGAGCCAGTCGATCACCGTGGGTGCGAGCAGGTCCAGCCGCATCGGCAGGCTGATGTGGTCCTCGCCGGGCACTTCGACGTAGTGCGCGCGCGGCGCGGCGGCGGCCAGCGCACGGCCGTGCGCCACCGGCACGTGCTCGTCCTCGCGGCCGTGCACCAGCAGCACGCAGGCCGGTACCTGCGCCAGCGCGGCGCCGACGTCGACCTGGTCGAGCGGCAGCCGCAGCGTGTCGCCGGCGGCGGCGATCGCACGCTCCAGCACGGCGTCGTCCATCCTCCAGCGCAGCCAGCGGTGGGTGAACTGCTGGGCAACGGTTTCGGGCGCCTTGTGCAGCATGTGCGGCACCATGTCGCGGATCGCGAGGCCGGCGTTCGCGAACGATTCGATCGCGACCACGTTGTCGACCTGCATTCCCAGCTCGCGCGCGCTGAAGATCGCAGTCGCCGCGCCGTAGGACACGCCCATCACGTGCAGCGGTCCCTCGATCTCGCCCTGTGCGCGAAGGGCCGCGACCGCATCGGCGACGTCGCGCGCCTCGCGCAGGCCGTAGCCCGAGGGCGCCGCGCCGGAACGGCCGTGGTTGCGCAGGTCGAGGCTGATCGTGCGATAGCCGGCCTGCGCCAGCTGCAGCGACCACGGCAGCAGCGAACCGCCATCCATCATCCAGCCGTGCAGCAGCAGCACGGTGCCGCGCGGCGCGACCGGCGCCGCCGTGGGCGCATCGAAGTCGAGGCTGAAGTCCATGCGCCCGCGCTGCGTGCCGTCGGGCCGGTAGGCGTAATCGAGCCGGTAGGCGCCGGGATCGAACGCGCGCCAGAACAGCGACACGCCCGCGGACGTGGCCACGCGCCCTTCGCGGTGCGGCAGGCGCGCGATCGCCTGCTCGATGCGCGCGGTCGGCAGCAGCGGCGAGGCGCCGCCGGGCGCGACCAGGCGATGGCTCAGCGCGCTGCCGCCATCCGGCCAGGCGAAGCCGGCCAGCAGCAGGCAGGTGCACAGGATCAGCAGCGCGCGGCGCATCGGCGGCGGTCCATGTCGGCAAAAAGGTTGCAAAGGTTAGGACCGGCGCGCGCGGCCATCTACCGCGTTTCGATGACAGTGTGATGACAGCGCGACCGGCGTTCAGCATTAGAATCGTCGTTTTCGCCTTCCCCTACCCTCGGCAAGCCCCATGACTCCCAGCAACGCACTCCTGCGCGGCAGCATCGTCGCGCTCGTCACGCCCATGCACGAAGACGGCAGCGTCGACTATCCGACGCTGCGCAGGCTGATCGACTGGCACGTCGACGAAGGCACCGACTGCATCGGCGTGGTCGGCACCACCGGCGAATCGCCGACGGTCGACGTCGGCGAGCACTGCGAGATCATCCGCGCGGCGGTCGAGCAGGCGGCCGGTCGCGTGCCGGTGATGGCGGGCTGCGGCGGCAACTCCACCGCCGAGGCGATCGCGCTGGCGCGGTTCGCGAAGGAGGTCGGCGCCGACAGCCAGCTGCAGGTCGTGCCGTACTACAACAAGCCCGGCCAGGAAGGGCTGTACCGCCACTTCAAGGCGATCGCCGAGGCCACCGGCGAACTGCCGATCGTGCTCTACAACGTGCCGGGCCGCTCGGTCGCGGACATGCAGCACGACACCGTGCTGCGGCTGGCGCAGGTGCCGGGCGTGGTCGGTATCAAGGAAGCCACCGGCAACCTCGAGCGCGCGCAGTGGCTGATCCGCGACGTGCCCGAAGGCTTCGCCGTGTACTCAGGCGACGACGCCACAGCCGTCGCGCTGATGCTGTGCGGCGGGCACGGCAACGTCAGCGTCACCGCCAACGTCGCGCCGCGACTGATGCGCGAGCTTTGCGCGGCGGCGCTGGCCGGCGACGCGGCGCGGGCGATGGCCATCCAGATGCGCCTGCTGCCGGTACACAAGCAGCTGTTCGTCGAGGCCAACCCGATCCCGGTGAAGTGGGCGCTGGCCCGCATGGGCCTGTGCGGCGGCACACTGCGCCTGCCGATGACGGAGCTCGACGCGGCGCAGCAGCCGAAGGTGGAAGCCGCGCTGCAGTCGGCCGGACTGCTGTAGCTCGCCGCGCGCCGCTCCTGAGCCGGTGACCTGCGTCAGCCGCCCGCGCAGGGCGCGCCGCCGTCCATCCAGGTCCTGAACGCGGCGACGAAGTCGGCGTGCGGCACCGGGACCGGGGCGCGCTGGCCGCCCGGTTCCCAGCCCCACAACACCAGGGCGTCCTCGGCGACATGCTCGAGCATCGCATCGAGATCGCGTCCGCCGGTGCTGTCCTTGTCCTTGATCATCGCGCACAGTTCCGCCGCGGGAAGGCCGATCCACGCCATCTTCTTGTCGGGCGGCGGCAGCGCCCAGTGCGGCGCACCGGGGGGCGCGTGCGGGCCGTAGCTGTCGGGCGGGTTCTTCTCGCCGTGGCAGGCGCTGCAGGGCAGGCCCGGCGCGCCGTGGCCTTCCGGCCCGCGCACCACGCCCTGCGCATGCGGGGCCTGAGTATCGAACTGCAGCGGCTGGTCGCCGGGAATATGGCAGTTGCTGCAGCGTGGATGCTGGAACACCTGCTCGACGGTGGCGAAGGCCTGCAGTGCCTGCGCCTGCTGCTCGGGCGTGGCCTTCGGGCCACAGGCCGCCAGCAGGATGCAGGCGGCAACCAGCGCGATGCGTGCAGTCGTCATGGCCGTCTCCTCACGACGTCGCCGCGGGCGCGGCGGTCGTATCGGACAGCCGCAGCGGCAGTTCGCGCAGGCGTTGCCCGGTCAACGCGAACACCGCATTGGCCACCGCCGGCGCGATCGGCGGCGTACCCGGTTCGCCGACGCCGCCCATCCGCGCCTGGCTGGGCACGATGTGGGTCTCGACCACCGGCATCTCGTCCAGCCGCAACACGCGGTAGTCGTGGTAGTTCGACTCCTGCACCTGTCCATCCTTCAGCGTCAGCATCGAATGCAGCGCGGCGCCCAGGCCGAAGGCGACGCCCGACTCGATCTGCGCCGCGACGCCGGCTGGGTTCACCGCCGGGCCGCAGTCGATCGCGCAGACCACGCGATGCACGCGGATGCGTCCGTCCTCGACCGACACTTCCGCCGCCTGCGCGACCACGCTGCCGAACGATTCGTGCACCGCGATGCCGTGGCCGCGGCCCTGCACGGCCGGCGTGCCCCAGCCGAACTTCTCCGCGGCGAGGTCTAGCGCGGCGAGGTGGCGCGGATGGTCCTTCAGCAGCGTGCGGCGATAGGCGACTGGATCCTGCCCCGCCGCATGCGCCAATTCGTCGACGAAGCCCTCCATCACGAAGCCGTTGACGCTGTGCCCGACCGAGCGCCACCACAGCACCGGGATGCCGGTGACCGGCGAATGCAGGTCGACGCGATGCGCCGCGGCGCCGAGCACGTACGGCGAATCGGCGACGCCTTCGGTGGAGGTGGTGTCGACGCCGTCCTTGACCATCATCGCCTCCATGAAGGTGCCGGCCATGATCGACTGCCCCACCAGCACTTGGTGCCAGGCCACCGGCAGGCCATCGGCGCCGAGGCCGACGCGCAGCTTCTCCACGAACGCGGAGCGGTAATAGCCGCCGCGGGTGTCGTCCTCGCGCGTCCACACCGTCTTGACCGGCACGCCGGCGGCCTTCGCTACCTCCACCGCTTCGCTGACCACGTCGGAGGTCGGCGTCGCGCGGCGGCCGAAGCCGCCGCCGAGGAACGGCGTGTGGATCCGAATCTTCTCCGCCGGGATGCCGAGGATACGCGCAGCGTTGTTCTGGTCCAGCGTCGGGAACTGGGTGCCGCACCAGATGTCGCACTCGCCGCCTTCGACCTTCACCGTGCAGTTCAGCGGCTCCATCGCCGCATGCGCGAGGTAGGGCACGGCGTACTCGGCTTCCACGGTCTTCGCCGCGCCTTCCAGCGCCGCGACGACATCGCCGGCGCGGGCCGCGACCGGGCCCTCGGTGCCGGCCAGCGCCGCGAACTCGCTGCGCAGGACCGCGCTGTCGAGTGCGCCGTGCGCGCCGCGATCCCATTCGACCTGCAGCGCATCGCGGCCGAGCTTCGCCGCCCAGTAGTGGTCGGCGACCACCGCCACGCCGCTGGGCACCTGCACCACGTCGCGCACGCCCGGGACGGCCTTGGCCGCGATCGCGTCGAACGAGGCCACCTTGCCGCCGAAGACCGGCGCGCGCGCGACCACCGCGGTCATCAGCCCGTCGAACTGGATGTCCATGCCGAACTTCGCGCGGCCGGTGATCTTCTCCGGCGTGTCGAGGCGCTTGGTCGGCTTGCCGATCACCGCCCATTGGCCCGGATCCTTGAGCTTGAGCGTGGCCGGGTCCGGCGGCGTGAGCTTGCCCGCGGCCTCGGCCAGTTCGCCGTAGCGCAGGCGCTGCGTACCGGCCACGACCACGCCGTTTTCCGTCCTGAGCTCGGCGAGCGGCAGGCCGGTGCGTTCGGCCGCGGCCTGCAGCAGCATCGCGCGCGCGGTGGCGCCCGCCTGCCGGTAGCGGTCGAACTCGGACCAGGTGGTGGTCGAGCCGCCGGTGCCCTGCATGCCGAACACCGGGCTGAAGTAGGCCTTGTCGGCCGGGCCGTGCTCGACGCGGAGCTTCGACCAGTCGGCATCGAGTTCCTCGGCGATCAGCATCGGCAGCGTGGTCCAGATGCCCTGTCCCATCTCCGAGTGCGCGAGCAGCACGGTCACGATGTCGTCGGGCGCCACGCGCAGGAAGGCGTTGGGGACGAACTCGGGCGCGGGCGCGCCCCCCGTCTCCTGCGCCATCGCGAAGCGCCCTGCCCCGGGCACGGCGAAGGCGACCACCAGTCCGCCGCCGGCGAGCGCGCCGGTGCGGAGGAAGTCGCGACGGGAAAACTTGCTGGCGAGGTTCACGGGGAGGACCTCCGTCGTAACGGCGGGGAATGCGGCGCGGGACGGCGCCGCGAGAATCAGGCCTTGCCGAGTTCGGCCGCGCGATGCACGGCCGCGCGGATGCGCTGGTAGGTGCCGCAGCGGCAGAGGTTGCCCGACAGCGCGTGGTCGATGTCCTCGTCGGTGGGCGCCGGCACCTCGGCCAGCAGCGCGACCGCGGACATGATCTGTCCGGACTGGCAGTAGCCGCACTGCACCACGTCCAGCTCCGCCCAGGCGCGCTGCACCGGATGGCCGCCGTCGGCCGAGAGGCCTTCGATCGTGGTGATCTTCCTGCCGGCGACCGCCTCGACCGGCGTCACGCAGCTGCGCAGCGGCGACCCGTCGACATGGACCGTGCAGGCACCGCATTGCGCGATGCCGCAGCCGAACTTGGTGCCGGTCATGCCCAGCAGGTCGCGCAGGACCCACAGCAGGGGCATGTCCGGGGGCGCATCGACCTCGTGTTCGGAACCGTTGACCTGCAGCTTCATCGGCAACTCCCTGGCGATGGCTTGGGATGTTTCGACAGTACTACCGGATGCTGCGGTCCGCCAGCGTCTTGCGCGGATTCCGCGGGAGATTGCGTCGCCACCGGCGATTGTCCCGGAAACGCGCATGCCGGAACGCGGTCGACGGCGTGCGCGCGAAGCACTGCGACACGCGTCCGGGCAACGGCGGTCGTCGTCTTGCACGGCGATGGCGCCTGCGCCATCGTGGCCGGCATGTCCGTCCATCGCCACGTGCTCGAGACTTCCGCGCAGGCCAGCGAGGCCGATGCGCCTGCCGCGCTGGCCGTCGTGGTCGGGACCGAAGGGTCCACCTACGTGCGCCGCGGCGCGATGGCGCTGTTCGGCGAGGCGGGACCGGAGGCGGGCTGGCTGAGCGGCGGCTGCCTGGAACCGGATATCGCCGTGCGCGCGAAGCAGGCGATCGACGCCGCGCGCGTGGGCTGGATGGAGATCGACACCCGCGACGACGAGGACCTGCTGTCCGGCTCGGCGCTGGGATGCCGCGGCCGGCTGCGCATCGCGCTGCTGCCGTTGCGCGCGTTGCCGGGCTGGTCGACCCAGGTGCAGGCCTGGCTGCGGCGCGAAGGCGAGCTGCGATTGCAGCTGCGCGCCGAAGGCACCGTGGCTGCGCAGGTCGGCGGGCGGCGGTGCGACTGGTCGCTGGCCACCGATGCCATGCCGTGGCCGTCGGCGGAGATCGCGGCGATCCGCGTGCCGGCGCCGTTCGCGATCGCGGTCTTCGGCGCGGGTCCGGAGACCGCGATGCTGTTGCCGCTGTTGCGGCAGCTGGGCTGGATGACGCTGGTCGTCGAACGACGGCAACGCTGGCTGCCGGCCGCCGCCGTCGGCGACCGGACGCTGGACGCCACGCCGCAGGCCGGCGTGGCATCGCTCGGCGACGCGCGAGTCGACGCCGCGCTGGTGATGCACCACAACTTCGAACTCGACCGCGAGGCCCTGTCGGCGCTGGCGGCGACCGAGGTGCCCTACATCGGGCTGCTGGGACCGCAGCGCCGCCGCGACGACCTGTTCAAGGTACTCGCGGCGCACGAGCGCGAACGATTGTCCACGCGCCTGCATTCCCCGGTCGGGATGCCGCTCGGCGGACAGGGGCCGGAAGCGATCGCGCTCAGCATCGCCGCGCAGCTGCAGGCGTGGCGCGCCGGACGCGGCGACGGGGAATGACCGCGGCGCCCGCCACGCCGCACGCGGCGCTGCTGCTGGCGGCGGGCGGCAGTCGCCGGCTCAGGCAGCCGAAGCAGTTGCTCAAGCGCGATGGCGAGACGCTGGTGCGTCGTGCCGCGCGGTTGCTGCGCGAAACTGCGCCGCGGCGGCTGGTGGTCGTCGTCGGTGCGCGGCGCGAGGCGATCGAAGCCGCCATCGCAGGACTGGATGCCGAACCGGTGGCCAACGACGACTGGCAGGCCGGCTTGTCCGGCAGCCTGCGGACGGCGGCCCGGGCGATGGCGGGGTTCGACGGCGCCGTCCTGGTCGCGGCCTGCGACCAGCCCGCGATGGAAGCCGGGCACCTGCATGCGCTGCTGGCGGGCGCGCAGGACGCCGCTTCACGTTGCGCTGCGACGCTGCACGATGGCCTGCCGGGGATTCCGGCGGTGTTGCCTGCAGAATGGCTGCCGCAAGCGGCAGGCGCAGGAGACCGTGGCCTCGCCACGCGACTGCGTACGTTGCGTCGCGACGCGCTGTTCCTGCTCGATGCACCCGAGCTGGCGTTCGATATCGATACCGAAGCCGACGTCGATCTCGCAGTCATGCGCGGCTGGCTGGATCCACCAGCCGCGCGATGACGCCCGCGTGCGGGCCTTCGATCAGGCCGCGCGCAGCGCGTCGGTCACCGGCAGGGTCGCCGCGCGCAGCGCGGGGAACAGTCCGCCGACGAAACCGATCGCCAGCGCCCACTTCAGGCCCTGCCACAGCAGTTCCGGCGAGACCTTGAAATCGAAGCTCAGGATGGCCACGCCGGTCGACGTGGACGCGGTATAGCCGTTGAACACCAGCCAGGCGATCAAGCCGCCGAGCAGCCCCCCCAGCGCCGCCAGCAGCATCGTTTCCAGCATCACCGCGACCACCACCGGCATGCCGCGGAAGCCGATCGCACGCAGGGTGGCGATCTCGCGGGCGCGCGCGGCGACGGTGGCGAACATCGTGTTCAGCGCGCCGAACACCGCGCCGATGGCCATGATCGATCCGACCACGATGCCGATCCAGCGCAGCATCGTGGTGATGGCCTCGGACTGTTCGCGGAAATACTCGAGCGTGGTCCTGGTTTCGACCTGCAGCCGGGGATCCGCTTCCAGCGTCGCCTTGAAGGCATTGAAAGCGCCCGCGTCGCCGAGCCTGGCGACCACCGAGGCGCGGCTGCTGCCGCGGTTGTAGGACGAGGCGACGATCTCCGCATCCGCCCACATTTCCGAATCCATCGCGTCGCCCGACTCGAACACGCCGACCACCGTCCAAACCTGGTTGCCGAGGCGGACGTCCTTGCCGGGGTCGAGGCCCGAGAACTGGCGCTGGGCCCCCTTGCCGACGACCAGTTCGCGCTTGCCGGTCTCGAAGCGCCGGCCCTCGACCAGCTTCAGCTGCGGCCGCACCGCCCAGGCCATGTCGCCGACGCCGCGCAGGGTGACGCTGCCGTCCTGGCCGTCGGCCCTGGGCACGTTGGCCGACACCACGATCTCGGCCGACGCCAGCGGACGCCCGTCGCCGTCGCGCGCGATCTCGGGCGCGCGCTCGATCGCGGTGATCGACTCGCGCGACATCACCGACATCAGTTCGGCCGAAGAACCGCCGCGCAGCACGATGGCCGTGTCCTCGCTGCCGCTGCTGTTCATCGTGTGGCGGTAGCCTTCCGCCATCGCCAGCAGCGCCACCAGCACGCCGACCACGCCGGCGATGCCGATCACCACCACCGACGATGCGCCCAGGCGCTGCGCCAGCGTGCTGACGCCGACGCGGGTGACCGATGCGGCCTGGCGGCCGCTGCGGGCGAGCGCCATCCACAGCGCGAACAGTACCGCGACGCCCAGCAAGGCCTGCCATGGCAGCACGATCCACGCGGCGAGGAACGCGGCGACGACCAGGAACAGGGCGAAGCCGCGGAGGATCTTCTTCAAGACGTTCATCTGCATTTCCTCGTGAAGTCCGTCGCGTCAACGTCCGGCCAGCGCATCGACGATGTTCAGGCGCATCGCCCGGATCGCCGGCAGCGCGCCGACCAGCAGGCCGATGCCGCCCATCAGCGCCAGGCCCAGGACCCAGCTCTGCCATCCGATCGGGGGAAGGTTGAAGCTGCCGCCGCTGGCGGCGCCGGCGACCGGTCCCAGCACCGCGGCAAGCCCCAGCCCCAGCACGCCGCCGATCACCACCAGCAGGATCGACTCGGCCAGCACCATCGCCAGCACGCTGGCGCTTGAGAAGCCGATGGTCTTGAGCACCGCCAGTTCCGACGTGCGCTCGCGCACCGCCTGGGCCATGGTGTTGCCGGTCAGCAGCAGCAGGGTGAAGAACACCGCGCCCATGATCGAACCGACGATCAGGCCGACGTCGGCCATCTGGCTGATCTGCGCGGCCATCGCCGCCTGCTCGTTCATCGTCCGCGTCTCGTGCGGGGAGTTCATCGACAGCGCATCGATGGCCTTGGCCGCGGCGTCGCTGCGGTTCACGTCGGACACGCGGCTGACGTACCAGCCGACGGTGGCGTTCACGTAGGGCGTCGACTCCTCGAAGTACTTGTAGTGCATCAGGATCAGGGCCTCGGTGAAGCCCGCGCTCCTGCCTTCCTTCGCGCGCAGCACGCCGACGATCTCGAACGACCAGTTCAGGGTGCCGTCGCTGTTGGGGAAGATCGTCGACTGCAGCGGGATGGTCTGCCCGACCTTCCAGCCGAAGCGGTCCATCATCGCCTTGCCGACGAGGATGCCGGTGCGCGTGCGCTTCCATGCCTCGAGTTGCGCCGGCTCCACGTCCATCTCCGGATACAGCTCGAGGTAGTTGTCCGCCACCGCGAAGGTGAACAGCTGGTTGCGCGGATTCTGGTAGGCGCCGCCGAACCAGTTGGCGTAGGTGACGTCCTCGATGTTGTCGATCCGCCGGATGCGGCCCTCCAGCGACAGCGGCAGGGTCTCGACGACCGACAGCCGCGACGTGGTCTGCAGGCGCTGCGCGCCATCCGCGCTCTGGCCGAGCTGCGCGAACGTGGTGCGGATACCGTCGAGCATGCCGAACAGCAGGAACGCGGCCATGATCGAGGCCAGCGTCAGGAAAGTGCGGGTCTTGCGCCGGAACAGCGCCGCCCAGATCAGGTGGAAATATTTCATGTCACCCCTCCATCCGGTCCGGCGTCAGGCCGCGTGCGCCTGCTGCTCGACCAGCGTGCCCTTGTCGAGGTGCAGCGTATGGGTGGCGTACTCGGCCGCCTTCGGATCGTGCGTGACCATCACGATGGTCTTGCCGTGCTCGCGGTTGAGGGTCTGCAGCAGTCCGAGGATGTCCTCCGCGGACTGGCGGTCGAGGTCGCCCGTGGGTTCGTCGCAGATCAGCAGCGTGGGATCGGAGACGATCGCGCGGGCGATGGCGACGCGCTGCTGCTGGCCGCCGGAGAGCTCGGTCGGCTTGTGCGTGACGCGGTCGGACAGGCCGACCAGCGACAGCGCGATCTGCGCGTTGCGCTTGCGCTGCGCGCCGCCCAGCTTGGTCAGCAGCAGCGGCAGTTCGACGTTCTTCTGCGCGGTCAGCGCCGGCATCAGGTTGTAGAACTGGAAGACGTAGCCCACGTGCTGGCTGCGCCAGTGCGAGAGCTTGCCGCCGCCGAGCTGGTCGATGCGCTGGCCGCCGACCTCGATCTGCCCGGAGGTCGGCGAGTCGAGCCCGCCGATCAGGTTGAGCAGCGTGGTCTTGCCGGAGCCGGACGGGCCCATCAGCGCGACGAAGTCGCCCTGCTCGATGTCCAGGTCGATGCCGTGCAGCACCTCGACCTTTTCCGGGCCGCGCTGGTAGGTCTTGGTCAGGTTGCGGATCGATACCAGGGATGCCATGGCTTGCCTCGTGTGGTCTCGTGGCCGGGAACGTCCCGGTGGCGGGTCATGCGATGCGGAGTGGTTCGCTGCATCGCGCGGGTTTGTCACTCACGGGTTCGGCGGGAACAATGAAACTTGTCATCTCGAGCGCAGCGAGAGATCTTCCTTCCGCCAGCGCGAAACCAGATTTCTCGCTGCGCTCGAAATGACAGGCAAGGATTGTCCGGATTCATTGCTTACCAGTAGACACAGTCGCGCCCTCCTCCAACCCCTCCGGCGGATCGACCACGACGGTCTCGCCCGGCGCCAGTCCGGAGACGACCTCGCGGTCGCTGCCGAGCGCGCCACCGGCCTGCACGCGGCGCAGTTCCACCTCGTTCTCGCCGCCGACGACGAACACCGCGTCGCCGCCGTCGCGCCGCACGACCGCCGCCGCCGGCACGCGCACGCCGCGCCTGGGCTCGGCGTCGGCCTCCGGCGCCTTCTCCAGGAAGCTGACGGTCACGCCCATGTCGGGCACGATACGCGCGTCCTTCTGCTTCAGCGCCACGCGCACCTTCACCGTGGCCTTGCCGCGGTCGGCGGTGGGGATGATGGCGATGACCTCGGCGGGGATCTTCCAGTCGGGATACGAGTTGAGCGTGGCCTCGACCGGCATCTTCGGCTGCACGCGGCCGATGTAGGACTCGCCGACGTCGACTTCCACCTCCAGCGAATCCATGTCGACGATGGTGCCGATGCCGGTGCGGGTGAAACCGCCGCCGGCCGACAGCGGCGAGACGATCTCGCCCGGCTGCGCGGCCTTGGCGATCACCACGCCGGCGAACGGCGCGCGCACGACGGTGTTGTCGACGCCCAGGTCGGAGATGCGCAGGCTGTCCTCGGCGACCTTGGCGTTGCGCTGCGTGGTCACCAGCTCCGCGCGCAGCGTGTCGCGCTGGGCGACGGCCTGGTCGTACTGCGCCTTCGAGACCAGCTGCTGGCCGACCAGCCGCGACAGGCGCTCGGCGTTCGCCTCGGCTTCCTTCAGCCGCGCGGCGACGCTGGTCGCCTGGCTGCGCGCGGCCGAGAGCTGCGCCGCGCTCAGTGAGCGCTGCGCGTCGGCGTCAATCGGGTCGAGCCGGGCCATCACCTGCCCTTCCTCGACCTTCATGCCTTCCTCGATCAGCACCTCGCGCACGCGGCCGGTGATCTTGGCCGACACCGTCGCCATGCGCCGGGCGACGACGTAGCCGGAGGCATCGAGCACCGAGGCAGCGGCATTGCCGCTGGCCAGCGACACCGCGGTCGCCGTCTGTACCGGCACCGCGCGTTCGCGCCCAAACAGCCACCAGCCGGCCAGCGCCAGCACGGCGACGAGGGCGACGGCGGCCAGCGCGATCCACAGCCCCTTGCGCGAGGGCGGCGGACCGGCGGAGCGGTCGATGCGGAGTTCCTTGAGCAGGTCGGCGTTCGTGTTCATCAGAAGACAGGACGGGAAGTTGCGGCAATTGTGACGGCAACCGTCGCACAGCGCGCCGCCCCGGAGGCGAATGACGGTGGACAGCCTAGCCGCGGACGTCGCCGGCGGCTGCTGACAGCTGTCACATGCTTCGGCTGACGGCGGGGAATGTCACGCCCCGGTCCCGGCCGGCACGATGCGGCCATGTCCCGCACAGGAACCAACGACATGGCTTCGACGATGCCGACGCTGGCGCGACTGCACGGCGCCCGCAAGCGCTACGGCGGCACCGTCGCGCTCGACGGGCTCGACCTCGTGCTGCGCGCGGGGCAGGTCACGTCACTGCTCGGCGCCAACGGCGCGGGCAAGAGCACCGCGGTCGGCCTGCTGCTGGGCCTGCTGGCGGCGGACGAGGGCGAGGTATCGCTGTTCGGCCGGCCGCCTAGGGCGCTGGCCGTGCGCCGGCACTGCGGCGCGATGCTGCAGTCGGCCGGCATTCCCGAGCGGCTGAAAGTACGCGAACTGCTCGACCTGATCCGCAGCGGTTATCCGCAGCCGCGCAGCGTCGCCGACTGCGTCGCGCTGGCCGGGCTCGACGGCCTGCTCGAGCGCCGCTACGGGCAACTGTCCGGCGGACAACAGCGGCGCGTGCAGTTCGCGCTGGCGGTCTGCGGCCGCCCGAAGCTGCTGTTCCTCGACGAGCCCACGACCGGACTCGACATCGATGCGCGCCAGGGACTGTGGGCCGCGGTGCGCGAACTGGTCGCCGAGGGCAGCGCCGTGCTGCTGACCACGCACTACCTCGAGGAAGCCGAGGCGCTGTCGGACCGCGTCGCGGTGATCGACCACGGCCGGCTCATCGCCGAGGGCAGCGTCGGCGAGATCCGCGCAAGGGTGTCGCAGCGGCGCATCCACTGCATCAGCGCGCTGGCAGCCGAAGACGTCGCCAGCTGGCCCGGCGTGCGCGAAGCACTGCGCGAGGGCGAGGCGCTGCGGATCGTCGCCGAGCCGGCGGAACCGGTGGTGCGCCGCCTGCTCGGCGCCGACGCGGCATTGCGCGACCTGGAGATCCAGCGCGCCGGCCTCGCCGACGCCTACCTCGCCCTCACCCGCCCCGCCCTCGAGGAGGCCGCCTGATGGACACGATCGCCCTCGCACCTGCGCACGCGCCGTGGCGCAGCTACCTGCTCGAAGCGAAATGCGAATTCCTGCGCATGCTGCGCGAACCGGCGTTCTGCATCCCGGTGATCGCGTTCCCGACGATGTTCTACCTGCTGTTCGGCGTGTTGCTCAACAAGGGCAGCGGCGGCGCGGCACAGTACCTGCTCGCGACCTACGGTGTGTTCGGCGTGATCGGCGCGGCGATGTTCGGCTTCGGCACGACCATTGCGATGGATCGCGAACGCGGCTACCTCCGGCTCCGGCGCGCGCTGCCGACGCCACCGGGCGCGCAGCTGCTGGCGAAGATGGCGATGGCGATGCTGTTCGCGACGATCATCTCGCTGGTGCTCGCGCTGCTGGCGGCGACGCTCGGCGGCGTGTCGCTGGCGCCGTCGCAGTGGGCCGGCCTGTTCGCGGTCAACGTATCCGGCATCCTCCCGTTCGCCGCGATCGGCCTGTACGTCGGGACCCTGGTGGGCGGCAACGCCGCGCCGGCGCTGCTCAACGTGCTGTACCTGCCGATGGCGTTCCTGTCCGGCCTGTGGCTGCCGCTGGCAATGCTGCCCGACTGGCTCGGCCGGCTCGCGCCGGCGTGGCCGGCCTACCACCTCGGCCAGCTCGCGCTGAAGGTGGTCGGCCACGACGACGGTCGCGCGACGTGGCTGCACCTGCTGGTGCTGGCAGCGATGACGGCCGCGTTCTTCGCGCTCGCGCAGCGCCGGCTGGCCGCGGCCGAGTGAATCCCCTGTCCCGGACACCGGCAGCGAAGTGCCGCCCCATGACCGGATTCATCCACCTGCTTCTGGCAGGCCTGCTCTGCGCATCGGCAGCGGCGCAGGTACCGTCGCGTCCGCTCGCGACGCAAACGCTCGACGGCCAGCCGTTCGTGGTTCCGGACGATCTCCCGGAGCGGGCCTCGCTCCTGGTCATCGGCTTCACCCGCGATTCGAGGACCGTGACTTCGGCCTGGGCACGGGAGGTCGCGCAGGACGATGTCCTCCGGCACGCCGTCGACCTGTACCAGGTGGCGATGCTCGAGGACGTGCCGCCGCTGCTGCGACGCATGGTCGTCGCCGGCATTCGCCGGGATGTAACGAAGTCGCTGCACCGCCGCTTCCTGCTGGTCACGACGGATACCGATGGCTGGAAGGAACTGGTGTCGCACGCCGAGCCGGATGCCGCCTGTCTGTTGCTTGCTGAAGGCGGCCGGATCGTCTGGCGCGGCGGCGGCGCTTTCAGCCAAGCATCCCTCGACGCCCTGCGATCCGCGGTCGCCGGGTTGAGGAAGACGCCATGAGCGTCCGCGGCATGCCCTCCCGCCCTGCGCGCCGCAGCCCCGCGACGATCGTGCCGATCGACGCCGCGGTGACGACCGCTTTCCACGGTGACATCATGCCGCCCGGACCTCCCGCACGAGACGAGCTCCCATGACGCGCCCGAGGCTGCCGGACTGGCTGCGGCCCGCCCCCGATTCGCTGGTCGCGCACGACATCCGCGCGGGCCGGCCGGCATGGACCGGGTTCGTGCACGTGGTGTGGTCGGTCTGGGTGTTCCTCACGCCTGCGTTCGCCGGCGGCGCCTACGGCTTCACCGCTCGCTGGGCGCTGCTGACGCTGGTGTCGTACCCGCTGTTCCTGTGGCTGTACGCGGTGACGCTGCTGGCCACGCCGCGCAGGGCCTACGCCGCCGCACTGGGCATGGTGGCGCTGTCCTTCGCGCTGCTGCCCTGGTATCCGTCCGGACTCAGCTATTTCGTGTTCGGCTGCGTGATGGTGCAGCCGCGCCGCGGGCGTTCCGTGCTCGGCTATCTCGCGCTGCTGGCCGTGTTGAACGCGGTGCTGATCGCGTATGCGCTGTCCATCGGCTATCCGTGGCAGGCGCTCATCTGGATGCCCACGGTGACCGCGATCATCGGCGTGCTGGTCACGGTGGAGCGCATCAACATCGAACGCGACGCGGTGCTGAAGCTGTCGCAGGAGGAGGTGCGGCGCCTCGCCGCGCTGGCCGAGCGCGAGCGCATCGGCCGCGACCTGCACGACCTGCTGGGGCACACGCTGTCGATGGTCGCGCTCAAGTCCGACCTCGCCGGCCGCCTGCTCGAGCGCGACCCCGCCGCCGCGCGCGGCGAGATCGACGAAGTCAGCCGCGTCGCGCGCGAGGCGCTGTCGCAGGTGCGGCGCGCGGTCAGCGGCATCCGCGCCGCCGGCATCGCCGCCGAGCTGGCCTCGGCCAAGCTGCTGCTGGAAACCGACGGCGTCGCCTTCGACTACCGCTTCGAGGACGGCTTCGCCGACAGTGCGCTGCCGGCCGGCGTCGAGAGCGCGCTGGCGATGACCGTGCGCGAGGCCGCGACCAACATCCAGCGCCACGCCCGCGCGCACAAGGCGGAGGTCACTTTCGGCATGGAGGACGGCGAGGCGGTGCTGCGCATCGTCGACGACGGCCGCGGCGGCGCGATCGTGCCGGGCAACGGGCTGTCCGGCATGCGCGAGCGCATCGAAGGCGTGCGCGGCCGGCTGCGGATCGAAGCCGGCGACGGGCGCGGCACGCGCGTGGAAGTGCGCGTTCCGCTCGCCGCCAACGACGACACCCTCCCGTAGGAGCGCCTTCAGGCGCGATGCCTTTCGTCCCGATGTGGCAATCCGCGAGAAGCATCGCGCCTGAAGGCGCTCCTACAGGGGATTCCTGGCGCGAAGCGACAGGCATCGCGCCTGGCGTTCCTACCGGGAACCGATGGCGACCTGCTAACGTTCCGCGCATGATGCCGTCCGCCGCCACGCCATGATCCGCATCCTGCTCGCCGAGGACCAGGCGATGCTGCGCGGCGCGCTGTCGGCGCTGCTGGGCATGGAGGGCGACATCGAGGTGGTCGGCGCCGCCGCCGACGGCGAGGACGCGTGGCGCGACCTGCAGCGGCTCAAGCCCGACATCCTCGTCACCGACATCGAAATGCCCGGCCTGACCGGGCTCGAACTCGCCCAGCGCATCCGGCGCCACGAGCTGCCGGTGAAGGTGGTCATCGTCACCACCTTCGCGCGCGGAGGCTTCCTGCGGCGCGCGCTCGATGCCGGCGTGTCTGGCTACCTGCTCAAGGACGCGCCGGCCGAACAGCTGGCCGATGCGCTGCGCCAGGTGCACCGCGGCGGCCGCGCGATCGATCCGCAGCTCGCACTGGAGGCCTGGGGCGAAGCCGATCCGCTCAACGACCGCGAGCGCAAGGTGCTGCGGCTGGCGGGCAGCGGCATGGGCGCGAACGAGATCGCAGCGCAGCTCAATCTCTCGCATGGCACGGTGCGCAACTATCTGTCCGAGGCGATCGGCAAGCTCGGCGTGGGCAACCGTATCGAAGCCTATCGGCTGGCTCGGGAGAAGGGTTGGCTGTAGCGGGTCGGCGGCGGGATGGCCATGGCTTCGGTGGCCCCCACCCCAGCCCTCCCCCGCAGGCGGGGGAGGGGGCAGATTTGCGGCTGTCGGAGAGTGCAGCTCCTGCCTTTGGCTCCCTCCCCCGCCTGCGGGGGAGGGCTGGGGTGGGGGCCAGCCGAAGCCGGACAACCTCAGCCCCCGAAGCGCACCTTCAACATGTCATACGCCGCCCGCAGCGCCAGCGCCTCGCCACCCACCGGTCGCCCCGGCCGCGCGCTGTCGTTCCACGCATACACGTCCAGGTGCGCCCAAGGCGTGCCCTCGGGCACGAAGCGCTCGAGGTACAGCGCAGCGGTGACCGCCCCGGCCATGCGCGAACCGGCGTTGGCCATGTCGGCGATGTTGCTGGTGAGGTAACGCAGGTACGGGCGCCACAGCGGCATGCGCCACAGCGGATCGCGCACGCGCTCGCCGGCGGCGATCCAGTCGTTCGCCAAGGCATCGTCGTTGGCGAACAGCGCCGGCAGGTCGGGGCCGAGCGCGATGCGCGCAGCGCCGGTGAGCGTGGCGAAATCGAGGATCAGGTCCGGCGACAGCTCGCCTGCGTGCGCCAGCGCGTCGCCCAGGACCACGCGCCCTTCCGCGTCGGTGTTGTCGATCTCGACGCTCACGCCCTTGCGCGTGGCGATCACCTCGCCGGGACGGTACGCGTCCGGACCGATCGCGTTCTCCACCGCCGGCACCAGCAGGGTGAGCCGCAGCGGCAGTCTCCGCGCCATCACCAGCTCCGCCAGCGCGATCGCATGTGCGGCGCCGCCCATGTCCTTCTTCATCCAGCGCATGCCGTCGGCGGGCTTGATGTCGAGGCCGCCGGTGTCGAAGCACACGCCCTTGCCGACCAGCACCAGGTGCGGGTGCGTCGCCTCGCCCCAGGCCAGTTTCAGCAGCCGCGGCGCGCGGTGCGAGGCGCGGCCGACGGCGTGGATCGCGGGGAAGTCCTGCGCCAGCAGCTCGTCGCCGACGATACTCGTGAACGACGCGCCGTGCGCCGTCGCCACCTCGCGCGCGACCGCCTCCAGCTGCACCGGTCCCATGTCCTGGGTCGGCGTGTTGACCAGGTCGCGCACGCGCACGCAGGCGGTCAGGACGTCGCCGGCTTCCTGGTCGAAGGCGTCCAGCATCAGCCGCGCCAGCGGGCGCCCGCCGTCCTTGTAGCGGGTGAAGCGATAGGCGCCCAGGCCCCAGCCGAGCTGCAGCGCGCGCAGGGCGTCGCCGTCGAGCGCTCCCGCCGGTCGCCAGTCGCCGGCGGGAAGCGCCGAGGGCGCGTGCGCGTAGGCGCAGGGATCCAGCGGGTCGCCGATGCCGAGCACCGCACCGGTGCAGCCATCGTCGCCCGGCAGCAGCACGCACGATCCGGGCGATGCCCGGAAGTCCTGCGCCTGCAGCCAGGCGCGGATCGCCGGCGGCTGCGCCGCGAGCCATTCGGGAAACCGGCGCCTGTCGATGAAGTGCGCGTCGCGCGGGGGATTGCCGGCGACGGCGGAGTCGTCACGATGGGAGGTCGTCATGCCGATAGTGTGCCGCAGTCGGCCAGCACGGCGCATGCCGGCCGGTGCTGGCCGGTCGCGCGCACGAATTCCGTGATCCCCATCGGGGAAGGCCCTTGCGGGCGTTACAGGGGAAAGCGTTGCTGTTGTCTTCGAGCGATATCCGGCACGTCTTCGTCGTGCCCGGTATCCCGCGTTGCGTGGATCGGGTGCACGATCCGGCCGCAAACGGAAGCGTCCGTTGAGCGGTCCGGGTATCGGGGTGCGCTGGCGCCGGCTGGACGACCTGGATCCGGCCGAAGTCGAGGCGTGGGCCGGGCTGGGCGAGGAAGCGCCGGGCGCTCACCCGTTCACGATGCCCCAGTTCGTGCTGCCGGCCGCGCGCTGGCTCACGCCGGAACAGCCACCGGGCGTGTTGTCGGTCGAACGCCGCACCGGCGCCGGCGTCGAACTGCTCGGCATCGGATGCTTCGACGAGCGCAGCCCGGGCCTGTTCGTCCCGCTGCGCCACCTGCGCGGGTATCGCACCCCGCACAGTTTCCGCGGCGACATGCTGCACCGGGCGGGCGCGGCCGACGAAGTCGCTGCGGCGCTGCTGGAGTTCGCCCGCGCTCGCGGCCTCCGCGCGCTGGCTTTCCACACGGTCCCGGCGGATTGCCCGGTGATGGCCGCACTGCGCCGCGCGGGCGGCGCCGAAACCGGCTGGTACCCGCGTGGATCCTTCGAGCGGGCGGAGTTGCGCCTCGACGCCGGGCAGGCGCCACGGCTGCGCGCGTCCGTGGTCAAGGACCTGCGCCGCCGCCAGCGGCGGCTGGCCGAGCGCGGCGAAGTCGCCTTCCGGATACTGCAAGGCGATGCCGCGGACGCGGATGCGGCCGAACGCCACCTGCGGCTCGAACACGCCGGCTGGAAGGGCGATGCGGGATCGTCGATGCTGGCCACGCAGGCGCAATCGGGCTTCTTCCGCGAACTCGCCGCCCGGTTCCGGGAAACCGGCAACATGGTCTTCAGCGAGATCCTCTGCGACGGCGAGGTCATCGCATCCACCAGCAACATCCTCGTCGGCGACACCCTGCATGCCTTCAAGTGCGGCTGGGATCCCGGCTTCGCGCAATACAGCCCCGGCCGCCTGAACGAGCTGTGGCTGCTCGAAGCGATCCGCGAAACCTGGCCGGCGCTCGCATGCTTCGACGGCAATGCCAGCGACGATTCGTACATGGCCAGGCTGCTGCCGGACCGCGGTCGCTACCAGACGGGTGCGTTCGCCGCGACGCGTACCGGCCGGGGACTGCAGCGCGCCGCGCGCTGGCTGCGGCCGCTGGCCTACCGGTTCGGCGACGACGGCTGACCCGCGCGCTCCAGCCAGTCGGCCAGGCCGGCGAGCGAGTCGAACACCAGGTCGGGCGCGATGTCGTCGCGCGGCCATGCGCGCAGGCCGCCGGGATGGTCGTCGCGATGCAGCCAGCAGCCACGCAATCCGGCGCGCATCGCGCCGAGCACGTCGGCCTCGACGTGGTCGCCGACGTGCAGCACCTCGCCCGGCGGCAGGCCGAGGCGTTCGCAGGCGGCCAGGAAAATGCTGGCTTCGGGCTTGGCAGCGCCGTGCTCGCGCGCATGCAGCTGCAGGGTGAAATGCCCGTCGATGCCGACACGCGCCAGGTCGGCGTTGCCGTTGCTGACCGCGGCGACGGGGACGCGGCGCGCGATGCGCGCCAGCGCCTCCAGCGCGTCTGGATAGAACTCGACGCGGTTGCGTTCGGCGTAGAACGCCTCGTAGGCCTCGTCCAGCAGCGACAGATCGCCGCCGCTGTCGCGAAGCGCGATCTCCAGCGTCAGCCGCCGCAGCGCGCTGAGGTCGTGCGCCAGCGCCGGGTTCTCGCTCCAGACCCGTTCGCGCAGCGCGCGCATCTCGGGAACCGGGAACATCGCCGCCGTGGCCGGGCTGTGCACGCGCATCCAGTCGTCGAGCACGCGCTCGATCCGCGCGCCGATCGGCGCGAACGGCCACAGCGTGTCGTCGAGGTCGAGGGTGATGGCACGGACGGGGAAACTCACCTGCCCATTGTAATCGGCGACGCGCGGCCGAGCTTGCGGATGAAGTCGGAACTGCCCCAGGATCGGCGTCCTGCGCGAACCGCCCTACTCCAGCAGCCGCGCCCAGCCTTCCATCCCCTCCACCCGCGCCAGCACCAGCTTCACGCACACCAGCAGCGGCACCGCCAGCAGCAGGCCGATGATCCCCCACAGCCAGCCGAACAGCATCAGCGCCAGGATCAGCACCAGCGGCGACAGCGCCATGCGCCGGCCGAGCACGATCGGCGTGACCACCTGCCCCTCGATCGTGTGCAGCACCAGGTACGCCGCCGCCGGCATCAGCGACGGCCACAGCCCGTCGAAGGTGATGAAGCCGACCAGCAGCATCGCCACCAGGCCGATCAGCGGGCCGACGTAGGGCGCGAAGTTCAGCAGCGCGACCATCGTGCCCCACAGCAGCGCCTCGGGCAGCGGGACCTCCATGAGATACAGCACGCCTGCGAACAGCAGCCCCACCAGCGTGTTGATCAGGCTGATGGTCAGCACGTAGCGCGAGACCTCGCGCTCGATCGACTGCAGGATCCCGACGGTGAACTTCTTCTGCTGGCGCCCGGGCAGCAGCGCGATCGCGTTGCGCTGCAGCTTGTCGCCGTAGACCATGAAGAAGAACGTCAGCAGCACCACCGCCAGCAGCGAGGCGAGCAGGCGCGGCGTCTCGGTCAGCATCCGGTAGGGATCGTCGACCGCGGTCCGCACCACCTGCGGCGCACGGCCGGTCTGCCCGCCCGCGGCGCGCGCGAAGTTCTCGGCGGCCTTGTTCGCCTCGTGCATCGGCTTGGCGAGCTCGCGCAGCTTCGGCGCGAGCTGGCGCATCGCACGCGGCGCCTCGCTGGCCCAGGCCACCGCGGACGGCGCCATGTGGTAGGCGAGCGCGCCGGTCGCGGCGAGGCCGCCGGCCAGCACCAGCAGCGCGGCGAGGAAGCGCGGCACCCACAGCCGGCGCAGCAGGCGGATGATGGGGTTGCCGACCAGCGCGAAGAACATCGCCAGCAGCACCGGCAGCAGCAGGTCCTGCGCCGCCCACAGGGTGTAGCCGACCGCGAGCGTGGCCAGCACCAGCAGCGCGGTCGAGGCGCGCGGCCGCAATGGCGCGGCGGCCGGCGCGACCGCTTCTGGCGACGGAGGAACGGGCGGCGCGGCGTCGGTGGTCATGGCAGGCTGTCGCGAAACAGGACGCGATCATGCCATCGCCGCGATGCATGGCGGCGTGATGGCGCAGGTCGGCGCGGATCGGCGCGGATCGGCGCAGGACGGCATGTAACGGCGCGGGTCGGCGCGGAAAAGCAGCCGCGGAAAGGCAGTAAACACACACACCTGTCATCCCGAGCGTGGCGAGGGATCTGGTATCCGGCGCGGCTGAAGCCGGATCCCTCGCCACGCTCGGGATGACAGCCTTGGGGCATCTGGAATGACGCCTTGGATCAGAGGTGACAGCCTCGGCGCATCCGGGGTGACATCCTCGGGAGCATCCGCAACGACAGCCTCGGGACGTCTGGACGACGACAACCCATGGGTGTCGCCTTCGAAAGACGGAACCGGCGCTACCTACCGCTCCGACAGCTCCGTCGCCGCCTCTGCCGGCCGCGGTTCGGATTCCCACTGCGCGTCGCGACGCCGGCGGCCGTCCGGAACCGCGCGCGGCGCGGCATCGTCACTGGCCTGCGTTTCCTGCGGCTGCAGGCGCGCACCGGCTTCGTCGCCGGTCGCGGCCTCCACCGTGTCGGCCGCATCCTCGGCCGCGTCCTCCGCGCCGCTGGCCGCGGTTTCCGCCGACTCGGCCGCCTGCGCCGCCTTGAGCGAAGCCACCAGGCCCGAAAGGCTGGTGGCAAGCTGGATCCAGCGCGTGCCCGACACCGCGCCCAGCGTGCGCAGCGGTCGCGCCTTGGCCACCAGCACGCCGCCCAGCAGGCCGGCGATGACGATGCGGCTTGGCGTCCATGCATCGCGCCAGCGCTGGACCAGCGAGGCCTTGTGCCCGGCCGTCTGCGCGATGCGCCCGTCGACCAGTTGTTCGGCGCGTTCGACCCGCCGCTTGAGTGAGTCGAAGTTCATGGCGGCGACTCGCAATCCGCGGGGTCGTCCCCGCCGTCGCTCTCCTGGAACAGGCCCAGTCTCGACAGCTGCCGTCGCGTGGCATGCATGCCGGCATGGTCGAAGAACACGGAGACTCGCCAGATCGCGATCCCCATCACCACCAGGCTCAGCAGGGCCGCGGAGGAGATCGACACCAGCCACGACAATCCGAACGACTGCAGCAGCGCGATCAGCGCGCCCATCAACAGCAGCCACGAAGACGCGCCGAACACGATGGCCACGCCGGTCCACGCCAACGCGCGTCCGAGCGCGCTGCGCGCCAGCGCCAGGTCGGCCGACACCAGCCGCCGCAGCGCACGCCCGGCGTCGAGCGCCGAGTCGAGCGTGGCCCGGCCTTCGGCGCCGATCGCGCGCACGGTGGCGTCGATGCCCGGCGATTCGCGCGGACCTGCCTCTTCGCGGGCGGGCTCGCGGTCGCTGGCCGTTTCCCCGGTCACGTCGGGCGGCGTCGCTTACTTCTCTGCACCGCCGCCGCTGCGGGCGAGCTTGGCGATGATCCAGCCGGCGGCGAAGGCGACGCCGAACGAGGCGATCGGGCGCTCGCGGATCAGGTCGGCGGCGCTGTCGATCAGGTCGCGGCCCTTGTCCATCAGCGCATCGACCTGCTCGCGCGCGGCGCCACCGCCCTCTTCCAGCGCGGCGATGCCGGCCAGCGCGGAATCGGCCAGGTCGGCCTTGACCGCGGCGCGACCCGCGCGCAGTTCGTCGCCGGCCACGCCGGCGGCATTCTTGATCGCGCTTCCGGCATCTGCTGCGGCGTTCTTGAGGTGGGCGCCGGCTTCGCCGAGGTTGCTCTTGACCGTGTCCGTCGAGGTGGGGCTCATCGTCGTCTCCTGGGAATGGGTGGCGCGGGGGCGCCGTAGAGAGGACCGGCTCGCGGGCCGGGTCACTCCATGATCAGGTCTCCGACGCGTCCTCCGCGTGAAATCCGCAGGACCAGCTGCCGCGGACCGTCGGCCAATGTATCGCGGAAGCCCGCGAGGTCGCGGAATTCGCCGCTGTTGGCGGCGAAGATGTAGTCGCCCTCGCGCAGCCGGTTGCGATGCGCGCGGCTGCCCTGCTCGACCTTTTCCACCAGCACGCCGCGCGCGTTCGGGTTCTGCCGGCGCACCGCCTCGGGCAGGTCGGCCAGGGTCGCGCCCGCCAGCCGCTCGTCGTAGCTGGCGCCGTCGCGGGCCAGCGCGCGCAGGCGCGCGGTGATCGTCATCGGCTTGCCGTCGCGCAGCACCTCCAGCGTCACCGGCGTATCCAGCGGCTGCAGGCCCTGGAAGTTGCGCAGCGACACCGGGTCGTCCATCCGCTGCCCGTTGGTCGAGACGATCACGTCGCCCGTACGCAGTCCCGCCGCGGCCGCGCCGGAATCGCCATGCACGCGCGTGACCACCACGCCGCGCGGCTCCGGCAGGCCCAGGCCCGCGGCCAGGCGCTGGTCGACCGCCTGGGTATCGACGCCGAGCGTGCCGCGCTGCACGCTGCCGGTAGTCGCCAGCTGCTGCATCACGCCGCGCGCCAGGTCGATCGGGATCGCGAAGCCCAGGCCGATGTTGCCGGCCGCGCTGCCGCGCGGGTTGAAGCTGGCGGTGTTGATGCCGACCAGTTCGCCGCGCAGGTTGACCAGCGCGCCGCCGGAATTGCCCGGGTTGATCGAGGCATCGGTCTGGATGAAGTTCTGGAAGCCCACGCCCGGCACGTTGCTGCGGCCCACCGCCGAGACGATGCCCGAGGTGACCGTCTGGCCGACGCCGAAGGGATTGCCCACCGCCACCACGAAGTCGCCGACCTCCAGCCGCGCCGCGGCGCCCAGCGGGATCGCGACCAGGTCCTGCGCCGGGATCCGCATCAGCGCCACGTCGGTGTCGGGATCGGAGCCGATGAACTCGGCCGCCAGCGTGCGCCCGTCGGCCAGCGTCACCGACACCTCGTCGGCGTTCTCGATCACGTGGTGGTTGGTCAGCACGTAGCCGGCCTGCGCGTCGACGATCACGCCCGAGCCGAGCGAACGCGCGATGCGTTCCTGCGACAGCTCCGGGAACATGCGGCGGAAGAAGGGATCGTTGCCGAACGGGCTAACCTGCCGCTTCTGCGCCGCCTGCACGCTGACCACCGACGGCGTCACCCGCTTGAGCATCGGCGACAGCGAGGGCAGCGCCTGGCCGTCGACCGCCGCCGGCAGCGCCGCGACCGTCGGCACCGGCACGGCGGCGGCCGGCGGATCGGCTGCGCGGGCCGGCGACTGCACGGCGTCGCGGATGGCGGTGGCGGCGAAGCCGCCGAACGCGGCGGCTGCGGTCAGGGTGAGGAGCGTCTTGGTCGCGGTTTTCATCGGCACATCGATCTGCAGGGATGGGCGGGACGCCATCGAAAGCGGCCAGTGTCGACGCCGATCGTACAATCGATGCTGAAACACCGGCACGACGGGCGTGCCGGTGCCGCGGGGACGGAGCGTCCGCGCCTGATGGGCGGTCCGGACGGGGCGCCCATGCCAACGCTTCAGAACGCATGCCGCAGCGCGAAGCTCCAGCCGTCGTCGCGGCGCTCGCCGGCAAGGCCGCGGGCGTAGTCCATCGACCAGTGCAGGTGCCCGCCGAACGCCCCGGCCAGTCCCAGGCGCAGCTCGCCGGCGCCGCGCCCCTGCTCCCCGGGCAGTTCGAACCAGGCGTCGGGCACGCCGCGGAAGGCCGCTCGCAGCGGATCGCCCTCGGCCAGATCGTGGCGGTAGCGCGCGTCCAGCCCCAGCCGCAGCTGTTGCCGGCCGAAGCTCCAGTCGTGCGCATAGCGCGCGCCCAGCGCACCGGTGAGCCGCGCCTGCCGCGACGGCCCGGCGACCAGTTCGAACCCGGTATCGCCCTGTTCGGCGAACCCGCCGCTGCGCATGATGCCGTAATCCAGCGCCACGAACGGCACCAGCCTGCCGTCGCCCAGCGCCAGGTCGCGGCCGAGTTCTGCGTGCGCGAAGGCGTGGCCGAACCCGCGCTGCGAATGCGCGAGATGGCGGCCGGCCGCGCCCAGTTCGATCGGCCGCTGCAGCTGCAGCCGGGCGCGTCCCGCGCCGAGCGCGCCGGTGGCGTGCCAGCCCTCGCCGCGATAGTGGAGATGGAGACCCGCGGCCGGCGCTTCACCCCAGCCGTGCCCGCCGAGGCGATCGAAGTGCAGCAACGCCTGTCCGCTGCTGACGCTGCCGCCGACCAGCAGCCGCGGCGACAGCCAACGATCAACGCCTGAGGACAGCCCGGCGAAGCCGTGCGCGCCCGCGTCCGGCTGGAACCTCCCGCTCCACGACATCGCTCCTGTCGCATGGTCCTGCCGGGCGAGCCGCGCATCCAGGCGCGCCGACGCCAGCGCGGCCTGCCGGTGCAGGGTGTCACCCATCCCGGCGTGGGCATGCCCGGCGAGGCTGTCGAAGCTGCGCACCGCCTGCGCCGTGTCCTGCTGCCACATGATCGAGGCCGCCGAGGCGAGGAACTGCCGCTGCGCCTCGCCCAGTGAGGCTGCCGGCGCCAGCGCGAAGCCGTCGGCCACGGCGAGCGCGCGATCGAGGTTCGCCGCGCTGGCCAGCGGCAGCGCGCGGGCGACGCCCCGCGCCGCGATCGCCTCCTGGAGCGAAATGCGTGCAAGGTCGAACCATACGTCGTTGGCCTCGTAGCGCAGCTCGCCGGTGATGGCCAGGCCGGGCGAGGTCCACTGCGCGAATCGTCCGAACACGCCGCCGTCGGCGTGGATGATGTGGTGCGCCCGCGCCGCGGGCATGGCATAGGGTCCCCAGTCATCGCTGTACAGGCCCAACTGCAGCGTGCCGGCCAGGTTGGCGCGGCCCACGATCCGCAGCGTGGCGGGTCCATCCCACACTGCCGGGGCAAGCGCGAATTCAAGCACGCCCGCGTCGGCCTGCGAGAAGTCGCCGCCGATCCACGGTTGGTTGCCATAGACAGCAGCCGAAACATGGAGACGGTTTGCGTTGAACAGGCTGCCATCGATCGCTTCCCACAGTTCGACCCGTCCATGGTTCTCCACGTTGCCCTGGACCGTACCGATGATCACCAGGCGACCGGGAGCGTCGACCCGCACGTTCGATTGCAGGACGGTGGTCGAGCCGAGCTGCAGCATGCCGCCTTCGATGCGGGTGCCGCTGCCGAACCGGTACGTTCCTTGGGGCAAGCCGAGTTCGCCCGCGCCGCGAAGGATCAGCGCGTGATCGCTCTGCGTGACGGGCAGATCCCCACCTTCGCCTTCGGCCAGGGTCACCCTGCAGTCGGAATCAACCGGTGCGGGGCACGGATTGAAGGACGGCGGTGGCGGTGGGGGTGGGGGTGGGGATGGCGGTGACGACGCCTGCACAAGCCGGCCACCGCCTCCGCTGGAACACGCGGACAGCAGCAGCACGGCGATGCACAGGGCGATTGCGGTCGGTCGGATGGCTTTCATGGCGTGGTTCCTCGCAGGGACTGCGTCGCCGGCGCCGGGCGTGGCCGGGTCGGCGGCGCGCGGGAAGGACAGGGCGGGCGTTACAGCCGGGTCGAGATCGCTTCGCCGCACAACCTCGCCACGAAGCTGCCGTCGGGCGCATAGCGGGTCGAAGTGATGGGGCCGTGGGCCCGGTTGCGGTCGTTGCTCAGCACGATGGTGCGATCGATCACCTGGTAGCCGAGGTAGGCGCCGTCGCCGCTGGCGTACCAGTCGAAACGCACGAGCACCTTGTATTTCCCGGTCCGCAGGTCAAAGGACCACTTGCCCAGGCCGAACGTGCGCAGCTGCGGGAAGCCGGGAATGCCGGGCGGCGTCACCTGCGGGTTCTCCACCAGGGTGCCGCCGGCTTCGAAGGTCATGGTGTTGTGCCCGATCAGCGGCGCTTGCGGCCCGCCCGGCGTGCAGGCGGCGGGGCTGGCGTAGATGTCGGTGAACCACAGGCCGACGAGGCGGTTCGCGGGCGGCAGCAGCGTGAGCGAGGCGAGGCGGTCGTCGGTGGCGACGGCGGGGGTGGCGGCCATCAGGCCCAGCGCCAGCGGCAGGCAGAACAGGAGTTTCATCGGAGTCTCCGGGGTGGAGGGCGGGATCGCCCGCCTGCATCCAGCGCCCGTCGTGGCCGCTTGCGCATGCAAAATCCGGTGAAATAAGCTGAAATTTCCTGAAACGGCCCGTCGACGACGCCCATGCCGGAATCACAGGAGCGCCACCACCGGTTCGGGCCATTCGAGCTCGACGCACGCACCCGTGTACTGCGCAATGGCGACACGCCCGTCGTCCTGACCGCGAAGGCTTTCGACGTGCTGCGGATGCTGGTGGAGAACCGCGAACGCGTGGTGGGCCGCGACGAGCTGTTGTCCACGGTCTGGGCCGGTCGCGTGGTCGAGGAGAACAACCTCACCCAGGCCATCGCCGCGCTGCGACGCGCGTTCGGCACCGATGCCCACGACCATCGCTACATCGTCACCGTCCCCGGACGCGGCTACCGCTTCGTCGCAGAGGTGGAGGACGACGCGGCGCAACCCGCCGCGCCCGCGATCGTGCGCACGCCATGGCGGCGTCGCGCACTGCTGGCCGGCGTACCGCTGCTGTTCGCAGCCGCGCTCGCGGCCTGGTGGTCGTTGCGCGAGCCACCGGCGCCGCCATCGCCCACGCCAGCGCCGGCAACCGCGGCGGCGCCGCTGACGCTCGCGGTGCTGCCGTTCCGCTCGCTGCCGGCCGACGCCAGGGACGAACTGCTCGAACTCGGCCTCGCCGACACGCTGATCACGCGCATCAGCGGCTCGACCGCGCTGCGGGTCAGTCCGCTGTCGTCGAGCCAGCGCTTCGGCGGCGCCGCGCACGATCCGGTTGGCGCCGCGCGCCAGCTCGGCGTCGGCTACGTCGTCGAAGGCTCCACCCAGCGCCGCGGCGACGCGGTCAGGGTCAACGTGCGGCTGCTCGCGGCCGACGGCAGCCCGCTGTGGTCGGAGAGCTTCGACGAGCACATCGACCGCGTCTTCACCCTGCACGAGCGCATCGCCGACGCACTCGCCACCGCGCTCGCGGTGAAGATCGCAGGGTCCGCGCACCGCAGCCCCTGCGACGGCGCCAACGCCGAGGCCTATCGCGCCTGGCTGTCCGGCCAGTACCGGATCAGCCGGCCCTCGCCGGACAGCGCCCGACAGGCGCTGGCGGACTACCGGCGCGCGCTGGACCTGGACCCGACCTGTGCTCGCGCCTACGCCGCGATGGCGCATGCCTACCGCACCCTGGTGGCGACCGCGGATGCGGATCCGCAGGAGAGCTTCGCGCGGGCGACGATGCTGGTCGACAAGGCGCTGGCACTGGATCCGCTGCTAGCCGAGGCGCACCTGGCGCGCGGCTGGACCGGGTTCTGGCACGACTGGGACTGGGCGGCGTCCGAGGCCTCGTTCCGGCGGGCGATCGAACTCAATCCCAGCCTGGCGGAGGCGCATTTCGGCTACGCACACCTGCTGCGCAACATCGGCCGCGGCGCGGAAGCGGCCGAACATGCGCGCATGGCCATGGCCCTGGATCCGCTGTCGCCGGTGGTTAACGCGATCGGCGGATGGATCGTGGCGCCGCCAGGGGAAATGGGCCGCTACATGGACCGGGCCCTGGAGCTGGACCCGGACTACTGGCTGGCGCTGCTGATGCGCGGTGCCGGCCGGGTGGCTTCGGGCGACGCCGGCGGCATGGTGGACCTGGAGCGTGCGCGCGAACTCTGCGGCGACTGCAGCCATGCGCTCGTCGTCCGCGGCTCGCTGGAGGCGCGCGCCGGCCACCACGCTGCCGCGCGCCGCATCCTGCGCCAGATGGAGGCGCGCGACCGCGAGGGCTACTGGCCGCCGAGCGCGCTGGCGACGCTGCACAACGCGCTGGGCGAAACCGATGCCGCGCTCGACCTGCTCGAACGCGCCTGGCGCGAACGCGACGTGCGCATGGCCTTCCTCAAGGTGGACGAAGGCATGCGCTGGTCCAACCTGCGCGACGAACCGCGCTATCGCGCGCTGATGCAGCGGATGAACCTCGAGCCGGATCCGTTGCCCGGACGCGGCGTGGAAGCAGATCCCTCTTCCGGATCGAAGCCGGGACCGGAATGACGCCACCGTTCCGGATCCGGCCCGCATTCCTGCAGGAGCGGCTTCAGCCGCGATCGCTTTCGGGTTCCGTCGAACGTTCGGTCGCGGCTGAAGCCGCTCCTACGGGAGACAAGCGCCGAATCCCGGCTCAGAACGAATACCCCAGCGTCATCGAGTACGTCCGCGGTGGACCGTAGTAGCCGATGACCACGCCGTTGTTCGGATAGGCAAAACCGGTGGTGCGGTAGGCGGTGTCGCCGAGGTTGTCCACGCGCAGCGCCACCTCCCAGCGCCGCTGCGGCGAGGTCCAGGCCAGCGAGGCGTTCCACAGTGAATAGCCGCCTTGCAGCAGCTGCGGATTGAGGTCGGTGGTCGGCCGTGTTTCGCTCTGGTAGCGGCCGTCGACGCGCACGAGCAGCCAGCCGGCATCGCGCAGCGGGATGTCGGCGACCAGCGAGGTGCCGGCGGTCCAGCGCGGCGCGTTCGGGAAGTGGCGGCTACCGGCCACGTCCACGCCGTTGTCGATGTACTCGTCGTAGCGCGCGTCGAGGTAGCCCAGGTGGCCGCTCCAGCGCAGCCCCGGCGCGATGCGCGCCTGCCATTCCAGTTCCATGCCGCGGGTGGTGCCGCGGCCGGCGTTGCGGAAGTCGGGAAAGACCCCCGAGTCCCCGTCGGGAATGAACACGGCCAGCTGGATGTCGCGGTAGTCGTTGTGGAACAGCGCCGCGGCCACGTCCAGCCTGCCGTCGAACCATCCGGCCTTGGCGCCGAGCTCGAAGGCGGTGACGGTTTCGGCGTCGATCGGCCGGGCCGACTCCGGCCGCTCCTCGGCATTGGCGCGGACGTTGTAGGTGCCGCCCTTGAAGCCGCGGCTGGCCTGCGCGTACAGCATCGCCCGCTCGCTGGCGCGCCAGGACAGCGCCAGCCGCGGCGTCGGCGCGCGGAAGCGCGCGCTGTCGGTGAAGTCGGCCTTGACCGCCACGGGCGTGTCGCTGCTGTCGTCGGCATAGTCGCCGTTGTAGGCGGTGGCGGTCTTGCGCTCGAAGGTGTAGCGCAGGCCGGCATCGAGCTGCCAGACCGGCCCGAGGTCGCGCACCAGGCTCGCGTACGCGGCGGCGCTGCGCGTGCGGATCGACCCGCGCGCGCCGTAGAAGCGCTGCTCGTCGTCCTGGAAGCTGCTGCGGCCGCTGCCGGCCTCGGTGCCGTCGAACAGGTACAGCCCGGCGACCAGGTGCGTGCCCGCGCCTTCGCCGTGGAGCTGGAATTCCTGCGAGCGCTGCCGTTCGCGGAAGTCGCGGCGCAGGGTGAAGATGGGTCGCGGCAGGCTGTCCATGTCGAGCACGGCCTGCGAATCGCCCTGCCGCCAGGCGCTGATCGAGCGCAGCCGCCATTGCGGACGCAGCCTCCAGTCGACCGCCAGCGAGGCGCCCTCGCTGTCCAGGTCCAGCCGCTCGGGCACGCCGCTGCGCACGTCGTGGCGGCCGGGGTCGAGCGGGACCTGGTCGGGATCGAACTGCGGCCTGGCAATCGCCAGCCGCCGCCCACCCGGCGGACCGGAGCGGTCGCGGTAGCGGTCCCAGGACAGACGCACGTCCACGCCTTCGGCCGGCGTCCATAGCGCGCTCCAGCGCGCGACCGCGGCATCGCGTGCGCCGACCTCGACGCCGGTGAAGAGGTTGCGGCCGTAGCCGTCGCGGTCGTACTTCGCCAGTGCGACGCGCGTACGGAGATTCTCGCCCAGCGGCACGTTGAGGACCGCCTTGCCGTCGCGGCGTCCGTAGTCGCCGGCGGTCAGCGCGATCCTGCCGCCGAGCTCCGCGGCCGGTTCGCGGGTGACCAGCCTGATCGCGCCGCCGAGCGTGTTGCGGCCGTACAGGGTGCCCTGCGGTCCGCGCAGCACCTCGACGCGCTGCACGTCGAGCACGTCGAGCAGGGCGCCCTGCGGCCGCGCCAGGTGGACGTCGTCGATGTAGATGCCGACGCCCGGCTCCGCGCCCCAGATCGGATCGAACTGACCGATGCCGCGGATATGCGCGGTGACGCTGCCGTTGAAGGCACGCGCGGGGTAGATGGTCAGGTTGGGCGTGACCATGTCCAGCGCGGAGATGTCGGTCGCGCCGCGCGACTCCAGTTCCTCGCCGTCGACCGCGGTGATCGCCTGCGGCACGTCGCGCAGGGGTTCCGGCCGCCGGCGCGCGGTCACCACCACCTGGTCGAGTTCGACGGCGGCGGGAACAGCCTCGCGCTCCCCCGCCCCGCCGGCGGGCGCGGCCATCCCCAGGGCCGCCTGGACAGCGGCCGCGGGCCAGACGGCGAGCACGCAGGCGAGGCTTCCCTTCCGCATACCAATCCCCGGTCTGGATCGGGTCCGCCTCCCGGTGCGGGACTGGCGTTCCAGCAATCCCAACGGCATCGGCGGACGAGAGCGGCCCTGCCTTGCCGATGGAGCACGGCGACGCCTGGAAACCACCTCCCGCCGTTGCCCCGGCAGCGGCCCGGAAGCCGTCAATCCCCGCCGGCACAGCACGCTCCCGACAGGCCCGGCCAATTGTTGACTTCGGCTGGAACGGGGCGTAGCTTGGCCCGCGCTCGCCACAACATCTTGGGGTCGAGCCGAAGGTCGAATCACAAGAGGTAGGGTTTGGCCCGGGAAAGAGATAGCTGGCCACGGAGCCACAGGGGGCACCGCGGGAATGGATTACCAGATCGGTAACGGGACAAGACACACACTTTGCGAAGGGGCGCGGATTTCGTAGCCGCGTTTCGTCGTCGCCCCTCGCGGACGACATCGACAAGAACAACAGGCCGGGACACGCATCCGGGCCAGGACCTAAGGAGACAACAGACGCATGAGCACGGTTCGTCTGGAAGCGGTGAAGCACGGCGAACGGGAGATCCCGATGCAGCCCGCCTCGCAGGACATCTGGGACAAGAAGTACCGCCTCAAGACCAAGCACGGGGTGGCGGTCGATGCCGACATCGACGGCACCTACCAGCGCGTGGCCAAGGCGCTGGCCGAGGCCGAGGCCACGCCCGAGAAGCAGAAGTACTGGAACGACCGGTTCCTGTGGGCGCTGCGCCGCGGGGCGATCCCCGCCGGCCGCATCACCTCCAACGCCGGCGCGCTGGAGCACAAGCCGGCCACCAGCACGATCAACTGCACCGTCTCGGGCACGATCACCGACTCGATGGACGGCATCCTCGACAAGGTCCACGAGGCCGGGCTGACGCTCAAGGCCGGCTGCGGCATCGGCTACGAGTTCAGCACGCTGCGCCCGCGCGGCGCCTTCGTCGCCGGCGCCGGCGCGTACACGTCGGGCCCGATGTCCTTCATGGATATCTACGACAAGATGTGCTTCACCGTGTCCTCGGCCGGCGGCCGCCGCGGCGCGCAGATGGGCACCTTCGACGTCTCCCACCCCGACGTGAAGGACTTCATCCGCGCCAAGCGCGAGGACGGCCGCCTGCGCCAGTTCAACCTCTCGCTGCTGATCACCGACGGCTTCATGCAGGCGGTGGAGGACGACGGCGACTGGCCGCTGGTGTTCCCGGTCAGCGACAAGGAAGCCGGCGACATCGACATCGCCAACGCCGAGCAGGTGGTCTGGCGCGACTGGCCGCACGCCAACGGCTACATCGCCCGCGACGACGGGATGGTCGCCTGCAAGGTCTACGGCCACATCAAGGCCCGGCACCTGTGGGACATGATCATGGTGTCCACCTACGACTACGCCGAGCCGGGCTTCATCCTGATCGACAAGGTCAACGAGATGAACAACAACTGGTGGTGCGAGAACATCCGCGCCACCAACCCCTGCGGCGAACAGCCGCTGCCGCCCTATGGCGCCTGCCTGCTGGGCTCGGTCAACCTGACCAAGTTCGTGCGCGACCCGTTCACCGACAAGGCCTCCTTCGACTGGGAGGAATACAAGGAAGTCGTGCGCGTGTTCACCCGCATGCTCGACAACGTGGTCGAGGTCAACGGCCTGCCGCTGCCGCAGCAGCAGGCCGAGATCATCCGCAAGCGCCGCCACGGCATGGGCTTCCTCGGCCTCGGCAGCACCGTGACCATGCTGCAGATGAAGTACGGCTCGGAGCCGAGCTGCGAGTTCACCGAGCGCATCGCCCGCGAGATGGCCGTCGCCGGCTGGGAGATGGGACTGGCGCTGGCGCAGGAGAAGGGCGCGGCGCCGATCATGCACGAGGAGTTCGAGGTCACTGCCGAGATGCTGCGCAAGCGCCCGGAGATGGCGAAGGACGGCTGGCGCGTCGGCCAGAAGATCGAGGGCAAGGTGCTGCACGCGCGCTACAGCCGCTACATGCAGAAGGTGGCCGAGGTCGCCCCGGAGCTGGTCGACAACCTCGCCGAGACCGGCGCCCGCTTCACCCACCACAGCTCGATCGCGCCCACCGGCACCATCTCGCTGTCGCTGGCCAACAACGCCTCCAACGGCATCGAACCCTCCTTCGCCCACCACTACAGCCGCAACGTGATCCGCGAGGGCAAGAAGACCAAGGAGAAGGTCGACGTCTGGTCCTACGAGCTGCTGGCCTACCGCGAACTGGTCAACCAGAAGGCCATGCCCTTCTCCGAGGAACCGGACGCGAAGCTCCCCGACTACTTCATCTCCGCCGACGACATCACCCCGAAGGAGCACGTCGACGTCCAGGCCGCCGCGCAGAAATGGGTGGACTCGTCCATTTCCAAGACCGCGAACGTCCCGACCGACTACCCCTACGAGGACTTCAAGGACATCTACCGCTACGCCTACCAGAAGGGGCTGAAGGGCTGCACCACCTTCCGCTTCAACCCCGCCGCCTTCCAGGGCGTGCTGGTCAAGGAGACCGACCTCGAGAACACCACCTACCGCTTCGAGCTGGAGGATGGCAGCGTCATCGAGGTCAAGGGCAACGAACAGATCGAATACGACGGCGAGACCCATACCGCCGCCAACCTGTTCGACGCGCTGAAAGAAGGCTATTACGGCAAATTCTGATGAAAGCCCGCGGCAGGTTCCAACGCCGGACCCGACACCGCACGCCCCGATCTTCCCCCTTCCCCGCCCGCGGGGGAGGGCCGGGGTGGGGGCCGCCCTTCGCAGTACTGCTTGCGTAGCGCGCACTTCGCGCTACATTTCGCCCACGGGCGCTTGCCCGTAACCCGATCACCGTAAAAAAGCAAACTGACGAGGACACACCCATGAGTAACGGCAATGGGGTCGCCGAGACCCTGACCAACGCCGCCGAAGCCGTCGCCGACACGGCGAAGGACATCGGCAAGAAGGTCGCGAAGAAAGCCAGCGGCGCCGTGAAGGCGGCGAAGAAGACCGCGAAGAAGGCCGAGAAGGCCGTCGCCGACACCGCCAGCAAGGCGAAGAAGGCGGTGGGCAAGAAGGTCGCGGCCGCCAAGAAGTCGCTCAAGTCCGCCAGCGACGCCGGCAAGAAGGAAGTCGCCGCCCTCAAGAAGAAGGGCGCAGCCAAGAAGAAGACCGCCAAGAAGAAGGTTGCGGCGAAGAAGGCTACCGCCAGGAAGGCCACGAAGAAGGTCGCCCGCAAGGCCACGGCGAAGAAGGCTGCGGTGAAGAAGGCGGTCCGCAAGGTCGCGAAGAAGGTTGCCCCGAAGAAGGCCACGAAGAAGGCGGCCAAGAAGGCGCCTGCGAAGAAGGCCGCCAGGAAGGCTGCGAAGAAGAAGTAAGCGCTGCAAACCGCCGCCGCGCCTCCGGGCGCGGCGGCACCCCCGAGGGAGAACCGCCATGGCATCGTTGAAGAAGGCAGTCGCCGGCCTGAAGAAGGCCGTGAAGAAGGTAGTCAAGAAGGTCGCGCCGAAAAAGGCGACCAAGAAGGCGCCTGCGAAGAAGGCCGCCAGGAAGACCGCCAGGAAGTCCCCGGCCCGCAAGGCAACGAAGAAGACGGCGAAGAAGGCCGTCGCCCAGAAGGCCACCCGCAAGGTCGCCAAGACATCCACCGCCAGGAAAGCGACGAAGAAGGTCGCGAAAAAGGCAGTGAAGAAGGCCGCCAGCAAGGCCCCGGCGAAAAAGGCCACGAAGAAGGCGGCGAAGAAGAAGTCCCGCCGCACCGTCCTCTATTCCAGCGCCGGCAAGAAGCTCTACGCCGTGCGCGCCGCCGACGGCACCTTCAAGGACATCCAGTCCTACCAGCGCGCCCATGCCGCGGACCTGCGCAAGAAAGGCACCAAATCGGATTCGTAACTCCTGCTTTTCCCCCTCCCCCGCCTGCGGGGGAGGGCCGGGGTGGGGGCCTGCGCCCCCTTTCCACCCTCGCCCTCCATACATCAGTACCAGCAAGCAGCACCAGGACCCACGCAATGGCCGTCAAGATCGACAAGAAAATCACCGGATACGCCGTCGTCACCCCCGAGGACAAGGAGAAGGCCGTCGCCGGCGCCTCCGTCCCGCGCGAGCAGGTGGAGGCCGAACTGCCCGTGGCCGACGTGATCCAGATGCACGAGCGCATCGAGCGCCCCGAAGTGCTGATCGGCAGCACCTACAAGATCAAGTCGCCCCTGGTCGAACACGCCATGTACGTGACCATCAACGACATCGTGCTCAACGCCGGCACCGAGCACGAACTGCGCCGCCCGTTCGAGATCTTCATCAACTCCAAGTCGATGGAGCACTTCCAGTGGATCGTCGCGCTCACGCGCATCATGTCCGCCGTGTTCCGCAAGGGCGGCGACGTGACCTTCCTGGTGGAAGAGATGAAGGCCGTGTTCGACCCCAAGGGCGGCTACTTCAAGGCCGGCGGCGTGTACATGCCCTCGCTGGTCGCCGAACTGGGCAGCATCGTCGAGGACCACCTCAAGTCCATCGGCATGCTCCACGACCCCGAGATGAGCCCCGCCCAGCGCGCCCTGATCGCCGAGAAGCGCCGCGCCTACGAAGAACGCTCAAAAAAAAACTCTGACGTAGACGCCACCCCCGAAGACCCCGGCTACCCCGAGCCGGTCGAGGACATCGAGGTCACCGGCGACGGCGCGAGCTTTCCGCCGAGCGCGAGCATGTGCCACAAGTGCAGCACCAAGGCGCTGGTGCTGATGGATGGCTGCGCCACCTGCTTGAATTGCGGATATTCAAAGTGCGGATAAGCCAACGATGGCTTATCGATACTCCAACACTGAGCGCGCAAACCTTAAATGGTTTGAGAATGATGCCACGCGCGCATCACTGAAAAGCATCCGAATTGAGAAGGGCGAAATTCGTGGCCTGAAGAAATTGGTTATCGACTTCCACTATCCAATTACAGCTATCGCAGGCAAAAACGGTTGCGGAAAATCCACGGTTCTAGCTCTATCAGCATGCGCCTTCCACAACACCCCCAATGGGTGGAAGTTACCCGATAGAAAGACTCCATATTTCACTTTCTCTGATTTCTTTATCCAAGCGGATGGTGAGGTCTCAGTGGATGGGATGTCTATCGGCTATTTGATTCATCACAATAATTGGGCGGCATCAAGCACAATGCCAAGTGGCGTTGGCATTGGCTTACAAAGGCGGCGTAAAGCCAAAGCTGGTCGTTGGAATGACTATGCCAAGCGCGTCGACCGTCCAGTTGCATTTTTTGGAATTGAGCGCGTTGTTCCGCCAGCCGAGAAAAGCGTATTAAGAAGTCATCGCTATAACTTCTCTTCAGCTGATAGGTCGGGGTTCGAAGAAGCAGTCTGCGAATCTGTTTCAAAAGTTCTCTCTGTACCTTATGAAACATTCGAATTCAGGTCGCATGGAAAATATCGACTCCCATGGGTGCGACGGAAACGGGGAGCAAGCTATTCTGGATTTAACATGGGCGCAGGGGAAAAGGCGCTCTTCGAGCTTTTTGCAGCGATTATCTCTGCCCCTGAAGGAACTTTATTCCTAATTGACGAAATCGAACTTGGCCTGCATGAACAAGCTCAGAAGGGGCTTATTCGTGAACTAACGGAATTGAGTTTATCTAGAAAAGTCCAAGTTATCTGCACTACACACTCGACAACAATCCTAGAGAATCTTCCTCCGGAAGGCCGGATTTTTATCGAGTCAATGAATGGCCGGTCGTCAGTAATTCCAGCAGTATCGCCTGCTTTTGCAGCAGGACGACTTTCAGGCCAAGGCTCAAACGAATTGAGCATTTATGTGGAGGACGAGATTGCTGCAGAACTCGTGAAGTCCGCGCTGCCTTTGAACCTATCGTCAAGAGTGACTATCTGCCCCATAGGATCTCACACTGCAATTATTAGCGCGATGGCAGTACGATTTCGAGACCAGTCACTAGGCCCAGCAATTGCAGTACTAGATGGCGATCAACGAATAGCTGGGAAATCTCACAGAAAGAAGTTCTCCGCTGCCACTGAAGGCGCGAATGGATCACTTGAATGGCTAGACAAGCGACTTTTCTTTTTACCAAGTGAATCCTCGCCAGAAGCAGCAGTTCTTGGTGGACTACTTGAGCTACCAGATGATGCCTTGAGCTCTTTTTTTAGATGCGCTTCAGATGAAGCGCGTGATGCACTAGATGCCGCACTTCTAGCGGATGATCATTCTGAGATTTACACATTCTCTCAACGGATGCACATGGATCAGCGACAAGCGTGGACGGAGTGCTGTCGCTTACTTTATACATATAATTCTGATTTCATCGACGCGATTACTGAAATAGTCGAAAGTTCACTAATTCATCTTGAATAGGGCAATTTCCGGAGGAACGGTGTCCGGGAGGAACGGTGTCCGGGAGGAACGGTGTCCGGGGGGAACGGTGTCAGAAAGCCTTTCCTGATAACTACGAGCTAAGTTGCAACGCTTGGGGGGAAAAGGGGTCGGATTCATTTTCTTACTCCCCCATTCTTCTCGCCGAGAACTGAACCTGACCCCTTTTCGCTCTTTCCGGGAGCGAATGCGTTACGGCGCGACGGCCTTGACGTCATACACGACCACGCGCTCCCAAAGGTGCTCGCAGTCGGCGACGAACTGCTTGTGGATGGGGTGGACCTGGTACGCGTTCTGCCCGGCCACATCGTCGAAGAACAGGATTTCCGAGGCGCTGTAGCTGCCGTCGACGACGCCGCGCTGCTCGGTATCCGCCGGCACGCCGATATGGATGCCTCGCACGGTGTCGATGCCTGCCAACGTTCGCAATCCGGCGAGCAACTCGGCGAGATCCTCGCTGGAATCCGGATTCTTCAGCCAGAAGAACACGTGGTGCACGACCGGCGGGAACGATGCCTTGCTGGCGGATGTGGAAGCGGCCGCGCGGGAGCCGGTGGCGGTCATGCCGACAGCCAGGGCGGTGGCGGCGAAGAGGACATCTCGGCGGCTGCGATCGCTCATGATCCGGGTCCTTCGATTGATGATCTGCGGGCCCGCGAGTATAGGGCGATATCGTCGATGCCCCAGTGGCGATCATCGTCGTCGAGGAAGATGGCGCAGCGGTTGACGCCACGCTGGGTCACGTGGAGCGGGATGCCGGGAAGTTCCAGGCGTGGCATGGCGGCAGGGCAAGAGGGAGTGCGACGAAAGGGGACGGAGGGAATTAAGTCCTAGCAACGGCGTCAGGTTCACTTCTCAAGTCTCCATTTCTGTTTTCCGTATAGGGTCGATCGTGTCTGAAGCCGCGACCTGTTGATTCCGGACGCATGCAGCAGCCCGCCCCGACCTGCAATCCTGCGCGCAGGTCCACCGCCGGCTGGCATCAACTATCGAACAGCGCCGCGCGCCCTGCCGCGAGCCGGCACCGGAACCGCGTCCGATGACGAGAGGGCTGCAATACGGCTTCACCTGCGCCTCCAACACGCCTTGGATTCCTCCAGGCTCAAAGCCCGGATCAGGCGACACCTGCAACAGGGTGCAGGAGCCGGGGGCGAAGACGGCCAGGAGGACGCCCCCTGCTTTCCACCGCGGCTGTCAGTTCCGGGCTCGCAATCTCGTGGAATGGGAATCCGGATGCGCCAACAGCATCGATTGCCCAAGAACCCGACCATGCGCAAAGCCCTGCTTCTCACGTTCGCCCTCGCCGCCCTCGTCGCCCCGCCGCTGCAGGCGCAGACCCTGGGGCAGATGATTGCCAACCGGCTGCCGCTGGCCTCGAACAAGAGTTCGGTCACCACCAGCATCAGGGACGCGCTGCCGGTGGCGACCCACCTGGCCGACGTCGACGAGCTCACGCCGCTGCCGCTGCCCGAAGACTTCAATTTCGGCCCAGGCTACTACCGCGGCGAAATCCGCTCTTACTGCCTGCATGCCGGCACCTACGGGCCCACCACCGGCGACGGCTACCTGGTCGCGCCACTGAAGGGCACCCATGCGGGCATCATCAGGGGCATCCTCGTCCGATCGGCACAGCACCCGGAGATCAAGCAAGGCGACATCCAGCGCCTGATCTGGGGCATCGAGGACGGCGCAAGCTGGGACAGCTTCACCAGCGACTTCAAGTCGCGCGTGGCGCCGGTGCTGTCGGCGCAGGACATCGCCGTGCTCAACGCCGAGCCGATGCGCAAGGAGCTCGCCAGCAAGTTCAAGGCCCGCGTCGGCAAGCTGATCCCGGGCGGCGCGCAGAACGTGGTGAGCGAGGTCAACAGCTGGCGCGGCAGGCTGACCAGCGCCGGCGCCTCGTTCGAGGAGCTGGAGCGCGCGGCGATCCTCACCGGTGACGCGCCGTGGGGCGAGGGGAGCCGCAAGGACGTCCGTCCCGGCAACTGGGCCTATGTCGGCGACGGTTTCTACCTGCGCACCTTCTCCTACAGCTACCGCACCACCACGCTGGAAGTGTTCCGCACCGGCACCGCCGACATCACCCGCGACGCGCTCGACCGCGTCACCCGCTTCGATTCGGACGGCTACGTCATCGACACCCGCTACCAGTCCGGCGACACTCCGCAGACCGTGGACGGCCGGCCGGCGTGGCGCTTGAGCGAAGTCACCTTCCGCCACCCCGACGGGCGCAGCTGGACCGTCCGCGACAAGGGTCACGTGTTCCTGCCCGGCATGGCCACCGCCCCGGCCATGGCCATGCTCATGGTCGCCTACGGCGGTAGCGACCCCTTCACGCCGCACGGCGACCTCGGCGACATGAAGCACTACGAAGACGGCCTGAAGTCGGCGACCGATCCGAGCGACTTCAAGGGTCGCGGGCAGTGGCTGCAGGAGCACTTCGCCCGCGTCAAGGCCGCCTGGCAGGCGGCCGCCGATGCCTTGGCCGGCCACACCGGCGACGCCCCGCCCGGCCCGGGAAAGCGCCCGCTCAATCCCAGCGGGCACGTCGCCGCGCCGGCCAACACCAGCAAGCAGCGCCTGGGGATGAGCCCGGCCCTCCAGCGATATGGCAACTGAGCGCCATGTCGACAGCTGACGCGAAAAAAGACAAGGTCAGGTTCACTTCTTGCCATAATCAGGCGAGAAACCGGAACAGGGGTCAGAGACTGGTTTCTCATGGCCCCTGAATTCCTGTTTTGATGTGCAGGCTGCGAATAACCTGACTGCAGGGTTGCGCCGGGGGGGCGCACGGGAACCATGGAAATCAGCCAGAAGAAGTTCTCCAACAAAATCCGCTATGTATTCGGCGAAGACGATGTCGCCTACCACGTCGAGGACGGATCGGGCAGCCGCTCGTTCTCGGTGGCCTATTCGGAGATCGGGCGAGACCGGCAGACACTGGTCGAGCGCAACCTGTGGCTGCGCAATGTCGGATTGTTGTGGATCGGCCTGGGCGTCGTGTTCACCGGACTCAGCCTGTCGGGGGACGACGGCCTGCGGGTGTCGATCTGGCTCTGGGTAGGCCTGGCCTGCTACGCCATCCACCACTTCCGCACGACGCGCTACACGATCATCCCGACGGACCGCGGCAACCTGCTGGTGATCGATGATGAATCCGGCCAGCGCATCCTGGGCGAGCTGGCCTCTCGCCGCGCGGCCTACCTGCGCCGCGAGTACGACTTCATGCCCGAGAACGATTCGCCCGCGCAGCACCGCAACCGTTTCAATTGGTTGAACAAGGAGGGCGTCCTGTCGGACGAGGAACTCAGGCAGCGCCTCGCCGCCGTCGATGCGCTTGATCCAGAGCGAGGCGCGACCCCGACTGCGGGACCAAGGATCCGTCTGAACTGAAAGTGTCGGAACCACGGGCAGCGTGGACTTTGATTTGTCCCACCACCCGTTCCGGCGCTCCGTCCGCCAATGACTTCCGGACCGGGACCCCGGGGCCGCCGGCACCCATGATGGGGGCCTCCGACACGCGAGGAGCCTGCCTTGTCCCTCCTGCCCCTGATCCTGGCGGCCGCGACCGCCACCGGCGCATCGCCTGACGCCATCGAACCGGCCGCCCGCGCCGCGATCGAGGCGACCTGTTTCGATTACGTCGACGGCCAGCTGCAGGGCGATCCGGCACGCGTCGCGCGTGCGCTGCATCCGGACCTCGCGAAGCGGCGGGTGCTGGGCGAGACGACGGACGAACGCCTCGGCCTGCGCCGCATGGGCCGCGAAGAACTGGTGGAACTGACGCGGCAGGGCGCGCTGAAGACGCCCGAGGCGCAGTGGGACCGCTCGTGCACGGTCCTCGACGTCGCCGGCAACGCTGCGGTGGCGCGCGCGGAAACGCCGTGGTTCGTGGACTTCTTCCACATGGGACGCTTCGGCGACCGCTGGATCATCGTCAACGCGCTCTGGTACGCGAAGCCGAGGCGCGACGAGGAGGCAGGCGCCGGGAATTGACGACCGGAAGAACGGCGAAGAACAGTGTCTGGTTCACTTTCCTGGTTCGCTTTCCCGCCGCGTTCTACGAGAAGGCCTACCTCGGCAGCCTGCAGTCGAAATCGCAGTTCGGCGCCGCGTTCCGCAAGCGCATTGAGCGAGATCAATGGCGTGCCGCACCGCGCGCGTAAAATCCTCCTGTCAGGAGGCGCGATGAAACGCAGGCATGTTCTCCTGGGCGCGGGCAGTGCGGCGCTGTTGGCCGGGGCCGGCGCCCTGGGCTGGCGTTCGGCCGTCGGGTCGGCGGGCGGGTACGAGGCCTATGCCGGACGACTGCGGGCGCCGCTGCCCGCGCATCCCGGGATCGGGGATCTCGTCCGCTACGCGACGCTCGCAGCCAACAGCCACAACACCCAGCCATGGCGGTTCCGCGTCGGGACGGGTTCGATCGACATCCTGCCCGACCTGTCGCGGGCCACGCCCGCCGTCGATCCGGACGATCACCACCTGTTCGTCAGTCTCGGCTGCGCGGCCGAGAACCTGGTCATCGCCGGCACCGCGAGCGGGCGGCCCGGCACGCTGGCGCCGCTGGAGGATGGCGGCGTCCGCTATGCCTTCTCCGAATCCGCGCCGCGCGCCGAGCCGCTGCTGGCCGCGATTGCACGGCGACAGTCCACGCGTGCCGTGTACGACGGCCGCTCCGTTTCCGCAGCCGGCATCGAGGCGCTGCGGCGCGCCGCCGACGTGCCCGGCGTGCGCGCGGTGATCCTGACCGATCGCGTGCAGGTCGACCGGATGCGCGACCTGGTGGTCGCCGGCAACGACGCGCAGATGGCCGATCCGGGCTTCATGGCCGAGCTGAAGGACTGGCTGCGCTTCAATCCGCGCAGCGCGATGGCGCGGGGCGACGGACTGTTCTCCGGATCGACCGGCAACCCGTCGCTGCCCGATGGGCTGGGGCGACGTGCCTTCGATGCCTTCGTCACCGCCGCGTCCGAGAACGACCGGTACGCGCGGCAGATCGATTCCTCGGCGGGCATCGCGGTCTTCCTCGCCGAGCGCGAGGACAGGGCGCACTGGCTCGCCGTCGGTCGCGCCTGCCAGCGGTTCACGCTGACGGCGACCATGCTCGGGCTCAGGCACGCCTACATCAACCAGCCCATCGAGGTGGTGCGGCTGCGCCACGAGGTGGCCGCGCTCGCAGGGGCTCCCGGCGCGCGGCCGGACCTCGTGTTGCGCTTCGGCTACGGGCCGATGCTTCCGTATTCTCCGCGGCGTCCGCTGGCATCGGTCCTGGTCTAGCGAATTCGGCGGTGGCGCGCCGGGCCGGGATGGCTTGTGCGCCGGCAAGTCGGCGCTTGTGCTGCTGCGCGCCGCAAGGCGTGCGGGACCATCTTCCGCGCTTGCGGGGGGAGAGGGGCCCGGAGAGCCTGCCCCGGAACTGATCCGGGGCAGATGGGGGCAGCGAGCATGCGGTTGCCTTTTACCGCAACCGGGAAGCCGGGCCCCCACCCTCGCGCTGCGCGCTCGACCTCCCCCGCAGGGCGGGGGAGGTGATGTCGCCGGGATCAATGGTGCTTTCGGGCGGCTGGCGGGCGAAGCCACCGATCCTTTGACTCGATGAACGATTTTGCGGGGAAACCTCGGAGTTGGAGACAGTATTCCGAGACTGGTGTTCCTTCTTTCCGCATGGGGAGATTCGCGATCCTCCTGTCGGCATGGATGCTGCCGGCCATCGCGGGCGCCGCGATGGCCGGCGCGGGAGAGCCGACGCGCGCGATGCCGACGCATCGTGGAACCGACCACCCTTGCCGTGGTCGAGGCGACCTGGCTGCGCGGACCCGGGTATTTGCCCGCCAGCGCCACATTCAGACGCCTTGCACACCATCATCGTTACACTCGCGGCGCACTTCCGGCCCACGACCACGCGCCCCGCATGCCTTCCGCCAGACCGCTCCACCGATCCCTCGTGCTTGCCGCCGCTTTCGCAGCGTCGCTGGCCGGCTGCGGCTCGAGCCGCAGCAAGCCGGAACCGCCGCCGCCCCTGGGCGAGGTCTTCGGCGCGGAGGATACGTATTCGCGCACCTATCCGGTGGTGCCGGCCACCGCCTGCGAGGCGACACGGCGCGCGCTGCTGGGCCAAGGCTACGTGATCGGCAAGTCGGCGCCGGAAGCGCTGGAGGCGACCAAGAGCTTCCAGCCCGAGGCCGAGGTGCATACCCAGCTCAACGTGCGCGCCACCTGCGTGCCGCAGGCGGACGGCGGGTCGATCGTCTTCCTCAACGCGGTGCAGGATCGCTATGCGCTGAAGACGCAATCCAACTCGGCCAGCCTCGGCGTGAGCATGATCGGCTCGGTGTCGCTGCCCGTCGGCAGCAGCAACGCCAACCTGGTGCGGGTGGGCAGCAATACGGTGCAGAACCAGGACTTCTACCAGCGCTTCTTCGATCGGGTGAAGTTCTACCTGCCCGGCACGCCCGACCTTGCCGCGCCGCCTCCACCGGAGCCGGACAGCCCGCCCGACCCCGCCGTGCAGGATGTGCTGTCGGTGCCCTGAAGATCGGGAACGAAGCCGGCGACCTCGCGAGGCCCGGTTTGTCGCCGCGGCGGAGACGCCCCGCACTCCGGGAATCGACCGGAACCATGGCGAAGAACGACACGACGGATGAGCCATGAGGCGCGCAAGTTCGCCCGCAGGCGCTATTCCGCGGTGATGTCCCGCACAGGCTTCTTGCTGGTCGCCTGGCCTGCAGCGATGGCGCGTTCCGGTGAAGCAAGACGTTGAGCCGCTCGCATCCCCCCGTATTCAGCTGTGCCCGGTGCAACGAAATGGCTCCTTGATTCGGACGCAAGGCGGTTCTTGCCACACTTGGGCAAAGCGCCCGAGATGGGCGCGATGCACGGCCAGCGCCAACCGTCGGCGAATGCCGATATCCAGCCCGGAGCCAACATGAAGCACCTGATCCCGATCCTGGCAGCGGTGCTGGGCCTGTCCGCCACCTCCGCGCAGACGCGCGATGCGGCATGGGACCGGGCCGAGATCCTGCGCGTGGAGGCGGCGTTGTGCCGGGCTTTCGAGCAGGGCGACGTCGAGGCCTTGCGCAACGGGCTGGATCCGACGTTCACCCTGACCGACTCGCACGGAGCGGTGACCGATCTGGCGGACAACCTCGCCGAAGTCGAGCGGCGCGATCCGGTCTATAGCCGGTTCCGCAACCACGGCCAGCTGATCCGGCTCTACGGCGATGCCGCCGTCGTCACCGGCATCACCACGCTGGAAGGGCATTCGGGCGGGACTGTCTTCTCGGGCGATTTCCAGTTCACCGACACCTGGGTCTACCGCGACGGCGGCTGGAAGATGGCGGCGAGCCATGCCAGCAGGTTGCCGGCGAAGCGATAGCGGCAAGCGGCCCCTGCAACGGGGTTCGCGGATTTCGCGGCGCGCTTCGTGCGGGGACGAGCGAGACAGGAGCCAAGCCGCCCTTCTTTTCAGGCGGTGGAATGCGGTCCCGGGCCCCGTTCCGATGGGCAGCCTTTCCGTCGAGTGCAGGCGAACCGGCGGCGCCGTCGATTTCCGGCGCCTCCGTCCGTCGTGGAGGCGTAGCCTTCCAGGATCGACGCCATGCCGCCTGTGCCCGCGACCTCCGCCCCCGCCCTCGACCGCAACTGGCCGCTGGTCGCCGCCGGCGCGCTGCTGGGCTGCGTGGGCATCGGCGCGCTGTTCTCGCTGGCGGTGCTGCTGCAGCCGATGAGCACGGAGACGGGCTGGTCGCGCGCGGGACTGTCCGGGGCGATGACGCTGGCGTTCCTGACCAGCGGCTTCGCGGGTTTCGGCTGGGGCATGCTGAGCGACCGCTTCGGGCCGCGCGCGGTGGTGTTGGCGGGCGCGATCCTGCTGGGGCTGTCGCTGGTGCTGGCGAGCCGCGCCGCGACCCTGCTGCAGTTCCAGCTGGCGTTCGGGGGATTGCTGGGCGTGGCCGTGGCCAGCTTCTTCGCGCCGGTGATCGCGGCGACGGCGGCGGCGTTCGAACGCAGGCGCAACCTCGCGGTATCGCTGGTATCGGCCGGCGTGGGCGTGGCGCCGATGACGATGTCGCCGCTGGTGGCCTGGTTGCTCGCGCACTACGGCTGGCGCGAGACGCTGCTGATCGTCGGCGTGCTGGCGTGGGCGCTCACGCTGCCGGCGACGTGGTTCGTGCGTGCGGTACCGGTGGTGGCGGCGTCCGAAGCCGGAGCAGGCACGCCCGCGGCCGGCATGACGATGCCGCAGGCGCTGCGCTCGAAGGCGTTCATCGTGCTGTCGCTGGCGTTCCTCGCGTGCTGCGCCGCGCATTCCGGACCGATCTTCCACACCGTGAGCTATGCGGTCGGCTGCGGGCTGTCGGTGACCACCGCGGTGACGATCTACAGCATGGAGGGCGCGGCCGGCCTCGGCGGGCGGTTGCTGTTCGGCGTGCTCGGCGACCGCTACGGCGCGAAGCCGGTGCTGGTGGCGGGGCTGTGCCTGCAGGCGGTGGCGGCCGTGGCCTATCTCGGCGTCAGCGAACTGGAAGGTTTCTACGGCGTCGCCTTCGTCTTCGGCCTGGCCTATGGCGGCACGATGCCGCTGTACGCCTCGCTCGCGCGCGAAGCGTTCCCGCCGCGCATCCTCGGCGGCGTGATCGGCGCGATGACACTGCTCTCGGGTCTGGGCATGGCGCTCGGGCCGCTGGTCGGCGGCTGGCTGTTCGACCGCTACGGCAGCTATGCGTGGATGTACATCGGCTCGCTGATGACCGGCCTCGCGGCGGCCGCGATCGTCACCCAGTTCCCGAAGGCGCGGCGCCGGGACGATCCGGGCGGGATGGAGACGGCGAGTCCGTGACGGGGACGGATCCGTCGTCCGGATGCCGGCCGAAGGCTTGCCTTCCCTGAAGTGTCGTCGGAACGAAAGTCGCTGGGTCCCCGCCTACGCGGGGAAGACGACGTTCACGTGCGCGGTTTCAGTCAGCGCCTGCACGGTTTCAGCCAGCTGCCGGGCCGCAGCGCGAAGAGCCGGTCGCGGGCGGCAGCGGCAGCGGCGGAAGTTCGGCCGCCAGTTCGTTGTCGGCGATGCGCGTGCGGGCTTGATCGCTGAGCCTTTGCAGGTCGGTGACGACGTCCATGGCCAGCCAGCTCACCGATTCGTCGGGGTGGTCGAGCAGGCGTTCGATCAGGCGGACGTGGCGCTGGTTGCCGGTGGCGCGCAGCGCCAGAAGCGCATCCAGGACCACGCCGGTGTCGGAATCCCGCAGCAGCGGCGCCGCGAGGTCGGCGGCGGCGACATGGCGGGTGCGGGACAGTTCCACCAGCGCCTGCTGGCGCTCGGCGGGGGCGTTGCTGCCCAGGCCGGCGGCGGCCTGCACGACATGCAGTTCGATCAGGCTGTTGTCGCCGCGCATCGACGCGACCTGGGCGAGGACGCGCTTCAGGTCCGGGTCCTGCTGTTCCAGGTACAGCGATTCCAGTGCGTCGTCGGGCAGCACGTCGCGGTTGTCGCCGAGGTCGAACACGCCCTTGCTGGCGATGGCGATGCCGTCGCGGCCCGGATGCTCGGCGAGGAAGTCGTCGAGCTTCTCGGGGAAGTCGCGGCGGTCGTTCCAGGCCAGCGTCAGCAGGTCCTTGAGCAACTGGTCCGCGTCGGGGCGATCCGCATCCGGACGGTTCGGCAAGCCGTCCGGCCCACGGGCATCCGCGTATCGGCCAAACCGGCCCCTGGGCGCCGCCGCGGACAAGGACGCGGCCGGCGACGCGAGCGCCGCCGGCCTGCGGGCAAGTTCCGCCTCCAGTTCCGCGATCCGGGCTTCGAGCGCGGGCCCGCCCGCCTGCGGGCACTGGCGCGCGTCGCCGCCCGCCAGCATCGTCCCGAGGACGCCGAAGCCGAGGCCCAGCGCCGCCGTCAGCGCCAGGACCGGCAACGAAGCGCGGATCGTGCCCATGGTCGTCCCCGCGCGATCAGAGGTTGCCGTAACCGATCGCGCCGTTGCAGTGCAGCCATTCGCTGCGGCCGTTGCCGCCGCCGCACTGGCCGTTCTGGTAGACGCCGGTGTTGTAGGTCTGGTCCTCCGACTGGCGGATGCTGCCGTTGACGCTGATGTAGTCCACCTGCACGTCGCGGTTGCCGCCGTCGTTGGTGAATTCCACCACCGAGCCGCCCGACGCCGAGGTGGTCGCGGTGTAGTTGGACATGCTGGTGGTCAGGGTCCAGGTGGCGACGGTGGCGTTGTTGACCTTCAGGGAAATGCTCTCCCCTCCGGCGGTGCCGCGCGCGCGCACCACGATGGTCTTGCTGCCGGGGTTGCCGGGATTGCTGCCGCCACCACCATCGCCGGAACCGGAACTGACGGTGATGTCGGTGCTGCCCTGGCTCTGGTAGCCCTCGCTCGCCATCACCATGTAGAAGTGGTTGCCCAGGTTCAGGCCGCGGCTGGCCCAGTAGTTGAAGTGGTTGGCCACGGTGATGGTGCCGGAAATGTTGCCGAAGCCCTTCTTCGGATTGCGCACGCTGAAGTACTGGTAGAAGGTCTGCGTGCCGTCGATCGAGGGCGCGTTGACGCGCTGGCAGCGGCGCACGTTGTAGGTGGCGCCGTCGCTCTGGAAGCTGCCGTAGTCGACGCCGCCGGAGCAGCTGGCCGGGTTGTAGGAGCCGTAGCTCTCGACGACGTAGTACTCGATCAGCGGGTTGCGGGTCCAGCCGTACAGCGCCAGGTACGAGTTCTGGCTGTTGTTGACGCCGTAGTTGCCGGAGTAGTTGACCACGCGCGGGCCGCCGGGGTTCCAACCCTTGCCGCCGACCCAGTTGTTGGTGTTGCTGGTCCACTGCGAGGTGTAGCGGCCGCCGGGCATCAGCGTCATCGTGGCGCTGCCCGAGTCCTTCCAGAAGGTGTAGTAGTACCCGTCGTGAGTGCCGGTCGCGTTGTTGTTGAGGGTTTGCGCCTGCGCGCCGGCGGCCAGCAGGCCGGTGGCGCAGACCAGTGCGGTGGCGGACAGGATGCCGCGGCTTCGGAACTTCATCATCGTGAGCCTCCAGGTGGAGTGACGCCCGTCCAGCCGCGGCCATGCCGCGGACCGGGGGCGGTGGATGGGATTGCATGGATGATGGGTGCCCTGCAGGTGCAGGGCCGGGGGCGATGCCGCGCCACTGTCGTGGGGGATCGCGCCGGCCGTGACGCGCCGGCGGCGATGACATGGCGCCACGCCGGGAGGCGTGGGATCGAATGCTTCAACACGACAGCCCCTCCCTGGGTACTGCGAGTGCTTGAGCTCAGCTTGCCGTCACGCCGAATGGTAGCGCTACCATTCGGCGCCGACATTAATAGCACTCTCTCCCCGGAGGAAAAGGGACCCGGGTCGCGTTTCGACCGGCGACGAACGTGCAACAGAGGAAAACGGGACGACGTGAATTGGTTGCGCTTGATTCAATCCCTGCACTCGTTTTCCTGAATGCGATAAGTCTTCTGCCTCGCCCCGGGAGCGGTGCGGGAACGGTGTTTCACTTTTGCGCCGGCAGGTCCGTACAAGACGCGGATGACGCTTCAACAAGCGCGGTCGAACACTCGTTCCGGTCGTGGTGCGCGCGCAGAACATCGCTTGCGGAGCTTGTCCTGTATCCGGATGCGCGCTTGCAGGCGGGCGCCCGGAAGAGCGGGATCAGGTTCACTTTCCTGCGCAACTCACATCGGCGGCTCGATCCTTTCATCCAGGCGATCGGATGGAACCGCGTAGCCGCCATCCTCGATGGCGGCCCGCACCTCCAGCAACTCGCCCTCAAGTTCGTCGAGTTCGTCCGCGGCAGCGCTGCCTACGAGCCGGATGCAGCGTTCGTTGAACCATTCCCAGAACTGGCGGAACGTCTTCCCGTGCCAGTGTTCGTGGCGGATGCCCTGGTACAGCTCGCCCACGGCGATGGTCAGTTCGTCGCGCATCGCTCGGCCTCCCGGTGTTCGTGGTGCGGCTCGCGCGCGCCGCAAAACAGGATCACGTAAAACAGGGCTGGAGTCGACTTTCTTGCCGATTGACGAGAAAGTCGACTCTGACCCCGGTTCCGGTTCGCTACCATGCTCCTCCACATCGGCTCCCCGGAGGGAACATGCGTACGGTGATGGCGTGCCTGCTGGCACTGGGATCGTGCGTGGCGTGCGCGCAGGAACAGGACGACGCGCAGGCCGCCGGTCCGTCGCAAGTGCGCATCGTGCAGGAGGACGGCGCCTGGCGCCTGCAGGTGAACGGCCAGCCCTACTACGTGCGCGGCGCCGGTTCGGCCGAAGGCGACCTGGAGCAGCTCGCGGCGCGCGGCGGCAATTCGTTCCGCACCTGGAGCACCGGCACGGACGAGGCACAGGTGCGCGCCATGCTCGACCGCGCGCATCGCAACGGGCTGACGGTCGCGATGGGCCTGGCGGTGGGCAAGGAGCGCCACGGCTTCGACTACGACGATCCCAAGGCGGTCGCCGCGCAGCTGGAGCGGCTGCGCGAGGAAGTCCGGCTCTACCGGGACCATCCGGCGGTGCTGATGTGGCTGGTCGGCAACGAACTGAACCTGGAGTCCAGCAATCCAGGAGTCTGGGATGCGGTCGGCGGGATCGCCGACATGATCCACGACGAGGATCCGAACCATCCGGTGATGACGCCGCTGGCCGGCTTCGACCGCGAACTGATCGACCGGATCAAGGCGCGCGCGCCGTCGCTGGACCTGATCGGCGTGCAGTTGTACGGCGACCTGGGCGAACTGCCTGCCAAGCTGCGCGACGCCGACTGGACCGGTCCGTACGTCGTCACCGAATGGGGGCCGACCGGGCACTGGGAAAGTCCGCTCACCGCCTGGGGCGCGCCGGTGGAGGACGACGCCTCGCGCAAGGCGGCCCTGTTCGAGCAGCGCTACCGCGACGTCATCGCGGCCGACACGCGACAGGGCCTGGGCTCGTACGTGTTCCTGTGGGGCAACAAGCAGGAGCGCACGCCGACGTGGTACGGCCTGTTCCTGCCGACCGGCGAGTCCACGCCGGCGGTCGATGCGATGCAGTTCCTTTGGACCGGCCGCTGGCCGGACAATCGCGCCCCGTCGATCGAGCCGGTCACGATCGACGGCGATGGCGCCACCGCAAGCGTCGTGCTGGCGCCGGGCGGTACGCACGAGGCAGCGGCCGCGGCGGACGATGCCGACGGCGATGCCCTGCAGTGGCGCTGGTACGCGCTGGAGGAAAGCACGGCCACCTCCATCGGCGGCGACCCGGAAGCGGTGCCGGCGCAAGTGCAACTGCATGCGGAGCCGGCGGCCGATGGACGCCTGCGCTTCACCGCTCCCGACATGCCCGGCAACTACCGCCTGTTCGTGGAGGTCCGCGACGGACGCGGCCATGCCGCCTACGCCAACATTCCGTTCCGGGTGGAGGGCGCTGCGCGATAGCGCTGCGCGCGAGCCGGCGAAAACCGGGGCAGAGTCATGTTTTCTCTTCCATCAGGGAGAAGATCGCCTCTGACCCGGTTCCGGGAGCCCATGACGCTCGTCACCATGACATCCGGCCGGCGCCCGCATGCGGGACGATCCGTAGGCTTTGCGCATCCCCGCCATCCGCCGTCGCCATGCGCTTCGCCTCTTTGCTGCTGTGCTGCCTGCTGCCCTTTTCCGCCTGCGCGCAGACCCCCGCGTTCAGCCCCGATCCGGAAGCCGCGCGCCTGGTCACCGACGACCTGGAGCGGTTCTGGCAGGCCTGGGACGCGGCGGCCAACGCTGAAGGACCGGAGGCCCGCGCCGAGGTCTTCCGGGAACGCTACTTGGACATGGGCTCGCCCGGACTGGAAGCCTTCACCCGGCTGCGCATCGACGATGCCACCAAACTGGTCGCGGCCATCGACAAGCATCCGCGCTATTACGCCTCGCTGCGCGCACGCACGCCGGAACTGGAAGCGCGCCTGCCGGAGATCCGCGACACCCTGCGGCGCATGAAGGCGCTGTATCCGGACGCGGTGTTCCCGGACGTGTACTTCCTGATCGGCCGGATGAATTCCGGTGGCACGCTGGACCAGGAAGGATTGCTGATCGGGGTGGAGATGTTCGGCCGCGGCGACGGCGTGCCGCTGGACGAACTGGGCGACTGGCACCGCGCGGTCGTCGGCGAGTTCGACAACCTGCCGGTGATCGTGGCCCACGAGTGGGTGCACTTCCAGCAGCGCTCCGACATCGACGGCCAGCCGGCGCTGCTGCAGGCCGCCATCGGCGAGGGCGTGGCCGACTTCATCGCCGAACTGGGCGCCGGACGCCACATCAACCAGCACGTGCACGCGTGGGCCGAGCCGCGCGCGGCAGGGCTGTGGGCCGAGTTCCGCGAAGCCATGCACGGCACCGACTACGCGGGCTGGCTCTATGGCGGCGGCAACGGCAAGGACGGCGAACGCCCGGCCGACCTGGGCTACTGGATCGGCTACCGCATCGCCCGCGGCTACTACCAGCGCGCCGGCGACAAGGCCGAGGCCATCCGCAACATGCTCGACATCGCCGACTTCGAAGCCTTCCTGCGGGCGAGCGGCGTGGAGGAAGAGTTCGCGAACAGGTAGGGGGCCGGGACAAGGGACACGGTCGACATTCTCCCTGGCGGGAGGAAACACGACTCTGACCATGGCACCCCTCATGAGGCACCGCGGTTGACCTCGAGCGCGACCGCAGGAAATTGCCCTCGCTGCCTTGCCCCTGGATCGGGATAACCGCGAATGAGCAAACCCGTCCAAACGGTGGGATGTTTGTGCTGTCATCCCGAGCGTAGCGAGGGATCTTTGCCTGGAAGGCGCCGGAAAGAAGATCCCTCGCTACGCTCTGGATGACAGCACTGCTCCTTCACTGGCCTCCAGACCACCTTGCACCGCAAGCAGCGGGGTATCGATCCGAAGGGAACGAAGGCTTCAACTCGTCGGGGTGATCACCTGGCTCCCATGACCCAGCGGCCGCTCGCTGGCTTCCGAATACCGGCGTGATCGACAGGTTCGATCGCGCCCCTGCGGCTCAACGGCCAGAGCAGCGGATTCATATCCCGTAGCGCCAGGTAAGCGGCCGGTGCCGGTTCGAGTCCGACCGGGGGCACCCACCGAAGACCGAAAAGGCGCGCGTCGGCAACGACGCGCGCATCGTCGAATGCTGGACGCGCGCCGCCCCCGGGCGCATCCTCCGGGCGCGGCGACGGGCCGCGCAGCAATGGAGGACCTTGCCGTGAGAATCCTCATCGCCGCCCTGGTCGGCGGCACCCTGCTGTGGCTCTGGGGCGCGATCGCGCACATGGCCCTGCCGATCGGGGAAATGGGCCTGCGCACGGCCGTCGGGCAGGACGCCGCGATCGCCGCGCTGCAGGACTCGGCCACCAGCGGCGACGGCGTCTACATGATCCCGGGCATGGCGCCCGAGCAATGGAGCGACGAGCCGGCCCGCAATGCCTTCATCGGCAAGTACCGCGCCAGTCCGTATGCGCTGGTCATCTATCGGCCCGGCGGCAATCCGGGCATCGCCAGCATGTGGCCGAACCTCGCCACGCACTGGCTGACCAGCGTGCTGGGCGCGCTGGTCGCGGCCTGGCTGATGGCGATGGCGAGCGGCTTCGGCAAGCGCGTGGCGATCGCAGCCGCGCTCGGGCTGTTCGCCTGGCTGGCGGTGAACGTGCCGTACTGGAACTGGTACCTGTTCCCGCTGGAGTTCACGATCGGCGCCGCGCTCGACCAGGTGATCGGCTGGGCCATCGCCGGGCTCGGCATGGCGTGGTGGCTGGGGCGCAGGAAGGTTTGAGCCGGCGGGCATAGGCCGGACAGGCGAAGCGCAGTCGGGTTTTCCCGAACCTCGGGCGGCATCCGCGCGTGGGCCCGGATGTCGCCTTTGACCGTGGCCGGGCGATGGCCTGGACCGCGGCGCGGCCGGCACCCGTGTCGTCGGGCCCGACTTCCGGAACGGGCGCGGCTGTCCGAGTGGCAGCGCAATGCGCGTTGGCATGCATGCAGCCGGGCGCCAGGGGGGAGCTCGCCGGGCACGTCGGCCCGCGACGGGGCCGCACCGACGCAAGGTGACGGACATGGACTCCCCCGCTTCCCCCTGGAACAGCCTTGAAATCGCCCGGCTCGTGGTCGGCATCCTCACGCCGCTGACGCTCGCGGTGGTCGGCCTGCTGGTCAACCGCTACCTGAAGCGGCTGGACATGGTGCAGTGGAAGAACCAGAAGCTGCTGGAAAAGCGGATCGCCATCTACGACATCGTCGCGCCGCAGCTCAACCTGCTGCTGTGCTTCTACACCTGGGTCGGCTACTGGAAATCGATCAGCCCGGAAGCGGTGGTCCAGGCCAAGCGCGACCTGGACAAGACCATGAACGTGTACCGATACGCCTTCCCGGATGAGGTCTACGGCGCCTACCAGGACTACATCCAGCTGCTGTTCCAGGCCTATACCGGCGTCGGCCACGACGCGAAGATCCTCTCGACCATCAAGGGCATCGATGGCGATCGCTCGACGGACGCGGCCTACGAGTGGAAGCCGGAATGGAATGCGCGTTTCCTGCCCGATGGGCCGGTCGCAACCAAGCGCGAGGTCCGCGAGCGCTACGGGCACCTGATGGGATTGCTCACGACGTCGTTCGGCGTCGAGCACGAGGGGATGGCGGACGCGAAGCGCAAGCATCCCCCGGCAGCGCCGGAGGCCTTCGGGTGAGCCCGTCCCGGGGACCAAGGCAAAGCTTGATGCGCCTGAAGGCGACCGGGAATACCTGAAAGCCCCGTCATTCCCGCGAGGAACTTCATGACAGAAGGCTGGTCGGGCGGGAAGTGCCGGCCCGCCTGCGCGGGGCAGGCTTCGTGGGTATGACGACTTCAGAAACCCGACATTCCAGCGGCATCAACCGGGACCGGGGCCACGGCCTTGGCTCACGAGCTACTCCCCGGCAGCGGTCGTCGCTGGCCCGGTGGCCGCGTCGACGATCTCGCACATGTAGCCCATCACGGACTTCTTGCTGGCCATCTGGCCGCCGGCGATGGTGAACTGCAGGGAGACATTGACCCCGCCGGCGTCCAGCGGCTTCACGTAAACGCGCAGCGGCGCGTTCGCGGTGCCGCCCTCGCCGCCCTTCACCGGATTGGCGGCGCGGATGTAGCCGTTCTTCTCCTGGACCGCGACGATGTCCAGGCCCTGCTCCGCGATCTTGTCCCTGACGCGATAGAGCGCGGGCAGGTAGGCGACGCCCGGCACGTCGGCCTCGGTCGCGTAGACCTTGCCGGCGCCGAAGGAGCCGTCCACGGTGAAGTTCCGTTCGCAGGGCGTGGTGGCTTCCTGCTTCTTCGCGGCCAGCAGCGGCGCGGCGGCCCCGAGCAACAGTACGGCGGCAAATGCCCGTCCATGGTTCATACATCAGTTCCTTCTGTCGAAGTCGAGAATCCATTCGATGGCGAACCGGCGCGCGGGGATCCCCGGTCGTCCGCGCGTCGGGCGGGAGTATAGATGATGCGATTGGCTGTCGATACGTCGAAGAACCCGGGGCGCGCCCTTCCCCCGCGAGCGGGGGAAGGATTGCGAGGAGACGGCAATCGACCGGCTTACTTCACCAGCTTCCCGCGCTTGAGTTCTTCGCCGTAGCGCTCCTGGAACTCCAACGCATCGCGCCGCAGGCGCGGCAGCAGTTCCTCGATGGCGACGGGTTGCCGCAGCGAGAATCCATCGTAGCCGGTCAGGTAGCCGACGCTGCCGTCCTCGAGCGCGGTCGCGTAGATCCGCGCATCGAGGTTGGGAACCTCGAAATACGCCAATTCACCGCCGCCGTAGGGCGTCGCCCTGATCTGGTTCAGTTCTTCCCTGACGGCCTGGTTGCCGATCGCGGACACCTTCCAGCCGCGCGCGTCGCTGCTGGTCTCGACCAGGCTGATGACCTGCCCGTCGCTCAGCAGCGGCGTCGTGTTGCCGCGGCTGGCGCCGGCGAGCGACTCCAGGCTGTCGGCACCCTCGGCCGACAGCAGCTTCTGGAAGTCGACCTCGTTGACGGCGAGCGCCTGGCCGACGCTCGATTTGCCGACCTGCGCCTCGTCCACGCCCAGGTTGATCCCGGGATCGAGGCGCAGCGCCTCCTGCAGGTCGCGCTTGCCCTGTTCGACGGCTTCGTCGGACGTGGCGAAACGCTGCGGCGGGCTGTCCTGGTTCATGTCCCTGCTCCCCGAGCACGAGGCCGCGGAACAGAGTACCAATGCCGCCGCGGCCAGGCCGGCGGCTGCGGTGATGGACACTTTCATGTGCGTGCCTCCTAGGATTTCTTCGCGGTGTTGTAGAACGTCGCCCAGTGCGTCGCTGTCCCGGGCGGATCGGCGTATTCGTCGTAGGGGAGCAGCCGCTGCTGCCCCTTGCACGGCTCCCAGGGATCGTTGAGCACGAGGTAGTTGGTTGCGCCGACCGTGACGTAGCCCTTCACCACCACCACGTGGCCGACCACGCCACTGGTGCCGTAGGCATAGCCCATCGGCTTCTTCGCGCAGTAGACCTGTTCGCGCACCGCATTCCACGACAGCGCGGTGCCGGTTTCGTCGAACTTCAGGCCGACGTGGTCCAGTTCCAGCCAGCCCGGCGTGTTGCAGTCGCTGGTCTTGGGGCACGATTGCCCGGTCGTCTGCACGTTGCAGCAGTTGCTCTTGCCGAAACGATGGTTGGCCAGGTCGCACTGGTTCACCGAGATGCCGTGGTGCTGGGCCAGCATCTGCGTGGTCGCGGCCCAGCACCAGTTGTCGGTTTCCTGCGGGCGCAGCGTGTTGGGCACGCTGCCGACGATCTCGGGCCTGCAGCACCCGGCCAGCACGATCGGTAGCAGGCACGAGAACAGAAGGAGTCTCTTCATAACGCCTCCGTCATGAACGGCAGGCGGCAGGGCTGTCGGCGGCTGTCGCCCGCGATGGATCCCCTGCACAAGGTCGAACGCGGGGGACGTGCGGCGTCGGACACCGTTCGTCGACCGGAAAACCGGGGCAGGGGCGACCATTTCCCCCGGAGTATCGGGAAACACTACAGATCCCGCCAATCTCCTACGGGAGCGCCTTCAGGCGCGATCTCTTGCCCGGCCCCGTTGAATGCCCGGTCGCGCCTGAAGGCGTTCCTACAACTTGCGGACCGGATCAATAAATCGACCCCGGTTTCCTGCCGATCACGGCGCCGAGCGTCGACGCGACGGCAAGTGCAACGGCCACCAGCACGAATGCGATGGAGAGCGACGCACCCTGCGCGACGAAGCCGATCAGGGCCGGGCCGACGAGCACGCCGGCGTAGCCCATGGTGGTGACCGCGGGAATCGCGAGGCGTTCGGGCATGCGGGTCTGCTCGCCGGCGAGCGAGAACATCACCGGGACGATGTTGGCGCAGCCCACGCCGAGCAGGGCGTAGCCGGCGAGGCCGGCCTCCAGCCCCGAGGCGGACGTGACGACGACCAGGCCGATGCCGCCCGTGACCCCGCCCGCCAGCACTGCCCTCGCGCGCCCCAGCGATGCGACCGCGCGGTCGCCCACCAGCCGCGTGGCCGTCATCGCGAGGTTGAAGGCGACGAAGCCCCAGCCCGCGCGCGCGACGTCGACGCCCTTGGCCTCGTGCAGGAAGACGGCGCTCCAGTCGAGCATCGCGCCTTCGGCGAGGAAGCTGATGAAACAGACCGCGCCAATCGCGATCACCACGCCCCGCGGCAGCGCGAACACCGCCGCGTCGCGCGGCGCGCGATCCGTGCGCCACGCACCGGCCGACAGCGCGGTGACCAGCAGCGCAAGCGCGACGGCGACCAGCGTCACCGCCGCGACGGTGGCGCCCGCACTCAGCAGGAGCGTCGCGCCGGTGGCGCCGACCAGGCTGCCGATGCTGTAGAACGCATGGAACCCCGACATCATCGGCCGGCCGGATTCACGCTCCACGACGACGGCCTGGATGTTCATGGTGCAGTCCATCGCCCCGATCGACGCGCCGAACAGCAGCAGCGCCGCGCCCAGCAGCCATGGGCAGGACAGCAGGGCCAGCAGCGGCAGCGTCGCCAGCATCAGCGCGACCGATCCCAGCATCACCCGACGGCAGCCGAGGCGCGCGGCCAGCGCACCGGCGACCGGCATCGCCGCCAGCGAGCCCAGTCCCAGGCACAGCAACAGCACGCCCAGCGCCGCGTCGTCGAGGCCGGCGCGGATCTTCGCGAACGGCACGAGCGGCGCCCATGCGGCGATGACGAAACCGGGAACGAAGAAGGCGGCCCGCGTGGCGAACTGCTGCAGGCGGCGATGGTCGATGGGCATGGGCGCGAAAAGGGGGAAGGGTCCATGTTTCGCGCAGCCCGCGCAAGCGAGAGGAACAATCGAGCATTCTTCGCGCCGGTACGGCGACGCGCGTGCCGCGCTAGCCTACGCCGCGGCGCTGGTCGACGATTCGCGCTGCAGCGTGCGCAAGGTGACGGCCATGCCCGCGCGCTGCGCGCGGTGGGCGCAGGCACTGGCGTAATCGTTCGCGGCCATCAGTTCGTCGAAGCAGCCATCGACGATGCGGTCGCGGGTGACGGTCCAGCCGCCGTCGCCGTCGGGCCACACTTCAATGCGCGTCGTTCCCTGCTTCACCGGGCACCTGCAGCTTCCTGTGGTTGTGCGCGGCCGATCGCGGGGAATCGTCGCGCCGCGGACTCCGGGAACGCGGACAGCATCGGCATCCGCACGCCGGACTCCACCATTCTCGGCCGCCTTCGTGACGCCGCGGTTGCACCGTGCCGCACTTGCCTGCGCCACGGTCCGACCAAGTCCCGTGCATGAACCGACACGTACGCGGGACCACCTCTTGCGGGATCGCAGCGCCCCTCCCGCCTTTCGTGAATAATCCGGCCTGGCCGAACGGGATGGGAGAAGGCGGATGTGGAATCGACTCAGGCGGGGCGTGCTGTGCATCGCGTGCCTGTCGCCGGCCCTGGCGCCGGCGCAGGAACCCGCGTTCGCATGGCCCGGCGGCGCGCGCGCGGCAGTGAGCCTGTCCTACGACGACGCGGTGCCCTCGCAGCTGGACAACGCCATCCCGGCGCTGGACCGGCACGGGCTCAAGGGCACGTTCTACCTGATCATGGCCGCGGACACGGTGCGCGAGCGCATCGACGACTGGCGCGCGGCCGCGCGCAACGGCCACGAGCTCGGCAACCACAGCCTGTTCCACCAGTGCTCCGCGAAGGGTCCGGACCGCGCATGGGTGCAGCCGGAACAGGACCTGGATACCACCACCGTCGCGCAGATGCGTGCGCAGGTGTCGGTGGCCAACGCGATGCTGCACGCGATCGACGGCAGCACCGAGTTCACCTTCACCGCGCCCTGCGGCGACCAGCTGGCGAAGGACGGCAGCTACATCGATGCGGTGAAGGACCAGTTCCTCGGCATCAAGCTGGTCGGCGGCGCGGCGATCCCGGACATGTGGGCGCTGGACCGCATGGCGGTGCCGGTGACGGTGCCGGTGGATGCCTCGGGCGCGGAGCTGATCGCGCTGGTGGAAGAGGCGCGGCGCCTGGGCACGATGATCAACTTCACCTTCCACGGCATCGGCGGCGACCATCTCTCGGTCGGCAACGAGGCGCACGAGCAGTTGCTCGGCTATCTTGCGCAACACCGCGACGTCTACTGGACCGACACCTTCCGCACCCAGATGCGCTGGGTGCGCGACCGGCAGGCGGAGGCGAAGCGCGACGGCGAGTAGCTTGTCCGGAGGGGCGTTGCCGTCGGTGGCCCCCACCCCAACCCTCCCCCGCAAGCGGGGGAGGGAGCAAAAAGCCGCTGCTCTTGGCCCCCTCCCCCGCTTGCGGGGGAGGGTTGGGGTGGGGGCAAGTCCGCATCCATCGCCCATCAGCAAACCGGCAAACACTCCCCATCCACGCACTCAGGCGAAGAACTTTTCCTTCATGCGGCCGCGATGGACGGCAAGATCTGCGCACGGGCCCGGGTGCAACGCCCGGCCGCCACCTGGGGGGCCACCACGAGGCCGATATCGATTCTTCCGGGATCCGCCTTGCTGCTGTCGCTGCCCGCGCAAGCGGGCGACGTACTGAAGAAGCTGCATTCCAGCCGCGGCGGCGCGGTCATCGAGTACGAGCGCGCGGTCGCGGGCAGCGAGGAGTTCGCGCAGCTGCCGCGCAGTGCGCCGGCGCCGGCCGTGGTGGTCGCGCCGGCGAGCGGCACGCCTGGGGAGGAGGAACGCGCGGTGACGATCCGCCTCTACCGCCAGGCCGCGGACAGCGGCGCGCGGGCAATCGTGTTCGAGGATGCGTATTCGATCCGCTATCCGGAAGGCGCCTGCCGCTACGACGGCGTGGCGGCGGCGACCGTGGCGGCGGCGCTGGCCGGCAACGCGCTGTCGCCCGAGCCGCTGCACGTCCGCTTCGACAGCGACCCCAGGCGCCTGCGCTGCGACCGGCCCTGACGCGGACCGCGCACCGAAAACCGCGGACGCACGCCGACGATCAATCCCCGGACGGCGCCCAGCGATAGGCGCGCACGACGTCGTCGAGCAGCTGCGGGATGACGAGCAACTTCTCTTCGACCAGGTAGAGATGATCGGCTGCGCCCTTGGTCAGGGTCAGCAGCGGCGTGGCTTCGCCTTCGGCGCTCACGCGCAGCAGTTCGCCGTGGGTCCAGTCGGTGATGGTGTAGCCGCCGCGGCCGTCGGGTTCGATGCCGTCGATGTGGCCGATCGGCGAGGTGCCGATGCGGCCGACAGAACGGTCCGCGAAATCCACGGTGGACAGGTGCCCGAGCCGGTCCTCGCCGCCGTCGGTACCCGGCACCACCCAACTGCCCATCAGCAGCCGGCCGGCCTCGGCGCGCAGGCCGTTGGGTTTCCCGGTGATGCCCGTGTCCACCTTCGCCCATGGCTCGAAGCGGCCGTCCGAGAGGCGGAACACGGTGTCGAGCCGGCGGCTGAAGACGTAGACGTTGCCATCGGCGTCGGCCGTGCAGTCGTTGAAGCCGCCGGGACCGTCGTCGGGCCGATGGCGGGCGGCGATCTGCGCCGTTCCAGGATCGATCTCCACCAGCGCGTCGTCGTCGCCGACGTACAGACGGCCGTTGGCGAGCGCAAGGCCCTTGGGATTCTCCAGCCCAATGATCCACCGGCGCTCGAGCACCTTGCCGTCGGCATCGAGCAGGCTGATGAAACCGTCGCCCGGCGTGGCGCCGTCGCCCCAGCTGCCCATGTTGGAGACGTAGAAGCGTTCGCGCGCGCGGTCGAACACCACCGATTCGGGCCCGCTGAAGCCGCCGGTTTCCCAGACAGGTTCGGGAACCGCCGGCGCGGCCATGGCGTGTGCGCAGGCCAGCAGCGCGGCCAGCGCCGCCGGTGCAGTGCAGGGGTGGTAGGCGATGCGCATGCGGGCTCTCGGCTGGCGTGATTTCCGGGGTACACCTTAAGGAACCTCTCGACAACTGTCATTCCGAGCGCAGCGAGGAATCTACGCTGTTGATTTTTCGAGATTCCTCGCTGCGCTCGGAATGACAATCCCGGATTGTTCAGAGGATCCCCAAGCCGTTCATGCGCGCCGAGACCTCGTGCCCCATGCCACCTGCCGGCACACCGTTAGAATGACGCCGGCACGGAACATCCGCGCATTTCGCCGGTCGAACGACGGTGAACCAGGGGGAGGGGCGGTGACGGAAAGCGGTCTCCATTGGGTGGTCAGGCTGAACCGGCGCAACCGATCGCTGTTCTTCGCGCTCGGCTTCCTGGTGCTGGGCACCCACCTGACGTACATCGGGGCGGGTCCGCTGATGTGGACGCTGCTGGCGCTGCAGCTGCTGGTGTATCCGCAACTGGTCTATTGGCGCGCAGTGCGTTCGGTCGATCCGCTGCGCGCGGAGCTGCACAACCTGCTGCTCGACGGCGTGCTGCTGGGCGCGTGGATGGCGGCGTGGGGATTCCCGCTGTGGATTTCGTTCATGCTGTTCGTCGGCGTGTGCCTGAACGTGATCATCTTCATGGGCATGCCGGGATTGTGGAAGGGCATGGCCGCGCTCGGCGGCGGCATGGCCGCGGTGGCGCTGCTGCAGGAGGTGTCGTTCCGGCCGCACACCGAACTGTCCACCAGCCTGCTGTGCATCGTCCTGCTGACGACGTACCTGCTGTTCTTCGCCAACGACGCCTACCGCCGCGGCCTCTCGCTGCGCGACAGCCGCCGGCAGCTGGGCGAACAACTGGCCGAGATCACCAAGCTGCAGGCGCAGCTGCAGGAACAGGCGCAGTGCGATCCGCTGACCGGCCTGCACAACCGGCGTTTCCTCGACGAGGCGCTCGAGCGCGAACTGGCTGCCTGCGCCGGCGCGGGCAGGCCGCTGGCGCTGGTGCTGATCGACATCGATCGCTTCAAGCAGGTCAACGACACCTACGGCCATCCGGCCGGCGACGAGATGATCCGCCAGTTGGCGGGGCTGCTGCGCAGCCGCGTGCGCGAGGCCGACGTGATCGCCTGCCGCTACGGCGGCGAGGAATTCCTGCTGATGCTGCCGGGCGTCACCGTCGCCGAAGCGGCGACGCTGGCCGAGGAATTGCGCGCGACCTTCGAGTCGCTGCGCGTGGCCGCGGACGGGCGCATGATGCGGACCACGCTGTCGATCGGCGTGTCGGGCTTCCCGGAGCACGAGCCGCGCGCGCAACTGCTCGTGCTCAAGGCCGACCGCGCCCTGTATGCAGCCAAGCTGCGCGGCCGCAACCGCGTGGTGCTGTCCACGGAGCCGCTACCGGAAGGTCGTGCATTGCCGGAAGCGGCGTCGTGATCCCCGGTCGCGCCTTCAGGCGCGACCAAGCCGCACGGATGCCATCCCCGCGATCTCAACCGCCGAGCTCAACCGCCCTGCCCGTGCGCGCAGATTCGTAGATCGCCTGCAGGATGCGCACGTCGCGCAGGCCTTCCTCGCCGGACACCTTGCTCGGCCGCTGCTCGAGGATGCACTGCGCGAAGTTGTCGAGTTCCGCGGCGAACAGGTCGATGGCCGGATAGCGGATCTCGACGCCGTCGCTGCGGCGGCCGTGGTTGCCTTCGTAGAAGAACGCGGGATCGAGCTCGAACCAGCCGCGCTCGGCGTTCACGCGCAGGTTCTGGATGCCGCCGGCGCGATAGCTGGCGCTGCAGTGGGCGATCGCGCCGCCCGGGAAGCGCGCGGTCCAGGCCATGGTCTCGTCGACCTCGGCGAACTTCACCGGGTCGGTTTTCGTCTCCAGCGCACTGACGACGACCGGCTCCTCGCCGGTCAGGTAGCGCATGGCCTGCAGCGCGTAGATGCCGACGTCCACCAGCGCGCCGCCGCCGGCCAGCGCGCGCTGCAGGCGCCACTGGTCGGACCGGCCGACGTCGATCGCGAATCCGGCCTGCAGGATCTTCGGCGCGCCGAACACGCGCTCGCGCACGAGCCGGATGCATTCGAGGTGGTGCGGATCGTACTGGCAGCGGTATGCGGTGCCGAGCAGGCGGCCTGCCGCGCGGCAGGCATCGATCATCGACTGGCAGCGCTCGACCGAGATCTCCAGCGGCTTCTCGCAGAACACGTGCTTGCCTGCCTGCGCGGCGCGGATGGCGTGCTCGGCGTGCAGCGCGTTGGGCGTGACCACGTACACGATGTCGATGTCGGGGTTTTCGGCCATGCGGTGCATGTCGTCGTAGCCGTAGACGCCGCCATCAGGCACGCCGTACTTCGCCTGGAACTTCGCCACACTGGCCGGCGTGCCGCTAACCAGGCCTGCAAGTCGGCAGTGCTGCGTCTTCTGCAGCGCCGGCGCGATCTGGTGTTCGCTCAGGCTGCCCAGCCCGCACAGCGCGACGCCGAGCCTGCGCGATGCCTGCGCCCTGGCGCGGGTGGCGGTGGTGCTGATGAAGGGCGCGACCGCGAGGCCCGCTGCGGTCTGTGCCAGGAAACGGCGGCGGGCCTTCGCCATGGTGGACGTCTCGTGCTCGATGGGTCGGCACGCGACGGTCGCCGCGCAACCGCATTATTGCGCCGGCGGATGGACGTGTCATGGTAGCTGTCGTCCCGAGCGCAGCGAGGGACCTGCCGTCCACGCACCACGAGTAGATCCCTCGCTGCGCTCGGGATGACAACCAGGAACTTCAAACTGCCGAAGCAATGTTTCCGCGGCGACACGGGCACGCTGCATGATCCGGAATGGTTGCGAATGCATCCATCCATCGCCGACGCTGCGCTGCAGCGGGAGCCGATCCGCACGCCTGTGCATACTTTCCTCGTCCCTCGCACGCCGCGATCCGGCAGTCGCCGGACAACTCCCTCGGAGCCCCTCGCATGAAGCCTTACCTCGCGGCCGGACTCGGCCTGCTGCTGGCCGCGTGCCAGCCTGCATCGCCACCGACCCAGGCCGATCCCGTACCCGCCACCGATGCCGCGACGGCGACGAACGCCGCGCCGCTGGTCGATCCGGCGCACGTCGACGAGGTGCTGCAGGCCATCGTCGACGACGGCAAGGCGGCCGGCGTGTCCGCCCTCGTGTACGAACGCGGCCGCGAGGCCTACTTCGGCGCGTTCGGCATGGCCGACCGCGAGGCCGGCCGGCCGATGGCGCGCGACACCCTCGCCCAGGTCTATTCGATGACCAAGCCGGTGACCGGCGTGGTGCTGATGTCGCTGTACGACGAAGGCAGGTTCAGGCTCGACGATCCGCTCGCCAGGCACCTGCCCGAGTACGCCGGCGTGCGCGTGTACGCGGGCGAGGACGCGGCGGGCAAGCCGGTGCTGGTCGCGCCGGAGCGGCCGATCCTGGTCCAGGACATCCTGCGCCACACCGCCGGATTCGCCGCCGCGTTCGAGCAGACCAAGGTCGCCGGACTCTACCGCGACGCGAAGGTCGACGACCGCAACCTCACGCTGGCGCAGATGTCCGAACGCCTGGCGCGCGTGCCGCTCGCCTACCAGCCCGGCACGCGCTGGCTCTACGGCATCTCGGTGGACGTGCAGGCGCGGCTGGCCGAGGTGCTCGCCGGCAAGCCGTTCGCGCAGCTGGTGCAAGAGCGCGTGCTCGATCCGCTGCAGATGCGCGAGACCGCGTATTTCGTGCCGGAAGAACTGCGCACACGCATGGCCGCGGTCTACGAGTCCGCCGACGGCAGGCTCACCCGCCTGCCGGACGATCCCGCGCTCGACAATGCGTACAGGCAATGGACGATGGCGCCCGGCGGCTACGGCCTGGTCTCGACGCTGGACGACTACATGCGCTTCGGGCGGATGCTGCTCGGCGGCGGCGCGCTGGACGACGTGCGCGTGCTGCAGCCGGAGACCGTGAAGCTGATGGCGACCGACGCGCTGTCGCCGGACATCACCGACCGCTCCTGGCTGCCGGGCAAGGGCCAGGTCGGCTTCGGCATCGATTTCGCGGTGCGCCATTCGCCGCCGGCGAACGAAGGCGAGGCCTCGGGCGCGGTCGGCGAGTTCTTCTGGGACGGCTACGCCAACACGCTGTTCTGGGTGGATCCGAAACATGAGCTCGTTGCGGTGCTGTTCACCCAGTACATCCCGCCCGGCGGCACCGACCTGCACAAGCGCTTCCGCGATGCGGTGTACCACCGGGATCCGGAGGCGTCCTCTGCCGGAAAGGGTCCCGCGACGCCATAGGCGCGCGCCGCAACGACGCGGCCACGACGTGGAACTCGCTAGCGTGGAGCCCTCTCCAATTGGGAGGAGGCGCCATGAAGCCCACCCGCCAGGATGTGCTGATCCAGCTCGATCGCATCGATACGGCGCTCGAAGCCCCCGAAGCCGACAAGGCCGCGCTGCTGCGCGAGGCTGTCGACTGGCTCGCCGCGCATCCGTCGATCGAACCCGCGGACGCGCTGTACTACCGCGATCGCCTGCAGGCGATCCGCGCGCGGCACGCGCTGTCCTGACGACCGCGCGCCGCGCTCTCCCGGCCAGGGCCTGCGCCCTTGCGCACGCGCCCGGCCGCAGCGGCGCGTGGCGCGGTATCGTCCGCAACAGCGCCGCCCGCCCACGACCGCCCGATGCCGAACGACGACGCCTGCCGGCCCGATATCGAACACCTGTTCCTGTACGGCACGCTGATGCGCGGCGGTGCCGCGCATGCGTCGTTCTCCCTGCACGAACGGCTCGCCCACGTCGCCGACGCCAGCGTGCGCGGACGTCTCTACGACCTGGGCGGCTACCCCGGCCTGGTCGACGGCGATGGTCGCGTGAAAGGCGAGGTGCATCGCATCCTCGATCCGGCCGTACTTGCGGAACTCGATCGCTACGAAGCCTGCGATCCCCTCCACGAGGAGACTTCGGAGTACGTGCGCCGCGCCATCGCCCTGCCCGCGCTCGGCATCGAAGCATGGGTCTACCTCTATCGCGGGCCGCTGGACCGCGCGGTGCCGCTGGCGACCTCGCGCTGGCGCACCCGCACGCCAGCCGACCGCGATGCACGCCACGCGCACTGACGCGTCGGTGCCTCGCGGGTTAACGCCGCGGTCGTGCTTTTTTCACGCGATCCTTCCGTCGCGGCGCTAGCGTTGCGCCACCTTCCCACGGAGGCCATGGCATGACCCAGACCCTGTATGCCCAGGACGAAGCCGGCAATCGCCACAAGGTGATCCAGCACGTCGAATCCGCGCACGCGGGCGACGCCGGCGAGGACCACGGCGCGGCGCGCCTGGTGTACACGCTCGACGACGGCACGCCGGTGCGGCGCGTGGACAACGACACTTTCCAGGTGGTCAGCACCGGCGCCTACATCTCCACCGTGCGCGACTGAAAGCCGGAAAAGCCGGGGTCAGATGGTGATCGGCTGGCTCAGCTCGCGCCAGGTCGGCGGAGCCGGCCAGTCGGCGTCGAGGTTGCCTTCGAGCACGCGGCGCAGGTCGCGGCGGTCGAGTTGCGGCGCGATGCCGTGCAGCAGCGCCAGCGCGTACTCGCGCAGCACGCGGCCGCGCGGCACCACCGCCCAGGTGATGCATTCCGGAATCTGTCCGGGCGCATCGAGGATGCGCAGGTCCTCGTCCTCGCGCAGGCCGATCGCCATTTCCGCCAGCAGCCCGGCGCCGAGGCCGGCGCGCACGTAGGTCTTGATGAGGTTGGCGTCGCGCGCGGTCATCGCCACCTGCGGCTCGACGCCGGCGGCGGTGAAGGCCCGGCGCATCGACGAATCCGGGCGGGTCGAGGACTCGTAGCTGATCAGCGGATGCTGCGCGAGTTCGGCGAGCGTCGGCGCGCGCTGCAGCGTGGCCAGCGGGTGCGCCTTCGGCACCAGCAGCACGCGCCGCCAGCGATACAGCGGCACCGCGAGTCCGCCCGCGGGCGTGCTGCCGGCGGTGCTGATCAGGGCGAGGTCGGCGCCCTCGTGCGCGAGCTGGTGCAGGACCTCGGCGTCCCCGGCCGCCTGCAGGTCGACGTTGACCTGCGGGAACTCGCGCTTGATCGCGGCGATCACCGGTGGCAGCACGTAGCGCGCCTGGGTATGGGTGGTGGCCAGCAGCAGCCGGCCGCTGTACTCGCCGCGCTCGTTGGCGGCGTAGCTGCGGATGTTGGCGGCCTCGGCCAGGATCCTGCGCGCGTGCTCCAGCACCCGCTCGCCGGCCGGGGCGATGCCCTCCAGGCTGCGGCCGCGGCGCACGAACAGCTGGAAGCCGAGTTCGTCCTCCAACTGCTTGAGCTGCTTCGACAGGCCCGGCTGGGTGGCGTGCACGCGCTCGGCCGCGAGCGTGATGTTCAGCCCGGAATCGGCGATGGCGACGAGGTAGCGCAGCTGGGTCAGGGTCATGCCGGGGTCCGCGCGGCATTGGTTTCCGCCGCAACATCATCCTTTCATCATGATGGAAGGATGTATTTGTCGATCATAGCGAGGCCCACGGGGGCTGTCCATGCGCGTCCCCGGCCGCTTATGCCTTTGGAGCATAAGCGCAGGAAGGGTCGCCATTTCCACCAGCGGCCTGCGAATCGCTAGCGTCAGCCTCCTGACAAGCCCGCTTCTGTGCCGATGCCCAGCCCCGCTGCCACCGACCGCCTGTTCCCGCTGTTCGCCGACCTGCGCGGCCGGACCGTCGTGGTCGTCGGCGGCGGCGCGGTGGCCGCGCGCAAGGTCGAGGCGCTGCGGGGCACCGGCGCGCGGATCGTGGTCGGCGCGCCCGCGCTCGAACCGGAACTGTCGCTGCTGGCCGCCAATGGCGAAATCGAACACATCGAAGGCAGCTTCGAACCCGGCTGGCTGGACGAGGCCTGGCTCGCCATCGCCGCGACCGACGACGCCGCCGTGAACCGCGCCGTCGCCGAAGCAGGCGAGGCGCGACGCGTCTGGGTCAACGTGGTCGACGATGCCGGGCTGGCGCGCGTGCACCTGCCGGCGCGGGTCGAGCGCGGACCGCTGCAGATCGCGATCTCCAGCGGCGGCGGCGCGCCGATGCTGGCGCGGCTGGTGCGCGAGCGGCTGGAAACGCAGTTCGACGAATCCTTCGGCGCGCTGGCGCAGCTGCTGTCGCGCCATCGCGAGCGCATCCGCGCGCGCTGGCCCGACCTCGCCCAGCGCCGCCGCGCCTTCGAGCGCCTGCTCGCCGGCCCGCTGCAGGGCCTGCTGCGTCGTCGCCGGCACATCGAGGCCGAACGCGCGTTCGAACTGGCGCTGAAACCAGACGGCAGTACCGCCGCGGTACGCGGCCAGGTCGCCCTGGTCGGCGCGGGGCCGGGCGACGCCGGCCTGCTGACGCTGCGCGCGCTACGCCTGCTCAATGAGGCCGACGTGATCCTGCACGACCGCCTGGTCGGCGAGGACGTGCTGCAGCTCGCGCGACGCGACGCGACGCGCATCGAAGTCGGCAAGCGTGCCGGGCACCACGCCACGCCGCAGGAGGAAATCAACGCGCTGCTGGTCGAACACGCCGCCGCCGGCCGGCGCGTGGTGCGGCTCAAGGGCGGCGATCCCTTCGTGTTCGGCCGCGGCGGCGAGGAACTGGAAGTGCTGCGCGCGGCCGGCATCGATTACGAGGTCGTGCCCGGCATCACCGCGGCGGCGGCCTGCGCGGCCTACGCCGGCATCCCGCTGACCCATCGCGACCACGCGCAGTCGGTGCGGCTGGTCACCGCGCACGCCAGGGACTCGCTCGACACGCTCGACTGGCCGGCGCTGGCGCAGGAGCGGCAGACCCTCGCCTTCTACATGGGCGTGGCGCGGCTGGACGTCCTGCAGGAGCGGCTCATCGCCCACGGACGCAGCCCCGACACCCCGTTCGCGCTGGTCGAGAACGGCTCGCGCCCGGAGCAACGCGTCGTCAACGGAACGCTTACCGATTTGTCACACCTGGCGCGAAGCTACGCCGTACAGTCGCCTGCCCTGCTGATCGTCGGCGAAGTCGCCGCGCTCGCCGGCACCCTGCACTGGTTCGGCGCCGCGCCGCTCGGCAATGCCCTCCCGCTGGCGCACGCCGCCTGATCCCCTTCCATCCCGCATCGAGGCACCCATGGCCATCTACGACAACATCCTCGACACCATCGGCAACACCCCGATCGTCAGGCTGCACCGCGTGGCGCCCAAGCACGTCACCCTGTACGCGAAGGCGGAGTCGTTCAATCCCGGCGGGTCGGTCAAGGACCGCCTCGCGATCGCCATCGTCCTCGACGCCGAGGCCAAGGGCCTGCTCAAGCCCGGCGACACCATCGTCGAGGCGACCAGCGGCAACACCGGCGTGGCGCTGGCGCAGGTGGCCGCCGCGCGCGGCTACCGCTTCGTCGCGGTGATGGTGGAGACCTTCTCGATCGAGCGCCGCAAGCTGATGCGCGCCTACGGCGCCAAGGTGATCCTGACGCCCGCCGCCGAGCGCGGCACCGGCATGGTGAAGAAGGCGAAGGAACTCGCCGACCGGCACGGCTGGTTCCTGGCCTCGCAGTTCACCAACCCGGCCAATCCCGCCTACCACCGCCAGACCACCGCGGCGGAGATCCTGCGCGACTTCGCCGGCAGGCGCCTGGACTACTTCGTCAGCGGCTGGGGCACCGGCGGCACGCTCACCGGCGTGGGCGAAGTGCTGAAGGTCGCGCGCCCCGAGGTGAAGATCATCGCCACCGAACCGGCGGGCGCCTCGCTGCTCGGCGGCAAGGACTGGGCGCCGCACAAGATCCAGGGCTGGACGCCGGACTTCCTGCCGGAAGTGCTCAGCCGCACCGTGCACGACGAACTGCTGCCGGTGACCGACGACGAGGCGATCGACACCGCGCGCCGGCTGGCCGCCGAGGAAGGCGTGTTCGTCGGCATCTCCTCCGGCGCGACCGTGGCCGCCGCGCTGAAGGTCGCGGCCAATGCGCCCGAAGGTTCGGTGCTGCTGGCGACCCTGCCCGACACCGGCGAACGCTATTTCTCCACGCCCCTGTTCGCGAACCTCAACGAAGGCTCCGACGACGAGTGGCTCGCCGGCGTCGAGGGCGAACGCGACGCGGCCTGACTCCCCCTTTCCTCGGGCATCGACGCCATGAGCCGACATCCCGCTACCGACACCCAACTCCCCGTCGCCACCGACCCCGGCGACGGGCCACCGATCAGCGATGCCGAACGCGCCGTGCTCGACGCGGTCCGCGACCTCGCCTACGGCCAGGTCGAGGTGGTCGTGCACTCGTCGCGGATCGTGCAGATCACGCGCAGCCAGAAGCTGCGGCTCGGCGACTGATGCCGCCACGCCGCGTCCATCCACCCCATTCCACGGTGCCGACCGGACGACCGGAGGCGCTTCCCCAGTGACACACGAGGAAACGCCATGCGACTGTTCCGAACACTCCCATCGACCGCGACAGCGACCGCGGCATGGCCGCGACGCGGCGCGCTCGCGCTGAGCCTGGCGCTGCTGTCGGCCACCGCCGTGGCGCAGGACGCCGCGCCCACGCCCGAGGACATCGCCGAGCGGCTGCGCATCGTCGAACGCCGGCTCGGCATCGCGCCCAGCGAGGGCGCGGCCCGGGCCGACCTCGCCGAACTCGACCGCCGCCTGCGCGCGATCGAGCTCGGCCTCGACGAACGCGACCGCCAGACCGCGGTCGCCGCCGCGCCCGCGCCGGAGAAGAAGTCCGGCCCGGAGATCACCCTTGACGCCGACAAGGGCGCATCGATCAAGAGCGCCGACGGCAAGGTCCAGCTCAAGCTCGGCGCCCTGGTGCAGGCCGACCATCGCGTCTTCATCGACGACGACGAACGCCCGCAGAACGACACCTTCCTCTGGCGCCGCATCCGCCCGACCCTGGAAGGCAGCTGGGGCGACCTGGTCGGCTTCCGCATCACGCCCGAATTCGCCGGCGACAGCGCGACCATCGTCGACGCCTACGTCGACCTGAAGTTCAGCCCGGCGGCGACCGTGCGCGCGGGCAAGGTGAAGGGACCGATCGGCCTGGAGCGGCTGCAGAGCGGCGGCGCGATCGCGCTGATCGAACGCGGCTTCCCGACCGAGCTGGCGCCCAACCGCGAACTCGGCGTGCAGCTGCAGGGCGCGCTGGCGTCGTCGAAGGTGAACTATGTCGCCGGCGTGTACAACGGCGCGCCGGACGGCCGCGACAGCCCGACCACCAACCCGGACAACGACTTCGAGTTCGCCGGCCGGCTGTTCTTCGAACCGTGGAAAGGCAGCGACGGCGCACTGTCGGGACTGGGCTTCGGCATCGCCGGCAGCACCGGCGACAAGACCGGCGCCGGCAACAACTTCCTGCCGCGCTACCGCACGCCGGGCCAGGCGACGTTCTTCAGCTACCGCGCCAGCGTCGCCGCCGACGGCGAACACACGCGCTGGTCGCCGCAGGCGTACTGGTACGCGGGCCCGGTCGGCCTGCTCGGCGAATACATCCGCTCGAAGCAGGAACTGGTCGACACCGCGACCTCCACCCGCGCCTCGCTCGACCACAGCGCGTGGCAGCTGGTCGGCAGCTGGGTGCTGACCGGCGAGAAGGCCGGCTACCGCGGGGTCAAGCCCAACAATCCGTTCGCGCCCGGCGACGGCGGCTGGGGCGCGTTCGAGCTGGTCGCGCGCTACGGCCGGCTCGACGTCGACGACCGCGCCTTCCCGGTGTTCGCCGATGCCGGCGCATCCGCAACGGAAGCGACTTCTTGGGCCCTGGGCCTGAACTGGTACCTGACCGGCAACCTGAAACTCGTCGCAAACTACGCCCAGGCCGACTTCGACGGCGGCTCCCCGGGCGGCCCGCGCGAGGACGAGAAGACCTTCTTCACGCGCGCGCAGTTCTCCTTCTGACCTCCCCCTCTCCAAGGCAGACACCCATGAACACCAAAGCCAGACTCGCCTTCGGCGCCCTGATCCTCGCGCTCGCGGCCGCCACCGGCACCGCTTCGGCGCAGAACGTCGAACTGCTCAACGTTTCCTACGACCCGACCCGCGAGCTCTACTCCGAGTTCAACGACGCCTTCGCCAGGCAATGGAAGGCCGACACCGGGCAGACCCTGACCATCCGCGCCTCGCACGGCGGCTCCGGCAAGCAGGCGCGCTCGGTGATCGACGGGCTGGAAGCGGACGTGGTCACGCTCGCGCTGTCGGGCGACATCGACGCGATCGCCGAGAATTCCACCCTGCTGCCGAAGGACTGGCAGAAGCGCTTCCCGAACAACAGCTCGCCCTACACCTCGACCATCGTGTTCCTGGTGCGCAAGGGCAACCCGAAGCAGATCAAGGACTGGGGCGACCTCGCCAAGCCCGGCGTCGGCGTGATCACGCCCAACCCGAAGACCTCGGGCGGCGCGCGCTGGAACTACCTCGCCGCCTGGGCCTGGGCCTCGCGCGAGTACCGCAAGGGCGACCTCGTGGTCGACTACCTGCAGAAGGTGTTCGCCAACGTGCCGGTGCTCGACACCGGCGCGCGCGGCTCGACCACCACCTTCGTCGAGCGCGGCATCGGCGACGTGCTGCTGGCCTGGGAGAACGAGGCGCTGCTGACGCTGGGCGACCGCACGATCCGCGACAAGTTCGAGATCGTCTACCCCAGCCTCAGCATCCTGGCCGAACCGCCGGTCGCGATCGTCGATGCCAACGTGGCCAAGCACGGCACGCAGAAGGTCGCCGAGGCCTACCTGCAGTACCTGTACACGCCCGAAGGCCAGCGTCTCGCCGCCAAGCACCACTACCGCCCGTCGCGGCCGGAGTCGGTGCCCGCCGCAACGATCGCGCACTTCAAGCCGATCCCGCTGGTGACCATCGACGGCGCGTTCGGCGGCTGGGCCAAGGCGCAGCAGCTGCACTTCTCCGACGGCGGCTTCTTCGACCAGATCTACCAGCCGAAGTGAAGCGCCAGTGAATGCTGTCATTCCGAACGAAGTGAGGAATCTGCTTGAAGCAGATCTCTCGCTGCGCTCGAGATGACAGCGGGATGGCCGCCGACTTGCCACACCACGCCAGCCTGAGCCGATGAGCACACTCGCATTGCCACTGTCACGCCCGCGCTGGCGCCGCCCGCTGCCGGGGTTCGGACTGAGCCTCGGCCTCGGCATGACTTGGCTGGGCGTGGTCGTACTGCTGCCGCTGGCGGCGCTGACCTTCCGCGCCGCCGGGCTCGGCAGCGCCGGCTGGCTGCGCGCGCTGCAGGACCCGCGCGTACAGGCGGCGCTGAAGGTCAGCTTCGGCGCGGCCTTCGTCGCCGCTCTGGTCGCGCTGTTCGCCGGCGCGCTGGTGGCCTGGGTGCTGGTGCGCTACCGCTTCCCCGGCCGACGCCTGCTCGACGCCTTGGTCGACCTGCCCTTCGCGCTGCCGACCGCGGTGGCCGGCATCGCGCTGACCGCGATCTATGCGCCCAACGGCTGGATCGGCCAGTACCTCGAGCCGCGCGGCATCCAGGTCGCGTACCACATGACGGGCATCGTGATCGCGCTGGTGTTCATCGGCCTGCCGTTCGCGGTGCGCACGGTGCAGCCGATCCTGGAAACGCTGGGCCACGACCAGGAGCAGGCCGCGGCATCGCTCGGCGCCTCGCGCTTCACCACGCTGCGGCGGGTGGTGCTGCCGGAACTGCTGCCGGCGCTGCTCACCGGTTTCTCGCTCGCGTTCGCGCGCGCGCTGGGCGAATACGGCTCGGTGATCTTCATCGCCGGCAACAAGCCGTACAAGACCGAGATCGCGCCATTGCTGATCACCATCCGGCTCGAGGAATACGACTACAACGGCGCGATCGCGCTCGCGGCGCTGATGCTGGCGGCGTCGTTCGTGTGCCTGCTCGCGATCAACCTGATCCCGCTGCTGTTCCGGCACGAGCGCAGGAGCCGCCGCGATGTCTGACACGCAAAGCGCGCACGGACTGCAGACGCCGGCCTGGCTGCGCCTGACCCTGATCGGCGGCGCGGTTCTGGTGATGGCGCTGCTGGTGGTGCTGCCGCTGCTGATGGTGCTGATCTCGGCCTTCGGCAAGGGCTTCGCCACGTGGTGGGCGGCGCTGGTCACGCCCGATGCGATCTCGGCGCTGAAGCTGACGCTGCTGACCGCGGCGATCGTGATCCCGGTCAACGCCGTGTTCGGCGTGTTCGCGGCCTGGTCGCTGACCCGCTTCGAGTTCCCGGGCAAGCGCGCGCTGCTGGCGCTGGTCGACCTGCCGTTCGCGGTCTCGCCGGTGGTCGCGGGCCTGTGCCTGGTGCTGCTGTTCGGCTCGCAGGGCTGGTTCGCCGACATCCTGCGCGCGCACGACATCAAGATCCTGTTCGCGCGCCCGGGCATCGTGCTGGCGACGCTGTTCATCACATTCCCGTTCGTGGTGCGCGAGCTGGTGCCGCTGATGCAGCAGCAGGGCAGCGAGGAGGAAGTGGTCGCGCGTTCGCTCGGCGCCAACGCCTGGACCATGTTCTTCCGCGTCACCCTGCCCAACATCAAGTGGGGCCTGCTGTACGGCGTGCTGCTGTGCGGCGCGCGCGCGATGGGCGAGTTCGGCGCGGTGTCGGTGGTCTCGGGCCACATCCGCGGACTGACCAACACGCTGCCGCTGCACATCGAGATCCTCTACAACGAATTCGACAGCACCGCCGCGTTCGCGGTGTCGTCGCTGCTGGCGGGACTGGCGCTGGTGACGCTGCTGCTGAAGTTCTGGCTCGAAGCGCGTCATGCCGACGGCCTCGCCAAATCGCATCGGCGGCATTGACATGAAAACCGGGGCCGGAGTCGACTTTTCCCCGAAACCTTCCTGCCCATTCGAGCAATCGGGGGAAAAGTCGACTCCGGCCCCGGTTTTCCCCACGGAGATACCAACATGCTGCTGATCAACGACAACGCGCTGCAGGGCAAGCGACCGGTGTTGCTGTCCGACAACGGCGTGCCGACGCAGCTCGCCACTGCGGGCACCAGCGAAATCGGCGATCATCCGGCCATGCACAACAGCGGACACGGCGTCGACCTGCAGATCCAGGGCGTGGGCAAGCGCTACGGCGGCACCGCCGCGCTCGACGACGTCGACCTGCACATCGCCTCGGGCGAACTGGTCGCGCTGCTGGGCCCTTCCGGTTCTGGCAAGACCACCCTGCTGCGCGTGATCGCCGGACTGCTGCCGGCCGACACCGGCCGCGTGCTGTTCGGCGAGACCGACGCCACGCGCCTGAGCCTGCGCGAGCGCAACGTCGGCTTCGTGTTCCAGCAGTACGCGCTGTTCCGGCACATGACCGTGGCCGAGAACATCGCCTTCGGCCTGCGCAGCCGTCCGCGCCGCAGCCGCCCGGACAGGGCGACGATCCGCCGCCGCGTCGACGAACTGCTGGCGCTGATCCAGCTGCCCGACCTCGGCGACCGCTATCCGGAGCAGCTCTCGGGCGGGCAGAAGCAGCGCGTCGCGCTGGCGCGCGCGCTGGCGATCGATCCGACCGTGCTGCTGCTCGACGAACCCTTCGGCGCGCTCGACGCCAAGGTGCGCGTCGAACTGCGGCGCTGGCTGCGCCGGCTGCACGACCAGACCGGGCAGACCACGGTGTTCGTGACCCACGACCAGGAAGAGGCGCTGGAGCTCGCCGACCGCGTCGTGGTGCTGCGCAACGGCCGCATCGAGCAGGCCGGCACGCCGCGGCAGATCTACGACGAGCCGGCCTCGCCCTACGTGTTCGATTTCATCGGACGGGCCAGCGTGATCGATGGCGATGCCGCGAGTGGGCGCTTCCTCGTGAACGGACAGGACGCCTCGTTCGAGGCCGCCGACGTCGCCGACGGTCCGGCCAAGCTGTACCTGCGGCCGCACGACGCGGCGATCGGTGCGCCGGGCGATGGCCTCGACGCGCGCGTGGCCGCCGTGCACCGGCATGCCGACCGGATCACCGTCGAACTGGAGCTGGCCGGGCAGCCGCGCGCGCTGGAAGTCGACCTCGTCGCCGCACCCGGCGTGCAGGCGCCCTCGGCCGGCGATGCCGTGGGCGTGCGCCTGCTGCGCCATCGCGTGTATCCGGCGTAGGAGCGCCTTCAGGCGCGATCGCGCCTCGCGGAAACCGAAAGCCGGGAGAGATCGCGCCTGAAGGCGCTCCTACAAGACTCCCTCCCCCGCTTGCGGGGGAGGGCTGGGGTGGGGGCGCTCTTCGCAGCGAAAGCTCGGCGCTGCGCGCCTCGCCCCCCATCCCAACCCCGTATCAAGTACGAGGCAGGCTCTTCCACCCGTAAAGGGCGCAATGCCCCGCAAGCGGGAAGGAGCAGACAGTCGCTCCTACGAACGCCCGTAGACGTCCTCGTAACGGACGATGTCGTCCTCGCCGAGGTAGCTGCCGGACTGCACCTCGATCAGTTCCAGCATCTCGGTGCCGGGATTCTCCAGCCGGTGCTTCGCGCCGAGCGGAATGTACGTGGACTGGTTGGCGTGCAGTTCGAACACGTCGTTGTCGCGCGTCACGCGCGCGATGCCGCGCACCACGATCCAGTGCTCGGCGCGGTGCTTGTGCGACTGCAGCGACAGCCGCGCACCGGGCTTGACCTTGATCCGCTTCACCTGGAAGCAGCCATCCTCCTGGTCGATCGAATCGTAGCTGCCCCAGGGCCGGTGCACCTCGCGGTGCAGGATCGCGTGGCTGCGCTGGTCGGACTTGAGTTTCGACACGACGTCCTTGACCTGCTGCACCCGGTCCTTGTGCGCGACCAGCACCGCGTCGTCGGTCTCCACCACCACCAGGTCGTCGACGCCGACCAGCGCCACCAGCCGCCGCGCATAGGCGTAGCTGTTGCGCGTGTCGACCGCGATCACGTCGCCGTGGCGGGCGTTGCCGTCGCCGTCCTGCTCGCTCACTTCCCACAGCGCCGACCACGAGCCGACGTCGTTCCAGCCGATGTCGACCGGCAGCACCTTGGCCGCGTCGGTCTTCTCCATCACTGCGTAGTCGATCGAATCCGATGGGCTGGACGCGAACGCGTCCTTGTCGAGGCGGATGAAGTCGCCGTCGCGCGCGGCAGCGTCGAAGGACTTGCGCACGGCCGCGACGATGTCGGGCCGGAAGCGCTCCAGCTCGGCGAGATAGCGCGAGGCGCGGAACAGGAACATGCCGCTGTTCCAGTAATAGCCGCCGTCGTCGAGATAGCCCTGCGCGGTGGCCGCATCGGGCTTCTCGACGAAGCGCAGCACGTCGCGCACGCCGTCGCCGGCGCTGGACTGGATATAGCCGAAGCCGGTCTCCGGCGCCGAGGGCACGATGCCGAAGGTCACCAGTGCCCCCGCTTCCGCCGCCGGCATCGCCGCGCGCACCGCGGCACGGAAGCCCTCGGCGTCGCGCACCACGTGGTCGGAGGGCAGCACCAGCAGCAGCGGATCGCCGCCGCCGACCAGCGCCTGCAGCGCGGCCGCCGCGATCGCCGGCGCGGTGTTGCGCCCGGCGGGCTCCAGCACGATGTCGGCGTGCTCGACGCCGACCAGCCGCAGCTGCTCCGCGGCGAGGAAGCGGTGCTCCTCGTTGGCGACCACGATCGGCGGATGCGCGGCCAGCGGCGCGACCCGCCGCCAGGTGTCCTGCAGCATCGTCTCCTCGCCCGCCAGCGGCAGGAACTGCTTGGGATAGGCCTCGCGCGAGAGCGGCCACAGCCGCGTCCCGGACCCGCCCGACAACAACACCGGCTGCAGATTCGCCATCTCGTCCCTCGCCCGGAAATGCGCGGCAGTTTACCCTTTGCCCGACCGGCAGCCGCCGGCGGGAGATTCCATGGTTCAGCCCAACGCCACGCAGACCCGCGAACAGCAGCGCCTCGACTGGATACGTACGGCGCTGTCCGAGCCGGCCATCGGCCTGGAGCGCGCCTCGTTCGACGCCGACTTCCGCAGCTACTGGCGCACCACCGGGCGCACGCCGAGCCTGATCCTGATGGACGCGCCGCCCGACAGGATGGACGTGCGCCCGTGGCTGGCGATCCGCGAACTGCTGCGGGCCGGCGGGCTGCGCGTGCCGGACGTGGTCGCGCAGGACGTCGGCCAGGGCTTCCTGCTGCTCGAGGACCTGGGCGTGCACACCTACCTGCACGTGATCGAGGCCGGCAACGCCGACGCCATGTTCGACGAGGCGATGGCGCAGCTGGTGAAACTGCAGGCGATCCCGGTGCCGGGCGACCTCGCGGCCTACGACGAGGCGCTGCTGGCCGGCGAGCTGCGGCTGTTCGACGAATGGTTCCTCGGCGTCCACCTCGGCATCGAGCTCGACGACGGCGAGCGCGAAAGGCTCTCCGGCGTCTACCGCACCCTGGTCGCGGCCGCGCTGGCGCAGCCGCAGGTGCTGGTGCACCGCGACTTCATGCCGCGCAACCTGATGCCCTGCGGGGGCGAGGTGGCGATCCTCGACTTCCAGGACGCCGTGCGCGGGCCGATCGGCTACGACGCGGCCTGCCTGTTCAAGGACGCGTTCCTGAGCTGGCCCGAGGAGCGCGTCGCGCAGTGGCACGCGCGCTACCACGCGCTCGCGGAGCAGGCCGGCCTGCCGGTACCGCCGCTGGAGCGCTTCCGCCGCGACCTCGACCTGATCGGCGTGCACCGCCACCTCAAGGTGCTGGGCATCTTCGCGCGGCTCAAGCACCGCGACGACAAGCCCAAGTACGTCGCCGACGCGCCGCGCTTCCTCGCCTACCTCGATGCCGTGCTGCCGCGCCATCCACAGCTGCGACCGCTCGCGGAGCTGATCGACGCCCGCGTGCGCCCGGCGATGGACGCGGCCGTCCCGGCATGACGCCGGCGCCGCGATGAAGGCGCTGGTCTTCGCCGCCGGGCTCGGCGAGCGCATGCGCCCGCTGACCGACGCCACGCCCAAGCCGCTGCTGCGCGCCGGCGGCAAGCCGCTGATCGTCTGGCACCTCGAGCGGCTGGCGGCGACCGGCGTGCACGAGGTCGTGGTCAACACCTCGTGGCTGGCCGAACAGTTCCCGGCCGCGCTCGGCGACGGCGCGGCCTTCGGCCTGCGCATCGTCTACTCGCACGAAGGCCCGGTGCCGCTGGAGACCGGCGGCGGCATGTGGCACGCGCTGGACCTGCTCGGCGAGGATCCTTTCATCGCGGTCAACGGCGACATCTGGACCGACTTCGATTTCGCGCGGCTGCCGCGCGAGCCCGCGGGCGATGCGCACCTGGTGCTGGTCGACAATCCGGCGCACAACGCCGGCGGCGACTTCGCGCTGCAGCCCGACGGCCGCGTGCAGTCCGACGGTACGGCGAAGCTGACCTTCTCCGGCATCGGCGTCTACCGCCCGGAGTTGTTCCTCGACTGGCGCGGCGTGATCGGCGATGCCCCCGGCGCGCACGAGACACCGCCGCGTTTCAGGCTGGCCCCGCTGCTGCGCGCCGCGATGCGGCGCCATGCCGTCGGCGGCGAACGCCATGCCGGCGCGTGGACGGATGTCGGCACGCCCGGGCGCCTGCGTCAGCTGGACGACGCGCTTGGCTGAGGCCGTTGCTGGGGCTGTTGCCGCTGCCGATGCCGATGCCGATGGATACGGCGTCGACCGGCGGCCGACGGTCAGGAAGTTCCCATTGCCGTCATCCCGAGTGCAGCGCGGGATCTCCATCGGGACGCGCGGATCGGCATGGGCGCGAGCGGATGGCAGATCCCTCCCCCGGATCAAGTCCGGGGTCGGGATGACATTCTCAGGGACTGCGCTGCGGCGGCACTGCCCTGCGGCGGCGGGCCGGGGGTTCACTGCAGATCGGACGCCTCCAGCACCTCGCGCAGGAACGGCACCGTGATGCGCCGCTGCGCGGCGAGCGAGGCCCGGTCGAGGCGGTCGAGCAGCGCGGTCAGGCCGGACAGGTCGCGCCCCGCGCGCCGCAGCAGCCAGTCGATCGCGGCCTCGTCGACCTGCAGCCCCCGCCGGCGCGCACGCAACCGCAGCACCTCGCCGCGGCCGGCGTCGTCGAGCCGGTCGAGCACGACGCGCGTGCACTGCGACAGCCGCGAACGCAGGTCCGGCAGCGCCAGCGGCAGCGCGTCGGGCGCGGCGCGGCCGGTGTACAGCAGGCGGCGGCCGGCATCGTGCATGCGGTTGTGGAAATCGAACAGCGCGACCTCGTCGTCGCGGTCGCCGGCGATGGCCTCGACGCCGTCCAGCGCCACCAGGTCCAGGGCATGCATCGACTCCAGCGCGCCCTGCACGCGTCCGGCTGCGCTGGCCAGCGGCAGGTAGCCGGCGCGGCGCCCCGCGGCGTCGGCCTCGGCGCAGGCCGCCAGCGCGAGGTGGCTCTTGCCGGTGCCGGCGGGACCGACCAGCAGCAGCCCGCCATCGCCGGTGCCGGTCGCGAACGCACGCAACTGCGCCACCGTCGCCGCGTCGCCGGCGAAGAAGGTCTCGAAACGCTGGTCGGGCGGGTAGCGCAACGCGAGGGGCAGCTGCGGCGAAGGTTGCGGCATCGTCCGCTAGGGCCTGCTAACGCTTATGGCATATGCCGCACCGGCCCTGCGGGCGTGGGCGGCAAGGAAGAGCGACGGCGCGTAGGCCGATACGCAACGGAGCGATGACGCCGCCGCGCGCGTCCGCAGGGCCGGCCCTGCGGGTGGTTTCCCGCTGGCCGCCATGCGGCGCCGCGCGGCTTGCCCCCCGCCTACGCGGGGGCAGGACTCTGACGGCCAGCCAGGCGCTGCGCCACGCGACACCACCTGACGGCCAGCGGGAAACCATGCGACATATGCCATAAGCGTCAACAGGCCCTAGGTGTCCTTGCCGTTGCGGTCGTCGGCGGCCTCGCCGATGTCGTCGTCGAGCACGATGCCGCCCTGGCTAACCTGTCCGTCGAGCACGATCCTCGGTCCGTCGCCGGCGTACAGCCGGCTCTGCGTGTAGCGCTCGTGCGCGAAGCGCAACAGCACGTTGCCGACCGCCGCCACCGGCAGCGCGATCAGCATGCCGACGAAGCCGAACAGCTGGCCGCCGGCCATGATCGCGAAGATCACCGCCACCGGATGCAGGCCGATGCGGTCGCCCACGATGCGCGGGGTGAGGATGTAGCTCTCGATCAGCTGGCCGACGGTGAACACCACGCCCACCAGCACCAGCAGCTTGAGGTCGAAGCCCTGCGCCTGCACCAGCGCCGCGAGCACCGCCAGCACGACGCCGGTGGTCGCGCCGAGGTAGGGCACGAAGCTGATCAGGCCGGCGACGATGCCGATCAGCAAGCCGAGCTTGAGCCCGACCAGCGACAAGCCGATCGCGTAGATCGCACCCAGCGCCAGCATCACGATGAACTGCCCGCGCAGGAACGCGCCGAGCACCTCGTCGGACTCCTTCGCCAGCCGCGACACGGTGCCGATGTGGTCGCGCGGGATCATCGCCGCGACGCGCTCGACCAGCACGTCCCAGTCGCGCAGGAAGTAGAAGGTCAGGATCGGCAGCAGCACGATGTTGGCGACCCAGGCCAGGAAGGCGAAGCCGGAGCTGGACAGGTAGCCGAACACGGCCGCGGCCATGCCGCCGGCCTGGTCCCAGTGCGCGCGCACCAGCATGAACAGCCGCTGCGGGTCGAGCCACTGGGCGATCTCGAGGCCGGTGCGCGCCTCGACCCAGGGCAGCGCGGTGCCGATGAACCAGTCGCGGTACTGCGGCAGGGCCTCGACCAGGGTCACGACCTGGCGCTCGACCATCGGCACCAGGATCAGCACCACCAGCACCAGCAGCATCAGCATCAGCACGAACACGAGCGTGACCGCCACCGGGCGCGAGCGGCCGGCGCGCTCCAGCCGGTCGACCGCAGGGTCGCCGAGCCAGCCGAGCAGCGCCGCCAGCACGAACGGGGTCAGGATCGGGCCGAGCAGCGCGATCAGCCACAGCGCGGCGAAAACGACCAGCCCCCACTGCAGCCGCTTGAGGAAGCGGGCGATGTCGGCGTTCGCGGTGGTGGGGGTTTCGTCCATGGCGTGTCCGCGGGCTCCGGCGTCAGCGCAGCAGGTAGACCGGCGCGATGCCGTCGCCGCCTTCCACTTCCACCAGCACGTCGGCGTTGGCCATGCGGCGGAAGCCCGCCAGCCCGGTCAGCAGGTCGAGCTCAAGCTCGAGCCGGTCGGCGGTGGCGTGCACCGGGCGGATCGCACGCACCACCGACATGCGCTGCAGCGCGGCGGACAGTCGCAGGTAGTCGCCGCCGCTGCGCACGCCGGTGAAGACGATGCGCTGCGCGGTCGGCTCCGAGGCGGCGCTGGCCTTGGCGTAGCGGCGGATCAGCGCATCGGCGCCACCGTCGGCGCCGGTCGCCATCGCCCGGCGCGCATCGCCATCCTCTTCCGACCAGCGCGACAGTTCGCGGCCGTTGTCGACGAAGATCCAGTCCGCCTTCCAGCCGCTGCCGCTGCGGTAGAGCTTGCCGATCAGCTGCATCGGCGGGTTGTAGCGCGCCGACAGGCGCGCGATCGCGCCGGTGTCGCCGCGCCAGATCGCGCCGACCGCGGCCTGCTCGGCGGCGCTGCCCGAGGGCAGGCCCAGCCGGTAACCGCGCTCGACCGCGCGCTGCAGCAGCGGGCGCGCGGCATTGCCCTGCTGCAGGCCCACCAGGCGCGGCCCCTTGCCGTCGTCGATCGCCAGCCACACCACCGGCTTGGGCCGCGGCTGCGGCCACACCGGCAGGCCCAGCGCGGCGACCAGCGTGTCGACGTCCTCGGGCTTGAAGCGCACCACCAGGGTGGTCCGGAAGCTCGGCGCGCCGCTGGCGCCGACGCTCTCGTCCTGGCGGTAGTCGTAGCCGTCGACGTAGTCCTTGGCGCGGCGCAGCTCCTGGCCGACGCCGGGACGGCTGGAGATCGCGCGGTCGCCCGAGAGCTTGGCGAACACCTGGGCCAGCGCGCGCGAGAACCCGGCCTCGCGCTCGGACTCGGCCTGGCTTCGGACCGGCACCTCGGCCTCGTACACGCCCTCGGCCGAGGCGCGGTCGCCCTCGACCCGCTGCGCGAACGCGGGCATCGCCGCCAGCAGCGCGACCAGTGCCCACCCGGCCACCCGGGCCTTTCGAACAGCCAAACGCATCCGATGTCCTTTCCGCCTAGCGAACCGTGGCGAAATGGTGCCACAAAGCCCATTCACCATTCCTGACGCCGGCGACGGGCCGTCCGTGACCGCCGCGGGGGTCGCCCGCCCGCGGCTGCTAGAATTGCGGGCCGTCCGGCTTCCCCGCGCATCCGTGAACACGCCCCCTTCCGCCCCGTCCGGCCTCACCTACCGCGACGCCGGCGTCGACATCGACGCGGGCAACGAAGTCGTCGAACGCATCAAGCCGCTGGTCAGGCGCAGCTTCCGCCCCGAGGTGATGGGCGGGCTCGGCGGCTTCGGCGCGTTGTTCGACCTCTCGGGCAAGTACCGCGAACCGGTGCTGGTCTCGGGCACCGACGGCGTCGGCACCAAGCTCAAGCTCGCCCAGCAGCTCGGCCGCCACGACACCATCGGCATCGACCTGGTCGCGATGTGCGTCAACGACGTGCTGGTGCAGGGCGCCGAGCCGCTGTTCTTCCTGGACTATTTCGCCACCGGCAAGCTCGACGTGGACACCACGGTCGCCGTGGTCGGCGGCATCGCGAAGGGCTGCGAACTGTCGGGCTGCGCCCTGATCGGCGGCGAGACGGCGGAGATGCCGGACATGTATCCGCCGGGCGAGTACGACCTCGCCGGCTTCTGCGTAGCCGCGGTGGAGAAGTCGGAGCTGCGCGACGGCTCGAACGTGCGCGAGGGCGACGTGCTGATCGGCATCGCCTCCAGCGGCCCGCATTCCAACGGCTATTCGCTGGTGCGCCGCATCTACGAGCAGGCCGGCCGCCCGGCCGACCTGGACGTCGGCGGCGTGAGCCTGGCCGACGCGCTGATGGCGCCCACGCGGCTGTACGTCAAGCCCATCCTGGAGCTGCTGCGCGGCGCGCACGGCCCCGCGATCCACGGCATGGCCCACATCACCGGCGGCGGCCTGACCGAGAACATCGTCCGCGTCGTGCCAGAGGGCCTCGGCCTCGACATCGACGCAGCGTCGTGGCCGCTGCCGCCGGTGTTCGAATGGCTGCAGCGCGAGGGCAACGTCGCCCGCGAAGAGATGTGGCGCACCTTCAACTGCGGCATCGGCTTCGTGCTGCTGGCCGACCGCGACGCGGCCGCCGGCATCGGCGGCGAACTGGCCCGGCTCGGCCTCGCCCACTGGCGCATCGGCGAGGTCGTGGCCGCCGCCGACGGCGATCGCGTCCGCATCGGGTAAGGCCGGGAATGGGGAATCGGGAGTCGGGAGCCGGGAAGCGCAGCGGGCTTTCCCGCGCCCGCGCAACGGACGGGGCTGCCGTTTCTGCCGATTCCCGATTCCCGATTCCCGATTCCCGGCGCTTGCGCCTGGCCGTCCTCGCCTCCGGCCGCGGCAGCAACCTGCAGGCGATCCTCGACGCGATCGCGTCGGGCGCGCTCGAGGCCACCGTCGCCGGGGTGTTCTCGGACCGGCCCGACGCCGTCGCCCTGCAGCGCGCGCGCGACGCCGGCGTCCATGCCGAAGCGCTGCGCGCGCGCGGCTTCGCCTCGCGCGACGCCTTCGACGCCGCCTTCTTCGCCCGCGTCGGTTCGGTGGCGCCGGACCTCGTCGTCTGCGCCGGCTACATGCGCATCATCGGCGCGGCCGCCGCACGGTCGCTGGCCGGGCGCTTAGTCAACATCCATCCCTCGCTGCTGCCGGACTTCCGCGGCCTGCACACGCACCGCCAGGCGCTCGACGCCGGCGTCGCCGAGCACGGCGCCAGCGTGCACTTCGTCACGCCTGAACTCGACGGCGGCCCGGTGATCGCGCAGGCGCGCGTGCCGGTACTGCCGGGCGACGACGAGGACACGCTCGCCGCGCGCGTGCTTGGACGCGAGCATCCGCTGCTGGTCGCCAGCCTGCAGCTGTTCGCTGCCGGGCGCGTCGCGCTGCATGAAGATCGCGTTCACATCGATGGCCGCGCGCTGACCGGACCGCTTCAGCTGTCGTGCAATAACGCCTTTGCATGATGTCCGGCCTATGCGCCCGACTCCTTCCATCCTGTTCGCCTCCGCCGCCCTGGCCATCGTCCTGGCGGCGAACGCTGCTGCGCGCGCCCAGGATGCCGCGGCGACGGCCGACGCCACCCCCGCCCGCGCGCCCTCGCTGCAGCCCTTCGTCGCCAGCTACGAGGCCTGGTACGGCGGCAAGCCCGCCGGCACCGCGACCATGCAGGTGGTGCGCGACGACGCGGCCGCGCGCTGGCGCATCGACCTCGGCATCCGCGGCAACCGCGGCTTCGCCGGCATCGTCGGCCTGAACCTCGAACAGAGCACCGTGTTCGACGAGGCCAACGACATCTACCGCCCGCTGTCGCAGAGCACCGTGCGCAAGGCCGCCGTCGTCTTCAACCGCAAGATCACCGGTACCTACGACTGGCGCGCGAACACCGCGCAGTGGAGCGGCGACATCGGCAAGGAGCGGCGCGCGCCGGTGCCGATCCGCTACGGCGACATGAGCGGGCTGCTGATCAACCTCGCGGTGATCCGCGACGCCGAACCGGGCAAGGCGCTGCACTACCGCTTCGTCGACGGCGGCCGCGTGCGCGACTACGACTACCGGGTCGCCGCGCAGACCGAGCCGGTGACCGTGGCCGAACTGAGCTTCGAAGCGATGCGGGTCGAGCGCACCAACGGCGGCAACGACGAGACGATCTTCTGGATCGCCGACGGCGTGCCGACGCCGGTGCGCATCCTGCAGCGCGAGGACGGCGAGGATGCCGTCGACCTGCGCCTGGTCGAATACCAGGCGATGCAATGAGTGCAACGAGAATGAGGATGATGCCGATGTTCCGACGCCCCCTTCGTGCCGCCGCGTTCGCGGCCCTGCTCGTGGTCGCCGCCGCGCCGGCGCTCGCGGTCGAACCCTTCACCGCCGACTACGGCGCCAACTACATGGGCATGCAGGCCAATGGCCGCATGACGCTGGTGTCCGAGGGCGCGAACCGCTGGAAGTACAGCCTCGAGGTCAACGGCGCCGGCGCTCGCCTGGCGCAGAGCACCGTGTTCGAGGCCGACGGCGACCGCTGGCGGCCGCTGTCGGGCAACGACACCCAGGGCGGCGAATCCGGTCTGGCGGCGATGCTGGTCAAGAAGCGCTCGATCAACGCGACCTACGACTGGGGCAAGGGCCAGGCCACGTGGGACGGCGACGTCAAGCCCGACCGCAGGGGCCCGGTGAAGCTGCAGCCCGGCGACGTCGACGGCATGCTGATGAACCTCGCCCTGGTGCGCGACTTCGCCGCCGGCAAGCCGATGAACTATCGGCTGGTCGAGGATGGCCGGGTCAAGCGCCAGGTATTCAAGCCCGCGGGCACGGACACCGTCACCGTCGGCGGCAAGTCGCACAAGGCCACCAAGGTGACCTGGAAGGACGACAGCCGCAGCATCACCGCCTGGATCGTCGACGGCCTGCCGGTGCCCGCGCGCATCCTGCAGCAGCGCGGCGGCCGCGACCACATCGACCTGCAGCTGAAGTCGCTGCGCTGATCCACCTGCGCCTTCACGGAAGCGTGCGGCTGAAGACGATGCCGATCGGTCGTCCGGCGACGCATCCGCGACAGGACGCTTCAGGGACCGTCATCCGCGTCAGTTCGAAGATCGTCGCTCCGGACGCTCGAAGAGTGTCATCCCGAACGAAGTGAGGGATCTGCCCTCCGAAGACCGCAGACTTCCGGGAAGAGATCCCTCACTTCGTTCGGGATGACGGATTGCAGGCGGCAAGGCGCGGTCCCGCCTTGGGCGCACGCCCCGAAATCCGGATCGACCGCCGCGTCTAGGGCTTCGCCTCGCCGCCGTCTTGCGCAAACTCCACCCGGCAATCCACGCGCAGCGGCACGGCGCGGTCGCGCAGCCTCGCGTAGCTGCGGCAGGTGCGCTTGCCCTCGCGGGTGACGGCCACCGCGACGACGGTGTAGCCCTGCACGATCTCCGCGCCGCTGGCGCTGCCGTCGCCGTTCCAGTCCATCTCGCGCGGCGCGGTGCCGTTGAAGCCGGCGATGCCCATCGCGGCGAGGGCCGCCATGGTCGCGAGCAGGGCGAGCACCGCCACCAGCAGCACCCTGCGCCGCGGCGAGAAGCGCGGGCGCGGCGGGTTCACGGGAGGCGTGGCCACGGCATCGCGCTCACGAAACCCGGCGGATCCGCGCGCCGAGCCCCGACAGCTTGCGTTCGATGTGCTCGTAGCCGCGGTCGAGGTGGTAGATGCGGTCGATGACGGTCTCGCCCTCGGCCACCAGCCCGGCGAGGATCAGCGAGGCCGAGGCGCGCAGGTCGGTCGCCATCACCGGCGCGCCGCTGAGCCGCGCCACGCCGGCCACCGTGGCGCGGTGGCCGTCGATCTGGATGTCGGCGCCCAGGCGCATCAGTTCGTTGACGTGCATGAAGCGGTTCTCGAAGATCCGCTCGTCGATCGCGCCCGTGCCCTCGGCGACGCAGTCCAGCGCCATGAACTGCGCCTGCATGTCGGTCGGGAAACCCGGGTGCGGCTCGGTGACGATGTCGACCGCCTTCGGCCGCCGGCCGCGCATGTCGACGGTGATGCGGTCGCCGGCGACGGACACGTCCGCGCCGGATTCGCGCAGCTTCTCCAGCACCGCCTCCAGGGTATCCGGGCGCGCGTGCGTGGCGGTGACGCGGCCACCGGTGATCGCGCCGGCGACGAGGAAGGTGCCGGTCTCGATGCGGTCGGCGATGACGTCGTGGCGCGCGCCGTGCAGCGCCTCGACGCCGTGCACGACGATGCGCGACGTGCCCGCGCCCTCGATGCGCGCGCCCATCGCCACCAGGCAGTCGGCGAGGTCGACGATCTCCGGCTCGCGCGCGGCGTTGTCGATGGTGGTGGTGCCTTCGGCCAGGGTCGCGGCCATCAGCACGTTCTCGGTCGCGCCGACGCTGACCATCCCGAACGCGACGTGGCCGCCGCGCAGGCGCTCGGCCCGTGCCTTGATGAAGCCGTGCTCGACCACGATCCGTGCGCCCAGCGCCTCGAGCGCCTCGATGTGCAGGTCGACCGGGCGCGAGCCGATCGCGCAGCCGCCGGGCAGCGAGACCTCGGCCGCACCGTGCTTCGCCAGCAGCGGGCCGAGTACCAGCACCGAGGCGCGCATGGTCTTGACCAGTTCGTAGGGTGCGACGTGGCTGTCGACGCTGCGCGGATCGACCCGGATCGCGCTGGCATCGACGTCGTGCTCGACCCCGGCGCCCAGGCCGCGCAGCAGCCTGGCGGTGGTGCGCACGTCGTGCAGGTCGGGCACGTTGCCGATCCCGACCGGGCCGTCGGCGAGCAGGGTCGCGCACAGGATCGGCAGGACCGCGTTCTTGGCGCCGGAAATCCGGACCTCCCCGTCCAGCGGCACGCCGCCGGTGACGACGATCCTGTCCATCAGCAGCGCGCCGCCTCGTCCGGGGTGAGGGTCCTGAGCGCCAGCGCGTGGATCTCGCCGCCCATGCGCGCGCCGAGCGTGGCGTAGACCATGCGGTGGCGGGCCAGCGGCAGCTTGCCGGCGAAGGCCTCGGAGACGACCACGGCCTCGAAGTGCACGCCGTCCTCGCCAAGCACTTCGACGCGGGCGCCGGGCAGGCCCTGCTGGATCAGATCGCGGATGACATCGGGGTTCAAAGGGGGGAGTTCCTGCTGAAGCGCGCATGAGCCCGGAAGCGGTGCCCCGCCGTTGCAGCGGGTTTTTGCGCCGGGAAGCGCCTAAAATGAACGGCTTAGGTTAACGGAAAACCCAGCTCCCCGGATATGGCCACGCCCGGAACACTGCCACGGGAAGAACACGCGCCCGCCGCCAGCGGCCGCCGCGTGTTCGACGTCGAGATCCGCGGCCTGCAGGCGGTGGCGGCGCGCCTGGACGGCGCGTTCTCGCAGGCCTGCGGGTTGATCCTCGCCTCGCGGGGCCGCGTGGTCTGCACCGGCATGGGCAAGTCCGGGCACGTCGCGCGCAAGATCGCCGCCACGCTGGCCTCGACCGGCACCCCGGCGTTCTACATGCACCCGGGCGAGGCCGGCCACGGCGACCTCGGCATGGTGACCGACGCCGATATCGTGCTGGCGCTGTCGTACTCGGGCGAGTCGGACGAACTGCTGATGCTGCTGCCCGCGCTCAAGCGCCAGGGCAACGCTCTGCTGGCGATGACCGGGCGCCCGGCGTCGACGCTGGCCCAGGCCGCCGACGTGCACCTGGACATCAGCGTGCCGGAGGAGGCCTGCCCGCTGCACCTGGCGCCGACCTCGAGCACCACCGCCTCGATGGCGATGGGCGACGCGCTGGCGGTCGCGCTGCTGGAGGCGCGCGGCTTCACCGCCGACGACTTCGCCCGCTCGCACCCGGCCGGCGCGCTCGGCCGGCGCCTGCTGCTGCACATCGCCGACGTGATGCACACCGGCGGCGACATCCCCCGCGTCGGCGAGGACGCCACGCTCGGCGAAGCGCTGCTGGAGATGAGCCGCAAGCGCCTGGGCGTCACCGCGGTGGTGGACGGCGACGAACGCCTGCTCGGGCTGTATACCGACGGCGACCTGCGCCGCACCCTGGGCGATCGCAGCGTCGACGTGCACGGTACCCTCATCCGCGACGTGATGACCCGCGACCCGGTCACCATCGACAGCAGCGCGCTCGCGATCGAGGCCGCGCGGCTGATGGAGACGCGCAAGATCAACGCGCTGCTGGTGCTCGACGCCGGGCGGCGCGTGGTCGGCGCGCTGAACATCCACGACCTGCTGCGCGCGCGGGTGGTGTGAGCGTCGTGGTTTTATTGCTCCGGCCGCTTGAAGTCTTCACTTGTGTCATTCCGAACCCGCGCAGCGGGTGAGGAATCTCGTCCCACCAGGCCGCATCGGCGCTCGAGATCCCTCGCCTGCGGCTCGGGATGACAGGTTCGAGCATCATGTGGCCGGATCATTGGTAGTTGGTGATTCGCGATTGGTAAAGGCGGGATGCGGTTTCCTGCCGGTTCGTTCTTCCTTCCCCTGACGCTGCCTGCCCGTGCCCCATACCCGCCCCGACTATCCCGAAGACCTCGTCGCCCGCGCCGCGAGGATCCGGCTCGCCTGCTTCGACGTCGACGGCACGCTGACCGACGGCCGCCTGTGGTTCGACGAGGACGGCCGCGAGTCGAAGGCGTTCAACGTGCTCGACGGCCAGGGCCTGGTGCAGCTGCGCAAGGCCGGGGTGGCGGTGGCCTTCGTCACCGCGCGCAACAGCCTGGTGGCGGCGAACCGCGCGCGCGAGCTCGGCGCCGAGCCGCACGTCGACGTCCGCGACAAGGTCGCCTGCGTCGAAGGGATCCGCGCGCGGCTGGGGCTGGCGCGCGAGGAGGTCGCCTTCATGGGCGACGACCTGCCCGACCTGGCCGTGCTGCGCATCGTGGGCTTCGCCGTGGCGCCGGCCAGCGTGCACCACTGGATCCGCGACGCCGTGCACTGGGTCACGCCCTCGCGCGGCGGCGAGGGCGCGGCGCGCGAGCTGTGCGACCTGATCCTGCACGCGCAGGGCCACATCGCAGGCCTGCTCGGGGCCGCCAACCGATGAACTGGCGCCTCGCCATCATCCTGGGCCTGCTCGCCGGCGCCCTGCTGAGCGGCTGGTTCGCCTGGCGCGCGCACGTGCCGGACGAGCCGGAGGAAGCGGTCGAACAGCGCTCGGACTACATCCTGCGCGACTTCGAGGTGGTGACGCTGGACGGCGACGGCCGGGAATCGTTCTCGCTGCGCGCCCCCGAGCTGCAGCAGACGCCCGGCGCGCGCACGCTGGAGCTGGTCACGCCGCTGTTCCTGATGCCCGACGAACACGGCAGCCGCTGGGAAGTGCGCTCGAAGACCGGCTGGGTCAACGAGAAGAGCACCCTGGTCAAGCTGCGCGGCGACGTCGTCGCCGACAGCCCGATGGGCGCTAGCCGGCCGACCGTGGTCAGGACCGAACAACTCGACATCTACCCCAACGACAACCGCGCCACGTCCGAGGCCGTCGTGACCCTCACCACCCCCGGCACTACAATGCGCGGTACCGGGATGGAGGCCGATCTGGCCAGCAAGCGCATCCAGCTCCTGTCCAAGGTGAGCCTGAACAATGACCCGAAACGCCGCTAAGCTGGTCCTGGCGATCGCCGCCCTCGCCTGCGCGGGCACCGCGCCGGCGAAGACCTCCGACCGCAACCAGACGATGAAGGTCGACGCCGACCGCAGCGACTGCACGGTGACCGACTCCGGCCCCTGCGTGCTGACCGGCAACGTCCACATCGTGCAGGGCTCGCTGGTGATCCAGGCCGCGCGCGCCGACATCCGCCAGGGCGACGGCGACATCCAGAGCGCCAAGCTGAGCGGCTCCCCCGTGCGGCTGAAGCAGGACATGGACAACGGCGGCACGATGAACGCCACCGCCAGCCAGGTCGACTACGACCTGCAGCAGGACACCGTGGTGTTCACCGGCAAGGCGGTGGTGCAGCAGCCCGGGCAGGGCAGCATCTCCGGCGAGCGCATCGTCTACAACATGCGCACCGGCCAGGTGCAGGGCGGCGGCAATGGCGGCCGCGTGTCGCTGCAGTTCGAGCCGCGCAACAAGGCCCCCGCCGGCGACGCCAGGAAGGACGGGAAGAACTGATGCTGGTCGCCGAGGGGCTGCGCAAGCGCTACCGCCAGCGCGAGGTCGTGCGCGACTTCGCGCTGACGCTCGACGCCGGCGAGGTGGTCGGCCTGCTCGGCCCCAACGGCGCCGGCAAGACCACCTGCTTCTACATGATCGTCGGCCTGGTGCCGGCCGACGAGGGCCGGATCGTGCTCGACGGCCACGACATCACCGCCGAGCCGATGCATCAGCGCGCCCGCCGCGGCGTCGGCTACCTGCCGCAGGAACCCTCGGTGTTCCGCAAGCTCAGCGTCGCCGACAACATCATGCTGGTGCTGGAGCTGCGCGAGGACCTCGACCGCGCCGGCCGCCGCAAGGAACTCGACAACCTGCTCGACGAACTGCAGGTGGCCCACGTCGCCGACCAGATCGGCGCCAGCCTGTCGGGCGGCGAGCGCCGGCGCGTGGAGATCGCCCGCGCCCTGGCCGCGAAACCGCGGCTGATCCTGCTCGACGAACCCTTCGCCGGCGTCGACCCGATCTCGGTCGGGGACATCCAGCGCATCGTCGAGCACCTCAAGAACCGCGGCATCGGGGTCCTGATCACCGACCACAACGTGCGCGAGACCTTGGGCATTTGCGACCGGGCGTATATCCTCAACGAAGGGGGTGTGCTCGCGCAGGGGGCTCCGGACACGCTCCTCGCCAATCCCGACGTGCGCCGGGTCTACCTCGGAGAGTCCTTCCGTCTGTAGCCGTGTGCGTCGCCCAGGGGAACCGCCGGGACGATGAAGCCACGCCTCCAGACATCGCTGGGTCAACACCTCGTCCTGACGCCGCAGCTGCGCCAGGCGCTGCACCTGCTGCAGTTGCCCGCGATCGAGCTCGAGGCCGAGATCGCCGCGGCCGTCGAAAGCAACCCGCTGCTCGACTGGGCCGAGGACGCGCCACCGCTGCCCGTGGTGGACGGCAAGTCCCCGGCCGCCGAATCCCTGGCCGCGGACGCCGGCGAGCATGCCCGCGACGACGGCGACGCCTGGGACCCGCCCGACGGCGGGTGGACGGAAAACGCCGGCTTCGAGTACGCCTCGTCCGGCAGCCGCGGCGACGACGACGATTCCGATCCGGCCAGCCGCATGGTGCAGACCGAGACCCTGCGCGACCACCTGAGCTGGCAGCTGCACCTGAGCCACCTCTCGCCGCACGACCTGCGCATCGGCACGGTGCTGGTGGACGCGATCGAGGACGACGGCTACCTGCGCGTGCCCTTCTCCGAGATCGCGGCGGCGCTGCAGCCGGAAACCCCCGGCGACGACGAGATCCTGGCCGTGCTGCGCCAGATCCAGCGCATGGACCCGGTCGGCGTCGGCGCCCGCGACCTCGGCGAATGCCTGTGGATCCAGCTCGACACCCTGCCCGAGTGCACCCCCGGCCGCGCGCTGGCGCTGCGGATCGCGACCGAACTCATCGACCGCCTGCCCAAGCTCGGCGCCAGGGGCGTGTGCGAACAGCTGGGCTGCAGCCCCGACGAGGCCGACGTCGCCCTGCACCTGCTGCGCTCCCTCGACCCGCGCCCCGGCTCGCAGGTCGGCGACGTGCCCTCCGACAGCTTCGTCGTGCCCGACTGCGTGATCGTCCGCCGCAACGGCGTCTGGCTGGCCGCGCTGGCCACCAGCTCGCTGCCGAAGCTGACCATCCACCAGGCCTACGAGCGCATGATCCAGACCACCGCCGGGGACGACGCCGGCTACCTGAAGGGCCGCCTGCAGGAGGCGCGCTGGCTGCTGAAGAACCTCGAGGCGCGCGGCGAGACCCTGCTCAAGGTGGTGCGCTGCCTGATCCGGCAGCAGTCGGGCTTCCTCGAGTTCGGCGCGCGCGCACTGCGGCCGCTGACCCTGCGCGAGGTCGCCGCCGAGATCGGCATGCACGAATCCACGGTCTCGCGCGCGGTGGCGCGCAAGTACGTGCACACCCCGCGCGGGACGATCGCGCTGCGCGACTTCTTCGCCTCCGGAATCGACACCGACGGCGGCGGCGAGGCCTCCAGCGTCGCCATCCAGCAGATGATCCGCGTCCTGATCGAGGCCGAGGACCCGCGCAAGCCGCTGTCGGACGCGCGCCTGGCCGAGTCGCTCAAGGCCTCCGGCGTGCCGGTGGCCCGCCGCACCGTGGCCAAATACCGCGAGGCCATGCACATCGCGGCATCGCACGAGCGGGTAAGAATCGATTGAAGCCGGTTTGGCCGCGTTTGTCCATGACCGGATCGGTCGCGGTCCGCCCGGCGCTGCGTTAACCTGTTTTCAACCAGCGTCGACCGCATTTGGGCGATGCTGGCGTCCCCAGACAGGAGGCAGCCGATGCAGATCGAAACCTACGGCCACGACATCGACGTCACCCCGGCCCTGCGCGAATACGTGGACAGCAAGCTGCAGCGCCTCTCGCGGCACGTCGACCAGCCCTTCGACGTGCGCGTGCAGCTCAGCCTCGACAAGCCCAACCACAAGGCCGAGGCCAACCTCAACCTGGCCGGCAAGGCGCTGCACGCCGACGCCAGCGCGATCGACATGTACGCCGCGATCGACCTGCTCGCCGACAAGCTCGACCGTCTGCTGATCAAGCACCGCAAGAAGCAGGTCGACCACCACCGCGGCGAGAACGCCGCGCGCGACGGCAGCTTCGGCTGACCGCGCAGCAAGCCCGACGCCGGCATGCCCTGGACCGACCTGCTCAGCGCCGACCGCATCGTGATGCTGGTCGATCCGGACAACCCCGCGCAGGTGCTCGACGCCGCCGCGCGCCTGCTGTCGGACGGCTCGCGGGCCTCGACCCAGACGATCGCCGACGCGCTGCGCCGGCGCGAGCGGCTGGGCAGCACCGGGATCGGCCACGGCGTGGCGATCCCGCACGCGCGCAGCGCCGCCTTCCATGCGCCGCGCGGCGCGTTCCTGCGGCTGGGCCGGCCGATCGACTTCCGCGCGCGCGATGGTGAACCGGTGGACCTGGTGTTCGCCATGAGCGCCACCGACGGCATGCCCGAACAGCACCTGCAGCACCTGGCCGGCGTGGCCGAGCGCTTCGCCGACGCCGAGTTCCGCGACCGCCTGCGCATGGCGCGCAGCCTCGACCGGCTGCGCCGCCTGCTGCTGCCGACGGCGCCTGCCGCGAACGCGGCCTAGGGCCTGTCGACCTCATGAACCAGAGCCTCACCGCCCGCGACCTGTTCGAGCAGCAGCACGAACGCCTCGGCCTGCGCTGGCTGGCCGGCCAGCAGGGCCAGTCGCGCGTGCTCGAATCGGTGGAGACCAACGCGCGCCGTCCGTCGCTGGCCGGCTACCTCAACATCATCTATCCCAACAAGGTGCAGATCCTGGGCACCGAGGAACTGTCCTGGCTCGACGGCCTCGATTCGCGGCTGCGCTGGGAAACCATCGAACGGGTGATGCAGTACCGCCCGCTGGCGCTGGTGATCAGCAAGAACCAGCCCTGCCCGGAAGACCTGCGCGAGGCCGCCGAGGAATCGCAGACGCCGCTGTGGATCTCGCCCAAGCGCGGCCACGAGTTGCTCAACCACCTGCAGTACCACCTCGCACGCGCGCTGGCGCCGCGGGTGACGCTGCACGGCGTGTTCATGGAGGTCTATTCGATCGGCGTGCTGATCACCGGCGAATCGGGTTCGGGCAAGAGCGAACTGGCGCTGGAGCTGATCTCCCGCGGCCACCGCCTGGTCGCCGACGACGCCCCCGAGTTCACCCAGATCGCGCCCGACGTGCTCGACGGCACCTGCCCCGACCTGCTGCAGGACCTGCTGGAGCTGCGCGGCCTGGGCGTGCTCAACATCCGCCAGATGTTCGGCGACACCGCGGTCAAGCGGAACAAGTACCTGCGCCTGATCGTGCACCTGAGCCGCCCCGGCGCCGAGCCGCAGCCGCACGAGGACGGCATGGTGCGCCTGACCGGCGACCTCGGCCTGCGCCGCGTGCTCGACCTCGACGTGCCGATGATCACCCTGCCGGTGATGCCCGGCCGCAACCTCGCGGTGCTGACCGAGGCCGCCACCCGCACCCACATCCTGCGCGCCAAGGGCATCGACCCGGCGGCGGCGTTCCTCGCCCGCCACTCGCATTTCCTCGAACAGGGCGAGGAGCCCGCCACGCCATGAGCACGCCCGGGCCCCCGTCCGGCGACGAGACCGCCGACCGCGGCAGCGCCGCGCTGCTGATCGTCACCGGCATGTCCGGCGGCGGCAAGTCGGTCGCGCTCAACACCCTCGAGGACCTCGGCTTCTACTGCGTCGACAACCTGCCGGCGGAGCTGCTGCCCGAGTTCGTGCGCGCGGCGAGCCATCCCGAGCGCGCCGAGCAGAAGCTCGCGGTCGGCATCGACATGCGCAACCGCGGCGACCTGGCCAACCTGCCCGAATGGCTGTCGGCGGTCGGCGCGATGGGGCTGGAGCCGAAACTGGTGTTCTTCGACACCGACGACACCGTCCTGCTCAAGCGCTACGCCGAAACCCGCCGGCGCCATCCGCTCACCCACCTCGGGCTGGCGCTGGCCGACGCGATCGCGCTCGAACGACAGGCCCTCAAGCCGCTGCGCGCGCTGGCCGACATGATCGTCGACACCAGCGCCCTGAACGTCCACCAGCTGCGCCGCCAGGTGATCACGGAGCTGGGACTGACCCAGGATTCCTCGCTGTCGCTGCTGTTCGAATCCTTCGCCTACCGGCGCGGCGTGCCGGCCGACGCTGACTTCGTGTTCGACGCGCGCGGCCTGCCCAACCCGCACTGGGACCCGCGGCTCAAGCCGCTGTCGGGCCGCGACGCCGACGTGCGCGCGTATTTCGAGGCACGGCCCGAGGTCAACGAGTACGTGGCGCAGGTCACCGCCTTCCTCGACACCTGGCTGCCGCGGATGCAGTCCGACACCCGTAGCTACGTCACCGTCGCCTTCGGCTGCACCGGCGGCCGCCACCGCTCGGTCTACCTCGCCGAGGCGCTCGCCGAGCACGCGCGCGGGCGCGGCTGGACCGAGGTGGCCACCTTCCACCGCGAACTGGATTGACCTGCGTCGCGCACGCGGTTGCCGCCATCTCCCCGGAGCCTGCCCCCACCCCGACCCTCCCCCGCAAGCGGGGGAAGGAGCTGAAAGCGGAGCGATCGCTCTTGCCCCCTCCCCCGCTTGCGGGGGAGGGTTGGGGTGGGGGCCAACGACGACAACGCACCTTGGCGAAGAAGCCAGAAAAACCAGCCCACCAGCACGCATCGTCCCGACGCCACCGCTTCCGGCCCGTCATCGCCGTCTGTTAAGTTGGCGCACATGGCCGTCGGCATCCTCCTCGTCACCCACTCCGGCATCGGCAGCGCGCTCGTCGCGGTGGCGACCGGCATGCTGCGCGGCAACCTGCCGCTGAAGCTCGAGGCGTTCGAGGTCCCGTTCGACGCCGATCCCGACGCGCTGCTGCCGCAGGCCAGCGCCGCGCTGCGCCGCGTCGACGGCGGCGACGGCGTGCTGATCCTCACCGACCTGTACGGCGCCAGCCCCAGCAACCTCGCCGCGCAGCTGTCGAGACTGGGCACGCCATCACGCCGCGTCGCGGCGCTGAGCTTGCCGATGCTGCTGCGGGTGATGAATTATGCTGAACTCCCCCTGGAGGATCTCCCCACCGTGGCCGCCGCAGGCGCGCGCAACGGGGTGATCCTCGACGACGCCTGAGGCCGACGATGATCGAACGCGAGCTGCTCATCGCCAACAAGCTCGGCCTGCACGCGCGCGCGACCGCCAAGCTGGTCCAGGTGCTGTCTGGCTACCGCAGCAACGCGACCCTGGTCGCCAAGGGCCGCGAGGTCAACGCCAAGAGCATCATGGGCGTGATGCTGCTCGCCGCCGGCCACGGCACCACGGTGGTGCTGCGCCTGGACGGCGAGGACGAGACCGCGGCGATGGACGCGGCCGCGGCCCTGTTCGAACGCAAGTTCGACGAGGGCAGCTAGGGTGCGCCCTCGAATTGCACGGCAACCCACGTGCCGCTTCCCTGTGGGAGCGACCTTGGTCGCGATGCTTTTGGCCGACGTGCCATTCAGGCGCATCGCGACCAAGGTCGCTCCCACGGGCAGCGGCGGTAGGTCCTAGATGCGGCACGCGCTGGCCGGACATGGCGCCTCGCGGGGCAACGCCCTCGGACGCGCCCGGGTCCGCCTGCCGCATGCGCTGGAAGTCGCCGAGGAGCACGTCCCCGCCGAGGCGGCCGACGCCGAACTGCAGCGCCTGCATACCGCGATCGACGCGGTGCGGGTGGAGATGCGCAACATGCGCACCCGGCTGCACGGCGCGCTGGCGCACGAGGTCGGCGAGTTCCTCGACCTGCACACCCTGCTGCTCGACGACCCGGAGCTGCTGCAGGGCCTCGACGACCTGGTGCGCAAGGGCCTGTACACCGCCGACTACGCGCTGCGCCTGCAGCGCGACCGGCTCGCGGCCGTGTTCTCGGGCATGGACGACGCCTACTTCCGCAGCCGCGTCGAGGACATCGACCACGTCATCGGCCGCGTCCATTCCATGCTGCACAAGCGCGAGGCCGACCTGCAGGGCGTGGCCGGCGAGATCCTGGTCACCGACGCCATCGCCCCGGCCGAGCTGAGCCAGCTGCAGTCGCAGGGCGTGCTGGCGGTGGTCACCGCCGGCGGCAGCGCGCTATCGCACAGCGCCATCCTCGCCCGCAGCCTGCACCTGCCGCTGGTGGTCGGCGCGCCGCTGGCGCTGCAGCAGGTCAACGACGGCGACGTGCTCGTGGTCGACGGCGCCAGCGGCCTGATCGTGGTCGAGCCGAACGCGGAAGACCTGCGCGCCTACCGCGCCCGCCTGCGCGACGAGAAGCGCGAGCGCAAGCAGCTGCACCGGCTGCGCCGCGAACCCTCGCGTACGCTCGACGGCGTCGACATCCGCCTGTTCGCCAACGCCGAGTCGCGCGAGGACGTGGCCGAGGCGCACGCGCTCGGCGCCGCCGGCGTCGGCCTGTACCGCACCGAGTTCCTGTTCCTGCAGCGCAGCGCGCTGCCCGACGAGGAGGAGCAGTTCCGCGCCTACCGCGACGTGGTGCTGGGCATGACCGGCCGCGCCGTGACCATCCGCACCATGGACATCGGCGCCGACAAGGCCGACCGCACCGGGCTGGCGCTGACCGACGAACCCAACCCCGCGCTCGGCCTGCGCGGCGTGCGCCTGTCGCTGGCGCGCGCCGACGTGTTCGAGACCCAACTGCGCGCGATCCTGCGCGCGTCCGGCTACGGCCCGCTGCGCGTGCTGGTGCCGATGGTCAGCGCGCGCGAGGAGATCGTCGCGGTGGCGAAGCTGGTCAAGCGCATCGCCCGCGACCTGCGCAGCGAGGGCCACGAGATCGCCGACCAGGTGCCGCTGGGCGCGATGATCGAGGTGCCGGCGGCGGCGATCGCGCTGCCGGGCTTCATCGGCGTGGTCGACTTCGTCTCGATCGGCACCAACGACCTGACCCAGTACCTGCTCGCCGCCGACCGCGGCAACGACGCGCTCGGCGAGCTGTACTCGCCGCTGCACCCGGCCGTGCTTAAGCTGCTGCACCAGATCATCCGCACCGCCAAGGCGCGCGGCAAGCCGGTGGCGGTATGCGGCGAAATGGCCGGCGATGCCGAACTGACGCCGCTGCTGCTGGCGCTGGGGCTGGAGGAGTTCAGCCTGCACCCGGCCACGCTGCTGGAGGTGCGGCGCGCGATCCGCTCGCAGCGGCTGGACACGCTGCGCGCCTCGGCGCCGGCACTGCTGCGCTGCCGCGACCGCGACGCGATCGAGCGCTGGCTCCGCAACGCCACCCCGCAATCCCCGTAGGAGCGCCTTCAGGCGCGATGCTTTTCGTGCCGATGCAGCAATCCGCGAAAGGCATCGCGCCTGAAGGCGCTTCTAGCAAGATCACCGGTTTGCGGGGTGGGCATCGGCCAGCCGCCGGGCGATAATGCGCGCATGAACGCCTGATCCGGCGCGCCCGCACCGCGGCCCGCGCCCCACCCAGACCGGAGCCGCGCATGGCCGAAGCCGTCCGCCACGACAAGACCGCGCGCCAGCTGCGTCTGCTCTCGGACGCGCTCGACAGCGGTCGCCTCGGGCCGGTGCGGCGCATGGTCAACACCCTGGCGCCGGCCGAGATCGGCAACCTGCTCGAATCGCTGCCGCCCGACAAGCGCATGGTCGTGTGGGGCCTGGTCGATCCCGAGGACGACGGCGAGGTGCTGGTCCACGTCGGCGACGAGGTGCGCGAGAGCCTGATCGCGGACATGGACCAGGACGAGCTGGTCGCCGCGGTCGAGGACCTCGACATCGACGATCTCGCCGACCTGGTCGAAGACCTGCCCGACGCGGTGATCGACGAACTGCTGCGCTCGATGGACCGCGACAACCGCGAGCGCCTGGAGCAGGTGCTGTCCTACCCCGAGGACACCGCCGGCCGCCTGATGAACCCGGAAGTGGTGACGGTGCGCGCCGACACCACGGTCGACGTGGTGCTGCGCTTCCTGCGCCTGCGCGGCGAACTGCCCGACCACACCGACCACCTGTACGTGGTCAACCGCCGCCACCAGCTGATCGGGTGGGTCGCGCTGCAGGACCTGGTCACCCGCGACCCGGGCACGCCGATCAACCAGCTGATCGACGATGAGCTCGAGTCGCTGCACGTCGACGCCTCGGCCGAGCAGGTCGCGCGCCAGTTCTCCGACAACGACTGGGTCTCCGCGCCCGTGGTCGACGACGGCAACGTGCTGCTCGGCCGCATCACCGTCGACGACGTGGTCGACATCATCCGCGAGCAGGCCGAGCACCAGGCCCTCGGCGCCGCCGGCCTCGACGAGGACGAGGATCTGTTCTCGCCGATCAAGCGCGCGGTGCGCGGCCGCGTGGTGTGGCTGGGCATCAACCTGCTGACCGCGTTCCTCGCGGCCGGGGTGATCGGCCAGTTCGACGCGACCATCGAGCAGATCGTCGCGCTCGCGGTGCTGATGCCGATCGTCGCCGGCATCGGCGGCAACGCCGCGGTGCAGGTGCTGACGCTGATGGTGCGCGGCATCGCGCTGGGCCAGGTCGGCGCAAGCAACGCCAGCATCCTGCTGTGGAAGGAACTGCGCGTGGCACTGATCAACGGCCTGCTGATCGGCGGCCTGGTCGGCCTGGTGGCGCTGCTGTGGTTCCATTCCTGGCCGCTGTCGCTGGTGATCGCCATCGCGCTGGTCATCAACTTCTGCTCGGCCGCGCTCGCCGGCGTGCTGTTGCCGCTGCTGCTCAAGCGCATGCGCATCGACCCCGCGGTCGCCGGCACCGTGGTGGTCACCGCCGTAACCGACGTGATGGGTTTCTTCAGCTTCCTCGGCCTGGCCACGGTTATCCTGCTGCACTAGGGCGGATCCGTTTCATGTCCCTGTCATCCCGAGCGAAGCGAGGGATCTCGTACCAAGGCCGGCAGCGGCAGATCCCTCTCGGAGCCTGCCCTGAGCGAAGCCGAAGGGCTCGGGATGACATCGGCATGAACGCCATGACGACGGGAGGACGACGATGCGCCTGCATCCACTTGCTCTGGTGCTGTTGGTGACCATTTTGCTCGCGGGCTGCGCATCGACGCCGCAGCGCCCGGAACGCGGCGAGTTCGTCGCGCGCGAGGTCACGGTCGACGGCCGCAGCCATCGCTACCAGGTATTCGTCCCGGCGCGCACGGCCGTGCAGGGCAAGGCGCCGGTGATCCTGTTCCTGCACGGTTCCGGCGAGCGCGGCGACGACAACCAGCGGCAGGTCGCCGTCGGCCTCGGCCCGCACGTGCGGGCGCACGCCGACGACTTCCCCGCGATCGTCGTGTTTCCGCAGGCGCCGGAGGACAGCGAATGGAACCAGGTCGCGGACGTGGCCTTCGCCCAGTTCGATGCCGCGACACGCGAGTTCGGCGGCGATCCCGACCGCACCTACCTCACCGGCCTGTCGATGGGCGGCTACGGCACCTGGGACTACGCGCTGCGCCAGTCCTACCGCTTCGCCGCGCTGGTGCCGGTGTGCGGCGGCCTCGTGCATCCGCGGCGGCCGTCGATGGCGGTCGCCGGACTCGAAGGCGAAGCCGATCCGTATGCCGCCGCCGCGCAGCGGCTGCGCGGCATCCCGGTCTGGATCTTCCACGGCGCGAAGGACGACGCGGTGCCGGTGGAATATTCGCGGCGCATGGATGCGGCACTCCGGACCGCCGGCGCACGCGACGCGCGCTATACCGAGTTCCCGGACGCCAACCACAACAGCTGGGACCCGGCCTACGCCAACCCGGAGCTATGGACCTGGCTGTTCGCGCAGCGCCAGGCGAACGCCTTCCGGCAGCGTTGAACCCACCGGCGTCGCCGCCCACCCCGCGACGCCCTGGGTCGCCCTTTGATCTGTAGCGCTATCGCCGACGCCCGCGGCGCGCTCAATGCAGTTGCCAGCTGCCGTCGGCGCGGATCTGCAGGCAGGCGCCGTCGACCGGGCAGGCGGCGACGATGCGGACGTCTTCGGGCTTCAGCCCCAGCCGCCAGGCGAGGCCATTCGCGCCGATCGCGTAGAAGCGCTGCTCGTCCTCGACCTCGACCGACAGGGGCGCCCCCGGCGGCGATCGCTCGAGTTCGCGCAGCGTCGCCTCGGCCCAGTGCGCGCGGCCGATCAGGCCCGGGTGGTCGAGCCGGCGCGTGCCCTCCACCGCCACCAGCGACGACGCGCCGACCAGGGCGGCCGCGACCACCGCGACGCCGCGCCCCTGCAGGCAGCGCGCCAGCGCGACCGTCGGCAGGATCGCCGCGACGGCCGCGTAATAGGCATAGCTGTTCCAGGCCAGCGGGAAGTACGGCGCATAGGCCAGCCCCACGAACAGCGGCAGCACGCCCCACTGCCGCGCATCCAGCCGGCCGACGCCGCCGCGCAGCGCCAGCAGCCATGCCGCCGCCACCGGCAGGGCCACGGCCACGGCCCATGCGGCGCCCGGCAGCAGTTCGCCCGTGGCGATCATGCGCAGGGCCTCGCGCGGCACGTTGAGCAGCCATGCGCCCAGCGAAGCGGCATTGCGCAACATGCCCGTGCCGAAGACGAACCCGTACTGCGCGGCGTCGTTCTCCGTCACCTGCTGGCGCAACGCCAGCCAGGCCAGCGCGACGACGAGGCACGCCAGCCACGCCGCGACTTCGCCGCGACGCGGTCGCGTGCCCGCGAACAGGCTCGACGCCAGCATCAGCAGCGGCGTCAGCACCGCCGACTCCTTGCTCAGCAGGGCCGCGGCGAGCAGCACGGGCATGGCCGCCAGCAGCGCGATGCGCAGCACGCCCGACGCATGCGCGGCGGACAACCACGCGGCGAGGATCAGCGCGGTCAACGCCACCAGGATCGGGCTGTTCGCCGCCGCGACCCAATGCACCGGCAACATTCCCAGCGCCAGCACGACGTAGAACGAAAAGGACAGCAGCGCGACGGCGCGCGGCTGTTCCCACGCGCACGCGCGCGCAAGCGCATGGCCGAATACGCCGACGCATGCGGCCGCCGATAGGTGCAGGACCAGGTTCACCCCGTGCGCAAGCAACGCATCCGCGCCCAGGGCGCTTTCGACCACGCGCCAGAACGCCTCCTGCGACAGCGGCCGCCAGAACTTCATGGGATGTTCCGGCCAGAAGGTCTGCAGCCAGGGCTGCCCGGCCTCGTTGGCCGCGCGCGCACCCTGCAGGTAGAAGTAGTCGTCGCCCCAGAACGGCGTCCACAGCGCGGGCAGCCACAGCAAGACGGCGAACGCGCAAAGCAGGACGGCGGCGACCGCGTCCGTCGACGCGCCCCGCTTCATGCCAGCAAGGCCTCCAGCACCGCCATCCGCACCGCGACGCCGTTCGCCACCTGCCGCAGGATCAGCGACTGCGGGCCGTCGGCGACTTCGTCGCTGATCTCGACGCCGCGGTTCATCGGACCCGGGTGCAGGACCACCGCGTCCGGCGACGCCCGGCGCAGGCGTTCGGCGGTGAGGCCGTAGTCGCGGTGGTAGTCGTCGAGCGATGCGACCAGCCCTTCCTCCATGCGCTCGCGCTGCAGGCGCAGCATCATCACCGCGTCGACGTCGTCGAGCGCGACGTCGAGGTCATGCGTGACGGTGCAGCCGGCCAGCGTGCCGTCGTCGGGCAGCAGCGCCGCCGGTCCGCAGACGCGGATCTCGCCGGCGCCCAGCGTGCGCAAGGCGTGCAGGTCCGAGCGCGCGACGCGGGAGTGCTTCACGTCGCCGACGATCGCGAAGCGGCGCGTCGAAAAATCCTCGCCCAGCGCCTGCCGCAGCGTCAGCATGTCGAGCAGGCCCTGGGTGGGATGCGCGCTGCGGCCGTCGCCGGCGTTGACCAGGGCGGTGCCGGCGTCGGCCGCTGCCGCGAGTTCCGCGACTGCGCCGTCGCCGGAATGACGCACGACGAAACCGCGTACGCCCATCGCCTCGATGTTCCTGAGCGTGTCGCGCGCGGTCTCGCCCTTGGTCGTGGACGAGGTGGCGGCATCGAAGCCGAGCACGTCGGCGCCGAGGCGCTGCGCGGCGCGCTGGAAACTCAGTCGGGTGCGGGTGGAGGGCTCGAAGAACAGGGTGCAGACGGCGGTGCCGGCCAGCGCGTCGCGCGCGTCGGTGCCGTCGGCAAAGGCCCGGGCGCGGTCGAGCAGCGCCACGAGGGCAGCGCGCGGCAGGCCTTCCAGCGTCAGCAGGTGGCGCAGCCGGCCTTCGGAATCGGTCTGTTCGGTCATGGGCGGATATTGTCCGGCAAATCGACCCCAATGACGCATGGACGCCGTGGGAGCGCCCTTGGGCGCGATGCTTCTCCGCGGAGCGGCCCGACCAAATGGGAAGGCATCGCGCCCAAGGGCGCTCCCACGTCTACAGGGGCGTGGCGTCCTGCGGCGAGGCCAGCCAACGTTCGACGATGATCGCGGCGGCGACCGCGTCCAGCGTCGCGGCGTCGCGGCGGCGGCGCCGGCCTTCGGCGCGGTCGACGGCGAAGCGCTGCGCCGCCTCGATCGAGCTGGTGCGCTCGTCCACCATCACCACCGGCAACCGGTAGCGCTCCTTCAGCGCCTGCGCGAAGGATCGGGCGCGCGCACGGATTGGCTGGTCGCCGCCGTCGAGCGTCATCGGGTCGCCGACCACCAGGCCATCCGGTCCCCACTCCTTCCGCAGCCGGTCGATCGCGGCCCAGTCGACCTGCTCGCCGTGCACGTCGACCACCGCCAACGCGCGCGCGCCGTGGCCGAAGGCGCTGCCGACCGCGATGCCGATGCGGCGCGCGCCGACGTCGAAACCGAGCACCGTGCCGTCGGTGCGGATCGGCCCCGCGCTCATGCGTGCCCCACGTGCCCCGCCATGCGCATCAGGTCGACGCCGATCTGGCCGGCCGCGGCCTGCCAGCGCTGGTCCAGCGGCAGCGAGAACAGGATCTCGCCGCGCATCGGCGCGGTCAGCCAGCTGTTCTCGGTGAGCTCATATTCCAGCTGACCCGCGCCCCAGCCGGCGCAGCCGAGCGCGACGGTGGCGTTCTCCGGTCCCTCGCCCTGCGCGATCGCTTCGAGGATGTCGCGCGAGGTGGTCACGTACAGGCCGTCGGCGACGGCGAGGCTGGAATCCCAGGCGCGGTCGCCGTCGTGGATGACGAAGCCGCGCTCCGGATGCACCGGGCCGCCGGCGAGCACGCGACGTTCGAGCAGCGCCGGATCGTCGCTGTCGACGCCCATCTGCTGCAGCACCTCGCCCAGGGTGTAGTCGGACGCGCGATTGACGATCACGCCCATCGCGCCATCGTCGTCGTGCTGGCAGATCAGCGCCACCGTGCGCGCGAAATTGGGATCGGCGAGGGTCGGCAGTGCGATCAGCAGCTGGTTCGCGAACGAGGGCGACAGGGCGGGCATGCGGCCATTCTAGGTCGAATCGACCGTTGGATTTCCCTTCATCCGCCCTGCGGACCGGGTCGTCTGTCGCGCTTTCGTGCGGGGATCGGCGGTCGTTTGCCCCCGCCCCAACCCTTCCCCGCAGGCGGGAAGGGAGCCAATCCCGCTCGCGGGAAGATCTAATCGACCCTCGCATCCTGCCCCCTCCCCCACATGCGGGGAGGGTTGGGGTGGGAGCACGCTTTCAGAGCCCGCAGGTTCAGCCAAGGCCGAACTGCTGCTCGTCCGGCGTCGCCAGGCGCACGTCGACGACCTCCACCTGCGCCTCGATCGTGCGCCCGGCCAGCGGATGGTTGCCGTCGACGGTGATCGTGTCACCGTCGATCGCGGTCACCACCACCTCGAGCGGCCCCTTCGCGGTCTGCGCGGTCAGCTTCGCGCCGACCGCAGGCTCCGCCGACGCGCCCAGCCTGTCGCGCGGCAGCGTCTGCACCAGCAGCTCGTGGCGCGGGCCGAAGCCGGCCTCGGGCGCGATCGTCACGCGGAAGCTGTCGCCCGGCGACTTGCCGGCAAGCGCCTGCTCCAGCCCGGGCATGATGCTGCCGGTGCCATGCATGTAGACCAGCGGCGCATGGCCGTGCGTGGAGGTGATGGCCCGGCCCTGTTCGTCCCTGAGCGTGAAGTGCACGGTGGCGATGCGGCGGTCGGCGATGTCCATGGCGTGGGCCGGCGTGTCGGGGGAAACGCATGTTGGCGCGGGCATGCGGCCGGAGGCAACCCGGGACGACCCGCAGTCGTTATGCTGGCGTGATGAGCGGCTATTGCGATTTCGCGCCCGGGCACCCGCTGCACGGCCCCTACCACGACACCGAGTACGGCTTCCCGCAGCGCGACGAATCGGTGCTGTTCGAGCGCCTGCTGCTGGAGATCAACCAGGCCGGCCTGAGCTGGGAGACGATCCTGCGCAAGCGCGACGGCTTCCGCCGCGCCTACGGCGGCTTCGACGTGGACGCGGTGGCGGCCTACGGCGCGAGCGACGTCGCCCGCCTGCTCGCCGACCCGGGCATCATCCGCAACCGGCTGAAGGTCGCCGCCGCGATCCACAATGCGCAGGTGATCCATGGCTTCCGCGCCTCGCACGGTGGCTTCGCACGCTGGCTGGACGCGAACGCGCGCGACGAGCACGGCAAGGCGCGCGACAAGGCGTCGTGGGTGAAGCTGTTCAAGCAGACGTTCCGCTTCACCGGCGGCGAGATCACCGGCGAATTCCTGATGAGCCTGGGCATCCTGCCCGGCGCGCACCGGCCCGACTGCCCGGTAATGAAGAAGATCGCGAAGGCGCGGAAAAACCCGTAGGAGCGGCTTCAGCCGCGACGCTTTCCGTCCCGCCGCGGGAATGCGCGAAAGGCTTCGCGCCTGAAGGCGCTCCTACGGAGTTGGATCAGCCCTTGACGGCTTCCTGGTAGCGGCGCTCGACCTCGTTCCAGTCGACGACGTTGTAGAACGCGGCGATGTAGTCCGGGCGGCGGTTCTGGTACTTCAGGTAGTAGGCGTGTTCCCACACGTCCAGGCCGAGGATCGGCGTGTTGCCCGAGCCGATGCCCTTCATCAGCGGATTGTCCTGGTTGGCGCTGCTCTCGACGGCGAGCTTGCCGGACTTGTCGACCGACAGCCACGCCCAGCCGCTGCCGAAACGGGTCAGGGCGGCCTTGGTGAAGGCCTCCTTGAAGGCGTCGAAGCCGCCAAGGTCGCTGTCGATGTGCTTGGCCACCTCACCGGTCGGCTGGCCGCCGCCCTTGGGCGACAGCACCGTCCAGAACAGCGAGTGGTTGGCGTGGCCGCCGGCGTTGTTGCGCAGCGGGCCGCGCTTGTCCTCGGGCAGCGCGTCGAGGTCGGCGATGATCTCCTCGGCGGACTTGTCGGCCCACTCGGTGCCTTCCAGCGCCGCATTGGCGTTGTTGATGTAGGTCTGGTGGTGCTTGGTGTGGTGGATCTCCATCGTCTGCGCGTCGATGTGCGGTTCGAGCGCGTCGTAGGCGTAGGGCAGCTTGGGGAGGGTGAAGGCCATGGCGATCTCCGTTCGGGGGGTCGGGCCCGCTATTGTGCCGCGGATGCGGTCAAAGCGGGATCAACCGGGCGCAATGCTGCATTCCGGCGGACCTCGAGCGTACTTGTGCCGGGTCCGCCCGCAAATTGCAGGAGCGCCTTCAGGCGCGATCGCTTGCCCCCGGCGAACGCCGGGTCGCGCCTGAAGGCGCTCCTACAATTTGCCGGCCGGATCAATAGACTGTCGCCATGCCCTTCCTCGAACTGACCGTCCGCTGCCGCGAGGCCGAGCAGCCGCGCTACGAACACGCGCTGGAGGACGTGGGCGCGCTGGCGGTGACGATGCTCGATGCCGACGCGGACACGGCCAACGAGCACGCGATCCTCGAACCCGGCGTCGGCCAGACGCCGCTGTGGGATTCGATCGCGCTCAGCGCGCTGTTCCCGCACGACGCCGACGCGCTGCGGCTGCTCGCCGCGCTGGAAGCCTTTGATCCGGCGCTGGACTGGACCGGCGCCGCGTTCCGCAACGTCGAGGACCAGGACTGGGAACGCGCCTGGATGGACCAGTACCAGCCGCTGCGCTTCGGCACGCGCACCTGGATCGTGCCCTGGAACCACGAGTTGCCGGACGCGGCGCGCGCCGCCGATGCCGCGGTGGTGCGGCTCGATCCGGGACTCGCGTTCGGCTCGGGCACGCATCCGACCACTTCGCTGTGCCTGCAGTGGCTCGACGCGCTGGCCGCGGACGGCACGCTGCAGGGCAGGCCGGTGCTCGATTTCGGCTGCGGCAGCGGCATCCTCGCGCTGGCCGCGCTGAAGCTGGGCGCGGCGCGCGCGGACGGCGTCGACAACGATCCGCAGGCGCTGCTCGCCACCCGCGACAATGCCGAACGCAACGCCGTCGGCGCCGCGCTGGATGTGTTCGAACCGGGCCAGGCGCCGGCCGGCCCCTACCCGGTCGTGGTCGCCAACATCCTCGCCTCCGCGCTCGATGCGCTGGCCGAGGTGCTGGCCGAACGCACCGCGCCGGGCGGGCGCATCGCGCTGTCGGGCATCCTCGACGGGCAGCAGGCCGCGCTGCTGCAGCGCTTCCGCCCCTGGTTCGAGGCGCTGTCGGTCGCGCACGAGGGCGACTGGGTCCGCATCGACGGCGTCCGCCGGTGACGCGCGACACGGCGACGCCGCGCGCCTGCGTGGTTGAATAGCCGCATGTTCGTGAACTGCAAGCACTGCAACGCGCTGGTCGCGACCGATCCGGTCACCGACCTGCCGCCGGAACGCTGTCCGCGCTGCGCCGGCGTGCTGCGGCTGCCGCAGGCGGCACCTGCCACGTCCGCACCCGACGTCGACGCGCCTGTGCCGGACGCGCCTGCGGCAGTGCAGGAGCCGCCCGCGCAGGCCGTTGCCTCTCCCGCGCCGGAGACGGCGACCGGCGACCAGGAGCCGTCCGTCGAAGCCGCACCCGCAGCGGCACTGCCGGACGCACCCGCGACCGCGGCGGATGCAGCAAGTGCTACCCCCGATCCCGCACCCGTCCCGATGCCGGTCGACTCCGTGCCCACCGACGATGCCGCCCCACCGGAGCCGGCGATCCCCACCGACAAGTCCGGTGATGCCGCGAGCAGCACCGACGCATCCGCCGAGACCGCGGTTGTCGCGAATCCCGCAAGCGACGACGACGTCGCGGAAGCGCCGGCACAGTCGCCGGCAGACACGCCCGCTGCGGACACTCCGGCCGTCGCCGCGCCACCGCCCACCGAGCCGGCCACCACCAGCGCCGAAACCGCCGCCACAGCCGGCCCGGGCTTCCTGTCCAGGACGGCACCCGCGGCATCGACACCTCTGGGCGCACGACGCTGGCTGCTCCCCGCCGCCATCGCATCGCTCGCCCTGCTGCTCGGCCTGCAGGTCCTGCTCGCCGACCGCGACCGCCTCGCCGCCGACGCGCAGTGGCGGCCGCTGGTGGTGTCGGTCTGCGGCCTGTTCGGCTGCAGCATCCCCGCGTGGCACGAGCCCGCGGCCTTCGCGCTGCTCACGCGCGAGGTGCGGCCGCATCCCGACGCGCCGGGGGCGCTGCGCGTCAGCGCCACCTTCCGCAACGACGCCCGCTGGACGCAGGACTGGCCGCGACTGGTGCTGACGCTGTCCGACGTCGACGGCCGGCCGGTCGCCGCGCGCGCCTTCGGCGCCAACGAATACCTCGCGTCGGCCGTGGCGGCGACGGGACTCGATCCGGGACAGACGGCGGACATCGCACTGGACATCCGCGAGCCATCGGCCGCCACCGTGTCCTACGCGTTCGATTTCCGTTAGGACGCGCCGATTCGACGAAATTCGCATTGTCCGCTGCGACCGCAAGGCGCTAGACTCGTCCGCCCGCAATGACCGGCCCGTTCCAGCGCCGCATCGCCACGGCTGTCCCGAGCGTCCACTTGAACACCGCAGAACACACCGACCCGAATGCCCGCAGCGCACCCCGCGCGCCGCTGCGCGAGCATGTCGCCACCTCGGTGCGCCGCTACCTCGGCGACCTCAACGGCAGCGATGCCGACAACCTCTACCAGGTCGCGCTGCGCGAACTCGAGATCCCGCTGTTCCTGGAAGTGCTGGAGCACTGCGACGGCAACCAGAGCCGCGCCGCGACCATGCTCGGCATCCATCGCGCCACGTTGCGCAAGAAGCTGCGCGAATACGGTATCGCCTGATGCCTCGCCCGTGATGGGCGATTGCGGCTTGCTCGCCCCCACCCCAACCCTCCCCCGCACGCGGGGGAGGGAGCATAAAGGCAAGCATCGAATGCAACCGACCGCGCAGATCGGCCCCCTCCCCCGCGTGCGGGGGAGGGCTGGGGTGGGGGCAACCACAAGACACGTGCCCACTAATCACCAACCGCCCCGATGCGGACGAGGACGGCCCCGCGGCCGGAAGAAGAACCTATAATTTCGCCTCGTTTTCCGCGTCTCCTCCCCGATGACCCAAGACCTCCTGCCCGTGCGCCGGGCACTGCTGTCCGTGTCCGACAAGACCGGGCTGATCGAGCTGGCCACCGCGCTGGCCGCCCGCAACGTCGAACTGCTGTCCACCGGCGGCACCGCGAAGGCGATCCGCGAGGCGGGTTTGCCGGTGAAGGACGTGTCCGAGGTCACCGGCTTCCCGGAAATGATGGACGGCCGGGTCAAGACCCTGCATCCGCTCGTGCACGGCGGCCTGCTCGGCCGCGCCGGTACCGATGACGCGGTGATGGCCGAACACGGCATCGCGCCGATCGACCTGCTGGTGCTGAACCTCTATCCGTTCGAGCAGGTCACCGCGAACGCCGGCTGCACGCTCGCTGACGCGGTCGAGAACATCGACATCGGCGGCCCGGCCATGCTGCGCTCGGCCGCGAAGAACTTCGCGCGCGTGGCGGTGGCGACCTCGCCCGACCAGTACGCGGGACTGCTGTCCGAACTCGAGCTCAACGATGGCCAGCTGTCGTCCGCGAAGCGCTTCGCGCTATCGGCCGCAGCCTTCAACCGCGTCGCGCAGTACGACGCGGCGATCAGCAACTACCTGTCCGCGGTCACCGATGCCGCGAACGACGTGCCGGTGCGCGCCGCATTCTCCGCGCAGGCCAACGGCAGCTTCGTCAAGCTCATGGACCTGCGCTACGGCGAGAACCCGCACCAGCAGGCCGCGTTCTACCGCGACCTCCATCCCGCGCCCGGCTCGCTGGCGACGTTCGAGCAGCTGCAGGGCAAGGAGCTGAGCTACAACAACATCGCCGACAGCGACGCGGCCTGGGAATGCGTGCGCCAGTTCGACCAGCCTGCCTGCGTGATCGTCAAGCACGCCAATCCCTGCGGCGTCGCGGTCGGCGCGGCCTGCGGCGATGCCTACGAACTCGCCCATGCCACCGACCCCACCAGCGCCTTCGGCGGCATCATCGCCTTCAACCGCCCGCTGGACGCGGCGACGGCGAAGGTGATCCTCGACCGCCAGTTCGTCGAGGTGCTGATCGCGCCGGACTACGAGGACGGCGCGCTGGATTACGCATCGAGGAAGGCCAACGTGCGCGTGCTGCGCATCCCGCTGGCACCGCCGTCGAATGGTTTCATCGACACCAAGCGCGTGGGCTCCGGGCTGCTGATGCAGACCGCCGACGATCGCGTGGTCACGCGCGACGAACTGAAGGTGGTGACGAAGCTGGCGCCCACCGAAGCACAGTTCAGCGACCTGCTGTTCGCCTGGAAGGTGGCGAAGTTCGTCAAGTCCAACGCCATCGTCTACGCGAAGGACCACCGCACCATCGGCGTCGGCGCCGGGCAGATGAGCCGCGTGTACTCGGCGCGCATCGCCGGCATCAAGGCGGCCGACGCCGACCTGCAGGTGGAAGGATCGGTGATGGCGTCCGACGCCTTCTTCCCCTTCCGCGACGGTATCGACGCCGCGGCGGCCGCCGGCATCAAGGCGGTGATCCAGCCCGGCGGCTCGATGCGCGACGGCGAGGTGATCGCGGCCGCCGACGAGCACGGTATCGCGATGGTATTCACCGGCGTTCGCCATTTCCGCCACTGACCGTTTTTACAGCCGTCATTCCGGCGAAAGCCGGAATCCATCTTGCCCTTGCCCCCCGCTCTCCCGGCACCGGAAGGGCAACAGCAAAATGGATCCCGGCTTTCGCCGGGATGACGAATCCGGAGATCCTGCATGAAGATTCTCGTCATCGGTTCCGGCGGCCGCGAACATGCGCTGGCCTGGAAGCTCGCGCAGTCCCCGCGCGTCGACGAAGTGATTGTCGCGCCGGGCAACGCCGGCACCGCGACCGAAGGCAAGTGCCGCAATGCCGCCGTCAAGGTGACGGATCTCGACGGCCTGCTGCGGCTCGCGCGTGACGAGGACGTGGCGCTCACCGTGGTCGGCCCCGAAGTGCCGCTGGTCGCCGGCGTGGTCGACCGCTTCCGCGAAGCCGGCCTGCGCATCTTCGGGCCGACCGCCGCCGCCGCACAGCTCGAGGGCAGCAAGGCCTTCGCCAAGGATTTCCTCGCGCGGCACGGCATTCCGACCGCGTTCTACTCGGTGTTCACCGAGGTCGAACCGGCGCTGGCCTACCTGCACGACAAGGGCGCGCCGATCGTGGTCAAGGCCGACGGCCTGGCCGCCGGCAAGGGCGTGATCGTCGCAACGACGCTGGCCGAGGCCGAGGCCGCGGTGCGCGACATGCTCTCGGGCAACGCCTTCGGCGATGCCGGCGCGCGCGTAGTGATCGAGGAGTTCCTCGACGGCGAGGAAGCCAGCTTCATCTCGATGGTCGACGGCAAGCACGCGCTGCCGATGGCGACCTCGCAGGACCACAAGCGCGTCGGCGACGGCGACACCGGCCCCAACACCGGCGGCATGGGCGCGTACTCGCCCGCGCCCGTTGTCACGCCCGAAGTGCACGCGCGGGTGATGCGCGAGATCGTCGAACCGACCGTCGCCGGCATGATCGCCGACGGCACGCCGTTCACCGGCTTCCTCTACGCCGGCCTGATGATCGACAAGTCCGGCGCGGCCAAGGTCATCGAGTTCAACGTGCGCTTCGGCGACCCGGAAACGCAGCCGGTGCTGCTGCGCCTGCAGTCGGACCTCGTCGACCTGGTCGAAGCCGCGATCGACGGAAGACTGCACGATGCCGACGCACGCTGGGACCCGCGCCCTTCGCTCGGCGTGGTGATGGCCGCGAAGCCGTACCCGGAATCGCCCGTGACCGGCGACGTGATCGAAGGACTGCCCCCTCCCCCGCCTGCGGGGGGCGAAGAGGCGCGTTCGCGAACCACAGGTTCGCGCGCCGATGAGCGCCCGTCGGCTGCGCCGACGGGCCGGGCGGGTTTGGGTGGGGGCAACACGAAAGTCTTCCACGCCGGCACCGCACTCGACGCACAGGGCAAGGTCGTCAGCGCCGGCGGCCGCGTGCTGTGCGTCACCGCACTGGGCGACACCGTGGCGGACGCGCAGCGCAACGCCTACGCCGGCGTCGACGCGATCTCCTGGGCCAACGAATTCCACCGCAGCGACATCGGCTGGCGCGCAATCGAACGCGAGCGCGGAAATCCCTGAGCGGCGTCAGGCCGCGCTGCCGGTGGCGGCGACCAGCAGGTCCGGGTGTTCCCGCGGCGCGCCGCGCAGGTACTGCGGGGGCGCGCCCACCCGTGCGCCCAGCGTCGCCGCCGCATGCCACGGCCATCGCGGGTCGTAGAGGAGCGCGCGCGCCAGCGCCACCGCGTCGGCCCGACCCTCGGCCAGGATCGTTTCCGCCTGCCGCGCCCCGGTGATCAGGCCGACGGCAATCACCGGCATCGACACCTCGCGCCGGATCGCCGCGGCGAACGGCACCTGGTAGCCCGGCCCGGCGGCGATCTCCTGCGCCGGGTGCAGGCCGCCGCTGGACACGTGGAAGTAATGGCAACCGCGTGCGTCGAGCGCCTTCGCCAGCGCGATGCTCTGGTCGAGATCCCAGCCGCCCTCGACCCAGTCGGTGGCGGAGATGCGGATGCCCAGCGCCATCGACGCCGGCACCGCCGCCTTCACCGCATCGAACACCTCCAGCACCAGCCGCATGCGGTTCTCCGGCGAGCCGCCGTAGCGGTCGTCGCGGCGGTTGCTGAGCGGCGAGAGGAACTGGTGCAGCAGGTAGCCGTGCGCGGCGTGCAGTTCGATCAGGTCCAGCCCCAGCCGCTGCGCGCGGCGCGCGCCGTCCACGAACGCCTGCACCACGGCCGCGATGCCCGCTTCGTCCAGCGCTTCGGGCAACGGATCACCCTCGGCATACGGGAGCGCCGACGGCGCGAAGACCTGCCAGCCGCGTTCCGCCTCCGGCGCGATGACACCACCGCCGTCCCACGGCCGCTGCGTGGACGCCTTGCGCCCCGCGTGCGCCAGCTGCACGCCCAAGCGCACCGGCGACCAGCGCCGCACCGTCGCCAAGGCCTGCGCAAACGCCGCTTCGGTGGCGTCGTCGTACAGGCCCAGGTCCGCCCAGCTGATCCGGCCGCGCGGCTCCACCGCCGTCGCCTCGACGATCACCAGACCCGCGCCGGAGAGCGCGAGGTTGGTCCAGTGGAAGGCGTGCCAATCGCTGGCCCGACCGTCGACCGACGAGTACTGGCACATCGGCGCGACCACGATGCGGTTGGGCAGGCGCAGCGGCCCGATGTCGAGCGGCGAGAACAGGCGGGTCATGCGGACAGGGTTCCGTTGGCGTTGCGCACGGTTCAGATGTTGGCGTCTTCCGGCGGCAGGCGGGTATCGAGCGGCGCTGCGCCCTCGCCCTGCTCCATCGCCTGGTCTGGACAGCGCGCGTCCAGCGTGTACGACGTCATCGACAGCGAGCCGTAGGCGTAGCCGTCGACCAGCGTCTTCGCAGGACGCTCCGTCGCGGACGCGAGACCCGCGATGTACAGCAGCGGCAGGAAATGGTCCGGCGTCGGCACCGCCATGCGGAAATCCGGGTGCGAGACGAGCGAAGGCACCTCGTGCGGGCGCTCCAGCATCAACTCGCGCGCGGCCTCGTCGAAGCGCCGCGACCAGTCGAACGCGCCGTCGGGTTGCTTCCAGTCGATCGCGCGCAGGTTGTGCACCACGTTGCCGCTGCCCACCACCAGCACGCCGCGCTCGCGCAGCGCCGCCAGCTTCGCGCCGAGCGCGAGGTGCCAGTCGATCGGCTTGCGCGTGTCGATCGACAGCTGCACCACCGGGATGTCGGCCTCCGGGAACGCATGCACCAGCACCGACCAGGTGCCGTGGTCGATGCCCCAGCCGTCGACGTCGGCGCCCACGCGGTCCGGCTTCGCCAGCTCCGCCACCTCCTCGACCAGCTCCGGCAGCCCCGGCGCCGGGTACCGCACGTCGAACAGCGCCTGCGGGAAGCCGAAGAAATCATGGATCGTGCGCGGCCGCGGCATCGCCGTCACCGCCAGCACGTTGGTGTACCAGTGCGCCGACACCGCCAGGATCGCCCGCGGCCGCGGCACCGATGCGCCGAACGCGCGCCAGGCCTCGGTGAAGCGGTTGCGCTCGAGCGCGTTCATCGGACTGCCGTGGCCGAGGAAGGCGGCTGGCATCAGGGGCGTGGACATGGCGTGCTCCGGCGGCTTGCGGCTTCCGTCCGACACTCTAGCAATGCGCCGATGCCCATGCCGGCCTCCCGGCGCAACGCTGCATCCGCACCGCGGGCCTTGTCCGCGCGTCGCGCGCCCTGCAACACGGCGCGCGTACCGTTCCCGCATCGAAGCGCCGGGGAATCCCGACACGATGATCGACGGACAGGCCTTCCAGCGCTTCCTCGATGCGCACGCGGCGAACTTCCGCACCATCTCCGGCGCGACGCGCGGCGAATGGAAACCCGACGATGTGAAGCAGCAAGCCTGGCTGCTGGCCGTCGACCTGGGCGACAAGCGCGAACGTCCGCTCGACCTCGACGACGCCGACGACGCGTCGCTGCTGGTCCGCAGCCTCTACAACCACTGCGTGAAATACACCGAGCGCGTCGTGCGCCACGCGCACAAGCTCGACCACGCCGCGCCGGGCGACGACGACCGCGACCGCCACTGGCTGCTCGACCGACTGGTCGCCGACGACGGCAGGCATCCCGCGCAATGGCTGGAAGCCTCCGAAGCTGCCGTGCCGGAACGGGAAGCGCCCAATCCCTACCACTCCCCGGCCGCCGGCTGGGCGAGCGTGCTGCAACGCTTCGACAACCACATGGCCGGCGTCGCCGACTTCCTACTGATCTCGACCTCGTGGTGTCGCCGCTGCTACCACCGCGCCCTGTGGCTGGCGCACGCGCAATCGCCGCTCCCCGACCTGCGCAACGAAGGCGATCCCGACGATGCCCTGCGCCCGTGGCGAAGCTTCAGGCTTGGACCGCGCACGCCAGCCGTCGCGCCGGATCAGCCGGATCTCGACTTCTGGCAACGCCCGCCGCAGCCGGCGTTCGGACAACTCTGGCTTCTGTAAACACGTAGATGAGTCAACAAGTTGAACGAAATCCACCAGTCATTGCCGTACTAGGCCCGGGCGAGAAGCTCTGGCGCTGAGGCCGACAGGCACGCCCGTCACGCCGCCACGGGACGTCGCTAGGAATCCTCGTCCGCCTCGGCTCGTCCTGCGAGCGCCTCGACCAGTTCCCGCACCAGCTGACGCCGCGGTGCCGGAAGCGACAGGTAGGCATCGACCATCGCGACGTCCCGCGGCGCCATGGCCTCCGCCCAGCCCGGCCGGCCCTCGCCGACGCGGGCCTTGCCGCCGTACTGCAGGACGTGCGGATCCACGCCGACGATCGCGGCCAGCACCCGGATCTTGTCCTGCTTGGGCATGTAGCGGCCGGACAGCCAGCCCGAAATCGCCTGCGCCGTCACCGGCACGCCGCCGTAGCGGGAATTGAAGCGCTTCTCCAGCACCGACGCACTGGCTTCGATCCCCGCATCGTGCAGCGCCGCGCGCAGGCGGCGGGCGAAGTCGGTCTTCTCCTTGTCCATGGCCATGGACGGTAGGCAAGCGCAGCTTTCGGAATGAAAGAAACGCTTTCCTTTCACTGAAAGTTTTGCTTTCATTCGGGCTCGTTGCGCTTGCGCCCGGGTCCATGCCCACGTCCCTGTCCGAACCATTGCCGGAATGCCTCGCCCGCGGCCGCCGGCAGGCGTGGTTGCGCTAGATGCCATTGCTGTCCTGGCACAACCGCGACGAGGACCTGACGTGCGCGGCGCTCGCCCCATACCGATTGCTGGAGCCGGTGGCCAGCCTGTCGCATGGCGATCCCGACTCGCCGAACATGCTGATCGAGGGCGACAACCTCGACGCCCTGAAGGCGCTGCTGCCCTACTACGCGGGGCAAGTGAAGTGCATCTTCATCGACCCGCCCTACAACACGCGCAGCGCGTTCGAGCATTACGACGACAACCTGGAGCATTCACAATGGTTGTCGATGATGTATCCGCGGCTGGAATTGCTGCGCGAGCTGCTGGCGGAAGAGGGATCGATATATGTAGCCATCGATTACAACGAGGCGCATTACCTGAAAGTCTTGATGGACGAAATCTTCGGTCGAAAGAACTTTCAGCGCGAAATCATCTGGCGCATTGGCTGGCTGTCGGGCTACAAGACGATGGCGAAGAACTACATACGAAATCACGACACCATTCTTTACTACTCCAAAAACGCTGAAAAAACGTACTTCAATAAGATTTTTCTGGAAAGAAAAGACTTTGCGGAGCGATTTTCCGATGCTACGTACAAAGCACTGCTATCCCGTCTTATTGATCTTGGGATTTCGAAAAAAGAAGCATCCGAGTTCATGGAAGCGGCCCAAGTCGAAGGACTTCCAGAGCGCTACCCCCTGGAAGACACCTGGAACTCTTCTGTTTATGACAAGCTGAACAGCATCGCGGTAGTTTCCTTCTCGGGAGAATCCGTCTCCAAGATGCTTGGCGTCGAAGAATTGAAGGGGCAAAAATCCGAGGCGTTGATACGTAGGATTCTGCAAAGCTCGACCAAGCCTGGAGACTTGGTGCTGGACTCCTTTGCCGGCACGGGAACCACTGGTGCAGTCGCTCACAAAATGAATCGTAATTGGATAATGGTTGAACGCGGCGATCATGCGATTACTCATGTGGTGCCGCGTCTCAAGCTGGTAATCGACGGTCAGGAGCAAAGTGGAATAACAAAAGCCGAAGGCTGGCAGGGCGGCGGCGGCTTCCGCTTCTACAAGCTCGGCAAGCCGGTATTCGATGAAAACGGCCACATCGACGAAAGCATCCGCTTCGAGCGCCTCGCTGCGCACTTGTGGTTCGCCGAAACCGGCACTGCGCGTTCGACGCGAGCGAAGAAGAACGCTTTCCTCGGCGAGCACGGCGGCACCGGCTACTACCTGCTGTTCAACGGCATCCTCGGCGACGACAGCAAGTCCGGCGGCAACGTGCTGACCCGGCGCGTGTTGCGTTCCCTGCGCAAGTTCGATGGACCGAAGGTCATCTACGGCGAGGCCTGCGCGCTGCCCGAGGAGCAATTGCGCGAACTCGACATCGCCTTCCGGCAGACGCCCTACGACATCAAGGCGCGCTGACCATGGCCCTGGCGCTCAAGATCTACCAGCGACGCGCGCTCGACAGCCTGGAACGGTTCTTCGAAGCCGCGCGGCTGGCTGGCCCGGCCGAGGCCTTTTCCGCAACCGTGGACAAGGGACTGCTGGACGGATACAGGCCGATGCCAGGCCTGCCGGACGTTCCATACGCCTGCCTGCGCATCCCCACCGGCGGCGGCAAGACCGTGATGGGTGCGCACATCATCCAGGCCGCGGGTCGCGCCCTGCTGGAGCGCGAGTTCCCGCTGGTGATGTGGATGGTGCCCACCACCCAGATCAAGACGCAGACGCTGGACGCCTTCCGCGATCCGCGCCATCCCTACCGGCAGGAGCTGGACGAAGCGTTCGGCGGACAGGTGGCGGTGTTCGACGTGGCCGAGTTCGCGCAGATCCGGCCCGCCGACGTGGGCACGAAGGTCTGCATGGTGATTTCGACCGTGGCGGCCCTGCGCGTCAGGGACAAGGAAGGCCGCAAGGCCTACGAGCACCACGAAGACCTGGAACCACACTTTGGCGGCAGCACGCGCAGCCTCGACTATCTGGAGCAGGGCAAGGATGGCAAGGCGCTGGCCTCGTTCGCCAACCTGCTCAAGCTGCATGGGCCGCTGGTGATCATGGACGAAGCGCACAACGCGACCACGCCACTGTCCTATGACGTGTACGAACGCCTCGGGCCGCGTGCCGTGGTCGAGCTCACCGCCACGCCGGACATCGCCAGCTCCAACGTGCTGGCCAGCGTGGCGGCCTTCGAATTGAAGGCCGAGAACATGATCAAGTTCCCGGTCGTACTGAAGGAGCATGACGGCCAATGGCAGGCGGCGGTGAGCAGCGCGGTGGCGCGACGCAAGTCGCTGGCCAAGGCCGCACTGGACGAACCGGATTACATCCGGCCGATCCTGCTGGTACAGGCCGAGAGTTCGCGTGGCGTCGCCACCGTCGAGGAAGTGAAGCGCCACCTGCAGGAAACCGACGGCGTGGACGGCCGGGCGATCGCCATCGCGACCGGCGATACCCGCGAGATCGATGGCGTCGACCTGTTCGCCAAGGACTGCCCCATCGAGGTGATCATCACCAAGCAGGCGCTCAAGGAAGGCTGGGACTGTTCCTTCGCCTACGTGTTCTGCTCGGTGGCGCAGGTCAAGAGCGACAAGGACATCCAGCAGCTGCTGGGGCGCGTCCTGCGCATGCCCTACGCCACCCGTCGCCGGCAGGAAGCGATGAACAAGGCCTATGCCCACGTCGTCACCGACGATTTCGGCAAGGCCGCGGGCGAATTGACCCAGTCGCTGATCAACATCGGCTTCAACCCGATGGAGGCCGCGACGGCGATCCGCAAGGACAGGCCGGAAGCAGCGGAGTTGCCGCTGGAGGGTGGCGAGTCGGCTCTGCCGCCCTTGCCGACCACACGCATCGAAGTCGCCAAAGCACCGAGGCTGGACGAGGCGCCGGAACGCGACCGGCGACGCGTCGTGTTCACCGCGAACGAAGGCGGCAAGGGCGGCAGCGTCGAGATCACCGACGAGATCGATATGGCCACGGTGGAGGCCATCGTCCTGACCGCTCCGCCCGGCAAGCGGGAGGAACTGGCTTCGCAGCTGGAGCGCCACCAGTTGGCCACACTTGCCGCGAAGGCGCCGAGCGAGCGCGGTGCCGTCTTCAGCGTCCCACGGCTTTGCATGGTCGAGCAGGGCGAACTGGAGCTGGTGGACCGAGGCGCGGTGTCGGCCACGTTCTCCTGGGACCTGCTCGCAAGCCCGCCCGATCTGTCCAGCTTCCGCTTCAACGACGACAGCATGACCTTCGAAGTGGACCTCGAAGGCCGGCAGGTGAACTACCGCCAGGTCAAGGACGACGTGGCGACCTACCTGCCGGGCTTCGCGCAGGACCGCAACGAGGCCGACCTGGTCGGCTGGCTCGATCACGAGATCCGCGAGCCTTCGGTCAAGCAACCTGTCCTACGCGAATGGCTGCGGCGCGCAGTCCGCGGCCTGCTGGAAGAACGCGGATTCTCGCTCGCGCAGCTGCTGAAGGGACAGTTCGTCCTGCGCCGCAAGCTGGCCGAGCAACTGCAACTGGCCAAGGAGCAGGCATATCGGGACGGGTTCCAGCAGGCACTGTTCCAGGACGGGCTCGAACTCGTGGCGAGCGATGCGCCCGACCATGCCTTCACCTATCCGGCGGACATGGCGCTTTATCCCGCGCACTCCTATTTCCGCGCCGAGACCATGCGCTTCCGCAAGCACTACTACCCGGTGCCGGGCGACCTGGCGTGGAAGACGCCGGGCGGCGCACTCACAGAGGAATTCCTCTGCGCGCAAGCCATCGACCTGCTGGACGAGGTGGACTTCTGGGTGCGCAACCTCGTTCATCCGTCGCAGTTCTGGATGCCGACGGCGGGGCAACGCACCTATCCGGATTTCGTGGTGAAGCTGAAGGATGGCCGCTTGCTGGTCGTCGAGTACAAGGGCGGCGATCGCTACTCGAGCGAGCAGGAGAAGGAAAAACGCCTCGTCGGCGAGCTCTGGGCCAAGCACAGCAACGGCAAGGGTCTCTACCTGATGGCACAGAAGACCGATGCCAAGGGCCGTAATGTGCGCGGACAACTGCTGGCCGCGATCGCCGCACCGGCCACCTGAGATCCCGGGTATCGCCGGAGCTGCAGCCACTCCTCCGCGACAAGGCCGACGGCCGCGACGCCAGGAGAGTGCCGCCGGGTGCGGCTGGGGGTAGCCTCGCGCGCTACTGGCCATGGCGCCCATGCCCGGGACGCACGACACCGCTACACTCGCCGCGACCCGATGGAGGCCGCATGGCAAACGTTCCCGACCCGTCCCGACCCGGGCAAGCCGTCGTCGACAACCACTCGCAGTTCGACCTGCTGCGCCAGCGCCGCTTCCTGCCCTACTTCACCGTGCAGGCGCTGGGGGCGTTCAACGACAACGTCTACCGGCAGGCGATCATCGGCCTGCTCGGGGCGATGGTGCTGGCGGGGACGATGTCGTCCGAGACGCGCGCGCTCTACACCCAGCTCGCGCCCGCGATCTTCATCCTGCCCTACTTCCTGTTCTCCGCGACCGCGGGCCAGGTCGCGGAGAAGCTGGAGAAGCAGAAGCTGATCGTGATCACCACGACGATGGAGATCGCGATCATGTCGGTGGCGGCGATCGGCTTCGTGCTGCAGGACATGACGATCCTGCTGGTGGCGCTGTTCTGCACCGGCCTGCAGTCGACGCTGTTCGGGCCGGTGAAGTATTCGATCCTGCCGTCGGTGCTGAAGCCCGAAGAGTTGACCGGTGGCAACGGCCTGGTCGAGATGGGTACGTCGATCTCGATCCTGCTGGGCATGATCGTCGGCGGCTCGATCTTCCTGCTGGCGGGCGCCGCGGGGCCATACGTGGCGGCCGTGTCGATCATCGCGCTCGCGATCGCCGGCAACATGGTCGCGCGCCGCATCCCGCGCGTGGACGCGGGCGAACCGGGCCTCGAGGTCAGCTGGAACATCGCGCGCCAGTCCTGGCGCATCTGGCAGCTCACGCGGCGCCAGCCGGCGGTGCGCAACGCGGTGCTGGGCGTGTCGTGGTTCTGGTTCATCGGCACGGTGCTGACCGCGCAGCTGCCGGTCTACGCGGAAACCAACCTCGGTGGCACGCAGGCGCTGTATATCTTCGCGCTGGCGCTGTTCTCGATCGGCGTCGGCGCCGGCTCGCTGCTGTGCGAGAAGCTGTCCGGGCGCACGGTGGAGATCGGACTGGTGCCGCTGGGCGCATTCGGCGTCAGCGCGTTCATGCTCGACCTGTACTTCGCGCGGCCGGGGCAGGCGCTGGCGGCCGGCCTGTCCGTGCGCGAGTTCATCGCCGCGGCGGGCAGCTGGCGGATCATCCTCGACCTGACCGGCATCGGCCTGTTCACCGGCTTCTTCGTGGTGCCGCTGTTCGCGCTGATCCAGAGCCGCACGCCGAAGGCGGAGCTGGCGCGCGTGATCGCCGGCATGAACATCCAGAACGCGGCGTTCATCGTCGCCGCGGCGGTGATCGGCATCGCCGTGCAGCAGCTGTTCGGCTGGACGATCCCGCAGGTGTTCCTGGCGCTGGCGATCGCCAACGTGCTGGTCGCGGTGTGGATCTTCACGATCGTGCCCGAGTTCTTCATGCGCTTCGTCAGCTGGCTGATGGTGCGCGCGCTGTACCGGCTGGAGCTGCACGGCATCGAGAAGCACGTGCCGGACGAGGGCCCGGCGCTGATCGTCTGCAACCACGTCAGCTACATGGACGCGCTGATCCTGGCCGCCACCATCCCGCGCCCGGTGCGGTTCGTGATGTACCACAGGATCTTCGACCTGCCGGTGATGCGCTGGATCTTCCGCACCGCGAAGGCGATTCCGATCGCCGGTGCGCGCGAGGATCCCGAACTGATGCGGCGCGCATTCGACGCCATCGACGCGACGCTGGGGGAAGGCGAGCTGGTCGGGATCTTTCCCGAGGGCGCGCTGACCAAGGACGGCGAGATCGCCGCGTTCAAGTCGGGCGTGGAGAAGATCCTAGAGCGCGCCGCCGCGCGCGGCCAGGTCGTGCCGGTCGTGCCGATGGCGCTGCGCGGGATGTGGAGCAGCATGTGGAGCCGCCGCGACTCGCGGCTGGGGCGCATGCGCGTGCCGCGTCGCTTCCGCGCGCACGTGGGGGTGGTGGCGGATGCGCCGGTCCAAGATGCGGAGGTGACGGCGGAGCAGCTGGAAGCGAAGGTGCGGGCGCTGCGGGGGGACGCGGCGTAGCGTTCCGGTTCGCTGCTTGCTGTTGGCCCCCACCCCAGCCCTCCCCCGCAGGCGGGGGAGGGGGCTAAAAGCGGTTGCTTCTGACTCCCTCCCCCGCCCGCGGGGGAGGGCTGGGGTGGGGGCCCGCGGCAACGCGCGGGTCAGCTCACCCAGCCGGCGATCACGAACAGGGCAATCAGCGCCAGCCAGACCAGCAGCGCGCGCCAGACCAGGCTCATCGCGTCGCGCAGCTCCGGCAGCGGGCCGAGTTCGTGCACCAGCGCGCTGCCGGTGGCCATGCCGGCGTCGGCATACTCCTCGGCCTCGTCGGCGATCTCGCTGCGCACGCTCGCGCGGCCGGCGGCCACGAGGAAGCCGGTGTCGAGCCGCAGCGATGCGCCGCCGGCATCCTTCCAGGCGCCGACGACGACATCGAAGTTGCCCACCAGCGCCAGCGACAGCGTCACCAGCTGCGCGACCGGCCAGTCGAGCACGGCCAGCAGGGTGCGCGTGCCGGCCACCATGTCGTCCGGCAACGCGGCGGCCACCTCGTCCTCGGCCACGATCGCGACCAGCCGGTACAGCAGCGCGCCCGCCGGACCGAGCAGCAGGAACCAGAACAGCACGCCGAACCAGCGTCGCAGCGCGGCGTCGAACACCGCGCCGACCAGCGCCGGCGGATCGACGCGCGCCTGGTCGCGGCGCAGCGGCGGCCACAGCCAGGCGGCGGCACTGCGCCGGGCGTCGCCGCTGGGCGCTTCGATCACGGCATCGACATCGTGGTCGAGGTTGCGCGGGCCCCATGCATGGAACAGCACCGCCACGCCGAACAGCAGCGACGGCAGGCCGAACAGGGTGCCGTGCAAGCCCCACTGCAGCAGTGCGACCAGCAGCAGGACCGGCGCCAGCGCCAGCGCGATGCCGTGGCGGCCGCGCCAGAAGCCATCGTCGGGAAAGCGCGCATCGAGCCAGCGCAGCCAGGCGCGGACCCAGTCATGGCTGCGCAGCGACATCGCCATCTCGTGTGCGACGTGGCTGAGCACGAGGGCGACGACGACGGCGAGCAGGGTGGCGAACATGGGGCGATTCTAGGCGCTGGCGATTGCGGGCGGGAGCAGGCGGCGCTTGAGGGGTCGCACTTTTTCCGGGCCGATGACAGTGGAATCATGGCTGGCTTCGGTGGCCCCCATCCCAACCCTCCCCCGCAAGCGGGGGAGGGAGTCAGAAGCAACCGCTTTTAGCCCCCTCCCCCGCTTGCGGGGGAGGGTTGGGATGGGGGCCAGCCCGAAGCCGGAAGGACAAACGATCGCGCAACTTTCCAGTCATCGCCGCGCCGCTATCCGACCGAACCGCCCCCCTCGTACCAGCACTCGACCAGCCAGCGCGAGATCGACAGCCGCGGCGACAGCAGCAACCCGCTCTCGCGCGTCTCGCCGCGCAGCGCGGCGCCCACCTCCTCGCGGGTGAACCAGCGCGCGTCCTCCAGTTCCTCGTCGTTGGCACGCGGTTCGTCGGGCTCGGCCTCGGCATAGAAGCCGAGCATCAGCGACGAGGGAAACGGCCACGGCTGCGAAGCCAGGTAGCGACAACCGCGCACGCGCACCGCCGATTCCTCGAACACCTCGCGCATCACCGTCTGCTCCAGCGTCTCGCCCGGCTCGACGAAGCCGGCGAGCGTCGAATAGCGCCGCGGCGGCCAGTTCGCCTGCCGTCCCAGCAGCAACCGTTCGCCGTCGCTCACGGCGACGATCACCGCCGGATCGGTGCGCGGATAGTGCTCCAGTCCGCAGCCGTCGCAGCGGCCCAGCCAGCCGGCGCGCTCGAAGCGCAGCGCACCGCCGCAGGCGCCGCAATGGCGGTGCCGCGCGCGCCAGTGCAGCACGGCGCGCGCCTGGGCGAACGCGGTGGCTTCGCGCACCGGCCAGGACGCGGCGGCGCTGCGCAGGTCGATGCGCGGGAGCTCGGGCGACGCTTCTCCGGCAAGCGGCAGCGCGAACCAGGCTTGTTCACCATCGAGCCCCAGCAGCACGGCGTCGTCGCGCGCATCGGCGTGGTCGGCGCCCGCGTCCAGCCGCGGACCGCCATCGGCATCGCTCAGCGCGCGCCCTTCCCCGTCGAGCAGCAGCACGCGCGCGGCCGGCCACAGCGCGGCCAGGCGCGGCGGATCGCTGCGCAGGTGTTCGGCACGGTCCAGCGCGCCGTCGATGAAGGCGAACGGCGACGACGCGTCGGCCATGCGCTTCAGACGGTGAACGACGACCCGCAGCCGCAGGTCGATTTCGCGTTCGGGTTGCGGATCGTGAACTGCGCGCCGTGCAGGCTTTCGGTGTAGTCCACCGCCGCGCCCATCAGGTACTGCAGGCTCAGCGGATCGACCACCAGGGTCACGCCTTCGGTGACGACCGCGAGGTCGTCCTCGGCCTGCTGTTCGTCGAACTCGAAGCCGTACTGGAAGCCGGAGCAGCCGCCGCCCTGGATGTAGACGCGCAGCTTCAGCGCCGGGTTGCCTTCCTCGGCGATCAACTCGCGCACCTTGCCGGCCGCGGCCGGGGTGAAGTCCAGCGGGCGTTCGAGCGAGAGGTAGTCGGGGGCGACCGTATCCATGCACGCAGGATGGGGGGCCGCGACGCCGACTTCAAGCGCAGGCGTCGACCGCTGTGTTCAGCCTGCGCCCGCGCGCACGACCGCGTCGCCCCACGGCAGCGTCTGGTCGACCGGCGCGCCGCCCGCCGGCGCCAGCCGCACGCTGATCCGCAGCGGCTGGAATCCCGGCGGCAGGACGATCTCGCCCTCGACCTGCTGGAAATACTTGAACGAGTACTCCACGCCCGCCGCATCCGGCTGCTGGCGCAGCGCCGCCCAGTCCAGCTTCTGCAGCTTGCCGTCCTGGGTGCCTTCGAGCGACAGGGTGAGCCGGCCGGAACTCACCGCGCCGCGGTTCAGGTTCTGGGTCAGGGTGACCGTGTAGTGCCAGGCCTGGTCGGTCTGCGGCGTCATCTTCAGCTCGTGCACCGCCAGCCCGCGGCGCTGCGCGGTGGAGCCGACGAAACGCTCGTAGAAGGCGACGTCGGCGCGCAGCGCGGAAATCTCCTCGTCGCGTTCGGCCAGCGTACCCTGCAGGTCGCGGTTGGCCTCGCGGCTGATCTGGTCGGAGCGGGTCAGGGTGGCGACCTGTTGTTCCAGCGAGTCGATCCGCGCCTGGCGCGTCGCCAGTTCCGTGCGCGGATCGCCGGCGCGGCCGCCCACGGATGTCCAAACGCCCCAGATGCCGAAGGCCAGCGCGACCACGAACAGGCCGAGCACGGCGTAGCCGGCGGGAGACGCGGCCGGCGGCGGGGCGAGGGGGGACGGCGACGGGGCGGCGTCCGGCGGGTTGGGTTCCGTCATCCGGTTGGTATAGCGACCCGCCCGCGGCTGCGTCAAGGCGCGCCGGCTCCTTTCGCGCCGGCCGCACGACGTCCGGACCTGCCATCCCGGGCCCTTCCGTTGCGCATTGGGCAGGCTCGGCGAAGGGTCCGGTTTTTCCAGTCTCCGGACGCAAGATCCCTCACTGCGTTCGGGATGACATATTGCGGAACCTGATGTGGCCGGAGCCATATACTTCGGCCTGCAGGCCTGCGCCTGCCGCGTTGTACAGCCGCCGTCCGGCTTGCCGAGGAGCGCCGCCATGTCCGAAGCCCATCTGTTCGCCGTCGGCGTGCTGCTGGCCTGGCTGGCGGGCATCCGCGCCTATCTCACGGTGTTCGGCGTCGGCATCGCCGGCGCACTGGGATGGCTCGACCTACCCCCCGCGCTGGAAGTCACCGCATCGCCCTGGGTGCTGGGCGTGTCCGGCGTGCTGGCGGTGACCGAGTTCCTGGCCGACAAGATCCCCGGCGTCGATTCGGGCTGGGACCTGCTGCAGACGCTGGCGCGGGTGCCGGCCGGCGCCTTCCTCGCCGCGGCGGCGCTGTCGCCCGACGGCGAGCTGGGCGCGGGGATGCTGGCCGCCGGCGCCGGCGTCGCCTTCACCAGCCACGCGATCAAGGCCGGATCGCGCGCGCTGCTCAACACCTCGCCCGAACCGGTGAGCAACTGGACGGCCTCGGCGACCGAGGACGTGGTCGTGGTCGGCGCACTGGGCCTGGCCTGGGCCTATCCCTGGGCGGTGCTCGCGATCGTGGTCGCGATCGGCGCGGGGCTGTTGCTGCTGCTGTGGTGGGTCTGGCGCAAGCTGTTCAGGCGCGCGCCGCAGCCGGCGCCGGGTTGAGCGCATCGTCACAGTTCCGCGGGTTCGCGCGCCGGGCTGGCCGTGCCGCGACGCCTTTGACGTGCCATAGTCGGAACGCCGCATTGTCGCGATAATGCCGGCACCAGGGGGAATCGGAATGAATCGCGTGGCTGCGCAGGCAGACTCCTCGCTCAATCAGCTGTTGCCTCGGCGGCAACGGCTTGCTGCCGCGTCGCCAGTGGTCCGCGCGGCGCGACCGATTGCCCGTATTTCTGGTTTGCGGCAAGGTTCCCGCGGTGTCTGAGGCCGACAATCGCCAACGCGCGGAGTTTCCGCCCGCCGGCTTCTGGCGCCGCTGGTGCGGCGATGCGTCGGCGCCGGTGCCGCCGCGCGTCGAAACCCTCGCGCCCGCGATCGAGATCCCGCAGCCGGTCGCCAAGCCGACGGCCACGCCGCTGCCGTCGGGGCAGGACGCCGCCCCGTATCGCGTGCTGATCGTCGAGGACGATCCGAGCCAGGCCCTGTTCGCCGAAAGCGTGCTCAACGGCGCCGGCATGCAGGCCCAGGTGGTGTCCGTCACCAGCGAGGTGATGGACGCGATGGAGCAGTTGCGCCCGGACCTGGTGCTGATGGACCTGCACATGCCGGGACTGGACGGCGCGGAACTGACCGAAATGATCCGCGCGCACGCCGAGTTCGCGCCGACCCCGGTCGTGTTCCTGACCGGCGACGAGGATCCGGAGCGCCGCTTCGAGGCGCTCGACATCGGCGCCGACGACTTCCTGCGCAAGCCGGTGCGCCCCAAGCACCTGGTCTCGGCGGTGCAGAGCCGCATCGTCCGCGCGCGCGCGCTGCTGGCGCCGGCGGCCGGCGAAGGCCGGCATCCGGTGACCGGCCTGCACACGCGGCCGCAGATGCTGCAATTGCTGTCGGCCTCGGTCGCGGGCGCGCGCAGCGGCGCCACGTTCTTCGTCGAGATCGCCGGTACCGCCGCGCTGCGCGACCGCTTCGGCTACGCCGCGCTGGAAGCCCTGCTCAGCGACGCCGGCCGAAGGCTCGGCGAAATCGCCGGCGAACACGCGGCCTCGCGCCTGAACGACAACACCTTCCTCGTGTTCGCGCAGGGGCCGGCCAGCGACGCGCTGCCCGCGCTCGGGCGGCAGCTGCGCGACGGACTCGGCGAGCAGGCCTTCGCCGTGGGCGATGAGCGCGTGCGCCTGCGCGCCGTGGTCGGCTACGCCGACCTGGCGCAGGGCTTCGAGGACGCCGGCGCCGCCTTGTCCGCCGCCGAGGAAGCCCTGCGCGCCGCGCGCAGCCATCCCCACGGCGTCGCGGCCTGGGAACGGCCGGTGTCGGAGGAAGACCGGACCTCGGCCGAACTGGCGCGGGCGCTGCGCGAGGCGCTGGCGTCGGGCGGGCTGCTGGCCGCGTTCCAGCCGATCGTCGCGGTCGCCGGCGGCAACGACGCGCAATACCAGGTGCTGCTGCGCCTGCGCGACGCGACCGGCGGACTGCACGCCGCCGGCGAGGTGCTGGGGGCCGCCGCGCGCATGGGCGCCACCGCCGAGGTCGACCGCCGCGTGCTGGAAATCGCGATCGGCGCGCTGCAAAGGCAGCGCGCCGAGAACCGCTCGCTGCGCCTGTTCGTGACCCAGTCGCCGGCGACGCTGTCGCACGACGGCCACGCCGACTGGCTGCTGCAGGCGCTGGCCGCGGCCGGCGTGGACGGCGGCTCGCTGGTGATCGACGTGCGCCAGGAGGACGCGCTGGTGCACGCGCTGTCGCTGCAGGAATTCTGCAGCGCGATGGTCTCGGCCGGCGTGCAGCTGTGCCTGAGCCAGTACCGCTTCGGCACCGAGGCCAACGCGCTGCTGGGCCAGCTGCCGCTGGGCTACGTGCGGCTGGCGGCGCGCTACTCCAGCCACCTCGACGACACCGCGCTGCGCGACGAGATGCGCAGCGCGATCGAGTTCGCGCACCGGCTCGGCCTGCAGGTGATCGGCCAGCAGGTCGAGGACGCGCAGTCGGCGGCCACGCTGTGGATGACCGGCGTCGACTTCATCCAGGGCAACCTGGTGCAGCGTCCGGCCGGCGACCTCGAATTCGACTTCCAGAGTTCGGTGCTCTAGGACCTGCCGATGATCAGCCACGCACGCCCCTCGAGCACGATGCTGCGCTGGTTCACCCTCGGCGCCGCCGGCGGCGCGGCGGTGACCATGGCGCTGCACATGCTGGGCATGGAAGGGCCGTGGCTGAGCTTCGCGCTGGTGCTCGCGCTGCTGGCGGTGTTCGCATCGATCGCGGTGTTCTACCACCTGCGCATCCGCGAAAGGGAACTGCTCGAAGCGCAGGAGCGCGCGCAGCGCGACGAGCAGGTGCTCGGCGAACTGCACCGCGAACTCGAACGCCACGCCCAGCTCGAGCTGGAGATGCGCCAGGCCAAGCAGGCGGCCGACTCGGCGGTGATGGCCAAGGGCGAGTTCCTCGCGACGATGAGCCACGAGATCCGCACGCCGCTCAACGGCATCGTGCCGATGCTCGACCTGCTGATGCACGCCAGGCTCGCGCCCGACCACGCCGAACTGGTGCGCACCGCCTACCTGTCGTCGCAGCAGATGCTGCGCATCGTCGACGACATCCTCGACTACTCCAAGCTCGAGGCCGACAAGCTCGACCTGGAAACTACCGCCTTCAACCTGCGCGAACTGCTCGAGGGCGTGCTGCAGCTGATGGAGCGCCCGGCGCAGAGCAAGGGCCTGCGCCTGCACATGCAGCTCGACCCCGGCGTGCGCCTGCCGGTGCGCGGCGACCCGGTCCGCCTGCGCCAGGTGCTGGGCAACCTGATCAGCAATGCGGTCAAGTTCACCGAGCGCGGCTCGGTCACCGTGTCGCTGCGCAAGATCGGCGAGATGCCGGCGCAGCACCAGCTGCGCTTCGAGGTCCGCGACACCGGCATCGGCATCTCCCAGGCCGCGCAGTCGCGCCTGTTCCAGGCCTTCAGCCAGGCCGACGCCTCGACCACGCGGCTGTACGGCGGCACCGGGCTCGGGCTGGCGATCTCCAAGCGCATCGTCGACCTGATGGGCGGGCGCATCGGCGTCGAGTCCGAACCCGGCCTCGGCGCCACGTTCTGGTTCGAGGTGCCCCTGCTCAAGGTGCAGGGCGACATGCAGGCCGAGGACAAGAGCCCGCAGGACGGGCGCCTGCTGCTGCTCAGCGCGGATCCGCGCCTGCGCCTGCGCCTGAGCATGCTGCTGCCGAACTGGGGCCTGCGCGTGACCTCGGTGGAGACCACGCAGGAAGCGCTGGACCGGCTGCGCACCGCGGCCAACCAGGGCCCGCCGTGGTCGTATTCGATCGTGCTCGCCGACCTGGCCGGCATGCGCAACACCGCGCTGGCGCTGCACCGCAACCTGGGACGGCAGGCCGTCTACGGCGACCTGCGCCTGGTCTGCCTCTATGGCGACGACCCGGTGGCCGAGGAACTGCAGCGCAGCGTCACCCTGCTCAGCCGCCAGGCGCCCGACGCCAACCTGCGCGCCGCGCTGTTCGAACAGGCGGGCGAGGCGACGCCCGCACCCGCCGCTACCGACGTCGAGGAAACCGCCGTGCCCACGCCGCCGCCCACGACCGTCGACAAGCTCGCCGTGCGCAAGCCGCGCGTGCTGCTGGTCGAGGACAACCCGGTCAACCTGATGGTCGGCCAGCGCCTGCTCGGCGTGCTCGGCATCACCTGCGACACCGCCAGCAACGGCGAGGCCGCGCTGCTGCGGATGTCGGCCTCGCGCTACGACATCGTGCTGATGGACTGCCAGATGCCGGTGATGGACGGCTATACCGCGACCCAGCGCTGGCGCGAGAACGAGGAGTCCAGCGGCGACGGCCGCCGCCTGCCGATCATCGCCATGACCGCCAACGCCATGGCCGGCGACCGCCAGAAGTGCCTCGACGCCGGCATGGACGACTACCTGCCCAAGCCGGTCACCCGCAGCGAGCTGGAGCGCTGCCTGCACCGCTGGTGGGATCCGGACCAGATCACCGTGCCCGCCGAATTCGCCGACCTCGTCGGCGCGCCGGCGCCGCAGGCCGAAGCGGTCACGCCGACGGAACTGGACCCGCAGCTGCTCGGGCTGCCGACCACCGAAGCCGCCCTGTCGCCGCAGGCGGCAGCATCCGCCACGGGGACGACCGGCGCCGCAACGCAGGCCTCGCCGGCACGGGTCGATGCGCCGTCCGCGGCATCATCGTCCGCGGCAGTGCCGACACCAGCGGCGCCGATTCCGGCACAGGTCCCGACGCCGGCTTCGATGCAGGTTCCGCTTTCCGCGCCGGCCCCGGCCGCGGCCGTGCCGCCAACGCCAGCCGCACCCGCCAAGTCGCCGGCATCCGTCGACGCCGGCGCCCCGGCGAGGGCCCCTGAACCTCCCAAGCGCCCGCTGGCCGTCGTCCTCGACACCGAGATCCTCGATGACCTGCAGGCCATGCTCGGCGAGGAAGTTGACCGCCTGATCGACGTCTTCCTCGACGACACGCCGCGGCTGATCAAGTCCCTCGAGAATGCGGCTTCCGGCCCCGACTACGACGCCCTGCGCGACGCCGCGCACTCGCTCAAGTCGTCCGCCGCGAACCTCGGGGCGATGTCGCTGTCGGCCGCGGCCAAGCGCGTCGAACTCGCCGCACGCGAGAAATCCCTTGAGCGCCCGGCGGTCGCGGTGGCGCTGATCGCCAACGAGTTCGCCCGCGCCCGCCAGCAGATGCTGGCGCGGCGCCCCGCGCAGCAGGCCTGAAACCGCCGCCCAGCCACCTGTAGGAGCGGCTTCAGCCGCGACCTGCCTCGGCGAAGCAATGCGGCCCCGCCGCAAGCGCACCCGAAGGCGCCCCCGCAAACGCGGACGTCCTGCAGGGGCGCCTTCAGGCGCGACGCTTTTGATTCGAGACCCATGCTCCGAACGGAAAAGGCATCGCGGCTGAAGCCGCTCCTGCAGGTCCCGCGGCGGATCAATCCTCGATCTTGCTCTGCAGGTAGTTCTGCTCGCCCACGCGCCCGACCAGGTCGAGCTGGGTCTCGAGCCAGTCGACGTGCTCTTCCTCGTTCTCGAGGATGTCCGCGAACAGCTTGCGGCTGACGTAGTCGTTGGCGGTCTCGCAGTAGGCGATCGCCTCGCGCAGCAGCGGGATGCCTTCCATTTCCAGCGCCAGGTCGCAGCGCAGGATCTCGACCGGGTTCTCGCCGATCTTCAGCTTGCCCAGCGCCTGGAAGTTCGGCAGCCCCTCGAGGAACAGGATGCGCTCGGCCAGCACGTCCGCATGCTTCATCTCGTCGATCGATTCCTCGTACTCGTGCTTGGCGAGCTCCTCCAGGCCCCAGTTTTTCAGCATCTTGGCGTGCAGGAAGTACTGGTTGATCGCGGTCAGCTCGTTGTAGAGCGCCTTGTTGAGGTACTGGATGACCTGTGCGTCGCCTTTCATTGCCGTGTTCCGCGGACCGTGGACGTGCAGACTCTAGCGCCACGCGGCGGGCGATGGCGGAACACGAATAGTGTGCATTTGTATCCGCGCCGGGGAGCGGCGGACGGCGCGCTCAGGCCGCGCGCGATACCAGCGGAAACGCGACGACGTTGCCCGCGCCCACGCCGGACGCCGGCCGGGCTTCGTCGAGCAGCGCGCAGGCGGTGTCCACGCAGGTCCCGCAGCAGGCGCCGCAGCCGGTGCGCATGGTCAGCTCCGACATCGAGCCGCAGCCGGCCTCCGCCGCGCGGCGGATATCGTGTTCGGTGACCCCGTTGCAGATGCAGACGTACACGGTGCGGGCGGGAGGGCGGAAAGGGGCCGCCATTCCGCCACACATGAGAATGATTGTCAATGCCGCCAGCAGTCGTATTCAGTTGCCGCCGGAGTCCGAATCCCGCGTCGACGGCGACCTGCCCGGCCCGCGCGGCCGCGGGCGGCGACGGCCCGAGCGCTCACGCTGCTCGACGACGGCCGCCGGGATCGCCCCGGCGCCGGCGATCTGGCGCGCGAACGGCGCCAGGTGGCGCAGCGCGCTGGCGTACACGCCGCGCTTGAACACCACCACGTGCTCCAGCGGGTACCAGAAATCCACCCAGCGCCAGTGGTCGAACTCGGGTTTGGCGGTCACGTCCAGCTGCAGGTCGCTCTCCTGCCCGGTGAACTGCAGCAGGAACCAGACCTGCTTCTGGCCGATGCAGACGATGCGGTCGTTGCGTCGGATCGCATTGTGCGGCAGCCGGTAGCGCAGCCAGCCGGGGGTCACCCCGAGCACGGCCACGTGCTCGGGCAGCAGCCCGGTCTCCTCGCGCAGCTCGCGGTACATCGCCTCGATCGGCGTCTCGTCGCTGTTCATCCCGCCCTGCGGGAACTGCCAGCCGTCACGGCGCACCCGGCGCGCCCAGAAGACGCGGCCGTCGGGATGCATCAATACAATGCCGACGTTGGGGCGATACCCGTCCGGATCGATCACGATGCGGACTCCAAGATCTACTGCCCCCGACTCTGCACGACTGCGGCGGAAGTGACAAGCCGGGAGGCCCGGCGTTGACGCCGCGGCGGGACGGCGGGACAATACGCGGCTCGCCGCCGTCCATACGCGGCCGATGGCTATGTAGCTCAGCCGGTTAGAGCACAGCACTCATAATGCTGGGGTCGGTGGTTCGAGTCCACCCATAGCCACCATCCTGAAAATACGTTCCGGAAGAACCCCGCCCGTGCGTGGTTTTTGTTGTCCGGCGGTTCCAGAATCTCGTCGGCAAACCTGCTCACGATGAACGCGTCTTCGCATCACGCACCCCGGGTAGGCCCCGGTCCCGCCGGGTCAACGGATTCCAGCTGCTCCGCCCCAGCCTCGCCGCGCCATCGAAAGTGCTTGCGGACCCAAGCGCCGTCCACGCGCCCGGCTTCCACGTCCGCGTGCAGGGTCGGCGGCAGCGCGACGCCGTAGGCGTCGCCGGTCGGGATGTCGACGACCAGCAGCGCGAAGTCGAAGCTTCCCTCCCCGCCGTCGTCCAGGCCGCTGCCCAGCGCGACGTATTGGGTCGCGTGCGGGGAGAACGCGAGTGCTTCGGTGACGGAGGCGTTCAGCCCGGACATCGGCCGGCCGCTGCCCGATGCGATCCAGGGCCGCACCGGGTAGTGCCGCAGCGTGCGCACGTCCAGCACCACCGACCGGCTGAGCAGCAGCCAGCGCCCTCCGCGCAGGCGTACCTCGTCCGGCGTGCGCAGTCCGAGTCCGTGGCCGATCGGCGCGGCCGGCTGGCCAACGTCGCCGTCGAGCCATTGCAGCAGCGGCGACGGGCCGGCCAACGCGCCCAGCGCGCGCACGGTCGCCGCCTGTCCGCCTTCGGTCAGCAGGTGGAAACCGCCGGCAGGCACGAGGATCGCCGGCTCCGGCGCGTCGACCAGCTGGTAGACCATGGAAAACGAATCGAGCCGGTGCGACTGGCCGCCGTCGCGCAGGTCCAGCACCAGCGGTTCGCCGCGATGGCGCACGGCGAATGCGTGGACGGGCGTCTTGCGGAACGGGTTCATCGTGGTGTTCGGGAAGCCGCCGGCGGAAATCTTCCGGATCCGGGCGTGGATCTCGAATCCGCCGGTATCCAGCCGGAAGCCTTCGGCCTTCCGCGGCGAGGCGCGCGATGGCGACGATGAAGTCGCCGCGAGCAGCAGGAACAGCGCGAGCAGGGCCGCGGCGCAGGCCGCCGACTCCAGCAGGCGCATCGCGATCCCGCCCGCGTCGCGGCCGTGGACCTGCGTGGTGTTGGAAAGTGGTTTCATGGATTTCATCCTTCATGGGCGCATGGATTGCGCGCCGGTCATGACGCAAGGCGATGGCGCCGCAACCGGCGCCATCGGAAGGCAAGGCATCTGGCCGACGGCCGCACGGAATCAGGCCGCGTGGCGCAGCGACGGCCAGTTGTGCTGCGAGGCGAACTGCAGCGCCGTGGGCAGTTCCCATCCCTGTCGATGCCAGTCGACGACGCGCGCGGCTGGCAGGCGCCGGTACGCCGACATGTCGATCAGGCGGAAATCGTGCAGGCGACGCTCGTCGCCCCCGAGCCGGACCGCGAGTCCGCTGCGGCCGACCAGCTGCCGGTCGTCGAGCAACGCTTCGACCCATGCCCTGGTCGCATCGAACCCGTCCTTCAGCAGTTCGCACGTGCGCAGCGCCCTGCGCGAACAGCCGGACAGGCTGCCGTCGCGGTCGAACAGGCGTTCGACGCCCTGTGCATCGCCGCCCGCCGGCAGGAACCGGTTGCAGGCATCGTCGATGCCCAGCGCCATGTCGCCGCGCTCGTCGAGGATCGGCAGGAACGGATAGCTCCTCACCCACGCGGGCACGTAGCAGTGCCTGCGCCAGGTGCCGTCGAGTTCGACGAACCGGTTGATGCCGCCCGGCGCGCCAAGCACCGCCATCGGCACAGGTGATTCGTCGTCGGACAGCACGATCGGGTAGTGCCGCACCGCCGGCACGAACTCGTCGATGGTGATGGGAACCATCGCGGTCGCCACGGCGAAGCCGAAGTAGCCGGCACCGCGCAGCAGGCCGGCCTGCGCGTGCCTGCGCGCATCGAGGGCGACGGGGCTGCGCACGAACGCCGGCAGGGGTGCCGGGCGATCGCGCCCGGCACCTCCCGCTTGGCTGGACGGGAGTTCCGTGGTCATGGCCTGCCCTCCGTGGCGACGCGCGCGCTCAGAACTTCCAATTCAGCAACAGGCGCAATCCGTTGTCTTGCGCACCGCCTCCGAAGACACCGTTCCAAGACACGCCGAGGGTCGCGTTGCGGCCGATGGATCCTTCGATCCCCAGGTCCGCGGCGATCGCGCTGCCGGCATCGACGGACCGGACCGTGAAGCCATCCGTGCCCGCGAAGGCCAGTCCGGCTTCGGCGGTCGCGCCGGAAGCGGACGTCCACGCCACGCCGCCGTGTGCGGTGATGCCGGCGTTGCCCACGGCGAAGTCCTGCTCGCCGCGCAATCCCACGGCGTAGTAGGTCGCGCCCGCATCACGCAGCCGGCCATGCAATGCGGCCGCGTCGCCCGATTCGGCGATGGCGTCGCCACGGACTTCGACGCGCGCCAGGTTGGCGTATGGCTCGAGGATCGCATTCTTGAACTTCAGGCCGTAGGCCATCTCCGCGAACGCCTGCGTCGTGCGCGCTTCATACGCCGCGTCGACGCGATCGGCGAAGCCGTTGAAGCGCACGTCGCGCACGGTGTCCACGTCGTCGCGCGCCTGCGCCGCGCCGAAGCGCACGCCCCAGGGACCCGACTGCCAGCCGCCGTAGAGCGCCAGTTGGTAGCCGCGGGTATCGGCGGACGAACCGCGTTCGCCGATCGTCAACGTGGCGCGGCTGTAGCCGCCCGCAAGGCCCAGCGTCCAGCCGTCGCCGAGCGCCACGTCGCCGCCGGCCAGCAGGCCGTGGCGCGTGCGGTCGAATCCGGCTGCGTTGCCGTCGCCGTCCTGCGACGCCCAGGCACCGATCCCGCGCGCCCACGCCGAGCGCTCGCCTTCCTGCATGCCCTGCAGCGGCGTGCGCACGGCCGCGTTGCGCGCCTGGCGGAGGCTGGCCTCGCGGATGAAGCGGCTGTCGTCGAGCAGCATGCGCGCGGTGCCGGCGTGCACTTCGCCGGACAGGCGATCGAACGCGGCGCGCGCATCGTCCTCGTCGAGCACCACCACCGCATCGTGCAGGGCATTGCCCATGCCCAGGGATTCGACGGCGCTCGCGACGCCGGCCTGGTTGCCGGACGCGGCGACATCCGGGAACGCCAGCGCATTGCGCTCGAGGGTAAGGGTGACGTCGTTGGCGCCGTAGGCCAGCGACGGCGTCAGGAACGCCAGGCTCGACGACACCGTGCCGAACTCGCCCTGCACGCCGCCGGCGGCGCTGAGCAGGGTGTACGAGGTCAGCGGCGCGAAGTTGCCGCCGCTGGCCAGCGCCAGCACCGAGCCGCCCTCCAGCGTCGCCTGCCCGGACACGACGATGCGGTCGTGGTGGCCCTGGTCGTCGACGTCCGCCTCGTACACCGCGCCGGCGCCGAACAGCAGGTTGCCGCCGACGTTCAGCGCACCGATGCCGTTGCCCGGCGCGATGGTGCCATGCACGGTGAGGTCGCCGACGCTGCCGGTCCCGGTCAGGCGCGCGCCCGATGCCACCGACAGCGCACCGCCGAGCTGGCCGGTCACCGACAGCGTGCCGCCGTCGAGCAGGGTCTGCCCGGCGAAGCCACTGCTGTCGCCGGACAGCGTGAGTTCGCCCGCGCCGCTGATGCGGAAAAGGCCCTCGCCCGCGAGCGCGCCCGCGTAACCGGCGCCGCTGGCCTGCAGGAAGTCGAGCTGCGCGCCGGTCCCGATCGTCGCGTCGCCGGTGAAGCGGCCGGCGGTCGCGCGCAGGCCGCCTTCGTCGATGCGCCAGTCCAGGCTGCTGTCGCCGCCCAGGGTGAGCACGCCGTTGCCGATCTTGGACATTTCGCCGCTGCCGGACATGCTTCCCGCGAAGCTGCCGTCGTCGTCCTGGTCGAAGATCACGCTGGCGTTGTTCACCAGGGCGCCGCGGATGCTGCCCGCGTCGCCCACGAGCGTGCCCGCCTGCACCAGGGTGCCGCCGGCGTAGCTGTTGTCGCCGCGCAGGACCAGCGTGCCCAGGTCGTTCTTGATCAGGCCGGCGCTGCCGGTCAGTCCGGAATGGATCGTCGCGACCATCGCCGCGCCCGCGGCGCTGCCGTCGCCGACGCGGATCGTCGCGTGCTCGCCGTGCAGGGCGATGGCGTCGCCTTCGACCACGTAGCCGTCGGTCGCGAACTGCATGCCGGTGACCTGCGCGTCTCCCGCGGCGTTGTCCACCGTGACCGTGCCCGCCGCGCCCTGGAACACGGCGAAGCCCGGCGCGGGCTGCATGTCGCGGTTCTCACTGCCGTCGACCAGGGTGAAGCTGTGCTCGCCCACGCGCCAGGTGCCGTTGCCGCCATCAACCTGTCCGTTCGCCCAGTCGAGGCTCTCGCTGCCGTCCCAGAAGTGGAAGTCGCCCGTCGGATCGTCGTCGGGTGCGCCTTCGTTGAGCAGGTTGACCTGGTTGGCGACCGAGGTCTGCACGGTCAGGCCGGAGGCGTCGATGCCGGCCGGCGTCGCTCCGATGTCGAGGCCGTTGTCGGTCAGCGTGCCGCCGTAGTCGAACAGGCGATAGACGCCGGCGCCGAAGCCGCCGGCATCGCTGACGTCCAGGGTGCCGTCGAGCACGAGGTTGCCGCCGACGTCGAACAGCGCCGTGTTGCCCGCCGCGCCCAGCGCGACCTCGACGGTCGAGCCGGCGTCCAGCGCCAGCGACGCCAGCGCCAGCGTCTGTCCCTGCACGCCGCGGAGCGTTCCGGCCACGAAGGTGTGGCCGACCGTCCCGCTGCCCATCAGCGTGGCATCGGCTTCGACTTCGAGGCTGCCGCCCAGGGTGCCGTTCACTTCCAGCGTGGCGTCGCCGACCCAGGTCGAACCGCTGAACGTGGCGCTGTTGCCGGTCAGGCGCACGTGGCCGCTCTCGACATCGAACTCGCCCGCGCCGTCGAGCCTGCCGGCATAGGTCGACGTGCCGTTCTGGTAGAACACCAGCCATGCGCCGGACTCGATGTACGCGTTGCCGCCGAAGCGATCCGCGGCGGTGACGATCCCGCCTTCGACGATGTCCCATTCCAGCGCGCTGGTGCCGGTGAGGAACAGTTCGCCGTCGCCCATCTTGCCCATGATGCCGGTGCCGCTGATGTTGCCGGCGTAGGTCTGGTCGGTGGTGTTGCGGAACAGCGTTTCGGCGTTGTTGACCAGGTTGCCGCGGATGCTGTTCGCATCGCCCACCAGCAGGCCGCCTTCGACCCGGGTATCACCGGTGTAGCTGTTGTTGCCCGCCAGCCACAGGTTACCCAGGTCGGTCTTGACCAGGTCGCCGCTGCCGGTCAGCGCGTTGCGGATGGTGGCGTAGTAGTCGTAGCCGGACGCCATGCCGTTGCCGACGCGGATCTCGACGGCATCGCCCACCAGTTCGATAGCATCGCCCTCGAGCACGTAGCCGTTGGCGGCGAAGTGCATGCCGGTGACGCGCGCATTGCCGGCGCCGTTGTCCACGGTGACCGTACCGGCCGTGCCCGCGAACACCACGCTGCCCGGGTTGGGGTCCATCGGGCCGTTGGTGGCGCCGTTGGCGGTGGTGAAGACATTGGTGCCGGCGCGCCAGGCGCCGTTGCCGCCGTCGACCTGCCCGTTGTTCCAGCGGCTGCTGTCGCCGCCGTCCCAGTGCAGCGACTGCGCCTGGGCCTGGCCCACGCCCAGCGACAGGAGGCCGGCCACCACCGCCACCGACAGTGCATTGCGCCGCGCATCGGCGCGGGTGCCGCGCGAGCGGCGGATCGTCTTGCGATTGTTGCTTGTCATCTTCGTGTCCTTCGGTTTCGGGGGAAAAATTCGTTGTTCGCGCACTGCTGCGCCGGCCATGGCCCGTCGGCCATGGCGCGTGTGGACTGCATGGGTCGCGGGACGTCCCGTCCCGCGGGGCGTCACTCGGGAAGCGAGGCGATCCAGGCCTCCAGGGCGGCGGTGTCGGACAGGTCGCCGTCGTAGACGAACTCCGGCCGGTACGCTTCGTTCGATCCGCGCAAGCGACCGCGGTAGACCTTGGTCGGAATGGCGACGAGCGCCAGGCCGCTGGGGAGTTGCTCGCTGCGGATCTCCATGTACATCGTGTCGGCGGAGGTCTCCCGGCCCACCTGCACCACGCCGAGCGCCTTCCACAGGTCCATGGCATCGAGGCAGGCGGACGCGCAGGCCGAATCGGTCAGGACGAAGACGCGGGGCTTCGGCCAGGCGTCTTCCGCCGCCCGGCCGGCATCCGGCCCGTCGTCGGCGCCATCGTCGTCGTCGTCGATCTGCCGCCAGAGCAAGAGTCCCTGCCCGCGCGCCAGCTCCAGCCCCGACAGCACTTCGCCGGCCCATTCCAGCCGGTCCGGATCCGGATCGTCGGTCGCCAGCAGCATCTCGTGGAACTCGCGCACGTGCGCGATGTTGGCGTCGGACGCGCGCCAGTCGACGCCCTCGGATGCCCGCGTCGCACGACGCACTGCGTCCTTGCCCCAAAGCGCTTCGGCAACCTGCCGGCTCCAGTGCGAGGACCCGCCGCCGTTGCCGCGCACGTCCAGCACCACCGAGCCCTGCCGGATGTCCGCCGCGTTGCTGCGCACCGCCTCCACGACCGAAACCAGCTGCGGATAGCTCTCGGCCTGCGTATCGCCGTCGAACGTCCCGAACGAGATCCACGTGGCGCCCACCGCCGTGCGGCGCAGTTCGATCGGGGCGCGCGTCGCGGGTTGAATCTCCGCCACCCGCTTCGCGAACGCGGCGTCATCCAGGTCGCGCCACGCCAGCCGGTAGCTGCGCGCCGCACCGTTCGCGATGAAAATGCATTCGTCGGGGCGGGCGACCCAAGGGTTGCCGGCGTCGACGAACAGTCGCCAGCCGTGGTTCGCACGCTGGGATTCGAGCTGCCAGCGCCCGCGATAGTCTCCCACCAGATCCTGCGCCAGCGTGTCGGCGGGAATGCCGTCGCACGACAGCAGTTCCGCCCCGATCGGCGGCAGCGCAGCGTCGTCCTCGCGCGCGGCGACCACCTGCCGCGCGCCGTCGTAGCGGGTCAGGAAGCCCGGCCAGCGCGACGGCAGCTTCGGGGAGGCCGGCGTCGTGGCGAGCTGCACGTGGCCGTCGTCGAAGGCCGCCTGGAACTGCCGCAGCGCCCACCAGTATCCCTGGGCGTCGCGCGTGCGATCGGCGCGGTCCAGGGCGGTGCGCAACGCGTCCCCGAGCACGCGGTTGAACCCCGGGTTCAGGGGATCGACCGGTCCCGGATGACTGTCGCGGATGATGTCGTGGAAGCGCTGCGCGTCCTCGCGCAACCGCTGCGACCACGCCGCCTCGTCGCCGCCGCGCGCGAAGCCCGGCACCATCGCCATCAGCACCATGGCCAGCGCCGCGGAGGCCAGCCGCACGGTGTTCATGGCGTTGCCGCGGGATGAGCCGCGTCGTTCCGTTGCGATGCGGGATGTCCGGTTGTCATGTCGTCTGGCTCCTCGGTAATCGTGTGGGTGCATGGCGTCCGGCGCTGTCGCGCCATGGATCACGGGGGCGGGATCTCGTCGAGCATGTCGTCGATGGCGGACACGATCAGCGGCCGGACCTGTTCGGCCGGCATCCGCGAAAGTTCGTCCAAGCCGTGCATGCGTCCGAGTCGCCTGGCGACCTGCCAGCCGAGGTAGTAGCCGCGCCGGCTCGGCAGCCCCGCCGGATCCTTGTCCGTCGAGAACAGGATCGCCATCTGTTCCTGGTCTTCGCTGTCTAGGACCGAACGCAGGTGGCGCAGCGATCCGGGCAGCACGGCCTGCACCCGGTCGGCGAGTCCGGCCGGGTAGTCGACGACCAGCTCCGACGCGTCGATGCCCGGGTTCAACGACTGCTCCACGTGCACCGCCAGGCCTTCCAGCCACAGCATGCACCAGACCTGCGGGCACGGCTGGAAGTGCCGGATATGCCAGGTGTGGAACAGCTCGTGCTGGAACAGCGGCGCGTCGCTCCTGCGATCCTTCCTGTAGGTCGCCAGGCCGTCCGCACCGAACAGCAGGTAGACCCTGTCGTCGAAATCCCGGATCGCGCCGTCGAACTCGCCCAGCGAATGCAGCAGGTAGATCGGCGTGTCCGGAACGAAGTCGGGAAACGCTTCGCTGAACGCTGCGATGTTCGCGTCGAGGTTGCGGCTGAATGCTTCCGACTTGGCCTGGTACTCGTTGCGGATGCCTGGGAACTGCTCGAGCGCCCGCAGGACCTGGCGGTCACGGGACGCCTGGTCGCGCTGCCCGCCGAACCGCTCGATGCCATAGAACTGCGGGAACATCGGCGACAGACGTGCCTTGAACGCCGCCACGCGCGCCTCGTCCGGCAGCCCGAGCGTGTCGTCGTGCAGCCTGGCGAATGCGCCGGTCAGGTCGACGTACTCGTAGGACATGCGTGGACCCTGCGCATCTTCCGCCGCCCGTGCCGCGGGCATGGCGATCGTCGCGGCGGCGGCGGCAAACAGCGCAAGCAAGGCACCGGCAGCCGTGAAGCGCCAGCGCATCGACACCGTCTCCGCATGCATCGTTGCAATGCCCGCGTCCTCGCATCCGACCCGCCCGTGCTTGTGCAGCGTCGCTCGCCGTTTCCGGCCCATCCTCATCATCTCGAGTTGTCCTGGCATACTGGATTGAATCGATTGGCGGCTTGCCCATTGCCGATGGTGGAGATTGTGCAGGCGTCGACCGGGGGCTTCTTTGCATTGCGCGCTGGGCGAATCGGCGAATCGCGCACTGCTTCCGGAATGCCTGGTCGAGCACTCGTCCCGACCGCTAGTCCGCGATGTCGAGCACGACCTTGCCGCGGGTGCGGCCGTCGCGGTTGAACCGCTGTGCGGCCGCGGCCTCCGACAACGGATAGCGCCGGTCGATGTTGATCTTCAGCGCTCCAGCCGCGATCAGCGGGGCGACGTATCCCAGGCCGCGACCGACATCCCACGGCGCCGCCGCGGGACAACGAATTCGGTCGCACATCTCGGCCGGCACGCTGCCGACCAGCGTCACCAGCCGGCCACCGTCGCGCAGCACCCGGGGCGAACGCCGCAGGGTGTCGGCACCGACGGTATCGACGACGACATCGATCTCCTTCGCCACGTCCTCGAAACGCACGGCCCGGTAATCGATGACTTCGTCCGCACCGATGCCGCGCAGGTAGTCGTGATTGCGTTCCGACGCGGTTGCGATCACGTACGCGCCGCACGCCTTGGCGATCTGCACCGCCATCGAACCCACGCCACCCGCGCCCCCGTGGACCAGCACGCGCTCGCCGGGCTGCAGGTCGGCCGTGGCGATCAGGTATCGCCATGCCGCGACCGCGACGGTCGGATAGGCGGCCGCTTCCGCGTACGAGAAGGCTTCCGGCTTGGGCACGACCTGGTCGGCGGGAAGGCTGACGTATTCGGCGTAGCTGCCGCCACGTTCGCGCTGGTTGACGATACCGGCCACCGCCAGGCCGCAGCCGATGCCCTGCACCCGCGCGCCGACGGCCACGACCTCGCCGGAAAAATCGCCTCCGGGGGTTCCGGGATTCGGCAAGCGTCCGGCTTCCTGCAGCTTCCAGTCGACGGGATTGATGCTGGCGTTGCGGACACGCACCAGCACGTCCCCGGGCCCGACCGCGGGCAAGGAGATGCGTTCGACCTGCAGTGCTTCCGGGCCGCCGGCGCCGTGCACGCGGGCTGCCGACATCGCTTCGGGCAAGGGTGCGCAGGTCGAATATCCGGCTGCGGAAACGGACGGCGAATGCATCGCCAGCATGCAGAGGACGACCAGCAATGGGAATCGGGACATTGAAGTACCTTCTTGCTATTGGGAGGGATTGCGATCGCGGCAAGTGCGTCGGGACCGAACGGCGACCTGCAGGGCCTTGTCCCGGTTGCCGCTGACGATGGTCGCCGGCCGGGCGATGCGCGACTGCGAAAGGCGCTCCAGCGCCAGCGCGCCGTAGCCGCCGGGGCCGACGAGCGCGATGCCCGCGCGCGCGCCCTCTGCTTCCGCGCGCGGCGTCGCACGCGCGAATGCGGCCGTGCCTGCGCTGGCGGCGAACGGAAGCGCGGCGGCCGCGCCGAGCCTGGCAAGTGCGCGGCGGCGACTGGCGTCGAAGCCGTTCATCGCGTCCGTCCGCCTGGTAGTCCGGTGCCGGTACCGGCGCGGCCGGCCTCGCGCCCTTCGCTGGCGCAGCCGTTGTCGCCGTCAGCTTCGACGCGATGCGAGATGCATTCCGCCCGCACATCCTTCACCTGCAGCCCGCACGCAGCGAACGCCGCCAGCAATGCCAGCACGGTCCTGCCGCGGCACGTGCCGTGCCGGTCGAATTCCTGCGTTCGAAAGATTCCCATGTCTTCGATTCCTGTCGCGTCTTCCATTCCAGTGCGCCTCGCGTCTGCGCGACGCGCCGATCCGGCGTGGATGGCCGCGCATTCTGCGGATGCGCGCGCCGCTGTCTCCGCGTTCCGCGCACATCGACCATGCAGAACGCGAACAGGGCCCAGTCCGGACGGCGGATGCGTCGAAACGTTGCCGATGCACGACGAAACGAGCACGCGACCGGGCGATTCGCGCACTGCCGGCAGGCGTTTCGCGCACTGCATTGACGAGCCTCGAAACGCTCTGCAATCATCCCGGGCATGGCCTGCGAAGGCGGCGGCGGAATCGGGTATCCGCACATGCGAGCGTTCGTTCCCAACCATGGATTCCCGCGCATTTCGTTCTCCGCAATTCCGGCGGATGAGTCGATGCCGGCGGCACGCGACGGCCGCGGCGCGGCCGTCGCGCGCATGCCGTTGCCGGTCGCCGGCATCGCCTTCGATGCCGACTGTTCCGGCCCCATGGCACCCGGCCGGTCTGTCCGCGGGCGTTACCGCTGGACGACTCCGCGGATGGACGGTGGCTGAGCATGGAATCGCTCCCGGCCATCCCGGCCGTCCGGTTCTCGTCCCGCGAACTGCCGCGGGAAACGCGGATGGAGTACCTGCTGGACTTCTATGCGAGGGTGAGCATGGGGATCGAGCTCGAGCCGCTGGTGTCGGGCGAGGCCTTCCAACTGGATCTTTCGGTGCAGCCGCTGTCGGGCAACGCCGGGGTCGGGCACGGTAGCCTCAGCCCATATCGCGCCCGCCGCACGCCCGGCATCGTGGCCACCGGCAACAGCGACGGCGTCCTGCTGACGCGCTTCACCCGCCGCTTCAGTTTCTCCGGGCACGGCGCCGATGACCTGACCCTGGAGGCCGGCGACGTGCTGGTGGCCAACTTCAACCAGCCCTGCGGCTACCTGTATCCCGACGCCGGCGACATCCAGACGCTGTGGCTGGACCGGAAGCAGCTGCTCGCCCGCGCCCCCGCCTTCGACCCCGATGCGCCGGCGCACCTGGATGGCCGCAGGCCGGAACTGGCGCTGCTGTTCGCATATGCCACGGCCATCGAGCATGCCGGCATCGGAGATGGCGCGTTGGGGCAACTGGCGTCGATGCACCTGGCCGATCTCGCCGGCCTGGCGCTGGGCGCGTCGGGCGACGAAGCGGAGGCTGCCCGTGCCGGCGGGCAGAAGGCGGCGCGCCTGGCGGCCATCCGGGCCGATCTCGCCGCGGACTTCCAGAACACGGACCTGTCGGCGACATCGGTGGCGCAACGGCACGGGATCAGCGTGCGCTACCTGCAGGTGCTGTTCGAGCAGTCCGGCCAGACGTTCAGCGACTGCCTGCTCGAGCACAGGCTGCGCTTCGCGCTGTCGCAGCTGAGCGATCCGCGCTGCAGCCACCTGCGTGTCGCCGACATCGCCTTCGAGTCAGGCTTCGCCGACCTCACCACGTTCAACCGCGCCTTCCGGCGCCGCTTCGGCGATACGCCCTCCTCCGTGCGTCCGTAGAAGCCGGACGCCGGAACCGCGCTTTCGTTCGGTTCAGTCCTGCAGCAGCGGGATCAGGACGTTGGGAACCAGGTCCACCAGCAGGTGGGCGAGGATGCAGGGCCAGAGCCTGCGCGTACGCTGGAACACCAGCGCCAGCACCGCCCCCATCAGCAAGGCCAGCACCACGCCTCCGGGCCCCTGCTTCCAGTGGAACCCGGCGAAGGCCAGCAGGGGAAAGGCGAAGGCCAGCATCCGGCTGCCGCTGATCGTTTCGATCCGCGACATGGCGAAACCGCGATAGAAGATCTCCTCGACAATGCCTGCCCGCAGCACGACCAGCAGCGTCGCCCATGCCGGCAGGGGAGTGGCGGAACCGCCGCCGCCGAAGCGCAGGCCCAGCGCCTGGATCAATCCCATTCCCGCGACGATGGCGATGCCGAGGCCCAGCAGCGACAGCGCCGTCCAGCCCGCCATGGCCGGGACTCGCTGCGGCGCCATGCCGATGGAGGCAAACGCGAGCCGCTCCCCCCGATGCACGATCCACAGCAGCACGACCGCCAGAAGGAAGATCGAAAGTTCGCGCGCAAGCACCGACCCCGGCGTTCGCACGGGAGCGAGCCAGCCCGAGAGGGCCACCACCAATGGGATTCCGAGCAGCGCGATGCACAGACCGGCGTACTGCCAGGGCGCGGACGCGGGTTTGCCGGTGTCTTTCATCGCTTCGCTCTTCCGTCGATGGGGGAAACCCGGATCGTTTCGAACGCCATCGGCGCCACCACTCGGGGAAGACCCGAGGACGCCTGCCCTTGCGGTTGCGAGAACCTTGAGCCCCTGGGCGCAGTCGAGGACGCATCTCCACGATGCCGCACCGGGCGCAGGCACGCTTGGATGGCGCAAGCGCCGCCACCGGATGGGCCGGGGCCCTTACCCAACGCGCGCCCGGCGCTTGCTTCATTCCGCATGGTAGGTCCGGATTCCCAGCATGCGCGCCACCGGACCCAGCAGGACGGCGAGCGCCTTCTGCAAGCCGATCGGCAGCGCCGCCAGATAGGTGCCGTCGTATGCGGCAGCGAGGCAGATTCCCTGCAGGTACGCCCGCAGGCCGAAACGCTCGTCGTGTCCGAGCCCGGACCGGTCGAGCTGGACCAGGTACATGTCCACGGCGCTCGCCGGCGTCACTTCGAGGGTCGCCGAGACCGGTTCCCGGTCCGCATTGAAATAGCGATAGCCCGTTCGCCGCGGGATCTCGACCCGATCTCCCGCCAGCAGCAACCGCTTCTTCCCGCGAACGACCATGGTCAATCGACCACGGTGCACGTCGATCCGCACCGTGGCACGGGGGTGCAGGCAGGTCGCCGGGCCGGAGCTGTAGGGCTCGATCGTCCACGCAGCGGTGAACCGCGCACCATTGGTCTGGTCGCGCGTGCTGCCGTAGACCAGGGTCTGCCCGTAGGCCGAGAGATGGACTTCCATGCCCGGCCGGAGCCGTTCCCTTGGCCCCCTGTCGCGCACGGCCTGGCGGTGCAGTACCCACGCCACGATGATGTATGCGCATGCCAGGAGCATGCCGATCGACAAGTACGGCGACATCCGTTGCATCCAGTCCGTGAAGCACGATCCCCAGCCAGGGACCCGGCCCCGATGCCGGGACGCGCCTGTGGAACCGGACGAAATGCTATTGCCCAGACCTACGCGGGTCTTGGCCTTACACGTACCGTGGCATAGGCGTTTCGCGCATTGGGATTGCGACGTCCCTGACCGGGACCAGTCCCGGTGAGGGGCTGTCCTGGATAAGAGATCGATCCAGGATGGTTTATGGCGCCAAGTCGTTGCCGGATCGGCAAGAACCGGCAGCTCAAACTACTGGAGTTGTTCGTGGCCCAGGTGACGGCCCGAACGGCGGCCGACCTGGTCGGTATCCATCACAAAAGCGCGGCGCTGCACTTCCACAAGCTGCGCCAACGCATCGCTGCGCGGATGGCCGAGGTGGAGCCCTAGTCGGGCGTGTTCGAATGCGACGAGAGCTATTTCGGCGGCGTGCGCAAGGGCAAGCGCGGGCGCAATGCACCCGGCAAGGTGTGCATGTTCGGGATCCTCAAGCGCGGCGGACAGGTGTACGCCCTGCCGGTGGCCGACGCCAGGGCCATGACGCTGCTGACGGCGCTGAGAACAAGGGGTCTGGCCGATTCGGTGGTCTGCACCGGCAGTCGGGCCAGCTACAACATTCTGGACGTCTCCGGCTTCAAGCATCACCGCGTCGACCACCAGCACCACTTCGTCGGTCGGCGCGGAAACCACATCAACGGCATCGAGAACTCCTGGAACCAGCCCAAGCGCGTCCTGCGTCGTTACAACGGCATTGCGCGCAAGCACTTCTTCCTGTTTCCCAAGGAATGCGAGTTCCGGTTCAACTATGGAACCCCGAGGCAGCAGCTTGCTACGCTGCGAACATGGATGGGGACATGAGCGTTGTCCAGGGCAGTCCCCTTTTCTTTCCCAGCCCGCAACCCACCGGAGGCTTCCGCCCATGCATCTTCGCCGCGATGTCCTGCGCCTGCTGGGCCTGACGGCCGCCCTCCCCGCGTTGCCCGCGGCGGCGGCGGTCTCCGCCGGGAAGCGCCGCGGCCCGGTGGTGGTATCGACCTGGAATTTCGGCGAAGCCGCGAATGCGGCTGCTTGGGACGTCCTGAGCGGGAACGGCAGCGCGCTGGACGCGGTCGAGGCCGGAGCGCGCATACCGGAGGCGGATCCGGAGAACCATTCCGTCGGACTCGGCGGCTATCCCGATCGCGACGGACACGTGACGCTCGATGCCTGCATCATGGACCACCAAGGCAACCTCGGTTCGGTCGCGTGCCTCGAGGACATCGTCCACGCGGTGTCGGTGGCGCGCAGGGTGATGGAAAAAACGCCGCACGTGCTGCTCGTCGGTGAAGGCGCCCTGCGGTTCGCGCTGTCCGAAGGCTTCCCGCGCCAGAACCTGCTGACGCGCGAATCGGAAAAGGCGTGGCGCGAGTGGCTCGAGACCGCCGAGTACCGGCCGCAGCCCAACATCGAACGCAGCAACCGCTACCGCATGCCCGGCGAACTGCCGGGGGGCGAGAGCAACCACGACACGATCGGCATCCTGGCGCTGGACGAAGGCGGCAGACTCGCCGGCGCCTGCACCACGAGCGGCATGGCCTTCAAGATGCGCGGCCGCGTCGGCGACTCGCCGATCAGTGGCGCGGGCCTGTTCGTCGACGGTGAAGTCGGCGCCGCGAGCGCCACCGGCGTAGGCGAGGAGTGCCTGCGGGTTTGCGGCTCGCACACCGTCGTCGAGCTGATGCGGCAGGGCCGCTCGCCGGAACAGGCGTGCAGGGAGGCCGTGGAACGCATCGCGCGCCGCTATCCCGTGCCGCGCGACGACCTGCAGATGGCGTTCGTCGCCCTGCGCAGCGACGGCCGGGTCGGCGGCTACGCCCTGCAGCCCGGCTTCAGCTATGCCGTCCGTACCCACGACGGCGAGCGGCTGATCGAGGCTCCGAGCCTGCTCTGAGCGATGGGACCCTGCAGGCCGGGAACGATCGTCCGCGGAATCGATCCAGCGTGCGCCTGGCCAACGTTCGCAGCGGCCACCGGCTAGCGGGCGCCGGCGACGCCAACCCGCACGGCCGCGCTCGCGTACATCAATCCCAGTTCAGCGGCGCGCCCCCTGCGGCGCACGCCGCAGCCGGAACATCCTCCGGTCGCGCGCCCCAGACGGCCCGCGTCGCGTCTTCGGTGAGCGAGAACCCGAGCACGCCGCCCTCGCGGAGCCGCTCCCAATCGAGCCAGACCCCGGGCTGGGGCTGTCCGTCGAAACTGGCCGCCTCCACGAAGCGCAGCTTGCCGTCGCCGGCGCCCGGCGCCTCGATGCGCAGCGTCCGCCCTTCGCCCAGGTCCATTTCCACGCGCTCGAACCGCGGCGCATGCAGCACGAACTGCCCGGTTCCGGGGACCACGGGATAGAGTCCCATCACGCTGAACAGGTACCAGGCGGACATCGTGCCCAGATCGTCGTTGCCGGTCACGCCATTGGGCGCGTTGGTGAACAGCCCTTGCGCGGCGTGCAGGACCGTTGACGTCTTCCACGGCTGGCCGACCAGCGTGTACATCCAGGGCGCATGCAGGTCCGGTTCGTTGTTCGGGTTGTAGCGGTACTGGTTGTAGTAGCTGTACGGACCCACCACCCATTCCTTGCGCGCGCCGGCGGACGGATCCTCGCGCAAGGCGTCGTAGGCGAAGAACGCATCCAGCCGGCGGATGGCCTGTTCGCGACCGTGCATCGCCCGCACCAGGCCCGGGACGTCCTGCTGCACCAGCCACTGGTACTGCCAGGCCGTTCCCTCGTGGAAGCCGTGGTGCGAACGCGGGCTGTAGCGGTCGCTCGCCGGCGCATACCAGCGCCCGTCTTCCGTCCGCGGCCTCGGGAAGCCGACGAAGGTAGTGTCCTCGTCGCGCACGTCCGGATCCCAGACGTTGCGCCAGTGGCCCGCGCGCAGCCGCAACTGGCGCGCGTCCTCCGACCGCCCCAGGGCGCCGGCCATCTGCGCCAGCGCGCAATCGGCGAGCGCGTACTCGAGCGTCGCCGATCCGCCGTGGTGCGGATCCACGTCCATGCCCTTGGAGGGGTAGGTGCGGTCGTACTGCACGAATCCGTCGGCGAGGTAGCGCGCGTTGCCGGAGCGGCCGGCATGGCGGGAATCGTGCGGCGGCTCGCCGAAGGCATTCTCGCGCAGCGCCTCGTAGGCCTGCCGCTCGCGGCCTTCGAGCGCACCGAAGCGCCACAGGTCCACCAGGAACGGGGTGACCGGGTCGCCGGTCATGATGTTGGTCTCGAAGCTCGCGTATCCCCAGCGCGGCAACCACCCGCCCTGCTCGTGGATGGCCAGCACGGTGCGCGCGATGTCGCGCGCGCGCGCCGGCCGCAGCAGCGCGATCAGCTGGTTCTGGCTGCGGTAGGTGTCCCACAGCGAGAGGTACTCGTGGTAGGTCCAGCCGTCGGCGCGGTGGATGCGGTTGTCGTACCCGCGATAGCGGCCGTCGGCGTCGCTGCCCGTCATCGGCTGCAGCAGCGCGTGGTACAGCGCCGTGTAGAAGACGGCGACGTCGTCGGGACTTCCGCCGCCCACGCGCACGCCGCCGAGTTCCTCGTTCCATGCGTCCTGCGCGCGCCGGCGCATGTCGTCGAAGCCCAGCAGCCGGTCGTCGTCCATGCCGTCCGCGCGCAGATTGAGGCGGGCGCCCTCGGCGTCGACGTGCGAGATCGCGGACACCAGCGTGACCGCGCGGTCGGTGCCCGTATCGAAGCTGAGCCAGGCGCCGTTGGGCTTGGCCTCGCCTTCCATGCTGTGGCGCGCGCCCGGCAGGCCGCCGTCCTGTCCCCAGACGCCGTGCGCCTGGAAGGGCCGGTCGAACTCCAGTCGGAACCACGTGGTGTACTGGTGCCCGCCGCAGAAGCTCTTGGTGGTGACGCGGCCTTCGACCGCCCGCTCGCCGACGATCTCCACGCTGCTGCCGATGACCGAGTGGCGCTCGTTCGCCTGGCCGACGTTCACCAGCACGTGGCCGCGCGCGGCGCCGGCCGGGAACGTGTAGCGTTCGGCCGCCGCGCGCACCAGCGCGGTCGCTTCCGCGTCGATGCCGCCGTAATCGGTGAGCCGCACCCGGTAGTAGCCGGCCTGCCCGACTTCACCGTCGTGCGTGTAGCGCGAGCCGTACGCCCGGTGGTCGAAACCCTTGGCGTCGGCGGTGTCGAAATCGCCTCCCGGCCCGATCCGGCCGGTGACCGGGAGCACCGAGACCTGCCCGCCCTGTTCCCAGCAGCCGGCGCCGGAAATGAAGGAATGGCCGAAACCGCGGATCTGCGGATCGTCGTAGCGCCAGCCCGAGTAGTGGGAACCGATGGGGCTGACCTGGATCTTGCCGAAGGGCGCGGACGCGCCCGGGAACGTATTGCCGTCGTCGCGGGTTCCGATGAACGTGTTGACCGCCTGCGCGGGCTCGACCGCCGCAGCGAGGGCGCTGCCCGCCCAGCCGCAGGCCATCGCCGCGCCCAGCAACAGCGCCGCCGCCGCATGGCCGCCGGCGACGACGCGGGACCGGAAGAAAAGGGGCTCGAAGGCACCCGGGCCAACGGCGTCCCCGCCGGGAGGGGCGGCGGGGAACGGGGTCGATGCGGGGTCGCGCTGCTTGGCAGTCATGGTCTGGCGCTCATCCTCGGAATTGGATCGATGGAATCGGCGGCATGCGCGATTTAGAACGATCTAAATCGAACCACAACCGGCGGGCATTTTCATGCTGCCATGCACAAAACCCGTGCCCGCACCCTTCCCGCGCTGGCGCGCGGGCCCAGCCGGCCGCACCTCTTGCGACGACACGCAGGATGACGCACGATGAAATACTTGGATCGATCTAAACGTGACGGGGAGCGGCTTGGAAAAACGGCGCCGGATTACGTTGAACGACATCGCGCGCGCCTGCGGGGTATCGCGCGCGACGGTGTCGCTCGTGCTGCGCGGAAGCCCCCTGGTGCACACGGAGACCCGGCGCCTGGTCGAAGTGGAGATGCAACGGCAGGGGTACGTCTACAACCGGGCTGCCGCGAACCTGCGCCAGCGCGTGTCCAGCGCCGTGGCCCTGGTCATCAACGATCTGTCCAATCCGTTCTTCGCCGAGTTCGCCGCGGGCGTGGACGAGGCGCTCGGGGCCAAGGGCTTCGTCACCCTGCTGGGCAGCAGCAACGAATCCCCGGCCCGGCAGCGGCAGGTGCTGGGCTCGCTGATGGAACACCATCCGGCGGGCATCATCCTGTCCCCGGCCGAGAACAGCGATGCGGCCGACATCGAGCAGGTGATCGGCCGGCAGACGCCGCTGCTCGTGTTCAACCGCGAACTGGCCAACGCCGCCGACGCCGGCTTCGACCACGACTTCCTCGGCTTGGACAACCGGGCCGGCGCGCGCGCGGCCAGCGAGCGGCTGCTGGCGCTCGGCCACCGGCGCATCGCGTTCTACGGCGGCCACGCAGCCTCCAGTTCCTGCAAGGAGCGCCGCCTCGGCTACCAGGACGCGCTGCAGGCGGGCGACATCGCGATCGATCCCGGACTGATGATCGAAACCGCGCCGACCCGGCTCGAGGCGAACTCGCATGCGGACGCGCTGCTCGCCCTCGACCCGGCGCCGACCGCGGCGGTCTGCTACAACGACGCGGTGGCGCTGGGCCTGATGCTGGGCCTCGTCCGGCTGGGCCGCAGGCCAGGCGAGGACTTCGCCATCACCGGCTTCGACGACATTCCGGAGGCCGCGGTCGGCATCCCGCCGCTGACCACGCTCTGCGCCGCGCCGCGCGAACGCGGGCGCCAGGCGGCCGAACTGCTGCTGCAGCGCTCGGCGCAGCCCTCGCTGCCGCGGCGTTCGGTGATCGTGCCCGTGCGGCTCGTCGAGCGCGACAGCACGCCGTCGGCCGCCGGAGCCTGAGCCACGCGATGGCCGCAAGAGTTCGACATCGACCAGGAAGATTCCATTGAGCGAAGGGAAGACCATCGTCTGCTTTGGCGAAGCGCTGATCGACTTCCTCGCCAGCCCACCGGTCTCAGGCGAGGCGCCCACGTTCCGGCAGTTCGCCGGCGGCGCTCCCGCCAACGCCGCGGTGGCGGTGGCGAAGCTGGGGGGGCGCTGCGAGTTCGTCGGCATGCTCGGCGAGGACATGTTCGGCGACTTCCTGCTGCAGAGCCTGCGCGAATCCGGCGCGGGCGTGCGCTACGTCCGCCGCACGTCGCGGGCGAACACCGCGCTCGCGTTCGTCTCGCTCGACGCGCACGGCGAACGCAGTTTCAGCTTCTATCGCCCGCCCTCGGCCGACCTGCTGTTCCGGAGCGCCGACTTCGATCCGGCGTGCCTTGCGGAAGCCAGCATCTTCCACGTCTGCAGCAACAGCCTGACGGACGTGCAGATCGCCGCGACCACGCTGTCGGGCATGGCGATGGCGCGCTCGGCGGGCGCGCTGGTCAGCCTCGACCTCAACCTGCGCCCTGCCCTCTGGACGGACGGCACGCCATCGCTTGCGGTGCTGTGGCAGGCGCTGGAGGCCGCCGACCTGGTGAAGCTCGCGCGCGAGGAGCTGGAATACCTGAAGCAGGGCCGCCACGGCGACGACGAGATCGTCGAACGCCTGCTGCGCCATTCGCGCCTGGTCGTAGTCACGGACGGCGCGGCCGCGATGCGCTGGCGCGCGCGCGATGGCGGCGGCGAACTGGCGACGATCCCGGTGAAATCGGTCGACACCACCGCCGCCGGCGACGCCTTCATCGGCGGCCTGCTGTCGCAGCTGCAGGAGCACGGCATCGACGCGGGCAGCTTCGATGCGTTCCTCGCGCATCCGGCCGAGCTGGAACGCTGCCTGCGCTACGCCTCGGCCTGCGGCGCGCTGGCCGTGACCCGCCACGGCGCCTTCGCCGCGCTGCCGATGCGGCACGAAGCGCTCGCGCTGCTCAGCGAAGCCGTCGCGTAAGGCCGGGCCTGAACTCTCCTGCCTTTTGACCCCTTCCCCCGCTTGCGGGGCAGCGTGCCCGCCGGGGAGAATGTTTGGATAGGGGCAGGGGTGTGCAGCGGCGGGCTTTTGCCGCGAAAAGCGCCCCCACCCCAACCCTCCCCCGCTTGCGGGGGAGGGAGCAATACGCTTTGAAGTTCCACACTAGGACCCGCGCTGCAGGAACCACGCCGCCGCGCCGATCACGCCGAGGTCCGGCTCCTCGATCAGCCGCACAGGGACCCGTTCCAGCACCGGACGCATCACGTCCTTGTTGACCATGCGCGCGGCGAATCCGCTGGCGAGCAGCTGCGCCTTGATCCTCGCCGGGACGCCGCCGGCGACGAAAACGCGGGTCGCGCCCGTCATCATCGCCAGGTCGCCGACCACGCTGCCGAACAGCCCGCAGAACATCGAGAGCGTCTCGATCGCGTGCGCGTCGCCGGTCGCCGCGGTTGACACGACATCGTCCGCCGACATGCACCGCGGCCGGGCGCCGTCGAGTTCGCACAGCGCGCGGTAGAGATTGAGCAGGCCGGGACCCGACACCGCGTGGCCGATGCCGACGTGGGCGGCGCCGGAGCGCATCCAGTGCGCGAGGACGGCCAGCTCGCGCAGGTTGCCGGGAGCCAGCGCGACCTGCTGCGGCTCGCACGGCAGTACCAGCGCGCGCCCGCCGACGGTCATGCGCAGCGCGGCGCCGAAACCCGTCCCCGGACCGACCACGAGCGTAGGCCCCTGCGCGTGCGACGCCGCCCCCGGCGTCAGCAGGACGGTATCGGCCTCGTTCATGCACTGCTCGGCATGCGCGACGGCGACGAAGTCGTTGACCGCCGCGACGTCGCGGATCCCCGTCGCGCGGACTTCGGCGAGACGGATCGGCCAGGGCACGTTGCGGCTGATGATCTCGTCGCCCTTGACCACGCCGGCGACGGCGATCGCGAAGGCGTCGACCCTGGCGCCGGCCTCGAGGAAATCGTCGAGGATCGCGCGCAGCGACGGATGCCCGGCGCACAGGTAGCGACGACGCCGGACGACCTCGATGGTGCCGTCCGCGCGGGCGCGCACCAGCGCCAGGCGCGCGTTGGTGCCGCCGATGTCGGCGGCGACGAAGGATTCGTTCATGCCGGCACCGGTCCGGCGCGCAGCTGCGCCACCAGCGCGCGGACTTCGTCGATGTCGGTGCGGACCTCGCCGTCGCGCATGTCCGGCGCACCCGCATCGCCGTTGCGCATGCGCGACGGCAGCGCCCGCCTGGCCGACGCGTGGAACTCGCTCGCGCCGGTCGCCGACGCGAGCGCGGCGATGTTGTCCGCGGTGATGCCCGCCCCCGGCATCACCACGATGCGATCTCCGGCCTGCCGGACCAGTCGCCGCACAGCATCGGCGCCGTCGACGGCGCTGGCCGCGGCGCCGGACGTGAGCACGCGCCGGAATCCCAGCGCGACGATCGCCTCCAATGCCGCGGCGCCATCCCGGCAGACGTCGATGGCGCGATGGAAGGTGGCGTCGAGCGCGCCCGCGGCGCGCATGAGCTCGCCGCAGCGCTCGAGATCGACGTCGCCCTCCTGCGTCAGCGCGCCCATCACCACGCCGTCGCAGCCGGCGGCGGCGCAGTGCGCGATATCGGCCAGCATGGTGCGGTGCTCCTCTTCGCTGTAGACGAAATCGCCGGCGCGCGGACGCACCAGGACGTGGACCGGAATCGACAGGCGTTCGCGCACCAGCGCGATCTGCGCCGCCGACGGGGTCAGCCCGCCGAGTTCCAGCGCCGTGCACAGCTCGATCCGGGACGCGCCGCCCCGCTCGGCCGCCAGCGCGGACGCCAGCGAGTTCGCGGCGATCTCGAGCCGCGGCATCGTGCCGGTCAGCATTGCGCCCTCGGCCTCGGGAAGGCGGTCCCTGCCTGCTCACCCGGTGGGCGGCGACGCGAAAGGTTGGACATGGCCCCTTCCTCGGATGATGGAGCGGCGCGCGCCACCCCGGATTGGCGGCATTCCGATCCGGAGAAGCCGCGCGCCGGGAAACGATCTGCAACCGGGGCCTTCAGGTCAAGGTTTGAATCGATCCAAACCAGGCCGACCGCCGTCATAGCATCGAGCCAGACCACAAATTTTCCTTGTGTACCAGTCGGTTGTGGGGGCATCGCGGATCCGGTGCCCGGAGAACGGTGAAGCTGTCCGCCGACGCGCGCATCCCGGGCCGGCGACGCCTTCCGGGATCGGACAGACGGGCCGCGCCTGGGCCTGTTGCAGAGCAACATGCACCGCCGCACGGGTCGTGCTACATCTTGCGCGCCAAATTAGATCGATCCAAGTCTTCGACAGGGATGCGCACGGAAGCCACGGGCTTCGCGCCGCCCGAACCACGAGTGCTCCAGGAGGGGGACGCTCGGAGTGAAGTTTGGATCGATCCAAAAGCAGCGTCGCGTCGTCGTCCCATTCCGGAGAGGGAGGTTGTAATGAAGTTGAAGCCACACACGCAGGCGCGGGCCTCGTTGTCCGCCGCCATCGCGATCGCGCTGTCCACCGCCGTCCCGACGCTGGTCTTCGCCCAGACGCCGCCGGACGACGCCCAGACGGGCGCGGCCGACCAAGCCACCAACCTCGATGCAGTCCAGGTGACCGGCTACCGCTACTCGATCGAGAAGAGCCTGGACCAGAAGCGCAACGCCAACGCCATCGTCGAAGTCGTCACCGCCGAGGACGTGGGCAAGTTCCCCGACAAGAACGTGGCCGACGCGCTGCAGCGCGTGCCGGGCGTGATCGTGACCCGCAGCGGCGGCGAGGGCAAGAACGTCAGCGTCCGCGGCCTGTCCTCGGAACTGACCCTAACCCAGTTGAACGGCAACTACATCGCCTCGGCCGAATCCAACGGCGACCCGACCCGTTCGTTCAACTACATGCTGCTGCCGTCGAACATGCTGTCCAGCGCGGAGCTGTTCAAGACGCCGGAAGCGCGCATCGACGAAGGCGGCGTCGGCGGCACCGTGATCCTGCACACCCGCCGTCCGCTGGAACTCGAGTCGAACACCGGCTTCGTCTCCGTCGAAGGCACCTGGGCCGACACGACCAAGAAGACGGACGGGCAGTTCTCGGGCTCGTATTCCTGGCACGACCAGGACGATCGCTTCGGCGTCTTCGTCGGCTATACCGACCAGAAGCGGACCACGCGCACCATGGGCGCCAGCACCGAAGGCTGGCAGTGGTACGGCCGCGACGAAGGCGGCGCCGCGGTCGACGTCAACGGCCAGCCCTCCGACTTCAACTCGAACTGGTGGGGCGGCACGGGCTTCTGGGACCAGAACGGCAACTACTACACCGGCTTCATGATGCCGACCTCGGTCAATCTGAACGTCGCGGAAGAAGAACGCGAGCGCAAGGGCGGCCAGCTGACCCTGCAGTTCAAGCCGACCGACGACCTGACCCTGACGGCGAACTACTTCCGTTTCGACCTGTCGCAGAACGCCCGGACCAACACCCTGAAGGTTCCGGAATGGAACATCGCCCGCTACCACGGCGACGGCAACTGGCGCGGCGGCCGCCTGCTCGACGGCCTGGCGTTCGACCGCAGCGGCACCATCGTCACCGGCGCGGACTACAGCCTGCACGCCGGCAAGGCGTACTACTGCAGCGAGGACGAGGCCGCCGCAGCCGGCATGGCGCCGGGCGGCTGGGGCTCGGACGACTGCACCGTGCCGACCCCGCAGATCACCGGCAGCTACAACATCGAGAAGTCGCTGTCGCAGACCGCCGATTTCGCGGCCGAGTGGCGCGGCGAGTCGGTGGACGTCTCCTTCAAGGGCGGGCGCACCTGGGCCAAGGGCGGCCCGGAACTGCAGTTCTCGGTGCCGCTCAAGCCGCGCCGCCAGAACGCGGACGGCAGCTGGAGCCTGGGCAACTACGCCAGCGCGTGGGACCTCACCGGCACGCCGACGATGACGTTCTCGCCGGAACTGTTGCAGAACCTGCAGAACGGCATCCTGCAGGTCGACCTCGGCTCGACCGGTTCGTCCTGGACCCGGAACAACACCGAGCAGAAGTACGCCCAGATCGACACCACCTGGTACAACGACGGCAGCTTCCTGGATTCGATCCAGTTCGGCATCAAGGGCCGGGACGGCGGCATCCATCGCAGCACCGGCAACAGCTACTGGGTGTGTCCGGGCACCGATCCGGGCGACTACGACAACCGCTACTGGAACGGCCGCTGCAACGACGTCGCCACCCAGTTCTCGCCGAATTTCCTTTACTCGCTGGCCAACCTGGCGGGCGGCATCGACGCCAGCGCGTACCCTGCGATCGACTATCCGGCCTACATCGCCTATCTGAACAGCACGTACGGACCGATGCAGACCCGCGAGGAAGACAACTTCGTCTACAACGTCGACGAGACGATCTACTCCACCTACCTGCAGGCCAACTTCCGTACCGATCGCCTGCGCGGCAACGTCGGCGTGCGCGTTACAAGCACCAAGCAGCATGCCGACTCGACGGACAGGGTCACCTCCTACAACGACTACTTCTACGACGGCGCCGACGGCAACCCGCTGGCCTGCCAGCAAGGCGACGCCGCGCCCGGCGGCGCGCCTGCCGACACCTACTGCGGCAGCGAGGGGTACTGGAGGCTTTCGGACAGCGTGGCGCGCCCCGAGTCGTTCGAGGTCAGCTCACTCGACCGCAGCTACCGAGACGTGTTGCCGAGCTTCAACCTGGCCTACGACCTGACCGACAGCCTGGTGCTGCGCGCGGCTGCCTCCAAGGTGATCTCGCGTCCGAGCTACAGCGACATCGCCGCGCCCGGCGGCCTGCAGTACTTCAGTCCGGAATATGTCGCCGACCGCCGCCTGACCGGCGGCGCGAGCCAGCAGGGCTGGTACGGATCCGGCAGCAACAAGGGGCTGGAACCGTACAAGGCCACCCAGTACGACGTGGGCCTGGAATGGTACTTCCAGCCGGGTTCGGTCGCGGGCCTGGGCCTGTTCCGCAAGAACGTCAGCAACTTCGCGGTGCCGGTGATCACCGACGTGGAGATGGTCATCAACGGCGAGACCGTGACCGTGCAGAACTACTCGACCCAGGCCGGCGGCCGCGACGCGGTTTCGCAGGGCGTCGAGCTGTATGCGCAGCACACGCTGGATTTCGGTCTCGGCTTCCAGTTCAACTACACCTACAACGACACCAACGAAGCGGCCATCACCCTCGAGGACGGCACCGAACTCGGCGAGTCCCCGCTGGTCGGCAGCGCCAAGAACCAGACCAACTTCACCGTGTTCTACGAAGCGCAGAAGCTGCTGCTGCGCGCCTCGTACAACCGCCGCGGCGAAGTGGTGCAAGGTCTGGTCAATGGTTTGAACGTCTACGAGGAGCCGTACCAGCAGATCGACCTGAACGCCGCCTACAGCTTCACCCCGGCGTTCAGCATCAGCGCTTCGGTGCTGAACCTGACCAAGGAGGAGACGCGTGCGCACTTGGGCAACGACACCAAGGACCGCTTCTACTCCAACGGTTACGCGGGCCGCGTCGCGTACCTCGGCCTGACCTACAAGTTCTAGTAGCGCCCGACGTAATGAGTCCTGTCATCCCGAGCGCAGCGAGGGATCTGCTTCCAGCGCGGCAGAAACACGCAATGGCAGATCCCTCGCTGCGCTCGGGATGAAGTTTTGCCGGATGCTCCAAGGAACCTCTGAACAAGCGTCATTTCGAGCGCAGCAAGAAATCTATGTTCTTGATTCTCCGAGATTCCTCACTGCGTTCGGAATGACAAGCCGGACTTGTTCAGAGGTTCCCTAAGGAATACACCCATGAGCAGCGACAACCGCATCCGGAGCATCGTCGTCGTGGGCGGTGGCAGCGCCGGCTGGATGGCGGCGACGGCGCTGGTCACCTACCTGGGCAAGGGCGCTTCCGTGCGCCTGATCGAGTCCGAGGACATCGGTATCGTCGGCGTGGGCGAGGCCAGCGTGCCGCACATGCAGGCCTTCAACAGCCAGGTTGTGGGCATCGACGAAGTCGAGTTCATGGTCCACACCCACGGCACGATCAAGCTGGGCATCCAGTTCGTGGACTGGGGCCGCATCGGCGACAGCTACATCCACGGCTTCGGCACGATCGGCCGGGGCCGCGGGCCGCTGCCGTTCCACCAGTTCTGGCTGAAGGAACACCTGGCCGGGCGCGCGCCGGACATCGGCCAGTACACCGTGCAGACGATGGCGGCGCCGCTGAACAGGTTCGCGCTGCCGCATGACGCACCGCCCGGCTCGCCGCTGGCCGGCATGGCCTATGCCTACCACTTCGACGCCAGCCTGTACGCGAAATACCTGCGCAAGCTGGCGGAAAGGCGCGGAGTGCGACGCACCGAAGGCAAGGTGGCCGATGCGGTGCTGCGCGGCGAGGACGGCTTCGTCGAGTCGGTGGTGATGGAAAGCGGCGAACGCATCGAGGGCGAGTTGTTCATCGACTGCTCCGGCTTCCGCAGCCTGCTGCTGGGCAAGGCGCTGCGGACCGGCTACGTCGACTGGACCAGGTGGCTGCCCTGCAATCGGGCGATGGCCGTGTCCTGCGACGGCGTGGAGCCGCTGACCCCGTACACCCGCGCGACCGCGCGCACGGCCGGCTGGCAATGGCGCATCCCGCTGCAGCACCGCATCGGCGCCGGCTACGTCTATTCCAGCGGGCATCTCGGCGACGACGAGGCCGCCGCGACCCTGCTGGCGAACCTGGACGGCAAGCCGCATTCGGACCCGTTCCCGCTGCGCTTCACCACCGGCATGCGCGAGAAGTTCTGGAACAGGAATGTCGTCGGCCTGGGCCTGGCCAGCGGCTTCCTGGAACCGCTGGAATCCACCAGCATCTACCTGATGCAGTCGGGCATACAGCGCCTGCTGAGCCTGTTCCCCGACCGCAATTTCGACCCGCTGCTGAGCGACCGCTACAACCGCGACGGCGCGTTCGAATTCGAACGCGTCCGCGACTTCCTGGTCCTGCACTACCACGCGACCGAACGCGACGACACGCCGTTCTGGGACTACTGCCGCACCATGTCGATCCCCGACAGCCTGAAGGAAATGATGGACCTGTTCCGCGCCGACGGCCGCTACTTCCGCCACGGCGAGGATTTCTTCGCCCTGCCCAACTGGGTGCAGGTGATGCTGGGCCAGCGCATCCTGCCGCGCGGCTATCATCCGATCGTCGACGGGATGCCGGAATCCGTGCTGGCCGAGTTCGTCGAAGGCGTCAGGCAGGACGTCGCCCGCTGCGTCGAGACGATGCCCTCCCACCGGAAGTTCATCGATCGCTATTGCAAGGCCATGGAGCCCTGATGCCGGCGCAACCCCCGCAATCCTGCCAATGCATCTTCGCGGCAGGTGCGCCGCACGCGTGGCGCCTGCTGGCGTCGGCGCTGCTTGCATCGGCGCTGCTCGTCTTCTGCGCCCCGCAGGCGTTCGCGACGCCGGTGGCCGACGTCACCATCGACGGCGGCTGGCGGTTCCGGATCCTGCCGGGGACGGCCCGGGCGCAAGCCCGTCCGGAAGCCGCCCCCTGGCGCGAAGCGCGGGTCCCGGGCACGGTGCATACCGACCTGCTCGCGCACGGGGCGATCCCGGACCCGTACGTCGGCACGCCGGAAGCGGGCCTGCAATGGATCGGCCTGGCCGACTGGGAGTACCGCACCGCCTTCGACGCGACGCGCGCGATAACCGATGCCGCCCGCAGCGACCTCGTGTTCGAGGGACTGGACACTTTCGCCGAGGTCTACCTCAACGGCGAGAAGGTGCTCGACGCCGACAACGCCTTCCGCACCTGGCGCGTACCCGTGCAGGGCCGGCTGCGCGCACGCGGCAACGAGCTGCGCGTGGTGCTGCGCTCCCCGATCGCGAAGCTGCTGCCCAAGGTGCAGGCGATGCCGCACCGGATCGCCGGCAACTACCCCTCGCCCTACGGCGACGAGCCGGAGGACGCGATGACCGCCAACTTCGTGCGCAAGCCCGGCTACCACTACGGCTGGGACTGGGGACCGCGCTACGTCACCGCCGGCGTCTGGAAGCCGGTGCGCCTGCAGGCATGGGACCGCGCGCGGATCGACGACCTGCAGCTGCGCCAGGACCGCGTCGCGGAAGACCTCGCCGAGGTCACCGCCATCGCCACCGTCGACGCCGCCCGCGCCGGCGGCTACATGCTGCGCCTGTGGCGGACCTCGCCCGGCGGCGAGCGCGCGCTGGCGGCGACGCGGCGCGTGTCGCTGCCGGCCGGCACGAGCCGCGTGTCGCAGCCGCTGCGGATCGAACGGCCGCAGCGCTGGTTCCCCGTCGGCTACGGGCAGCAGCCGCTGTATCGCTTCGACCTGGAGCTGCTCGACGGCACGCGCATCGTCGATACCGCCGGCGCGCGCACGGGCCTGCGCAGCGTCGAGCTGCAGCGCGCGCGGGACGCGCACGGCAAGAGCTTCGGCTTCGTCGTCAACGGCATCCCGGTATTCGCCAAGGGCGCGAACTCGATCCCGTTCGACATGTTCGAGCCGCGCGTCACCGACGCACAGCTGCGGCGCGTGCTGCAGTCGGCCGTCGACGCCAGCATGAACATGATCCGCAGCTGGGGCGGCGGCTACTACGAGAGCGATGCCTTCTTCGACATCGCCGACGAACTCGGCCTGCTGGTGTGGCAGGACTTCATGTTCGGCGGCGGCATGCAGCCCGCCTACGACCCGGCGTTCCGCGCCAGCGCGGTGGCCGAGGCGCGCGACCAGGTGCGGCGGCTGCGCAACCACCCGAGCCTCGTGCTGTGGTGCGGGAACAACGAGGAGGAGATCGCCTGGAAGTACTGGGGCCACCGCAAGTCGCTGAAGGAGGCCGACCCCGCGTTCGCGGAGAAGGTCTGGGACGGCTACGTGCAGCTGTTCGACCGCGACCTGCGACGGGTGGTCGAGGAGGAGGCCGGCGGCATCGCCTACTGGCCCAGCTCGCCAGGCGACGACATGGCCGAGGTCGCGAACACCCCGGCCAGCGGCGACATGCACTACTGGGAGGTCTGGGGCAATCCGGCACACCCGCCGTCGGCCTACCTCGACGTCACCCCGCGCTTCATGTCCGAGTACGGCCTGCAGGCCTGGCCGGTGCAACGCACGATCGACCATTTCGCGGCGCGCGACGAACAGCGCATCGATGCGCCGGTGATCGAGGCGCACCAGAAGTTCCTGGCCGGCAAGGGCAACGAGCGCCTGCTGCACTACGTCCGCATGGAGTTCGGCGAGCCGCGCGACTTCGGCGATTTCGTCTACCTGGGCCAGGCGATGCAGGCCGAGGGCATCGGCCTGGCCGCCCGCCACCATCGCGCCAGCCGGCCATACACCATGGGTTCGCTGTACTGGCAGCTCAACGATGTCTGGCCGGGCGCGTCGTGGTCGGGCATCGACTGGTTCGGGCGCTGGAAGGCGCTGCAGTTCCACGCGCGCCGGTTCTTCGCGCCGGTGACGGTCGCCGCGCTGCGCAAGGACGGTCGCACCGCGGTGAGCCTCGTCTCCGATCGCACCACGCCGCGCCGCGGCGAACTGCGCCTGCGGGTGATGGGCCTGGACGGCGGCGTGCTGCGCGACGAACGCAGGCCGGTCGAGGTCGCGCCGCTGTCGGCCGCGCGCGTCGCCGGCTACGACGACGCGGACCTGCTCGGCGGCGCCGACCCGGCGGCGACGGTCGCGGTGTTCGACCTCGACGTCGAAGGCGAGCCGCCCGCGCGCGAGATCGTGTACTTCGCGCCCGCGAAGGACATCCGCTGGCCCGATCCCGGCGTGCGCGCCCACCTGCGCCGCGACGGCAACCACCATGCCCTCGACCTCGACGCATCGGCGCTGGCGCGCGCGGTATGGATCGACTTCGGCGAACTCGACGCCGAACCGTCCGACAACGCGCTGACCCTGCTTGCCGGCGAGCGCGTCACCCTGCGCGTGGCGTCGGCCGCCGGCCTCGATGCCCTGCGCGGCGCGCTGCGCGTGCGCACGCTGGCCGACGCGCTGCCGTCCGATCCCCCGTCCTCCCGGAGTTCCCCGACGCCATGACCCAGACCGTTCCCGCGCACGACGACTTCCGCAGCGAGGCCTTCCTGCGCGCCCACATCCGCCGGACCATGGCCTTCTACCATCCGCGCTGCATCGACCCGGCCGGCGGCTTCTTCCACTACTTCAAGGACGACGGCCGCGTCTACGACGCATCGCGCCGGCACCTGGTCAGCAGCACGCGGTTCGTCTTCAACTACGCCACCGCGGCGCGCGAGTTCGGGGCCGAGGATCCGGCGCTGCGCGAGGCGTACATGAAGGCCGTGCGCCACGGCCTCGCCTTCCTGCGCGATCGTCACCACGACCCGCAGGGCGGCGGCTACTTCTGGACGCTGCGCGACGGGGCTCCGGAAGACACCACGCAGCACTGCTACGGCGCGGCCTTCGTCCTGCTGGCCTATGCCGTCGCGCTCGGCGCTGGCGCGGAGGAATGCCGGCCATGGATGGACGCGCACTGGGAGCTGCTGGAGGCGCGCTACTGGGAGCCGGAACACGGCCTGTACCGCGACGAGGCCACGCGCGACTGGCGGTTCAGCGGCTATCGCGGGCAGAACGCCAACATGCACATGTGCGAGGCCATGCTCGCCGCGTACGAGGCCGGCCGCGAACCGCGCTACCTGCAGCGCGCGCTGCAGCTGGCCGACCACATGACGCGGCGCCAGGCCGCGCAGTGCGACGGGCTGGTGTGGGAACACTACGACGCGCAGTGGCGGGTCGACACCGACTACCACCGCGACGACCCGAAGCACCTGTTCCGCCCCTGGGGCTTCCAGCCCGGCCACCAGACCGAGTGGGCCAAGCTGCTGCTGATCCTCGACGGCCACCTGCGCCGGGCGGGCGAGCCCGCCGGCTGGCTGGTGCCGCGCGCCGCGGAGCTGTTCGACCGCGCGGTGGAGGCCTCGTGGGATCCGGAGTTCGGCGGACTGGTCTACGGCTTCGCGCCCGAATCGCTGCGCAAGGACATCGCCGGCCCGTCGCTGCCCGACGGCCGCCATTTCGTCTGCGACGACGACAAGTACTTCTGGGTGCAGGCCGAGTCGCTGGCCTGCGCCGCCCGCCTGGCGCAGGCGACGGGCGAGGACCGCTACTGGCAGTGGTACGACCGCCTCTGGGACTACGCCTGGCGACACATGGTCGACCACGTGCACGGGGCCTGGTACCGCATCCTCGATCGCGAGAACCGCAAGTACGACGACGAGAAGAGTCCCGCCGGAAAGACCGACTACCACACCATGGGAGCCTGCCATGACGTCCTCTCGGTGCTGCGCGCGCATGGCTGACGCGCCTCTCTTCCGCGGCCGCCGCGCGCCGCTGCTGGCGACGCTGCTGGTCGCGACGGTCGCCGCCACGGCGGGCGAGCCGCGTTTCTCCACCTCGTTCGAGACCGGCGAGCCCGTTCCTGCCGCCCGCGATGGCGACGGCGCCAGCGTGGCGGTGGGCCACGGTCCCGCGGAGCCGTACGCGGCCAGGGCCGGCATGGGCTATAGCGGCGCGGGCGCGCTGCGCTATCGCGGCGACGGCAGCGGCGGGCGCCTGCGGCTGTTCGACGTCGACATCGGGATCGATCGCGACACGACCCTGTCGTGGATGGTGCTGCCCGAGATCGTCGATGGCGACACCGTCTCCTCCACCGGAGTGTCGCTGGACCTCGTCCTCGACGACGGGCGGCGGCTGTCGGAGACCGGCGCGCGCGACCGCCACGGCGCGCCGGTCGGCGCCGCCGGCCAGGCGGAATCGAAGACGCTGTACCCGCAGCAGTGGGCGCGCAAGCAGGTGCGGCTGGGCGACGTGCCCGGACTGCAGGGGCGGCGCATCCGCGCGATCGAGCTGGACCTGCGGCCGGCATCGGAAGCCGGCGCGAGCGGCTGGATCGACGACATCGCCATCGGCGAACGGGCGCGCATCGACGCGAAGCGCCCGAGCGAGCGCGTGCTCACCACCCGCGGCACGCAGTCCAACGGCACCTTCTCGCGCGGCAACAACATCCCCGCCACAGCGATGCCGCACGGGTTCAACTTCTGGGTCCCGGTCACCGATGCCGGCACGCTCGCCTGGCTGTACCGCTGGAGCGAACACAACGACGCCGACAACCGGCCGCGCCTGCAGGCGCTGTCGATCAGCCATCAGCCCAGCCCGTGGATGGGCGACCGCCAGACCTTCCAGGTGATGCCGTCTTCGACGCGCGGCGTTCCCGAGGCCGACCGCGCGCGCCGCGCGCTGCCGTTCTCGCACGACAGCGAGCTCGCCCGCCCGCACGCGTACCGCGTGGACTTCGACAACGGCATCCGCGCCGAGATCGCGCCCAGCGAGCGCGCGGCGATCTTCCGCTTCCGCTTCCCGCAGGGCGGCGACGCCAACCTGCTGTTCGACAACGTCGACGATCGCGGCGGGCTGACGCTGGACGCGGACGCGCAGGCCCTGCACGGCTACACCGACACCCGCAGCGGCCTGTCCAACGGCGCCACGCGCATGTTCGTCTACGCGCGGTTCGACCAGCCGTGGACGGGAAGCGGGACGATCGCGACGGGCCGCCCCACCGGCTACGTCAAGTTCGCGCCAGGCGACGACGGCGAGGTGCGCATGCGCATCGCCACCTCGCTGATCTCCGTGGAGCAGGCGCGGCGCAACCTCGAGCAGGAGATCGGCGGCGACGGCTTCGAGACCGTGCGCGAACGCGCGCAGGCGGTCTGGGACGCACTGCTCGGGCGCGTGCGGGTCGAGGGCGCGAGCGACGACCAGCTGGCGACGGTCTACGGCAACCTCTACCGCCTGTTCCTGTACCCGAACGTCGCGCACGAGAACGTCGGCAGCGTCGACCAGCCCGACTGGCGCCACGCCGACCAGAACAGCTGGTCCGGGGACAACGCCGCCGGCGACGCGCAGCGCACGTCCGCGCCGATCCGCGCCGGCAAGGTCTACGTCAACAACGGCTTCTGGGACACGTTCCGCACCAGCTGGCCCGCGTACGCGTTCTTCGCACCGGATCGCGCCGGCGAGATGATCGACGGCTTCCTGCAGCAGTACCGCGACGGCGGATGGATCGCGCGCTGGTCGTCGCCCGGTTACGCGGACCTGATGGTCGGCACCAGCTCCGACGTCGCGTTCGCTGACGCCTGGCTGAAGGGCGTGCGCGGCTTCGACGCCCACGAGGCCTACGAGGCCGGGCTGCGCAACGCGACCGTGGTGCCGCCGGTGTCCAACGTCGGCCGCAAGGGCCTGGTGCATTCGATGTACCGTGGCTACGCCGATGCCGACGTGCACGAGGGCCTGTCGTGGACGCTGGAAGGCGCGCTCAACGACTTCGGCCTCGCGCAGTTCGGGCGCGCGCTGGCCGCCGGCGAACGCGACGCCGCGCGCGCGCGGCGCTATGCGGAGGAAGCCGAGTACTTCCAGGCCCGCGCCACGGACTACGTCCACCTGTTCGATCCGGACACCCGCTTCTTCCGCGGCCGCGATGCGACGGGACAGTGGCGGCAGCAGGCGGCGGACTTCGATCCGCGCGTGTGGGGCGGCGACTACACCGAGGCCAATGCGTGGACGTTCGCCTTCACCGCCCCGCACGACGCCGAGGGGCTGGCGACGCTGTTCGGCGGACGCGAGGCGCTGGCGCGGCGGCTCGACGAGTTCTTCGCCACGCCGGAAACCGCCGAAGCAGGGGTCGCGGGCAGCTACGGCCGGGTCATCCACGAGATGACCGAAGCGCGCGACGTGCGCATGGGCATGTACGCGCACAGCAACCAGCCCTCGCACCACATCCCGTGGATGTACGTGGCCGCCGGCGAGCCGTGGAAGGCGCAGCGGATCTCCCGCGACGTGCTGCGCCGGCTCTACCTCGGCAGCGAGATCGGCCAGGGCTATCCGGGCGACGAGGACAACGGCGAGATGTCGGCCTGGTACCTGTTCGCGATGCTGGGGCTGTATCCGCTGCGGATGGGAGCGCCGGAATACGTGATCGGTTCGCCGGCCTTCGACCGCGTCGACGTCCTGCTGGACAACGGCCGCACGCTCAGCGTCGTCGCCCGCGGCAACGGCGGGGACAACGTCTACGTGCAGTCGCTCGAGGTCAACGGCCGCCCCTGGGACCGGGCCTGGCTGCACCACGACGACATCGCCGGAGGCGGCACGCTCGAGTTCGTCATGGGCGACACGCCGTCGGCCTGGGGAAGCAGCGCAGACGCGCTGCCGCCGTCCATGACCCCTCCGGGCCATCCGCCTTCGGGCCTGGTGGACCGGTCGCCGGACGCCGAGACGATCGTGCCCGCCGCGGACCAGCGGTCAGCGGCACTCGTCGACGACGATGCCTCCACCTCGCTGCGGCTGCCGCCGCAGGCCACCGTCGCCTTCCGGTTCCGGTCGCCCGTCGCGATCAGCCACTACACCCTCACCAGCGGCGGCGAGCCGCTGCCGGGGCTGGACTGGACGCTCGAGGGACGCAACAACAGCGGTGCGTGGACCACGCTGGACCAGCGGCGCGGCGAAAGCTTCCGGTGGGCGCGACAGCTGCGGCCGTTCCGCGTGGACGAGCCGGGCGACTACGCCGAGTACCGGCTCCGGCTCGCGAACGACGCGCCGATCGACCTTGCGGAGCTGGAGCTGCTGCAGCCCGGCGCGATCACCAGAACAGCGCGTACAGCGCCGCCAGGATCGCGATGACGGCCACCGCCCCGGCGTTGAAGGCGCCGCTGGTGCGGTAGTCGACGTCGCGGGTCTGGATGATGTCCTTCTCCGGCGCGTGCGGCGTCAGCAGCGAGACCGCGACGGCCAGCGCCAGCGCCAGCAGGAACACCAGGCCGACGCGGTCGATGAAGGGCAGCGACGGCCAAGCCAGCTTGAGCACGATCGACAGCGCGAACGAGCCGATCGCCGCGGCCAGCGCACCGGCCTCGTTGGCGCGCTTCCAGAACAGGCCGAGCACGAAGATCACCACGATGCCCGGGGTGAAGAAGCCGGTGTATTCCTGGATGTACTGGAAAGCCTGGTCGAAGCTGCCCAGCAGCGGCCTGGCGGTCAGGATGCCCAGCAGCACCGCGACCGCGGCGGCGATGCGGCCCACGCGCACCAGCCGCTGCTGGTCGGGCGTGGCCGAACGCTTGGCGTAGAAATCGAGGGTGAAGATCGTCGCCACCGAATTGATCTTCGAGGCCAGCGAGGCGACGATCGCCGCGACCAGCGCCGCGAACACCAGGCCGAGGATGCCGGTCGGCAGCAGCCGCATCATCGTCGGATAGGCCTCGTCCGGGCGCGAGAGGTCCGGCGCCAGCATCACCGCGGCGATGCCCGGCAGCACCACGATCACCGGCATCAGCAGCTTCAGGAACGCGGCGAACAGCACGCCCTTCTGCGCCTCGTGGATGTCCTTCGCCGCGAGCGCGCGCTGGATGATGTACTGGTTGAAGCCCCAGTAGCTGACGTTCATGATCCACATGCCGCCGATCAGCACGCTGATGCCCGGCAGGTCCTTGTAGAAGGGATTGTCGGGATGCAGGATCATCTCGAAGTGGCCGGGATGTTCGGCCCACAGCCGGTTGAAGCCGGCGACGACGCCGCTGCCCTCGCCCAGCTGGTTGAGCGTCAGCCCCGCCACCAGCAGGCCGCCGAGCACCAGCAGCGTGACCTGCACGATGTCGGTCAGCGCCACCGCCTTGAGCCCGCCGTAGAGCTGGTAGGCCAGCGCGAACAGGCCGATCAGCACCACCGCCGTCATCTGGTCCATGCCGGTGACCTGGGATACCGCGATTGCGCCCAGCCACAGGATCGAGGTGATGTTGACGAACACGTACAGGCCCAGCCAGAACACCGCCATCACCGTGCGGATGCGGGTGCCGTAGCGCTGTTCGAGGAACTGCGGCATGGTGTAGATGCCGTTGCGCAGGAACACCGGCAGGAACCACTTGCCGACGATCAGCAGCGTCGCCGCCGCCATCCATTCGTAGGACGCGATCGCCAGGCCGATCGCGTAGCCCGAGCCGGACATGCCGATGATCTGCTCGGCCGAGATGTTGGCCGCGATCAGCGAGGCGCCGATCGCCCACCACGGCAGCGACTTGCCGGCGAGGAAGTAGTCCTTCGCGTCCTTGGCGTGCCCCGCCTTCTCGCGCGAGACCCATTGCGCCAGCACGAACACGCCGGCGAGGTAGGCCAGCACGATGCCGATATCCAGGCCCGACAGTTGCATTGCACCCCTCCCGAGGGTTGCGGCGACGCCGGAGACGGCATCGTCCATTCAATCCACCAACTTCCGTCATTCCCGCGCAGGCGGGAACCCAGTGTCGTTGCCCCTCGGTAATCGAAGCCACTGGATCCCCGCCTGCGCGGGGATGACGTGCTCTTTATTCCTGCGTTCCCCTCAACCCCTGCGATCGACGACGCGCCTGCATCCTGCTGTCCTGCAGTGGACGCGCCGCCGCCCCGGGCGGCGGCGCATCACATGGGAGCGCAGCCTCAGCCCTCCATCTGCTCCAGCTCCTTGCCCTTGGTCTCGTGCACGAACCTGAGCACGAAGAACACGGAGAGCACCGCCATCGCCGCGTAGATGCCGTAGGCGGCGGCGAGGCCGATGCCCGCCAGCAGCATGGGGAAGGTCCAGGTGATCAGGAAGTTCGCCGTCCACTGCGCCAACCCCGCCACGGCCAGGCCCGAGCCGCGGATCTGGTTCGGGAACATCTCGCCCAGCATCACCCACATCACCGGGCCCCAGGACATGTTGAAGAAGACCACGTAGACGTTGGCCGCCACCAGCGCCAGCACGCCCATCGACCCGCTCAGCTGCAGCTTGCCGGCGGCGTCGAGCCCGCCGGTCGAGAAGGCGTACGCCACCAGGCCCAGCGACACCGCCATGCCAACCGAGCCGATCCACAGCAGCGGCTTGCGGCCGACCTTGTCGATCAGCAGCACGGTCACGATGCAGGCGCCGATGCTCAGCGCGCCCGACAGCACGTTGATCAGCAGCGCGTCGCTCTCGGAGAAGCCCACCGCCTGCCACAGCACCGCGCCGTAGTAGAACACCACGTTGATGCCGACGAACTGCTGGAACGTGGCCAGGCCCACGCCCACCCACACGATCGGACGGATCCGGCCGGTCGCCTTGCTGACCAGGTCCGACAGCCGCGGCCGGTGGTGGTCCGAGGCCAGCGAGGCGTCGATCTCGACCAGCTTGCGCGCGCCCTCGCCGGCGCCGTAGAGCCGCGCCAGCACCTTCTCCGCGCGCTCGCGCAACCCGCGCGCGACCAGGTAGCGCGGGCTTTCGGGGATGAAGAACAGCGCGACCAGGAACAGCGCGGCCGGCGCGATCTCCGCCCAGAACATCCAGCGCCAGGCCTCGTAGCCCCACCACAGCACGGCCATCGACGAGGTCGCGACCTTCGCCAGCAGGTAGTTGCTCAGGAACGCGGCGAACAGGCCGGAGATGATCGCGATCTGCTGCACCGTCGCCAGCCGCCCGCGATAGCGCGCCGGCGCCACCTCGCTGATGTAGGCCGGCGCCATCACGCTGGCCGCGCCGACCGCGAAGCCGCCGAGCACGCGATAGATCACGAACTCGGCCGACGAGGTGGCGATGCCCGAACCCCAGGCCGACACCAGGAAGAACACCGCGGCCCACAGCTGCATCGTGCGGCGCCCGTAACGGTCGGCGAGCGTGCCGGCGAACCAGGCGCCGATCGCGCAGCCCAGCAGCATCGAGGCGACGTTGAAGCCGGTGACCGCCGCATCGGAATTGAACGCCGCGGTCAGCCCGTCGACGGTGCCGTTGATCACGCCGCTGTCGAAGCCGAACAGGAAGCCGCCGATCGTGGCCACCAGGCTGATCAGGATGATGAAGCGGGTGTTCTCACCTGATGCGTTGGGACTGCTCATGTATTCCCTCCCGGGGAGATGCATTCATGCCTTGCTGATGACCACTGCCGACGCATTCGCCGTCGCGCGCGTCTTTTATCGTCATCCCCGCGCAGGCGGGGATGACGGATGGATTGTCATGCCGGATGACTGCGCTGTCATCCGGCATGACAGGGTAGCCCGATCGGCATCCCGGATGGCATCTGCACCGCAGCAAACCCGCGCGGCATTCGTTGCCGCTGAAACGGCAATGTCCGCCATCGCGGTGATGTCGCCCGCCGTCGTCATGCACGCACCAGCCCGCGATCGCCCGGTCGCAGCGTCGCCGATTCACCGGCCGCGAGCGTGACTGCCAGCTCCCGTCCGCGATGCTCGATCCGATACTCGCCGCCCTTGTCGCTGCGCAGCGTCGCCTGCACCGGCTCATCGTCGCGCCACGACAGGTCGAGGCTCGCCGCATTGCGCACGCGCACGCCGCGCAGTTCGCCCGCGGGCCAGGCCTTGGGCAGCGCCGGCAGCAGGAAGATCGTGCCGCCCCAGCTTTGCACCAGCAGTTCGGTGATGCCCGCGGTGCCGCCGAAGTTGCCGTCGATCTGGAACGGCGGATGCGCGTCGAACAGGTTGGGATAGGTGCGCGAGGGGCTGACCAGCATGCGCAGGATCTTCATCGCGCGCTCGCCGTCGCGCAGCCGCGCCCACAGGTTCAGCCGCCAGCCGATGCCCCAGCCGGTGGCCTCGTCGCCGCGGATCTCCAGCGAACGCCGCGCGGCGGCGGCCAGCGCCGGCGTGTCGCGCAGGTTGACCTGGCTCGACGGATGCAGCGCGTACAGGTGCGAGACGTGGCGATGGTCGATCTCCGGCGCCTGCATGTCCCAGTCGTGCTGCCATTCCTGCAGCTGCCCGGCCTTGCCGATGCGGTGCGGCGGCAGGCGCTCGCGCAATGCGGCGAGTTGCCCGGCGAAACCCTCGTCCACGCCGAGCAGTGCGGCCGCCTCGATGCACCGGCCGAACAGGTCGCGCAGGATCTGCGCATCCATCGACGGGCCGGCGCACAGCGCGGCGCCGTGCGGATGCACGTTCTCCGGCGAGATCGACGGCGCGGTGACCATCGCGCCGGTACCCGGATCCTCGACCAGGGTCGCGACGAAGAATTCCGCGGCGCCCTTGAACAGCGGATACACCTTGCGCAGGTAGTCGGGATCGCGGCCATAGTCCCAGCGGTCCCACAGCTGCTGCAGCAGCCAGGCGCCGCCGGTCGGCCACATGCCCCATTGCGCGCCATCGACCGGCGCGGTCGCGCGCCACAGGTCGGTGTTGTGGTGCACGACCCAGCCGGGTGCGCCGTACATGTCGCGCGCCGTGCGTGCGCCGGTCTCCGCGAGGTCGAACAGCATCCGCTCCAGCGGCTCGACGCACTCGGCCAGTGCGTTCGCCTCCGCCGGCCAGTAGTTCATCTGCATGTTGATGTTGATCGTGTACTTGCTTTCCCACGGCGGCTGCAGCAGGTCGTTCCAGACGCCCTGCAGGTTCGCCGGCTGCGTGCCCGGCCGCGAACTCGCGATCAGCAGGTAGCGGCCGAACTGGTGGTAGAGCGCGGCGAGCTCCGGATCCTCGCCTTCGGCGAAGCGCGCGACGCGTTCGTCGGTCGGCAGCGCGGCGACGTCGGCCGGAGTGCGGCCGAGGTCGATCGATACGCGTCGGAACAGCGCGCGGTGCGCGGCGACGTGGTCGTCGAGCATCGCCGGCCACGACCTGCGCGCGGCGCTCCCGATCTGGTCGCGGGTGATGGCCTCCGGATCGCCGGAGACGTCGTCGAAGCGGCGGAAACTGGTCGCCGCGACCAGCAGGAGCAGGACTTCATCGGCATCGCGCACTTCGATGCGATCGCCGCGATGGCGCAGCTTGCCGCCCTTGGACAGTACGCGCAGGCGCAGCGCGAAGCGCAGCTTTCCCTCGATGCCGAACGCCGGTTCGTTGCGCCCGCGCAGAAGCAGGCCGGCTTCGCCATCGGCCGCGATCGTGCGCGTGGGCTGGTCGCTGTCGAGCGCGATGCGCAGCGAGATTCGCCCCGGCTGGTCGCCGGACAGCCGCACCGCGACGCACTGGTCGACCGGCGAGACGAACGCCTCGCGGCGATGCTGCAGGCCGCGCGCTTCGAACGTGGAGGTCGCCACCGCGGTGTCGAGGTCGAGTTCGCGCCGGTAGCCGTTGGTCTCGGCGATCTCGAAGAAGTCGAGCACGAGGTCGCCGAGCGGCTGGTAGGGCATCTGCTTGTGCGGCCGCCCCATCATCTTCGCGTCGGCCAGCGCCTCGGCTTCCGCGTAGCGTCCGGCGAACAGCAGGCGCCGCACTTCCGGCAGGGCGGCGAGCGCGTCCGGCGGCGTCGGATCGTAGGGGCCGCCGGCGTAGAGCGTGTCCTCGTTGAGCTGGATGCGCTCGTGCTTGCCGCCGCCCCAGACCATCGCGCCGAGACGACCGTTGCCGAGCGGCAGCGCTTCGACCCACTGCGTGGCGGGGCGCGGGTACCACAGGCGCAGCGCGTTCCACGCCAGCGCATCCGTCTTGCCGCCGGCTGCGATGGACCCCGCCTGCCCGGCCGCGACCGTTGCCGCACGCGCGCCGGCGCAGCCGAATCCGGCGACGCCGGCACCGCCAGCCATTGCGGCAAGCGCAGCGGCCTTGAGCGCATCGCGACGTCGTGGATCGAAGCTCATGCGTTGCGGCGCCACTGCATCTGGTGCGACGGACGTGGCGGGGCGTCGTGGCGGAGGCCCCCACCCCAACCCTCCCCCGCAGGCGGGGGAGGGAGCAAAAGCAGGCGGGCTCCTGGCTCCCTCCCCCGCTTGCGGGGGAGGGTTGGGGTGGGGGCAAGCCTGCGCCTGCTCACTCCCCGCAACACCGAAGAACGCTCCGCCCACCCCTTGGAAAGGAATCCCCTCATTTCGCGAGCCGGGCGACGACCTGCGCCGTGCCGTCATAGCTCACGACCACATCGCCAGCCGGCTCCAGCGCACCGTTGTCGCCGCGCGGACCGTCGATCCAGCGCACGCGGATCTCGCGCGTGGCCGCCATGCCCGGGTACGCGCCCTCGCGCGCGCCGAGCGACAGCTCGCCCTCCACCTCGTTCCATTCCAGCGCGATGCGGCTGGACTCGCCGCGCTCGTAGCCGTAGCTGCGGCCGCTGTCCTCGTACAGCGAGAAGCGGCCGTCGGCGCCGGTGTAGACCTCGACGGTCAGCGGCGCGTCGGGCCGTTCGTCGACGTACTGCTGCACCGCCGTGCGCGGCACGATCGAGCCCGCGCGCACGAACAGCGGCATGCGCTGCAGCGGTGCGTCGGCAACGATCGTCTGGCCGCCATCGAAGCGCCTGCCGGTCTCGAAGTCGATCCAGCTGGTGCCGGCCGGCAGGTAGACCTCGCGGCTCGTCGCCTTGAACCCGGTCACCGGGGCAACCAGGAAGGCCGGGCCGAACAGGTACTGGTCGGCGATGTCGCGGACCTTCGGATCGTCCGGGAAGTCCATGGCCAGCGTGCGCAGGATCGTGCCGTCCCGGTGCCAGGTGTCGCCGGCCAGCGTGTAGATGTACGGCAGCAGCGCGTAGCGCAGCTTGAGGTAGTGCACGAAGCTGTCGTAGTGCGGCGTGCCTTCCGGCGCGATCTCCCAGATCTCGCGGTACGGGAACTGGCCGTGCGAGCGGAACAGCGGCAGGAACGCGCCGTACTGGAACCAGCGCAGGTTGAGCTCGCGCCACTCCGCTAGGTGCGCCGGATCCTTGCCGCTGTAGCGTTGCTCCGTCGAGAAGCCGCCGATATCCAGGGTCACGTTCGGCGTGCCGGCCATCGAGGCGTTGACCAGGCCGGCGATCTGCTCGCGCAGGTCGTCCCAGCGCGAGACGATGTCGCCGCTCCAGAACGCCGCGGCGGTGCGCTGCTGGCCCGCGAACGCGGCCCGCGACAGGATGAACACGCGCTTGTCCGGATCGACCTCGCGCGAGCCGCGGTACACGCCCTCCGAATGCGGCAGCGGATACGAGTTGAAGTACTCCACCGACGAGCCCAGCGCGGTCGGCGTGGTGCGCGCCTTGCGCTCGCCGACGTCGAGGTTGCTGTGCAGGTCGGGCTCGCTCGCGTCCAGCCACCAGGCGTCGAAGCCCTTGCTGTTGATCTTGCCGTTGACCTGGCGCCAGAAGATGTCCTGCGCCTGCTTCGAGTACGGGTCGTAGAAGGAGTTCAGGTAGCCCTTGCCGATCCAGTCGACCTCGCCGACCTCGACGTTGCGCCTGTACATGTGGCCGGCTGCGTCGAGCTCCTTGTAGTGCTCGGTGGTCGGGTAGAACTTCGGCCACACCGAAATCATGACCTGCGCATGCCGGTCGTGCACGTGCTTGACCATGCCTTCCGGATCGGGGAAGGTTTTCGGGTCGAAGTCGTGCGAGCCCCAGGCGTCCTCCGGCCAGTACGACCAGTCGAGCACGATGTTGTCGATCGGCAGCCTGCGGCGGCGGTACTCGTCGAGGACGTCGGTCAGCTCCGCCTGCGTCTTGTAGCGCTCGCGACTCTGCCAGAAGCCGTAGGCCCACTTCGGCAGCAGCACGGCCTTGCCGGTCAGTTCGCGGTAGCCGGCGATCACGCCGTCCATGTCCTCGCCGGCGACGACGTAGTAGTCGATCGCCTGCCCGGCCTCGGACCAGATCGACAGGTCCCGGGCTTCGTCGGCCGGCAGCGGGTCGCGCGCGAACAGCGCGATGTAGGCCGGTTCGATCCGGTCCCACTCCAGCCGGATCGCGTGGCGTTCGCCGGCCTTGAGCTCCAGCGCGAACTCGTGGTGCCACGGGTTCCAGTTCTGGCGCCAGCGGTCGACGACCAGCCTGCCGTCGACGTAGAGCTTCGCGTACTCGCTGTTGTACAGCGAGAAGGTGTGGCGGCCGTCGGACTTCGCGGCGATCTCGCCCTCCCAGACCACGTCGCTGCGGCCGCCGGGCTCGAGGTTCTTGCCTTCCTCCGGGAAGTTGGCGAGGTTGGCGATGTACTGGTAGTCGATCTCGTCCTCGCGGCGCACCAGCTTGACGTCGCCATCGATGGCGTAGGTCGCGGTCAGCGCGCCCTCGTTGCCGTCCCTGTCGTACAGCGCCAGCGACTGCGCGATCTGGCGCAGGCCGCGCGGATCGCCGTAGCGCGTGATCGCGTTGTTGTCCCAGAGGATGCCGTAGTTGCGGCTCGACACCAGGAACGGGATCGCGTTGTCGATGTTGTGCTGGAGCAGTTCGACGTCGCGCCCCTTGAGGTTCATCCAGCCCTGCTGGTGCAGGCCGGTGCCGTAGAAGGCCTCGTCGTCCGGCGATTCGAAGCGCTGGCGGATGCCGAAGTAGGGCTTGCCCTCGAACTCGACCGGCTCGAAGGTGCGCGCGCCGGCGACCTCGGACAGCAGCGGCTTGCCCTCGGCATCGAAGAACGACACCTGGCCGTCGCGCGTCGACACCTCGGCCGATACGCCCGCGGCGCTGACGCGCACCTTGTCGCCGGCCTCGGTCACCTCGAACGTCGGCGCCTCGCCCCGGCGCTCGACGCGCATCAGGCTGGGCGAACGCTCGAAGCCGCCGTCTGGCGCGGCGGTGACGCGGATGATGTTGTCGGCGACGACCTGCAGGCGCACGTCGGCCACGCCCTCGCTGGCCGCGCGCACGACGACACCGTCATCGGAACGCTCCCAGTTCGAGGCCGCCTGCGCGCCGCAGCCGGCCAGTGAAGCGGCCAACGGCAGCGCCAGCAGGCGCGGGAAGCGGGAAAATCGTGTCATGGCGTCAGTGCTCCTCGTGATTGACGTCTGAAGTGGTGCGATAGGTCGCAAGGGTCACGCGCAGCAGCTGCGTTGCATCGGAAAAGTTGAGCCCGTAATCGGTCTGGTCGCCATTCCAGTTGCGGTGGAACTCCCAGGCGCCATCGACGTAGCGGCCTTCCTCGACGCGGTCGTAGATCAATGCCTCGCCTTCGGTCGCCGGATGGAGCGTCACGCGCGCATGCATGCCGGCGACGAGGAACTCGTCGGGGCCGAGTTCGGCGATCAGTGCGGCGCCGATCGGCTCGGGATTGCCCGGCACCGCGCCCTGGAACCAGAAGTGCGGCAGGCCGTAAGCAATGGTCGCGTTCCAGCGCTCGTTCAGGCGGATATGCCGCTCGGGCGCGCCCGGCTGTTCGGCAACACCATGCAGCCTGCCTTCGGAAGCCGCCTTTGCGAACTCGCGCATGCCCTGGTTGACCAGCGCGAAGCCCAGCGCGAACGGCGCGATGGTTTCTGGGGTGGTGCGCTTCACGCCCAGCGGGAAGTTGCCATAGGGCGTGTAGTCCATGCCGAACGGCACCCAGCCGATGCCGTCGTGGCCGAGCGCGGCGAACAGGTAGCGCGCGTATTCCGGCGCGTTGCCGGTCTCGGCGACGAACAGCGCGTTGTCCGGGCGCGCGTAGCGCTCGAGCACCGTGGTGTAGTTCACGTACTCGGGCATGTAGATGTCGGGCGCGAGCAGGTCGATGTGCGGCGCCGCGGCCTTGTACACGTCGAGCATGTTGTCGGTCGGTCCGCCACTGGCGTACTGCCCCGGCTGGCCGGGATTGAACGGCCCGCGCAGCGCGGCGTTGATGTACATCGGCAGCGGGTATTCGGCCTTGCCGGCGGCCGCGACCTGGTCGATGTAGCGGGCGATGTGCCAGGCGTGGAAAGTCTCGTCGGCGTCGGCGCCGAACACCTGCGACCACGTGCCCGGCGATTTGCCGAGATGCTTCAGCAGCGCTTCCGGCACGGGACCATCGAACGCCCGCTGCGCCAGCGGCGAGAAATCGCGCACGCCGCCATAGGTGCCCGGCTCGTTCTGCGGCTGCACCAGGATCACGGTGCGCAGCGGGTCGCGCTCGCGCAGGTGCGCCATCAGCGCGGCGAAGGCCTTGCTGTCGGCTTCGAGCGTGGCCTGCGCGTGCGGCGACAGCGAGTTGAGCACAACGCCGTCGGCCCGTACGACGCGCGGGAAACGCGCGTTGTCGAGCTTGACCCAGCGCGGCGCGTAGTTGGGGCCGTTGTTCTTCCAGGTCGCGAACCACAGCAGGACCAGGCGCTTGTCGTGTTCACGCGCCTGCTCCAGCAGGTGGTCGACGAAGGAGAAGTCGAACCTGCCTTCCTCCGGCTCTACCTGCTCCCAGGCGATCGAGATCGACAGCGTGTTCGCGCCGAGGTCGTCGAGCGCGGGCCAGACCTGTTCGAGCGGCTCGGGATAGTTGCTGGAGTTGTGCGCCTGTCCGCCGAGGACCAGGAACGGGGCACCGTCGACGATGAGGGCGTGCTTGCCGTTTTCGCTGGTGAAGCGGGGGATGGGGTGTTCGACGTTGGCGCGTGGGGGTGCCTTGTCGTCCGATCGGGCCTGCGTTTCCTGCTGTTGTTGACAAGCGGTCAGTGCGAGTGCGGCGAACAGGGTGAATGTGCGGATGAGCATTGAAAGCCCTCCCCCGCTTGCTGGGGGTGAGTCCGGCCTGCTTGCGCGGCATCGCCGCGCAGGTCGGACGAACGCCCGGCACGCTGTGCCGGGCCGGACGGGTTGGGTGGGGGCCACCGCGACGGGCGCGCCCCCATCCCAACCTTCCCCCGCAAGCGGGGGAAGGAGCAAGGCGCAGTTGCTGAGCTTCATCGTTGTCATTGCGTCACTCACTCCCGCTCACCACGCATCACTTCGAAACGGCGACGCAGGCAGCCCCCTTCCACCAACCAGATTGGCCTCGACCGGCGCATCCTTCCACGCATAGCGCACCGCCACCGGCGCGGGCACGGCATCGCTGCGCACCACGACGCGCCCGCCATCGATCGTCGCCGTCGCCGGATGGAACACCCGGTCCGTACCGGCCAGCGCGAATCCCTGCAGCACGCCGCCACCGCGCACGGCAAGACCATCGCCGGCCTCGAACGCCAGCGTCGCGGTGTCGCCATTGAAGTCCACGCCCTTGAACACGGGACCGCCATGCACCAGCGATTCACCGTAGGCGACGTGCCGCGCCACGAGTGCGAGCCGCTTGCCGACGTCCTGCTTGTTCTTCGGATGGATGTCGTCGACGTCGCCGATGTCGATCGTCACCACTTCCCCGGTCGCCGGCAGCGACAGCGTTGCCGTCTGCGACTCGCGCAGCACCGACCAGGGACTGGTGTCGTCGCGGTCGCCGCCGGAATGCCAGCTCGCCAGCTGCACCCACAGGAACGGCAGCCGCGGCGCGTTCCACTGGGCGCGCCACTGGCCGATCATCGCCGGGAACTGTTCGCGATACTTCAGCGCCTGTTCGACGCTGCCCGCGTTCGACTCGCCCTGGTACCAGATCACGCCGCGCACGCCGTAGGGCTGCAGCGGGTGGAGCATGGCGTTGTAGAGCAGCGTGGCGCGCTGGTTCTTGTCGTCGTCGAGCGCGAGCGCGCTGACGCTGGCGGGGCGGAACTTCCACGTGCCGGCCAGCGAACGGCGTTCGCCACCTTGCGGTTGCACGAAGACCTCGTCGTCCGGGCCGTGGATGCCGCCACCGCCGCCGGTGTCGGTCACGCGCACCGCGATCTCGTTCGCGCCCGCGCGCAGCGCCGATGCCGGCACCGCATAGGCGCGCGGCAGGTCGTACTGCATGTGGGTCGCCCCGACCTCGACGCCGTTGACCCAGGTGGTGTCGGAATCGTCGATGCGGCCGACGCCGAGCACGATGCCCGCCTCCGCTTCCTCCGGCGACAGCGTGAACTTCGTGCGGTACCAGGCCACGCCGTCCATGCCGTTCCAGCCCGCGCCTTCCCACAGCCCCGGCACCGGCAGCGTGTCCCACTGCGAATCGTCGAAGCCCGCCGCCTGCCAGCCGGCGTCGTCGGCCGGCAGCTGCCAGCGCGCGAGCCTGGCGCGCGCCTGCGCCAGCGCAGCCTCGTCGTCGGCCTTGAGCTGCCGCGCCAGCCCGGCCAGGCCGTCGCCGTCGATGCCCTGCGTGGCCGCGTCCATCCACGCCTCGATCGAACTGCCGCCCCAGGTGCTGTCGATGATGCCGATCGGCACGCCTTCGGATTCGCGCAGTTCGCGCGCGAAGAAATGCGCGATGGCCGAGAAGTTGCCCGCCACCGCCGGCGAGGACGCGACCCAGTCGCCGCCGGCGAGCTGCCATTCCGGTGCGCCCGACCACGACTTCGGGACCTTGAAGTGGCGGATCAACGGATCGGTGGCGCGCGCGATCTCGGCCTCGGCATCGGACGACTGCGAGATCGGCCACTCCATGTTCGACTGGCCCGAGGCCAGCCAGACGTCGCCGACCAGCACGTCGCGCAGCTCGCGCGGCGCCTTGCCGTCGTCGATCCGCATCGCGTAGGGACCGCCGGCCTTGCGCGGCGGCAACTCGACCCGCCACGCGCCGTCGACGCCGGCTTGCGCGTGAGCGCTATCACCCTCGAGCGCAACCGTGACGCGTGCGCCCGCATCGGCGCGCCCCCAGACCTGGATCGGCTGGTCGCGCTGCAGCACCATGCCGTCGGCGAACACGCGCGGCAGCTCGACCGCCTGCGCGGATGCGGCCAGCAGGAGCAGGGCGAGGCCGGCCGCGGCGTGGGGAAGTGAATTCATGGATCCTCCCGCAACCCCGGACTTGTCATTCCGAACGCAGTAAGGAATCTCGCCTTTCAGGGAAGATTTCTCGCTGCGCTCGAAATGACAGATGTTCGAGATTTCCTCCGGTCGCGACCGGGCATGCGCGGCAGCCGGGTGCCATCGCGCGCAAGCGCGCTCCCACAAGGAGCGGGTTCCGGTCGGGTCGTGGCTCATCTTGTTGGATCTCCATACCAGATGCCGCGTCCCTCGGTGCCGAAGTAGACGCGGCCGTGCAGGCGGGGATCGCCCGTCACGTGGCGCATGATGCCGCCGAACCGCAGTGCGTCATGGTCGATGCGCGTCCAGCGGCGGCCGCCGTTGTCGGAACGGTGCAGGCCGAGCCTGCCGTTCACTTCGCCATACACGAACAGCACCGGCGGATCGCCGTCCTTCGCCGGCTTGCCGAGTCCGACCGAATGCGCGTTGTCCACGCCCGGCACGCGTTCGAGCCTGCCCGGCGACCAGTGCAGCAGGCCGCGCCAGGACGCGGCGATCCAGGCCTCGCCCGTGCGCTGCGGATGCGGGCGGATCTCAGAACGGAACCAGTCGCCGATCCCGCCCACCTGCGCGTCCACCTCCACGAAGGCCACGCCGCCGTTGCCGCTCACGTACAGCTTGCCAGCGACCGGATCGAAGCCGTAGTACACCGCCTCGTCGACCTGGTCGGCTTCCACCACCGCGCTCGCCGGCAGTCCCTCCACCGCCTGCCAGCGCCCGCCCATGTCGGCGGTGAGCCAGTGGCCGCCGCCGCGCGGCTGCCAGATGGCGCGCTTGCCGTCGGCGGCGAGGGTGATGCGGCCCGCGCCTTCGCCTTCGGGCGGCTCGTGCGCGAATGCGGTCCAGCTGCGTCCGCCATCGTCCGACCATGCCGCACGCACCGCGCCCTCGGGCCGGTTGTGGAAATGGCCGGTGCGCACCATGCGCTGCGGCGCCTGCCCGGCGAAGGCGAGGCTTTCGGTGTTGGAAAAGCGCACGCCGGAAAACCGCTGCTGCGAGGCGTCGAGGGCGTCGTGCACGAAGCCATCGACGTCGCCGAGCCCGCTCACCAGGTGCGCGCCCTGCGGCGGGCTCAGCAGCGCCAGCGGCACGGTCTCCTCGAAGCCGCGCTGTTCGAATGTCCACTGCAGCGTGCCGCCGGCGTCGAACGCGCTTGCGTTGCGCGAGGCCCACACGCCGTAGCCGGTGACGAACCAGATGCGCTCGGGATCGTGCGGATCGATCTCGACGTCGGCCATCCAGTGCGGCTTGGCATCGATGGTCCACGGCGCGGCCGAATGGTCGAATGCCGAACGCGCGAACGTCGCCGTCCAGGTCCGGCCACCGTCGGTGCTGCGGTAGAGATCGTCGTGCGGCGCGTAGCGGCGGAAGGTGGTGGCGACGATCACGTCCGGATCGCGCGCATCGGCCGCCACCGCGCCCCAGCCGAAGCCGCCGGCGTCGCCGGTGGTGCGCGGCAGAGGCGTAATGTCGGTCCAGCTGCCGTCGGCGGGATCGAAGCGATACACCGCGCCGTCGGCCATGTTGTTCGGACCAGGCTCGTCGCCGTAGCTCAGCAGCCAGCGGCCGCGCGCGTCGCGCACCATGTGGCTCGGGCGCAGGCCCACGGGTTGCCCGGGCAGCGCCTGCCAGCTCGCGCCGCCGTCGTCGGAGCGGTAGACGCTCGTTTCCTTCGTCGACACGCCAGCGTAGATCGTGCGCGAGGGCGTGCCGGCGGTGCCGCTGCCGGGTTCGAACGCGACGAAGGCGATGCCGATCGGCTGCTCCTCGCGCCATGCCGCGGCCCAGGCGGCGCGCGACTTCGCGACCGCCGGGAAGCCGGGCACCTCGCGCCAGCGCGCGCCGCCGTCGTCGCTGCGCCACAGGCCGTTCGCGCGCGTGCCGAAGAGCAGCACGCGGCCGTCGTTGGGATCGACGGCCAGCCGCTCGCCGTTGCCGCGCCCCTGTGCGTTGCCGCCGAACTTGAACGGCAGCGCCGCGCGCTGGAACGTGGCGCCGCGATCGCTCGAACGCAGGATCGCGCCGTCGTCGCCACGCTCGTGCAGGTAGGTGCCGACCGCGAGGTAGACACGATCCGGATCGGAAGGATCCAGCGCCAGGCTTTCGACGCCGAAGCGTCCCTTGTCGTCGGCGCCCATCCAGTCGAGCAGCGGCGTCCAGTGGCCGGCGGCCTCCCGGCGGTAGGCGCCGCCGATGTCGGTGCGCGCATACAGCAGGCCCGGCTCGACGGGATGGAACACCAGCCCGCTGACGAAGCCACCGCCGCCGACGGCCACGTTGCGCCATTGATAAGCCTCGTCCCGCGCCTGGGCGGAGGACGCGATGCATGCGCAGGCGAGCAACAGCCACATCCACGCCCTTGAACACCGATCCGCGCGTTGCGCGAACCGTCCTGCCTGGAGCCTCATCGGCCAGCGCCCTCGCCCTAGCTGGTCAAGCGCCTGAGGATACGGGCCGCAGGCATGCCGTTCCAATGAAGAAATTCCAGACACGTATAGCACCGGGGAATGCTGCGTCGCGCCATCCCGCGGCAATGGGCCGCAAAACAAAACGGGGATCGCACGGCAAGCCACGCGATCCCCGCCTGCAGCGTGCGACCTCGCCTACCAGCGCGCGCGCAGGACCGCCGAGTAGCGGCGGTCGTTCATGAAGTACGAACGCGGATACAGCGTCCCGTCGATATAGCCGTCGGCGTAGGGACGCGGCCCCATCAGCACCTTGGTGACCGAATCGGTGAGGTTGTTGGCCTGGATGCCGATCTGGATGTTGTCGTTGATGTTGTAGAAGAACGACCCGTCCAGCTGGCCGAAGTCGTCCGCCCACATCGGCAGCTGCAGGTTGGTCTCGCTGGCGGTCAGCAGGTAGCGCGAGCGCCAGTTGTAGGCGAGGCGGAACGACAGGCGCCCGCGCTCGTAGATGCCGACCAGGTTGTAGGCACGCTTGGACAGGCCCTCCAGCGGCAGGTTGTCGATCTGCGGCCTGCGCGCATCGGGGTCGTTCGGATCGGGGTTCATGTTGCTCCCGCCGGAACTGTCGACATAGGTGTAGTTGGCCTGCATGCCGAACCCGCTCAACCATCCTGGCAGGAAGTCGAAGAACTGGTTCCAGCCCACCTCGAAGCCCTGGATCCTGCCGGTGTCGAGGTTGTGCGGGCGGGTGATCGCCCAGGTGATGCCGCCGATCTCCTCGTTCCGCACCTGGGTGACGAAGTAGCCCTCCACGTCCTTGTAGAACACGGTGGCATAGAGCATGTTCGCCGGCCCGAAGTACCACTCCAGCGCAGTGTCGAACTGGTTGGCGCGCATCGGCTCCAGCTCGGGATTGCCGCCCGAACCGGTGAAGCCCTCCAGGTACTCCGGTCCGCAGGGCGGCGGCGGCGGCAGCGCCGGATCCGCGCCGGCATGGCACTCCTGGGACACGCCGATCCGCAGCGGCAGCCAGGACGTCATCTGCCGGAAGTCGGGCCGTGAGATCGCCTTGGACGCGGCGAAGCGCCACTGCAGCTTGTCGGTCAGGTGCAGGCGCAGGTTCAGGCTGGGCAGCACGTCGGTGTAGCTGCTGCGGCTGTTGATGTCGAAGTACTGACCCACGAACGCCTCGCGGATCTCCGGGGTCAACCGGGTCTCGCCGCTCAGGTCGGGGGCCTGGCCATAGCCGTCGTTGCGGATGCTGGTCTTGACCACGCGCACGCCGACGTTGCCGTCCAGGGTCTTGCCGCCGAACAGGCCGTCGTTCTCGAAGTACACCACACCGTACAGGGCCTGGGTGCGCTCGTACTGGTTGTTGGTGTCCTGCGGATTGAACACCGCCGGCAGCCAGCCGTCGCCGCCCGACGCCATGCGGTCCGCGTACAGCGGCGGGAAGGCCGCGCCGGCGTTGGACAGCTCCACGATCGCATCGGTGGGGTACCACAGGTTGCCCGGCACGTTGACCTGGCCGCGGAAGAAGTTGCCCATGGTGTACAGCTCGGAGTACTGGGACAGGTAGCGATCCAGCCATGCGAGTTCGCCGCCACCGTCCCACGACCCGTACTGGCCGGTCGCACCCGGGTCGAGCGTGGCCCAGGTCGCGCTGATCGGCTTCCAGTTGTCCCAGCCGCTGTCCTTGTTGACCTGCTCGCGCGTGGCCACGCGCGCGCCGAAGCGGGCGAAGCGCAGCCAGTTGCCGTCGTCGAAGCTGTACTCGAAGTCGACCCGGCCGGTGTGCGCCTGGCCGCGGTTGTCCTGCAGGTTGTCCATCGCCGCCAGCCACGAGTACTGGGACGGGTCCTGCAGCTGCCCGTCGTCGGCCAGCTGCAGCGACGGGTACTTGCCGGTCAGGTCGAGGAAGACGTTGCTGAGGAAGGTGTTGGCGATGACGCTGAAGTCCACCGGCTGGCTCGAGGACTTCACGTACTGGAAGTCGCCGCGCACGATCAGCTTGTCGGTGATGAAGTGGCGGAAGCCCGCCGACCAGTCGCTGGTCACGGTTTCCTGCCGGGCCAGGCGGTTGGTCGTGCGGAACGCCAGGCTGTAGGGCTGCAGGCCGCAGCACAGCGACGTGATGTGCAGGTTCTGCTCGATTTCCTCCCAGGGCAGGCTCCAGTCGATCTGGCCGTCGGGGTCGAGGTTCACCCAGTCGATCTCGCCTCGCCGGCGCGTCGCGTAGCCGCTCTGGAACACCCCGTTCGCGTCGTAGGTGAACTGCGTGCCGGGCGCCGGCAGGATGTCGTTGTCGCGCCAGGCGCCGTCGGCGCCCTGCAGCTGGTCGCCGAACGTCATCGAGTGCTCGCGCCACTGCATGTTGTACTCCGAGCGCAGGAACTGGGTGTAGAGCTCGGTGTTCTCGTTGGGACGCCACTGCAAGGCCAACGCCGCGCCCTGGCGCTTGCGCTCGAAGTCCAGAGTGCGCCAGTTGACGCCGCCCGGGATGACGACCCAGTCGAAACCGGTGCCTTCCAGCAGTTCCGGGTCGTTGCGGCGCTGGTAGGCTTCGACCTGGATGCCGTCCGAACGCGTGGCCAGTTCGGAGTACGACAGGTTGGCCAGGAAGCCGAATTCGCCCGCACCGGTCTCCCAGCGATCGCTGAACAGGACCGACCCGGAGGGGTTGCCGCGCTTGGCAAAGTCGCCGTGGTTGTAGTCGATGCTGGCGGCGACCTTGCGACCGGGCTCGTCGAACGGCATGCGCGTGCGCAGGTTGACGGTGCCGCCGAGGCCGCCTTCGATGATTTCCGCCGACGGGTTCTTGTACACGTCCACGCCGGCCATGAGCTCGGACGGCACCTCCTCGAAGCTCAGGCCGCGGCCGCCGTTGGCGCTGAACACGTCGCGCCCGTTGAGCTCGCCACGCACCTGGGTCAGGCCGCGGATCATCACGCCGCTGCCTTCGGCGGAGAAGTGGTCGGGATCGTCGCGCGCCAGGAACTGGGTGACGGTCACGCCCGACACGCGCTTGAGCGTTTCGGTGACGCTGCGGTCGGGCAGCGCGCCGATGTCCTCGGCGGTCACCGAGTCGATGATCTGGCTCGCCTCCTGCTTGATCTCCTGTGCCCGCATCACGCTGCCACGCACGCCCTTGACCACGACGGTGTCGAAATCGGTCGGGTCGGCCGCCGTGGCGGACGGCGCCTCGTCGCTGGCGACCTGCGCGTAGGCCGGCGCCGCCAGCATCGCGGCCACACCCAGGGCAATGGCGCTGCGCCGCAGCGCGCGCGCAGGATCGAAACTGGCCTTCCGGACGGCCGGACGGCGGTTGCGGAGCGTTCGCATGGTTCTCCCTCCCGAGGATGCGCATCAAACGATATGGATTGTGTTGTCGCGAAGAGCATGCAGCACCGACGGGGCGGCCGGCCTGGCCTGCCTCCACCGGACAACAATCGATTTGAGTGACCCTCCGACTGCGAACGTCCACGGTTGCTTGTGCAACGTGTCCGTGCAGGAAACCCTGGCCGGGGCTTTCCGGCCATCCCCATACCACCGTGCGATCTGCGCCGCTGAAGGCAAAGTAGCGCCAACATCCGAACCACGTCAATGATGCGCCGGACGGGCGGGCGGCGCTGGCCGCCCCGATGCGGGTCCGGACCGGGAGTGGCGTGGGCGGTTCGTGCCCCGATGGAACCGGCGGCGGATGGCGGGGACCGCGCGGCAAGGCGCGCGATCCCCGCCCGTTGCGTGCGACCCGGCTTACCAGCTCGCGCGCAGTACCGCCGAGTAGCGACGGTCGTTCTCGAACCAGGCGCGTTCGTACAGCGTCTCGTCCACGAAACCGTCGCGCCGATACCCGCGCGGGCCCATCAGCAGCTTGGTCGTGCTGTTGGTGATGTTGTTGACCTGCAAGCCCAACTGGATGTTGTCGGTGATGTTGTAGAAGAAGGAGCCGTCGAGTTGGCCGTAGTCGTCGTTCCACACCGGCTGGCGCATCGCCGGCATCACGTCACTGCTGGTCAGCAGGTAGCGCGAACGCCAGTTGTACGCCAGGCGGAACGACACCGGGCCGTGCTCATAGATGCCGATCACGTTGTAGCTGCGACGGGACAGTCCTTCCAGGGGCAGCTCAAGCGCGACCTCGCTGGAGATCGGCGCCCCGGTGGGGGGACTTACGTCGACGTTGGTGCCGCCAGAACTGTCCACGAACGTGTAGTTCGCTTGGACGCCGAGGCCGGGCAGGAAGTTGAAGAACTGCGAATAGCCCAGTTCGAAGCCGCGGATCCTGCCTTCGTCCAGGTTGCGGGTCCGGGTCATCTGGTAGGCGCGGCCATCGATGATGTCGGTGCCCAGCGACGTGGCGAAGTAATCCTTCACGTCCTTGCGGAACGCCGTGATGTACGCGCTGTTGCCCGGGCCGAAGTACCACTCCAGCGCGGTATCGAACTGGTTGGCGCGCATCGGCTTGAGCTCGGGATTGCCGCCGCTGCCGCTGTAGGCCAGGTCGTCGAATCCGCACATTTCGGTGCGCAGCCCGTCGCGTCGGGCCGTGGCACACCCTGCCGCATTGGCCGACAGGCTGACCCAGTTCTGCATCAGGCGGAACTCCGGCCGGGCAATCGCCTTGGACGCAGCGAAACGCCACTGCAACCCGTGGTCAAAGCGCACGCGGACGTTCAGGCTGGGCAGCACGTCGGTGTAGGAACTGTTCACCTGGCTGGTGAAGGCCTGGCCATAGAAGAGGTCCCGCACTTCGGGAAGCACGTCTGTGAGGTAGGAACCGGTCATGTTCGGCATCAGGCCGCCGCCCGAGCTCTTGACGCTGGTCTTGACCACGCGCACGCCGACGTTGCCGTCCACCGGATTGGCCAGCTCGTCGTTGCCGAAGTACAGCATGCCGTAGGCGGCCTGGGTACGTTCGCGCTGCTGGTTGATCGCATCGGACGTGAACGTGATCGGGGTCCACTGTGCGCCGGGGACACCGCCATCATCTTCGCCGCGCGTGCCTGCCGGACGCCCGGGAATGGTGGCGAGGGTGTCACGCACGCGGGCAATGTCCACAAAACCATCCCGTGCCGCCCAGAACTGGGTCGGAACGTTGGCCCTGCCACCAAAGAAGTCATTCATCGTGTACAGCGCCGACTCGGTGGGATAGAACTGGTCCAGCCAAGCCACCGGCGGCCGAGTCAGATCCGGATTGTCGATGCGGTTCCAGTCGTCGCTGATCGGACGCCAGTTGTAGGTGGTGGAGTAGCTGGTGTACTCGCGGTCCGCCACGCGGGCGCCGAACCGGGCGATGCGCAGCCAGCGGCTGTCGTCGAAGTTGTACTCGAAGTCGATCCGCCCGGCGCGCTCGTGGCCTTTGTTGTCGGCCAGGTGATCCATCGCCGAACGCCAGAAGTAGCTGTCCTGCTGTAGCGGGCGCTGGGGGTTGTCGAGCGTCACCGACGGATACTTGCCGGTCAGGTCCAGGTGGATGCCTTCCAGCAGGGTCGAGGTGTGGACGGAGAAGTCGACCTGGTCGCTCGTGGCCTTCACGTACTGGAAGTCACCCCGCACGAGAAAGTTGTCGCTGATGAAGTGCCTGAAGCCCGCTGACCAGTCTGTGGTCTGCGAGGACTGCACGTTGTAGCGATTGCCCACCGCGAACTGGATGCCGGGGCCCTGGTACATGCCGTTGGAGTCGTCCCCCGGCTGCCCGCGCCAACCACCCAGGCGAATGTTGCCCCGGAGGAACCGTCCGTTCTCGTCATACTCGAACTGCGTGCCCGGCATCGGGATGAGCCTGTTGGTACGATCCGCCAGGCCATCGCCGCCGTCGTAGGCGTTGCCGAAGTAGTTGGGGTCGCCGGTCCAGTTGTCCGTGTTGTTGGCCTCGCCGGCTCCGGCGTACTCCATGAAGTGCTCGCGCCACGTCATGTCGTACTTGGCCGTGATGACCTGAGTGTAGAATTCGGTGTCGTCGTTCGGGCGCCACTGGAACGCGAAGGCACCGCCCTGGCGCTTGCGGTCGAAGTCGGTACGACGCCAGTTCACGCCACCAGGCACGAACACGTGGTCGAAGTCGGTGCCGGCCAGCAGGAGGTCACGCTGGCTGTCGGACGACACCCACCCCTCCTGCTCCCAGTCGTAGACCCACTCGAGGCCTTCCGGCTGCTCGGCCGGCGTGCGGCCGCGACGGGAATAGGGCTGGATCTGGATGCCGTCGGACTGGGTGGCCAGCTCCGAATAGGACACATTGGCCAGGAAGCCCATCTCGCCCGCGCCGGTCTGCCAGCGGTCGCTGAACAGGAACGAGGCGGACGGCCGCGCGTCCTTGGCCTTGTCGCCGTAGTTGTAGTCGACGCTGCCGGCGATCTTGCGCCCCGGTTCGTCGAACGGCATGCGGGTCCGCAGGTTGATCGTGCCGCCCAGACCGCCTTCGATGATCTCGGCCGACGGGTTCTTGTACACGTCCACGCCCGCCATCAGTTCGGCCGACACTTCCTCAAAGCTGATGCCGCGGCCGCCGTTGGCGGTGAACACGTCGCGGCCGTTGAGCTCGCCGCGCACGAAAGTCAGGCCGCGGATCATCACGCCGCTGCCTTCGGCGGAGAAGTGGTCGGTGTCGTCGCGCGCGGCGAAGCCGGTGACGGTCAGGCCGCTGATGCGCTTGAGGGTCTCGGTGACCGAGCGGTCGGGCAGCGCGCCGATGTCCTCGGCGGTCACCGAGTCGACGATCTGGCTCGCCTCCTGCTTGATGTCCTGGGCACGCATGACCGCACCGCGCATGCCCTTGACCACGACGATGTCGAGATCGGTCGGATCGGTGGCGGTGGCGGACGGCGCCTGGTCGGCGGCGACCTGCGCGTAGGCGGGTGCGGCCAGCATCGCGGCCACGCCCAGTGCGATGGCGTTGCGCCGGAACGTGCGTGCAGGATCGAAGCCTGCCGTCCGGGCTGCCGGACGACGGTGATGGAGCGTTCGCATGATTTCCCTCCCGAGGATGCGCATCGAACAGTACGAATTGTGGTAACCGGAAAAGCTGCAACGCCGACGGTGCAGCCGCCTGGCTGCCTGCGCCGGAAAACGATCGAATCTGCGTGACCCCCGACTGCGAACGCACACGCCCCCTGCGGCTCGTGTCCGTGCAGAAAACAGGCCGGGGCGCCCCGGCCATTCCCCAAATTTCTGTGACGCTGTGCGAAAAGGTAGCGCTAACTTTGGAGCGCCGTCAACGACGCCGCGTCGATGCGACGACCCGACGCAAATGAAACCTTTCCGCCATCAATGCCGCCGCCGCGAGGAAGACGACGCCCGCGGCCCCGGCATGCGCCGGGCCCGGAAAAAGAAGCGGGGATCGCCCAGTGCTGGAGGCGATCCCCGAAAACGGGTGGAGCGGTGTGCCGGCGGGCGGATCGCGCCGGCGAGTCGGCGCCGCCGGTAGTCCGCGCGACCCGTGTCCAGGACAACGGACATGCGGCCGCCGATCCCGGCGGGCCGCATGCGCCGCGGCTACAGGTCCAGGTTCGCGCGGATGCTCAGGCCGTAGCGCCGGTCGTTGCGGTACCAGCCGTTCGGACGGCTCTCGCTGCCGTAGTAGTCGAAGCGGGTCTCGTCGAGCAGGTTGGTGCCGTCGAGCGAGATCGACCAGACCTTGTCCAGGTTGAACCGGAACGAGGCGTCCAGCTGGCCGGTCGCGTCGTGGTACTGCGGCACGTGGCCGGCGTTCGGCGGACGCGTGGTGACCAGCCAGGTGTCGCGCCAGTTGTAGGCGGTCCGGAGCGAGAACCGCTCGCGCTCGAAGAACAGCACCACGTTGTAGCTGTGCTTGGACAGGCCTTCCAGCGGCAGGTAGGCGATCTCGATGCCGTCGGTGCTCTGCGCATCCGGCGAGGGCGCGCTGCTGTCGACGTAGGTGTAGTTGGTCTCGAAGCCGAAGCCGTTGCCGAATATCTGGCGATAGCCGAGTTCCAGGCCCTTGATCTTGCCGTCCCCGCCGTTGGCGCGGGTCTGCAGTTCGAACGAACGCACGCACTCCTGGCCGACGCACTCCCGGGTCTCTCCGTCCGCGCCGCCTTCCAGCGGCACCGTGAGCGCGGCGTCGTAGTAGTTCGCCGTCACCGTGTCGTAGAAGTAGAAGCCCTCGACCTTCTTGTAGAACGCGGTGCCGTACAGCATCGAACCCTGGCCGAAATACCACTCCAGCGAGGTGTCGAACTGGTTGGCGTACATCGGCTCCAGGTAGGGATTGCCGCGGTTCGCGTAGGACAGCCCGCCGGTGTTGAAGTCGAAGAAGGTGTTGCCCAGGAAAACGAACGGATCGAGCAGGTCGAAGTTCGGTCGCGACATCGCCCGCGACGCCGCCACGCGCCACTGCAGCTGCGGCGTGAGGAACATGCGGAAGTTCAGGCTCGGCAGCACGTCGGTGTACGAATTCGACACGCTGACCGGGACCAGTTCGTCCACCGGGACGTCCTGTTCGCGCTCCCAGCCGTCGACCGTGGTCTGCGTGCGCACCAGGCGCACGCCGGCGTTGGCGTCCCAGGGGAAGCGACCGGCCTCGCCGCCGAAGCGCAGCATCGCGTAGGCGGCGTAGGTCTTCTCGCCGAACTCGCGGATGTCGGTCTGCGCGTTGTACGACACCGGGTCGTGGCCGAACATGCGTACGGTGTTCTCGTAGTCCGCGACCATCTCGTCGCAGGCGACGTAGCCGGTCGGCAGGCCGCTGTCGCCGCGGAAGTGGTCGCCGAACGGGAACAGCCGGTAGCAGGCGTCGGGATACTGCGACAGCGGCACGGCGGCGAAAGACCCCCAGGCATTGTCCGATCCCGGCGGCGGGATCTTCTGCCAGTTCCAGCCCGAGCTGCGCACGATCGAATCGCGGTCGGTATAGCGCACGCCGAAGCGCAGGTCGCGCAGCACGTCGCTGTCGAGGAAATCCCAGCGCAGGTCGGCGCGCCAGGAGACCTGGTCGGCATCATTGTCGTCGCGCTTGTCGAGATGGGACATCCAGCCCGAGTAGTTGTCGATGTCGCTCATGTAGCCGGGGATCGGCTGGCCGCTGGCCTGGTCGAGCACGGCGATCGACGGATACTTGCCGCGGAAGTCCACGCGCACCGGCGGCACGCCGTACAGGCCGGCCCAGCCGCGCCAGTCGCTTTCGTCGATCTGCCCGGCGAGCAGGTCGACCCAGTAGTTCACCCCGGTGGTGGTGGCGTCGACGTACTGGAAGTCGGTGGACAGGTGCAGGCGCTCGTTGACCTGCCACTTGGCGCCGGCGCTGTAGTCGCTGGTGACCGAGTTGCGCCAGTCCATGCGCGCGGTGGTGGTGACCAGCGCGTTGTTGAACGTGCCGTACTGGAACTCGCCGTCGCCGGTGAAGCCGAACGGATCGGTGAAGGTCTCGTAGCCCGGGATCGACGGCGACACGAAGCCCCAGCCGTTGCCAGACCAGTTCACCAGGTCCTCGGTGTTGTTGTTGAAGTTGCCCGCACGCACGCTGTACTCGCGGTTGCGGAACTTGTAGTCGGAGCGCAGCGCCTGCGCGTAGATCTCGACGTCGTCGTTCGGCTTCCACTGGAACGCCGCCGCGAGGCCGTCGCGCTCGCGATCGCCGAAGTGGCTGTACATGCCGACCTCGCTGGGGATCACGACCTCCTGCCCCTCGTAGCCGGGCACGCTGTCGAACACCAGGTAGCTGCCGAGGTTGATGCGGTCCTCGCGGTACTGCCCCTCCTGGTGGGCGACGTTGAACAGGAAGCCCATCTCGCCGACGCCGGTCTGCCAGCGGTTGCTGAACAGCAGCGAGGCCGAGGGCTGCACCGAATCGCGCAGGTCCCAGCGGTTGACCGTGAAACTGCCGGAAATCAGCATGCCGTCGGCGTCGAACGGCATGCGCGTGCGCAGGTTGACCAGGCCGCCGATGCCGCCCTCGATCAGCTCGGCGTTCGGGTTCTTGTAGACGTCCACGCCGCCCAGCAGTTCGGCCGGCACGTCTTCCCAGCTCAGGCCGCGGCCGGAGTTGGCGGTGAAGATGTCGCGGCCGTTGAGCTCGCTGCGCACCTGGGTCAGGCCGCGCACCATGATCGTGCTGCCTTCGCCCTTGTTGCGGGTGATCTGCACGCCGCTGATGCGCTGCAGGGCCTCCGCGACGTTGTTGTCGGGCAGCTTGCCGATGTCCTCGGCGACGATGGAGTCGACGATCTGGTCGGTCGTCTCCTTGATGATCTGCGCCTTGGTGAGGCTGCCGCGCACGCCGGTCACGACGATGCGGTCGAGTTCGCTGGTGGCGTCGTCTGCGCTCGCCGGTCCGGCGTCCTGCGCATGGACGGGCGCGATGAGGAAGGCCGCGACGCCCAGGGCGATGGCGCTGCGACGAAGTGTGCGGATGGCGTCGGAGCCCGCCTGACCATCGACCGGTCGGCGGTTGCGGAGCTTTGACATGGTGTTCCCCTCCCAAGGGCACATGGCAAGCGATCGAGTTGTGGGCCGCGCGGGCGGCCTTGCGACGTGGAAAAAACCGGCCCCGTGCATGACACCGTGAGACAGACGGGCGGCTGCAGCGAGCATGGCGCCGTAACCCATGCGCTACCAATGAATTTTTGATCTTGAGCTATTTTTTTTTGGAATAGCCAAGGCCGCCTACCGCCGCCAATGCGTGATGGCTGTCGCCGGATTTCATGGCAGTCGGACCGCGCGGGACGGAGCGGATCCATGGCTGCAGACCGTAGGAGCGCCTTCAGGCGCGACGCTTTCTCACCGGATCCCGCCACGCGACGAAAGGCATCGCGCCTGAAGGCGCTCCTGCAGGAGACCGGCCGGGGCGATGGCGCCGGAACTTGCGTCCGGCGGTCCGCGGCGGGGCGCGGTCAACCGCCCCGCGCCGCATTCGGCGCGGGCAAGGGCGGATAGATGCGGCGGGCCGTTTCGCGCAGGGTGTCGAGCATGCGGGCCACGCCCGGGGCCGGGGTCTTGTCGCGGCGACGGATGATGCCGAAGTACTCCATGCGCACGCCCAGGTCGATCGGCAGGACCTGCATCTGCGCCGTCTGCAGGTAGGGCGCCACCGACTCGGCCGGCAGCGCGGTGAGCAGGTCGCTGTGGCGCAGCAGGTGGATGATGACCGGCAGCGAGGAGGTTTCCACCAGGTTCTGCGGCGGACGCAGCCCGTACTGGTGGAACACCGCGTCCAGCCGCGTGCGCAGCACGCTGCCCCTGGGCGGCATGATCCAGCCATGGTCCTGCAGGTCGGCGTGGCGTACCTCCCCGCCCGCGGCCAGCGGATGCCCGGCGCGGGCGATGACCGCGTGCGGCTCGTCCGCCAGCGGCTCGAATTCCAGCTCGTCGGCACCCTCGGGACCCATGATGCGGCCGATGACGATGTCCAGCTGGCCGTCGAGCAGGCGCGCGACCAGCGGCCGGCTGTAGTCCATCTCGACCTCGACCAGGATGCCGGGGAAGTCCCGCTTCACCGCGGCGATGGCCTGCGGCACCAGCGTCGTGCCCGGGTTGACCACGGTGCCGATCGACACCTGGCCCAGCCGCCCTTCGCGCAGCGCGGCGATCTCCTCGCGGGCGCGCTCGATCTCCGACAGCGCCGAGCGCGCGCGCCGCACCATCGCCAGGCCGAAGGCGGTGGGCTCGACGCCGCGGGCATGGCGCTCGAACAGCGGCACGCCGAGCAGGCCTTCCATTTCCGCCAGCAGCTTGGAGGCCGCGGGCTGGGTCATGTTCGCGGTCTCGGCCGCACGCAGCACCGAACGCTGCTCGTACAGGTGCAGCAGCAGTGCGAGATGGCGGGTCTTGAGCCGCGTCGCACCGAACCATCCCGTGGCGGGCTGCATCATGGCGAACTCCCGGATCCCGTTGATATATTCGTTGGGGGAATAGCGTACGACGAAAATTTCATTTGCAGTACATACCACGGCCACGCGAGGCTATGCCCAGCTTCCGCGGAAGCGGGCCTGCGTGGCCGGTCTCCGCGCGGGCGGCGATCCGCCGGAACAGGCGGGCATCGCTTAGAGCAACATGGACCGGGACCGGGAGGAAGACTCGAATGACGCGATCGCGGCCAGGCGATGGCGCAGGCCAGGCCGATGCACCCGCCCGGTTTCCGGCGCGGGCCGGAAACGGCCGCGCGACACCCGGCCGCCATCGCTGATGCGCGAGGACGACATGGACCGCCACCCCGCTCTCCCCATCCGCCTGCCCCTGATCGCCATCCTGCGCGGCATCACGCCCGACGAGGTCGCCAGCCATGTCGGCGCGCTGGTGGAGGACGGCTTCGACGCGATCGAGATCCCCACCAACTCGCCGGACTGGGCGCGCAGCGTCGCGATCTCCGTGCGCGAATGCGGCGCGCACGCGAGCATCGGCGCCGGCACGGTGCTCGAAGCGGCGCAGGTCGATGCGCTGCTGGCCGCGGGCGGCACGCTCGCGGTCACGCCCAACGTGCGCCCGGCGGTGATCCGCCACGCGGTCGAACGCGGCCTGCAGGTCGTGGCCGGCTTCGGCACGGCCAGCGAGGCTTTCGATGCGCTCGAGGCCGGCGCGCAGTCGCTCAAGCTGTTTCCCGCCTCGGTCTATGGCCCGGCGATGGTGCGCGCGCTGCGCAGCGTGCTGCCGCCGGTGCCGCTGTTCGCGGTCGGCGGCATCACCCCCGACACCCTGCCGGTCTATCTCGATGCCGGCTGCCAGGGCGCCGGCATCGGCGGCGAGCTCTACCGCCCCGGGCAATCCGTCGAGCACACGCGCACGCAGGCGCGGCGCTTCCGCCAGGCATGGATGGACCACGCCGCATGAAGATCACGCGACTGACCACCTGGCACGCGCCGCCGCGCTGGCTGTTCCTCAAGATCGAGACCGACGAGGGCGTCAGCGGCTGGGGCGAGCCGGTGATCGAGGGACGCGCCGCGACCGTCGAGGCGGCCGTGCACGAACTCGCGGACTATCTCGTCGGCCGCGACCCGTCGCGCATCAACGACCTGTGGCAGGTGATGTACCGCGGTGGCTTCTACCGCGGCGGCTCGATCCTGATGAGCGCGATCGCCGGCATCGACCAGGCGCTGTGGGACATCAAGGGCAAGGCGCTGGGCGTGCCCGTGTACGAACTGCTCGGCGGCCTCGTGCGCGAGCGCATGAAGACCTACCGCTGGGTCGGCGGCGACCGCCCGGCCGACATCGTCGCGCAGATGCAGGGCTATCGCGCGCAGGGCTTCGACACCTTCAAGTTCAACGGCACCGAGGAACTCAGGCTGATCGACAGCCCGCGCGCGATCGACGCCGCCGTGGCCAAGGTCGCCGCGGTGCGCGAGGCGGTGGGCGATGCGATCGACTTCGGCATCGACTTCCACGGCCGCGTCAGCGCGCCGATGGCGCGCGTGCTGCTGCGCGAGCTGGCGCCGTTCAGGCCGCTGTTCGTCGAGGAACCCGTGCTGCCCGAACAGTGGGAGTACTACCGCCCGCTGTCGGACGCGACCTCCATTCCGCTGGCCGCGGGCGAGCGCATGTATTCGCGCACGGAGTTCAAGCCGGTGCTCGCCGCCGGCGGACTGGCGCTGCTGCAGCCGGACCTGTCGCACGCCGGCGGCATCACCGAATGCGTGAAGATCGCGGCGATGGCCGAGGCCCACGACGTCGGCCTCGCCCCGCACTGCCCGCTCGGCCCGGTGGCGCTGGCCGCCTGCCTGCAGGTGGATTTCGTCAGCTGGAATGCGATGCTGCAGGAACAGAGCATCGGCATCCACTACAACGAGGGCGCGGACCTGCTCGACTACGTGCTCAACAAGGACGACTTCCGCTGCGACGACACCGGCAGCATCGCCGCGCTGCCCAAGCCCGGCCTCGGCGTGGAGATCGACGAAGGGTTGCTGGCGCGCGCGGGACGCGAGCCGCCGCGCTGGCGCAATCCGCTCTGGCGCCACGGCGACGGCAGCGTCGCGGAATGGTGAGCCGGTGAGCGCGGAACGCGACGCCATCGCCACGGCGGCACTGGCCGTCGACAGCCGCTGCCAGCTCGGCGAGGGCATCGTCTGGGACGACCGGGCGCAGCGGCTGTACTGGACCGACATCCTGTCCAGCCGGCTGTGGATGCACGCGCCGGCCGCCAACGCAACGGAATCATGGGACCTGCCCGAACCGCTGGGCTGCCTGGCGCTGTGCGACGACGGCGACCTGCTGCTCGCGCTGGCCAAGTCGATCCGCATCGCGCAGGCCCCGCGCGCCGGCGAACCGCTCGCGCTGCGCATGCTCGCCGCGCTCGAACCGGAGCTCGGGCGCGACACGCGCAGCAACGACGGCCGCTGCGACCGCCACGGCAACTTCGTGTTCGGCACCAAGGACGAAACCGGCGCCACGCCGCCGCTGGGCAGCATCTACCAGTTCTCGCATGCGCATGGTCTGCGCCGGCTGGCGCTGCCGGCCGTCGCGATCCCGAACTCGATCTGCTTCTCGCCCGATGGCCGCACGCTGTACTGGTGCGATTCGGTGCAGGCGCGCATCCATTGCTGCGATTACGAACCCGGCAGCGCCAGCGTGTCCGCGTCGCGCGTGTTCGCCGAGGTCGAGGGCGGCGGGGCACCCGACGGCTCGACCGTCGATGCCGAAGGCTTCGTCTGGAACGCGCAGTGGGACGGCGGGCGCGCGGTGCGCTACGCGCCGGATGGCCGCGTGGACCGCGTCGTCGCCATTCCCGCGGGCATGCCCTCGTGCTGCACGATCGGCGGCGCCGGCTTCGGCACGCTGTACGTGACCACCGCGCGCGAGGAGATGGACGCGGACGCGCTCGCGCGCGCGCCGACGGCCGGCGGCGTCTTCGCATTGTCGCTGGCGGCCGGCAGCGGCCGGCCCGAACCCCGGTTCCGGACTTCATGATCGCGGTCGACTGGGGCACCACCAACCTCCGCCTGTACCGGCTCGATGCCGACGGCAGGCTGCGCGAGCGCCGCCGCAGCGTCCGCGGCACGCTGGCCAGCGCCGGCCACTTCGCGTCCGTGCTCGCCGCGGAAATCGCCGGCTGGGACGACGAATGCATCCTGCTGTGCGGCATGGTCGGCGCCCGCGGCGGCTGGCACGAGATGCCGTACCTGGACTGCCCCGCGGGCGTGCCGGAGCTCGCGCGGGACATGCAGCGCTTCGATCCGCCGGGCTTCGACGGCCGCGAGCTGTGGATCGTGCCCGGCCTGCGCGATACCGCTTCCGACACCGTGCCGGACGTGATGCGCGGCGAGGAGACGCAGCTGGCCGCGCTGCTCGATGCGCTGCCCGCGGGCATCCACCAGGTCTGCCTGCCCGGCACGCACAGCAAGTGGGTGACGATCCAGAACGGGCGCATCCAGCGCATCCACACCGCGATGACCGGCGAACTGTATGCCGTGCTGCGCCGGCACAGCATCCTCGGCGCGCTGATGCCGGACGACGACAGCCGCTTCGATGCCTACGCCTTCGAAGCCGGCCTGCGCCGCAGCGCCGAACCGGGCGGGCTGCCGCACCACCTGTTCGGCGTGCGCACGATGGGGTTGTCCGCGCAGTTCGCCGGCAGCGCGCTGCCGTCCTACCTGTCGGGCCTGCTGATCGGCCACGAACTTCACGCCGGCGGACTGTCCGCGCACGGACCGCGCCCGGCGCAGGTCCACCTGGTCGGCAGCGAACGCCTGCTCGCCGCCTACGCGCACGCGCTGACCGCGCTCGACATCGGCGTGCAGCGGCATCCCGAAGACCTAGCCGCGCGCGGTCTGCACGCACTGTGGTCGCAGCGTGCGCGGTGGGCCGGAGCGCCGGCATGAAGCGCGCCGCGTGCAGGTTCGCGGCGCGGTGCGCCTGCCTGCCAGCCGATAGCGCGCGCTTCACCGAACTGCGCTGCAGCGCTGGTGACGACGGGATCCGGCGCCGACTGACGCGCAGTACCACAACACGATGACCACCGGCTTCCACACCGATCCCTCGACGATCCGCGTCGGCGACCACCTCTACCTCGGATGGCCGATACCGGCCGAGGCCGTGTGAAAACCCGAGTCGACGTGCCACGAGCATGCATTTCGCACCGCTTACGCGAGAAGACCTGCGAAATTCTCGGAGAAGACACGAGACTGATCATTCTTTGATCACCCCGAAACTCTCCGGGAGCTCTCACACAGCCTCTGTCATTTTCGGACAGCAGGGCAAGACACCGAAACGACGAAGCCCGGCACAAGGCCGGGCTTCATCACAACGCTGTCGCTAGAGCGGCTTACGCAAAGGCCGTCGCGTCGACCTCGTATTCCTTCGGGTTCACCGCGAACAGAGTCAATGCGCGGATAGCTCGGCTAGCAGTTCGTCGAGCTGCCCGAACGTCTCGTGCGTCGCTTCCTGCGCGCCGGTGCCGGCTGCGTCGAGCGCTTCCTTCGTGGGATACAGCTCGCTCATGACGAGCAGCGTCTTGCCGTCGCGCTCTTCGAACGTCACGCTGGTGACGGACCCCGCGTCACCGCTTTCCTCGTTCGTCCAGACGATGCGCTTGTTGGGCACCACCTCGACGTAATTGCCGAAGAACGCCATCGGGTTCGCAGGATCGTCGCCGAACACCAAACGATATTTGCCGCCGGTGCGCACGTCCATCTCGCACGAGCGAAGTGTCATGCCCATGGAGCGGGGCACCCACCACTTCTTGAACAACTCCGGTTTGGACCACGCCTCGAACACGAGCCGCGCGGGCGCGTCGAACGTCCGCGTGACGACAACCTCGCGCTCCGACTTCTTCTGCACCGTCGTGCGCCGGGATTCACCTTCTTTTCTTGCGGCCACGGGGCTTCTCCTGTCGTTTGAGTTCGTCGATGACATCGTCCAGCGCTTCGAAGCGCGCATCCCACACCTGGCGGTAACGCGCGATCCACTCCATTTCCTCCTCGAGGCGGCACGGGCCGATACGGCACGTCCGCACGCGACCGACCTTTTCGGTGGTCACGAGACCGGCCAGTTCGAGCACGCCGACGTGTTTCTTCATGCCCGTGAGGGTCATCTCGAACTTGTCGGCGAGGTCCGTGATGGAGGCGTCGCCGCGTGCGAGCTGGTCAAGGACGCCACGGCGGGTGGCGTCGGCGAGGGCGGCGAAGGAGGCGTTGAAGCGTGTCGGATAATGCTGAACCATGTAGTTCAGTATGCAGGAGTCGGCGGCGAGCGCGCAAGGGGTGTCTCACCGCGGTCGGCGCATGTCATCGAACCCGCGTTGCCGACAGAACACTGGAAACGCCGCCAGATCAGCGGCCCTGCTACCGGCCCGCCCGGCTCAAATCCAGCCGTCAGGTCTTGCCGGCGGGAATCGGACAACAGCCACGCCAGCGCTGCCAGCCGCTCCGCGAGTGCCCGACGTCTCCAAGGGGTCGTGGGCAGCCCAAAACCCTTGATACGCAGGGCGGGCTACATCCCGGCGTAGTTGGGCCCGCCCCCGCCCTGCGGCGCCACCCACACGATGTTCTGCCGCGGGTCCTTGATGTCGCAGGTCTTGCAGTGCACGCAGTTGGCGAAATTGATCTGCAGCCGCTCGCTGCCTGCCTCGCCCACGAACTCGTACACCGCCGCCGGGCAGTAGCGCGCTTCCGGGCCGGCGTATTCCCTCAGGTTCACCTCGACCGGGATCGAGGCGTCCTTCAGCGTCAGGTGGCTGGGCTGGTTCTCGTCGTGGATCGTGCTCGACAGGAACACCGAGCTCAGGCGGTCGAAGCTCAGCACGCCGTCGGGCTTCGGATACGCGATCTTCGCGTGCTTCGCCGCCGGCTCCAGGCAGGCGTGGTCCGGCGTGGCGTGGCGGATCGTCCACGGCGGGTTGCGGATGCCGAGCTTCGGCAGCAGCCACTGCTCGATGCCGGTCATCAGCGTCGCCAGCGTGCGGCCCTTCTTGAACCACTGCTTGAAGTTCTTCGACTGCTGCAGCTCGGCGTGCAGCCAGCTCTTCTCGAAGGCTTCCGGATACGCCGCCAGTTCGTCGTGCGCGCGGCCCTCGCCCAGCGCCGCGAACGCCGCCTCGGCGGCGAGCATGCCGGTCTTGATCGCGGCGTGGCTGCCCTTGATGCGGCTGGCGTTGAGGGTGCCCGCCTCGCAGCCGACCAGCGCGCCGCCCGGGAACACCAGCTTGGGCAGGCTCAACAGGCCGCCGGCGGTGATCGCGCGCGCGCCGTAGCCGATGCGCTTGCCGCCCTCCAGGTGGCGGCGGATCGCCGGGTGGGTCTTGAAGCGCTGGAACTCCTCGAACGGGCTCAGGTACGGGTTCCTGTAGTCGAGCCCGACTACGAAGCCGATCGCGATCTTGCCGTCCTCGGCGTGGTAAAGGAACGAGCCGCCGTAGGTATCGCTGTCCAGCGGCCAGCCGGCGGTGTGCACGACCAGGCCCGGCTGGTGCCTGTCGGGATCGGCCTGCCACAGCTCCTTGAGGCCGATGCCGTAGGCCTGCGGGTCGCGGCCTTCATCGAGCTTGAACCGCGCGATCAGGCGCCGGCCGAGGTGGCCGCGCGAGCCTTCGGCGAAGACCGTGTACTTCGCGTGCAGCTCCATGCCCAGCTGGAACTCGGCGGTGGGTTGGCCGTCCTTGCCGATGCCCAGGTTGCCCGTGGCCACGCCCTTCACCGCGCCGGCTTCGTCGTGGAGCACCTCGTCGGCGGCGAAGCCGGGGAAGATCTCCACGCCCAGCGCCTCGGCCTGTGCGCTCAGCCAGCGCGTGACCGCGCCCAGCGAGACGATGTAGTTGCCGTGGTTGTCGAAGCAGTCCGGCAGGAAGAAGGCGGGCGTGGATTTCGCGCCGGTCTCGTCGAGGAACAGGAACTCGTCGCGGGTGACGGCCTGCTTCAGCGGCGCGCCCCTCTCCTTCCAGTCCGGGAACAGTTCGGCCAGCGCGCGCGGATCCATGATCGCGCCCGAGAGGATGTGCGCGCCGGGTTCGGAGCCCTTCTCCAGCACGCACACCGACACCTCGCGGCCCGCTTCGGCCGCCAGCTGCTTGAGCCGGATCGCCGTGGCCAGCCCGCCGGGGCCCGCGCCGATCACGACCACGTCGTACTCCATCGATTCGCGCGGGCCGTAGGTGCTCAGCAGGTCTTCGGGCGTCATGGGGCTTTGCTCCTCGCGGGGCATGGCGGGCGTCGGGAAGGTCGCCTGCGGCGCGCGGATCGTCTCCGCATGCCGCGCAGGCATCGGCCTGGGGCCGCTATCGTACCGTGCGCCACCGCATCGACCCAGACGCGGCGCCTGCGGCGGCGATTGCCGCGGCCGCGTCCAGCGCCGAGAATCGCGCCATGGACATCTTCAAGAGTTTCACCCTCGAAGCCGCGCACCGGCTGCCGAACGTGCCGCCGGGCCACAAGTGCGCGCGCCTGCACGGGCACTCGTTCGGGGTGGAACTGCATGTCTCCGGCGAGCCCGGCGCCGACAGCGGCTGGGTGATGGACTTCGCCGACATCAAGGCCGCCTTCAGGCCGCTGTACGAACAGCTCGACCACCACTACCTCAACGACATCCCCGGCCTGGAGAACCCAACCAGTGAACGCCTGGCGGCCTGGATCTGGGACCGGCTCAAGCCCGCGCTGCCCGGGCTCAGCGCGGTGGTCGTGCGCGAGACCTGCACCTCGGGCTGCCGCTACACGGGGGAGTGATTCCCCTCCTGTAGAAGAGCCTCCAGGCGCGACCCTTGCCGGAAGCCGTCGGACGCCCGGCCGCGGCTGAAGCCGCTCCTCCAGAACAACCACAAGTTGTTGATTTTCCTGATTTCTGAACGCCAGCCTGCCGTTCGTCGGCTCAATGTTGCATTGCAACATAACCCTCTCTATGCTGCACCGCACAAACCGGCAATCCGCGCCGGCTGATCGACAGGAGATCACCATGAGCTACCAGTACAACGACCAGTTCGCGGCCGCGACGCGCCAGTTCGCCGACACCGCCGCGCGCATCAACCAGCTGACCCTCGACAACGTCCAGAAGGCGTTCGGCCTGCAGCTGGCCACGCTCGAAGAGAACGCCGAAGCCACCTTCTCGTTCCTCGGCGAAGCCGCGGACGTGCGTGACTTCGACGGCCTGAAGACGCTGTTCCCGAAGGGCGTGCAGATCGCCCGCGAGAACGCCGAGCGCGCCCTCAGCACCGGCCAGGAAGTCTTCGGCGCCACCGTGAAGACCAACGAAGCCATCGCCGAGATCGCCAAGTCGCAGCTCGAGTCGGCCACCGTCAAGGCGCAGGCCGCGGCGGAGAAGGTCGTGGCTTCGGCGGCGAAGACGACCAAGCGTCGCTGATCCAGGCAATCCCCAAGACGGCGCGTCCCCTACCTTCGTCGCGCCGACGCAAAAAACCCGGCAGCCCAGGCTGCCGGGTTTTTTGTTGGGTGTTGCTTTGGTGCGGGGCGCGGGATGCGGGTGGGCTGGCCTCGGGTTGCCCCCACCCCGACCCTCCCCCGCAGGCGGGGGAGGGAGCTGAAAAGCCGCATGCTCTTGCCCCCTCCCCCGCCTGCGGGGGAGGGTCGGGGTGGGGGCAACCAGCCCGCCGCGCTACGGCAGATCCGCGTTGAACTGGATCCGCTGTCCCGGCACCAGGCGATCGCTTTCGATGCCGATCTCCAGCGCGCCCGGCGAGTGCGGACCGATGCAGGCCTCGAACGTTTCCTCGCTTCCGGGCAACAGTCCCCTCAGCGACGCATCCGCACGCTGGCCGTTGGCCGCCGGCCAGGCATCGTGGTAGATCGGCGCGATCCCTTCGTTGCGGATCGCCATGCGCACGCACTCGCCGTTGCTGGCGAGGCCGGTGATGCGGAACGCGTAGCCGGTCGCCATCGCCGCCTGCCTGATCCGCGCGCGGGTCTGGTACCTCGGCTGGTCGTTCCCGATCATGTAGGTGATGCGGTACTGCGCCGCGAACGATTCGAAGCTGCGGCCGTACGGGCCGTCTGGATAGTCCAGCACATGGCGCTGGTCGAAGTCGCTGTAGTAGTTGAACTCACCGCCCGCGGGGCTGTCGTGGTGGCGCTGTTCGCCGAAGAACAGCCAGGCCCAGCGGTTGTATTCCTGGTCGTCCCCGGAATGGGATTCGTGCATGAACGAGTCGTCGAACAATCCGAAGCGCAGCTGCCGCAGCGCGGGAACCGCGGAGAACGGCGAATAGGTGGAGCTGGCCGCGTCGATCGACAGCGACCACGGGGTCTGATCGAACGTCGCGCCCATGTGCTCGAGGAACTGCTGCTGGAAGGCCTTGGACGGGAAGGTCTGCCCCAGCGCCAGCGGTCCGTCCCACAGGTGGTACTCGGCATACGAGCCGAAGCCGGCCTGCAGGAAGGCCAGGCGCGGATCCTGGTCGTAGCGCTGCGCGAAGCGGGTGTAGAACTCCAGCACGAACCGCTGCAGCAGCGCCGAGCGCCAGTCCGGGATGAAGGTCTGCCGTCCTTCGACGCTGCGGTAGGTCAGCTCGTAGCCGGGCGAGTTGGCGACGTAGGCGGGAATCGAGATCCTCGTCTGCCCCGGATAGGTGTCGTGGAAGCGCAGGATCATCTGGTGCCCGCGCGCGGCGGCCGAAGCGAGCCTGGCGTCCACCGCCGACCAGTCGTAGACGTCCTGGTCGTTCACCACGTCGCTGTACTTGAGGTACGCGAACTCCAGCTGCACGTCGGCGCCGAGGGCGTTGAGGTCGGCCACGTTGTCGTTCCACAGCACGATCCCTGTCATCGGCTGCACGCGGTCGATGCTGCCCTGCAGCGGTACCGGCACGAAGTCGGCGTTCGCGCGCAGCCGCCGGGGCCCCTTGCCGCCGGTGGCCCGGATCGCCGGCGCGGCGGCGCCCTGCCGTGCCCCCGACGGCGCCTCCCTGCGGGATGCGGACCGATCCGGCGCATCGCGCTGGCCACCGGCGTTCATCGCGACGGCGGCAACCGGCGGCGATTGGACCCGCGCGTCCTCGACCGAACGAACAGTCCCGCGGCTGTGGGAGCGCCCCTGGGCGCGATGCTTTTGACGATCAGGATCCGGCATCGCGCCCAGGGGCGCTCCCACGGGATCGCGTTGCGCCGCAAGCGGCGGGGAATGGAGCCGAAGAGATTCGGGATGCGGGTCGCTCGGCCGGGCATGGGTGGGAACCTCGATGCCAATGCCGTCGGCCTGCGACGAACCGATGCACGCCAGCACGATCGCGGCGGCAAGACTGCGTATGAACGAACGGGATACTTCCATGTCATCGACCTCCTTCGTGTGGCGGCGGGACGCCACGGGAACCCGCCGCCGCTCCACACGGCGCGAAGCGGCGGCCGGCCGCGTCAGAACCGGTAGCTCAGGCCCAGCGTGAGCGAGCGACCGTAGCGATAGTAGCCCTGCGACAACAGCGGATTGCCGTTGATGCTGTAGGTGTTCTCCTCGTCGAGCAGGTTGCTGCCCTCCAGCGAGACCGTGAAGCGATCGTTGACCGCGTAGGAAGCGTGCGCGGTGAGCCAGGTGATGGGATCGGCCTGCTCGTTGTAGCCTCCGCCCAGCACGTTGATGGCGGTGACGAAGCCGTCGGTGCGGTCGGCGGTGGCGCCCAGCGACCACGGCCCCTTCTCGTACATCACGCCCAGCGAATACACCGAAGGCGCGATGCCTTCGAGCGGGCGCTCCTCGTCGTCGACCCAGCTGCGCGACCAGTTGCGCGTGTACTGCGCGCGGAAGCCGAAGCCGTTGTCCCAGAAATGCTGCAGGCCGGCCTCGAAGCCGCGCACCTTGGCGTAGTCGCCGTTGATCGGCCGCATCACGTTGAACAGCGTCGGTCCTTCGGTTACCGGGTTGCCGTCCGTATCGAGGATCGGGCCGATGCCGATGTCCTGGCCCGGCTCCCAGCTGGTCGTGATCTGGTTCTCGATGCGCTTGTAGAACACCGCGAAATTGGCGATGGAGTTCTCGGCGAAGTACCACTCCAGCGATGCGTCGGCCTGCCGCGCGCTGTAGGGCTTGAGCTCGGCGTTGCCGCCGTAGATCTGGGTGAACTCGCCCCAGGACACGCTTTCGGTGGTGTTGGTCGGTGCCAGCTGGCTCACCGCCGGGCGCGCCATGGTCTTGGCCGCGCCCAGCCGCAGCTGCAGGTCGTCGGTGAAGTGCCAGGTGAAGTTCGCCGTCGGCAGCGCGTAGGTGTAGTCGGCCTCCTGGTAGACCGAACTGGGTTCGTCGTACACCGCCGTGTAGTTGAACGCGCCGAACTCGATGATGCTCAGGATCTGCGCGTCCCAGGCCTGGGCGGTGGTCTTGGTCTTCACCAGGCGCAGGCCGACGTTGCCGTCCCAGCGGTCGCCGGCCAGGTCGAGTTCGATGTAGCTGGCCAGCGTCTTCTCGCTGACGCGGTAGCTCTGCAGCGGATTCCACACCGGCGCCGCCGCCGCGTAGTCGTACGTGCCGCCGCCCGGCCGCGGGCTGCCGTTGTAGCCCTCCAGCGCCGCGATGTAGCTGGGTACGTCGAAGGCCAGGAACGAGCGCGGGAACACCGAGGACACGCCGCTCATGAAGTTCGGCAGGGTGAACGAACGCGAGATCACGTTGCCGCCGAGCGCGCCGACGTTGATCGCATTGGGACCCGAGTAGTAGTCCGCGCCGCCGGTGATGGCGTTGTTGATCAGGTCACGCGCCTTGCGGCGATCGGTGCGGTTCACGCCGAACTTGAGTTTGTCGATGCCGAGCGCGCCGACGAACAGTTCGCCGGCCAGCGAACCGCCGGTGATGCGGTCGTCGATGTTGTCGCCGGCCAGCGAGAAGTAGTGCGTGTTGAAATCGTCCGCGCCGAACTGGCCGTTGGCCAGGCCCGTGATCAGGTCGCGGCCGTCGTCGAACGTCGCCTCGACGTTGGGCATGCCGCCGTTGAGCCAGATCCGCGCGGTGTTGGGCTGGTTCATGCGCAGCACGACGTAGCTGTCCAGGCCGCCGGAGTGGCGCCGCGAGGTCGAGCGGTAGACGTCGCCGGTGAGGGTGAAGTCGTCGTTCACCTTCCACTGGCCGTTGAGGCCGTATAGGTCGGTGTCGACCACTCGGTACTCGGTCTGGTTCAGCAGCTCGGGGTTGAGCCGCATCTCCGGATCGGGATCGTCCATGGTGAAATCGGTGACGATGCCGTTGCTGATGGTCATGTTCGACCAGCGCCCCGGCGCATACAGCGGGTAGTACGACTGCTGGTAGCCGACCTGCGGCGAATCGAGCCGCGTCTTGAGGCCGTCGAAGGAGACTTTCACGCTGTCGCTCGGCCGCCACTCGAGCTTGGCCGAGAACGCCTTGCGCGTCTTTTCCTCGAGGATCGAGCCGACCCGGAACTGGCCGGGACCGATCAGGCCGTATTCCTCCGGATCGAGTTCGCCGTTGCCGTTGGGGTCGATGTGCCCGCCCCAGGTGTTGCCCCACAGCCAGCTCTCGTCGTTCGGGTCGGCGTTGCGGCTCCAGCCGCCGTCGTTGCCGGCGATGTCGGTGCGGTCCTTGCGCCGCCCGTAGACCAGGCCGACCATCACGCCGAAGGTGTCGTCGGCGAAGGTGTTGCTGTAGACGGCCGAGAGCTTGCCGCCGTTGTTTTCCGACATCAGGTTGCGGTCGCCTTCCAGGCGCACGGCGCCGTGCTGGCCGGTGCGGTCGAACGGGCTGGCCGAGCGCAGGTTGATCAGGCCGCCGATCGCGCCTTCGGTCAGCGAGGCCTGTGCGCCCTTGATCACGTCGGCGCCGCTGATGACGTCGGCCGGGAGCACGTCGTAGGCGAAGTCGCGTCCGGCGCCGTCGGTAGCCAGGATGCGGCCGTTGAACGTGGTCAGCGTGTATTCCGGGCCGAGGCCGCGCACGCTCACCTTCTGCCCCTCGCCGCCCGCCGTGCGCGAGATCGACACGCCGGTGATGTGGCTGAGCGAATCGGCGACGTTGTCGTCGGGGAACTTGCCCAGTTCCAGCGCGCTGATCGAATCCTGCACCGTGGACGACGCGCGCTTGAGTTCGGTCGAGCGCGCAAGGCTGCCGCGCACGCCCGTCACCACGATCGCGTCCAGCGACTCGATGTCGTCCTCGGTATCCGTCTGCTGTGCGAAGGCCGCGGGCGATGCGAGCATGGCCAATGCGATACCGCAAAAAAGCGTGTTCCGGTGCAGTCGGGCAGTCTTCACGAGGGTCTCCTCAGGGCGGTGGCGGCGAGGTGGCTTAACGAAACGAAACCGAGCCTATCGCATGTTTCGTTTAGTATCAATAGCGAAATTTAACGAAATGTCGCATACTTGGTTATAGGTAAGGAAGGGACCCCATGGCCGCCAGCCGCGACACCAGCCAGAGACGCCTGCAGATCAGCGAACTCGTGCGCCAGCATGGCAGCGTGCAGGTCACCGCGCTGGCCCGGCGCTTCGGGGTGAGCATGCAGACGGTGCGCAAGGACCTGCGCTATCTCGCCGAGCGCGGGGTCATGGCCCGCGCCTATGGCGGCGCGATCGACAGCCACGTGGTCGGCGGCGCCCTCGCCGAGCCGCCGTACGAGGCCAAGCGCACCACCCACCTGGAAGAGAAGCGCCGCATCGGCCAGCGCGCCGCGGCCCTGGTCAAGCCCGGCGACACCATCGCCATCGATTCGGGCACCACCGCGATCCAGCTCGCCGAGGCGCTGCCGAACATCGAGGTGACGGTGGTCACCAACGATTTCGGCGTGCTGACCGCGCTGACGCCGAAGAACAACATCCACATCGTCATGCTGGGCGGCGAGCTGCGCCGCAAGAACATGGCCTTCTACGGCGGCCTCACCGTCGAGGCGCTCGATGCGCTGCACGTGGACCGGCTGTTCCTCGGCGTCGACGGCTTCGACCTCGAGCGCGGCATCACCACGCACTACGAGCCCGAGGCCATGCTCAACCGCAAGATGGTCGAGGCCGCGCGGGTTGTCGTCGCGATCACCGACAGTTCGAAGTTCGGCACCGTCTGCCTGCACCGCATCATCCCGGTGACCGACCTCAACGTGCTGATCACTGACACCGGTGCGCCGGAGGACGTGCGCGCGGCGAGCCAGCAGTTCGGGTTCGAACTGCTGCTGGCCTAGCACCCATGGTCGATCCCGCCACGCGATGCTTGAACTGTCATCCTGTTTGAAGTGTCATCCCGAGCGCAGCGAGGGATCTGCTGTTCAGGTCACCTGCGGGAGCAGATTGACCAGCCTCGGCTGTCGTAGAGCGCTTCCCGCTGCGCCCCGAATGTCATTCCGATGATTGGACGCCCCGGATCACATTGACCTGCGTCCGATTCTGTAGGAGCGGCTTCAGCCGCGACCAGGCATTCGATGGAGCCGTGCAAGCGGTCGCGCCTGAAGCCGCTCCTACAGAATCGGGGTCGGATCGAGAGGCTGCGCGGCATCAACCGCCGCTTCCTTCCCGCAGGAACACGCGCCGCGCGTTGGCGTGATAGATCTTGTCGATCACCCCGCGCGGCAGCGCCAGGCCCGGCACGTCCGCGTCGATCATGTCCACGCGCTGCGTTTCGTCCGTCGCCAGGTAGCGCCAGTCCGACGTCCACACCGCGTGCGCGGAGGCCTTGAATTCGGCCGGATCTGACGCGGGATCCTGGGTCAGGTCGGTGCCGTAGAGGATCCGGTCCTGGTGGCGGATGAAGAAGTCGCGCACCCGCTCGCGGTGGCGCACGGACTGGTATTGCACCTGGCTCATGCGCGCGGCGAGGTCGACCGTCGCGTTCGGAAACCGGTCAAGGAAGGCGCCCAGCCGGTCCACGTCGTACTCCAGGCTGGCCATGTGCGCGCCGACGAAGCGCAGGCCCGGGTGCGCCGCGACGAAGCGGTCGCGCGCCTCCATCTGGTCCTCGTAGCTTGGCTGCTCCGGATGCAGGTACATGTGGTACTGCGGATGGTTGCGGAAGTACTCGCGGTCGTTTTCCGTGGTCATCTGCTCCAGCGGCAGCCAACAGTTGTGCGGCTCGCCCTGGTGGCCGACCAGCGCCACGTCCAGCGCGCGGATGCGTTCGGCGACGGGCGCGAGCGCGGAATGGTCGAGCATGACCAGCGCGCCGTCGGCGTCCTTCTCGATCATGCCGACGTTCTTCCAGATCTTCACCGCGACGGCGCCCTGCGCCACCGCGCCGCCGATGTCCTCTTCGACCGCGGCCGCCCAGCCGGGCGAACCGAAGCCCTGCATCGAAAAAGTCGTCGCCCAGTGGAAGCGCGACGGTTCCGCCTGCGCGAGCGCGAGCGCGGCCGCGCGCTGTTCGGCGATCGTCGGGAAATCGGGGTAGTCGACGTTGATCGACAGCAGTTCGAAGCCGTCCGCCTGCGCCTGTTCGAGCAGGGCCGGCTGCACGGTGTTGGCGTGGACGTGCGCATCGAACTTGGGCACGCGCGCGAAATCGTCCATCGCATAGGGCAGGTCGTCGGCCGGCGCGGGCGGCGCTGCAGCGGAAGGCGCGGCGGACTCGCTGCAGGCCGCGAGCGCGGCCAGCAGGACGGCGAGGCAAACGGAAAAGAGGACGCGCATTGCCGATCATCCGGTAATGTAACGAAACTTATATATAACATATCGCAACAAAATTGTTGCATCCCCAGGTTCGCTGGCGCAGAATGCCGGCGCACCCCTTCGGACCGCCCGTCATGCCACCGATTGGACGCCGCACCGTCCTGAAGCTCGCTTCGAGCACCGCCGCCCTCGCCGCGTTCCGTTGGGCGCCTGCCGCGCGCGCCGAGTCCTCCCACTCGGCGCGCGCGGTGGCGCACGACGACCTGCTCTCGATCGCCTTCGACGCCAGCCTGCGCACCTCGATCTCCCGCGCCGGCACCGCGCTGACCCCGTTCCAGCCGAGCGAAAGCCTGCTGCTGGCGGATGGCGGCGGCGCGGTCGAGGCCTTTGCCTTCGTCGACGAACGCGTCGAGCCGGTCGCCGACGCACGCCACGGCGCCGGTCGCCGGCATGTCGTCCGCGGCCGTTCGCCCGAAGGCGTCGAGAAGACCGTCGAGGTCACCTTCTTCGAACGCTACCCGGGCATGGCGATCCTCGCCGCGACGTACCGCAACGACGGCGCCGCACCGCTGGCGGTCGCCGGCTGGCGCAACGCCGCGCACGAACTGGCGGATGCACCTGGCGGGTTCTGGACCTTCTCCGGCGCCACCCACGAGGACCGCCGCGACTGGGTGCAGCCGCTGGGCGAGGATTTCGACCAGCGCAACACCCTGTCGATGGACGCTGAGGACTACGGCGGCGGCACACCGCTGGCGAACGTCTGGCGTCGCGACGCCGGCCTCGCGGTCGGCCACGTCGAACCGGTGCCGAAACTGCTCGACCTGCCGGTGCGCAGGACCGCGGGCGGCGCCGGCATCGCCGTCGAAGGCCGCAGGGCCACCACCCTGCGGCCGGGCGAATCGTTCACCACCGAACGCAGCCTGCTGTGCGCGCACACCGGCGACCACTTCGCGCCGCTGCAGCTGTACCGCGGATTCATGCAGGACCAGGGCGTCGCCGCGCAGCCGGTGCCGGAATCGACCTTCGCGCCGATCTGGTGCGCCTGGGGCTACGAGCGCGACTTCACCACGAAGCAGGTGCTGGACACGCTGCCCAAGGTGCGCGAGATGGGCCTGGAGTGGGCCGTGCTCGACGACGGCTGGCAGACCAACGAAGGCGACTGGGCGCTGGATCCGCGCAAGTTCCCGCGCGGCGACGCCGACATGCGCGATTTCGTTGCCGCGATCCGCGCGCAGGGCCTGCGACCGCGCCTGTGGCTGGCGCCGCTGGCGGCCGACCCGGGCAGTGACGTGCTGCATGCGCATCCGGACATGCTGCTGCTGGACGAGTGGGGCAGCTTCCAGAAGGTCAGCTGGTGGAATGCGCTCACCCAGTGTCCCGCCTACCAGCCGACCATCGACTACTACGTCGCGCTGGTGAAGAAGATCATCGGCGACTGGGGCTTCGAAGGCCTCAAGCTCGACGGCCAGCACCTCAACGCCGTCGCGCCCTGCCACAACCCGGCGCACGGGCACGCGCAGCCGACGGATTCGTGCGAGAAGCTGCCGGAATTCTGGGCCGCGATCCACAAGGCGGCGCGCGACGCGAATCCCGAGGCGGTGGTCGAACTCTGCCCCTGCGGCACCGCGTTCGCCTTCCACAACCTGCCGGCGACCGACCAGTTCCCGTCCTCCGACCCGCTGTCCTCGTGGCAGGTGCGACACAAGGGCAAGACGGTGAAGGCGCTGATGGGCCGCGGCAGCAGCTATGCCGGCGACCACGTCGAACTCAGCACCGGCGGCCGGGACTTCGCATCGAGCGTCGGCATCGGCGCGGTGATCTCGACCAAGTTCACCTGGCCGCGCGACACCGACCACCCGAACCCGGGCCCGCTGCCGCCCGATGGCTTCGTGCTGACGCCGGAGAAGGAAGCGCTGTGGCGCAAGTGGATCGGCCTCTACAAGCAGCACATGCTGCCCAGGGGCGAATACCTCGGTGCGCTGTACGACATCGGCTTCGACAAGCCCGAGGCGCACGCGATCGCGAAGGACGGCGCCCTGTACTACGCGTTCTATGCCGATGACTGGAACGGTCCGCTGCAGCTGCGCGGCCTCGGCAAGGGTCGCTGGCGCGTGCGCGACCTGTTCAACGACGCCGACCTCGGCACCGTGGATGCGCGCGCGAACACGCTGAAGGCATCGTTCGAGGACTTCCTGCTGCTGCAGGCCACGCCGGAGGACGAGGCCGCATGAGCATCGCACTCGCGCAACCCAGGCGCGCCTGGGTCGCCTACGCCCTGGTCACGGTGACCCTGTGGGGCGCCTGGGGGGCGCTGGCGGGGCTGTCGGCGGAGCACGGCTTCCCCGACACGCTGGTCTACTGCGTGTGGGCGCTGACGATGATCCCGCCGGCGCTGTTCATCCTCTGGCGCACGGGCTGGCGGCTCGACCGCAGCCCGCGCGCGATCGGCTACGGCATGGCGATCGGCCTGCTCGGCGCGGGCGGGCAGATGGTGCTGTTCCACGCGCTCACCGTCGGCCCGGCGTACTTCATCTTCCCGATCATCTCGCTGTCGCCGGTGGTGACCATCGCGCTGTCGTTCGCGCTGCTGCGCGAACGCACCGGCCGTCTCGGCGCGCTCGGCATCGTGCTGGCCCTGATCGCCCTGCCGATGCTCGACCTGTCCTTCGGGCGCGGCGACGCGCAGGGCCTGGGCTGGTTCCCGCTGGCGCTGCTGATCATGGCCGCGTGGGGCGTGCAGGCCTACTTCATGAAGCTCGCCAACAACAGCGTCAGCGCCGAAAGCATCTTCTTCTACATGATGCTCGGCGCCCTGCTGCTGATGCCGGTGGCCTGGAACATGACCGACTGGACGCAGCCGGTGAACCTCGGCCTCGACGGGCCGTGGATGACCGCCGCGATCCAGGTCCTCAACGCGATCGGCGCCCTGACCCTGGTCTACGCGCTGCGCTACGGCAAGGCGATCGTGGTCGCGCCGCTGACCAACGCCGGCGCGCCGCTGGTGACCGCGGTGCTGGCGCTGCTGTTCGCCGGCGTGATGCCGGGACCGCTGAAGACGGTCGGCCTGGTGCTGGCGCTGGTGGCCTCGCTGCTGCTGGTGCTCGAGCCCGAGCGCGAAACCCCGGCGCCGGCCCACTGAACGGATACGAGACGCAATGCACGCAATGCTCGACCTGATCGAACGGCACAAGCGCGGCGAGGCCCTCGGCATCGCCTCGGTCTGCTCCGCGCACCCGATCGTCATCGAGGCCGCGCTGCACCACGCGCTGCGCGTCGATGCGCCGGTGGTGCTGTTCGAGGCGACCTGCAACCAGGTCAACCAGGACGGCGGCTACACCGGCATGCAGCCCGCCGACTTCGTGCGCTTCGTGCACGGCATCGCGGCCTCCGTTGGCTTCGATCCGGCGCGCATCGCGCTCGGCGGCGACCACCTCGGCCCGAACCCGTGGACCGCGCTCGACGCCGCCGCGGCGATGGACAAGGCGGAAACGATGGTCGAGGCCTACGTCGCCGCCGGCTTCCGCAAGATCCACCTCGACTGCTCGATGGCCTGCGCCGGCGACCCGGTGCCGCTGCCGGAACCGGTGATCGTCGAGCGCGCCGTGCGCCTGTGCCGTGCCGCCGAAGCCGCGCACGCACGCGCGGGCGGCGAGCCGCCGGTCTACGTCATCGGCACCGAAGTCCCCGTGCCGGGCGGCGCGACCGAAGCGATCGAAGGGCTCGCGGTGACCGCGCCCGAAGCCGCGCTGGCCACCATCGAGGCGCATCGCGAGGCCTTCGCCGCCGCCGGCCTCGGCGACGCGTGGACGCGGGTGATCGCCTCGGTGGTGCAGCCGGGCGTCGAGTTCGACCACCACGACGTCGTCGACTACCGTCCCGAGGCGGCGCGCGCGCTCAGCGACGCGATCGCGGGCGTGCCGGGCATGGTGTTCGAAGCGCACTCCACCGACTACCAGACGCGCGAGGCGCTGGCCGCGCTGGTGCGCGACCACTTCGCCATCCTCAAGGTCGGCCCCGGGCTGACCTTCGCGCTGCGCGAGGCGCTGTGGGGGCTCGACGCGATCGAACGCGAGACGATCGAACCCGAGGCGCGCGCCAACCTGCGCGAGGTCGCGACCGCGCGAATGCGCGAACGGCCCGAACATTGGCAGCGCTACTACCACGCGCAGGGCCGCCAGCTCGACATCGACCTGTCCTGGAGCCTGAGCGACCGCATCCGCTACTACTGGCCAGATCCCGCGATCGAGCAGGCCCGCGAACGCCTGTTCGCCAACCTGCGCGAGCAGCCGCCGCCGCTGCCCCTGCTCAGCCAGCACCTCCCCCACGCCCTGCACGCGCTGCGCCACGGACGCGCCACCCGCGATCCGCAGGCCCTCGTCATGGCGCACGTCGCCACCGTCCTCGATGATTACCACCGTGCCTGCCATCCCCGCCATGACCACCGTTGAACACCTGGGCATTCCCGAGACGGAACTCGCCGCCTCGGGCGCGCTGTGGACCGCGCGCGAGATCGAACAGCAGCCGCGCATGCTCGAACGCACGCACGCGCTGCTGGCCGACCTGCGCGAGCGGATCGAGGCCTTCGTGGCGCCGATCGCCGGCGACCCCGCCGCGCGCATCATCCTCACCGGCGCCGGCACCTCGGCCTACATCGGCCAGTGCCTGGCGCCGCTGCTCGACCGGCAGCTGGCCGCCCGCGTGGACGCCGTGCCGACCACCGACATCGTCAGCTGCCCGCGCCTGCACCTGGGCGCCGACCAGCCGCTGCTGCTGGTCTCGTTCGGCCGCTCGGGCAACAGCCCGGAAAGCCTGGCCGCGGTCGAACTGGCCGAAACCCTGGTGCGCGACGTGCGCCACCTGGTGGTCACCTGCAATCCCGACGGCGCGCTCGGCCGCGTCGCCGCGCGCCGGGCGATGACGCTGCAGCTGCCGGAGGAAACCCACGACACCAGCTTCGCCATGACCTCCAGCTTCAGCTGCATGATGTACGCCACGCTCGCCGCGCTGGCGGGCACCGACGCGCTGGTCGACCGCATCGCGCCGATCGCGGCGGCCATGGCCCGCGTCATCGGCGACGCCCGGCCGGCGCTGCAGGAACTCGCGCTGCGCGGCTTCGACCGCGTCGTCTACCTCGGCAGCGGACCGTTCCAGGGGCTGGCCCGGGAGGCGTGCCTGAAGCTGGGCGAGCTGACCAACGGCGCGGTCGCGACCTGCTTCGATTCTCCGCTCGGGTTCCGCCACGGGCCGAAGACCTTCATCACCGAACGCACGCTGGTCGTGGTGTTCGTCTCCAACGATGCGCCCACCCGCGCCTACGACCATGACCTGATCGACGAACTGCGCCAGGACGGCTGCGCGGCGCGCGTGATCGAAGTCACCGCACGGCCGCGTCCGCAGGCCACGCGCGACACGCTGGCGGTCCCGGGCATGGCGTCCGCGCAGGACGTCGACCTGCTGTGGCCCTACGCCGCGATCGCCCAGATCTATGCGTTCCTCGCATCGCGCGCGCTCGGGCTTTCGCCCGACAATCCCAACCGGCAGGGCACGGTGAACCGCGTCGTGCAGGGCGTGCGCATCCACCCGCTGGCCGACGGATGACCGCGGACTGCTACCTCGGCGTGGACGGCGGCGGCACCAAGACCCGCTTCGCCCTGGTCGACGCCGACGCGCGCCTGCTCGCCGAGGCGCAGTGCGCGACCACCTACCATCCTCAGGTCGGCCTCGAAGGCGTGCGCGCCACGCTGGCCGACGGCATCGGCCGCGTGCTGCACGTCGCAGGCAAGACGCGCGAGGACATCCGCCACGCCTTCTTCGGGCTGCCCGCCTACGGCGAGGACAGCCGCGTCGCGCCCCTGCTCGATGCCCTCCCGCGCGAACTCCTCGGCCACGACCGCTACGCCTGCGACAACGACATGGTCTGCGGCTGGGCCGGTTCGTTCGCCTGCACCGACGGCATCAACATCGTCGCCGGCACCGGCTCGATCGGCTACGGCCAGCGGCGGGGCCTCGCCGCGCGCGCCGGCGGCTGGGGCGAAGCGTTTTCAGACGAGGGCTCGGCGTACTGGATCGCCGTGCAGGGCATGAACGCGTTCTCGCGCATGAGCGACGGCCGGCTGCCGAAGGGCCCGCTGCACGCGCTGCTGCGCGAGCGCCTGCGGCTGGAGCACGACCTCGACCTGTGCGCCCGCGTCTACGGCGAGCAGGCCTTGTCGCGCGGCGAACTCGCGCAGCTCTCGCCGCTGGTGGCGGATGCCGCGCGGCAGGGCGACGAAGCGGCGACCGACATCTTCCATCGCGCCGGCGGGGAACTCGCGCGGATCGCCGACGCGCTGCGTAGCGCGCTGGCGTTCGCCGACGGCGAGCGCGTTCCCGTCTCGTGGTCGGGCGGCGCCTTCAGCGCCGGCGAACTGCTGCTGGCGCCGTTCACCCGAGCCCTGCAGGCGCGCAGTCCGGCATTCGAGCTGCATGAACCCCTGCATGCCCCGCACCTGGGCGCGGCGCTGTATGCGATGCATCTGGCGGCCGGGCGTGACGGAGCGACCACAAGCCTCCGCACGTCGTCGTAAGGACGAAGGCCGCTCTTGCCGTCATCCCCGCGCAGGCGGGGACCCAGCGTCTTGCACGGCAGGGTTGGTTGGCAATGCAATCTTCCGTCGGCCCCGTCGCTCAAGGCAAAGACACTGGGTCCCCGCCTGCGCGGGGATGACGACTGAAACGGCGCAGCCCGCCCCAAGCATCGGGGCGGGCGCATGTCGTCGCGTCAACCGTGCGACTGGGGCAGCTGCTTCTGCGGCAATGGCTCGTCCATCTTGTCGCCCAGCATCCTGCGCACCGCGACGAAGAACACCGGGATCAGCAGCAGGCCGAGGAAGGTCGCGAACAGCATGCCGCCGATCACGCCGGTGCCGATGGCGTGGCGGGCGTTGGCGCCGGCGCCGGTGGAGATCGCCAGCGGCGTCACGCCGAGGATGAACGCCAGCGAGGTCATCAGGATCGGGCGGAAGCGCAGGCGCGCGGCCTCGACCACCGCCTCGCGCAGGGTCTTGCCGGCGGCGCGCTCGAGCACCGCGAACTCGACGATCAGGATGGCGTTCTTCGCGGCCAGGCCGATCACGGTGACCAGGCCGATCTTGAAGAAGATGTCGTTCGACAGCCCGCGCATCATCGAGAACACCACGGCGCCGAGGATGCCCAGCGGCACCACCAGCAGCACCGAGACCGGGATCGACCAGCTCTCGTACAGCGCCGCCAGGCACAGGAACACCACCAGCACCGACAGCACCAGCAGCAGGGTCGCGGTGTTGCCGGCGATGATTTCCTGGTACGACAGGCCGGTCCAGTCGTAGCCGATGCCCTGCGGCAGCTGCTCGGCGACGATGTCCTCCATCGCGCCCATCGCCTCGCCCGAGCTGCGGCCCGGCGCCGGCGAGCCGTTGATGTTCACCGCCGAATAGCCGTTGTAGCGGGTCAGCGACGGCGTGTTCATCGCCCAGTGCGAGCGCACCACGTTGCTCAGCGGGATCATCGCCGCGTTGCCGTCCTGCGATTCCAGCGTCGAGGGCGAGTAGAAGCGCGAGAACGCCTCCGGCCCCATGCGGTAGGGCGCGTCGGCACGCATGATCACGCGCTTGATGCGCCCTTCCGAGAAGTAGTCGTTGACGTAGACCGGCGCCAGCATCAGCTGGATCGCGTTGTACACGTCGCCGACCGACAGCCCCATCGCCTGCGCCTGCGCGCGGTCGACGTCGAGCTGCAGCTGCGGCGAGTCGGCCAGCGTGTTCGGGCGCACGCCGGTGAGCACGTCCGTCTCCTGCGCCGCGGCGCCGAGCAGGGTGTCGCGCGCCTGCCCCAGCGCCTCGCGGCCGAGGCCGGCGCGGTCCTGCAGGTACATGTCGAAGCCGCCGAACTGGCCCAGGCCCTGGATCGTCGGCAGGTTGACCACGAAGATCGAGGCATCGCGGATGCCGTACAGCGCGCCGTTCGCCTGCTGGATGAACTCGGGCACGGTCACGTCGCGCTCGTCCCAGTGCTTGAGCCGGACGAAGGCCATGCCGACGTTCTCGCCCTGGCCGACGAAGCTGAAGCCGGCGATCTGCATCATGCCCTCGTAGCCGTCGAGCGCCTCCAGGGTGCCGCGCACCTGCTCGAACACCGCCTGCGTGCGCTGCAGCGTCGCGCCCGGCGGCAGCTGCACGATGACCATGGCGTAGCCCTGGTCCTCTTCCGGCACGAAGCTGCCCGGCAGCCGCGTGAACAGCACGCCGCAGGCGACCGCCAGCGCCGCGAACACGATCATCCAGCGCGGCGCATGCCGCACCGCGCTGCCGATGTGGCCGACGTAGGTGTGGCTGACGCGGTCGTAGAGCTTGTTGAAGTTGCGGACGATCCAGTTTTCCTTCTTCTCGCCGTGCGCGGCGTGCTGCTTGAGGAAGGTCGCGCACAGCGCCGGGGTGAAGCCGAGCGCGAGGAAGGCGGAAAAGCCCATCGCCATCGCGATGGTGATCGCGAACTGCTTGTAGATCTCGCCCGAGGCGCCGCCCTGCAGCGCGCTGGGGATGAACACCGCCGCCAGCACCACGGTGATCGCGACCACCGCGCCGGTGATCTGGCCCATCGCCTTCTCGGTCGCCTCCACCGGCGGCAGCTTTTCCTCGGCCATGATCCGCTCGACGTTCTCGATCACCACGATCGCGTCGTCGACCACGATGCCGATCGCCAGCACCATCGCGAACATCGTCAGCTGGTTGATGGTGAAGCCGATCAGGCTCAGGCCGAGGAAGGTGCCGAGCAGCGCGACCGGGATCACCAGGGTCGGGATGATCGTGGCGCGGATGTTCTGCAGGAACAGCAGCATCACCAGGAACACCAGGATCACCGCCTCGATCAGCGTCTTGACCACTTCCTCGATCGAGATGCGCACGAAGGTGGTGCTGTCGAACGGCGTGTACCACTCCACGCCCGCGGGGAACGAGGTCTGCAGCTCGTCCATGCGCGCGGTGATGGCTTCGGCCACTGCCAGCGCATTCGCCCCCGGCTGCAGCATGATCGCCACCGCGCCGGTCGGCTGGCCGTTGAACTTGGCGTCGAAGCCGTAGCCCTGCGCGCCCACCTGCACGCGCGCGACGTCGCCCAAGCGCACGATCGCGCCGTCGCCGTCGGCGCGCAGGATGATGTCGCGGAACTGCTCGGGCGAACTGAAGCGGCCTTCCGCGGCGACCGTGGCGGTGAAGCCCTGTCCTTCCGGCGCGGGGTCGGCGCCGATCGAACCGGCGGCGAACTGTGCGTTCTGCCCCCTCACCGCCGCCAGCACCTGCGACGCCGACAGCCCGAAGCCCTGCAGCTTGTCCGGGTCGAGCCAGACGTTCATCGCGTACTCGGAGCCGAAGTGCTGGGTGTTGCCCACGCCCGGCACGCGCGCCAGCGGTTCGAGGATGCGCGAGGCGATCAGGTCGTTGAGCGCGTTGCGGTCCATCGCCGGATCGCTCGAGCGCAGGCCGATCACCATCAGGAAGCCGCTGTTGGCCTTGGCCACGACCACGCCCTGCTGGGTGACCTCGGTCGGCAGCCGCGGCGTCGCCAGCGAGACCTTGTTCTGCACCTGCACCTGGGCGATGTCGGGATCGGTACCGGTCTCGAAGGTCAGCGTGATCGAGACGCGGCCGGAAGAACTCGACGTCGAGCTGAAGTACAGCAGGTTGTCGATGCCGGTGAGCTGCTGCTCGATGACCTGGGTGACCGCCTGTTCGGCGGTCCGCGCGTCGGCGCCGGGATAGGTGGCGTTGACGGTCACCTGCGGCGGGGCGACGTTGGGATACGACTCCACGCCCATGTTGAGCAGCGCGATCACGCCGCTGAGCGAGATCAGGATCGCGATGACCCAGGCGAAGATCGGGTGGTGGATGAAGAACCGGGACATGGCGGCTCAGCCCTCGGATTCGGCGGCGGGCGTCGCTTCCGTCGCGGGCGTTTCGCCATCGGCCGGGGACTGCGGCTGCGCGCCGGCAGCGGCGGGCGTCCAGGGCACGGCATTGGCGGGGGCGCCGTCCTGCACCTTCTGCAGGCCCGAGACGATCACCTGTTCGCCGTCCCGCAGGCCGGCGCCGACGATCCAGTTGCCGCCTTCGGCGCGCTCGAGCACGACGTCCTTGCGCGCGACCTTGCTGTCGGCGCCCACGACCATGAGGTAGGCGCTCCTGGCGTCGCGCTGCACCGCGGCCTGCGGGATCGCGTACACGCCCTGCAGCTGGCCCAGCTTGGCGCGCAGGGTCACGTAGGTGCCGGGCAGCAGCCGGCCGTCGGGATTGGGGATCAGCGCGCGCATCGAGATCGCACCGGTCGCCGGATCGACGATGTCGCCGGAGAAATCCAGGGTGCCGGCATGGCCGTAGACGCTGCCGTCGGCCAGCACCACCTCGACGCTCGACTCCGCGCCCGGCGCGGACTGCGCCTGGCGGATCTGCTCCAGCTCGCCGACGCCGATCGAGAAGTTGGCGTACAGCGGATCGACCTGGTCGACCGTGGTCAGCAGGGTGGCGTCGCCCTGCCCGACCAGTGCGCCCTCGGTGACCCGCTGCTTGCCGGCGCGGCCGGCGATCGGCGCGCGCACGGTGGCGTAGCCGAGGTTGATGCGCGCGGCGTCGACCGCGGCCTTGCCGGCCTGCACCGCGGCGGCGGCACTGCGCTCGGCGGCGAGCGCATTGTCGAGGTCGGACTTGGACACGTAGTTCTGCGGCGCCAGCTGGCGGGCGCGGTCGGCGCTGGCCCTGGCGTTGGCGTAGTTCGCCTGCGCCTGCGCCAGCGAGGCCTGCGCGGTACCCAGCGCGGCCTGCAGCGGCGCGGGATCGATCAGGAACAGCACGTCGCCTTCCCTGACGTCGCTGCCCTCGGTGTAGACGCGCTTCTGCAATACGCCGGGCACGCGCGCGCGCACGTCGGAGCTGCGGAAGCCGGTCAGGCGACCCCCCAGTTCGCGGGTCAGCGGCAGATTGGCGGCCTTCGCCTCGATCACGCCGACTTCCGGCGGCGGCGGCTGTTGCTGGGCCTGTTCGCCGCCGCAGGCGGCCAGCAGGAGGACGAGGAGGGGCGCGGGGGCGAGCAAGCGACGCATTCTGGCAATCCCTGTCTGTAGCCGCGCACATGCGCGGAGGGCGGTTTCTTCTATTTCTGCGCGGACTCAAGGGCGGCCTGCAAGACAGGCTTCGTCATTCCGATCGCGGACCTGATCCGGGATCGGGATGGCACCTGCCGTCGCTGGCCGCCCTTAATTTCTGTACCGCGCAGTATACTAGTCAAGCAGGTGAACCAGACCCTGCCATTGGTCAGGGCCCTGCACCGCATGCGGGCCTTCGCGGTCGGAGCGGCAAGCGGCGGGATTGGACACTGGATCATGAAATGAATCTGGTTCACAATCGCCTGCCCCGAGCCGCATCGCCCCCTCCCCCATGGCCACCGTCGACCGCAAGCAGCGCGAACTCGCGCAGCGCGAGGAACTGTTCCTGGACAAGGCCCAGGAATTGATCCAGCGCGACGGCCTGCTGAACCTGCAGGTGTCGAAGGTCGCCGAGGAGTGCGAGTACGCGATCGGCACGCTGTACAAGCATTTCGCCAGCAAGGAAGACCTGCTGGTCGCGTTGTCCACGCGCAACTGCCTGGACCGGGTGGAACTGTTCGAACGCGCCGCGCGCTGGAACGGCCCGACCCGCGACCGCATCGTCGCGCTCGCGCTGGCCGACCTGATCGTGCTGCGCGAACAGCCCGAACATTTCCGCCTCGCCCAGTTCGTCTGGACCGACGTGGTCTGGGGCGCCGCTTCGGAAGCCAGCCGGCGGCGCGCGCTCGAGGCCTGCGAGCCGCTGGCCACCCTGGTCGACGGCATCGCCGCGCAGGCGCGCCGCGACGGCGACCTGCCCGCCGACTTCGCCCTGTCGGACGAACGCCTGACGATTGGCCCATGGATCCTGTGCCTGGGTATGCATACTTTGGCCCAGCAGCAGGGACTGCTCGATCCCGACGCGATCGGCGATCCCTACCGCCTGCTGTTCAAGCACCTGCACTACCTGCTCAACGGTTACGGCTGGCAGCCCCTGTTCGATCCCGGCGACGACGCCGCGCTCGATCGCGCCATCGAACGCCTGTGCCGCGACGTCTTCGACGCCCCCTGCCCGTACCCCGCCCGCTGACCTCCATCTCCCCCGGAACCCCGCCATGTCCAAGACGCCCGCCCAGCGAAAGCCGAAGTTCGCGCTGCGCCTGATCCTGATGCTGCTGGCCACCGCGCTGGTGTTCGGCGGCGTGTTCGCCGTCAAGGCGATCATCGGCGCCCAGACCAACAAGTTCTTCGACAACATGCCGCAGCCGGCGGCGGCGGTGAGCGCCTACGTCGCGACCACCGAACGCTGGTCGGACGATTCCGAGGCGGTCGGCACCTTCGTCGCCGTGAACGGCACCGACGTGACCACCGAGGCCGGCGGCGTGGTGCGCGCGATCGAGTTCGAGGCCGGGCAGCCGGTCAAGGCCGGCGAGGTGCTGGTGCGGCTCAACACCGACAACGAGCTGGCCACGCTGAAGTCGCTGGAGACCTCGGCCAAGCTGGCGCAGGTGCAGGCCGAGCGCTGGCAGCAACTGGGCAAGGATCAGCTGGTCTCGCTCGACGAAGTGCAGCAGCGCGTCGCGACGTCGGCCAGCGCACAGGCCCAGGCCGACGCGCAGCGCGCGCTGATCGCGCAGAAGACGATCCGCGCGCCGTTCAGCGGCGAACTCGGCATCCGCAAGGTCAACCTCGGCCAGTTCGTCACCCCGGGCGACCCGATCGTCAGCCTGCAGCAGCTCGATCCGATCTACCTCGACTTCAGCCTGCCCGAGCAGCAGATGGCCAAGCTCAGGCCGGGCACGGTGGTGCGCGCCACGGTCGATGCGCTGCCGGGGCAGGTGTTCGAGGGCCGGGTGACCGCGGTCGAGCCGCGGGTCGATCCGAACACGCGCAACTTCACCGCGCAGGCCACCGTGGACAACCCCGACGGCCTGCTGCGCCCGGGCGCTTTCGCGCACGTGGGCTTCGCGATCGACGGCGAGCGCGAGGTGGTGGTGATCCCGCAGACCGCGGTCAGCTTCAACCCCTACGGCAACGCGGTGTTCGTGATCAGCAAGACCGCGCGCAAGAAAGGCGAGACCGACATGCAGGGCAATCCGCTGACCGGCGACAAGTTCGTCGTCACCCAGCGCTTCATCAAGACCGGCGCGACGCGCGGCGACCTGATCGCGGTGACCGACGGACTGAAGCCGGGCGAACAGGTCGCGACCAGCGGGCTGCTGAAGCTGCGCAACGACGCGGAAGTGACGATCAACAACAAGATCCAGCCGACGGCCGACCTGAAGCCGGAAGCGGAGAACCGCTGAGGAGCGGGGGCCAGAGGCCAGGGACCAGAGGTCAGGGAAAAGCGGCAACGCTTTCCGCTCCTTCCTCCCCCGGCCCCCTGACCCCTGATGCCTGGCCCCTGACCCCTGACCCTGGCCCCCCTCGCATGAAATTCACCGACATCTTCATCAACAAGCCGGTGCTGGCGATGGTCGTCAGCCTGTTCATCCTGATCTTCGGGCTGCGCGCGTTCTCGGAACTGAACGTGCGCCAGTACCCGGAGCTGCGCAACGCGGTGGTCAACGTCAGCACCGTGTACTACGGCGCCGACGCCGACCTGATCCAGGGCTTCATCACCACGCCGCTGGAGCGCGAGATCGCCAGCGCCGAGGGCATCGACTACCTGAGTTCGACCAGCTCGGCGGGCGTGAGCACGATCCAGGCCTACATCCGCCTCGACCAGGATCCGAACGAGGCGCTCACCCAGATCGCCGCCAAGGTCAACAAGATGCGCGGCCAGCTGCCGCCGGAGTCCGAGGACCCGGTGATCGACCTGCAGCAGGGCCAGCAGATCGCGGCCATGTACGTGTCCTTCGCCAGCGAGACGCTCGACAACAACCAGATCACCGACTACCTGACCCGCGTGGTGCAGCCCAAGATCGTCACGGTGGCCGGCGTGCAGCGCGCCGACATCCTCGGCGCCGGCACCTTCGCGATGCGCGTGTGGCTCAAGCCGGATCGCATGACCGCGCTGCAGGTCACCGCCAGCGACGTCGCCGCGGCGCTGCAGTCCAACAACGTGCTCTCGGCGGTGGGCTCGACCAAGGGCCAGATGGTCGCGATCGACATGACCGCGCGCACCGACCTGCGCAACGCCGAGGAATTCCGCAAGCTGGTGATCCGCGAGCAGGACGGCGCGATCGTGCGCCTGGGCGACGTCGCCGACGTCTTGCTGGGCTCGGAGAACTACGGCACTTCGGTGCGCATCAACGGCGAGGCGGCGACCTTCATGGGCATCTTCGTCTCGCCCGACGCCAACTCGCTGGAAGTGATCCGCGACGTGCGCCGGCTGTGGGACGACGAGATCGTGCCGCAGCTGCCCGAAGGCGTCCTCGCGACCATCCCCTACGACAGCACCGAGGCGATCCAGGACGCGATCAACGAGGTGGTGAGCACGATCATCGAGGCGGTGATCATCGTGATCGTGGTGATCTTCCTGTTCCTGGGCAGCATCCGCAGCGTGCTGATCCCGGCGGTGACGGTGCCGCTGTCGCTGGTCGGCTCGCTGTTCCTGATGCTGCTGATGGGCTTCACCATCAACCTGCTGACGTTGCTGGCGATGGTACTTGCGATCGGGATAGTGGTAGACGACGCGATCATCGTGCTCGAGAACATCCACCGCCACATCGAGGAGGGCATGAAGCCTCACGACGCCGCGATCAAGGGCGCGCGCGAGCTGGCGTGGCCGGTGGTGGCGATGACCACGACCCTGGTCGCGGTCTACGTGCCGATCGGCTTCCAGGGCGGCCTCACCGGCATCCTGTTCACCGAGTTCGCCTTCACCCTGGCCGGCAGCGTGCTGCTGTCGGGCGTGATCGCGCTGACGCTGTCGCCGATGATGAGCGCGAAGCTGCTCAAGGCGCACGATCCCGAGCACCCGAAGGGCCGGCTGGAAAACTGGCTGGACGAGCGCTTCGACTGGCTGCGCCACGGCTACCAGCGCAAGCTGCACGGCGCGCTGGAGACGAAGTCGATCATCGCCCTGTTCGGCGCCATCGTGCTGGTCTCGTGCGTGTTCCTGTACATGACCGCGCCCAAGGAGCCGGCGCCGCTGGAGGACGAGGGCTTCATCTTCTCGATCGCGCAGGCCGACCCGACCGCGACGCTCGACTACGTGGAGCGCTACACCGAGGAGGTCACCGAGATCGCCAAGGGCGTGCCCGAGGTGCAGGACTACTTCCTGTTCAACGGCGGCTTCGGCGGCAGCGGCGGCGGCGCCAGCCCGATGGCGATGGCCGGCTTCGTGCTCAAGCCGTGGAGCGAGCGCGACCGCTCGACCAAGCAGGTGCTGGAGCAGGACCTGCAGCCGAAGATCAGCGAGGTCACCGGCCTGAACACCTTCGCCCTGGTCCCGCCCTCGCTGCCCAGCGCGGGCGGCGACGGCGGCGGCGAGTTCATCATCGGCGGCGTCGGCGAGCTCAGCCAGCTCAGCGAACTGGCCGACGCGATCCTCGCCCGGGCGATGGACAGCAAGCGCTTCATCTTCCTCGACAAGGACCTGAAGATCGACAAGCCGCAGATCGAGGTCCAGATCGACCGCGACAAGGCGGCCGCGCTCGGCATCGACATGCGCACGCTCGCGGCCGACATGGCGGCGATGCTCTCGGGCGGCTACACCAACCGCTTCGCGATGCAGAACCGCTCCTACCTGGTCATCCCGCAGGTGCAGCGCAGCGACCGGCTCAACGCCGCGCAGCTGCAGAACTACTACACCCGCACCCGCGACGGCGAACTGATCCCGCTGTCGACCCTGGTGACGCTGAAGGAGAGCACGCAGCCGCAGTCGCTCAAGCGCTTCCAGCAGCTGAACTCGGTTTCGATCACGTTCGCGCCGCGCCCCGGCGTGAGCAAGGGCGAGGCGCTGGCGATCCTCGACCAGGCGGCGAGGGACGTGCTGCCGCAGGGCTACAGCGTCGACTACGCCGGCGAATCGCGCCAGTTCAAGCAGGAAGGCTCGGCGATGCTGATGACGCTGGGCCTGGCGCTGATCGTGATCTTCCTGGTGCTGTCGGCACAGTTCGAGAGCTTCCGCGACGCGCTGATCATGCTGCTGACCGTGCCGATGGCGATCTGCGGCGCGCTGCTGACGCTCAACGTGCTGGCGATCATTGGCGGCATCCTCGGCTTCGCCGGGATCGAGGCCTTCCCCGGGATGAGCATCAACATCTACACCCAGGTGGGCCTGGTGACGCTGGTGGGCGTGATCTCCAAGCACGGCATCCTGATCGTGGAGTTCGCCAACAAGCTGCAGATCGAGCAGGGCCTGTCCAAGCGCGAGGCGATCGAGGAAGCCACCGCGATCCGCCTGCGGCCGGTGCTGATGACCACGGCCGCGCTGGTGTTCGCGATGATCCCGCTGCTGATGGCCAGCGGCCCCGGCGCCGCCTCGCGCTTCTCGATGGGCACGGTGATCGCCTCGGGCATGACCATCGGCACGATGTTCACCCTGTTCGTGCTGCCGGCGTTCTACCTGTACCTGGCGCGCGACCATGCGCATGATCGCGACTACGAGAAGTCGGTCGCGCACGATGGAGAGCCGCAGCTGCCGCCCGCGCCGCAGCACGGCTGACGATCTTCTTTGCCGTCATCCCCGCGAAAGCGGAGATCCATTTTGACTTTGGCGTAAAAGACACTGGATCCCCGCTTTCGCGGGGATGACGGCCTTTGATTGGATGACGGCCATTAATTACCGGACTTCGACTCGCGACAGCAGCGGCAATACGTCCAGCGCACATGCGGCGGCGACGCCGTCGCCCTCCAGCGCATGCGCCAGCACGCCGAGGCACGGCACCGGCAGCGCATCGCGCAGCAGGCCGAGGTAGTCGTCGACGCGATCGAAGTCCGGATCGACGCGATTGCCAATCCAGCCGACGAGCCTGCAGCCGTCCGCCTCCACCGCGCGCGCCGTCAGACGCGCGTGGCTCAGGCAACCCAGGCGCAGGCCGACGACGAGCACGACGTGGGCATCGATCGCGCGCACCAGTTCCGCCTGGTCGAAGCCGTCCGCCAGCGGCGCCGCCCAGCCACCGACCCCCTCGACCACCATCGCATCCGCGGTCGCCGCCAGCCGCGCGTACGCGGACAGGATCGGCGGCAGTTCCACGGCCACGTCCGCATCGCGCGCGGCCAGCTGCGGCGCGGTCGCCGCCGGCAGTGCGTACGGATTCACGTCCGCGTAGGCGGGCAACGGATCGCTGGCGGCGAACAGGGCCAGCGCATCCTCGTTGCGCCAGCCGTCCGCCGTCCGATCGCAGCCGCTGGCGACCGGCTTCATCCCCACCGCGCGCAGGCCACGCCCGCGCAACGCGTGCAGCATCGCCACCGATACGTAGGTCTTGCCGACGCCGGTATCTGTGCCGGTGACGAACCACGATCGCGTCATGCCGCGCCCCGCGGGCACCGTGCCGACGCATCGTTCCTAGGGGCTTGAAGCCGCGTCACCGCTCCTCCGGGCGCGCCGGAGCGCGCTGCTACACTGGCCGCATGTTCTCTGCGACCAGTCTAAGCGGCAGCAAGGCCGATCAGTATGCCCAACTCGCCGAACAGGCCCGCGCCCTGCTGCACGACGAGCGCGACCGCATCGCCAACGCCGCCAACCTCTCGGCGCTGGTCTACCACGCGCTGGAGCGGCTGAACTGGGTCGGCTTCTACTTCTTCGACGGCACCCAACTGGTGGTCGGACCGTTCCAGGGCCTGCCCGCGTGCGTGCGCATCCCGCTCGACAGGGGCGTGTGCGGCGCCGCCGCAAGCCGCCGCGAGACCCAGCGCGTGGAGGACGTGCACGCCTTCCCGGGCCACATCGCCTGCGACGCCGCGTCGCGCTCGGAACTGGTGGTGCCGCTGGTCCGGGGCGGCGAACTGGTGGGCGTGTTCGACCTCGACAGCCCGGATCCGGCGCGTTTTGACGTTACAGACCAGGAGGGGCTGGAAACCATCGCCCGCATCTACGTCGAGGCACTGCCATGAACGCACCGCTGAAGCTGCGCAACATCGGCCCGAAATCCGCGGCCTGGCTGCGCCAGGTGGGCCTGCGCACGCAGGAGGACCTCGTCGCCGCGGGCCCGGTGGACGCGTTCATGCGGGTCAAGCGCGCCGGCTTCAAGCCCAGCCTCAACATGCTCTACGCGCTGGAAGGCGCGCTGCAGGACTGCCACTGGCAGGAAGTGCCCGAGGCCCGGCGCGCGGAGCTGGTGGCCGCGGTCGAGGCCGCGACCGCCGAGCTGCCGCCGCCGCGCGGCCGCCCCGCCGCCGCGCCGGTGACCACGACCCATCACCAGAGCGAGGAAGCACCGGCCTCGTTCGGGTTCCTCGACGAGCCGGGCGGCGACGGCGGCGACTGACCCGCCTCGCCGCGCCGGGCCCGCATCGCGCGACACCCGTGCCAGCGCACCGTGGTCGGTCCCGCCGCGTTGCACCACGTGCCGCAGGAGCGCCTTCAGGCGCGATGCTCTTGCTGTCCACGGGCACCGGGACGAAAAGCATCGCGCCTGAAGGCGCTCCCACGGACAGGCGCGAGCCGCCGGCCGGCGCGATCCCGTACAATGCCGGCTGCTTCGAGGTGGCCCGCGGACGTTCGTCCAAGGGCTGAAACGGGAAGCCGGTGACGCCGGCGCCGCAACGCGCGGCGCGGCCATTCCGGCACTGCCCCCGCAACGGTAAGCGAGTACGACCGCCGCATCCGCCACTGTGCATGACGCATGGGAAGGCGCGGCGGTCGAGGCATCGGATGCCTCGCCCGCGAGTCCGGAGACCGGCCACGAAGCCCACTGGTTGCGATGCGGAGGGCGTCGCGGCGGCGATATCGGGCGTCTTCCGGTTCCGCAGCCCCTCCCTCTCCACGCGACCGCTTCCGAAACCCGGCGCGTACGCGGGTGTGCGCGCGATGGAGACCAGCATGCTTCGCCCCCTGTCCGCGGCCGTCACCGCCGCCCTGTTCCTGCCACTGCTCGCATCTACCGCGCGCGCCGACTCCGCCGCGGTCGACCTCGACGAGGTCGTCGTCACCGGCACCCGTACCGAGATACCGCTGGTCGACAGCCTGGTCCCGGCGCAGGTCATCGACCGCGCGGCGATCGAGCGCAGCCAGGCGCGCGACCTGATCGAGCTGCTGCGCGGCCGCGCCGGCATCGACATCGGCAACACCGGCGGGCGCGGCAAGCTCAGCAGCCTGTACCTGCGCGGCGCCGAGTCCGACCACGTGCTGGTGCTGGTCGACGGTGTCAAGTTCGGTTCGGCCACCGCCGGCATGCCGGCGATCCAGGACCTGCCGGTGGCGCAGATCGAGCGCATCGAGATCATCCGCGGCCCGCGCTCGAGCCTGTACGGCTCGGAGGCGATCGGCGGCGTGATCCAGATCTTCACCCGCGGCGGCAAGGCCGAAGGCCTGTCGCCGTACGCGACGGTGGGCGGCGGCAGCCACGGCAGCCGCGACGCCAGCGCCGGCTTCGACTACCGCGGCGAACGCGGCTGGATCGGCGCCCACGGTGGCTACGACTCCACCGACGGCATCAACGCCTGCCGCGGCTCGGGCACGCTGTTCCAGGGCTGCTGGACCGACGAGCCCGACGACGACGGCTACCGCAACGTCTCGCTGAACCTGCGCGGTGGCTATCGCATCGGCGATGCCATGACGCTGGAAGGCCGCTTCCTCGACGCCGCCGGCGACAACGAATTCGACGGCTCCTGGACCAACCGCTCGAAGACGCGGCAGCAGGTCACCGGCGCGCAGCTGCGCTACGCCCCCGAAGGCGGCCGCCTCGGCCTGACCGCCTCGCTCGGCCGCGCCAAGGACCGTTCCGACGACTCCCACGACGGCGAGTTCCGCAGCACCTTCGCCACCCGCCGCGACAGCGCCTCGGTGCAGGCCGACGTGCAGCTGGCGCAGGCGCACCAGCTGAGCCTCGGCGTGGACTACAGCAACGACCGCGTCGACAGCACCACGACGTATTCGGTGGGCGACCGCGACAACACCGGCGTGTTCCTCGCCTACGGCGGCAGCGCCGGCATGCACCGCTTCCAGGCCAGCGTGCGCAACGACGACAACGAGCAGTTCGGCAGCCACGTCACCGGCGGCCTCGGCTGGGGCCTGTCGTTCGACAGCGGCCTGCGGCTCAACGCCACGCTCGGCACCGGCTTCAAGGCGCCGACCTTCAACGACCTGTACTACCCCGGCTCCGAGAGCCCGTGGCTGCAGCCGGAAGAGTCGCGCAGCTTCAACCTCGGCCTGTCGCGGTTCACCGAAGGCTTCCACTGGTCGTTCGACGTCTACGAGAGCCGCATCGACAACCTGATCGTGTTCGTCTACCCGCCGCCGGACTTCATCGGCGAGGGCAGCAACATCGACCAGGCCCGCATCCGCGGCGCCGAACTGACCTTCGGCACCTCGTTCGCCGGCTTCGACCTGTCGACCCAGCTCAGCCACGTCGATCCGCGCGACCGCAGCGGCGGCGCCAACGACGGCAACGTGCTCGCCCGCCGCGCGCGCAGCACCGGCCGCATCGACCTCGATCGCGAGTTCGGCCCGCTGCGCGCCGGCGTCACCGTGCAGGGCGCCGGCAGCCGCTACGACGACGCCGCCAACACCGCGCGCCTGGGCGGCCATGCCACCACCGACCTGCGCCTGGAATATGCCTTCCACCGCGACTGGAGCCTGCTGGCCCGCGCCAGCAACGTCTTCGACCGCGAGTACGAGAGCGTGGCCTGGTACTACCAGCCGGGTCGCGAATACCACGTCGCGCTGCGCTGGCGCCCGGTGCGCTGAGCACACGCCACCGCGCGGGAGCGCCTGCGGCCAAGGCCTTTGGTTGGAGGCCGGGACAGGCGATTGGGATCAGGGGAGGTCCGGATACTGCCGTCATCCCCGCGAAAGCGGGGATCCATTTTGCTTTCTTGCAAAGACACTGGATCCCCGCTTTCGCGGGGATGACGGCAGGAATTCGTCTTTCCGGGAAGAAAGCGCCGTACCCGCCCCGAGGGTGCTCCCGCAGCGGAATTACAGGATCAATCGTCTGCTCCCGGCGACAGCAGTCGCCGCAGGTCGTCGACCACGACCCATGCACCGGCGCTGTGCACGTCGAAGTCGCGGTGGTAACCGTAGTCCACCAGCACCAGCGGCATGCCCGCCGCATGCGCGGCCTCGGCATCGGTGCGCGAATCGCCCACCATCAGGCATTGGGGCACCGGCACGCCGAAGGCGTCGGCCAGATGCCGCAGCGGCAGCGCCGACGGTTTGCATTCGGGCAGGGTGTCGCCGCCGACGATGCCGTCGAACAGACCACGCCAATCCAGCGCGTCGAGCAGCGGCGCGATGAAGCGTTCGGGCTTGTTGGTGCACAGCGCGACCTTCGCGCCGCGCGCGCGCAGCCCGCGCAGCGCGTCTTCCGCGCCCGGATAGGCCCGCGCCTGGCGCGGCAGCGAGCGGGCGTAGTGCCCCATCAGCAGGGCGAAGATCCGCTCGAAGTCCGGCCCGTCGGGCAGGTCGGCGCCGGCATGGCGCAGCGCGCGCTGCAGCAGGATGCGCGCGCCCTCGCCGATCCATTCCAGCACCACCGCGGGTTCGGCGCGCGCGTGCCCCAGTTCCGCGAGCGTCTCGTTGACCGCACCGGCGATGCCGTGGGCGCTGTCGATCAGGGTGCCGTCGAGGTCGAACAGCACCGCACGGAACGGGAGAGGCATCGCATCGCTCGCCTGGAATGGATCGCGAAGTCTATCGGCTGCGCACAAGCCATTGCCATGGCATCCCGCGATGCGGCACTTGAAGCATCCGGCAGGAAGAGGGTGTCATTCCGAGCGTAGCGAGGAATCTGCTTCCAGCCACGGTGATCAATGGCAGAAGCAGATTCCTCGCTACGCTCGGAATGACAGTTTGTGGGAGGCAGCTCAGGACGTGCGTACCGCGGTTCCCGCGTCGAACAATTCCGGCTGAAGCCCGCTCTCGTCCGCATCGCGGAAATTGGACAGCCCGACCCCGACCAGCCGGTAGCGCGTCGCATCCGGCAAGCCCACGCGCACAAGCAGCGACAGCGCGATCGCGGTGAACGCCTCCAGCGAGGCCGGCGGCGCGTCCGGCGTCAGGCTGCGGGTGAGGATGCGGAACTGCGCGGTCTTGAGCTTGAGCACCACGGTGCGGCCCACGCGCTCGGTCTTGCGCGTGGCGCCCCAGGCCTTCTCCGCGATCCGGCGGATATGCGGCCCCAGTTCGCCCAGCGGCAGGTCGCGCTCGAAGGTGTCCTCGGCCGAGATCGACTGCACCGGCTGGTCCGGTTCCACCGCCCGCTCGTCGATGCCGCGCGCGCGGCGGTACAGCGAGGCGCCGAAGCTACCGAAGCGCTGCTGCAGTTCCTCCCGGGCGAACGCGCGCAGGTCGCCCACGGTGGCGATGCCGAGCTGTTCCAGCTTGCCCTGCATCACCTTGCCCACGCCCGGGATCTTCGCCACCGGCAGCGGCGTCAGGAAGGCCTCGACCTGCGCCGGCTTGACCACGAACAGGCCGTCGGGCTTGTTCCAGTCCGAGGCGATCTTGGCGATGAACTTGTTCGGCGCCACCCCGGCCGAGGCGGTGAGCCGCGTCTCCTCGCGGATGCGCGCACGGATCGCCTGGGCGGTCGCGGTGGCGCTGGGCGAGTCGATCTTCGGCTCGGTGACGTCGAGGTAGGCCTCGTCCAGCGACAGCGGCTCCACCAGGTCGGTATGGTCGAGGAAGATCGCGCGCACCTGCCGCGAGACCGCCTTGTAACGCACGAAGTCCGGCGGCACGAACACCGCGTCCGGGCACAGGCGTTCGGCGCGCATCGCCGGCATCGCCGAGCGCACGCCGTACTCACGCGCCTCGTAGGACGCGGCGCACACCACCGAGCGCGCGCCGCGCCAGGCCACGACCACGGGGCGGCCGCGCAGCGACGGATCGTCGCGCTGCTCCACCGACGCGTAGAACGCGTCCATGTCGATGTGGATGATCTTGCGCACGGAATGCGCGAATTCTAGGGTGTGTCGCCCGTGGGAGCGACCTTGGTCGCGATGCTTTCCGGACAGGTCGCCGCCGCAGCGCATCGCGACCAAGGTCGCTCCCACGGAACAATCGGGCCGGCGTCCGGAAGCTGGCGACAGACTCCCTTGCCGCCGCTCATTCCAGTCCGCGCTTGACGATGCTGATGCGGCCATTGGTTTCCAGCACCGCCAGCCGGATGTCGCCCGCCTCGCCGCAGTCGGCCGCGCGCATCTCGGACTCGAACTCGGCAAGGCTGATCGACTGCCGCCGCAGCGCGGCCTCGAACACCACGCCGTCGCGCGCGAGCAGCACCGGGCTGCCCTCGACGAGCCGGTCCAGCGCGGGCTGGCGCGCGGTGACGAAACCGGTGAGCCAGTTCAGCGCGATCAGCGTCGCGGCGAGGATCAGTCCGCCCGGCAGCGACGTGTCCTCGCCGATCAGCGAGTTCTGCACCGCGGTGCCCAGCAATACCACCACGATCAGGTCGAACGGCGTGAACTGCCCCACCGTGCGCTTGCCCGACAGGCGCACCAGCACCAGCAGCACGACATACACCGCGATCGCGCGCAGCACGAACTCCCACCACGGCATCGACAGCTCCAGCAATCCGGACACGGCGGCGGCCTCCTCGCAGGGACGCCGTACTCTCGCACCGGCCGGATGAAGGCGGCGGCAGGGATCTAGTGGGAGAAAGAGGGGCTCATCGGTCTGCGGGTTGGCGATCGGCGCGGACTAACCCCCACCCCAGCACTCCCCCGCAAGCGGGTGAGGGAGTTGAAAGCAACGCAGCGGCTTCTGCCCCTCCCCTGCTTGCGGGGGAGGGCTGGGGTGGGGGCAACCCGGTCGAAAAAAACCAATAAAAAGCCCCGCAGGCAGGGGGGGCCGGCGGGGCTCGGGGAACGGGACTCGGGGAGAAGTCTTACGTTCCGGGATCTGCTCCAGGGGATGGGAGAGATCAGCGACAGACCTTGCATCTGTCGCGATCTATATGACCATTCCGAACATTGAGAGTTCGTGAAGATCGGGTACCGTTTTCCGGAAAGTTCAGCCTGCGTTTACTTCCACCACGCCTGCACCGTTTCCACGGGCGTTACATGCGTTACATGGCCCTGCCGAAAGTCATGCTTCGCGGAAAACCGGGCCGTATCAAGACGAAAATCGATACCCGCGGCAGGCCGTCGCGACAAAGCTGAATGCGCCGGCGTCACTGCCGCAGGCTCAGTGGGCCTCTTCCCAGTTGTCCCCGAGGCCCGAATCGACCACCAGTGGAACACGCAGTTCCGCCGCAGCCGCCATTCTCGCCGGCACCTCGCGCAGCAGCGTGTCGACGAAGCCGGCGTCGGCCTCGAACACGAGTTCGTCGTGCACCTGCAGGATCATCAGCGCCGCGCCGCCTTGCCCGGCCAGCCAGCGGTCGATGTCGACCATGGCGCGCTTGATGATGTCGGCCGCGGTGCCCTGCATCGGCGCATTGATCGCGGCGCGCTCGGCGCCGGCGCGCTGGCCCTGGGTGCCGCGCTGGATGTATTCGAGGTAGAGCCGCCGGCCGAACACGGTTTCCACAAAACCCTGGTCGCGCGCCTGCTGCCGCGTGCGCTCCATGAAATCGCGCACGCCGGGGTAGCGCGAGAAGTAGGTGGCGATGTAGTCCTGCGCCTCGCCGCGGCCGATGCCGAGGTTGCGCGCCAGCCCGAACGCGCTCATGCCGTACATCAGGCCGAAGTTGATCGCCTTGGCGGCGCGGCGTTCGTTCGGCGTCACCTCCTCCAGCTTGCGGCCGAAGACCTCGGCGGCGGTGGCGCGATGGATGTCGGCGCCGGCCGCGAACGCGTTCAGCAGGCCGGCGTCCTCGGACAGGTGCGCCATGATCCGCAGCTCGATCTGCGAGTAGTCGCAGGCGACGATCTTCCTGCCCTGCGGCGCGACGAAGGCCTTGCGGATGCGGCGGCCGTCCTCGGTGCGGATCGGGATGTTCTGCAGGTTGGGATCGCTGGAGGCGAGCCGCCCGGTGGCGGCGCCGGCCTGGTGGTAGCTGGTGTGCACGCGGCCGGTGTGCGGGTTCACCATCTCCGGCAGCTTCTCGGTGTAGGTGCTGCGCAGCTTGGCCAGGCCTCGGTATTCGAGGATCACGCGCGGCAGCTCGTGCTGGTCGGCGATGGCCTCCAGCGCCTCCTCGTTGGTGCTCGGCTGGCCCTTGGGCGTCTTCACCAGCGCCGGCAGCTTCAGTTCGTCGAACAGCAGCGCCTGCAGCTGCTTGGGCGAGTCGAGGTTGAAGGTGCGGCCGGCGAGTTCGGTCGCCTTCTGCTGCGCGGCGAGCATGCGCCGCGACAGGTCGGCGGTCTGGCGGCGCAGTTCGTCGGCGTCGATCCTCACGCCGTTGGCCTCGATGCGCTCGAGCACCGGCACCAGCGGCATCTCGATGTCGCGGTACACGCCTTCCAGCGACGGCTCCGCCGCCAGCTTCGGCGCCAGCACGCGGTGCAGGCGCAGGGTGATGTCGGCGTCCTCGGCCGCATAGCGCGTGGCGTCGTCGATCGCCACCGCGGAGAACGGGATCTGCTTCGCGCCCTTGCCGGCCACCGACTCGTACTTGATGGTGTCGTAGCCGAGCAGGCGCATGGCGAGCGAATCCATGTCGTGGCGCTGGCTGGAGTTGAGCACGAAGCTCTCCAGCATGGTGTCGTCGGCATAGCCCTGCACGGCGACGCCGTGGCGGCGGAACACGTGCAGGTCGTACTTGCCGTGCTGGCCGAGCTTGCGCCTGCCGGCGTCCTCCAGCAGCGGCTTGAGCGCGGCGAGCGCGGCCGCGCGGTCGAGCTGGGCCGGGGCGCCGGGATAGTCGTGGCCGAGTGGCAGGTAGGCGGCACGGCCGGTTTCGACGGCGAAGCTGATGCCGACGAGGTTGGCGCGCATCGGGTCGAGCGAATCGGTTTCGGTGTCGAGCGCGAATTCGCCGGCGCCCTGCAGCTTCGCGATCCACGCGTCGAGCTGCTCCGTTGCCAGGATCGCCTCGTACTCGCCGGGCGCCGACAGTTCCGCCGCCGGCGGCGCCTCGGTCGCTTCCGCCGGCGCGGCGTAGCGGCCGCTGCCGCGCGCCTTGCCGGGCTCCTTCTCGGGCACCGTCGGCGCCTGGTTGCCGTCGAGTTCCTTCAGCGCCTGGTTGAAGCCGTAGCGCGCATACAGGCCGCGCAGCGCGTCCACGTCGCGTTCGCGCAGGCCCAGCGCCTGCGGCGCCACGTCGAGCGCGACGTCGGTCTTGATCGTCGCCAGCTGCCGGCTCAGCGGCAGCTGCCCCAGCGCCTCGCGCAGGCTCTCGCCGATCTTGCCCCTGATCGCGTCGGCGTTCGCGATCACGCCGTCGAGCGTGCCGTACTCGGCCAGCCACTTCGCCGCGGTCTTCGGCCCGCACTTGGGCACGCCGGGGATGTTGTCGACGCTGTCGCCCATCAGCGCCAGCATGTCGACGATCTGGTCGGCGCGCACGCCGAACTTCGCGACCACCGCCTCGTCGCCGTCCATGCGGCTGCCGGTCATGGTGTTGACCAGTTCGACGTGCGGGCGCACCAGCTGGGCGAAATCCTTGTCGCTGGTGGAGATGGTGACGTCGATGCCGTCCATCGCGCCCTGCAGCGCCAGCGTGCCGATCACGTCGTCGGCCTCGACGCCGGGCACGCGCAGGATCGGCAGGCCCAGCGCCTCGACCAGCTGCATCATCGGCTCGACCTGCGCGCGCAATTCGTCGGGCATCGGCGGGCGGTTGGCCTTGTACTGCGGATACATTTCCTCGCGGAAGGTCGGCCCGCTGGCGTCGACCACGAAAGCGGCGTAATCGGGCCGTTCCTTGAGCGTGGCGCGCAGCATGTTGACCACGCCGAACAGCGCCCCGGTCGGCTCGCCGTCGGCGTTGGTCAGCGGCGGCAGCGCGTGGAACGCGCGGAACAGGTACGAGGAACCATCGATCAGGACGAGTCTTGGCATGCTGCGATTCTACGCCGCGCAAGTCGAAACCCAACGCTGCCAGGACGATGAACGCGTCGCCACGCGCCGGCAAAGGTGAACCACGACGCCCCCCCTGGTGTCGTGTCCCGCAAGTTTCCTGGTCTCGTCATTCCCGCGAAGGCGGGAATGACGGTTGAAGGATTCTTTCGGGACACCGTACTAGTCTCGCCTTCCCCCCTTGGGCGCATAATGAAGTCCGATCCACGCCGGACGCCCGCCATGCGCAACACACCCCACCTCCTGCCGATCGCCCTGTCCGCGCTGCTGCTGGCGCTGGGCGCATGCGCCACGACGCCGCCGGCATCGGTCGACATCCCGCCGGACGCGGTCGAGAACACCCGTACCGAAGCCAACGGCGACGTCATCACCGAGTACCGCGTCAACGGCGACCTGCGCGTGGTGCACGTGAAGCCTTCGCGCGGCCCGGCCTACCACCTGTACGTGCGCGACGGCCGCGTGCTGTCCACGCGCGAGGGCGACGACCCGCCGCAGACCTATTTCAAGCTGTTCGGCTGGTGAGTCCGGTCCGCATCGCCCCGGCGCCCGGGCGGAATCGGCGATGAGTGCGCCGATCAACGTCGCGCTGGTGGGATACGGCTACGTCGGCAAGGTCTTCCACGCGCCGCTGCTCGCGCACACGCCCGGATTGCGCCTGCACACGGTGGTGTCGGGCGATGCCGGCAAGGTCCACGCCGATTTTCCGGACGCGCGCGTCACCGGCGATCCGCAGGCCGCATTCGCCGACGACGCCATCGACCTCGTCGTCATCGCCGCGCCCAACGCCGTGCATGCACCGCTCGCGATCGCCGCGCTGCGCGCCGGGCGCCACGTCGTCGTCGACAAGCCGTTCACCATCTCGCTGGACGAGGCCCGGCGCGTGGTGGCCGCGGCCGAAGAGGCGCAGCGCATCGTCAGCGTGTTCCAGAACCGGCGCTGGGACGCGGACTTCCTCGCCCTGCGCGCGCTGGTGGAGGACGGCGCGCTCGGCGAGGTGGCCGAGCTGCACTCGCACTTCGACCGCTTCCGGCCGCAGGTGCCCGACCGCTGGCGCGAACGCGCGGGCCCGGGCGCGGGGCTGTGGTTCGACCTCGGCCCGCACCTGGTCGACCAGGCGCTGCAGCTGTTCGGCCTGCCGCTGTCGGTCCAGGCCGACATCACTGCGCAGCGCGAAGGCGCGGTGGTCGACGATTTCTTCCACGTGCTGCTGCGCTACCCGCGCCTGCGCGTGGTGCTGCACGCGGGCGCGCTGGTGCCCGCGAGCGGCCTGCGCTTCGCCGCGCACGGCACGCGCGGCAGCTTCACCAAGCGCGGGCTGGATGCGCAGGAGGCGATGCTGAAGGACGGCATCGTGCCCGGCGCGCCCGGCTGGGGCCGCGATCCGTCGCCGGGGACGCTGGTGCGGATCGTCGACGGCACGCCGGTCGAGTCCGTCTTCGACGGCGTGGCCGGGGACTACCGCGCGTTCTACGCCGCGATGCGCGATGCGATCCTGGGCGACGGCGAGGCGCCGGTGACGACGCAGCAGGCGCTGGACGTGATGCGCCTGCTGGAAGCCGGCGCGGCGAGCGCCGTCGAAGGACGCGCGATCGGGCTCGACTCGTGGATCGCTCCGGCGGCCTGAAGCTCGATCCCTTGCAGCTCACGCCCCGTCGTCCCGGCGCAAGCCGGGATCCACTTTTGCTTCTTGGACGCCTGATTCCCGAAGGGAAACAACGGCAAATGGATCCCGGCTTGCGCCGGGATGACGACACCTTGGGAATGATGGCGCCAGGGTCCGCTATCGCACCACGAGCACCGGCAGCGTCCCGCGATTGACCACCGCCTGCGTCTGGCTGCCCAGCAACAGCTTGCGCAGGCCGCGGCGGCCGTGCGAGGCCATCACCACCAGGTCGGCGCGGCGCGCGGCGGCGGTTTCGAGGATGGCCTCGGCGGGCATGCGGTCCGGCACGTATTCGGTGGTGAGGACGACGCCCACCGCCGACGCCCTGGCCTGCGCGTCGGCGATGACCTCCTTCGCCTCTGCTGCCTTCGCCTTGCGATGCTCGTCGCGCAGTTCGCACGCCAGCGCCATGCCCGAGGGGTCGCCCGGCATCACGTCCTGCCAGGGTTCGGACACCGTCACCAGCGTCGCCGACGCCTGCAGCGCCTTCGCCAGCGCGAGGCCGGCGTCAACGCCCTTGCCCGCCAGTTCGGAACCGTCCGTGGCGATCAGGATGTGCTTGTACATGGGGCACCTCGCTCCGTTGCGGTCTGCGCGACCATGTCACCGCACCCGGCACCGGCGTGCATTGATCGAACGCAAGCCGCCGGTCCGCGGGTCCGAGCTCAATCGCGCTTCACGGCATGGCCGCCGAAGGCGTTGCGCAGCGCCGACAGCAGCTTGTCGGCGAACGCGTCGCCGTCGCGCGAGCGCAGGCGCTCGATCAGCGACTGCGTGATCACCGGCGCGGCGACGTCGAGTTCGATCGCCTCGGCCACCGTCCAGCGGCCCTCGCCGGAATCGGGAACATAGGGCGCGATGCCGTCGAGGCCCGGGTTCTGCGCCAGCGCCCCGGCGACAAGGTCGAGCAGCCACGAACGCACCACGCTGCCGTGCCGCCAGATTTCCGCGAGCTGGGCGATGTCGGGCGTGAGTTCGTGCTTGCGCTCGAGGATCGCGAAGCCCTCGGCGTACGCCTGCATCATCCCGTACTCGATGCCGTTGTGGATCATCTTCGCGTAGTGGCCGGCGCCGCTCGGGCCGACGTGGCCCCAGCCGCGATCCGGCGCCGGCGCCAGCGCCTGGAACAACGGCGACAGGCGCGCGGCGGCCTGCGCATCGCCGCCGACCATCAGGCTGTAGCCTTCCGCGAGTCCCCACACGCCGCCGCTGGTGCCGACGTCGAGGTACGCGATGCCGGCCTCGCGCAGCGCATCCGCGCGTCGCTGGCTGTCCTTGTAGAACGAGTTGCCGCCGTCGACCAGCACGTCGCCCGCCGACAGCAGCGGCTGCAGAGCGCGGACCGTCGCGTCGACCACCGCGCCCGCCGGCACCATCATCCACAGCGCGCGTGGCGCATCGAGCGACGCGACCAGTGCCTCGAGGGATTCGGCCGTGGCGATGCCTTCCGCCGCCACCCGCGCCCGCGCCCCGGGCGTCGGGTCGAAACCGGCGACCGCGTGCCCGCCGCGCTGAAGCCGCTGCGCCATGTTCGCGCCCATGCGGCCCAGTCCGATCATGCCCAGCTGCATCCGTCCTCCCCGCGCATCGCGCATCGCCTCCGAAGTCGCCCATCATGCACGAGCGCCCGTCGCGCGCGCGGCACGCAGCGTTTCAGCACAGGTTGCGCAGCAGCGCGACCAGTTCCGCCTGGCGGCCGACGCCGGTCTTTGCGAACACCTGCTTGAGGTACTGGCGCGCCGTGCCTTCGGCGATGCCGAGGCGGGCGGACGCCAGCGCCAGCGGGCTGCCGTCGCGCAGCGCCATCGCCAGTTCGGCTTCGCGCGGCGTGAGCGCGAAAAGCGCGACCAGCGCCTGCAGGCTGCCCGCGGGCGGACGGTCGGGGTCGCGCAGGACCACGACCGCGGCATCGATCAGGTCGGGGAGTCCGTGGCGATGGGCGATGGCGGTCGCCGGCGCCGCCGTCGCCAGCAATGGCCGGCGCGGGGGCTCCCGGGGGATCGCGAGCAGCGGATCCGTCCGTTCCGATGGTGCCGCTGTATCGCGGGCATCCGGCGCCCGCAGGTGGGCCGCGAGTGCGAGCGCGGACGAGAGCAGCGCCTGCAGCCGGCGGTCGTCATAGGCGCGGATCGCGTGCAGGACGCCGCCCTCGAGGCGGATGCCGTCGCCATCGGCGAGCAGGTCCCACGCCTGCGGATTGAGGTAGCGCACGCGCTGCGCGCGGTCGACGATGAGCACGGCCTCGTGCATCGCGTCCAGCGCGGCGTGCGCGTGGTCGAGCGATGCCTGCAGCGCGCGCATCCGGGCGCGGATGCGAAAGGCGTTGTGGACGTGCAGCAGCAACGGCTGCAGCCCGGCGCATTCGGTGTCGGTGAAATCGTGCGTGCGCGTCGCGTCGCGGCAGATCGCGATCGCCGCCCGACCGCCCTCGACGCTCCACGGGAACGCCATCGCGTATCCGCCGTGCAGCGGCCGCACCAGCTGCTGGTACACCTGCGTACGCATCAGGTCGCGGATCGGGAAATAGTCCGACATGCGGTGTACCGCGCGCGACGGCATCCTCGTCAACGGATTGTCGTAGATGGTGGTGGCCGCGAGCTGCAGGGCAAGCGGCACCATGGCTTCGTCCATCCGGCTGATGTGCATGGTCAGCTTCGGTCCGATGGCCTCGGACAGCACTGCGTGTTCGGCCCCGGCCAGGTCGCGCACCTGGTCCAGCCAGCCGCGTTCGGCATCCTCGTCGAACATCGACGCGTAGACCTGGCCGATCGCTTCGAACAGTGTCCCCGGATCCATCGCGACACTCACGTTTGGGAGTAGCGGGCGCCGTCCGGAGTTTCCTACAACGTCCGCGGCGGCGCCAGTTCGGGGCTGCAGGCCCGTGGCCGCCCCGGTTCCCGTCCGTCGTTCGCCTCCATGGAGCGCATCGACGCGCCGCCGCACGCCGCAAGGAGCATCCATGCACACTCGCCCCGCGACCGTCTCCCGCCACCGTGGCCACGCCACGATCCGGCCCGTCCTGCTCGTCCTGCCCCTGTGCCTCGCACTGCCGATGCTGGCGGTCGGCAACGTCGCGCTGGCGGCCGATCCGGCGCAGGCCGGGCGCATCGCCGTGCGCAGCCAGGATGAAATCCCGCGCCATCGCTACGAACTGCCGACCGCGACAGCGAGCGCACTGCTCGACGACGACGACGCATTCGCGGCGTTCGCCGCCGAGGTCGAGCGCGACATCGAAGGCGTGCTGCGCGACTACGCCATTGACGACAAGGCCACGCTGCGCGGCCTGTACAACACCCTGGCGGACCTCGCCACGATCCGCGGCGACCAGGCCGCCCTGCGCACGCTGGCCCCGAGGCTGCGGGAGCTGGCCGACAAGCCCGCGCGGCAGCAGCTCTCCGGCCTGCGCATGGAAGCCCTTGCCGCGGCCCTGGACGCCCCGGTGGATGCCCGCGCCGCCGCCTATCGCGCGCACTACGCCGACGCGATCTCGAAGCTGCCCTGGGAGGTGGTCCAGGACGACGTCCGCAGCACCAAGGGCTGGTTCGAGGTCGCCAACGAGAGCCTGCTCCGCGGCGAAGTGACCGGCGGCCTCGATCCCATCCTCGAAAAGAACGGCAGCCTCGACGACGCTGCGGCCCGGCAACTCATCGCCAGCCGGGCCGCCATCGCGGGCCTCGCCTACTCGCGGGAAGTCGCCGCCGTCCTCGCGGACTACATCGCGCGCCACGACCGGCGCAAGCCCGACATCTGGCAAGCGCGCAACGTGGTCCTGGCCGCGGACCAGGCGCGGGCGCCGGTCGTCATCGGCATCTGGGACAGCGGCGTCGACGTGTCGCTGTTCGACGGCCACCTGTTCCGCAATCCCGGCGAGCAGGCCAACGGCCGCGACGACGACGGCAACGGCTTCGTCGACGACCTCCACGGCATCGCCTACGGCATGTACGGCGGCGAATCGTCGCCAGCGCTGCTGCTGCCGCTGGACGAGGCCCTGCGTCCGCGCATCGAGGAGATCAAGCCGCTGTACAAGGGCCGGATGGACCTCATGGCCAACATCGACAGCGAGGAAGCGGCGCTGTTCCGCGCCAGGATCGCCGCACTCAAGCCCGAGGAGGTACGGCCGCTGGGCGAGGCGGCGAGCCTGTTCGGGGAGTACGCGCACGGGACGCACGTGGCCGGCATCGCGGTCGAGGGCAATCCCGCGGCACGCCTGCTCGCGGTCCGCCAGAACTTCTCGTGGACCGCCCAGCGCGCGCCGATCACGCCCGACGCCGCCCGGCAGTGGGCCGAACGCATGCGCCAGACGGGCAAGTACCTCCACGACCACGGCGCGCGCGCGGTGACCATGAGCTGGGGCATCGGCTTCCGCGAGATCGAGGGCACGCTGGAGGAAGGCGGCATCGGCAAGGACGCGGCCGAGCGCCGGGCGCTGGCCGACGAGTCGCTGCGCATCCTGACCGAGGGCCTGGCCGACGCGATCCGCGGCGCGCCCGGCACGCTGTTCATCCCGGCGGCCGGCAACGCCGACGAGGACGTCGGCATCCACCGCGACATCCCCACCGCGATCGACCTGCCCAACCTGCTGTTCGTCGGCGCGGTCGACCAGGCCGGCGAACCGACCTCGTTCACCAGCACCGGCGAACGCGTCCGCATCTACGCCAGCGGCTTCCAGGTCGACAGCCTGCTGCCCGGCGGCGATCGCATGGCCTGGTCCGGCACCTCGATGGCCGCACCGCAGGTCGCCAACCTCGCCGCCAAGCTGTGGGCGATCGAACCGTCGCTGGGCGTGCCCGAGGTGGTGGCGCTGATCCTCGACGGCGCAGATCCCGGCGAGGACGGGGCGCGCCGGCTCCTCCATCCGAAGCGGTCACTCGAACTGCTGGCCGCGCGCCGGTCGCAGGCGGGCGCCGGCCAATGAGCGCTCCATGCCTCGCGTGTCCTGCCGTCGCAGCCGGGCCGGACGCCTGCCAGGTCGCGTCGGCACCCGTGGCCATGGCGGAATCGCGATGGCGTCCGCAGATCGACGTCGCGGGCAGCCCGCCGGGCGATCCGGGCGATCAGGACATGGCCGGCCGCGTCGTCCGCATGAAGCTGTCGTAGCGGCCATGGATACCCGACCGGGTCGCGCGGGAGGCGCCGGGGAACGCGCGATGCCGGGCGGTTCGAGCGACCCGCTGCCGCCCTCGCCGACGATCGCCGGCTTCGACCTGGTCGCACATGCATGGGTAATCGATGCGGCGCCTGCCGACCGCTGCGCGCCGCTGCCGTTGCTCAGCGGCCGCCTGATGGTCGACATCGCGGCGCAGGTCCGTGCCCTCGACGAGGCCGGGCAACCGGCGCGTCGACTGGTCGCGGCGATGCTGCTGCCCGGCGCGGTCGGCGACATCGTGAAGATGATGCGCTTCTGCGACGAGCACGGCATCGCGGTCACCAGCGCCAATGCCGCCGGACACGCCGATCCCGGCCCGATCGTGCGCATTCGCGCCGACTCCCTCGGGTGCCCTCGACCGGTGCTGCGCGTGGTGGGCAGTGACCATTGATCCGGCCCGCATCTGCAGGAGCGGCTTCAGCCGCGATCGCTTGCACGACCTCGTCGAACGTCCGGTCGCGGCTGAAGCCGCTCCTGCACGTGAAATCCCGGGGCGTCATCCCCGCCGATTCCCGCCGCCCGCCGCGCAGGCATGGCAGCCCCGAACCGCAGATTCCGTTCGCTTCGGAACAGGCCGCGGCCTGCGCTGTCCGCCGGCGACCCGCTTTCCGCACGAGGCTCTCCCGATGCCAAGCTCCCTGCTGTTGCGTTTCTTACTCGCGCTGACGTGCTGCCTGCCGGCACTGCAGGCTTCGCGCGCAGCCGAAGTCCCGCCGGCGACGCGCACCGTCGACGTCGTCGACCGGCAGTTCGGGCTGGAACTGCCCGACCCGTACCGCTGGATGGAGGGCGCCGACAACGCCGAATTCCAGGCCTGGCTGGCGACGCAGGGCGACTACACCCGCGGCCGGCTCGACGCCCTGCCCACGCTGGCGGCGTGGCGCGAACGGCTCGCCGAAGCGGCGCAGTCGCAGAAGGTCAAGCGCGGGCACAAGCGCGCGGGCGACCGCGTGTTCTTCATCGCGCAGGAAAGCAGCGGCACCGGCACGCTGATGCTGCGCGAGGCCGATGGCACGATCCGCGAACTGCTGGATCCGGCCACGCTCGGCGGCGAGGGCCGCGCCTCGATCGTCGGATTCACGCCTTCGCCGGATGGGAGCAAGGTCGCGGTCAGCCTCGACCGGGACGGCGACGAGATCGCGTGGACGCGCGTGCTCGATGTGTCCAGCCGGGCCCTCGGCGACACCGCGGTGGGCCCGGGCTTCGGTTCGGCCGGATGGCTGCCCGACGGGAGCGGCCTGGTCTACAGCCAGTTCGCCGATGGCGACGATCGCATCGAACACGATCCCTACCAGAACACGCGGCTGCGCCTGCATCGGCTCGGCACGCCGGCGACCGCCGACACGCTGCTGCTCAAGGCCGGAAGCAATTCCAGCCTGCCGCTCGCACCCAGCGAATTCATCTGGATCGCGGTGCCGCCCGGCGCGCGATGGGCCGCCGTCGGTGCCGCCGAGATGGACCGCAAGTTGCGTGTCTGCGTCGCGCCCGCCGCCGAAGCCACGAATCCCGCGGTCCGATGGCGCTGCGTGGCCGGGCGGGAGGACGAGATCAGCAACATGCATCTCATCGGCGACACGCTGTACCTGCTCTCGGTCAAGGAACGCCCCAACGGGCGCGTGCTCGCGCTCGACCTGTCCGATCCCGGCGCCGGCATCGGCAGCGCCCGGGAAGCGCTGGCGGAGTCGGCGGACGCCGTCGTCACCGACTTCGCCGTCGCGCGCGACGCGCTGTACGTCAAGCGCATGCGCAACGGCATCGATGCGATCGTGCGCATTCCACACGGGGGCGGCGCGGCGCGGGAACTGGACCTGCCGGCGACCGGCGCGATCTACAACTTCGAGGCCAGCGGCGACGGCGACGGGCTGCTGTACTCGGTGCAGACCTGGACCACGCCGCGGCAGGTCTTCGCCTACGATCCGGTCGAGGACGCCAGCCGCGAGCTCGGCGTCGGCGCGGACAGCACCTTCGACTTCTCCGCGCTGGCCAGCCTCCAGGTCGAGGCGGTCAGCGCCGACGGCACGCGCGTGCCGCTGACCATCATCCACCGCAAGGACATTGCGCTCGATGGCGGCAACCGCGCGATCATCGAAGGCTACGGCGGCTACGGCTACAGCATCCAGCCGGCGTTCGACCCGATGCATCTGATGTGGGTCGCGGCCGGCAACGTCGCCGCGATCGCGCACGTCCGCGGCGGCGGCGAGAAAGGGGAGACCTGGCGACAGGGCGGGTTCGGCGTCAACAAGCGCAACAGCATCGACGACCTGCTGGCCAGCGTCGACACGCTCGCCGAGCTCGGCTATGCCTCGCGCGAGCGCATCGCGATCAGCGGCCGCAGTGCCGGCGGCCTGCTCATCGGCGGTGCGCTGGCGAAGGCGCCGGAACGCTTCGGCGCCGCGTTCATCGGCGTCGGCTGGCTCAACCCCGTGCGCGTGCTTGAAGGACCCGGCGGCACGGCGCACGTCAAGGAGAGCGCCGATCCGCGCACGGCCGAGGGCCTGCGCGTGCTCGCGACGATGGATCCCTACGTCAACCTGCGCGAGGACGCCGGCTATCCGCCGGTGCTGATGGCGGTGGGGCTGAACGACCCGCGCGTACCTGGCTGGGAAACCGGCAAGTTCGCCGCGCGCCTGCAGGCGTTCAGCGACAGGCCGGTCTGGCTGCGCGCGCAGGCCGACAGCGGCCACTTCAGCGCCACGCTCGACGCGCAGGCGCTGGAGCAGGCCGACATCTTCGCGTTCTTCGACGCGTTCCTGCCCGGACGCGAATGAACCGTTCCAGCGAAACGCGGCAGCGCGTCGCGGGACGCTGCGATACGCGCGACGGCATGGCGCCCCGGGCGCGGTCAGCGCGCGACCGCCGCGCGCAGCTGCGCGGGCGCGGCGCCGAACTCGCGCCTGACCGCGGCGATGAAACCCGCGTAGGTCTCGAACCCGGACAACTGCGCCACCTGCGCCAGCGAAAGCGCGGACTCCTTCATCAGCACCATCGACCGCCGCGCGCGCTCGCGCAGCACGTACTGCCAGATCGAGCAGCCAAGGGCGGCGCGGAAGGCGCGGCCGAGGTGGAACGGGCTGGTCGCCGCAGCATCGGCGATGGCCGGGATGCTCAACCGCTCGGACAGATGCGTGTGGATGAATTCCAGCGCGCGACGCACCCGCCAGTCCCGGCCCGACGGCCCGGTGCCGATGCGCTTTTCCGGCACGAACTGCGCCGCGATCGCGGTGAATGCAGCGTCGCCGACCAGTGCGCCATGCGGCTGCCCCGCGGCGGCATCGGCGAGCAGTACGCGCAGCAGGTGCGCGACGACCGGGGCGTGCCGCTCGACGGTCGAGCGAAGGTCGTGCGCGTCCTCGTCCAGCTCCAGCCCCAGCGCGACGTCCAGCGCCCGCGGCATGAAGTAGAAGCAGGCGGATTCGAGCGTGCCGTCCCACCAGCTGACCCCGGCAACGTTGGCCTCGATGACGCCGACCCCGCCTGGGACGGGATTCGCGCGCTGGCGACGTCCGTCCACCTGCATTCCCATCCTGGGCAAGCGCGCGCCCAGCGGCAGCGACAGGTGGTGGAAGGGCGCGCCGGGGTCGTCGATGCGGATGGCGTCGATCCGCGAATGCTCCATCGCGCACAGCGACCATTGGCCGCGACGCAGCACGACGTGCTGCATGGACGGCGGTATCCGGCTCAGGGCCGCCGGTGCGAGGTCCATCGGCATGGCGCCTCCGGGACGGGAAGAACGGGGACTCGCCGGAAAAATAGCAGGATCGCGGAGGACCGGCGCAGCGGAGCGGCACCGGCCCCCCGGTTCCGGTGCCTTCATGCATCGGATGCCAATGGATCGCGGAGGATCGAACGATGAACAAGGCCGCAAGCGTCGCCCTGGCGGTATCCAGATGCATTTACGGCCTGTTCTTCCTGGTCGACGGCGTACTGAGGGTGGCCGGCTCGATCCGGGGCGAGTACATCGGATACGTGCAGCCTGCCGCCGAAGCGTTCAATCGGGCCTTCTGGGACACGCAGTTCATGAATCCCCTGCTGGGCGTGTCGTTCATCGCCGCGGGCGTGGCGCTTTTCTTCCGGCGGACGGCGCCGCTGGGTGTGGCCCTGCTTCTGCCGACGATGATCGTGATCTTCTTCTTCCACCTGTTCCTCACCGGCGGAGTCGCCTGGGGAACGGGCCATTTGCTGTTCACGCTCTTCCTGCTCTGGGTGTACCGGGACGCATTCAGGCCCCTGTGGAACTACAGGACCGATGCGTCCTGACATCCCTTCCACGCCGGGCGCGCGTTCCACGGCCGGTCCCGAGGCGAAAACAGCACGATTCCGAAATACGGGCGCGAGCGGGCCGGTTAGGTTCGTGCTGCAGACAAGCCCGAATGCCACCGGGAGGCCGAGACCGTGACACCGCCACTGCTCCGCATGTTTTCCCTGCTCGCCCTGCTCGGCGCCGCGGCCTTCACCCACGCCGGCGACGGGCCGCAATCCGCGCCGGACCTGGTCCTGCACAACGGCAAGGTCTTCACCGGCGATCCGCAACGACCGGAAGCGGGCGCGCTCGCGATCCGCGGCGAACGCGTCGTCGCGCTCGGCGACGACGACACCGTGCTCGCGCTGGCCGACGAAGGCACCGAACGCATCGACCTGCGCGGCCGCCGCGTGGTTCCGGGCATCAACGACGCCCACGAGCACCTGGGCTGGCAGCCGCCACCCGGCATCCGCCTCGACCTGCCGGAGCCGGACCCCACCGGTGCCGAAGTCGAGGCGGCCCTGTCGGCGCAGCCCAAGACGGACGACGAATGGATCCGCGGCCAGATCGGCGCACGCGTGTTCACCGACCTGTCCTGGAACCGCGCGCGCCTGGACGCGCTGCAGCCGACGCGGCCGGTCGTGCTGTTCGTGCTCACCGGCCACGGACTGCTGCTCAACGGCGCCGCGATCCGCGAACTGGGGGTCGATCCCTCGGTCGCGGTGCCCGGCGGCTGGTACGGACGCGATGCGCAGGGCGATTTCGACGGCCGCCTGTTCGAGTACGCGGGCTGGAAGGCGGTACGACGCTACCCGCGCCCCGGCGACGAGGTGGAGATCGAGCGGCTGCGTGGATACGCGGACGCCGCAAGCAAGTCCGGCATCACCTCGGTGCAGAGCATGTCCTGGCTGCCGCTGCCGCGCTTCGTGGAACTCTGGCAGCGCTCCGGCGCGCCCCAGCGCCTGCGCGCGATCCGCTGGCCGCGCATCACGAGCGACGATCCGGGCATTCCCGGGCTGGACCTGCCGCGCACGCTGCCCGGCACGCGCATCGAGGTCTCCGGCACCAAATGGATCCTGGACGGCACGGGTTTCGACCAGGCTTCGCCGATGCGCGAGCCTTACCCGGATACGGGCCGCAACGGCCGGCTCAACTTCAGTGCGGACGAACTGCGCACGACACTGCAGGAAATCGTCGCCCGCGACGACCAGATCCTGCTGCACGTCATCGGCGACGCCGCCACCGAGACCGCACTCGACGTGATGGCCTCGATCGCACCACCGGACGTCTGGCGAGCGCGCCGCGTGCGGTTCGAGCACGGCGACGGGCTGGCGCCGGATCTGCTGCCGCGCGCTGCCGGCTTCGGCATCGTCGTGGTCCAGAACCCGTCCCACCAGATGATCCCCGACGAACTGCCGGTGTTCCAGGCGATCCGCGAACGCCAACTCTCGCCGTTCGCCGACCTGCTCGCCGCCGGCATCGCGCTGGCGATCGGCAGCGACGGCCCCTCGGACCCATGGCTCAACATGATGTTCGCCACCGCGATCCCGACGCGGCCCGAGCAGTCGCTCACCCGCGAGCAGGTGCTGCGCGCCTACACCGAAGGCTCCGCCTACGCCGAGTTCAAGGAACACGAGAAGGGCCGGCTCGCGCCCGGCTACCTCGCCGACCTCGTAGTGCTGTCGCAGGACGTGCTCGACGAGACCGCGGTCCCGACGCAGGCACTACCAAAGACGCGCAGCCTGCTGACCGTGATCGGCGGCGAGACCGCGTGGCGCGACCCTGATTTCTGAACCGGCCGGCGCGCGGCGAATACGAGGGCGCTGGTCCACGAGGCCTATCTGAAGATCGGCGACGCGGCACTGGACGCACGGCGGGCGCCGAGTCCTCACCTATGCCGGCAAGATGATCCGGAGCGTGCTGGTGGACCACTTCCGCACGCAGGCCGCCGCTGATCAGCTTCCGGGCCGACGACGGCAAGCACAGCGTGCCAGCGCTTCCGAGAAACGGAGCGCTGCGACACGGTCACGCAGTTTTGTTCGCGCGACGGCGCCGGCAAGGCCTGCATCTCGACACTCCTGTTTGGGAGTAGCGAAGCCAATGGCAGCTCCCTACAACGATGACGCCTGAGCGAGACTCTGCCAAGTGGCCGCCGAGGATTCGATCCGGCGTTGCCTGTTAGTGACAGTGCGCCATCTGGTGCCTGTCCCATCGCGACAAGGATCATGTCGATGCGAACCTCCCCCAAGCCGGTATCGTCATGCTGCATCACCCCCGGCGCGAGCACGCTGGCCGTGTTGCTGTTGCCCGTGCGCCTGTTGTTGTAAGCGGCCATTTCACATTCAGGACGGGGGGAAGCCCTGCCGCCTGCCGGCGGCATGCCTGCGAGCGTTTGCATTGACCGGAGCCCGTCATGCCGATCTCAGCCTTCCAGCTCCTCAGTGATGCCTTGCGTAACGCCCAGGTGGAGCTGGCGACCATCTTCCTGGGAATCCCGGCGCGCCCCTCCCCGGTCCGCATCCAGCACCAGCCGCTTGTGTTTTCGCGCGAGATCCTGCGCTGGAACGACCTGCTGTCGATGCGCCTGGATTTCTACAACCTGCGGCTGGACGAAGCGTCGCAACAACTCCGGCAGGTCGATGCCTCCGGTGATTGCTTCATCGCGGCGACCTTCTCCGGCCAGCACGTGGCTGAGCAGGCTTACGAAGAAACCTCCAGCGAGCCGCCGGGACCACCGCCGGTCGGGGCGCGTCTGGCCGGGGAAAGCCGGCTGGTGCTGCACGTGGACGCGGCCGAGCTGCCGTTGGACTGGACCTTGCAGAACGTCCTGGACCTGCTGGGCCGTTCGGCGCCACTGGTCACCGACCGCACGACGGCACCGGTTCCATCTCCGGCGCCGGGCCAGCTGGCCCGTTTCGGCGCCGATGAGAAGTCGCTGTCGAGCCTGATCGAGTTTCCGTGGCGGGTACTGCTTTCGCCCGGTCCCGACGCGCGTTGGGCGCACGACAGCCGGCAATCGCCAGCCGGTGGCGATGCCTGGATCGATGAGCTGTGGCATACCCGGCTGGCGGTGGCCGATGCTTCGGCCCCCGACGGCATCAGCGAACGGCCCGATCCCGGGCGCACCGTCCGCGTGGTGCACAGCCCCGACCATGCTGCGATCAACGAGGGGCTGAACGACCCTCAAGTGCCGTTCCTGAACTCGCTCAAGCGCAGGGAGCGCGCACAGCTGCTCGAACTGTGCGGCAACCGCAGGCTCGCGGGAAACGCGCCGGTGGCCGCCCACCACCTGATGCTGACGGCCCTCGGCGCCAACGCGCACCTGCATGGCAGCTGGTCGACCAGCCTCAGCCTGGTCGACTGGATCCACCGCGCCTGGCTGGGACGCGACCACTTCGTGCAGGTGACCCACAAAGGCTGGCTGATGCCCTTCGGGCATCGCGCGGTGAAGATCGCCATCACCGAGCGGAAACTCGACGTTGCGCGGCACGAGCGCCGGGCGCTCGCCAACGAACAGGCCACGGACGGCGCAATCGCCTACCTGCGCCGCCGCGAGTTCATCGTGGTCCGCGAACCCCGCAAGCAGTACGCACACGGCGACCTGCCGTTCCGCAGCGTGCGCATCAACACCCTCGTGACCCCGGACCTGGCGCCCTCGCCGTACGAGCTTCTTGGGGGCAATGGCTTCGCGTTCTGGATCCAGGTCCCGAACGAAGACGGAAACGGCAAGAACGACTTTCTCTTCAGCTTCACCGGGCTGGACTGGCTGGACAACGAAGTCCGTTTCGACGCGCCGCTGGCCTTCGTGGAGGATCACGAGGACGCCGACCCCCACGTACTCGCCGAGGCGTACAACGAGGCCGGCCCCGATCGCCGCAATCGCGTACTCAATGGCCAACCGGTGGCCTTCGCCCCCAGCCGCGCGCCGGGGGACACCAGGCTCGAATGCAGCACTCTGCAGCTCCGCGCGCTCAAGGCTGAACGCCTGGAGCCATCCCACACGACATCTTGGCAACTCTCGCGCGAGGTCCCCATCGTCCTGCCGGCCATGCAGGAAGCGACCGTCGTGGTGCCCGCCGTGCGCGACCTCACCGGCGGCGACGGCCTTCGCTGGATCGCGCTGGAGCCGGGCTATGTCGCCGGCATCAATGCACAGGCGCGCGCCGCGATCACCGGCGGGGCGAACGGTTTCTCCGGGGTCATCGCCAACTCCGCCGAAGTCTTCGCCAAGGTCCTGCCGGGCCCGCGGACCGGGCTCAACCCGCTCGACAGCGGCGGCCTGGCGGCGCCGAACTTCGAACCGCAGGGCCTGTCACGCTCGCACGGCGCGGTCGGCGACCTGCCCGGGCTGCTGGGCCAGGGCACCGGCGACGACACGACGCCGCGATTCAATCCGGCCAAGGCGCTGGACGGAATCAGGATCCTCGGTGGAATCAGCCTGGGTGCGATCATCAAGTCGATCCCGATGGGCAACGTCGCCCAGTTGCGCGACCACCTGCCGGGGCTGACGCAGACGCGGACCACACAGGGCATCGAAACCCGGTACCTGTGGAAGGTCACTCCACCCTACCTCCAGGGGGAGCGGATCGACGATGGCGCCGGAGGCACGAAACCAGGCAGCTTCAATCCCAAGGCGGGCGCCTGCACCTTCGAACTGGAAAGCAGCGTGCTCGCGCCCTTTGGCGGCGGCGAGCCAACGATCAAGTCGGAGGGCAGGCTGACCAACTTCATGGTCACGCTTCCGCCCGGGGAGGGCGCGCTGATCAGCGCCGGCTTCCGCATGATCAAGTTCAGCGCGGGCAGCGGGAAGAAGATGGACGTGTCGGTCGACTTCGAGGGCCTGAAGTTCACCGGCGCGCTCTCGTTCATCGAGAAGCTGCGCGAGTACATCCCGATTGACGGCTTCATCGATCCGCCCTACGTCGACGTCGGCAAGGACGCGATCACCGCCGGCTACACGCTCGCCATCCCCAGCACCGGCGTGGGCGTGTTCGTGCTGGGCAACCTCAGTCTCAGCGCCGGCTTCGTGCTGCCGTACGTCAACGACCCCGCGGCCCTGCGTTTCGCCTTCTGCGAACGCCACCAGCCCTTCATGCTGACCGTCATGGGCATCGGCGGCGGCGGCTTCGCGGCCGTGGAGCTGGAGCTGGGCCGGGTGGTCAACGTCGAAGTAGCGATGGAATTCGGCGCGGCGGTGGCGATCAACCTTGGCGTGGCGTCCGGCCAGGTCTCGGTGATGGGCGGCACCTACATGACCCTGTCGTCGGAGAAGGGTTTCATGCTGCAGGGCTACTTCCGCCTCAACGGCTCGATGAGCGTGCTGGGGCTGGTGTCGCTGTCGATCCAGATCATGATCTCGCTGACTTTCCAGGCCAAGGTGGGCAACGGCCGCTCCTCGCTGACCGGCGAGGCCTCGGTCGAGGTCAAGGTGGAAATCCTGTTCTTCAGCAAGACGGTCCGGGTGGCGATGAAGCGCGAGTTCATCGGCAGCGACCCGAGTTTCAAGGAGACGGTCGAGCGCCCGCACTGGCAGGCCTATTGCAAGGCCTTCGCCAACGACTGAGGACCGGAGCATGGACAAGCAGACACTGATCTTCACCGCGCTGCCCAACGGCCACGACAAGAACGGCAGCCGCGCGCGGCTCTCGGTCTTCATCAGCCACCGGCTGTGGTCGAGCCAGGCCGACGCCCCCGCCACCACGTTGCAGGCCTTTCCGGACCTGCTGGATTGGCCGGCCACCCTGGCCGCGCTGGACTGGGAAGCGCGGGTGGACGATGGCCAGGGAAGCGTCCAGCAACTGGCCCTCGAACTTGATCCCGAGTTCGAAGGGATCGACAACGGCCTGTGGCAGCGGCTGTTCAAGCCCGACACCCGGGTCAATCCCCATCGCTTCGACGACTATCGCCAGGTCCAGCTGCACATGCTCGACCTCGCGACCCTGCACGATGCCATGCGCGACCTCTATGGCCGGGTCGGCGGTTCGCGGCAGTTCGGCAGCGGCGGCCGCCTGCCCCTGCTTGCGGAGCTCGCGCAGGACAAGGGCGTCATCGCCCCGGGCTACTTTTTCCGCCAACCCGAAAGCCCGCGCCCGCTGCCGGCCGAAGAGGCGGACGCGCCTCCCTATCCGGGTGCGGCGCCGGAGCCGCCGCCCGAGGTTCCGTTGCCACCTGCCCCGCAGGCGGACGATCCTCCGGGCCTGGAAGAAAACCCGGGCTGCCTGGGCGGGTTGATCGCGCTGCTGCAGTGCGTGCTGCGCCGGATCACCGGTACCGGGGAGGCCTGGAAGCCCGGCGGCGCGGCACCGACCCTGCCCGACCCACCGCTGGTGATGCCCATCGAACCTGCGCCGGCCGCCGCCCTCGAACCTGCGCCCGCGCCGGAACCGGAGCCGCCCGCACCCACGCCGCCGGTCCTGGACGCCGTGCACCTGGCGCAACGCGCCGCATTCGACGACCTGGCCGGATCGCTGGCGCCGCAGGACGCTGGAAAACCGCTGCCCGCCCAGGCGGACCTGGCCGAGGAATGGGACCTGCACCAAGCCCTGGCCGCATTCGGCGACTATCCCGCGCTGATGCGCTGGCTGGGGCTGGTCGTGGACCTGCTGCTTCCCGAAGGCGTCGCGCTGCCGGCCCGTGGACGCGTCCAGGTGCAGGCCTCCGGCCACGCCTGGCAACTGGGCAGCGCCAGCACCGTCGTTGCCAGTCCGCATACGCATTTCCTGGCGGAGCCGGCGGCGCTTTTCACTGCGGCGCCGCGAGCCGAGAAGCCACTGATCCGGCGGGGCTTCCTCGCCATCGACGATCCGGACGAGTACCGGATCGTCCAGAACGAAGTGGTCGGCGACGCGATGAAGCTGCGCGAGGCCAGCGCGCGCATCGCCGCGTCGGGCGACAAGGCCGGCGGCGCGCGCTCGGCCGCCACCCCCGAGGCGACCGGCCTGCCGGCCCTGCGCGGTGGCGGCTTCAGCCTGCTTCGCATCGACAGCCTGGGCGAGATCAGGGCGCGCATCCGCCGCTCGATCATGCTGGAAAGGGCCCTGGCCACGCGGGGCGGCACGCCGTCGCCGGATGAAACGCCCGATTCCAGCGACGAGCTTCATGCGGAAGACCTGGTCCGCGGCTATCGCGTGGATGTGCGCAGCACCGCCAGCGGCCGCTGGCGCTCGCTGTGCCAGCGCGATGGCGAATACCGCTTCCTCGACGCGGATGCGCCCACCGAACGGAAGCTGACCGACGAAGGCTTCATCCAGTTCGCCGGGCAGCGGACGAACGAGGAACTGCTGTTCCCGCAGACCATGTTCACCTGGGACGGCTGGAGCCTGGCCGCACCCACACCCGGCCTCTCGGTGATGGAAGGCGACGGGCCGCCCGAGTCGGTCGGCAACGACGCGGTCACCCCGTTCCGGATCGAAACTACCTTCAAACCCGTGGACTTCAGCCTGCCGAGGTTGCGCTATGGCACCAGCTACCGGCTGCGCATGCGGGTCGCGGACCTCGCGGGCAACAGCATCGTCGAGCCGGAGGACGACGGGTTCGACGACGATGGACCATCGGTCACCGCGGAGGAGGAGGCCCGGCGTTTCGATCCGGTCCCGCCGCCGACGCTGCTGCACCGGGCGCCGCCGGTGGCCGGCGAATCGCTGGAACGCCTGGTGGTGCGTTGCTATGCCAGTCCGGCCCGCAACGGCGACGGCGCGCCGCTGGTCAGCGCCCGGCACGTGCTGCCACCGCGCGGTTCGCAGGCGCTGGCCGAACGCGAGTCGCGCCTGGATGGCCTGTCCCCCGACGACGCCTATGACTGGTCGATACGGGAATCCGCCGATCTGGAATACGGGGCAACCCTGCTGCCGCCTGACGCGGCACGTCCGGCAGACGGCGATCCGGATGCTTCCCCCAGCGAAGTCTTCGTGAACGCCGCCGCCGGCATCACCGCACAGTACCTGCCTGATCCGCGCGCGGCCGGGCTGCACCTGCAACTCGTCGACGGCGATGCCGCGCTGGCGCTTCCTATCGACGTGCCCTACACCGGTACCTGGCCCGACCTACGATCGATCCGCATCGAACTGCATGCCGGCCCCCTGGCCGACGCCAGCGTCGTCCCCGGCTCCGTGGACGTGGTGCGCGTGACGCTGCCGCCGGGCCATCGCGCGCGTCTTCGTTTCAACAGCCTGCTCGCGCCCGGAGCCGTCGACAGCATGGCGCTGGAAGCCTGGGTTCGCCGGGCACAGGCCGATGGCTGGCAGGAGGCCCTGCAGCACATGGCCGAGTCGGAACACCATATGCTCACGCCGTGGCGCGACATCGAGCTGGTCCATGCTGCACAACAACCGCAAAGCGATCCGAAAGTGGTCCTGTCCGGCCTCGAACCCGGAATCGACGGCCATCCCATCGCCAGGCGGGAAGCGCACAGCCGCAAGTTGGTACTATCCGGGGAGGACACGCCTTCGCCGCCGTGGCTGCAAGCGAGGACCGATCCACACAGCACCGGCAGCGTCCACCTGCGGGCGGACTGGAAAGACATCGTCGACGACCCCGCGAAGGACGCGGAAGAACGGGTCGAACAAAGCGATGTCACCGCCGAGTGCCCGGTGCAGCCCGGCAACGATGAAATGCCGATGGTCGAATACGACGGCAGGCAGGCATCGCTGAACCTGCTCGACACCCGCCACCATCTCCTTGGACTGACGCCGGTCGCCACCAGCCGCTACCGGGAGTATTTCGACCCCGCCGACCAGCAGGCACCGGACACCATCCGGTCCGGCCCCGTCGCGTTCCTGCACGCCCCGAACTGCGGCACGCCCCCGCCGCCGGAACTGCTGTACGCCGTGCCCACCTTCCATTGGCAGGTGACGCCGGCGACCGCGGGCGATCCCGTCATCGTGCACGTGCGTCAGGGGGGCGGTCTCCGGCTGTATCTGCAACGTCCGTGGTTCGAAACCGGCGAGGACGAACAACTGGGCGTGCTGTACCTGCCCGGCGACCGGTTTCCCCCGGGCACCGACAAGAAGGCCAGGCAGTTCACCGTCTGGGGCAGCGATCCGACGCAGGTCACCGCCGGTCCGGACGCACGCGCAGGGGAGGCCTCCTTCCTCGATGCGGACCACCACCGACATGGGCTGCCGCTGCCGGACGGCAACGTCTCGGTGGCCGCTTACGTCACGCATCCGAACCCCGACCGCAAACTCCGCTACGTGGATCTCTGCATCGATCCGGGCGGGGACGCCTGGTGGCCGTTCGTGCGCCTGGCCTTGGCGCGCTACCAGCCGTATTCCATCCCGGGCTGCCACTTGTCCGAACCGGTTCTGGCCGATTACATCCAGCTCCCGCCCCCGCGCAGGTCGCAGGTCCGGCGCGCGGCGGACGGATCGCTGGCCTTCGAAGTCACCGGACCCACCGTGATGAACGGGCTGTACCGGAAGCAGGGCATGGAGGACCCCATCCAGTTGGAAGCGGTGATCGAACGTTACCTGGGCAGCGACGACGGCGACGAGCCGTTGCTCTGGGAACCGGTCAGCGCCGTGTTGCCGCTGCAGCGCCAGCACGCGGACGGCGCGTCGCTGGGGCAGTGGACTGGCGCCATGGCGATGCCCCTCGGCGCCGCACGCCTGCGGCTCGTGCTGCGCGAGTACCTCTACCTGCGCGGGGACGACAGCACCGACACGCGGCCGCGCGCCCTCGCGCAGATGCGTCGTCGGCTGCTGTACGCCGACGGGATCGAACTGCGTTTCTGACCAGGATCCCTCCCTTGCGAATGTCCATCGCGCCAGGCAACCAGGAGAACATCCGCGATGCGCCCCGCAGTCTGTTGACCTTGATCGGAGGCGAAATCGCCTGGCGCGATCCGGAGCTCTGAGCGAACGCCTGCGGCCCCGGCACGCCGGGATCGGCGGCCCCGGCAGGGTGGCGGATTCGAACGCCGCCTGCGGCGCCGGCCCGGCCCGTGTGCGCCCCCTCATCCCGCATCTCGCCGGTGGCCACGCTCGTGCGCCGGCTTCACGCCCCATGCAAACGTGCCGCGGCATCATCTCGACGATGCCATCGCCCGGAACCACGGGATGCACGGACGCGAACGACGCGGACAACAGATCGACGATCCGGCGGCGCTGCGCGTCGGGTTGACTCCCGCTCAACTCAGGACGCTGGAAACGCTGGAGCATTTCCGTTGGACGCTGAAGTTCGTGCGCAGGCCGATGTTCCTGGACCCGGTCCCCGTGGTCGTCGACCGCGAAGGCAAGCGCTACGCCGTATTGCGCCCCGACGGCACGATCGACGAGTCGCCCGGCTTCCGCATCCGCGAGTGACGGCCAGGGCCGGCGACGCTCCTCGATCGCGTCCGGGCGCGGGACGCCACGGGAATGCCTGCCCGGCTAAGCCGGCTGCAGGTTGGCGTAGGCCAGCACCAGCCACTTGCTCCCGGCTTCGTCGAAGTTCACCTGCACGCGCGCATGCGCGCCGCTGCCTTCGAGGTCGGTGACCACGCCGCTGCCGAACTTCGCGTGCACCACGTTCTGGCCGAGCCTGAGGCCCGGGGATTCGTCGAGCGAGGCGTGGCCCCAGTCGCGGCGCGGGCGCGGCGCGAACGCGGGCCGCGAGACCTGCACGCGCGGGCGCACCTCGTGCAGCAGCGGCGACGGGATCTCGCGCAGGAAGCGCGAGGGCACGCCGTACATGTCCTGGCCGTGCAGGCGCCGCGATTCGGCGTAGCTGAGCACCAGCTTCTGCCGCGCGCGAGTGATGCCGACGTAGGCCAGGCGCCGCTCTTCCTCCAGCCGCCCGCTTTCCTCGACCGAGCGCGCGTTCGGGAACAGGCCTTCCTCCATCCCGGCCAGGAACACCAGCGGGAACTCCAGCCCTTTCGCGCTGTGCAGGGTCATCAGCTGCACGCCGTCCTCGCCGGCCTGCGCCTGCCCCTCGCCCGCCTCCAGCGCAGCGTAGGCGAGGAAGGCGACCAGTTCACTCAGCTGCGCGGCATCGTCCTCGTCGCCCTTGACGAAACGCGAGGCCACCGAGACCAGTTCGTCGAGGTTGTCGACGCGCGAATCCGCGGCGCCCTTGGATTCGTTGGTGTAGTGCAGGCGCAGGCCCGAGCGCAGCAGCACGTGGTCGATCTTGTCCTTGAGCGGCAGCTCGGCGACCTCGCCATCGAGCGCGTCGACCAGCGCATGGAAGCCCGCCAGCGCGTTGCGCGCGCGCGCCTGCAGCGCATTGCCCTGCTGCACGCGCAGCGACGCCTCCCACAGCGACACGCCCGCACCGCGCGCCAGCCGCCGCACTTCGTCCAGGGTGCGCTCGCCGATGCCGCGTGCCGGTGTGTTGACCGCGCGTTCGAACGCCGCGTCGTCGCCGCGGTTGGCCACCAGCCGCAGGTAGGCAAGGGTGTCCTTGACCTCGGCGCGCTCGAAGAAGCGCACGCCGCCGTAGACGCGGTACGGCACCTGTTCGGCCAGCAGCGTTTCCTCGAACGCGCGCGACTGCGCGTTGCTGCGGTAGAGCACGGCGCATTCGCCGTGGCTGCCGCCGTCGCGGACCCACTGCGCGACGCGCTCGACCACGAAGCGCGCCTCGTCGATCTCGTTGTAGGCCGCGTACAGGTCGATCGGCTCGCCCTCGCCGCTGTCGGTCCACAGCTGCTTGCCGAGGCGGTCGGGGTTGTGCGCGATCACCGCGTTCGCGGCATTGAGGATGTTGGCGCTGGAGCGGTAGTTCTGCTCCAGCCGGATCGTCCGCGCGCCCGGGAAGTCGCGCAGGAAGCGCTGCATGTTCTCGACCTTGGCGCCGCGCCAGCCGTAGATCGACTGGTCGTCGTCGCCGACCACGAACACCTGCCCGCTGTCGCCCGCGAGCAGGCGGACAAAGCCGTACTGGATGGCGTTGGTGTCCTGGAACTCGTCCACCAGCAGTTGCCCGAAGCGCTGCCGGTAGTGCGCCAGCAGCGGCGGGTTGTCGCGCAGCAGCTCGTGCGCGCGCAGCAGGATCTCGGCGAAGTCCACCAGCCCCGCGCGGTCGCAGCGCTCCTGGTACAGCACGTAGCTCCTGAGCATTACCTCCGACCACTCGTCGCCACCGGACTGGATGTGCTGCGGCCGCCGCCCCTCGTCCTTCTGCGCATTGATCCACCACGCGATCTGCCGCGGCGGGAAGCGCGCCTCGTCGAACTCCAGCTGCTGCACGACGCGCTTGACCAGGCGCAGCTGGTCGTCGCTGTCGAGGATCTGGAAGCCCTCGGGCAGCTTCGCGTCCTGCCAGTGCAGGCGCAGCAGCCGGTGTGCGAGACCGTGGAAGGTGCCGATCCACAGGCCGCGCGAGCCATGGCGCAGCTGCGCATCGATGCGGTGGCGCATCTCGGCGGCGGCCTTGTTGGTGAAGGTCACCGCGAAGATGCCGTGCGCCGGCACACCGACCACCTCGTTGAGCCAGGCGATGCGGTGGGTGAGCACGCGGGTCTTGCCGCTGCCGGCGCCGGCGAGGACGAGGTAGTGGCCTGGGGGGGCGGAAACGGCTTCGCGCTGGGCCGGATTCAGCCCGTCGAGCAGGTGCGAGACATCCATGCGCGCATTCTACCGGGGCGCCTGCCATTGGTCGGCGATTCCCTGTCATCCCGAGCGCAGCGAGGGATCTGTCGTTCGGCGTCCCGCGCGTGGAGATCCCTCGCTGCGCTCGGGATGACAGCTTCCCGAATCCGTCAGAAGATCACGTCGATGAAGCTGTTGATCGACAGCCGCCCGGCCTGCACGTCGGCCGGCGGCACCCGGTGGCTGTCGATGTTGCCCGAGTGCAGCGAGTTGCGCCGGTAGACCACCAGGCGGTTGTACACGCCGTCGACGCTGTCCACCCGTTCGAACAGCGCCGAATCGCCGTTGATGTAGCCGCCGTCGGTCGCGTCCTCACGTCGGCTTTCGTCCTGGAGCGTTTCGAAGTAGGTCTCCCGGCGCGCCTCGTCCACGACCTCGAAGCCGGTGGCGCGGTGCCGGTAGAACGCGGTCCCGCCCCAGTCGCCGCGGAACAGGTAGTGCACCGTGGCCAGGCCGTTGTCCCGCACCGAGTCGACGTGCGGTACGCGCTGCGGGAAGGACAGCCGCTCCGGCGGCAGCGTCACCAGAGAGTAGTGGCACATCGGGAACACGAAGCGCGCCTGCGCGGGCAGGTGGAAGTGCTCGGCCAGCAGTGGCCGGACCAGGTGCTCGAGGAAGACTTCGTAGGACAGTGGCGCGCGGACCCGCAGTCCGGGGAACAGCGCGCCCTGCGGCGCGAAGTGGCCGCGCGAGGCCTTGTGCACCAGGCGGTCGGGATCGGCCACCGCCTGGTCGACGACCAGCAGCGGCGCGCCTTCCGTGCCGATCCGGCGCGCCTGCAGGCACAGGTCGGAGTGGGGCCGGATCAGCACCGGCCCGTCACCGGGCCAGGGCCCCGTCCACGCCCGCGATCTTGCCGGTCACCCGCGCATGTGCCTGCGCGCGCTGGTACATCAGGTCCCAGGCCGAGGGCGGCGCCTTGCAGTAGCTGTCCAGGAACTGCTGGTGCGTGGGCATGGCCGCCACCGTGCGCTCGAGGGGCTGGCGGATGCCGTCGAACAGGCGCTTGAGGTCGGCATCGGGCAGCGTCCGGGCCAGCGGATGGTGCGCCTCGGGCACCACGCCCTGGCCGAGCATGCAGTGGGTCCAGGAGTCGAGCCGGAACAGTTCGTCCTCCCCCTGCAGGGCATGCGCGCGGTCACGGAACATCTGGATGCGGTGAGCCAGCTCGGGCGGCAGGCTCATGTTGCGCACCTGCTGCCACATCGGCTCGTCGCGCTGGTTGAGGTGGTAGTGCAGGATGATGAAGTCGCGCACGTGCTCCATCTCGGCACGGCTGATGTCGTTGTAGCGCTGCACCAGCGAGTCGTCGATGCCGTCGGCCGGGAACAGTTTCACCAGCCGCGCCACGCTGCTCAGGGTCAGGTGGATGCTGGTCGACTCCAGCGGCTCGATGAAGCCACTCGACAGGCCCACCGCGATCACGTTCTTGTTCCAGGCCTTGCGCCGGCGTCCGGTCCGGAAGGGGATGAGCCAGGGATCGCGCAGTGGCTTCGCCGGGTTCGCCGCGAGCAGCTTCGCGGCGGCCTCGTCGTCGGACATGTGGGCGTCGGAGAACACGATGCCGCAGCCGATGCGGTGCTGCAGCGCGATCTTCCAGTGCCAGCCGGCCTCGTGCGCGATGGCGCGCGTGTAGGGCACCGCGGGGCCGTCGGCCTCGGTCTGCAGCGCCACTGCGCGGTTGCTGGGCAGCCAGTGGTTCCAGTCCTCGTAGCCGGTCTGGAGGGCCTGCTCGCTCAGCACCGCACGGCCGCCGGTGCAGTCGATGAACAGGTCGCCTTCCACGACCGTGCCGTTGTCGAGCACCAGGGCTTCGACATGGCCGCTGTCGGGGTGCTGGCGCACCTGCTGGATCTTGCCCTCGATGCGCGCCAACCCCTGCCGCTCGGCGCGCTCGCGCATGTATGCGGCGTAGAGCCCGGCGTCGAAGTGGTAGGCGTAGTTGACCTCCAGCCGGTCCGGCGACATCGCCTGGTTCGCCCAGCGCGTCGACCACTGCTGCGCGCCACCGACCTGATGGCCGGGCAGGCCGAAGCGGTCGACGCGCGAGGCCAGAGTCTCCAGGCAGAAATCGCCCAGTTCGGACTTGATGCCGCGGCGCAGGCTGTCGAGCCAGAAGTGGTGGAACTCGCAGGCCCAGGTACCCAGCCCGGTCAGGCCGAAGGGATGGAAGTAGCGCTGCCCGGGGCGCAGCCAGTTCTCGAACGAGATCGAGAGCTTGAAGCTGGCGGCCACCGAACTCATGAACTCGCGCTCGTCGATCCCCAGCAGCCGGTGGAAGGTGCGGATCGTCGGGATCGTCGACTCGCCCACGCCCACCGTGCCGATCTGCTCCGATTCGACCAGGGTGACCTCCAGCATGTCGCGGAACTGGTGCGTGAGCGCACACGCCGCGACCCAGCCGGCGGTGCCGCCGCCGGCAATGACGACCCTGCGAACGCGGTGTCCGGACATCAGCCTTCCCCTCTCGTGTTGCGATCCTGTTGCGTGGCCCGCGCTGCGGACCACCTGTTCCCCAACGCCGGGGTTACCGGTTCAACCTGGCGATCAGCCACGCCCGCATGCGCCGTGCGGACGCCTCGTCCATCGAGCCCAGCATGCCGCGCGCCGCCTCGGGCAGGTGCGCGCCGGCGCGGTCGGCCGGGCCGAAGACGTAATACTCGAAGACCTCGCGCCAGGCCTGTTTCTCGCGCTCGGGCCGGTCCCGGATCGTCCACAGCGCGTGGTAAAGCGCATGCATCGGCGTCGGCACCCACGCCGGCATGCTGCTCCACCAGTAGTTCACCAGCACGTTGAACGGTTCAAGCCCCTTCACGTGGTGCCACCACATGCTGGGAATGAACAGCGCGTCTCCTGGCTCGAGCAGCACGCTGCGCGCGTGCACGAGCGCGTCGGCGAAACGCGGGAAGTTTTCGAGGTCCGGCGCGTCGAAATCGACGATGCTCACCGCCTGGCCGCCCGGCGTGGGATCGAGCGGGCCGGGGTAGAGGTTGTGGATCTGGTCCGGCGGGAACAGCGTGAAGCGGCGGCGCCCGACCGCGCAGCAGGCGATGTTGTCGGGCGCGTCGTAGTGGCAGGACGCGGTGGTGCGGTTGCCGATCCAGATCGCGGGCGGGGCGTCGACGCCGTGCGCGGCGAAGTCCAGGTCGTTGGACGCGCGCAGGCCCGGCAGGATGCCGTCTACGGGTACCGATGCCACGTAGTGGGTCGGCGGACTGGGATCATCGAGGTGCGCGCCGATCTCGTGCAGCACGCTGTCCAGCGTGCCGCGCAGGGCCTCGGTGTTGAGGCGGGTGTAGTCTGCGTCGTAGAACGGGCGCCCCGCCGTTTCAGGCGGTCCCCACGAATATGGAAGCGGCCGCCCGTTGTAGTGCTCCAGCAGGTGCTCGATGGCCGCCTGCGACGACTGCCGTCCTGCCGCGACCAGGCTCCAGTCGGCGACCAGGCCCTTGAGCAGGACCGGCTCACCGCCCTCGAGCAGCGCCGGAAGCGGCAGCGCGTCCGGCCGGCAGCCTTCCATCACGCGGACGCTTGCAGCAGGGACGGCCATGGCTCAGGCCGGCTGTCCCGTCGCGACGTCGGCGCGCAGCCTGCGCTGCTTCTCCGCGATCAGCCGGCGCATGTTGAACACCGAGGACAGCACCAGGTAGATGCCTTCGAGCAGCCCCGCCCGGTGCAGGCCGTGCAGCTGCTGCGCATCGAGTTCGGCGAGCCGCTCGCGGTCGATGGCGTACAGACCGGTCAGGCGCGCACCATGGCTCTCGTCGAAGCGCAGGTCGAGTTCGGTCGGCTGGAACAGCCCGAGCGCGTCGAGCGCGGCGTACATCGCCTTGCCCGCTTCCACGCCGTCGTTGATCCCGCGCAGCACGGTGAGGACGTGCTCCAGATAGGGGCTGTGCCCGCCCTTGGGCAGGAACACCGCCACGCCTTCGCCGTCGCGCGAGATGCGCGGATGCTCCATGTCGACGTGGATGACCGGCTCGCGCTGCAGCTCGCCACCCACGTGCTGTTCCTGGAAGCCGATCAGGAAGGGCCCGCGCGCGACGGCACCCGGCAGGTAGCTGGCGTTCCAGCGGTCACCTTCAATGTAGAGGTTCTCGCCGCCGTCGAAGCCGAGCAGGGCCACGGCCTGGAAGCCGCCATCGTCGTCCTTGCGGAAGAAGATCGGATACTCGCGCTGCAGTTCGGCGAACTCCGTCGGCCAGACGGGGACCAGCCCCGTGGGATCGCCGAGATCCGTGCCGAAGTGGGTCAGGACGCGCAGATCCTTGTGGGTCACGTTATCGAGCAATTGGTACTGCGACATTTCAACTCCGACGGCGCTGCGCCCCGGCGCCGCGTCGTTTGGTGGATGCGGCCGCGCCAGCGCGCGTCCCGCGTCCCATCATGCCTCCGCCTCGTCCGGAAATCGAGACGCACGCAAGGCAAAAAAATGGGGCCGTTGCACCAGGCAACGGCCCCACCGTTCACACCATCTGGGCCTTGGAGAGGTTTGGCGTCAGAAGGTGTAGCGGATCGCCGCCATGTAGCGCGGGCTCTGGTCGAGCAGCCTGACCATCTGCAGTTCGTTGCGGGAGCGCCAGCGGATGTCCTCGCCGGTCAGGTTGATCGCTTCCAGCCCGACCGCCCAGTTGTCGCTCAGCTGCTTGGTCACGCTGAAATCCCACTGCTGGTAGTCCTCGACGTAGAACGGGTTCGTTGCGGCCTGCTGGTTGGCCGCGATCAGGTACTCGTCACGCCAGTTCCAGGCCAGTCGCGCGGTCCAGCCATACTTCTCGTACATGAAAACGACGTTGGCCGTGTCGCTCAGGCCGGTCAGCGCGAACTGCTGGACGCCCGGAGCCGCGCCGTCGTCGATGCCGACGTCGCCGCTGACCTTGGTGTAGTTGGCCTGGATGCCGAAGCCGCTGTCGCCGAAGAAGTACTGGCTGCCCAGCTCCCAGCCCTTGATATGGGCCTTCTGCTGGTTCAACGGGCGGTTGACGTTGAACATGTACAGCGGATCGTCGGGCTCGCCGATCAGCGCCCGCCCCGGCTGGCGCACCAGGGACTCCATGGCTTCCCACTGGGCGGTTGTGCCTTCATAGGCCGCCAAGCCCCCGGTCACGTCGGCGTTGCGGAGCAGCGCCACTGCCGTGAACAGGGCGATTGCATTGGCCCCGCACGCGTGGACGCCGGCATCGTCACCGATCTGCGCGTCGCACTCAGGGCTGTTCAGGAAGGCGAGCGCGGCCTGTGCGTCTGGGCCTCCGGTGGGGTCACGCAGCCCGTAGAGGTTTTCCTGCACCTGGCTGTTGCCGATGAAGTTGTTGACGCGCTTGTCGAAGTACGTCAACGACACGTAGCTGGCCGGGGCGAAGTACCACTCCAGCGCCACGTCGACGTTATCGGATTCCAGCGGCAGCAGGCGCGGGTTCTGGGCGCTGCCGTTCGCACGGAAGCCCAGCAGCACCGAGCCGTTGGGAGCATTCGCGGTCGGGCCGGCATACAGGTTGCCGTACGGTGCGCGCGCGATGGTCTGGCTGAGCGAGACGCGGCCCTTCAGCGAGTTGGTGAAGTCGATGCTGAAGTCCAGGTTCGGCAGCCAGTAGCTGTACTCCGCCTCCTCCGCGAACGGCAGCTGTTCGGCCGACGGGGTGATGGCGAAGTCGTTGTCGCCGTTCCAGTTGATCGACTGCGGCACCTGGAGGGACGACACGGACCTGAGGTCGGTCTGCTCGTAGCGCGCGCCCAGCACAAGGTTGTAGGGCATCGTGCCGAACTCGCCGTCGAACTCGTACTGCACGTAGGCGGCGCTGGTCTTCTCCTCGATCTCATTGTTGTTGGCCAGCTGGCCGTTGAACGTCGAGGAGGTGCCGTAGAAGCCGGACGCCCATTGCGCCAGCTGGCTGGCGTTGCCCCACCACGCGCCCTGCGCGGCACCACTGGCGTCGTAATCGTCGAACATGCCGGCGATGCTGATCGGGCGGATCAGGTCCTGGAAGCCCGGTTCCGCACCGACGTTGTCCACGCCCCAGTTGCCGAGCACGGTCTGGTTGTCGTTGGACGTCAGGCGGCGCATCGACACCTTCGAAGAATCGACACCGAACGAGAGCCGGCCGTTGTCGAAGTCGAAGACGCCGTCGATCCGGCCCTGCTCGACCTTGCTGTCCTGGCGCGAGTACCAGATGCGCTGGATCTGGGTGCCCACCTGCTCGGGCGGAAAGTCCGGGTTCACCACGCCGTTCACGTTGTTGAAGGCATCTTGCGCATTGGGCGAGGCGGGATACCAGGTGCGCGCCATGATCGGCAGACCGGTATTGAACCAGTACTCCTGCGCCCAGTTGCCGCCGCAGTAGGGGCCCGCGCCGGGAGCGCAGGCACTGGTGCCGGCGAACGAGAACGCGGTGACGCTGGCGCCCGTGATCGGGTCGTTCGGAAGGCTCTTGGTTTCCGAGCTATGTGCGTCGAATTCGAGGCTGAATCGATCGGTGACCTGCCAGTTGGCGTTGAAGCCGATCGAATCGAGCTTGTACTTCTGCTCGTTGCGCTGCTGCTCGTAGCCGAAGTCCTTGGTATCCACGATCTCGCGGATGTAGGTCGGCGTGGCGAGCGGGCCGCGGGTGTCGAATTCGATGCGCGAGAACGGACCCTGGTTGAGCCACTGGGTCTGCTCGCCGCGGTCTTCAGTCAGCTGGTTCGTCGAGTGGGTGTAGTCGAGGGTCAGGGTGATCGCATCGGTCGGCGCGAATTGCAGGACGCCCTGGGCATTGACGCGCTTGCGCTCGAAATTGGAGAACGCGTAACGCAGGTCGGCAGGCATCGCGTACAGCGAGCCTTCCGCCGGCGCATTGACGACATCGCCCCAGCCCGTAGGAGTGCCGGTCCAGCGCTGGACCCGCCACTCGTTCTCGGTGGCCTGGACCTCGCCGCCCTTGCGCTGCTGGAAGCTCGTGCTCAGGCTGGCACCCCAGCGCTTGTCGTCGCTGGCGAAGCTGATGATCGAGGACAGTTCGGGGGTGATGCTGCTGCCGATCGTCTGCGACTCGTCCAACCCGGCCTTGAGGCCGGCGTTGAGCGTCAGGCCCGAGGGCAGGTTGAGCGGACGCGAGGTCAGGATATCGACCGTCGCACCCATGCCGCCGCTCGGCGCATCGGCGCGGCCGGTCTTGTAGACCGTGATGCCGCTGACCGCCTCGGACGCCAGCTGGGCGAAGTTGAAGCCGCGGGTACCGGCGCCGACGCCGCCGGTGATCGAGTCGCCGTTGGAATACGCGTCCGCGCCCGGGATCTGGCGGCCGTTGAGCGTGACCAGGTTGTAGCCGGGACCGAAGCCGCGCGCGGTGATCTGCGCGCCTTCGCCGTTGCGGCGCTCGATCGAGATGCCGGTGATGCGCTGCAGCGACTCGGCGAGGTTGGTGTCGGGGAACTTGCCGATGTCCTCGGCGCTGATCGCATCGACGACGCCGGAGGTGTCGCGCTTGATCCCCATCGAGTTCTCGAGGCTGTTGCGCAGGCCGGTGACGACGATGGTGTCGAGCGTGGATGCATCGCCCGCGGCCGACTGGGTCTGCTGAGCGGCCTGCTCGGTCTGCTGCGGGTCCTGGGCGAATACCGGATTGATGACCAGCACGCCACCGACGAAGGTGAACATCGCCTTCGACTTCAATCCCTTCAACTTCTTGTGGTTCATGGAATATGTCCTCAGCACTGGATGTGAGCGAAGAAAAGCATGTCGCTTGCGCCTGGCGACGGGGCACGCCCCGCCACTCGTGTCCGTGCGGGACTTCGAGATCTGCAAACCTTCATCCGACCGCCCTCCCCGTTTGTATGACTTCTAGTAGTTAGGAATCACTTCGATGCCGCCCTTCCTCCGGGCAACCGCGGACCGCCTGGCCCGCCCTTTCAGTACCTGCGCTCGACGCTGCGCCTGCATCGCGTTGGCTGGCCCCGTCCGTTGCGCTGCCTTGCCCGCATGCGCTCCCGGACCGCTGGCCGCTCGCCGTGACACCAAGCTTGCTCGCCGTTATTTTTGTTAGCGCTAACATTAGCGCAGGGAATTGATAACATGTCGTTACGGGGGTGTCACTTTGCGGTGCAGCATGACGTCGGCCGACTCAGCGCTGACGCGGCCGTTGCCCCGGAAACCTTCAAAACCACACCGGGAAATGCGCGGGAATCGCAGGCATTGTCCGCGCCCGGCGCAGGTATATCGCTGCAAAGACGAGGGCCTTGGCGCGAGCCCCTGCAGAGAACCGGGGCAAGGCATGATCCGTCTTGAGGCGGCCGGGATATCCGACAGTTCCGTCATCCCCGCAAAGGCGGGGAAGCACCCTTCAACAGCGCGAAGCGCCGGTCATCCAGCGCCTTCATCGCGTCCCGTATCCCGCCCTCGCGGGAATGACGCGATCCGTTGCTGGCCCCGGCAAGCCGGAGGCAGGCCCACGGCGTCAATGACGGGAACACGAAGGCCATCGACCACGGGGATCATCGATCCGGCACGGCCTGCTCCTGCGAAAGCAGGGGTCAAACCACGGCAAGCCGTGCAAGCCGGGAACAACAACGCTTCCAGCGTCAGTGTCCCGCCGCGTGCTCGCGCTTGGCGGTGCTGCCGGTCATCAGCTTGTCGGTGTAGGCGATCCCCATCGCCGACAGGATGAAGGCGCCGTGGATGATCGACTGCCACATCACGCCCGCCGACGTGACCTTGGTGCAGGCCGGTGCGGCCAGCGCCAGGCCGGCGGCGACGGCCTCTGCATGCTGCCTCATCGCGATAATGAATTCCGCCGTGCCGCAGAGCGGCAGGCCCACCTCGCCCGCCGCGATGAAGGTCTTGAGCAGGTGGATCGAGGAGATGCCGATGATCGCCATCGCCAGCTTCACCTTCAGCACGCTGGCGTTGACGTGGCTGAGCCATTCGGGCTGATCGGGATGGTTGTGCAGCCCCAGGCGCGAGACGAAGGTTTCGTAGCCGCCGACGATCACCATCACCAGCAGGTTGGAGATCATCACCACGTCGATCAGGCCCAGCACCAGCAGCATGATCCCCTGCTCGGTCAGGCTGTTGGCGCCGTGCACCAGGTGCCACAGCTCCTTGATGAACAGGAACACGTAGACGCCCTGCGCCACGATCAGGCCCAGGTAGAGCGGCAGCTGCAGCCAGCGCGAACCGAAGATGACGTAGGCGAGTGGCGGCAGGCGCGGGGGCTGGCTGGCGGTGGCGGACATCTGGCGGGGAGGCCGTGGGAAAGGAGCGCGGAGGTTAGCGGTCGCGTTCCGGGCTGCCAAGACGGTCGCCGGGCGCCGCAGTCCAGGCACCCAGCCGCAGTCGCGCGAGATCGATGCTGCAACGCACACAAAACTTCGATGAATCAATTGCTTATGCTTCCGCTGGGTTCATTTTCAGGGCGTATTTGACAACGTTGTCACCCGCCCTGTACAAGCTCCCGGGGATCCGAGTCAGGGCCGCGACGCGATGGAGAGGCGCGTTGCGCCGGACCGGACCGCAGGGCCGGCGGCGGCCGGGCACACCCCCGGCCGCCGCCTCCCGATTCCTCCACCCACCTCGCAACGGCAGGACCCATGGCCACCCATCAAACCCGCTGGTCGCAGTTCCTCGTCCTGATCACCGTGTTCTTCTTCTGGGGCTTCGTCGCCGCCAGCAACGAAATCCTGATCCCGGTCTTCAAGAACGCCTTCCACCTGACCCAGGCGCAAAGCCAGTACGTGGCGGTGGCGTTCTACGTCGCCTACACCGTCGGCTCGATCATCTACTTCTTCACCTCCAAGCTGATCGGCGCGGACGTGCTCAACCGCATCGGCTACAAGAACGGCATCGCCCTGGGTCTGCTGATCTCGGCCATCGGCACCCTGCTGTTCTATCCGGCGGCCAACGCCGGCTCGTTCGGGCTGATGCTGTCGGGCCTGTTCATCGTCGGTCTCGGGTTCTCGCTGCAGCAGATCGCCGCCAACCCGCTGGCGATCATGATGGGCGACCCGGCCACCGGCGCCCAGCGCCTGACCCTGGCCGGGGGCGTCAACAACTTCGGCACCACGATCGGCCCGCTGCTGGTGAGCCTGGCCATCTTCGGCAGCGTCGCCGCAGGCGGCACGGAAGCCAGCATCGAGGCGGTGAAGACGCCCTACCTCGTGCTCGGCGCCGCGTTCGTGCTGGTGGCGGTGTTCCTGAAGTTCTCGTCGGTGCCCAACAAGATCGACCTCGACGAACTGGCGCAGGACGAGGCCGAGGATCCCACCAAGCTGGCGCACAGGAAGTCCGCCTTCGCCTATCCGCAGCTGGCGCTGGGCATGCTGGCGATCTTCGTCTACGTCGGCGTCGAGGTCTCGACCATCGCCAACCTCCCGGCCTACCTGAAGCTGCCGGTGGAAGACGGCGGCCTCGGCCTCAACACGTCGATGATCGCGCCGTTCGTGTCGCTGTACTGGGCCAGCCTGATGATCGGCCGCTGGGCCGGCGCGGCCGGCGCCTTCAGCGCGCCGCCGACCGTCAGGTTGGTGCTGACGCTGCTGCTGCCCTACCTCGCCTTCGGCGTGTTCCTGGCGGTCAACACCGTCGCCGGCTACTCGGTGTCGCAGTTCCTGCTCTATGGCGCGGTGATCGTGCTGATGGTCGTGGCGACCTTCGCAAGCCGCGGCAATCCGGCGCGGATGCTGCTGATCTTCTCGCTCTGCGGCATCGCCGCGCTGCTGGTCGGCATGAACACCACCGGCATGACCAGCGTGATCGCCTTCATCAGCGTCGGCCTGTTCTGCAGCACGATGTGGCCCTGCATCTTCACCCTGGCCATCACCGGCCTGGGCCGCACCACCGGCCAGGGCAGCAGCCTGCTGATCATGATGATCATGGGCGGGGGCCTGGTCAGCTGGCTCCAGGGCTGGCTGGCCGACCACCACGGCATCCACCTGAGCTTCATCGTCGGCGTCGCCTGCTTCGCCTACCTCGCGTTCTACGCCGCGCGCACGCCGGGGATCCTGCGCAGGCAGGGGATCGACCTGGACAAGCTGACGGCGTCGGGCGGGCACTGATCCCGATGCCTGCGCGGAAGCAGGCGCACGATGCGCGCCGGCTTCCGCCACGCAGGTCCCCGTCAGTATGTCGTTCCGGGCGCAGCGAGGAATCTGCTCCTCCGCGGTGAGCAGCAACGGACGCAGATTCCTCGCTGCGCCCGGAATGACACTCCTGCACGGAGTATCAGGCGGCGTTGATCCGGCCTACGCGCTGTAGGAGCGGCTTCAGCCGCGATCGCTTTCCGATTCCGTCGAATGCCTGGTCGCGGCTGAAGCCGTTCCTACAGTGCACGGGCGGATCTCGTCAGGGTTTCGCCGCCGGCGCATAGCTGCGCATGTAGTCCATGTGCGACGGCAGTTGGCGGGCGGTATCCAGCACCTGGGCGCGGATCTCGTCGAGGAACCGCCGCAGGTCCGGTTCGCTCATCACGTCGGCGCTGGGGTGGTAGTACCGCGGCACCACGCCCTGCCCGAGCATCACCTGGACCCACGAGTTTTCCCAGAACAGCTCGCCGGGCACGCGGAAGACGATGCCGGTCTGGCGGAACAGCTCGATCCGGTGGCGCAGGGTCGACGGGATCTCCATCTGCGCGATCTCGCGCCAGTACGGCGTGTCGCGCCGGTTGCTCAGGTGGTAGTGCATGATCACGAAGTCGCGCACATGCTGGATCTCGTCGTCCAGGCGCGCGTTGTATTCGTCGACGGCCACCTGGCTGATGACCTGCGGGAAGGACTGCAGCAGGCGCACGATGCCGCGCTGGATCAGGTGGATCGTGGTCGACTCCAGCGGTTCGATGAAGCTGCCCGCGAGGCCCAGCGCGATGCAGTTCTTCTCCCAGCACCGCTGCCGCTGTCCCGGCCGGAAGCGGACCGGCCACGGCTGCTTGATGATCTCGCCTTCGATGCTGGACAGGAACTGGTGCCTGGCCTCGTCGTCGCCGATGAAGCGACTCGAGTAGACGATGCCGTTGCCGACCCGGTGCTGCAGCGGGATGCGCCACTGCCAGCCGGCGGTACCGGCGATCGCGCGCGTGTACGGCACCGCGTCGCGCACCGCGGTCGTCTGCGTCGCCAGCGCGCTGTCGTTGAACAGCCAGTGCGACCAGTCCTCGTAGCCGACGCCGAGCGTCTGGCCGATCAGCAGCGCGCGGAAGCCGGTGCAGTCGATGAACAGGTCGCCCTCGATCGTCGAGCCGTCGGCGAGCTTGAGCGCGGAGATGTAGCCGGAGTCCTGGTCGGTCTGCACCTCGACGATCTTGCCTTCGACGCGCCGCGCGCCGAATCCCTCGCTGAAGCGGCGCAGGAAGCGCGCGTACAGCGCCGCGTCCATGTGGTAGGCGTAATTGATGCCGTTGCGCGGCAGGTGCGCGAACTTGTCGTGCAGCCCGGCCTGCAGTTCGATGCAGTAGTCCTCGTAGCCGCTGGCGATGCCCATCTCGCGCCCGCGCAGCCAGAAGTGCTGGAAGCCGGCCGACCAGTGGTCCTTGCCGCTGCTGCCGAACGAGTGGATGTAGCGATGGCCGACGTCGAGCCAGTTCTCGAACGAGATGCCGAGCTTGACCGTGGCCTGCACCGCGGCCATGTACTCCTGCTCCTTGATGTCGAGCAGGCGGTGGAAGGTGACCAGGGTCGGGATCGTGGCCTCGCCGACGCCGACGGTGCCGATCTCCTCGGACTCGACCAGGGTGATATCGAGCACCTTGCCCAGCGTGCGCGCCAGCGCCGCGGCCGCCATCCAGCCGGCCGTGCCGCCGCCGGCGATGACCACGCGGCGGATCGGTCTGGCGATGTTGTCGTTCGGCTCGGCACCCACGTCGTTCTCCTCAGCGATTCAGTCGTTGCAGCAGGCGCGCGCGCAGGTCCCTCGCAAGATTCTCGTCGAGCGGGGACAGCACGCGGCGCGCGTGTTCGGGAATGTGGCCGGCGGTCGCCTCGCCCGGCTCGAAGACGTAATGGCGGAACACTTCCTGCCAGACCTCGCGCTGCTCCGGCGGCAGGTCGCGCATGGTCATGATCGCGTACATCAGCGCATTCATCGGCGTGTCCATCCATGCCGGCGCGTCGCGCCACCAGTAGTTGACCAACACGTTGAACGGCGCCAGCGCTTCCACGTGGTGCCACCACATGCCCGGGATGAACACCGCGTCGCCGGGGCCGAGCTCGGCGACCCGCGCATGCCGCATCGCTTCGGCGAAGCGCGGGAAGCGCCCGGGGTCCGGGTTGGCGAAGTCGACCAGGCTGACCGGCTGGCCGGCCGGGGTGAAGTCGAGCGGACCGATATAGAGGTTGGCCAGCTGGTCCGGCGGGAACAGCGTCACCCGACGCCGGCCCGCGGCGACGCAGGCGAGGTTGTCGGGCAGGTCCTGGTGCGCGGCGATGCGGGTGCGGTTGCCGATCCAGATGCTGGCCAGCGGATCGCGCGGCGCCAGGGCCAGGTCGTTCTCGTCGCGGAAGCCCGGCAGGAAGGTGTCGATCGTGGTCGAGGCGATGTAGATCGCGGGCGGCGCATCGGCATCGAGGTACTTGCGCAGCGTATCGAGCGCGACGGCCAGCGGCACCTGCTCGCGGCGGAAGTTGAAGTCGCTCAGGTCGTCGTTGTAGAACACGCGGCCACCGGCTTCCGGCGGCGCGACCGTGGCGACGACGGGCATCTGGCCGTGGTCGAAGCGCTTGAGGTAGTCGATCGCGCCCTGCGGCGAGTCCAGCCCCGCGCGCACCACGGGCCACGCGGCGGCCAGCCCGCGCAGCACCACCGGCTGGCCGCCCCGCAGCAGGTCCTCGGGCAGCGCGCGCGGATCGATGCCCGCGACTTCGGCGATGGGCTCAGCGGTCGGCAGCACGACGGCGATTGACCCGTTCGATGAGGTCGCGCAGGCGCGACATCGAAGCCAGCACCATGTAGACCGGCAGCAGGTGGCCGTCGCGCGACAGGCGCTCGAGCGCCGCGCCGTCGAGCGACTCAAGCCGCGTTTCGTCGATGGTGTGGAAGCCGGTCAACCGGCTGGCCGTGCCGTCGGCGAACTGCACGTCCAGCACGAACGATTCCAGCAGGGCGTGGCGCTCCAGCGCCTCGATGAACGCGGCGGTCGCGGCTATGCCGTCGTGCAGCGCCAGCAGCACCGAGCGGGTGCGCTCGAGCAGTTCGGTCATCCCGCCGTGGGGGAGGAACAGGGGTTCGCCGCCGTCCCCGCGCACGCGCGGGTGCGACATGTCGACGTGGATCAGGCGTTCGTCGCCGGAGATCCCGATCAGGAACGGCTGCCGCTGCACCGACAGCGGGACGTAGGTCGCGTCCCAGCGATCGCCCTCCAGGAACAGGTTGCTCCCCTCCTGGAAGCCGAACAGGGCCAGCGGCTGGAAGCCGCCGCCCGCGTCCCGGCGGAACACGACCGGATAGTGCGCCTGCACGTTCCGGAATTCGTCCGGGAACGTCAGTGCGCACATCACCTCGTCGCCCAGCCCCGGGCCATGGTCCGTCCGCACCCGCAGGTCGCGGTGGTCGACGTTGTTCAACAGGACGTGACTCATCGGTTCCCTGGCAGTCTTCGGCACCGCACCCGGCATGCAGCGACATCGTGCCCCATCGGGCGCGCCGGGGAAAGAAAGGAGCCGGTGGCGTTCCCCGGCTCCTCCCCTTGCACGCACCTCTGCAACCGGTGCGGCCTTGGCGTCAGAACTTGTAGCGAAGACCGAACATGTAGCGTGGACCGGTCTGGGTCGCGAACCGCACCATGTTCTGGTGGCGCGCATACGTGCGCATGGTCTCGTCGGTCAGGTTGATCCCTTCCAGGCTCAGCGTCAGGTTCGGCGTCACCTGGTAGCTGACGTTGACGTCGAGCTGGCCGTAGGCCTCGACATAGTTCGGGTTGGGTCCCTGTCCACCGACGCCGGCGAAGAAGTCGTCGCGCCAGTTGTAGGCCGCGCGAACCTGCCAGTTGTTCTTGTCGTAGAACGCAACCAGGTTCGCCGAGTCGCTCAGGCCCACCATCGGGTACTGCTCGCCGAGGCTGAGGTCATCGAAGGTCAGGCCCGAGTCCACCATGGTGTAGTTCGCCGCCAGGCCGAAGCCGCTTTCGCCGAACAGGTGCTGGACGTTGATTTCCCAGCCGTCCACCTTGTCGGAATGCTGGTTGGCGGGCACGTTGATGTTGAAGCCGGCAATCGGATCCCCCGGTTGCCCGGTGATCCGGCCATTGGCGACGTCAACACCAGGGTCGTTGGCATGGTTGGTGAAGATGTAGTTGCGGATGCAATCGCCGTCCGTCGCCAGGCATTCCCCCGAGGCAAGCGCATTGTTCCAGTACTCGCCGCCCACGGGCGTGTGCAGGGAGAACGGCTCTTCGCGGACGATGGTGCCGCTGATGAAGTTCTTGATGTCCTTGCGGAAGTAGCCGACGGAGAAATAGCTGCCTTCGCCGTAGTACCACTCGAACGACAGGTCGTAGTTGTCCGATTCCAGTGGAACCAGTCCCGGATCTCCGCGGCGACCATCGCCGCCCGTGATGCGGACGACCTCCGCCAGAGGCGACCCGATACTGATGTCGCCCCAGCCCGGCCGGCCGATGGTACGGCTGTAGCTGCCGCGCAGCACCATGGCGTCGTTGAGGTCCAGCTTCAGGTCGAGGTTGGGCAGGAAGTAGTCGTAGCTGCCTGTCCCGTACGCGAACTCGCGATCTTCCGCATAGTCGACGTAGAGTTCGTTGGCCGCGACCCATGTCAGGGTCTCGCCGACACGCTCCAGGCCGTAGGACTCGACGTCGGTCTTCTCGTAGCGCACGCCCAGCGCGACGTGGAGTGGCATGGCCTCTCCGAAGGTCGAGGTCCACTGCACATAGGCGCTCTTCGATTTTTCGGTGGTGCGGATGTCGTCGGTGAACTCCTGCGGCATCTCGTAGCAGGTCGGGCAACCCGTGATCCCGATCGCCGCCTGGCGCAGGCGCTCGAAGTCGAAGACCAGGAAGCGGTCGGTCCACATCGGGTTGCCGCTGTTGCCGAAGGCCTCGAAGTAGTTCGACATGTTGTCGGCGTACCAGATGCTGTCGTCGTAGTCATCCGGCGATCCCACGCCGCCCCAGCTGTCCTGCTGCATCACCGCGGCCGCGGAACGGTTGCGCACCTCGGTCAGCGAGACGCCGAAGTCCAGCCCGGAATAGTCGCCGAACTCGAAGCGTCCCTTGGTCTGGAACTGCTCGACTTCCGACTTGTTGTAGCTGTTCTGGAATACCGAGCCGGTGACCAGCGCCTGCGAGGCCTCGACCTGGCTGATGCCGTCGGGCAGCGCGACGTTCACGATCGGGATGTCGCCGCTGTAGTCGACGGTGGTCGTGCCGCGGATGTACGCCGCGACGCCGAGCACGCCGGCCGAACCCAACGGGCTGTCCGGGCGCGACTCCGACTGCGAGTTGTGGTAGTCGAACTCTAGCTTCAGCGCATCGTTGACTTCCCATTCGACGTTGAAGCCCAGCATGTCGCCCTTGGTCCGGGTCGCCAGCTGCATGCCGCCCATCGACAGGTCGGAGCCCTCCATGTCCTCGGAGTAGACGATCGGCGCCGAGATCGGGCCGTCGGTCCAGGAACTGTCGCCCGGACCGTAGTTGAACCAGACCGAGAGCTCGCTGCGCTGCTGCTGGATCTTGTTCTCGATGTAGTTGTAGTCCAGCGTGGTGGTGACGCTGTCCGTCGGCGCCCACTGCAGGGTCAGCTGGCCATTGGTGCGCTGGCGCTGCACGCCGTTGACGCTGTAGCCGGTGTTCTGCGGCCGCGCGTAGATGCCGTCCAGCGGGGGCCGGTTCTGGATGCGGTCGTAGTACGACTCGCCCGGCAGCGGCAGTCGCTGCCAGCTGTTGTCGTCGTCGCCGTGGAAGGTGAGCCAGCCGTCGGCCACCGACGCCTGGCTGAAGCCGGAGTTGCGGTCCTGGATACTGCCGCTCAGCGCGATGCCGAACCTGCCGTCGGCATAGGTCTGGCTGAAGATGCCCGACAGTTCGCCGCTGAAGTCGCTGCCCTGCATGGTGCGCGGCAGGTTCTGGTTGGACTCGTCGTAGACCGACTTCAGGCCAAGGCTGATGACGGGCTCCGCCTCCAGCGGCCGCGCCGTCCTGACGTTGATGGTGGCGCCGATGCCGCCGGTCGGATTGTCGGCGCGGCCGGTCTTGTAGACCTCGACCGCCGAAATCGATTCGCTCGCCAGGTTGGCGAAATCGAACGAGCGAGCGCTGGACGCGCCCGCGCCGCCTGCGCCCAAGTTCGACGCCGGCATCTGCCGGCCGTTGAGCAGCACCAGGTTGTAGTCCGGCCCCAGGCCGCGCACGGTCACCTTGGAGCCTTCGCCGCTCGACGTGCGGTCGATCGACACGCCGCTGATGCGCTGCAGCGATTCGGCCAGGTTGGTATCCGGGAACTTGCCGATGTCCTCGGCAACGATGCCGTCGACGACGCCCTGCGCATCGCGCTTGAGGTTCATCGACGATTCGAGGCTCGCCCGGATGCCGGTCACGTAGACCGTGTCGAGCGTTTCCGGTTCCCCCTCGGCTTGCGCGACGGCCGGGGATTGCGTGGTGTCATCGACGGTTTGCGCCGCGAGCGGCGGAGCCAGCGCCAGAAGCAGCGCGGACGTCAACAGGCGCCGCTTGGGCGCTGCGTGCATGTGTTTCATGAACCTCCCCTCTCCAAAGGAATCACGAAAGCCGAGTTGTGGTGGCCGCGACCGGGTTGCGATCGGGCCCGTGCATTGGAAGTGAAACTGACAGCGTTGTCAACATTTGGTCGAGACAACGGTGTCGCCGGCGAAAAGGCCTGTTTTCCGCGGAAAACGATGCTGCAATGCAGCGCAAATGTCTTGTTGGACAACGCCTCGACTCAGGGCTGGGCAGGCCCTCCCCCGGTGCTCAGCGCGGGCTGGGCCCGGTGGATCGCCGCAGCTGCAGCGCGTACGGCACGGTGACGATGCCGCCCTCGTCGCGGTCGCGGATCGCCTTGAGCAGTTCAACGCCGGCCAGGCGCCCCATTTCGCGCGTCGGCTGCCGCACCGTGGTGAGCGTGGGGTAGATGTGGCGCGCGATCGGGGTGTCGTCGAAGCCGCACACCGAGACGTCCCTGGGTACCGACAGTCCGCGCTCGCAGATCGCGCCGATCGCGCCGGCCGCCATGTCGTCGTTGGCGGCGAAGATCGCGGTGGGCGGGTCGGGCAGGTCGAGCAGGCGGTTGGTCGCCGCGAAGCCGGAGTCGTAGGAGAACTCGCCGTCCACCACCAGCGTTTCGTCGACGGCGAGGCCCGCCTGCGCCAGCCCGTCGCGATAGCCCGCCAGCCGCCACGCGCTGGCGCCGTGCGCGGCGTGGCCCTTGATGTGGGCGATGCGCCGGTGCCCCAGCGAGGCGAGGTGCAGCATCATCTCGGCGACGGCGCTGGGCTCGTCGACGACCACGCCGATGCGGCGGTTCTCCTCCCGCGGCGAGATGCTCGCCCACGGGATGTCGAGTTCGTCCAGGCGCGCGAGCAGCGCGTTATCGTCGGTGATCGGCGGCGTCAGCACGACGCCGTCCACGCGCGTCTGCACCACCAGCGATTCGACCTTGGAGACGATGTCCTTGGCGTCGTAGACCAGCGGCGCCAACATCAGGTTGTAGTGCTGCGCCTGGCAGGCATCGAGCACGCCGAGCTCGACTTCCATCAGGTAGTTGCTCGACGGGTTGTCGTACAGCATCGCCACCAGGTAGGACTTGCGCCCGGCGAGGACGCGCGCGGAGGGGTGGGGGCGGTACTGCAGCCGTTCGACCACCGCGCGCACGCGCTCGCGGGTCGACTCCGACACGTTCGGCTCCTCGTTGAGCACGCGCGAGACGGTCTTCATCGACACGCCCGCTTCCTCCGCCACATCCTCGATCCGTACGCGCGCCATGGTCCTGCCGGTCCTCCCCGGAAAGGCTGCGGATTCTGCCAGACTGCCGTCGGCGACCTCGTTATGGCCATCGCGCGCGTGCGCGTCTCCCCTGGCCCTGCGTTGCGGTGCCATCGCTTCGCCCTCCGGAAGGCGCGGGTTCCCGCTTGTGCTGTGCAACAAGCATCGCCGGCGCAGACCGGGTATGGTGCACATTCTGACAACGCTGTCATGTCGCGGCGCGCCATGGGCGCCCGCGTGCGGCAGGCTCACGACTCCACGGGAACCGACTCCATGAGCACATCTCGCGCCTCCGCCACCGTTTCGCGCCTCTGTTCCGGCCTCGCCGCCGCGCTGCTGCTCGCCGCCTGCGGCAGCGAACGCCAGGCCTCGACCGACGGCACCGGCAGCGCCGAAACTGCGTCGGGCACGAACGCGGTGACGGTCGATCCGGGCAACTGGCCGCAGCCCGAATGGCCGTTCGCGGCGGATGCGGAACTGGAGAAGAAGGTCGACGACCTGCTGGCCTCGATGACGCTGGAGGAGAAGGTCGGCCAGATCGTCCAGGGCGACATCGGCAGCATCACCCCCGACGACGTACGCAAGTACCGGCTCGGCTCGATCCTCGCCGGCGGCGGTTCCGATCCCGGCGGCAAGTACAACGCGAAACCGGCCGAATGGCTGGCGCTGGCCGACGCGTTCTGGGAAGCGTCGATGGACACCAGCGGCGGCGGCAAGGCGATCCCGGTCATCTGGGGCATCGACGCGATGCACGGCCAGAGCAACATCGTCGGCGCCACCCTGTTCCCGCACAACATCGGCCTCGGCGCGACGCGCAACCCCGAACTGCTGCGCGAGATCGCACGCATCACCGCGATCGAGACCCGCACCACGGGCATGGAGTGGACCTTCGCGCCGACCGTCGCGGTACCGCAGGACGACCGCTGGGGCCGTTCGTACGAAGGCTATTCCGAATCGCCCGAACTGGTGGCGAGCTACGCCGGCGTGTTCGTCGAAGGCCTGCAGGGCAAGCCGGGCAGCGCCGGGTTCCTCGACGACCACCACGTCATGAGTTCGGTCAAGCACTTCCTCGGCGACGGCGGCACCAGCAACGGCAAGGACCAGGGCGATACCCAGGTCAGCGAGGCGCAGCTGCGCGACATCCACGCCGCCGGCTACGTGCCCTCGATCGCGGCCGGCGCGCAGGCGGTGATGGCCTCGTACAACAGCTTCCACGGCGAGAAGATGCACGGCCACAAGCCACTGCTCACCGACGTGCTGAAGGATCGGATGAACTTCGGCGGCTTCGTCGTCGGCGACTGGAACGGCCACGGCCAGGTCCGCGGCTGCAGCAACACCGATTGCGCGCAGACCTTCAACGCCGGCCTCGACATGGCGATGGCGCCCGACAGCTGGAAGGGCCTGTACGAGACCACGCTGGCGCACGCGAAGGACGGCACGCTGCCGATGGAGCGCCTCGACGACGCGGTGCGCCGGATCCTGCGCGTCAAGTTCCGCGCCAACCTGTTCGAGAAGCCGAAGCCTTCGGCGCGCGCGCTCGGCGGCAAGTTCGAGCTGCTCGGCGCGCCCGAACACCGCGCGGTCGCGCGCCAGGCGGTGCGCGAATCGCTGGTGCTGCTCAAGAACCAGGGCGGCGTGCTGCCGCTATCGCCGAAGTCGAAACTGCTGGTCGCCGGCGACGCCGCCGACAACCTCAGCAAGCAGTCCGGCGGCTGGACGCTGACCTGGCAGGGCGACGGCACCACCCGCGCCGACTTCCCGAACGCCGAATCGATCTGGGACGGCCTGAGGGCGCAGGTCGCTGCCGCCGGCGGCAGCGCCGAGCTGGCAGTCGACGGCAAGTACAGGAACAAGCCGGACGCTGCCGTCGTCGTGTTTGGCGAGGAACCTTATGCCGAATTCCAGGGCGACCTGGCCAACCTGATGTTCAAGTCGGGCAGGTCCGGCGACCTGGAGCTGATCCAGAAGCTCAAGGCCGACGGCATCCCGGTGGTCGCGGTGTTCATCAGCGGCCGCCCGCTGTGGCTCAACCGCGAGCTCAACGCCGCCGACGCCTTCGTCGCCGCATGGCTGCCGGGCTCGGAGGGCGGCGGTGTCGCCGACGTGCTGCTGCAGGGCGCGGACGGCAAGCCGCAGCACGACTTCAAGGGCAAGCTCAGCTTCTCGTGGCCCAGGCGCGCCGACCAGTACGCCAACAACGTCGGCCAGGAGAACTACGACCCGCTGTTCCCGTTCGGCCATGGCCTGACCTATGCCGACAACGGCGACCTCGCCGCGCTGCCGGAAGATCCCGGCATCGACCCGAACGCGGATTCGGGCAACACCTGGTTCGAGCGCGGCGTACCGGCCACGGGCTTCACCCTGCGCCTGGTCGGCGCCGACGGGACTGCGATGGACGTCGTGCATCCGGCGGCCAAGACCGCCGACGGTTCGCTGGAGATGACCGCGATCAACCACGAGGTGCAGGAAGGCGCGCGCCTGTTCGCATGGACCGGCGACGGCACCGTGCAGCTGCTTTCCAACGCGCCGCTGGAGCTCACGCGCGAGACCAACGGCGACGTGCTGGTGGTCACCACCCTGCGCGTGGACGCGTTGCCCGCCGACGGCAAGGCGGCGCTGGTCGCCGGCTGCGGCGAGGGCTGCACGGGCGAAGTCGAGATCGGCCCGGCGCTGGCGACGCTGCCGCGCGGCGAGTGGACGCGCCTGGCGGTGCCGCTGAAGTGCCTGCGCCTGCAGGGCGCCGACACCGGCAAGCTCGACGTGCCCTTCGCGCTGCGCGCAGGCGCGGGCGCCACGCTGGCGCTGACCCGCGTCGCCGCCAGCACCGACTTCGACCACAAGGTCGACTGCCCGACGAACTGAGGACTTCCTCCGCCGGGACGCGCCGATCGGGTGATCGGCCGTCCCGGTCTTTTGTTCCGTGCCATGGGGTCTGCGCAGAATGCCATCCCGACCCGGATGTGATCCGGGTCGGGATCTGCTCGCGCCGGCCGCATCGGATATCGCCCGGCAACGTCGAGAACTCAACAACAGCAAGAAGCCGCCGTCATCCCAGCGCAAGCTGGGATCCACTTTGATCTTGAAAATGGATCCCAGCTTGCGCTGGGATGACGAAGCTCAGGCTGCAAGCGATTGATCCGGAAATGCCCTAGGGATCCTCCGGATGCCAGCGGAACGTCGCCACGCTCCTGGCCGGCATCGTGTACGCGAACCTCCGCCCGCCTTCGGCCACCGTGATCGTCCGCGGCGCATCGTTCGAATTGCTGGCCACCAGCACGCGCGAGCCGTCGTCGGCGTTCTCGAACGCGACATTGTCGATCCCGTCGCCGGTTTCCGTGGAGGCGATCCGCCACGCGTCGCGGCGCACGAAGCGGCTGGCGTGGGCCAGTGCATAGTAGTCGTCGGTCCGCGTCACCGCGCCGGTCTTCGAGTCGATGGTGACGATGCCGCGGCAGGTGTCGCAGCCGCCGGCGTGCGGTCCACCGTTCTCGTCGAGCGCGAGGTTCCAGAACAGCACGCCGCGCGCCCAGTGGCGCGTGGTGCCGATGACCAGTGTGCGAGCCTGCAGCGTCAGCCCGCCGCTGCGCACCGGCTCCCAGTCGCCGCCTGAGCACTCGGTCATGTAGACGTCCTTGTCCGGGAACGCTTCGCGCACCGGCGCCTGCGCCGACACGTCGCCGCCGTAGCAGTGCCAGGCAACGGCCGACACGTGCTTCGACGCGGCCGCGTCGGCCAGTACCGCCAGCGGCTCCTCCGGCTTGTCCCAGTTGTGGTCCCAGTCGAAGATCTGCAGGTCCGGACGCCGTTGGTCGCGCAGCGGGCCGAGGTGGTTGCCGATGAAGCGCGCGCGCTCGGGCGCGTTGAAGCGCATGCCGGGATAGTCGTCCGGCTCGTAGTCGGGTTCGTTCTGCACCGTCAGCGCGAAGACCGGGATGCCCTCGTCCGCGTAGGCGTCGACGTAGTGCAGCAGATAGCGTGCGAACGCGTCGTAGTACCGCGACAGCAGGTGGCCCTTGACCAGCGAGCCGCTGTTCTTCATCCACGCCGGCGCGCTCCACGGCGAGGCCATGATCTTGAGTTCCGGGTTGATCGCCAGCGCTTGCCGCACCACCGGCACCACGTCGTCGAGGTTCGGCGCGATGCTGAAATGGCGCAGTTCCGGATCCGGCGCGCCGTCGGGCGGATCGTCGAGACTGTAGTGGCTGCGCGAGAAGTCCGAGGCACCGATCGTCAGCCGCGCGAAGTCGAAGCCGACGCCCTCGCCGTCGCGGCCGAACAGTTCGCGCAGCAGGGTCTCGCGCTGCGCTTCATCCATGCGATGACGGATCAGCCATGCGGACGAGTCCGTGATCGACGCGCCGAATCCGAGCATGCGCTGATGGCGGGTGCGCGCGTCGACCTCGATGTCCACCTCGCTGTCGCCGGAAGCTGTCATCGCCAGCCTCGAAGGAGACAGGGCCTGCTGCCTGTCACTGGTCGTGGTCCAGACCTCGACGGTGCCCGCGGCCGGCTCCGGCACCGCGGACGGCGTCGCGCATGCGGCGAACAGACACACGCAGGTCACCAGCGCCGCGCGCCGCAGCGACACCGCGGCGCGGCCCAACCGCGCGCAAGATGCGTGCTGCATCGCAACGCCTGCAGCTGAACGAAGCCATGTAACGCGATGTAACGATCTGTCGAAAGACGACATTGCTTGCAGCTCCGGTGAATCGCGTTGACAACGCAGCGGCACATCGCTACGACAACGCTGTCAGTTCCTTGGAGAGGGAATGCTATGCGTGCTTCATCATCCCGCTTTTGCGTTCATGCAGTGTCGTCTGCGAACCCGTCCGCGCCGCGGCGGCACCGCCTCGCCCTCGCCTGCCTCGCGGCCATCGCCTGTCCGGCCGTCGCGAACGCGCAGGATGCGCAGCAGCAGGAAGATCCACCGCCCACCGCGCAGCAGCCGACCCAGCTCGACGCGGTCCGCGTCACCGGCATCCGCCGCAGCATCGCGACCTCGGTGGAGACCAAGAGCGAATCGACCTCGATCGTCGAGGCGATCAGCGCAGAGGACATCGGCAAGCTGCCCGACATCAGCATCGCCGATTCGATCTCACGGCTGCCGGGACTGGCGACGCAGCGCGTCGACGGCCGCTCGCAGGTCATCAACATCCGCGGCATGTCCGAACAGTTCGCCGGCACCCTGCTCAACGGCCGCGAACAGGTCAGCACCGGCGACAGCCGCGGCGTCGAGTTCGACCAGTACCCGGCGGAGCTGATCAACGCGGTGACCGTCTACAAGACGCCCGACGCCTCGCTGATCGGCCAGGGCCTGTCGGGCACGGTCGACCTGCAGACGATCCGGCCGCTGAGCCTGGGCGAGCGCCGCATCGTGTTCGGCGGCCAGTACGAGGCGAATTCGCTGGGCGACCTCAGCGACGAAGGCCGCGACAAGGGCTACCGCGCCAGCGCCTCGTACGTCGACCAGTTCGCCGACGGCACTGTCGGCCTCGCGCTCGGCGTGGCGCGCATCAACTCGCCGTTCCAGGAGGAGCACTACAAGGCCTGGTGGTGGGCGGACATGGATGCGGTGGACTGGGGCGATCCCGAACAGCCAGGCCGCCCCGCCAACGCGATCGCGCTGCAGGGCTCCGAAGGCTGGGTGAAGTCGCGCGACCTGCAGCGCGACGGCGTGATGGGCGTGCTCGAATTCAAGCCCAGCGACGCCTTCCACAGCATCCTCGACGCCTACTACTCCCGCTTCGAGCAGGACGAGGTGATGCACGGCACGATGTGGAGCAACGACCCGTGGGCGCCGGGCGGCGGGGTGTCGTACTCCGGCGCGCAGACCACGCCGTTCGAAGGCTACCCGGTGGTCACCAGCGGCACGCTCGAAGGGGTGCAGCCCGTGGTGCGCAACGACAGCAACCGGCGCGAGGACACGCTGCTCTCGGCCGGGTGGGCAAACACCTTCCGCTTCGGCGAGGTCTACACCCTCAAGAGCGACCTGAGCTATTCGCGCGCCGAACGCGAGCAGTCGGTGCTGGAACTGTACGCGGGCCGGTTGGGCGGCCAGAGCATCGGCTTCGACATCCGGCCGGAATCCGGCTTCAACCGCTACGCGCTGCCGGACATGTCCGATCCCGCCGCGGTCTACCTGAGCGATCCGCAGAACTGGGGCCACGACGGGCGCATGGAGGATTCGTTCCAGAAGGACACGATCAAGGCCGGCCGGGTCGAGCTGAACCGGCTGGTCGAATCCTCCGACTTCCTGCGCAGCTACGACGTCGGCTTCAACTACAACCGCCGCACCAAGGAGAAGGTCGCGACGGTCTACTTCGCCGACCTGCCGGACGGGCGGACGCCGACGCTGGTCGATCCTTCGCTGCTGCATTCTCCCGTCTCGCTGGGCTTCGTCGGCATGGGCAACCTGCTGGGCTTCGACCCGCGCCGGCTGCTCGGCCGCTACTACAACGTCTACGTCAGCGAGAGCAACGACGACCTGCGCAAGGATTTCGTCGTCGAGGAAACGGTGAAGACCTTCTACGCGAAGGCCAACCTCGACATCGACGTGAGCGACGAGGTGCGCGTGCGCGGCAACGTAGGCGTGCAGTACATCCGTACCGAGCAGCAGTCCACCGGCTTCAATGCCAACAACGAGACCGTGGTCGGCTCGCAGACGCTGGGCACCAGCTATGGCGACATCCTGCCGAGCATGAACCTGGTGACCGAGTTCGGCGACGGCTGGGCGGTGCGCTTCGGCGCGGCAAAGACGCTGATGCGCCCGCCGATCAACTACCTCAGCGCCGACAGCAGCGCCGCGGTCAGCACCACCGCACCGTTCGTCTGGTCGGGCAGCGGCGGCAACCCCACGCTCGAGCCGTACCGCGCGACTGCCTACGACCTGTCGCTCGAACGCTACTTCGGCGAGGGCAGCTACGTGGGCCTGGCGTTCTTCTACAAGGACCTGGAAACCTACATCTACCGCCAGAACTTCCCCAACTGGGATTTCAGCGAGTACGACCCGGACGGGCAGACGCCGATCTCCGACTACGGCAACTACAGCACCTGGGCGAACGGCACCGGCGGCTACATGCGCGGCGTGGAGCTCAGCGGCGCGATCACCGGCGACGTGTTCCACGAGGCGCTGGACGGGTTCGGCGCGCTGCTCAACGTGTCCTACACCGAATCCTCGATCGATCCGGATCCCAACGACGATGCCGCCGGCACCGACACCATCCCGGGGCTGTCGAAGATCGTCGCCAACGCCACCGTGTACTACGAAAAGCACGGCTTCTCCGCACGCCTGAGCCAGCGCTACCGCGACGGCTACCGCGGCGAGTACAGCTCGCTGTTCGGCCAGCGCCAGTACCGCTTCACGCTCAGCGAACGCACCCTGGACCTGCAGCTGGGCTACGACTTCCCGGAGACCGGCGCGCTGTCGGGCCTGTCGCTGCTGCTGCAGGTCAACAACCTCACCAACGAGCCCTTCCGCACCGAAGTCAGCGAGAGCACCGGGACGGGCCTGTTCTTCCCCGAGGAGTACACGGAGTACGGGCGCCAGTACATGGTCGGGTTCCGCTACGCGCTCTGAGCCCCGTCGAGGCGCAACACAGCGGACCGCCACCGGTGCGGTCCGCCATGTCGCGGGCGCATAGACTGGCGGATCCCCGCACCAGGAGCCCCGCCATGATCGACCTGTACTACTGGCCCACCCCGAACGGACACAAGGTCACCCTGCTGCTCGAGGAGCTCGCCGACGCAGGGACAAGGCTCGATTACACGATCAAGCCGGTCGACATCGGCAAGGGCGACCAGTTCGAGCCGGCGTTCCTCGAGATCTCGCCGAACAACAAGATGCCGGCGATCGTCGACCACGCCCCGGCCGACGGCGGCGCGCCGATCAGCGTGTTCGAATCGGGCGCGATCCTGCTGTACCTGGCCAACAAGTCCGGGCATTTCTTCGGCGACGACCCCGGTTCAAGCCCGGGGCAGGCTGTCCGCAGCAAGGTCGAGATCAACCAGTGGCTGATGTGGCAGATGGGCGGCCTCGGCCCGATGACCGGGCAGTACGGCCACTTCCACGTCTACGCGCCCGAGGACATCGCCTACGCCAAGACGCGCTACGCCAACGAGGCCAACCGCCTGCTCGGCGTGCTCGACAAGCGGCTCGCGGGGCGCGCCTTCATCGCCGGCGACGACTACACCATCGCCGACATGGCCAGCTATCCGTGGATCGGCGTCTACGACAAGGCGCCGATCGACCTGGCGCCGTATCCGGAAATCCGGCGCTGGCACGCCGCGATCGCCGCGCGCCCGGCGACGCAGCGCGCATACGCGCTGGCCAAGCAGGTGAACCCGGATGCCGGCAAGCCGATGAGCGACGAGGAGAAGAAGCTGCTGTTCGGCATCGATCCGAAGAAGTGACTGGCTGCGCACGCCGCTGAACGGGTGGCCGACCGACAGCCTGATATTGAACGCTGTCATCCCGAGCGTAGCGAGGGATCTGCTGCCGTGAACCATGAGGGCAGATCCCTCGCTACGCTCGGGATGACAGTTCGAACTTATGCGCGCGGATAGTAGGATGGCGGACCGTCTGATCGGGGACCTTCCACCATGCGCCTGACCGCGCTGCTCACCGCCGCCCTTGCCCTCGCCTCGATGCCCGCACTCGCCGATCCGCCCGCGCCGGGCAAGCTGACCCTCGAAGCCATCACCGGCGATGCGCCGCTGTCCGGCCCGACGCTGATGAAGCCGCAGGTCGCGCCGGACGGTTCGCGCGTGACCTTCCTGCGCGGCAAGGACGCCAACCGCAACCAGCTCGACCTGTGGGAGTACGACGTCGCCAGCGGGCAGACGCGCCTGCTGGTGGATTCGCGCGTGGTCCTGCCGGGCGAGGAAACGCTGAGCGACGAGGAGAAGGCGCGGCGCGAGCGCCAGCGCATCGCCGGGCTGTCGGGCATCGTCGACTACCAGTGGTCGCCGGACGCGAAGACCCTGCTGTTCCCGCTCGGCGGCGAGCTTTACCTGTACGACCTGTCGAAATCCGGCACGGACGCGGTGCGCAAGCTCACCGACGGCGGCGGCTTCGCCACCGATCCGAAGCTCTCGCCGAAGGGCGGCTTCGTCGGCTTCGTCCGTGCCCGCAACCTGTGGGCGATCGACCTCGCCACCGGCAAGGAGATCCAGCTCACCGGCGACGGCAGCGACACCATCGGCAACGGCGTGGCCGAGTTCGTCGCCGACGAGGAGATGGACCGCCACACCGGCTACTGGTGGGCGCCGGACGATTCCGCCATCGCCTTCTCGCGCATCGACGAGTCGCCGGTGCCGGTCCAGAAGCGCTACGAGGTCTATCCCGACCGCACCGACGTGGTCGAGCAGCGCTATCCCGCCGCGGGCGATGCGAACGTGCTGGTCGGGCTCGGCGTCGTGGCGCCGAAGGCCGGCGCGAAGCCGCAGTGGATCGACCTCGGCGCCAATCCAGACATCTACCTCGCCCGCGTCGACTGGCGCGACCCGCAGCGACTGACCTTCCAGCGCCAGTCGCGCGACCAGAAAACGCTCGAACTGATCGAGACGACGCTGGCCACCGGCAGGCAGCGCACGCTCGTCACCGAAACCTCGAAGACCTGGGTGCCGCTGCACAACAGCCTGCGCTTCCTCAAGGACGGGCGCTTCCTGTGGTCGTCCGAGCGCGACGGCTTCGAACACCTGTACGTGGCATCCGAGGACGGCGCGCAGCTGACGCAGCTCACCCGCGGCGACTGGCCGGTGGACGACCTGCTCGCCGTGGACCAGGAGCAGGGGCTGGTCTATTTCAGCGCCGGCATGCGCACCACCCTGCCCGGCGTGCGCAGCGACAACCTGCTGCCCGAGCCCGCCGCCGCGCCGACCGAGCGCCACGTCCACGTCGTGCCGCTCGAAGGCGGGCGCATCGCCACCCTCTCGCAGGAGCGCGGCAGCCACAACGCCAGCTTCGCGCGCAACGCCAGCGTGTACGTCGACAACTGGTCGAACACGGCCACGCCGCCGCAGATCGAGCTGTTCAGGGCCGACGGCACCAAGCTCGCCACCCTGCTGCCGAACGACCTCGACGACCCGGCGCATCCCTATGCGCCCTACCGCGCCGCGCACAGGCCTACGGCGTTCCACCCGCTGACGGCCGCCGATGGCGAAACCGCGCTTTTCTCCAGCCTGATCACGCCACCCGGCTTCGACCCGTCCAAGAAGTACCCGGTGGTCGTCTTCGTCTACGGCGGCCCCGCCGGACAGACCGTGCTCGACGCCTGGCCGGGGCGCGCCGATGCGTTCTTCAACCAGTACCTCGCGCAGCGCGGCTACGTGGTGTTCTCGCTCGACAACCGCGGTACGCCGCGGCGCGGGCGCGACTTCGGCGGTGCGCTCTACGGCGTGCAGGGCACGGTGGAGGTCGACGACCAGCGCAAGGGCGTGGAGTGGCTGCGCGCACAGCCCTGGGTCGACGGCGCGCGCATCGGCGTGCACGGCTGGTCGAACGGCGGCTACATGACGCTGATGCTGCTGGGCCGCGCGCCGGACGACTACGCCTGCGGCGTCGCCGGCGCGCCGGTCACCGACTGGGCGCTGTACGACACCCACTACACCGAGCGCTACATGAACCTGCCCGGCGCCAACCCCGACGGCTACCGCGACGCGCGCGTGCTCGCGCATTCGGCGAACATCAAGCCAGACGCGCTGCTGCTGATCCACGGCATGGCCGACGACAACGTGCTGTTCACCAACTCGACCGCGCTGATGAGCGACCTGCAGCAGCGCGGCACGCCGTTCGAACTGATGACCTACCCCGGCGCCAAGCACGGCCTGCGCGGCAAGGACGCGCTGCACCGCTACCGGCTGAGCGAATCGTTCTTCGCGCGCTGTCTGGTGCCGGCGCGGGACTGATCGCGGCGGCATGTCGCCGAGGACATGCGACGAGAGGGAAAGCGGGATTTCTCCCTGCGGTCGAAATGACAAACCCCTGTCATTTCGACCGCAGGGAGAAATCTCCTGTCCGGCCCCACAATCTCAACTCACCCGCGCGATCATCCCACGAAGCCCGACCAGCCGCGCCCAGCGCGTGCCGAGGTCGACCCAGCACACCCAGGCCGATTCGCAGGCGATCCGCCACAGCGTACCCGGCCGCCACGGCAGCCGCGGTTCGGCCGCGCACAGTTCGTGCTCGTAGCCCAGCCAGCGCGCGAACAGCGCGCAGCGCGCGAGGTGGTAGCGGCTGCTCAGCAGCACCACGGGGCCGGCTTGCGGCCGGTCGCGCAGCAGTTCGCGCGCGTTGCGCAGGTTCTGCAGGGTGTCGCGCGATTCGGGTTCGAGCAGGATCGTCGCGTCCGGCGAAACCCCCTCCTCGAGCAGGCCGCGGCGCGCGAGTTCGGCCTCGCTGTCGGCGTCGCCGAAGCCGCCGCCGAGCAGCACCAGCGGCCGCGTCGGCTGCCTCCGCCAGACATCGGCGGCGCGCTGCAGCCGCACGCGGAAATCGCCATCGATGCGGCCGCCGGGGGCGTGCTTGCCGAACACCAGCAGGCAGCCATCGCCCGCCGGCAGGCTCGGCGCCCGCCACGCCGTGCGCAGCACGTGCAGGAAATAGCCGACGTAGACCAGGCCGAAACTGAACACACAGGCGGCACCCGCCACGCCCAGCGCGGTCCAGGCGTGCGGATCACGCAGCAGGCGCCACTGGTGCGCGCGGCGGCTGCGCGGCGCGGTCTGCGCGGCGTGATCGTCCCCGGTGTCCACGTCGATATAATCCCCGGTTTCCGCAATGGTCGCATCCGTGGTCCCGACGCAGTCGCCACAAGCCATGCCGGCGCTGGCGATCCGCGCCTTCACCGCCACCACCGCGCTCGGTCGCGGACGCGACGCGCAGGCCGACGGGCTGCGCACGCGCCGCGGCGGCCTGCGCCGCAACGATTTCGGCGACGCGCCGCTGCCCACCTGGATCGGCCGCGTCGATGGCCTCGAGGACAGCCCGCTGCCTCCGCCACTCGCCGGTTGGGAATGCCGCAACAACCGGCTGGCCTGGCTGGCGCTGCAGCACGACGGCGTGCTGCCGGCGCTGGAGGCCCTGGTCGCGCGCCACGGCGCGGAGCGCATCGCGCTGGTCGTGGGCACATCGACCTCCAGCATCGGCGCCAGCGAGGAAGGCTATGCGCGCGCGTTCGTGGACGAAGACGGCGCCGCGCGCTTCCCCGAGGACCTGCGGCGGCCGATCGTGCACACGCCGCATTCGCTCGGCGATTTCCTGCAGCACGCCACCGGGCTGCGCGGGCCCTGCGTCACGGTGGCGACCGCGTGTTCGTCCAGCGCCAAGGTATTCGCGCAGGCGGCGCGGCTGATCCACGCCGGCGTCGTCGACGCGGCGCTGGTGGGCGGCGTCGACACGCTGTGCGGCAGCGTGCTGTTCGGCTTCAACGCGCTGGGGCTGGTGTCGGCGGATCCCTGCCGGCCGTTCGATGCGGCGCGCGATGGCCTTTCGCTCGGCGAGGCCGGCGGCTTCGCCCTGCTCGAACGCATGGCGCCGAACGAGGACGCGCCACTGCAGCTGCGCGGCTACGGCGAATCCAGCGACGCGCACCACATGTCGGCGCCGCATCCCGAAGGCCTCGGCGCGACGCTGGCGATGCGCGACGCGCTGGCGCGCGCTGGCATCGACGCGGCGCGGGTGGGTTACCTCAACCTGCACGGCACCTCGACGCCGGCGAACGACGCGATCGAGGCGCGCGCGGTCGCGGAACTCTTCCCCGACGCGCTGCACGCGAGTTCGACCAAGGGCTGGACCGGGCACACGCTCGGCGCCGCCGGCATCGTCGAATCGGTGTTCGCGCTGATCGCGCTGCAGGAGGGACTGCTGCCCGGCATCCTCAACAGCGCCGCGCCCGATCCCGGCTGCGGGCCGCAGATCCGCTTCGACAACGCGCAGCGCGGCATCGCTTTCGCGATGAACAACTCCTTCGGCTTCGGCGGCAACAACTGCTCGCTGGTATTCGGCAGGGCGGACGCGGCGTGAATGCGTTGACCGCGACCATCGCCGGCATCGGCTGGTGGAGCGACGGCCTGCCCGACTGGGCCGCCGCGCGCGCCTTCGCCGCCACCGGCGCGCCGCCGGCGGACGCGCCGGCGAAGCCCTCGCCGCAGCTGCTGGCGCCGAACGAACGGCGGCGCGCGCCACCATCGGTGCTGGTCGCGCTGGAGGTCGCGCTGGCCGCCTGCCGCGATGCCGACCGCGATCCCGCCTCTCTGCCCTCGGTATTCGCCTCGACCCACGGCGACCTCGGCATCACCGACTACATGTGCGCGACGCTGGCGCAGGCGCCCGCCGACGTCTCGCCGACGAAGTTCCACAACTCCGTGCACAACGCCGCCGCCGGCTACTGGACCATCGGCAGCGGATGCATGCGCACCACGACCGCGATCAGCGCGCACCGCGCCAGCTTCGCGCAGGGCCTGCTGGAGGCGATGGCGCAGCTGGCGACCGAAGCCGAGTCCGTGCTGCTGGTCGGCTACGATACCGCCGCCACCGGCCTGCTGGGTACGGTGACCCGCAGCGAAGGCCTGCTCGGCGCCGCGCTGGTGCTCGTGCGCGATGGCGCCGGCCTGCGCGTGTCGGCTTCGCTGCAGGACGGCGATGTACCTGAAGCAGGCGGCCCGCTGGCGGCACGCATGAGTGGCAACGCGATGGCGCCGATGCTGCCGCTGTTCGACGCGCTCGCGGCCGGACACGACGCTGCGCTGCTGCACGCCGGTCCCGGCCGCCGGCTTGCGCTGGATCTCCGCCATGGCTGAACAACCGACGCTGCACCGCGGCAACGTCGCCGTGGTGATCCCGGCGCTCGACGAGGCGCTGCGCATCCGTGAAGTCGTCGAAGGCGCGCTCGAACACTGCGACCTGGTGATCGTGGTCGACGACGGCTCCCACGACGACACCGCCGGCATCGTCGCGCAGCTGCCCGCGGTCCTGCTGCGCCACCCGCGGCGCATGGGCAAGGGCCGGGCGCTGCGCGACGGTTTCGCCGAGGCGCTGCGCCGCGGCGTGGCCGCGGCGGTGACCATGGACGGCGACGGCCAGCACCACGCCGGCGACATCCCGCGGCTGGTCGCGGCCGCCAACGCGCATCCGCACAACGTCGTCAACGGTGCGCGGCTGCACAAGCGCAGCACGCAGCCGTGGTATCGCCGCATCGGCAACGATTTCGGCGACTGGGGCATCGCCTGGGGCTGCGGTTTCCGCCTGGTCGACAGCCAGAGCGGACAGCGCCTGTACCCGGCGCCGGTACTGGCGCTGCAGGACGTGCCCGGCGAGGGCTTCGTGTTCGAGGCGCAGCTGCTGATCTCCGCCGCGCGCCGGCTCGGCTACGGCGTGGTCTCGGTGCCGGTGGAAACGCGCTATGCGGTGGCCGGCTCCTGCGAGCAGTTCCGCAAGAGCCACTTCCGCCTGTTCCGCGACTTGTCGCACATCACCACGCACGTCTTCGGCCAGGTCGTCGCGCATGGCCACATCGTGCGCGAGTACCGGCGCGCGCGCGCGAGGCCGCCGGTCATTTTCGATCCCGGAAGCGACGGATCGTCCAGCGATCCACGCGATGTGAACCCGGCCGGAGAACACTTGCGGTAGTCTGCCGGCGGCCCGCCAAGGAAGCGTCCATCGATGCACATGAAACCGCCCGCCCGATGCCCATGACCGGCGATCCCGCGCACCCGGATGTCGACGTCCTCGTCCTCGGCGGCGGCCTGGCGGGCCTGACCCTCGCGCTGCAGCTGCGCGAGCGCGAACCCGGCCTGACGGTCACGGTGCTCGAGCGCCGCGCGCATCCGGTGCGCGAGGCCGCGCACAAGGTCGGCGAGTCCACGGTCGAGGTCGGCGCGCACTACTTCGCCGAAGTGCTGGGCCTGCGCGATCACCTGGAGACCGAGCAGATCCGCAAGTACGGGCTGCGCTATTTCTTCACCGAAGGCATGGACGAGGTCGGCGACTGCGCCGAGATGGGCGTCAGCCGCCTGCTGCCGACGCCGTCCTGGCAGCTCGACCGCGGCCGCTTCGAGAACTTCCTCGGCGAGCGCGCGCTGGCGCGCGGCGTCGATTTCCGCCACGGCGCGGTGGTGCGCAAGCTCGACCTCTCGGACGGCGGCGGCGCGCACGTGGTCGGTTTCGAGCACGACGGCGGCAGCCATTCGCTGCGTGCGCGCTGGGTGGTCGACGCCTCCGGGCGCGCGGGACTGATCAAGCGCAAGCTGGATTTGGCCGAGGCCAACGACCACGACGCCAACGCCGCCTGGTGGCGCGTCGACGGCCACTTCGACCTCGACGCATGGTCGGACGATCCCGGCTGGCGCGACCGCTTCGCGCCCGCCGAACGCTGGCGATCGACCAACCACATGTGCGGCCCGGGCTACTGGTTCTGGCTGATCCCACTGGCCTCGGACTCGCATTCGCTGGGCATCGTCTGCGACGCGAAGATGCATCCGCTCGAAACGATGAACACCCACGGCAAGGCGATGGAATGGCTGCGCAGGCACCAGCCGCGCGTCGCCGAGGCCCTCGACAAGCCCGGACACGGCCTGCAGGACTTCCTGTTCCTGCGCCACTTCTCGCACGGCTGCAAACAGGTCTATTCCGGCAACCGCTGGGCGCTGACCGGCGAGGCGGGCCTGTTCCTCGATCCGTTCTATTCGCCCGGCAGCGACTTCATCGCGATCAGCAACACCTATGTCTGCGAACTGATCCGCCTCGACCGCGCCGGCGAACCCGTCGGCCCGTATGCCGACATCTTCCAGCAGCTCTATTTCTCGTTCTACGAGAACACGCTGTCGCTCTACCAGGACCAGTACCCCATCTTCGGCCATCCGGTGGTAATGCCGGTCAAGGTGCTGTGGGACTACGCCTACTACTGGTCGCTGCTCGCACCGCTGTTCTTCAGCGGGCGGCAGGCGAAGCTGTCGGTGCTGGGACGGCTGCGCCCCCACTTCGACGAGGGCCGCGCGCTGAACCTGGCGATGCAGGCCCTGCTGCGCGACTGGGGCCTGCGCGACGCCGAGCCCGAACTCGGCCTGGCGCGCGCCTACGACCAGTACGCCGTGGACTGGTGCCGCGAGATGAACCGGTCGCTGACCGACGTGCTGGACGACGACGCCTACATCGCGCGCACGCGCGAGCGCGTCGCGTCGATGCGCCAGCTCGCGGCCGAGGTGCTGGCGCGCGCGCGCGAGGCGTTTCCCGGCATCGACGGCCACGGGCTCGACGCGCTGGTGGCCGGACACGACATCGATGCGCACCCCCCGATGCTGCCCCGCCACTGGTTCGCCGAGACGATGACCGCATGACGACGCTGCTGCTCACGCAACTGCTGGTGATCCTGCTGGCCGCGCGCGTCTGCGGCGCGATCCTGCGCCATTTCGGGCAGCCGCCGGTGATCGGCGAGATGGCGGCCGGTCTGCTGCTCGGGCCGATCGCCTTCGGCGCGCTCGCGCCGGACCTGCACGTGGCGCTGTTCCCCGCCGCATCGCTTCCGCCGCTGTCGTCGCTGGCGACGGTGGGCCTGGTGCTGTTCATGTTCATCATCGGCGCCGAACTGCGCGCGGTCGAAGGCTCGCGCGCGCAGGTCCGCGCCGCCGGCGCCGTCGGCGTCCTCGGCATCTCGCTGCCGCTGCTGCTGGGCCTGGCGATCTCGCCGTGGCTGTATCCGCGCTTCGCGCCGGAGGGGCTCGGCTTCTGGCCGTTCGCGCTGTTCATGGCCGCGGCGATGTCGGTCACCGCGTTCCCGGTGCTCGCGCGCATCCTCAAGGACCGCAACCTGACCCAGACCCGCGCCGGCCGCCTCGCGCTGAGCGCGGCGATCATCGACGACGGCTTCGTGTGGATCTTCCTCGCGCTGGTGCTCACCTTCGTCGGCAGCGGCAAGCTCGGCGCGGGCACGGTCGCGGCCGGCGCCCTCGCGCTGGTGGCGGTCGCGTTCCTCGTGCTGAAGCCGCTGTTCGCGCACCTGCTGCGGCGGGACCAGGTCCGCTCGGCGGACGGCACGCTGTCGCGCGGGATGCTGGTCGCGATCCTGATCGGGCTGGTCGCCTGCGCCGCGTTCGCGGAAATGATCGAGCTGCACGCGGTGTTCGGCGCATTCGTCTTCGGCCTCTGCCTGCCGCGCGACGACCGCATCGCCGCGCAGCTCGCGAAAGCCTTCGAGCCGGTCTCGATGCTGCTGCTGATGCCCATCGTGTTCGCGCTCGCGGGGCAGAACACCACGCCCGACGCGTTCGGCGGCGCCGGCCTCGGCGCGTTCGCGCTGATCCTCGCCGTGGCGATCCTCGGCAAGGTCGCCGGCGGCACCGCCGGCGCCAGGCTGTCGGGCTACGGCTGGCGCGACAGCCTGTCGGTCGGTTCGCTGATCAACGCACGCGGGCTGATGGAACTGGTGGTGCTGAAGATCGGCCTCGACGCCGGCCTGATCGGACCGGAGCTGTTCACGCTGATGTTCGGCATGACCCTGGTCACCACGCTGATGACCTCGCCGCTGCTGTCGCTGTGGAAGCGGCGCGAAGAGGTTGCAACGCCGGTCGACGGACGACGCAACCCACCCTGAGCCGACGCTTGCCCGACTCAGGGAGTTGCGGGCGCCTGCTCCGGCTCCGGCGGCGGAGGATTGGCCACCCAGATCGCGATACCGTTGGCGTACTTCTGCCGCGGCGAGATGTTCACGCCTACGCCCACGCCCGAGTAGCTGCTGCCGCCCACGCGGCCACCGCCGCCGCCGACGCTGACGCCGCCAGCGCCGTAGCCGTCGGCCGTGCCCTGGAACAGGATGCCGTTGGCGCCCAGCCGCGCGGCCTCCTCGCGCAGCTTGCGCAGCACCGAATTGGTCTTGTTCTGGTCGCCGTAGGTGAAGGCGCCGCTGTTGACCTCGAGCCGCGCGATCTCTTCGAAGCCGCCCGGCGGCGGGCCGTAGTAGAGGCGCACCTGGGCCGGGTCGATCGGCGGGCGCGGCGTGCCGGTCAGGACGTGGGAACTGGAGCAGGCCGCCAGCAGCACGATGGCGGACAGCAGGCCTGGGATGATGAAGCGGCGCATGGCGGGCGACTCCCAATGGGACGCCGACATGATCCGCCCGGCTTCGTGAACGGCGCGCGATACGGACGTCGCGGCGGTCTCAGCGGGGATGGCGACGGCGCATCTCCGCGACCGAGGCCCGCACCAGTTCCTCCAGCGCGCCGGCGTCGATGTCCGACAGGCGCTTGACGTACAGGCAGGATTTGCCGGTCGTGTGCCTGCCCAGCTTCGCCAGCAGCGCGTCGTAACCGGCGAAGCCGGGCGTGATGTACAGCACCAGCGCCTGCTTGCGCGGCGAGAAGCCGACGATCGGCGCATCGCCCTCGTGGCCGCTGTCGTAGCGGTAGTGGTAGCGGTCGAAGCCGACGATGGCCGGTCCCCACATCACCGGTTCGCAGCCGGTGACGGACTGCATCATGCGCAGCACGGCCTCGCCGTCGGCCCGGCGCTGCGCGTCCGGCACGGCCTCGAGGAACGCGGCCGCGCTGTTCGCCTCGGGTTTCGTCTTCGCCACCTTCGCCATGGACCGTCTCCCGTCGTGATGCGATTGCGCGCGTTCAGCTCATGCCACCGTCGATGCCGATCACCTGCCCGTTGATGTAGCCGGCCTCGTCCGAGCACAGGAACGCGACCAGCGCCGCGACCTCGTCCGGCGTGCCCGCGCGCGCGGCGGGCACGACCTGCTTCACCCGCTCCTCCGGGAACGCGGCCTCGGCCATGGCGCCGGCGATCACTCCCGGCGCGACCACGTTCGCGGTGATGCCGCGCGAGGCCATCTCGCGCGCGAGCGACTTGGTCGCGCCATGCAGCCCCGCCTTGGCCGCGGCGTAGTTCGCCTGCCCGCGATTGCCGAGCACGGCCGCCACGCTCGACACGCTGACGATCCGGCCCCAGCGCGTGCGCGCCATCGGCAGCAGCAGCGGCTGGGTGACGTGGAAGAAGCCGTGCAGCGAGACGTCGACCACGCGCGTCCACTGCGCCTGCGACATGCCGGCCATCGGCGCGTCGTCGTGGATGCCGGCGTTGTTGACGACCACCTGGACCGGCCCGTCGGCCAGCAGGGCCTCGATCGCCGCGCGCGCCGCCGCGCCGTCGGCGACGTCGAACGCGACCGCCTGCGCGCTGCCGCCCGCCCCCGCGATCGCGGCGACCACCGCATCCGCGCGCGCGCGGTTCGCGTTGGCGTGGACGATGACGTGCAGCCCGTTCGCCGCGAGCCGGCGACAGATCGCGCCGCCGAGATCGCCGCTGCCGCCGGTGACCAGTGCCCGCTTCATCGCATTCCCGGAGATGGACTGCGGCGATTATGCGATGCATCGGCGACGCGTGGGCACATGGCGGACTTCAACACACCCGTCGCGGCGTCAACCCGGACCATAGGGCGGGTTTCAACCCGCAACGCATCTCCACGTCCGCCGCACGAACCCGGCGTTCGTGCGACGCGGGGCAAGGCCCACCCTACGGGCCGAGCATCACCGTGGCCCGGCCATGGGCGAGTGGCGTGGCGCCGTGGGCGATGCGGAATGCGTACTGCTGGCTGGCTTCACCGGCGGCGAGCAGCTGCGCCTCGCATTCGATCGCCTGCGGCAGGTCGTCGATGCGGGCGACGTGCAGGCGCACGTCGCGCAGGGCCACGAGCATGCCGGGCGGCGCGACGCCGCCGCTCGCCTGCGCGAGCAGGCCGCCGTGCACGGCCATGGCCTGGGCGCCGTACTCGCACAGGTGCAGCGCGCGCAGCCTGCCGTCAGCGCGCAGCGGGTGCGCGGCATCGCGGTGGTTCGATGCGCGCAGGTGGATGCGCTGCGCGTCCCATGCCACCACTTCGTCCCACAGGCACATCGCGTGCTTGTGCGGGACCAGCGCTTCGATGTCCGCGCGGCCGATCATGGCGCGATTCCCCGTGGGAGCGACCTTGGTCGCGATGAGATGCCGGCGGCCGCTGCGAAAGGCATCGCGACCAAGGTCGCTCCCACAGGGAAGGCGGGGCGCGTCATGCCGGTCCGGTCCGTGCGCCCGGCGCGCGGGCGATCAGCAGCGACAGCGCGAAATTGAACAGCACGCCGAGCGCGACGGTGCTGCCGATCGCGCGCAGCACCGGGATCGACGACAGCGCCAGCAGGCTGAACACCAGCAGGGTCATCAGGCTGCAGACGATCACCGCGTGCAGGGTGCGCAGCTGGTCGTCGCGGTCGTCGCCGGCGTGCTCGAAGAACAGGGCGTAGTCGAGGCCGAGGCCGGCGCCGAGGATCAGCGAGACCAGGTGGAACAGCGTCAGTTCGACCCCGAGCCCGCGCAGCACCGCCAGCACCAGCAGCGTGGTCAGCGCCATCGGCAGCAGCACGCGCGCGACCCGGCGCGGCGAACGCAAGGCGATCCAGACGGTGGCGACCAGGAGCAGCGCCGCGAGCGCCAGCGCGCCGAGGATGCGCGTGCGGTAGTCGGCGACCAGCGATTCGGAGGCCTGCTTGAGGTCGAGCAGGCGCGCGCCGTTGTCCCCGGCCACGCGCGCGACCGCGGCCACGTCCTCCAGCCCGCTCAGCGACACCAGCGCGGTCGCATGCGTGCCGCCGTCCACCAGCAGGCCGGAGACGCTGGCCGCGAGCGGCGTGCCGTCGAGGTCGCCCGGCAGCAGCGGTTCGGCATGGCGCGCGCGTTCGATATCGGCGACGAAGTCCTCGAACGCGTCGGCCCGGAACGGCGAGTCTGCGAGCGCCGCGTCGAGCGACGCGCGCAGGTCCGCGGGTGCGGGCAACTTCTTCTGGCGCTCGCGCTGCACGTCCGCGCCAGGCAGGTAGCGCGCGGCCATGTCGTAGCCGTCGATCGCGCCGTCGTCGACCAGCGCATCCAGCGACGGACGCAGCCGTTCGCTCGCCTGCAGCGCGGCCTGCGCGTCGGCCGCCTGCAGCGTCAGCACGTAGCGCACGTCCGGCGCGCCGAGTTCCGCGCGCAGCTGCGCGTCGCGCTGCAGCAGCGGTTCCGGCACAGGGGTGAGTTTCGACAGGTCGTTCTGCCAGAACGCGCCGGGGCGCCATGCGACCACCGCCAGCGCGACCAGTGCGATCGCAAGCAGCGACCAGCGCGGCCGCGGCAGGCCTTCGATCCAGTGCCACAGCGCGTGCAGCCACGGCGACGCGGCGACATCGCGCGGCGCAGGATCGATCAGGCCGGGCAGCAGGAAGCGCGTACACAGCGCCGCGGTGGCGAGCGCGACGATGGTGAACACCGCCAGCTGGCGCAGTCCGTCGACGCCGGAGAACAGGAAGGTCACGTAGGCGATGCAGGTGGACACCACGCCCGTCGCCAGCGCCGGCCACAGCGCGCGCACGCTGCGCCACGGCGACAGGCCCGCGTGCTGGTGGCTGAAGAAGTGGATCGGGTAGTCCTGCACGACGCCGATCAGGGTGAAGCCGAAGGCGATGGTGATGCCGTGCACGCGGTCGCCGAACAGCAGCACCAGCGCGGCCAGGCCCGCGAGCCCGGCGCTGGCCAGCGGCAGCACGCCGAGCAGCGGGATCTTCCAGCTGCGGTAGGCGAACAGCAGCAGCAGGATCAAACCGATGCTGTCGACGGTGCCGATCCAGCGCGCCTCGCGCTCGGTGCGCGCGCCGATCTCGTCGGCGAAGGCGCCGGGGCCACTGACCTCGAGCACGCCCGGCGCGTCGCCGCGCGCCTGCGCGTAAGCCGCCTCGATCGCATCCACCGCCTGCCGCTGCCCGTCGGGATCGAACCCGGCCGCGCGCGTCTCCACCAGCAGCAGCGCCTGTTCGCCGGCGCGGTCGAACCAGACGCCGTGCAGCGTCTGCGGCGCATGCGCGGGCAGCCACGTCTCGGCGAGCTTCAGCGTTTCCAGCGTGGGATCGGACGGCAGCAGCGGTTCGACCAGGTCGGCCGCCGGCGAGCCGAGGTCCTGCAGGCGCGCGTCGAGTTCATCGCGCAGGAAGTCGGCGTCGAAGGCCTGCGTGTCGAGCGTGGGCGAGAGCAGGTAGCGGTAGGGCCGCAGTCGCTCCGGGATCGCGTCGAGCCCCGCGCTGGCGCCGCTGGCGACGAACACGAAACGTTCGTCGGCCGCGAGCGCCTCGCCGATCGCCTGCGACCGTGCCGCCAGCGTTTCGGGATCGTCGCCCGACAGCGCCAGCAGCAGCAGGCGCGAGCCCGGGCCTTCGCCGAGTTCGTCGATCAGCAGCTTCTGCTCCGGCGTGCGCGCGTCGGGCAGGAAGCGGCGCAGGTCGCCGCTGAAGGACAGCGACTGCGCCACCCACCAGCCCGCGGCGAGCAGCAGCGCCAGCCACGCCAGCGCGCAGGCCAGGCGCGCGCGTGCGCCCATCGTGGCCACGTCAGGCGCCGTCGTCGCCGCGGCACAGGGCCGCGAAATCGGCGGCGTCGCCGGCGCGGGTCGCCGCTTCGGCGGCGGATGCCATCAGCGTGCGCTGCGCGTCGCCCTTCGCCGGCGTGGTCTCGATGCAGCGCAGCTCGGCGTCGTGGCCGTGCAGGACGATGCCGCTCAGCCGCGCGGCGAGCTTCGGGTCGCGCGGCGCCAGGCGCAGCGTCCAGCGTTCGCGCGTGCCCTGCGCGTCGAGGGTGTAGTGCCTGCGCAGCGCCTCGGCGTCACCCGACAGCAGCGCGCCGAAGCTGGTCTGCAGCGCCGCCAGTTCCGGCGCCCGCGACAGCGCGAACCGGCGCTCGGGCTTGCCGGCGCGCGCGACCGTCGCCTCGCCGCCGCGGATCGTGGTGGTCTCGGCGTAGGGCGTGCGCACCTCGCGCACCAGGGTGTCGGCGTCGGGGCGGCGGTACTCGCCGGACAGGCGCAGCGGCGCTTTCAGCATCGGTGAATCGCGCACCTCGACGAAGGGCGTGGTCGCCGGCACCGGGCGCGCCAGCGCGCGCAGGATCGCGTCGCTATCGGGGCCGGCCTGCGCCCACGCCGACGGCGCCATCGCCAGCAGGCACGCGGGCAGCCATCGCCACCGGCCTCGGATCGCCGCCGGGCGCGGAACGCGCGGGTCGTGGTGCTTGTTCGTCGACATGCCAGAAATCGTAGAAGTTGAACCAGTTGTAGGGCGCCTGCCGCGCATGATGCTCCAGCCGCGCGGCGTAACCGCGGATGAGCGCGCCGAGGGCTTCGTCGCGACGTCCGCGCGGCAGGTCGATGCCGTCGCTGAACGGTTCGAACGCCAGGTCGTAGCGGTTGCCGCCACGATACAGGCCGAAGCCGAGCACGACCGGCAGCTTCAGCACCGCCGCCATCTGCCACGGCGCCAGCGGGAACGGCGCCGGCGAACCGAAGAACGGCGCCTGCGCGGACGCCTGCCCGGGCAGGCTGCGGTCGACCAGGAGCGCGACCAGTGCGCCCTCGCTTGCCGCCTGCTGGATCTGCAGCATCAGCGCAGGTCCGTCCTGGCTGGCGTCGATCACGCCGGCGGCGATCTCCGGCGCCAGCGCATCGAGCATCTGCGTCAGCGCCCGGCTGTGCGCCTTGTCCAGCACCACGCGCAGCTTCAGCCCCGGGCGCTGGCGCGAGAGCACGCGCATCACCTCGAAGCTGCCCAGGTGCGAGCCGAACAGCAGCACGCCGCGGCCCTCGTCGACCTTCGACGCCAGCGCCTCGAGCCCGCTGACGTCGATGCGGAAGCGGCTTTCCTTGCCGTCGAGCAGGAACAGCCGGTCGAGGGTGGTCGAGGCAAAGGTATGCACGTGCTTCGCGCCGTCGCGCAGGCGCGCCGGGCGCCCCAGCGCGCGGTCGAGGAAGGCGATCGAGGCGCGCCGCTCGGGCCCGCGCCGCAGCAGGAAGTACAGCGTGATCGGGTACAGCAGCAGGCGCGCGAAGGGACGTCCCACGCCGCGCGCGATCGACAGGAACAGCCGCAGCGCGAATCGCCCGCCGCCTTCCGGCCGCTGTTTCCAGTCCACGCTCATCCCCTGTCCCCCATCGCCTCGGCGACGATCTCCCCGGAGGCGATTGTCGCCTCTCCGCGCAGCACGCGGAACCGCCAGCGCGCCGCCGGCGGCGGCGACACCGACTCGAACTCGATCCTCGCCGCCTCGCCCGGCAGCAGCGGCTGCAGGAATTTCACCTGCGGCAGGCGCAGCGGCGGCAGCGGGCCGTGCGCGGCTTCGATCGCCGCGGCCACGCGGTCGAGCACCACCACGCCCGGCACCACCGGACGCCCGGGGAAATGGCCGGGCAGGCTCGGGTGGTCGCGGTCGATCACGAAGTCCATCGCCGCCTCAGGCCCAGTCGCGCAGCATCGCCAGCACCTGCGCCTGCGCGCGCTCGGCCAGCGCCTGGCGCGGGACCGGCCGGTCGTCGGCCCGCACCGGCAGCGGCGCGCCGAAACCGACCCGGATCGTGCCCGGGCGCACGCGGAAGCCCCCCGCCGGCAGCACCTGCCCCGCACCCTGCAGCGCCACCGGCACGATCTCGACGCCGGCGTCGATCGCCGACTGCAGCGCCCCGGCCTTGAACGGCGCGACCTCGCCGCTGCGGCTGCGCGTGCCTTCCGGGAACAGGCACAGGCTCTGCCCGCGCGCCAGCATCGCGGCCGCCTGCCGCCGCATCAGCGGGCCGGCACGGCGATCGTCGCGGACGATGAACAGCATGCCGGTGGCCGCCGCATACCAGCCCACGAACGGCATCTTCTTCATCTCTTCCTTGAGCAGGAAGCGCAGCGGCACCGGGATCGCGCGGAACAGCGCGCAGATGTCGATCACCGACTGGTGGTTGGCGACGAACAGGTGCGGCTTCGACCAGTCGATCCGCTCCTTGCCCTCGACCTGCAGCGTCGCCCCGGCGCCCGCCAGCAGGCCCGGCGCCCAGCAGCGTGCGGCCATGCGCAGCGGCAGGCGCGCCTCCGGCCCGGAAAACACGCGCACCAGCAGCGCCAGCGTGATCCAGCCCGCGGTCCATGCCAGGGTGAATGCGAACCCGATCGCGCTGTGCAGCCATCGCATCACGTCCCTCGTCCCCGCTCGTGGCGCATCCCTTCCGTCCCTACCTGTCCATCGTGACCGCACAGGATACCGTCGCCCCCCGCGCCGGCGCCTGAAGCGCGGAGCGCCTCAGCGCAGGAAATCCCGCCAGAACGCCGGCCCCAGCGCTCCCATCCGCCGCAGGAAGGTGACGAAGCCGTGGTGGCGCTCGGGGAACCGGCGCTTGCGCCACAGGAACTCGAGTACGAAGAAGCCGCCGACGATGCCGTAGTTGAGCACGTTGGCGAACCACGACCATTGCTCGTGCGTGATCGGCCACGGCGGCGCGACGCCGGCCTGCGCCAGCAGCCCGCCCGGGCTGGCCAGCAACGCCAGCGCCAGGTTCGCCAGCCCCAGCAGCACCAGCAGCCCGGCCCAGACCGCGGTCAGGCCGCGCGCGTAGCGGGACACGTCGGCAGGCAGGCGCTCGGGCGGCACGCCGTCGAGCCCGGACACGATCCGCACGATCAGCGGCACCCGCCCCGGCCGCAGGCTGCGCCCGAACAGCCACGCCACCAGCGCGACGAACACCACCGGCACCAGCAGCAGCGGCAGCGCGGCCAGCCCGGCCCGGAACAGCCACCACGCGCCCGCGGCCGAGGCCGCCGCCAGCGCGAAGGCCCAGAGCCGCAGCCGCAGCAGCGGCGCCACCAGCACCAGCGCCGCCAGCACCAGCAGGGCGGCGAACGCCAGCCGCGCATCGCCGCTGGCGCTGGCGCCGTGCGCCAGCAGCGCATAGGCCACCGCCAGCCCGATCTGCAGCGCGAGGGTCAAGTCGTGCGGTGCTGCTGGACGTGTTCGGACAGGGCCCGCAGCGAGGCGAAGATGCGCCGGTTCTCGTCGCTGTCCGAGCGCAGCTGGAAGCCGTAGCGCTTGCTGATCGCCAGCGCCAGCTCCAGCGCGTCGATCGAATCCAGCCCCAGCCCGGCGTTGAACAGCGGTGCCTCGGGGTCGATCCCGTCCGCGGCCACGCCGTCCAGGTTCAGGCTCTCGACCAGCAGTTCGGCGAGTTCGCGTTCGGCGTCGTTTTGCGGGGACATCGGCATCGTGGCTAATCGGACAGGGCCGCAACAATCGTGCATCGCGCCGCCCGGCGCAAGCGCGGGCGCCGTTCAGGCAGCGGGGCCACGGCCGGCGATTCGCCTCGGGGAAGGCCGCGGGGGCGTCCGCTATCATGCGCTCCCGTTCCACGCCCGCCCGGAAGACCCGCAGCTCGATGGCCAGCCCCGCCCCGCCCGCCCCCGCCCCGAACGGCATCGAGGACTGCGACGTCCTGGTCATCGGCGGCGGCCCCGCCGGCAGCACCGCGGCGGCCCTGCTGGCGCGCAAGGGCTGGCGCGTGGTGCAGCTGGAGAAGGACGCCCATCCGCGCTTCCACATCGGCGAATCGCTGCTGCCGATGAACCTGCCCATTCTCGAGCGCCTCGGCGTGCTGGATCAGGTCCGCGCGATCGGCGTGCACAAGGCCGGCGCCGATTTCCCGGTGCACGGGACCGGCACCCCGGCCGACGGCGGCACCCATGTGTTCCGCTTCGATCGCGCGCTGGACCCGAAGTTCGGATACGCCTTCCAGGTGCGGCGCTCCGAGTTCGACCAGCTGCTGTTCGAACATGCCCGGGCCAGCGGCGTCGATGCGCGCGAGCGGGTGAAGGTCGTGCGCGTGGACTTCGGCGGCGAGGGCCGCCCGGCGCTGGTGCACGCCACCGGTGCGGACGGCGGCGCGCTGACGTTCCGCCCGCGCCATCTGGTCGACGCCAGCGGCCGCGACACCTTCCTCGGCAACAGGCTCAGGCTCAAGCGCAAGAGCGGCAAGCACCAGTCCGCGGCGATCTTCAGCCACTTCCGCGGTGTGCGGCAGCGCGAGGGCGACGACGCCGGCAACATCACCGTCGACCGCTTCGAGCACGGCTGGTACTGGCTGATCCCGCTGCGCGAAGGCGTGATGAGCGTCGGCGCGGTCTGCTTTCCCGAATACCTCAAGCAGCGCCGCGGCAGCAATGAAGAGTTCCTGATGCAAACGCTTCAGTGCACCCCCAGCGTGTGGGAGCGCATGCAGGGCGCCGAGCGCGTCGCCCCGGTGCATGCCACCGGCAACTATTCCTACCAGTGCAGCCGCATGGCCGGCCCCGGCTGGGTGATGGCGGGCGACGCCTTCGCCTTCATCGACCCGGTGTTCTCGTCCGGCGTGTACCTGGGCATGAACAGCGCCGAGCACGCGGCGGAGGTGGTCGACGGCACGCTGCGCGAGCCCGCGCGCGAGGCCGCGCTGCAGCGGGCGATGGACAAGCGCCTGCGCCGCGGCCTGAAGCATTTCTCGTGGTTCATCCACCGCTTCACGACGCCGGTGATGCAGCGCCTGTTCTCGGCGCCACGCAACGACTGGCAGCTGGAGCAGGCGGTGATCTCGATGCTGGCCGGCGACGTGTTCGACAACCGCGCCGTGCGCTGGCGGCTGTACGTGTTCCGCCTGCTCTACGCGCTGAACGCGGTCGCGATCGCGCCGCAGGCGCTGCGCGGCTGGCGCAACCGCCGCCGCCAGGTCGGCGAACGGTTCGCCGGCGATACCCTGCACGAGGGCAACCCGTGAGCCGCCCCGTACCGCTGTCGCCGGGTTTCCCGCCGCGGCTGAGCGTGGACTACGTCGCCGGCGCGTCGCCCGCGCAGCTGCTTGCGCAGCCGGACGTGCTGGCCGTGCTCGGTTTCGGCGAAGACGCGCCGCGGCTCGACGACCCGCGCTACCTGCGCGTCCCGCTGCAGCCGCACGGTCCGGCGCAGCTCGAAGTGTGGCGCGCGCACGCGCCGGTGCGCAGCGGGCGCGAGGGCGAGATCGCCTGGTCGAGCGACGGCCAGCTGCTGTTCGGCGCGATCGAGGTCGACGAGCCCGCCGGGCACACCGGGGAAGGCGACAACAGCGGCATCATGCTCGCGGCCGAGCACGCCTATCGCGCGCTGACGCGCTTCGTCGGCGGCAGCGAGCATCCGCGCCTGCTGCGCGTCTGGAACTACCTCGACGCGATCACCCTGGGCGACGGCGACGGCGAGCGCTACCGCCAGTTCTGCGTCGGCCGCGCGCGCGGGCTCGGCGATTTCGACACCAGCACGCTGCCCGCCGCCACCGCCATCGGCCGCTGCGACGACGCGCGCACGATCCAGGTCTACTGGCTGGCCGCGCGTGAGCCGGGCACGCCGGTGGAGAACCCGCGCCAGGTCAGCGCCTACCGCTATCCGCGCGAGTACGGCCCGCAGCCGCCGAGCTTCGCGCGCGCGATGCTGCCGCCGCCGGGCAGCGCGATGCCGCTGCTGCTCTCGGGCACCGCGGCCGTGGTCGGCCACGCCTCGCAGCACGCCGGCGAACTGCTGGCCCAGCTCGAGGAGACCTTCGCCAACTTCGACGCCCTGCTGGGCGCGGCGCGCGCGCGCAATCCCGCGCTGCCGGCGCGGTTCGGGCCGGGCACGCGGCTGAAGGTCTACGTTCGCGACCGCGCCGACCTGCCGCTGGTCGCCGCCGCGCTCGACGCCCGCTTCGGCGACCGCGTGCCGCGGATCCTGCTGCACGCGGCGATCTGCCGGCGCGAGCTGGCGGTGGAGATCGACGGCGTGCACGACGGCGCCTGAGCGCATCCAGCAGAATGTGTCATCGCCCTGCCTTCGTGATCGCCACGGCGGCACCCCTCCCCGATCGCTTCGACCTTCTCCCCCTGTCATTTCGACCGAAGGGAGAAATCTTCCGTCCGAAGCCGGGAACCGCACCGACCACTTGCATCGGTCACAACCGACCCGCATGTCCCGTCTTGGCTGCACAAGCACCCGGCTTGTCACAGGAGGACCGAAACCATGGGACTGATCAGCCTGCTCTGGGGCATCGTGGCGATGCTATGGATGATCCTCGCGCTGATCCCGGTGATCGGCATCACCAACTGGCTGCTGATCCCGTTCGCCGCGGTCGGCGCGGTGATCGCGGCGATCGGCGTGCTGTTCACCCGCAGCGGCCGGCGCGGCCGCGCCAAGGCCGGTCTGGTGATCAACGGCATCGTCATCTTCGTGGCGATCTGGCGGCTGGGGCTGGGCGGCGGCATTTTCTAGACGCGCCGGCCATTGCCGAAAGACCGTCATCCCCGCGAAGGCGGGGACCCAGTGTCTTTGCGTGAAATCAAAATGGATCCCCGCCTTCGCGGGGATGACGAAGCATGTGCCGGGACCTTCTGACCAGCGTCCCGGCACCGGCCGGCGCGTAGAATGCGCCCATGGCCTACCCCGATACCCGCATGCGGCGGATGCGCCGCGACGACTTCTCGCGCCGGCTGATGCGCGAAACCGTGCTCACCGCCAACGACCTGATCTACCCGGTGTTCGTGCACGAGCCCGCCGGCCGCGCGGCCGTGCCCTCGATGCCGGGCGTGGAGCGCCTGTCGATCGACGAACTGCTGCGCGTAGCCGAAACCGCCAGCGAGCTGCGCATCCCCGCGCTCGCCCTGTTCCCGGTCACCGCGCCGGAGGCGAAATCGCTCGACGCCGCCGCGGCCTGGGACGACGAGGGCCTGTGCCAGCGCGCGGTGCGCGCGCTGAAGGCGAACTTCCCGCAGCTGGGCGTGATCACCGACGTCGCGCTGGACCCCTACACCTCGCACGGCCAGGACGGCCTGGTCGACGACGCCGGCTACGTGATGAACGACGCCACCGTCGAGGCGCTGGTGCAGCAGGCGCTGTCGCACGCGCGCGCCGGCGCCGACGTGGTCGCGCCCAGCGACATGATGGACGGCCGCATCGGCGCGATCCGCGTCGCGCTGGAGGAAGCCGGCCACGTCCATACCCGCATCCTCGCCTACGCCGCCAAGTACGCCTCCGCGTTCTACGGCCCGTTCCGCGACGCGGTCGGTTCGGCCTCCGCGCTCGGCAAGGCCGACAAGAAGACCTACCAGATGGACCCGGCCAACAGCGACGAAGCGCTGCGCGAGGTCGCGCTCGACCTCGACGAGGGCGCCGACATGGTGATGGTCAAGCCGGCGTTGCCCTACCTCGACATCGTGCGCCGGGTGAGGGACGCCTTCGGCGTGCCGACCTTCGCCTACCAGGTGAGCGGCGAGTACGCGATGCTCAAGGCCGCGGCCGCGAATGGCTGGCTCGACGAGCGCGCCTGCGCGCTCGAGGCGCTGGTCTCGATCAAGCGCGCCGGCGCCGACGGCGTGCTGAGCTATTTCGCGCTGGACGCGGCGCGCTGGCTGCGCGAGGACGGATGATCCGCCGCGCCACCATCGACGACCTGCCCGCGATCGTGCGCCTGGCCGGGCAGCCGGGCGGCGCGACCGACCCGGCGGGCCTGCCGGCACGGCTGGGGCGGATCCTGGACCACGCCAGCCACGCGGTGTTCGTCGCGGAGGGCGACGCCGGGGCCTGTGGATTTGCCGCCGCCGAACACCGCCTGCTGCTGGCGTCCGGCGAATGGGTGGAACTGGTCGCGCTGGTGGTCGACGAACCCGTGCGGCGGCAGGGCTACGGCACGCGACTGGTGGCCGCGGTCGAAGCCTGGGCCGCCCGCCGCGGCGTGGAGCGCGTGCTGGTCCGCGCCAGCGTCACCCGCGAGGGCGCGCATGCCTTCTACCCCGGCCTCGGCTATGCGCCGCTCAAGACCCAGCACGTCTACGCCAGGACCCTGCGCTGACCGGGCGGGTGCGGTTGGGAAACCTTTGAACGAGTCCGGCTTGTCGTTCCGAACGCGGTGAGGACTCTCGTCGAATCAAGGGCATAGATTTCTTCCCCGGATCAAGTCCGGGGGCGAAATGACAGTTGTTCACAGGTTCCTTAGACTCTGGCCGGGGAGCCATGAACGGGAGTCCGTCAGACATGAGCAAGCACTACGCCGTCTTCGGCCATCCCGTCGCGCATTCGCTGTCGCCGCGCATCCACGCCGCGTTCGGGCGACAGACCGGCATCGACCTGCGCTACGACGCGATCGACGCTACCCGCGAAGCCTTCTTCGACGCACTGGAAGCCTTCGCAGCCGCGGGCGGCGCCGGCGCCAACGTCACCCTGCCGCTGAAGGAATCGGCGTTCGCGCTGAGCGCGACCACCACCGCGCGCGCGCGCCGCGCCGGCGCGGTCAACACCCTGGTCCGGCTCGACGGCCAGTGGCACGGCGACAACACCGATGGCGCGGGACTGGTCCGCGACCTCACCGCGCGCCACGGCCTGGACCTGCGCCAGCGCCGCACCCTGCTGATCGGCGCCGGCGGCGCCGCGCGCGGGATCGCGCCCTCGCTGCTCGACGCCGGCATCGGCGACCTGTTCATCGTCAACCGCACGCCCGAACGCGCCGACGCGCTGGCCGACGCGCTCGGCCAACCAGGCCGCGTGCATCCGCGCTACCTCGCGGACCTGCCGTCGCTGGGCGAATTCAGCCTGCTGATCAACGCCACCTCGGCCGGGCGCGACGGCGTGCTGCCGCGCCTGCCGATGTCGCTGCTGGGTTCGCGCAGCAGCGCGGTCGACCTGAGCTACGGCGAGGCCGCGATCCCGTTCCTGGCCTGGGCGCGCGCGCACGGCGCGCACGAGGCGATCGACGGCCTGGGCATGCTGGTCGAGCAGGCGGCGGAGAGCTTCGCGCTGTGGCATGGCGTAAGGCCGCACACCGATGAGGTGTATGCGGAGCTGCGCGATCGGCATGCGGCGCTGGTGACGGCGGATTGATTGCGCCTTCGAGGGTCACGAAGGGGGGGGGCGACGGCGCTGGCTCCGGATACCGGATTTCTCCCTTCGGTCGAAATGACACGCCGATTGTCATTTCGACCGAAGGGAGAAGCGCTCCACAACGGCGAAGCCGGTCAATCCAGTCCCAGGTCGCGCCAAATCCGGATTCATCGACGCTACCAGTGCGTCCTTCTTCTCGCGCCGCCACTTCTTGACCTGCTTCTCCCGCTCCAGCGCGACAAGCACGTTCGGGGTTTCCTCGAAGTAGACCAGCATGTCCACGCGATACTTCGCGGTGAATCCGGGCACCGCGTGCGTGCGGTGCTCGTGCAGCCGCCGGACGAGGTCGTTGGTCATGCCGATGTACATGACCTTGCGGGTGCGGTTGGTCAGGATGTAGACGAAGTAGCGGTGTTCCCTTGGCATGGGCTCCTCCTTGAGCCGGTGTTGCGGTGGGTCATGACCGCGGATGCATTGAAGCAGATTTCTCCCTTCGGTCGAAATGACAGGAGGAAGCGAATGCCTGACCTTGTCATTTCGACCGAAGGGAGAAATCTCGTGACGTAGCCCGTCACGCCTGGTGCCTCGCATCGCAAGGCCACGCAAGGCGGGCCTAGGCCCGCCCTATAGCAGTCCGTCGCGCTTGATGGCGAGGTAGCGTTCCACCAGCGCCGCAGGCAGCTGTTCGCTGGTCACGTCCAGCACCATCACGCGGTGGCGGCGCAGGGCGTCGTGCGCGACCGCGCGCTGGGCGAGGTAGCGGGCGGTGGCGCCGGCGCGGACCGCGGCGGCGAGGTCGTGCACGTCCTGATCGAGCACCTCGTCGAGCGCTTGCTCGCGCAGCGAGGCGACGACGACGAGGTGTCGTTTCTGCAGCATCCGCACCGCCGCCAGCACGTCCTCGGTGTCCTCGTCGCGCAGGTTGGTCACCAGCATCAGCAGGCCGCGGCGGCGCTGGCGCAGCGAGAGTTCGGTCGCGGCGGCGAGGTAGTCGGTCGCCACCGGCTGCGGCTGCAGATCGTAGCTGGCGCGCAGCAGGGTGTCGATCGCGGCCATGCCACGCCGTGGCGGCACCCAGCGGCGCTCGCCGCCGGTGGCGAGCAGGCCGACCGCATCCCCCTGCCGCAGCGCGAGGTAGGACACCAGCAGCGAGGCATCGAGCGCATGGTCGAAGTGCGCCAGCTCGCCCCCCGCGTTCGCGATGGCGGGCTCGCGCGCCATCATCCGCCGGCCGGTGTCGAGCACCACCACGAGCTGCTGGTTCTTCTCGTCCTGGTACTCGCGCGAAATGAGTTTGCGCGCGCGCGAGGTCGCCTTCCAGTCGATCTGGCGCAGGCTGTCGCCGACGCGATACTCGCGCATCTGGTGGAAGTCGGTGCCCTCGCCGCGGCGGCGCTTGATGTGTGCGCCCATCATCCGCGAGGCCTGCTCGGCGCTGACCAGCGCGAACCGGGTCAGGGGCGCGAAGTTGGGGAATACGCGCACGCGCTGCGATGCCCCGGCGACGCACAGCCGGCGCCACAGCCGCAGCGGCGAATGCAGCACGAGGTGCACGCCATCGAACGCGAACGCGCCGCGTTCGTTCGGCCGCAGCCGGTAGCCGACGCTCGACACCAGGCCCGGCGCCAGCGCCAGCCGGCGCGGCAGTCCCTCGACCTCCCAGCCGCCCGGGTGCAGGTCGTACACGTCCACGCGCTGGCGTCGCGCGCCCGGTTCCAGGTGCAGCTGCACCTCGCGCTCGACGCCCAGCGCCAGCGCCTCGGGCACGCTGCGCGCGACGTCCGGGACACCGAGCCGCAGCAGCAGCGCGAGATCGACCAGCGCCAACGCCGCCAGCGCGAGGCCGGCGATCGCCCACGCCTGCGCCGGCAGCCAGCCGATGCTGGCCGCGACGCCAACCAGGCCCCAGGCGACGGCGCCCACGACCAGCGCAGGCGCCGGTCGCGGCAGGAAGCGACGGCGGACGGGCCTCGCGGTGACAGGCACGGCGCTCACTTGCGCGGCGCGTCCACCCTGGCCAGCAGCGCGTCCAGCACCTGGTCGGCGTCCTGGCCCTCGATCTGCAGCTCCGGCGCCAGCGCGATGCGGTGCCGCAGCGCCGGCTTCGCCACTTCGCGCACGTCGTCGGGGGTGACGAAATCGCGCCCCGACAGCACCGCCTGCGCGCGCGCCGTACGCACCAGCGCAAGGCTGCCGCGCGGCCCGGCGCCGAGCGCGATGCCGGGCCAGCTGCGCGTCGCCGCGGCGATCCGCACCGCATAGTCGATCACTGCCGCATCCAGCGTCGTCGTGGCGGTGCCCTGCTGCAGCGCGACGATCTCGCCGGCGTCGAGCACCTGCGCCACCTGCGACAGGTCGAAGCCGGCGGCGATGCTGCCCTCGCTGATCGCGGTCACCATCGCCACCTCGTCGGCGTGCGCAGGATAGTCGATCAGCACCTTGAGCAGGAAGCGGTCGAGCTGCGCCTCGGGCAGCGGGTAGGTGCCCTCCTGCTCCACCGGGTTCTGCGTGGCCAGCGTCATGAACGGCGGCGGCAGTTCGAAGCCCTGTCCTTCGATCGTGACCTGCTGCTCCTGCATCGCCTCCAGCAGCGCCGACTGCGTCTTCGCCGGCGCGCGGTTGATCTCGTCGGCCAGCAGCAGGTTGGTGAAGATCGGGCCGCGGCGCACGGTGAAGGTCTCGCTGCGCGCGTCCCAGACCGCGTGGCCGCTGACGTCGCTCGGCATCAGGTCCGGCGTGAACTGCACGCGCGCGAACCCGCAGCCCAGCGCGCGCGACAGCGCCCGCACCAGCAGGGTCTTGCCCAGGCCCGGCACGCCTTCGATCAGCACGTGGCCGCCGGCGAGCAGCGCGACCAGGATCTGGTCGAGCACGTCGGCCTGGCCGATGAAGGCCTTCGAGACTTCGTCGCGGACGCGGGCGACGCGTTCGGCCAGCGCGTCGCCGGTGATCGGTGCGGGAACGGAAGGGGAGTCGGTCATAGTCGTTTTCTCATCTCGATAAGTCGGGCGACGCGCAGGCGGAAATCCTGGCCGTCGCGGGGACGCGGGGAACGCAGGGCGTGTTCGATGTCGGGGGCGGCCAGGCCGGTGCGCGCGGCGATGGCCTCGGCCCGGGCGACGCCTTCGAGCGCGGCGGCCAAGGGGTCGCGGCGGCGCAGGCGCGCGAGGAAGGCGTCGCGCACCGCGGCGTGCAGCAGCGACGACAGGCCGTGGCGACGCAGGTGCTCGCCGCTGGCCTGCACGTGTTCGAGCAGGGAGCGCCGCGCCTCCGGAGGCGCCGGCATCGCCGGGCCGACGCGCTGCACGCGCATCCACAGCCAGGCCAGCAGCGCCAGCAGCAGCGGCGCCCAGGCCATCCACGCGTGTTCGAGCAGCAGGCGCCACAGCGGCGGCACGTTGGCGGCATAGACGAGATGGATCGTGCCTTCGCCGTAGTTCGGGTCGAGCAGCTGCCGCGTCAGCGCAAGGTGCGGCCCCTCGTCCAGCGCGCCGTTGTGCATGAAGTCGATCGACGACAGCACGTCGACGATGCCCTCGCCGCGCTGCTGCCGGGCGAACACGAAGCCGTTCGCGAAATCGCCCCAGGACAGCAGCGGATCGATGCCCTGCAGGGTGAAGCGGGTGCCGCTGCAGAACTCCACGTGGCGCGCCTCGCCGGGCACGATGAACGCCTCGCAGCCGCCGGCGTCGGGCTTGAGCGCGAGGCCGAGCTGCGGCAGCAGCTCCCACGGCCGCGCGTCGGAGAAGCGCCAGCCGCGCGGCGTGGTGACAAGCAGGTGCCCACCCGCCTCTACCCACGACAGCAGTTCGTCCACCTCGCGCGCGGGCAGCGTGCGCGGATCGCCGAGCAGGAGCACGGTGTCGCGCGGGCCGGGCGCGGTCTTCGCGAGGTCCAGGCGCTGGCGCGAGTCCACCTCGACGCCGTCCACGCGCAGCGCGCGCTTGAGCGCGTACAGCGGGTTGTACGCCGCCTCGCCGCCCGGCGGCAGCGCGACCGTGCGCACCACGCGCACGTAGGTGTGGTTCCACCAGGCCGCGAACAGCGCCACGCACAGCAGGCCGAGCAGGCCCAGCACCACCGCCCGCGCGCGCCCCTTCATCGCATCCACCCGAAGCGCTGCGAGAGTTCGCCGAGCAGCGATTCGAACTCGTCGTCGGCGGGCAGGTGCCGCGCATAGGCGGCGTACTGCCAGACGCGGACCATGCGCGCGAACGCGCCGCGGTCGTCGGCGTCGGGCATGCGGCGTGAGGCGCGCAGGCATTCGGCCTCGGTCGCGCCCGGCACCAGCGCCACGCCGATGCGCGCGGCCATCGCCTCGACGCTGCCGCGGTACAGCAGCGCCAGCGCCCGCCGCGGCCGGCCCTCGCACCACAGCCGGCGCGCTTCAGCGGCGAGGTCTTCGGGCAGTTCCTCCGGTTCCACCGCGGCGGCCTGCACGATTTCGCTTTCCGCCTCGGCACCGCCGCCGATCCCGCGCATCCACGGCCACCAGCGCTTCGCGGTCAGCGCCAGCGCGAGCAGCAGCACGCCCAGCAGCAGCCACAGGCCGTATTCGCCGACCAGGGCGAAGACCTTCGCCAGCGTCCGCAGCCACGGCGGCATGTCCTTCGGCGGTTCGGGCGCCTTCCTGTTGCGCAGATCCCATCCGCCCTGCGTGCGGCTGCGGTTGAGCAGCGGATCCTCGTAGGCACGCTTGACCGCCTGCCGGAACGGCTTGTGGTCGACCACCGCGTCCTCGCCGAACACGCGCGCCAGGGTCGAGGCTTCCTCCGCGGGCAGCGTCGCGTCTTCGCGCGCCTTCGACGGCAGGTGCGCGGCACGGGCGCGTTCGTCCAGGACGCGCTGCCCGGCCTGCGCGGCGACCGGTGGCGACGGCAGCGACAGCGACAGCGCGAACAGCGACAGCGCCACGACCGCGGATTGCGCGATGCGCGCGCGCATCCGCCGCAGCGCGATCTCGATGTCCCAGGCCTCGATCCGCACGCGCCGGTTGAGGTACAGGCCGAAGCCGGCGCCGACGAAGAACGGCTCGATCGCCGACATCGCCAGCCATAGCGCGACATTGAGCGCGAGCTGCGCGCCTCGCGGCGGATCCTCGGTGACCAGCGCCCACATCGCGCGCGCCGATTCGGACAGCAGTTCGCTCGGCACGAACATCAGCACCAGCGACAGCAGCGACACCAGCAGCGACGCCACGAACAGCTGGCACACCAGCGCCAGCAGGAAGGCGTGCCCCTGGATGCCGTCGACCACAATCCGCCGGCGCGCGCGCAGCGCATCGCCGTCGAGGCCTTCGAGCAGCTCCACCGGCATGGCGATCGCGCGCCACGGGCTGGCGCGACGCCAGCCCAGGCGCCCGCCGATCCCGCGCCAGCCCCAGTTGCGCTGCGCGGCCAGCACCTGCCGCAGCGTCGGTGCGTCACCGAACACCGCGCGCGAAAGCACGAACAGCACGATGCGGTCGAACAGCGGCAGCAGCCACCACATCGCCAGCGCCGCCAGCCACAGCGCGTCGATCGTCCACGCCAGCGCGTTGAGCAGCGCGAAGGCCGGCAGCGTGAGCGCCGCCCACGGCCGCCAGATCGCGCGCGCGTGGCGGCGCACCAGCGCCGTGCCCAGCTCCACCGCTTCCCAGGGCGAACGCGGGCGCAGTTCGACGCGGACGGAATCAAGCTGCAAGGTCCCGCTCCCTGCCGGATCGTCGCTGCCGTCCATGGCGGGACATCGCCGCACCCGGAACGTCCGGCCCGCCAATCCCTGGCCGGTCGCCCGGGATGACGGCGCGGCCGTGCCGCGCCGGCGCGCCATCGCCCCGCCCCCCGAACGCCAGCCATCCCAGCACCAGCACCCACAGCAGCCCGCCGACGCCGTACTTCACCGCCGCCGGGATCGAACCGGTCGACGACCAGAAGGCCTCGACGAAGGCCGCGAACACCAGCATCGCCAGGATCCCCAGGCACAGCCGCGCGCCGACGCGCCCGGCCTCGACCAGCGCGTCGACGCGCCGCAGCCGCCCCGGCGCCAGCAGTGCCAGCCCCAGCTGCAGCCCGGCCGCGCCGGCGATCACGATCGCGATCAGCTCCGGCGCCGAATGCCCGGCGACGAAGCGCCAGAACGGATCGCCGTGGCCGATCGCCTGCAGGTGCCCGGCGACCACGCCGAACACCACGCCGTTGAACACCAGCACGAAGGCCGTGCCCACGCCCGCCAGCAAGCCCGCGGCGAAGGTGCGGAAGCCGATGCCGACGTTGTTGAGGATGTAGTGGCCGAACATCGCCATGTCGGTCTCGCTCTCGCGCCCGAGCTTGTGCGAGGGATCGGCCGGGTCGTACATCGACTCGAACCGCGCCAGCTGCTGCGGGTCGAACACGCTGTGCGCCAGCTCCGGCCATTGCTGCACGGCGAAGAACAGCGCCAGCGTCGGCAGCGCGAACAGCGCCGCCGCCAGCCACAGGCAGCCGCGCTGCGCGCGCACCAGGCGCGGGAAGTCGGCGAGCAGGAAACGCAGCGCGCGCCGCCACGGCGGCGGCGGTGCGCGATAGAGCACGTTGTGGCCGCGCTGCATCAGCGCCTGCAGCCGCGCGGTCACCTGCGGGCTGTAGCCGCGCCGGCGCGCCAGCGCGAGCTGCTGGCACAGGCGGCGGTAGCGCGAGGGCACTTCGTCGTCGCGCAGGCCGTCGCCGCTGCGCGCGGCGCGCAGGCGGGCCGACACTTCGCCGCGCTTCTCCAGCCAGGTCTCGAAATCGCGCCACTCGGCCTCGTGACGGGCGACGAACGCATCCTGCCTCATGTCCGCCGCCCCAGCAGCCAGTTGGCCACGCCGAACAGCCGCACCACGCCGGCATCGCCCCGTGCGCCGGTCAGCGGCTCGGCGATGCCGGCCAGTTCCTGCTGCCGCTGCGGCGTGAGCGTCCCGGCGCGCTCGGCGAAGGCGATCACCGCCGCCTGTTCGCCGGGCAGCAGCGGCACCGGCGGCGCATGGATCGCATTGAGGTGCGCGCCCGCAGCCTCGCGCGTGCGCGGCGCGTGCACCACCATCGTCCGCGCCACGATGTCGCCCAGCCGCCGGCCCCAGGGGTCGACGAGGCTCGACGACAGGCCGAAGGCATAGCCGAACGGCAGCATGTCCACGGTGCGCATCAGGTTGCGCACGAACGCCGCCATCCAGCCGATCGGCGCGCCGTCGGCGGCCACCACGCGCAGCCCCATCGCGCGCTTGCCCGGCGTCTGCCCGTCCCACGTCGCCTCGAACGCCACCGGATAGGCCCAGATCACCAGGAACAGGAACACCAGGTACACGCCGATGCCGAAGCGCCCGAGGAAGCCGAGGAACATCGACGCGGCCAGCACCAGCGCGAAGCGGATCGACAGGTCGATCAGCCAGGCGAATGCGCGCGGCACCGGGCCGGCGGCCGGCAGCCGCAGCGCGACGCCCTCGGGCGTGTGGATTTCGCGGACGGTATCGAGCATCTGCCGGTCACCGCGCCGCGTGGCCGCCTCGCCTGATGCCGTCGCCGCGTCTGCCAAGTCCCTGTTCCCCCGTCCGTCCAAGCGTCCGCCGCGCCGATCCAAGCACCCGCGCTACTGTAGCGCGGGCTGCCCGCCACCACCGCCCCGCACCGACGCATCCGGTCGGGTGCCTTTCGTGAAGATGCCGAAGGGAACTCTTTCGATCCGCCCGCAGATTGCAGGAGCGGCTTCACTCTGCGATTGGGGTTCGACGGTGCCGGGAAAGCGATCGCGCCTGAAGGCGCTCCTACCTGCCTCTGCGTGCCGGGGCGCAGCGGAACGTCAGGCCAGCGCTTCGCCCAGGTAGTCGTCCTTCAGCCGCACGTAGTGCTGCGCGCTGTAGTACAGCGCCTCGATCTGCGCGTCGTCGAGCCGGCGCACGAACCGCGCCGGGTTGCCCAGCCACAGCTCGCCCTCGCCCACGACCTTGCCCGGCGACACCAGCGCGCCGGCGCCGACGAAGCCGTGCTTCTTCACCACCGCGCCGTCCATCACCACCGCGCCCATGCCGATCAGGCAGGCGTCCTCGATCCGGCAGGCGTGGATGATCGCCTTGTGGCCGACGGTGACGTCCTCGCCGATCACGGTGGCGAAGCCGCCGTCCTTCAGGTGCGGGCCGTCGTGGCTGACGTGGATCACCACGCCGTCCTGGATGTTGCTGCGCGCGCCGATGCGGATGAAGTTGACGTCGCCGCGGACCACGGTCATCGGCCAGATCGAGACGTCGTCGCCCAGCACCACGTCGCCGATCACCTCGGCCGAGGGGTCGATGTACACGCGCTGGCCAAGTTCGGGCAGCTTGCCGCGGTAGGGGCGCAGTCGGGTAGGCATGGGCGTCATGGGCGCGCATTGTAGTGCCTCGGCTCGATCCGCCGCGTCTACACTGCGTTTCATGGATATCGCTCCGGACACCCCGGTTTCCGCGCTTCCGGGCACGCTGGCGCGCCTGCGCGCGGCCTGGCAGGCCCGCAAGCCCGGTCTCGCGCAGCGTCGCGACGACCTGGATCGCCTGCGCGATGCGCTCAAGCGCCGCCTGCCGGAGATGGCCGACGCCATCGCCGCCGACTTCGGCCACCGCTCGCGCCACGAGTCGCTGGTCGCCGACGGCATGACCGTGCTGACCGAACTCGACCACCTCGCATCGCACCTGCGCGGCTGGATGAAGCCGCGTCGCGTGGGCGTGGGCTGGCGCTTCTGGCCGGCGCACGCGGAGGTGCGCAGCGAGCCGGTGGGCGTGGTCGGCGTGATCTCGCCCTGGAACTACCCGGTCAACCTCGCGCTGATCCCGCTGGCGACCGCGATCGCCGCCGGCAACCACGTCTTCCTCAAGCCGTCCGAGCACACGCCGCGCAGCGCGGACTTCCTGCGTTCACTGCTGGCCGAGGTGTTCCCCGACGACCGCGTCGCCGTCGCCACCGGCGGCGCCGAGGTCGCCGCCGCGTTCGCCGCGCTGCCGCTCGACCATCTCGTGTTCACCGGCTCGACCGCGGTCGGCCGCAAGGTGATGGCCGCGGCCGCGCCGAACCTCACTCCGCTGACGCTGGAGCTGGGCGGCAAGTCGCCGGCGATCGTCTGCGACGACGTCCCGATCGAACGCGCCGCGGCGCGGCTCGCCACCGGCAAATGGTTCAACGGCGGCCAGACCTGCATCGCCCCGGACTACGTGCTGCTGGTCGGCGACACCGCGCGCCGCGACGCGCTGGTGCAGGCGCTGCGCGATGAAGTCGCCGCACGCTACGGCGACCTGTCCGACGCCGGCGACTACACCCGCATCATCAACGACGCCCAGTTCGCTCGGCTGCAGGGCTATCTGGAAGACGCGCGCGGGCGAGGACTCGAGATCGTTCCGCTGGCGTCGACGCACGACCCCGCCGCGCGCCTGTTCGTGCCCACCCTGGTGCTCGAACCCGGCGACGACGCCGCGGTGATGCGCGACGAGATCTTCGGCCCGATCCTGCCGATTCGCAGCGTCGACTCGCTCGATGCCGCGATCGCATACGTCAACGCCAAAGATCGCCCACTGGCGCTGTACCCCTTCAGCGGCGACCGCGGGCGCATCGAGAAGATCCTGCACGGCACGCTCGCCGGCGGCGTCACCGTCAACGACACCCTGCTGCACTTCGGCATCAATGCCCTGCCCTTCGGCGGCGTCGGCGCCAGCGGCATGGGCGCCTACCACGGCCGCGCCGGCTTCGACGCGATGAGCAAGGCCCTGCCGATCCTGTGGCAGCCGCGCCGCGCCGGCAGCGACCTGCTCAAGCCGCCCTATTCGAAGGTCGCGAAGTTCATCGACTTCCTCGTCCGTTGAGCGCGGCGACGTCGCCAGGCCGCCTGGCGGACGACCGGATCCGCCCGCGCGATGCGCAGCCGCGGCCACCGCTGGTTCAAGGAAGGGCCTGCCGGGCCGATACCGGTACCGAGTACCTTCCGCCAACCAAATCCCATGCCAGTTCCCGTGCACCATTGCCCGCGAGGCTCCCGGACCCGGATCTGCCCGCCGCCGTCCTGGCCAGAACCCGCTGTCGCCGACGACCGGGCCCGGCTGGCGGCGACGTCCGCGGCACGGGAACTGGATCATCCCGCCCGTGACGATGGCGGGTCCCCCCACCCGTGGCAGACGCAACGACAGGCGCGACGATGAATCCGCGCGCGCGCGCCCGCATTCCGTCGTCCCCGCCGTCCGCACCCGGCGAGCAGTCGATGGACCGGGTCTGGATCCGCAACCTCCTCGACGCGTCCGACGAAGTCATCTACTTCAAGGACCTGGAAAGCCGCTTCCTCCGGATCAGCCTGGGCATGGCCAACCAGCACGGGCTCACGCAGGAACGCATGTGCGGACTGACGGACTTCGACCTGTTCGCCGACGCGCACGCGGCGAATGCGCTCGCCGACGAGCAGCGGATCATCCGCACCGGCGTGCCGATCGTGAACAAGGAGGAGTGCGAGATCTTCGCCGACAGGCCGACGCGGTGGGTGGCCACCAGCAAGTTCCCGCTGCGCGGCCTCGACGGCAGGATCGTCGGCACCTTCGGCGTTTCCCACGACATCACCCGACGGGTGCTGGCCGAGCAGGAGATGGTGCGCCTGGCGGAAGCGTCTGCCGCCGCCAGCGCAGCGCTCGCGCGGGTCGAGGCGCAGCTGCGATCTGTGCTCAACGGATCGGCCGACGCGATCGCGCAGTACGCGCCCGACCTGCGCTACCGCTACATCAACCCCGCCGGCGAACGCCTGCGGGGGATGCCCCTGGCCGAACTGGTCGGGCGGACCGACCGCGAACTCGGGCCCGACCCCGAAGCCGCCGAATCCTGGGAATCGGCGCTGCTGCAGGTGCTGGCGACGGGGGCGCCCTGCGAGCACGAATTTTCCATGCTCCTCCCGGACGGGATCGAGGGCTGGTTCCACACCACCCTGTCCCCGGAGACGGACGAGAGCGGCGCGGTCGTCGGCGTCCTCACCTCCACCCGCGACGTCACCGCGAGCAAGATGGCCGAACGGCTGCTCGCCCACCAGGCTATGCACGACCCGGTCACGGGACTGGCGAACCGCTACCTGCTGATGGACCGGCTGGCGCAGGCGCTCCTGCGCCTCGACCGGATGCCGGGGCGGGTCGTGCTCATCTTCATCGACCTGGACCAGTTCAAGGCGGTCAACGACGCCTACGGGCATGAGGTCGGCGACCAACTGCTGGTCGAACTGGCGGGCAGGCTGTCCATCCTGCAGCGTCGCGAGGACACCGTCGCCCGGCTGGGCGGGGACGAGTTCGTGGTGCTGTGCGAGAACACCGACGGCAACGTGCGCGAGATCGCCGGAAGGATGGTGAGGGCGCTGGCCGAGCCGTTCAACGTGGGCGCCGGGCTGCAGGTGCGCCTGTCCGCCAGCATCGGCGTGGCCATGGCCAGGGATGCGACGACCCGCGCGACGGACCTGCTGCGTGATGCCGATACGGCGATGTACCGGGTCAAGCAGCAGGGGCGCAACGGCTTCCACGTCTTCGACCCGGCAGCGGACAGGGAGACCGAGGGCCCCCTGCAGGTCGAAATCGAGGGACTGTCCTAGACAGGCCCGGATTTCCACCCGCTTGCCGCGCGATCGACGACGTGCGAACGGGCATCCCCGGTTTCGAGGACGGGCAGAAGCGGGCGAAGGTGCAGCGGTTCATCGACTTCGTCGTCCGCCGAGCGGCGCGTGGCGCCGTCCCGCCCGTCGGCATCAGGCCGTCGGCACCGTGCCGCCGTCGATCACGTGTTCGCTGCCGGCGATCGAAGCCGCGTGCGGCGAGGCGAGGAAGGCGATCAGTTCGGCGACCTCGCGCGGCTTCGCCGGGCGCCCCAGCGGAATGCCGCCCAGCGACGCCATGATGATCCGCTTGCCGCCCTCGTAGTCGGTGCCCGCCTGCTCCGCCAGCCGTTCGGCCAGCGCCACGGACGCCTCGGTCTCGACCCATCCCGGCGACACGCGCAGCACGCGCACGCCCTTCGGCGCGACTTCCTTCGACAGGCTCTTGCTGTAGGTGGACAGCGCCGCCTTGGCCGCGGCGTAGGCGGCGGTGGACTCGGGCAGCGGCAGCCGACCCTGGATCGAGGTCACGTGGACGATCACGCCGCCGCCGCGCGCCAGCATCCCGGGCAGCAGCGCACGATCCAGGCGCACGGCGGGGAACAGGTTCAGATCGAGTTCGCGCCGCCACGCGGACTCGTCCAGCGCCGCGAAACCGCCGCCCGGCGACGAGGAGCCGCCCAGCACGTGCACGACCACGTCCACGCCGTCCCAGCGCGCCCGCACCGCGTCGACCGCGCGGGCGCAGCCTTCGGGCGTGGCGAGGTCGGCGGCGACGAAGGCGCCCGCGTCGCCGTCGGAACGGATGCGCGCGACCGCGAGCACGTCCGCGCCCTGCTCGCGGAACAGCGCAACCGTCGCGCCGCCGACGCCCCGCGTTCCCGCCGTGACCAGCACGCGCAGCCCCTGCAGGTCCAGCGCCAGCGCCATCAGCGGATTTCCAGCGAGGCGATGCGTCCGTCCTCCAGCGTGATCGCGTAGTCCAGTTCCACGGGACTGCCCGGGAAATCGCCCGCGACCCGCGCACGGACCTGCAGGCTGTCGCCCGTCCGCGTCGCGGCCAGGGGTTCGACCCGATAGCGGTAGCGCGACTTGGCTGCGCGCTTCCAGGCGCGGATCGCGTCGCGTCCGCGGATCAGCTCTCCTTCGTCGCGCACCTGCGCATCGGGCGCGAAGCACTCGTCGATGCCGTCGACGCCGTCGCCCTCCTCTTCGCGAAAATACAGGGCGACCCGCTCGGGCAGATCGAGGTCGGTGTTCATCGGCAATTCCTGTCGCGTCGTGTTGCGGGATGCCCATCCTCGGCCTAGGCTGGACACCGCACAAGAACGCACGGAAAGGTAAGTGGCTGGCGAAACCGGAAGCCGCGCGGCGCATACGCCCGAGACCGCCGCCCGCGATGCGGAAGCCGCGATCCGCCTGGTCGACGGCAAGTGGAAACTGCTGATCCTGTTCCACCTGTTCGGCGGCAAGGTGCAGCGCTATTCGGACCTGGAAAAACTGATCCCGGACATCTCGCAGAAGATGCTGGCGCAGCAGCTGCGCCGGCTCGAAGCCGACGGCATCATCGCGCGCAGCGTGTATCCGGAAGTGCCGCCGAGGGTGGAATACCGCCTCACCGCGTGGGGACAGGCGCTGTGCCCGGCGCTGGACGGCCTTCTGGCATGGCTGGAGCGGCGCGACGGCCCGCACCCGGCTTAGAATCGGTGCATGAAAATCGTGAGCTGGAACGTGAATTCCCTCAACGTGCGCCTGCCGCACCTGGAGCAGTGGCTGCGCGAGGCGCAGCCGGACGTGGTCGGCATCCAGGAGACCAAGCTCGAGGACAGCCGCTTCCCCGACGCGGTGCTGGCCGGCCTCGGCTACCGCAGCGTGTTCTCGGGGCAGAAGACCTACAACGGCGTGGCGATCCTCGCGCGCGATCGCGCGATCGACGAGGTGCAGATGGGCATTCCCGGCTTCGAGGACGAGCAGAAGCGGGTGATCGCCGCGACCGTCGACGGCGTGCGCGTCGTCAACCTGTACGTGGTCAACGGCCAGGACGTGGGCACCGACAAGTACGCCTACAAGCTGCGCTGGCTGGACGCGGTGCACGGCTGGCTGGCGGAGGAACTGCGGCGGCATCCGCGGCTGGTGGTGCTGGGCGATTTCAACATCGCGCCCGACGACCGCGACGTGCACGATCCGCTGGTCTGGAACGACGACCACATCCTCACCTCGACCGCCGAGCGCGCCGCGCTGAAGCGGCTGCAGGCGCTGGGCCTGCACGATGCCTTCCGGCTGCACAACGACGAGGCCGGGACGTTCAGCTGGTGGGACTACCGCCAGGCCGCTTTCCGCCGCAACCTCGGCCTGCGCATCGACCTCACCCTCGTCTCCGACGCGCTGCGCGCGCATGCGGCCGAGTCCGGGATCGACAAGGAGCCGCGCACCTGGGAGCGCCCGAGCGACCACGCGCCGGCGTGGGTGACGCTCGGCGGCTGATCGTCCTGCATCGCTTGGTGGGCCGACCACCTCGCAGATCGTCATCCCGCGCGCAGCGGGGGATCTGCTTTTCCGTGCCCGTCACGGCAGATCCTTCGCGAACCATGTCCTGGGCGAGGCCGAAGGGCTCGGGATGAGAGCACGACCGGATTCGGGCCACCGCCGGCACCGCGGATGGTCATCCTGACTTTTCGCACGTGTACGCGGATGCCTTCACGGCGATGCTGCGGTCCATCGCCTGCAACCCCGATCGCCATGCGCCCGCTGACCGCCTTCGCCCTCGCCGCCCTGCTAGCCCTGCCCGCGTTCGCGCACGCCGATCCGCCGAAGCCGAAGCTGTCCTCCACCCAGTGCGGCCTGTCGACCGGCTACAACGTGCTGGTCGACGGCGGCGGCGTATGGCTGTATCGCGACGCCGGCGCGCCGAAGGAGATCTTTTTCCACGACGGCGAGCTCAGCATCGACCGCGAAGTGCAGGACATCAGCGCCGCCGACGCACAGCGGCTGCGCCGGCTGGAAGCCGAATCGCGCGTGCTGATGCCGCAGGTCGCGGGCCTCGCGCGCGAGACCGTCGACATCACCTTCGACTCGCTGGCCGCCGCGGTCGAGGCGATCACCGGCAGCAAGCGCAAGGCGCGCAGGCTCGACGATTTCCGCAAGGACACGATGGCCCACGTCGACCGCACGATCGGCACCGGGCGCTGGGACCAGGACGTCTTCGGAGAGGAGTTCGAGGCCAGGGTCGAGGCCGCCGCCGAGAGCATGGCCTCGAGCATCGGCCGCAGCGTGCTGTGGGCGGTGTTCACCCCCGGTGGCGCGGACCGCCTCGAGCGCCGCGCCGAGAAGATGGAAGCCGAGATCGAACAGCGGCTGGAGGCGCGCATCGCGGCGCTGGAAACCCGCGCGGAGGTGATGTGCACCCAGGTCGCGGCCATGCGCACGCTGCAGGACGCACTGGACTACCGCTATGACGGCAAGCCGCTGCGTCTGCTCGAAGCCGCGGAGCGCCCCGTGCGCGACGATGCTGCGCAGGGCGACGCGATTCCGGTTGCCGCGAACCCGGACTGAAGCTTCGCCTGGATTCCCTCGCATCATGCGCGGCTGCTGCTTGCGGCGTCATTGTGATCGGCCGACCAGGTTTCGGAGACGTCGAGGAAGGATCCTGTCATCCCGAGCGCAGCGAGGGATCTTCTTCCCGGCTCGCGGAAACCAGATCCCTCGCTGCGCTCGGGATGGCATTCCGGTGGAAGCCGCCGCAGGCGGGATGTTCATTCCGCTTCTTCGGCGGATTCCAATGCGGCTGCCGACGCAGCCGCCGCGGCCGCACCCACCCCCGCATCCCGCCCCAGCCTGCGCTCGAAGCAGTGCCGCCCCGGCGGATGCAGCCAGGCGTCGTCGTAGACCGGCTCGGCCTGCCGCACCGGATCGCGGCTGTCGGTGGTGAAGTCGGCGCACAGGCGATAGCGGCGGCGGTCGACGGCCTCGTAGCCGTAGGGCGCGCCGGTCTCGGGATCGACGGTCGCCAGCGCGCGCCCGGCGTCGGGCAGCAGCGCACCCAGGTCGCGCGGCAAGGCATCGTGCAGCTTCGCGTGTTCGCCGATCGCGGTTTCGATCCGGCGCAGGTCGGCGACCCGGCGCGCATCCAGCTTCGAGGCGCGCTGCGCCATCGGCGAGCCGATCACCATCACCGCAGCGGCCACCGTCGCCGTCACCGCGACCGCGGCGACGATCACCAGCAGGCGTCCCCTTCCCCCGTCGCTCATGGCGCCTTCTCCTCCTTGCGCAGGTCGCCCAGGTAATAGCCGAACACGCCGCCGGCGATCGCGCCGACCACCGCCACCTTCAGCAGGAAGCGCAGGCTCGCCTCGCCGCCGAGCACGTTGTAGACCAGCGCGATCAGGTCGCCGATCAGCGCGCCGGCGGCGATGAACAGGGTCAGGTAGGTCAGCCAGCGCCGCACCGGCGACAGCCGCTTGACCGGATCGCGCGCGACGTCGTTGCCGATGTGGCGGGCGAGGAAGGCGAACACCGGGAAGGCGACCACCAGCGAGGCGACCGACCAGCGCATCGACTGGCCGAGGCTGCGCACGCGGTACACCGGTTCGGCCGCATCCGGGAAGGCGTGGTTGACCAGGTCGAACAGCAGGCTGCCCAGATGCCAGGCCGAAAGGTACAGCGTCGAGAACAGCAGCAGGTACAGGAACGCCTCGCGCGCCGACAGCTGGGCGCGCGGTTTCGGCACGGGCACCGGGAAGGCCACGTCGGCGTACGCGGCCAGCGCGCCGCGCACCTGGTCCGGCGTCCAGCCGGCGGCGGCCAGCGCCGATTCGACCTCCTGCCGCGACGCGCCCGCCGCGAGCGCGTCGCGCACGAAGCGTTCGAGTTCCTGCGTTGCCGCTGCCATGGCCGGTGCTCCGTCGTGCGATCCGGTTGCCAACGTGGGCGCGATCGGCTGGCGCGTCAAGCCGCCGCCGGCGAAGTCGACGCGGGCGCGACCCGTCGATCATCCACGCGCGCCCACGGCGCGCGCCGGGCGCCGGTTGGTTCAGCCCGCGTCGCGGATGGTCAGCGTGCCCGGGGTGTTGCTGCCGGTGTCGAGCGTCAGCGCCAGCAGCTTCTCGCTCAGCGAGAACTGGTAAAAGTCGTTGGACAGTACGCGGAACACCTCGTCCGGGGTCTCGGCCAGCGCCAGGCTCTCGGTCAGGTCGCGACCGCCCATGCCCTGCGACTGCTGCGCCTCGAAGACCTCGCGGCGATAGTCGTCGGAAGTCATGAACTGGCGCGCATCGTCGCGCAGTTGCATCAGGTCCGCCTCGGTGAACTCGAGGCGAACGTGCTGGTCGCCGTCGAAATCCGTCGATTGGTGGGCACCGAGGTTCGAGGTGTCGGCGTTGTAGGCGTCGTTGATGTACGACGCCAGCGCCGGGTCGTAGTTCGCCAGCACCATGCCGTAGCTCACGCTGCCGGGTACCGGCTGGCCGCCGGCGTCGCTGGTCCAGGTGACCTGGCTGTAGTGGTTGTCGCCGACCTGGTAGGAATTGGTGTACTCGGTGCTGCCGTCGGCCCAGCGCGTCTGCACGATGTTGAGTTCGCTGCTGTTGATCTCGGTGCCCCAGCCGAAGCCGCCGACCTCGATGCCGAAGCGCGCGGTGTGTTCGGCATTCAGCACCTCGGTGGTGCCCGCCTGCAGCACGCCCGGCGGCGACCATTCCGGCATCTGCCCGCCGCCCATGAAGGCCTGGTAGGCGGCCTGCCCTTCCTCGGTGCGCAGGTCCAGGCGCGCGACCGACATCGAGCGCTCCTCGAGGCTGCGGTCCGAGCTCAGCCCGATCGCGGCGACGCCGCGGTAGCCGAGGCCGACGAACATCTCGTTCTCCACCGTCTCGACGTCGCCGGCGACGATCTCGAAGGTGTTGGCGTCGATCCTGCGCACGCCAAAGCCTTGGCCCGAGAGGTCGGTGGTGGTGCCGGTGACGTGCAGCAGCTTGTAGTTCGCCTCGAAGTGGCTGCCGGTGAGCGTCTGCCCGCGGATCAGCACGCCGGTGCCGACCGGCATCGACATCGGGTCGAGCGGATTGGGCGCGGCCGAGAGGTCGCCGTCGGCGATGCGCTCGCCCTGCTGCGGCGTCACCACCGCCTCGTAGGTCACGCGGGTGCCGGCGAACTGCTCGTAGCTGCCCGAGACCGGGATCGGCAGGCCCTTGACCACGTTGCGCAGCAGCGGCGAGCCTTCGACCAGGCGCTGTGCCTCGGGGCCGAGCACGCCGAGCTTCGTGCCCCATTCGTAGTAGCGGTTGAGCGGCGTCCTGCCGATCGCGCCGGTGGCGCCGGCCTGCATCTGCACCTGCATTTCGAAGGTCTGGGTCTGGCTGAAGTCCATGCCGGTCTGCACGCCGGACATGTCGACCTCGCCGACCACGCTGATGTCGGCGCCGCCGCGCACCGGCAGCGGCAGCGTCGCGGCGCCGGCGACCGGGGTCTGGAACTCGACCCGCTGGCCGGGGTTGATCGCCCACGCCAGCACGCCATCGGGCGCGCTGGCGAGGATGTCGTAGCCGGCCTGCACCTGCGCCGGCGAGGCATCGGCCGGGAGCTCGACGCCGAGCGCGCCGAGCGCGGTGCGCACCTGGGTGATGTCGAGGCGGGTGACGTCGGTGGACGGTCCGTCGCCGTTGCGCAGATAGGCCGGGATCGTGGTCGGCTGCTGCGTGGCTTCCTCGACGATCCGCTGCAGCTGCTGCACGTAGGGATCGCTGTTGAAGTAGGTGCGCGCCTCGTTGTACTCGAACGAACGCGTGGCGCCGTTGAGCCCGTCGTAATCCGACAGCTGCGGCTCGAGCCGGTCGAGCGCGGCCTGCGCCTGCGCGGCGCGGCGCTCGTTGAACGTCTCCACGCGCGCGTCGTAGATCGAGCGGCGATCCTCGTCGGGGAAGCCGGTGGGGATGTCGGTCCAGGTCGGCAGCGCCAGGTCGTGGATCGCGTCGACCGCTTCGGCCGGCGTCTGCGCGGTGGCGAAGGTGACCGGCTCGGCCGTGGGCGTGTCCGGCGTCACCGGCGTATCGGCCACGGGGGTTTGCGGTTCGGCCTGCTCGGCCTGGTAGCTGGCGCGGATCGCCTGCTGGTCTTCCGGCGGCAGGCGGTGATAGGTGCTCGAATCGATGCCGTAGATCTCGGACACGGGGGCGGCTCCGGGCGGAAAGGACTGCCCGCACCCTAGCCTCCGGGGCGCGCTGCCGGTATCCGGTGCGACCCTAGGTGCGAGGTTTCAAGAGGCGCTCCGGAACCCGATCGGTTCGTCACGAAGTCGGTCTGCTTTGGAGCGCCTTCCCCCGCCGCGGGGCTTTGCGCCCTTTACGGGTGGAAGGCTGGGATGGGGGTGCGAGACGGGCAGCGCTGAGTCCCCACCGCGAAAAGCGCCCGCCCAACCCGTCCGGCCCGGCGCAGCGCGCCGGGCGTTCGGATGGCCCGCGCGGCAGTGCCGCGCAAACGGGCCATCCTCACCCCCGCAAGCGGGGGAGGGAGCCAATTCAGCCTTGGCCGCATTCCGCGGCCGGCCGCGCACCGCCGGCATCCACCGCGACCGGCGCCGATGCGCGCCGCGCCAGCAGGTACACCAGCAAGCCGCCGAGCGCGGTCGCCGCGCCGACGTAGGCGGTCGAGGTCCAACCCAGGCCGGCGGTGATCGCCATGCCGCCCAGCCACGGGCCGAGCGCGTTGGCGGTGTTGAACGCGGAGTGGTTGGACGCAGCGGCGAGCGTCTGCGCCTCGCCGGCCACGTCCATCAGGTGCGACTGCAGCACCGGCGCCAGCGCGCCCATCGTGCCGACCAGGGCGATCGCCGGCAGCACCGTCCACGGCAGCTGCGCCGCGAGCGGGAACGCCAGCAGCACCGCGATCGACCACAGCAGCACCAGCGCCGCGGCGCGGAAGCCGAAGCGGTCGAACAGCCAGCCGCCGGCCAGCGAGCCGACGATGCCGCCGGCGCCGAACGCGGCCAGCGCGAACGGCACGAAGCCCGCTCCGGTGCCGGTGACGTGCGCCAGCGTCGGCGGCAGGTAGGCGAACACGGCGAACATGCCGGCAAAACCAATGGCGCCGGTGCCCAGCGCCAGCCACACCGGCGCGCGGTTGAAGTCGCGCAGTTCGCGCAGCGCGTCGGTGCGCGGCGCGCCGAGGCCTGGCGGCAGCACGCGCGCGGTCATCGCCACCGTCGCCAGCGCGATCAGCGACACAGCGGCGAACGCATAGCGCCAGCTGAAGACCTGCCCCATCCACGTCGCCAGCGGATTGCCGACCAGCAGCGCCACCGACAGGCCCAGCATCACCCGCCCGACCGCCTGGCCGCGCTTGTCCGGCGCGCTGACGTGCGCGGCCACCAGCGCGGCGATGCCGAAATAGGCGCCGTGCGGCAGGCCGGCGATGAAGCGGAACAGCAGCAGGCTGCCGTAGTGCGGCGCCAGCGCGCTGAGCAGATTGCCGAGCGCGTAGAACGCCATCAGCCACAGCAGCAGGGTGCGCCGGCGCCGCTTCGCGCCGAGGATCGCCAGCAGCGGCGCGCCGACCACCACGCCCAGCGCGTAGGCGCTGATGGCGTGGCCGACCTGCGGCTCGCTCACCCCGACGCCGCGCGCGATCTCGCTGATCAGCCCCATCGCCACGAACTCGCTGGTGCCGATCGCGAACCCGCCCATCGCCAGCGCAAACAGGATCAGCGCGACCTGGCGCGCGGACAGCGCCGGGGCGGCAGCGGGAATTGCGCCGGGACGGGCGCCGGCGCCGGGGGAGGCGGGGGTCATGGCGGGCATTATGCTGCAATGCAGCATAAAAATCGACGCACCCTCGGCAACGCTGCGTGCCGCTGCGAACAGCGCCCCCGGGAATACGATCCGTGGGAGCGCCTTCAGGCGCGATCGTGGCCCGGGAAAGCCATCGTCGGCCGGGGCAGGATCGCGGCTGAAGCCGCTCCCACGAGATTTGAACGTCGTCGTCAGTCGCCGCGCGCGAACGCCGCGAAACCGGCCACGAAGCCGCGCAGCTGCCCGGCCACTTTCTCGTCGACCAGCGCACCCTCCGCATCGAACGCGCCGCCCGCACGCGCCACCATCAGCCGGCCGCCGAACCAGACCCGCGCGCGCAGCGTGCGCAGCACCGGCCACCACGCGTCCTGCGCGAGGATGGTGCCGAAGCCGCCGGGCGAGGCGCCGATCACGGCGAACGGCCGGTCGCCGAACACCTGCGGGATCTCCGACGCCGGCCGCGACAGCCAGTCGATCGCATTCTTGAACACGCCCGGGATGCCGTTGTTGTATTCGGGCGTGGCCAGCAGCACGCCATCGGCGCTGCGCAGCCTGTCCTTCAGCGCCGCAACCGCGTCCGGGATGCCGGACGCGGCCTCGGCATCGCCGTCGTAGAGCGGGATGCCGTGCAGCGTCGCGATATCGAGCGACACGCCGTCCGGCAGGTCGTGCGCGGCCGCACGCAGCAGCGCGGTATTGAACGAACCGGCGCGCAGGCTGCCGGAAATGCCGAGCAGGCGGATCATTGCGGACTCCCCGGGGATGCTCCGCGCATCCTAGCGCGACGCATCGCCCGGGGATCGCCCGCGGCAACCGTCGCGGTCAGTCGCGGGCCTTGCCGATGATCTTGCCGGTCGCCGGATCCAGGCGCACTTCGACGTCCTTGCCCGCCGCGTCCTCGGCCTCCGCCTTCCACACGCCGTCGTCGAACTCGACGTCATGCACCTTGCCGTAGCCGGCGGCGACGAGCCTGGCCTCGACGTCGGCCTTGCCCAGGTTCGCGACCTGTTCGTTCGCATAGACCTCGCCGGTGGCCGCGTCGATGCGCACCTGCACGCGGTTGCCGTCGGCGCTGCGCGCGTCGGCCTCCCACATGCCGTCTTCGAACTCGATGTCGTTGACCTTCGTGTAGCCCTGCGACTCGAGCTTGGCGCGCACCTCGGCCGCGGTCAGCGCGTCCTGCGCGAAGGCCGCGCCGCCTGCGGCGAACAGGGCGACGGCGAGCCACGTCTTCGTCTTGTTGATCGGATGCATCGCGTACTCCTGGATCTGCGGGGGAGTGCGCATGCTGGTCGGTCGCGACGCAATCCCCGGTGAAAGTGGCCGGTGGCGGTGGGCGGAGATTCATCAATGCAAAGAGCGCGGTTAAAGAATCCGGTCGCGCCTGAAGGCGCTCCTACCACGACATCCGCATTTGTGGGAGCGCCTTCAGGCGCGACCCATCACACCATCCCTGGCAACAACTCCATCAGGCACGCGATTGCGACGCCGCGACCTTTCCCGTCCTGCCCCGAAAAAGAAGAAGCCCGGCGCAGGCCGGGCTTCTTCCGCTTCCAACCGCTGGCGCCGGCGTCAGCGCACGCTGCCGCGGCGGAACAGGTTGACGATCGCGAGCAGGACGATCGCGCCGATCAGGGCGGTGATCAGGAAACCGACCCAGCCGCCGCCGAGGCCCAGCCCCAGGGTCGGCAGCAGCCAGCCGCCGATCAGTCCGCCGATGATGCCGACGACGACGTTGAGGATGATGCCCTGTTGGCCATCGGTCTTCATGATCAGGCTCGCGAGCCAGCCTGCGATGCCGCCCACGATCAGATAGATAAGGAAATTCATGCGGGTTCTCCAGTCGGGAACGATGGTTACGCACATTCCTGGGGGAGTGCGGAAAGGCATGCTGCCAAACCCTGCGTGACGGCTACGTCGGCGCCTCCGCCCCGACGCCGGCCGGCCTCGTCGGGGCCGACCTTTTCCCGGGCTCAGGGCATGTTGTCCCGCAGCAAATACAGCAGCGCCTCGCGCGGCAGTTTCCCGGTCTCGTTGCGCGGCAGGGCGGCGACGCGCCGCAGCGGGCGCGGCAGGAACACCGGATCGACGCAGCGGCGCAGCGCCTGCCGCACCGACGCCTCGTCGAGCGTGTCGCTGACGTAGGCGGCGGCGATGCGGCGCACCCCGGCGGTCTCCTCGTCGAGCTGGAACACCGCGCCGTCGCGCACGCCCGGGATCTCCAGCAGGCGCCGCGTCAGCTCGGCCAGCGATCCGCGCTTGCCGGCGATCTCCAGCAGGTCGGCCTGGCGGCCGCGCAGCAGGAAGCGGCCGTCGCCGCGCATTTCGACCACGTCCGCCAGCAGCACCGCCTGCGCGAGGTGCGGGGCGGCGACCCGCGTGCCGTCGGGGCGCGGCTGCAGCTGCACGCCTGGAAACGGCGTCCACGCGTCGTCGCGCGCGGTGCGGCGGGACGCGAAGATGCAGGTTTCGGTGGAACCGAAGACCTCGCGCACCTCGCAGCCGAAGCACGCCTCGGCCTCCGCCGCGAGCGCCTGCGGCAGCGGCGCGGTGGCGCTGACGATGCCCGCCAGCGGCGGCAGCGCGAGGCCGGATGCGAGCAGCGCGCGCAGGTGCACCGGCGTGGTCACCAGCAGGCGCGCGCCATCGGCGTCCTGCAGCGCGCGCGCGATGTCGCAGGGGAAGAACGGGCGGTCGCGATGCACCGCCGCGCCGGTGAGCAGCGGCAGCATCACCGACAGTTCGATGCCGTACATGTGCTGCGGCGGCACGGTGGCCACCACCTGCGGCGTCGCGCCTTGCGGCCACAGGTCGGCGAGCGCGGCATGGTTGCGCGCGGTGCTGGTGCGGAACGAGCCCAGCGTCTTCGCGTTCGGCTTCGGTGCGCCGGTGCTGCCGGAGGTGAAGCCGATCGCGACCACCGCCGCGTCGTCGATCCGCAGCGGCGCGCCCTCGAGCGCGGGCAGCGTCGCGGGCAGGTGCACGAAATGCGCGGCGGGATCGGCCAGCGCCGCGTCGCAGCCGCAGGCCTCGCCGTCGCCGATGCAGTAGCTGCCGGGATACTGCGCGCGCACCTCGTCGATCGCCGCGCGCGTGCGCGTGGGCGGCAGCAGGTTCACCTGCCCGCGCACCGCCGCCGCGCAGAACGCGACCAGGAAGCGGTAGCGGTCCTCGCACAGGTTCACCGCGTGCCCGGCCTCGGGCAGGCGCGCGGCGAGCGCGCGCACGTGCGCAGCGAATCCGGCGCGCGAAATCATGCCCGCGGCATCGAACGCGAACGCGTCACCGCCCTCGCCCGCGGGCAGCGGCGACGCCATCGGACCTGGTTGTGTGCTGTGCTGGATGGCTGCCGACATCGCCCCGACCGGCGGCCCCGGGTTCACGCCGCCCTGCCCCCTTAGCTTACGCTGGGCCGCCGCATCCACGGAAAACGCCGCCCGCGATGTCCCCCGTCGACCACAGCCTCGACATCGGCCCCGTCCGCTGCGCCTGGGGACCGTACCGCCGCGGCGAACCGGCCGAACCGCTGGTGCGCCGCTGGCTTTCCGGACAGCTCGCCGTGCCGGAGGACGCGCTAGCGCTGTGGCGCGACGCGCACGGCCGCCCGCACCTGGGCGAGGCGCACGCCGGCCAAGACGCCAACTGGAGCCACAGCGGCGAACGGTTGCTGGTCGCGCTGGCGCGCGGCGCGCGCGTCGGCGCCGACATCGAATGGCTGCGGCCGCGGCCCAGCGCGATGACGCTGGCCAGGCGCTTCTTCACCGCCGCCGAGACCGCGCAGCTTGCCGCGCTGCCCCACGACACCGCCGAACGCTGGTTCGTGCGCCTGTGGTGCGCCAAGGAAGCGGTGCTCAAGGCGCACGGCCGCGGCATCGCCTTCGGCCTGGAGCGGCTGGAGTTCACGCTCGACGGCGAAGGCTGGACCCTGGACGCCTGCGATCCCGCCCTCGGCGCCCCGGGCGACTGGACCCTGCACGCCTTCGCGCCGGCGCCGGACTACCTCGCCACGCTCGCCTGGCGCCCCCTCCCGTAGGAGCGGCTTCAGCCGCGACCCGCGCCCGTCGACGCGATTCCTTGCCGGGCGGCAATCGCGCCTGAAGGCGCTCCTACAATGGCGCGATGACCGAGACGTCCGTGGACCCGCTGCGCGCCCCCCTCGAAACCGGCCTGGCCGAACTCGGCCTCGACGCCGCCCTGGCCGACCCGCTGCTGGCCTACCTCGCTCTGCTGCAGCGCTGGAACGCCACCTACAACCTCACCGCGATCCGCGACCCGCAGCAGATGGTCGTCCTGCACCTGCTCGATTCGCTGGCAATGGCGCCGCACGTCGCCGGCCTGGCCAGCCTCGCCGACCTCGGCACCGGCCCCGGCCTGCCCGGCATCCCCCTGGCGATCGCGCATCCCGGGCTGCAGGTCACCCTGGTCGAGTCGAACGGCAAGAAGGCGCGCTTCCTGCGCGAGGCGGTCCGGCAGCTCAGGCTCGGCAACGCGCGCGTGGCCGAATCGCGCGCCGAGGCGCTGGACGAACCCGGCGCCCATGCCGCGATCACCGCACGCGCGCTGGCGACCCTGCCCGACATCGTCGCCGTCGGCGGCCACCTGCTGGCGCCCGGCGGCCGCCTGCTGGCGATGAAGGGCGTGCGCCCGGACGAGGAAATCGCGGCCCTGCCCGCCGGCTGGCGGGTCGAGGCGGTGCATCCGCTGCGGGTGCCGGGGCTGGCGGCAGAACGGCACCTGGTGGTGGTGGCGCGGCAGGACTGAGGACCGGGCGGAGCACGCAGGGCCCGGCCACACCAGGGCGGAAAAGCGAAGTCGGCGCGTCCGGAACTTGGCCCGCGGCGGCGGGTTCGGCATCGACGCCCGCCGATTCTCCCCAAGGCGCGGCATAATCCCCTGTCCGGGCCGCCGTCTGCGGCCAACTCCCACCGCAACCCGAGGCACCCGGACCCCATGGCCCGCATCATCGCCATTGCCAACCAGAAAGGCGGCGTCGGCAAGACGACCACCGCGGTCAACCTCGCCGCGGCGCTGGCGGCCACGCCCAAGCGCGTGCTGCTGATCGACCTCGACGCCCAGGGCAACGCCACCATGGGCAGCGGCATCGACAAGCGCGACCTGCATGCCTCGACCTGCGACGTGCTGCTGGAGGAGCTGCACGCCGAGGACGCGATCATGGAGACGGCGGAAGGCTACGACCTGCTGCCGGGCAACACCGACCTCACCGCGGCCGAGATCGAGCTGATGGACGAGGAAGGGCGCGAACAGCGGCTCAAGCGCGCGCTGGACCCGCTGCGCCCGCGCTACGACTTCATCATCGTCGACTGCCCGCCGGCGCTGTCGCTGCTCACACTCAACGCGCTGACGGCGTCGGATTCGGTGCTGGTGCCGATGCAGTGCGAGTACTACGCGCTGGAAGGCCTGACCTCGCTGCTGCAGACCATCGACGCGCTGAAGCAGCGGCTCAACCCGGACCTCGAGATCGAGGGCGTGCTGCGCACCATGTTCGACGTGCGCAACAACCTCGCCAACGCGGTCTCGGCCGAGCTCGTGCAACACTTCGGCGACAAGGTGTTCCGCACCATCGTCCCGCGCAACGTGCGCCTGGCCGAGGCGCCGAGCCACGGCCAGAGCATCATCGGCTACGACCGCGGCTCGCGCGGCGGCATCGCCTACCTCGGCCTCGCCGGCGAGGTGCTGCGGCGCCAGCGCGAACGCGGGCAGGCGGCCGCCGAACAACAGAAGAAGGAACCGAACGTGACGGAGACCCCGGCATGAGCGCCGCGAAGAGCGCACCGGCCAAGAAGCGCGGCCTCGGCCGCGGCCTGGAAGCCCTGCTCGGCCCGAAGGCGGCCGCCGAGGCGCCGAAGCTGGAAGCCACGCCCGGCGACACCCTGCGCAGCCTGCCGGTCGACGCGCTGCGCCCGGGCAAGTACCAGCCGCGCCGCGGCATGGACGCCGACAAGCTCACCGAGCTGAGCGAGTCGATCAAGGCCCAGGGCGTGATCCAGCCGATCGTGGTGCGCATGCTGCCCGACCGCACCTACGAGATCATCGCCGGCGAGCGCCGCTGGCGCGCGTCGAAGCAGGCGGGCCTGGCCGAGATCCCGGTGGTCGTGCGCGAGGTCGACGACCGCACCGTGGTCGCGATGGCGCTGATCGAGAACATCCAGCGCGAGGACCTGAACCCGCTGGAGGAAGCGCAGGCCCTGCAGCGCCTGATCGACGAGTTCGACCTCACCCACGCCGCCGCCGCCGAAGCCGTCGGCCGCTCGCGCGCCGCGGTGTCGAACCTGCTGCGCCTGCTCGAGCTGCCGCCGGCGATCCGCGCGCTGCTGGAAGCCAAGCGCCTGGAAATGGGCCACGCCCGCGCGCTGCTGACGCTGTCGCCGGAGCTGGCCAGCAAGCTCGCCTCGGAAGCCGCCGAACACGGCTGGTCGGTGCGCGAGGTCGAGCATCGCGCCGCGCAGTTCGCCGCCGGCAAGGTGCCGACCTCGCCGAAGAAGAAGACCGTCGGCAGGGCCCCTGCCTCGCCCGACATCGCCACGCTCGAGAACGAACTGTCCGAAACCCTCGGCGCCAGGGTCAGCATCAGCAACGGCCGCGGCAACAAGGGCAAGCTGGTGATCCATTACGCCAACCTCGACGCGCTCGACGGGGTGCTGGAGCGGCTGCGGCGGAGGTAGCCAGCGGTATCCACGATGTGCAGAAGCGGCTCGACGGAGATGGACGGTAGGCCGGCCCGGCCGTCCACCAGGAGTCGGTAGTTCGGCGCGAGGCCGCCCTGACGCCTTCCTTGCCGTCATCCCAGCGCAAGCTGGAAGCGCTTTACAACAGCCTGAAAGGCTGGTCATCCATTTGGCTTTTCGGCAGGTCAACCGCTGGTGCAGGACGGGAGACGGGTCGGCATCCGGCATGAAACGCGAAAATGGATCCCAGCTTGCGCTGGGATAACGGCATTCAAGGGCCTGATCCTGCATCTTGCCCCTGCGGAGATTGCGGCTTTTCAATGCCGATCCTGCCACTGCAACAACGTCTGCCTGCCGTCGAGCGCCTGCTTCCCGGCTTGCGCCGCGCATGCGTTCATACGATGCGATGACGCCACCATCCCGCACCGCTACCATGCGCTGACACGCCGGCCGGTTCCACCGCATGAGCACCTACCGCCTCGAATCGGTGTTCGAACCCGCCTCGGTCGCGGTGGTCGGCGGCAGCCCGCGCGAACGCTCGGCCGGGCGCGCGGTGATGCGCAACCTGCTGGCCTCGGGGTTCGCCGGCAACATCGGCTGGGTCAGCCCGAAGCATCGCGAGATCGACGGCATCGCCACCGTCGCGCACGTGCGCGACCTGCCCTGGGTGCCGGACCTGGTGGCGATCACCGCGCCGCCGGCGGTGGTGCCCAAGCTCGTCGCCGAAGCGGCCAGGTGCGGCGTCGGCGCGGCGATCGTGCTGACCGCCGAACTCGGCAGCGGCCGCGCGGCGTTCGAGGCCGCGATACAGCGCGCGGCGCGGCCGCACGGCATGCGCATCCTCGGCCCGCACTGCCTCGGCGTCATCGCGCCGCACGCGAAGCTCAACGCCAGCATCGCCGCGCGCACGCCGCCGCCGGGCGACCTCGCCCTGGTGTCGGAATCGAGCGCGATCGCGGCGGCGCTGGTGGAATGGGGCGGCGCGCGCTCGATCGGGTTCTCGGCGGTGGTCTCGCTCGGCGACGCGCTCGACGTCGACTTCGCCGACCTGCTCGACCACCTCGCCACCGACCGCCATACCCGCGCGATCCTGCTGTACGTCGAGCACGTCGGCAATGCGCGCAAGTTCATGTCGGCCGCGCGCGCGGCCGCGCGCGCCAAGCCCGTGGTCGTGGTCAAGTCGGCGCGGCCGCAGGCGCCGCAGCGCATCGCCGAGGTCGGCCTCCGCGCGCTGGCGCCGCCTGAGGCGGTGCACGCCGCCGCGTTCCGCCGCGCCGGCCTGCTGCAGGTCGATGCGCTCGACGACCTGTTCGCCGCCGCGGAAACGCTGGGCACGCTGCGCACCTTCCCGGGCCGGCGCATGGCGATGCTCGGCAACGGCGGCGGCGTGGGCGTGCTCGCCGCGCAGCAGCTGATCCGGCTCGGCGGCACGGTGGCGGCGCTCTCGCCCGACACCATCGACACGCTCGACAGGCTGCTGCCTGGCGGCTGGTCGCAGGACAACCCGGTCGACATCGTGGTCGACGCCGACGGCGCGCGCTACGCGACCGCGATCGAGGCGCTGCTGGCCGACCCGCAGAACGACGCGCTGCTGGTGATCAACGTGCCAACCGCGTTCACCGCGCCGATGGAGGCGGCGCAGGCGCTGGCCGGCGTGCTCGCGCAGCGCAAGGGCCACGCCGCGCGCAAGCCGGTGTTCGCGGTGTGGCTGGCCGAGGACGCCGCCGCGCACGCCGCGCTGCACGCCGCGCAAGTGCCGAGCTACGCCACCGAGACCGAGGCCGTGCACGGCTTCATGCACCTGGTGCGCTACCGCGAGGCGCAGCAGGCGCTGATGGAGACGCCGCCGAGCCTGCCGCGCGATTTCGCGGTCGACGCCGCGGCCGCGCGCGCGCTGGTGCGCGAGGCGGTGGCGCGCGGCGAGGTGCAGCTCGACCCGCAGGCGACCGCGCGCATCCTCGCCGCCTACGGCCTGCCGTTCGAGCCGCCGCTCGCCGCGGCCGATCCCGACGCCGCCGTGCGCATCGCCGAGCCGCTGCTCGCGGCCGGGCGCACGGTCGCGGTGAAGATCGACTCGCCCGACATCGCGCACAAGACCGTGGTCGACGGCGTGCGCCTCAACCTCGCCAGCGCGCAGGCGGTGCGCGATGCCGCGGCCGACGTGCTGCGGCTGGCGCGCGAGCGCCGGCCCGACGCGCACGTCCGCGGCGTCACCGTGCAGGCGATGGTGCATCGACCCGACGCGCGCGAACTGATCGCCGCGATCGCCGACGACCCGGTGTTCGGCCCGGTGATTGTGTTCGGCCGCGGCGGCACCGCGGTGCGCGTGGTCGACGACCTCGCCCTCGCCCTGCCGCCGCTCGACCTGCGCCTGGCGCACGAACTGATCGATCGCACGCGCGTGTCGCGGCGGCTCAAGGCGCACCGCAACCAGCCCGCCGCGGACGAGGACGCCGTGGCGCTGGCGCTGGTGAAGCTGGCGCAGCTCGCCGCCGACGTGCCCGGGATCCGGCAGATGAGCCTCAACCCGCTGCTGGCCGACGCCGACGGCATCATCGCCGTCGACGCGCGCATCCTGGTCGGTCCGGTAGAAGCGCTGCACAAGGGCCGCGGCCATCCGCGCTTCGCGATCTTCCCCTACCCGGCCGAGTGGGAGCGCACGATCGTGCTGGCCGACGGCGCCCCCGCCTTCGTGCGGCCGGTGCGGCCGGAGGACGAGGCCCTGTTCCGCGAATTCTTCACCCACGTCACCGACGAGGACCTGCGGCTGCGCTTCTTCCAGTCGGTGAAGCACTTCAGCCACGAGTTCATCGCCCGGCTGACGCAGATGGACTACGCGCGCTCGATCGCGCTGGTCGCCCTGGACGAGGCCGGCGCGATGCTCGGCGCGGTGCGCCTGCACGCCGATGCCAACTACGAGACCGGCGAGTACGGCATCCTCGTGCGCTCCGACCTCAAGGGCCACGGCATCGGCTGGCAGCTGATGCGGATCATGATCGAGGTCGCCGGCTGGCTGGGCCTGCGCGAAGTGGAAGGCCAGGTGCTGCGCCAGAACCGCGGCATGCTGGCGATGTGCGAACAGCTCGGCTTCGCCATCGCGCCCGATCCGGACGAACCGGGGCTGATGGTCGTGCGGCTGCCGGTCGCCGACGCTGCGAACGGCGCGACCTGACGCCTTCCGACAGCAATTGTGTAACGCCGGCCGCACGACTAGCCTGTCGCCCATGTCCCGCCGGTACCGCCCTCCGCCGTCCCGCTTCGCGCGCCTCGTGCTGCTCGCGCTGCTGGCGTTCGGCGTCGCGGCGGCGCCCGCCCTCTCGTTCGCGGCCGAGACCCACGACGCCATCGGCCACGCCGATGATCATCGCGGCGGCGACGCCCACGAACACGCACACGCCGATGCCCCGCAGCAGGGCGACGGCGGCGAGGTGCTGCACCTGGTGATGCATCTCGCCACCTGCTGCGGACACGCCTGCGCGATGCTGCCGACGACGATGGCGCTGCCGGCGCAGGCGCTGTCCGCGCCGCCGGACGCACGCATCCACGCCTTCCCGCCGGACAACGCCGGCGACGACCCGCTGCGCCCGCCGATCGCCGCCTGACGCCCCACGCGGCCACCCGCGCCGCTGCCGTCACCCCGATCGGAGAACCTCCCATGCTGTTGCGAACCGCGGCGCTCGCCGCGCTCGCGATCGCGTCGTGCCTGCCGGCACCGGCGCAATCGCGCGATGCCCCCGGCGAAACACTCGCGCTGGACGACGCCTTCGTGCGCGTCGCCCGCGCCCATCCCGACCTGCGCCTGTTCGGCGCGCGCACCGAGGCATTGCTCGCGGAACTTGACGCGGCCGCGCTGCGCCCGCCGCTGCGCGCCGGCCTCGACGTCGAGAACATGCTCGGCACCGGCGACACCAGAGGATTCGGCGGCGCCGAGCTCACGCTGACGCTGGCCGGCGTGCTCGAACGCGGCGGCAAGCTCGATGCGCGGCGTGCGCTCGCGCAAAGCCGCATCGACGCCTTGGCGGTGCAGCGCGAGACGCAGCGCCTGGACCTGCTGGCCGAGACCGCGCGGCGCTACCTCGCCGTGGTCGCTGCGCGCGCGCAGCGCGACATCGCGCACACGGATATCGAACAGCGCCAACGCGCGGTGGCCGGCGCGCGCCAGCGGCTGCAGGCCGGCGCCTCGCCCGAATCCGTATTGCTGACCGCGCAGGCCGCGCTGGCGCGGGCCGAACTCGCCGGCGAACGCGCTGCGCAAAGGGAATCCGCCGCGCGCCAGCATCTCGCGGCGCTGTGGGGCGAGCGCGATCCTGCGTTCGATGCCGCCGCGGCCGACCTGCTGGACCTGCCCAACGTGCCGGACACGGCCGCGCTCGCGGCGCTGCTGCAGCGCACGCCGGAACTGGCGGCCTTCGCCGACGAACGCCGCATCCGCGAGGCGCGCCTGCAGCTGGCGCGCGCGTCGACGCGCGCGGACATCGACTGGCAGGTCGGCGTGCGCCGCCTGCAGGCGGAGGGCGACACCGCGCTGGTCGCCGGCCTGTCGCTGCCGCTGGGCGGCGCGGCCCGGGCGCGGCCGGAGATCCGCGCCGCCGAAGCCGAACTGGCCGCGCTGGAAATCGAGCGCGAATCGCGCGACGTGGCGCTGTACTCCACCCTCGTCGAGGCCCATGGCCGCTACCGCGTCGCCCGGCTCGAGGTCGGGCGCACGCGCGCCGACGTGCTGCCGCGCCTGGTCCGCGCCGAGCAGGCCGCCGAACGCGCCTGGCGCGCCGGCGCCGTCAGTTACCTCGAATGGTCGCAGCTGCAGTCCGAGACCACAGCCGCACGGCGCCAGCAGCTCGACGCCGCGCTCGAAGCGCAGTCCGCGCTGATCGAACTCCAGCGCCTCACCGGCCAGCCCTTCGTCGTCGCCGACGTCCCCGCACAAGGAAACACCCCATGAACCTCCGTCCGTTGCTGAGCGCGATGGCGCTGTCCCTGTCGCTGGCCGCTTGCGGTGCGCCCGACGACCATGCCGGCGACGCCCATGGCCACGAAGAAGGCGGACACCAGGAAGCCGCGCGCGGCGAGCACGGCGGCCGCGTGCTCGAACAGGACGGCTTCGCGGTGGAACTGGCGATCGCCGAATCCGGCACGCCGCCGACCTTCCAGGCCTGGCTGTATCGCGACGGCAAGCCATTGCCGGCGACCGCGGGCCGCGTGAGGGTCGACCTGGCGCGGCTCGGCGGCGCGCGCGAGACCCATGCGCTCGTGCCGCAGGCCGACGGCAGCCTGCTCGCGGACGGCACGGTCGGCGAACCGCATTCGTTCGACGTCGAAGTGAATGCGAGCGTCGACGGCAAGGCGCTGCGCTGGCGCTACGAGAGCCACGAGGGCCGCACCACGATCGCGGCGCAGGTCGCCGACGAGTCCGGCATCCGCGTCGCCCCCGTGCAGGCCGGCACCATCGCCGACGAGCACGAGGTGCAGGGCCTGCTGACGCCGGTCGAAGGCCGCGCGGCGCACGTCGCGGCACGGTTTCCGGGGCCGATCCGCCGGGTCGCGGTCGACGTCGGCGATCGCGTGCGGGCCGGGCAGGTGCTGGCCATGGTCGAAAGCAACCTCAGCCTGACCACGTACGCCGTGACCTCGCCGATCGCCGGCGTGGTGCTGGCGCGCAACGCCACCGTGGGCAGCGTCGCCGCCGAGGGCGCGGCGCTGTTCGAGGTCGTCGACCTCTCGACGCTGTGGGTGGACCTGCACGTCTTCGGCCGCGACGCGCAACACATCGTGCCCGGCGTACCGGTGACGGTAACCCGGCTCAGCGACGGCGCCACCGCGCAGACCACGCTCGAGCGCGTGCTGCCGGGCACGGCCACCGCCAGCCAGAGCACGGTGGCGCGCGCCGCGCTGGAGAACGAAGACGGGCTGTGGCGCCCCGGCTCCGCGGTCAAGGCGCGGATCACGGTCGCCGAGCAGCCGGCGGCGCTGGTGGTGCCGCTGGCGGCGCTGCAGACCTTCCGCGACTGGGACGTGGTGTTCGTGCGCGTCGGCGACATCTACGAGGTGCGCCCGGTCGAACTCGGCCAGCGCGACGCCGGACACGTCGAGATCCTGTCCGGCCTGGCGGCCGGCGACGAGGTCGTGGTCGAACAGAGCTACCTGGTCAAGGCCGACATCGAGAAGTCGGGGGCCACGCATGACCACTGAACCCTTCGCGCCGCGCGGGCCGCTCGAACGCATCCTGCGCTTGTCCATCGCGCACCGCTGGCTGATGCTGGCGCTGACCCTGGCCCTGGTCGCCGTGGGCGGCTGGAGCTTCCGCCAGCTGCCGATCGACGTCACCCCCGACATCACCAACGTGCAGGTGCAGGTCAACACGCGAGCCGACGGCTATTCGCCGCTGGAAGCCGAGCAGCGCGTGACCTTCGCGATCGAGACGGCCATGGCCGGGCTGCCCGGCCTCGACTACACGCGCTCGCTCTCGCGCTACGGCCTGTCGCAGGTCACCGTCGTGTTCGAAGACGGCACCGATCCCTACTTCGCGCGGCAGCAGGTCGCCGAGCGCATCGCGCAGGTGCGTTCGCAGCTGCCCGACGGCCTGGCGCCGGAGATGGGGCCCATCGCCACCGGCATGGGCGAGATCTTCATGTACACCGTCGAAGCCGGCGACGACGCGCGCAAGCCCGACGGCACGCCCTACACCGCCACCGACCTGCGCACGCTGCAGGACTGGGTGGTGCGGCCGCAGCTGCGCAACGTGCCCGGGGTGACCGAGGTCAACACCATCGGCGGCTTCGCGCGGCAGATCCACATCACGCCCGATCCGGCGCGGCTGGTTGCGCTCGGCTTCACCCTGCAGGACGTGGTGCGCGCGGTGGCGGCCAACAACCGCAACGTCGGCGCCGGCTACATCGAACGCAACGGCCAGCAGTTCCTGGTGCGCGCGCCGGGGCAGGTCGCCGACCTCGACGGCATCCGCGACATCGTGCTCGACCGCCGCGAAGGCGTTCCGATCCGCGTGCGCGACGTGGCCGGGGTGGGCGACGGCCCGGAGCTGCGCACCGGCGCGGCAACGCTCGACGGCAGGGAAGTCGTGCTCGGCACCACCTTCATGCTGATCGGCGCCAACAGCCGCGAGGTGGCGCAGGCCGCCGCGGCGCGGCTGGCGGACGCGAACCGCAGCCTGCCCGCCGGCGTGCGCGCGCAGCCGGTCTACGACCGCACGGCGCTGGTCGACCGCACCATCCGCACCGTCGCGACCAACCTCGTCGAGGGCGCGATCCTGGTGATCGTGGTGCTGTTCCTGCTGCTCGGCAACGTCCGCGCCGCGCTGATCACCGCGGCGGTGATCCCGCTGGCGATGCTGTTCACCCTGACCGGCATGGTGCGCGGCGGCGTGTCGGGCAACCTGATGAGCCTGGGCGCCCTCGACTTCGGCCTGATCGTCGACGGCGCGGTGATCATCATCGAGAACTGCCTGCGCCGCTTCGGCGAGCGCCAGCGCGCGCTCGGCCGGCTGCTGACCGACGCCGAACGCCTGGACCTGACCGCGTCGGCGACCGCCGAGGTCATCCGCCCCAGCCTCTTCGGCCTCGGCATCATCACCGCGGTCTACCTGCCGATCTTCGCGCTGACCGGGGTGGAGGGAAAGATGTTCCACCCGATGGCGATCACCGTGGTGCTGGCGCTGAGCGGCGCGATGGTGCTGTCGCTGACCTTCGTGCCGGCCGCCATCGCGATCTTCCTGCGCGGACGCGTGCAGGAGCACGAGACCGGCCTGATGCAGCGGGCGCGCCGCGCGTACGCGCCGCTGCTGGCGTGGGCGCTGCGGCGCGGCCCGGTCGTCGCCGGCGGCGCGCTGGCGCTGGTCGCCCTGTGCGGCCTGCTGGCGACGCGCCTGGGCACCGAGTTCGTGCCCAGCCTGGACGAGGGCGACATCGCCATGCACGCGATGCGCATCCCCGGCACCAGCCTGGACCAGGCCGTGCGCATGCAGGCCACGCTGGAGGCCCGGATCGCGCGCTTCCCCGAAGTGCAGCGCGTGTTCGGCAAGCTGGGCACGGCCGAGGTCGCGACCGACCCGATGCCGCCCTCAGTCGCGGACACCTTCATCATGCTCAAGCCGCGCGAGCAGTGGCCCGACCGCCGCAAGCCCAAGGCGACACTGGTGGCCGAGATCGAGGCCGCGGTCGCGCAGATCCCGGGCAACAACTACGAGTTCACCCAGCCGATCCGGATGCGCATGAACGAGCTGATCTCGGGCGTGCGCGCGGACGTCGCGATCAAGGTCTACGGCGACGACCTCGACACCCTGGTCGAACTCGGCGAACGGATCGAGGCGGCGGCGACCGCCGTCCCCGGCGCGGCCGACGTGCGCCTGGAACAGGCGACGGGGCTTCCGCTGCTGACGATCACGCCCGACCGGCAGGCGCTGGTGCGCTACGGGCTCAACCCCGGCGACGTGCAGGACACCGTCGCCACCGCGATCGGCGGCGAGGTCGCGGGGCAGCTGTTCGAGGGCGACCGCCGCTTCGACATCGTCGTGCGCCTGCCCGAGACGCTGCGGCAGGACCCGGCCGCGCTGCACGACCTGCCGATCCCGCTGCGCGGCGGCGACAACCAGGACGAGTCCACGCGCGCCGGCGGGTGGCAGGCGGGTTCGCCGCGCACCGTGCCCCTGCGCGAGGTGGCGAGGATCGAGACGACGCTGGGGCCGAACCAGGTCAACCGCGAGAACGGCAAGCGCCGCGTGGTGGTGACGGCGAACGTGCGCGGCCGCGACCTCGGCGGCTTCGTCGACGAGCTGCAGGGGCGCGTGGCGGCCGGCGTGGCGCTGCCGCCGGGCTACTGGATCGACTACGGCGGCACGTTCGAACAGCTGATCTCCGCCGGCCGGCGCCTCGCGGTGGTGGTGCCGGTGACCCTGCTGATCATCTTCGCCCTGCTGTTCTGGGCCTTCGGATCGGTCCGGGACGCGGCCATCGTGTTCACCGGCGTGCCGCTGGCGCTGACCGGCGGGGTGGTGGTGCTGGCGCTGCGCGGGATCCCGCTGTCGATCTCGGCCGGCGTCGGCTTCATCGCGCTGTCCGGCATCGCGGTGCTGAACGGGCTGGTGATGATCAGCTTCATCCGCAGGCTGCGCGAACAGGGCGCCGCGCTGGAGCCGGCCGTCGTCGACGGTGCGCTGGGGCGCCTGCGCCCGGTGCTGATGACCGCGCTGGTGGCCTCGCTGGGCTTCCTGCCGATGGCGCTCAACGTCGGCGCCGGCTCGGAAGTGCAGCGGCCGCTGGCGACCGTGGTCATCGGCGGCATCGTGTCCTCGACCCTGCTGACCCTGCTGGTGCTGCCGGTGCTGTACCGCCGGGTGCACCGCCGGGACGAGGCCCGGCCCACCGCCTGACCGGGCCCGGTACGCCCCCGGCCGGTACAACTGCTTGTCCGGGCCTGGATTCCCCGGCATAATGCGCGGCTCGCTGCGGTCGGCCCATTCAGCTCCAGGGCCCGGACCGGGGACCGGACACGCGATTCCGACCCCTTCCGCGCAGCGCCACCGCCCGCATTGCGTGGCAGGCACGCCGCAAGGCGCGTCCGCCGGGGCCGCCGTCTCCCTGGCCAAGGGCGACACCCAAGACACTTCGAGGTGCGTAATGTCCCGAGTATGCCAAGTCACCGGCAAGCGAACGACGACCGGCAACAACGTCTCGCACGCCATGAACAAGACCCGCCGCCGCTTCAGGCCCAACCTGCACGAGCGCCGCTTCTGGGTCGCCAGCGAAAACCGCTGGGTCAAGCTGCGCGTTTCCACGGCTGCCCTGCGCACCATCGACAAGAACGGCATCGACGCCGTGCTCGCCGACCTGCGCAAGCGCGGCGAGAAGGTCTGAGGAGTAGAACGCCATGGCAAGCAAGCGCGACAAGATCCGTCTGATTTCGTCGGCCAACACCGGCCACTTCTACACCACGGACAAGAACAAGAAGAACACCCCCGGCAAGATGGAGATCAAGAAGTACGATCCCGTCGTCCGCAAGCACGTGATCTACAAGGAAGGCAAGATCAAGTGACGCATTGGTCCGCGCCTTCGGCGCGGCAACCAATGCGTCATCCCGGCGAAAGCCGGGATCCAGACGAAACCCGCTGCAAGGCGGGTTTCGTGCTTTTTAGCCCACGCGGGCAGCGCGTGGCTGCCGGAAGGTCATCCCCGCGAAGTGCTTTTCAACAGCCGCTGGCTGGTCAAGCGGGGATCCAGGGAAACCCGCCGAAAGGCGGGTTTCTGCTTTTCCAACTCCGCGCCTTAGGCGCGGCAACAATTGCGTCATCCCCGCGAAGGCGGGGATCCAGCGAAACCCCGGCGCAAGGCGGGTTTCGCGCTTTCAGGCCCAGGCGCAGTTTGTTTTCCGACGCCCGCGGCCTTTCGCAGGAAAGACACTGGATCCCCGCCTTCGCGGGGACGACGGGTCGAGGAGCCTCCAACGGAGTGCCGTCCCGGACGCAACGAGCCTTTCACTCGAAAGACACTGGATCCCGCCCCCCCTCCCACATGCGCGGGGGCAGGCTTCGCGGGAATGACGGGTTGAGGGGCGTCCAACAGAGTGTCATCCCGAGCGCAGCGAGGGATCTTCTTCCTGGGCTCGCGGAGACCAGATCCCTCGCTGCGCTCGGGATGACAGCCGGAATGATCACCCGGGATGCCAGCCTGCCATCGCAGCGCATTCGCACCCGTCCGACACCGTCATCCCGGCGAACGCCGGGATCCATGTTCGCGTCGACCTCGCCGCAGGCGGATCCGACTTGGCGACAGTACCAGGGCAAAGCCAAACGGATCCCGGCGTTCGCCGGGATGACGGCTTTCCCCGCCGGAATGACGGCTGCCGGTGCATCCTGTCTCCAGGGAAACCCCCTCACCTGCGCAGCCATTCCGCCGCCCGCGCTTCTGACAACCCCCGCCGCGCCCGGCACAATCCGTCCATGTCCCCGCCCGACCTCAACTACGGCCTCTGGCTGCTGGTCGCCGACTGGCTGGTGCGCATCGCCGCACTGTTTTGGATCCCCACGCGGACCACGCCCGGCGCGGCGCGCAGCTGGCTGCTGCTGGTGTTCTTCGTGCCGCTGGCCGGGCTGCCGCTGTACCTGCTGTTCGGGCACCCGTGGCTGTCGCGCGAACGGGTGCAGCGGCAGCGGCTCGCCTCGCAGGTGATCCGCGAGGAACAGGCGCCGCTCGCCGACCAGCGCTGGATCCCGGTCGAAGGCAGCACCGCCGCGGAGACGGCGCCGCTGGTCGAACGCCTCGGCGACTTCATGCCCACCCACGGCAACCAGGTCGAGCTGCTCGACGACTATGACGATGCGCTGCGCCGGCTGGTCGCCGACATCGACGACGCGCGCGAGCGCGTGCACCTGCTGTACTACCTGATGTTCGACGACGCGGTCGGCGACGCGGTCTCGGCCGCGCTGCAGCGCGCCGCCGCGCGCGGCGTGCAGTGCCGGCTGCTGCTCGACGCGGTCGGCGCCAAGCGCGGGCTGCGGCGCTACCGCAAGCCGCTGCGGGCGGCCGGCGTCGACGTGCACGACATGCTCCCGGGCGGCCTGCGCTGGCGCCGCAGCGGGCGCATGGACCTGCGCAACCACCGCAAGGTCGCGGTGATCGACAACCGCGCGGCGTACGTGGGTTCGCAGAACCTCGCCGACGCGGATTTCATCCCGGGCTTCCCGAACCGCGAGCTGGTCGCCCGCGTGCAGGGCCCGGCGGTCGCGCACCTGGAGGCGGTGTTCGCCAGCGACTGGTTCATCGAGACCGGCGAGCGCCTCGCGGTGACCCCGACCCTGCCGCTGCACGACGCCGACATCGCCACCCAGCTGCTGCCCAGCGGCCCGGCGTATCCGTTCGAGAACGCGCGCGACACGGTGAACGCGCTGATCCACCTCGCCCGGCGCAGGCTGGTGCTGGTGACGCCCTACTTCGTGCCCGACGAGTCCACGCTGAGCGCGCTGCGCATCGCCGCGCTGTCGGGCGTGGACACGCAGCTGATCCTGTCGAAGAGCAACAACCAGCCGCTGACCGCCTGGGCGCAGGCCTCGTACTACGCCGGGCTGCTCGCCGCCGGGGTGAGGATCGCGCTGTACCGCCCGCGCTTCCTGCACGCCAAGCACCTGAGCGTCGACGACGACATCGCCCTGGTCGGCTCGATCAACCTCGACATCCGCTCCTTCGCGCTCAACGCCGAGGTCGGCATGCTGTGCTACGGGCCGGACGTGGTGGCGCGGATGCGGCGGATCGAGGCGGACTGTCTCGCCGACGCCGAACAGCTGTCGGCCGCCGACTGGGCGCGGCGTCCGGCCTGGCACCGCAGCCGCGAGGGCATCGCCCGGCTGGCCGATCCGCTGCTGTAGGAAACCGGGGCGAAAACCGGGGTCAGAGTCGACTTTTCCCGAAGTGCGCCCGTATCGGCAGGCAATCGGAGAAAAGTCGACTCTGACCCCGGTTTTCGCCTTCAGTCGCGGCCACCGCGCAACACCTGTCATTTCGACCGCAGGGAGAAATCTCCCGCAGGTCCCGCCTCCGTTCCCGGATCGGGTGCGCCGGAGTTGCGTTTCCACGCGGGTGCCCGCGCCCTGGCGCCTGGCAGACAGGAGATTTCTCCCTGCGGTCGAAATGACAGGTGATGGGTGGCAGCCACAGTCGACAGCCGACCGGCACCGATGACAGGCGGGCAGCGACCGACGACCGGCCGCCCGCGCGTCGCGAGGCGCCGGCAAGCCCCCGCGGCGTGCGCGCGATACACTCCCCGCGCATCGTCTGGGAGGGTGGATGCTGCCGGGTTGGGTCCTGCTGCTGGTGTCGGTCGGCTACGCCGCGCTGCTGTTCGCGGTGGCGTGGATCGGCGACCGCTATCCGCTGTATCCGCAGCGGCCGTGGCTGCGGCCGATGGTCTACAGCCTGGCGCTGGCGGTGTACTGCTCGTCGTGGACGTTCTACGGCGCGGTCGGCACCGCGGCGCGCTCGGGTCTGGGCTACCTGCCGATCTACCTCGGGCCGCTGCTGCTGCTGCTGTTCGGCTGGCGCATCCTCGAGCGCATGGCGCGGGTCGCGCAGAGCCAGAACACGGTCTCGATCGCCGACTTCATCGCCTCGCGCTACGGCCGCTCGCAGACGCTGGCCGCGCTGGTGGCGACGATCGCGCTGATCGCCGCGGTGCCTTACCTCGCGCTGCAGTACAAGGCGGTCGCGATCAGCCTCGGCGTGCTCGGCGGGCAGGCGCCCGGCGGATCCGCGCTCGGCGACCCGGCGCTGTACGTCGCCGCGCTGATGGCGCTGTTCGCGATCCTGTTCGGCACGCGCCAGGTCGACGCCACCGAGCACCGCCCGGGCATGATGCTCGCGGTCGCGCTGGAATCGCTGGTGAAGCTGGTCGCGCTGGTCGCGGTCGGCCTGTTCGCGTCGAGCTGGCTCGGCGCGCGCAACCTCGACTACGTCGCCGCGACGCGTTCGCTGGTCGAGGTCGCGCCCCCGGTCGGCTTCGTCGCGCAGACACTGCTGGCGTTCGCGGCGATCTTCTGCCTGCCGCGCCAGTTCCACGTCGCCATCGTCGAATGCGGCAACGTCGCCGACATCCGCCGCGCGCGCTGGCTGTTCGGCGCCTACCTGGTCATCGTCACGCTGATGGTGGTGCCGATCGCCAGCGCCGGCATCGCCCTGTTCGGGCAGAACGGCGCGGTCGCCGCGGACAGCTTCGTGCTGGCGCTGCCGCTGGCCGAGCACCGCGACATGCTCGCCCTGCTGGCCTACGTCGGCGGCTTTTCCGCGGCGACGGGCATGGTGATCGTGGCCAGCGTGGCGCTGGCGACGATGGTCAGCAACGACCTGGTGATGCCGCTGCTGCTGCGACGCGGCTGGGCCGAGCGGCACGGCGGCGACGTGGCCTCGACCGTGCTGTGGATCCGCCGCATCGCCATCGTCTGCATCGCGGGGCTGGCCTGGGGCTACTACCGCGCCAGCGGCAGCGACGCCACGCTGGCCTCGTTCGGCCTGATGTCGTTCGCCGCCGTGGCCCAGTTCGCGCCGGCGCTGATCGGCGGGCTGTACTGGCACGGCGCCAGCCGCCGCGGCGCGGAAGTCGGCCTGCTCATGGGCTTCGCCGTATGGATGTACACGCTGCTGCTGCCGACCCTCACCGACGCTGGCTGGTTCGACCCGGCGTGGATCCACGAGGGCCCGTTCGGCATCCACTGGCTGCGCCCGCGGCAGCTGTTCGGGCTCGGCGGCTGGGATCCGCTGACCCACGGCTCGTTCTGGTCGCTGCTGGCGAACATCGGCGCGCTGCTGCTGGTGTCGGCGCGCTGGCGGCCGAACCTCGACGAACGGCTGCGCGCAGCGCCCTTCCTCGATCCCTACGCCGAGCGCAGCGCGCTCGCCGCCGGCGAGTGGAAGGGAAACGTCGCGATCGGCGACCTGCTCACGCTCGCCAGCCGCATCGTCGGCGAGCGCACCGCGCAGCGCGCCTTCGACCAGCACGCGAAGGAGCTGGACCACGACCTGCAGCCGCAGGCACGCGCCGACCGCAACTGGGTGCAGTTCACCGAACGCCTGCTGGCCGCCGCCGTCGGCGCCGCCTCGGCGCGGCTGGTGCTGACCAGCGTGCTCAAGGGCTCGGGCATGGAAGTGGGCGAGGTGGTCGCGGTGCTCGACGAGGCCGGCCAGGAGCTGCGCTTCAACCGCGAGATCCTGTCCAACACGCTGGAGAACATCGACCAGGGCGTGAGCGTGGTCGACAGCGACATGTGCCTGGTCGCCTGGAACCGGCGCTACCAGCAGCTGTTCGGCTATCCCGACGGCATGCTCTACGTCGGCCGCCCGGTCGCGGACCTGATCCGCTACAACGCCGAGCGCGGCGAACTGGGCCTGCTGGGGCCGGACGAGATCGAGGCCGAGGTCGAGAAGCGCATCGGCTACATGCGCGCGGGCTCGGCGCACGTGAGCGAGCGCGTGCGCGGCAACGGCCAGGTGCTGGAGCTGCGCGGCCAGCCGCTGCCGGGCGGCGGCTACGCCACCAGCTACAGCGACGTCACCGACTACAAGCGCGCCGAGCGCGAGCTGCGCGAGATCAACGAGAACCTCGAGCAGCGCGTCGCCGAACGCACGCGCGAGGCCGAGATCGCGCAGGAGACGCGCTCGCGCTTCCTGACCGCGATCAGCCACGACGTGCTGCAGCCGCTCAACGCCGCGCGGCTGTTCACCTCGGCACTGCGCGAGAGCACCGAGCCGCAGGAACAGGCGCACCTGGCCGAGCGCGTCGACACCGCGCTGCGCGCCGCGGAGGAGCTGCTCGACGGCCTGCTCGACGTCTCGCGCCTCGACGCCGGCAAGCTGAAGCCGGAAATCACCGACTTCGACGCCGGTGCGCTGCTGCGCGAACTCGCCGCGCAGTACGCGCCGATGGCGGCCGCGCGCACGATCAGCATCCGCGTGTACGCGCCCGCGCTGCCGGTGCGCAGCGACCGCCGCCTGCTGCGCCGCGTGCTGCAGAACTTCATCGCCAACGCGCTGCGCTACACCCCGCGCGGCCGCGTGGTCCTGGCGGCGCGGCCGCGCGGCGACGCCATCGCGCTGCAGGTCTGGGACACCGGCCCGGGCATCCCCGAACACCACATGCGGCAGATCTACGACGAGTTCCACCGCTACGAGCAGCCGTTCGACTGGGACGGCCGCGGTCTCGGCCTCGGCCTGTCGATCTGCCAGCGCATCTCGCGCCTGCTCGGGCACGCGCTCGACGCGCGCTCGGTGGTCGGGCACGGCAGCATGTTCTCGATCGTGGTGCCGCGCGGCCTGGCGACGGCGGAACGGCGCAGCAGCGCGCCGCGCGTCGACATCGACCAGGCCCTGCACGGGCTGAACGTGCTGTGCGTCGACAACGACCGCGACATCCTCGCCGGCATGCAGGCGCTGCTCTCGCGCTGGGGCGTGCACACCGTGCTGGCCACGACCGTCGACGAGGCGCTCGAGAAGATCGCCGAACTGCCCGACGTGCTGCTCGTCGACTACCACCTGCACGACCGCCTCGACGGACTCGACGCGCTCGACGCGCTGCGCGCGGCGGCGGGCCAGCCGATCCCCGGCGCCCTGCTCACCGCCGACGGCAGCGACGCGCTCAAGCAGTCCGCGCGCGAGCGCGGCTACCGCGTGCTGACCAAGCCGGTGAAGCCGGCCTCGCTGCGCGCCTTCCTCACCGCGCAGAGGCGGATCGACGCGAGCGCGTAGCGGCGACCCGGGCTTGCGGGCCGTGGGGCCGGGGATCAGGCTGCGCAACCATCGCACCCAAGCCCGTCATTGCGTTCCCGACGTGACGCCTGATACCGGCTCGCGTCCCACAGGAGCAGCTTCAGCCGCGATCCGCCATGTTCGACGGGTCGCGGCTGAAGCCGCTCCTGCAATCCAGTTCTTGATCGCGAATCGGCATGAAGCTGTCATCCCGAGCGCAGCGAGGGATCTGGCTCCGCAAGCCGGGAACGGAAGATCCCTCGCTGCGCTCGGGATGACAGCTTCATGTGTGGCCGCAGGGCCCGGGATGTCAGCTTCGCGGCGGCACGCATCGCTGCCCGTCGAAATCCGATCGTCAGGCCTCGGCCCTCAGTCCGGGAACGCCAGCGGCCGGCCTGCATGCGCCTGCTTCAGCGCCGCGCACAGGCGGATGTCCTCGGTCGCCTGCTTCAGCGCCAGCGGCCCGCCCTCCAGTCCGCGCACGATCGGCGCGTAGTGCGCCTGCAGTTCGTCGGCGTCCGCCTGCTTGCAGCGCCCGACCGCGTCGATCGCCACCACGGCCGTGGCGATGAACGGACCGGAGCGGGTCGTGAGCGTCTCGAAGTTCGCGCGCAGCCATTCGCCCAGGGCCGGGCGCAGGGCCGGCACCGCGCTCTGCGCGCCCATCCAGCCCACCTCGTTGGCGCGCACGACGCCCTCTTCCAGCAGCAGCGCGCGGAAACGCGCCGCGAGCGAGGGATCCTCGACCAGTCCCATCGCATACAACAGTTCGCCGCGCAGGACGGGATCCTCGCTCGCGCGCAGGTGCCGCTCCGCGGCATCGAACGCTTCGATCCCGCCGTCCTGCAGCGCGATCACCAGCGCGTTCCTGCGCAGGTCGCGGGACACCGCGCCGGCATCCAGGGCGCCGTCGCCGTCGAGCCCCAGCACCTTGCGTCCCTGCGCCGCCAGCGGTGCGCGCACCGCGGGATCGCGCAAGCGGTAGGCGAACACCCAGGCCAGCGTCTCCCGCAGCGAGCGATCGTCCTCGCTGTCGTCTTCCCGCGGTTCGAGTCCCAACCGCTCCAGCCGCGGACGATAGATCGATGCCACTCTGGCGCGGAAGTCGTCGCGCGCGTCCTCGCCGTCGATCAACTGTTCCCAGATCCAGCGCAGGTTGACGAACGGCGCCGTCACCGCCTGCGAGCCGGTGGCGCGCGCGAGCCGCGGCAGCGACGCGAGGTAGGCGGCCGGCGCCAGCGCTCCAGTCTTGAACCCGGCCTGCAGCGCATCGGCATAGGCCTGCTGCTCGCGTTCGTTGAGCGCATCGAACTGCGCGGTCAGGGCGGACTGCAGCGGCGCGTCCATGACGTAGCGGTAGTAGCCGCGCGCGTCCGCGTTCGGCATCACCCAGGCCGGGCAGGCCGTCGCCTCGCGCAGCGGAATGCGTGATTCGCGTCCGCTCGCCAGCGCGCATTCTGTGCGCGTCGCGTCGCCGTCGGCGTAGCGCGCGCAGACGGGCACGGTCCAGGCCTGGTCGGCATCGGCGTCCGAGCCCGCGGGCAGGTAGCGCCGCTGGCGCACGTGGAGGGCCGGGGTCGCGCCGGCGCAGTCGAGGCCGACCTGCAGCTCGGGGACGCCCGGCTGTTCGATGAAGCTGTCCAGTGCCGCGCGCACGCCATCCGGATCGTCGGCGCGCTTCGCGATCGCGACGAAAAGGTCGTCGCGGGTGGCGTTGCCGCGCGCGTGCGCCGCGAGGTAATCGCGGACGCCGTCGCGGAAGGCCTGTTCGCCGACGTAGCGCTCGATCATCTCCAGCACCGCGCCGCCCTTGTCGTAGGTGATCGGGTCGAACGCGGACTGGATGTCGGTGAAGTCCCGGATCGGTTCGCCGATCCGCCGCGTGCTGGCGAGGCTGTCCTGGTCCATCGTGCGCAGCACCGAATCGAGCAGCGCGCGGTCCGCATTGAGGTCCGGCTGCAGCTGGTGCGCGATCTTGTAGCCCATCCAGCTGGCGAAGGCCTCGTTGAGCCACAGGTCGTCCCACCAGCGCATCGTCACCAGGTTGCCGAACCACTGGTGCGCGAGTTCATGGGCCGAGACCATCCAGAAATACTGCCGTTCGTCCGAGGGCGATGCCGCTTCCGGGAACAGCAGCGAATCGCGGTAGACGACCAGGCCCGCGTTCTCCATCGCGCCCCAGGCGAAATCCGGCGCGGCGAGGTTGTCGAGCTTGCCGAAGGGATACGGCGTGCCGAAGTAGTCCTCCAGCGCGTGCACGATCGCCGGGGTGTGCCCGCGGCCGTACGCCGTCTTCGCGGCCTGGCCCTTCGCGGTCAGCGTGCGGAACGGCAGCGCGGCCTTGCGATCGCCGCGCGCGGCGATCTCCGGGCCCTCGACGACCTCCCACGGCCCGACCGCGAATGCGACCAGGTAGCTCGGCAGCGCCTCGGTGCGGGCGAAGCGCACGCGCTTCCAGCCGGTCCCGGCAGGTTCGCTGGACACCTGCGCGGTATTGGCGACGGCCACGTCGGCCTCCGGCACCACCAGCGCGATTTCCCACGGCTGCTTGAACGAGGGCTCGTCGAAGCCCGGGAACACCTTGCGCGCCCCCAGCGGCTCCATCTGCGTCAGCGCGTAGTCCAACTCGCCCTGCCGCGCACGGTAGGCGCCCTCGAGCTTGCCGAAGGATGCCGCGTGGTCGAATTCCAGCGCGATCGCACCCGCGGGCAGCGTTTCCGGCGCCGACAGCTTCAGCACGCCGGAGGCGTGCGCGTCCTCCGCCCGCAGCGGCACGCGCCGGCCATCCGCGAACACCGCTTCGGCACGCGAAATGTCCAGTTCGCGCGCGTGCATCCAGATCGTGTCGAGCGGCTTGGCGAGGGTGGCCTCGATGCGCGTCGTCCCGCTGAATCCCTCCTCACGCGGATCGACCCGCAGTTCCAGCTGCACCAGCGCCGGCACCACGTCGCGCGGCAGCGGCCCTTCGGGCGCCCGCTCCTGCGCAGCCGCGACAAGTGCGGGCAGCAGGGCCAGGAGCAGGATCGTCATTTCCCGGATGGTGCGCATGTGTCCTCCTGACGGGATCGGCCGGAGCCCCGTGTTCGCAGCGGCGTCGCACACGCTAGCCTCCCGGGCGTGCCTGTCTCCACTCCCAAACGTGAGTACGGTCACGCGGCCACGAAACGGACAGCACGTCCCCGCCGCGGCGCCGATCGCACTGCAATCGCGCTGTCATTCAACGGCGATGCGATGGAGATGCCGCTGTCACCGCCGCGACACCCGTGCTGCCTAGCGTGGGGACTCCCCCACCCCCGGAGCCTCCCATGCGTCCGCTGCCCACCTTCCTGTGCACGGCCATCGCCGTCGCCCTGCTGTCACTGCCCGGACTTGCCGCCGACGAGATGCATCCCGCGCGCAAGGGCGCGAAGGTGGCGACGCCGGACAACGAGACGCCGCAGCGCTGGTACGAACAGGGCGCGCAGGCCGCGCGCGCCGGCGCCGCGCAGTCGCCCAAGCCGAACAAGGCCAGGAACGTGATCCTGTTCGTCGGCGACGGCATGGGCATCTCGACGGTCGCCGCCGCGCGCATCTTCGAGGGACAGCTCAACGGCGCCAGCGGCGAGGAGAACCGGCTGAGCTTCGAGCGGCTGCCCTACGTCTCGCTCTCGAAGACCTATTCGGTCGACGGCCAGACCCCCGACTCGGCGCCGACGATGACCGCGATGGTCTCCGGCATCAAGACCAACCAGGGCGTGATCGGCGTGACCCAGTATGCGCGCTACAACGATTGCGCCTCGGCGAACGGGCAGTCGGTGGCGAGCATCCTGGAGATCGCCGAGGCGCTGGGCCTGGCCACCGGCATCGTCAGCACCGCGCGCATCACCCACGCCACGCCGGCCGCGACCTACGCGCACACGCCCAACCGCGACTGGGAGAGCGACGCCGAGCTCAGCGCCGAGGCGAAGGCGAACGGCTGCAAGGACATCGCGCGGCAGCTGGTCGAGTTCCCCTACGGCGACGGCCTCGAGGTCGCGCTCGGCGGCGGGCGCAGCTACTTCCTGCCCAACACCGTGGCCGACCCCGAGGACGCCAGCGCCTTCGGCCGCCGCCGCGACGGCCGCAACCTCGCGCAGGAGTGGGCCAGCCGTCCCGGCGCCGCCTACGTCTGGAACCAGGCGCAGTTCGACGCCATCGATCCGCGCAGCACGCACAAGCTGCTGGGCCTGTTCGAAGGCTCGCACATGGAGTACGAGTACGACCGCCCGACCGATGCCGGCAAGGAGCCCTCGCTCGCAGCCATGACCCGCAAGTCGATCGAGATCCTGCAGGCCAACGCCGGCGACAAGGGCTATTTCCTGATGGTCGAGGGTGGACGCGTCGATCACGCCCACCACGCCGGCAACGCCAGCCGCGCGCTGTCGGATACCGTCGCGTTGTCGGATGCGGTGCGCGCGGCGCGCAGCCTGACCTCCGAGGACGACACCCTGATCGTCGTCACAGCCGACCACAGCCACGTGTTCACCATCGCCGGCTACCCGGACCGCGGCAACGACATCCTCGGCAAGGTCGTCACCGAGGGCCAGCTGGCGCTCGCCGACGACGGCAAGCCCTACACCACGCTCGGCTACGCCAACGGCCCCGGCTACCGCGGCCCGGGCGGGCGCCCCGACCTGACCCTGGTCGACACCGCGCATCCCGATTTCCTGCAGGAAGCGGCCATCCCGATCGCGGCGAGCGAAACGCACGCGGCCGAGGACGTCGGCATCTACGCCAGCGGGCCCGGCGCGCACGCGTTCCAGGGCGTGGTCGAGCAGAACGTGATCTTCCACGTGATGTCGCAATCGCAGAAGGACATCAATGCCTTCCTGTGCCTGCTGTTCGGCGGCTGCGGAACGCCGACGAACACCACGCCCGCGGGCAAGCTGACGCGTCCGCCGCTGGCGCCGCCGCTGATGGAAGCCGACCTGCGCGCCGGACTCGGCGGCGGCAAGCCGCCGGTCAGGAAATGATGGCGCGGCGCATGGCCGCGCGCAGGGCGCGGTTCGCGCTGCTGCTCGCATCGTGCATGCTCGCCGGCCAGGGATGGGCCGGCGAGGCCTGGCGGGCCGAGTACGAGGTCCGCGACCGCGACGGAACGCATGCGCTGGTGATCGTCCGCGACGACCGGCGCGTCGAGTACCGCGAGCAGGACGCGCCCATGCACCGGCTGTGGCGCAGGACCGACGACGGCATCGAGCGCACCGAGGTCTTTCCCGGACGGCAGGCCGCGGTGGTCTCGTCGCCGGGGGACCTGCGCACGATGGGCGAGATGCCGGAGTGGGATGCCGTCGCGGAACTGGTGCCGGCATCGCTGCGTGATGGTTTGAAGCGCGGCGGCCGGACGCGGCGCCTGGACATGCCGGCGACGCGGTATTCCGGCAGCGACGCGCAGGGGCGCAGGATGGCGGTGGAATGGCTGGACGACGTCGGCCTGCCGGCCAGCTACCGGGTCGGCACCGGCCGCGATCGTCGCGACATGACCTTGCGCGCACTGCAGCGGATTCCCGCGGACGGAGGCTTCACCCCGCTCGCGGACCTGCGGCTCTACGACCGCGCCGATCTCGGCGACATGCCCCTTGACCCGTTCGCCCGCGACTACCTGGGGCAGTTCGGCAAGCATCGCCACGCGCACTGACGCGCGTGCGATCGGGCAGGAGCAACTGTCCACTCCCTCCCCCGCTTGCGAGGCATTGCGCCCTTTACGGGTGGAGGGTTGGGGCAGGGGTGCTCTTTGCGGCAAGAGCCCGGCGCTGCGCGCCTCGCCCCCCCATCCCAACCTTCCCCCGCAAGCGGGGGAAGGAGTTCTCCTGCAGGAGCAACTTCGGGTGCGATGCGTCACGAGACCGGCGTTGCGGTGACCCGTATCGCGCCTGAAGGCGCTCCTGAAAGCGTGCGATATCCCACGGCGCCGGGGACTATCTACTCGGCCTCGCCTTCCAGCGGCACGACCTTCTCTGGATCGACCGACAGCTTTCCCGCCATCAGCACCGCCTGGGTGCGATTGGATGCGCCGAGCTTGCGCAGGATCGCGCTCATGTGCGCCTTGATCGTGGCCTCGGACACGCCGAGCTCGTAGCCGATCTGCTTGTTGAGCTTGCCCGAGCCGAGCATCTGCAGCACGCGGAACTGCTGCGGCGTGAGCTCGCGCACGCGCGCGGCGACGTCGTGTTCGTCCGGCGGCGTTTCCGGTGCGCCGGTGGCGAGGTCGGGCACCCAGCGGTCGCCGTCGAGCACGTGGCGCAGCGCCGTGCCCAGCGCCTCGGCGTTGGAGGACTTGGGGATGAAGCCCATCGCGCCGTGGTCGAGCGCGCGGCGGATCACCGCCGGCTCCTCGCGCGCCGACACCATCACCACCGGCAACTGCGGATGCAGGCCGCGCAGGTGCACCAGCGCGCTGAAGCCGTGGGTACCGGGCATGTTGAGGTCGAGCAGCAGCAGGTCGGCGTCGGGATGCGCGTCGGCCATCGAGTACAGCGCCTGGGCGTTGTCGGCCTCGTGCAGCTCGGCCTGCGGGATCACGCGGACCACCGCGCCGCGCAGGGCTTCGCGGAACAGGGGGTGGTCGTCGGCAACGAGGATCGTGGTCATGCGTTCTGGTTCCGCCTCCTGCGGAACGGGAAACTGCGCCGGTGGGAGTGCCGGCGCGCGGTACGTCTATCGATGCGGCAAATCGAAACGTTCACTTGCTTTGTCATCCCGAGCGAAGCGAGGGATCTGCGTTTTGTCCTTACTTTCGACAGGAGATCCTCGCGGAGCCTGCCCTGAGCGTAGCCGAAGGGCTCGGGATGACAGTTCAAACATCAGATCAAACATCAGACGGCCGTCTTAACAGCAGCAGCGACGGGGCGAGCGGATCATGCCCCGTGGCGGTTCTTCACCAGCGAATCGACGACGGACGGATCGGCCAGCGTGCTGGTGTCGCCGAGCTGGTCGGGCGCGTTCTCGGCGATCTTGCGCAGGATGCGGCGCATGATCTTGCCCGAACGCGTCTTCGGCAGGCCCGGCGCCCACTGCAGGAAGTCCGGGGACGCGATCGGCCCGATCTCCTTGCGTACGTGCGCGACCAGTTCCTTGAGCAGTTCGTCGCTCTCCTGTTCGCCCGCCACCAGGGTGACGTAGGCGTAGATGCCCTGGCCCTTGATGTCGTGCGGGAAGCCGACCACCGCGGCCTCGGCGACCTTGGGATGCAGCACCAGCGCGCTCTCGACCTCGGCGGTGCCGATGCGGTGGCCGGAAACGTTGATCACGTCGTCGACGCGGCCGGTGATCCAGTAGTAGCCGTCCTCGTCGCGGCGGCAGCCGTCGCCGGTGAAGTAGGTGCCCGGGTAGGTCTTGAAATAGGTGTCGATGAAGCGCTGGTGGTCGCCGTAGACCGTGCGCATCTGCCCCGGCCATGAGTCGAGCAGCACCAGGTTGCCCTCGGCCGCGCCCTCGAGCCGTCGGCCCTCGGCATCGACCAGCGCCGGCTGCACGCCGAAGAACGGCAGCGTCGCCGAGCCGGGCTTCTGGTCGATCGCGCCTGGCAGCGGCGAGATCAGGATGCCGCCGGTCTCGGTCTGCCACCAGGTGTCGACGATCGGGCAGCGGCCGTCGCCGACCACGTCGTAGTACCAGCGCCAGGCCTCGGGGTTGATCGGCTCGCCGACGCTGCCGAGCAGGCGCAGGCTCGCGCGCGAGGCCTGCTTCACCGGTTCCTCGCCCTCGCGCATCAGCGCGCGGATCGCGGTCGGCGCGGTGTAGAAGATCGTCACCTTGTGCTTGTCGATGACGTTCCAGAAGCGCGAGAAGTTGGGGTAGTTCGGCACGCCCTCGAACATCAGCGAGGTGGCGCCGTTGGCCAGCGGACCGTAGACGATGTAGCTGTGGCCGGTGACCCAGCCCACGTCGGCGGTGCACCAGTAGATGTCGTCCTCGCGCAGGTCGAACACCGCCTCGTGGGTGTAGGCGGCAAACAGCAGGTAGCCGCCGGTGGTGTGCAGCACGCCCTTGGGCTTGCCGGTGCTGCCGGAGGTGTAGAGGATGAACAGCGGGTCCTCGGCATTCATGCGCTCGGGTTCGCATTCCGCCGGCTGCGGGTCGACCACGGCGTCGTACCAGCGGTCGCGCGGCATCTGCATGTCGACCGCGCCGCCGGTGTGGCGCACCACCAGCACGGTTTCGACGGTGTTGGTGCCGGGCATCTTCAGCGCGGCGTCGACGTTGGCCTTCAGCGGCACCTTCCTGCCGCCGCGCAGGCCTTCGTCTGCGGTGATGATCAGCTTCGAGCCGCAGTCGGAGACGCGGTCGGCGATCGAGTTCGGGGCGAAGCCGCCGAACACCACCGAATGCACCGCGCCGATGCGCGCGCAGGCCAGCATCGCCACCGCCGCCTCGACGATCATCGGCAGGTAGATGGTGACGCGGTCGCCCTTGCGCACGCCCAACTCGCGCAGGGCGTTGCCGAGCCGGCACACGCGCTCGTGCAGTTCGCGGTAGGTCACGTGCTTCGATTCGGTGTCGGGGCTGTCCGCCTCCCAGACCAGCGCGGTCTTGTCGCCGCGCGCGGCCAGCTGCCGGTCGAGGCAGTTGACGCTGGCGTTGAGCTCGCCGTCGGCGAACCAGCGGATGCGGAAGTCGGTCAGGTCGTAGCTGACGTCCTTGATGACGGTCGGCTTGCGGTACCAGTCCAGGCGCTCGGCGGCGCGGCCCCAGAACGCGTCCGGGTCCTGTACCGAGGCCCGGTAGTCGCGCTCGTAGGTCGCCCTGTCGATGCGCGCGCGCGCCGCGAATTCCGGCTTGACGGGGTAGATGTCGCTCATGTCGCCCTCCCGAGGCGTTGCCAGCAAACGTGCATGTCCCAGTGTGCCCCATCCGGGCATGTTGCGGCGCAGCATCCCGCTAGGACTTTGGTCGCAGGCTCCGCGCCCCCTACCAAAGACGAATAGGCACCACCGGCCGTGACGCGCAGCCTCGCCATGTTCGTGCGCACACACTCATGTCTCTGGGAGGGGAAGTTGATGACTAGACGCAGGCCACTGCGGCCTTTGGCAGCCGCGATGATGATCGCCCTGATCGCGCCCGGGGTGGCGTTCGGGCAGACCGCGAAGGAACGGGAGCTGGAGGCGCGCATCGCCCAGCTCGAGGCGCAGGTGCAGGCGCTGCTGCAGACGCAGCAGCAAACGCAGGCGACGGTCGCGGAAACGCAGACCCGGCTCGACGAAGTGCGTGTCGCCCAGGGCGCCGCGGACGACGGCAAGCCGCGCATCCAGAGCACGCCGATCCTGACGGCGGCCAATCCCAACACGGCCTTCTCCTACGGCGGCTTCATCAAGTTCGACGCGATGGTGACCGACACCAGCGACGGCGCGATCGCCGACGGTTCGTCGGGACGCCTGTTCTACGTGCCGAGCACGATCCCGGTCGTGGCCAACGGCGCCGAGCCGGACGACGACCCGTACGCCGATTTCCACGCGCAGTTCTCCCGCTTCTGGTTCAGCGCCGACCACGTCACCGAAGGCGGCAGCAAGGTCAAGGCCTACATCGAGGCCGACATGTTCGGCGGCGGCAGCAACGCGCTGGTCGGCAACGAGACCTCGACCAACACCTACGCGGTGTCGCTGCGCCAGGCCTACGTGAGCTGGAACAACTGGCTGGCCGGCCAGACCTGGTCGAACTTCATGGACGTCGCGGCGCTGCCCGACGCCGTGGACTTCGTCGGCGTCACCGACGGCACCATCTTCGTGCGCCAGGCGCAGCTGCGCTACACCAGCGGCCCGTTCTCGGTCTCGATCGAGAACCCGCAGACCACGATCACGCCGTACCTCAGCTCCGCAGCCCGCTTCAACAGCGGCAACAACGTGCTGCCCGACATCACCGGCCGCTACGTCGCCAAGGGCGACTGGGGCCACTTCTCGGTGGCCGGCCTGCTGCGCCAGTTCAAGAACGGCGACGAAAGCGCCGGCGGCGCGTCGGTCAGCGTTTCGGGCAAGTTCAACCTCGGCGCCAGCGACGACATCCGCTACATGGTCAACGCCGGCAGCGGCATCGGCCGCTACATGGCCTTCGGCCTCGGCAGCGACGTGGTACAGGACGCCAGCGGCGACATCGACGCGCTCGACGGCTACGGCGGCTTCGTGGCCTGGCGCCACGTGTTCGGCCCGGCCCTGCGCGGCAACCTGATGTACTCGGCGGCGCACTTCGACAACGACCCGACGATCACCGGCTGGGGCGTCACCGAGCGTTCGCAGTCGTTCCACGCCAACCTGATCTACTCGCCGATCCCGAAGCTGGACATCGGCGCCGAGATCGGCTGGGGCCAGCGCTCGCTCGAGGACGACCGGAAGGGCGACCTCACGCGAATCCACACGCACGTCAAGTACAGCTTCTAAGGGGAGCCGACGATGTCAACAAGCAATCCAGCCGTCCAAACCGGCAGCATGACCAAGGAACACCGCAAGGTCATCCTTGCCTCGAGCCTGGGCACCGTGTTCGAGTGGTACGACTTCTACCTGTACGGCTCGCTGGCAGCGGTCATCGCGGTGCACTTCTTCTCCTCGCTCGCACCGGGACCGGCGTTCATCATGGCGCTGCTGACGTTCGCCGCGGGCTTCGCGGTGCGTCCCTTCGGCGCCATCGTGTTCGGCCGACTGGGCGACCTGATCGGACGCAAGTACACCTTCCTCATCACCATCGTGATCATGGGCGTATCGACCTTCCTCGTCGGCATACTGCCCACCTACGCGACGATCGGCATCGCCGCGCCGATCCTGCTGGTGGTCCTGCGATGCCTGCAGGGCCTGGCGCTCGGCGGCGAGTACGGCGGCGCGGCGACCTACGTCGCCGAGCATGCGCCGCACGGCAAGCGCGGCCTGTACACCAGCTTCATCCAGACCACCGCGACGATCGGCCTGTTCCTGTCGCTGCTGGTGATCCTCGGCTGCCGCCTGATCCTGGGCAACGAGGATTTCGCCGCATGGGGCTGGCGCATCCCGTTCCTGATCTCGTTCGTGCTGCTGATCATCTCGGTGTGGATCCGCATGCAGCTCAACGAGTCGCCGCTGTTCCAGAAGATGAAGGAAGAGGGCACCCGCTCGAAGGCGCCGCTGACCGAAAGCTTCGGCACCTGGAGCAACGGCAAGATCGTGCTGCTGGCCCTGTTCGGCGCGACCGCCGGCCAGGCCGTGGTGTGGTACGCCGGCCAGTTCTACGCGCTGTTCTTCATGACCCAGACCCTGAAGGTCGACCCGGTCACCGCCAACCTGTTCATCGCCGCGGCGCTGGCGATCGCCACCGGCGGCTTCATCCTGTTCGGCTGGCTGTCGGACAAGATCGGCCGCAAGCCGATCATCATGGCCGGCTGCCTGCTGGCCGCGGTGACCTACTTCCCGATCTTCAAGGGCCTGACCTACTTCGGCAATCCCGCGCTGTACGCAGCCTCCCAGGCGAGCCCGGCGGTGGTGACCGCCGATCCGAAGGACTGCTCGTTCCAGTTCGTGCCGGGTGAGCTGAAGAGCCACGTCAAGTTCAGCAACTCCTGCGACATCGTCAAGAACCTGCTGAACGCGCGCAGCGTGAACTACACCAACGAGGCCGCCCCGGCAGGCTCCCTGGCCAGCGTCCGCATCGGCGAAACGGTGATCCAGAGCGTCGACCTGAGCGCACTGTCGGGCGACGAGGCCGCGGCCGAACAGGCCAAGCTGCAGGCCGACCTGACCGCCGCGATCGATGCCGCCGGCTATCCGAAGGCTGCCGACAACAGCCAGATGAACAAGCCGATGGTGCTGGCGCTGCTGACCCTCCTCGTGCTGTACGTGACGATGGTGTACGGGCCGATCGCGGCCTGGCTGGTCGAGCTGTTCCCGACCCGCATTCGCTACACCTCGATGTCCCTGCCCTACCACATCGGCAACGGCTGGTTCGGCGGCTTCCTGCCGACCACCGCCTTCGCCCTGGTGCTGCTGACCGGCAACATCTACGCCGGCCTGTGGTACCCGATCGTGGTCGCGGTGATGACCTTCGTCATCGGCACCTTCTTCCTGAAGGAAACCAAGGACGTCGACATCACGAAGTAGGGTTCGCGACAGCGATCCGCGTCATCCGAACGCCGGCCGAAAGGCCGGCGTTCTTCTTCTGAACAGCGCAAGTCCCGAGCCTCCCTGGAATCAAGGCATTGGCTTCCGGATATCAGCGCAAAAGGTAGTGACAACCCTCTCGCCCCGCATAGGCGTTATCCGCGTGGGCGACATGCGGCATCGATCCAGCAAGAAGGCATAGGCAACCCATTGCTCCAGCAGGTGATGTTCAACTTGACACATGGATGGGCCACGCTGAACATCCATCGCTATCCCGCCTTTTCGGACTAGTGGGCGTTGGGCCGCACGGGAACCGCCACATGTCGTCAAAGACAACTCTGCACCAGCAACAGCTTGATTGGGCTGCCGCTGCGTTGCGGCAGCCGGACTCGCGCGGCTATCTCGCCAGCTACGACCTGAATCTCTTTCAACCTCTATCAGCAGACGCATATCGCTCGTTCACGAATGGCAGCGGATCTGAACTCCTGCCCACGGAGGGACGCCCCGCAAAAATGGCGGCACTGCATTCGTCTTCTGCTCTTGCGGTCAATGCATTCGACTACTGGTCCGGCAAGCCGCTCTCACCGATTGCATCTGCACTTGGTGTAAAGCAGAACCCATCGCACTTCAGGTTCGAGGCTCAGTTCCCAACTGGTTTGGGCGGCACGCCGCCGAATCTCGACCTGGCATTTTCATATCCAGACAGTCATATCCTCGGGATAGAGAGCAAATTCTCGGAGTGGCTTGCTCCCAAGCCGCGGAACAAGGAGCACTTCAAGGCCAAGTACTTTCCGGACGACAAGCTTCTCTGGTCTCAAGCCGGACTACCAAGAGCCCAGCGCCTGGCGGAAGCAATGCAGAAACAGGGACGAGTATTTCGCCACCTGGACGCTGCCCAACTTCTGAAGCACATGCTCGGCCTGGCAGTCGCCGCACCCGGACAGTCTTCTCTCTGTTACTTGTACTTCGACTGCCCCGGCCAGGAATCGTCAATTCATCGTATCGAGATTGAAGGGTTTGCCGACAGTATCGGCTCAGACATGCGGTTCTACTGGACAAGTTATCAGCAGTTCTTTGCCAAGCTTAGGGCCACACTCAGGGAAGAGCATCATCCGTACCTGGACTATGTCACTCATCGCTATTGCCAAGGTGCGGCCTAACAATTCATTCAAGCCGACCCCCGCTTCTCGGCGCGACTTGATTCAGGCGTCAGGCCCCGCAGACAGGTCACTGAACTCATGAAGATCGAGTCCGTTTCGCCAATCCTTTCGGTAAACGACCTTGCGCAATCAATAGACTTCTACCGACATGCGCTTGGGTTTGATCTGGCCTGGTCGTGGGGTGATCCGCCCGACATTGCCGCCGTTTGCCGGGATAACATTGAGATCACTCTCACGCAACGCATGGGCGCCAAGCCTGCAGGTGCAGCGCATGTCTATCTCGGCGTATCCGGCATAGATGACTATTACGCAGCCCTAGTGGGTGCGGGCGTCACCGTTGTCGTCCCCATCGGGGATCGCCCATATGGCATGCGTGATTTCCGCATAGCTGATCCGAGCGGCAACGAATTGAGCATTGGACTGGCCATTGCAGGTGGGAGCGCAGCCTGACAATTCATTCAAGCCGATACCGTTTCACCGCATGTCCCGGCTCGTGCGTCGGAGCAGTCTTGCTTCAGCCGCCCCTGCAGCATACACAAGCAGCTTCCCTGTATTGCGGCGAAGCACTGCGCGACAGCCGAGGGCCAGTCATCACATCTACCGTTGGTTCCATACGGAAAGATCAATCGCGAAGAAACGAGTTGCATCCCGGTTCACGCCGGAATGACGATGCCTGATCTGCAAGGATCCGGCCCGGAAATGCCCTGAAGCCAAAGAAGCAGCATGTGCGCTTCGACTATCGGAGGATCGATGAAGAACGACTATCGCATTGCCACGATGAAGTTCTCGAAGGTGTATCCGCTGTATGTCGCGAAGGCCGAACGCAAGGGCCGCACCCGGGAAGAGGTGGACCAGGTCATCTGCTGGTTGACCGGCTACAGCAAGGCGGGGCTGCAGCAGCAGATCGGGAAGGAAAGCGACTTCCGGACGTTCTTCGCCGAGGCTCCGGCCATCCATCCGAACAGCTCGCTCATCAAGGGCACGATCTGCGGCGTGCGCGTGGAGGAGATCGAGGACCCGCTCGTGCAGAAGGCCAGGTATCTGGACAAGCTGATTGATGAGCTTGCGAAAGGGAAGGCGCTGGAGAAGATCCTGCGGTGACGGAGCCTCGCGCCTTGCGCTTGCGCGCATGACGCCGGCCATCCATTCGAGGAGTTCGCCTGCAGGAGCGGCTTCAGCCGCGACCGCCTTTCCTCCCATCGAGCGCCCGGTCGCGGCTGAAGCCGCTCCTACAGGCAGTCTTGGAGGGTTCGCGCGGGCGGAGGGGAGATCCCTCGCTTCGCTCGGGATGAACAGGCAACGGGGATCAGGCCCGGCAAGCGCGACTCAACTGCGCAGCCGCAGCATCCGGTTGACGCCGAGCGCGGCGAGGGTGCCGATGGCGCCGGACAGCAGGTACAGGCCGATGTAGGGCAGGCCGAACTGCGCGCACAGGCCCAGCGCGACCAGCGGGGCGAAGGCGGCGCCGATCAGCCACGCCACGTCCGAGGTCAGCGCGGCGCCGGTGTAGCGGTACTTCGAGCCGAAGTTGGCGGTCACCGCGCCCGCGGCCTGTCCGTACGACAGGCCGAGCAGCAGGAAGCCGAGCAGCACGAACACGTCCTGGCCCAGCCCGCCGGCGCCGAGCAGGGTCGGCGCGAAGCCGCTGTACATGGCGATGCCGACCGCGGTGCCGCCGAGCGTCCTGGCGCGACCGACGCGGTCGGCGACGAAGCCCGAGGCGACGATGCCGCCCGCGGCGAGCAGGCCGCCGAAGACCTGCAGCACCAGGAACGCGCTCACCGATTCCTCGGTGAACAGCTCGATCCACGACAGCGGGAAGATCGTCACGATGTGGAACATCGCGTAGCTGGCCAGCGCCGCGAACGCGCCGATGACCACGTGCCGGCCCTTGGCGCGGAACAGCTCGCGGGTCGGCGTCGGCTCCAGTTCCAGTTCGCCCATCTTGTCCTGGAATTCGTCGGCCACCACCAGGCGCAGGCGCGCGAACAGCGCCACGACGTTGATCGCGAACGCGGCGAAGAACGGATAGCGCCAGCCCCACGCGAAGAAGTCCTCGGTCGACAGGCTCGAGATCAGGAACGCGAACAGCGCCGCGGCGACGATGAAGCCCACCGGCGCGCCCAGCTGGCCGAGCATCGCGTACCAGCCGCGCCTGTCCCGGGGCGCGTTCAGCGCCAGCAGCGAGGGCAGACCGTCCCAGGAGCCGCCCAGCGCCACGCCCTGCAGCACGCGGAACAGCGCCAGCAGCACGATCGCCGCGCCGCCGATCCTGTCGAAGCCTGGCAGGAAGGCAATGCCCGCGGTCGCGGTGCCGAGCAGGAACAGCGCCACGGTCAGCTTGGTGCCCCGGCTCCAGCGGCGCTGGATCCACATGAACAGCACCGTGCCGAAGGGGCGCGCGACGAAGGCCAGCGCGAACAGCGCGAACGCGTACAGCGTGCCGGTCAGGCGGTCGACGAACGGGAAGAACACCGTCGGGAACACCAGCGCCGAGGCGATGCCGTAGACGAAGAAGTCGAAGTATTCCGAAGTGCGTCCCACCACCACGCCGACCGCGATCTCGCCCGGCGCGATATCCGCGTGCGCGCGGGTGCCATGGTCGTGGGTGGAATGGATGGCGTCGGGATGGGCGGACATCGGCGGCGGGACTCGTTCTGGCGGGGGAGCGCAGGCCCATCTCCCGTAGGAGCGGCTTCAGCCGCGACCGGACATTCAAGACGTCCGGATTGGCGGTCGCGGCTGAAGCCGCTCCTACGGGAGACGGGCCGAGGAGATGGGGCCGATCGATAGTGTCGCAGCGGCGCGCCCGCGATGCGATGGGACAAAACGTCCAATGGTCGTGATGCGGCACGCTGACTACATTGATCTGGATCAAATCGGATCCCGATTCGTCCGTCCATGCCTGCCATCCGTCGCGCCCTCCGCTGGCTGCCCGCACTTGCAGTACCGCTCCTCGCCGGCTGCAACACCATCGTCCTGTCCCCGCCCGGCGACGTCGCCGCGCAACAGGGCAAGCTCATCGTGGTCGCCACGGGGCTGATGCTGCTGGTCATCGTGCCGGTGATCGCGATGACCCTGCTGTTCGCCTGGCGCTACCGGGCCTCCAACCGCAAGGCCACCTACACGCCCGACTGGGACCACTCCACCCAGTTGGAGCTGGTGATCTGGGCGATCCCGCTGCTGATCATCATCGCCCTGGGCGCGATCACCTGGATCAGCACCCACCTGCTCGATCCGCACCGCCCGCTCGACCGCATCGCGCCCGGCCGCCCGGTTCCCGAGGGCGTGGAGCCCCTGGAGGTGCAGGTGGTGGCGCTGGACTGGAAGTGGCTGTTCGTCTATCCCGAGTACGGCGTGGCCTCGGTCAACGAGATGGCCGCGCCGGTCGACCGGCCGATCCGCTTCCGGCTCACCTCGTCGAGCACGATGAACGCGTTCTACGTGCCCGCGCTGGCCGGGATGATCTACACCATGCCGGCGATGGAGACCCGGCTGCACGCGGTGATGAACGCCGAGGGCGACTACGAGGGCTTCTCCTCGCACTACAGCGGCGAAGGCTTCTCGCAGATGCGCTTCCGCTTCCACGCGCTGTCGGAGGCGGGGTTCTCGGAATGGATCGCGACCACGCGCGCCGGCGGCGGCACCCTCACCCGCGCCGAGTATCTCGCGCTGGAAGTGCCGAGCGCACGCGAACCCGCGCGCCGCTACGCCAGCGTCGACGGCGGCCTGTTCGATGCGGTGGTCAACCGCTGCGTCGACACCGACCGGCTGTGCATGAACCAGATGATGGCCTACGACGCCATGGGCGGGCTGGGACTCGACGCCATCGATGCGCTGGCGAGGCCGCGCCGCGGCAACCTCGCCGCCGGCCCGTTCGTCAGTGCGGACGTCTGCACGGTGGATCGGCCGCCGACCTCGTTCCCGGCGCTGCAGTCCGTTGCAGGTGGCCTGCCGGCGCCCTGACGAACCATCCAGACAACTGTCATTTCGAGCGTAGCGAGAGATCCATGGCGCTTGATTCTCCGAGATTCCTCACTGCGTTCGGAATGACAAACCGGAATTTCCCCGGCGCGGCCCCGACGCGCCACTGATTCAACGCACCACCGCTTCTCCCCGGAATCACCGATGGCCTTCGACCCCTCCACCGTCACGCACTCTCCCCTGACCGGCCGCATGGCATGGGACGCGATCCCGATGCTGCACGACCCGATCCTGGCCGTCACCTTCGCCGGCACCGTCGTCGGCGGCCTCGCGCTGCTGGCGGTGATCACGAAGTACAGGCTGTGGGGCTGGCTGTGGCGCGACTGGTTCACCAGCATCGACCACAAGAAGATCGGCATCATGTACATGGTGCTGGGCCTGGTGATGCTGCTGCGCGGCTTCGCCGACGCGATCATGATGCGCCTGCACCAGGCGATGGCCTTCGGCGACAACCTCGGCTACCTGCCGCCGCACCACTACGACCAGATCTTCACCGCCCACGGCGTGATCATGATCTTCTTCGTGGCGATGCCGCTGGTCACCGGCCTGATGAACTACATCGTGCCGCTGCAGATCGGCGCGCGCGACGTGGCGTTCCCGTTCCTCAACAACTTCAGCTTCTGGATGACCACCGCGGGCGCGATGCTGGTCATGCTCTCGCTGTTCTTCGGCGAGTTCTCCACCTCCGGCTGGCTGGCGCTGTCCAACCTCGGCAACCAGGACCCGGGGGTCGGGCTCGACTACTACATCTGGGCCCTGCAGATCGCGGGCGTCGGCACCTTGCTGTCGGGCGTGAACCTGATCGTGACCATCGTCAAGATGCGCGCGCCGGGAATGGGCCTGATGAAGATGCCGGTGTTCACCTGGACCGCGCTGTGCACCAACGTGCTGATCGTGGTGTCGTTCCCGGTGCTGACCGCGGTGCTGGCGCTGATGACGCTCGACCGCTACGTGGGCACCAACTTCTTCACGACCGACCTCGGCGGCAGCGCCATGCTGTACGTGAACCTGATCTGGATCTGGGGCCACCCGGAGGTCTACATCCTGATCCTGCCGGTGTTCGGCGTGTTCTCGGAAGTCGTGTCCACCTACTCGGGCAAGCGGCTGTTCGGCTACAGCTCGATGGTCTACGCCACCGTCTGCATCACCGTGCTGTCGTACCTGGTGTGGCTGCACCACTTCTTCACGATGGGCTCGGGCGCCAGCGTGAACTCGTTCTTCGGCATCACCACGATGATCATCTCGATCCCGACGGGCGCGAAGATCTTCAACTGGCTGTTCACCATGTACCGCGGGCGCATCCGCTTCGAGGTGCCGATGCTGTGGACGATGGGCTTCATGATCACCTTCGTGGTCGGCGGCATGACCGGCGTGCTGCTGGCGGTGCCGCCGGCGGACTTCGTGCTGCACAACTCGCTGTTCCTGGTCGCGCACTTCCACAACGTGATCATCGGCGGCGTGGTGTTCGGGCTGTTCGCGGCGATGACCCACTGGTTCCCCAAGGCGTTCGGCTTCAGGCTCGACGACTTCTGGGGAAAGATGGCGTTCTGGTTCTGGTTCGCCGGCTACTGGTTCGCGTTCACGCCGCTGTACGTGCTCGGCCTGATGGGCGTGACCCGGCGCATGAGCCACTTCGACGACCCGTCGCTGCAGGTCTGGTTCCAGGTCGCGCTGTTCGGCGCGGTGCTGGTGGCGATCGGCATCGCCAGCTTCCTGATCTGCCTGTACGTGAGCTTCCGCAGGCGCGAGCAGCTGCGCGACGCCACCGGCGACCCGTGGAACGGGCGCACGCTGGAGTGGTCGACCTCGTCGCCGCCGCCGGACTACAACTTCGCCTTCACCCCGGTGGTGCACGACAACGACGCCTGGGCGGACATGAAGCAGCGCGGCTTCCGGCGCCCGGAGAGCGGCTTCCTGCCGATCCACATGCCGCGCAACACCGGCGCCGGCGTGATCCTGTCGGTGCTGGCCACGGCCTGCGGCTTCGCCCTGATCTGGCACGTCTGGTGGCTGGCGGCGGCGTCGCTGATGGCGGTCGTGGCCTACGCGATCTCGAACAGCTTCGACCGCGACCGCGACTATCACATCCCCGCCGACGAGGTCGCCGCGACCGAAGCCGCGCGCACCCAGCAGCTGAAGAGCGTCCATGTCTGAGTCCATCGCCCTCACCCGCGCCGACGGCGCCCCGGTGTTCCTGGACGCCGAAGGCCGGCACCATCCCGAGAACGGCACCCTGCTGGGCTTCTGGATCTACCTGCTCAGCGACCTGATGGTCTTCGGCAGCCTGTTCGCCACCTTCGGCGTGTTTTCCGGCAGCTACGCGGCCGGTCCCGCCGGCGGCGACCTGTTCGACCTGAAGCTGATCGCGGTCAACACCGCGGTGCTGCTGCTGTCGTCGATCACCTACGGCTTCGCGATGCTGGCGATGCAGCGGCGCAATGTGCGCGGCACCATCGGCTGGCTGCTGGTCACCGGCGCACTGGGCCTGGTGTTCCTCGGCATCGAGCTGTACGAGTTCCACCACCTGATCCACCTCGGCGCCGGCCCGCAGCGCAGCGCGTTCCTGTCGGCGTTCTTCGCCCTGGTCGGCACCCACGGCCTGCACGTGCTGTTCGGCGTGGTCTGGCTGGTGGTGCTGTGCTTCCAGCTGGGCAAGTGGGGCCTGACCCGCACCACCACCCGCCGCGTCGCCTGCCTGTCGATGTTCTGGCACTTCCTCGACGTCGTCTGGATCGGCGTCTTCACCTTCGTCTACCTGATGGGCGTGCTGTGATGAACGACCATTCCCCGAACCACCACGACGATTTCCTCGAGGACGGCATCCCGCACGTCAGCGGCAAGGAATACCTGACCGGCTTCCTGCTGTCGGTGGTGCTGACCGCGATCCCGTTCTGGCTGGTCATGGCCAAGGTGTTGCCGACGCCCACCATCACCACGCTGGTGATCCTCGCCTTCGCGATGGTCCAGGTGGTGGTGCACATGGTCTACTTCCTGCACATGAACCCGAAGTCGGAGGGTGGCTGGAACCTGCTGGCCCTGATCTTCACCGCGGTGCTGCTGGTGATCGTGCTGATCGGCACGCTGTGGGTCATGCACCACATGAACACCAACATGATGCCGGCGATGCACGACATGCAGAGCATGCCGTAGGGTCGCCTTCCACCCTTCCGCCGTCATTCCAGCGAAAGCTGGAATCCAATGAACTACCCTGCCCTCAAGGGGGTATCGTTCTTCTTGCAGGAGCGCCTTCAGGCGCGATGCTTTTTGCCGTTCGCGGGAAACGGAACGAAAGGCGTCGCGCCTGAAGGCGCTCCTACGATTCCGTCGGCGCGCCGCAAGCGGCGGGAAGGCAACCCGATGGGATCGAAGACATGTCCGGTCGCGAACGCGCAAGAGCTAAATGGATGACCAGCGCTGCGCGCTGTTGTAAGGCACCTCCAGCTTTCGCTGGAAAGACGACACCGACTTCTCCATGAACACCGAGCCTGCCCCACCACCTCGCCGCCTCGTGAAGTTCGCCTTCCTGGCCCTGCTCGCCGTCCTGTTCGCCGGCTTCAGCGCGCTCGGCGTCTGGCAGGTCAAGCGGCTGCAGTGGAAGCACGACCTGATCGCGCGGGTCGACAGCCGCATCCACGCCGACCCGGTCGCCGCGCCGCCGCGCGCGCAGTGGCCGCAGGTGGATGCCGCCGGCGCCGAGTACCGTCGCGTGTTCGCGCAGGGCGAATTCCTCCCCGATCGCGACACCCGCGTCGATGCCCTGACCGAGCTCGGCCCCGGCGCCTGGATCCTCTCGCCGCTGCGCACCGACGCCGGCGACATCGTGCTCGTCAACCGCGGCTTCGTCGCGGCCGACGCACGCGAATCGGCCGCGCCCGTGCCCGCCGGCCCGGTGCGCGTCGAAGGCCTGCTGCGCCTCGACGAACCGGGCGGCCGCATCCTGCGCGAAAACCTGCCGGCGCAGGAGCGCTGGTACTCGCGCGACGTGCACGCGATCGCGGCGGCCCGGGGCCTGGGCGACGCGGCCCCGTATTTCATCGATGCCGCCTTCGACCCGGCGGCGCCGGCCTGGCCGCGCGGCGGGATGACCGTGGTACGGTTCCGCGACCACCACCTGCAGTACGCGCTGACCTGGTTCGCGCTGGCGGGCATGGTGGCCTACGCCATCCGGCGCGTCCTGTCCGGGGAGCGCCGGCGGCGGCACTGACCGCGCCCACGCCCGAACCCGACCGATGCCGCAGATTCCCATCCCGTCAACGGCCACGGCCCGCACCGACGTCGATCCCGAGAACTCGCACGACAGCGCCGGCGTCAACAGCATGCGCCAGCTGATCCAGCTGCGCTGGATCGCGGTGGTCGGCCAGCTGCTGACGATCTCGCTGGTGCACGCCGGCCTCGGCATCGCGCTGCCGCTGCTGCCGATGCTGGCGGTGCTCGCCGGACTGGCGGCGTTCAACGGCGCGGCGATGCTGCGCTGGCGCGGCCGCGGGCGCGTCACCAACGCGGCGCTGCTGCTCGGCCTGCTGGTCGACGTCGCCGCGCTGACCGTGCAGCTCTACCTCAGCGGCGGCATCGCCAACCCCTTCGCCTTCCTGTACCTGCTGCAGGTCGCGCTGGCGGCGGTGCTGCTCAAGCCCTGGTCGAGCTGGGTGATCGTGGCCGTGACCTGCGCCTGCGTGGTCGGCCTCGCCGTCGCGCCCGGCCCGGTCACGCTGCCGGCCAGTCCCGACGGCGGCCTGTCCGATCCCTACGTGCAGGGCCTGCTGCTGTGCTTCGTGCTGATCGCGACCCTGCTGGTGGTGTTCATCACCCGCATCGGCCGCATCATCCGCGCACGCGACGCGCGGCTGGCGGCGTTGCGCCAACGCGCGGCCGAGGAAGAGCATATCGTGCGCATGGGCCTGCTCGCCTCCGGCGCCGCGCACGAGCTGGGCACGCCGCTGTCGACGCTGGCGGTGATCCTGGGCGACTGGCAGCACCTGCCGCACTTCGCCTCCGATCCCGAACTGCTGCAGGACGTGACCGAAATGCAGGCGCAGGTCCTGCGCTGCAAGGCGATCGTCTCCGGCATTCTCGCCACCGCCGGCGAGACCCGCGGCGAGGCGACGCACGGCACCACGCTGCGCAGGTTCCTGGACGAACTCGTCGACGAATGGAAGCGCAGCCGCGCCGTGCGCGGCTTCGAGTACCACGACCGGCTCGACGCGGACTTCGCCATCGTCGCCGACGCCGGCCTGCAGCAGATGCTGTGGAACATCCTCGACAATGCACTGGAGGCCTCGCGCTCGACCGTGGCGATGGAGGCCGAACGCGTCGACGACACCCTGGTGCTGCGCGTGCGCGACGACGGCCCCGGATTTCCCGACGACATGATCGAGCGCATCGGCAAGCCCTACCAGTCGAGCAAGGGCGCGCCCGGGCGCGGGCTGGGGCTGTTCCTCGCCGTGAACGTCGCGCGGACCCTTGGCGGTACCATTGCCGCACGCAACGCGTCCGGCGGCGCCACGGTGACCGTGACCCTGCCGCTGCCGGCGCTGTCGCTGGAACAGGACGAAGATGACCGATGACGCCCGCCGCCTGCTGATCGTCGAAGACGACGCCGCGTTCGCGCGCACGCTGTCGCGCTCGTTCGAGCGCCGCGGCTACCTCGTGCGCGACGCCGCCAGCCTGGACGCGCTGGAGCCGCTGCTCGCGGAGTTCTCGCCGACCCACGCCGTGGTCGACCTGAAGCTGGCTGGCGGCAGCTCCGGCCTGGCCTGCGTCAAGGCGCTGCACGCGTTCGATCCGGACATGCTGATCGTGGTGCTGACCGGCTACGCCAGCATCGCCACCGCGGTCGAGGCGATCAAGCTCGGCGCGCGCCACTACCTCGCCAAGCCGTCGAACACCGACGACATCGAGGCCGCGTTCGCACGCGAGGACGGGGATACGGACGTGCAGCTGACCCGGCGCCAGACCTCGATCAAGACGCTGGAGTGGGAACACATCCACGAAGCGCTGGCCGCGGCCGACTTCAACATCTCCGAGGCCGCGCGCCAGCTCGGCATGCACCGGCGCACGCTGGCGCGGAAGCTGGAGAAGCAGCGGGTGAAGTGAGGCGGGTGCGCGGTTGTCCCCACGTCATTCCGCCCCTGCCATCCCGCCCTCTGTCATCCCACCTCCTGTCACCCCCCCTGTATCCCCCCTGTCATTTCGACCGAAGGGAGAAATCTCCTGTCATCGCGAGAGATTTCTCCCTTCGGTCGAAATGACAAGTTGAGGCTGCACTGACAAGTTGAGGCTGCGCTCGCAAGTTGAGGTTGCATTGACAAATTGAGGCTGCACTGGCAAATCGATGCTGGACTGACAAGCCGAAGTCGAAACGATGCGACGAGATGGCCCGACGCCGGGCATCCCGCGCCTTACTCCGCCTCCGGCTCCCGATACACCGTCTCGATATCGTCGCCGCGCTCGCGGCGCACGTTCTCCGCCCAGTGCAGCACCTCGGCCACGGCATCGAAGAACTCGTTGCCGATGTAGTCGTCCAGCTCGACGTGCTCGTTGAGCCCGCGCGCCAGCGGCACGTTCTGCAGGATCGGGATGCCCTCCTCCACCGCGGTCTTCTTGATCAGCTCGGCGAACGCGCCCTCGCCCTTGGCCACGACCACCGGCAGTTCGGTCTCGCCGGGTTCGTACTGCAGGGCGACGGCGATGTGGGTGGGATTGGTCACGACGACGTTCGACTTGCGCACGGCGGAGAGCATGTTCTGCTGCGCCCACTCCTGGTGCAGCTGCCGGCGGCGCTGCTTGACGTAGGGATCGCCCTCGTTCTCCTTGACCTCCTGGCGGATGTCGCGCCGGCTCATCCGCAGCTTCTTGGTGTAGGAGAACTTCTGGTACCACACGTCCAGCGCGGAGACGAAGAAGAACACCGCGATCGTCCACACCGCGATCCACTTCACCCCGTGCCAGAACGCGCCGGCCATCGCCGTGGGCGGCGCGAACGGCAGCTTGAGCAGCCAGCCCATCATCCCGCGCAGCACGATGTAGCCGATGCCGACCAGCGCCGCGCACTTGAGGATCGACTTCACCAGTTCGACCAGGTTGTCCATCGAGAACATCCGCTTGATGCCCTCGACCGGATTCATCTTGTCCATCTTCGGCGTGACCTTCTTGATCGAGGCCACCGGCCCGACCTGCAGGAACTCGATCACCACGCCCAGCGCCAGCGCCATGCCCATCAGCGGCAGGCAGATCCACAGCAGGGTCTCGAGCGCGAGGTGGCCGAGCTGCGGCAGCACTTCCATGAACGGCTTGCCGATGGCCTGCAGGCTCTGGTCGAACAGCGCGCTGATGCGGCCGAAGATGAACGTGCCGAGCATCCCGCCGAGCGCGATCCAGCCGAGCAGCAGCACCGTGCCGGTCAGCTCCTTGCTCTTGGCGACGTTGCCTTCCTTGCGCGCGTCGCGGATCTTCTTCGGGGTCGGCTTTTCGGTCTTGTCGGCGCCCTGGTCCTTGTCGGCCATGCGAGTCCCGTGCCTGGTGGTGACGCCCGCCGGAGGCTAGCATGCGCCTGCGTCCGCGCCCGTCAACGCGGCGACGCCACGGCAGCGCGCGCAGAATCATGAACGGGCGCGCGACCCCGGGTCTTCCCTAGGGTCGGCCCGAGGTGACAGCCCGATGACGCCCTCGCTAGAGTGTGCCTGTCGCCGCAGCCGCGGCCCCGTCGCGCACCCGAACATCCGCCTCGCATGAGCACCATCGGTTCCACGCCTCCTGGCCTGAACACGACCGGCTTCGATCCGGCCGGCGGGCAGGTCTCGCTCGACGAGGCCCGCCAGCAGGGGCTGCTGCGCGCCGAGGGCGAACTCGCGATTCCGGAGGCGGCACCGGCCGCGCTGGTCGATCCGGGCGAGGCGGTGCTGAACCTCTCGGCGTGGAACGACGCGGGTACGGCACGCACGCTGCCGCGCCCGGAGGCATTCACCGGCCAGCTGGCGCAGATGGACCGCGCCGATGCCGCCAACGCCGGCGTCGACGGCATCCTGTCGGCGCTCTGAGCCCGACCCGCGCATTGAATCTGTAGGAGCGGCTTCAGCCGCGACCCGGAATTCGATCAGTCCGCGCATGGCGCTAGCGCCTGAAGGCGCTCCTGCAGCAGCTTGCTGGCCGGGTGTATGCCGCACCGGCAACTCGATGTGCGGACCCGAATGTTTGAATTTGCCATCCCGGTCACAGCGAGGGATCTGCTTTTGCCGGCTTCCGGACTGCAAATCCCTCGCTGCGCTCGGGATGACAAACCCGCATGCATGTCGCCCGACCCATCCCGATCAATAATGTGCGTCACCTCCCCACCGACGCGCCGATGAACCTCTCCACGCCCTCCGCCGCCCAGCTGCGCGACGCCGCCGGGCGCCTCGTCTCGGCGCTGACCGCGCACGAGGATCCGGAATACCGGCTGGCGGTGCTCAAGCGCCTGTCGCGGCGCCTGGGCGAGGACCACTACCCGATGTTCCTGCGCCTGCTGGGCGTGGTCGCCGAAAGCGACGATGGCGAGGCCAAGCGCCTGCTCGCCGACACCGTCGCCACCGCGCTGCGCCGCTCCGACCTGCCCGGCGGCGCGCTGAGCTCCTGGGGCGCGACGCAGCTGCCCGACAACGTCACCGGCATGAGCGCGGGCGCGCTGTCGGGCCACTTCTTCGGCGCCTCGCCGCGGCGCCTGCTCGGGCCGGTCGAGTACCTGACGGTCTGGCACCTGCAGCGCACCCAGCGCAGCTCTCTGGGCAGCGACACCTTCCGCCATCACCTCGCCCTGCTGGTCGACCTGCTCAACCACAGCGACGAAGCGCGCACGCTGTATCCGCAGAAGCTGGCCGCCGACGCGCAGAACGAGCTCGAAGGCGCCTACACGCGCGCCACCCGCGAGCGCCTGGCCGCGATCGCCCGCGCCTGGCAGGCCGGACGGTCGCCGGACGAAGTCGCCCAGGCCGCCATCGACGCCGGCCACGTCGACATGCCGCCCGGCTGGGTGGTGCGCGACCTGTAGAAAGAAACCTGGGTCAGAGTCGCCTTTCCGCATGCGACGCGCGTCCGGGAACCTCAACAGATCGTCATTCCCGCGAAGGCGGGAATCCAGTGTCTTTGCCTTCAAAGGCTTGAAGACGCAGGATTCCCGCCTTCACGGGAATGACGATCATTGCGAGAATGGCGACTCCCACCCCGGTTTTTCCACTCCGCGGTTGCCGCAGGCGGCGCCGGCGGCCAAGATGCCATCGGATCCAGGGGAAAAGGTCCTGCGATGGGGAACCGCACGATCGCCGCGCTCTTCGCGCTGCTCGCCGCCGCCGCGCTGGCGCTGCCGGGCTGCAGCCGGCCGGACACCGCCGATGTCGCGCCGGCACGAGAAGCATCGACGCCCGGCGAAACCGTGCGCCGGCTCACCGCGCACCTGCGCGACAGCGACCTCAAGGCCTTCGCCCGCGACGCGGTCACGCCGGCCCTGCACGCGGAGCTCGAAACCGCCTGGCGCGAGGGCCGCACGCGATGGCCGCTGGACCAGTTGCCGTTCGCCGCGCACCTGCCGCGCGCGATGGCCGCGCTGTCGGCGCCGGATGCGGAAAAGACGCTGCAGCAGGGCTTCGACCGCCAGCTCGCGAACGCCAGCCTCGCGCAGGCCGCCGAGTTCCTGACCGTGTTCACCGTGCAGTACATCCTGCAGCAGGGCGATTTCAGCGTGTCCGAACGCGAGCACTACCCGCAGCTGGTGCAGGCGCTGGGCGCGTGGGCGGGACAGGCGCCGATCGGCGAGCGCAAGCGCGCGCAGGCGGCGATCGCGACGATGGCGGCGGCCGCGCGCGAAGCGCAGCTCGACAGCGACGAGGCCTTCGCCGAAGCCGGCATGTCCGCGGGCCTGCAGCGCATGTCGCGCGTGCTCGCGGCCGGCAAGCAGGTGCTCGTGTCCTACGGCTTCGACCTCGACGCCGACCTGCGCGACATGCAGGTTCAGCTGCAGTCGCAGACCGGCGACCTCGCCCGCGTGCGCATGCAGTACGCGCTGGCCGGCACGCCGGTCGACACCGTCGTCAACCTCGAACGCCGCGACGGCCGCTGGTACGTCAGCGATTTCCTGCGGCACGCGGAAGCGGCGGTCGCCGATGGCGGGCAGGAGCCGGACGCACCACCCTGAGCCTGCAGGTCGTCATCCCGAGCGTAGCGAGGGATCTCGCTCGGGGGCTGTGCATGGCGCCCAGGAGAAGATCCCTCGCTACGCTCGGGACGACAATCTCCAGCAGCGGAGAACCGGGGACAGAATCGTGTTCTCCCCGGTTGCCCGCCGATAAAACTCGACCCTGTCCCCAGCTTCACCTCACACCAGCAGGCTGATCCCCACCAGCACCATGAACACCGCGAACACGCGCTTGAGCGCGACGCCGCTGATCGCATGCGCGAGCCGGGTGCCCAGCGGCGCAGCCAGCACCGAGCCCAGCGCGATGCCGATCGCCGCAGGCAGGTAGACGTAGCCGACCGCGTGCGCCGGCAGCGCGCCGGCAGGCGCGTTCAGCGCATAGCCCGCCGCGCTGGCGATGGCGATGGCGATGCCGCAGGCCGACGAGGTGCCCACCGCGCGCACCGGCACCACGCCACGCCAGACCAGCAGCGGCACGGTCAGGCTGCCGCCGCCGATGCCGACCACCGCCGACACCGCGCCGATCCCCGTCCCCGCCGCCGACATCGGCCAGCCCACGGGCACGACATCGGCCCGCGTCGCGCCGCCGCGCGGCCCGCCGAACGCCATCTGCAGCGCGACCAGGAAGCAGTAGGCCGCCACGCACCAGCGCAGCATGTCGCCCTTCAGCGCGATCGCGATGTAGCTGCCCAGCCAACCGCCGAGCAGCAGGCCCGGCACCATCCACGCCACCGTCGGCCACAGCACGCTGCCGCGGCGATGATGCGCGCGCGCCGACGAGGACGCGGTCAGCACGATGCTTGCCAGCGAACTGGCCAGTGCCGCGTGCATCACCGACTCGGGCGGGATGCCGAACGACGGCAGCAGCCACACCAGCGCGCCGATGATCACCAGTCCGCCGCCGATGCCGAGCAGGCCGGCGGCCACGCCGGCGGCCACGCCGAGCAGCGGGAAGACCCACAAGCCCTCGATCACGCGCGAACGCCCCCGTGGACCGGGACGCTGTCTGAATCAGGATTCATGGGCCATTCGCTATAGTCCGCGCATGTCGAAGGAACGCCTGTCTATCGTACTCGCAGCGGCCCTGCTGCTGGCGCCCGGCGCGCAGGCGCAGACCGCGGACGCAGCGTTGCGCACCGCGATCGAATCGGCCGAACGCGGCCTGCCCGCGCCGGCGCTCGCCGCCGACCATCCCGCGCAGCGCTGGGTCGAGATGGCGGCGCTGCGCCGGAACATCGACACCCTGCCCGCGGCGCAGGCGCAGGCTTTCCTCGCCCGCTACAGGGATGAGGTCGTCGCCGAAGTCTTCCGCGACGCCTGGCTGCGCGCGCTGCTCAAGCGCCAGGACTGGAGCGGCTATCGCGCAGCCTGGTCGCCCTCGATCCGCTCGCCCGCGCTGCGCTGCGCCGAACTCGACGCCCGCGCACGCACCGGCGCCGCCGACGCAGCCTGGACGCAGGACGCGCAGGCGATGTGGCGCAGCAGCGGCAAGTCGCTGCCCGGCGAATGCGACGCCGTGTTCACCGCGCTCGCCGCGCGCGGCGGACTCACCGACGAACTGCGCTGGGAGCGCATCGAGCTCGCCGCCGCCGAAGGGGAGCCGGCGGTGATGCGCGCGGCCGCGCGCGAGCTGCCGCCCGACCAGCGCGCGCTGGCGACCGACTACGCCGCCTTCGTGCAGTCGCCGAACGAGCGCGCGCTGAACTGGCCGAAGACCGCGCGCAGCCGGCTGGTCGCCTCGCACGGGCTGGCGAAGTTCGCCAAGGCCGACCCGCTCGCCGCCGAAGCGCGCCTGCCCGCGATCGCCGACGCGCTCGGCTTCACCGTGGAAGACCGCGGTCGCGTGCTGTACCAGGCCGCGCTGTGGACGGTGGCCTCGTACCTGCCCGATTCCGCGCGGCTGCTGAACCTCGTGCCCGACGGCGCCTACGACGAACGCCTGCACGAATGGCGCGTGCGCGAGGCGCTGACGCGCTCGGACTGGAAGGCGGCGCTGACGGCGCTGCAGAAGATGGGCGAGAAGCAGCGCAGCGACTCGCGCTGGCAGTGGTTCGAGGCGCGCATGCGCGAGCTGACCGGCGACCGCGCCGGCGCGCAGGCGCTGTTCGTCGCGGTCGCGAAGAAGCCGGACTTCCACGGCTTCCTCGCCGCCGACAGGCTCGACCAGCCCTATGCGCTGTGCCCGTGGATGCCGGACTGGACCGCCACGCAGAAGGCCGCGGTCGCCGCCGATCCGGCGATGGTGCGCGCGATGGCGCTGTACCGCGCCGACCGCGGCGGCTGGGCGCAGCGCGAGTGGGACGAGGCGCTGTCGCGCTTCGACGACGCGCAGCGGCGCATCGCGGTCGAGGTCGCGCAGGACAACGGCTGGTTCGATCGCGGCGTGTTCGGCCTCGGCAAGGCGCCGGGCGAACTGCAGCTGTACACGCTGCGCTTCCCGATCCACCACGCCGACGCCATCGAGCGCGAGGCGCGCAAGAACGGACTCGACCCCGCGTGGGTCGCCGCCGAGATCCGCGCCGAGAGCGTGTTCAATCCGAAGGCGCGCTCGCCGGCCAACGCGCGCGGACTGATGCAGGTGCTGCCCGAAACCGGCGCCGCGGTCGCGCGCCGGCTGGGCCTGGCCTGGGGCGGCGCCGAGAGCCTGTATGACTCCGACACCAACATCACCCTCGGCACCGCCTACCTGCGCGAGAAGGAGGCGATGTACGGCAAGCCCTATGTCGCGATCGCCGCCTACAACGCCGGCCCGACGCCGACCTCGCGCTGGCTGTCGCAGCGCCCGGCGATGGACCCGGACCTGTGGATCGAGACCATCAGCTACAAGGAGACCCGCGAGTACGTCGCGCGCATCCTCGCCTTCAGCGTGATCTACGACTGGCGCATGTACGGCGTGGCCACGCCGGTGAGCGACCGCATGCGCGGCACGTCCGGTTCGCCGCGCAAGAAGTTCGCCTGCCCGGCGTCCTGAGTTGCCCGGCAGTTGCGCCGGCCACCCCCATGTCATTTCGACCGGAGGGAGAAATCCCGCGCGACGCCCGCAACGAGACGGCACAGCGTGGAGAAAACGACGATCCGTTCCGCGCCCATGCCACCGGACGGACGCAGATTTCTCCCTCCGGTCGAAATGACATGGTGCGGGCGCGCCGCCCCTGATCCCCGGCAGCGCCTTCAGGCATCATGCGCACATGAAGACCTACCTCGTCGGCGGCGCGGTGCGCGATCGCTTGCTCGGCCTGCCGCCGGGCGACCGCGACTGGGTCGTGGTCGGCGAGACGCCGGAATCGATGCTCGCCGCCGGCTTCCGCCCGGTCGGCCGCGACTTCCCCGTGTTCCTGCATCCGCAGACAGGAGAGGAACACGCGCTGGCGCGTACCGAGCGCAAGACCGCGCCTGGTTACCGCGGTTTCGTGGTGCACGCCGATCCGTCGGTGACGCTGGAGCAGGACCTCGAGCGCCGCGACTTCACCCTCAACGCCATCGCGCAAGGCCCCGACGGTACGCTCGTCGATCCCTTCGGCGGCGTGCGCGACATCGAAGCGCGCGTGCTGCGCCACGTCGGCCCGGCCTTCGTCGAGGATCCGCTGCGCGTGCTGCGCGCGGCGCGCTTCATGGCGCGCTTCGCGCCGCTCGGTTTCCGCGTCGCGGCGGAGACGATGGCGCTGATGCGCGAAATCGCCGCCAGCGGCGAGCTCGACGCGCTGGTGCCCGAGCGCGTCTGGCAGGAACTGGCGAAGGCACTGGCATCGAAACAACCGTCGGCCTTCCTGCGCACGCTGCGCGAGGCCGGTGCGCTGCGCGCGGTGCTGCCGGAAGTGGACGCGCTGTACGGCGTGCCGCAGCGCGCCGAGTTCCATCCGGAAGTCGACACCGGCGCGCACCAGGAGCTGGTCAGCGACATGGCGGCGCGCCTCGCGCCCGGCGACACCGTCGTCGGCTTCGCCGCGCTCGCACACGACCTCGGCAAGGCGCTGACGCCGAAGCACGAACTGCCGAAGCACATCGGCCACGAACAGGCGGGACTCGCGCCGCTGCGGGCGCTGGCCGAACGCCTCAAGGTGCCCCTGGAGCACCGCGACCTCGCCCTCATCGCCTGCCGCGAACACCTCAACGTCCACCGCATCGGCGAACTGCGCGACGCCACCGTGCACGAGCTGCTGGTCCGCTGCGACGCCTTCCGCAAGCCCGGACGCATCGCGAAGCTCGCCTTGGTCTGCGAAGCCGACAAGCGCGGCCGTCTCGGACTCGAGGACGAGGCCTATCCGCAGGCCGGGGAACTGCAGCGCCTGCATGCGGCCGCCTGCGCGGTGAACGCAGGCGACGTGATGCGCGACGGACTCAGCGGGCCCGAAATCGGCGAGGCGCTGCGCAAGGCGCGCATCGCCGCGATCCGCGACGCGCGCATCCCGCAGGGCGGCTGAAGCAGGGTTCGTCTCGAAAGGCCGAAGCTCCGTCATTCCCGCGGCGCGCGCGCCAGGAAGCGCAGCATCGCCGCTTCCCATTGCCGCGGACCGCGAGCCTTCTTCGCCGCGCGCTGCAGGCGGCCGTCCCGCCAGCCATCGAACACGCGCGGATCGATGTAGGCCTTGCGGCAGACTGCCGCGGTGTTGCCCAGCATCAGCGCCACCGCATCGACGACGCGCCCGCGCACGTCGCCGACGGCGGAAACCGGCATGTCCTTCTCCACGGGGGTGTCCGCCAGCTGGCGGAATGCCGCTTCGGTCGCGCCCCAGGTGCGGAAGTCCTTGGCCGTGAACGCATCGCCCATGCGCTCGCGCAGGTAGTCGTTGACGTCGGCGGATTCGACCGGCACGAGGTTCCCGTCGGCGTCGCGGTACTGGAACAGGCGCTGTCCCGGCAGTTCGTGCATCGCGCGCACCAGCCGCAGCAGGCGGCGGTCGCGGATGCCGGCCTCGTGCATGCGGCCGCCCTTGCCGGCGAACTGCAGCCGCAGCGCGCCGTCGATGAACCTGGCGTGGCGGTTGCGCAGCGTCGTCAGGCCGAACGAGCCGTTCTCGCGCGCGTAGCTGCTGTTGCCGACGCGGACCAGGGTGGTCGCCATGATCGCGACCACGGCGGCCAGCACCTTCCCGCGCGGCAGTCCCGGCAGCGCCAGGTCGGCGCGCACGCCGCGGCGCAGCTTCGGCAGCGCGTGGCCGAAGGCGACGATGCGGTCGAACTTGTTGGCGTCGCGCAGCGGGCGCCAGTCGGGATGGTAGCGATACTGCTTGCGCCCGCGCGCGTCGCGGCCGGTGGCCTGCAGGTGGCCGCGCGCGGAGGTGCAGATCCAGACCTCGCGATAGGCGGGCGGGATCGCCAGCCTGCGGATGCGTTCCAGCGTGTCGGCATCGCGCACCGCGCGGTCCTGCGGATCGCGATAGCTGAAGCCGCGACCACGGCGCAGGCGGCGGATGCCGGGCGTGGCGTCGCTGACGTAGCGCAGGCCGGCTTCCACCGCATCGCGTTCGGCCGGCGTCAGCGGCTTGCGGGCCTTGCCATTGCCTTTGCCTGGAGACGATGCGCGCATGCGGCGAGCCTAGACGTCCGGCGTGATGCACCGGTGAACCGGCGCGCAGTCGGCATTCGCCGCACGCCCGCGCTCAGATCTTCACGTACCAGCGACGCCGGTCCATCCAGGCCACGATGCCCCACCACAGCGCGACGAACGCCAGCGCGAAGGCGAGCGACGGCAGGTAGGGGCCGAAGCGCGGTGTCATCCAGCCCGCGAATCCATGCTGGTAAAGGCCTCCCCACCAGCCGGCCGCCGCGAGCAGGCAGACCATCAGCGCCGAACCCGCGTACGCGGTGATCGCGTTGACGCCGAAGCCGCGGCCGATCGCCGGCCAGCCGCGCCGGTCGACGAGCGCGTGCGCCACGCACAGCGCCAGTGCCGCCCAGCCGCCGGTCCACAGCACGTAGGACGAAGTCCACAGCGACTTGTTGATCGGCATGGCGAACGACCACAGCCATCCCGCGGCCAGCATGGCCGCCGCCGCGAGCAGCAGCCGTCGCATGTCGCCGCGCCGCAGCCAGTCGCCGGCGCGTACGCCGAGCAGGACGGTGGCGATCGCCGGGAGGGTGCTGACGAGACCTTCGGGATCGCGGCCGAGGCCGGTCGCCGGATCGAAGACGTAGAGGAACGGCGCGAACAGCGCGGTGTCGATGCGGTCCGCGAGATTGTGGAACTGCGCATAGCCGCCCGCCGACAGCAGGGCCCAGTAGCCCAGCAGCAGCATGGCGATGCACGCCCACTGGGCGCGCGCCCCGAGGTGCATCGCCAGCGGCGCCGCCACGAGGAAACACAGACCGATGCGCTGCAGCACGCCCCAGGGACGGTAGTGCGGCTGGTCGTAGGCCCACCAGGCGACGAGATGCAGCAGCAGGCCCAGTCCGATGATGCGCAGTCCGCGCGACAGGACCGCGCGGTGCAGCGCGCGCGGGTCCATGCCCTGTTCGAGGCGCGGCACGACCCCGAGCGCGATCGACACGCCGACGACGAACAGGAAGAACGGGAAGATCAGGTCGGTCGGGGTGCACCCGTGCCATTCCGCGTGCAGCAGCGGCGCGTAGACATGGCCCCAGTCGCCGGGATTGTTGACCAGCAGCATCGCCGCGACGGTCAGGCCGCGCAGCGCGTCGACCGATGCGAAGCGCGTGGGAGCGCCTTCAGGCGCGATTCTTTTCGATCCGGTGCGAGTGAACATCAAAAGGCATCGCGCCTGAAGGCGCTCCCACAGGGGCGTCGACGCGGCGCCGTGGCGGGAATGGGGCCGACGGGCATCACGTGTCGTGCCGCTCCATCGCGCCGGCGATCCACGTCGCACGGACGGCAAGCGCGTCGTCGAGCAGCGCGAAGTCGGCCGCATAGCCCGGCGCGATGCGGCCGTAGCGGTCGCCGAGGCCGAGGAATTCGGCCGGATAACGCGAGGCCATGCGCGCGGCTTCGTCCAGCGGCAGGCCGAGCAGATGCACGCTGTTGCGCACCGCGGTGGCCATGTCGAGCGCGGAGCCGGCCAGCGAGCCGGCGGCATTGCGCACCACGCCGTCGACGGCGGTGATGGTCTCGCCGTAGAGCACGAAGGCCGGATCGTCGGCGCCGACCATCGGCATCGCGTCGGTCACGAGGAACAGCTTGCCGCGCGGCTTGGCCGCGAGCGCGACGCGCAGGCTCGCCGCGTGCACGTGCACGCCGTCGACGATGATCCCGCACCAGCTGTCGCGGTCTTCCAGCGCCGCGCCGACCGCGCCGGGTTCGCGCCCCTGCAGCGGCGACATGGCGTTGTAGAGATGGGTGAAGCCGCGGATGCCGGCGTCGAGCCCGGCGCGGATCTCGTCGTAGCTGCCCGCCGTATGCCCGGCCGCGACGATGGCGCCGCGCGAGACGAATGCGCGGATGGTCTCGATCGGCAACCGTTCGGGCGCCAGCGTCAGCAGGGTGACGCCTGTGTCGAGCGAGGTCGCCAGCGCGATCTCTTCCGCGTCGGGCGCGCGGAACACGCGGGCGTCGTGCGTGCCCTTGCGCGCGGGCGCGAGGTAGGGGCCTTCGAGGTGGATGCCGAGCACGCCGGGCACGCCCTGCGCGATCGCTTCGCGGGTCGCGGCGATGGCCGCGCGCATCGCTTCCACGTTGTCGCTGATCAGGGTGGGCAGCAGTCCGGTGGTGCCGTAGCGGCGATGCGCTTGGGCGATGGCGCGGATGCCATCTACCGTCGGCGTGTTGTTGAGCAGCACGCCGCCGCCGCCGTTGACCTGCGCGTCGATGAAGCCGGGCACGAGCGTGCCGCCCTGCAGGTCGACGCGGTCGGCGTCGCGCACGCGCGGGTCGCCGTCGTCGACGATCGCCTCGATGCGTCCGTCGGCGAACAGCACCGCGCGTCCCTCGCGGAAACCATCGTCCTCCAGGACGCGGCCATTGAGCAGCGCGGTTGTCATCGTGCGGCGTCCCTCATGCCAGGTTGCGTTCGGAAGCATGAAAAAGCATTCGCGCCCGAGGGCGCTCCCACGGGGAACCCTCTGTGGGAGCGCCCTCGGGCGCGAATGCTTTTCGATCCCGGCGATGCCCGGGCCGCTCGGCCACCATTGCGTTCTCCATGGCTTTGATCGCGAATCGGTATCAGACCGTCTCGGTGACCTTGTTGAGGTGCGGCGGCTTGTCCGGATCGTGCCCGCGCGCGAGCGACAGCGCGTTCACCATGCGGTAGAAGCTCTGCACCAGCAGCAGCGGCGCGCAGGCCGGATGCGGCACGTCCGCCACCGGCAGAGCCTGCCCCGGACCTGATCCGGGGTCGGCTTCGGCGTCGCGCGAGGCCAGCCACACCTGCGCGCCGCGCGCGCGGAACTCGTCGGCCAGCGCCAGCGTGCCGGCCTCGGTTTCGTCCGGCTGGGCGAGGATCAGCACCGGGAAGCCGGGGCCGACCAGCGCCATCGGCCCGTGCTTCACTTCCGCCGAGCTGTAGGCTTCGGCGTGCAGGCCGCAGGTTTCCTTGAACTTCAGCGCCGCCTCCTGCGCCGCGCCGAGGCCGAGCCCGCGGCCGAGCACGAACAGGTTGTGCGCTGCCACCAGGCCCGCTCCCGCGGGCGACCAGTCGCATTCCCAGGCCGCGCGCATCGCGTCGGGCAGCCTGTCGAGCGCATCGAGCAACGCGGCATCCTCGCTCCACAGCGCGGCCAGCTGCAGGATCGCCGACAGCGAGGCGAGGTAGCTCTTGGTCGCGGCCACGCTGCGCTCGGACCCGGCGTGCAGCGGCACCACGACATCGGCCAGCGCCGCCAGCGGCGAGTCGGCGACGTTCACCAGCGCGACCACGCGCGCGCCGGCTTCGCGCGCGGCTTCGGTATTGCGCAGCAGGTCGGGGCTCTTGCCCGACTGCGAGATGACGATGAACAGCGCGCCCCGCAGCTGCTGCTGCACGCCGTACACCGAACCTACCGACGGCGACACCGACGCGGCCACCACTCCCAGCCGCGTTTCGAACAGCGCCTTGGCATAGGTCGCGGCGTGGTCGGAGCTGCCGCGCGCGCAGGTGGCGACGAACGGCGGCGGGCGCCGGCGCAGGTCCGCCGCCAGCGCCGCAAGCACGTCGCGGTTGGCGGCGAACTGGCGCGCGACGACGTCGGCGGCCTCGGCGGCCTCGCGGAACATCCAGGTCGACGATGCGCGGGCCTGCACATCGTCCAGGTCGATCAGGGCGTTCATGCGTCTCCGGCGGGTTGCGTGCGCGGGCGGACCGGCGCGGTGGAGCCGCGCACCACCAGCTGCGGCACGAAGCCCTGGTTGTGCGCGGCGGCGGCATCCTGGCGCAGGCCGGCGATCAGCATCCGCGCGGCGTGGCGCGCGATCTCCTCGGTCGCCTGCTTGGCGGTGGTCAGCGCCGGCCACGACTGCTTCGAGAACGGGCTGTCCTCGAAGCCGGCGATCGACAGGTCGTAGGGCACGTTCATGCCCGCGGATTTCGCAGCGGCGAGCACGCCCGCCGCGATCTCGTCGTTGGAGCCGAAGATCGCGGTCGGCGGGTCGCGCAGCGCCAGCAGCCGGCGCGCGCCGCGGAAGCCGTCGTCGAAGGTGTAGTCGCCGGGGATCACCAGGTGCTTGTCGAGGGTGATGCCGTAGTCCTTCAGCGCCTGCTCGTAGCCGAAGTAGCGCTCCGAGCTGGAGCGGTGCTCCTGCCCGCCCCAGAGGAAGCCGATGCGCTGGTGGCCGAGCTGGATCAGGTGTTCGGTGATCTCGTAGGCGGCGTCGCGGTCGTCGACGTAGACGCAGGGATGGCCGTCGTCCGGATCCTCGGCCGCGGCGATGATGCGGGTGGCGCGCACGCCGGCCTGCTCCAGCGCCTCGATCAGTTCGGGGCGCTCGGAGATCGGCGCGGTCAGCACCAGTCCGGCGAGCCGCGAGCGCTGCACCATCTCGACCAGCTCCTCGGCGAGCAGCGGCGAGGTCGCGTCGCAGGGATGGATCTGCAGGCCGAAGCCGGTCTCGCGGCAGGCCGAGAGCACGCCGTTCTGCAGGCCGATAATGTGGTACGGGTTGGGGTTGTCGTAGACCAGCCCGATCACGTAGGCGCTGGAGCTGCGCAGGTTGCGCGCGGAAGGATCGGGCTCGTAGTCGAGGTCGGCGATGGTCTGCAGCACGCGCGCGCGCGTGGCCGGCAGCACCGAGGGTTCGTTGTTGATCACGCGCGAGACGGTCTTCAGCGACACCCCGGCGCGCTCGGCCACGGTGCGGATCGTCGGCTTGCGCGGATTGGCCTGGTCCTCGCTCATCTCCTTGCCCCCTCCCATCTCCTTGTCCTGCTACCGGACAAGGGGACTAACGTTGTCATACTTTTCCCCCGAATGCCAACCGCCGCGCCCCGCGAAGGCCGCATTTCCTGCGCATGTCCAGGTGTTGCCTCGCAGCATGAGTCGCCCGGACATGCGTCGGACATCAACGGACATTGCCGTATTTTGCCCGCATATTTGTAAATAAACCGTCATCTTTTCGTCGATTGTTCGGCCTGCGCCGTTAAACGAACGGGGCGCCGCCGCCTGTTCGAACGAACGCTTGACATCGTTGTCACGACGTTCCAACACTCCGCCTACGCCGCAGCGTTCCGCCTGCGGCGACCGCAGGAGCCAGCGTGGCTGCAACGACCCGTCCCCTGCCCGTCACCGGCCACCGGCCGGAGCGTGCGCCGTTCATCGCCGCCGACGTCGGCGGCACCCACGTGCGCATCGGGCTGGTGCACGGCTGCGATCCGGTCGAAGTCCTGCACTACCGCAAGTACGCCTGCGCCGACTTCCCCGGCCTGGCCGGGATCATCGCCGCCTTCCTCGCCACCCTGCCGGGTGCGGACGCGATCCGCCGCGGCGTGATCGCCTGCGCCGGCCACGCGCTGGAGGACGGCTCGCTGCTGTCGGTGAACTTGCCCTGGCCGGTCGCGCCCGGGCGCATCCGCGCGCAGCTGGGCTTCGACGATTTCCGGCTGGTCAATGATTTCGAGGCGGTCGCGCACGCGGTGGCGGCGGCGGATGCGCATTCGCTGCTGCGCCTGTCGGGGCCGGAACAGGCGCCGCCTGGCCCGACCCTGGTGGTCGGACCGGGCACCGGCCTCGGTGCCGCGGTACGGATCCCGGGGAGCGATGGCGCGACGGTGCTCGCCACCGAGGCCGGGCAGGCCTCGCTGACGGTCTCCACCGAACTGGAAATCGCGGTGCTGCAGGCGTTCCTGCGCGAACGCCGCCACGTCTCGATCGAACACGCGCTGTCGGGCCCCGGGCTGGTGCGCCTGCACGCCGCGCTTGCGCAGGTGCGCGGCACGCAGCCGGCGCACGCCACGCCCGACGCGATCACCGCCGCCGCCCTGGCCGGCGACGACGCGCTCGCGCGCGACACCCTCGAGCTGTTCTGCGGCCTGCTCGGCAGCGCCGTCGGCGACATGGCGCTGCTCTATGGCGCGCACGGCGGCGTCTACCTCGCCGGCGGGATCCTGCCGCGGATCCGCGACTTCCTCGCACACAGCAGCTTCGTGCAGCGGTTCCTCGACAAGGGGCCGATGCGCGAGGTGCTGCTCCGTACCCCCGTGACGCTGGTCGAGCACGGGCAGCTGGGCGTGATCGGCGCCGCCAGCTGGTACCTCGGCCAGGACCAGAACGACAACGAGTGAACGGATGCCCGACCGCTGACCAGACCCCCTGCCCGCGCACGCGCCGCTCCACGGCCGGCACGCGCAACGGCAACGCCACGGGCCACCGGCAGATCCTTGCGCCGGCGGCCACAGCCACACCCATTACGCACTGGAGAGAACCGTCATGAAGCACCGCAAAACCATGCTGTCGGCCGCGATCGCCGTGTGCCTCGGGGTCGCCGCGCAGGCGAGTGCGCAGGAAGCCGCCGCGCCGTCCGCGGACGCCAGCGCCACCGAACTCGACCGCGTGATCGTCACCGGCATCCGCGCCAGCCTGCAGCAGGCGCTGGACGCCAAGCGCAATTCCGACGCGATCGTCGACGTCATCACCGCCGAGGACGTGGGCAAGTTCCCCTCGACCAACGTCGCCGAGGCGATCACGATGATCCCGGGCGTCACCATCGACCGCCTGTTCGGCCAGGGCGAACGCGTCAGCATCCTCGGCACCGACCCGGCGCTCAACCGCACGCTGCTCAACGGCCAGTCGGTCGCGTCGGCGGACTGGTTCATCCTCGACCACCCCAGCCGCACCTTCAACTACTCGCTGCTGGCGCCGCAGATCGTCGGCAAGGTGACGGTCTACAAGTCGCCCGAAGCGCACATCGACGAAGGCTCGATCGGCGGCACGGTGATCGTGGAGACGCGCAAGCCGCTCGACATCGAGGACAACCTCGTGTTCGGCGGCCAGGTCGGCTACCTGTACAACGACCGCGACGAGGGCGGCAAGCCGCAGGGCTCGCTGATGCTGGGCTGGAAGAACCGGGCCGGCAACTTCGGCCTGATCGTGTCGGCGCAGCGCCTGGACGAGACCATCCGCCGCGACGGCATCGAGGCCTACGGCAGCGTCTCCGCGCTGGACTACCGCGACGGCCAGGGTGGCGGCGGCTCGATCAACAACCTGCCGGCGGACTGGTCGCAGCCGCCGAACGATGACGGTTCGCAGCCGACGCTGCCGGCCTCCTGCGTCGGCGCCTGCGCGGATACGATCGAGGCGAACCTAGACGCGCGCGGGCCCAACTCCCTCAGCGCCTCGTTTTTCGAGCAGCAGCGCGAGCGCAACAGCTATTCACTTGCGCTCCAGTTCAGGCCCGTGGATCAGCTCGACATCGAGTTCAACGCGCTCAAGATCGACGCCAGCTACGACAACATCAACCAGTCGATGTTCGCGTTCATGGGAAATGCCTGGAACAGCCTGATGCGGCTGACCGACGTGACCATCGAGGACGGCATCATCACACGCGGCACCTTCCGCAATGCGTTGTCCGTGTTCGACGTGCAGAACCGCAAGTCCACGGTCGAGACCGAATCCTACGATCTGAAGGCGAAGTGGAACGGCGAGCGCTGGTTCGCGTCGGCGCACGTAGGCACCACCGAGGCGACGGGCGGCACCGATCAGCAGGTGTTCGGCGAGTTCCTCAACTGGGCTGACTACAGCTACGACATCAGTGCCGCCCCCGCGTTCCCCGGCAGCCTGTCCTACCATGGCGTCAACCCGTTCACCGACCCGTCCGCATTTCGCATGGACGGCGGCTGGGGACCGACCACCAACTGCGGCGAAGACCCGCCGTGGTGTCCGGGCTGGGGCGGCAACATCGTGTTCAAGCCGACCTGGGACAAGGAAACCTACGGCCAGGTCGATTTCGGACTGAAGCTCGATTCCCCGGTGTACCTGCTGCGCTTCGGCGCCAAGCGGCGCGAGCACAAGACCGAGCAGAAGATGGGCGGCGTCTCGCTCGCCTCCGTGGCCGGCTATGGCGATGCGACCGCAGACATGTTCAACCCGCAATCGGTGCCATCGAACTACCTGAGCGGTTTCTCCAACTACGGTCACCTCGGCAACCGCTTCTACATCGACGGCTGGGCACTGGCGGACTACATCCTCAGCGGTGATTGGCTGGCGCCCTGGCAGACCATGCCCGAGCCGAGCACGTTCAACGACCCGTCGTTTGCCGCCAATACCTGGAAGATCATCGAGGACGTCAACGCAGCCTACGTGCAGGCGGACTTCAGCTGGGACCGGCTGCGCGGCAACGTCGGCCTGCGCTACGTGCAGACCGAATCCGAGAGCCACAGCTGGCAGTGCGTGCGCACCGACGAGCCACCGCCGTGCCCGGCGGACGGCTATGCGCCGGCCAGCGTCAACAAGAAGTACAGCAACGTGCTGCCGAACGTGAACCTGGCCTACGACCTGTCGGACGACTTCGTGCTGCGCTTCTCGGCCGCCAAGGTGATCGCGCGCCCGAACTACAGCGACATGTCCAGCTACCTGTGGCTCGGCGACCAGACCCTCACCGGCGGCGGCGGCAACCCGGAGCTCGACCCCTACGAGTCGACCAACTTCGACGTCTCCGCCGAGTGGTACTTCACCGAGGACGCGATCCTCGCCGGCTCGCTGTTCTACAAGGACGTGGACAACTACATCCTGACCACGACCCGCCCCGAGGACCACTTCAACCAGTCGCAGAACGCGGTGACGACCTACCAGGTCGCGCGCCCCGACAACGCCGGAACGGCGAAGATCCAGGGCTTCGCGCTTGCGTGGCAGCAGCAGATCGGCGGCGGCTTCGGCCTGATCGCGAACTACACCTACGCCGACGCCGAATCCAGCTCCGGCGACCCGCTGCCGTACAACTCGAAGAACCAGCTCAACATCAGCCCCTACTTCGAGAACCAGCATTTCAGCGCGCGGCTGAGCGCCTCCTGGCGTTCGGAGTACTTCACCAACGTCGATCGCGGCGACAACCTCTGGACGCGTCCGTACACGTCGATGGACCTGTCGCTCGGCTATCGCTTCAACGACAGCGTCAGCCTCAACTTCGACGCGATGAACCTGCTCGACGAGGCCTACCACAGCTATGCCGACACCGAGCGCCTGACGCGCGGCGTGTACCGGTCCGGCCGCCGCTACCTGACCACGCTGCGGGTGCAGTTCTGACAAACGGCATCCACCTCCCGCTTCGATGCCGTTCTCCCCGCGGGCCCCGGATTCGTCCGGGCCCGCGTTTTTTTCGCCATCGTCCGGTGGCACCATGTCCACCGCAACCACGATGGCGCCGAACCGAATTCCTTCCAGGCGCCTTCCTGTCGTCATCCCGGCGCAAGCCGGGATCCATGTGCCTTTGGCATTGCAGCCGAATGGAGAGGTCAAAGACCAATGCCAAAACGGATCCCGGCTTTCGCCGGGACGACGGACCGGTCGAAACGAACATGGCGCCCACCGGGTATTCCAAAGCCAGACCGAGGATGAAGCAATGATCCCGATCCCCCGCGCGCAGCGGCTTGCGCTGACGCTCTGCCTGACCACCCTGCTCGTCGCCTGCGGCGATCGCCCGGAGTCCGCGGATGCCGCACCCGCGACGCAGGCCGAAGCCGTCGCCAGGCCGGCGCTGATCCCGGCGCCGGCGTCGCTGGAACAGCGCGAAGGCAGTTTCCGCTTCGATGCCTCGACCCGCGTGTTCGCGGACGGCGACGACGCGCAGCGCGTCGCCGCGCAATTCGCCGGGCTGGTCGCGAAGACCAACGGCATCACGCCCGCGGTTGCCGGCGATGCGCAGGAACAGGATGGCGGCATCGTGTTCGCGATCGATCCCTCGGCATCGCCCGATGCGCCGGAGGGCTACGTGCTCGAAGTCGCGCCGCAACATGTCCGCGTCGCCGCCGGCGACGAGCGCGGCCTGTTCTACGGCGCGGTAACGCTGTGGCAGCTGCTGTCCTCGGCGCAGGGCGAGGCCGTGCGCGTGCCGGCGCTGCGCATCGAGGACGCGCCGCGCTTCGCCTGGCGCGGACTGATGCTCGACTCCGCGCGCCATTTCCAGTCGGTCGACGAGATCAAGCAGCTGCTCGACGCGATGGCGCAGCACAAGCTCAACACCTTCCACTGGCACCTGACCGACGACCAGGGCTGGCGCATCGAAATCCCGAAGTATCCGAAGCTCACCGAGGTCGGCGGCTGCCGCCTCCCCGCGGGCGAGGCTGGCGTCGATCCGGAGAGCGGCAAACCTCGCCCGTACTGCGGCTACTACACGCAGGACCAGATCCGCGACATCGTCGCCTATGCCGCGCAGCGCCACATCACCGTCGTGCCGGAATTCGACATGCCCGGCCACGTGCAGGCGATCGTCGCCGCCTACCCGCAGTACGGCTCGCTCGGCGACACGCCGCCGGTGTCGAACGAATGGGGCGTGCACCAGTACCTGTTCAACGTAGACGAGGCGACCTTCGAGTTCATTGAGGACGTGCTCGACGAGGTGCTCGCACTGTTCCCCTCGACCTACATCCACATCGGCGGCGACGAGGCGGTCAAGGACCAGTGGCAGCAGTCGCCGATCGTGCAGTCGCGGATGAAGGCACTCGGGATCAAGGACGAGACTGCGCTGCAGAGCTGGTTCATCAAGCGGCTGGAAACCTACCTCTCGGGCAAGGGCCGCAAGCTGTTGGGCTGGGACGAGATCCTAGAGGGCGGGCTGCCGCCGGAGGCGACGGTGATGTCCTGGCGCGGCACCGAGGGCGGCATCGCCGCCGCGCAGTCCGGCCATGACGTGGTGATGACGCCCGTGGACAAGCTCTACCTCGACTACCTGCAGACCCTGTCGCCGGACGAGCCACCGGGCCGCCCTGTGCAGGTCACGCTGGAGACGGTCTACGGCTTCGAGCCCGTGCCCGAAGCGCTGTCGGCCTCCCAGGCCAGGCACATCATCGGCGTGCAGGCCAACGTGTTCACCGAGCACATGCGCAGCTGGGCGCGCGTGCAGCACGCGATCTTCCCGCGCATCGCGGCGCTGGCCGAGTCGGCGTGGTCGCCGGCCGCACGCAAGGACTACGCGGACTTCCTGGCGCGGCTGCCGGCGCAGCTGCCGCGCTACCGCGCCTTCGACATCGCCTACGCACGGACCCCGTTCGAAGTGGTGGCGACCGCCGGGGACGACCGCAAGGCCGGCACGGTCCGGGTCGCGCTGGAGAATCCGCTCGGCTACGCGATCCGCTACACCACCGACGGCAGCGAACCGGACGCGGACTCGCCGCTGTACGCGGCACCGCTCGATGCGCCGCTGCCGCTGGACCTGCGCGCCGCGGCGTTCTCCGGCACCACCGCGCTCGCGCCCTCGTCGCGGCACGCCTTCGACGCGGCGAGCCTGCTGGCGCGCAGCGACGAGCAGCTCGCCGCCTGCCCCGACACCGGCCGCCTGCTGCTGCGGCTGGAGGACGACGGCCCCGCCGATGGCGAGCGTGCGATCTTCAACGTCACGATCTTCTACCCGTGCTGGCTGTGGGCCGGCGCCGACCTCGACGGCATCGCCGCGGCGAAGGTGCGACTGGGGCGGATGCCGTACTACTTCCAGCTCGCGCACGACGAACCGAACCGCAAGTTCATGCCCGCCGAGACCGAATACGGCGAACTGCTGGTGCAGTCGGGCGGCTGCAGCGGCGAGACCGTCGCGAAGCTGCCGCTGCCGGCGAAGACCGGCGACGATGGCTTCATCGACGTCGACGTTCCGCTGCCGGACGCCGGCGGCACCACCGACCTGTGCTTCACCACCAGCGGCGATACGCGGCCGGCGATGTGGGTGGTGGATCGGGTGGAACTGGTGGCGCGTTGAATGCCGGGGGGCTTCGCGAAAAGCGCCCCCACCCCAACCCTCCCCCGCACGCGGGGGAGGGAGTCAGAAGCCGCCGTGTTTAGCTCCCTCCCCCGCGTGCGGGGGAGGGTTGGGGTGGGGGCAAACCGCCGACCACCACTCCGAAGCCGACGCACCTACCCTGCGTCCCCTGCGTCGTCCCGTTCACCATCGATCCGCAGCAGCAGGTCGCGCCATGGCGTCAGCCGCGTGCCCAGCCCGGCGATGACGCCCAGCGTGTTCGCCAGCGCGTCCTTCATGTCGAACATGCGGTCGACGGTCAGCGCGCCCTGCGCATATTCGATGCCGATGCCGAGCAGCACCAGCCCCAGGCCCGCGCCGAACAGTCCCGCCCAGTTGCGGAACAGCTGCACGGCGGACGCGGCGACGACGAAATAGCCGAGGAAGTGCGTCCACTTGTCGCTGCCGTCGAAATCGGGCATCGGCGGCGGCGGCATCAGCGAGCCCACCACGATCACCGCGATCGCCAGGCACCACAGCGCGCACCAGAAGCGCGGGTGCCGCAGCGGCTTGAGCGAACGGCCGAAGCGATAGCCGCTCACAGGCGGAAACCCAGGTCGCCGACGAGGAAGGCCGCGTCGAAACCGACGTCGCGCGCGAAACCCATCGCCTGGAAGCGCTCGCCCATCTCGCCGGGCAGGGTCAGCGCCTTCGCCTGCTGGCGCAGGGCATGGCGCGCGGCCTCGTCGGCGGCGCGCGCCTCGTGCGCGGCGAGGCGTTGCTCCAGCCCGTTGCCGATCAGGAAGCTGGCCTGCGAGCAGTAGCCGGTGAATTCGAAGCCGGCTCCGGTGCCGGCCTCGGCCAGCGCGGTGAAGTCCACCGAGGCGGTGATGTCCTGCAGGCCGGCGCGCGCGAACACGTCCTCGACCACGTGGTGGCGGTGGAACGCGCGCAGCGTGCCGTCGCGGCGACGCGGGTCGTAGTACTCGCGGCGCGGATAGCCGTAGTCGACGAACAGCATCGCGCCCGACTTCAGACCGCCCGCGACCGCCTGCAGCCAGTACGGCAGCTGCGGCAGCAGCTCCGAGCGGTAGCCGTCGGCGAACGGCGCATCGAGCTGGTGCTCGACGTGGCGCACGGCGGCGGCCAGCAGCGCGTCGGCCTGGCGGTCGCTGCGCACGAAGCCGCCGTCGCCGTCGAGTACGACGTGCTCCTCGAACACCTCGCCGCCGCGGATCGAGAAGCGCGGCGTCGGCAGCGCGTCGATGACTTCGTTGGCGAACAGCACGCCGTTCCAGTCGTCCGGCATCGGCCCGTCGAGCCACTCGACGCGTTCGAACACCGGCGGCGTCAGGCGCCGCCGGAGGTGCTCGCGCTGGCGCTCGCGCAGGTCGGCGCTGGGTTCGAGGATGGCGTAGCGCGCCGGCATCGCGTCGAGCCACATCAGCTGCTTGATCGCGTACTCGGCGAAGCGGCCGCTGCCCGCGCCGATCTCGAGCAGGCGCGCGTCCTCGCCGATCTGCCCGATCACCGGCGCCACCGCCTCGGCCACGCATTCGGCGAACAGCGGGCCGAGCTCGGGCGCGGTGACGAAATCGCCGGCGGCGCCGAACTTCGCCGCGCCTGCGCTGTAGTAGCCCAGCCCCGGCGCATACAGCGCCAGCTCCATGAAGCGCCAGAACGGGATCGCCCCGCCGGCGGCCGCGACCTGTTCGCGGATCAGCGCCTGCAGGTGCGCGCTGTGGGCGAGCGCGTCGTCGGAAAGCGGGGATTCGGGCATCGGGCGGCGTCAGCGGCGACAATGCACAGGATAACGGCAATCCGGAGGACGCCATGCCAGAACAGCCCCGCGTCGCCCTCGTCACCGGCGGCGCGCGACGCCTCGGCGCGGCCATCGCGCGCCGGCTGCACGGCGCGGGTTTTGCGGTCGTCGTGCACTGCCGCGACTCGCGCGGCGACGCCGACGCGCTGGCCGCGGAACTCGAAGCAGCGCGCCCGGGCAGCGCGCTGGTGCTGCAGGCCGATCTCGCGCAGTTCGACCGGCTGCCGGAGCTGGTGGCGCACACCATCGGCCGCTTCGGGCGGCTGGATGCGCTGGTCAACAACGCCGCGACGTTCTTCCCGACGCCGTTCGGCACGGTGACGCCGGCGCAGTGGGACGAACTGCTCGCCGTGAACCTGCGCGCGCCGTTCTTCCTGTCGCAGGCGGCGGCGCCGCACCTGAAGGCCGCGCGCGGCGCGATCCTCAACATCAGCGACGTCTACACCCGGCAGCCGCGCACCGACCTGGCCGCCTACGCCACCGGCAAGGGCGCGCTGGAGGCGATGACGCGCGCGCTCGCGGCGGCGCTGGCGCCGGAGGTGCGGGTCAATGCGATCGCGCCGGGGGCGATCCTGTGGCCGGAGGACGATGCCGATCCCGCACTGCAGGAGAAGATCCTTGCGCACACGGCGCTGGCGCGCACCGGCAGCGTAGACGAGATCGCGGCCACGGCGCTGTGGCTGCTGCAGGACGCGACGTACACGACAGGATCGGTGGTCGCCGTCGACGGCGGGCGGACGCCGCTATAGCCCGCACTGTCATTTCGACAACCCGTACTGTCATTTCGACCGAAGGGAGAAATCTGCTGCTGCCGACCCGTCGAGGACAAGGCAGCCGGGCGGCCGAGGCTGGAGATTTCTCCCTCCGGTCGAAATGACATGCGAAAGAAAACCGGGGTCGGAGTCGACTCCGACCCCGGTTTCGGGCCCCGGTTTCGGGTTCAGGACTTAGGCAGGAACGCATGCTCCAGGTCCGTGCCGCGGAACGCATCCGGCGTCTCGTGCGAGATCGCGTAGCGGTACAGCGCCGCCGAATAGATGCCGCTCAGCGCAGCCTGGTAGATGCCGACCAGCAGCACCGCGAGCAGGAACAGCGCGCCCACGACGATCGCCAGCGCGAACGAGGCCTGCGCCGCCAGCACCGTGAACAGCGCGCCCACCAGCACCACGCCGAAGGTGAGCAGCCCGAACGCCGCGCCGATGCCGACCTGCCCGACCGCGTTCTCGCCCCAGGTGCGCTTGAGCAGCGACACGCTTTCCTTCAGCGCGTCGATCGGGCCGATGTTGCGCGACACCAGCACAGGCACCACGAGGAAGGTCGCCAGCGTCCACGCCGCGCCCAGCGCGCTGCCGAGCAGGCGCACGAGGAAGTTGTCCTTGCTCTTCATGCCCTGCAGCAGCACGCCCACGGTCGCGGCGATCGCGGCATAGCCGAGGATGGACGGGATCCGCGCCTTGGCCGCGTTGAAGCCGTCGGCCAGGGTCGGGTCGCCGCCGTCGAGGCGGATCATCGCCGCGCCGACCAGGGCGCAGTTGAAGAAGATCATCACGCTGTACTGCACGAAGTAGAACAGGAAGCCGAACACCGCGCCGCCGATGCCGATGCCGTCGGCGAAGATCCGCAGCGCGAACATCGGCAGCAGGAAGGTCGCCAGCACCACCAGCGTCACCACGCCGGAGATCACCGGGAACAGCATCAACTCTTTGTCCGAGCGCAGCACCGAAGCGCTGGCCTTGACCAGGTCCCAACTGCGCGAGAATTTGTCGAACATGGCATCGCCTCCGCTGGATGTCCGCCATCGTGCCCGGACGCCCCGGCGCCGGCAATTGACGGATGTCACCCACTCGACGCTCGGCGTGGGCGGGATGTGACGATCCGGGGCCATCCCTGGAATCCCTACAGCCGTCATTCCCGCGAAAGCGGGAATCCATTTTCGCTTTTCCTTGGGCGGTGAGAGCGCCGGCCCCAGTCACAATGGATTCCCGCTTTCGCGGGAATGACGGGTTGGTTGATTGCCTGGTGCCCGTGGAGCCGCCCTCGCCGTCAGTAGCGATCGTCCAGCGCGAAGATCCGCTCCCGGTCCTTCCAGCCGCCCTCGGTGAAATCCGGGAACTCCAGCGTCCGGTTGTCCTCGGCGATCGACTGCTCCGACAGCGGCGTGATCGCGCTCCAGGCCACCGCATCGAACACGTCGATCGGCATCGGTTCCCCGGCCCTGAGCGCCTCGACGAAGGCGCGGACGACGAAGTAGTCCATCCCGCCGTGACCACCGCCGGCCGCGCGCTCGCCGTGCGCCTTCCACAGCGGATGGTCGTACCGGTCCAGCCACGCCTGCGCCGGCTCCCAGCGATGCGCCTCGGCGCTCCTGCCTTCCAGGTAGATCGACTGGTTCAGATCCATCCAGATGCCACCGGTGCCCTGCACGCGGAAGCCCAGCGAGTACGGCCGCGGCAGCGAGGTGTCGTGGGTCAGCAGCACGGTCTCGCCGTTCTCGCAGGCGATCTGGGTGGTGACGATGTCGCCGAGCGCGAACCCGACCTTCGCGTTCGGATGCCCAGCGCCGCCCTGCTTCACCACGTAGTCGTGCAGGCCGCGCGCCTTGCTGGCATGGCTGGTCAGGCGCGTGAAGCGGTTGCCGCGGTGGATGTCCAGCCACTGCGCGCAGGGGCCGATGCCGTGGCTCGGATACAGCTCGCCGTTGCGGCGCACCGAATGCGGCGTGCGCCACTTCGCCTCCGACCAGCCCTTGTCGCCGAACTCGACGCCGCCGCCGTAGGGCTTGCCGGGTTCGCCGGAGTTGAACTTCACCGCGCGCAGGTCGTGCTCGTAGCCGCCCTGCACGTGCACCAGTTCGCCGAACAGGCCCTGCCGCACCATGTCGAGCACCGCCAGCACGTCGCGCCGGTAGCAGACGTTCTCCAGCAGCATGTAGGGCGTGCCGGTGCGCTGCTGCGCGCGCAGCACGTCCCAGTGGTCCTGCAGGCTGATGCCGGCGACCACCTCGCAGCCGACCGCGACCTTCGCTTCCATCGCCGCGATCGCCTGCGGCGCGTGCAGCCCCCAGGGCGTGGCGATCAGCACCGCGTCCAGGCGCGCGTCGGCCAGCATGTCGCGCCAGGCCTCGTCGCTGCCGGTGAAGACGCGCGGTGCCGGGCGACCGGCCTCGGCCAGCGCCTGCAGCGCGCGGTCGAGCATGAAGCGTTCGATGTCGCACAGCGCGGCCACGTCCACGCCGTCCTGCTTGAGCAGTTCCGACAGCAGCACCTGCCCGCGCATGCCGGTGCCGATCACGCCCACGCGCAGGCGCTCGCGCGGACGCCCGAGCGCGGAGACCCACGGTGCCGCCGCGGCCATGCCGAGGGCGGCGGAGGCTTTCAGGAAATTGCGACGCTGCATGTCTGTGCTCCGGAAAACTGACATGGTCTCCTCTGCATCCGCCGGCAGAGACCATGCGTCAGGCGATGATGCAGGAGCGCCTTCAGGCGCGCGCCTCCTGCGGTTGTCTGCAGGGGTCGCGCCTGAAGGCGCTCCTACGGGACACTGGGGGATTCGATGGCAACCGCGGTGAAGTCGGTGCCGTATTCGGGATGCGCGCGCCACAGCTCGGCGATCGTGCGGCTTTCGATCGGATGCACGGCGTCCGGCGCGATCTCCGCCAGCGGCTTGAGCACGAAGGCGTGGCGCAGTTCGTCGCGGGGGACGCGCAAATTTCCCGCGCCTTCCGCGATCAGGTCGTCAAAGAGCACGACATCGATGTCGAGCGTGCGGTCGCTGTAGCGCGAGCCGCTGCGGTCGCGCCCGTGCGCGTCCTCGAGCGCGTGCAACCAGGCGTTGAGTGCTTCGGGCGATAGCTCCGTGCGCAGCACCGCGGCGGCGTTGAGGAAGTCCGGCCCGTCGTAGCCCACGGCGGGAAAGCGGTAGACCGCCGAGACCACCAGGTCGTCGAAGCGCGCATGCAGCGCGTCGATCGCCGCGCGCAGGTGGCGCTCGGGATCGAGGTTGCTGCCGAGGCTGAGGCAGGCGGTGTGCATGGCGCCCTCCGGTGGGGGCGCCATGATCGCGCATCGGCATGGGCCGCGCGAGCGTCCGCGCGGCGGTGGCGCTCAGCCGTCCGCGCCCGCCGTCGCCCCGACGCGGCGCAGGTTCACGTCCAGCGGCGCATCGCTGTTGTTCTGGAATACCCGCAGGCCGAACTCGGGCAGGATCGCCAGCAGGTGGTCGAAGATGTCGGACTGGACGTCCTCGTACGGCTTCCAGCGCACGTCGCTGGTGAAGCACCACAGTTGCAGCGGCAGGCCGTGGTCGGTCGGGTCCATCTGCCGCACCAGCGTGGTCATGCCGTGGTGGATGCCCGGATGGTTGGCCAGGTACTGGTTGACGTAGGCGCGGAAGGTGCCGAGGTTGGTCACGCGGCGCTGGTTGACCGGTTCGGCGCCGCGCTCGGCCAGCTTCGCGTTCCATTCGCGCAGTTCCTCCTCCTTGCCGTCGAGGTAGTCGTCGAGCAGCACGAAGCGCTTGAAGCGCGCCACCTCGTCCGGCTCCAGGAAGCGCACGCTGCCCTGGTCGATGTACAGCGAGCGCTTGATCCGGCGCGCGCCGGTCTCGGTCATGCCGCGCCAGTTCTTGAACGACTCGCTGATCAGGTACCTGGTCGGCACCCGGGTGACGGTCTTGTCCCAGTTCCTCACCGTGATGGTGTGCAGGGCGATGTCGATGACGTCGCCGTCGGCGTTCTGCCCGGGCATCTCGATCCAGTCGCCGATGCGCACGCGGCCGTCGCTGCTGATCTGCACGCTCGCCACCAGCGACAGGATCGTGTCCTGGAAGATCAGCATCGTCACCGCGGTCATCGCGCCCAGGCCGGTGAGCAGGTGCAGGAACCTGGCGCCGATCAGGGTGGCGACGATCGAGACCGCGACCAGCACGAACATCACGATCTTGGCTACCTGCAGGAAGCCCTTGATCGGCTTGTCGGCGGCGTTGGGGCGGCGTTCGTAGACGGCGTTGGCCAGGTCCAGCGCGCGCGACACCGACAGCGCCACGGTCAGCACGATGAAGGCCTGGCACAGCGCGCGCACCACGGTCACCACCTGCTCCGGCAGGTCCGGCACCACCGCCACGCCGGCGGCGATCACCAGCGCCGGCACCACGTTGGCCAGGCGCGGGATCACCCGCAGCTGCACCTGGTTGTCGTGCGTCGCGCCGCCCAGCGGCGTCGCCTGCAGCGCGCGCCTGAGGCCGCGCAGCAGCACGCGCTTGGTCAGCAGGTTCGCCAGCCACGCCGCCAGCAGCAGCGCGGCGATCACCAGCAGCGTCCAGGCCCATGGATACGGCGCGAGCGCCGTGCGCAAAGTCTCCAGCCGTTCCTGCAACTATCCGTTCCCTTGTGGCGTGCGTGCACGTTCAATGATGACGCCGACCGCGCGCGCACCGCGCACCGCACCCGGCTTGCTCAGCTTCAATCGTAGCCAATCGATATTGAACTCGTTCATCACGATCTGTGCGCAGCGCTCGGCGAGCGTCTCGACCAGGCCGAAATCCGACTGCGACACGTACTCGATCAGGCGCTTGCTGACCGCCTTGTAGTTGAGCGTATGCGCGATGTCGTCGCTGGCGGCGGGCACGCGGTTGTCGAAACCCATCTCCAGGTCGAACACCAGCGTCTGGCGGATGCGGCGCTCCCAGTCGTAGATGCCGATCAGGGCGTCGATCTCCAGGGCTTCTATGAAGACTTTGTCCATGGGGGCCGGGATTCGGAATTCGGGATTGGGGATTCGGAAAAACGGGCTGCTGTCATCCGGGGCGCCACGAGGGATCTGTTTTGACCGGCCTTCGGACGGCTGATCCCTCGCTGCGCTCGGGATGACAGGTCGGGGCTGGAGCCCGGGACAGCGGGATGACGATAACCGCTTTTCCGAATCCCCAATCCCGAATTCCGAATCCCTACGCTGCCGCCACCGGCGGCAGCGTCGCCATATCCCAGCGCGGCACCACGTGCACCGATGCGTCGTCGCGCTGGCCGGCCTGCAGGCGCAGGGCGCCGGCGAAGGCGATCATCGCGCCGTTGTCGGTGCACAGCGACGGGCGCGGGAAGCAGGCGCGGCCACCGCGCCTGGCGGCCATCTCCTGCAGCCGCGCGCGCAGGCGCCTGTTGGCGCCGACGCCGCCCGACACCACGATCACGTCGCTGCCGGCCGCATCCAGCGCGCGTTCGCACTTGATCGCCAGGGTGTCGACCACCGCGTCCTCGAAGCCGCGGGCGATGTCGGCGCGGGTCTGCGGCGACTGGTCGCTGCTGCGCCAGGCCAGCAGCACCTGGGTCTTCAGGCCGCTGAAGCTGAAGTCCAGCCCCGGGCGGTCGGTCATTGGCCGGGCGAACTTGAACCGTCCCGGCACGCCCTGCTCGGCCAGCGCCGCCAGCTGCGGCCCGCCCGGATAGGGCAGGCCCATCAGCTTGGCGGTCTTGTCGAAGGCCTCGCCGGCGGCGTCGTCCAGCGTCTCGCCCAGCAGCCGGTAGCGGCCGATGCCGTCCACCGCGACCAGCTGGGTGTGCCCGCCGGACACCAGCAGGGCCACGAACGGTGGCTCGGGAGCGTCGTCCTCCATCAGCGGCGCCAGCAGGTGGCCCTCCATGTGGTGCACGCCCACGGCGGGCAGGTCCAGCGCCCAGGCCAGCGCGCGCGCCACCCCGGCCCCGACCAGCAGCGCCCCCACCAGTCCCGGGCCGGCGGTATAGGCCACCCCGTCGATCTCATCGATCCTGAGACCGGCCTCGGCCAGCGTCTGCCGGACCAGCGGCAGCAGCTTGCGGACGTGGTCGCGGCTGGCCAGCTCCGGCACCACGCCGCCGTACTCGGCGTGCAGGGCGATCTGGCTGTAGACGGCGTGGGCGCGCAGGCCCTCGGCGCCGGGCCGGGCCGTGTCGTAGACGGCCACGCCGGTCTCGTCGCAGCTCGATTCGATGCCGAGGACCTTCATGCGGATCAGATGGGCGCCGGTTGCGCCGTTGCAAGTCGGGCAGTTATCATACGCGGCTCGCCCGGTCCCCGAGGCTGCGCGCGAGTCCCTTCGCAAGAGCCCGCGCCCTCCGTGGCCGGACTTTCCAGAGATTCCGAGATCCCCATGCCCAGCGTCAAAGTCCGCGAAAACGAGCCGTTCGAGTTTGCCCTGCGCCGCTTCAAGCGCACCTGCGAGAAGGCCGGCGTGCTCGCCGAGACCCGCAAGCGCGAGTTCTACGAGAAGCCGACCCAGGAGCGCAAGCGCAAGGCCGCCGCTGCCGTGAAGCGCCAGGCGCGCCGCACCTCGCGCGACGTCACCAAGCGCCAGCGCCTGTACTGATCGAAGGCGACGCCGCATCCGAAGCCGGCCGCGCGCGAGCGCTGCCGGCTTTTTGTGTTTTGAGAGACGGAGAATCCCCATGTCCCTGAAGCAACGACTGACCGACGACATGAAGACCGCGATGAAGGCCGGCGAGAAGGAACGCCTCGGCGTCATCCGCCTGGTCAACGCCGCGATCAAGCAGCGGGAAGTCGACGAGCGCATCGAACTCGACGACGCCGCGGTGCTGGCCGTGCTGGAGAAGATGGTCAAGCAGCGCAAGGACTCGGTGAACCAGTACGAGGCCGCGAACCGCGAGGACCTGGCCGCGATCGAGCGCGCCGAGATCGCGGTGATCGAGGCCTACCTGCCGGCGAAGCTGGGCGAGGCGGAGATCGTGGCGGCGATCGACGCGGCCATTGCGCAGACCGGCGCCAGCGGTCCGGCGGACATGGGCAAGCTGATGGGCGTGCTCAAGCCGAAGCTGGCCGGGCAGGCCGACATGGGCCAGGTGTCGGCGCTGGTGAAGAAGAAGCTCGCCGGCTGAGGGTGTTTGCCTTGGCCGTGGCGGGGTGGCATTGCGATTGCGTTGGTGGCCCCCACCCCGGCCCTCCCCCGCAGGCGGGGGAGGAAGTCAGGCGCCACTGCTTTTAGCTCCCTCCCCCGCCTGCGGGGGAGGGCCGGGGTGGGGGCAAGTCCGCGGCAGACCGCCAACTGCAAACCAACGGACAATCCCGGTTCGCACCCGGCGAAGCATCTGACAGGGAGACCCCAGCACCATGTCGAACACCCCGGTCATCTCTCTCCGGCCTGCACGCCCTGACGACGTGCCGACCATCCTCGCCCTGATCCGCGGACTCGCCGAGTACGAGAAGCTCGCGCACGAGGTCGAGGCCGACGAGCCGCGGCTGGCCGACACGCTGTTCGGCGAACGGCCCGGCGCCGAGGTGGTGATCGCCGAGGCCGATGGCGAAGCCGCCGGCTTCGCGCTGTTCTTCCACAACTATTCGACCTTCCTGGCCAGGCCCGGGATTTACCTCGAGGACCTGTTCGTGCAGCCGCACCATCGCGGACTCGGCATCGGCCGGCGGCTGATGGTGCACCTGGCGCAGCTGGCGGTGGAACGCGGCTGCGGCCGCTTCGAGTGGTCGGTGCTGGACTGGAACGCGCCGGCGATCGGCTTCTATCGCGGCCTCGGCGCGGTCGCCATGGACGGGTGGACCGTGCAGCGCGTCAGTGGCGAGGCGCTGCACCGGCTGGCCTCGGCAGGCTGACGCCACGCGCTGACCGCACCGTCACGGCGGCCTTGCTGCAATGCGTCCTCCCGCACGAGGAGGCCTGCCCAGATGCGCACCCTGCCCGGCCGCGAACCGCGGCGCCCGATCCCGGTCCTGGCCCTGGCCGCCACGACGCTGGCGCTGTCGGCATGCATCAGCGGCGACGACCCGCCGGTCGGCGACCATGCCGCGCGCCCGCAGGCCGAGGCGCCGACCGTGGCGTATCCCGTGGGCACCGGCCCGGATCCGGTGCTGCCGGCGCCCGAGACGTCCACCGTGCCCGTGGTGGAGATCGCGCCCGCGGTCGGCTGGCCGAAGGACGGCATGCCGGTTCCCGCCGAAGGCTTCGCGGTGACCGCCTTCGCGCGCGACCTCGACCATCCGCGCCAGCTGCTGGTCCTGCCCAACGGCGACGTGCTGGTGGCCGAGGCCAACAAGCCCGAGACCGACGACACGCCCGGCGCCAAGCGGATGGCGATGAACGCCGTGCAGAAGCGCGCCGGCGCCGGCGTGCCCAGCGCCGACCGCATCAGCCTGCTGCGCGATGTCGACGGCGACGGCGTCGCCGATGAGCGCCACGTGTTCCTGTCCGGCCTCACCTCGCCCTACGGCATGGCCCTGGTCGGCGACATGCTCTACATCGCCAATGCCGACGCGCTGGTGCGCGTGCCGTACGCACCCGGCGCGACGACGAGCGGGGCCGCGCCGGAAAAGGTCGCCAACCTGCCCGCCGGCCGCAACCACCACTGGACCAAGGCGCTGGTCGCCAGCGCCGACGGCAGCCGCCTGTACGTGGGCGTCGGCTCCAACAGCAACATCGCCGAGAACGGGATGGAGGAGGAAGTCGACCGCGCCGCGGTGCTCGAGGTCGATCCCGCGACCGGCGCCGTGCGCAACTACGCGTCCGGCCTGCGCAATCCCACCGCGCTGGCACTCAATCCCCGCGACGGCAGCCTGTGGGCGGTGGTCAACGAGCGCGACGAACTCGGCCACGACCTGGTGCCCGACTACCTGACCTCGGTGCGCGAAGGCGCGTTCTACGGCTGGCCGTACAGCTATTTCGGCCAGCACGTGGACGCGCGCGTGCAGCCGCAGGACGCCGCGCTGGTGGCGAAGGCGATCGCGCCCGACTACGGCCTCGGTTCGCACGTCGCGCCGCTGGGACTGGCGTTCCATGCCGCCGGCGGAGTGCCCGAACGCTACGCCAACGGTGCGTTCATCGGCCTGCACGGCTCGTGGAACCGCCAGCCCAAGGTCGGCTATACCGTGGTGTTCGTACCGTTCGCGGACGGGCGTCCCGCGGGCCCGATGGAAACCGTGCTCGGCGGCTTCGTCAACGACGACGGCGATGCGCAGGGACGCCCGGTGGGCGTGGCCGTCGACGCGCGCGGCGGCGTGCTGGTCGCCGATGACGTCGGCAATGCGGTCTGGCGACTGACAGCCGCCCCGGCAACCGCGCCGGCGCCGGTGCAGTGAGCACGGACGAGCGCGCCGACGGCAGTCCCTTGCGCAGCGGGCGGATCGACGCGATCGATCTCGCCCGCGGCTTCGCCGTGTGCCTGATGATCCTCAGCCACGGCACCAATGGCCTGATGCCCTACAGCGATTTCCCGGACTGGGGACAGGTGCCGGTGCACGCGCTCACCAAGTTCTCCTCGTCGCTGTTCTTCATCGTGTTCGGCGTGGCGCTGGCGGTCGCGTTCGTGCCCAAGACGTCCTCGCCGGACTGGCCGCGGCGGCGCAACCGCCTGCTGTGGCGCGGCCTGGTGGTGCTGTTCTGGTACAAGGTGCTGACGGTCGTGGAACTCTGGGACCGCAGCCGCGGGGAGATCGCCGACGCGCTGCTGTACCGCGACTTCCCCTCGTTCGTCGAGATCCTCGGCTTCTACGCCATCGCCCTGCTGTGGATCCCGTGGCTGCTGCCGCTGTGGGCGAAGGCGCCGGCATGGCTGCGCTGGCTGAGCCCGCTGCCCGTGGTCTGGCTGTCGTGGTGGCTGCTGGGCAATGCCGGCTTCGGCGGCGTGCCGCAACTGCAGGCGGTCCTCGTCGAGCATCCCGACTACTACGCCTGGGGCCAGCTCTCGCGCCTGCCGCTGGTGCTGGTCGGCCTGCTGGTCGGCGGCCTGCTGCTGCGCTGGCACGACGATGCCGCTCGCCGCCTGCTGCTGGCCGCCGCCATCGCGCTGGTGGCGCTGGCGCTGCTGGCGTGGTTCGCGTCGCGCGCCGGCGACCTGCAGGCCACGCTGGTGGCGATCGGCCGCAACGACGGCAAGCATCCGCCGGGGCTGCTGTTCTCGCTGTTCAGCGTCGGCGGCGCGCTCGGCTTGCTGGCGCTGTGCATCGCCGGCGGCAACCTGCTCGCGCGCGTGCTGCGGCCGATCGCGATCGTCGGCAGCGATGCGCTGTTGGCGTTCATCGTCCATATCGGCGTGATCTTCCTGCTGCTGCGCAATACGCTCGGCCTGTACCAGGCGGTGTCCTACGAACGCGCGCTGTGGCTGTCGCTGGCGGTGGTCGCGTTCAGCGCGCTGTGCATCTGGCTGTGGCAGTCGGCCATGCGCGCGCTGCGCAGGCCGCGGCGCGAAGCGGCGGCGGACGCGTCATCGCGCTGATGTTCAGCGGCGGTCGCGCGCCTTCACGCCAGACGCGGGCGGCGATGGACCGATTGCCCGCCATCGCCGGCCTCGTCGCGGCGCTGCTGCTGTCTCCGCTGCGCGCACCCGCTACCCCGCCCATCGAGGCGGAGCGGCTGCGCGTGCCGGCGTGGACGCTCGACCTGGAACGCCGCCTGGCGGACGCCGACGCCCGCTACGCCGGCGACATCGGCGTGTACGTGCGCCACCTCGGGCGCGACGAGTCGTTCTCCTACCGCGCCGACGAGCCCTGGTACCTCGCCTCCGGCGTCAAGGTGCCGGTGGCGATCGCCGTCATGCGCGCGGTCGCGCGCGGCGAACTGTCGCTGGACACGCGGGTGACGCTGCGCGAAAGCGATTTCGTCGACGGCGCCGGCGGCACCAACGCGTTCCGCGCGGGCACGCGGCTGCGCGTGTCCTGGCTGCTCGAGCAGATGATCGTGCACAGCGACAACACCGCCAGCGACATGCTGATCCGCACCGTGGGCATCGACGAGGTCAACGCCGTCGCCGCCGAGCTCACCGACGCCGCCGGCGTGCGCATCACCACCCTGGCCGACGTGCGCCGGCTGGCCTACGGCGAGCTGCATCCATCGGCCTCGCGGCTGCGCTCGGGCGACCTGCTGGCGCTGCAGCGCAGCGGCGCGGGGCAGGCGCGGGTGCGCAAGCTGGCGCAACTGCTGGCGATCGCCCCCGGCGACCTGCTGCGCACCGACCTCGACAGCGCGTTCGAGGCCTATTACGCCACCCACGTCAACAGCGCCACGCTGGTCGACTTCGGCCGCATGCTGGCCGCGCTCGCCGAGGGCCGCGCGCTGGGCATGAAGGAAAGCGCCTACCTGCTCGACCTGATGGCGCGCGTGCAGACCGGCCAGCGCCGCATCCGCGCGGGATTGCCGCCGGGCACCCGCTTCGAGCACAAGACCGGCACCCAGCACCGGCGCAGCTGCGACCTCGGCATCGCGACGGTCCCGCCGGCGCGGCCCGAGCAGCCGCCCGCGCGCGTGGTGATCGCCGCCTGCGCGCGCGGCACCGGCACCGCCGCCAGCGAGCGCGCGCTGCGCGACGTTGGCGCGGCCGTCACCGCCTCCGGGATATTCATGGAAGCCCCGCCGCGCCCGACGGTATCGCCGCCCGATCCCACCCGATGAGTCCCGCCACGCCGCGCCCGGCGCACCCGCTTCCACTGCTGCTGCTCTCGCTGGCCCTGCTGGCCGGCTGCCGCGGCGAACCGCCCGGCCCGGTCGAACGCCAGGCCGAAGCGCAGCGCGCGGACCCGGCATGGGTCGCGCCGCTGGACGCCGCCATCGCCGCGATCGACGAGACGATGCCGGGCGAATTCGGCGTCCATGTCGCGCGCTTCGGCGAGCACGCGGGCACGCTGGACCGCGGCGCGGAGCGCCGCTGGTACCTCTCGTCGACGATCAAGGTGCCGGTGGCGATCGCGGTATTGGAGCAGGTCGATGCCGGCCGGCTGGCGCTGGAGGAGGAACTCGAACTCGGGCGCGGCGACTTCGTCGACGGCGCCGGCGACCTCCTGCAGCTCGAGCCCGGCACGCGCCTGAGCATCGCGACCCTGCTGCAGAAATCGCTGCGCGACAGCGACAGCACCGCGACCGACATGCTGATCCGGCGCATCGGCGAGCGCCACCTCAACGAGCGCATCGCGGACTGGACGGGCGGGGGCTTCGGCCCGGTCACCACGATCCTGCAGGTGCGCTACGACGCCTACGGCGCGCTGCATCCGGGCGTCGCCGCACTCGACAACATGCAGATCGTCGCGCTGCGCAACGCCGAGGCCGGCGAGCCGCGGCTGCAGGCGCTGGCGCGCGTCCTCGGCGTCGAACGCGAGGCGCTGGGCACGGCATCGCTGCAGGACGCGTTCGACGACTACTACGACACCGGGGCCAACTCGGCCACGCTGTCGTCGTTCGCGCGCCTGCTGCAGCGGCTGGTCGCCGGCGAACTGCTGTCGGCGGACGGCACCGCATTGCTGCTGGGGCACATGCGCGCGATCACCACCGGCGACCGCCGCATCGCCGCCGGCCTGCCGCCCGGCGCCGACTTCGCGCAGAAGACCGGCACCCAGCTCGGCCGCGCCTGCAACGTCGGCATCCTCGATGCCGCGCGCGGCACGGACGGCGCCACCGTGGTGGTCGCCTGCGCCGAGGACTTCGGCGAACCCGCGCAGGCCGAACAGGCCTTCCAGGCGCTGGGCCGCGCGCTCGCCGACACGGTGCTGGCGCCGGCGCCGTCGTCCTGACCGGCGCCGCGGGCAGGCGCGCTGACGCGGACGCAACGACGGATCGAAGAGGATGCATAGCATGCGAATGCGAGCCGAAACGATCCTCCGCGAGCGCCTCGGGCGCCTGCAGCGGAGCCTGCCCGGCGAGGTCGCGCGCCGCTTCGTCGAGATCGACCTGCTCACGCACGCCGCCTCGCTGTCGTTCTTCACCCTGCTGTCGCTGGCGCCGCTGCTGGTGCTGCTGCTGTGGCTGACCGCGTCGCTGTATCCGGCCGCGCAGCTGGCGCTGGTCGAACAGATCGACGACCTCGCCGGCAGCGGCGCGCGCGAGGTCGCCGCCACCGTGCTGCGCAACGCCGAGGCGCAGCCGGACGTCGGTTCGCTGGCGGGCCTGTGGAGCACGCTGCTGCTGTTCGTCGGTGCGACCGCAGTGTTCGCGCGGCTGCAGGCGACGCTGAACCTGGTCTTCCATACCGATGCGGCGGGGCTCGGCGGCGTGGTGGCGTGGCTGCGCAAGCGCGTGTTCTCGTTCGGCGTGGTGTTCGCGCTGGGCTTCCTGCTGGTCGTCTCGGCGGCGCTCACGACGGCACTGGAGGTCGCCTTCTCCGGCTCGCCGACGCTGCCGGTGCTCGGCAACCTCGCTGCGCTGGGCATTTACACGCTCGCCTTCGCGCTGATGTACCACTACCTGCCCGACCGCCGCGTGCGCTGGCGGCAGGCGCTGCTGGGCGGGCTGATCACGGCGCTGCTGTTCGTGCTGGGTCGCTGGGCGATCGGGCTGTACATCGCGCGCGCGGCGCCGGGCAGCGCCTACGGATCGATGGGCACGCTGGTGATCCTGCTGGTGTGGATGTACTACGCGGCGATGGTGTTCTTCGTCGGCGCGCTGATCACGGCGGTGATCGACGAGCGGGCGCGGGAGGCGGAGGGATCCCGGGCGTCGCCGGGGGATCCCGGCGTTCCGGGCTGAATTCGCACGGGGTTCGTGGCCCCCACCCCAGCCCTCCCCCGCCTGCGGGGGAGGGAGCAAGAGCGCGGCGGTTCCGGCTCCCTCCCCCGCCTGCGGGGGAGGGCTGGGGTGGGGGCAGGCGCCCGCCGCCGCGTGCCGGATGCGATCATTGCCCCGTGGCCCGCATCCCCGACGCCTTCATCGACGACCGCGCCCCCGCACCGCATGGCTGCGGCAGGGGTGGACGCGCCGACGCGCGCCCGGGAATCCCGGGCCGTCGTGCAGTTTGCCGGTATCCGCGGGGCAGGCGCTGAGATGGCACGCATCCCGGACGCTTTCATCGACGATCTCCTGGCGCGCACCGACATCGTCGAGGTGATCCACGCGCGCGTGCCGCTCAAGCGGCAAGGCAAGGAGTACTCGGCGCGCTGCCCCTTCCACGACGAGCGCTCGCCCTCGTTCACGGTGTCGCCGACCAAGCAGTTCTACCACTGCTTCGGTTGCGGCGCGCACGGCACCGCGATCTCGTTCCTGATGAACTACGACCGGCTGGAGTTCCTCGACGCGGTCGACGAACTCGCCAGGCGCGCCGGCATGGAGGTGCCGCGCGACACCCAGCAGCGCAACGCCAACCCGGACACTCAGGACCTGTTCAACGCGCTGGAGGCGGCGGCGCGTTTCTTCCAGCGCCAGCTCGCGACCAGCGACAGGGCGCGCGCCTACCTCGACGGGCGCGGCGTGGGCGAGGCGGTGCGCACGCAGTTCGCGCTCGGCTACGCGCCGGATGGCTACTCCGCGCTGAAGGACGCGCTCGGCACCGACGAGCGCCGCATGAAGCTGCTCAACCGCGCCGGCCTGTTCTCGAAGAACGACCGCGGCCACGTCTACGACAAGTTCCGCGACCGGGCGATGTTCCCGATCCACGACCGCCGCGGCCGCGTGATCGCCTTCGGCGGCCGCGTGCTCGACAAGGACGCCAGCCCGAAATACCTCAACTCGCCCGAGACCGAACTGTTCCACAAGGGTCGCGAACTCTACGGCCTGTGGCAGGTGCGGCAGGCGCAGTCGAAGATCGAACGGCTGATCGTGGTCGAGGGCTACATGGACGTGATCGCGCTGTTCGACCACGGCGTGACCCAGGCCGTGGCCACGCTCGGCACCGCGACCACGCCCGACCACGCCGAACTGCTGTTCCGCAACGCGCCGGACGTGTACTTCTGCTTCGACGGCGACCGCGCCGGGCGCAGCGCGGCGTGGAAGGCGGTGGAGTCGGTGCTGCCGCGCATGCGCGACGGGCGCCAGGCCTTCTTCCTGTTCCTGCCCGAGGGCGAGGATCCGGACAGCATCGTCCGCCACGAGGGCGCGCCGGGATTCGACACGCGGCTGCAGCACGCGGTGCCGCTGTCGAAGTTCTTCTTCGACACGCTCGCGGACGGCATCTCGCTGTCGACGCTCGACGGCAAGGCGCGGCTGGCCGAGCGCGCGCGGCCGCTGCTCGCGCAGATTCCCGACGGTGCCTTCGGCGACCTGATGCAGCAGCGGCTGACCGAACTGACCGGCGTCGGTGCTCGCCAGTCCGCGCAGGATGCGTCCGCGCCGATCCGCCGCAGCGGCAGCCGGCCGCTGGCGCCGCCTAGGCGCAGCCTCGTGCGCAGCGCGATCTCGCTGCTGCTGCAGCAGCCGGCGCTGGCCCTGGAGCTGGCGCCGCCCTACCGTTTCGTCGCCCTGCGCCAGCCCGGCATCGAACTGCTGACCGAGCTGATCGCCCAGGTCAGCGTGCGCCCGGACATCACCACCGGCGCCCTGCTCGAACACTTCGAAGGCCGCGAAGAGGGCGCCGCGCTGCAGAAACTCGCCAGCCAGACGATGCCCGGCGACGAGCCCGCATGGCGCGAGGAATTCATCGACGCGATCGCCCAGCTCGACCGGCAGACGCTGCAGCAGCGGATCGACGAACTGCAGCAGAAGTGGAAGGAAGGCGGCAGCCCCTCCGCCCTGACCGCGGAAGAACATGCCGAACTGCGGGAACTGCAGGGCATGGTCTCGCGCCGCTAGAGGCGGCCGGCAAAACGAGCATGTCGTCCCGAGCGCAGCGAGGGACCTGCTTCCGCACGCCATGTCCCGGCAGCGCGCAAGATCCCTCGCTGCGCTCGGGATGACACGTCCAATCCGCCAGACGTCCCGAGGCATTCCCGATCCCACCGCCAGCGGATCACCTCCACCGTCACCCCAGCGCAGGCGGGGGCCCAGCGTCTTTCCCGCGACCCCACGCATGGAACATGACTTGCGACCTGATCCCCGACGACGTCCTTGGGCTAGGCTGTCGCGACCTACCTCCGGGAGTCGACCCATGCGCCTGCCGCTGTCCGCCATCGCCCTCGCGCTCGTCTGCACCCTGCCCGCCTTCGCGCAGACCGCACCGGTCGAACGCATCCAGGCCGGCAACCGCGTCACCGAGCAGGTGCCGGAGATCCCGGCCGAACTGATCGAACGCCTCAACCGCTACCAGAACACGCGCGGCGCCGGCGTCAGCGGCTGGACGAAAGAAGGCTGCCTGCTGATCTCCACGCGCTTCGCCGAGACCAGCCAGGCGCACCGCGTTTGCCAGCCGCTGGGCATGCGCGAACAGCTGACCTTCTATCCCGAACCCGTCGCCGGCGTGACCGCCTCGCCGCCGGGCGCATGGCGCGAAGGCTTCGTGTTCGGCAAGGACAAGGGCGGCGACGAGTTCTCGCAGCTCTACTGGTTCGACGCGCAGACCCGCAGCACCACCCTGCTCACCGACGGCAAGCGCAGCCAGAACGGCGGCACCGTGCTCAACCGCGACGGCAGCCTGATGGCCTACAGCAGCACCGCGCGCAACGGCACCGACCGCGACGTCTGGGTGCGCGACACGAAGACCGGCGAGGCGCGCGTGCTGCTGCAGGAAGGCGGCACCTGGGGGCCGCTCGACTTCTCGCCGGATGGCAAGCGCCTGCTGGTGTCGCAGTACGTGTCGGCCAACGAGTCGTATCCGGGCGAGGTCGACGTCGCCAGCGGCGCGCTGAAGCGTTTCCCCGTCGATGGCGGCAAGGCCGCGTTCGGCGGCTTCCGCTACGCGCCCGACGGCCAGGGCGTGTACTACGTCTCCGACGAGCCGATCGACGGCCGGCCCAGCGAGTTCCAGACCCTGCGCCACCACGACCCGCGCAAGGGCCGGCCGGTGCAGCTGAGCACCGTGCCCTGGGACGTCGAGGGATTCGAGGTTTCCGACGACGGCCGCCACCTCGCCTACATCACCAACGAGGACGGCATCTACCGGCTCACCGTGCTGGCGCTGCCCTCGCACCGCCCGATCCGGCTGCCGGAACTGCCGGTGGGCCTGATCGGCGGCCTCGAATTCTCGCCCGACGGCAAGCGCCTCGCGATCACCCTCAACACCGCCACCTCGCCCAGCGACGCCTACGTGATCGACCTCGGCAAGGCCTCGCTCGAGCGCTGGACGCGAAGCGAAGTCGGCGGCCTCGACACCTCGACCTTCGTCTCGCCGACGCTGGTGCGCTACCCGACCTTCGACAGCGTCGACGGCCAGCCACGCACCATCCCCGCGTTCTATTACAAGCCCGCGACACCCGCGGCCGGCGGCAAGCACCCGGTCATCATCAGCATCCACGGCGGTCCCGAATCGCAGGCGCTGCCCGGCTTCAACGCCACCACCCAGTTCCTGGTGGGCGAACTCGGCGTCGCCGTGCTGGTGCCGAACGTGCGCGGCTCGTCGGGCTACGGCAAGACCTACCTCACCCTCGACAACGCCGAGAAGCGCGAGGACTCGGTCAAGGACATCGGCGCCCTGCTCGACTGGATCGCGCAGCAGCCCGAACTCGACGCCGCGCGCATCGGCGTCACCGGCGGCAGCTACGGCGGCTACATGACCCTGGCCTCGCTGATGCACTACGGCGACCGGATCAAGGCCGGCGTCGAGATCGTCGGCATCTCCGACTTCACCACCTTCCTGACCAACACCGAAAGCTACCGCCGCGACCTGCGCCGCGCCGAATACGGCGACGAACGCGACCCGGAAATGAAAGCCGTGTTCGACCGCATCTCGCCGCTGAAGAACGCCGCCAGGATCCGCACCCCGCTGTTCGTTGCCCAGGGCAAGAACGACCCGCGCGTGCCCTACACCGAAGCCGAGCAGATTGTGCAGGCCGTGCGCGGCAACGGCGAACGGGTGTGGTTTCTGATGTACGACGACGAAGGCCACGGCTTCCGCAAGAAGGCCAACAGCGACTACTTCGGCGCCGCGTCGATCCTGTTCTGGCAGCAGCACCTGCTGGCGGATTAGACGGCAGAATATCCCCTTGGAGAGGGATAATCTGCGAGGTTCCAATCACTTGCCAGCGACCTCCCTGACAATTCGCCACCGGAGTTATCCGGCACGCGTGCCGTCCTATTCCGATAAATCGGCACGCATGCCGGATAACACAGGCCGGACACCGGCCGTGACCCTTTGCACAAGCACGCAACCCCTTGACTCAATGAAGGAAAGCCCGATTGACGGGCTTTCCTGATAAGCGCAAAGTCTGGGCTATGCCCCGCTTTGGGGTCGAAATGTAGTTAGGCCTCATGGGTGACATCGCAGCGTTTGCAGTTCTGACTTTGCTGGCAGCCTTGGCCGCCTACTGTCTTTGGCATGGCATCAAAGCTCTGCGCACCGGCGTCGCGGACTCTCCTACGATGTTGAGTCCGGGCACCACGAAGCGCTCCGACGCCCCTTTCAGTTTCTGGGTCCAAGTTAGCTTCTGGCTTGTGGCCGCCGCAGTGATTGGCTACAACGTGTTCAACTGGGCCCAAGCGTTAGCTGAGGCCTAACAATGCGTTCAAGCCGAACCCGCTTCGCGGGTCGGCTTAACTTAGGCGTTAGGCATCACGGGGAGAGTGTCATGCCACGAATTACGCTCACAGACTTTATTGAAGTTGTTACAAAATCTGGAAGCCCAAAGGCAACAAAAGTCAGCCAACTTAAGAATCGACCGGCTTATGAGCCGGCTACTGATTTCTACAAAGGCCTGCGGGACGGCCTTGTTGCTCTTCACAAAAAGAGTGGCGTAAAAGCCGACCTCTCCAGTCTGACGAAAGGTCTCGCTGACGCAAAGAAGGTGGCTAACTATCCGCTAATGGTGTCTGGATACAAGAAATGGTGGGGTCGTAAGACTCTAGAATGGTTCGAGCCATCGGGAGATACTTACACTCACTCCGGAGTAGATGTAGCAATCAATCCGGAGCTCGGACTTAAAATCAACGGGCAGCGCCATGTGGTCAAGCTCTACTTCAAGGCAGATGCTCTGACCAAGACCAAAGCTGACCTGATCGTAACGCTTATGAGCCATGTGCTAGGAGCATCAGAGCCCCCAGGGACGCAGTTCAGCGTCTTAGACGTTCGCAACAGCAAGCTCTTCACTTACTCAGCCACCGGCAAGAGCTTCAAGCCAATGGTAGACGCAGAACTGTCATACATTGCAAGTCTATGGCCGCATGTGTGATGCCTAACAATTCATTCAAGCCGACGCCGCTTCGCGGCGCGGCTTAATTCAGGCGTTAGGCCCCCATGCAAATTCCACTAGAGACTGTTGGTCACATACTCAATAGTGACAAAGCCTTGCATAGGGTCAAAGTGTCGGATGATGCGACCAACACGGGTGGGTTCTTGATCTACCAGTGGTGGCAAGGTTCAAATGGTCCCAACCAAGACTTTGCTTTCGATGACTGGGTCGAGAATGAGCAAGCACTTCATCATTTCTTTCGGGAAGCTGGGTGGCAAGTTCGGTGGGCGGCCTAACAATTCATTCAAGCCGACGCCGCTTCGCGGCGCGGCTTAATTCAAGCGTTAGGCGTCAAAAGCAGTCGGGTTATGGTCCTTCCCGCAAACGGAAAATGTGCGGTGTTCCCGGCCCTCATCACTTCGGATAGTTCCCCGGCTTCGCGCCGGGACAGTACATCGCGGCAGGCTTCGGGCACACGCGCGCAACATTGCTGCGACCGGAGCGGCCTCGCCATCAGTCATTCTCAGTTGCTTCGGATGGCAAGAGCCAGTTTTCCGGCCGGCGCGCCAAGCGGCATGGGTTCGGCGAGGCAAAAGCATGGAGTCTTGTCGTGCTCTCATTTCCGGCGTAGCGTTGACGCCTAACAATTCATTCAAGCGGATGCCGCTTCGCGGCACCGCTTAATTCAGGCGTTAGGCGGCATGATCATTCGTTCGGGCAACCGCAATAATCTGCGCCATCTCCATCTATGGACATTGCTGGCTGCCGCAGCGCTTGCCGGGTGCACGCACAACGCTCTTGGACTGAAGATTTAGTCGAGAGTTGTTTCGACTCAACTTGGTTTTCCTCATTGCGACGTGTATGCCCCTCTCAGCCAAGAAGAGGTTCTCGCCAGCGCCAGACGCATCGGAGTTGAGAACTTGGAGTCGTCCTCTGAGTGGACTAACGTTGTGGCGACTGCCATACCAAATGACCAACTCCGCCTGATAGATTGTCCTAATAGTCGTCGTGTACGCGGCTCAAGGGGCGGTTACTCGTTCTACGGTCTATTTCAAGGCGACCGTTTAGTGCTTGAGTTTGGACAAGTGATCCATGACTAGCAGGCACAGGCCGCCTAACAATTCATTCAAGCCGACGCCGCTTCGCGGCGCGGCTTAATTCAGGCGTTAGGGCGCACAAATGAGAACTTCTGGGCTCGTACTAGCGTTGGTGGCAACAGTTTGCACATCATGTGCAAGCGTTCAAAAGCAGCAGCATCCATATGCGCAGTCCCTTGCCGGACCATGGGGCACAAAGGACACGGAAGAGTGCTCTCTTGGCCCGGAGAATGTTAGTTACTTACCCTCTCGCTTGGAACTCTATGTACGCTATCCGGGCGAGGGAGGCACCACAGACGGCATAAACGCTCGGAATGTTTTCACCTATAAGGTGTTGTACTCCACAGACAATCAGATCCGAGTCGCTCTGGTAGGAGAGGATAGAGTCGACGAGGCTGGCCTCCCCGTCACCTGGGACATTGTCAAGATCAATGACAGCGCGTACTGCTGGCGACGCAGTGACTGGGGAGCTAACGAATGCACAGTCCCAAGGGTTAGGTGTGCGCCCTAACAATTCATTCAAGCCGACGCCGCTTCGCGGCGCGGCTTAATTCAGGCGTTAGGCCATGGAGAGTTCACATGTCACCTCTGAAAAAGCTTGCCTTCATTGCTCTCGTTTCACTGTCAACCAGCCTGCAACCCGCAATAGCTGTCCATAATGACCCCGGAGACGTGGCAGCGATTCGTCAGATTGTGGAAGCGTTCCGTACATCAATAATCAATAAAGACAAGGCAACGTTCGTTGGACTTTTCTTCTCTAACACGCCCGAGCATGTGACTTGGCAGATGGTGGACGACGACACAAGGGTAGCCCGATTCAAGGAGTTCGCACCCGAAGCGAGCCGGGTGGTTAAGTGGCCAGAGAACAACTACCTAGCCATGTTGATGCGACAACCGCAGCTGATTCAGAATCAATCGAAGAAGTATTTCGGGACGTAACCATAGATACGGATGGATTGGTCGCTTCCGTGAATTTTGACTATTCGGTTATACGCAACGGACAGGAAGCCCATTGGGGCCGTGAAATGTGGCACCTGGTCCACACCGAAGACGGCTGGAAGATCATCTCAGTAATATGGTCGCAAAGGGATCCTGTCTCTAACTAATGAGCAGCATGTGGTCTAACAGTTCATTCAAGCCGACGTAGCTTCGCTACGCGACTTAATTCAGGCGTTATACGTGGTCATGCACGTCTGAGTTGGTCGGCTTCAGAGCGCCATGGATGAGTCAAGCAGTCGAGTACTTCACTAAGTCTCGGGACTTCTTCGGTGGCACTCCGTTGCGCCGCGCGGCCTTCGGAAGGGTCCGGACTTGCGGATCGGCGGCGCCAGGACTTTGGAGGCCAGCGCCTTGTCTGCACCACTCACTGCCGCGGGCCTTCGGGCAGCGATGGCCGCCGCATCATGGGTGCTGTCCCGTTGGTGCTTCAGGGCTCCGGGTTGCCCACAGGCGTATAACCGTTCATTCAAGCCGACATGGCAGGCGCCTAACAATTCATTCAAGCCGACACCGCTTCGTGGCGCGGCGATCTGTCGCCGGACCGAATCGGAATGCCACCATCCTCGCGCGACGATACCTGCGCAACTCAACCGTCTTTCCTACAGCATTTCTCGATTGAGATAGGTCGCTTTCTCGAACTCCGAGACGTTCGTGGCGATTCGATGTATGGTCGGAAACATGTCAGCCAGTTCGCTGACAATCCTCTTCGAGAGACTTGCGCGCTGCTCGATGGTTCGTCCTTGCATGATGTGCGAGAACACGTGAATGAAGTCTTCCTTTCCCCCGCCGACGGCGTAGACCAGGAAAGGATTGACCCGGACCTTGATATCAGGCTCCTCGAACAATCCCGTGGAGTTCACGGCATGATGCAGTCGTGCAAGGATCTCTTCCTCACTGTGCTGTCGCAGTATTCCCTGCGAGCAATCAACCACGAAATGCGGCATGTTGTCTCTCTTGTCCTGATCTTGGGAAAGGGTGATTTACGTCGTGCGGCGACTCATTCGAGTCGTCGCCAGACCGAAATCGGGATGCTGCCGTCCGCCCGTGGCGGTACCTCGTAACTCAGCTCCTTGTCTTCCAGCCTGTACTGGCGCCGTTGCACCGTGCCTTCCCAATTGGGGAAGGATGAGCCCTCGATCGAAAAGACAAGCTGTCCCACCTTCCCATCGATCGCGACTGTGCCGTAATGGGTGCTGCTGCCCATCACTGCGGACTTGAATTCATCGATGCTGCCGTCAGCCTTGCTGTCGGTGGCGAAACGCAGGCGCTCGGATTTGAATATCTGCAACGAGTATCGGCCCTGGGCGTCGACGACCAGTCTGCCCTTGGGCTGCTCGCCGTAGTCTCGCGCCAGCGCGCCATCGGGCAGGATCTTGTCCGCGGCCACCAGGGTCCAGGTACCGTGCAGCGGGAATTCATGGGGCGGGTCAGGCATGTCGCGCGTGGCCAGCCCGGCCAGCATCGCGAGCATCGCACCGGTCAGGCCTTTCATCGCACGGCGCCTCTGGGAACGGAAAGCGGAGTCCAGTCTAGACCACTTGCATGATCAGGAAAATGTATCTATAGATATATCTATCATTTCCGATCCGAATCTTTCCGCATGAAGGCGATGGATGTCGATGCGGTCAAGGCCTTCGTGCTGGCCGCCGACCTGCGAAGCTTCACCCGCGCCGCCGACGTACTGGGAACCACCCAGTCCGCGGTCAGCCTCAAGCTGCGCCGGCTGGAAGACCAGCTGGGCCGGCGCCTACTGGAGCGCACACCTCGGCATGTGCGCCTGTCCGCCGAAGGGCTGGCATTTCTCGGGGTAGCACGCGAACTGGTTTCGACCCATGACCGTGCAATCGCTGCGTTCGAGGTCGAGCGGCGCCGGCTGGCAATCGGCATCAGTCATTTGCTGGTCGGCGGCGAATTGCCGTCGTTGTTGCGGCGGATGCGGGACCATGATCCGGGCTTGCTGGTCGAGATGCGCGTGGCCGGCACGCGCGAGCTGATGCAGGCCTACGAACAGGGCGAACTCGATGCGGTGCTGGCGCTGCGTCCGGAGGACCGCCGCAAGCAGGGCAGGGCCGCTTTCGTCGAGACTTTTTCCTGGTTCGCGGCCATTGGCTGGGAACCCCATGCCAACCAGCCCCTGCCGTTGGCAACGCAAGGCGAGTCGTGTCGCATCAGGGCGGTGGCGATTCGTGCGCTCGACAAGGCCGGAATCGCATGGAGTGAAGTTTTCATTGGCAAAGGTGCCGCGATCCTCGGCGCCGCTGCGGCCGGAGGATTGGCCGTGGCAGTGTTGGCACAACGCGCCGCGCCATCCGGCACGGTCGATATTGGCGAAAGTCTGTCCTTGCCGCCGATCCCCTCGCAGGATGTGATGCTCTACACCGCGCTCAGTGATCGGCGGTCGCGTGAAGCGCTTCGTGTGCTCACGCTGGCATTCCGGTGAGCGAACGCCAGAGTCATGGGGATGGACTATTGGCAACAAGGAAGCGGGGTCAGGTCAGCTTTCCCGGATACGTCGTAAGCTTGCGGGACAAGACCATGCAGTACATCCATGCGCCAGAGTTCGTCCGTGAGGCTTGCCAAGCCAGGATCGTCCAGCATGGCGCCTGACAATCATCCAAGCTGACGCCGCTTCGCGGCGCGCCTTGATTCAGGCGTCAGGTGAGCACCTCGCCAATTGAGGTGCCCCGGGGCCAGACGACGAGGGGCTCGTCGCGTATTCCGAACGGAGGACACCATGGGATTCCTGACCTTCAGCATCAACGTCACCCTGGACGGCTGCATCGACCACCAGGAAGGAATCGCCGACGACGAGACGCACGCCTTCTTCACCCGCCTCATGGACGAGAGCGGGGCGATGCTGTGGGGTCGCGTCACCTACGAGATGATGGAGAGCTACTGGCCAGCGGTCGCCCGCGACGACGCGGAAGCACCGCCGACGATGCGCGAGTGGGCGAGCAAGCTGGAGGCCAAGCCGAAGTACGTGGCGTCCTCGACGCGAAAGGACTTCCCTTGGGCCAACAGCCACCACATCGCCGGCGACCTGCGCACAGGCGTGCAGGAGCTGAAGGACGCGACACCGGCCGGCGTGCTCCTCGGTAGCGGCAGGCTCGCGACGGAGCTGGATCGGTTGGATCTGGTCGACGAGTACAAGTTCCTCGTCCACCCCAGGATCGCCGGCCACGGCCCGACCCTGTACCAGAGCGGGCTCCCCGGCACGCGACGACTCGAGCTGGTCTCCGCGAAGCCGCTCCGCTGCGGCGCGGTCGCCATGCACTACCGGCGCGCGCGCTGACTCGGAGATTGTTATGTCGCCTGGCAATCCATTCAAGCCGACGCCGCTTCCCGGCGCGGCTTGACTCAGACGTCAGGCGCCACTACATGCGTCTCTGGTCGCTCCACCCAAAGTATCTGGACCCGCAAGGATTGGTTGCTCTTTGGCGGGAGGGCCTGTTGGCCAAAGCGGTCCTTCGCGGCGAGACGCGCGGCTACACCCACCATCCACAGCTGGAGCGCTTCAAGGCGCACCCCCACCCGCGCCTGGCGATCAATTCATACCTGGCCGCGGTCTACGCCGAGGCTTCTCAGCGTGGATACTCCTTCGACCGGTCCAAGGTCGGCCCGGTACGGACGGTCCAATGCATACAGGTCAGCTCAGGCCAGCTCGCACACGAGTGGCAGCATTTGCGCCACAAGCTGGCGAGTCGTAGTCCATCCATTCTCGCCAGATGGAACGACGTTGTCGTTCCCCTGTGTCACCCGCTGCTTCGCCGGCGGCCGGGCCCGGTGGCATCATGGGAGCGGGCGTCGGGTGGCGCCTAACAATTCATTCAAGTCGACGCCGCTTCGTGGCGTGGCCCAACTCAGGCATTAGCCGTCATTGGGAAGTCCGTGGACAAGATCGACCTCAAGAGCAAGTTGAAGTCCTTGTACAAGCCTTCCGCAAAGGAGGTAGCCGAAGTTGATGTCCCGCTGTTCAATTTCCTGATGGTCGATGGAGAGGGGAACCCCAATACATCCAGGAGTTACAAGGAGGCAGTTGAGGCGCTCTATTCTGTCTCATACGCCATAAAGTTCGTTCTGAAGAGGGAGAAGCAACTCGACTACGTGGTGATGCCACTCGAAGGTCTGTGGTGGGCGGACGACCTCACCAGCTTCAACCGCGATGAGAAGGGGAGCTGGAAATGGACGATGATGATCATGCAGCCACCGGACGTGCTGGAGAAAATGGCCAAGCAGGCGATTGCCAACGTTCGAAAAAAAAAGACCTGCCCGGACTCAGGAAGATCCGATTCGAGCAGTTCAAGGAAGGCCGCTGCGCGCAAATCATGCATATCGGCCCGTTCTCGGCCGAGGGGCCCACAATCCAGCGGATCCATGACCACATATCAAGCCGCTCAGCGCTGAGAGGCAAGCACCATGAAATTTACTTGAGCGATATACGTAAGGCGGCACCGGAGAAATGGAAGACCATCATTCGCCAGCCAATGGAATGACGGCCAACAGTTCATTCAAGCCCAGATCGCTTCACGGTGCGAGTCAACTCAGGCGTCAGGCCTCAGGAAACAGTTCATGTCGGAACCAGAGATATATTGCCCCGGGTGTTCGTGGAGGCCCGCCGGGGATGACCTATGGATGTGTACCCGCAATGATTGCAACGCCATCTGGAACACTTTCTGGACACGCGGGGTTTGCCCAGGGTGCAGCTATCAATGGCGAAATACCCAGTGCCTCTCATGCGGGGAGTTCTCACCACATGAAAGCTGGTATCACTATCCAGATCCGGAAAACAGCAAGCCCTCGGATGTCACTCGTGTGCTTGAGGTCTAGCAATTCATTCAAGCCGACGCCGCTTCGCGGCGCGGCTTAACCTCAGGCATCAGGCGGCACAACATGAAGTTCAGCGATCTCGAGAAGTCGGCGCTACAGTTGAACGAACTCTACGAACAGCTTGAGATAAAGAGGCATGGACTCATCTGGACCACAGAAGAGCTTGCACTTGGCTTCGCAGGTGATGTAGGCGATCTGGCAAAGCTGGTCCAGGCAAACGCCGGCATCCGGAACATCGAGGATTGCAAAGCGAAACTCGGCCATGAGTTGTCGGACTGTTTATGGTCGATTATTGTTCTCGCGGACAAGCGTGGCATTGATTCGGAGTTTGTCAGAAACACCGGTGAGCTAGCCGAACACGTATCCGGCGAGCTGAACACGTGACAAGCTGCCACCTAACAATTCGTTCGAACGCCGCTTCCCGGCGCGGCTTGATCCAGGCGTTAGGCCGCTTGGGGCAGATCAGCTCAATCGGAGAAGGCAAATGATCGAGCTTCCCGTCAGAGATCCGTGCGACCTTTGCGTGGCGGGCCGAGAAGAGGGATGGAAGATCATAGACGAAAGCGAACATACGTTAACCGTGATCAATCCGTGGCAGTTCGAAGTTGGCCAGTGCTGCGTCATCACACGCCGACATGTCGCAATGCTGCTCGATCTTTCCGACCAAGAGTGCGGCGCCATACTGGTTTCGGCCAGGAGGGTCGCAGAAGCGCTGGTCAAGACCTATCGACCCCTCGGAATACTTACGTTCCAGAACAACGGTGTGTTCAGCGGACAGGAAACACCGCACTTCCATTTCCATGTTGTGCCTCGGCAGAAAGGCAGCGATTGGGGTGTAGGCCCGCCTCAACTCGCGACATTCGATGGCGCCGGACGCAAAAGGGGGGCCTCACACGATCCAAGCGGGGATGCACGGCGTCGAGAGCGAGTTCAAGTGTCCGCCAGGCAACTGGCCGAAACCGCGAAACTAGTTCGTTCCAATCTGCCGGAGTAGCCAGATTGTTGTGATGTCCCGGCCCAGGCGTCGGGCAGCGGCAGGCGCGATGCAGGTACCAGACATCGACGGTCCGGCAATTCGTTCAAGCCAATACCGCAGGCGGTAGGGCACCAATGCAGCCATCCAGCAAGTCAGGCATCCAGTCCTTGGGCCGCTCTCGCCTCGCCTGGCGCGTTGGCCCGGCCATCTTGTTGCTTGCCGCTGGAATGATCAGCATCGATTTCCTGGTGGCCGTTTACGGCAAGTATCACCAGTTGGATCCGGCTGCCTACACCATGTTCTGGACGCGACGCGGCTGGTTGTGGACCCATCTCGCCGGCGGGGCGCTGGTCATCATCCTGGGCCCGGTCCAGTTGCTGACCCAGTGGCCGCGTGCGTATCCGCACTTGCATCGATGGACGGGCCGGATGTACATGACCAACATGTTTATCGCCTGCGTGGGCGCCGCAGGTCTGATCGCTACTTCACCGGCTCCGTTCGCAATCCGCGGGGCGTTCGCTGCTACTGCACTGGCGTGGTTGACGACAGCCCTGACTGGATTGATCGCGATCCACGGTGGCCGGGTGTCGTCGCATCGGCGCGGGCCTTACCGTCTGGCTCGGCGAGGGGCGCCGCGTCGGAGAAGTCATGGGCACTGGCCCGGAGCACTGCACTCCGAGCGGCATCTGTCCTGGCATGGCGTTTTCACAGCTGCAGGCCCTGCATGGCCCGCCGTTGGTTGTCGCTCGCGAGCATGGGCAGTTCGTGGAGTACTTCCCCAGGTCTGACTTCCCGTGCTGGTTGCAGCTGGCGGTCGACGACGACGTAGTACAGTCCGTTAGAGCGGCATGCCAGCCGTGATGGGGTATGACAATCCATTCAAGCCGACGCCGCTTCGCGGCGAGGCTTAATTCAGGCTTCAGGCTTCCGGGGGATTCTTCGTGATCCGGTGGGACAGTTCGACGGACTCGGTCAACTGGTCGGAGCTCTCCGACATGTATCGGCTCGCTCCGCTCGGCAACAAGTCGCCTGGCTGGCTGGAAACCGCTTTTTCGAACAGCATGTTCAAGTTCTTTGCACGGGAGAACAACATGCTGATTGCCGCTGGGCGTGCCGTTGCTGACGGCGTCGATTGCTCCTACATCTGCGACATAGCCGTTCACCCCTCGCATCAAGGGCGAGGCCTGGGACGCGAAGTCATCGAGCGCCTGGTCGCTGCGTCTCGGGGCCACAGGAAGATCATCCTTTACGCCGTTCCGGGCAAGGAGGATTTCTATCGTAGATTCGGATTCCGTCGCATGAAAACGGCCATGGCCATATTTGATGACGCCGATCAGGCGGCAGCCAATGGCTACACGGATGAAGCCTGACAATCCATTCAAGCCGAACCCGCTTCGCGGGTCGGCTTGATTCAGGCGTTTGGCAGCATGGTCAAGTTCGCGTGCACATCCTGCGGAGCAACAACCGACATGGATCGGGATCTCGTGCGCGTTCCCCGCATCGACTCCATGCAGCGCATTGGCCGCACAACGACAGAATACAAATGCGCGGGGTGCGGGGCTTTCCATGCGTTGCGCCTCAAGGCCATCGGTGTCCTTGCGTACATTGTGGTGGCTCCAGCCTTCATTCTGGTGCTGGTAGCGCATGCCCCGGAGATGGCGGAACGGCTAGGGACATGGTTGGGACACGTTGCCTACAGGCCCATCCAGACGATGCCGCCTGACTGTTCATCCAAACCGATGCCGCTTCGCGGCGCGGCTTAGCTCAGGCGCTGGGTGCCATATGGGATCCCTCAGGTTACTGCCGCTGATCTTCCTGCTGGCCTTCAAGCCAGCGCATGGCACCGCCACCTTGTGCGACTACTACGGCTCGGATGGCACGAGGAGTTATGCCCTGGAGTTGATTGGCTACGACTCGATTGCGATGATCCAGGCCAACTCTCACCGCGAACTGAGGATTGGCGAGCTGGAAGTAATGGATTTCGACTACCGCGAGCGGCGAGTCCATGTCATGCATCACTCTTCGGGGGCCGTGGACGCCTTCCCATCGTTCGTGCTCAAGGGCACCGGAAGCAATGTATCGCTTCATATTGACGGCGTCGTGGCCAAGGGGGAGCTGACATGCCAATGGCAGCTCGACGGTTAGCGGATCGCCGCAGCTGGCGTCGCAACCGTGCACAGCGTCGCCGGGTGGCGGGGCCTGACAGTTCATCCAGGCCGATGCCGCTTGACGGCGCGGCTCGATTCAGGGATCAGTCCGCTCACGCTCCAATGGGATTGAGACATATGGGCTATTCCATCCTCACCTTTGTCGCCCTCGGCCTCTCGCTGGTGGCGGGTCCGCTTGCCGCGCAAGACGCCTCGGCACAAGCCACGGGCCAGGAGCTTCCAGAGGTCGCACTGCCGCCTCAGCTGGATCGAGTGCTCCGCGACTATGAGCGCGCCTGGCGCGCGGGCGATGCAGCGGCCCTCGCCTCGCTGTTTGCCGAGGACGGGTTTGTGCTGCAAGGCAATCGTCCGCCAATCCGTGGACGTCCGGCGATCCAGGCAGCGTATGAAGGTCAAGGAGAGGGCGGCCCATTGCGGCTACGTGCACTGGCCTTTGCCGCCGCGGACACGATCGGCTACATCATCGGTGCGTACGGTTACGGCAGTACGCCCGGCGACACGGGAAAATTCACCCTCACCTTGCGTCGCGAACCCGGCGAGCCGTGGCTGATCTTCTCGGATATGGACAACCTGAACGCGTCGCCGCGGCGGCAGGACATGCCGGACGCGCCTTCGCCAAGCGAGAGCCCGGCGGCGGGAGGCTGATGTCGTAGCCATGCGCCTTCATCCGGTTGGGCGGATGGCGCGCCCGCTCACTCCAGCGGGATCACGTCCACCGCCTGCGCGGCGGTCTGGTCGCCGGTGGTCTTGAGCACGCCGGCGATCGGCGGGACATCGGCGTAGTCGCGGCCGTAGGCGATGGTGATGTGGTCGTCGCCGGCGGGGATGCCGTTGGTGGGGTCGAATTCGCGCCAGCCCATCTGCACGCCGCACCAGGCGCGCACCCAGGCGTGGGTGGCGTCGGCGCCTTCCAGGCGCGGCTGGCCCGGCGGCGGGATGGTGCGCAGGAAGCCGCTGACGTAGCCGGCGGGAATGCCGAGGCCGCGCAGGCCGGCGATCATGATGTGGCTGAAGTCCTGGCAGACGCCGGCGCGCATGTCGAAGGCTTCGCCGACCGGGGTGTCCACTTCGGTGGCGTCGCTGTCGTAGCTGAAGTCACGGCGCAGGCGGAGGCCGAGGTCGTGGACGACGGCGAGCACGCTGCCGGCGTCGCGCAGGCTGGCGCGGGCGTAGGCGGCGATGCGCGGCAGCGTCGGCGCGCGTTCGCTGGGCGGCAGGAAATGGCAGGGGGCGCTGGGCGCCAGCGAGCGCAGCGAGGCGAGTTCGGTGCGCAGCCCGTCGAGGCCGGGGGAGAGGTCGAGGTCGGGCTGGCTGCCGCGCTCCACGCGCACCTGCGCGCGCATCTCCACGTCGAGCGTCTCGTGCGGCGGACGCAGCGCGACCGACAGCACGGGGTTGCCGAAGAAGTCCTCGAACGCGCCGCGCTCGGAGGGCGCCGGATCGATCCGCAGCTTGAGGTCCTGCACCTGCTGCACGCCGGGCAGGTCGCGCGGCTGCACGCGCACGAGGTGGCGCGCGTCGCCGACCGGGCGCTGGTATTCGTAGCTCAGGCGCAGGCGGATGTCGTAGCGCATCGGGGGCGTGTCGGAGCTTTGGAAATGGCTGTCATTCCGGGCGCGGCGAGGAATCTGCTTGCAGACGACGGGAGCGGAAGCATGAGCAGATTCCTCGCTGCGCCCGGAATGACAATCTTCAATTGATCCCGCCCGTAAGTTGTAGGAGCGGCTTCAGCCGCGACGCTTTTCGTCGGGGAACGCATTCCGCAAAAGGCATCGCGGCTGAAGCCGCTCCCACAGATTGCGGGGCGTGTCGTGGTCAATGGAAGTAGGCCCGCGACAGCTGTTCGTACAGGCCGGCGATGTCGCGCGCCAGGCCGGCCAGGCAGGCGGCGTCGAGCGTGCCGGCGTCGCGGGTCGACAGTTCGGTGTGCAGCCGCATCGCCTGTTTGACGAAGGCCGGCATGGTGCGCGGCACGCCTGCGACGGGCAGTTGCGCGAACTCGTGCCTGAGCACCTCGACCTGGAACATCACCGAGCGCGGGTTGGCGCCGTCGAGCGCGAGCAGGTCGAGCACGCTCAGCGGCCCGGCGTTGACGCCGTAGCGGCTGCGGTGGGTCATCACGCTGTCGCCGATCTCCAGCAGCGCCTGCTGCAGGCCGGCCGGGGCGTCGTCGTGGAACAGCAGGGCGAGCAGTTCGGCGATCTGCAGGGCGCGTTCGATGCGGCGGCCGATCTCGAGGAAGCGCCAGCCGGTCGTGCGGTACATGTTCTCGTGCAGCAGGCCGGAGAAACCGGCGAGCTTGCGCAGCAGCACGGTGACCGCGCGGCTGGCGTCGTCGCCGGCGGCCACGCGCTCGCCGAAGCGGTTGGCGGTGGTCGACAGGTCGTGCAGCGCCATCCAGCCGTCGGGCGAGAAGCGGTCGCGGATGCGGCCGGCGCTGGTCGCGGCGCCGTCGAGGCTGCGCAGCAGGCCCGAGGGAATCGGTTCGGCGACGTCGATGCCGATGCGGTCGAGGTATTCGCCGAGGACGTCGAGCAGCGGCATCGGCTGGTCGCCGATCTCGGCCAGGCGCACGTGGTAGGCGCGCAGGACGCGGGCGATCGCCTCGCTGCGCTCGGTGTAGCGGCCGAGCCACAGCAGGTTCTCGGCGGCGCGGCTGGGCAGCGCGGCGGCCTCGCGGCGGTTGAGCTGGCTGCCGGGCAGCAGGGTGTCCCGCACCACCGGGCGATCGCCGACGACCCACACGTCCGCCGCCTGCCCGCCGAGCTGCATCGCGATCGCGCGGGTGTCGGCCTGTGCACCGATGCGGGCGAAGCCGCCGGGCATCACTTCCCAGCCGTCGGGCGTGCGCGCGACGAAGGCACGCAGCACGAACGGGCGCGGCTCGAGCCGGCCGTCGACGTGGATCGGCGTGGTCGACAGCCGCACCGCTTCCTGCGCCACCCACTGCGCGCCTTCGCTGTGCAGTTTGTGCAGCAGCGCGCGGCGGTCGTCGGGATCGAGCTGCGCGCCGAGCAGGGTCGCCTGCGGGTCCTCGTAGGGCAGGCGCGTGGAGAACGCCGGCCCGATCAGCATGCGGTCGGCCTGGGCGATCACTTCGTCGCGCTCGGCGGGCTGGCCGCACCACCAGGTGGCGATGCCGGGCAGCTGCAGCGGCCCGCCGGTCAGCGCCTCGCATATGCGCGGCAGGAAGGCCTGCATCGCGCGCGTCTCGACCACGCCCGAGCCGAGCGCGTTGACCATCGACAGCGCGCCCGCGCGCAGCGCGCCGACCGCGCCCGGCGTGCCGATCCACGAATCCGCGCGCAGCTCCAGCGGATCGGCGAACGTGGCATCGAGCCGCCGCCACAGCACGCTCACCGGCTGCAGGCCGGAGACGGTGCGCACGTGCATCTGGCCGTCGCGCACGGTGAGGTCCTCGCCCTCCAGCAGCAGGAAGCCGAGGTAGCGCGCGATCCACGCGTGTTCGTAATAGGTTTCGTTGTTGGGCCCGGGCGTGAGCACGCCGATCGCGCCCATCTGGCCGTCGGCCAGCTCCAGCAGCGCGTCGCGGAAGCGGCGGAAGAAGCCGGCGAGGCGATGCAGGTGCACGCCTTCGGGCAGGTCGGGGAACGCGCGCACGGTGGCGACGCGGTTCTCCAGCGCGAAGCCTGCGCCCGACGGTGCCTGGGTGCGGTCGCCCAGTACCCACCAGCGCCCGTCCGGGCCGCGGCCCAGTTCGAACGCGCAGAAATGCAGGTAGTGGCCGCCGCGCGGGCGGATGCCGACCATCGGCCGCAGGAACTCCGGATTGGCGGCGACCAGCTCCGGCGGCAGCAGGCCGTCGGCGACCAGTTGCTGCGGGCCATGCAGGTCGGCGACGACGCGCTCCAGCACGTCGGCGCGCTGCACCAGGCCGGCGCCGATCTGGCGCCATTCTTCCGCGTCGATCAGCACAGGCAGCGGCGACAGCGGCCACTCGCGCTCGCGCGCGCCGCCCTTGGTGTCGTAGGCGCGGTAGTACACGCCGGCATCGCGCATGTACTGGTGCGCGCGGGCGAAGCGCGCGGCCAGGTCGGTCGCCGTCAGTTCGTCGAGCATCCGCACGAAGCGCCGCCACACCGGCCGCAGCCGGCCGTCGGCCGCCAGCATCTCGTCGACGCCGCCCCACAGCGTGCGGTAGCGCGAGTGCAGTCCGTCGTCGACGGGCTTCGACAGGGGCGGTGCAGCGGGCATCTGCGGTCAGCTCATCCCTTGGCCGGGGCCGTATTCAAAGCAACAGCGAACGCAGTGGATTGCCGGCAATCACGCGCGCCACCATGCGATCTCGTTCGCCATCGCATCCCAGTAGAAATGGAGCGAATCGCATTCCCCTCCGCCCACCACGATCTCCACGCAGTCGGGGCAATTCTCGTAGCCGTTCGGCGTCTCCCCAAGTGCGTTGAAAGGCGCATCCGACTGGCTCGCCAACGTGATCTCCGGAGGCAGGCCGGGGCAGATGCCGAACTGTCTGGACCCATCGATCGGAATCTCGATGATGGGCAGCGTGCTCGAGTCGATCCTGACAAGCAGGCCAACGCTGTCGGCACCGATTCCGAGCCAGGCATGGTCCACCTGCCCGTTCCTGTTCAGGTCCGCCGCGACCGCATGCCCGGGTTTCCACTCGTACTGCGGGTACGACGCAATGTCGTCGCCCGCCTCGACCGACGAGGCCATGAGCGCCGACAACACCAGGACTTGAACGAATCGCATGGAGCCTAACCCGTGATCGACTGCGGTCGGCGCAGGTCCAGCGTGTGCGGGAACGCGGTCGAGCGCGGTTCGGGCTGCAGAGTATAGGCGCCGGGCGTGTGGCCGTCGGGCTGGAACCGCGCCAGCCGCCGCGCCTGCGCCTCGTTGCCGTTGACCGGGAAGGTCTCGTAGCTGCGGCCGCCGGGGTGCGCGACGTGGTAGGTGCAGCCGCCGATCGCGCGGCCGCTCCAGCGGTCGTACAGGTCGAAGACCAGCGGTGCGTGCACCGGCAGCACCGGGTGCAGGCCGCTGGCCGGCTGCCAGGCCTTGAAGCGCACGCCGGCGACCGCCTGCCCGGCGCGGCCGGTGGCCGCGAGCGGCACCTCGCGGCCGTTGCACGCCAGCGCGTGGCGTTCGGGGTTCCAGCCTTCGAGCTTCACCTGCAGCCTTTCGACCGACGAATCGACGTAGCGCACGGTGCCGCCGATCGCGCCCTGCTCGCCGAGCACGTGCCACGGCTCCAGTGCCTGGCGCAGTTCGAGGTGGACATCGCCGTACTGCACCTGGCCGCAGAACGGGAAGCGGAACTCGAGCTGCGCGGCGAACCATTCCGGGCGCATCGCGAAGCCGTGGCGCGCGAGGTCGTCGAGCACGTCGAGGAAATCGGCCCAGACATGGTGCGGCAGCATGAAGCGGTCGTGCAGCGACGTGCCCCAGCGCACGAAGCCGCCGTCGAGCGGAGCGTCCCAGCAGCGCGCGACCAGCGCGCGCACCAGCAGCTGCTGGGCAAGGCTCATGCGCGCGTTGGGCGGCATCTCGAAGCCGCGGAACTCGACCAGTCCCAGCCGCCCGGTCGGGCCGTCTGGCGAATACAGCTTGTCGATGCAGATTTCCGAGCGGTGCGTGTTGCCGGTGACGTCGACCAGCAGGTTGCGCAGCAGGCGATCGACCAGCCACGGCGGCGGCTCGCCCACGCCCGGGCCGTTCTTCCCGGGCATGGGGATCTGCGCCAGCGCGATCTCCAGTTCGTACAGCGCGTCGTGACGCGCCTCGTCGATGCGCGGCGCCTGCGAGGTCGGGCCGATGAACAGGCCCGAGAACAGGTACGACATCGACGGATGCCGCTGCCAGTGCAGGATCAGCGACTTCAGCAGGTCGGGGCGGCGCAGGAACGGGCTGTCGTGCGGCGTTGCGCCGCCGACCACGACGTGGTTGCCGCCGCCGGTGCCGGCGTGGCGGCCGTCGATCATGAACTTGTCGGTGCCCAGGCGCGACTGCCGCGCGTCCTCGTAGACCGCCTCGGTGATGGCGACGCACTCCCGCCAGTCCGCCGCGGGATGGATGTTGACCTCGATGACGCCGGGATCGGGCGCGACCCGGATCACGTTGACGCGCGGATCGTGCGGCGGCGCATAGCCTTCGATCTGCACCGGCAGGCCGAGCCGGCGCGCGGCGGCTTCGGCCGCTGCGACCAGTTCGAGGTAGTCCTCCATCGCCTCGACCGGCGGCATGAACACGCTCAGGTGTCCGTCGCGCGGCTCCACCGAAATCGCGGTGCGCACCAGGCCGTCGATGTCGCTGATCACCTGTTCGACGCGTTCCTGCTGCTCGCCTTCGGCGGCGGCGAACGAGGCCACGGCCTGCTCGGGCGTCTGCATCGGCACGATGGCGACGCCGTCGGTCGCTTCGGGCAGCGCAACCTGCGGATGGTGGCGATCGCGCACGCCATCGACCGCCGACGGTAGCGGCCCGGGTGGCGCACCCGGATCGCGCGGGATCACGTGCGGATAGTCGACCGGCCGCACGTGCGGCAGCGCGCCCAGCGGCAGGCGGTAGCCGACCGGCGAATCGCCCGGCACGAGGAAGAGCTTCCCGCGCCGCGTCTTCCACTTCTCGCTGCGCCAGCGCAATGCCGGGCGCGATTCGCTGTTCCAGCGCTGCACCGGCAGCACGTAGCCCGACGGTTCGGTGAGGCCGCGCTCGAACACCCTGGCCATGCGCGCGCGTGCTTCCGGGTCCTTGAGTTCGGAGTTCTCCGGATCGACGTTCGCGGGCAGGTTGCCCTCCTTGAGCAGCCATTCGCCCGGATCCTCGAACGCCGGCGCGACATGGTCCGCGCCGACGCCGAGGTCGTCGGCGATGCCCTGCAGCAGCGCCTGGGCGTCGCCCGCGGCGACGGGATGCGCGCCGTCCTCGCGCGCGACGAGGTCGGGATCGGTCCAGATCGGCACGCCGTCCTTGCGCCAGTACAGCGAGAACGTCCAGCGCGGCAGCGATTCGCCCGGATACCACTTGCCCTGTCCGTGGTGCAGGAAGCCGCCGGGCGCGAAGCGTTCGCGCAGGCGGCGGATCAGCGCGTCGGCCTTGGCGCGCTTGGTCGGGCCGACGGCCTCGGTGTTCCACTCCGGCGATTCGAAATCGTCGATCGAGACGAAGGTCGGCTCGCCGCCCATCGTCAGCCGCACGTCCTGCTCGCGCAGCGCGCGGTCCACCGCTTCGCCGAGCGCGTCCAGCGCCTGCCATGACTCGTCGGAGAACGGCCAGGTGATGCGCGGATGCTCGGCCACGCGGGTCACGCGCATGGCGAAGTCGAAGGTGGTCTCGACCGGGCCGTCGCTGCTCAGCGCGCCGCTGATCGGCGCGGCGTTGCGGTAGTGCGGGGTCGCCGCGAGCGGGATGTGGCTTTCGCCGGTGAGCAGGCCCGAGGTCGGGTCGAGGCCGATCCAGCCCGCGCCCGGCAGGTAGACCTCGGCCCAGGCGTGCAGGTCGGTGAAGTCGTGGTCGGTGCCGGGCGGGCCGTCGAGCGCGACCAGGTCCGGCTTGAGCTGGATCAGGTAGCCCGAGACGAAGCGCGCGGCGAGCCCGAGGTGGCGCAGCACCTGCACCAGCAGCCACGACGAATCGCGGCACGAACCCTCCGCCAGCGCCAGCGTGTCCTCCGGCGTCTGCACGCCGGGCTCCATCCGGATCAGGTAGCGCACCTGGCGCTGGATGCGCGCATTGAGGTCGACGACGAAATCGACGGTGTTGCGCGGCGTGCGGTCGAGGCCGTCGAGGAACGCCTGCAGCGCCGGTCCCGCAGGCTCCGGCGTCATGTAGATGGCGAGGTCGGGCGCGATGTCGAGCGGGTACGCGAACGGCCAGGTCTCGGCCTCTTCCTCGACGAAGAAGTCGAACGGGTTGTAGACCGTCATGTCGGCGACAAGATCGACCTCGATCTTCAGCTCGGTCACCGGGTCGGGGAACACGAACCGCGCGAGGAAATTGCCGTACGGGTCCTGCTGCAGGTTCACGAAGTGGTTCGACGGCGTGACCCGCAGCGCATGGCTGAGCACCGGCGTGCGCGACTGCGGCGCCGGCTTGAGCCGGATCACCTGCGGCCCCAGCCGCACCGGCCGGTCGTAGCGGTAGTGCGTGAGGTGGTGGATCGCAGCGAAGATCGCCATGCCTGCCCCGTTTGGCCGGCGCGTGGGGGACGCCGGTCGAAGGCCAGCGTACAGTGAAAAACCGGGATCGGAATCGACTTTCCTTCGGACCATGCACCCGTCCGCGGGCCATGGGGACAGTCGACTCCGACCCCGGTTTCACCTCCCGGCCCCGGGTTTTCCCTAATGTCGCCGCCGTCCGCCGGTGCGTACCCTGCGCGTCCAAGGGTGCCGCATGGCACCGAACGCCCGGCCTGCGCATGTCGTACGAGACGTTCCGGTTCCCGCCGCCGCTGCCGCCGCCGGTCTCCGACTGGTTCGGCGCGCTCGCCTCGCGCCTGGGCGCCGGGCAGGCCCAGGGCTTCGACGAGGCGCTGCTGGCGGCCGATCCGGCCGACGTCGAGTTCGCCCTCGATCCCGCCTCGGTGCGCGTCACCGACGAGCACCAGGGTCCGTGGAACACCACCTACTCGGCCTCCGGCGAGATGCAGGTCTCGGCCCCGGGCACGGGCGCGCAGTCGGTGCCGGTGCGCTACGACGTGACGATCCGCAACGAGAACGCCACGCCGCAGCAGCTGCGCAGCGTGAACCCGTTCGACCCGTCGACGATCCCCGATCGCACCCGCATCGAGGTCCATGGCCGTGACTACGCGGGCACGCCGCTCGAAGTCAGCTTCCGCGCGCTTGCCGAAGCCAACGACCTCGCCTCGATCGAGGACCTGCGGCTGTCGCTGGAAATGACCGCCGACGGCGAGCTGCGCGTGATGACCGGCTCGAACCGGCTGTTCGACGCGCCGCGCGACGGCGGCCCGGCCTCGTACCCCGCCGACCGCGAGGACTTCGCCCGCCACACGACGATGCTGGAGGATCCCGCCGGCATCGACCGCGCCGGCTACAGCCGCATGCTGCTCGACGGCACCGTGCCGGACGACACCGTGCGCATCGCCGAGGACGTCGAGGGGCGCGCGGTCACCGGCACGGTGACGGAGGCCGGCAGCGGCGAGACCAACCAGGTCGTCTGGACGCTCGACGACGCGGGCCGCCCGGTTTCGGCCGACGCCGTGCTGACCTGGGAACCGAGCAGCCGGGGCCGCGACTCCGACCGCATCGAGGGCAACGCGCAGAGCAGGTTCCGCGTCGACAACGACATGAAGGGCAGCGGCGACGACGTCGGCCACCTGATCGCCTACCGCTTCGTCAACGGCCACGGCCCGGTCAACATGTTCCCGCAGGAAAGCTCGTTCAACCAGCGCGTCTACGCCGGCATGGAGCAGGAGTGGAGCGACTGGCTGGCCGAGGGCATGGAGGTGCGCATCGAGATCTCGCTGGCGCCCGCGGACGTGCAGCGACCCGACCAGGTGCGCGTGGACTACGAGGTGATCGACCCGGCCACGGGCAAGGCGGTCTATGATCCGCAGCTCATCGTCTTCGACAACGAGGCCGGCCAGGTGTTCGACCGCATCGCACGCAAGGACATGGACGACATGATCGGGACCGCGTCTTGAACGCGGCCGACAAGGACGCCCTGGTCCGCGGCATCGGCGAACTGCTGCTGCGCGACATCGCCACCGCCGGGCACGACCTCGACGGCTACGCGCTGATCGCCAGCTACGCCGACGACGGCACGCGCCGGATCAGCGGCTTCGGCTATCGCGACGGTGAACCGCCGCGGGCGGCGACGCCGAAGACGGACATCGACACGATCGGCGCGCGCCTGGACGAACTGCGCGAGGCGACGCGCGTGGAAGGCAAGGATCCGTGGGCGGTCTGCGTGATCCAGCTGCTGCGCGCCGGCGGCAAGCTGCACGCCGAGTTCGTCTACGACGAGCCGGAACGCTGGGCGATCATGCCGGAGACGCTGGCCGAGGTCGCCGAGCGCGCGCGGCCGGCCTGAACGATTTCCCCTGCAGGAGCGCCTTCAGGCGCGATGCTTTTCGCGCCATGGGGCAGCCTCGGGAAACGCAAAAGCATCGCGCCTGAAGGCGCTCCTACGGAATCCGGCGTTCAGCCGATCCGCTCCAGCCCGAACGCCTGCGCCGGCGCCAGCCACGGCATCAGCCAGTGGTCGACCAGCAGGAACGCGAACAGCGCCATCAGGTAGACCACCGAGTAGTTGAACACGCGCATCGCGAACAGTTCGTCGGGCGGATCGAGCAGCCGCCACGCGTACCACAGGAAGGCGAGCCCCAGCACCACGGCGCCGCCGAGGTAGAACAGCCCGCTCATGCCCACCGCCACCGGCAGCAGCGTGACCACGCACAGCAGCACGGTGTAGAACAGGATCTGCCAGCGCGTGTACTCCACGCCGTGCGTGACCGGCAGCATCGGCACCAGCGCGCGCGCGTAGTCGTCGCGGCGGAAGATCGCCAGCGCCCAGAAGTGCGGCGGCGTCCACACGAAGATGATCAGCACCAGCAGCAGCGCATGCGCCCAGTCCCACTGCCCCTGCATGTTGGTCACCGCGGCCCAGCCCAGCAGCGGCGGCGCGGCGCCGGCGATGCCGCCGATGACGATGTTCTGCGGCGTCGCGCGCTTGAGGAAGCCGGTGTAGACGATGGCGTAGCCGATCAGCGAGGCGAAGGTCAGGCCCGCGGTCAGCGGATTCACCAGCGCGATCAGGATCGCCATCGACAGCGCGCCGAGGGCCACCGCGAACGCCAGCACCTGCGACGGATTCAGCGCGCCGGTGGCGAGCGGACGGTCGGCGGTGCGCACCATCACCTTGTCGATGCGCTGGTCGATCAGGTGGTTGATCGCCGCCGCGGACGCCGCCGCCAGCCAGATGCCGAGCAGGCCGAACACGGTCTCGCGCAACGGCGGCAGGCCCGGCACGGCGAGGAACATGCCCACCAGCGCGGTGAACACGATCAGCGCCACCACGCGCGGCTTGGTCAGCGCCCAGTACTGGCGCAGGTCGATCCGCCGCTCGCGCGTCATCGCCGGCATCTCAGTCCGGCCTGCGCAGGCGCGCGAGCAGGGACACCAGCACGAACAGCAGCAGCGCGGCACCACCGTTGTGCAGCACCGCCACCGGCAGCGGCAGCGACAGCTTGACGTTGAGCACGCCCAGCAGCACCTGGGCCACGGTCAGCAGCGCCAGCGCCACCGCCCATGCGCGCAATCCCGGCGTGCGCAGCAGGCGCCAGGACAGCAGCGCCATGGCCGCGAACACGACGACGGCGAAGATCCGGTGCGCCATCTGGATCGCGATGCGCGAGGCGCCGTCGAGCACGCCGCCCTCGTAGTCGACGCCGACGCCGCGCCAGAGCACGAAGCCCTCGCGGAAATCCGTCGGCGGCCACCATTGGCCGACGCACTTCGGGAAGTCGAGGTAGTGGGCCTCGGGCGTGGTCCAGCCGCCGGCACCGCAGGCGAGCGCGGCATAGTTGGCGCTGACCCAGCCGCCGAGCGCGACCTGCACGCCGAGCACCGCGATGCCCGCCAGCACCCAGCGCCGCAGCGCGCGCGCGTCGACCAGCACGATCGGCACGTGGGTCGCGCGCCACGCCATCCAGGTCAGCAGCGAGAACGTCAGCATGCCGCCGAGCAGGTGGCCCATGACGATGACCGGCTTGAGCAGCAGGGTCACCGTCCACTTGCCGAGCAGCGCCTGGAACACCACCACCGCCAGCGTCAGCACGGCCGCGCGCGACAGGTCGAGGTTCGACCAGCGCAATGCCGCCACCAGCAGCCAGGCCTCGCCGAGGCCGGCCACCGCCAGCGCCGGCACGACCAGCCCCTTCATGTACAGCAGGATCGCCAGCGCGACCAGCAGCGACGCGCCGAGCACCTGCGCGATGCCGAACCGGCGCCGACGCGCGGCCAGCAGCGCCAGCGCCAGCACCAGCACGCCCAGCGACGCGGCGAGGTGGCGGTGCACCTGCTCGCGCCAGGCCTTGTGCGTCTCGAACGGGCGGATCGCGCTGGCGGCGTGGCCGCTGACGTCCTGCGTCGCCTGCGGCCACGCGGCGCGGCCGTAGCAGGTCGGCCAGTCCGGGCAGCTCAGGCCGGCGTCGGACAGGCGCACGAAGGCGCCGAACACGATCACGCCGAACGTCAGCGCCACCGCCAGCCAGGCGATGCGGTGGAAGTGCCGGTAGGCCTGCGGGCGCGACGGTGCTGGGTGCGAGTGGTCCATCATTTCAGCTTCAGCAGGCGGCCCACGTCCTCGCGCAGGTGCCCCGGATCGAAACCGGGAGGGTAGCGCAGGATCACGAAGCCGTTCGGATCGATGACGTAGACCGGCGTGCCGGCGGGATCGGCGCGACGCGGCAGCGCGGCCAGCAGTTCGGGCGACGGTTCGATCTCGCGCCACGCGGCGTTGCGCACTGCGCCGTCCGGCGGCGAGCCGATCCACAGGACCTGCACGTGGTCGGCGCGATGGCCGAACAGCTGCCACACCGTATCGATCTGCCGCGACAGTTCCACGCACGGCGCGCCGCAGTCGTCGGCGGGCGCGAGCGCGATGCGCCAGGTGCGCTCGCCGGGGTTCCAGTCGTACGCGCCGCCGTCGTGCAGGCGCGGCACCAGCGCGCGCAGGTCGCCGGGCGGATCGAGCAGTTCGCCGTGGTTCTTCATGCCTGACGGACGCCACCCGGAGAAGCGCAGCGCGCCGGCGACGACGGCGCTGCCGAGGAAGATCACGACGATCAGGACCAGCATGCCGCGGTTGCGGTTGCGCTGCTGCGGGGAGACGGGAGCGTTCATCGGCGGGGACGGCGGAAGCTGAGGATCAGGGCGGTCGCGAGCACGGCGAGCGCGAGCCCGAACCATTGCACGGCGTAACCGAGGTGTCTGGCGGGAGGCAGGGTATTGGGCAGCACGTCGAGGTCGCGCGCATGGCCCAGCGGCAGCGCGGGATCGAGCTTGAGCACCCGCGGCGGCAGGACCTCGACGCCGACGGCGCCCGCCAGCGCGCCCGCGTCCAGGCGCGTCACGACCACGTCCTCGCCATTGTCCGCCGGCCTCATGTCCGCCCGGGCCAGGCCGGGCGAAGGCGGCGGCGCCAGCAGCCCCTGCACGCGGATCGTGCCCGGCGGCAGGTCGACGGACGGCATCGTGCGGTCGCCCGGCAGCGGCAGCCAGCCCAGTTCGACCAGCAGCGGCGCCGCGCCCACCGGCCGGAACGCGCGATACACGCGCACGCCGGGACGACCGTCGCGCTGCTGGTTGTCGAGCAGCACCGCCGGACCCGCGATGAAGCCGCCCTCGCCCGCGGCCCAGTCGAAGCCGCGCGTTCGCGCCGGATCGCCGGCCGCCGACAGCGGCCGCGGGTTGCGCTCGACCAGCGTCGCCGCGACCGCGTCGAGCATCGCCTGCTTCTCGTGCATGCGCCCGAGCTGCCAGCGGCCCAGCGACGCGAACAGCGCCATCGCCAGCAGCGCCAGCGTCCAGCCGACCACGCGGGTCCGGCGGACGCTCACGATCCGCCCGCCCGCGGCTGCGATAATGCGCGCATCCGGCCCAAGCCACGCCCACGGAGACGAGGATGAACGATTCGCTGAAGACCCTGCTGATCGTCGGCTTCCTGGCGCTGATCCTGTGGAACCTGGGCGCCGGCCTGTACTACATGCTGGTCGACAAGGGCCAGACCAAGCGCACCGTGAACGCGCTGACCCGGCGCATCGCGCTGTCGATCGCGCTGATCCTGCTGGTGGTGCTGGCCAACTACATGGGCTGGATCGAGTTCCATGGCGTGGGGCGCAATCCGAATTCCTGAACGGAGCCGACCGGAACCGCCGCCCGCAGACTCTCCGCTGTCATTCCGAGCGCAGCGAGGAATCTGCTGTCCCTCTCCGGATACCAGATTCCTCGCTGCGCTCGGAATGACAATCTGGAATCGCGGCGCCGAAAAAACGGAAAGCGCCGGCATGCCGGCGCCCTCCCCTACCTGATCCGGACGACTTGACCGCCCTTCCGATTCCCGATTCCCGAATCCCGAATCCCGGCCGTCAAAGCACATAGACGAACAGGAACAACCCCAGCCACACCACGTCGACGAAGTGCCAGTACCAGGCCACCGCCTCGAACGCGAAGTGGTTCTCCTTGGTGAAGTGGCCCCTGGCGCAGCGCAGCCAGATGATCGCCAGCATCAGCGTGCCCAGCGTCACGTGCGCGCCGTGGAAGCCGGTCAGCATGAAGAACGTGGAGCCGTAGATGCCCGAACCCAGGGTCAGGTTCAGCTCGCGATAGGCGTGGATGTATTCCTCGGCCTGGTAGAACAGGAACAGGCAGCCCAGCAGTACGGTCAGCCCGAGGAACACCAGCAGCTGCCTGCGGTGGCCGGCGCGCAGCGCGTGGTGGGCGATGGTCACGGTGACGCCCGAGGTGAGCAGGATCAGCGTGTTGAGCAGGGGCAGGCCCCAGGCGGGGATCGTCTGGAACGCGCCGCCCACCTGGCCGGGGCCGGAGGTCGGCCACGCCGCGCTGAAGCCTTCCCACAGCAGGTAGTTGGTCGCCACGCCGTCGCCGCTGCCGCCCAGCCACGGCAGCGCGAACTGGCGGGTGTAGAACAGCGCGCCGAAGAACGCGGCGAAGAACATCACTTCCGAGAAGATGAACCACACCATCCCCATGCGGAACGAGACGTCGACCTGCTTGTTGTAATAGCCCGACACCGATTCGAGGATCACGTCGGCGAACCACCGGAACAGGATGAACGCGAGTCCCGCCAGGCCCACGAAGAACGCCGTCTTGCCCCAGCTCGCCTCGTTGAGCCAGCTGGCGAACCCCAGCATGGCGACGAACAGCGCCACCGACGCGAACACCGGCCAGCGGCTGCCGTGGGGCACGTAGTAGACGTTGGGATCGTGGTCAGCGTGGGCCTGGGCCATGGCGGGAGTCCGGATTGCGGTGGGTCAGGGTGCCGCGCGCGGCACGGTGGACGACGGCGCCGCCGCCGCCGCGAGGCGCTCGGTCAGCACGTCGTTCTTGAAGAAGGTGTACGACAGGGTGATGGTGTTGACGTCCGGCGGCAGCGCCGGGTCGACGATGAAGCGCACCGGCAGGTCGCGGCTCTCGCCGGCCTGCAGCGTCTGCGCGGTGAAGCAGAAGCATTCGGTCTTGCTGAAGTAGCCCGAGGCGCGCGCCGGCGCCACCGACGGCGTGGCGCTGCCGACGATCGCGCGGTCGCCGTCGTTGTGCGCGGCGTAGGTCGCCTCATACTGCTCGCCGACGCGCACGCGCATCTTCGTGGCGTTGGGGCGGAAGCCCCAGGGCAGCTTCGAGTTCACGGTGCCGTCGAACTCCACGGTCACCCAGCGCTCGTCCGGCACCACCGCGGCGACGGCGGAAGCGTCGGCTGCGGTGTTGTCCAGGCGGATGCCGAACACTTTCTCGCAGGCGATGCGGTACAGCGGCACCAGCGAGAAGGTGAAGGCGAACGCAGCCAGCGAGATCGCGACCAGCTTGCCGATGCCGCGCTTTGAAACAGGAACGCCGCCCGCGCTCATCGGCCGATCACCCCGGACAGGATGAACAGGACGTAGATCGCCACGGCGATGCCGCCGACGAGCGCCGCCGTGCGCACGGCGCGCTTGCGCCGCAGGGTAGTGTCGTCGTCGGGCGTCGTCGGGCTCATCGCGTCGGGCCGTCAGTGGATCGTCAGTGGGTCACGTCGCCGTGGGCGAGGTCGCCGTCGCGGATCACCGGCGGCGTGCCGAAGGTGTGGTGCGGGGCCGGCGACGGCACCGTCCACTCCAGGCCCTTCGCGCTTTCCCACGCGCGGGCCTCGGCCTTCGCGCCGTGCCGGAGCGAATGCCACAGGATGCCGCCCATCATGAACGGCGTCAGGAACATGCCGAACGCGCCGATCGAGCTGACCAGGTTCCAGTCGGCGAACACCACGTTGTAGTCGGGGATGCGGCGCGGCATGCCGGCCAGGCCGAGGAAGTGCTGCGGGAAGAACAGCAGGTTGACGAACACCATCGTCCACCAGAAGTGGAACTTGCCCGCGGTTTCGTTGTACATGCGCCCGGTCCACTTCGGCCACCAGTAGTAGACCGCGGCGATGATGCCGAACAGCGCGCCGGTCACCAGCACGTAGTGGAAGTGCGCGACCACGAAATAGGTGTCGTGGTACTGGAAGTCGGCCGGCACGATCGCCAGCATCAGGCCGGAGAAGCCGCCGATGCTGAACAGGATCACGAACGCGATCGACCACAGCATCGGCGATTCGAACGTCAGCGAACCGCGCCACATGGTGCTGACCCAGTTGAATATCTTCACGCCGGTCGGGATCGCGATCAGCATGGTGGCGAACATGAAGTAGATCTCGCCGCCCAGCGGCATGCCCACCGTGAACATGTGGTGCGCCCACACGATGAACGACAGGAAGGCGATCGACGCGGTGGCGTAGACCATCGCCTGGTAGCCGAACAGCGGCTTGCGGCTGAAGGTCGGGATGATCTCGCTGACGATGCCGAACGCCGGCAGGATCATGATGTAGACCTCGGGATGCCCGAAGAACCAGAAGATGTGCTGGTACATCACCGGGTCGCCGCCGCCGGCCGCGTTGAAGAAGCTGGTGGCGAAGAACTTGTCGGTCAGCAGCATGGTCACCGCGCCGGCCAGCACCGGCATCACCGCGATCAGCAGGAACGCGGTGATCAGCCAGGTCCAGCAGAAGATCGGCATCTTCAGCAGGTCGATGCCCGGCGCGCGCATGTTGAGGATGGTGGCGATGACGTTGATCGCGCCCATGATCGAGCTGATGCCCATCATGTGGATGGCGAAGATCGCGAACGCGACGTTGTAGCCGCCCTGCAGCGACAGCGGCGGATACAGCGTCCAGCCGCCGGCCGGCGCGCCGCCGGGCAGGAACAGGGTCATCAGCAGCAGGGTGAAGGCGAACGGCAGGATCCAGAACGACCAGTTGTTCATGCGCGGCAGCGCCATGTCCGGCGCGCCGATCTGCAGCGGGATCATCCAGTTGGCCAGGCCGACGAAGGCCGGCATCACGCCGCCGAAGATCATCACCAGCGCGTGCATGGTGGTCATCTGGTTGAAGAACTCCGGGCTGACGTGCTGCAGGCCGGGAGTCGCCAGCTCGGTGCGGATGATGACGCTCATCGCCGCGCCGATGATGAACATCACGAACGAGAACAGCAGGTACAGCGTGCCGATGTCCTTGTGGTTCGTGGAGAACAGCCAGCGTTCGACGAACGACTGCTTGTGGCCGTGGTCGTCGTGATGGTGGTCGGCGGGGGCGGTATGCGTGGACATTGGGCGGTCTGCCTTTCGAATTCGTCAGTCGGCGCTGGGCGCGTCGGCGGGGGCGGCGGCCTCTTCGGGCGCCTGCGGGGCGGCGGGCTCCTCGCCCTGCTGCACGTCTTCGATCATGTCCGGGTCGACCGAGCGCGGCGCGTTGCCGGTGCCGCCTTCGGGCACCTGCGACGGATCGTCGGTGGTCTGCCCGGCGGCCTTCTTCGAGGCCAGCCACTGCTCGAACTCGGCCTTGGGCACCGCGCGCACCACGATCGGCATGAAGCCGTGGTCCTTGCCGCACAGTTCCGCGCACTGGCCGCGGTACACGCCCGGCTCGAGGATCTCGGTCCAGGCCTCGTTGATGATTCCCGGGATCGCGTCCTGCTTCCAGCCCAGCGCCGGCACCCACCAGGCGTGGATCACGTCGTCGGCGGTGATCACGAAGCGGATCTTGGTGTCGGTCGGCAGCACCAGCTCGTTGTCGACGTCGAGCAGGTAGTGCGGATGGGCCTTGATCTCGTCCTGCGTCGCCTTCCGGTTCTGACGCAAGCGGTCGGACTCGCGGTCGAGGCGGCTGGTCAGCACCACGTCCTCGCCGAGGTATTCGTACTTCCACATCCACTGCACGCCGGTGACCTTGACCGTCATCTCCGACTCGCGGGTGTCGTACATCGCGATCAGCTTGGCCGTCGCCGGCACCGCCATGATCACCAGCAGGATGATCGGGACCACGGTCCAGATGATCTCGGCCACGGTGTTGTGGCTGAACTGCGCGGCGACCGCGCCCCTGGACTTGCGGAACCGGAACATCGCCCAGCCCATCGCGCCGAACACGATCACGCCGATCGCGACGCAGATCCACAGCGCCAGCATGTGCGCGTCGTAGGCATGCTGCGAGGACGCGGTGACGCCCCGCCCCATGTTCAGCTGCCAGGGCTTCGGATCCGCGGCCAGCGCCGCGAACGGCAACGACGCCAGAACTGCCAACCCCCACCGCGAAAAACGCGCCTGCATCATTGCCTAGACCCCAATGTCATCGGTCGCGGCCCGCCGGCCGCCAGCAAACTTGTGAACGAACCCGTTGCGCGGGACCTTCGCAACCGGAAGGGACCGCCACGGTACCGCGTCGGAACGGCGCGAACCCGCCCTGCGGGCACGCGAAAACTCCCAAATGGTAGCGGCCGCGGGGGTTTAGGGGCAAGCCGAGACCCGCCGCGCGCCGCCGCGAGCGGCTCCGCGCCCCCCGTGGGAGCGCCCTCGGGCGCGATGCGGACCGGCGACCGTTTCGCGGCCAAGGCCGCTCCCACGGGCGCTCCCCGGCGGGATGGACGCATCGCAAGGCTTCCACCCGTCGCGACGGTGGAAGACACTGGAGGACTCCCGCGAACGGGAGAAGAACTCCTCCCGTACGGACCCGCCGTGAAGCCAGCCTCCCCCGCCCTGGACGCCACCGAGGTCGAGGCCCTGTTCGACGCGATCCCGGAGGTGCTGTTTTTCATCAAGGACCGCGAGGGACGCTACACCCACGTCAACGCCACCATGCTGCGCCGGCTCGGCCTGCGTTCGCGGCGCGACATCATCGGCAAGCGCGCCAGCGACGTGTACCCCGGCGGCCTGGCCGCCAACTACGGGCTGCAGGACCAGCAGGTGCTGGCCGGCGCGGTGATCGACAACCTGCTGGAGCTGCACCTGTTCTCCGACCAGGAGCCGGGCTGGTGCCTGACCTGCAAGCGGCCGCTGCGGATCGACGGCCAGGTCGCCGGGCTGGTCGGCATCTCCCGCGACCTCGCCGGCCGCGAGGGGCTGGAGGCCGACTACGGTTCGCTGCGCGAGGCGCTGGTGCACATGAACCGGCACTACGCAGGAAACTTGCGCATCCAGGACCTGCGGGCGATCACCGGCTTCTCCGAGTCCAAGCTCGAGCGCACCTTCCACAAGGTCTTCCAGCTCTCGCCGCTGCAGCTGCTGACCCGGATCCGGATCCAGGCCGCGATGCACCGCCTGCAGGGCCCGGGCAGCATCGCCGGCATCGCCCAGGCCTGCGGCTTCAGCGACCAGAGCGCGTTCACGCGCCGGTTCGTGGCGCTGGTGGGCATGACCCCGGTCGAATACCGGCGACTGCGCGCCGGCTGAGGCGCCGCACCCGCCGTGGGAGCGGCCTTGGCCGCGAAGTCTCGCGCACTGCTGGAGGGCATCGCGCGCAAGCGCGCTCCCACGGACTTCCCGACAGTCGGGCCGGACCGATTTGTGCCGGAGCCCGCGGCCGCGCCGCGGGAATCGTGCAAGCCGGCCGCCGCCGCGCGGGCGAGAATGACCGACTCCGCTCCCCGCGCGGCCCCGCGCGCACCGGGCGTATCCTGCGGCCAGCCCATGACGCCACTGCTCTCCCCGGAACTCCCGCCGGCCCCCGACCCGCGCCGCGCCGCGATCACCGCCGCCTGGACCCTCGACGAGGCCGCGCACGTGCGCGAGCTGCTGGCCGTGGCCCGCCAGCCCGCCCCCGGCTGGGACGAGGCCGACCGCACCGCGATCCACGCCACCGCCACCGACCTCGTGCGCCGGGTCCGCGCGCGTACGCAGGACCAGGGCGCGATCGAGGCCTTCATGCGCCAGTACGACCTCGGCAGCGAGGAAGGCGTGCTGCTGATGTGCGTGGCCGAGGCGCTGCTGCGCATCCCCGACCAGGACACCGCTGACAAGCTGATCCGCGACAAGCTGGGCGAGGCCGACTGGAAGAAGCACATGGGCCAGTCCGACTCGGTGCTGGTCAACGCCTCGACCTGGGGCCTGATGCTGACCGGCCACCTCGTCGACCTCGCCGACGACACCCGACGCGATGTCCACAACGCCTTCAAGCGGCTCGTCGGCCGCGTCGGCGAGCCGGTGATCCGGCTCGCGGTGCGCCAGGCGATGCGGATCATGGGCCACCAGTTCGTCATGGGCCGGACCATCGGCGAGGCGCTGGCGCGCAGCCGCAAGGGACCCAACGCCGCGTTCCGCTATTCCTTCGACATGCTCGGCGAGGCCGCGCTGACGCAGCATGACGCCGACCGCTACCTCAGCGCCTACGCCGACGCGATCGACGCGATCGGCAGGTCGGGCAGCTTCGACGATGCCATCACCGCGCCGTCGATCTCGGTCAAGCTCTCGGCACTGCATCCGCGCTACGAGCACGCCAAGCGCGAGCGCGTGCTGGCCGAACTGGCGCCGCGGCTGCTGCAGCTGGCGCAGCGCGCGAAGGGCCACGGCATCGGCCTGACCATCGACGCCGAGGAGGCCGACCGCCTCGAACTGTCGCTGGACGTGATCGAGCGCGCCTGGAGCGACGCCTTGCTGGCCGGCTGGAACGGCTTCGGCATCGTCGTGCAGGCCTACCAGAAGCGCGCGCCGTTCGTGATCGACTGGATCGCCGACCTCGCCCGCCGCCACGGCCGCCGCATCCCGGTGCGGCTGGTGAAGGGCGCGTACTGGGACAGCGAGGTCAAGCGCGCGCAGGTCGACGGCCACCCGACCTACCCGGTGTTCACGCGCAAGCCCAACACCGACGTCAGCTACCAGGCCAACGCGGCGCGGCTGCTGTCGAACGTCGATGCGATCTATCCGATGTTCGCCACCCACAACGCGCAGACGATCGCGGCGATCCACCGCATGGCGGGCGCCTTGCTTCCCGCCTCGCTCCCTTCCCCCGTTCACGGGGGAAGGGCCGGGGATGGGGGTGAGGCGGCCGGCAATGCCTCCTCCGGACTGGCCCCCACCCCAACCCTCCCCCGCAAGCGGGGGAGGGAGCAGAAGCCGCACGCTTACGAATTCCAGAAGCTGCACGGCATGGGCGACGACCTCTACGCCGAGGTGATCCCCGCCGACCGCCTCGACGTGCCCTGCCGGGTGTACGCGCCGGTCGGCTCGCACGAGGACCTGCTGCCCTATCTCGTGCGCCGCCTGCTCGAGAACGGCGCCAACTCCAGCTTCGTCAACCGGATCAGCGACGAGGAGGTATCGATCGACGACCTCGTGCGCGATCCGGTGGAAGTCGTCTCCGGCTTCGACGCGATCCCGCATCCCCGCATTCCGCTGCCGGTCGACCTGTACCGCAGCTTTGGCCTCGAGAGGAGCAACTCCATGGGCGTGAACCTCGCCAACGACGACCAGTTGCGCGCGCTGGCCGAACAGGTCAACGCCGCCGTGGCCGACTGGCGCGCCGGGCCGCTGGTGCCGGGTGCGGCCGCGGCCGGCCCCGACATCGCCGTGAGCAATCCCGCCGATCGTCGCGAACGCATCGGCCAGTGGCAGGCCGCCGACGCCGCGACCGTCGAGCAGGCGCTGCGCAATGCGGTCGCCGCACAGCCGGCCTGGGACGCGACGCCCGCCGCCTCGCGCGCCGCGATCCTCGAGCACGCCGCCGACCTGCTCGAGACGCGCATGCCACAGTACATCGCGCTGTGCACCAGGGAGGCCGGCAAGACCATCCCCGACGGCGTCGCCGAAGTGCGCGAGGCCGTGGACTTCCTGCGCTACTACGCCGGACAGGCGCGCAGCGCGTTCGCGGTCGAGGCCCTGCCCGGCCCGACCGGCGAATCCAACAGCCTGCAGCTCGCCGGCCGCGGCGTGTTCGTCTGCATCAGCCCCTGGAACTTCCCGCTGGCGATCTTCACCGGACAGGTCGCCGCGGCGCTGGCCGCGGGCAACAGCGTGATCGCGAAACCCGCCGAGCAGACCAACCTGATCGGCCATTACGCGGTGAAGCTGCTGCACGAGGCCGGCGTGCCGGAAGCGGTGCTGCAGTTCCTGCCCGGCGACGGCGCCACCGTCGGCGCGGCATTGACGAAGGATCCGCGCGTGGCCGGCGTCGCCTTCACCGGCTCCACCGACACCGCGCGCGCGATCAACCGCGCGCTGGCCGGGCGCGAGGCCGGCCCCATCGCCACCCTGATCGCCGAGACCGGCGGCCAGAACGCGCTGATCGCCGACTCCTCGGCTCTGCCCGAACAGCTGGTCAAGGACGCGCTGGCCTCCGCGTTCACCTCGGCCGGCCAGCGCTGCTCGGCCGCGCGCGTGCTGTTCGTGCAGGAGGACATCGCCGACAAGGTGGTCACGATGATCGCCGGCGCGATGGCGGAACTGGCGGTCGGCGATCCCGGGCTGCTGTCGACCGACGTCGGCCCGGTGATCGACGCCGACGCGCTGAAGCTGCTGCAGGACCACGCCGCGAAGATGGAAACGGTCGCCAAACCGATCGCGCAGGCGCCATCGAGCGATGCGCTCGCCCATGGCACCTTCTTCGTGCCGCGCGCGTGGGAGCTGGCCTCGCTGTCGCAGCTCACCCGCGAGAACTTCGGCCCCGCGCTGCACGTGCTGCGCTGGAAGGCCGACGAGCTCGACGCGGTGATCGACGCGATCAACGCCACCGGCTACGGCTTGACGCTCGGCATCCACTCGCGCATCGACGAGACCGTGGACCGCATCGTGCAGCGCGCGAGGGTCGGCAACATCTACGTCAACCGCAACCAGATCGGCGCGGTGGTGGGCGTGCAACCCTTCGGCGGCCAGAACCTGTCCGGCACCGGCCCCAAGGCCGGCGGCCCGCACTACCTGCCGCGCTTCGCCACCGAGAAGACGGTGACGGTGAACACGACGGCGGCCGGCGGCAACGCAAGCCTGTTGACGCTCGGGGAGTAACCCCCTTTCGAACCGTCATCCCCGCGAAGGCGGGGACCCAGTGTCGTTCGCGGCCGAATCGATTGCCTGCGGGCTTTCCCGGCGGTCCCGTCGCTCAAGGCAACGACGCTGGATCCCCGCCTTCGCGGGGATGACGGTGAGTGGGGGATGACGGTGAGTGTTGGAGATTGCAGGTAGCGGCGCGGGGCTTCCCGCTTGTACCAATGGCGCATCCCGCGATGCGCCGGCGCGCCGCTATCATTCCCTTCCCCCACCCCCGATAGCGGCCGACGATGGCCTTCGATGCTTTCGCCCTGATGCTGGCGATGCTGGCGCTGGGCATGCTGTTCGCGCGACTGCGCGCGCTGCCGGACAACGCCGCCGACACGCTGAACCTGCTGGTGCTGTACGTCTGCCTGCCGGCGGCGATCCTGGTCAACGCGCCGCGGCTGCGCCTGGAGCCCTCGCTGCTGGGCCTGGTGCTGCTGCCGTGGCTGCTGGCGGGCCTGGCCTGGGCGCTGGCGTGGGGGCTGTCGCGCCGGCTGGGGCTGCGCCGCGACGAGTTCGCGGTGCTGGCGCTGTGCACGATGCTCGGCAATACCAGCTTCATCGGCTATCCGATGGTCGCCGCCCTGCTTGGCGACGGAGCGCTGCCCTTCGCGGTGGTGTACGACCAGTTCGGAACCTTCGTGCTGCTGTCGACGGTGGGCCTGGTGCTGCTCGCGCGCTACGGCGGCGACGCCCGGCCGTCCGGCCGCGAGATCGCGCTGCGGATCGCGAAGTTCCCGCCGGTGTGGGCGCTGGTGCTCGGGCTCACGCTGATGCCCGAGCACCCGCCGGCGTGGATCGCCGCGGCGCTGGAACGGCTCTCGGGGGTGATGCTGATGCTGGTGATGCTGGCCGTCGGCCTCACGATCCGGCTGCGCCTGCCGCGCGACGAGATCGCGCCGCTCGCCGCCGGCCTCGGCATGAAGCTGGTGCTGCTGCCGCTGGCGGCGCTGCCATTGGCCTGGCTGTTCGGGATGCGCGGCGCGATGCTGCAGGCGGCGGTGCTGGAATCGGCGATGCCGACGATGATCACCGCCGCGGCGCTGGCGATCTCGCACGGGCTGGCGCCGCGCCTCGCCGCGGCCCTGGTCGGCTACGGCATCGTGCTGTCGCTGGCGACGCTGCCGGCGTGGACGTTCGTGCTGCAGCGGTTCTTCGGCTGACGCCCGCTGGTCCGGCCGGCATCCTGCAGGAGCGGCTTCAGCCGCGCCCGCTTTCCCTGTTCCGTCGAACGTCCGGTCGCGGCTGGAGCCGCTCCTGCAAGGCGCCCGCTGGATCAACGATCATCGATAACGGGTTCGGGCGTCGATCGTGGATCCTGCAGAAAAGGAAAGCCCCGCCGGAGCGGGGCCTTCTTCGCTGCTTCGCGCGACGTCGCGGATCAGAAGCGGTACTGCGCCGACACGCCGTAGAGGTTGGCGCTGCCGTCGAACGGGCCGGCGATGCGGCTGCCGCCCGAGGTGAAGTCGACCTTCGGGTCGTCCGGCTTGATGTGGGTGACGGCGAAGTTGACGTCGAGCGCGTCGCTGACCTGCCAGGTGGCGCCGATCGAGTACCAGCGGCGGTCGTCGTCGGGCAGGCGCGGGGTGCGGTGCTCGAGGCTGGTCGGGGTTTCGTCGTTGGCGATGCCGCCGCGCAGCGTCCAGCTGTCGTTGAGCTTGTACTCGGCGCCGATCGAAACGAAGGTCGAATCACTCCACTCGAACGGCTCGACCGCGTCCGGATCCGGGTTCCCGAACTCGATGCGCACCTCGCGCAGCGACTCCCAGCCCGTCTCGGCCCAGCTCGCCGACAGCGCGAAGCGTTCGGTGACGTTCCAGTGCGCGCCGACCGACAGGACCGACGGCGTGGTGAGCTTGGCGCCGGCCGGGCCGTCCTGGAACAGCGGCGCGGTCAGCGGGCTCGCGCCGAACACCGCCTGCACGTTGCCCGGCACGGTCCAGTCGGCGGTGCCGGCCAGCTCGTAGTCGATCTCGGAGCGATAGCTGACGCCGATCGCGAAGTTGTCGGTCGGCCGGAAATGCGCGCCGACCAGCCAACCGAAGCCGTTGTCGTCGCCCTGGATCTCGACGAAGCCGTCGGCGGCCTGCGGCTGCGCGAACGGCAGCGGGCGCGTGGCCGGGTTGGAGTACAGCAGGGTGCCGAAGTCGACCGACTTGGACAGGGTCACGTCCGCGCGCGAGATGATCGCGCCGATGCCGACCGAGAAGCGGTCGGTGATGTCGATCGCGCCCGACAGGGTCAGGTCGACGATGCGCACGTCGGAGGTATGGGCGAAATAGCGGCCCACCCAGTTGTCCTCGTACTCGGTCTTCAGGCCGAACGGGGCGCTGACCATCGCACCCAGCGCAACGCCGTTGTCGAGCTTGCGGATGTAGGACATCGCCGGCACCGGGGTGACGTCGCCGGCGTTGCCGCCGTCGCCGCCGGTCATCGGGCGGCCGAAGGCGTCGGTGGCGGTGCCCTTGAATTCGTAGTTGAGGTCGATCGCGGTCACGTCGATCTGGAAGGTGTTGCCCTCGAACTGGGTCATCACCGCCGGGTTGTTGGTCACGACCGAGGAGTCGCCGGTCTTGGCGGCGGTACCGGCGAAGGCACTGCCCATCGACTTGACGCTGTTTTCCTTGAGCTGGAAGCCGGCGGCGTGGGCGCCGGACGCGAAGGCCAGCGTGCCGGCGATGCCGACCGCGAGCGCGGTGACGGTGGTGCGGGGGATCTTGCGCATGGGGTTGGGTCTCTCCGGTGACGGGACGGTGCCGCGTCGCGGTGACGACCGGATCCGATGGATCCCGCCCTCGCCGCCGGAACTCGCCCTCCCGACCCACGACGCGGCGCGCACTATACCGTACTGGTGCGTGTGGTGAATGTGCTCTCCGGCACGGGGGAGACGGTCCACGGGACACGATCGGGCGCGGCCGGAGCGGGTAAGGTGGCGCCATGTTCGTGTCCGTCCCCACCCGCTCCCACCCTTCGCTGCGCTGGGCGACGCCACTGCTCGCGGCGCTGCTGTGGGCGGCGTTCGTGTGGGCGCTGTCGCGCTCGGACGCCTCGCAGCGGGCGCTGATGCTGGACTGGGGCGCGCTGGCGGGCGGGTCGGCGACCGCGGGGCCGTGGCAGGTCTGGGCCGAGCCGCAGCAGTGGCTGCGCCTGTTCACGGCGCTGTTCCTGCACGCCGACTGGGCGCACCTGCTGGGCAACCTGGTGTTCCTGCTGATCTTCGGCCTGCCCGCCGAGCGGGTGATGGGTCCGTGGCGGCTGCTGGCGCTGTTCTTCCTCGGTGGGGCGCTGGCCAACCTGTTCGCGGTGCTGGTGATCGGCGCCCCGGACCGGTTGATCATCGGCGCGTCCGGGGCGGTGTCGGCGGTGATCGGCGCCTACCTGGCGCTGTTCCCGCAGGCGCGGCTGGGGGTGGTGGTGCCGCTGGGGCTGTTCCTGGAATTCGTGCGCGCGCCGGCGTCGCTGCTGATCGGGGTCTGGGCGGTGCTGCAGATCGTGTTCGCCTACATCGGCCCGGCCTTCGGCGCCGTGGCCTGGGCGGCGCATGCGGCGGGCTTTTTGTTCGGGATACTGTTCGCGATCGCCTCGCGCGGGGCGATTGCACGGCGGCTGCGGCGGCTGAAGGGATACTGAAGTTGGTAGTTGGTAGTTGGTGGAACAGCCACGAATCTGCGGCACTACCAACCACCAACCACCAACTACGAACCAGCCGCCACGCTCCTATAATCCGCCCCATGTCCAAGACGCTCTACAAGGTCACGTTCCTCAACCACGGCAAGGTCTACGAGCTGTACGCGCGGCGCGTGGACAGCGGACGGCTGTGGGGCTTCGTCGAGGTCGCCGAGCTCGTGTTCGACGTGCACGACGGACTGGTCGTCGACCCTACCGAGGAGCGCCTGCGCGACGAGTTCGGCAACACCCGCGCCCTGCACCTGCCGATGCAGGCGATCCTGCGCGTGGAGGAAGTGGAGAAGAAGGGACAGTCGGCGATCCGCGACGCCGAATCGGGCGAGAAGGTGGTCACGCCGTTCCCGCTGCCGGCAAAGCCGCGCTGAAGGCGCCGAGATGACGCTGCAGGGGATCGCACTGGTCGGCCTCGGCGGCGCGTTCGGTTCGATCGCGCGCTACCTGCTGTCGGTCTGGACCATGCAGGCGGGCGGATTCCCGAAATTCCCGCTGGGGACCTTCGTGGTGAACCTGATCGGCTGCCTGCTCGCGGGCATGCTGGCGGGCATCGTCGAGCGCCACGCACCGTTCGACGAACAGGTACGCCTGCTGCTGATGGTCGGCGTGCTCGGCGGGTTCACCACGTTCTCGGCGTTCGGGCTCGAGACCGTGCAGCTGCTGCGCCGGGGCGAGTGGCTGATCGCGTCCGGCTACGTCGGCGGCAGCGTGCTGCTGGGGCTGGCGGCGGTCCTGCTGGGGCTGAAGCTCACCGCGCCGGGCGGCTGAGCGCCGGCGACGCGGGCAGCGGCAGCGCCGCGCCCGCCGTATCGCCACGCCCTGTCGTTTCGACCGCGGCAGAAGGCCTGCCGCCGCAAGAGCAGGGTCGAGCCTCGGCAAGTCCCCCTGCAGAGCCGGGGAGTCTCATTGGTCGGCCTAGGGCTCGTCCTGCCGCGACACCCGCCCGATCGCCGCATACCCCGGATCGTCCGGCACCTGCTCCAGCGCCGCGATCGCCGCCTGCAGCACGTCGGCCTCGGCATTGTCGAAGCGCACCGAGCCGTCGCCCTCGTACACATGCAATCCCTGCTCGAGCAGGTACTGCAGCGCGCGCGGCATGGTCCAGCCGCGGGCGTCGGCCACGCGCCTGATGCGGTCCACCAGCACCGGGTCGGCGTCCTTGAGGACGATATCGGTCATGTCGCCTCCGCGGGCGATTCCTTGACGGGTTCACGGATTCGCCGCCACAGCCAGGCCAGCAGCAGCAGGGTCGGCACCACGGTCAGCGCGCTGAAGACGAAGAAGGCGCTGTACGAGGTCGCCTCGACGATGTAGCCGGACACCCCGCCGACGAACTTGCCCGGCAGGTTGGCCAGCGACACCAGCAGCGCGAACTGGGTCGCGGTGAAGTTGCGGTCGGTCAGCGAGGACATGAACGCGATCAGCACCACGCCGGCGAAGCCCTGGCACAGGTTGTCGGCGGTGATCGCGGCGTAGAACGCCCAGATCTGCGACGGGTACTGCGCCATCAGCAGGAAGGCGAGGTTCGACAGCGCCACGCCCAGCGTCGCCACGAACAGCATGCGGCGGAAGCCGAACGCCGCCACGGACACGCCGCCCAGGAACGCGCCGGCGATGCCCGTCCAGATGCCGTACAGCTTCGACACCGTGGCGATGTCGGCCTTGGTGTAGCCCGAGTCGAGGTAGAACGGCCCGGACATCACCCCGATCACCTGGTCGGGGAACTTGAACAGGCCCACGAACAGCAGCAACACGATGCCCAGCGCCAGCCCGTTGTTCCTGAAGAAGCTGGAGAACGGCTGCCAGAACGCGCCGATGAAGTCGATGCGGCGAACGATCGTCGCCTCGGGGATGTCGGGCTCGCGGCACGCCAGAGTGGTCGCGATCGGCACCAGCATCAATCCCGCCATCGCGATATAGGCCCAGCGCCAGCCCTGGTACTCGGCGAGGTACAGCGCACCCGCGCCGCCGAGGATCAGGCCGAAGCGATAGCCGAGCGTGTAGGTGGCGGCCAGCGCGGCCTGCGCGCTGGCCGGCGCGATCTCGATGCGATAGGCGTCGACCACCGAATCCTGCGTGGCGCCGGCGAACGAGCCCACCAGCACCCAGGCCACCAGCGCGGCGACGCCGAGCTCCGGCCGCGTCAGCGCCAGCGCGAACAGGCTGGCCGCCACCAGCAGCTGCGAGAACAGCAGCCACGAGCGGCGGCGGCCGAGGAAGGCCGTCAGCGGGAAGCGGTAGCGGTCGATCAGCGGCGCCCACAGGAACTTGAGCAGGTAGAAGAAGCTGGCGAGGCTGATCAGGCCGATGCTGCCGAGGTCGAGGCCGACGTCGCGCAGGCGGGTGGACAGCGTCATCGACGCGATCAGCAGGAACGGCAGGCCCGAGCCGAGGCCGAGCAGCAGCATGGTCAGCGCCGACGGCGTGCCGAAGGCGCGGCGGATGCCGGCCCAGCCCTTGTAGGACGCGGGCGCCGCGGTGTTCGCCGCGGCATTCACCCGGCGTAGTCCACGACGTAGGGCGCATGGTCGGAGAAGCGGGGCTCGCGGTGGATCGCGCAGGCGTTCGCGCGTTCCGCGAGTTCCGGCGTGACCAGCTGGTAGTCGATGCGCCAGCCGACGTCGTTGGCGCGCGCGGCGCCGCGGTTGCTCCACCAGGTGTATTCGACGGCCTCTGGCTTGAGCACGCGGAAGCTGTCCTTCCAGCCGTGCGCCGGCGCCTCGACCAGTCCGTCGCCGCAGGCGTCGGCGATCATGCCGTTGAGCCAGGCGCGCTCGGGCGGCAGGCAGCCGGAGTTCTTCTGGTTGCTGGTCCAGTTCCTGATGTCGTTGCGGGCGCGGACGATGTTCCAGTCGCCGCACAGCACGTAGTCGCGGCCGCTGGCCAGCCACTGGTCGAGGATCGGCTTGAGCCAGTCCATGACCTCGAACTTGAAGCCCTGCCGCAGCTCGCCCGAGGAGCCGGACGGGATGTAGAACGAGACCACGCTGAGGTTGCCGTAGCGCGCCTCGATGTAGCGGCCCTCATCGTCGAACGGCGCCCAGCCGAGCGACGTGCGCACCTCGTCGGGTTCGCGCCGGCTGTAGATGGCGACGCCGCTGTAGCCCTTCTTGGTGATCGCATCGCGGTAGAAGCAGTGGCCGAGCGGCCGGAAGCAGGCGTCGGCCAGTTGCTCTTCCTGCGACTTGGTCTCCTGCAGGCAGACGATGTCGGCCTGCTGCCCTTCCAGCCAGCCGAAGAAGCCCTTGTTGGCGGCGGAGCGGATGCCGTTGGCGTTGAAGCTGATGATGCGCATGCGGAAGCGGCGTGGTTCGGTCGCGCAAGCCTATCGGAATCTGCCCGACCCCGCCCGACCAGCCCCCGTGGGAGCGCGCTTGCGCGCGATGGCGTCCGATGCCCGGGTTCCCTTCGCCGTGACGGAAAGCGATCGCGCGCAAGCGCGCTCCCACGCCGCCGGCGTCAGGCCTTGCGCACGAACTCCGACTTCAGGCCCATCTGGCCGATGCCGTCGATCCTGCAGTCGATGTCGTGGTCGCCCTCGACCAGGCGGATGTTGCGCACCTTGGTGCCCACCTTGACCACCTGCGAGGAGCCCTTGATCTTCAGGTCCTTGACCACGACCACGGAGTCGCCGTCGGCGAGCGGCGTGCCGTTGGCGTCGCGGACCTGCGCGGCGGCCTCTGCCTCGGCGGCCCGCGCCGCCTGCTCGGCCGGCGACCACTCGTGCGCGCACTCCGGACAGACCAGCATGGCGCCGTCCTCGTAGGTGTAGCTGGAGCCGCACTGGGGGCACGCGGGCAGGCCGGACATCCCGTCTCCTCGATCGATCGGACACCGCCCATTGTCGCACCCGTCCGCGGCGCGGCTACTCGGGTCGCGGCGTCTGCGCGGTACTTACCGGCAGGATCGGATATTCGATCTGCGGCTGCCGACCGGTCAGCGTCCGCAGGAAGGCCGCGATCGCCTTCGATTCCTCCGCGTCCAGCTCCCGGCCCAGCTGCGCGGTGCCCATGATCGCCACCGCCTGTTCGAGATCCCACACCTGGCCGCTGTGGAAGTACGGCGCCGTCAGCGCGACGTTGCGCAGCGGCGCGGCCCGGAACACGTACTCGTCGCTGGCGGTCTGGGTGACGGCGAAGCGCCCCTTGTCGCCGTCGGGCAGGATCTCGGCGCCGGGCCGCTCGACCACGCCGAAGGGGAAGTACGCCTGCCCGCCGAAGTTGGGGCCGTTGTGGCAGGACGCGCAGCCGCTCTCGACGAACAGCTGCAGGCCCCTGCGCTCCTGCGCGTCGAACGCGCCGCCGTCGCCGGCGATGTAGCGGTCGAAGCGCGAGTCCGGCGTGACCAGGGTGCTTTCGAAGGCCTCGATCGCCAGCGCCATGTTGTCGAAGCTGACCGGGTCCGGGTCGCCCGGAAACGCCTTGCCGAAGCGCTGCACGTACTCGGGGATGCTGGCCAGCGTCTCGACCACCCGGTCCGGCGTGTTGTTCATCTCCACGCTGGCCTGCACCGGCCCCTTGGCCTGTTCGGCCAGGTCGGCCGCGCGTCCGTCCCAGAACTGGGCGGCGTTGAGCACGGCGTTGAGCACCGTCGGCGAGTTGCGCGGGCCCTTCTGCCAGCCGTGGCCGATCGAGGTCGGCACGTTGTCGGCGCCGCCGGTGCCGACGTTGTGGCAGGTGTTGCAGCTGATCACGTGGCTGCGCGACAGGCGCGGGTCGAAGAACAGCAGTTTGCCCAGCTCGATCTGTTCGGCGGACACGCGGTTGCCGCGCACTTCGTCGACGCGCTCGGGGATGGCGCCGAACAGCGCCGCGGCCATCTCGCGCAGGGAATCGGTCTCCTCCTGCGCCAGCACCGCGGTCCCGGCGATGCCCAGGGCCAGTCCGATCGCGATCCCCGTCTTCCGCAAGCCGCCCATGGATGCATCTCCGCCTGTCGTGTCCGGTTCGATCGGACCACGCCGCGGCGCGCGGCTCATTGATCCCGATCAATCCGTCGCCGGGCCGGCCGGGCGCATGGGACAATGCCCGGCCATGACCGACCACCGCACCCGTTTCCTGCAGCTGGCGCTGCGCGCCGAGGCGCTGCGCTTCGGCGAGTTCACGCTCAAGTCCGGGCGCGTCAGCCCGTATTTCTTCAATGCCGGCCGCTTCGATTCGGGCGCGTCGCTGGCCGCGCTGGCCGGCTGCTACGCCGACGCGCTGGACGAAACCGACCTCGCCTTCGACCTGCTGTTCGGCCCGGCCTACAAGGGCATCCCGCTCGCCGCCGCGCTGGCCTGCGAGTACGCGCGCCGCGGCCGCGACCTGCCGCTGGCGTTCAACCGCAAGGAGGCCAAGGCCCACGGCGAGGGCGGCAGCCTGATCGGGGCGCCGCTGGCCGGCAGGCGGGTGCTGGTGGTGGACGACGTGATCACCGCCGGCACCGCGATCCGCGAAGCGCTGGGCATCATCGAGGGCGGCGGCGGCACGCCAGCCGGGATCGTGATCGCGCTCGACCGCCAGGAGATCGCCGGCGAAGGCCGGTCGCTGTCGGCCGCGCAGGCGGTGGCGGCCGAAGCGGACGTGCCGGTGGTCGCGGTCGCGACCCTGGCCGACCTGCTGGCGTTCGCCGACGCAAGCGCGTCCCTGTCCGACGAGCGTTCGCGTTTGCAGGCCTATCGGGCGCAATATGGCGTCCGTGCCACCACAACCTGATTCCTCGAGCCGCAGGGGGCGGATTTCGATGAAGATCCACGCGTTGCTGGTCGCGACCGCGCTGTGCGCGCTGTCCGCGACCGCCCCGGCGCAGAAGACCGCCGAAAAGAAGCTCTATTGCTGGAACGAGGACGGCCGCAAGGTCTGCGGCGACGCCCTGCCGGCGAGCGCGGTGGACGCCGCGCGCACCGAACTGAGCGTGAGGAGCGGCCGGCCGCTGGGCCAGGTCGGCCAGCAGCTGACGTCCGAGGAGCGCGCCGCCGCGGAGGAAGCCGAGCACCGGGCCCGCATCGCCGCCAACGCCGAGGCCGCGCGCGCGCGCCGGGAGCGGGCGATGGCCGAATCCTACGGGACCGAGGAAGAGCTGCGGCGCGCCTTCGACGACCGCATCGTGCTGGTCGACGAGGGCCTCAAGACCTCGCGCATGGGCATGGCCAACCTGCGCCAGAGCCTGGTGTCGCTGCTGCGGCAGGCCAACGACCTGGAACTGCAGGGCCAGCCGGTGCGCAAGGCGCTGGCCGACAACATCCAGTCGCAGCATGCCGACCTGCTGCGCCAGCAGGCGATCATGCGCCAGCAGCTGGAGGAACGCGCTTCGCTCGACACCGAGCTCGAGCATGCGGTGGAGCGGTACCACGCGCTCAAGGGGACGAAGAAGGACTAGATCCTTCATCGGGCTCCGGACGTGCCCGTCCGCCGCGGTTCGCGCCGCGATCGTGGTCCCGTGAGCGCCTGCGCTCGCCGTTCCCGTGCTCCGGTTTGTCATTTCGACCCGAGTTTGTCATTTCGACCGAAGGGAGAAATCTCCCGTCGCCGCCAGGCCCGCGACCGTTTCCGGACCGATTCATCCATCGGAGATTTCTCCCTTCGGTCGAAATGACAAGTTCACGATCCCGGCTGGAAGCGACAAGCTCGGGTTTCGTGATGTCGAAAACGACGCCGCGTCCGCCCCTTCAGTCAGACCGGCGCGGATGCGGCTTCGCGCAGCCACTCGACCAGCCCTTCGGCCGCGACCAGCCCGCTGGCGAAGCAGGCGGTCAGCAGGTAGCCGCCGGTCGGCGCCTCCCAGTCGAGCATCTCGCCGGCGGCGAACGTGCCCGGCAGCGCGCGCAGCATCAGCCGGTCGTCCAGCGCCTCCAGCCCGATGCCGCCGGCGCTGCTGATCGCCTCGGCGACCGGTCGCGGTCGCAGCAGCCGCAACGGCAGGCGCTTGATGGCCGCGGCCAGGCGCGCCGGGTCCTGCATCGCCCCGCGCGACAGCACTTCGTGCAGCAGCCCCGCCTTGGCGCCGTGCAGGCCGGTCGCCCGCCGCAGGTGTTCGGACAGGCTGCGCCCGCTGCGCCGCGAAGCCAGCGCCTGCTCCAGCGCCACCCGGTCGCGGCCGGGCGCGAGGTCGAGGGCGAGGTCGGCATGCCCGTCTCGATCGACGAGTTCGCGCAACGTCGCTGAAATGGCATAGATCACGCTGCCTTCGAGCCCGGTTCCGGTCACCACGCATTCGCCCTGGAGTGCGTGCTCGGTATCCTCGGCGTCGCGCCAGTGCACGACCACCGGCTTGAGCGGTGCGCCGGCATGGCGGCCGGCGAAATGCGGCGACCAGCCGGTATCGAAGCCGCAGTTCGCAGGCGCCAGCGGCGTGATGCCGACGCCGCGCGCGGCCAGCCCCGGCACCCAGCCGCCGTCGCTGCCCAGCTGCGGCCAGCTGCCGCCGCCCAGCGCCAGCAGCGCCGCGTCGCAGGGTGCATGCGCCTCGCCCCGTGGCGTGTCGAAGCGCAGGACGCCGTCGGGCGTCCAGCCGGTCCACCGATGCTGCACGTGGAAGGCGACGCCCTGCTCGCGCAGCCGCCGCACCCAGCCGCGCAGCAGCGGCGCGGCCCTGCGGTCGAGGGGGAACATGCGGCCCGAGCTGCCGACGTAGGTCTCCACGCCCAGCCCGCGCGCCCAGTCGCGCAGGGCGTCGGCGTCGAAGCGGTCCAGCCAGCGGCCGACCTGGCCCGCACGCTCGCGGTAGCGCGCGTCGAACCCCGGGCGCGGTTCGGAATGGGTGAGGTTGAGCCCGCCCTTGCCCGCGATCAGGAACTTGCGTCCAACCGAGCCCTTGGCCTCGTACAGGTCGACCTGCAGCCCGGCGGCGCGCAAGCGTTCGGCCGCCATCAGCCCGGCAGGGCCGCCGCCGATCACCGCGACGCGACGTGGAGTGGCCGGCGTGTGCATTCGCACATTATCGATCCACCCCCATCCCGCAGGACCAACTGCCTGCTTTGCAGGGCAACGTGCCCGCCAAGGCGGCAAGACCGGGAGGGACAAGGCGCGCGGCGCCGGGCTTTCGCCGCGAAGAGCGCTCCCACCCCAGCCCTCCATCCGTAAAGGGCGCAATGCCCCGCAAGCGGGGAAGGGAGTTCGCCCGCAGGAGCGGCTTCAGCCGCGACTGGACGTTCCACGGATCCGCGCAAGCGATCACGCCTGAGGGCGCTCCTGCAATTCCCGCATCGGCGCCGGGGCCACGGCCCGCATGCGAGCGCTAACATGCCTTCCGGACATTCGGAACGCGGAGGGAACGATGACCGGAGATCGGACGAACAGCTGGACGCGGCGGCAGGCCCTGCAGTCGCTGGCGCTGGCGGGCGCGGCGGCCTGGGCGCCGCGCGGACTGGCGCAGACGCCTTCGCGGAAGATCGGCGTGGCCCTGGTCGGACTCGGCCACTACAGCCGCGACCTGCTGGCGCCGGCGCTGCAGCTGACCAGGCACTGCCGCCTCGCCGGCCTCGTCACCGGATCGCCCGGCAAGTTGCCCGAATGGCAGGGCAAGTACGGGATCCCCGATCGCAACGTCTATTCCTACGACGACTTCCACCGCATCGCCGACAACCCCGACATCGACGCGGTCTACATCGTCACCCCCAACCACGCGCACAAGCCGCTGACCCTGGTCGCGGCCAACGCCGGCAAGCACGTCTGGTGCGAGAAGCCGATGGCGATGGACGCGGCCGAAGGCGAGGCGATGGTCCAGGCCTGCCGCGACAACAAGGTGCAGCTGACGATCGGCTACCGCATGCAGCACGAGCCCAATACCCGCCGCTTCATGGCGATGGCGCGGGCGCGGCCGTTCGGGCGGATCCTCAAGCTGCGCGCCGACGCCGGCTGGTTCGGCTGGCGCGACGGCGCGGACGATGTGTGGCGGCTCGACCCCGTGCGCGGCGGCGGCGCGATGTACGACATGGGCGTGTACTGCGTGAACGCCGCGCGCTATTCCACCGGGCTGGAGCCGCTGGCGATCAGCGCGGTGGACGAGACCGCGCGCCGCGAGGTGTTCAAGGGCGTCGACGAGACGATGCGCTTCCGGCTCGAGTTCCCCGGCGACATCGTCGCCGAATGCGTCACCAGCTTCGGCCGCAACCTCAACACCCTGCAGGTGGACTGCGAACGCGGCTGGTACGCGATGTCGCCGTTCCAGGGCTACGAGGGCAACGCCGGCCGCGCCAGCGACGGCACCGTGTTCGAACCGCAGCTGGGCCAGCGCCCGCGCTTGCAGGCCGAACAGATGGACCAGGACGCGCTGGCGATCCTGGGCTCCGCCGCGCCGCGCGTGCCGGGCGAGGAAGGCGTGCACGACCTGCGCGTGCTGGATGCGGCGTTCGCGTCGGCACGCGGAGACGGCAAGCGCGTGGAGATCGTGCAGGGTTGAGCAGGGCGCCGGAGGAGGGTTCAGGCGTCTGCATCGCCTGAACCTGTCATCCCGAACGCAGTGAGGGATCTCCCTTTCCGGGGAGGGAGATCCCTCACTGCGTTCGGGATGACAGCCAAGGTGCTACGGCGATGCGGTGACCGCCCACCCTCGTCAGAACGGCAGCTTCAGCTCCGGATCGACCGCCGCGATCTGCGCGCGGAAGTCGCCGAGGATCCGCTGCAGCGCTTCCTCGCTGTCGGCGTCGAAGCGCAGCACCAGCACCGGCGTGGTGTTGGAGGCGCGCACCAGGCCCCAGCCGTCGTTCCAGTCCACGCGCAGGCCGTCGATGGTCGAGGTGCGCGCGCCCTCGAACTTCGCCTGCTGCTGGAAGCGCGCGACGAAGCCGTGCGGGTTGCCGTCGTCGACTTCGACCTTGATCTCCGGCGTCGACACGCCTCCGGGCAGCGCCTTGAGCGCTTCGCTCGGGTCTTCCGGATCCAGCGCGAGGATCTCCAGCAGGCGCGCCGCGGCGTAGATGCCGTCGTCGAAGCCGTACCAGCGCTCGGCGAAGAAGAAGTGGCCGCTCATCTCGCCGGCCAGCTCGGCTTCGGTCTCGCGCATCTTGGCCTTGATCAGCGAGTGCCCGGTCTTCCACATCAGCGGGCTGCCGCCGTGGCGCAGGATGTGGCCGGGCAGGCGGCCGGTGCACTTGACGTCGTAGACGATGACCGCGCCGGGGTTGCGGTCGAGCACGTCGGCCGCGAACAGCATCAGCAGGCGGTCGGGATAGATGTTCTCGCCGTCCTTCGTCACCACGCCCAGCCGATCGCCGTCGCCGTCGAAGGCGATGCCGAGATCGGCGTTGAAGCGTTTCACGGTGCCGATCAGGTCGACGAGGTTGTGCGGCTCGCTCGGGTCCGGGTGGTGGTTGGGGAAGGTGCCGTCGATGTCGCAGAACAGCGGGATGACCTCGGCGCCGATCGCCTCGAGCACGCGCGGACCGATCTCGCCGGCGACGCCGTTGCCGGCGTCGACCACGATCTTCAGCGGCCGCGCCAGCTGGATGTCGGAGGCGATGCGCTCGACGTAGGCGTCGCCGATGTCGCGCTCGACCGCGCCGCCGGGCGACGGCGCATCGTGCAGGCGGCCGTCGGCGATGCGCGCGTACAGGTCGGTGATCGCGTCGCCCGACAGCGTCTGCCCGCCGACGACGATCTTGAAGCCGTTGTAGTCGGGCGGGTTGTGGCTGCCGGTGACCGAGATGCAGCAGCCGGTGCGCAGGTGGTAGGCGCCGAAGTAGGTCACCGGCGTCGGCGCCAGGCCGATGTCGATGACGTTGCGACCGGCCCGGCGCAGGCCCTTGACCAGCCCTGCGACCAGGTCCGGACCCGACAGCCGACCGTCGCGGCCGATGACGATGTCGGCCAGGTCCTGCTCCTGCATCAGCGAACCGACCGACTGCCCGATCAGCTCGGCGACGCCGGCGTCGAGCGTCTGCCCGACGATGCCGCGGATGTCGTAGGCGCGGAAGATGCCGCGATCGATTTCGACCGGCGCGGGCCTGGGCGTATCCTGGACCACGAAACCGGGCCGGGCCGCCTCGCGCCCCGCGTCCGACGAATCGCTTTCGCCGACGTCCGGCGCCAGCGACAGCGCCTCCTCCAGCGTGGGGGCGACCGCATCGTCGACCGGCTCGTCCGCCGTGAACACGCGCTGGAGCCTTCCCGGCATCCGCCACAGCAGGTAGGCCAGCAACAGCAGCGCGACCACGGCGACGAACAGCGGTATGCCGCGCAGGCCCAGCGGCGCGGCGCCCGCACGAGGCAAGGACGCGGCCACGCGCAGGTCGGTCCCCGGCACCGCCACCGCCATGCGTTCGGCGGCCTCGGCCTGGGCGGCGTCCCCGCGTTCGAGCAGCGTGACGCTGCCCTGGCGCAGCGCGACGTACGTGTCGGGATCGACCTGGACGTTCTCCAGCCCCAGGGTCGCCCGCGACAGCGGCAGCTGGGCGAAGGCGACGCCCGCGAACTGCTCGCCCATGCGGACGGGGGCAGCCAGGGCCACGCGCGGCGTGTCCTGGACGCGGATGATCGACACCACCGGCTCGTCCCTGACCAGCGCGGACTCCATGACCGATACCGGCCCGAACCCGGTGCCGGCCAGGCCGCCATAGGCCTCGGCCAGGTCGGCAGGATGCACCTGCACCTGCTCCACGTTCGGCCAGCCGGACGCCAGCGCCGTGCCTGCGGCCTCCAGGTCGCCTTCCTGCAGCGCAGCCTGCACCTCGGGCTGGTCGAGCTGCTCCTGCAGCCGCTTCAGTTCGCCGCGCAGGGTACTGGCGGTGATCTCGACCGTCGTGTCGCGCGCCTGGGTCACGCTGGCGCGACGCGTGCCTTCCTGCAGCTCCCGCCAGCCGCTCCACGCCAGCCACAGGGCCAGCAGCGCCAGCACCGCCGCCAGATAGGGCAGGAAGGGACGCAGCTGCGCGAAGACGCGCGCCTTGGCCGGTTCGCTCGTGGTCGTCATGGTTTTTCCGTTGCTCCCCTGTCAGCGCACGCCGGTATGGCCGAAGCCGCCCGCGCCGCGCGCGCTGTCGGTGAAAGTATCCACGACTTGCAGGCTGGCGTGCACGACCGGGAGGATGACCAGCTGCGCAATCCGGTCGCCCGGTTCGATCGTGAAGGCGTCGCGGCCGCGGTTCCAGACGCTGATCAGCAGCGGCCCCTGGTAGTCGGCGTCGATCAGGCCCGTGCCGTTGCCCAGCACGATGCCGTGCCTGTGGCCCAGCCCCGAGCGCGGCAGGACCACCGCGCACAGGTTCGGGTCGCCGATGTGGATGGCCAGGCCCGAGGGCACCAGGGCGGTGTCGCCCGGCGCCAGCGTCAGCGCGTCGTCGAGCGCGGCGCGCAGGTCCATCCCGGCGCTGCCCTCGGTGGCGTGGGCCGGCAGCGGCCACTCGCCGCCGAAGCGCGGGTCGAGCACCTTCACCTGCAGCACGGTGGCGCCGGGGTTGCGTGTCATGCGTCGAGTCGCTCCGCGATCAGCTGGACGAGTTGCGCGGCGACCTCGGTCTTGGCGGCGGGGCCGAGTTGGCGTTCGCCGCCCTCCCAGTACACCACCAGCGCGTTGTCGTCGCGTTCGAAGCCGCCCTGATCGCCGCCCACGAGGTTGGCCGCGATCAGGTCGAGCCGCTTGTTCGCAAGCTTGCCGCGCGCGTAGCGCTCGACCTCGTGGGTCTCCGCGGCGAAGCCGACCACCAGCGCCGGCCGCCGCGCGTGCGCCGCGACCTCGGCGAGGATGTCGGGCGTGCGCACCAGCTCCAGCACCAGGGTGTCGCTGCCGGCGGTCTTCTTGATCTTGTGTTCGGACACGCTGCGCGGGGTGAAATCGGCGACCGCGGCGGCGGCGATGTAGGCGTCGGCCGGCAGCGCCCCGATCACGGCCTCGCGCATCTGCGCCGCCGAGCGCACGTCGATGCGACGCACGCCCTCGGGCGTGTCCAGGTGCACCGGTCCCGCCACCAGCACCACGTCGGCCCCAAGCGAGCGCGCCGCGGCGGCCACCGCGAAGCCCATCTTGCCGCTGCTGCGGTTGCCGACGAAGCGCACCGGGTCGATGTCTTCAAAGGTCGGGCCGGCGCTGACCAGCACCCGTTTTCCGGCCAGCGCGCTGCCCACGGACGCGCCGCTCACGCAGCCTCCAACGCGGCCACGATCGCCGCCGGCTCGCTCAGGCGCCCGGGTCCGGACTCGCCTTCGGCCAGCGGGCCGTCCTCCGGTCCGACGATGCGCGCGCCGCGCTCGCGCAACAGCGCCACGTTCGCCTGCGTCGCCGGGTGCAGCCACATGCGGTGGTTCATCGCCGGGCACAGGGTGATCGGCGCGGCGGTGGCCAGGCACAGGGTGCTGACGAGATCGTCGGCGAAGCCCTGCGCCAGCTTCGCGATCGTGTTGGCCGACGCCGGCGCGATGACCACGCGGTCGGCCCAGCGCGCGAGTTCGAGGTGCCCCATCGCCGCTTCCGCCGCCGCGTCCCACAGCGAGGTGCGCACCGGCCGACCCGACAGCGCCTGGAAGGTCTGCGCGCCGACGAAGCGCTGCGCGTTCTCGGTCATCGCCACCTGGACCTCGGCCCCCGCGTCGCGCAGCCGGCGCACGAGTTCGGCCGCCTTGTACACGGCGATGCCGCCGCTCACGCACAGCAGCAGGCGTTGTCCTTGCAGGCCTTGCGCGGCTGCCATGGTCGGGGAATTCCTACGCCGGATCCGGGCGACAGCTTACCCGATGGCAGGTGGTCGCCCGGCGGCGCGCGGCTGCGACCGGCGCTGCAATGGCGTCAACGCTGGCGTCCGGGCCGAACGCGTCCCGACGCGAAACTCCCCTGTTCCGCCGGGCCGCCTCGCCGGTCGCCAGCGCCTCTTTCCCAGAACGCATCGCCATGCACATCCGCGACTGGCCCAGCCATGAACGTCCCCGCGAAAAGCTGCTCGCCCGTGGCGCGGCCGCGCTGTCGGACGCGGAGCTGCTGGCGATCTTCCTCGGCTCGGGCCTGCGCGGACAGGATGCGGTCGCCACCGCCCGGCAACTGCTGAACGCGCATGGCCCGCTGCGCCGGCTGCTGGAGCTGCCCCCGGGCGAACTGGCGAAGCTGCCGGGGCTCGGCCCGGCGCGCGCCAGCAAGCTCTCGGCCGCGCTGGAGCTGTGCAACCGCTGGCTCGCCGCCGGCCTCGAGCGCGGCCAGGCGCTGACCGATCCCGCCTCGGCCGGCCGCTACTTCGCCCAGCGCCTGCGCGCGCAGGCGATCGAGGTCTTCGCCGTGCTGTTCCTCGACACCCGCCACCGTGCGCTGGCGTTCGAGGAGCTGTTCCGCGGCACCATCGACGGCGCCGAGGTGCACCCGCGCGAAGTGGTGCGCCGGGCGCTGGCGCACAACGCCGCGGCGGTGATCGTCGGCCACAACCACCCGAGCGGGAATCCCGAGCCCAGCGCCGCCGACCGCGCGGTCACCGCGCAGCTCAAGCAGTCGCTGTCGCTGGTCGACGTGCGCCTGCTCGACCACTTCGTCGTCGGCGACGGCGCGCCGGTGTCGCTGGCTGCGCGCGGCTGGGTGTGAAGGCCGGACACGTGGGTCCGCTCGCGTACAATGTCCGGCTGCAGAATCCGATACGCCTCCCGTGAAATCCCAGCTCCGCGGCCTGATCGAACAGGCCATCGCCGCCCTGCGCGACGCAGGTACCCTGCCCCCGGACCTTGCCACGCCCGACTTCGTCGTCGAGCGGCCGAAGGACCGTGCGCACGGTGATTTCTCGACCAACGCGGCGATGCTGCTGGCGAAACCCGCGAAGTCCAATCCCCGTGCCCTGGCGCAGGCGCTGGTCGATGCGCTGCCGGTGAACGACGACATCGCCGCGGTCGAGATCGCGGGGCCCGGTTTCCTCAATTTCCGGCTGTCGCCCGCCGCCTGGCGGCGCCAGCTCGCCACCGTGTTCGCGCACGGCCATTGCTACGGCCGCAACGACAGCGGCAAGGGCCGCACCGCCGGCGTCGAGTACGTCTCGGCCAACCCGACCGGCCCGCTGCACGTCGGCCACGGCCGCGCCGGCGTGATCGGCGACTGCATCGCGCGCGTGCTCGAGGCCAACGGCTGGAACGTCAGGCGCGAGTTCTACTACAACGACGCCGGCGTGCAGATCAACAACCTCGCCATTTCCACGCAGGCGCGCGCCAGGGGGCTCAAGCCCGGCGACGACGCGTGGCCGGCGGACGCCTACAACGGCGACTACATCGCCGATGTCGCGCAAGCCTACCTGCGCGGCGACAGCGTCGAGGTCGAGGGCCACGTCGTCACCGGCAGGAACGACGCCGACGACCTCGACGCCATCCGCCAGTTCGCCGTGGCCTACCTGCGCCGCGAGCAGAACGCCGACCTCGAGGCCTTCGGCGTGGCGTTCGACGTGTACTTCCTCGAATCCTCGCTCTACGTCGACGGCAAGGTGGACGAGACCGTGCGCGAACTCGTCGCCCACGGCCACACCTACGAGGACGGCGGCGCGCTGTGGCTCAGGACCACCGACTTCGGCGACGACAAGGACCGCGTGATGCGCAAGTCCGACGGCACCTACACGTATTTCGTGCCGGACGTGGCCTATCACCTCAGCAAATGGCAGCGCGGATACGAGCGCGCGATCACCGAGCTCGGCGCCGACCACCACGGTTCGCTGGCGCGGGTGAAGGCCGGCCTGCAGGCGCTCGACGCCGGCATCCCGAAGGAGTACCCCGAATACGTGCTGCACCAGATGGTCACGGTGATGCGCGGCGGCGAGGAGGTGAAGCTGTCCAAGCGCGCCGGCAGCTACCTGACCCTGCGCGACCTGATCGACGAGGCCGGCGCGGACGCCGTGCGCTGGTTCCTGGTCGCGCGCCGGCCCGATTCGCAACTGGTGTTCGACATCGACCTGGCGCGCAGCCAGTCGCTCGACAACCCGGTGTACTACGTACAGCTCTCGCACGCGCGCATCTGCGGCCTGCTGCGCCAGCTGGAGGAGCGCGGCCTCGCGTTCAGCCTCGACAACGGCCTGGCGCAGCCGCTGGACCTCGACGACGCCTCGCTGCGCGACCTGCTGACCGACCTCTCGCGCTGGCCGGAGATCGTCGCCGCCGCCGGCGAGCAGCTTGAACCGCACCTGATCGCGACCAGCCTGCTCGAACTGGCGCAGGGCTTCCAGACGTATTACAACGACCACCAGTTCCTGGTCGACGACGCCGACGCGCGCGACGCGCGGCTGGCGCTGGCGCTGGCGGTGCGCCAGGTGCTGGCGAACGGACTGCAATTGCTGGGCGTCAACGCGCCCGAACGGATGTAAGGGGCAGCGGCAAGATGGCGGCAAGACGCGGCAAATCCCAGGCAAGGCGCAACGGCGGCAGCGGCCTGCCCGGCTGGGCCTGGATGATCCTCGGCATCGTGATCGCGCTGGTCGCGGTGATGGTGGTGCCGAAGTACCTCAAGTCCGAAGGCAGGGACGGCTTCTTCCGCCCGCAGCCCAATCCGGCCGCGCAGCCAGCGGTCAGCGCGATCGACGAGGGCGACGCGCCGCCGGACGATGCGCCGTCGCCCGCACGGCGCCCGGCCAGCGCCGCCACGCCCGCGGCCGAAACCCCGGACTACGACTTCTACACTGTCCTGCCCGAGCAGGAAGTGGCGATGACCGACGCCGAACTCGCCGCCAGCGCGCGCGAGGAAGCCGAACGCCAGCGCCGCACCCTCGCCGCGCAGCGCCAGCGCGAGCAGGACGCCGCCGACCTGGCGACGCCGGCGCCGGCGGCGCCGACCGCCCCTGCGGCGACCCCCGCGACGGCGCCGTCCGCGACCACGCCGGCAACGGCCGCCGCCGCGACCGACGGTTCGGCCCGCTACCTCCTCCAGGCCGGCTCCTTCAGCACCTCCGGCGACGCCGAGGCGCTCAAGGCGCGGATCGCCCTGCTCGGCCTGTCCGCGCGAGTGGAGTCGGGCGACGCCAACGGCAAGACCGTCTACCGCGTGCGCATGGGCCCCTACGGCACCGCCACCGAACTGGCCGAGGCCAAGCAGAAGCTCGGCAACGGCGGCCTGCCGGCGCTGGCGATCAAGGCGAACTGAGCGCCCGGTCGCAGGCCGGTCGCAGGCCGCGCGATCCCGCCGCGGCACACTGCCGGCGCTGAACGGAGACACCGCCATGGCCATCGAAGCCGCCCTGATCAAACCCGTCGTCGATGCGCTGATGGCGCTGTTCCGCGAGAGCAGCGACCTCAAGCTCAAGCGCAACGCCGAGAAGGCGCTGCGCGAGGCGATCCGCGAGCTGCTGCAGGCCAATCCCGACGAGAACAAGGCCCTGGCGCGGATCGCCATCGCCAAGGCCGCCGGCATCCTGTCCGAGGACGTGGTGCTGGCCGAGGACATGCTGGAGAAGCATCGCGCGACCAAGGCCAGGACCCGCGGCAAGTCGTCCACCGGGCGCAAGCGCAAGGCGCCCGGCGAGGCCGCGAAACCGGACAGGGCGGAGGACGCATCGAAGCCGGCGAGGAAGCCGGCCGCGAAGTCGGCCGCAAAGCCGTCGAAATCCTGATCGTCGCGAGGCGCGCACGGCCTGCTTGCTAGCCTGCCGGCTTTCCGCGCGAGCCGCCGATGCCGATCAACCCTCTTTTCCTCGCCCTGTGCATGCTGTGGTTCGCCAGCGAGGCCTGGATCGACCGCCGCCGTTCCGTGGACGGCGCACGCCGTGGCGATGCCGGCACGCTGCGGCGGCTGCACCTGACGATCGCCGCCAGCGTCGCCGCGGCCGCGGGGCTGGCGATCACGGGCGCATGGCGCTTCCCGGCCGAAGCCCAGGCGTGGCTGCACTGGACCGGCCTGGCGCTGATGCTGGCCGGCATGGCGCTGCGCTGGTGGGCGATCCGGGTGCTGGCGCGCCAGTTCACGGTCGACGTGTCGGTGCGGCCCGACCACGAACTGATCCGCCGCGGCCCCTATCGGCTCGTGCGGCATCCCTCCTATACCGGCGCGCTGCTGAGCTTCCTCGGCTTCGCGCTCGCGCTGGGCACGTGGTCGTCGCTGCTGGCGGTGATCGCCCCGGTGACGCTCGCGTTCCTGCACCGCATCCGCGTCGAGGAACACGTGCTGGCCGAAGCGTTCCCCGACGCGTATCCCGCCTACGCCCGCGCGACATGGCGGCTGTTGCCGTTCATCTGGTAGATCGTGCCTGCATGCGCCTCCAGCGTCGTCCTCCCCATTGTCATCCCGAACGAAGTGAGGGATCTCGCTTGCGGCCGCGGCGAACCGCAAATCCCTCACTTCGTTCGGGATGACAACGCTGGGGAATTGACAGCGAACAGAGTGGGGTGAGCTCGCGAACCCCGACGCCCGGATCGACATGCGGTGCGCGCCGCCGGGATTCCCCCGGATCAAGTCCGGGGTCACCCCAGCCTATGTCTGTCGGATTTGTCGTCCCGGGCGCAGCGAGGGATCTGATGTTCCGGTACCCGCGAAAGCAGATCCCTCGCTGCGCCCGGGATGACATCGGCACGGGGAATGGGCCTTCATGCACCCGGAGTGGGAATAGAATCGGCGCATGACCAGGACCATCCTCATCACCGGCGCCACGTCCGGTTTCGGCGCCGCCGCGGTGCGGCGCTTCCTCGCCGGCGGTTGGCGCGTGATCGCCACAGGACGCCGCACGGAACGCCTGCAGCAACTCGTCGACGAACACGGCGGCGAGCGCCTGCATCCCCTGGCCTTCGACATCCGCGACGCCGACGCGATGCGCGCCGCGCTCGACGGCCTGCCCGACGATTTCCGCGGCATCGACGTGCTGGTCAACAACGCCGGCCTCGCCCTCGGCACCGCCCCGGCGCAGCAGGCCAGCCTCGAACAGTGGCGGCAGATGATCGACACCAACGTCACCGCGCTGGCCACGCTGACGCACGAACTGCTGCCGGCGCTGATCGAACGCCGCGGCGCGGTCATCAACATCAGCTCGATCGCCGGCACCTATCCCTATCCCGGCGGCAACGTCTACGGCGGCACCAAGGCCTTCGTCAGCCAGTTCTCGCTCGGCCTGCGCTCGGACCTGCACGGCACCGGCGTGCGCGTGACCAGTATCGAGCCGGGCATGGCCGAAACCGAGTTCACCCTCGTGCGCACCGGCGGCGACCGGGGCGCCTCCGACCGCCTCTACGGCGGCGCGGCCCCGATGACCGCCGCCGACATCGCCGATGTGATCTTCTACGTCGCCACCCTGCCGCCGCACCTCAACATCAACCGGCTCGAGATCATGCCGGTCAGCCAGTCGTTCGCGGGATTCCAGGTGCACCGGGGCGCCTGACACCCGTTCGCGACCGGGAAACCAGGACGCTGTAGGAGCGGCTTCAGCCGCGATCGACACCGGTCGCGGCTGAAGCCGCTCCTACAGCGCCGGAACCCGGCCAACCGCTCAGTCCAGCGGCGCGTCGTCGAGGTAGGTATAGCCGGTCAGGCCCGCTTCCAGCGCCTCGTTGAGCCGCGCGGCCTCGCCCTTGCTCAGGTCGACCGCGCCCACGCGCGCCTTGTAGATGCGGCGCAGGTCGTCGAGCCTGTAGCCGACGTAGTCGAGCATCACGTCGGTGGTGTCGCCCTTGCGCTGCTGGCTGATGGCGTAGCCGTCGCCGTTCACCCGCACCTCGATCGCGTCGGTGTCGCCGAACAGGTTGTGGATGTCGCCGAGGATCTCCTGGTAGGCGCCGACCAGGAAGAAGCCCAGGCGATAGCTCTCGCCCTTCTTCAGCGGATGCAGCGGCAGCGAGGTGTCCAGGCCCTCGTTCTCGACGTAGGTGTCGATCTTGCCGTCGGAGTCGCAGGTCATGTCGGCGATCACGCCGCGGCGCTCGGGGATTTCGTTCAGCCGCTCGATCGGCACGATCGGGAACACCTGGTCGATCGCCCACACGTCGGGCATCGACTCGAACACGCTGAAATTGACGAAGTACTTGTCGACCAGGCGCTCGGCCAGTTCGTCCAGCAGCGGGCGGTGGCTCTTCTCGTCGTAGCTCAGGCGCGCGCGGACGCCGTGGGCGATGGCGTAGAACAGGTCGTCGATGCGGGCGCGGGCGACCAGGTCGATCTGGCCGAGCGCGTACGCGGCCAGCCCCTCGGCGTGGAAGTGCTGCGCTTCCTGGAACAGTTCCACCGGCGGGCGCCTGTCCAGTTCGCCGTGGATCTCGCGCAGGTAGGCGATCGCGTGCGGTTCGTCGTCGTGCGCGTCGGGCACGCGGCCTTCCGGCGCCTGCTCGACCTCGACCACGTTGGCGACCAGCAGCGCGTGGTGCGCGGTCATCGCGCGCCCGCACTCGGTGACGATGCGCGGCGGCGGCAGGCCGTGTTCGGTGCAGGCGTCGGCCAGCGGCTGCACGATGGTCGAGGCGTACTGGTGCACGCCGTAGTTGATCGAGCAGAAGCTGCGCGAGCGCGTGCCCTCGTAGTCGATGCCGAGGCCCCCGCCGACGTCGACGTGGCTCACCTTCGCGCCGAGCTTGGACAGCTCGACGAAGTAGCGCGTCGCCTCGCGCATCCCGTTGGCGATGTCGCGCACGTTGGAGATCTGCGAGCCCATGTGGAAGTGCAGCAGGCCGAGCGTGTCGCCCATGCCGGCGTCGCGCAGCGTCTTCCACAGGTCCAGCACCTGGCGCGGCGAGAGGCCGAACTTGGCCTTGTCGCCGCCGCTGTTCTGCCACTTGCCGGCGCCGAGCGAGGCCAGGCGCATGCGCACGCCGATGCCGGGTGCGACCCCGAGCGCCTGCGCCTCCTCCAGGATCAGCGGCAGTTCGGAAGGCTTCTCCACCACGATGAAGGTGTCCAGGCCGAGCTTGCGCCCGATCAGCGCCAGGCGGATGTATTCGCGGTCCTTGTAGCCGTTGCAGACGATCAGGCCGCCGGGACGCGACAGCGACAGCACCGCCATCAGTTCCGGCTTGCTGCCGGCCTCCAGCCCGAAACCCTCGCCGTGGTGCGAGGCCAGCGTGCCGGCCACGCCCGCGTGCTGGTTGACCTTGATCGGATAGACCGCGGTGTAGCCGCCGCGGTAGTCCCAGTCGGCCTGCGCCTGCGCGAAGGCGTCCTGCAGCCGGCGCAGGCGGTCGCCGAGGATGTCGGGGAAGCGCACCAGCAGCGGCAGGTTGGCGCCGCGCTCCATCGCCTTGTCGACGATCTCCGACAGCGGGATCGCGACGCCGTCGGCGCCGAGCGGGCGCACGAGGACGCGGCCGGCGTCGTCGACGTCGTAGTAGCCCTCCGACCAGTGCGGGATCGAATAGGTCTTGCGGGCGTGGTCGGTCGACCAGGCGGTCATCGGCGGGCGTCCGGGGGCAGGGGGCGGGCTGCACATTCTAGGGCCAGTCGGTCGAGGGGCCTTCGGCTCCCCGCACACACCCTCGTCCCCGCGTAGGCGCGAGGAACCGGGCCACCACTGCCGCAGCAGCACGACGCACGTTCCGGCAAGCATGAATCCGTCATCCCCGCGAAGGCGGGGACCCAGTGTCTTTCGCGGTCAACTGGCCACCGAACCTCCCCGGCGGCTCCATCGTTGAAGGCAAAGACGCTGGGTCCCCGCCTTCGCGGGGATGACGGTTGGTCAGCGCCCGCGCTTGCGATAGACCGGTTCGCCGCAAACCGCGCGCACCTGCTGCGCAAGCCTGCGCTGGTTGCTGGCGGTGAACAGGGTGTGGCCGCCACCGAGCGTCTCGGCCAGCGGCTTCAGGCCCGAGGCCTCGCTGGCCACCGAGCCACGCCAGTCGAGCAGGACCAGGTAGTGCGCCGGCGATTCGCGCAGGGCCGTGCGCCTGCGGGCGATCCACGCGCGTGCGATCCGCTCCTCGCGGGCCAGCTTGCGCACGAGGCGATGCAGCGCGTCGGCGTCGAGGTCGTGCGGCAGCAGCGCGTCTTCGCCCGGCGTCGTGTCTTCGTGCGCGGCCTGCGCTTCGGCCTGCGGCGACAGCGCCTCGAGCAAGCGCTCGATCGCGGCGAACGTGGCGGCGTCGAGGTCGGGATCGGCCGCGAGCGCGCGCAGTTCCTCGGCCGCCGGTCGCGCGGCGCCCGGATCGAGTTCCACCGCGCGACGCAGGCGCGCGCTGCCGGCCTCCGCGTCGCCGCGGCGCAGCTGCAGCAGTCCTGCGCGGAACAACGCCAGCACGCGATCGGGGTCCGCGGCCAGCGCGCGCTCGTACAGCGGCAGCGGGTCGAAGTCGATGCGCACCTGCTCCACCAGCAGCGCGTGTTCGGCCAGCTGCTCGGGCGTGGGCGCACCCAGCGCGTCGAGTTCCGCCAGCCGCGCGCGGTCGTTTGCCGCGGCCTCGTGCAGCGCTTCCCAGTGGCCGCGGATCGCTTCGCGCCAGGCCTCGTCGAGGCGGCGTTCGAGGGTGTCCTGCAGGGGACCGAGCAGATCGCTCGCGGGCGCGCCAAGAGGCCGCACGCGCGCGGCCGCCTGCAGCGCCTCGAGCCGCTGCGGCAGCGAGGGATGGGTGTCGAGCGGGTCGTGGTCGCGCGCCGCGAGCACGAGCAGGCGGTCGAGATCGACATCGTTCCCCTGCGCGGCCTGCACCAGTTGCGCCAGCCCCTGCGCCGGCGGATGCCGCTGCGTCCGCGCGCGCGCCCAGACGCCGGGCCAGTGGCGGGCGTGCAGGCGCCGCGCCGCGACCTCGACGCGGACCAGCGCGTCCGCCGTCGCGACCCTGCCCGCCGCGCGCGCGGCGACGGCATCGGCCGCGTACTCGTGGCGACGCGTGAGCGCGCGGCTGCAGACGTCGAAACGCGGCGCGAACCAGGCGTAGAACCTCGCCAGCAGCCATGCGAACGAGAAATCGTGGTTGGCCATGCCGTCGCGCAGCCGGTACCAGGTGCCGCGCGAGAGGTACACCCAGGCGGCGAAGCGGCCGTCGCGGGCGCTGAAGTGGCCGAACTCGTGCGCGATCACCGACGCCAGTTCGTCGCGGTCGAGCACCCGCATCAGCGGCAGCCCGAGCACGAGGTAGTGCCGGTGCCCGAGCAGGCCGAGCGCGCGCGGCACGCTGGCGGCCTTGGCGTTGAAGTCCTCGTCGACGAGGATGCTGGCGAGCGGCGGCGCACCGGTTTCGCGACGCAGCCGCTCGACCTCGGCCTGCAGCTGCGGCGCCTCGTCCGGCGCCAGCGCATGCCCGCCGGGCGGATCGAACCGCACCCACAGCGTACGCAGCACCACGGCCGCGACCGCGGCCGGCAGCACCAGCACGAACACATGCTGCGGCGCCAGCGACGCGCCGTCGGCGAACAGGTGCACGCCCACAAGCACGAACGGCGCCAGCGCCAGCAGCAGCAGGCCGAGCACGACGCCGTAGCCCAGCGCCGCCAGCGCCACCAGCCGCAGCCGGTAGCGGCCCGGCGCGTCGCGCGCTTCCGCTTCCAGCCGCCGCACCTGCTCCCGGTCCGTTTCCTGCGCCGTCATCGCCGTCATCCTAGCCCGCCGCGCCCGGTGCAGGAGCGCCTTCAGGCGCGACCCTGTCTCATCACCGGGCATGGCGGTCGCGCCCGACGGCGTTCCTGCCGGGAACGACGGAACGGTCATGACGCTTCGTTACAATGCGCGCCGCGCCGCAGGAACCCTCCGGCGACGGTGGCGACAAACGCGTCGCCACGCGCCCGTATGGCGAACCACCATGCTTTTGATCGACCAATCCAGGACCCCACCCCCATGACCGCCAGCGACTGGCTCCACGAACACTTCGAACCCGCCGGCTCGTCGATCGGCTTCCGCGTCGTGCGCAAGCTCGACGAGGTGCAGTCGCCGTTCCAGAAGATCGAGATCTACGAGTCGACCGACTGGGGCAACGTCATGCTGATCGACGGCGCGATGATGGTCACCACGCGCGACAACTTCCTCTACCACGAGATGATGTCGCACCCGGCGCTGTTCACCCACCCCGATCCGAAGCAGGTCGTCATCATCGGCGGCGGCGACTGCGGCACGCTGCGCGAGGTGTTGCGCCACCCCGGCGTTTCGAGGGCGGTGCAGTGCGACATCGACGAGCAGGTCACGCGCATGGCGGAGAAGTATTTCCCCGAACTGTGCGAATCCAATGGCGACCCGCGCGCCGAAGTGCTGTTCGACGACGGCATTGCGTACATGAAGAACGCCGTGCCCGGCAGCCTCGACGTGGTGATCGTCGATTCCACCGATCCGGTCGGCCCGGCCGAGGGCCTGTTCAACAAGGCCTTCTTCGAAAGCTGCTTCCGCGCGCTGAAGGACGACGGCATCCTCGTCCAGCAGTCCGAATCGCCGCTGGTGCTGCTCGATCTCATCAAGGAGATGCGCGCGGAGATGGGCAAGGCCGGCTTCACCACGTTCCAGACGCTGCCGTTCCCGCAGCCGTGCTACCCGACCGGCTGGTGGAGCTGCACGCTGGCGCGCAAGGGCCAGGGCTTCGACTTCCGCGAGGCGGATGCGCGCGCCAAGGCGTTCGCCACGAAGTACTACAGCGCCGACATCCACAGGGGCGCACAATCCCTGCCCCCCTTCGTGGCCGAAGCCCTGGCATAGGGCGGGCCTCGGCCCGCCAACGCACCACCACGGTTTCCGGCGGGTCGAGACCCGCCCCATGACACATCGTTTCGCAGCCGCCGGCTACAGGGCGTCGGTATCCATCTCGCCGGTGCGGATCCGCACCACGCGGCCGAGGTCGTAGACGAACACCTTGCCGTCGCCGATCTTGCCGGTGCCGGCGGCCTTGACGATCGCCTCGGTCACCGCGTCGACCTGTTCGTCGGACACCACCACCTCGATCTTGGCCTTGGGCAGGAAGTCGACCACGTACTCGGCGCCGCGATAGAGCTCGGTGTGCCCCTTCTGCCGGCCGAAGCCCTTGACCTCGCTGACGGTGATGCCGGCGACACCGACCTCGGCCAGCGCCTCGCGCACGTCGTCGAGTTTGAACGGCTTGATGATCGCCATCACCATCTTCATCGGCTGGACTCCCTTGCTCCGGCATCGTCACCGCCCCGTCGCGGCACCGCGCTAGCATACCCTTGCCGGGGTCGGGGTTTTCCTACAGCCGGCCGCGCCCGCCGCCGACTGCACCGTCATCGCGGGCGGGCGAAGCTGGATGCAGTCCCGGATGGAGCACGCGCATGATCGACCTCAACCACATCGACGACCTCGCCCGCCGCCTCAGCGGCCTGGTGCCGCCGGGCCTGCGCGAGAGCCGCGAGGAACTGCAGGAGAACTTCCGCGCGGTGCTGCAGTCGGGCCTGGGCAAGCTCGACCTGGTCACGCGCGAGGAATTCGACGTGCAACGCGCGGTGCTGCTGCGCACGCGCGAGAAGCTGGAGCAGCTGCAGGGCGTGGTCGCCGACCTCGAATCGCGCCTGGCCGCCGACAGCGGCAACCCCGGCAAGCCGACCAACTGAGTTTCCCGCCATGGGTCTTGCGCTCGTGCATGGACGCGCGCGCGCCGGCGTGCGCGCGCCCGCGGTGAAGGTGGAGGTGCACCTCGCCGGCGGGCTGCCGTCGATGTCGATCGTCGGCCTGCCGGAAGCGGCGGTGCGCGAGGCCAAGGACCGCGTGCGCGCCGCGATCCAGTGCGCGCAATTCGAATTCCCCGCGCGCCGCATCACCGTCAACCTCGCGCCGGCCGACCTGCCCAAGGGCGGCGGCCGCTTCGACCTGCCGATCGCGCTGGGCATCCTCGCCGCCAGCGGGCAGATCCCGCGCGAGACCCTGCACGAATGCGAATTCATCGGCGAACTCGGCCTGACCGGCGAGCTGCGGCCGGTCGACGGCGTGCTGCCGGCCGCGCTGGCGGCGGCGCTGGCCGGGCGTCGGCTGGTGGTGCCGGAGGCCAACGGCGCCGAGGCCGCGCTGGCGTCGGGTCTCGAAGCCTTCACCGCGCGCACCCTGCTCGAAGTCTGCGCACTGCTCACCGGCAGCAAGGTTCTGCCGGCCGCGGTCGCGCCGCCGCAACGGCAAGGCGACGGCCCGGACATGCGCGACGTGCGCGGACAGGCGCAGGCGCGCCGCGCGCTGGAGATCGCCGCCAGCGGCGGCCACCACCTCCTGCTCGTGGGCCCGCCCGGCTGCGGCAAGACGCTGCTGGCCTCGCGCCTGCCGGGGCTGCTGCCGGAAGCGGGCGAAGCCGAGGCGCTGGAAACCGCCGCGATCGCCTCGGTCAGCGGGCGCGGCCTCGATCCCGCCTGTTGGCGCCAGCGCCCGTTCCGCTCGCCGCACCACACCGCGAGCGCGGTCGCGCTGGTCGGCGGCGGCGCCGAGCCGCGGCCGGGCGAGGTTTCGCTGGCGCACAACGGCGTGCTGTTCCTCGATGAACTGCCCGAATGGGAGCGGCGCGCGCTGGAAGTACTGCGCGAGCCGCTGGAATCGGGCGTGGTCACGATCTCGCGCGCGGCGCGGCAGAGCGAGTTCCCGGCGCGATTCCAGCTGGTCGCGGCGATGAACCCCTGCCCCTGCGGCTGGGCCGGCGACGCCTCCGGCCGCTGCCGCTGCCATGCCGACGCCATCCGCCGCTACCGCGCGCGCATTTCCGGGCCGCTGCTCGATCGCATCGACCTGCACGTCGAGGTGCCGCGGCTGCCGCCGTCGGAACTGCGCCCCGACGCGCCCGACGGCGAATCCAGCGCGGCGATCCGCGAGCGCGTGGTGCGCGCGCGGGCCATCCAGCACCAGCGCGCCGGCCGGCCCAACGCGCGGCTGTCGCAGTCCGAAACGATGGCGTGGTGCCGGCTGGGGGAGCGCGACCAGGCCCTGCTCGAACGCGCGATCGACGCGCTGCAGCTGTCGGCCCGCTCGATGCACCGCATCCTGCGCGTCGCGCGCACCATCGCCGACCTCGCCGACAGCCCGCACATCGCCACCGCGCACCTGACCGAGGCGCTGGGCTACCGCCAGGCCGACCGCGGCAGCGGCCTGCAGGCCGCCTGAAACGGCACGCATGATCGCGATTGGCGATCCCCGCCGTCTGTAGGAGCGCCTTCAGGCGCGACGCTTTCCCGGATCCCGAAGCAAAAGCGTCGCGCCTGAAGGCGCTCCTACAGGTGATGCACCACGCCCGGTGGGGCCAAGGCACCCCCGGCCCATGCCCACCGGCCAGCGCAACCGCCCCGGCTTCCGCCGTATCCTCAAGGGTCCTGCCTCCCTGGAAACGCCCATGCGCCGTCTTCTGCTCGCGTCCGCCGTCACCCTCGCCCTCGCCGCCTGCGGAAACAAGGACGCCGGCAACACGTCCACGGCCGCCACCGCACCCGCCTCCATCGACGAGGTCGAGCTGATCCCGCGCGAGTCCCTGTTCGGCAACCCCGAGCGCGGCAACGTCCAGCTCAGCCCCGACGGCAGGTACCTGAGCTGGATCGCGCCGCTCGACGGCACCATCAACGTCTGGGTCGCGCCGGCCGATGACCTGTCGCAGGCGAAGGCGGTCACCCGCGACACCGCGCGCGGCATCCGCAGCTATTTCTGGTCCTACCAACCCGACACCGTCCTGTACCTGCGCGACAGCGGCGGCGACGAGGACTTCCACCTCTACGCGACCGACCTGTCCACCGGCGAGAGCCGCGACCTGACGCCATACGAGAAGACCACGGCGCAGGTCGTCGGCGTCAGCGACCGCCAGCCCGGCACGATCCTGGTCGGCATGAACGACCGCGACCCGAAGTGGCACGACCTGTACCGGGTCGACCTGGCCAGCGGCGAACGCAGCCTGGTGGAGAGGAACGACCAGGAGATCGCCGGCTACGTCGTCGACGCCGACTACACGCTGCGCTTCGCCTCGCGTTCGCGCCCCGACGGCGGCGAGGACCTGCTGCGCCGCGCCGGCAACGGCTGGGAGAAGTACGACGAGATCCCGTTCGAGGACGGCATGACCACCGGCTTCGCCGGCATGACCAAGGACGGCGGCACGCTCTACATGCAGGACTCGCGCGGCCGCGACACCGCGGCGCTGTTCGCGGTCGACGCCGCCAGCGGCGAGAAGACGCTGGTGCACGAGGACGCGCGCGCCGACATCGGTGGCAACCTGCGCGACCCGCGAACCGGCAAGGTGCAGGCGGTGGCGGTGAACTACCTGCGCGAGCAGTGGACCGCGCTCGACGATGCCGTCAAGGCCGACCTGGAGAAACTCGAGGCGATCGGTCCCGGCGAGGCCTCGATCAACACCCGCACCCTCGACGACAAGACCTGGATCGTCGCCTATTCGGCCGCCGAGTCGCCGGTCGAGTACTACCGCTACGACCGCGGCGGCGACGGCCAGCTGGCGCGGCTGTTCTCCGGCCGCCCCGCGCTGGAGGGCAAGCCGCTGGTGCCGATGTGGCCGCTGGAAATCACCTCGCGCGACGGCAGGACCCTGGTCAGCTACCTGACCCTGCCCGCGCACGCCGACGCGGACGGCGACGGCAAGGCCGACAAGCCGGTGCCGATGGTGCTGCTGGTGCATGGCGGGCCCTGGGGGCGCGACGCCTACGGCTACAGCAGCTACGACCAGTGGCTGGCCAACCGCGGCTACGCGGTGCTGAGCGTCAACTTCCGCGGCTCCACCGGCTTCGGCAAGGCCTTCACCAACGCCGGCGACGGCGAATGGGCCAGCAAGATGCACGACGACCTGATCGACGGCGTGCAGTGGGCGGTGCAGCAGGGCGTCACCACGCAGGACAAGGTCGCGATCATGGGCGGCAGCTACGGCGGCTACGCCACGCTGGTCGGCCTGGCGTTCACGCCGGACGCGTTCGCCTGCGGCGTCGACATCGTCGGTCCGGCCAACCTCAATACCCTGCTGTCGACGGTGCCGCCGTATTGGGCGAGCTTCTTCGAACAGCTCGCGCGGCGCATGGGCGATCCACGCACCGAGGAAGGGAAGCAGTGGCTGACCGAACGCTCGCCGCTGACCCGAGTCGACGCCATCAGCAAGCCGCTGCTGATCGGCCAGGGCGCCAACGACCCGCGCGTGAAGCAGGACGAGAGCGACCAGATCGTCAATGCGATGACGGCCAAGGACATCCCGGTCACCTACGTGCTGTTCCCCGACGAGGGCCACGGTTTCCATCGGCCGGAGAACAACAAGGCCTTCAACGCGGTGGCCGAGGGCTTCCTGTCGCAGTGCCTGGGCGGGCGGGCGCAGCCGATCGGCGAGGAGTTCGCCGGCTCCAGCATCACCGTGCCGACCGGCGCCGAGGGCGTGCCGGGACTGGTGGAGGCGCTGCAGTCGCATACGCAGGAAGTGCGCAAGTAGGCGCGGAAGGCTTCGTGTCTTCGGGGGCTGGGCTGGCGCGTTTGCCCCCACCCCAGCCCTCCCCCGCAGGCGGGGGAGGGGGCAAGAGCATGCGGCGTTTCAGCTCCCTCCCCCGCCTGCGGGGGAGGGTTGGGGTGGGGGCAAGCCGGAGCCCTGAAGCCGAACGCGCCTGGCAGCAGTCCGAAGCGTGTTGCCCCTATCCGCCAGCGACAAACCCGCGCACCAGCGCATCATTGTCGACCGGCTCCGAAAACAGGTACCCCTGCCCCCGCTCGACGCCGCACTCGCGCAGCGTGCGCGCCTGCGCCTGCGTTTCCACGCCTTCGGCGACGATGCCAAGGCCGGTCCTGCGCGCCAGGCCCGCGATCGCCTGCACGATCGCCAGGTCGTAGGGATCGTCCGGCAACCCGGCGATGAAACCCTTGTCCAGCTTGAGCACGTCGATCGGCAGGCGCTTGAGGTAGGCCAGCGACGAGTAGCCGGTGCCGAAGTCGTCGAGCGCCACCGAGACGCCGAGTTCGCGCAGCCGCGTCAGCGTCTGCGCGGCGACGGCGACGTCGGGCAGCAGCACGCTTTCGGTCAGCTCCAGGCACAGCCGCCCCGGCTGCAGGCCGCTCTTGACCAGCGCATCGGTGACGTCGGCCACGAGGCTGGCCTGCTCGAACTGGCGCGCGGACAGGTTCACCCGCAGCTTCGGGCCGATGCCCTCGCCCACCGGCCACTGGCGGGCGAGGCGGCAGGCCTCGTGCAGCATCCAGCGGCCGATCGGCACGATCAGCCCGCTGCCTTCGATGATGTCGACGAATTCATGCGCCGCGCGGCACCTGCCCTCGTCGTCGACCCAGCGCAGCAGCGCTTCGGCGGCGATCCAGCGGCCGCTGGACAGGTCGACCTCCGGCTGGAAATGCACCTGCATCTGGCCGGCCTCGAAGGCCTCGCGCAGCGTGCGCTCCAGGCGCAGGCGCGTGACCAGCCCGCGATGGTGTTCGGCGTCGAAGATCTCGCAGCGGCCGTGGCGCCCGCTGCGCGCCTCCTGGCTGGCGGTTTCGGCGTTGCGCAGCAGGTTGTCGGCGGACGGCGCGGCGAGGTCGCGCGAGAACGCGATGCCGCCGGTGACGATCGTGGCCGTGCCGCTCTGATCCAGGTGCGACTGCACCACGTCGATGCAGCGCTCGGCGAGGTTCAGCGCCTCGGTCTCGTGCAGGTGGCGGTGCGGCAGCACGGCGAAGGCGTTGCCGCGCACCCGCGCCAGCGTCGCCGTACCGTCGAGCACCCGGCGCAGCTTGGCCGCCGCCTCGACCAGCAGCTCGTGGCCGGCGTCGCCGTCGTGCGGCGAGGCGTCGAGGTTGAGATGGATCGCGACCAGGCCGTTGTCGCCGCCGTGCATCGGGCGCAGCGCCGAATGCACCACTTCCAGCAGGTGGTCGCGGTTGGGCAGGTTGGTATGCGGATCGTGCAGTTCGAGGTAGCGCACGCGGCCCTCGAGCCGGCGGCGGCGGTCGATCTCGTGGGCCATCGCCACGTAGTCGCCGATGCTGCCGGCGAAGGCTTGGTCCTCCGGCGTCCACACCCGCGGCGGGCCGACGTGTTCGTGGCAGATCACGCCGAGCAGTTCGCCGGCCGAACGCACCGGCGCGTCGAGCAGCGAACTGATGCCGTGACGGCGCAGGTAGTCGCCGAGTCCCGTGTCGTCGCCGTCGCGCTCGACCGCGGTCAGGTTGATGACGCGGACCTTGTCGAGTGCGGCGCCGTACTCGCCGCCCACGCGCAGCGTCGCATCCTCGCGCGGCAGGCCGTGCCGGCCGCTGCTGCGCTCGTAGTGGTGCAGGCACTGCAGCTGCCCGGCGCCGGGATCGTATTGCCAGATGTTGACGCGCTCGATCTCGAGGGTCTCGGCCGCCGTTTCGCAGATCAGGGCGAATGCGTCCTCGAGCGTGCAGTCGTCCTGCCACACGCGCCTGGCCAGCGACACCAGCGCATGGTTGTGCCTCCTTGCCCACGCGCCACGATCGATCCGCGCACTCGCCTGCCCGCTGGGTGACATCCGGCCCCCTTGAGCGCCGCCGGACACGCCGGGCAACGCGCTGCATCGCTCCTTTTTATACCCACGCCGGGCCGCGCGCAAACCGGCCAGCGCCGCCGGGCGAACGGGAAGGCAGCGGGCGGAGGCGCGCCCGGGTGTCGAAGTCGCCGTGCGCCGGGGACGGGTAGCGGCACGTCCCCGTGCACGCCGGCGCCGACGCGGTCGCGCTCCCGTCGTTGTACGACGAGGGCTCGCGCCTGTACGACGGGGAGCCACGAGAATCCGTCATTTCGAGCGCAGCGAGAAATCCGCTTGCATCTGGATGAGCAACACCACAAGCGGATTTCTCGCTGCGCCCGAAACGACAGGTCTCGGTTCGGGGTGACAAGGGCTTTTGATGCGCCAAGGATCGGTGGGGCATCTGCTGCAGCGGAGGGATTCCCGCGATCTGACGGCCCCCACCCCAACCCTCCCCCGCACGCGGGGGAGGGAGCGGATCTGCACGATCGGTGAGTTGTCGCCTGCCGCTCTTGGCTCCCTCCCCCGCGTGCGGGGGAGGGTTGGGGTGGGGGCAAGCGATGCGCCGCTTTAATCCCTGCGTTCGAACACCATCACCGCACCACCCTGGCGCAGGGTCACCGTCGCCGGCACGCCGTCCCCGGGCGCGAATTCCAGGGTCGCCTCGACCACCTTGAAGAAGAACTTCGACGGCGATTCGGCGAAGATCGCGAATGCCGGCTGGCCGTCCAGCCGCGCCTTCGGCGCGTCCCCGTCCAGCGACACCGTCATCGTCATGCCCTGGTAGACATATTCGCCGACCAGGCGCTCCAGCGCTTCGCGCGGCAGCGTCACTTCCTCGCGCGCGGACGGCATCGCCTCGTCCGTGCGCGGCACCACCTCGCCCTCGCCTTCGTCCTCGGGGAAGAAGCGCATCGCGGCGATCCTGCCGTCGCCGTCGCGCTCGAACACGATGCGGGAAAAGCCTTCGTCGAACAGGAAGGCATCCTTCGCCACCGGGATCAGCGCCTGGACCTGCCCGCCGGTGCGCTGCGAGGTCAGCCTGCCGCCGGCGACGCGCAGCACGCGCACGGCGTCCTCGTCGATGCGGTAGACGCCCTCGTACTGCTTCAGCGTCGCCTCGTCGACCTCGATCGCCTTGCCTTTGTCCGGATACGGCCGGCCGATCGCCTGCGCCGCCAGCAGGTTGGCGATGCGGCCAGTGCCGAGCATGCCCGGACGCCCGCCGTCGGCGTTGTAGAGCACGGCGACGCTCACCTCCTCGTCCGGCAGGTACAGCAGATAGGCGCTGAAGCCGAAGATGCCGCCGCCGTGCTGAAGCTGCGGCTGGCCGCGCAGGGTGCCGGTGGCGATGCCGAAGCCGTAGTCGTTCTCCGCCGCCTTGCCGACCGGCGTCACCATCGCGCGGTAGCCGGCTTCGCGCAGCACCCGGCCTTCGTGCAGCGCGCGGTTCCACTTCAGCAGGTCGTCGACGGTCGAGACCAGCGCGCCGGCCGCGTGCGGCTGGGTCATGCTCAGGTACTTCGCCTGCGCCCAGCGTTCGCCGTAGCGGGTGTAGCCCGCCGCGTGTCCGGGAATCACCGCTTCGGCTGCGTTGCCGTAGCCGGTATGCGCCATGCCCAGCGGCCTGAAGAACGCTTCATCGAGATACGCGTGCCAGGGCTTGCCGCTGGCCGCTTCGATCACCGCGCCGAGCAGCACGTAGCCCGAGTTGTTGTAGTGCCAGCCCTCGCCGGGCGCGAAGTCCGGCTTCTCGTCCTTGAACGAATCGACCAGCTGCGTGGTGGACAGGTCCTCCATGATCCCCGTCCCCGACATGATCTCGGGCATGTCAGTGTAGCTGCGGATGCCCGAGGTATGGTTGAGCAGCATCCGCACCGTGACCTGGTCGCCGCCGGGGTAGCCGGGCACGAACTTCGCCAGCGGATCGTCCAGCGACAGCCGGCCGTCCTCGGCCAGCTTCAGCGCCGCGGCGGCGGCGAACTGCTTGGTGACCGATCCGATGCGGAACACGTGGTCCGGCGACAGCGGCACGTCGAGCTCGAGGCTGGCCCTGCCGCAGGCGCCGCGGTACAGCACCTCGTCGCCGCGGGCGAGCAGTATGGCCATGCCCGGCGCCTGCGGATCGCAGTTGTCCGCCAGCGCGCGCCCGGCGTAACGGGCCACGTCGCCCTTCGGCGGCGTTTTCGCCGCGACGTCGGTCGCCATGATCGGCAGCAGCAGAAGACTGAGCGTCGCAAGCAGGCGCATCGGCGGGTTCCCCGGGGAGTGATGGTTTCGATTGTAGGGAACATCGAGGAACCCTGTCGTTCCCGCCACGCGCTTCCGGTACGTCATCCCGGCGAAAGCCGGGATCCATTTGCTATTGCCGTTGCTGTCCAACGAAAAGGCAAAGTCAAGATGGATCCCGGCTTTCGCCGGGATGACGACCCGGGGAGTGGATACTGGATACGACGACGGAAACAGCGGTTATGGATCCGCCCGGCGACTTCCCTGCGGCGCTACCGCCCGATATCGCTGGCCACGTCGCTCCAGTCGCCGTCGAGGAACATCCGCCCGTCGCCCTGCCCGAAGTACGCCGGCCCTGCCTTCGCATCGTCCTGCAGCTGCCAGGCCAGCCACGCGACCAGGTAGCCGACATAGCCGGCGGCGCCGCGCTCGCAGCCGAGCGACAGCCACGGACACTCCGGCTGGCCCTGGATGTCGTTGTGGTCGGCGCCGACCAGCGCGCCCATCACCTTGGCCCGACCGGGCGGCACCGCGTCGTAGTACGCGCGCGCGGACTGGTGCGGCGGATCGGTCGGGCCGGCCTGGTCCGGCGGCGAGATGCCGTCCTTGCTGCCGGTGACCAGCAGCACGCCGGTGCCGGCGGGCATGTCGAGCGGGATGCGTTCGCAGTCGCCGGCCGAACAGAGCTTCTGGCTGGGCAGGTTGACGGCGATCGCGGTCCGCAGCCGTCCGTCCATCGCCATCAGCGCGTTCATCGCGCCGCCGGCCCCCTGGGAATGCCCGGCGACGCCGATGCGCCCGGAATCGATGCGGCCGGCGAGCGGACTGTCGGTTTCCCCGGCGGCGGCCAGCGCGTGCTCGACGGCATCCAGCAGCGATTGGCCGTCGGCGGCGCGGTTGTCGTGGCTCACGACCACCGCGAAGCCCCACGAAGCGATGTGCCGCAGCACGTAGTCGTATTTCTCCGGCGACGCCCACGAACCGTTGCCCCAGACCAGCAGCGGCAGCCGCGCGTCGGCAGCGCCGCGTACCGGCAGGTAGTAGTCGAACGGATGGTCCTTGCCGTCGCAGCAGCCGGCTTCGCGCAGCACTTCCACCTCGTACGGTCCGGGCGCGCTGAAATCCGGGACGGCCGCGGCGCGGCCTTCGATGGCGGCGGCGTCTACCGTCTGCGGCAGGCAGGACGCGGCGAACGCAAGCAACGAAAGTACGACGGTGGTGGCTAAGCCTCGCACGCGGCATCCTCTTGGAGATCGAACGGCCCATCCGACCGTAACCCGACGCGAAGCGAGCGGATTAACTGCAATGGAACGCTAACGGCTCGCGGTTGCGTGCGTCACGCCCTTGGTGTGACGCGGTCGGCCACCAACGTCGAGTTGCCTGAAAGCGGCTGACGCTTCTCTTCGAAGCGTAAGCGCGCGGTTCGCGAGCCATTGGCTCGCGTACGCCCGGACGCATCGCACGCGCAAGTCCGCGGTCAAGGCGAAGTTCCCGGAGAACCTGCTCCAGGCTTGGTTCTGTTTCCCTTGTTTATCGCTTGACGCAAGTTCCGAATCATCTGCAGTTCTCCCTTCCTCCGCTTGCGGAGGAAGGGAGAACTGCAACGAAATCGAGCTGGCAAGAGAGGGCAGAGCCGGGAAGCCTTACTCCACGTCGCCGTTCGCGTGCCCCGTCTCCCGGCGCGCACGGCGGGCCTCGCGCTTGGCGCGGGCGGCGGCGTTGCGCGCCTGCTGGCGCTTGCGCGCGAGTTCGAGCGCGCCCTCGAGCCACTGCTGCACCTGCTGCGCGCGGCGGTTGCGGCAGACGCCGCCGAGGCCGTAGTAGCCGCCGCGCACGTCCACCGCCTCGACCACCTGGCGGTTGATCAGCAGGCGCATGAACTCCGTCGCCAGCCCCAGCCGGCGCACGTGGTCCTGGATGCGCAGCAGCCGCAGCGTGCCGCCGGACAGCGCGGCGACCCCGAGCGTGGTGTCGGGCACGTCCGTGCCGGTGCGCGCGAGCACCGCCGACCATCTCAGGCGCAGCACGAACAGCTGCGTCGGCGCGGCGGCGCCCTTGCGCATCGGGTCGGACAGCAGGATCGAATGTTCGACGTGGTTGATCACGCCCTCGGCCATCAGCTGGTCGCAGTGCTGCCGCCAGTCCATGCCGTCCGGCACCGGGCGCGGCAGCAGGCGCAGTGCGTGCTGCCGGTCCTCGGGGTCGTTGTCGAGCCGCGGCAGGTCCAGGCGCTGCTGGCAGAACGCGACGAAGCGCGCGCCGAACGTCGGCGCACCGACGATCCACGCGATGCGGAACATCGGCGCCCAGCTCCAGTGCCGGAACGCGTTGACCCAGCCGCGGTTGTCGGGATGGTCCCAGGCGTGTTCGAGGCCGAGGTCGTGGTAGACCGCCTCCATCACCCGGATCAGCTCCTGGCAGAAGTAGAAGCAGGCGCGGAAATCCTCCGGCGGCGGCAGCCGCGTGCGCCGGTCCAGCGGCGGCAGCGGCGCCTCCCCCGACGTCGCCGGCACGTCCGCGACCAGGTCGGTCCACGCCGGGTAGAACTGCGCATCGAGCACGGCCAGCGCCGGCGTGTCGCGCAGCTTGCCGAACAGCCGCGTCAGCGCCTTGCCGTGCAGCGCGAAGCGGTCGGCCACGCCCGGCAGCGGTGCGATCCAGCGCTGGCGCAGCGCGATCAGCAGCTTCTCCTTGAGCGCGGAGTCGTACAGCCCGAGCCTGTCGTGGCCCGCGGATCCCGGCGTGGCATCGATGCGCTCGAGCACCGGCTCCAGCGCGCGCTCGGCGATGTCCTCGCCGAGCCGGCGGTAGCTCTCGAACTGCGCCTCGTCGAAGAACTGGTCCGAGGTCGGCTGGTGCGGGAAGCAGTCGTGGCTGCGCGCATAGTGCGCGATGTCGGCCGGCTCCTCGCCGGTCAGCGTCGGCTTGAGGTACAGCAGGGTGCCGGTGCTGCCGTCGGCGTAGGCGATGCGGCCGACCGCGCAGCTGCGTTCGGCCAGTCCGTCTGCCTGCGGCGCCAGCGCGGCCACGTCGATGTCGATGTTCGCGCCGAAGTCCACGCGGCACTTGTGCACCGCGTTGCCGAGGTCGGCGAAGGCGCGGTCGCCGTCGGCCGCGGCATCCACGCACAGGATGAAGCGGCACTTGCGCCGCACCAGTTCGTACAGGCCGAGGTTCTCGAAGTGGCCACCGTCGGACAGGTTCACGAACTTGCCGCCGGCATGGGTGCGCCCCAGCATCTCGGCCAGCAGCCAGCGACCGAAGAACGGCGAGCTGTCGGCGCGCGGCCGCTCGGGATGGCTCGGGTTCGGCAGCCACCAGCCCAGCCTCGCGTCGAACAGCGTCAGCAGGAAGGTCACCGCCGGCGAGCTGTGGTAACCCATGTTGGGATTGACCGCGGCGCCCGAGATCGACATCGCGCTGCCGAGCGTCAGCGAGACGGCGAGCGGATCGGCGCGCATCGTGCCCCTGGAGACATCGGCCGTGCCGGCCGTGGCGGCGGACAGGTCGCCGATCGGCCTGTCGCCACGACGCGAATCCGGCGGCAGGTATCCGCACCAGCCCGGCGACAGGCAGAACGACGCCGCCTTGCGATCCTGCCAGTCGAGCTGCTTGGCCGCGACCAGGTTCAGCGCCGTGCCGACCAGCGGATACAGCGGCCGCGCGCCGTCGAGCCGGTGCCCTTCAACCAGTTCGGCGAGCACCAGGTCGTCCTGCTGGTCGAAGTTGGTGGTCGGCTCCGGGTTGCGGTGCGCATTGCTCGCGCCGAGATAGCAGCGCACCAGCCGGTTGCGGTAGAAGGCGTTGAGGCTGAACTCGTTGACGTTGACCGCCCAGCCGAACAGGCCCCATACCGCGAACGCCCCCAGCACGATCGCCCACAGCGCGAGCGGGCGCGCGGTCGCATCGTCGTGCAGCCCGGCGAGATAGGCGTGCAACGACCCGCGCCAGCCTGCGACCCGTTGCGCACCCGCGTCGACGGCCGTCGCAGGCGTCGCCGCCCCCGATCGTTCGCCGGCCGTGCCGCCCTCCGCGGCGGCCGGCTGCGCTGCCTGCGCCGCCACGACCGGTGCCGGCTCCGCCTGCGGGCGCTGTTTCGCGAGCAGCACATGCCCGGCCAGGCTCAACGCCACCAGCAGGCCGGCGATGAACACCCACGGCGCGATGCGTGCGATCAGGTCCAGCAGCCGCGAGCGCTTCGTCGTCTCCTTGCCGTCGCGCTTGCCGTGCGCAACCAGGAGGCCGATGCCGGTCGTCGACAGCCACGCCAGTGCGCCGGCCCAGCCGACGCCGGCCCAAAGCTGCGAATCGAAGAGGTAGGTCGCCAGCCAGGGGCCATAGACGGTCAGCAGCAGGCCGAAGGTGATGCCGAGCAGCACCAGCGCGGAGGTCTTGCCGCCGACCCGGGCCCAGATCTCGCGCTGCAGGTCGCTCAGCGCCGGGCCGGCGAGCCCGACGTGCATGACTCCGGTCAGCACCACGCCCACCATCACCAGCGACGGGCCGAACACCAGCGCGTTCCACAGGCTGTCGCTGGCCTGCCACTGCCGGAGCCAGCCGTACAGGACCGCATTCGCCGCGCCCGCGAACACCGCCGTGCCGAGCGTCGCCACCGTGAACCGCGTCCGGTGGCGCTGCAGCGGCGAGGGCGGCGAGTCGCCGGGTTCGATGCCCAGCGTCGCCTTCAGCAGGCGCAGCCCCGGCGCGCGCGCGGCGGATGCCGGCAACTCGCGCCTGTCGATCATCAGCGAGTACACGCGGTCGAAGGCGAACCAGACCAGCCAGACCAGCACATACAGGCCGGCGGTCACCAGGCCGAGCGCCAGCTGCTGTTGCGCGAGATCGAAGCCGCTGCCGAACCAGCGATCGAACGGCCACGGCAACCCTTCGAAGCGCGCCAGCCCGATCGCACCGAACACCGCCGCCAATGCGAGGGTCAGGATCATCGCCAGCGCCAGCACGACGATGTGCCGGGGCGGTGGCGGCATTTCCACCCCGACCAGGACCGCGTCCCGCCGGTTGATGTAGGTGCTGACGTACGCCAGCATCGCCACCGCCGCCATGCCGCCCAGGCCGGCCAGCGCCAGCGTGAACCGCGGATACCGCCCGCTCAGCCAGTCCAGCGCCCAGTACATCAGCAGCGGCGCCAGGCTCAGCGCCAGGATCAGCGCGCACAGCTGCACCTGTATCAGCAGCACGTTGCGCACGTAGGTGCCGACCATGCCGAGCGTGTCGCCCGAGAACGGCGACTTGCGCGGGCTCAGGTAGTTGCTGTACTCGCGCAGGTGGCGGATCGGCTGCGGGCCGGGCGCGTCGGTGTCGTCGTCGCCGTTGCGCGGCGCCAGCGTGCGGAAGGCGCCATCGAAACCGCGCCGGCGGATCAGGCCCTGCAGGAATCCGCCGATGTAGCCGCCGCCGGACACGGTCGACTGGTAGTGGAAGCACTTGAGCAGGCCGTTGCGCGCCAGCGCCTGCAGCACGCCCAGGCCGAAGGTCGCGCTGCGGATGCCTCCACCCGACAGCGCCAGGCCCCAGGCCTCGACCCCGCCCGGATCGCCGCGCAGCCCGTCGCCGAGGATCACCTTCAGTTCCGCGGCCTTGACCGAATCGATGTCCGGCGGCGGCGCATCGCCCTCGCGGCCCCATCGCGCCTTCAGTGCCGGCGGCAGCATGTCCTGCAGTCGCACCGTCGTCCTCCGTGTGCGCGGCAGATCCCCCCGGACCACTGTAATTGGAAACGCGGCGCGGCGCGGTCCGCGGCCGTGACCGCCGTCGCCATCCGGACGCGTTGTGGTCGATAGGCTCGCTGCAGGAGGCTCGTGCCATGGCGCTCAAGCGCATCTACGACAACTGGACCCAGGTCAAGGCCGCCAGCGGCACGCCGGGCTCGCGCCAGCGCCGCGACTGGCGCGCGTACCTGGAGAAGCGCCCGGCGATCGCCTACTGGGGCGATTCCTGGTTCAGCACGCCGCTGTACAAGAACCTGTGCTGGAACAGTTTCGCGCGCATCGACGGCATGTCGATCCGCCTCGGCGGGCCGGGACTGACCGCCGCGGAGATGCTGACGCCGGCGGCCTGCCGCAACTACGCCGAACGCTTCGAGTCGCGCGAATTCGACCTGGTGTGCCTGAGCATCGGCGGCAACGACTGCCTCGGCGATCGGCTGGCGAAGGTGTTCGCGGGCAAGGGCCGCATGGACGCCGACGACGCCTTCGAGGCCGTGGTCGAGCATGGCGTGTTCGAACGGCTGCTGGCGCGCTACGACACGCTGCTGTCGTCGATGGAGACGGTCGGCGGCGCCTTCCGCGTCGTCGGCCACGGCTACGCGCCGCTGTCACGCCACGCCATCGGCAAGGAGGGCGAGCTCACCGTGCGCAACCTCGGCCTGGCGGCGATGGTGATGGGCACGGTCGGCCCCTGGCTGTGGCCGGTGGCCAAGCCGGTGCTCGCCAGCAAGGCCGAGGCCGAGCGCTTCGCCTGGCGCCTGCTGGTGGACGGCTTCCGCGACCAGGTGCTCGCGCCCAGCCGCGCGGCGTATCCGGGCCTGTTCTCCTACGCCGACTTCTCCGGCATCGGCTCGATCGAGGACAAGGACTTCTGGTACGACGAAATCCACCCCACCGAAGCCGGCTTCGGCCTGCTTGCCAGCGGCTTCAACACGATGATCCGCAATGCCCTGCCGGCGGCCAAGCGCGGCGCGGTGGGCTGACACCGGCGCGGTGAACAGAAACCTGTCATTTCGACCGAAGGGAGAAATCTCCTTCCCCGCGTGGGACAACGACGCGTGCCGCCATCGCAAGCGGACAGGAGATTTCTCCCTTCGGTCGAAATGACAGCGCAGGAGACGTTCCAGCGCGTCTGGATTCCGGCGCGAGCGCGTATCCGTCCTGCATCCGGGTTCCCCTTCTCCCGCACGCGGGAGGAACACCACCATCGTGGTTCCACACCGGCAGGCCGGAATACGCGACGTTTCCTGCACAACGATGAACGCCGCGGCAACCCGCGGCGGACGGCGTTCGCAGTTCGCGCATCGCGAACGCCGCGGTTCCCGCCGGCTAACGTTTCCCGCACATTCGCCCGTGCACGATCGACTCGTGATCCACGAACGAAACGAAGGAGTCGAGCGATGAGACAGCTACTGGTTCCGGCATCCGCGCTGCTGGCGGTCGCGCTGGCGGCTTGCCAGCCACCCGCCGAGACGCCACCGCCCGAGGAGCCCGTGACGCCGGCGGAAGACGCGACGACGGTGCCGCCACCGATGGAAGACACCACACCCACCGACCCCGCGCCGCCCCCGGAGTACGATCCGAGGACGCCACCGCCGCCGCCAGCGGATCCGACGGCTCCGCCGCCGGCCGACGAGGGCCCGGCATCGCCGCCACCGCCCCCGGCGTCCTGACGCGAACACGCCGGCCCGGTCCGGCAGCCGGGGTTTGACGATGCCGTCGGCGGCGCCCGACACTGGCGCCGCTCCGCCGGCCACCTTTGCGCACAGCCTGGGTGGCCGGTTTCCGTTCACGGCATCGCCGCGCGCCCCGCTACCCTACTTTTCCGAAGGAACGCCCATGCAGATCCAGCCGCTTCGCCCGCTCCTGCACGCCTCGCTGTCCGCAGCAATGATCGTGCTGCTCGGTGCCTGCACGCCGAAGCAGGATGCCGCGCCGCCGCCCGCCATACCGCCCGCTTCGACAACGGAAGCAGCTCCCGCGGACGCGACGACCGCGACCGACGAGGTACCGAGGACCTGCAATGCCGATCCGGTGCAGGCGCTGATCGGCCAGGAGGCCACCGACGCGGTGGTCGCGCAGGCCACCGCCGACAGCAGCTCGGCCAGCGTGCGCGTGCTCAGGCCCGGCGATGCGGCGACGATGGACTTCCGGCAGGATCGCCTGAACATCCTCACCGACGATGCCGGCGTGATCGAGAAGCTCAGCTGCGGCTGATGTCGCAGTTCTGCGGCTCAGTGGCAGCAGCTGATCCTTCGCACGCCTTTCTCCCGCATGCGGGAGAACATGCGGGAGAAAGGGGCCCGCAAGGCGGGAGCGCTCCGAAGGGGGCGGACAAGGGCGCTTTTTGCGCCTTCGGCGCGCCCCCATCCGCCTTCGGCACCTTCCCCTGCATGCGTGGGAAGGGTCTCTCCGGATATCTCGCAGTGATAATGCGGATAACCCCTTTCCTCACCCTCTGCGCGCCATCGCAACCGCACGCGGGACTCAATCGTCCTTCGGCTTGCGGCTGAAATCGATCGGCTTGTCGCTGGCCTTGCGTTCGGTGCTCCAGGTCGCCTCGGCCTTGCGCTCGCAGTCGGCCGAGACCGGCTCGCCCGGGCGATCGGCGCGGCTTGCGCACGCCGGATTGGCGTCAACGGCGGCATTGGTGTCTCGATAGTCGTGGCTGGCGCAGCCAGCGGCCAGCGCCGCGGCCAGCAGCATTCCTGTCGGCATCCGCATCTCGTTTCTCCTCCGGTCGGTGAGACGCATCGTCGCGCGATCGCGTCCGTCGCGACAATGGTGTCCGTCACGCGGCAGTATGCGCATTCAGCCGGGACCGGCAACCGCGGCGGTCTTCCCCGCCTTCGGCGCGTAGCGCCACGCGATCCCCACCGCCACCGCCAGCAGCAGCGCCGCCAGCATCCACGGCGCGCCCGGGAACTCGACCGGCGCGCGCTCGCTGATGAACAGCCCGAACACGCTGGCGAACGCGATCGGCGCGAGGATGCCCGCCACCGACACCAGGCTCATCAATGCGCCCTGGATGCGCCCCTGCATGTCCACGTCCACCTGGCGCGTGATCAGCGCCTGGCTCGCCGGCGCCGCGATCGCCCACAGCGCGCTGACCGGCAGGCCCAGCAGGAAGATCCACCCCTGTGGCGCGAAGGCATAGATGACGAAACCGGCCACGCCGCAGGCCAGGCCGAAGATCAGCGCGCGCCGCTCGCCCAGCGCCTTCACCGTGCGCCCGACCACCGCGACGTTGACGATGACGCTGCACACGCCGACCAGGAACAACACCCAGCCAACCTGCCACGGTCCCCAGCCGTAGCGCACGTCGGCGAACAGCACGAACACGCTCGGGTACACGTAGTGCGCGAGGTTGGCGATGAACACCACCGCGGCCAGGCCGATGATGCCGGGGTAGCGGCCGATCAGCATGACCGCCGCATGCGGCCGCGCCGCGGACCAGTCGAAGCGCTTCGCGCGCGAGGCCGGCGCCAGCGATTCGGGCAGCACGAACAGGCCGTAGCAGAAGTTCAGCAGCGCGAGGCCCGCCGCGAACCAGAACGGCAGGCGCAGGTCGACCTCGCCCAGCCAGCCGCCGAGCACCGGCCCGATGGTGAAGCCCACGCCGAACGCGGCGCCGATCAGGCCGTAGCTCTTCGCGCGCTGCTCGGGCGGCGTGATGTCGGCCACGTACGCGTTCGCGGTGGTGAAGCTCGCGGAGAACACGCCCGAGAACACGCGCGCGAGCAGCAGCCACCACAGCGTCGGCGCCAGCGCCATGATCACGAAGTCGATGCCGAGGCCCAGGCATGAGAGCAGGATCACCGGCCGCCGGCCGTAGCGGTCCGACAGCGCGCCCTGGATCGGCGAACTGAGGAACTGGATCGCCGCGAACACAGTGCCGAACACGCCGATCCACAGCGCCGCCGTGGCCGTGCTGCCGGTGAACTCCTCGACCAGGTGCGGCAGCACCGGGATGATCAGCCCGAACGCCAGCACGTCGATCAGCACGACGAGGAAGATAAAGACCAGCGCAGCCTTGCGCCGGGAAGCAGTCGGTTCGCTCACGCAAGGCGCGCCAAGAGGGACGAAGCCGCGCATTATCCGCGAATTCGAGGAGCCGGAAGCGGGCAATCGCAGCCCCAAGGGCTGGGACGCGCGAAGTGAACCTCAACAGCCCGCGCCAACTGCATGGGAATCGTCACCCCTGCACAGGAATCGTCATCCCTGCGAAAGCAGGGATCCATTTTGCCTTTCATGTCGGATGCGGATTCTTCGGACGGGTTCGTCCAGACCGTCGAAGGCGAGGAGCCAAATGGATCCCTGCTTTCGCAGGGATGACGATTCCGGGGATGCCCCTGCCTGCCTCATCCCGAGGTAGATGGGAGGCTCCGGTGAACCCCAAGGCCTGCGATCATCGAGTGTCGTTGGGGTTTGCAGGCTCACCCCAATCCATGTCGTATGTCACCGTCATGCATGGGCGGGTTGGAACCCCTGTGCCACGTCGCGCGACAGCGGGCGGTCACTTCGCCGCGCGCAGTGCGTCGAGGATCTTCGTGCCGGCGCGACCGTCGGCCGGCGACAGGCCCAGGCGCTGCTGTTCGGCCTGGATCGCCCGGCGGGTGCTGCTGCCGATCATGCCGTCGACCTCGCCGATGGCGTGGCCGCGCGCGAGCAGCAGCGTCTGCAGGTCGCGGCGCTGCGCACGCGACAGGCCGGGGTCGTCGGTCGGCCACGGCGTCGCCAGTCCGCTGCCGCCGCGTAGCCGGTCGGCCAGCGTGGCGATCGCCAGCGCGTAGCTTTCGGCGGCGTTGTAGGAATAGATCGCATCGTAGTTGCGGAACACGAGGAACGCCGGCCCGCTGCGCCCGGCCGGCAGCAGGAGCGCGCTGCGCGCATCCGAGGGCGCGATCGCGCTGCCGTCGACGCGGACCACGCCGCGCGCCACCCAGTCCGACAGCGGGCGGCGGCTGGTGCGTCCGGCCAGCGAGGTATCGAAACTCGCCGGCAGCTTCACTTCGTAGCCCCACGGCTGCCCGGTCTGCCAGCCGGAACGCTTGAGGTAGTTCGCGGTCGACGCCAGCGCGTCCGGGATGCTGGTGACGAGGTCGCGGCGGCCGTCGCCGTCGCCATCGACCGCGATGCGGGCATAGGTCGTCGGCATGAACTGGGTGTGCCCGAACGCGCCGGCCCAGGAGCCGGTGATCGCCGGATCGCGCAGGTCGCCGTCGCGCAGCAGTTTCAACGTCGCGAGGAATTCGCCGCGGAAGAATTCCTGGCGGCGGCCGAAGCACGACAGCGTCGACAGCGACTGCAGCAGCGGGCGCTTGCCGGACACGCGCCCGTAGTCGCTCTCCACGCCCCACACCGCGACGATCGTTTCCGCATCGACGCCGTACTGCGCCGACACCTTCGCCAGCAGGTAGCGGTGCGTCTCCAGCATCGCCCGGCCATCGGCCACGCGCTCATCGTCGACCAGGCCGGCGAGGTAGTCCCAGATCGGCGTGGTGAACTCGGGCTGCGCGTCGAGCAGGTCGAGCACGCTGCGGTCGGGCGCCACGTTGGCCATGAAACGGTCGAACGCGGCCGCGGGAATACCGCGCGCGGCGGCCTGCGGCTTGAGCCGGTTCGCAACGCAGGCGTCGTACTCCGGATCCGCGGCCTGCGCGCGGACGGGCAGGACCGGCGTCGTCAGCATCGCGGCCAGCAGGGCCAGGCGGATCGGGTGGCTGAAACGTGCGCTCATGCATGCAGCATATCGCCCGCCGGTGAGTGTCACGTGCTTGCCCCCACCCCAGCCCTCCCCCGCAGGCGGGGAGGGGGCTCAAGGCGCGATTGACTCCCTCCCCCGCCTGCCGGGGAGGGCTGGGGTGGGGGCAAGCCGAAGCCGTGCGTTCAACCCTCGACGGCATCGAGATAGAACCAGTCCCCGCCCTCGCGCACGAAGCGGCTGTGCTCGCGCATGCGCACCACGCTGCCGCCACCGATGCGGTAGCGCGCGACGAATTCGACCTCGGCGGTGTCGTCGCCGGTCGCGAGATGACGCAGCACGTCGAGCTTCAGCCAGGTCGGCCGCTGCGCCTTCGGTCCGTCGAACCCCAGTTCCGCCGGACGCGTCGAGGGATGCCAGCTGCGCAGCAGGTAGTCCGCGTCCTCGCGCACGTACGCGCTGTAACGCGAGCGCATCAGCGCCTCGGCATCGCGCGCCGGGGCGCCGGCGTGCAGAAGGCCGCAGCAGTCGGCGTAGTCGCGGCCGGTGCCGCAGGGGCAGGCCGCCATCAGCGGCGGTGACCGGTCTCGATGAACTGCAGGAACTCGGCGCGGGTACGCGCGTCCTCGCGGAAGCTGCCGAGCATGGTCGAGGTGACCATGCTCACGCCACGCTTGTGCACGCCGCGCGTGGTCATGCATTCATGGCTGCCGTCGACCACCACGCCGACGCCCTGCGGCGCCAGCGCGCGCTGGATGCAGCCGGCGATCTGCGCGGTCATCTTCTCCTGCACCTGGAAGCGCCTGGCGTAGGCCTCGACCACGCGCGCGAGCTTGCTGATGCCCACCACCTTGCCGTCGGGCAGGTAGCCCACGTGCACGCGGCCGATGATCGGCGCCATGTGGTGCTCGCAGTGGCTCTCGAACTCGATGTCGCGCAGCACGATCATCTCGTCGTAGCCGGCGACTTCCTTGAAGGTGCGCGCCAGGTATTCGTCGGGATCGAGCTCGTAGCCGTTGAACCATTCGGTGTAGGCGTTGACCACGCGCTTGGGCGTGTCGAGCAGGCCCTCGCGCGTCGGGTCCTCGCCGGCCCAGCGCAGCAGGGTGCGCACCGCGTCCTCGGCCTGCTCGCGCGGAACGCCGTTGCGTGCCTCGTCTTGGTTGCTCACGGGCGGGGCCTGCCTGCGGGAATCGGGCCGTACATGGTACCGCGCACGGCCCGGGGATTCGCGATGCCTGGCCGGCGCCGCTCACGCGTCGTCATCCACCCGCACCACCAGCTTGCCTAGGTGGGATCCCTGCAGGAGACCGATGAAACCCGCCGGAGCGTTCTCGAGGCCATCCACGCGATCCTCCTGCAGGTGGATCCGTCCGGCGGCGAGCCAGCCCGCCATCTCGTGCCGGAACGCGTCGAAGCGTTCCCCGTAATGATCGAGGATGATGAATCCCTGCATGCGGATGCGCTTCTGCAGCAGCGTCGACAGGAACTGCGGCGTGCGGTCCGGCCCGTCGGGCAGGCTTGCGTCGTTGTAGTGGGCGATCACGCCGCAGACCGGCACGCGGGCACCGATGTTCAGCAGCGGCAGCACCGCGCGGAACACGTCCCCGCCCACGTTCTCGAAGTAGACGTCGATACCGTCGGGACACGCCTCGGCGAGAAGGGCCGCGAAGTCTGGGGCGCGGTGGTCCACGCAGGCATCGAATCCCAGGACGTCCACGGCATGGCGGCATTTCCGGGCACCGCCGGCGATTCCCACCACGCGCGCACCCTTGAGCCGCGCGATCTGCCCGACGACCGAGCCGACCGCGCCGGTCGCGGCCGCCACCAACACGGTTTCGCCCGGACGGGGCCGGGCGATGTCCAGCAGGCCGACATGCGCGGTGAAGCCGGGCATGCCCAGGCCGCCCAGCGCATGCGAGACCGGCTCGATGTCGTCGACCGGAACCAGGTCGCTGCCTTCGGACAGCGCGTAGTCCTGCCAGCCCGCATTGGCGAGGACGCGCTGTCCCTGCCGGAATCCGGGGTGCCCGGACCGCACGACCCGGCTGATCGTCGCGCCGACCATGGGATCGCCGATCCGCACCGACGGCGCGTAGACCGGACCGACTTCGTCCATCAGGTTGCGCATGTACGGATCGAGCGACAGGTACTGCGTCCGCAGCAGGATCTCCCCGCTTCCGGGCCGGGGAACCTCGGCGTGCTCGAGCCGGAAGTCTCCGGGCGTCGGCAGTCCGGTCGGTCGGCGAGCCAGCACGATGCGGCGGTTGACGGCGTGCGTTTCAACCATGATGCGTCTTCCGTTCCCGGAGCGATCGAGGAAAGCCGCGCGGCGCCGGCGATGCGCCGCCGCACGGCACGTTCGTCGGCACGATCAGCGCCGCCCGGCGATGCGCTCGCGTTCCGGCAGCGTCTGCGGCCAGCCGCCGGCGAGCGCCTTGTACAGCGCCACCGCGCTGGCGACGCTGCGCGTGCGACCGTCGGCGAAAGCGTCCTGCGCCTGCAGCTGCACGCGTTCGGCGTCGAGCACGTCGAGCAGGCCGGAGGCGCCGGCCTCGAAGCGCGCCCGCGCCAGCCGCGCAGCCTGTTCGCCGTCGATCGCCGCGCGCTCCAGGTGCGCGTCCTCGCTGCGCGCGCGCGAGTGCCGCACCAGCGCGTTCTCGGCGTCCTCCAGCGCCAGCAGCACCGACTGCTGGTAGCGCGCGAGTTCGCCCTCGGCGTCGGCGTTCGCGGCGGCGATGCGCGCGCGCACGCGGCCGACGTCGAGGAACGACCAGTCGACGCCCAGCGCGACGATCCGCGTCTCGCTGTCGCGCTCGAACAGCGCGCTGCTGTCGATCGCCTGGCTGCCGATCAGGCCGCCGAGGGTGAAGCGCGGGAACAGGTCGGCGGTGGCGACGCCGATGCGCGCGGTGGCCGCGTGCAGGCGCGCTTCGGCGGCGGCGATGTCGGGACGGCCGCGCAGCAGTTCGCCGGGCGTGCCGGCGTCGATGCGCGGCGGCAGCGACGGCAGCGGCTTCGCCGGCGACAGCGCGTCGAGCAGCGCGGTCGGATCGCGCCCGGTCAGCACCGCGAGCCGGTGCATCGCCACCGCCTGCTGCGCTTCCAGCGCCGGGATCCGCGAGGCCGTCGTTTCCAGCTGCGCGCGGGCGCGCGCGGTGTCGAACTCGGTGCCGGCGCCGGCGTCGAGGCGCGCCCGCACCAGATCCAGCGTCTGCTGCTGGTTGTCGCGGTTGGCGAGGGCCACGCGCAGGCGTTCCTGGGTGCCGCGCAGTTCCACGTAGGTGCGTGCGACTTCGCCGGCGATCGCCACCTGCAGCGCGCGCAGGTCGGCGGCACTCGCCTCCGCCTCCGCGCGCCCGCTCTCGATGCCGCGGCGCACGCGCCCGAACAGGTCGAGCTCCCAGCTCGCCGACACGCCCGTGTTCCATTGCTCGCCGTCGCGCGCCGCGCGCGGCACGCCCGGCGCCTGGTCCGCGCTGCTGCGCACGTCGGCGGCCTCGCCCTGCGCGGTGATCGTCGGCAGGGCGTCGAAGCGCGCGCCGCGCAGCAGGGCATTGGCGCGGTCGTAGCGCGTCAGCGCGATGCGCAGGTCGTGGTTGGCGCGCAGGGCCTCCTGCACCAGCTGCGTCAGCTGCACGTCGCCGAAGCCCTGCAGGAAGGCGTCGTCGAACGTCTGCTCCGAGGGGGCCCCTGCCGCTGCCTGCGAATCGCCGTCGACCGCCGCACCGAAGCGCTCGGGCACGGCCACCTGCGGACGAACGTGGTTCGGACCGACCGCGCACGCGGACAGCAGCGCGGCGGCCAGCGTCGGGATCGCGAAGCGGGTCACCATGGCAGCGTCTCGTCGCGATGGAAGTAGCCGCCGTTCGGGCCGTCGTCGTCGATCAGCGCGAGCCGCACGCTGGTGCGCGCGCCTTCGGCGACCTCGATCTCGCCCTCGCCCTTGTTCATGTCGGTCTTCACGTAACCGGGGTGGATCGTGTTGACCTTGACCGTCGAGTCGCGCAGCTCGTGCGCGAGCTGCACCGTCCACGCGTTCACCGCGCTCTTGGACACGTTGTAGGCGGGGATCTTGAAGTCGTAGATGAAGGACTCCGGATCCTGGTGCAGCGTGTTCGAGCCGAGCAGGCTGGAGACGTTGACGATCCGCGCGGACTTCGACGCATGCAGCAGCGGCAGGAACGCGTTGGTGACCGCGACCAGGCCGAACACGTTGACGTCGAAGGTCTCGCGCCAGGTGTCGAGGCTCTGCGCGGACGGCTTGCGCGAAGGATCGTCGATCGCGATGCCGGCGTTGTTGACCAGGATGTCGAGCCGCCCGTGGCGGTCGCGGACGGTCGCGGCGGCTGCGACGATGCTGGCGGTGTCGGTCACGTCGAGCGTGATCGGCTCGACCGGCAGGCCTTCGGCCTGCAGCACCGCGGCGGCCGCGGCGGTGCGCGCGGGATCACGGCCGGCGAGCAGGGTATGCACGCCTTCGGCGGCAAGCTGGCGGACGGTCTCGAGGCCGATGCCGCGGGTGGCGCCGGTGACAAGGGCGATGCGGGATGGGGTGTTCATGGGGACTTGCCTCTCGGGGAATGGGGGAAGGCGCGCAGGGTCATGCGCGCCGATGCGAGTGTGGGTTGGCGGGTGCCGCGCCGCTCGCCGGATCCGGACCTGGCAGGCGCGTCATGCCTGCACGGTCTCGGTACCGGCGGCGGGCGCGTGCGACACCAGCGGCCGGTTGGCCAGCTTGCGCAGCGCGACGTAGAACACCGGCGTGAGGAGCAGGCCGAACGCGGTGACGCCGAGCATGCCGGCGAACACGGTGATGCCCGTGACCGAGCGCACCTCCGCACCGGCGCCGCTCGAAAGCACCAGCGGCACGGTGCCGGCGATGAACGCGACCGAGGTCATCACGATCGGGCGCAGGCGCAGGCGGGAGGCTTCCAGCGCCGCCTCGACGATGCCCTTGCCCTGCAACTCCAGCTCGCGCGCGAACTCGACGATCAGGATCGCGTTCTTGCACGCCAGGCCCATCAGCACCACCAGGCCGACCTGCACGAACACGTTGTTGTCGCCGCCGGTCAGCCATACGCCGATCAGGGCGGACAGCATCGTCATCGGCACGATCAGGATCACCGCCAGCGGCAGCGTCCAGCTCTCGTACAGCGCGGCCAGCACCAGGAAGGCGAGCAGCACCGCGAGCGGGAAGATCACCAGCGCGGCCCTGCCCTGCGTCGCCTGCTGGTAGCTCAGGTCGCTCCAGTCGATGCCCATGCCGGTCGGCAGCACCTGCTGCGCGAGCTCGGTGACCTTCGCCATCGCCTCGCCGGAGGAGAGCACGCGCGGGTCGGCCTCGCCGAGCAGGTCGGCGGCGGGATAGCCGTTGAAGCGGATCACCGGGTCGGGGCCGTAGGTCTGGCGGATGTCGACCATCGAACCGATCGGCACCATGTCGCCGGCGGCGTTGCGCGTGCGCAGGCCGGCGATGTCGGTGACCTCGTCGCGGAACGGGCCGTCGGCCTGCGCGATCACCTGCCAGGTGCGGCCGAACAGGTTGAAGTCGTTGACGTAGGCCGAGCCGAGGTAGGTCTGCAGCGTCTCGAACAGTTCGGTCAGCGGCACGCCCTGCGCCTTGGCCTTGACCCGGTCGACCTCGGCGTCGAGCTGCGGCACGTTGGCCTGGTAGCTGGTGATCGGGAAGCCGAGCCCCGGCGTCTGCGACGCCGCGCCCTGGAACGCCTGCACCGCATTCTGCAGCTCGCCGTAGCCCAGCCGCGTGCGGTCCTCCACGAACAGCGACCAGCCCGAACCGTTGCCCAGGCCCTGGATCGGCGGCGGCATGAAGGCGAAGGTGAAGCCTTCCTGGATCGCGCCGAGCTTCTGGTTGAGTTCGGCCGTGATCTCCTCCGCGCTGCGCGAACGTTCGGAGAACGGCGTCAGGGTGAAGAACACCACGCCGTTGTTGGGCGTGTTGGTGAACTGCAGCGGGTTCAGGCCCGGGAAAGCCACCTCGCTCTCAATGCCGTCGATGTCCTTCGCGATCGCCGCCATCCGCTTGAGCACCGCGTCGGTGCGCTCGATCGATGCGCCCTCGGGCATCTTCACGCCGGCGATCAGGTACATCTTGTCCTGCACCGGGATGAAGCCCGCGGGCACCGCCTTGAACATCACTCCCGCGCCGGCCAGCAGCACGAGGTAGACGATGAACACCGCGCCGCGGCGGCCCAGCGCGCGCGACACCGCGCCCTCATAGCGCTCGGAGTTGCGCTTGAAGAAGCGGTTGAACGGGCGGAACACCCAGCCGAACAGGCGTTCGATCAGGCGCGACGGCGCGTCCTTCTCCGCGCCGTGCGGCTTGAGCAGCTTCGCCGCCAGCGCCGGCGACAGGGTCAGCGAGTTGATCGCCGAGATCACCGTCGAGATCGCGATGGTCACCGCGAACTGCTTGTAGAACTGCCCGGTGACGCCGCTCAGGAACGCCATCGGCACGAACACCGCGCACAGCACCAGCGCGATCGCGACGATCGGACCGGAAACCTCCTTCATCGCCAGGTGCGCGGCCTGCAGCGGCGTCGCGCCCTCCTCGATGTGGCGCTCGACGTTCTCCACGACCACGATAGCGTCGTCAACCACGATGCCGATCGCCAGCACCAGCCCGAACAGGGTCAGGGTATTGATCGAGTAGCCGAGCAGGTGCAGCACGGCGAAGGTGCCGACGATGGACACCGGCACCGCCAGCAGCGGGATGATCGAGGCGCGCCAGGTCTGCAGGAACAGGATCACCACCAGCACCACGAGCAGCGTCGCCTCCAGCAGGGTGGTGATGACCGACTTGATCGAGTCGCGGACGAAGATCGTCGTGTCGTAGATCGACTGGATCTCCACGCCCGGCGGCAGCGTCGGCCGCAGTTCGTCCATCTTCTCCACGACCGCGTCGCGGATCTCCAGCGCGTTCGCGCCCGGCGCCTGGAAGATGCCGATCGCCGCCGCGTTCTTGCCGTCCAGGCGCGCGCGCAGGGTGTAGTCGCCGGCCGCGAGTTCGATGCGGGCGACGTCGCGCAGGCGCACGATCTCGCCGTCCGCGCCGCTCTCGAGCACGATGTCGCCGAACTCCTCGACGCTCTCCAGCCGGCCCTTGGCGTTGATCGGCAGCAGGAAGTCGCTGCCGTTGGGCATGGGTTCCGCGCCCAGCTGGCCGGCCGAGACCTGCACGTTCTGCTCGCGCACCGCGCGCAGCACGTCGCCGGCGGTCAGGCCGCGCGAGGCGATCTTGTCCGGATCCAGCCACAGCCGCATCGCGTAGTCGCCGCCGCCGAACAGCTGCGCGTCGCCCACGCCGGGAATGCGCGCGAGTTCGTCCTTGACGTGCAGGCGCATGTAGTTGCGCAGGTACAGCGAGTCGTAGTTGCCGTCGCTCGAGGTCAAGTGCACCACCATCAGGAACACCGGCGACTGCTTCTGCGTGGTCACGCCCTGGCGGCGCACGTCCTCGGGCAGGCGCGCGAGCGCCTGCGACACGCGGTTCTGCACCTTCACCGTGGCCTCGTCCGGATCGGTGCCGGGACGGAAGGTCGCCGTCAACTGCAGCACGCCGTCGGAGCCGGCGACGGACTTGACGTACATCATGTCCTCGACGCCGGTGATCGCTTCCTCAAGCGGCGTGGCCACGGTCTCGGCGATCACCTTGGGGTTGGCGCCGGGATACACCGTGCGCACCACCACCGAAGGCGGCACCACTTCGGGGTATTCGCCGATCGGCAGCAGCGGGATCGAGATCAGGCCGGCGGCGAAGATCACGATCGACAGCACCGCGGCGAAGATCGGCCGGTCGATGAAGAATTTGGAGAAGTCCATGATGGTTGTCCTGTGCGGCCGGGGCCGTCACCGCGCTCGGCGCGACGTGGGGGGGAGAAAATCCGGTCCGGCGACCTTCCCGGCTTCGGGGAGAAAGCGCGGGAAGGCCGTCGGCCGGACGGGCCGGAGGGAGCGGCCCGGGGGAGCGAAACTCCTCCCCCGTCCGCTGCGCGGACGGGGGAACGAGACCCCTCCCTCCGTTCGCGAAGCGGACGGGGGGAGGTTGGGAGGGGGGCGCTTTTGCTTTTGTTTCTCTCAGAAGCGAAAAGCGCCCCCACCCCAGCCCTCCCCCGCTACGCGGAGGAGGGAGCAAGAACGTGGTGCTACTGCGTGCTCGCCACGCGACCTGCGGCTGCGGGTTCGTCCTGCATCGCCACCCGCTTCGGCGCCACCGGCATGCCCGGCATGAACACCTTCTGCAGGCCACTGACGAGGATGGTGTCGTCCGGCTCCAGGCCGGACTGCACCACGCGCAATCCGTCGATCACGCGGCCGAGCACCACGTCCCTGCGCTGCGCGGTGTTGTCCTCGCCCAGCACGTAGACGTACTTGCGGTCCTGGTCGGTGAGCACCGCCTTGTCGTCGACCAGCAGCGCATTGAACTCGCCGCTGCCTTCGAGCTGCACGCGCGCGAACAGCCCCGGCGTGAACCGCCGCTCCGGGTTGCGCAGCACGGCGCGCACGCGGATGGTGCCGGTGGCCGGGTCGACGCGGTTGTCGGTGAAGTCGACCACGCCCGCGTGCGGGTAGCCGTCCTCGCCGGCAAGGCCGACGCGCACCGCGTTGTCGCTGGCGGCGCGTTCGCCGTCGCGCGCGAGCTGGCTGTAGCGCAGCCAGGTCTGCTCGTCGGTCTCGAAGTAGACGTGCACCGGATCCTGCGAGACCACCGTGGTCAGCAGCGTGGCGTCGGCCTGGGCGAGGTTGCCGGTCGTCACCAGCGCGCGCCCGGCGCGACCGTCGATCGGCGAGCGCACCTCGGTGAACTGCAGGTCGAGCCGCGCCGCGGCGACCGCGGCCTCGGCGGCGCGCACCGCGGCGTTGCCCTGCGCGGTGGCGGCGTTGCGGGTCTCGAACTCCTCGTTCGAGATCGCCCTGGCCTCGACCAGCGTCTTCGCGCGCACGTTCTGCGCGTTGGCGAGCTTGGCCTCGCTGCGCGCGCGTTCGAGTTGCGCCTGCGCCTGGTCGAGCGCGGCCCGGTACGGGCGCGGATCGATCGTGAACAGCAGGTCGCCCTTGCGCACGTCCTGGCCTTCCTCGTAGGCGACGCGCTGCACGTAGCCGCTGACGCGCGGGCGCAGGTCGACGGTCTCGATCGCAGCGACGCGACCGGTGAAGTCGTCCCACTGGCGCACGGGCCTGGACAGCACCTGGGCCACGCTCACTTCCGGCGCAGGCGGCGCGCCGTCGCCGGGCGAGGCATTGCTGCTGCAGGCGACGGCGAGCGCGACGGCGAGCAGGACGGGGACGAGGCGCGTGGCGCGCAGGCCGCGGCCGGAGAAGATGGCGTGATCAGCAATGTTCATCGTGGAGACTTCCTGGAGACGTGGGGGAGGCGATCGAATCGAGCAGCGCGCGCGCGGCGCGCAGGTCGCGCGCGGGCAGCACCGCTGCGGGAGCAACCCGGCGACGGTGGTCGCGGGAAGAAGATGGCGGGGCGCCTTTCGCCGCGGCAATGACGCGCGAGGTCATCGCCGGCGCCGGGAATTCGACGATCGGCGCCGCAACCGGCGCGCGCGCGCCATCGACCAGCGCGAGCGCGCGGCGGCCGATCGCCAGCGCCTTCGGCCACGACGCGCCGGCGTGCGCCGCATTGGCCTCGGTGCCGACCGGCGCGTCCAGCGACAGCAGCTGCACGCGCAGTCCATGGCGCCCGGCTTCGTCGTGCAGCACGCGCGCCATCATCCGCAGCGCCGCGGCGGCGATCGAACAGTGGCCGTAGCCGGCCCAGGGATAGCGTCCGCCCGGGCCGCCGACCAGCACGTAGCCGGACGCGTCCGGCGGCAGCAGCGGCAGCAGGTGGCGCGCCGCGAACAGGTGCGGCAGCAGGTCCTGGTCGAGCGTGCGCTGGAGCACGTCGGCCGGTTCGTCGATCAGGCGCCCGCAGGGGTGTTCGCCGGCGAGGCTGGCGACGACGCCGTCGAAGGCAATCCCCAGTCCGCGCAGGTGCGCGGCGAGCGCGGCGGCATCGGCATCGCTGGCGATCGGCGCGGCCAGCGCGGTCACGTCCGCCAACGGGTGCCGCACGAGCAGCGCCTGTCGGGCCGTCTCGTCCAGCCCGACCGCCACCACCGGCAGGCCCGCTTCGACGGCCGCCTCGACCACGCCGCGGCCGACCGCACCGCCCGCCCCCAGCACCACGAGGGCGCGGGGCATTGTCCCGGAATCGATTATCCCATTCACGGGAATGTTCCTCCCGTCATCGGGATATTTCCCATCGAGCGGGCCGCCGCGAACACCCGGTCGGCCGCCCACAGCAGGCCCGGCAGCGCAATCAGTGTCAGGGCCGCGCCGAGCAGCCAGCTCCAGCCGGGGCCGACCTCAAGCCATTGATTCAATAGCAAAGAGACCAGCGCAAGCAGGTCGGCGGCGAGCAGCAGGACGAGGCTGGCGTACGACAGGTGGCGGCGGGGAACGGCGCGCATGGCGGCAGTCCATCGGTGGGGATGGCGCTTACCTTAGGCGCGGAATCGGGACTTGATTAGTCCCCAATTCAGGGAATAATTGTCCAGCAGGCGGGCCAATCCACCTCCCCACCCCAGGAGCCCCTCATGTCGCACGATCTCAACGACACCCTGATCTTCGTCAAGGTGGTCGAGCACGGCAGTTTCGTCGGCGCGGCGAAATCGCTGCGCGTGCCCAAGACCACGGTCAGCCGCAAGGTGCAGGAACTCGAATCGCGGCTCGGCGCGCAGCTGTTGCACCGCACGACCCGCAAGCTCGGCCTCACCGAAGCCGGCAACATCTACTACGAACACTCGCAGCGCATCGCCCGCGACCTCAGCGAGGCCGAAAGCGCGGTGACGCAGCTGCAGGCCGGCCCGCGCGGCTGGCTGCGCTTCACCGCGCCCTACTCGATCGGCATCGACAAGATCGCGCCGCTGCTCGGCGAATTCCACGCGCGCCATCCCGAGGTGCGCGTGGAGATGCTGCTCAGCAACGAACCGCTGGACCTGATCGGCGGCGAGATCGACGTTGCGCTGCGCATCGGCGAGCTGCCCGACTCCACCTTCGTCGCGCGCAAGCTCGGCGTGCTGCACACGCAGGTGTTCGCCGGCAGCGCCTACATCGCGCGCCACGGCGAGCCGCTGCATCCGGACGAACTGCAGTACCACCGCACGCTGGCGATGCCGAAGAACCGCCACGGCAGCAACGGCTACCAATGGACGCTCGACGACGGCAACGGCATGCAGGCCTTCCCGATCAATCCGATCCTGGTCGCGAACGATCCCGCGGCGCTGAAGGGCGCGCTGCTGTGCGGTGAAGGCCTGATCGTTGCCGCCGACGTGATGGTCAAGCCGTTCGTCGAACAGGGCTTCGTCAAGCGCGTGCTGGCCGGCTGGACCGGCGGCGACTACGTGCTCAACGCGGTGTTCCCGCGCGGCCACGGGCAGTCGCCGAAGGTGCGCGCGTTCGTCGACTTCCTGCTCGAGCGCCTGAACCTCGAGATCGACTACATGTCCGCGCACTGCCCGCTGATGGCCGCCAAGTGCGCGCAGGAGGGCGATGCGAACGCCGATGCCGAACAGGCCGATGACATCGCCGCCGGAAAGCGCATCCTGGAGACGGTGACGAGCGGTTGACCAACCGCAGCGCACGCTGAACCGACGATCGCGGTTCGCCGCCGCGATCCGTCCTTCACGGCCGACTCACGGTGTCCTCACCGCCTTGACGGTGAGATGGGCACCGTCATGCCACGCGTCCCATCGAACCATATCGGCGAACCCGGCCACGCCAGCGCCACGTGGTGGACCGTCCAGCGCGGCGCGGGACCGGTCGTCGCCGCCGCGATCCACGACGGACACGGCCTGCGCCCCTCCATCGCCGCGCGCATGGCGCTGCCGGATGCCGAGCGGTTGCGCGAGGAGGATCCGTTCACGGGCCAGGCGGTGCGCGGCGTGCCGACGCACGTGGTGCCCGCGCGCTCGCGCTTCGAGGTCGACCTCAACCGCGGCGAGGCCGACGCGGTCTACGCGCGGCCCGACCAGTGCTGGGGACTCGAGGTCTGGCGGATGCCGCTTCCCGAAACGGAAGTCGCCGCCTCGCTGCGCTACCACCGCGCGTTCTACGCGATGTTCGGCGAACTGCTCGACGGCGTCCGCCGCGAGCACGCGCGTTACGTCGTGCTCGACGTGCACAGCTACAACCATCGCCGCGACGGCGCCGATGCCCCGCCGATGCCGCAGGCCGGGGCGCCCGACATCAACATCGGCACGCACTCGATGCCGCGCGACGCCTGGGCCTGGCTGCTCGATCCGCTCATCGACGAGATCGCGCGCTACGACTTCGCGGGACGCCGGCTGGACGTACGCGAGAACGTCGCCTTCCAGGGCAAGGGAGAACTGGCGCGCTTCGTCCACGCGCGCCATCCCGGCGCGGGCTGCGCCATCGCGTTCGAGTTCAAGAAGTCCTACATGGACGAATGGACCGGCCAGCCGGTCACGGCGGAGCTGCGCGCGATGCGCGCCCTGGTCGACCATCTCGCGCGCGTCGCGACGGAGCTGCTCGATGGCTGAGCAGGCACGACGTCCCCGGGCGTTCGCGCCGCCGCGCGACGATCGCGACGACGACGCCCTGCAGCGCCGCGACCTCGCCGACGGCGGGCGCCTGCACCTGGATCGACCGCTGCCGTTCCTGGTGGTGGCCGCGCACGGCGGCGAACCGTTCGACCTCGCGCGCGCGATCGCGCGCATCGGCGCCTCGAGCCTGACCTGGCGTACCACGCCGGCCGGCGAACGCGATGCGCAGGCCGCGCTGCGCGACGCGCTCGACCGGCTGCAGGCGCGCTACCCGCGGGTGCTGCTGGTGTCCCTGTACGAACTGCCGCCGGATCACGCGCTGGACGACACCAGTCCGCGGCTCGAGCGCTTCGGCTTCGTCCTCGGCGCGAGCGACGACGCGCCGGCGCAGGCGGCCGCGGCCTGCCTGACCGGGGCGCTGCAGGACATCGAGTTCGAGCAGCGCAAGGCGCGCGTGTCGCCGGTGGACGCGGTCGACGACGGACCCGGCGCGGCGGTACTGTCGCGCGGCGGCGCCGGGCTGTCGCGCCTGTCGCTGGGCCTGCCGCCGGTGCATCGCGTGCCGGGCGAGTCGACGGTGTACCCGCAGGTGCTGCGCTCGCTCGAGAGCGCGGTGTTCGATGCCCTGCTGCGCGCCTGCGCGGCCTTCATGCAGGCGTCCTCGCCCGGCCCGGCGTTCCACCATCGCCTGCTCGGCCGCAGCCGGATGATCCAGGCGGTGCTCGACGTCGACGCCGCGCTCGCGCGGATCAGCGGCTCGTTCGAGTTCCTGCTGGGCGTGTCGCCGATCAACACCGTCGAGGAGCGCGCGCGCTACCTCGCCGCGCGCGAGCCCGCGCCGCCGGCGTTCCGCTACCGGCCGCTGACCATCAGCCCGGAAACCAGCAAGCGCGCGCTGTTCGCGGTCGACGCGCGCAGCGTGGAGGATCCGGTGCTGGAGACGATCTTCCTCGAGAAGCAGCGCGAGATCGACCTGCAGCTGACCCTGCTGCAGGTGCGCAACAGCATCGACTTCCCGCATGCCTCGGTGATGCTGTACGGCGCGGTGGATGCGGCGCTGCTGGAGCTGGCGCACGCGATCCTCGCCGGCATCGAGGCCGGCGGCGACGCCGACGAGACCTGCATCGACTGCCACGCGGTGCAGGCGGCGGCCGAGGAGATGATCGCGCGCTATCGCGCGCGCGACCCGGGCTTCGAGGCCGAGACCTGCCTGCGCAAGGACATCGCGCCCGGCCTGATGGTGTCCGGGCGCTCGGTGCTGATCTCGACCGCGACGCGCATGCACAAGCGGCGCCTGGACGCGCTGCTGCAGCACGAGGTCGGCGTGCACGTGCTGACCTTCGCCAACGGCAGCCGCCAGGGGCTGTCGATCTTCGGCACCGGCCTGGCCGGCTACGAGGGCATCCAGGAAGGCCTGGGCGTGTTCGCCGAGTACCTCGCCGGCGGCCTCACCGCCGCCCGGCTGCGGCTGCTCGCCGCGCGCGTGCTGGTGGTGCACGCGATGCTCGACGGCGCCGATTTCGTGCAATGCGACCGCCTGCTGCGCGACGACCACGGCTTCGCGCCCGCCACGGCGTTCGGGATCGTCGCGCGCGTGTTCCGCTCGGGCGGCCTGAGCAAGGACGCGATCTACCTGCGCGGCCTGCACGACGTGTTCCGCGCGGTGCAGGCGGGCGAGCCGCTGGACCCGTTCTGGTTCGGCAAGATCGCGCAGCAGCACGTGCCCTGCGTCGAGGACCTGGTCCAGCGCGGCCTGCTGCGCGCGCCCGCGTCGCTGCCCGAAGTCCTCTCGCGCCCCGCGGCGCAGGCGCGCATCGACGCCATCCGCGGCGGCATTCCCTTCCTCGAAGCGCTGTGCGGAGACGCGCCATGCTGATCGCCTTCCTCGTCAACGCGATGGAGGACGAGTCCCTCCACTACACCACGACGGTCCTCGCCCACGAGGCCCACCGCCGCGGCCACGACGTGTGCTACGTGACGCCCGGCGACTTCGTGCTGGGCCAGGACGACGGCATGAAGGTGCATGCGCGCGTGCTCGAGGCCGGCGGCCCGAAGCGTTCGCTGGAGAAGTTCTTCAAGGACGTGCAGGCCATTCCCCGCACCAGGTCGATCAAGGTGCCCGGCATCGACGTGCTGATGCTGCGCAACGACCCCTCGCGCGACGCCGTCGACCGGCCGTGGGCGCAAGGGGCGGGCATGCAGTTCGGGCGGCTCGCGGCACAGCGCGGCGTGCTGGTGCTCAACGATCCGTCCGCGCTGGCGCAGGCGATCGACAAGCTGTACTTCCAGTCGTTCCCGCGCGAGGTGCGCGCGGACACGCTGATCAGCCGTTCGCAGGCCGACATCAAGGCGTTCGCGCGCAAGCACGGCGGCCGCTGCGTGCTCAAGCCGCTGCAGGGCTCGGGCGGCAGCGGCGTGTTCCTGCTCGACGGCAAGTCCGGCAAGAACCTCAACCAGATCGTCGAGGCGATCGGCCGCGACGGCTACATCATCGCCCAGGCCTTCGTGCCGGGGGCGGAGAAGGGCGACATCCGCCTGTTCCTGATGAACGGGCTGCCGCTGCATGCCGACGGTACGTTTGCCGCGGTGCGCCGCGTCGCCGGCGCGCAGGACATCCGCAGCAACGTCCACGCCGGCGGCAAGCCGCGCAAGGTCCGCATCACCGAACGCGAGCTGCAGGTCGCCGAACTGGTCCGCCCCAAGCTGATCCGCGACGGCATGTTCCTGGTCGGCATCGACATCATCGGCGACACCATCCTCGAGGTGAACGTGTTCAGCCCCGGCAACCTCCTGGCCTGCACGCAGACGACCGGCGTCGACTTCGCCCCGACGATCCTCGCCAGCATCGAGCGCAAGCGCATGATCGCGGCGCAGTTCCCCGGCCAGTTCGACAACCGCGCGCTCGCGGTGATGTGACCGCAGGTCGCGGTCGTGGCCGGGTGCACGCGCCCGCCGGCACAATGCGCGCATGACCACGATCCACGACAGCGCCGCCGGAGGCTACGCGCAGGCGGCGGGCACCTACGCCAGCGGCCGCCCCGGCTATCCGGAGGAGACCGCGCGCTGGCTCCGCGACGTGGTCGGCCTCGCGCCGGGCCGGTCGGTGCTCGATCTCGGCGCCGGCACCGGCAAGTTCACGCCGCGGCTGCTGGAAACCGGCGCACGCGTGGTCGCGGTGGAGCCGGTCGCGGCGATGCGCGCCGAATTCGCGCGCCGGCATCCGGACATCGAACTCCACGGCGGCACCGCCGAGGCGATCCCGCTGGCGGACGCGTCGATGGACGCGGTGGTCTGCGCGCAGTCGTTCCACTGGTTCGCCACGGTGCAGGCCCTGTCCGGAATCCGCCGCGTGCTGGTGCGCGGCGGCGTGCTCGGCCTGGTCTGGAACGTGCGCGACGAGACCGTGCCCTGGGTCGCGGCGCTGTCCGCGATCACCAACGCGCACGAAGCCGGCACGCCGCGCTACCACAGCGGCGAGTGGCGCAGCGTGCTGCCGGGGGCAGGCTTCACCCTCGTCGACGACCGCACGGTGCGCAGTGCCCACGTCGGTTCGCCCGAACAGGTGGTCGTGCAGCGCACGCTGTCGGTCAGCTTCATCGCCGCCCTGCCGGCCGCGCAGCGCAGCGCGATCGAGCGCCAGGTGCGCGCGATGATCGAGGCGACGCCGGAGCTCGCCGGCGCGCCCGAAGTAGCGTTTCCGTACCGGACGCGGATGATCGCGCTGCGCAGGAGCGACGACGGCGCCTGAGGCCGGAGCTGCCGGCGGCGGCGGCGCGCCGCCGGCTGTTGCCGCCTATGCCGCATGCACCAGCGCGACCGCGTCCGCGCCCGCGGGGAAATGCAGCCGCCCCGTGGTGTCGTTCGCGGCCTGCCAGACCGCTTCGGCCACGTCGGTGTCCCGCGTCACCGCCGCCACCTGCGTCAGCGATGCGAACACGCCCTGCGCATAGGGCGCGTAGGCCTCGGGAATCAGGTCGCGCATCCGCGCCTCGCCGTTGGCGGTGAAGCGCGTGTCCGGCCCGTAGCCCGGCTCGACCAGCTTCACCGCGACGCCGAACGCGCCCAGCTCGTGCGCGAGCGAGGCGGTGAAGCCTTCGATCGCGGTCTTGCTGGCGGTGTAGGCGGCCACCAGCGGCATCGGCGCCAGCGTCGCGCTGGAGGTGACGTTGACGATCGTGCCCGCGCGGCGCGCGCGGAATTGCGGGATGGCCGCCTGCGCCATCGCCATCGCGCCGAAGGTGTTGGTCTCGAACACTTCGCGCACGGTCGCCATCGGCGTCGCCTCGAACGCGCCGAACAGGCCGATGCCGGCGTTGTTGACCAGCACGTCGATCGGGCCGGCGGCGTCGAGTGCGGCGGCGATGCTGCCGGGGTCGGTGACGTCGAGCGCGAGCAGGCGCAGGCGTTCGTCGACCGGCAGCAACTCGGGGCGCGGCGCGCGCATGGTGGCGACGACGCGCCAGCCTCGGGCGTGGAAGTGGCGGGCGGTCTGAAGGCCGTAGCCCGAGGAGCAGCCGGTGATCAGGACGGTTTTCATGGAAAGGACTCCGGGGTGGGTTGATTCGGGAGCCACGATAGGGGAGGATTTCAGGACTATCTACGTCGATAAGTCCATATTTCATTCGCCAGAGTCCAATTGTGTCCGATCCCCTTTCCGACGTCGTCCACCTGCTGCGCCCGCGCGCCGTGTTCTCCAAGGGCATCAGCGGCGCCGGCCCCTGGGCGGTGCGCTACTCCGAGTTCGGCGAGCCGAGCTTCTGCGCGGTGCTGGAAGGCCGCTGCCTGCTGGCCGTCGACGGCCATCCCCCGCTGACGCTGGAAGCCGGCGATTTCGTGCTGCTGCCGGCGACGCCGGGCTTCACCATGTCGGGCTTCGAGCCGGCGACACCCACGCGCATCGACGCCAGGCAGGCGGCCGCGTCCACGTCCGCCACCGAACTGCGCCACGGCAGGCCCGACGGGCCGCCCGACGTTCGCCTGCTCGGCGGATGGTTCCTGTTCGACTCGCCCGATCCCGCGCTGCTGGTATCGCTGCTGCCGGCCGTGGTGCACGTGCGCGGCGTCGACCGGCTGTCGCTGCTGGTCGCGCTGCTGGGCGAGGAAGCGAATGCGGACCAGCCCGGGCGCGAGGTGGTGCTCGCGCGCCTGGTGGATCTGCTGCTGATCGAGGCGCTGCGCTCGACCTCGGGCCGCGACGCGCCGGCCGGCCTGCTGCGCGGCCTGGCCGATGCGCGGCTGGCGCCGGCGCTGCGGCAGATGCACGATCAGCTCGCGCGCCCGTGGACCGTCGCGCAGATGGCGGGCATCGCGGCGCTGTCGCGCGCCGCGTTCTTCGATCGCTTCAGCCGCACCGTGGGCGTGCCGCCGATGGAATACCTGCAGGCCTGGCGCATGGCCGTCGCCAGGGACCTGCTGCGCAACGAGGGCGTGGGCATCGCCGAGGCGGCCGAACGCGTGGGCTACGGCTCGGCGAGCACCTTCAGCACGGCGTTCCGCAGGCACGTGGGGTGCTCGCCGGGGCGTTACGTGCGCGCGGCCTTGGTGGCGGGGTGACGTGCGCTGCACGACGAAGGCGACGCTGGATTGGTTCGTGCCAACGTTCTGAAATCACGCAGTTCCTGTCGGCGCACAAGCGCACAAGTTCGACTCACGCTGTTCACCCTTTGCCGTCATCCCCGCGAAAGCGGGGATCCATTTTGACTTTGGCGCAAAAGGCACTGGATCCCCGCTTTTGCGGGGATGACGGCTGGTGGTCTTGCAGGATCGACCCGGATGTTTGCGTCCGACGTCCATCCACGCCGGTCAGCGCGTCGCGCGTACCAAACTACGCTCAGCGCAAGCGCGCATCCGCCCACGCCACCACCGGCGTCGCCGTGCCGGGCGCGGCATCGATCGCGATCGCCACGAGTTCGAGCACGTCCACGCCCGCCACGTCCACGTCGATCCGGGCCGCGGCGTCGCCGTCGCCGGCCGGCGCGCTTTCGTGCAGCAGCCTGCCGTCGCCATGGACACGGAACACGACCTTGCCGGACGGCGCCGCGCCCGCCTGCACGCCGACGTCGGTGCGGAACCGCGAGAACTCGCGCGCGGCATGGATTTCCAGCCGCGAGCCGGCGTGGATGCCGATGCCGTAGTCGTAGGACGCGCCGGCGATGCGCAGCGGCGCGCCGCCCGGCGCGAAATCGGCGCGCGGCGTGCCCGAGGCGTCCGCAAGGTCGCCGCTGTAGCCGGGCAGTCCGTCGACGGCGACGTGGATGCGCGCGGTCATTTCGCTGAGCAGCCGCTCGTCTCCCGCCGCGGGCGTGCCGGCAACCCTGAGCATCACCGAACCGCGCGGCTCCAGCTCGAAGTGGAGCGCACCGTCGGCCGTCGGCAGGTCCTGCCGCCGCCACAGGTCGCGCACGCGGAACGGTTCGCCGGACCGCAGCTTCATCCGCACCGGGTCCACCGTCGCCGTCGCGGGCGCATCACCGCGGTTCATCAGCAGCACCGCGCGTTCGCCGCGCGCGGCCAGCGGCTTCACCAGCACCTGCACGGGACCCTCGTCGACGACGAGGCTGGCCTGGTTGCCCGCCGGATCCTGGTTGACCGCGATCACTTCGGGATTGGACAGCAGTTCCACCAGCGCATCCGGCGCATGGGTCAGGTCGAAGCCCATCAACAAGGGCGCCGCCAGCACGGCCCACGCGGAGAAGTGCGTGCGCGCTTGTACCAGGTGCGCCTCATCGAACTCGCCGAGGCCGATCGCGAGCATGTCCGGATCGTTCCACCGCCCCGGGCCCGCATACAGTTCGCGCCGCGAGGTCGTGTCGAAGTTGTGGAGCATGCTCTCCCAGTTCGGTTCGATGTCAGGACTGGTGCGCCAGAGATGGCCGTGGCGGCCGCCCCAGTCGCGCACGCCGGCCTGCCCCCAGGCGCAGATCGACAGCACGTAGTCGTCGTCGGGATTGAGCTGCGCGAGCAGGCGTCCGACGCGGGCGTAGCGCGTTTCCACCGCGGCGCGTTCGGTGCGCTGCGGGTCGTCGCGGACGATCAACGGGCGCATCGGCTCGTAATCCGCCTGCGCCAGCGCCTGGCTGTCGCGCCCGAAGTCGGCCAGGCCGCAGGCGTCGACCTTGATGTAGTCGAAGCCCCAGTCCTGGAACATCGTCTTCAGGTCTGAGTACTCGAAGCCTTCCAGCCCGATCTCGCGTTCGGCGCGGCTGCCCAACGGCAGGTTCGGGCTGTGCAGGTCGAACGCCTGCGAGCAGGCGTTGCGGCCGGCGTCGGTGTACAGGCCGGCCTTGAAGCCGCGCGCGTGCAGGGCGTCGGTCCACGCCCGGAAACCGGTCGCGCCGTCGCCGGCATCGGCGATCGGGAACATCGAGGTGCGGATCTCGATGTCGCCTTCGGCGCGCCGGCGCAGCCACCAGCCGTCGTCGAGGTTGATGTAGCGGTAGCCGGCGTCCTTCAGCCCGCGCCCTTCGATGGCATCGACGACCGCGAGGATCTTGCCCTGGTCGACTTCGGTGCGGAACGCATTCCACGGGTTCCAGCCCATCGGCGGCGTCTTCGCGGCGCCCGCGCCGTAGACGGAGAAGCGGCCGCTGGGCTGCAGCGCGTCGGGGACGTCCTGTGCCTGCGCGTTGCCGGCGGCAGCCGCCAGCAGGAGGACGAGCATCGCGACCTTCATCGAATCGTCCCCTTGCCGGATCGGGGGGGCATGGGTGCGCGGTCGGCGGCCTTGGCCGATCGGACCGGAAAGAGGCGCGTCCGGGTAAAGCAGTGTTGGACAGGCATGCGTGGTGATCCGATGGCGATGACCGGATTCTGATCCAGCCGGGCGAGCAGGAGTACTGTCTTATTGCGATATGTTTCCGTTGATTTCGTTATAGCTAAGAGCATCCAACAGAATGAATCCTGTCATCCCGGGCGCAGCGAGGAATCTTGCCCGCGGCCTGCCTATGGTGCGCAGAAACAGATTTCTCGCGAAGCCTGCCCTGAGCGAAGCCGAAGGGCTCGGAATGACATTCTGTTGGAGGCTCCGGGCAGCACATCCATGCCCGCTTGCCGGAGTTCCTGGTCGAAACGCGCGACGCGGAACGATCACCGTTCGGGGAGAGTGAACGTCCCCTCGCTCCGTCGATCCACCTTGTTCGCGATGAGCATGGCATCCAGGCGTTGCCGCACATGGGACCGATCGTGCTCCCCGGCATGATCCAGGATCTCTTGCGCAAGCGCGTCGAACTGCGGCCAGAACAGCACTTCGCGACGCAGTGTCCCCAGCCACGGCGGAAGCATCCGCGCCAGGCGGTCGAGTTCCGCATCCAGCTGCGCCCGCGTGCTCATGCCGGAGGACGCGGCCAATGCGCTTCCACGTGGTGCACGGCCCCGTCGTCCACCAGCGGGAACCCGAAGCCGGGCTGGTCGCGGCCATCCAGCCGCAGCAGCGCGGGTCCCGCATCGCATTGCTGCACCCGGATGACGTACACGCTCGTTCCATGGCGGTAGCGCAGCCGGTACTCCGGCCAGTCGGCGGGCAGGCAGGGTGCTAGCGACATCCGCTCGCCCGTGCGCCGCAGGCCAAGCAGGGATTCGGTCAGCAACCGGTACATCCATCCGGCCGAGCCGGTGTACCAGGTCCATCCGCCGCGGCCGACATGCGGCGCCACGCCGTAGACATCGGCCGCCATCACGTAGGGTTCGACCTTGTAGACCGCGGCAGCTTCGGCGTCGCGCGAGTGATGGATCGGATTGATCATGCGCGCCAGCTCCCAGGCCCGCGCGGCGTCGCCCTGGTGGGCGAACGCCATGGCGGCCCACACCGCGGCATGCGTGTACTGCCCGCCGTTCTCGCGGACGCCCGGTACGTAGCCGCGGATGTAGCCGGGGTCCTTGGCGGTCTTGTCGAAGGGCGGATCCAGCAACTGGATGAGTCCCGCCTCGCGCTTCACCAGATGACTGTCCAGCGAGTCCATCGCCTGCCGCGCGCGCGCGGGTTCGGCGGCGCCCGACAGCACCGACCAGCTCTGCGAGATCGAATCGATCCTGCATTCGTCGCCCTGCGCGGAGCCCAGCGGCGTGCCGTCGTCGAACCAGGCGCGGCGATACCACTGCCCGTCCCAGGCATGGGTCTCGATGTTCCCGCGCAGGTGCTGCGCCTGCTCCGCGCAATAGGCGGCGAACCCGTCGTCGCCGCGCGCACGCGCCACCTCCGCGAAACCTTGCAGCACGTCGAACAGGAAGAAGCCCAGCCACACGCTTTCGCCGCGGCCGGCCTCGCCGACCCGGTTCATGCCGTCGTTCCAGTCGCCGGTGCCGATCAGCGGCAGGCCGCGTTCGCCCAGCAGGCTGCAGCCGCGCCGCAGCGCCAGCACGCAGTGCTCGTAGAAGGACTGCCGCAGGTAGGACGTCGCGGGCATGTCGTAGTAGGACTCTTCGTCGGGGTTCACCCGGCGCCCTTCGACGAAGCGCACCTGCTCGTCCAGCACGCCGGCGTCGCCGGTGACCTGCAGGTAGCGGCAGGCCGCCAGCGGCAGCCACAGGTAGTCGTCCGAGCAGCGCGTGCGCACGCCGCGGCCCTGCGGCGGATGCCACCAGTGCAGCACGTCGCCCTGCGGGAACTGGTGGGCCGCGCACAGCAGCAGGTGTTCGCGGGTCAATGCCGGCGCCGCGTGCACGGTCGCCATGGTGTCCTGCAGCTGGTCGCGGAAGCCGAACGCGCCGCCGGACTGGTAGTAACCGCTGCGCGCCACATAGCGGCAGGCCAGCGTCTGGTAGATCAGCCAGCCGTTGACCAGGGCGTCGACGCCGGGGTCCGGCGTCTCCACCTGCACGGTCGTCAGCAGGCCGCGCCAATGCATGCGCAGGGCGTCCAGCGCGTCGTGCGCGTGCTGGCTCCCCTGCACCCTTCCGGCCAGCCGCAGCGCTTCGCCGTGGTCCCTGCCCATGCCCAGGCGGAACACGGTCTCCGACGCCTGGCCAGCGGCCAGCGCCAGCGGCACCTGGATGGCGGCGCAGGGGTCCAGGCCCACGCCCAACCGGCCGGACAGGCGCTCGCGGTGCAACGCCGCCGGATCGCCCAGGCTGCCGTTGCGGCCGAGGAACTCGGTGCGGTCGGCGGTGAAGCTGCAGCCGCTGGCGTCGGTGTCGAAGAAGGCGACGCGCCCGGCGAATTCCGTGTTGTAGGGATTGCGCGCCGTGAGCACGCCGCTGGCGGCATCGTGTTCGCTGACGACGTGCATCTGCGACTTGACGCGCAGGTCGCCCAGCACCCATTCCACGTAGCCGGTCGCCGAGAGCCGGCGCGCGCGGCCGGAAAGGTTGCGCAGCTTCAGCACCGAGAACTTCACCGCGTCCTCGACCGCGACGTAGATCCACAGCTCGCTGGCGATGCCGTCCTCCACGTGTTCGTACACGCTGTAGCCGAAGCCGTGGCGGGTGCGGTAGGCGCCGCGCCCGCGGCGGGGCAGCGGCGTCGGCGACCACACGTGCCCGGTGTCCTCGTCGCGCAGGTAGAACGCCTCGCCGCCGCTGTCGGCGACCGGGTCGTTGTGCCACGGCGTCAGCCGGAACTCGTGCGCGTTCTCGGACCAGGTGTAGCCCGCCATGCTTTCGCTGACGACCGTCCCCAGCTGTTCGTTGGCCAGCACGTTGGACCAGGGCGCCGGCGTCGGCGCGCCCTCGCGCGTGACGATCACGTACTCGCGGCCATCGGCGGAGAAGGCGCCGGTACCGTTGTCGTGGAGGAATTCGCTGGCCATCGCCTCGAACGGCCATGCGTCGTCCGCGTCCGCGGCGTCGCCCGGCGGCGGCAGTCCGGTCGATGTCTCCAGCTGGCCCGCGTCGCGCCGTTCCTCGCGCGGACCTTCGGGCAGCAGCGGCGGAATCGTCCGCTCCGCGGGCTCGTGGCGACCGACCTGCGCCGCCAGCGTGCCCTGCTGGTCGCTGACGATCACCCGCGCCACCGACTGCAGCAGGATGCGGTCCTCCTGCGACATCTGGTGGGCGGGACGCACGAAGATGCCACCCGGACGATCGAGCACGTTGGCTTCCGGATCGGCCGAGACCATGCCCAGGATCCGGTCCTGCAGCTGCTGCCGGTAGCCCGCCTGGCTTTCGTTCCAGATCACCAGGTCGGCGCGCAGTCCCTTCAGGCGCCAGTACGCGTGCGCCTGCACCATCTGCCGGACCAGCTCGATGTTGTCGGCATCGGCGATCTGCAGCAGCACGATCGGCAGGTCGCCCGAGATCGCATGGCCCCACAGGCCGGACTGCCCGCGCTGGTTCTGCAGCAGCACCGCCTGGTCGGCGCGCAGCAGCGGATGCGCATAGACCATCAGGCCGGCCAGTCGCTCGTAGAGCTGCGCATCGGCCTGGGACGCATTGATCTGGCGCCTGACCACCTGGCTGTGGGTCCAGGCCAGGTCGAACACGCGGTCGGCCAGGCGGCGGTCGCGGTACTTGTCCACCAGCGCCATGCAGGCGTCGCGGTCGCCGCCCACGCCGTAGACCATGTCGACCATCGCGGTCTGTTCCGGCGCCAGTTCGATCCGGCAGCGGATCGCCACGATCGGATCCAGCACCGAACCCTCGCTGTCGGAAAGCGTGTCCCCGGCCGTCAGCGCATGCGGCGCGCGCGGCGTGTTGCCGCGGCCGAGGAAGCGCGCGCGGTCGGTCTCGTAGCAGATCGCGGCGATGTCGGCGTCGTGCACCGCCACCAGGTGGAACATCCACGGCGGCACCTCGTCGTGCGCGCGCGGCCGCCGCGTGCACAGCAGCGCCTGCTTCTGCCGCGCGATCTCCGACTGCACGAACAGGTTGCTGAAGGCCGGATGCAGTTCGTCGGAGATGGCCGAAGCCAGCACGACTTCGGCATAGGTGGTGATCTCGATCGTGCGCGTGCGCCGGCCGTGGTTGCTCAGGCGCAGGCGGCGCAGTTCGATGTCGTCCTCGGCCGAGATGGCGATTTCCAGGTGGCTTTCGTAGCCGCGCTTGCGTCCGCGGAACTCGGCCTTGGCGTCGGAGAAGATCGCCTCGTACTGGTCCACCGGCACGCAGGTCGGCTGCAGCGCGGCGGACCAGTACTCGCCGCTCTCCACGTCGCGCAGGTAGCAGAAGCTGCCCCAGTGGTCGCGGGTGCCGTCTTCGCGCCAGCGCGTGACGGCCATGTCCTGCTGCCGGCTGTAGCCGCCGCCAGCGCTGGTCAGCAGGCCGTGGTAGCGGCCGTTGGACAGCAGCTGCACGGCGGGGCGCGCGGTGCCGGGATTGCGGAACAGGCGCAGCTGCGTTTCGCTGTCCATCGACGCGGAACGCGCGCCCGGCGCCTCGGCCTCGTGCGGATGGAACACGCCGGTATGCGGGATGCGTTCCTGCAGCAGCAGCAAGGTGGCCTGGAACTCGGCATCGGCGACGAAGCGCCGCTGCATGGGCTGGCGGCGCAGCAGGTGGTCCAGCGACAGCAGGCCCATGCCCTGGTGGTGGGCCATGAAGGAACGCACCACCACGCAGTCCTGTCCGTGCGGCACGCGCGCCGGCGTGTAGTCGATGGCTTCATAGAGGCCGAACTGGCCGCCGAACCCCAGCGCGGCCAAGCGCTGCAGGTTCTGGCAGGCGGCTTCCGGCGCCACCATCAGCGCCATCATGCTCGCGTAGGGCGCGACCACCAGGTCCTGGCCCAGGCCGCGCTTGAGCCCCAGCCCGGGCACGCCGAACGCGCGGTACTGGTAGTTCATGCGCGCATCCACGGTGTTGTAGCCCGACTCGGAGATGCCCCACGGCACGCCGCGCTGCGCGCCGTACGCGATCTGCGCCTCCACCGCGTGGCGCGAGCTCTGGTCGAGCAGGGTGTCCGGGTAGCTCGGCATCACCAGCTGCGGCATCAGGTACTCGAACATCGAGCCGCTCCACGACAGCAGAGTGGCGTCGCCGCCGACCTCGGTCAGCAGCCGGCCCAGGGCGAACCAGCTTTCCTGCGGCAGCTGCCCCTGGGCGATGGCCACGAAGCTGCACAGGCGCGCTTCGGACGCCAGCAGGTCGTAGTAGCCGGCATCGGCGCGGTGCTCGTCGAGGTTGTAGCCGATCGCCAGCAGGTGGCGCGCGCGGTCGTACAGGAACTCGTAGTCCATCAGCGAGTACTGTCCGGCGAGGTGCGCCAGACGCTCGAGCTGGTGGATGCGCTCGCGTGCGCGCGCCTGTCCCTGTGGGTTGCGGGATTGCGCCTGAAGCTCGCGCAGGGTGGGGATGCGTTCGCTGCCGGCGACGTCCGCAGTATCTCCGGGCGACGGCAGATCGGGAACGAAGAACCGCAGTTCCGCGTGCGCGGACCGGCAGGCTTCGGCCAGCGCGGTCGGCCAATGCGGTGCGTTGGCGTCTTCGGGCGCGGCGACCGGCCAGGCGGTCAGGATCTCGTCGGCGCGCGCGGACAGTTGCACCAGCGTGCGCTCCGCATCGCTTGCGGTCGCGGGCCGCTGCGCCAGCGCCAGCGCGAGTGCGGCGCGGAAGTCGGCCACCGTCCGTGCCAATGCGGCGTCGTCGGGATATGCAGCGCGATGGGTTTCTTCCAGCACGCCCAGCGTATCGGCCAGTCCCTCGAAGGTGCATGGCGCCAGCACCGGCGCCTCGGCCAGCGCCAGCAATCCCTGGCGCAGCGTCAGCAGGTGGCCGGCCAGGTTGCCGCTGTCGACCGTGGAGATGTAGTGCGGCGGCAGCGGCTGCAGCGTTTCGGTGTCGTACCAGTTGTAGAAATGCCCATGATGGCGCGGCAGGGTTTCCAGCGTGGAAAACACCAGCCGCGTGCGTTCCATCACGCCGCCCGCCTGCAGGTAGCCGAAATCGTAGGCCGACAGGTTGGCCAGCAGCGACAGGCCGATGTTGGTCGGCGAGGTGCGGCGCGCCACCACCAGCGCGGGATGCTCCTGGACGTTGTCCGGCGGCAGCCAGTGGTCCTCGGCGCGCACCCAGGTTTCGAAGAACGCCCAGGTGCGGCGCGCCAGGCGGCCCAGGAACGCAAGTTCGGTGGCGGAGAGATTCGCGGCGCGATGCGCGGGCGGGCGGCCCAGCCAGGCCATGATCGCCGGCGACGACAGCCACAGCGCCAGCAAGGGCGCGGCCACCCACAGCGACGAGGGCCGGGCGATCGTCAGCATCGCGGCGACGGCCACGGCGAACAGAGGCGCCAGCGCCATGCTGCGCAGTTCCGCGCCCATGCCGCTGCCCAGGCTGCGTTCCACTTCGCTGGACGGGTTCCACTGCAGCAGGTGCCGGCGACTGATCGCCAACCGCCACAGGGTGCGCGCGATCGCCCCCAGGCTCACGGACGCCTCGTACGGCAGGCAGGCCAGGCCGACCCCCGCGCGCAGCAGCTGGCGCCAGGCGGACCTGCCGACCTGCACCAGATGCGTATCCAGCGGCATGTCCACCGGGACGGCGAAGGCATCGCGCAGGACGGGCACCAGCACCGGCAGCAGCCACAGCCCCAGCAACCATGCCGTCCAGGCCAGCGGATGCGGCGAGAACATCCAGCCCAGCAGCAGCAGCGCGATGGCCGCCGCCGGCACCAGGCTGCGGCGCAGGTTGTCCAGCAGCTTGCCGCGCGACAGCCACGACAGCGGATTGCGTTCATGGCCACCATCGCGGCGCGGCACCCACGGCAGCAGCCAGGGCAGCAGCTGCCAGTCGCCGCGTATCCAGCGCTGGCGCCGTTTCACGTCCGCGGCGTAGCGCGAGGGATAGTCCTCGAACAGGCGCACGTCGCTGACCAGTCCGGCGCGCGCGTAGCAGCCTTCCAGCAGGTCGTGGCTGAGGATGCGGTTGTCGGGGAACCGATCCGCCAGCGCATGCTCGAACGCATCCACGTCGTAGATGCCCTTGCCGACGAAGGAACCTTCGCCGAACAGGTCCTGGTACACGTCGGACACGGTGCGCGTATAGGGATCGATGCCCGGCTCGCTGCCGAACATGCGCGCATAGCGCGTGCCGCGGCGCCCGCCGAGGCTGGTGCCCACGCTGGGCTGCAGGATGCCGTAGCCGCGGACGACCCGGCGCTTTTGCGCATCGAAGCGGGCATGGTTCAGCGGATGCGCCAGGGTGGCGACGAATTCGCGTGCGGCATCGCGCGGCAGGCGGGTGTCGGTATCGAGCGTGATCACGTAGCGCACCCCGGACAGCACGCCGGTCTTGCCCGTCACCTGCAGGAAGTCTTGCCCGCCGCCGCCGCGCAGCAGCCGGTTCAGCGCCGCCAGCTTGCCGCGCTTGCGCTCATGGCCCATCCAGCGGCGCTCGCGCGGATTCCACTCGCGCGGCCGGTGGAACAGGAAGAACAGGTCGCCGCCGGCCTCGCCGGTGCGCTCGGGCGCATAGCGATGGTTGAGCTGTTCGACCTGTTGCGCCGCGCGCGCCAGCAAGGCTTGATCGGTCGGCAGCGAGGCTTCGCCGGCATCCAGGAAATCGGTCAGCAAGGCGAAGTGCAGGTGCCGGTCGCGGTTGGCGAGGAAGCGCACCTCCAGTCCTTCGACGAGGTCGTCCACGCCGTCGGCGCTCCCCAGCATGCCGGGCACCACCACCAGCGTGCGCGAGTCCGCCGGTATCCCCCCGGAAAAATCCATCCGCGGCAGCGGTCGCGGCGGCACCAGCAAGGTGGCCGCCCAGTTGACCAGGGCGATGCCCAACTCGCTGGACGCCAGCACCGCCAGCGCCGCCGCCAGCCAGGGCAACGCGCCGTGCGAAGGCAGGCCTGCAGCCAGCAGTCCCCAGGTGAACAGTGCGATGACGGCGGCGATGGGAAGCAGATAGGCCGGCAAGGGAACGCGGCGCGGCCGCAGGCGCACGGGCCGGCTTGCGGGGACGGACGCGGCCACGGCGGCCTGCACCTGCGCCACGCCGTCGTCCACCAGGTAGAAGCCCACGTGCGCCCGGTAGCCGCGGGGATCGGCATCGGCGGCCGCCTGCGCCTGCTGCAGCACGATGTCGGCCACCTCCTGCTCGCTGGCGCCCGCCAGGCGCGCGATCTTTTCCACCACGTGCCGGTAGCTGTCGCGGGTGCTGAAATCCATCGACGCATAGATGCCGGCGGGATCGTCGCGCAGGCAGCGCTCGACCACGCTCATGTCCTCCACGAACTCCCGCCAGTCCATGTTGGCCAGGAAGCGCAGGCTGCCGATGCTGTTGCTGATCGACACCTGGTCGGCGGCCTGCTGCTGGCTTTCCAGGTGCACCAGCTCCTCGATGCGGTGGCCGCCGTCCGCGGCCCACTGCTCCAGCCAGGTGAGCGGCATGGAGAACACGCCGCCGCGGCCGTGCAGCCCGCGCGTGAGCTCGGAGACGAACGCGCCCGACAGCGGCGGGCGCGAGCGCGCCATGTCGGCGATCACCAGCACCACGTCCTTCGGGCTTTCCGCGGCCGCCCGGTTCAACCGCTTGGCCCACTCGCTGGCCAGGCGGTGGTCGTCGCCATCGCGCATCACCCGCACCGCCATCCGCCGCAGGTTGTCGATCAGCGCCAGCCGCAGCATGATCGGGATCGCCCACAGCTCGCCCAGCTTCAGCGGCGCGACGGACTGGTAGGCGGCGACGAAGCGGGCGATGGTTCCCGCATCGATGCGGCCATCGCCGTGCGCGATGGCTTCCAGCGACAGGTCGTACACACGCGGCAGTCCCGCGGAAGGCCCTTCGCTCAGCGACGGCAGCTGCCGGCTGTAGCCTTCGGGAAGATGCCGGCGCGCCGTGTGGATCTGCTCCTCGACCAGGTAGTCGTTGTCCAGCAGCCACTCGCCGGCGGGCGAGAGGCGCATGTCATCCCGCACCAGCCCGGTCAGCAGGGTGCGGACGGCATCGAGCAGGCCTTCGTTCTCCTGCAGCCGTTCCAGCAGCCGTTCGGGCCCCGGGTGCGCATGCAGGCGGTGCGAGAGCGCCAGCGTCCGGCCGTGCAGTTCCATCTGTTCGGCATTGAACAACTGCGCACGCAGCGGTTCCTCCACCTGCGGTGTTGCCTTGCTTGCCACGCTGCGCCAGCGCCACAAGCGCTGGCGCAGGCGCGGCCAACGACTGAAAATCCTCCAGACCTGGGGCATCGGGGGATCCTGGGGGGCGAGGCGCCCGCCGTGGCACCCACCTTCGCATCCGGACCGGAACAAGGACGTGAAACGTCGGCGGGAGTACGGACCTCGGCGATTCCTTTCGCTGCGGGGCAACGCTTCGATGTCGTCTTCGCTGGAGGGTGGAATCCTGCCTCGAGTGTTTGTCGCCGCAGCGGTATGCGTGGTGCGCGCTGAAGGCAAGGCGCGGTTCGATTGCAGCAGTCCGTTTCGAACGCTTGCCTTCCCGTCGTTCGCGCGGTCTTCCGCCATCGAGTGATTTGTGCGGATGGCGTCTGGCCTTGATTGAAGCCAGCGCAAGACGCTGGGTCCCCGCCTTCGCGGGGATGACGAGCTTGCGAGTATGCGAATCGAGGCGGAGCCGGCCGCCGATGCGGCCAATCCGGGAAAAGACGGTCCGGAATGCGCCGGCGCGGCGCTGCTCAGGCCCGGAGCAGCACCTTTCCGCCGCGGCCCGGCTGCAGGCTGGCGGCGGCGGCTTTCGCCGCATCCTCCAGACCGTGGATCGCGTCCACCGGCAGCTTGAGTTCGCCGTCGATCGCGCGCTGGATCAGTTCGCCGACCAGCCGGCGCTTGTCGGCCACCGACATCTCGCGGCTGACCCGGCTGCCCCAGAAGCCCTTCACCGTGATGTGCCGGAAGATCATGTCGCCCGAGGGCACCAGCATCGGCTCGCCGCTCATCGAGCCGAACGACACCAGCACGCCGTCCTCGCCCAGCAGCGACAGCAGGTCGGCGCTGGCCTGGCCGCCGACGGAATCGACCGCGGCCTGCGCGGGGTTTTCGCCGAGGATCGCCTTCGCCTGCTTCCTCCACTCCGGCGCCTCGGTGGACACCACGTTGCCGACGCCCGCCGCCGCCATCTCCGCGACGCCGGCATCGCGCCGCACCAGGCTCAGCACGTGCACGCCGCGCGCGACGGCGAGCATCGCCAGCGTCTTGCCGACCGCGCCGTTGGCCGCGTTCTGCACGATCCACTGGCCGGGCTCGACCCGCAGGAACTCGAGCAGCATCAGCGCGCTGAGCGGCATCGCGACCAGCTGCGCGGCGAGTTCGTCCGGAATCGCGTCGGGCATCGGGATCACCATCTTCGCCGACGCGACGAAATACTCGGCCCAGGTGCCGCGGCCCGACGCCGCGGTCACGCGCTGGCCCAACTGCAATCCTTCGACGCCCTCGCCGATCGCATCGACCACGCCGAACCCTTCGCTGCCGCCGATCGCCGGCAGGCGCGGCTTGTATCCGTACTGGCCGCGGATCGTCCACAGGTCGTGGTTGTGGATCGGCGCCAGCTGCATGCGGATGCGGACCTCGCCGGCGGCAGGTTCCGGAACCGGGCTGTCGGCGGGGACGAGGACGTCGGCGGGTTCGCCGAACTCGCGGTGCAGGGCGCTGCGCATGGACGGACTCCCGGAAACGGATGTGCGCCTACGCTAGAACATTTCAGGGCCCTTTACCTGCACCCCCGTCATTCCCGCGAAGGCGGGAACCCGGCGTCTTTCGGTTTCCGCGGGTTGAAGACGCTGGGTCCCCGCCTTCGTGGGGACGACGACATCGCAAATCGATCCCGGGGATGGCGCCCACCCGCAATCGTGCGCTCAGCCCTTCTGCGCCGTGGCGGTGGCGTGCGCCTCGCGCAGCTTCACCGCGCAGTCCTCGCAGCACACCTCGACGTTCTTGCCGCCGATTTTCACGGTGATCGCGCTCCCGTCCAGCGGGTAGTCGCAGGCCGCACAGGTCTTCTCGCTCATGGTCGTGTCTCCTCGTTGCCTGCCATCCAGGCGACGCCATTGCGCCACGCACGCGGCGCGGCGGCTGTCAGGATCTTTAGCGATCGCCGGGGACGCCCGTCGCGGGCCCGTGGCCGCGGCGTATCCTGCCGGCAGCCGAATATTCCGGATCGCTCGTGCCGCACTTCCAGGTCCAGGTGTTGCTGAAGACACCCGTGGTCACGGTGAGCGACGTCTGGTGCCCCGGCGGCACGGCGCATCGCAGCGAACCGGAAACCTCCTCGCGCACGCACCTGGTGTTCCCCTACCGCGGCACCTACGTGCGCCACGTGGGCGAGGACGCGGCGGTCGCCGACGCCAGCCAGGTGCTGCTGTTCAACGCCGGCGAGACCTACCAGGTGAGCCATCCGCACCCGGGCAGCGACGCCAGCCTCGTGCTCGAAGTGGAAGAGACCATGCTCCGCGAACTGACGCCGCCGCAGCTGCTGCACGACGGCCCCGCGCTGCGTTTCCGCCGGCAGCGACTGCGGATCGATCCGCGCGCGCAGGTGCTGGTGGCGCTGCTGCGCCATTCGCTGCGCGAGGGCACCGCCGAACCGCTCGAAGGCGAGAGTCTCGCACTGGTGCTGGCGAGCCGCGCGCTCGGCCCGCGCACCGCCCACGTCGCCGGCGCGAGCGCCGCGCGGCAGCGGCTGGTGGAACGCACCAAGGTCGTCCTCGCCGGCGACCTCGCGCGCCGCTGGACGCTGGCCGAAATCGCGGATGAAGTCGGCGTCTCGCCGGTGTACCTCACCCAGAGTTTCCGGCAGGTGGAAGGCGTGCCGCTGTATCGCTACCACGTGCGGCTGCGGCTGGCGCGTGCGCTCGATCTGCTCGCCGAATACGACGACCTGTCCGCGCTGGCGCAGGACCTCGGCTTCTCCAGCCACAGCCATTTCGCCGCCACGTTCCAGCAGGCGTACAAGCGCACGCCGTCCGAGTTCCGCCAGCACGTGCTGGGGCAGCGGCGGGGCGGGCCTTCGCGTTGATTCCACGCTGTGCGCAAGACGGCCGAGGAAGTCCTGAAACTCGGCATTCCCGTGAAATCTTCCCGCTCTTCGCTCCTTCCCCCGCTTGCGGGGGAGGGTTGGGATGGGGGTGCGAGCCGCGTAGCGGCGAGCTTTCGCTGCGAAGAGCGCCCCCACCCCAGCCCTCCCCCGCAAGCGGAGGAGGGAGCTGTTCATGCGCGATGACCGGAACTGGGCACTGAAACATCACTGCTAAAGATTCCGACAGCCGGCGAGACGCGCCTGCGCTGCAATGCAGGGCCGATATCCACGCATCGAGCCCGCATGACTTCTCTCCCTACCTTTTCCAACACCGTCGCCGTCTACGGCGCCTCCGGCCACACCGGCGGCTTCGTGTTGGACGAACTCGCGCGCCGCGGGATCGACGCCGTCGCGGTGGGCCGGCGTGCCGCCGCCACGCGCGCGGACGTGCCCTTCCGCGTGGCGCCGCTGGACGATGCCGCGGCGCTCGTGCGTGCGTTCGCCGGTTGCGCCGTCGTCATCAACACCGCCGGACCCTTCCTCGACACCGCCGCGCCGGTGATCGAGGCCGCGCTCGCCGCCGGCTGCCACTACATCGACGTCACCGCCGAGCAGGAAAGCGCCCGCGCCACGCTGCAGGACTACGACGCCGCCGCACGTGCGCGCGGCGTGGCGGTGATCCCGGCCGCGGGTTTCTACGGCGGACTCGCCGACCTGCTCGCCGGCGCCCTGGCCAGCGACGCGCCCATCGACACGATCGACATCGCCATCGCGCTGGATCGCTGGTGGCCCACGCCCGGCACGCGCAGCACCGGCGCGCGCAACACCTTCCCCCGCAGGGTGATCGAGGACGGCCGGCTGGTGCCGATGCCGTCGCCGGCACCCGGTCGCACCTGGAACTTCGGCCTGCCGCATGGCGCGGAGGCGATGGAACAAATGCCCTTCAGCGAAATGATCACCCTCGCGCACCACCTGCCCGTGCGGCGCGCGCGCGCTTGGCTCAGCGCCGGCGCCCTGCGCGACGTGCGCGATCCGGCAACGCCGCCGCCCGAGGCCGCCGATCCGCAGGGCCGCTCGCCGCAGCGCTTCACGATGGATGTGGTGCTGGACGACGCCCGCGGCACGCATCGCGCGACCGCGCGCGGTCAGGACATCTACGCCGTCACCGCGCCGCTGGTGGCGGAAGCCGCCGTGCGGCTGCCCGCACCCGGCCACGGCCTCGCCGGCACGCGCACGCTCGGCGGCGCGTTCGATCCGCGCGTCCTGCTGCGGGCGCTGGCACCCGCGCACTTCACGCTCGAGATGGAACCCGCTTAGCGCCGCGCCGGGTGACGACGCGATCGTTCCGTGCCCGCCAGGCCTCGGACTCGCGGCGCATGTCGCTGCGCCGTGTGGACTGCACTGCGCATGCGGGAACCCGCGTAGAGACGGAGGAAGCGAACTGCCGCCTGCGCCCGTGCAGGCGCCGTCTTGCGGCACATCCGGCGTCCGCGCCGCGCTCGGCGGAACGGCGTGGGCAGTTTTCGCGGCGCACGGCCGGCGCGGCGATGCGAACGATCCCGCCGCGATGCGCCCGCACCTGCGACCATGTGCGCATGACTGCTCCCGCCTTCTCCACCCTGCCCCTTTCGCCCGCCCTGCTGCAGGGCGTCGACGCGCTCGGCTATGCGGCGATGACACCGATCCAGGCGCAGGCGCTGCCGGCCATCCTCGACGGCCGCGACCTCATCGCGCAGGCGCCGACCGGCAGCGGCAAGACCGCGGCGTTCGGGCTGGGCCTGCTGCACCGGCTCGATCCCGCGCGCGGCGAGACCCAGGCGCTGGTGCTGTGCCCGACGCGGGAGCTGTCCGACCAGGTCGGCAAGCAGCTGCGCCGGCTCGCCGTCGCCATCCCCAACCTCAAGGTGTCGATCCTGTGCGGCGGTATCCCGCTGGGACCGCAGCTGGCCTCGCTGGCGCACGCGCCGCACGTGGTCGTCGGCACGCCCGGGCGTCTGCAGGAACTGGTCGACAAGGGCGCGCTCGCGCTCGGGACCGTGCGCACGCTGGTACTGGACGAGGCCGACCGCATGCTCGACATGGGCTTCGAACAGCCGATCCGGGAGCTGGCCAGACGCACGCCGCGGAGCCGCCAGGGCCTGCTGTTCTCGGCCACCTTCCCCGACGCGATCCGTACGCTCGCCAGGACGATGCTGCGCGACGCGCTGGAAGTGTCGGTCGACGCCGACGCGCAGGCGCCCGCGATCGACCAGCGCTTCCATGAAACCGAACCCGGCCGCCGCGCGCCGCTGCTGGCTGCCCTGCTGCTGCACCACCGCCCGCAGTCGACCGTGGTGTTCTGCAACACCCGCGCCGACGCCGCCGACATCGCCGGTTCGCTCGCCCACTACGGCTTCTCCGCGCTGGCCCTGCACGGCGAGATGGAGCAGCGCGACCGCGACGAAGTGCTGGTGCAGTTCGCCAACCGCAGCTGCAGCGTGCTGGTGGCCAGCGACGTCGCCGCGCGCGGGCTCGACGTCGACGACATCGGCGCGGTGGTGAACTACGAACTGCCGACCGACGTCGACACCTACCTGCACCGCATCGGCCGCACCGGCCGCGCCGGGCGCGCCGGCCTCGCGCTCAGCCTGTGCACGCTGCGCGAACTGCCGCGCGCCACCGCCATCGGCGAACGCCTGGGCATGTTCCTGCGCTGGCACACGCTGGCGCCGCTGGCGGGGAAGCCGGCGAACGTCCCGGTCGCGGCGATGGCCACGCTGCGCATCGACGGCGGCCGCGGCGACAAGCTGCGGCCGGGCGACATCGTCGGCGCACTCACCGGCGACGCCGGCCTGCACAAGGACGCGGTCGGCAAGATCGACGTCTTCGCCACCCGCAGCTACGTCGCCATCGCGCGCGGCAAGGCCGGGCAGGCATTGGCGCGGCTGCGCGAGGGCAAGATCAAGGGCCGCCGGTTCCGGGTGAACCGGCTGTAGGCGACGCGCAGTCCGGGCGCCCGCCTCTTCTGCGGGTGCGGCGCTTTCCGGCCGTACCTCACCTCCAGAGGTAGGAGCGGCTTCAGCCGCGACCCACGATGTTCGGCCGGTCGCGGCTGAAGCCGCTCCTACATCACTCAAATGGGTACCAGTCCCGCATTCCCGCCGCAGCCGGCAGCATGGATCTCCCCGAGCCTGAAACGCAACGCCGTTATCCTGACGCCATGCGACTGCTGCTCCTCACCTACGGCACCGAAGGCGATACCCGCCCGCTTGCCGCACTCGGCCACGCGCTGATGCAGGCCGGGCACGAGGTCGAACTGCTCGCCGACGTCTCCACGCTCGGCGTCGCGCAGGCGCTGGGCGTGCCCTGCGGCGCACTGTCCGGCGACATCCGCGCCGCGCTCGCCGCCGACGGCGCGATGCGCGACATCACCCGCAACCTCGGCCAGCTCGCCAACAGGCACACCGGCGACTGGCTGCGCCAGGCGCTCGAGCGCGGGCGCGGCTGCGACGCGGTCATCGTCTCCGGCCTCGCCGCCTTCGTCGGCCTGTCCGCGGGCGAAGCGCTGGGCGTGCCGGTCATCGGCGCGATGCTGATCCCGATCACGCCCACGCGCGAATTCGCCGCGCCGTTCCTGCCGCTCACGCCGCCGCGCGCGTTCAACCGCGCCAGCCACCGGCTGTTCAACCAGCTGACCTGGCAGCTGCTGCGCAAGGCCACCAACCGCGCGCGCACGGACGCCGGCCTGCCGCCGCGAAAGAAGTTGTGGACCGAACACCCGATGCTCTACGGCATTTCCCCCGCGCTGGTGCCGCAGCCGGCTGACTGGCCCGGCAACGCCCACGCCTGCGGCCAGTGGATCCCGCCACTGGCGCAGGCGTGGACGCCGGACGCAGGCCTGCTCGCCTTCCTCGACGCCGGCGAACCGCCGGTCTACGTCGGCTTCGGCAGCATGGCCGGCTTCGACAATGCGCGCCTGCTCGACGCCGTGGTCGGCGCCGTCGACGGTCGCCGCGCGCTGTTCAGCGCCGGCTGGAGCGGCATCGACACCGCGCGCCTGCCCGGCAACTTCCACGTCGTCGGCAACGTCCCGCACGACTGGCTGCTGCCGCGCACCGCCATGGCGATCCACCACGGCGGCTCCGGCACCACGCACTCGACCTGCCGCGCCGGCGTCCCGGCAATCGTCGTGCCCCTCGCCGGCGACCAGTTCTTCTGGGGCGCGCGCCTGCGCGCGGCGGGGATCATGCGCCACGCGCTGCGCGGCAGGTCGATCACCGCGGCGAAGCTGGGCGAGGCAATCGCGTTCGCCGAAACGGCCGAAGCGAGGGAGAACGCCGCGCGCATCGGCGAACGCATGCGGCAGGAAGCGGGATGCGCGGCCGCGGTGGCGCTGGTGAAACGGTATACGGCCGCGAAGACGTCGCCCTGACCCCGCCGCGCGTTCGAGCCTTCGCTACTTGACGAGCGGGTACGTGGTCTCGCCGGCGTCGATGCGCAGGTCGAGGCGGTTCTCCGGCGGCGCCAGCGGGCACACGACGTGCCCGTTGAGCGCGCAGGGCGGATTGATCGCCTTGTTGAAGTCCAGCTCAACGATGCCGTCCTTCGGCAGCGCGGCGTACAGGAAGCGACCGCCGCCGTAGGTGTCCTTGCCGCTGCTGCGATCGGCGAGGATGAAGAACAGCTCGTCGTCGTCCTTTTCCTGCACCGGCAGCAGCGCGTACTGCCGGCCGTCGCGATCGAACGTCGCCCGGCCGGGCACGCGCACCGTGTCCAGCGTGCCGTTGCTGGTCACCAGCTGGAGTTCCTGCGGCTCGGGGAAGGCTTCCCACTGCGCGTCGATGCGCCACGCCGGATCGACGGGGAAATGCGGCACGCCGTTGAACGCTTTCAGGGATGGCGAAGCCGGATCGCGGAAGCGCCAGCCATACACCTCGGCGGTCCTCACCACGTAGAAGCGCAGGTCGCCGGCGTGGACGCTGGTCGGACCACCCTCGTCGCGCTGCGTGAGCAGCGGCACCGTGTCGAACGCCTGTCCGTTTACAGTGACGCCCGCATCCGCCGCGGCATCGAAGCGCAGCGTGCCGTCCGCTTCCAGGTGCAGCACGCCCCAGTGCCCCGGCCCGCCCGACACCACGATGGCGTTGTCCGGCCCGCTGCCGACGCGCTGCGCGCCCGGCGACACCTGCCCCGATCCGGCAAAGCTCAACCAGCCGTCCGGATCGCGCAGCCGCGTCTCGCGCGCTTCGCGCCATCGTTCGATCGAGGCCGGGTAGTCCGCATCGCCCTGCGCCTGCGGAGCCGGCGCCTCGGGCGCGCGTGAGCAGGCCGCGAGCGCGAGCGACACGACAGCGAGGGAGATCAGCCGGAAAGGTTTCATGGCGTATGTCGGTGGACGGTGGCGTCCCACGATAGCCCATCGCAGGCGCCAGCCCCCCGACTTTGCCTTGTTAATCACATCTGCATTCTTCCGCATGTTCTGCCGCGTGCGATGCATATGATCCGTTGACGCCCGATGGCCGGCGCGGCGCGTACACACCCCCACGCTCGACGCAAGATTTCTCCCTTCGGTCGAAATGACAGGAGTTGGTCGAAATGACGATAGACGGTTCTTCGCCTTTGGCTTGTCATTTCGACCGAAGGGAGAAATCTTGCGTGCACCCATCACCTGTCCTCCCGAACGGAACCCCGGGGGACCGCGGCCATGGTCAACATGGGAGACGTGATGGGAGAGACAGGACCTTGCCGGAGGCTTGCGAGGCTCTCTTGAGGGCCAGCAATCGTTGAAACCCCGGCTTTCCGGGAGATCTATTCCGCCGCTTCGGGCGCGCCCATGTTGCCCTTGCTGTACATCCCCGACCGGTCGAAGCAGCACGCGCGGCGCTGCCCGCTGGCGAGCTTGTCGCAGGTGACGGCGATGCGCTTGACCCGCGTCTCGGCCTTCTTGCCCGAGGTGATCCAGTGGATCCAGTCGCGCCGCGCCACCGGCGTGAGGCTGTCCCACTGCGCCTTCGCGGCCGGATGGTCGGCGAGCGCCTTGCGGATGTCGGGCGGCACCTTGGGTTCGGGTTCCACTTCCACCGGCGCGATCTCCAGCGCGACGGTATCGCCGACGGCCGCGCCCGCCGCTTCGCGCAGCGCCTTCTCCACCTTCAGCCAGTGGCTGCCATCGCCATCCGGCTCCAGCGTGGCCTGGAAGGCCTGGCCCTCGAGCGTGCCGTCCACGGTGACCATGCTGCGCGTCGGCAGCTTCGCGCTGGCCGCGGCGGGCAGGACGAAGAACGCCCACGTCGCGCCCTTCGGCTGCGCCGGTCGCAGCAGCTTCGCCTTGAACCGGATCCTGTCGGTGTCCTTGCCCATGGCGGAACGATACACCGGCAGGCCGATCCGCCAAAAGCGACGACCGTCCGCAGCCGGCGCGCTTGAAATCGCCGCCGCGGCACGCATATCCCGCGACTGCCCTGGCCACGCAACCGGACATTGCCATGACCACGACGACCGAAACCCGCAAGTTCGAAGCCGAAGTCGCCCAGGTCCTGCACCTGGTGACCCACTCGCTGTACTCGCACAAGGAGATCTTCCTGCGCGAGCTGATCTCCAACGCCTCCGACGCCTGCGACAAGCTGCGCTTCGAGGCAATCGCCCGGCCGGACCTGCTGGCCGGCGGCGGCGAACTGCACATCGACGTCAGCTGGGACAAGGACGCCCGCACCATCACCCTCCGCGACACCGGCATCGGCATGACCCGCGACGAGGTGGTGGCCAACATCGGCAGTATCGCCAGCTCCGGCACCCGCCGTTTCCTGGAGGCCATGAGCGGCGAGCAGAAGGCCGACGCCCGCCTGATCGGCCAGTTCGGCGTGGGCTTCTACTCGGCCTTCGTGGTCGCCGACCGCGTGACCGTGCTCACCCGCCGCGCCGGCGACGCGCCCGAGGCCGGCGTGAAGTGGGAGAGCGACGGCCGCGGCGAGTACGCGCTGGAATCCGCCGTCCTGCCCGAACGCGGCACCACCGTGGTGCTGCACCTAAAGGCGGACGAGGACGAGTTCCTCGACGGCTGGAAGCTGCGCTCGCTGGTGCGCAAGTACTCCGACCACGTCGCTTTCCCGATCCGCATTCTGAAGGAGGCGCCAACGGACAACGGCGACGAAGCCAAGGCCGACGCCGCACCCGAATGGGAGACCGCCAACGACGCCTCCGCGCTGTGGACGCGCCCCAAATCGGAGATCACCGACGAGGAATACCAGAACTTCTACAAGTCGCTCGGCCACGACTTCAACGACGCCGCGGCCTGGACCCACAACCGCGTCGAGGGCGGCCAGAGCTTCACCACCCTGCTCTACCTGCCGTCGCAGCCGCCGTTCGACCTGATGATGGGCGGGCGCGACGAGCGCAAGGGCCTGAAGCTGTATATCAAGCGCGTCTTCATCATGGACGCCGCCGAGGAGCTGCTGCCCAGCTACCTGCGCTTCGTGCGCGGCGTGGTGGACGCCGACGACCTGCCGCTCAACGTCAGCCGCGAACTCCTGCAGCACAACCGCCAGCTCGAGCGCATCAGGGGCGCCTGCGTGAAGCGCGTGCTCGACCTGGTCGAGAAGCTCTCGCGCGACGAGCCGGAGAAGTTCGCCGCCTTCCTCAAGGCCTTCGGCAACACGCTCAAGGAGGGCATCGTCGAGGACCACGCCAACCGCGAGCGCATCGCCAGGCTGCTGCGCTTCGCTTCGACGAAGGGCGAAGGCGCGGCGCAGAATGTTTCGCTGGACGACTACGTCGGCCGCATGGCGCCGGGCCAGGACGCGATCTGGTACATCACCGCCGACGGCCACCGCGCCGCCGCCGGCAGTCCGCAGCTCGAGGCCTTCCGCGCAAAGGACATCGAAGTGCTGCTGATGTCCGACCGCATCGACGAATGGATGCTCGGCCACCTGCGCGAATACGCCGGCAAGCCGCTGCGCCACGTCGCCAAGGGCGAGCTGCCGCTGGACCCCGCCGACAAGGCGAAGCAGGAGGAAGCCGCCAAGGCCGCCGCACCGCTGCTGGAAAAGCTCAAGGGCCTGCTGGGCGATCGCGTCGAGGACGTGCGCGTGTCCGCGCGCCTGACCGACTCGCCCTCGTGCCTGGCCCTGTCGGACTACGAAATGGCCCCGCACCTGGCGCGCCTGCTGCGCGAGGCCGGCCAGGACGTGCCGGAGGCCAAGCCCACGCTGGAGATCAACCCGCGGCACCCGCTGCTGCAGAAGATCGAGGGCGAGACCGACGAAGCGCGCGCGACCGATCTAGCGACGCTGCTGCTGGAGCAGGCCGAGCTGGCGGCGGGCGCACCGCTGCCGGATCCGGCAGCGTTCGTGCAGCGGATGAACCGCCTGCTGGCGGGTTGAGGGCGTCGGCCCGGGACATGCCCGTCCGCCCGTGGCCGAAGCCGCCCTACTCCAGCTCCCGGAACGCCCTGACGTGCTCGATCAGCGCACGCAGCTTCGGCGGCTGGTTGTGGCGGCTCGGGTAGTAAAGATAGAAACCCTGGAAGGGCGGCAGGTAGTCGGCGAGCAGTGACACCAGCCGTCCCGAGTCCAGCCACGGCCGGAAGGTTTCCTCGATGCCGAAGGTGATGCCGCCGCCGGCGAGCGCGGTACGCAACATCAGCAGCATGTCGTTGGACGTGACCTGCGGATTGACGGCCACGTCGAAGTCCCGGCCGTCTTCGGCGAACTCCCAGCGGTAGGGCGCCACGCCGGGCGCGGGCCTCCAGCCGATGCAGCGGTGGTGGACGAGGTCGCGGGGATGCCCGGGCGCGCCGTGCTTCTCGAGATATGCCGGAGCGGCCACGGCCACCTGTCGCTGCGGGCCGGTCAGCGGCACCGCCACCATGTCCTGCTCGATGACCTCGCCCAGGCGCACCCCGGCGTCGAAGCCGGCGGCGACGATGTCGGACTCGTCGTCGCTCACGGTCACGTCGAGCGTGATCCCGGGATAGGCCTCGGCGAAGGCGGCCACCAGCGGCCCGGACAGGAAGCGCTCGGCGATCGAGGTCGCGGTGACGCGCAGCAGGCCGCGCGGCGGCCCGTCGTCCACCACGTCTTCGAGCGCGGCGCCCACCGTCCTGAGCGGCATGGCCACCTGCCGGTGCAGGCGGGCGCCGGCTTCGGTGAGGCGGACGCTGCGCGTGGAGCGCTGCACCAGCGCCACGCCGAGGCCGTCTTCGAGCCGGCGGATGCCCTGGCTCACCGCCGAGCGCGTGACGCCCAGCGCGTCGGCCGCGGCCCGGAAGCTCGACGCCTCGGCCACGGCCAGGAACATGCGCAGGAGATTGAGGTCCGGGCCCATTGATTAGCAAGTCTAACCAATGCGGTCAGTGATTGACGTCTTCTGTCGACGCCACAGGGTCCCTAGGGTGGTTCCACCTCCAAACACGCCTGGAATTCCCCATGGACAGCATCGCCAGCAAGGTCGTCCTGATCACCGGCGCCAGCAGCGGCATCGGCGAAGCCACCGCCCGGGTGCTTGCCGCGCACGGCGCTACCGTCGTGCTCGGCGCCCGCCGCATCGACCGGCTCCAGGCCCTCGCCGACGGGATCAACGCCACCGGCGGCACCGCCGCCGCCGATGCGCTGGACGTGACCTCGCGGGAGGACGTGCAGGCCTTCGCCGACCATGCGCTGGAGCGCTTCGGCCGCATCGACGTGCTGGTGAACAATGCCGGCGTGATGCCGCTCTCGCCGATCGCCGCGCTGAAGCTGGACGAATGGGACACGATGATCGACGTGAACATCCGCGGCGTGCTGCACGGCATCGCCGCCGTGCTGCCGGCGATGCAGTCGCGCGGGCAGGGCCACGTGGTCAATGTCTCGTCCATCGGCGGGCTGTACGTGATGCCCACCGCCGCGGTGTATTGCGCCACCAAGTACGCCGTGCGCGCGATCTCGGACGGGCTGCGGATGGAGAGCGACACGGTCCGCGTCACCTGCGTCTACCCCGGCGTCGTCGAATCCGAACTGGCGCACACCATCACCCATGCCGAAACGGCGAAGGCGATCGATGCGTTCCGCCAGATCGCACTCAAGCCCGAAGCGATCGCCCATGCCATTGCCCACGCCATCGCGCAGCCGGCCGACGTCGACACCACCGACATCGTGGTCCGCCCGCTCAGGAGCCCGGCATGAGGCCGGCGCCCGCTGCCGCGCGGGTGGCGGCGCCACTCTTGCTGTCGCTGGCGGCGGCCGGCACGTCCGCCGACACCGGCGACCTTGCCGCCGCGAACGCCCGTCTGGTGCGCGAGGCGTTCGAAGACTGGCGGCAGGGACGCGGAAGCGTCTTCGAGCTGCTGCACGCGGATGTCGTCTGGACCGTCGCCGGCGCCAGCCCGGTGTCCGGGACCTACGCCTCCCGCCAGGAGTTCCTCGACCGCGCCGTGCAGCCGATCAATGCCCGCCTGGCGACGCCGATCACGCCGGTGGTCCGGCACCTCGTCGCACAGGAAGACGCGGTGGTGGTGCTCTGGGAAGGCAGTGCGACGACCCGTGAGGGCGGCGGGTACGCCAACCACTACGCATGGCACATGGAGTTCGCGGACGGGAAGGTGGTGCGGGTCACCGCCTTCCTCGACACCTGGGCGCTGGACCGGCTGATGGACGGATCGCCGGGTTCGCCCTGATCGATCAGATCGCCTGCCCGCCCGACACCTCGATCCGCTGCGCGTTGACCCAACGGTTCGCCTCGCCCAGCAGGCCCGCGATCATCGGCCCGATGTCGTCGGCCACGCCCACGCGGCCCAGCGCGGTGATGCCGGCCAGGTGCTGGTTGACCTCCGGGTTGTCGCGCACCGCGCCGCCGCCGAAGTCGGTCTCGATCGCGCCCGGCGCCACCGTGTTGACCGCGATGCCGCGCGCGCCGAACTCCTTGGCCATGTAGAGCGTCAGCGTTTCCACCGCGGCCTTCGCCGCCGCGTACGCCGCATAGCCGGGATACGCGAAGCGGGTGAGCCCGGTCGACAGGTTGACGATGCGTCCGCCGTCGGCGAGCAGCGGCAGCAGCGCCTGCGTCAGGAAGAACACGCCCTTGAAGTGCACGTCCACCAGCCGGTCGAACTGCGCCTGCGTGGTCTCGGCGATCGGCGCCGCGTCGCCGTGCCCGGCGTTGTTGACCAGATGGTCGACGCGGTCGCGCTGCCAGGTCTCGCGCAGCGCGGCGCGCACCTGCTCGACGAAGGCCGGGAACGCCGACACGTCGCCGGTGTCGAGCTGCAGCGCGACCGCCTTGCGGCCCAGCGCGGCGATCTCGGCGATGACGGCCTGCGCCTCGTCGGCATTGCTGCGGTAGGTGAGGAGGACGTCGCCGCCCTGGCGCGCGACGTGGACGGCGGTGTTGCGGCCCAGGCCGCGGCTGGCGCCGGTGATGAGGGTGATGGTGGACATTCGATGGGTTCCTTTCGTTGGGAGGAAGGCCGGGAGGGAGGATCCGGATGCCGCACAGCTTCCGCCCCGGCCGCGCCAGAAGGTTGCCGGAACCTCGCAATGACTTGCCTGATCCTCCAATTCGATGCGCCAAGACACCCGAAAGCGCTAGTCTCCCCACATGCTCACCTTGCTCGATGCTGTCCGCCGCCACGCCGACGCTCACGCCGGCGACGACGGCCTCGCCCCCACCCCGATCCCCGGCCTCATGGCCGTGCGCGCCACCGCGCCCAGCGACCTGATCCACGACGTCCAGCGCCCGCTGGCCTGCCTGGTCCTGCAGGGCGGCAAGCGCGTGACCGCCGGCCCCCGCGTATTCGAGTTCGCCGCCGGCGACTCCCTGCTGGTCACCGCCGACATCCCCACCGTCAGCCAGATCACCCGCGCCAGCGCCGCCGCCCCGTACTACTCCCTGGTGTTGGAACTCGACCCCGCAACGATCGCCGACCTGGTCGCGCAGATGACCCCGCCCGCCACCGCCGACCACGCCCCGCTGCGCGTCGACCCCACCGAAGCCGAAACCGCCGACGCCGCCCTGCGCCTGATGAAGCTGCTCGACCGCCCCGAATCCCTGCCCGTGCTGCAGGCGCAGCTGCTGCGCGAGATGCACTACTGGCTGCTCGCCGGCCGCCACGGCGACGCCATCCGCAAGCTCGGCTGGCCCGACGGCCACGTCCAGCGCGTCGCCCGCGCCGTGCACGTCCTGCGTCGCGACTACGCCAAGCCCATCGCGGTCGAGCGGCTGGCCACCATCGCCGGCATGGGCCCCTCGTCGTTCCACCAGCACTTCAAGGCCATCACCTCGCTGTCGCCGCTGCAGTTCCAGAAACAGCTTCGCCTGATCGAAGCGCGACGGTTGATGCAGTCGCAGGGTGCGAGCGCCAGCAGCGCGGCTTATGCGGTGGGGTACGAGAGCGTGCCGCAGTTCACTCGCGAGTACGGGAGGATGTTTGGCAAGTCGCCGGCGGCGGATGCAAGGTCTGCCGTGGAGCCGGCGCGGAAGTCCGCATAGCGAAATGCCTGGTCGCGGCCTAAGAACATGTTCACGATCTTTCCCGAGGAGTGCACACTGTCCGGAAGCGCTAGAAGACGTATCCGAGTGACATGAACCGGGGCGGTTCGCGCAGATCCGCCCGATCCTGGAACAGGCGCGCAAGCGGACCAAGCCTGCGACGGTGGATCTGTATGAAGTGTGGTGTGCTGCATCTGTTGCGCACGGGATGCCAGTGGCGTGCCTTGCCCAGCGACTTTCCGACGTGGCGGACTGTGCACTCGTACTTTGCCAAGTGGAGTGAATTGGACGAAGAGGGATTAAGCCTGCTGGAGCGGGCGTTAAAAATCAGGTTGGCGCGGCCCGAGAGAAACAGGGGCGCAACGCCTGCAGCAGGTTCTTGATCGTGCGCGCAGAGCGTGAAGAACAGCGACACGCCCGGCCAGAAGGGCTATGACGCGGGCAAGAAGGTGTCGGGGATCAAGCGCCATATCGCTGTCGATATGCAGGGTCTGCCGCATGCCATCGCGGTGACATCTGCGGACGTCACTGATCGTAGAGGCGCGCTGGAAGCATAGGAATGCAGCAAACCGGACTTGAAGCGAGTGAAAAGCCAGTGGATACACCGGAGAACCGTTTGCCGAGGGCGTGCGCGGCCTCCTGGGAGAGGAGGTCACGGTGCAGGTGGCCAAGCGCAGCGAGTTGCATACCTTCAAGGTCATGCCCAAGCGTTGGATCGTCGAGCGCAGCTTTGCGTGGCTGGAGAAGAATCGAAGACTCTGGAAGAACTGTGAGCGCAAGTTCAACACCAGCTTGCAGTTCATCCATCTGGCCTTCCCGGCACTGTTACTCAAAAGATCGTGAACAGGTTCTAAGGCGGGAGTTCTCCCTTCGATCGAAAAAGACAGTGAAGCGCATGCGGGGACAAACGTGCGTTCCATTGTCCGAACAGTTGCTTGAGCTTGGCGAGCGTCGGGAAATTACCTCCCATGATCGCGAACTTCATTCGACCGGGTTTGGCCGCCATCCCTCGTCAGGGGCGAAAGCCGAATGGGAGCGCCGTCTCCGGCGCTGCCGAAGCAGTGAGGGAGTCGAATCACGGCCTCGCGTACTCAAGCTGCATCGCGACCAAATCGGCGGTAGGCGCACCGTAGCGGGCTTCGATCGCGGCAAGGGCTTCGTCCAGCGCATGAGCCGGCGGTCGGTAGCCGATTGCCGGTAGCGTACGGTAGGTGGGCCAGCTCACCGCGACCCGATCGGGGACGACGCGCAAGCCGTTGTGGGTCCGTATCGAACCGGCAGTACGGGCGTGGGTCAGCGCCCGCGAACGATAGGTTCGCGACCAGACGTCGGCGACGAGCGCCAGCGACACCTCGTCGATCCCCGGGGTAAGTTCGATCCCGAACTGCTCTTGATTCCAGAACGCAAGCCTGTTGCCTATCGAAGTGAGCACAAATGGGCGCGTCAACGCAAAGGCACCGCTCGCGTGGCGAGCATCCCAGTGAGTCAGTCCCAGTTGCGCCGCTACGGATTGCGCCTTGGTGCGGCCCGCGATGGCTTCGATCATAAGAAGCGAGAGCGGCATCGATGCACTGATGCCAGTCGTCGTCACTACTCCGCGGTCGACGACGATCCGGCGATCGGGGACATAGCTGATCGTCGGATTCTCGCTGCGCAACTTGTCGAGGTAGAACCAGTGTGTTGTCGCCCGCTTGCCATCGAGCAGACCGGATTCAGCCAGCACCTTGGCACCCGCGCATACGGCAACGATGACGGCACCCTTAGCAGCTTGGCTGCGTATCCACCCCAACACCTCTGGATTGTCGTCCCGACTCATCGCGGGAACGATCACGTAGTCGGCGCCTTCGGCGTGGATCGCGTCGAACTCAGCAATCGTTGCATCAGGCACAACCGTGAGGGCTGGGTACAGCGTCACCGGTCCTGGCCTGGTCGACAAAGCAAAAACGTCGGCCACGTCAGCGCGCTTGAGGATGCCGTAGGGCATCAGGTAGTCGGTCGTCTCGGTAGCCTCGTTGAGGCCGATTATGGCCACCACCGGACGCCGTGGGCGCTTGACGGGCTTCAGGGCTGCAATCGTGGCGTCGGCTTCCTGCGCAGTGATTGTTGGTCCGCCCGCGCCGGAGGCCGCTTGCGGCAGCGAGACGAACCACGCGCCAAAACCGAACATTGCCAGCGCGGTGGTACCGAGGACAGCTCGCCACGCGAGTCGTTTGTATGCCGCCATCGGATCATTCCCTGTCGAGCGTCGCCATTCCGCTGGCGCTGCCGATCCCGGATGCAGCACGACGCGCACTATCGGCGAGCAGTTCAGCGCGGGCGGCTGCTTGCAGTTCGGGAATCGGCACGATGTCGGGAGATCGGCCCAGACTCCGCTGCAGCGCTTGGACCACGCACAAGCAGCCGGTCGGTGAGCGTTCGTCCACGGCATCCATGTCGCCAGCCGGCGCGTTCTCGTCGAGCAGCGGTCGCAGATCTTCTATCAATTCGTGGTCGAGCTCGGTACGCAGAGATCGTGTCGCCAGTGCTTGCCACCCGTAGCGCTGGTATCGTTCCGGTACGCGATTTGCGAACGGATCTTCAGCCTTCAATGTTGGCGGCGGCGGCTGTTCTCGATCGAATCGTTCGAGCATGCATGCTATCCGGGTCTGGAATCGCCGGCACTGATGCTCCATCGTGTTATCCCCGGCCATCAGTATCCCCGCGGTTGAGGGAGACGTGGGAGTTACCTGGAGAAGCCGTGCCGCGAAGCGGCGTCGGCTTGGATGAATTGCCAGGTTCGCCGACGCTGCTCTCTACGCGCTTGACGAAATCGCTCATCAATGCAGCGCATTCGACAGAACTGGTTTCAAGCGGCAGATGCGGGCCGTCGAGGATGTGCGCCTCCATGCGTGGTAGCGCCTTCATCCAGGACAGCGTCTCCTCGAGCTCGAAGAGAATATCGTGACGCCCCCACAGCATCAGCGCTGCGGGCTGCCAGCGAGCGAGATAGTTGGCGATGTCCCTGAACCGAGCGACATGAGCGCGGTTGTCGAGAACTAGCGCAAGGTGTGTTTCGAGCCGACCGGGGAGTGACATGATCCGCCAGTCCTCTTCCCACAGTTGTGGATCGATGCGCTTCGCAATGTCCTCTGGCACGCCATCCACATACTGGTTTCGCGTCCCTTCGAACGTGAGGAATGCGGTTACCTCCGCTTCCCGTTCCGGCGTAGGGTCGGCCCAATAGGCCCTGACCGGCACCCATTGCGGCCCCATCCCGCTCTCATGGGCATTGGCGTTCCGGATGATGAGGCTGCGTATCTTGCGAGGGGCGCGCGTGGCGAGATGAAGCGCGACATTCGCGCCAAAGTCGTGGACATACAGGTGGAAGGACTTGATTCCGAGCTGCGAAAGCAGCCCGTCGATCATGTCCGCGAAACGCGAGAATGAGGGCTCATTGATCGGCTCAGAGCCTCCAAATTCCGGAAGGTCCGGGGAAATCACAAAGCAGTCCCGGGAGAGGGGGATCGATCATGTTCCGGAAATATCCCGAAAAATTTGGTAAGCCATGCATCAGAAGAAGCGCGGGCTTTTCACGATCGCCAGCCAGGCGAACCGCCATCTTTGCGCTTTCGATCTCGAAGCCCACTAATCTCGGTTCTTTCCTTGTATTCATGGTCGTGCTAACTCCAGCTGCGCATCCGTCTTGAAATCAATGACAGCATGCGGTGCCGGAAACCATTCAGAGACGATCATCTCCTTCAAGTTCTTGGATCTCATCTGATTTCCAGGCTATCTCTGGCCTTTGACGAGTAAGGTTCATCCAGAAGTATGTCAGCCACGAGAGCTTTCTTCTTATCGTACTGTCACGGATCGTTCCTGTCGGATAGCGGTCGTTGCATCAGAGAAGCTATGCCCACAGCCAAGATCCAATATCCAAGGAAGCCCCCGACCAACGCGGAGTTGCCCCAGCCATGCGCACTGTAGAATTTCGTCACATCAATGCTGAAGAAGAGTGAAGGCACGAATGCAAGGTTGCAGGCCGCGATAATGTAGGAGCTCCAGGCAACCCAGGTAGGCAGCATCTTGGTGCGAAGTACGGCATACCCGGCTGACACAAGCATGATTGCTGTCAACAGACGCTTGATCGAGCCGTGAATGAGTATATTCGCGTGAGCCAGTACACCGTCGGTAGTCGGATCGAGCGTTCCGTCCGGTGCTCCGAAAACGACTCCAGCTTCATGTGCAGTAGCCACGAGCGCGACCGCCACATACAGCATCCCTGCCCCATAGACAATTGACGCAATCCAATCCAGGGTCATATCTGCCCGTCGAATTTGGTGACTGAAGCAAGCAACGAAAACCAGCATGGATGCCAGAGACACCAACGTGATCAGGTCGCGAGTTAGAACATTCCACGCCGGGGGTGGGCCAGAGTAAATAAAGAAAAGCGGTATGGTGAGCAAAACGGCAAGGCCCATAAGTATGCCGGATACGCCCATCACTCGCTGTACCTGTAAGTTGGTCACTGTGTCTCCTCGACAGTAAATTTCTCTACGTCTTTCGTGTAGTAAGAGAGATGATTCGGCCTCTATAAGCGTCATTTCTCATCGTTAGAAGGATCGAGCAAACGCGATTCATGCCTTAACGAATTGTTAGACGTTTGCGGTTGCAAGAACCTGTACATGACGTACGCATCTACAAGGCCAAGTTGCTTGTGCCTGAAAGCTTTTGGCAGCGTCCCGACAATTGCGAATCCCAGCTTCTTGTACAGATCAACTGCCGGGGCATTGGAGCCCACAACATAGTTGAACTGAATTGCCATGAACCCATCACTCCGAGCTTGGGCAAGGCTGTGCTGGACAAGAGCACGTCCAATGCCCCTGCCTTGGGCGGCGGCGCGTACTGCATAGGTAGCGTTTGCAACGTGAGACCCGAGGCCCGGGTAATTGGCGCCGAGCTTGTACATGCCAAGTACGTCAGAACCGTCGACAGCAACGTACGAGGTTTGAGCGTTGAACCAGTGTGATTGAAATGCATCGCGATCGAAATCTTCTGGGAACGGCAGAGCATCGCCAGCGTGAATGACGGACTGGAAGATATCCCACATTGCATCAAGGTCGGCGACTGCAGATTGTCGAATTTCCATAATGGTTGGAAAGACACTTAGCGCCCAAGTCAAGTCGAACTGCTTAGTGGGAAGAGCCAGGTGGCGAGCTTTGCATGCTATGTGGTTTTCGTAACCAGATGGTTCGTCCTGGATGCGTAGTTAGGCGTCAGCCCCACAAGCCGAACATCACTCCGAAGAGTAAAAACTGCACGGCATGATACCCGCCGTCGATGAGCCAGAGCTTGAAGGTTCGTTGCGCGAACTGGTAGTTGATGCCGAAGCTTGCTGCCACAAAGCCAATCCCCACCAATGCGCCAATCTTGACCGATGCCCCAAGTTCCGGCGAGGGCCCAATCATGGCACCAAAACAGGCAGCCGCCACTAACGAGAACGCGAAGCTGATGCCAAAGACCTTTGCGGGATGTCCCCCGCCGGCGGGACTATCGTTCTCAGCGTTCCAGATCTTGCCGAAGATGACGGGCGAATACCAAAGCCCACCCACCACAAAGCTCGACACCGCTGCAAGTAGGATAATCCAGAAGTTCAAGGTTACTTCCCCATTGACGCCTAGCGCAGGAGCTAAGCCGCACTGCGAAGGAGTGTTGGCTTGAATGAACTGTTAGCCACCTTTTCGGCGAGGATCTAAAGAGGGTGGCACGTGACTCACGTCGTCGGAAAGAGATACTCCGCGCGAAAAATGCCGGAGCCGAGAGGTTTCACCTGCTTCAACTCGAAAGTCGAGGTGTAGTTGGCCGGGAACAGCCGTGTTCCCCGCCCAAGTACAATTGGGTAGATCATCAGCCGCACATCGTCAATGACATTGTGCGGCATCAACGTATGGACAAGTCCGGCACTTCCATAGACCAAAATGTCACCTCCGCTCTCGGATTTGAGTTTGCGTACGGCGCCGGTCACATCACTTGACAGTACAGACGTATTGGCCCATTCGGCCTGTTTCATGGTGTTGGATGCCACGTACTTGCGCATCGAGTTCATCTTGCGTCCGAACCCAGCCGGATCGTCAATGCTTGGCCATACAGCCGCAAAACCGTCATATGTAGTGCGGCCAAGCAGAACGATGTCAGCCGCCATCAGCTCTTCATGCATGAGGCGGTCACCTTCTGGACCTCTATTGAACGCTCCTGTCCAGTTTCCTAAGCCGGAATTTTCCATTCCTACGGGATCTTGTATGACACCGTCGATTGAGGTGTAGCAACTGAGAACGAGCCTTCTGGCCATTCCGGACTTTCCTTTGCATGGTTAACGCGTGAGTTAAGCAACGCCACGAAGCGGCGGCGTCTTTAATAAGCCGTTAAATGTACTTAGCCATGATCCTCTCACCGAGAGGCTTCCCGGCGAAAGCATCGGACGTTGGGACAAAAGCCGCGGTATCTCGATACCAGGTCGCCTCTCTTGAAGAGTGGATGCATGGGGTTTAAGAAATCAGCAGTAAGCCATGACAATATCGAAAGCAGCCCTCGACAGAAGACGTCGTTTACTTCAACGTCAATCGGTTTAGTGCTTTCGGCGATCGTTGGGCGCTCCTATTGAGCACTCTATAGCTTTGTTCACGCAATCGTTGTGCATAAATTGCGCTTAGAGCGTGTTATGAACTTCGAGGCGGTGCGGCTATGTTATGCGAATGACACCCCGCAAGCCGTAGGAGTGGACCTTCGTCGCTGTGTGCCTCCTTTCTTTAGTAATCACGAGTAGCAGCGTACGAAGCTACGTGAGCGTCATCTCAACATCGAAAGGGAGAATCAGATGCCTCAATACCTAGCGAGCTACTCCAGGCCGTCTATGAGCGAGCCATCCAAACCGAGGACCCCTGCCGTTCCGGATTCGTTGGTGAGCAGTCGTGGAATTTGAATTTGATGTTCCCAGCGGGTAACAGTTCGTGCAGAGCACGCCCTTTTGCAATGCGGCTTGATTCAGCGTTGCACCTCATATGAAGAGCTACGGATTCATCAAACCACTCCTCTTTCCTCACCTGCGGGTTGCGCTGGTGCTTTTACTGCAGTGCAGTCCGGTATCTTGCTCGAGTTCATTGGACTCAAGGTATGCGGATCGACGCATGCGGGCAGGGTATTGGAGTGCAATGGTGCAGGTCTAACCCAGCGGAAGCGCTGACATGGCATATGTGATCAATCGTCGATCTTTCCTGACGCAGACGGCCGCCTTTGCGGCGGCTGGGCTCGTTCCTGTTGGCGGTGTCCTCGGCGCCGGCGTGAAGCCGAGTCTGACAGCGATGATTGAGGCCGAGCGTGATTCGATCATCGCCGAGATGGCGGAGGGGCAGATCGGCGCCGCCGCTGTTTGCCTCGTTCAACAGGACGAACCCGCTTGGATCGAAGGCTTCGGTGGTACGCCCACAGCCAATGGTGGTGCCATCGATGCCGGTACGCTCTTCAGCATCCAGTCCACCTCGAAGCACTTTACCGCTGTGGCCGTACTGCTGGCCGTGCAGGATGGGCTGCTTGATCTGGATGCGCCGATTACGCGCTACCTGTCGGATTTCACCGTACGCAGCCGCTTCGAGTCCGCGCCGCAGGACAGGATCACGCTGCGGCTGTTGCTCGCTAACCGCGCTGGTTTCACCCACGAGGCTCCGGTGGGGAACAACTATGAATCAGCATCGCCAGGGTTCGAGGCGCACGTGCGGAGCATCGCAGACACGTGGCTGCGCTTCCCGGTCGGCGAACGATACCGCTACTCGAACCTCGGCTTTGATCTTGCCGGATACATCCTCGGGCGAGTCGGAGGTGCCGGCTATGCCGAGTGGCTACAGCGCAAGTTGTTCATTCCGCTCGGCATGCGCGATAGCACGGCGGATCCCGCGGTCTATACCGCTGCCACCGATCGCGCCATCGGCACCCAACGCGGACATTCCGGGGTCCCGCAGGTGACGCCGCTGGTTGCGTCCGGTGGGGTGTGGACTAGCGCACGCGACATGGTGACCTACCTGTCGTTCATGCTCGACGGCGGTCGATGGCGGGGGCGTCAGCTGCTCGCGCCGGAGTTGTGGGCCGAGATGCACGGCTTCGGCTTCGGCGGCGACTACGGGCTCGGGGTGATGCGCACCGAACTGCGCCACGGTGCAACGCCGGTGCGCTTGCTGCACCACCGTGGCGGTGGCTTTGGCTTTGGTTGTGTGTTTGCCTACTGCCCCGAAGCCGGGTTTGGATGGGCGGCGATGTTCAACAATGCGGTGCCGGCCGGCTATCGTTTCGGCGACGCGCTGATCGACCGGTTGTTGACCGCGCGTTTTGGCCAGCGCAAGCCGCGGCTGTCGGCCTTGGCGTTGGCACCGATCCGACCGGACGCGAGTCGCAAGCGTGCGCTCGTCGGCAGCTGGATCGGACGCAACGTGCGCGCGGAGATCTGTGAGATCGACGGCCAACTGTGTTTCCGCAAACGGGGCAGCGACACCGATGTGCCGTTGGGCATGACCGTGCCCGATGAACTGTTCACGATCGATGCCGATGGCGAGGCCACCTTGTACCGCTACCACTCCCCAGCAGCGGAACTGCCCGCTCGCCTGGAATGTATGAAGGGTGAGGAGAGCCTAGACTACAACGACGGTCCGGACATGCCATTGGGGCCGGACGAGCCCGGGTGGGATCAATGGCTCGGCCGCTATCGGATCGACCAATGGGGCACGCCGTCGATGGAAATCATGATCGAACGGCGTCGTGGCTGGCTGTATCTCGACGGCATCCGTCTGGTCGTCGAAACAAGGCCCGGGCTATTTTTCACCAGCGACGGCGAGACGGTCGATTTCCGTGGGATGGTGCCGACATGGCGTAATCTGTTGCTCCGCCGCATATAGGCGTGTGAAGCCTGGGATCAGATGGCAGCGTGCGATCTAGGCGTAGCTCGTGGCTGGACATTCATTCCTTCCCTAGTTCCCACCCAAGTCAGTTGACTTTGCACACGTCGCGGGCTGAGGACAACAAAATCGCATGGCCACCGATTCCAGGCGGGGCCGTACACCCTATACTTTCCGGCAATCGACTCGATCGCCCCCCACTGCGAACTATGATCGGCCTGGTGCTCCAGCACCATCCGAACCGCCCGCTCTCGCACTTTGGGAATACTTCACTGGCTTGCTCATGACCCCATCCTCTCAAGAGTTGGAGCCTCCAGGAATCCCGGAGCGGTTCAGTTGTCGAAATTCCAGCTAATTGGCCGTGCACTAATGCATTTCTTGGCTTGATTGACCATGCGTCCGGCTCTGCCGATGTGCGGCAAGCTCTTGCACAGATCCGTCGTCAAGATGCCTCAGGCATCCGCCTTCTTGGCGGAGCAACGTATCTAGGCTCGGCGCCTTCTCGTTGTGGCTATTTGTATTGCTTCTTCAGGCGCCAAGCCGAGTGCCTCTGTCAGGCGCAAGAACTCTATGACCTCCAGTCTGCGAGCCCCCGCCTCAACTGCGGAAAGACGTTGCTGTTGCCAGCCTAGTTGATTCGCTAGCGAGGATTGCGTGGTTCGATCTTCGATCGTCCGTCGGAAAGATCGAAGAATTATTCGATGCTCGGATGCGCGTTGCCATCCCGCAGCGATAGCACGTCCCAGGCCGTCCTGCGACACGCGTCCGGGGACCTGAATATGCGCATTTGATGCGGACAAGTCGTGCGCGCATTTAATGCACGGCGTCTAATGCGGAGGGGGCTCTCTAACGTCTTGATTTGGCGGTAGGAATCCTGTCCCGATCCTGCACCTTCGTCGTACTCCCACATTCCAACATCTAAGATGACGACGGACAGTTCTTTCTCGGTTTCGCTCAGCTTGCGACGTGCCTGTACCCGCTCCGCCTCCAGCAACCGCTGTTCGATCAGTTCGGCGCGGCGCGTCTGGAGCGCAAAGTAGGTTTGGGCGAATGCGATCTCCTGCTTCCGGGGTCGCCGTTCTGGGCGATCAGGTAACAGGCGTAGCGCGTGAGCATGATGTCGTCCACCTCGCGCTGGCTGCTCGAGCCCAGGTCGACCATTTTCCCGACGTCGGCAAAATGGTCAGGAACCGCAGGCCCGGAGACTTCGCACGCCGTTTTTGCCTTGGAAACGGCATTCAGGAAGTTGTCCCACTTGCTGTACCCCAGCAGGTGCTGCAGATCGCGCGCCAGCCAGAACTCGATGCCTCCCTCTGTGCGATTGGCATGCGCCTCGACGTTTTGCGTCAGGCTGTGCACCAGATCCTTCTTCATCTTCCATCTCCTTCCGTGTTTGGTTGCAACGACGAGTCCCACCGTAAGGCTTCCGATCCTAGCCGCCACCCCAACCCGGACCATCGGCTGGCATGGCGCGCCAGCGCATCGCGGACGACCTCGGCACTGCCCGCGACATGCAGCTCGCGCCGCGCGCGGGTGATGCCGGTGTAAACCAGCTCTCGCGACAGTACGCGGTTGAAGCGCGCGGGCAGCAGCAGCCAGACGGTGTCGAACTCGGAGCCCTGCGCCTTGTGCACGGTCATGGCGAAGGCGCTGTCGTGCGCCGGCAGCGCGGCGGGGTGGAAGGCGCGCGGGGCATCAGGTTGGTCGCCGGGGAACCAGGCCATCAGGGTGTTGTTCGCATCGCTCAGGCAGATGCCGATGTCGCCGTTGAACAGGCGGTGGCGGTAGCTGTTCTCGGTGACGATCAGCAGCTGGCCGTGAAAATGCCTGTTTGAAGCGGGGCGGCTGCCGCGGCGCTGGGGGCCGGCCAGCAGTTCCTCGATGCGGGCGTTGAGGGTGCGTGCGCCCCGGGGGCCTTCGCGGACGGCGGTGAGGATGCGCAGGCGGCTGGAGAGTGCGAGCGCTTGGGCGGGGGTGGTGGCTTCGGCCAGCGATTGCCAGTGGGCGAGCAGCTGGTCGCGGTGCGTCTGCAGCGGGTCGGCGAGGGATTCGTGGAAGTGGACGTTCGAGAGGGTGCCGCTGCGGAGCAGGGACAGGGCGGTGTCGGCGTTGCCTTCGCGGATGGCGGTGGCGAGGGGGGCGAGTTGGAGGGATTCGTCCTGGCGCCAGCCGCGTTGGAGGTGGATGCGGCGGGCGGGGAAGGTTGGGGTTCCGGCGTTCGGGGGAGTGCCGGGGTCTTCTTCTTCGCGGAGAGCTGGGGGGAAAGACGCTGGGTCCCCGCCTTCGCGGGGATGACGGCTTTGCTCGCGGGGATGGCGGTTTGCGGGGGTTCCGAGGAGTGGCTGCAGGGCGGAGGCATCTTCGGCGGCGATGCGTTCTCCGTCGCCGGCGGCGCGGAGGATGCCGGAGAGGACGTCGCCGGCTTCGACGGAAGGGAGCTGGTCGGGGTCGCCGAGCAGGACGAGTTTCGCGCCGTCGGCGACGGCGTCGACCAGTTTGGCCATCAGCGGCAGGTCGATCATCGAGGCTTCGTCGACCACCACGACGTCGAACGGCAGCGGGTTGTCGGCGTGGTGGCGGAAGCGCGGGGAGTCGGGGATGGTGCCGAGGAGGCGGTGCAGGGTGGTGCCGGTGGTGGGCAGCTGGGCGAGCAGGGCGGGGTCGATGCCGTTGGCGGCCAGCGACTGCAGGGCGTTGCGGACGCTGTCGGCCATGCGTTCGGCGGCGCGGCCGGTGGGGGCGGCGAGTGCGATGCGCGGGGCGGGTTTGTCGGCGTGCATTGCCTGCGCGGCGAGCAGCACCAGCAAGCGGGCAATGGCGGTGGTCTTGCCGGTGCCGGGGCCGCCGGTGACGAGGACGAGGTTGTGGCGGAGGGCGGTGGCGGCGGCGAGGGCTTGGCGGTCTTCGCCGGGGGCCTGCGGGAAGAGTTGTGCGAACAGCGGCGCGAGGGCTTCGATGCCGGTGGCTTCGGGCGCGTGCGCGCCGATGCGCTGCAGGCCGAGCGCGAGGGCGCGTTCGTATTCGCGGTAGCGGCGCAGGTAGAGCAGGCCCGGTGCGCCATGGGCGCCTTCGAGCACCAGCGGTGCCTGGGTGTCGGACGGTTGCGCGGGATCGGCGGAGGTGGCGATCCAGCGCGAGGCGGTGAGCTGCCGCTGCCAGTCGTCGGCGTCGGGCCAGGCGATTGCAGGATCGTCGGCGTCGAGCAGGTCGCGCGCGGCGTCGAGCTGCAGGCCGGCATGTCCCTTCGACACGGCGAGCGAGGCGAGTGCGGCGGCGGCAAGCACGGCGTCGGGCGTGGACGGGTCGAGTCGGCGCAGGCTCTGCGCGAGTGCGTGGTCGAGGGTGCGCAGGTGGCCGCCGCGGAACAGGGCGTCGAGGAGGCTCACGCGGCGGCTCCTTCTGCGTGACCTGCGAACAGGGCATCGAGTGCATGCACGAGCTGCGGGGCGTAGCGGTGTGCGTGGATGCCTTGCGACGGGTCGCCCGCGGGGTCGAGGCCGCGGCAGAAGATATAGCGGATACCGCCGAAGTCGCGGGCGTAGTCGTAGCGGTCGCCGAGGCGGAAGCGCAGCCAGCGGTGCAGGGCGACGGTGTAGATCAGGGCCTGCAGGTCGTATTCGCTGTGCGCCATGGCGGCGGCGAGGTGCGCGGCGTCGTAGCGCGGCAGGCGGTTGGACTTGTAGTCGAGCACGTGCCAGCGGCCGCCCTGCACATAGGTGAGGTCGATCTTGCCGGTCATCAGGCCTTCGAGCCGGCGGCGCAGGCCGAAGCCGCGGCGCTCGCGCACCACGCCGTGCGCGTGCAGCAGGTCGAGCAGCGCGGGCACGGACGTGGGCTGCATGGCGAAGTGGAATTCGATCTCGGCGCGGCGCTCGTGTTCGCCCAGCGCGTGCAGTGCGCCGCCTTCGGGCAGGGCGACGGTGAGCGTGCGGCCGACCAGCGACACGAGCAATGCAAGACCGTCGTCGAGGTCGTCCTGCGCGTAGCCTTCGTCGCGCAGGGCCTGCAGCAGCAGCGCGTCCTGTCCCTGCGGCGCGGGATCGCCCTCGCGCCAGCCGGCCCAGGCGGCGAAGTCGGCCGTCTCCAGCGCGGCGTGCAGGACGTTGCCGAAGCGGCTGCCGGAGAAGCGCGGGTCGTAGGCGTCGCCCGCGGCTTCGACGGGAAGCTCCGCGTCGACGGCCTGCGCCGGTTCGTCGGAGGCCGCGCCGATGTCCTCGGTGGCCGCGGCCTCGGTGTCGTGCTGGCCATCGGCGTGGGCGAGCTGGGTGAAGCTGTAGACCCACCAGTCCGGCGCGATGTGGCGGGCGGCGACGCGGGCGGGCGGCACGATCGCATCATGCTCGACCGACAGGCGCGGCGGCGCGTCCTCGGCCGGGCCTTCGACGATGCGGATGCCGTCGCTGCCGCGCAGCGCGTCGAGGTCCGACAGCAGCGGCGCGAGCCGCGTGTCGCCGGAGTCCTTCAGGTCGCCGGCGGCGATCCACAGCGCATGTTCGGCGCGGGTGAGTCCGACGTAGAGCAGGCGCGCGTCCTCGGCCGCGCGCTCGGCGGCGGCGCGGTGTTCGGCGGCGGCCCAGGCGTCGTCCTTCGCGATCTTCCAGCACAGCGTGCGCTGCGTGCCGTCGTGCACGGCATGGTGGCGGGCGGTGTTCGGCGGCTTGCTGCCGATGCCGGAGAACGGCAGGTAGACCAGCGGATACTCCATGCCCTTGCTCTTGTGCAGGGTGACGATCTGCACGCGGCGCGCGTCGGATTCCAGCCGCAGCAGCTGGGTTTCGTCGTTCTCGTCGGCGCGCGCGATCTGCAGCTGCAGCCAGTCGAGCAGGCCGTGCAGGCCCAGCGCCGCCCCCGCGGCTTCCTGCAGCAGTTCGCCGAGCTGCAGGTAGTTGGTGACGCGGCGTTCGCCGTCGAACAGTGCCAGCAGGCGTTCGGCCTGTCCGGCGCAGAGATCGGACAACAGCGCGAACGGCCCGCCGCGCTGCCAGCGTTCGCGCCAGCGCAGCAGCGCGTCCTGCGCGGCGCGCAAGGCGTCGCCGTCGTGGTCGAGGCCGGCGATGGCGGCGGCATCGAAGCCGAGCAGCACGGTGGACAACGCGGCGCGCAGGCGGCCGTCGTCGGCCGGCTGCAGCAGCGCGAGCAGCAGCAGGCGCAGGTCCTGCGCCTCGGGCGTGGCGTACAGGCTCTGCTTGCCCGCGGCGACCGCGGGAATGCCGGCCGCCGCCAGCGCCAATTGCACGCGCGTGGCTTCGCGATGCGTGCGCACGAGCACGGCGATGTCGCCGGGCTGCACCGGCCTGCCGTCGATCAGCGCGCGCCCGGCGCGGGCGTCGGACAGCACGCGATGGATGTCGGCGACGCAGGCGGCGGTCACGGCCTCGCGCGAGGGATCGGCGTTGAGCGGCACGCGGTCTTCGCCATGGACCAGGCGGACGGTGAGCGCGGGCGCCGGCGTGCCGTCGCGCTGGTAGTCGGCGTCGTCGCGCCTGCCGCCGGGCAGGACCGGCTCGAAGGCGATGCCGTGTTCGACGAAGGCGTCCTCGCCGGCATTGGCATACAGCGCCTCGATCGCGCGCAGCAGTGACGGGCGCGAGCGGAAGTTGTGCCGCAGCGACGGCGCAACCCCGGCATGGCGCTTGGCCTGCAGGTAGGTATGCACGTCGCCGCCGCGGAAGCCGTAGATCGCCTGCTTGGGATCGCCTATCACGAACAGCGCCGGCTGTTCGCCCGCATCGCGCACTTCCCCGGAATCACCGAACACGCGGCGGAAGATCGCCCACTGGCGCGCATCGGTGTCCTGGAACTCGTCCACCAGCGCGACGCGGTACTGCCGGCGCAGCTGCGCGACCAGCCGCTGGCGATGCGGGCCGTCGAGCGCGGCGGCAACGCCGTCGATCAGGTCGTCGTAGGTCTGCAGCCGGCGCTGGCGCTTGAGCAGGGCGACGCGCGCCCTGGCCTCGTCGCGGATGCGGTGCAGCAGCGCGATGCGTCGTGCGACGCGCCAGGCCTCCATCGCGTCGTCCGCCTCGCACCAGGTCTGCAGGAGATCGAACAGGGGCGACGCGGGCAGGTCGGCCTGCCGTCCGTCCTTGCAGTAGCCCTGCAGCTGCGCCGGCAGCAGCTTCTGCAGGTGCGTCTTGTCGCCGCGCGGCCAGTGGCCGCCGGCGCGGCCCTTGCGCAGCTCCTCGAAGGCCTTGTCGAAACTGGCGCGGCGTGCGCGGCGGCCGTCGAACACCTTGGCGTCGAAGGCCTTGCCGATGGCGGCCCGCGCATCGTCGAGGTGGGCGTCGATGGCCTGCGCGAGCCGCGCCGTTGCCGCCGCGCCGGCGGCGCGCGGGTCGTCGGCGCCCTCGTCGATGGCCGGCAGCAGCGGCAGGTCGCCGAGCAGCGCGCGCAGGTCGCCGGCAAGCGCCTCCGGTCCGCTCCACAGCGAGGTCAGCGCTTCCAGCGCGTCGGCATCGTTCGCGTGTTTGCGCCACAGGTCGGCGGCCACTTCGGCGTGCAGCGGCTGCAGGTTGGCAAGCAGTTCCGGCGCGTCGAAGGCGTGGCCGCTGTCGATGGCGTGCTCAGACAGCACGCGCGCGCAGAAGCCGTGGATGGTGAAGATCGCCGCGAGGTCGATCTCCTCGGCGGCGATGGCCAGGCGCCGCGCCAGCTGCGCGGCGGTTTCGTCGCCGGCCTGCAGCCGGCGATCGAGGATCGCGCGGGTCAGCGCGGTTTCGTGGTTCTCGCCCTCGCCCGCCGCCGTGCCCGCGATGCGCGAGGCGAGTTCGAGCCGTTCGCGGATGCGGCGGCGCAGTTCCTGCGTGGCGGCGTCGGTGAAGGTGACCGCGAGGATCTGGCCGATGCGCAGCCGCCGTTCGACCACCAGCCGCGTGAACAGCGTCGCCAGGGTGAAGGTCTTGCCGGTGCCGGCGCTGGCCTCGATCAGCTGCACGCCGTCGAGCGGAAGGCGCAGGTAGTCGTCCTCGTGGCCTTCGACGGCGCTCATGCGGCTTCGCCCTCCGCGGCATCGCTGCTCGCCACGCCGGCGCAGACCGCGGAGAACACGCGCTCGCAGGTGTCGACGAGCGCCTGGTAGTCGGACGCCTTCGCGAACGGATCGCGGCCGCGCAGGGCGAGCCGCATGCTGTCAGCCGTCGCTTCGCCCCAGGCATGGTCGTTGCCGTGCCAGGCATCGAAGGCGGCGCGGCGACGCCGGTCGTCGTTGGCGGCGTTCCAGATCGCCCAGCCGGTGCGCGGACCGTACAGCATCGGCGCGCGCAGGCCGGCCCGGCGCAGCTGCAGCAGCGTGCGCAGCGCGTCGCGCGCGGCCTCGATGGCGAGCGCGGGCGCGACATGCGGGCCGACGCCGTCGGCCTCGTGGAACTGCACCAGCGGCAGCGCGGCGCCCGCGGCATTGGCCAGCAGGCGGTCGAGCCCGCTGCGGATCACCGCAGGGCCGCTCGGCTTGCCGGGCCGCAGCGCGGCGATGCCGTGCGCATGCACGTCGTCGATGCGGCCGCGGAGGCGGATGCCGTCGATCTCGACCTCGTGCTCGACGGACGCGCCTTCGCTGCCGCCGCGCCAGTGGCGGTAGGTGTCGACATAGGCGCGCATGTCCTCGAGCAGCGCTTCGAACTGGCGTTCCCCCAGCGCGCCGGACGGCAGCAGCGCGCGTGCGCGCAGGCGGGCATGCAGCGCGTGCTCTTCGCCCTGCAGCAGCGCTTCGACCACGGCCCGCTGCAGGTGCAGCGCATCCAGTCCGCGCGACGGCAGCAGCAGGGGCTCGATATCGTCCTGCGCCTGGAGGCCGTCGGGCAGGCGCAGCGCGAGCCGGTGGCGCAGGAATTCCCCGGCCGGATCGGTGAAGAACTTCTTCAGCGCGTCCAGCGAGAGCTCGGTGGTGGCGTCGTCGTCGTCGTCGGGCAGGTCGCCGTCGATCCACGGCGCCAGCCGCGCGCGCGCCACGGCCATCGAACCGGCGGCGGGATGCCACTGCCCGCGATAGCTGAAGCGGCGAAGGTCGTCGCCGCCGAACGCGGCCGGCGAGAACGGCTGCAGCGGATGGCGCACCACCATCTGCTGCTTCGCCGCCTGCGGATCGGCGTGGCATCGCGCGGCGGCGTCGAGCAGTTCGCTGACCAGCACCGAGGGTTCGCGCACGCTGCCGTCGCGCGGATCGGCGCCGAGGTAGCTCAGGTAGAACACGTCCTGCGCGGCGGCGAACAGCTGCAGGAACAGGAAGCGGTCGTCCTCGCGCAGCGAGCGGTCGCCGGGGCGGCGCCTGTCGGTGCCGAGTTCGGCGGTAAGGCGGCTCAGGCCCGCGGCGGGATCGCGGCGCGGATAGTCGCCGTCGTTCATGCCCAGCACGCAGATGACGCGGAACGGCAGCAGCCGCATCGGCACCATGCGGCCGAAGCTGATGCCGCCGGTGAGCAGCGGCGCGCGGGTGTCGGCTTCGGCCAATGCTGCAGCGAAATGCGCGCGCACGACTTCGGCGGGAACGGGGCCGTCGAAGCCGGCGGCATCGGCGTGTTTCGCGAACTCCTCGATCAGCCTGCGCAGGCGGTCGAGCGCGCGCCGGGCGGCGGGATCGGCCGGTTCGGCGGGCAGCAATGCCTCGAGCAGGTCGAGCAGGCGTTCGCGCCACTGCGCGGGCGCCATCGCCTCGCCCAGCGACCTGCGCTGGCGCGCCAGCGTGCGCAGCAGGCCGACCAGGGTGTCCAGCGCATCGAGCGCGCTGCCTTCGAGTTCCGGCCACGGCGCGACGACCTGGCCGTCGGCGGCCACGATGGCGTCGTCGTCGCCGATGGCGTGGCCGAGCAGCAGGCGGTCGAGCGCGAACTGCCAGGTGTAGGCATCGTCGGCGGGCGCGTCGTGCGCGGCGCGATGGCGGGCGTCCAGCGCCCAGCGCGCGCCGGCGGCCTGCAGCCAGCCGTGCAGGCGGTCGAGCGCCGAAGCGTCGAGGCCGGCGGCGGCGGCGATCGGCGCGCTGGCGAGCAGGTCGAGGATCTCGTCCAGGCCGAAGCGCGACAGCGGCAGGCCGAGCAGGCGCAGGAACACTTCGGCCAGCGGCTCGTTCGCCAGCGGGCTGGTGTCGGCCAGGGCGTAGGGCAGGTGTTCGCCCTCCCCCCGCCCGCCGAACACGGCTTCGAGGTAGGGCACGTAGGGATCGATGTCCGGCGCCAGCACGGCGATCTCGCGCGGCTGCAGCGGCGGGTCGAAGCGCCTGCCTTCCGGGGAATCTGGCTCGAGCAGGCCGCGCAGCTGGTCGTGCAGCACCTGCAGTTCGCGCAGGCGGGTGTGGCAGGCGTGGACCTGCAGGCTGGGGTCGTCCCTGCGCAGCGCGGGCAGCCTGTCGCCGGCGGGTGCGGCGCGGCGATGGAACAGGTCGCGCTGCAGCCGGTGCAGCAGGCTGTCGGACAGGCCGCCTTCGGCCAGCGTCGGGCGCGCGTCCTCTTCCGGATCGGCGTAGGCGGCAATCTCGCCGGAGGGATGCACCACCTCGTAGCTGCCGAGCACCGCCATGAAATCGCGGCCGGCCGCGCCCCAGGCCTGCAGCAGGCGGTTCTCGCCGGCGGCCTCGCCGAAGGGATCGGCGTCGCCGGCGCGCAGTTTCCCGGCGAGCGTCTGCAGGTCGCCCCAGTACGCCCGGGTCGGCGTGGGCAGGTAGAAATGCAGGGTGCCCGCGCGCGCCTGCGTCGCCATCACCCGCAGCACGTCCGGCGAGACGTTGAGCGTGGCGAACGCGAACACGCGCGGCGGCAGGCCGCGGGGCAGCGGCTTGTCCGCGCCCTCGAAGCCGTCGAGGTAGCGCTGGATGCGGCGCGCGCGGTGGGCGCCGTCGCCGGCGACGCGGCGCCAGAGGATCGCCTGCGGGTCGTCGGGATCGGCGCCGTCCTCCCAGCGCAGCAGCCAGTCGCGGCGCCAGGCCTGGTACTTCTCGAACACGTCGGCAAGTTCGCCGGCCAGCGACCAGGGTTTCAACGGGTCGGGCTGTCGTGAAGCCGCGCCCGACAGGTAGGCGGAGATCTGCGCCATCGCCGGGCGCGCCACCAGTTTCGGATCGGTCAGCGCGGCGTAGAGCCGCCAGTGCAGCGCGGCGGCGTCGAGGTCGTCGGCGTCTTCCGGTCCCGGGCCCGATCCGGGGTTGGCGTCCAACGCGCGGCGCACGAACTCGCCGGGGGTCAGGAACTCGAGGTTGGCGGCCACGCCGTGGCGCTCGGCCAGGGTCGCCTGCAGCCAGCGCCGCATCGCCACCTGCGGGATCAGCACCGTGTCCGGCGCCAGCAGCGACGCGCCCGGCGCCGGCGTGCGCAGCTCCTCCGCCAGCAGGCCGGCCAGCACTTCCAGCGCGTTGGAGTGGTACAGGCGGAAGTCGGGAGAAGCGCTCGGCATGGTCGCGGGCATTGTGCCGCAGCGCCATCGCAGCGGCCGAGACGGCAGGCCAGCCGCGGCCCGACCGTGGCGCCGCGGAACGCTTGTTTTATACTCCGCGGCTAGCTGCGGCCCCGTCGGCCGCGCGCCAAGGGTGTTCCGTGCGTAATTACGACCTCGAATTCCTGAAGCATTTCTCGATGGTGATCGGCATCCTGGTCCTGGTGACCCTGGGCCTGATCGTCGGTGCCGCGCTTCTGCACCGCACCCTGCCGCCGGAGGTCGATCCGGCCGCCGCCAAGCGCACCGAGAACCGCATTGCCCCGGCCGGGTCGGTCTATGCCGGCGCCACCGGCGCCGCCGCGCAGGCCGCCGCCAGCGCCGCCGCCGCGGCTGCCGCCGCGGCCCAGGTGGCCTATGGCGGCACCCTGGACGGCTCGGTGATCTACCAGAACCTGTGCGCGGGCTGCCACACCTCGGGCGCCGGCGGCGCGCCGACGCTGGATCGCGCGCACTGGGGCGCGCGCATCGCCCAGGGCAAGGACACCCTGTACAAGCATTCGATCGAAGGCTTCACCGGCAGCACCGGCGTGATGCCGGCCAAGGGCGGCAACCCCGCGCTGACGGTCGAGCAGATGCACGCGACCGTCGACTGGATGATCGACAACCTGAAGTAGCGCACGCCCCGTTCCCCCGTGGGAGCGCGCTTGCGCGCGATGCTGTTCGAGGGCGCGCGCAACGGAACGACAGGCATCGCGCGCAAGCGCGCTCCCACGTCGCTGGCTTAGACTTGCCGCCCACAGCGGTCCGCGCGACGCCGCCTCCGGGCGGCGTTGTCGTTTCCGCGCCCCGCTCCCGGGAGACGCCATGCCCACGACCACGCCGCGCCCCGCCCTGCCCGCCCTGCTGCTGGCCGCCTGCTTGCTGGCGGGCTGCAAGACGCCCGCCATCGAGCCGGTCAGCGCGCAACCGGCATCGCGCGCGGACGGCATCGTCGCCATCGGCACGGTGCAGGGCGACGGCGAGACCAGCCCCCTGCTCGACCGCAGCGTCACCGTCGAGGGCGTGGTCACCGGCGACTTCGGGCGCGGGCTCGGCGGCTGGTTCGTGCAGGATGCGGGCGACGGCGACGACGCCACCTCCGACGGCCTGTTCGTCGTCGCGGACGACCCCGTGGAGTTGCGCGCGGGCGACAAGGTGCGCGTCCGCGGCCGCGTGATCGAACACGGCGAGCGCGAGCGCGGCACGCTGACCGCGCTGCAGGCCGAGGCGATCGACGTGGTCGGCCGCGGCGACGTGGCGCCGGTGGCCATCACCGAGGCGCCCGGCGGCTGGGAGCGCCTTGAGGGCATGCTGGTGCGCATCGACGCACCGCTGACGATCAGCGGCCAGCACGACCTCGCGCGCCGCGGCGTGCTGCACGCCAGCTTCGAAGGCCGGCTGTTCACGCCGACCGAACTCGCCCCGCCCGGTCCGCAGGCCGGGCGCATCGCCGCCGACAACGCCCGCCGCCGGCTGCTGCTCGACGACGCGCAGTCGCGCGAGAATCCGGGCGAGGCCTGGTACCTCGACGGCCAGCCCGCGCCGCGCACCGGCAGCGTGGTCACCGGTGCCGAGGGCATCGTCGACCAGCGCTGGGGCGAGTTCCGGCTGCAGCTGACCGCGCCGCTGCGGATCGCGCCCGCCCCACGGCCTGCCGCGCCGACGGTACCCGGCAGCGTCCGCCTGGCCTCGTTCAACCTCGAGAACCTGTTCAACGGCGACGGCCGCGGCGGCGGCTTCCCGACCGCGCGCGGCGCCCGCACGCCGGCGGAACTGGAGGCCCAGCTGGGCCGCTTGGTGGCGACGATCCGCGCGCTGGACCCGGACGTGGCCGCGCTGATGGAGCTGGAGAACGACGGCTACGGTCCCGACTCGAGCCTGGCCCAGCTGGTCGCCGCGCTCAACGCCGGCGGCGGCGACTGGGCCTTCGTGGACGCCGGGAGCGGGCCGGGCACGGACGCGATCCGGGTCGGACTGATCTACCGCACGTCGCGGCTGCAGCCGCGCGGTCGGCCGGCGGTGCTGGAAGGCGGTCCGTTCGGCGCGCGCAGCCGGGTGCCGCTGGCGCAGGCCTTTGCGCCGGCTACCGGAAATGGGACAGATGACGGCGTGTTCGTCGTCGTTGCCAACCATTTCAAGTCGAAAGGCTGCAGCGAGGCCGAAGGTGCCGATCGCGACCAGGGCGACGGCCAGGCCTGCTGGAACGCGCTGCGGGTCGATTCCGCGCGCCGGCTGCTGGACTGGGTGTCCAGCGACCCGACCGGGTCCGGCAGCGATCTTGTCGCCATCGTCGGTGATTTCAACGCCTACGCGCAGGAGGATCCAATCCGCCTGTTCCTGGAACGTGGCTGGGAGGATGCGCTATCGGCGGCGAACGTCGTCGAACCCTACAGTTTCGTGTTCAACGGCCAGGCCGGGCGGCTGGACCACGCGCTGCTTAGCCTGGCGCTGGCGGCGCGGCTCGCGGGCGCGGCGGAATGGCACAGCAATGCCGATGAACCGGAGAACAGCGGCGATCGTGAGGCGAACGGTCGCGATCGTGCGGCAAGTCCGTGGCGCAGTTCGGACCACGATCCGCTGATCGTGGGCTTCGACCTGTAAGAAGCGCATTACTTGCCCCCTCCCCCGCTTGCGGGGGAGGGTTGGGGTGGGGGCGCTCTTCGCGGCGAAAGCTCGGCGCTACGCGCCTCGCCCCCATCCCAGCCTTCCCCCGCAAGCGGGAGAAGGGGCAAAAGCGGGAGGGCAGATCCCTCGCTGCGCTCGGGATGACACCAGAAAGCCTGCGCAAGCCTCAGCACCCACACGCCGGATGCGGCCGCCGCCGCCAGTTCCACACGTGCGCCGATGCCAGCAGCCCGCTGCCGGCCACCGTCAGCGGCGTTTCCAGCGCATCGCCCGGCCAGCCGAGCGCACCGGCCGCCAGGCCGGCGGCGCCGGCGAGGGCGAGCCCCACCAGCAGGGCGGGCAGCGGCCGCTGCCGATGCGCACGCCACAGGGCAAGCCCGGCCAGCGGCAGGGCGAAGGCGACGAACAGCCCGTGCACCCACTCCGCTTCGCCGGCCGCCGCCAGGGCCGGCAGCAGGGCCGCGGCCACCGGCAGCAGCAGGCAGTGGACCAGGCAAAGCGTCGACAGGCCGATCGCCGAGGCATCGAGCATCGAGTTGAGGGAGGACTTCATCGGGGCTCCGGGATCGTTGTTGTTACGTTATATCAATAGCAGACCTGTCAAGCCCCGCCGGAATCTTCCGGTCGGCGAACGCCCGCCCGGTATCATGCCGGCATGGCCACCCTCCCCGCCTTTCCCGCCGAAACCGGGACCCTGCTGCTGCCGGGGCCGGCGGGCGCACTGGAAGTGTCGGTCGACCTGCCCGAGGCGGGCGCCGACGCCCTGCCGCTGGTCGCGATCGTCTGCCATCCGCTGCCGACCGAGGGCGGGACGATGCACAACAAGGTGGTGACCATGGCCGCGCGCTCGCTGCGCGAGCTGGGTGCGGCCACGGTGCGCTTCAACTTCCGCGGCACCGGCGGTTCCGAAGGCGAGTTCGACAACGGCGACGGCGAGCTCGACGACCTGCGCGCGGTCGCGGCCTGGGTGCGGGCGCAGCGGCCGGGCGACACCCTGTGGCTGGCCGGCTTCAGCTTCGGCGCCTATGTCTCGCTGCGCGCCGCGGCGGAACTGCAGCCGGCGCTGCTGCTCTCGATCGCACCGCCGGCCGGGCGCTGGGACTTCGACGCCATCGCCCTGCCGACCATGCCCTGGCTCGTGATCCAGGGCGAAAGCGACGAGATCGTCGATCCGCAGGCGGTCTACGACTGGCTGGAGAAGACCGGCGCGCAGGCCGAACTGGTGCGCATGCCCGACACCGGCCATTTCTTCCACCGCAAGATGATCGACCTGCGCGGCGCGATCAAGCACGGCGTGCGCGCCTACCTGCCCGACGCGGATGCGTGACGAGGCTGGGGCGGCCGCGCCGTCGCAGCGCTACCGCGCCGGCGTCGAACGCGGCGAATGGAGCGAGGATCCCGCGCAGCAGGGCGCGCTGCGCGCGCTCGACCGCCTGCACGATGCGCTGCTCGCGCCGCCGCCGCGACGCGGGCTGCTCGGCAGGCTGTTCGGCGACGACGCCCCCGCCGCGCCCGACGGCCTGTACCTGTGGGGCGGGGTAGGGCGGGGCAAGACCTTCCTGGTCGACCTGTTCTACGACGGGCTGCCGCTGCGGGACATCCGCGGCGACGCCCTGTCCGGCGCGGCCCGCCCGCGGCAGGCGGGCGAGGGCGGCGACGGCAAGCGCCGCACGCACTTCCACCGCTTCATGCGCAGCGTGCACGAGCAGCTGCGCGCGCACGGCGGCGAGCGCGATCCGCTGGCGGGCATCGTGCGCGACTGGCGCACGACGCTGAAGCTGCGCGTGCTGGTGCTCGACGAGTTCTTCGTCAGCGACATCGGCGATGCGATGCTGCTCGCGCGCCTGCTCGAACGCATGTTCGCCGAAGGCATCGTGCTGGTGACCACCTCCAACGTCGCTCCGCCGGAGCTGTACAGGGATGGCCTGCAGCGCGCGCGCTTCCTGCCGGCGATCGACCTGGTCCAGCGCCACTGCGAGGTCGTGCATCTCGAAAGCGACACCGACTACCGGCTGCGCGCGCTGACGCGCTCGCCGGTGTACCGCTCGCCGCTCGACGCGGACTCCGACGCGTGGCTGGACACGCGCTGGCGCGAGCTCGGCGGCGACGACGCGCACCGCGAAGCCGGCATCGAGATCGACGGCCGCCGCATCGCCGTGCGCGCGCGCTGCAAGGACATGGCCTGGTTCGATTTCGACGCGTTGTGCGAAGGGCCGCGCGGCGCCACCGACTACATCGAGATCGCGCGCGAATTCCACACCGTGCTGCTCGGCGGCATCCCGGTGCTCGACGACACCCGCAACGACGCCGCGCGCCGCTTCGTCACCCTGATCGACGAACTCTACGACCGCCACGTCAACCTGGTCTGCACCGCGGACGCGCCGCCGCCCGCGCTCTACGCCGGCGAGCGCCTCGCCGGCGCCTTCGAGCGCACCGCCTCGCGCCTGATCGAGATGCGCAGCGCCGAGTACCTGGCCACCGGGCACCGCGCCGGCTGACAAAAGCCGGGGAAGGGTGGGATCGGCAGTGCTCGAGGGCTTGTCGTGATCTTTGGTCGCGCCTGAAGGCGCTCCTACAGGGCGCAGGTGTCCTGCATGTAGGAGCGCCTTCAGACGCGACAGGCGTGGCGCAAATCCAGACAGGACCGGGGACAGGATGCGGCTCCCTTCGCAGGACCCGCAGCCGCTTCAATGTCGGAGGGAAACCGCACTCCGCCCCGGTTTACCGGTTTATTCCCTTCCGGGTCGATCCCCCGCCGCTCGCGGCGTACTGCGATCCTGTCATCCCGAGCGCAGCGAGGAATCTTCTCTCTGAAGGCCTCCAGGCAAGGATCCCTCGCTGTGCTCGGGATGACATTGCCAATACCCAGACCCTTGGGGCCGGGTGGTTCATTCTTCTCGGCCGGAGCAGCGGTGCGACGCCTCAGGTCTCGAGCGGTACCGTCGGCACGATGTTGGGCAGGATCTTCTCGATCTGCGGCGCGCCCTGTTCGCCCGGCCGCTTCCAGTTGAACGCGTTCACCGGCTGCGAGCGGTTGACCCACAGTGTGTAGTAGAGGTGGTCGGCGCGCGGATCGTCGGAGTTCGGGTGCAGCAGGATCGTCAGGCCGAGGCTGTTGAGCTGCAGCCACGGCACGACCACCGGCAGCAGGTCGTTGGTGAAGCCGAAGTAGTACGAAGGCGTCACGTGCGGGCCGCGCGGCTCCAGGTTCCAGTTGCCCAGTTCGACCGGAAACCGCTCGGCCACCCATTTGCGCAGCAGCGCCGCCTTCGCGTACGTGTCCTCGTCGAAGTAGATGTGCGCGTGGTAGCTGTGGATGTCGGTGTAGGGCCGCGGCTTGTCCGGCAATCCGAAGCCGCCCTCGGGCCGGATGCTGGCCGGTCGCGTCGCGGGTTCGCTGGCGGTGTCGTAGCCCCAGGGGCTGCTGCCTTCGTCGCGCGGCGGCACGATCGGCCGGAAGCCGGGATCGCCCAGCGACGGCGCCTGTGCCCCGGCTGCCTGCGCGATGCCGCCGGACGCGGCGGCCGCGGTGATGCCGCCCGCGGCCAGTCCGGCATTGACGAGGAGCCGGCGCCGGGTCGGCGACAGGAGGTCGGCCCAGGCCTGGTCCTCGTCGGTGTTGCGCAGCGAACGCCCGTGACGGTCGACAACGTCCGGCGGCGGCGCGGCCGGAATGTCGATGCCCGGATGGTCGAGCGCATGGGCGTGGGCGTGCTCTTGTTCGTGATGGCTCATCGCGGATCTCGTTTCGACGTCTTCTCGATTTCAACTGCCGTGGCTCGTCGCAGCCGATTCCCGTTCGTTGCTGCGGCGGAAAGGCATTACCCTGCGCCGGAATGCCCCGCTACTGCGTTGCCGATTCGGCCGATGCCTGCGCCTGGCGGATCACCCGCAGCAGGTTGCCGCTCCAGATGTTCCCGATCTGCTGCTCGGTGTAGCCCTCCTGCAGCAGGCGGGCGGTGATCTTCGGCAGCAGCGACACGTCCTCCAGTCCCTCGACCCCGCCGCCGCCGTCCCAGTCGGCGCCGAAGCCGACGTGGTCGGGGCCGGCCACCTCGAGGATGTGCAGGATGTGGGCGAAGTAGTCCTCGAGCGTCGCCTGCCGGATGCCGTGCTTCGCGTCCAGCTCGGCCCGGCGCGCGTTGAAGCGCGGGTAGTCTTCTTCCCTGAAATTGGCGCGACCGCCGAATTCCTCGAACAGCGCGCGGATCCCGGCCCGGTATTCCGGCGTGGCGCCCGTGTCGATCAGGTACGAGCCCAGCGAGTTGACCAGGATCACGCCGCCGCCCTGCGCGAGCTTGCGGATGCGGGCATCGTCGATGTTGCGCGGATGCTCGTAGACCGCATCGGCGCCGGTGTGGCTGAGGATGATCGGCGCCTTCGACAGTTCGATCAGCTGGTCGAAGACCGCATCGGACGCATGCGACTGGTCCAGGACGATGCCCAGCCGGTTCGCCTCGGCCACGAGCGCCTTGCCCTTGGGGCTGAGCCCGTTCCATTCGGGCTCGTCGTTGGACGAGTCGGCGAAATCGTTGTTGGACGTGTGCACGAGCCCGAGCACGCGCACGCCCTGCCGGTAGTAGAAGCCGAGCAGGGACGGATCGGCGCTGAGCGGCGCGGCATTCTCGATGCTGATGTACGCGACGCGCTTGCCGGCGCGCTTGATGCGCGGCGCGTCGTCCGCGGTCAAGGCCAGCTCGAACTTGTCCGGGTGCGCGGCCAGCAGTTCACGGATCTCGATCAGTCGCTGCAGTCCATGGTCGCGCGCGTTGCGGTCGTCCGCGGGCGTCCGTCCGCGCTGCGGCGTGAAGACCACCCACAAGCCGCCGTCGAGGCCGCCTTCCACCAGCCGCGGGTAGTCGACCTGGCTGCCTGTCGCCGGATCGTGCCTGTCGAGGATGTTCCAGCCTTCGCGGCCGAAGAACGCCGGGGTGTCGAGATGGCTGTCGAGGGTGAGGATGCGTTCGTGCAGCGCTTTCGCTTCGGCGTTGACCGGGGATGCCGGCTGCGCGTGGAGCGATGCGCAGGCGGCCAGCGCGAGCGCGGCGAACGTGAAGCGGGCGAAACGGCGGGCGGGACGGTCGGTCATGTCGTCAGGTTGGCGAGGGCGGGATCGGGGGCACGACGCAAGCGTGTCGGGCCATGTTGCGACGATCGTACATGTCGGTGCGGTGACGGTTCGTCATATGCCGGGAACGATTGGTTATCACACCGGTCTGCCCGGGCCCCTAGCCGACTGCCGGACGAACGATGCCGCCATTGCGCGGCACCGCTGCCGGCCCGCCGGGCAAGGCCTTCGTCATCCCCGCGAAGGCAGGAAGCGCTTTGCAACAGCGCGTAGCGCCGGTCATCCCTTTGGCTTTACGCAAAGACGCTGGATCCCCGCCTTCGCGGGGATGACGAACCATGTTGATGGGGATGGCTAACGATGTTGATTCGGTTGATCAGACCCCCTCTAGATGTCCACGCTCAGCGACAGCTGCCAGGTCCGGTCGGAACCGGGACGGTAGGTGGCCGGCGTGTCGACCGTCTGGTTGATGGTGCCGAGGTAGCTCTTGTCGAACAGGTTGTCGACGTTCAAGCGCAGCTTGGCGTTCTTCAGCGGGCCGATCGCCAGCCGGTCGCCGCCGAGGTCGACGTAGAGGTTGTAGAGGGTGTAGCCGCCGATCGACTCGGTGTTGGTGTAGTTGCTGAAGCGTTCGCCGACGTAGCGCGCGGACAGGTTCAGCACCGCCCACGACCCGGCCTCCCAGGTGACCCCGGCCTGCGCCAGCCATTCCGGACTGTCCGGGACGCGGTTGCCGCGGATCGAGAAGGTCGAGAAGTCGTCCCGGAACTCGGCGTTGTTCCAGGTCAGGTTGCCGTTGAGCGCGACCTGGTCGCCGAGCGCGCGCGGCTTCCAGATGCCGCTGACTTCCGCGCCATAGGATTCCACTTCGCCCACGTTCTGGAAGAAGGTTTCGGTGGTGGTGCTGCCGGGCACCGGCGAGGCGAAGGATTGCAGGCGGTTGTCGAAGCGGGTCAGGTACAGCGCGGCGACGCCGTTGAAGGTCGGCCGGTTGCTGCGCAGCCCGAACTCCAGGTTGGTCGCGGTTTCCGCCTCCGGCCCGGGCGCGGCGGGACTGGCCTGCGAGAAGATGTCGTCGGCGCCGCTCGGCAGCGCCAGGGTCTCCGAGTAGGAGGCGAACAGCTGTTCGCGCCCGAAGTTCCAGACCGCGCCGACCTGCGGCAGGAAGCTGTCCTTCCAGCTGTCGCGGATGCGCGGGCTGCGCTGGTTGATGTAGTCGGCGGGATTGCGCGGGCCTTCGATGCGGTACTCCAGGTCCAGCGCCTTGACGCCCAGCTCCAGCGCCAGGCGGTCGTCGAGCAGTCGCCAGGTGTCCTTCAGGTGCAGCTGCAGCGCGTCGCGCGTGGACCAGAAGTCGCGCTGGAGATGGACCGGCTGGTCGAGCAGTGGTTCGCCCGCGGGATTGCCACCGGCCTGGTTGAAGCGCGCCTGGGTGCGGTGGTAGCGGTCGCGCTCCACCCAGAAGCCGGCGTCCAGCGTGTGCGCGCCGAACTGCCAGGCCAGCGCGGCCGTCGCTCCGCGCCGGGTGCCGTCCACGGTGGACAGGCCGTACTGCAGGCCAAGCGGGGCGTTCAGGCCGGCGATGATCGCGCGCTGCGCATTGTGCGCGGCCAGCGACGTCGCATACGCCTCCGGCGACACGCCGTAGCCGGTCTTGTCCTCGTAGTACAGCGTGCCGCGCAGCTCCGTGTCCGGCGACAGCACGAACAGGCCGTTCAGGCCGTAGAGATAGTCGGTGCGCTGGTTGATCGCCTGCCGGTAGTACTGGTTGTATCCGGTGTGGCTGTAGGCCACGCCGGGCACGGCTTCCGGCAGGTCCGGCACGTAGCCCAGGTAGCCGAAATGGCGTCCGCCGCGGCCGAACAGGTCGGGCTGGGTGCCCTGGTACTGCGCGCGGCTGATCGATGGCGTGTCGTAGTCGAAGAAATCGTTGTAGACCAGCTTGAAGTCCACCTCGTTGCCGTCGCCCCAGCGATAGCGCGCCCTGGCTTCGACGTGCTCGCGGTCGATCGTCCCGGGGCTGCGCCAGAGCTCGCTGTCGATCTTGGAGCGGCTCAGGTAGCCGGACAGTCCTGCGTGCTCGCCGCTGTCGATCTTGACGAAGCTGCGGTTGAGATCGTCCGCACCGATGGTCTGCGAGAACTGCGCGCCGAACGATTCGGCCGGCGCCAGCGTCTGGTACTGCACGATCGGCCCGAGCGAGGCGTAGCTGGGCGCGGATACGTCGCCGGCGCCCTGCGAGGCGGACACCCGCCAGGTGTTCTCGTTGTCGACGTAGCGGAAGATCGGGCTGCCGCCGAACTGGTCGCTGCGCCCCATGGGAATGCCGTCGAGCACGAAGCCGATCTGGCGGAAGTTGAACGCGCGCACGAAGACCGAATTGCCGAATTCGTAGAGGCCGAGCGCATCGTTGGCCTGGACGTTGAAGCCCGCCAGCGATTCGAGCATCTTCAGGCCGGAAATGCCCGCGGGCGCCGACAGCAGCGCCTTGTGGTCGATGGCCACGGTGTTGCGCACCTGGTCGGTGCCGATGGCGATGTAGGCGTCGGACACGCGCGAGCCGGTGACCACCACCGCATCGAGTGCGGCCGTGTCGCCTGCGGCGGCGTCCGCCGGCGGGGCGGCGGCATCGTCGCGCGACTGCGCATGGGCGGGAGGAACGATGGCCGCGGCGATCGCGAGGACGAGCAAGGCCGGCTGCAGCGCGCGACGCGCTGCAAGTGTGTCTGCATGCATTCGGTGTCATCCCGGATAAGTGTGGGGTGGGCTGTCTTAAGCCCGGCGGCAGCTGTTGCTGCGCCGCGTCATCCTGCCGTCGCGTTCGACTCTAGGGACTCGCTCCGCACCCGTCCATGCGGAGGGATGCGTTTCCTTATGACATTTCGTCAAGACGAAATGATGCGCGGTTGCGTCGGTGTCGCGATGCCTCGGGGCAAAAGCCGGCGTTTGCCTCAGCGCACGACGTAGGCACTCGGCGGCTGGCCGAACGCGCGATGGAACATCGCCGTGAACGCGCTGGGGCTCTCGTAGCCGACGTCGAACGCGATCGAGGTGATCGAGCGCCCGGCCGAAAGCAGCGACACCGCCTGCATCAGCCGCACCTGCTGGCGCCACAGCGCGAAGCCCATGCCGAGCTCGAGCTTGAAGGCGCGGGTGAAGGTGCGCCGGCTCATGCCGATGCGCGACGACCAGGTGTCGATGTCGCGCTGGTCGGCGGGATTGGCGATGATCGCGCGGCACACCCGCGCCAGGCGCGGATCGGTCGGCATCGGCACGTGGTAGGGCGCGCCGGGCATCCTCGCGATCTCGTCCAGCAGCAGCCGCACGATGCGGCCCTCGCGCCCGTCCAAGTCGTATCCGGCCGGGAACTTCACGACTTCCAGCACCAGCGCCTTCAGGAACTCCGAAACCTCCAGCACGCGGCAGCTGCGCGGATCGGCGTCGTGCGCCGGATCGATGTACAGCGTGCGCAGCGAGACCGCGCCGCGACACGAGACTTCGTGCATCGTCCCCGCCGGCAGCCACAGCGCGCGCTGCGGCGGGATCACGAAGCTCGCGTCCGGCGTGACCACCGACATCACGCCCGAGGACGCGTACAGGAACTGCGCCTGCGCGTGGCTGTGGCCCGGCTCGACGAAGCCCGCGGCGTACTCGTCCTCCAGCCCGATCATCGGCCGGGCCTGCAGCGGCTGGTTGTGGCAGCGGTTCATCGCCGCGTCCTCCCCGCGCCCGGGACGCGGGTCGCTGCGCGCCGGGACCCGCCGCTGCCGTCCCGGCCGCACGCCGGCATGGCCCGACCGCGAAAGTCCGCGGCCTGCACCGACCGCCATCCGGCCACGCCGGGCGCTAACGTAGTGGTCCCGAAGGAGGCGCCATGCACGACGCAAGCGGACGATCCCGCGCCAGCGGCCAGGACGACGTCGACCCGCAGGTCCGCGAGTTCATCCAGCGGATGGCGGACGGCTACGCCGCGTTCCCGCAGCTCGACGCCGCGCCGCTGGACGAGGTGCGACGCATCACCGCGCTGGTGCGCGAGCAATGGACGCACGGCGGGCCGGCGATGGCCGCGATCGAAAACCTGCACGTCGGCGCGCACGGCGTGCGCGTGCGCGTGTTGCGTCCGCGGCGTGGCGGGGCGCTGCCGGCGCTGGTGTACCTGCACGGCGGCGGCTGGACCCTGTTCAGCATCGACACGCACGATCGGCTGGCGCGGGAGTACGCGGCGCGCGCCGGCGTGGCGGTGGTCGCGGTCGACTACAGCCTGGCGCCGGAGCATCGGTTCCCGCGCGCGATCGATGAAACGCTGGACGTGATCGCATGGCTGCGCGAACGGGCGGATGCGCTCGGCATCGACGCCGGTCGCATCGCGGTCGGCGGCGATTCCGCCGGCGCCAACCTCGCCGTCGCCAGCCAGCTCGCGCTGCGCGCGCAGGGACGGCCGCTTCTGGCGGCGATGCTGCTCAACTACGGCGCCTACGACGACGAACCCTCGCCGTCGTGGTCGCGCTACGATGGCCCGGACTACATGCTCGAAGCGGACGAGATGCGCGGCTTCTGGAACAACTACCTGCGCAGCGCGGCCGATCGCGAGGACCCGCTGGCGATGCCGCTGCGCGCCGACCTTCATGGCCTGCCGCCGGCGTTCATGGCGATCGCCGAATGCGACATCCTCGCCGACGGCAACCGCGCGATGGCGCAGGCGCTGCGCGCGGCCGGCGTCGCGGTCGAGGCGCGCGCGTACGCGGGCGCGACCCACAGCTTCCTCGAGGCGATGTCGGTCTCCGACCTCGCCAATCGCGCGCTCGACGACGCCGCCGGCTGGCTGCGACAGACGCTGGCCCGCGCATGAGTTCGCCGTTCGATCCGCGCAGTCCTGCCGACATCCTCGCGCTGGTCGAGGCCTTCCCGCTGGCGTGGGTGGTGCCGCGCGACGGCGACGCGGCGGCCGCGCCGCTGCCGCTGCTGGCCGAGTGCGACCGCGAAGGCAACATCGTCTCGCTGTTCGGCCATCTCGCGCGCCGCAATCCGCTGTTCGCCGCGCTGCAGGCCGCACCGCGCGCGCTGGTGCTGTTCCAGGGGCCGCAGGGCTACGTCGCGCCGCGGCTGGTGTCGAAAAAGGACTGGGGACCGACCTGGAACTACGCGGTGGCGCGCTTCGACGTGCGCGTCGAGTTCGTACCGGACGAGACCGACGCCGCGCTGGAACGGCTGGCCGCGCACCTCGAGGCCGGCCGACCCGAGCCTTGGACGGTCGAGCGCATGGGCGCGCGCTACGCGCAGCTGCGCGAACACATCATCGCCTTCCGCGCGCACGTCGACCGCACGCACGCGACGTTCAAGCTGGGACAGGACGAAACCGCGCAGGCGTTCGCGGAGATCGTCACCGGGCACGAGGACGCTGCGCTGCGCGACTGGATGCGGCGGATGCGGGGGGAGTAGATGAGCCACCCTGCCGTCATCCCCGCGAAAGCGGGGATCCATTTTGCTCTCATGCAAGACACTGGATCCCCGCTTTCGCAGGGATGACGGCGGGAAAGATGACGGCCCTTCAGGCTTCACGTGAGTCTTCCTCGCATCGATGCCTCCCGCTCATGCCGGCCTTTGCGGCACGTCGCCCCAGCGGTCGTCCGCGGCCCAGACCGCGAAGGCGAGCAGGCGTGCTTCCTGGGCGCGCACGGCGCTGGCGCCGCTGTCGCCGGCGTGGCCGGCGGCCATCGCGATGCGGACCAGGATCGGCCGCCGGCCGGTGGTCAGCGCGCGCGCCTTCACCGCGAACTTCAGCGGTTCGTAGAACGCGACGCGCTCGTCGGCGACGCTGCCGGTCGCGAGCAGGGCGGGATACGCCGCCGGCGCGAGGGTCTCGTACGGCGACCAGGCCGCCATCGCCGCGTGGTCTTCCGGGATGCGCGGATCGCCCCAGATCGGGATCGCGCCGGCGCCCAGCGGATGGCTGTCGAAGTGCTCCATGGTGTTGAGCGGGTCGACGAACGGCACTTCGGCGATCGCGCCGCCCCACAGGTCCGGCCGCAGCGCGTATGCCGCACCCACCAGCAGGCCGCCGGCGGACATGCCGCGCGCGACGATGCGCCGCTTCGCGGTGTAGCCCTGCGCGACCAGGTGCTCGGCGCAGGCGATGAAGTCGGTGAACGTGGTCTTCTTGTTGCGCTTGAGCACCGAGCGCCACCAGTCGGTGCCCTTTTCCGCGCCGCCGCGCACGTGGGCGATGGCGTATACCCAGCCCTGGTCGACCAGCGCAATGCTCGAGGGCTGGAACTGCGCCTCGACGGACGCGCCATACGAGCCGTAGCCGTACAACAGCAGCGGGCTGCGTCCGTCGAGCGTGGTACCGCGGCGCATCAGGATGGTGATCGGCACCTCGGCGCCGTCGGATGCGGTCGCGAAGATGCGGCGCACGTCGTAGCGCGCGGGATCGTGGTTCCCTTCGACGGCGGGCGTCGTCTTCGACACGCGGCCATCGGCCAGCGCGAGTTCGCAGGCCGCTTCCGGCAGGCGCGGCGACTGGTAGCCGAACGCCAGCGACGTCGCGTGCCAGTCCTGCGCCACGGGCACGCGCAGCGCGTAGGCAGGTTCGTCGAACGCCACCTCGCGCTCGCGGCCTTCTCGGTCCATCACCACCAGCCGCGGCGAGGCGTCGCGCCATTCCTCGCGCACGAGATGATCCTTGAACGGATGCAGCGCCGCGATCAGCCGTCCCGGTTGGTGCCCGACCAGCGGCTCCCAGTGCGCCTTGCCCGGCGCGCGCACATCGGCCTGCATCAGCTTGAAGTCGGGCGAACCGTCGGCGTCGGTGAGGATCAGCAGGCGGCCGTTCCAGTCGTCGACGTCGTAGTTCAGGCCCGGCGCACGCGGCTCTACCAGGATCGGGTCCGATTCCGGCGCGTCCATCGGCACCAGCCGCACTTCCGACTGCGCGCCGTTGTAGTGGCGCATCACGACGTAGCGGCCGGAGGCCGTGGTCCGCATCAGCAGGAAGTAGCCGGCCTCGGTTTCCTCGAAGATCGTCGTGTCATTGCCATTGGCGAGGTCGCGGCGATGGATCGACGCCGCGCGGCCGACGTCGTCGCGGCCGACCCAGTACAGCCAGCGCCCGTCCGGCGACAGCGCGAAGGTGCCGTAGGCGTCCGCCACCTCGGACACGATGCGGCCGTCGTCGATCCCGCGCACGCGGATCGTGTACTGGCCGGAGCCGACGCGATCCTCGGCCCAGGCGAACAGCCGGCCGTCCCCGCTGCGCACCGGCTCGCTCCAGTGCAGCGCGTAGTAGGCGCTGCCCGCCGCCTCGACGTTCGGATCGAGCAACACCTGCTCGTCGCCGCCGGCGACCGGGCGCCGCAGGTAGGCCGCGTACTCGCTGCCCTCGGCCCGGCGCGTGTAGTACAGGTGATCGCCCGCGCGCACTTCGAGCCGGGCCGCGCCCAGCGGCTCCAGCGCCGCGATCCGTGCCGCCAGTTCGTCCTGCAGCGCCAGCGTCGGCGCGAGCATCGCGTCCGCATACGCGTTCTCGGCTTCGACCGCGGCCTTGATCGGCGCGTCCAGCGAGGCCGGGTCGCGCAGTACGGCCAGCCAGTCCTTCGGCCGGAACCAGGCGTAGTCGTCGATGCGCGCGTGGCCGAAGCGGCCGACTTCGGCGGGGATGCGCGCATGCTGCGGCGGCAGCGGCCAGCGCGTCGCTGCCGCCAGCGCGCGCAGCGGACGCAGGGCGAGCGCCGCGGCGGCGGCGGCGCCCGCCAGGAATCCGCGTCGGCTGGTCATGGTGGTGGAGTCTCCTTCATTCCCTTTCGGATCGATGCCCCGCTGCTTGCGGCGCAATGCGGTGCGGAGGCTCGTGGAAAGATAGTCCTGTCATCCCGAGCGAAGCGAGGGATCTTGAGCTTGAGGTCTCCGGGGAGAAGATCCCTCGCTTCGCTCGGGATGACATCGCTATGCCTCGCGTCTTGGAGCGGGAGTGCTGATGTGCCCGGGTCGCACCGACAGCGGCGGCCACGCTTGCCGCCAATCCGCGACAGCCTCGAGTTCGTAGCCGAGCGCGAGGAGAACGTCTTCCGCACCGCGGTCGGTGACGAACTGCACGCCCACCGGCAGTCCCTGCGCGTTGCGCGACAGCGGCAGCGACAGGCCCGGCGTGCCGGCGAGGTTCTGGATCGGGGTATAGGACATCCAGTCGAACAGTTCGTGGAACAGCGCATCGAAGTCGCGGTCCGGCGCGAGCCGGCCCAGCGGCGGCGGCGGCGTGCGCACCACCGGCGACAGGATCACGTCCCAGCGCGCGTGCATGTCGGCGAACAGCGCCGGCAGCGCGGACAGGTGCGCGTACGCGTGCTCCAGCGCATCGACGCCGCAGTGTTCGAGGTGCCAGCGCGCGAGGTCGCGCGTCCACGGTTCGAGCTGCTGCACGGTCGCGACGTTTCCGCGGGCGGCGGCGGTCTCCACGGCATCCGCCGCGAGCCGCGACCAGAGTGTCTTCAGGGTGGCATCGAGCGCACCGCCGTCGAACGGCCAGCGCGCGGTTTCGACCAGGTGACCGAGCGATGCGCACAAGTCGGCGGCATGACGCAGCGCCTGGGCCACGTCGGGATGCGGCGCATCGCCGCGCAGGTTGGGCTCGATCATGGCGATGCGCAGTCGCCGCGAAGACGGCCCGCGCACCATCGCGCGTGAGGGATCCGGATGCGTCGCAGCGAACGCCCACGCGCTGTCGCGCAGGCTGCGCGAGAGCAGCACGTCCGACACCAGCAGGTCCTCGATCGCGTGCCGCGCGCGCGCCTGCACCACTGCGCCGCGACCGGGCTTGAGCCCGACGACGCCGCAGCACGCCGCCGGCATGCGGATCGAACCGGCGCCGTCGCTGCCGTGCGCCAGCGGCACGATGCCCGCCGCGACCGCCGCCGCCGCGCCGCCGCTGGAGCCGCCGGGCGAATGCGCCGGCGACCACGGATTGCCGGTCACCGGGCCGAGCAGCGGCTCGGTCGAGGGCATCAGCCCGAACTCGGGCATCGCGCTCTTGCCGATCGCGACGAGTCCCTGCGCATCGAGCCGCTGCACGTAGGGCGGGGCCTGCGTCGCCGGCGCGTCGCCGCGGCTGCGCGAGCCGCCGCGCGAGGGCATGCCCGGATAGTCGAGCGAATCCTTCGCCAGCCAGGGCACGCCGGTGAAGGCGGAGCGCGCGATGGCGGCGTCGAGTGCATGCACGCGCTGGCGCGCGCCATCGAAGTCGCGGTGGCTCAGCGCCCGCAGCGACGGATCCAGCGCATCGGCGCGCACGATCGCGGCCTCGACCAGCTCATGCGCCGCGACCTCGCCCGACGCCACCAGCCCCGCCTGCGCGCAGGCATCGAGCCGTCCCAACTCGAACGCATCGTCCGCGCGCATCGCGTCGCCGCCGTCTTCCCGGGCCTGCCGCCGCGGATGCATCGCTCAGTAGCGCCAGTGCACGGTCACGCCGAACGTGCGCGGACGCGCGATGCCCTGGCCGAGGCCATGCGACTCGGACACGGTCCGGGTCACGCCGCGCTCGTCGGCGAGGTTGCTGCCGAACAGGGTGACGTCGGTGGTGCCGAAGCTCATCCGGAAGCGCGCGTCGAGCAGGTGGTAGTCGCCCTGCTCGTTGGGCGTGACGCCCGGCACCGCGGAGCCGAGGTCGCTGATGCCTTCGGACAGGTAGCTGTGCGAGAGCATCAGGGTCGGCGCACGGGCGCCGTCGAAGTGCCAGCTCAGCACATTGCTCAGCGACCAGTCGGACGAGCCTGGCAGGCGCGAGCCCTTCGGCGCGGTGCCGTACCACTCGATGTAGACGTCCTCGTCCAGCCGCGCGCGCTGCCAGGTAGCGCTGGCGGTCCAGTCGAACGATGCCGAAGGCCGCCACTGCGCCGACAGCTCGATGCCCTTGCTCGAGGCCTTGCCGCCGTTGCCCGAATAGTTGATCACCGGCTCGGGCGTCTGCAGGCGCAGCTGGATGTCCGACCAGTCGACGAGGAACGCGGTCGCGTCCAGCAGCAGCCGGCCGTCGGCGAAGTCGCCGCGGAACCCCAGCTCGTAGTTGACCAGCGAATCGCTGCGCGAGCCGTCGGGGATCGCGTGCTCGGTGACGCTGGCGTTGTTGGGCACGCCGAAGCGGAAACCCTCCGAACGCAGCGCATAGACCATGAACCGCCCGTCGGGCCGCCAGGTCAGCGCGACCTTCGGGTTGAAGCCGCTCTCGCTGGTGTTCCTGACGCCGGTCACCACCGACGCCTCCGGATAGACGTCCACGCCCACGGTCCAGCTGGTTTCCTCGACCCGGGTTTCGAACGCGCGCCCGCCCAGGGTCAGCGACCACTGCGGGTTGAAGTGGATCGAAGCCTCGCCGAACAGCGCCTTCTCGCGCCCGGACACGTTGGCGTAGAAGGCGTTGAAGACGTCGCCGTCCGGCGACACCACCGCGCCGGTGCCCGGGCCGAAGCGCGGGTCGGTCGAGGCGTCCAGCGCCGCGGCGAAGCCGGGCGCGGCGAGCTGTTCGTACAGGTCCTTGTCGGTGTCGAACAGCATCGCGCCGACCAGCCATTCGAAGCGCCCGCCGCTGTTGGACGCGAGCCGCAGCTCGAAGCTCTTGCCGGTGCTCTCGCCGCCGCTGTTGATGTACAGCGGCCCGTCCGAGTCGGTGCCGAGCGCGCCGTTGTAGTAGTCCAGGTAGGGGAAGTCGATGCGCCAGTCCTGCGACTTGTCCTGGTGCGAGGCCAGCGCGGTCAGCGTGCCCCAGCCGAAGTCCTGGTCCAGGCGCAGGCTGTGCACGGTGATCTCGGTATCGGTGGACTCCGGGACCAGGGTCTGGCGCACCAGGTCCCCCAGCGCCGGATTGCGGTAGGCGCCGTCGTCCGAATCGATCGTCTGCAGCAGACTCAGCCAGGTCAGCGTGGTGCCGTCGTCGGGCGTGAGCACCGCCGACAGGCGGCCGCCGGACACCGACAGGTCGTTGGCACCCTCGACGCCGGTGCCGGTGTTGTCGAGGTAGCCGGGTTGTTCGCGGACCTGCGCGACCGCACGGACCGCGAACACGCCCTCCTTGACCGGCACGTTGATCATGCCCTTGAGCGAATGGGCGATATCGGCGTTCTTCGTGCTCGATACCCCGGCCTCCACCGCGGCGTCGAAGCCCGACGCGTCGGCGATGTTGGCGATGTAGTTGACCGCGCCGCCCATCGACGCCGAGCCGAACAGCGAACCCTGCGGGCCGCGCAGCACCTCGACGCGGTTGAGGTCGAAGGTGTCGATGTCGGGGATGGCGATGGTCCAGCCCGGTTCGATCAGCGGCACGTCGTTGAGGTAGTAGCCGGTGGTCGGCTGCCCCTGCACGTTGCCGGCGCTGGTGGCGATGCCGCGCACCACCACGTGCGAGACGCCCGGCTGGTAGCTGTTGAACACCACGCCCGGCGTCTTCTGGATGTAGTCGCCCAGCGACTGCGCGCCCAGGTCCTGCAGCTGCTGGCTGGTGACCGCCGAGACCGAGCCGGACACCTCGCGCACCGACTGCTCGCGCTTGCTCGCGGTGACGATGATGCGGTCGAGGGTGCGCGCGTCGGTCGCCGGCGCCTCGTCCGCGGTGGTCTCCTGTGCCCAGACGCCGCCCGACGCCAGCAGGCCAAGCAGCGCGAATCGGATGGGCAGGCACAGCGGGTGGCGCGACGGCGTGGACATGGCGTTCTCCTGGCGACGGCGTGGACGGTGTCGGCTCGGCATGCGACGGCACCGCGGCGGGTGGTCGATTCCGCCCCATCTAGCGCGCATCCCCGTGGCCCTGTCCACAGCGTCCACGCCCCGTCGCGATCGGCGCAACACCATGAAATACGGGGACTTTCCGGCAGGTTCGTCTGCGATCCTGCGCCACGGTCGCGCGAGAACCGCAGGATGTCCGGTCGACGGCGGCGAAATCTGCAGGATCTGCGGCGCGTGCGGCGGCAGCGCCGCGCCGCCTACACTGCGCCGATCGATCCCGCACCCGGCAGCGCGATGGCCTCCCGCAAGCTCGACCGCATCGACCTGAAGATCCTCAACGTGCTGCAGCAGGACGCGCGGATCACCAACCAGGCGCTGGCCGACCGGATCGCGCTGTCGCCGAGTGCCTGCCTGAGCCGCGTGCGCGCGCTGGAGGCGCGCGGACTGATCAGCGGCTACCGCGCCCACGTCGCGGTCGACCGCATCCGCTCGGCGACGATCGTGGTCGCACAGGTGGCGTTCAAGCACCATGCGCTCAACGAGTTCGACGACTTCGACGCCCGCATCCAGCAGATGCCCGAGGTGGTCGAGGCCTTCCGCATCAGCGGCGACTACGACTACATGATGCGGGTGATCGTCAACGACGTGCACGAGTGGAAGGACATCGCGCGCGCCCTGCTCGGCGGCAACTACGGCGTGGAGAAGATCGTCTCCCAGTTCCTGATGGACGAGGTCAAGCCGTTCAGCGGCTATCCGCTGGCCGCCAGGCCGACCCAGGCCTGAGAAGAGGTTCTTCACCGGTTGGAGTGGCGAATGCCCTGCGGCCGGCGATCCGGGACGGGCTGGATCGCCGCCGCGGACCCCGCCGGCAGGCCATGCGTTGAGCGCAGTCCTGTCGCCCGCGTCCGCATCCCCGTGTCCCTGTCCGCAGTCGCATCCCTGTCCGTGTCATTTCGACCGCAGGGAGAAATCTCCCATCCGGCGCGGGAAGAAGATTTCTCCCTTCGGTCGAAATGACAGGCTACTTTTCTTGGGGAAGCCACACTCTGACCCCGGTTTTGCCCGGCTTTCCATCGTCCAGCCCCGTGGAACAAGGTTGCGAATGAATATTTCTGTTCCACACAACATTTGGTGTTGACGGTTCTGTGACACCCCATTATGTTGTGTCCGTCGGTTCCTCCAGCCCCACGCCGGAGGATGAAAAGGGAAGCCGGTGACGCCCCGCCCGCAAGGGTCCGAGGCCATTCCGGCACTGCCCCGCAGCGGTAAACGGGAACGAACCCGCCATCAGCACTGGAGCGAAGGCTTCCGGGAAGCGGCGGACAAGGTGGAAGGCCTGCCTTCCGTGCCCGTGAGTCCGAAGACCTGCCGACAGCCGCGCGTTTGCACGCCGCGCGGTGCCGGCCGCGGGATCTCCGGGGGGAGAGGGCTGGCGACGCAGGACCGGGGCGCCGTTCGCGCAGTCCCCGCTTTTGCGACGCCGCTTTTCCAACCTGACGATCCGGGCCTCCGCCTGCGGGGACAGGCCGGACGTGTGCGCGACGCGTGGAGGACGCATGAGCAACAACAACACCCCGGCCGCAGAGCCGGCCATCGAACCGACGGCGGCGGACGCCGCCGCAGCCACCGCAGCAGGCCCAGCCGCGAAGCCCGCCGCCCCGGACGCCGTCGAGACCGACGACGCGATCCCGGCGCCGAGAACCACCGACATGCCGAATACCGCCACCGCCGACCAGGACGTGGCCACCTGGATCACCAAGGAAGCCGGCAACCGCCGGATCCCCTACGACCGCGCGCGCCTGGAGCGCGCCATCGACCGCGTCCACGCCGAATTCCCGCAGCTCGACATCGCCGACTACAAGCGCGGCGTGTTCGGCTTCGTCGAACGCAAGGAGGCCGTCAACGCCGACGACCTCGTCGACCACCTGATCCGCGAGGCCGAGGCCCGCGTCGACGTCGCCGCGCCGGAGTGGGAGATGTTCGCCGCGCGCCTGTACCTGCACCGCCTGTACAAGCGCGCCAGCCGCAACCGCTTCTACGACACCGAACAGAAATACGGCTCCTACGTCGGCCTGCAGGAGAGCCTGGCCGACCGCAACGTCTATTCCAACGACATCCTGCGCGCGTACTCGAAGGAGGAACTGGTCGAGGCCGGGAAGATGATCGACCCCGAGCGCGACAAGCTGTTCGCCTACAACGGCCTGTACCTGCTGGCCACGCGCTACCTCGCCACCGACACCTCGCGCGCGGTCTACGAACTGCCGCAGGAGCGCTGGCTGACGATCGCGCTGTACCTGATGCAGGACGAGAAGCCCCGCGAGCGCCGCATGCAGCTGGTCGGCGAGGCCTACTGGGCGCTGTCGAACCTGTACATGACCGTGGCCACACCGACGCTGCAGAACGCCGGCAAGATCGGCGGCCAGCTGTCGTCGTGCTTCATCGACACCGTCGACGATTCGCTGCAGGGCATCTACGACTCCAACACCGACATCGCGCGCGTGTCCAAGGGCGGCGGCGGCGTCGGGGCATACATGGGCTACGTCCGTTCGTCGGGTTCGGCGATCCGCGGCGTGCCCAGCTCGTCCGGCGGCGTGGTGCCGTGGATCAAGCAGCTCAACAACACCGCGGTGTCGGTGGACCAGCTCGGCCAGCGCAAGGGCGCGGTCGCGGTCTACCTCGACATCTGGCACCGCGACATCGAGGCCTTCCTCGACCTGCGCCTGAACAACGGCGACCAGCGCCTGCGCGCGCACGACGTGTTCACCTCGGTCTGCATCCCCGACATCTTCATGGAAGCCGTCGAGCGTCGCGGCGACTGGTACCTGTTCGATCCGCATGAAGTGCACCGGATCAAGGGCTGGTACCTGCAGGACTTCTTCGACGAGAAGCGGGGCGATCCGAACGGCAGCTTCCGCAGGAAGTACGAAGAGGTGGTCAACGACGAGCGCATCGCGCGCAAGACCGTCAAGGCCATCGACATCTTCAAGCGGATCATGGTCAGCCAGCTCGAGACCGGCAACCCGTTCATGTTCTACCGCGACGAGGTCAACCGGAAGAACCCGAACAAGCACGCCGGCATGGTGTACTCGTCGAACCTGTGCACCGAGATCCTGCAGAACATGAGTCCGACGCGGATGATGCAGGAGATCATCTCGGGCAACCAGATCGTCACCACCAAACAGGCCGGCGACTTCGTGGTCTGCAACCTGTCCTCGGTCAACCTCGGCCGCGCCGTGCTGCCGCAGGAGGACCAGGGCGACCTGATCACCGACGTGCTCGAGCGCCTGATCCCGATCCAGGTGCGCATGCTCGACAACGTGATCGACCTCAACGACCTGCCGGTGCCGCAGGCCACGATCACCAACCGCAAGTACCGCGCGATCGGCCTGGGCACCTTCGGCTGGCACCACCTGCTGGCGCAGAAGGGCATCCACTGGAACACGAAGGAGGCCGAGGATTTCAGCGACGCACTGTACGAGCGGATCAACTTCCTGACCGTGCAGGCGAGCATGGAGCTGGCCAAGGAGAAGGGCACCTACAGTGCCTTCCTCGGCAGCGACTGGCACAACGGCGAGTACTTCCGCGCCCGCGACTACAACAGCCCGCAGTGGCTGGAACTGTCGGCGCAGGTGGCCGTGAATGGCGTGCGCAACGGCTGGCTGATGGCCGTCGCCCCGAACATGTCGACCGCGCAGATCGCGGGCTCCACTGCCTCGATCGACCCGATCTACTCCGCGTTCTACTACGAGGAGAAGAAGGACTACCGCCGCCCGGTGGCCGCGCCGGGGCTGTCGCTGGAGACCTGGCCCTACTACGAGAAGGGCGCCTACAAGGTCGACCAGTTTGCCAGCGTGCGCCAGAACGCGCGCCGCCAGCGCCACGTCGACCAGTCGATCAGTTTCAACTTCTACGTGCCCAGCACCATCCGCGCCAGCACCCTGCTGGAGCTGCACATGACCGCCTGGCGCGAAGGGCTGAAGACCACCTACTACGTGCGTTCCAACGACATCGACATCGCCGAGTGCGAGTGGTGTTCGAGCTGACGTACCAGATGCCATGAACCGTCACTTCCCCCGCCTGCGGGGGAAGTCGGCCCGAAGGGCCGGATGGGGGCCGCTTTTCGCGCCTGCGGCGCGCCCCCACCCCAGCCCTCCCCCGCACGCGGGGGAGGGCGCATAAAGAACAAGAGACCGAACACCATGTCCGCGACGATCACAGCAGCCCCCCTCACCACCACGCCCCTCGACCGCATCAGGATCCTCGAGCCGCGCCATCCCAACCGCTCGACCGGCATCATCAACGGCAAGACCTCCGGCATCCTCAACTGGAACGACATCCCGTACCCGTCGTTCTACCGCGCCTACAAGGAGCTATCGACCAACTTCTGGATCCCGGACGAGGTCGACATGAAGGGCGACGCCAAGCAGTACGGCGAGCTCTCGGCGCGCGAGAAGAATGCCTACGACTCGATCATTGGCCTGCTGGCCACGCTCGACTCGCCGCAGACGCGCTTCATCTACAACGTCGCCGAGTACATCACCGACCCGGCCGCGCACGCCAACGCCGCGATCATCGGCCAGCAGGAGGTGATCCACAACGAGAGCTACAGCTACGTGCTGGCCTCGATCACCGACCTGGCCAACCAGAACCGCGTGTTCGAACTGGCGCGCACGCATCCCACGATCGTGGCGCGCAACGCGCCGATCATGGATTCCTACGACGACTTCATGCGCGAGAAGACCGCCGAGACCCTGCTGCGCTCGCTGATCCAGTCCTCGATCCTGGAAGGCATCAACTTCTATTCCGGCTTCGCCTATTTCTACAACCTGGTCCGCCAGAACCGGATGACCGGCACGGGCAAGATCATCAGCTTCATCAACCGCGACGAACTGGCGCACACCAAGTTCATCAGCGAGGTGATCCGCGCCATCGTCGGCGAGAACCCCGAGCTGCAGACCGATGAGCTGACCGATTACGTGCACCAGGCCTTCGAGCACGCGATCGCGCTCGAGACGCAGTGGACGGGCGAGGTTCTGGACGGCATCGACGGCATCGACGTCGACGAGATGATCCGCTACGTGAAGTACCGCGCCAACAAGATGGCCGGCATGCTCGGCATCGAGAAGCTGTATTCGGACGCCACCGACAACGTGATGCCGTGGATCAAGGCCTACGCCGACAACTTCACCGAGACCAAGACCGACTTCTTCGAGATGCGCAACGCCAGCTACAAGAAGACCAATTCCGACAACGGATTCGACGACCTGTAGCACCGTCGTTCCCGCGAAGGCGGGAACCCAGCGTCTTTCGCCGCGTCGCTGGAAGACACTGGATCCCCGCCTTCGCGGGGATGACGGCAAGAGAGAGAACCGCCCGCCACCACCTGCCGCCATGCGCATCCTGCTCGCCTTCACCTCGCTCAGCGGCAACACGCGCGACCTCGCGCGAATGGTACGCGCACGCTGCGAGGAGCGCGGGCACGCGGTGAGCTGGATCGAGACCGACGTCCAGACCCTCGCCGCCGCCGGCCCGGACCCGCGCCACGACCTGTACCTGCTCGGCTCCTGGTCCGACAACGCCGGCCGCACGCCGCCGGAGATGAAGCGCTTCATCGCCGAGCTGGTCGAGGCCGTCGGCAAGCCCGGCAACCTCGCGGTGTTCGGCACCGGCGAGACGCAGTGGGGCGAGGAGTACTACTGCGGCGCGGTGCGGCGCATGGCCACGTTCTTCGGCTCGCGCCATCCGCGGCTGGAGATCGAGCAGATGCCGCACGGCGAACGCGACGCGCTGGCGATCGCGCGCTGGACCGACCACATCCTGGATTCCACCGAGACCCATGACCATGCTGACCCTGCACGCCGCGTCGCCTGACGACTACCACGCCGCCCTCCAAGCGCACCCGCGCCTGCTGGTGGACTACTACAAGGACGACTGCCCCGGCTGCAGGATGCTGGACATGTCGCTGCAGAAGTTCGCAGGGGAGGCGGCGGCCGAGGGCCTGGTACTGCTGAAGGTGAAGATGGAGACCGTCGGCGAGGACTTCTTCCGCGACCTCGGCCTGCGCCAGACGCCGACGCTGTCCCTGTTCCGCGACGGCAGCGAGGCCAGGCGCCTCGCCGGCTTCCAGGCGCCCGGGCAGATCGTGCAGGCGGTGGGCCTCTACCTCGACGAACCCGCCGAATCCGCGGCATGACGCCCGCGCCGGACACGCCCGCGACCGAGGCGCGGATGCTGGAGATCGTGTTCCCGGACCACACCAACCACCTCGGCACGCTGTTCGGCGGCCAGGCGCTGGCGTGGATGGACAAGGCCGCCTTCATCGCCGCCTCGCGCTATGCGCGCCGCACCGTGGTCACCGCGCGTTCGGACCAGGTCGATTTCCGCCTGCCGATCCGCCAGGGCCAGCTGGTCGAAACCGTCGCGCGCGTGGTCGAGGTCGGCAACACCTCGATGCAGGTGCAGGTGGACGTGGTGGCCGAGGACCTGCTGAGCGGAGCGCGCGAGCTGTGCACGCGCGGGCGCTTCGTGATGGTCGCGCTGGACGAGGGCGGGGCGCCAACGCGGGTTCCCGCGCTGCCGGGGCCGGCCGCCTGAGCCACCGGTCTTTGCGCCACATCGACCGGCGTCGTGGCAGGATGCATTCGACTTCAACGCACGCCACGGGGCACGCACGATGGACGACACCGAACCGAGGATGGGCAACCTGTTCCTGCAGCTCGGGCTCGATGCCGATGACCGCGCGATCGCCGGGTTCATCCGCGAGCACCAGCTGGAGGCCGGCGTGCACATCGCCGAAGCGCCGTTCTGGAACGACGGCCAGCGCCAGTTCCTGGCCGAACAGCTGGGGGCCGACGCGAGGTGGACGACCATCGTCGACCAGCTCAACGAGTCGCTGCACGAGGATGCGGTGAGGCGGCAGACGGGGCTGTAGGCCGCGTCGCGATCATCACCACGGATCGCATTCGTCCATCTGGTTTTCGAACCCCAGCACATGCATCGTGGGGTTGCGACATCGTTGGGGTTCGCTGCGTTCACCCCAGCCTATCTGCTTGTTTCGGCGCCCGGCCCGCGATGGGGCGGGTGTGGCCGATCCCACGGCCGTTGTGTGGACCTGTCATCCCGAGCGTAGCGAGTGATCCCGCTCCACTGTGCGAGGAATGGCAAGATCCCTCGCTACGCTCGGGATGACAGCACCGGGGTAGCCGGCGGCGGTGAGGAGGCGTGACTGCGTTTGGGTGCGTTGGGCAAGAAGACAGCGTTGAAACGGGCAACAGCCCTTTCTGGTTGCACCGGAAACGGATCGCCGGCCGCGCCGCGGGCTGTGACATAGTCGCGCGATCGCCACCGCGCCGCCGCCGATGCCCCGCGACCACATCCTGACCCTGTCCTGCCCGGACCGCACCGGGATCGTCTTCCGCGTCTCGTCGCTGCTGTTCGAGCACGGCTGCAACATCCTCGACGCGCAGCAGTTCGGCGATTCGGAGTCGGGGCGCTTCTTCCTGCGCGTGCACTTCGACACGCCCGATGCCGCGCGCATCGACGCGGTGCGCTCGACCTTCGCGCAGCTGGCCGAAGCGCACGCGATGGACTGGCAGCTGCACGATGCGCGCAGGCGCGCGCGCCTGCTGGTGCTGGTCAGCCGGCAGGGCCATTGCCTCAACGACCTGCTGTTCCGCACCCACGGCCGGCAGCTGCGCGCGGACATCGCCGCGGTCGCATCGAACCATGTGGACTACGCGCCGCTGGCCGCGTCCTACGGCGTGCCGTTCCACCACCTGCCGGTCGACGCCGCCACGCGCGACGCGCAGGAGGCGCAGCTCCTAGACCTGGTCGAACGCGAACGCATCGACCTCGTCGTGCTCGCGCGCTACATGCAGATCCTGTCGCCACGGCTGTGCGACGCGCTCGCCGGCCGCGCGATCAACATCCACCACAGCTTCCTGCCCAGCTTCAAGGGCGCGCAGCCCTACCACCAGGCGCACGCGCGCGGGGTCAAGATCATCGGCGCCACGGCGCACTACGTGACCCGCGACCTCGACGAAGGCCCGATCATCGAGCAGGACGTGGCCCACGTGGACCATGCGATGACGCCGGCGGCGCTGATCCGCATCGGCAGCGACGTCGAATCGCGCGTGCTGGCGCGCGCGGTGCGGCTACACGTCGAGCATCGCATCCTGCTCAACGGGCATCGCACGGTGGTGTTCCGCTGAGGCGCGGCATTGCGTCGGCGCCCGCCGGCCCAGCCGGTTTCCTGTAGGAGCGCCTTCGGGCGCGACCACTGTCCGGGCGCGTCGAACGCCCGGTCGCGGCTGAAGCCGCTCCTACAGCACGCCCGCGGTACGCAGCGCCTCGCGCGTCGGCGCATCGCCTTCCGGCGTGACGGGCCGGGTCAGCTCCCACAGGAAGCGCACGCGCAATCCCGCCTCCGCCGCATCCTGCGCCGACCATAGCACGCAGTAGTCGCGCGCCAGCCCGCACAGATGCACCTCGACGATGCCGCGCTCGCGCAGCCAGCCGGCCAGTCCGGTCGACGGACGGGTGCCGCCGGGGCCGTGGTTCTCGCGGAAGGCGCTGTAGGAATCGACCTGCGGGTTCGTGCCCTTGCGCAGGATCAGGTCGGCGGCGCGCCAGTCCACGCGCGGATCGAGTGCGGCACCGGGCGTGCCCTGCACGCAGTGGTCGGGCCACAGCACCTGCGGCTGGCCGTGCAGTTCGATGGTTTCGAACGGCGCGCGGCCGGGGTGGCTGGAGGCGAACGAGGCGTGGCCGGGCGGATGCCAGTCCTGGGTGGCCACCACGGTTTGGTAGCGGCGCGACGCCAGCAGGGCGGCAATGCCCGGCACGATGGCGTCGCCCTCATGGCAGGCCAGCGCGCCGCCGGGCATGAAGTCCGGCTGCAGGTCGATCACGAGCAGGGCGGTGGTGGCGGGGAAGGTGGGCATCGATGCGGGCCTCGGTGCCAGCGTAGCAGGCGGTCATGACGGGTTGGCGGGAATGGCTTCGGCTTGCCGCCACCCCAGCCCTCCCCCGCAGGCGGGGGAGGGAGCGAAAAGCATGCGCCGCTCCTGCTCCCTCCCCCGCCTGCGGGGGAGGGCTGGGGTGGGGGCCAATGCGCCAGGATCGCCTGTCGAAAACGCGACCTTCCCGCCCCCAACCCGCACCCATGAAAAAGCCGGCGCATCCGCGCCGGCTTCCCGTGCACCCCAACCAGACTCAGGCAATCGAAGCGCGATAGATCGATTCGATCGCCGCATCCAGCGCCTGGTTGAATGCGTCGTCGTCCTGCTGCGCGCTCAGCCCTTCCGTCAGCGCGCGGCTGAAGCTGGCAATCACGCCGGGATTCTTCGCCAGCCTCGCGTTGGCGTCGTCGCGGCTATAGCCGCCCGACAGCGCCACCACCTTGAGCACGCTCGGGTGGTCCACCAACTCCTGGAAATACCCGTCCACGCTCGGCAGGGTGAGCTTGAGCACGACCGGCGTCTCCGGATCGATCTTGTCCAGGCGCGCCAGCAGCCCTTTCTTCAGCTCGACCTCGATGGCTTCCTTGTCGGCGGCCTTGATGTCGACCTCCGGCTCGATGATCGGCACCAGCCCGGCGTCGAGCACCTGCTGCCCCAGGTCGAACTGCTGGTCGAGCACCGCGGCGATGCCGGCCGCATTGTTGGCCTTGATGACCGAGCGCTCCTTGGTGCCGAACACGCCCTTGGCCTTCGCGCGCGCCAGCAGGTCGGACAGCCCCGGGATCGGCTTGAGCAGCTGCACGCCGTCGGCCTCGTCGGCCAGGCCCTTGTCGATCTTCAGGAACGGCACCACGCCCTTGTCTTCCCACAGGTAGGCGACCGCATCCTTGCCGCCGAAGCTGTCGTCCATGGTGCGCTCGAACAGGATCGCGCCGAGCACGCGCTCGCCACCGAAGGCGGGGCTGGTGACGATACGGCTGCGCATCGCATGCACCAGCGCGAACATCTCGGCGTCGCCGGAGTAGGCCGATTCGTCGATGCCGTAGAGCTTGAGCGCCTTGGGCGTGCTGCCACCGCTCTGGTCGAGCGCGGCGATGAAGCCCTGGCCGGAAGCGATCCTGTCCCGCTGTTGCTGGTTGATTGCCACGGTCGGTGTTCCTGTGCTGTCGGGTGGGAAATGGGCCGAAGCCTCCGATCATACCGTCCCGCCCGCGCGGCTGCCGCGGGCTCTTGTACGGGAGCGCCCCGGGCGCGATCGGACTCGCGGGAATGCCCGATCGCGCCCGAGGGCGCTCCCGCGGGCCTTCAGGCCGCCTTCGCCGCGTCGGTGCGCAAGGCCTTCGCCGCAGCGACCATCGCCTCCAGCGCCGCGCGCGTTTCCGGCCAGCCGCGCGTCTTCAGCCCGCAGTCCGGGTTGACCCACAGCTGCGGCGCGGGGATCACCGCCTTCGCCTTCTCCAGCAGCGCGACCATCTCCCCGACCGTCGGCACGCGCGGCGAGTGGATGTCGTAGACGCCGGGGCCGATGCCGTTCGGGTAGCGGAATTTCACGAAGGCGTCGAGCAGCTCCATGCGCGAGCGCGAGGTCTCGATCGAGATCACGTCCGCGTCCATCGCCGCCACCGCCTCGATGATGTCGTTGAACTCCGAGTAGCACATGTGGGTGTGGATCTGGGTGTCGTCGGCCACGTTCGAGGCGCTGATGCGGAAGCAGTCCACCGCCCAGTCCAGGTACTGCTTCCATGCCGAGCGGCGCAGCGGCAGGCCCTCGCGCAGCGCGGGCTCGTCGATCTGGATGATGCCGATGCCCGCCGCCTCGAGATCGAGCACCTCGTCGCGCAGCGCCAGCGCGATCTGGCGGCAGGTCGCCGCGCGCGGCTGGTCGTCGCGCACGAACGACCACTGCAGCACCGTCACCGGGCCGGTCAGCATGCCCTTCATCGGGCGCTGCGTCAGCGACTGCGCATGCTGCGTCCAGCGCACGGTCATCGCCGCCGGCCGCGAGACGTCGCCGAAGATCACCGGCGGCTTCACGCAGCGCGAGCCGTAGCTCTGCACCCAGCCGTTCTTCGTGAACGCGAAACCGTCGAGCCGCTCGCCGAAGTACTCGACCATGTCGTTGCGCTCGAACTCGCCGTGCACCAGCACGTCGATGCCGATGGCTTCCTGGAAGCGAACGCACTTCGCGGTCTCGGCGGCGAGGAAGGTGTCGTAGTCGGCGTCGGACAGCTTGCCGGACTTGTTCCGCGCGCGGGCCTCGCGCACCTCGTGCGTCTGCGGGAACGAGCCGATCGTGGTGGTCGGGAACGCCGGCAGCCCGAAGCGCCGCGCCTGCGCCGCCTCGCGGACCGGGTAGGGCGAGTGGCGGCTGGACGCACCCGGCACCAGCGCGGCGACGCGCGCGGCCACCTCGGGACGGTGCACGCGCGCGGAGGCCTTGCGCGAGGCGATGCGGTCGCGCGCGTCGGCGAGCCGAGCCTCGACGCCCGGCTTGCCGTCGAGCGCGTCGGCCAGCACGCGCAGCTCGCCGAGCTTCTGCTTCGCGAACGACAGCCACGAGCGCAGGTCGGCCGGCAGCGCCTTTTCGTGGTCGAGGTCGACCGGCACGTGCAGCAGCGAGCACGACGGCGCCAGCCAGACGCGATCCGCGCCGAGGCGGCTGCGCGCGCGCCGCGCCAGTTCCAGCGCCCTGTCGAGGTCGCTGCGCCAGATGTTGCGGCCGTCGACCAGGCCCAGCGACAGCACGCGCGCTTCCGGGATCAGGCCGAGCACGGCTTCGAGCTGCTCCGGCGCGCGCACCAGGTCCACGTGCAGGCCGTCGGCTGGCAGCGACGCCGCCAGCGGCAGGTTGTCGGCGAGCGCGCCGAAGTAGGTGGCCAGCAGCAGTTTCGGGCGCACGAACTCGGCGAGCACGGCGTAGGCATGGCGATACGCCGCGCGCGCCGCCTCGTCGAGGTCGAGCACCAGGCAGGGCTCGTCCAGCTGTACCCACGTCGCGCCGGCATCCTTGAGCTGCTGCAGCAGTTCGGCGTAGGCCGGCAGCAGGCGGTCGAGCAGGGCGAGGCGGTCGCTGCCGTCGGTGGTCTTGGCCAGCAGCAGGAAGCTCACCGGGCCGAGCAGCACCGGGCGCGCGTCCAGGCCCAGCGCCTTGGCCTCGAGGAACTGCGCGAGCGGCTTGTCGCCGCGCAGGCGGAACCGCTGGCCGGCGTGCAGTTCGGGCACGAGGTAGTGGTAGTTGGTGTCGAACCACTTGGTCATCTCCAGCGCGTGCAGGTCGATGCCGTCCTTCTGGTGGCCGCGGGCGAGCGCGAAGTAGCCGGCCAGCGGATCGGCGTCGGCCAGCGCGCGGTAGCGCTCCGGGATCGCGTCGAAGCCGAAGGCGGCGTCGAGCACGTGGTCGTACAGCGTGAAGTCGTTGCACGGCACCTGCGTGGCGCCGGCGTCGCGCTGCAGTTTCCAATGGGTCCCGCGCAGGCCGCGGGCGGCCTGCTGCAGGGCATCGGCGTCGGTTTCGCCGCGCCAGTGGGCTTCCAGTGCGCGCTTGAGCTCGCGCCTGGCGCCGATGCGCGGGAAACCCAGGGTCGTCACGGTGGTCATGTTGCGTGTCCTCATTGCGTCGATGGCGGATGAGGAACGAAGGAACGACGCAGGCGGCCGCCGCGGCATCCCGCGACGGCGCGCACCACGCCGGCGACCTTCGCCCCCTCGGGCGAACCGGAACCTGCGCGATGCGGACGAAGGGACGCGCGCGGCCACGCAACGCGCCGCGCGGGATCCCGATCGCCTCCCCGCGGAGGCCCCAGGTCGAGCGGCACCGCGCATGTGGGCGCGGCGCCGGCCGGGGCAGGTCTTCGGGCTCGTGGACGTGAAGCAAGGTCGCTTCGCCTACTGTCCGTCGCTTCCCGGCGTGGCCCGAGGGCCGTGCCAGTGCGTGTGACGGGGGTCGTTTCCACCTACCGCTGCGGGGCAGCGCCGGCATTGGACCGCGAACGGTCCGCACCGGCTTCCCTTTTAATCCATCGCTATATCTTGATATAGCGATGCAACCTCGGCGGGCGTACGGTAGCGCCGGGCCGGGGGCGGGTCAAGCGTGGTGGCTGCGCTGTGTCGGGTTGCCCCCACCCCAGCCCTCCCCCGCAAGCGGGGGAGGGAGCTAAAAGCAGCGGCTCCTGACTCCCTCCCCCGCTTGCGGGGGGAGGGCTGGGGTGGGGGCCAGAAGCCAAGCAACGGCCGCGACTCCATTCCACCGCTTCCCTAGAATGACGCCTCCGCACCGCGCGCCGCACCGCACCACCGGATCCCCGATGAAGACCTACCTGCCCATCTGGCTGCACGCCTGGCTCGGCGAGATCACCCTGCTGCTGCAGCTGGTGGCGATCCTCGTCGGCGCGTTCGTGCTGCGCTGGCTGGTGCGGCTGCTGATCAGGCGCCTCGACCGGCGCTACGACCTGCCGATCGAGATCGTGGTCAGCGCGCGCCGCATCACCGGCTTCCTGATCGGCTTCGGCGCGCTGCTGCTGATCCTGGAACGCTTCGGTGTCTCCGGCAGCGTACTGTGGACCGCGTTCACCGGCTTCGCGGCGGTCGCCGCGATCGCGTTCTTCGCCGCCTGGAGCGTGCTGACCAACATCTTCTGCGCCTTCCTGATCCTGATCACGCGGCCGTTCCGGCTGCACGACCACATCGAACTGGTCGAGGGCGGCGACAAGCCGGGGCTGCGCGGGCGGGTGGTCGACATGAACCTGATCTACGTGACGCTGGAGGAAACCCATCCCGCCGGCGGCGACAGCGTGCTGCGCGTGCCCAACAGCCTGTTCTTCCAACGCGCGACCCGGCGCTGGCGCGGCGAGCCGGTGCCGCAGCCGATGCCCGTGGCGACGGATCCCGTCAGCGACCGTCCCTCCGCGCCGCCGCCCGGCGGCGGTGGTTCGGCGATCAACTTCCCGTAACAACACGCATCACCGGACATCGGGGACGTCATCCCGGCGAAAACCGGGATCCATTGTGCGGTTGGTCTTCGTTCTTTCCACACAGGACGAAAATGAGGATCAACACGGATCCCGGCTTTCGCCGGGATGACGTCCTCGATATTCGATTCGGAGATCGTGCGCAGGCTCCGGGCGTCCGACAAGAATGGATTCCATCATTCCATCCCGGGGCCCGGCCTGGCTTACGATGGTGGCGAACCCGGCCGAGGCCCCCTGCATGATCCGATCCACCGCCGCGCTGCTCGCGCTGTTCCTGCTTCCCCTCGCCGCGTTCGCGCAGTCGGCCGACCCCATCGAGGCCAGCGCCCGGGCGCTGCAGTCGAAGGTGGTCGAATGGCGCCGCGACCTGCACCGGCACCCCGAACTCGGCAACCACGAGACGCGCACCGCGCAGGTCGTCGCCGACCACCTGAGCGCGCTGGGCATGGCGCCGCGCACCGGCGTCGGTCCGACCGGCGTGGTGGCCGTGCTCAAAGGCGGCAAGCCCGGCCCGCGCATCGCGCTGCGCGCCGACATGGACGCGCTGCCGGTGACCGAACAGACCGGCCTGCCGTTCGCGTCCACCGTGAAGGGCGAGTACCGCGGCCAGCCCGTCGGCGTGATGCACGCCTGCGGCCACGACCTGCACGTGGCGATCCTGATGGGCGTGGCCGAAGCGCTCGCCGGCATGCGCGACGAGCTGCCGGGCGAGGTGATGTTCGTGTTCCAGCCGGCCGAGGAAGGCCCGCCGGTCGCGGGCGAGGTGGCCGGCGCGAAGCGCATGCTCGACGAAGGCATCTTCGACGACTTCAAGCCGGACGCGGTGCTCGGCCTGCACGTCTGGTCGCGGCTGCACGCCGGCCAGCTCGGCGTGCGCAGCGGCCCGTTCATGGCCAGCGCCGACGAGTGGTCGCTGAAAGTCACCGGCAAGCAAACGCACGGCTCGCAGCCGTGGGCGGGCGTGGACCCGATCACCATCGCCGCGCAGATCCTGCTCGGCGCGCAGTCGATCATCGCCCGCCAGGTCGACATCACCGCGCACCCGGTGGTGCTCACCGCCGGCCAGATCCAGTCGGGCACGCGCTTCAACATCATCCCCGACGAAGCGACGATGGTCGGCACCCTGCGCACCTTCGATCCGGACGTGCGCGAGGACGTGATCCGCCGCTTCCGCAGCACGGCCGAGCACTTCGCCGCGGCCAGCGGTGCGGGCGCGACGCTCGAGATCGCCGGCAACGCACCGGCCACCAGCAACGATCCCGCGCTGACGCAACGCCTGCGCCCGTCGCTGGAGAAGGCGGCCGGTGCAGGCAACGTGGTCGAGGTGCCGCGCTATACCATCGCCGAGGACTTCTCGCAGTTCGCGAACGTGGTGCCGGGCTTCTACTTCTTCGTCGGCACCACGCCGAAGGGCGTGGAACTCGCGGATGCGCCGATGAACCACTCGCCGCTGTACGCGCCGGACGAATCCGCGCTCGACCTCGGCCTGCGCGCGCTGCTGCAGGCGACCGTCGACTTCCTCAATGGCCAGCCATCCTTATAAGAGCGCTTTCGGGCGAGAACGGTCTTGCCGGCTCCGGGGAGGTCGGCGCGATCGCGCCTGAGGGCGCTCCTGAGGGGTCCGCGCGATCAGGACCTGACCCCGGGATCGACCCCGGCTTGCGTGCACTGACGGCGAGCGTCGATTTCCGGCGCCCGCGCCCGCAGGGTCGTGCGGGCGATTAAGATCAGGCATCACATTCCGGGGAGAACACCATGATCCGTCCGCTTCCGCTGGCCTGCTGCCTGCTGCTCGCCCTGCCCGCATTCGCGCAGGACGCGCAGCGCACCGAAGTCGCCGAGGCCGCGCAGCGCCTGCAGGGCAGAGTGGTGGAATGGCGCCGCGACATCCACCAGCACCCGGAGCTGGGCAACCGCGAGACGCGCACCGCGGCGCTCGTCGCCGACCACCTGCGCGCGCTCGGGCTGGAGCCCAGAACCGGCATCGCCACCACCGGCGTGACCGCGGTGCTCAAGGGCGGCAAGCCCGGCCCACGCATCGCGCTGCGCGCCGACATGGACGCGCTGCCGGTGACCGAGCGCGTCGACCTGCCGTTCGCCTCGAAGGCCACCGCCACCTTCCGCGGCGAGCCCGTCGGCGTAATGCACGCCTGCGGCCACGATGCGCACGTGGCGATCCTGATGGGCGTGGCCGAGGCGCTGGTGGCGATGCGCGACGAGCTGGCCGGCGAAGTGCTCTTCATCTTCCAGCCCGCCGAGGAAGGCGCGCCGGAAGGCGAGGCGGGCGGTGCCGAGGAAATGCTGGCGCAGGGCGTGTTCAAGGACTTCCGCCCCGACGCCGTGTTCGGGCTGCACGTCGGCTCGAGCCTCAACGTCGGCCAGATCGCGGTGCGGCCCGGACCGCTGATGGCGGCATCCGATACCTTCGAGATCACCGTCAAGGGCCGGCAGACGCACGGTTCGCGGCCGTGGAACGGCGTCGATCCGATCGTCGCCGCGGCGGACCTGGTCTCCACCGCGCAGACCATCGTCAGCCGCCGCACCGACATCACCAAGCTGCCGGCAGTGGTGACCTTCGGCGCAGTCAAGGGCGGCATCCGCCACAACATCATCCCCGACTCGGTCGAACTGATCGGCACCATCCGCACCTTCGACGACGGCATGCGCGAGGCGATCTTCGCCGACCTGCGCAACGTTTCCGGACACGTGGCCGCCGCGCACGGCGCGACGGTCGACGCGCGCATCCCGCTCGACCACAACTACCCGGTCACCGCCAACGACCCCGCGCTGACCGCGCGGATGATGCCCAGCCTGGAGAAGGCGGTCGGCGCCGGCAACGTGGTCGATCCCGGCCTGATCACCGGCGCCGAGGATTTCTCGTTCTTCGCGCGCGAGGTGCCGGGGCTGTATTTCTTCGTTGGCGTCACGCCCAAGGGCAAGGACCCGGCCACCGCCGCGAGCAACCACTCGCCGGAGTTCTACCTCGACGAGGGCGCGCTGGACGTCGGTTTCCGCGCGATGCTGCAGGTGGCGCTGGATTACCTGGATCCGTCACCGGGTTGAGGCGGCTGGGGTTGCTGCGGGTGGCCGCCACCCCGGCCCTCCCCCGCGGGCGGGGGAGGGAGCTTGAAGCGCGCGGCTGTTACTCCCTCCCCCGCCCGCGGGGGAGGGTTGGGGTGGGGGCCAGCGCGCAGACCCTAGAATGACGAGATGTCCCGCCCCGAAGACTCCCAGCTAGGCCGCGAAGTCGCCTACCCGCGGCACTACGATCCATCGCTGCTGTTCCCGATTCCGCGCACGGCGGGACGCGGCGGACTCGGCCTCGGCGCCGCGCCGCCGTTCGCCGGCCACGACCGCTGGCACGCCTACGAGCTCTCGTGGCTGGATGCGCGCGGCAAGCCCGTGGTCGCCACCGCGACGATCACGGTGCCGGCGGACTCGCCGAACCTGGTCGAATCGAAATCGCTCAAGCTCTACCTCAACTCGCTCAACGCAGAGCGCTTCGACGATGCGCAGGCGGTCCGCGCGCGCATCGCCGCCGACCTGTCGCAGGCGGCCGGCGCCGAGGTGGCCGTCGCGTTCGGACTGCCGCCCTTCGGCGAGGACGATGACGTGCCATGCATCGACGCGCTGGACGTGGAGATCGACGGCTACGGCCCGCCCGACGCCGGCCTGCTCCAGGCCGATCCCGGCGACATCGTCGAGGAAACCCTGCGCAGCGACCTGCTGAAGTCGAACTGCCCGGTCACCGGCCAGCCCGACTGGGCCGGCGTCCGCATCGCCTACCGCGGCCCGCGCATCGACCGCGCGGGCCTGCTGCGCTACCTGGTGTCGTTCCGCGACCACGCCGGCTTCCACGAGCAGTGCGTCGAGCACATCTTCGTAGACCTGCTCGAGCGCTGCCGGCCGCAGGCGCTGTCGGTGGAGGCGCGCTACACCCGCCGCGGCGGCCTCGACATCAATCCCTGGCGGGCGACGCCCGGCCTGGCCGCGCCGGCGCCGCGGCGCGACCTGCGCCAGTGACCTGAACCACCGGCACGACCCGCACGCGATCGCGATGCGTTCTTAACGTGATCCGTGTCACTTTCGCTCCCGCATCAATCCCCCGGGGAGGAGCGCCCCAACATGAGCAACGACAAGAAGCCCGATTTTTCCAATGTCCAGAGCGGCGCCAATACCCAGTCCACGGGCGGCGGCGGCGGTGGACTGGCCGGCGGCAAGCCCGACTTCTCCAATGTGGCCAGTGGCGCGGATACCGTGCCGGGCCAGGGCGCCGGCGGCGCGCGCACCTACACGATCGAAAAGGGCGACACGCTGTCGGAGATCGCCAAGCGCTTCTACGGCAAGGCCAAGTACTGGAGGCAGATCCATGAGGCCAACAGCGCCGAGATCGAGAACCCTGACCGGATCTTCCCCGGCCAGGTGATCACGCTGCCCGCGATCGACACCGACGGCGACGGCACGCCCGACGACCCGGCCGCGGCCTGATCCGCGCCACCGCATTCCAACACCATTCCCTAATTCCCATCGAGGAAACTCCCATGAATCGCACTCGTCTGTCGCAGGCCCTGCTGGTCGCCGTCATCGGCAGCGTGGCCCTGATCGGCTGCAAGAAGAAGGAAGAACCGGCCCCCGCGCCGCCGCCGGCCGCGGTCGAGCCGGCACCGTTGCCGCCGGCATCCGCCCCGGCGACCGTGAGCTCGGTGACGCTGGGCAACGCCATCGACGCCAACAACATCATCGCCGCGCCGCTGGCCGCGTTCGCCGCCGGCGACACGATCCACGCCTCGGTCGCGACCGACGGCGCGAGCGCCGGCAGGCTGACCGCGAAGTGGACCCACGTCGACAGCGGCCAGACGGTGGCCGAGGAGACCAAGGACATCCCGGCGGGCCCGGCGGTCACCGACTTCCACATCAGCAAGCCCGACGGCTGGCCGACCGGCAAGTACAAGGTCGAGGTCTCGCTGGATGGCAGCGTGGTCAACACCAGCGATTTCGAAGTGAAGTAATTTCCCCGAAAGGGCGAGGAACGAGGGCGCGGCTTCGGCCGCGCCTTTTTTTGGTTCTCGGTCCTGCCGCGCGGTGGATGCGGGGCGCTGGTGCCTAGGCAGATCGTGGCGGGAGGGCGTCGCGTCGCGCCTGAAGGCGCTCCTGCAGGACAATCGATGCGGGAACGCCTTCAGGCGCGATGACGCCGCGCTGCAGCAAGCCGGCGCACGCGCCCTGCGCGCGCCGCGCTTTGCCCGCGATCGCGCAAACCGCGACAATGGGCGTTCCCGTTTGCCGATGGCCTGCGCGCCACGCCGGCATCGCGCCCCTTCCGCCCACAGGTCCCCGCATGTCCGACACGCCGAAGATCCTCTACACCCTCACCGACGAAGCCCCGTTCCTCGCCACCGCCTCGCTGCTGCCGATCGTGCAGGCGTTCGCCGGCGCCGCCGGCATCGCGGTGGAGACGCGCGACATCTCGCTGTCGGGCCGGATCCTGGCGCAGTTCCCCGAATTGCTGCCGGACGCGCAGAAGGTCAGCGACGACCTCGCCGAGCTGGGCGAACTGGCGAAGACGCCGGAAGCCAACATCATCAAGCTGCCCAACATCAGCGCCTCGGTGCCGCAGCTCAAGGCCGCGGTGAAGGAGCTGCAGGCCCAGGGTTACCCGCTGCCCGACTATCCGGACGAGCCCAAGGACGCGGGCGAACAGGACATCCGCGCGCGCTACGGCAGGGCCATGGGCAGCGCGGTCAACCCGGTGCTGCGCGAGGGCAATTCCGACCGCCGCGCGCCGAAGCCGGTGAAGGACTACGCGCGCAAGCATCCGCACCGCATGGGCAAGTGGTCGCCGGAGTCGAAGTCGCACGTCGCGCACATGGACGAGGGCGATTTCTACGGCAGCGAACTGTCGGTGACGATGCCGGCGGCGGATACGCTGAAGATCAGCTTTCACGGTGCGGACGGCAGCAGCAAGGTGCTGAAGGAAGCGCTGAAGGTGCAGGCCGGCGAGATCGTCGACGCCGCGCGCCTGTCGCGCAGGGCGCTGGCCGCGTTCGTGGCGCGGGAGATCGAGGACGCGAAGGCGCAAGGCGTGCTGTTCTCGCTGCACCTCAAGGCGACGATGATGAAGGTCTCCGACCCGATCATGTTCGGCGTGGTGGTGGGCGAGTTCTTCGGACCGGTGCTGGACAAGCACGCCGATGCGCTCGCGCAGGCCGGCTTCAACCCGAACAACGGCATCGGCGACCTGTACGCGCGCATCCAGTCGCTGCCGCAGGCGACGCAGGACGCGATCGTCGCCGACATCGCCGCGCTGTACGCGCAGCGCCCTGCGCTGGCGATGGTGAACTCCGACAAGGGCATCACCAACCTGCACGTGCCCTCCGACGTGATCGTCGACGCCTCGATGCCGGCGATGATCCGCGACTCGGGCGGCATGTGGAACGCCGACGGCAAGCTGCAGGACGCCAAGGCGGTGATCCCCGACCGCTGCTACGCGACGATCTACCAGGCGGTGATCGATGACTGCAGGGTCCACGGTGCGTTCGATCCGGCGACGATGGGCAGCGTGCCCAACGTCGGCCTGATGGCGCAGAAGGCCGAGGAATACGGCAGCCACGACAAGACCTTCCAGGCGCCCGGCGACGGCACCATCCGCGTCACCGACGGCAACGGCGATACCGTGTTCGAGCACGCGGTCGAGGCCGGCGACATCTGGCGCATGTGCCAGGCCAAGGACGCGCCGATCCGCGACTGGGTGAACCTCGCGGTCGACCGCGCGGCGATCAGCCAGACGCCGGCGGTGTTCTGGCTCGACAAGGACCGCGCGCACGACGCGCAGGTGATCGCCAAGGTCGAGCGGTACCTCAAGGAGCACACGCTCGACGCGCTCGACATCCGCATCCTGCCGCCGGTGGAGGCGATGAAGTTCTCGCTCGAACGCATCCGCAAGGGCCAGGACACCATCTCGGTCACCGGCAACGTGCTGCGCGACTACCTGACCGACCTGTTCCCGATCATGGAGCTGGGCACCAGCGCGAAGATGCTGTCGATCGTGCCGCTGATGGCCGGCGGCGGCCTGTTCGAGACCGGCGCCGGCGGTTCCGCGCCCAAGCACGTGCAGCAGTTCGTGGAAGAGAACTACCTGCGCTGGGATTCGCTGGGCGAATTCCTCGCGCTGGCCGCGTCGCTGGAGCACATCAGCCACCGCTGGCTGAATTCCGCCGCGCCGGCGCTGGCCAGGGCGCTGGACGAGGCCAACGGCAGGATCCTCGACGAGAACCGCTCGCCCGCGCGCAAGGTCGGCGAACTCGACAACCGCGGCAGCCATTTCTACCTCGCGCTGTACTGGGCGCAGGCATTGGCGGCGCAGGACGAACACGCCGGCCTGAAGGCGAAGTTCGCGCCGCTGGCGCAGGCGCTGGCGGAGAACGAGGACAGGATCCTCGCCGAACTCGTCGGCGTGCAGGGCAAGCCGGTCGACATCGGCGGCTACTACCGCCCGGACATGGCGAGGGTCTCTGCGGAGATGCGCCCGAGCGGGACGTTCAACGCCGCGATTGCCTCGCTGTCGGCGCACTGACGCAACGATCCCGGCGTCAGCCGGACGGCGGACCGACGAAGCCTTCCGCCGCGGTGGCGATCGCGGCGACGTCGTAGTGCTGGACGAAGGGCTCGCATTCGAGCAGGAAACCTGCGTCCTCGGGGTAGTACTTCGCGCGCGCGGGCTCCGCGCCCGCGAAGGCGCGAATCGCATCCCACGACGACCAGCGGGTCAGCGCGACGACGTGCCCGACGGGACCATCGCGCCGCAGCAGCAGCTGCACGCCCAGGTTGCCCGGCACCGCAAGGTAGTCCGGCAGCGCGCGTTCGCGCAGGAACGCGGCGTAGGCGTCCAGGCGCTCGACCGGCACGGTGCCGTGCCATAGCCTCGCGATCATCCCTGCCGCTCCGTTTTCCGCACCCGTCGCAAGGCAGCGCTCTCAGCGGAACGCCGCCAGCAGGGCGCCCTGCAGCTCCACCCATCCTCGCCGGCGCCGGACTTCCGGCAGCGCCTGCGCCGGCTGCGGCTTCGGGTCCGCGTCCGCAGGCCCTTCACCCGTGCCCGGCGGGTTCGTCTCCTGGGCGAGGGACCGGACCAGCGCCGGATCCTGCAGGTGGCCCTGGTTGAACAGCAGCCCGGTGTAGATGTTCATGATCCACCTCGTTCGACTTGAGTGGAATCAAACATAGGCGCATGATCCAAGCTGAAAAAGCGAAACATTCGCAAGCTTGAGTTGAATTTTCCTCAATATATGTCCCGGCCTCCGCTGCATGCACTGCAGGGTTTCGTCGCCGCCGTGCGCCACGGCAACCTGACCCGCGCCGCCGAATCGCTGAACCTCACCGTCAGCGCGCTGAGCCACCAGATGCGCGCGCTCGAGGACCGGCTCGGCTATCGGCTGCTGGTCCGCAACGCGCGCGGCGTGTCGGCCACGGCGGACGGGCAGCGCCTGCTCGATCGCATCGCGCCCCACCTCGATGCCATCACCCGCGCGCTGCACCCGTTCGCGGCGTCGCGCGGCAACGTGCTGACGATCAGCGTGCTGCCGTCGATGGCATCGGCATGGCTGGTGCCGCGGCTGGGCGGCTTCCTCGCCGCGCACCCGACCATCGAGATCAACCTGCAGTCGACCGAGGCGGTGGCCGACTTCGTGCGCGACGAGGACGTCGATGCCGCGCTGCGCGTCGGCCGCGGCGAATGGCCGGGCACGATCGCCGAGCACCTGTTCGACGAATGGCTGGTGCCGATGGCGAGCCCGGCGCTGGTCGAGCGCATGGGCGGCATCGGCGCCGAGCCGCTGTCGCGGTGGCCGCTGGTCGGCGACCCGGACGGACAGTGGAACCGCTGGTTCGAACATGTCGGCGAAACGCCGCCGGCGCGCTACGTGGCGATGCTCGACGACACCGAGGCGCACCATCGCGCCGCGCTCGCCGGCGTCGGCGTCGCGCTGGGCCGGATGACGCGCGCGCGCCTGCTGCTCGATTCCGGACAGCTGCTGGCGCTGTCCGCGCGCCGGCTCAGGACCGGCAGTGGCCACTGGCTGGTGTACCCGGAGCGTTCGCGCGCGCACGACAGCTTCCAGGTGTTCCGCGACTGGCTGCACGCGCAGGCCGACGAGCACGCGCGGCACGTCGCGGAGGCGGCGCCATGACGACGCCCGGCGCGGCGATGTGGCAGGCTTCGCGTTCCAGTTCCCGCCGGGAGATCCCGATGCGCCGCACCCTGCCCACCACCTCCGTCTTCGCAACATCCCTGCTCGCGCTCGCGCTGGCCACGGCCGGCCTCGCCGCATCCGCCGCCGATACCCCCGCCGCATCCGCCGCGGAAACGACCGCGCCCGACGCCGCGCTGCAGGCGGCGATCGCCGGCGACTGGCGCAGCGAGGCGAACCGCGCGCGCGACCAGTACCGCCATCCGGCCGAGACGCTGGCCTTCTTCGGGCTGGCGCCCGGCCAGACCGTGGTCGAGATCACCCCCGGCGGCGGCTGGTACGCCGAGATCCTCGCGCCCTACCTGCGCGGCAACGGCACCTATGTCGCCGCCGTGGTCGATCCGGCGTCGGTGCCGGAAGGCCGGGGCCGCGACTACCAGCAGCGCAGCAAGGACGGCCTCGAGAAGACCTTCGCCGAGGCGCCGGCGCAGTTCGATGGCGCCCGCGTCGTCGGCTACGACCCCGCCGCGCCGACCTTCGGCGAAGCCGGATCCGCCGACCTCGTGGTGACCTTCCGCAACGTGCACAACTGGCGCGGCAGCGGCCAGGCCGAAGGCATGTTCAAGGGATTCTTCGAGGTGCTCAAGCCGGGCGGCGTGCTCGGCGTGGTCGAGCACCGCGCCGCGGCCGACGTGCCGGCGGACGACAAGTCCGGCTACGTCGGCGAGGCGCAGGTGATCGCGATGGCCGAGGCCGCCGGCTTCCGGCTGGACGCGAAAAGCGAGGTCAACGCCAATCCGAAGGACAGCAAGGACCACCCGAACGGCGTGTGGACCCTGCCGCCGAGCAACAACCACGACGCGGAGGACGCGGAGAAGTATCGCGCGATCGGCGAGAGCGACCGGATGACGTTGCGGTTTGTCAAACCTGCCGGCGAGTAGCCTTGCGCGCGGTTGCGCCTTGTCGCTGGCGTGCCGGGCCTCCTCGTTGGTGGTTGGTGGTTGGTGGTCGAAAACCGCGATGGCTGTCATCCCGAACACCGTGAGGGAGACGCAGGATCGCTCGCTTCGTTCGGGATGACATGGTCATGTCCCGAAGCAGCTTTTCTGAACCACCAACGACCGACCACGAACCACGCCCGTGCTCCTCGCCTTCAACAAACCCTACGGCGTCCTGTGCCAGTTCACCGACCGCGGCACGCCGCCGCGGCGCACGCTCGCCGAGTTCGGCCTGCCGGCGGGTGTCTATCCCGCCGGTCGCCTGGACCACGACAGCGAAGGCCTGCTGCTGCTGACCGACGAGGGTGCGCTCGCGCACCGCATCACCGACCCGCGGCACAAGTGGCCCAAGACCTACCGGGTGCAGGTCGAGGGCACGCCGTCGCCGGAGCAGCTCGAAGCGCTGCGCCGCGGCGTCGACCTCAACGACGGGCCGACCCTGCCGGCCGAGGTGCGGGCGATCGATCCGCCGCCGCTGTGGCCGCGCGACCCGCCGGTGCGCTTCCGCAAGACGGTGCCCGATGCCTGGCTGCAGCTCATCATCCGCGAAGGGCGCAACCGGCAGGTGCGGCGGATGACCGCGGCGGTCGGCCTGCCGACGCTGCGGCTGGTGCGGGTCGCTGTCGGTCCGCATGCACTGGGGACGCTTGCGCCCGGCGACTGGTGCCGGGTCGATGATGTCCGGCGCATCAGCCGCGGCTCGTAGGGGCGCCTTCAGGCGCGACCCTCGCCGGTCGCGTCGAAACGCACGGTCGCGGCTGAAGCCGCTCCTGCAGTTCCCGGGTCCGTCCGTCGCGGGTTAATCAAGCTGAATTCCCGACCGCATGACCGGTCTGGTAACGTTTCACGGTTGCGGTTGCCGGTCCCGGCAATCCATTAGTTGCACGGGGAACGCAGGGAGCAGATGCCGATCGCGAAGACCATCGCCGGCCGCGTGCTGGTCGTCGACGACCAGCCGTCGAACCTGCGCATCATCAGCGCCCTGCTTTCGCGCCAGGGCTATTCGGTGCAGACCGCCGAGAGCGGCGAGGACGCGCTGCGCCTGCTGGAACAGCAGCTGCCGGACCTGCTGCTGCTGGACATGATGATGCCGGGCATGGACGGCTTCGACCTGCTCGCGGAAGTCCGCGAGAACCCGGCGTGGTCGGCGCTGCCGGTGGTGTTCCTGACCGCCGCCCACGACCGCGAGCTGCTGCTGCGCGCGTTCGACGCCGGCGCGGTCGACTACGTCACCAAGCCGTTCATGCCCGAGGAACTGCTGGCGCGCGTACAGGCGCACATCGGCCTGAAGCTGACGCGCGACCGTCTCGAGCGCGTGGCGCGCGAACGGCAGGAGCTGGTGAACCTGGTCGCGCACGACCTGAAGAACCCGCTGACCAGCATCTTCTTCGCCAGCGACCTGCTGATCACCGGGCAGACGCGCGAGGACCGCATCCCGCGCTACCTGGAAATGGTGCGCGACAGCGCGGTCGACGCGCTCGGCTACATCCGGCGCTACCTGGAGACTCAGGCCTCGGCGCGCCAGGCCGACAGCGGGCCTGCGAGCGCCTGCCTGGTGGAACTTGTGCGGTGGCTCGAGCGGCGCTACGCGCTGCAGCTGGAGGATCGCGGCGCCTGCCTGCGCATCACCGCGGTGGCGCAGGTGCCGGCGGTCGCGATCGATCCGCTGGTGCTGCGACAGGTGTGCGAGAACCTGATCAGCAACGCGATCAAGTACGCCCCGGGCAGCGACATCGACCTGTCGGTGCACGCCGGCGCGCCGGGCTTCCAGCAGCTGCGGGTGGAGGATCGCGGCCCGGGCATTCCGGCGGGCCAGCAGCCGTCGCTGTTCACGCCGTTCTTCCGTGCCAGCGCCGGGGACCGCGCCACCGACGAAGTGTCCAGCGGCCTGGGACTGTCGCTGGCGCGCCAGATCGTCGAAGCCATCGGCGGCGAACTGCGCTACGAGGACCGAGAGGGCGGCGGCGCGTGCTTCGTGCTGGAGCTGCCCGAAGCGCCGCGCTGACGCGGGCGCCGCGAGTGCGACAACGTCGGGTCCCGGGCCCGGAGAAGCCTGCCGGGTTCAGGAGCCTCGAACCAACCGTCATCTAGAGCGCAGCGGGAAATCCCCGAGCTCGATGAAAAGTGGAAAGGGGGGCGTCCTCGACTGCGTTCGGAACGACTGAATCCGGGACTACCGGAGGTTCCCCTGCGTCATTCGTCGGCGGTAGTGCGCTTGCGTGGGGCGCGACGCGCGGACGACGCCTTGCGCGGCGCGCGGCGCGGTTCGATACGCCTGGCCTTGCCTTCGATCACGCCGCCTTCTTCCAGCTGCTTCTTGCGATGCCGGTGCACCGCGTACCAGGCCACGCCAGCGCCCACGGCCGCGGCGACGGCCACCGCCGGATTGCGGCGGATAAGGCTGCCGATGGCCTTGCTGCCGGTCTTGGCCACGCCCAGCGCGGCGCCGGTCTGCAGCCACTTGCCGGCGGTATCGGGCAGTGCCGTGCGGAGGTTGTCGCCAACCTGTCCGACCAGGTCCATGACCTTGCCGGAAAACGAATCGAGTCTGCTCATGGGGGGTCCTGGGGAAATACCGGTATCCGATTGCGATCGTAGTCTGGGGCAGCCGACGTCGCCACGGTGTGAGCGCTGGCGTGGCGTTGAAGTTCCGTTCGGGAATCGCGCGGGATCCGGACCTCCGTCGCCACCTCCAACGTCATCCCGGCGCAAGCCGGGATCCATTTTGCCCTTGATCTTCGTTGCGACGACGCTGAAAAGGTCCGGTCTGTCATTCCGAATATGGTGGGAAGCGCTTTACACCCGCACGCCGGTCACTCCCGTCGAATCAAAGGCATGGATTTCTCGCTACGCTCGAAATGACAGTTGCCTGGTGCTTCCTCTTACCCGGGAAGAACGAAGATCCACTGCAAATGGATCCCGGCTTGCGCCGGGATGACGTCCTCGCGGCTTTCACGTCCCGCGCGGCTTCGCGCGATGGGTTGCGACGGCGTTCCAAGGGTCGTCCGGCCGCGCCGCAAGGACCTCTCCGCGCCGGCCTGCCCATCACCGTCGCCACGGGTGGGAACCCGGAACGGCCGAAGGCCTCCGCCTCAACTCCCGCGCGGCTTCGCGCGATGGGTCGCGGCGGCGTTCCAAGGGTCGTCCGGCCACGGATGCTTCGGATACCGCCCCTTCATCTCCTTCCTCACTTCCGGATACGTGCGTTCCCAGAACCCGCGCAGGTCCTGCGTGACCTGCAGCGGCCGGCCGGCCGGCGAGAGCAGGTGCAGGGTCAGCGGCACGCGGCCGTCGGCGATGCGCGGGGTTTCGGCGAGGCCGAACAGCTCCTGCAGCTTGACCGCGAGCACCGGCGGCTCCGGCGAGCCATCGTGCGCGAGCGCGTAGTCGATGCGGCGCTCCATGCCCGAGGGCACGACGATGCGGGTTGGCGCCAGCTGGTCGACGCGCTGGCGCAGCGACCAGTCGAGCCGCGAGCGCAGGCCCTCGCCGAATGCTTCCGCCGACAGCGCGTCCAGGCGCGTCGCGCCGTCGAACAGCGGCCGCAGCCAGTGGTCGCGCGTCGCCAGCAGGGCATCGTCGGACAGGTCGGGCAGGGCCAGCTCCGGCATCCACGCGCGCAGGGCCTGCACCCGCGCGCGCCATTGCCGCAGGCCGTCGCTCCACGGCAGCGCATCGAGGCCGAGTCCGGCGACGGCATCGGTCAGGGCCTGCGCCGCCAATGCCGGATCGACGCGACCGGCCGGGCGCGCGTCGAGCACGATGCCGTCGAAGCGGCGCACGCGTTCGGCGACCAGCGCACGGCGCGCGGCGTCCCAGCGCACTTCGTCGCGTTCGGCGAAATGCGCGGCGAAGCCGTCGCGCAGCCGCGCCTCGTCCAGCGGCGCGGCGCGCAGCACCAGCGAGTCCTTGGCCTCGAAGCGCAGTTCGCTGGCGACGATCCACGGCTCGCCGCGCAGTTCGCTGTCGTCGGCGATCCGGGCCATGCGTCCGTTGGCGAGCTGGTAGCGCTGCGGATCGCGGTCGTGGCGGCGGCCGATGCGGTCGGGGAAGGCATGCGCGAGCAGGTCGCCGAGCGCATGCGCCTGCGGGTCGGCGCGCGGTGGCGCACCCACGCCGATGCGGCGGCGCCATTGTTTCGCAGCCGCGTCGATCGCCGCCAGCGTGCCGCGGTGCGCATCGCCGTCGGCGCGACCGACGCGGAACGCCGCCAGCGCCCGCCAGCGCGGACGCCAGCCGTCGCTGCGCGTGCGCAGCGGGTCGCGCGCCTCGACCAGCGCGGCCAGGTCGCAGGCCAGCGCGCGTTCGCCGTCGCCGTCCGCGGCGAGCAGCATCGCCGCCAGCCGCGGATGGGTGCCGAGCGCGAGCATGCGGCGGCCATGCGGCGTGATCGTGCCGCGCGCATCGAGCGCGTCGAGCCGCTGCAGCAGGTCGCGCGCCGCGGCGAGCGCACCCGCCGGCGGCGCATCGACGAAGCGCAGGTCGCTGTTGCCCCACGCCGCGAGCTCCAGCGCCAGCCCGGCGAGTTCGACCTGCGCGATCTCCGGCCTGCGCTGCGGCTCCAGCCGCTGCGAGGACGGCCACAGCCGGTACGCGACGCCTTCGGCGACGCGGCCCGCGCGCCCGGCGCGCTGGTCGGCCGAGGACTGCGGGATCGCCACCACTTCGAGCCGCGAGAAGCCGCTGTTCGGGTCGTAGCGCGGCTCGCGCGCGAGGCCGCTGTCGACCACCACGCGCACGCCGGGCAGGGTGACGCTGGATTCGGCGACGTTGGTGGCGAGCACAATGCGGCGGCGGCCGCCGGTGGAGGACTGCAGGACGCGCGATTGCTGTTCGACGGGGAGGTCGCCGTGCAGTTGCAGGATCTCGGTGTCCGGCCCCCACCCCGGCCCTCCCCCGCGAGCGGGGGAGGGAGTAAGCGCAAACGCTGCTCCTGCTCCCTCCCCCGCTCGCGGGGGAGGGCCGGGATGGGGGCCCGCTTGCGACATCGCCGCCTCGGCGCGCGCAATCTCGCGCCGCCCCGGCAGGAACACCAGCACGTCGCCCGGATGCCGAGCCAGCGCCTGCTCCACCGCGCGCCGCACCTGCGACTCCAGCGCTTCGTCGCGGCGCGCGGGAAAGTGCTCGACGCGCACCGGAAACCCCCGGCCTTCGCTCGACAGCCGCGGCGCGTCGAGAAACGCCGCCAGCCGTTCTCCGTCCAGCGTGGCCGACATCGCCACGATCCGCAGCTCCGCGCGCAGCGAGCCCTGCACGTCCAGCGCCAGCGCCAGGCCGAGGTCGCCGGCGAGATGGCGCTCGTGGAACTCGTCGAACAGCAGCGCGCCGACGTCCTCCAGCACCGGATCGTCCTGGATCATCCGCGTCAGGATGCCCTCGGTGACGACCTCGATCCGCGTGCGCGCGGACACGCGGTTCTCGAAGCGGATGCGGTAGCCCACCGTTCCGCCGACGTCCTCGCCCAGCTGCCGGGCCATGAACATCGCCGCGCTGCGCGCCGCGACGCGGCGCGGCTCCAGCACCACGATCTTCCGCCCCGCGAGCCACGGCGCATCGAGCAACGCCAGCGGCACCTGGGTGGTCTTGCCCGCGCCGGGCGGCGCCTCCAGCACCAGGCGCGGGTGCGCGTCGAGGCTGCGCAGCACCTCCGGCAGCAATGGCGTGATCGGAAACCCCATCCCGCCATTGTAGGAGCGCCTTCGGGCGCGATGCCTTTCTTCCCGGGTCCCGAGCCCAGAAGCATCGCGCCCGAAGGCGCTCCTACAATAGGGGGATGGATCTGATCGACATCGGCGCCAACCTCACCCATGACAGCTTCGATCGCGACCGCGATGCGGTGCTCGAGCGCGCGAGCGCGGCCGGCGTGGTGCGGATGGTCGTCACCGGCGCCAGCCGCGAGCATTCGCCGCAGGCGCTGGCGCTCGCGCAGGCGCATCCGGGCGTGTTGTTCGCCACCGCCGGCGTGCACCCGCACCACGCGATCGAGTACACCGAAGAGTGCGATGCCGAGATGCGCGCCCTGCACGCGCATCCGGAAGTCGTCGCCGTTGGCGAAACCGGGCTCGACTACTTCCGCGACTTCTCGCCGCGCCCGGCGCAGCGCCGCGCGTTCGAGCGCCAGCTGCAGATCGGCGTCGACACCGGCAAGCCGCTGTTCCTGCACCAGCGCGACGCGCACGCCGACTTCATGGCGATCATGAAGGACTTCGACGGCCGGCTCGGCCCGGCGGTCGTGCACTGCTTCACCGGCACCCGCGAGGAGCTGTTCGACTACCTCGACCGGGACTGGCACATCGGCATCACCGGCTGGCTCTGCGACGAGCGCCGCGGCGCGCACCTGCGCGAGATCGTGAAGAACATCCCGGCGAACCGGTTGATGGTCGAGACCGATGCGCCCTACCTGCTGCCGCGCACGCTGCGGCCGATGCCGAAGGACCGCCGCAACGAGCCGGCGTTCCTGCCGCACATCGTCGAAGAGCTGGCGCGCGACCGCGGCGAGGACGCGGCTTCGGTCACCGCGGCGACCGCCGCGACGGCGAACCTGTTCTTCCGCCTGTCCGCGATCGCGTCCGGCTAGGACCTGTCGTCGCCGCGGCCGCAGAACTGGTGCCGGCGACCGGCGCCGGCCGCCTCGAACTCCCGCTTGCCGCGCGCGTAGCCGGACTCGAACTCGGCCTCGTACCGGGAAGCGTCGCCGCCCACCGCGACGTAGAGATCCTTCTGCTTTTCCTTCATCGCCTTGAGTTCGACGGGGTCGTAGGGCTTGCCGCACAGTTCGGCGGTGGCGGCAGCCGCGCCACCGAACTGCGCGAGCTCCGCCGGCCCGGCCTCGTCGTCTTCCGACGCCTCGTCCGCTTCTTCGTCTGACACATCCCGCGATGCGGAGACCTCGGCCGGAACCGGCGAAGAGATCGGCTCCGATGCCGGCGCGGCGGGTGTCGCCGCCGTCGGTTCCGGAACCGAAGGGCCGGCCGCGCGTTCGGCATCGCAGGCGGCCAGGACGAGGACGACCGCGGGCACGCACAGGGCGCGGACGGCAAGGCGCAAAACAGGACTGGATGGGTGCATGGGATTCCGGTTCTTGGGGGCAGCCGAGCCCCGCCGGCGGCACCAGCTGCGGCTGCGGCGGGACGGGGATGCGAGGCTATGCCGCGCGCGGCCCGTGCTCAAGCCAACTCAAGGCATGGTGTCGTTGGTCATGGGCCCATGCCGGCGTACGGCGCGCGGCCGCCCCGCCCGTCCGGCCTGTTTCCATCCGCCGCCTCAGCGTTTCACCAGCTCCACGCGCCGGTTCTTCGCCTTGCCCGCGGCGGTATCGTTGTCGGCGACGGGATTGTCCTGGCCGAAGCCGGTCGCCGTCAGGCGCGCCGCGTCGACGCCCCTGCCGGTGAGCGCAGCAGCCACCGATCGTGCGCGCGACTGCGACAGCGCGCGATTGTGGTCGGCAGTCCCGGTGTCATCGGTATGGCCTTCGATCGAGATCTGCAGCGATGGATCCGCCTGCAGCAGCGCCAGCACCTGCTCGATCTGCGGCTGCGAGTCGGGGAGGATGTCGGCCTCGTCGACGGCGAAGTTGACCTGGATGGCGACGCGGCCGTCGGCGTCGAGTTGCCGCTTCAGTGCCTCGGCCTCGAGCAGGCCCGAGGTGATCTCCACCGCCGCGGTCTCGGCCACCAGCAGGCTGCCGCCGTGCTGGTAACCGGTCACCTGGATCCAGATCGCGCGGTCGGCGCGGCGGATGACGAAGGTCTCGACCGGCCGATTCCAGATGTCGCCCAGGCCGCCGTTGTAGCGCACGCCGAGATCGGGGTCAGCCTTCGCCAGCTCGTCGCGCAGCTCGCGCGGCCATTGGCCCTCGACGATTCGCTGGCCGCCCGCCTGCTGGATCGCCGCCTGCATGTTGCGCTGGTACTCGAGCAGGACGAAGGTCTTGCCCTGGTCCCCGTCGCCAAGCACGCGCGCGCCGAACACGCGGCCCTCGACCCACTCGAGGCGGTCTCCGGTCCAGAACGCGACGCGGTCGTAGTCGGAGTCCGCCCGATCGGTGTAGACATAGCCATCAGGCAGGCGCAGGTAGGGGAATTCGCCCAGCGCCACCTCGCTGACCGGCACGCTGTCGAGCGTGAACGCGGCGTCTTCCGCGGCGGCAGCCACGGACGCGCTGTCCGTCTCTTCGACCGGTGGCGTCGCCGCCGCTGCGGGTGCCTGCGTCTCGACATGCTCCGGCGCGGACGTGCCGCCGCAGGCGGACAGCACGAGGGCCAGCGTGCAGGTACCGATCAGGTGTCCTTTCCGCATTCTTCTTCGCCTCCCTTGTTCATGGCGCGCGAAGGCTAACCCATGTTGGCCGCAGGCATCACCCCGGGATGTTCACGCCTGCGCGCTCGTAGCACTGCAGGTGCGCCCACGCCGCCTGCAGCAGCGGCGCGTCGATGCCCGCCGCGCGTACGCGATGCCACATGTCGCCGACGATGTGCGCGGCCTCCACGCGGCCGCCGGACTCGAGGTCGCGCAGCATCGACGCCTTCACGCTGGAGCCGGCGAGGGTGAGGCCGGCGCGGGCGATCCCGCGCGCCTTGTCCGGGATCGGCTGGCCTTGCGCGGCGGCCACCGCGAGGCATTCCTCGTGCAGCGCCGCCATGAACTCCGCGCCACCCTCGCCGGCGACGATGTCGCCGACGCTGGCGCGCATCAGGCAGGTGCCGGCGGCGAGCGCGGCGAGGAAGCTGAACTTGATCCACTGCTCGCGCGCGATGTCGTCGCTGGCGACATGGTCGATGCCGGCGCGCGCGCACAGCGCCGCGAACGCTTCGACGCGCGCGCTGGTGCCGCCGTCGCGTTCGCCGAAGGTCATCGACGCCGGGCGGCCGAGGTGTTCGATGCCGCCGTCGTCGGCCAGTGTCGCGCTGATGAAGCACAGCCCGCCGAGAACGTTGCCGCGTCCGAAACGAGCATCGAGCGCGGCATAGTGCAGCAGGCCGTTGAGGATCGGCATCAGTGTCGTGCCCGCGCCCATCGCCGGCGCCACCACCGCGATCGCGGCATCGAGGTCGTAGGCCTTGCACGAGAGGATGACGAGGTCGAACGGCGCGCGTGCAACCGCCTCCGGCAGCGCATCGGCCGTCATCGTGCGCACCGCGATGTCGGCATCGCCCAGCGGGCTGCGGATGCGCAGGCCCTCGCGCGCGAGCAGGACCGCGCGCGCCGGACGCACGAGGAAGCTCACGTCCGCGCCGGATTGCGCCAGCCGCCCGCCGAAATAGCCGCCGGTGCCGCCGGCGCCGAGCACCAGCACGCGCATCAGCTGCGCAGCCCCACGCCCTTCTTCAGCAGCCACAGCGCCAGCGCGCCCAGCGCCAGCACGAAGCCCAGCATCAGCGTGTATGCCACCCACAGCGGCACGTCGCCCTGGCCGAGCAGGCCGTAGCGGAAGGCGTTGACCATGTAGAAGATCGGGTTGGCGTGCGTGGCCGCTTCCGCCCAGCCGGGCAGCAGCTTGACCGAATAGAACACGCCGCCGAGGTAGGTCAGCGGGGTGAGGATGAAGATCGGCACGATGGCGACGTCGTCGAACTTCTTGGCGAACACCGCGTTGACGAAGCCGGCCAGCGAGAAGATTGTCGCGCCCAGCAGCACCGTCGACAGCGTCACCAGCGGATGCGGGATGCGCACGGTGGTGAACAGCATCGCGATGCAGAGCACGATCACGCCGACCATCAGCCCGCGCAGCACGGCGCCGGCGACGTAGCCGCCCAGGATCACCCACGGCGGCATCGGGCTGACCAGCAGCTCCTCGACGTGGCGGCCGAACTTGGCGCCGAAGAAGCTCGAGGAGATGTTGCCGTAACTGTTCTGGATCACGCTCATCATCACCAGGCCGGGGACGATGAAGTCCATGTAGGCGATGCCGTCCATGGTCCCGATGCGGCTGCCGATCAGGCCGCCGAAGATCAGGAAGTACAGCGTCATGGTGATCGCCGGCGGCACCAGGGTCTGGCTCCAGATGCGCAGGATGCGCATCACCTCGCGGCGGGCGATGGTGCCGAGCGCGACCAGGTTGCGGCGCAGCGTCGTGGCCTCGCCGGAGGCGGCGGCGGTCGTGCCCGCGGCGCTCATGCCACCGGCTCCGGCTGCGGCTGCGCGGTGCCGTCGGCGGCGCCGACGCCGGCGGTGGTCAGGCGCACGAACAGCTCCTCGAGGCGGTTGGACTTGGTGCGCATCGAGCGCACGCGGATGCCGGCCTCGCCCAGCGCCGCGAACACGCGGTTGAGGTCCATCGCGCGCGGCATGTCGAGGTCCAGGGTGTGGTCGTCGATCGCCGACAACACGGCGCCCTCGATCGCCGGCAGCACCGCCGGCAGCGCGCCTTCGACGTCGAGCAGGAAGCCTTCGACGTCGAGCTTGGCCAGCAGCGCCTTCATCGGACCCTGCTCGACGATCACGCCGCGGTCGATGATCGCCAGGTTGCGGCACAGGTTCTCGGCTTCCTCGAGGTAGTGCGTGGTCAGGATGATGGTGGTGCCGGCGGCGTTGATCTCGCGCAGCGTGCTCCACATGCCGCGGCGGATCTCGATGTCGACGCCAGCGGTGGGTTCGTCGAGGATCAGCAGTCGCGGCCGGGTCATCATCGCCCGCGCGATCATCAGCCGGCGCTTCATGCCGCCCGACAGGGTGCGGCTCATCACCTTCGCCTTGTCCCAGAGGAAGGCGCTCTTGAGTTCTTCCTCGGCGCGCAGCAGCGCCTGCGCGCGCGGCACGCCGTAGAAGCCGGCGTAGTTGACCAGGATGTCGAGCGGCTTCTCGAACAGGTTGAAGTTGATTTCCTGCGGCACCAGGCCGACCTGGCGCATCGCCTCGTCGCGGCGCCTGGCCAGGTCGATGCCGAACACCGAGACCTCGCCGGCGCTCTTGTTGACCAGCGAGGAGACGATGCCGATCAGCGTGCTCTTGCCGGCGCCGTTGGGGCCGAGCAGGGCGTAGAAATCGCCCGGCTGCACGTCGAGCGACACGCCCCTGAGGGCCTGCACGCCGTTGCCGTAGGTCTTTTGGAGGTCGCGGATCCGCAGCGCGGACGCGCCGGGACCGGGTTCGGGAAGAACGGTCATCGCCTGTTGCCTTGGCCGCGCATCGCGGCAAGCCGCTAGTATAGGCGGCCCATTGGCCCGCTCCCGGGCCGGACCATTCCATTTCCGTCTTGGCCATCCTCCAGTTTCCGCTCAAGCTCACCGGCAGGCGCATGCTCGCGCCGTCGGTGGCGCACCTGACCTTCACCCGCGACGACGGGCAGCCGCTGGACTTCATCCCCGGCCAGTTCATCCAGGTGCACTTCCACTACGCCGACGGCACCGCGACCAAGCGCTCGTATTCGCTGGCGACGATCCACGACCACGCGCTCGGCCCGGGCGACGCGGTCGAGATCGCGGTGAGCTACGTGCCCGGCGGCGCGGCGACGGCGCTGTTCGAGGGCCTCGACCAGGGCGGCACGGTACAGGCCAGCGGCCCGTTCGGCCGCTTCTGCCTGATGCCCAATGACGCCAACCGCCGCTACCTGCTGATCGGCACCGGTACCGGCGTCACGCCCTACCGCGCGATGCTGCCGCAGCTGGACAAGGCGATCGCGCAGCGCGGCATCGAGGTTGTGCTGCTGTTCGGCGCGCGCACCCCGGCCGAACTGCTGTACGGCGACGAGTTCCGCGCCTTCGCCGATGCGCATCCGAACTTCCGCTTCGTGCCGTGCTTCTCGCGCGAGCTGCCGGCGCCGGGTTCGCCGCACGCGCACGCCGACGTGCGCCACGGCTACGTGCAGCAGTTCCTGGCCGAGTTCGCGCCCGATCCGGCGACCGACATCGCCTACCTGTGCGGCAATCCGAACATGGTCGACGCCTGCTTCGAGGCGCTGAAGGCCGCGGGGCTCGCGGTGCCGCAGATCCGACGGGAAAAGTACGTCAGCAGCAAGTAGCCCTAATGGCTGTCATCCCGGGCGCAGCGGGCCTCTTCTTCCAGCCGTTTCCGGACGGAAGATCCCCCGGCTGCGCCGGGGATGACCGTTCGAGGCTGACACGGGGTTCTTTGTGGGAGCGGCTTCAGCCGCGACCCGGAACCCGTGCGGGGCTCCTGAGGATCGCGGCTGAAGGGAACCTCCAAAAACTGTCATTTCGAGCGTGGCGAGAGGCGCTTTACAACAGCGAAGCTGGTCAATCCAATCGCCTGAACAGGCAAGATTTCTCACTGCGTTCGAAATGACAGCACCGCGTGCGTGAGACGTCCGGACGTCTGCGATATCCGCTGTAAAGGACGCTTGACACGACATCCGGCCGCGGGCATCCTGATGTCAAGCTTCCTTGACACAAGGGTCGTCCATGCCATCGCCATCCCTCCCGCGCCGCCGGCTGGCCCTTCACGACCTGCGGCATCGCATTCGTGGCCGTATCGGCAGGACAGCCGGGGTTCCTCGGCGTCGGCCTGGCGTTCCTCGGGCTCGGCGTCGCGTTCATGCTGCGCCGCCGGCGCGGATGCTGAGGTGATGCGCTTCTCGTCCCGAGGACTCGCGGCCGCCGCCGTCGCGACCGGCGCGGCGGGCATCGCGCTGCGCTGGCAGGTTCCGGGCCAGGCCGCCGCCGGCGACGCGCTGCTCGTCCTCGCGCTGGCGCTTGCGTTCGCGGCGCTGCTGCGCCGGGGCAGTGCCGACGCCTGCGGCGACGCACTGCCGGCCCTGCGGCGTCGCTACATGCGCGAGCTGCTGGGGTCGATGGGCGCCTACGTGGCGGTGCTGTTCGCGTCGGCCTGGCTGCTCAAGCGCGTCGACGAGCCGCTGCTGCGCATGCTGCTCGCGATCGCGCCGGTGCCGCCGATCGCGCTCGCGCTGCGCGCCATGGTCCGCTACATCCGCGACACCGACGAGCTGCAGCGACGGATCGAGCTGGAGGCGGTCAGCATCGCCACCGCGTTCGTGTCGATGCTGTACATGACCGGCGGTTTCCTGCAGTCGGCGAAGGTGATCGACGTGCCCTCGGCCGCGGCGATGATCTGGGTGTTCCCGCTGGTGTGCTTCAGCTATGGCGTGGCCAGGGCGCTCGTCGCGCGGCGCTATGGGTGAGCCCCGCCCCACGGGGGCGCCGCGATGAAGAGCCGCGTCCGCGAACTGCGCGAGGCACGCGGCTGGTCACAGGCGCAGCTCGGCGAACGTCTGGAGGTGTCTAGGCAGACGATCAATGCCATCGAGACCGGCAAGTATGATCCGAGCCTGCCGCTGGCGTTCCGGATCGCCGCGGTGTTCGACGCCACCATCGAATCGATTTTCTTCCCGGAGATGCCCGCATGAAGTCCACGCTGTTCCCTGCTCCCCTGCTCGCCGCCGCGCTGCTGCTCGCGGCCTGCGACGGCGGCTCGCGCCAGCAGGCCGGCCCGCGCGCCGACGCGCAGGGCAGGCTGCACTACGGCCAGATCGCGTTCGAACCCTGCGCGCTGGCCGCGCCCGGCGGCAGTTCGGTCGAGGCGCAGTGCGCGAGGCTGGCCGTGCCCGAGGACCACGACGCCCCCGACGGCCGGAAGATCGACCTCGCGATCGCGCTGGTCCCGGCCAAGGGCATGGCCGAGGCCGACCCGATCTACATGATCGCCGGCGGCCCCGGCCAGTCGGCGATCGAAAGCTTCCCGACGGTGGCGAACGCGTTTTCCGACGTGCAGCGCAACCGCCACGTGATCCTGGTCGACGCGCGCGGTACCGGCGGTTCGAACCCGCTGCAGTGCCCCGGCTTCATGGACGAGCAGGAGCTGGCCAATCCCGACAACGAAACGCCCGAGGCGGTGGTCCGCCTCACCGAGGCCTGCCGCGACGAACTGCTCAAGACCAGCGACCTGCGCTTCTACACCACCGGCGACCACATCCGCGACCTCGACCTGGTGCGACAGAGGATCGGCGTCGAGCGCATCAACCTCGTCGGCGTGTCCTACGGCACGCGCGTGGCGCAGCAGTACGCCGCCGCCTATCCGCGGCACGCGCGCAGCCTGGTGCTCGACTCGGTGGCGCCGAACACGCTGGTGCTCGGGCAGGACCATGCCCGCAACCTCGAGGACGCGCTCGATGCGCAGTTCCAGCGCTGCCGCGCGAGCGAGGCCTGCCTGGCCAACCTCGGCGATCCGCGCCAGCAGCTCACCCTGGTACGCGACCGGCTGCAGGCCGGCGGCATCGCGCCGGTGCGCTACCGCGACCCGGTTTCGGGCGAATGGCGCGAGGAAGTACCGCGCTATGGCCACCTGATGGGCCTGCTGCGGATGTACGCCTACCAGCCATCGATGGCGGCCACCCTGCCGCTGCTGCTGCACGAAGCCTCGCAGCAGCGCTACGAGAGCCTGCTCGCGCAGTCGCGCATGCTGTCGTCGCAGATGAACGATGCGATCGCCATGGGCATGAGCCTGTCGGTGAGCTGCAGCGAGGACGCCGGCGAGTTCCGCAGCAATGATGCCGATGCCGACACCGTGCTCGGCAACCTGCTGGTCGACCTCATGCGGCAGCAGTGCGCCGCGTGGCCGAAGGGCGCGCGCGCCGAGGGCTTCCGCGCGCCGCTGTCGGGCGACGTGCCGGTGCTCGCGGTCAGCGGCGAGCTCGATCCGGTCACCCCGCCGCGCTACGGCGACGAAGTGGTCGCGACCCTGCCCAACGGCCGCCACCTGGTGCTGCCCGGCCAGGGCCACAGCGTGCTCGGCACCGGCTGCATGCCCAAGCTGTTCGCGCAGTTCATCGAATCCGCGGACGCAAAGGCGCTCGACACCAGCTGCCTCGACCGGCTGTCCGCGCAGCCGCCGTTTGCGGGCAACTACGGCTGGGAGCCGTAGTTGCCGGGATTGGGGATTCGGAACTCGGGATTCGGAAGAGCGAGATCCCGGCCGGCCATCTCCAGTCCTGCGTTCCTCCCGCCTTTCCGAAACCCCAATCCCCAATTCCGAATCCCGGCCCTCAAATGATCCTCCTCGACAACCTCCACAAATCCTTCAAGGCCAAGACCGGCCCCGTGCACGCCGTAAAGGGCGTCGGCTTCGAGGCGCGCGACGGACAGATCACCGGCCTGCTCGGCCCCAACGGCGCCGGCAAGACCACCACGCTGCGCATGCTGTACACGCTGATGACGCCCGACCAGGGCCGCATCGAGGTCGACGGCATCGACGTGGCGAAGGACCCGACCGCGGTGCGCCAGCGGCTGGGCGTGCTGCCCGACGCGCGCGGCGTCTACAAGCGCCTGACCGCGCGCGAGAACATCGCCTACTTCGGCCGCCTGCACGGGCTCGACGAGGCATTGATCCGCGAGCGCACCGCGCACCTGGCCAGGACGCTGGTGATGGAGGACTTCCTCGACCGCCGTACCGAAGGCTTTTCGCAGGGCCAGCGCACCAAGACCGCGATCGCGCGCGCGCTGGTGCACGACCCGCGCAACGTGATCCTCGACGAGCCCACCAACGGTCTCGACGTGATGACCACGCGCGGCCTGCGCGGCTTCCTGCGCAAGCTGCGCGACGAAGGCCGCTGCGTGATCTTCTCCAGCCACATCATGCAGGAGGTCGCCGCGCTGTGCGACCGCATCGTGGTGATCGCGCACGGCGAGGTGCGCGCGATCGGTTCGCCCGACGAACTGCGCGAACTGACCGGGCTGGCCGACCTGGAGGACGTGTTCGTGCGCCTGGCCGACCTCGAAGGAGAAGCCGCATGATGTCCGCCGTCTGGACCGTCGCGAAGAAGGAGCTGCTGGACCTGTTCCGCGACCGCAAGACCATGATGCTCGGCCTGTTCCTCGGGCCGATCGTGATGCCGGCGCTGATCCTGGGCATGGGCGCGATGGCCGAGAAGAAAATGCGCACCCAGCTCGAATCGACCCTGGAGCTGCCGGTGGTCGGCGCCGAGCACGCGCCGAACCTGGTCGCCTTCCTCAAGGGCCGCAACATCGAAGCCAAACCCGCGCCGAAGGACCCGGACCGCGAGGTCCGCGACCAGACCTGGGACGTGGTGCTGAAGATCGACCCGGAGTTCGGCGAGCAGTGGCGCGCCAGCCGCAGCGCCAAGGTCGAGCTGATCTACGACAGCTCGCGCCAGGACTCGCAGATCCCGGTGAACCGGCTGCGCGGCGTGCTGCTCGAGTACAGCCGCACGGTCGGCGCGCTGCGCGGCATCAACCGCGGCGTCAGTCCCGATGCCGGCTTCGCGGTGCAGGTCGGGCAGCGCGACGTCGCCACGCCGGAAGCGCGGCGCGGCATGCTGCTCGCGTTCCTGCCCTACCTGCTGATCCTCTTCAGCTTCCTCGGCGGCGCGGCGCTGGTGATCGACGTCACCGCCGGCGAGCGCGAACGCCAGTCGCTGGAGCCGCTGCTGGCCACGCCGGCGGCGCGCGCGGCGATCATGAGCGGCAAGATCCTCGCCGCCTGCCTGTTCGGCATGCTCTCGCTGCTGCTGATCGTGCTTGCCTTCAAGTTCAGCTTCCAGTTCGCGCCGGGGCCGCTGCAGCTGATCGACGTGTCCGTGCCGGTGATGGCGCAGCTGCTGTTCGTGCTGCTGCCGATGGTCCTGATCGGCACCACCCTGCTCACCCTGATCGCGGCCAGCGTGAAGTCGGTGAAGGAGGCGCAGAGCTACATGAGCGTGCTGATGTTCCTGCCGATCGTGCCGACCATCATGCTGATGGTGAACCCGGTCAAGAACCAGCTGTGGCAGTTCGCGGTGCCGTTCCTGGCGCAGAACCAGATGATCCTCAAGCTGGTGCGCAGCGAGGCGATCAGTGCGCAGGAGTGGGGCGTGTACCTCGCCGCCGGCTTCGGCCTTGGTCTGGTGCTGTGGCTGTTGGCCGCACGGCTTTACCACAAGGAGCGGCTGGCGATTTCGGCGTAGGCGGCGGGTGGCACTGCGGCATGGGTCGCGAGCCACCCGTAGGTGGCGTCCGGCGGTCCGACGTCTCTCTCGCCATCATCCCCGCGAAAGCGGGAAGCGCTTTTTCAACAGCGCGAAGCGCTGGTCATCCCGCGTCTTTGATGCATCAAGGCAAAATGGATCCCCGCTTTCGCGGGGATGACGGCCTCATCATCGATATCGCAAATTCCTGAGCCAGCAAAAAAGCCCGGCATTCGCCGGGCTTCTTCTTTCCGCGGGACCCGGTTTACTGGGCCGGGCTGAAATTGATCGTGCGACGCGTGGTGACCGGTGCCGGGACCGGTTCGAAGCGCCAGCGGCGGACGGCGTTGATCGCCTCGCGGTCGAAGGTCCGCGGCGGATCGGCGCGCACGACGCGAACCGAATCCACCGAGCCGTCCACCGACACGGTGAACTCCACCTGCACCTCGCCCGAGGTGCCCGCACGCAGCGCATCCGGCGGATAGCGCGGCGCCGGCGTGCTGATCGCGCGCAGCTGCGCGGCGCTCGGCGCCGGCGTACTCGCGGGCTGCTGCTGGCGGGCCGCCTCCTGGCGCGCGGCTTCCTGGCGGGCCGCTTCCTGGCGCGCAGCCTCCTGCCGGGCCGCCTCCTGGCGCGCGGCTTCCTGGCGGGCCGCCTCCTGCGCCGCGGTCTCCTGCTGCGCAGCCAGTTCGCGCGCGGCCTGTTCCTGCGCCTGCCGCTGCTGTTCGAGCCGCTCGCGCTCGAGCCGCTGCCGGCGCTCGACTTCCTGTTCCGCGGTCAGCTGCTCCTGCGCTGCGCGGCGCACGGCCTCGGCCTCGGCGCTGGCGATCGTGGTCTGCAGCCGCTGCACCGCCGGGTAAGACGAATCGGTCTTCTCGATCAGCGCCAGCAGGCGCTTGGCCTCGGCGAAGTCTCCGCGGTCGCGGCTCTGCTCGGTCGCGATCACGGTCATCGGCAGCAGGTCGACCAGCGCGCTCGACACCCCGGCGTCGGCGGGCTGCTTGTCGCGCAGGGCGAGGTAGTACTCCATCGCGTTGTCGCCGCCGGGCGCGTACAGCCGGCTCTCCTGGTAGGCCTTGGAGGCGGCCTCTCGCAGCTGTTCGGCGCTCAGGGCGGCCACTTCGGCCGAGACCGCCTCGGCAGGCTGCTCCACCTCGGCCGGCGCGGCCGGCGTCGCGGCGGGCGCGGCGTCCGGATCCGGAGCATCCTTCTTGCACGAGGCGAGCAGGGCACCCAGGCTCAGCGCGAGTGCGATCGCGGTGAAGAACGGACGCGTCGCCCTCCGGCCTGTCGCGGTGGTGTTGGTGGACATCGGTTTTCCCCTGTGATGACGGACCACGTGTGCGTCTAGGACGCGACAGCCCGCCGCGTTTGTCAACTGCCGGGCCGTGGGCACGGAGTCTGAAGGCGCACGACGGTGGAAACCGTGACGCAGTTCGCGGAAAAAGGCGGCTGGCCGGTCGGGAAACCGGCGACGGGATTGCCCCGGGGGATTCGCGGCAGGCGCGCTACTTGCCGACGCAAAAGGTGGAAAAGATGCGACCGAGCAGGTCGTCGGGCAGCGTCCGGCCGGTGATCTCGCCAAGCGCGTCGTGGGCCAGGCGCAGGGCCTCGGCCGCCAGCTCCAGCCGTTCGCGATCCAGCGCGGCTTCGGCATCGCCGAGCGCGGCGGCCGCATGCCGCAGCGCCTCGACCTGGCGTGCCCTCGCGGTGAAGGCGCCTTCGCTGCCCGCCCCGTCGTCCCCGGCGGCCGCGCGCAGGCGCGCATGTACCGCCTCGAGGCCGGCGCCGGTCCGAGCCGAGGCCGGGATCGCGTCTTCGCCCGCCAGCCGCGGCGCCGGCAGCAGGTCGATCTTGTTGTGCACGACGATCCGCTGCGGCACGCCGTCGAGATCGGCGGCCAGCGCCCGCAGGCCGGCGTCGGGATCGCGCGCATCGAGCACCACGAGTGCGAGGTCGGCGCGGCGCAGCTCGTCGCGCGCGCGGCGCATGCCTTCGCGCTCGATCGCGTCGCCGCCGGCGCGCAGGCCCGCGGTGTCGACCAGGGTCAGTTCGACGCCATCGATGCGCACCGTTTCGCGCAGCAGGTCGCGGGTGGTGCCGGCGACATCGGTGACGATCGCGCGGTCGCTGCCGGCGAGCGCGTTGAGCAGCGAACTCTTGCCGGCGTTCGGCGGGCCGACGATCACCGCGTGCAGGCCGTCGCGCAGCTTCTGCCCGCGTTCGGCGGCCGCCAGCAGCGCGTCGAGCTGCGCGCGCGCGTCGGACAGTTTCCCGCGCAGCGCGGGGCCGCCCAGCGTGTCGAGCGGTTCGTCGGCGAAATCGATCGCGGCCTCGACATGCACGCGGATCGCCAGCAGCGCGTCCGCCAGCGCATCGACGCGCTCGCTGAACTCGCCTTCCAGCGCGCGACGCGCGGCGCGGGCGGCGCGCAGGTCGCCGGCGGCGATCAGGTCGGCGACCGCCTCGGCCTGGGCAAGGTCGAGGCGGCCGTTGAGATAGGCGCGTTCGCTGAACTCGCCGGCACGCGCCATCCGCGCGCCGAGCGCGCAGCAGCGCGCCACCAGCTGCTGCAGCACCGGCGGGCTGCCGTGCGCCTGCAGTTCGACCACGTCCTCGCCGGTGTAGCTGGCCGGCGCGACGAAAGCCAGCGCGATGCCGTCGTCGAGGACCGCGCCGTCGCCGTCGCGGAAACGCACGTGGTGCGCATGGCGCGGCCGCAGCGCGCGGCCGCACAGGGTTTGCGCGATGGCGCGTGCCGCCGGCCCCGACAGGCGCACGATGCCGACGCCACCGGTGCCCGGCGGGGTGGCGATGGCGACGATGGTGTCTGTGGGGCTCGCGGTCAAGGGAATGGGGAATGGGGAATGGGGAATGGAAGAAAGCGTAGCGCTTCCGCTCGTCATCCCGGCGAAAGCCGGGATCCATTTTGCTCTTGCTCCCGGCAAGCAACGGCGAAAGCAAATGGATCCCGGCTTCCGCCGGGATGACGAGCAAGGAGCAAGACGTCACGACAAAAAGCCCGCCGGAAGGCGGGCTTCGTGCGCATCGTCGGCCCGGGTCAGGCCTTGGCCGGCACCGGGTCGGCGTACTTCTTCAGCATGTACCACTGCTGCAGCAGGCCGAGGCCGCCGTTGGTGACCCAGTACAGCACCAGGCCGGCCGGGAAGAAGACCATCATCACGCCGAACACCAGCGGCATCATCTGCATCATGCGCTGCTGCATCGGATCCATGCCGACCATCGGCGAGAGCTTCTGCGTGGCCCACATCACCGCCATGTTGAGCACCGGCAGGATGAACCAAGGATCGCGCGCGGTCAGGTCCTGGATCCAGCCCATCCACGGCGCGTGGCGCAGTTCCACCGATTCGAGCAGCACCCAGTACAGCGCGAAGAAGATCGGCATCTGCAGCAGCACCGGCAGGCAGCCGCCGACCGGATTGATCTTCTCCTTCTTGTACAACTCCATCATCGCGACCTGGAACTTCTGCTTGTCGTCGCCGTAGCGCTCCTTGAGCTGCTGGATGCGCGGCTGGAACCTGCGCATCTTCGCCATCGACTTGTACTGCGCGGTCGCCAGCGGGAACAGCAGGATCTTCACCAGCACCACCAGGCCGACGATCGCCCAGCCCCAGTTGCCGAGCAGGCCGTGCAGCTTCTCCAGCACCCAGAACAGGCCCTCGCCCAGCCAGGCCATCAGCGAGAAGCGGCTGTAGTCGACGACGCGGTCGAGGCCGGCGACGTGCTGCGCCTTGATCTGCTCGACCAGTTTCGGCCCGACCCACAGCCGCGCCGAGGCGCTGGCCTGCTGGCCGGGCGCGACCACCACCGGCGCGCTGGCCATCTCGCGGATCAGGTAGCGCGGGGCGCCGCTGCTGGTGTCGGTGTTGAGCGCGATCGCGTTGCGCGCGCCGCCCTGGCCATCGGGCAGCCATGCGCTGAAGAAGTGGTGCTGCACGAAGGCGATCCAGGTACTGCTGTCGCTGGCGTCGATCGCGCCGTCCTCGTAGTCGCTGAACCAGCGGCGCGAATAGCCGCGCTCGGCGCCGTACCAGGTCGCGCCGGTCAGGCTGAAGGATTCGGGGTTGGTCATGCCGCGCTTGACGTTGGGCGAGCCGCGCAGCAGCTGGCGGTAGACGAAACCCTGCCAGGGCTGGCTGCCGGCGTTGGCGATGTCGTCGCGCACGGTGATCGCGTACTGGCCGCGCCCCAGCACGTAGCTGCGGCGGATGCTCACGCCGTCGGCGCCCTGCCAGACGAAGGGCACCACCAGCTCGTCCTGGCCGGGCGCCAGCGCGAGCGTGCGTTCGGTCGTCTCCGGTACGAAGCCCTGCTCGTGGTTCGGCGCGCCGCCGGCGGCGCTGACCCAGCCGCTCTGCGCGGCGTAGAAATGCGCCGGGGTGTTGTCGAACAGCTGCACCGGCGGGCTGCCGTCGTCGCGGCTCTGCGGGTAGCGCAGCAGTTCGGCGCGCAGCACGCTGCCGCCGTCGATCAGCAGGCGCAGCACGTCGGTCTCGACCGTGACCGCGCTCGCCGGGGCCGGGGTCGCGCGGCTCTCGGGGACCGCGCCGGGCACCTGCGGCACGGCAGGCGCGGCGGGAACCGCGGCGCTGCCCGTGTCCGCCGGCGCGGACGGTATCGCCGCGCCGTTGCCGGGCGCCACCTCCACCGGCGTCGCGGGCGCGGCCGGCGGCGCGACCTTCTCCTTGTTCCACTCCATCCACAGCAACACCGCCACCATCAGCCAGGCGAGGATCAGGAAGGTGCGGGTCTGGTTCATCGGACAGGCAGGCTCATTCGCCGGCGGGATGCGGCGCGGTGGGGGGAGGCGGGGATGCCGGGCGGGAATCCGCGGCCGGCATTGTGCCGTCCGCGGCCGGGTGCGGCAACGCACCGGCGCGACGCAGCAGCGCCATCATGGCCTCGCGCAGCGCCAGCGGCGTCGCGGCGGCGGCAGGCGGACGGGCGACGAGGACGTAGGCGCCACCGGGCAGCGTGGCGCGGAGGTGGCGGAAGTGGTCGCGCAGGATGCGCTTGATCCGGTTGCGCCCGACCGCGCGCGCATCGACCTTGCGCGAGACCGCCAGGCCCAGCCGCGCCGGCGTGTCGTCGGCCAGCCAGTGCAGCGCCAGCATCGGCAGCGCGACGCGGCGCCCGCCCTGGAAGATCCGGTCGAAATCGGCGCGCGTGCGCACCCGCGCCTGTCGCGGGAAGCGGGCGTCGGTCATCGGGAAGAAGGGATCCGGCCGGAATGCGCGGCCGGCGACAATGCGGTGCCGCGGCTCAGGCCGACAGGCGCGCGCGGCCCTTGGCGCGGCGACGGGCCAGGATCTTGCGGCCGTCGGCGGTCTTCATGCGGGCGCGGAAGCCGTGGTCGCGCTTGCGCTTGAGGTTGCTGGGCTGGTAGGTGCGCTTGGTGGCCATGGCGGTCTGTCGCAATACGGCGGGCGGAAAGAACCGGCGATTCTAGCGGCTCGCCGGCGGCAGGGTCAAGCCGCGCCCGGCCGCCTTGTCCCGGCCGGCGGGTGCGCCGCCAAGGTGCGGGTGGTAGTCTGCCCTCCCCTCGCCACCCCGACGACCGGCCGCCACCCGCGCGCCGGCGGTCCCGTTTTCTCCGTCATCACCGCTATGGATGCCTGGCCCCGCTGCCTCGAACGCCTGGAAGCCGAACTGCCGGCCGAGGACGTGCACACCTGGCTCAAGCCGCTGCAGGCGCGCGGCCATGACGGCCGGACCGTGCTGTACGCGCCCAACGCCTTCGTGCGCGACGAGGTGGAGAGCCGCTACCTCGGCCGCATCCGCGAACTGCTGGTGCACTTCTCCGGCAGCGGCGAGGTGCAGCTGGAGATCGGCTCGCTGCCGCGCGCCGCGGCCGCGAACGAATCCGCGTCGGCGCCGGCCGCCACCGCCGCGCCGGCGGTCGCCTTCGCCGGCCACCTCGACACGCACTACACCTTCGACAACTTCGTCGAGGGCCGCAGCAACCAGCTCGGCCGCGCCGCGGCGTGGCAGGCGGCGCTCAAGCCCGGCGACCGCGCCCACAACCCGCTGCTGCTCTACGGCGGCACGGGCCTGGGCAAGACCCACCTGATGTTCGCCGCCGGCAACGAGATGCGCCGCACCAACCCCGGCGCGCGCGTGCTGTACCTGCGCTCGGAGCAGTTCTACAGCACCTTCTTCCGCTCGCTGCAGGAGCGCACCACCGACCAGTTCAAGCGCCAGTTCCAGCAGGTCGACGCGCTGCTGATCGACGACATCCAGTTCTTCGCCGGCAAGGACCGCACGCAGGAGGAGTTCTTCCACACCTTCAACGCGCTGTTCGAGAGCAAGCAGCAGATCATCATGACCTGCGACCGCTATCCGCGCGAAGTCGACGGCCTCGAGCCGCGGCTGAAGTCGCGCCTGTCGTGGGGGCTGTCGGTCGCGATCGATCCGCCCGACTTCGAGACGCGCGCGGCGATCGTGTTGGCCAAGTCGCGCGAACGCGGCACCCGGGTGCCGGACGAGGTGGCGTTCCTGCTGGCCAAGAAGATGCACGGCAACGTGCGCGACCTCGAAGGCGCGCTCAACTCGCTCGCCGCGCGCGCCAACTTCACCGGACGCGCGATCACCGTCGAGTTCGCGCAAGAAACCTTGCGCGACCTGCTGCGCGCGCAGCAGCAGTCGATCGGCATCCCCAACATCCAGAAGGTCGTGGCCGACTACTACGGCCTGCAGATCAAGGACCTGCTGTCCAAGCGGCGCACGCGCTCGCTGGCGCGCCCGCGCCAGGTGGCGATGTCGCTGGCCAAGGAACTCACCGAACACAGCCTGCCCGAGATCGGCGACGCCTTCGCCGGCCGCGACCACACCACCGTGCTGCACGCCTGCCGGCAGATCCGCAACCTGATGGAGACCGACGGCAAGCTGCGCGAGGATTGGGACAAGCTGATCCGAAAGCTGAGCGAGTGACCTTTGACCGTTGCCCCCCCCCCCCTTCTGCTCCTTTGGAAGGAAGGAACGAAAGACAAGCTGGTCCGCAAGCTGGGCGTGTGACTTCCGTTGCGGCGTCCTGGTCCACGCATTGTCATCCCGAGCGTAGCGAGGGATCTCGCCTTGTGGCTGTCAAAGGCAGATCCCTCACTGCGTTCGGGATGACACCGTTCTGGGCCGGCACATGCCGGCAATGCGACCCCGCACCGGGCGCCCGATCGTGGTTCGCCCACGAAGAACGCACCGGCCCCGAAACCTTCGCTACACTAGATGTTGGGGTGTCCGTGGACAGCGTTGGCACAAGCTGTGGACAACCTTCCGGGACATGAACCATCCACAGCTTGCCGGCACCGGCCAGCGACAGTTGTCCACACCTGCAGGCACCCATAAAACACAATGGAAACAATGTCTTACATGACTTGCTACCATTGCGCAGGCCCCCCAAGCACCACCGTTTTTAAAGTTCTTACCGTTTCTTAAAGCCTTGTCACGGGAACCAAACGCATGCGTTTCAGCCTGCAACGCGAAGCCTTCCTCAAGCCCCTGGCGCAAGTGGTCAACGTCGTCGAACGCCGGCAGACGCTGCCGGTGCTGGCCAACCTGCTCACCCAGGTCTCGGGCGGACAGCTGTCGCTGACCGGCACCGACCTCGAGGTCGAGATGGTCTCGCGCAGCGCCGTCGACGACGCCCAGGACGGCGAGACCACGATCCCGGCACGCAAGCTGTTCGATATCGTCCGTGCCCTGCCCGACGGCAGCAAGGTCACGGTCTCGCAGGCCGGAGACAAGATCACCGTGCAGGCGGGCCGCAGCCGGTTCACCCTGTCGAGCCTGCCGGCGAACGACTTCCCGTCGGTTGACGAGGTCGAGGCCACCGAGCGGGTCAGCGTGCCCGAGGCGGCGCTGAAGGAGCTGATCGAGCGCACCGCGTTCGCGATGGCTCAGCAGGACGTGCGCTACTACCTCAACGGCCTGCTGTTCGACCTGGCCGACAAGCGCCTGCGCTGCGTCGCCACAGACGGCCATCGCCTGGCCCTGTGCGAGACCGACCTGGAAGAGGTGGTGGCGAACAAGCGCCAGATCATCGTCCCGCGCAAGGGCGTGCAGGAGCTGCAGCGCCTGCTCGAGGGCGGCGACCGCACCGTGGTGCTGGAAATGGGCCGCAACCATATCCGGGTCAAGCGCGACGATGTCACCTTCACCAGCAAGCTGATCGACGGCCGCTTCCCCGACTACGAGGCGGTGATCCCCATCGGTGCCGACCGCGAGGTGCGGATCGACCGCGAGGCCCTGCGCGCCTCGCTGCAGCGCGCGGCGATCCTGTCCAACGAGAAGTACCGCGGCGTGCGGCTGGAAGTGTCCCCGGGGCTGCTGCGGATCAACGCCCACAATCCCGAGCAGGAAGAGGCGCAGGAAGAGGTCGAGGCCGACACCACGGTCGACGGGCTGGCGGTCGGGTTCAACGTCAACTACCTGCTCGACGCCCTGACCGCGCTGCGCGACGAACACGTGGTGCTGCAGCTGCGCGACGCCAACTCGTCAGCGCTGGTGCGCGAAGCCTCCAGCGAGAAGTGCCGCCACGTGGTGATGCCGCTGCGACTGTGACGGACCGGACCTGCGGCGAGGCACGACAACGCCCGGCCCGGTCCGGGCGTTTTGTTTGGGCAACGCCCTGCTCAACGGGTGTCATCCCGGGCGCAGCGAGGGATCTGTCCGGAGTCCTGCAAAAGCAGATCTCTCGCTGCGCTCGAGATGACAGACCTGGGCATGGGATCACCACCGGATCAATCGCTCCGCATTCCTGCCGGGAAAGAACCGTGTCTTGCCCCCTGGCCCGACGACCGACCTCGTGCGCGTAACCCGCCTCCACTTCCAGGACCTGCGCTGCCTGCGCGAGGTCGAGCTGCACCCGGGCCCGGGCCTGAACCTGCTGACCGGTGCCAACGGCGCCGGCAAGACCAGCGTGCTCGAGGGCCTGCACCTGATGGCCTACGGTCGCGGCTTCCGGGGTCGCGTCCGCGACGGCCTGGTCCGCGCGGGCAGCGAAGCGCTGCAGGTTTTCGTCGAGTGGAGCGAAGCCGGTGGCGAGCGCACCCGCCGCGCCGGCCTGCGACACAGCGGCCAGTCCTGGGAAGGACGGCTGGATGGCGAGACCGTCGGCCAGCTGGGCGAGCTGTGCGCCGCGCTGATGGTGGTCAGCTTCGAGCCGGGCAGCCACGCACTGGTGTCCGGCCAGTCCGAACCCCGGCGCCGCTACCTCGACTGGGGCCTGTTCCACGTGGAACAGGACTTCCTTTCACTGTGGCGGCGCTACGCGCGCGCGTTGAAGCAGCGCAATGCCCTGCTGAAGGCGGGTGCCCGGGACGGTCAACTCGACAGCTGGGACCACGAACTGGCCGAGGCCGGAGAACCGCTGTCGCGGCGCCGCGCGGCCTACCTCGCGCGGCTGCAGGCGCGCCTACCGGAAGTGATGGCAGCGCTCGGGCCTTCCCTGGGCGAACCACGGCTGGACTACCTCGCCGGCTGGCGCAGCGCCGAGCTGTCGCTGGCCGACGCCTTGCTGGTCGCGCGCGACCGCGACCGCAGCCTCGGGCACACCACGGTGGGCCCCCACCGGGCGGACTGGCGCATCGGATTCGTAGGCAAGCCGGCGCAGGAACCGCTGTCGCGCGGCCAGGCCAAGCTGGCCGCGCTGGGCTGCCTGATGACCCAGGCCGAGGATTGCGCCGTGGAGCGGGACGGGGATTGGCCGGTGATCCTGCTCGACGATCTCGCCTCCGAGCTGGACCGCGACCACCAGCAGCGGACGCTCGCCTGGCTGACGCGCAGCCAGGCGCAGGTGTTCATCACGGGCACCGAGATTCCCCCGCACCTGGCCACCGGCCCGGCGACGTGGTTCCACGTGGAACAGGGTGAACTGCAGGCCTCTGCCGGTCCGGTCGCGGGCGTGGAATAGCGTGCAACTGCTATAATTCCCCGTTTGAAGCCCTATAACTAATGTGTTGCTGCGCGCGGCCGGCTGCCGGCGCCCGTGGCGGCACGCCAGACGGGACGCATCCGCGCATGACCGAAGACACCACGCCCATCCAGGGCGCTTCCGGGACCTACGACTCCAGCAAGATCACCGTGCTCCGCGGCCTCGAGGCCGTGCGCAAGCGGCCGGGCATGTACATCGGCGACGTGCACGACGGCACCGGCCTGCACCACATGGTGTTCGAAGTGGTCGACAACTCGATCGACGAGGCGCTGGCCGGCCACGCCGACGACATCGTGGTCACGATCCACGAGGACGGCTCGGTCTCGGTCTCCGACAACGGTCGCGGCATCCCGGTCGACATCCACAAGGAAGAACAGGTCTCGGCGGCCGAGGTCATCATGACCGTGCTGCACGCGGGCGGAAAGTTCGACGACAACAGCTACAAGGTCTCCGGCGGCCTGCACGGCGTCGGCGTGTCCGTGGTCAACGCGCTGTCGTCGAAGCTGACGCTGGACATCTGGCGCGATGGCTTCCACCACCAGCAGGAATACGCGCTCGGCGAGCCGGTGTATCCGCTCAAGCGGCTGGAGGCCTCGACCAGGCGCGGCACGCTGACCCGGTTCTGGCCGGCGGCGGAGATCTTCACCGATACCGAGTTCCACTACGACATCCTCGCCCGGCGCCTGCGCGAGCTGTCCTTCCTCAACTCCGGGGTGAAGATCGTCCTGGCCGACGAGCGCGCGGAAGGGCGACGCGACGTGTTCCAGTACGAAGGCGGCATCGCCAGCTTCGTCGAGCATCTGGCCCAGCTCAAGACGCCGCTGCACCCGAACGTGATCTCGGTGTCCGGCGAGCAGAACGGCATCACCGTCGACGTCGCCCTGCAGTGGACCGACGCCTACCAGGAAACCATGTTCTGCTTCACCAACAACATCCCGCAGAAGGACGGCGGCACCCACCTGATCGGCTTCCGCTCGGCGCTGACGCGTACGCTGACGAACTACATCGAGCAGAACGGCATCGCCAAGCAGGCCAAGGTGACGCTGTCGGGCGACGACATGCGCGAGGGCATGATCGCGGTGCTGTCGGTGAAGGTCCCGGACCCGAGTTTCTCGTCGCAGACCAAGGAAAAGCTGGTCTCGTCCGACGTGAGACCTGTCGTTGACAGCACGTTCGCTGCACGTTTGGAGGAGTTCCTGCAGGAACACCCCCAGGAGGCGCGTGCCATCGCCGGCAAGATCGTCGATGCCGCCCGCGCCCGCGAGGCCGCGCGCAAGGCCCGCGACCTGACCCGCCGCAAGGGTGCGCTCGACATCGCCGGCCTGCCGGGCAAGCTCGCCGACTGCCAGGAGAAGGATCCGGCGCTGTCCGAACTGTTCATCGTCGAGGGCGACTCGGCCGGCGGCTCGGCCAAGCAGGGGCGCAACCGCAAGAACCAGGCGGTGCTGCCGCTGCGCGGCAAGATCCTCAACGTCGAGCGCGCGCGCTTCGACCGCATGCTCGGCAGCGCCGAGGTCGGCACCCTGATCACCGCGCTCGGCACCGGCATCGGCAAGGACGAATACAACCCGGACAAGCTGCGCTACCACCGCATCATCATCATGACCGACGCCGACGTCGACGGCTCGCACATCCGCACCCTGCTGCTGACCTTCTTCTACCGGCAGATGCCGGAGCTGCTCGAGCGCGGCCACGTCTACATCGGCATGCCGCCGCTGTACAAGATCAAGCAGGGCAAGACCGAGCTGTACCTGAAGGACGACGCGGCGCTCGACGCCTACCTCGCCGGCAACGCGGTCGAGGGCGCATCGCTGGTGCCGGCGACGGGCGAACCACCGATCGAGGGCGCGGCGCTGGAGAAGCTGCTGCTGGCCTACGCCGGCGCGCGCGAGGCGATCGCGCGCAACGCGCACCGCTACGACCCGCTGCTGCTCGAGGCGCTGATCGACTTCACGCCGCTGGAGCCGGAAACGCTCAGCCAGAACACCGACGAACGCCACGAGCTCGAGGCGCTGGAGAAGCGCCTCAACCGCGAAGGCCTCGGCCGCCCGCGCTACGCGCTGGAATGGCAGCCGGCGACGGAAGACCGCCCCGCGGCCCTGCTCGCACACCGCCGCCACATGGGCGTGGAGGCGGTGCAGGTGCTGCCGCTGTCGGCGTTCGAGGGCGGCGAACTGCGCGCGCTGCGCGAGGCCGCCGCACTGCTGCACGGCCTCGTGCGCGAGGGCGCGCAGATCCTGCGCGGCAACCGCGCCCAGCCGGTCGCCAGCTTCGCCCAGGCACAGGCCTGGCTGCTGGAGGAAGCGAAGAAGGGCCGCCAGATCCAGCGCTTCAAGGGCCTGGGCGAGATGAACCCGGAGCAGCTGTGGGACACCACGGTAAACCCGGAGACGCGGCGCCTGCTGCAGGTGCGGATCGAGGACGCGGTCGCCGCCGACCAGATCTTCAGCACCCTGATGGGCGACGTGGTCGAACCGCGCCGCGAGTTCATCGAGGACAATGCGCTGAAGGTGGCGAACCTCGACATCTAGCGTCGTCCGCCGTGCGGCCGGCGTCGCATCGTCCGCGGCTCGAGCCGCGGACGATCTTCACGCGTCGGACACAACCGACAGCGCAGCCGGTCGTGGCGCACCAGGTCGGCGGGCGCAGTTCACAGGTTGACGAAAAATTAAGATGTCCGCCGCCACACTCGCGGCGAACAGGTACGGGTCCGGAACGCACATGAGGCACACCATCGCATTGCTGGTCATCGTCGCGCTGCTCGCGGCGTGCGCGACCACGACCTCGTCGACCGGCCGCCGCCAGTACGTTGGCGCCGTGTCGCAGGACCAGCTGAACCAGCTCGGTGCGCAGGCCTTCACCGAAGCAAAGCAAAAAGGTCCGCTGAGTACCGACGGCAAGCAGAACGCCTACGTGCGCTGCGTGGTCAGCGCCCTGGTGCAGCAGCTGCCGGCGGACCAGCAGCGCGTGGCCTGGGAGACGGCGGTGTTCGCCGAGAACGAGCCCAACGCCTACGCGCTGCCCGGCGGCAAGGTCGGCGTCAACACCGGCATCTTCAGCGTTGCGAAGAACCAGGACCAGCTCGCGGCGGTGATCGGCCACGAGATCGGCCACGTCGTCGAGCGCCACCACGACGAGCGCATCACCCGGCAGATGGGCGCCGCGGGCGCGGTGCAGCTGCTCGGCTCGCTCGCCGGCGACTATGGCCAGCTGGCCTCGCAGGGCGGCAGCGTGCTGGCGCAGACCGGCTTCCTGCTGCCGGGTTCGCGCGCGCAGGAGAGCGAGGCCGACGTCGTCGGCCAGCGCATGATGGCGCAGGCCGGCTTCGATCCGCGTGCCGCCGTCGCCCTGTGGCAGAACATGATCGCCGCCGGCGGCAGCCGCCCGCCGCAGTGGCTGTCGACCCACCCGGACCCGCAAAGCCGCATCTCCGAGCTGCAGGCGCGCGCGAACACGCTGGTCCCGACCTATGAACAGGCGCGTGCCGCCGGTCGCCGGCCCGCCTGCGGCTGAGCGCACGCGCCTTTCCGTCCGATTCCATTCCAACCCGGCGCCGCCGGCGCACGAAACCAAGGTGAGATCCATGCTCAAGACGACGCTTCCCAACCGCCTGCTGACCGCGATGCTGGCGACCGGGCTGATGATGGCGACGACCGCCGCGCTGGCGCAGGGTGCCCCGACGCGGGCGGATGAGCGTCGCGCCGAGCGCGCGAACAAGGGCAAGGCCGCGGACGCCAACGCCGACCGCTACCCCGACGCGACCCGCAAGGAGCCCGAAGCCAAGGCGTCGCGGGCGATGTCGCCGAAGCTGCAGAAGCTCTTCAAGGCCTACGAGGACGGCGAGGCGCAGCAGGCGCAGGCGCAGGCCGACGAAATCATCGGCGACGAGAAGGCCAACGACTACGACCGGGCGATGGCGAGCCGCATCGTCGGCTCGATGCTGATCGGCGAGGACGACGCCAGGGCGATGGAGTACCTGCAGCGCGCGCTGCAGTACGACAGCCTCGGCAACAACGAACACTACGAGATCATGTTCATCATCGCGCAGCTGCAGGCGCAGGAAGATCAATATCCGCAGGCGCTGGCGAACGTGGATCGCCTGCTGTCCGAAACCGGCTCGCAGGAGCCGGGCCATCTCGCGCTCAAGGGCAACCTCCTGTTCCGCATGGAGCGCTACCCGGAGGCGATCGCCCAACTCAGGCCGCTGGTCGACGCCCCGGACGCGAAGCCGGAATGGCAGCAGCTGCTGATGGCGGCCTATGCCGAGTCGGGCCAGGGCGACGAGGCGACCAGGCTCGCCGAGCAGATCGCGGCGGGCACGCCGGACGACAAGCGCTCGCAGCTCAACCTCGCCGCGACCTACCTGCAGACCGACCAGTACGACAAGGCCGCCGCGGTCTATGAAACGCTGCGCGCGAAGGGCGAACTGACCGACGAGCGCGAGTACCACAACCTGATGGCCTCGTACCTCAGCCTCGACGACGGCCAGCAGAAGGCGATCGAGGTCATCAACGAGGGGCTGGAGAAGAACATCCTCAAGCCCGACTACCAGACCTACGTGGCGCTGGCGCAGGCCTACTACTTCTCCGAACCGTCGCAGGTGGAGCCGGCGATCGCGGCCTACCGGCAGGCGGCCCCGCTGGCTCCCAACGGCGAGACCTACCTCAACCTGGCCAAGCTGCTGTCCAATGAAGGTCGCCTCGCGGACGCCAAGCAGGCGGCCCAGCAGGCGCTGGACAAGGGCGTCAAGTCCCCGGACGAGGCGAAGAGGATCCTGGCGCGAACCAACTGATCCGCGCCGGGAAGGAAACCGGTTGGTATCGCACCGACGGATTGGTATAAGCTTGGAGGTTCCCGTCGTCGAAAACCGGCGACGGCATGACACGACCCCGGGCGCCTCGGCGTCCGGCCAGACTTGAGCTCAACGCATGACCGAACGCTTGCCGACGACCGACAAGAAAGACGAAGACGAAGGTCTGGACTGGGCGCGAATCGCCGGATTCACCCTGGTGGTGGCCATCCATGCCGCGGCATTGCTGCTGCTGCTGGCCCCCGCCACGCCACCCCAAGCCGAACAGCAGGACGACGACGCCACCCGCGTGGTGATCATCGAGCCGCCGCCGCCTCCCCCGCCGCCTCCCCCGCCGCCGCCGGAGCCGCCGAAGCCGACGCCGATCAAGGAGCTGGTGCCGCCGCAGCCGACCCCGCTGCCGCCGCCGCCCGAGGAGCCGCCGGTGGTGTTCGACGATCCGTCGCCGGTCGACACGCCCGCGCCGCCGCCGGCGCCGCCGGCGCCGCCCGCCGCGCAGCCGGACATCGGCGCCAGCGTCGACATCTCCTCGAAGAACATGAACCCGCCGCAATACCCGCCGGCCGCGCAGCGCGCCGGCATCGAGGGCACGGTGGTGCTGGTGATCGACGTCGACGCCAACGGCAACGTCACCAACGTGTCGGTCGAGAAGTCCAGCCGCAACCGCGACCTCGACCGCGCGGCGATGCAGGCCGCCCGCAGGTGGAGCTTCAGGCCGTCGATCGTCAACGGCCAGCCGGCCGCCGGGCGCGTGCGCGTGCCCGTCGACTTCAGGCTCGGCGGCTGATCGTTCCGCTACACCGTTTCCAACCGCTGCACCCGTTTCACTCCATACACTCAACAACATCTAGAAGGTAAGCGTCATGCTGCAGGAAACCACCGCCGCCCCAGTGACCGGAGGCAACAACGCTCAGGCACTGACCCAGATGGGCTTCGCGAACCTGATCGAACACATGACAGTGGTGAACTGGATCGTGTTCATCGTGCTGATCATCATGTCGGTGCTCTCGGTCTACTGGATCATCTACAACTTCATCAAGAACATCCGCCTGAAGAAGAATTCGGACCGCGTGATCGCGACGTTCTGGGAAACCCCGAACGCGCAGGACGCGATCCGCTTCATGGAGGAGCAGCCGCGTAGCGAACCCTTCTCGAAGGTCGCGCTCGATGCCGCCCAGGCCGCCGCGCACCACCAGCGCCACGATGGTTCGCGCCTGGCCGAGTCGCTGAGCCGTTCCGAGTTCGTCGATCGCGCGCTGCGCCAGGCGGTGACCCGCGAATCGCTGGGCCTGGAAGCCGGCCTGACCGTGCTCGCCACCGTCGGTGCGACCGCGCCGTTCGTCGGCCTGCTCGGCACGGTGTGGGGCATCTACAACGCGCTGATCCGCATCGGTGCCACCGGCCAGGCCGACATCGGCGCGGTCGCCGGTCCCGTGGGCGAGGCGCTGATCATGACCGCGATCGGTCTGGGCGTCGCGATCCCGGCGGTGCTGGGCTACAACTTCTTCGTGCGGCTGAACCGCAGCACGAACAACAAGCTCGACACCTTCGCGCACGACCTGCACGACTTCTTCGCCACCGGCGCTCGCGTCGGCGACGTCCAGGGTCGTTGATCGCAACCAGACTGACGGAGATCCGACATGGCCTTCAGTTCAGGCGGTGACGGCCACGACAAGGTCAACGCCACGATCAACATCGTGCCGTTGGTCGACGTGATGCTGGTGCTGCTGATCATCTTCATGGTCACGGCACCGCTGATGGCGCACAAGGTCAAGGTCGACCTGCCGCAGGCGAACCTCGACGAGCGTCCGGACCAGGCCCCGCCTGCGCCGCCGCTGACCGTCGCGATCACGTCGAACGGCAACCTCTACCTCAACGACCAGCCGGTCACGATGGACCTGCTCGACAGCACGCTGGCGGTGGAAGCGCAGAAGACGCCGCAACCACCGGTCAACGTGCGTGGCGACGCGACCACGCCGTACCGGATCGTCAACGAGGTGGTCAACCTCGCGCAGGCCAAGGGCATGCGCAAGGTGGGCTTCGTCTCGGCCCGCGAAAAGAACTGATCGGGAGAACGCACGATGGCTTTTTCATCCGGTGGTGGCGATGGCGCGCCGATGGCCGACATCAACATCATTCCGCTGTGCGACATCATGCTGGTGCTGCTGATCATCTTCATGGTCACGGCGCCGCAGGTGTCCTATCCGATCGACATCGACCTGCCGCAGCGCTCGCTCAACCCGCCGCAGAACCCGGTCGAGCCGCCGGAGCCGATCCGGCTGCGCATCGACGCGGGCGGCACGGTCTACTGGAACGACAGCCCGACGCCGGTCTCGGCCCTGCGCCAGATGATGGACGCCGAGGTCCAGCGCGACGCCACCAACCAGCCCACGCTGGAGATCGACATGAGTGAGGACGCCGAGTACGGCGTCTTGGCCAAGGTGCTGGCCTCGGCCAAGAACGCGCACATGCAGAAGATCGGTTTCGTCAAGAAGTAACCGCACGACCGGCCGGCGCCGCCTGCAGCGCGCCGCCCGCTTACCGCAACATCCTTTCAACGCCGCCCTTGGGGCGGCGTTTTTTTTGCGCGAGCCAGTGAGCGATGCGGATCATCCTCGCCCCCGCAGGCGGGGGCGGAAAGCGGCGGCTTCCGACTCCCTCCCCCGCGTGCGGGGGAGGGTTGGGGTGGGGGCGACACGAGCCGATTCACCGGCCGCATGTGCTCCGACTACCGCCGCATCGCCACGTGCCCATCCGGGCGCCCCGACCATCGTCGCACTTGCCCACCCACCGCGACAGGCGTAGCGTCGAGCCGTGTCCACCCGTGCAGGAGGTGCGTCATGGCATTGCGCAACCCGCCCGACCGCGGCTCGCCCGCGATGGCCGAGATCAACATCATCCCGCTGTGCGACGTACTGCTGGTGCTGCTGATCATCTTCATGGTCACCGCGCCGGCGCTGTCGCACCAGATCGACGTCGACCTGCCGCAGCACCCGTGGAAGGAGCCGATCGATCCGCCCGATCCGATCGACCTGAGGATCGACGCCTCCGGCCAGGTGTTCTGGAACGACGGCGCGACCGACGACGCGGCCCTGCCGGCGCTGATGCGCGCGGCGGCGGGTGCTCCCGCCGGTCGGCAGCCGCTGCTGAAGATCGACGCCAGCGGCGACTGCGACTACCAGGCCGTGGCGAAGGTCCTCGCCGCGGCGAGGAACGCCGGGCTGGACAACATCGGCTTCGTGCGCAAGTAGCGTTCGGCAGCCGGCTGACCCTCCGGGAGCAGGTGTTTCCGCACGAACCTCGGTGTCCGGACAGTTTGGCTCCCCGTGTCGACCGCCCCAGGGCGGCGGCGCAGCAGCCCGGACCTTGAACCGTAGGAGCGCCTTCAGGCGCGACCCCCGCCGCCGTGATGCGTCCGGTCGCGGCTGAAGCCGCTCCTACAAACTGCGGGTCGGAGCAATGCAGGCGGGTACATCGCGGGCGCCACCCTGAGCGCAGCCGAAGGGCTTGGGATGAACGATGTCGCGCACGATGCGTTCCCGAGTCCCGGCTACCGCCCCGACAGGATCGCCAGATAGCGCACCACCGTCACCGCGAGTCCCTCGTACAGGGCCTCACCGACCAGCGCGTGGCCGATCGAGACCTCCTGCACGCCGGGCACCGCGTCGAGGAAGGCGCCGAGGTTGGCCTGGCTGAGGTCGTGTCCGGCGTTGACCGCGAGCCCCGCGTCCCGTGCCGCCTGCGCGGTGTCGATGAAGGCGGGCAGGACGTCGGCCACGCGGCCCGCGGCGAAGGCCTCGGCATAGGGGCCGGTGTAGAGCTCGATGCGGTCGGCCCCGATGGCCGCGGCGCGCGCCACCTCGGCGCCGGCATCGGCGAACAGGCTCACGCGGCAGCCGAGCGCCTTGAGCTGCGCGACCAGCGGCCGCAGCGCCCCGCCGTCGCGGGCGAAGTCGAAGCCGTGGTCCGAGGTGAGCTGGGCGTCGCCGTCCGGCACCAGGGTCGCCTGCGCCGGGCGCGCCAGTTCGCACAGGCGCAGGAAGCCCGCGTAGCCCTCGCGCGCGGGGGCGAAGGGGTTGCCCTCGAGGTTGAACTCGACCCCGTGGGCGCGGGTGAGCTCGGCCAGGGCGAGCACGTCGTCGTGGCGGACGTGCCGCGCGTCCGGGCGCGGGTGCACGGTGATGCCGTGGGCGCCGGCGTCGAGGCAGGTGCGCGCGGCGCGCAGCAGGTCGGGCTCGCCGCCGCCGCGCGAGTTGCGCAGCACCGCGATCTTGTTGAGGTTGACGCTGAGCCGGCAGCTCATGCGCCGGCGCCGGGCATGGTCGCCCGGCTCATGGCGTGCGCGGTTCGTCCGCCGCCGGCGGGGCGGTCGTGGCGGCGCGCCGCGCCTCGGCCAGCTCGCGCAGGCGCTGCAGCTCGCGCGGGTCGAGCATCTGGCTGTCGTCGCGGCTCTGGTTGCCGATCCGCTGCGCCAGCAGCCCGAGGATCCAGAGCCCCAGCAGCGCCAGCGCCGCCAGCAGGCTGAGCACCACCACCGCCATCGACGAGGCCATGAAGGCGATCGCCAGTGCCGCGACCGCGAGCAACAGGAACAACCAGGGCATGGGCAGGCTCCGCTGCGTGGAATGCGGCACAAGTCTACCCGCAACCACCTGCGCCGCACGCCGCTCGGGTGGCCACGCGCACCGCCGGTCGCGCCCGTGCCGGTGCATCCATCCGCGGCTACTGGCACCGGTACGGATCCCCCGATCCGCCCCGGTCCCGCAGGAGCGCCTCCGGGCGCGATGTCCTTCGTCACGTCGCGGGAATCCGCGGAAGAGCATCGCGCCCGGAGACGCTCCTACGGGCGGGTGCAACACGGCTTCAGAGCAACGGCGACATCAGCCGCGCCAGCGCCTCGGGCAGGCGGGCGCCCAGCAGTCCGCGCCGTCGTCCCTGGCGGACCCGCGGCGCATGCGCCAGCTCGCCCTCGATCAGCTGCGCCAGCTGGGCCCCGAGCGCGGCATCGTCGAACAGCACCGACACCTCGAAATTGAGACGGAAGCTGCGGTGGTCGAAATTGGCGCTGCCGATCAGCACCATGCTGTCGTCGACCAGCAGCGACTTGGTGTGCAGCATGCGCGGCCCGTACTCGTAGATCTTGACCCCGGCCACCAGCAGCGGGCCGAAGTACGAGCGCGCGGCCAGCGTGACCAGCTTCGAATCGCTGGTCCGCGGCACCAGCAGGCGCACGTCCAGCCCGGCCAGCGCGGCCGAGGTCAGCGACATCATCGCCGCCTCGCCGGGCACGAAATAGGGCGTGGTCATCCACACCCGCTTCTTCGCCGCGTGGATCGCGCCGACGTGGGCGCGGTGGATGGTTTCCCAGGGCGAATCCGGGCCGGAGGTGATCACCTGCGCGCAGGTCCTGCCCTGCGGCAGCCGCGGCGTCTGCCGGACCACGTCGCCGATGAAATCCCGCTCGCCGGTGGCGTAGGCCCAGTCCTCGACGAAGACCTGCTGCAGCGCGCGCACCACGTTGCCCTCCAGGCGCAGGTGCAGGTCGCGGTAGGCGGCGTCGTTGAACCGCTCGTTCTGGCTGTCGGTGACATTCATGCCGCCGGTGTAGCCGATGCAGCCGTCGATCACCACGATCTTGCGGTGGGTGCGCAGGTTGGTCCACGGCCGCGTCCAGATGCGGCCGAACCGGGTCGGGTGGAACCACGCCAGCTCGCCGCCGGCCGCGACCAGATCGCCGAAGAAGCGGCTGGCCTTGGCCGCGCCCAGCGCATCCAGCAGCAGCCGCACCTTCACGCCGGCGCGGGCGCGTTCGACCAGGGCGTCGCGCAGCGCGGTGCCGCTGCGGTCGGGATGCCAGATGTAGTACTCGAGGTGGACGTGGACGCGTGCGGCGCGGATGTCCTCCACCAGCGCCTCGTATTTCGCGGCGCCGTCCACCAGCAGGCGCACGTCGCTGGCGGTGGTCATCGGCAGGCCGGTGGCGGCGCGCGCCATGCGTCCCAGTTCGGCGACCTCCTCGTCCTCGGCCAGCGCCTGCGGCGTCATGTCGCCGCGCACGCGCGCCCGGCGCAGCCGCTGGCGCCGGATCTTCTGGGGACCGAACACGTGGTAGATCAGGAAACCGAGGTAGGGCAGCAGCGCCAGGCCCAGCAGCCAGCTCAGCGTCGCCACCGGCTCGCGCTTCTGCAGCACGATCCAGCCGCCGAGCAGCAGCAGGTACAGCGCCCAGCCCAGAGTCAGGTAGAACGCCAAGTGCGGGATCGACGCCAGCGCGTCCCAGCCGCGGTGCAGCACGTCGAGCATCGGCACGCCCCTCCGTCGTCGCGGGGACTGCGACGCGCTGCGCCTAGGCTAATCGGATGCGAATGACGACGAAAGCACGGCCGCCGCCCACCGTGCCGATCAAGGGACGCGGCGCGGCCTCGTACGTGCCCGGCCGCTACGAGGTCACCACCGCGCACGCCGAGGACGACGGCTGGGATTCGCTGCAGCCGGGCGACGACACCGACCCGGCGCCGCACCCCGACACCCGCGTGCACGAGGAACGCGCGCGCGGCATCGTCAGCCGCAACGACTCGCCCGACATCGGCTTCAGCCAGTCGGTGAACCCGTACCGCGGCTGCGAGCACGGCTGCGTGTACTGTTTCGCGCGGCCCTCGCATGCCTACCTGAACCTCTCGCCGGGACTGGATTTCGAGACCCGCCTGTTCGCCAAGACCAACGCCGCGCAGCGCCTGCGCGACGAGTTCGCGCGCAAGGGCTACCGCTGCTCGCCGATCGCGCTGGGCATCAACACCGACGCCTACCAGCCGATCGAACGCCGCTACCGGATCACGCGCTCGCTGATCGAGGTGATGGCCGAGTGCCGGCACCCGTTCAGCCTGATCACCAAGAACGCGCTGGTCACGCGCGACCTCGACCTGCTCGCGCCGCTGGCGGCGCAGGGGCTGGTCGGCGTGTATTTCTCGGTGACCACGCTCGACAACCGGCTCTCGGCGCGGATGGAGCCGCGCGCCTCGGCGCCGCATGCCCGGCTGCGGGCGATGCGCGAACTGGCCGACGCCGGCGTGCCGGTCGGGGTGATGCTGGCGCCGGTGATCCCGGCGATCAACGACCAAGAGATCGAGGCGATCCTCGAGGCCGCATACGAAGCCGGTGCACGCGCCGCGGGCCATGCGCTGCTGCGCCTGCCGCACGAACTCAAGGACCTCTGGCGGGAATGGCTGCAGCTGCACCATCCCGAGCGCGCCGCGCACGTGATGAGCCTGGTCCGGCAGATGCGCGGCGGCCGCGACTACGACAGCCGCTTCGGCACGCGGATGCGCGGCGAAGGCCCGTTCGCCGACCTGATCGCCGCGCGCTTCGCCAAGGCCCGGCGCCGGCTGGGCTTCGGCCGGCTGCCGCCGCTCGACACCTCGCGCTTCCGCGCGCCCGCCGCGCCGGGCGGCCAGGGCGAACTGTTCTGAACCGCGCTGGCGCGCGCCGCCACGCGGCGCAGGGTTCACGTGGCCTGCACCCGCCTTCGACACCGTTGTTACGTAGACTCCTGTCCGTGGACGATATTGCCGCGCCATCGTGATCGACCATGGAGGTTGAAAACCCCCTGTACCGCGAGATCTTCGCGCAGGCCGAGGCCGGCATGGCCGTGCTGTCGGCGCAGGGCGACTGGCTGGCGGTCAACCCGTCGCTGTGCCGGCTGCTGCAGCGTCCGGCCGAAGCGCTGGTCGGCACGCGCGCGCACGAAGCGCTGTTCGATGCCGCGACCGCGCAGCGGATCGCCGCCGCGCCGGGTGCGACGCGCGAGACCCGGCAGGTGTTCGAGGCGACGGGCGCGGACGACGGCGACAGCGCCTGGAAGATCACGCTCGCGCTGCTGGGCGGCGAGGACGCCGGATCGCCGCCGCTGCTGCTGCAGCTCGAGGACAACCGCGAAGCGCGGCATCGCCGGCGCAGCGAGGACGCCACCGCGCGCCTGCAGGACCACCTCGCCTACGGCATTTCCCACGACCTGCGCGCGCCGCTGCGCAGCATCGCCGGCTTTGCCGCGAAGCTGGACGAGTCCGGCGCGGTCGGTGGCGACGAGGGCGGGTCCGACCTGGGGCGCATCCGCGCGGCCGCGGCGCGGGCCGAGCGCCTGATCGACGGGCTGCTGGAGCTGCTGCGCGCGGCGCGCCAGCCGTTCCGCGACGAGGTGGTCGACATCAGCCTGCTGTGCGACTGGGTCGCGGCCGAACTGCGCGACGCCGATCCCGCGCGCGCGGCCGTCGTCGAGGTGGCGCCGGACCTGTACGCCATGGGCGACGAGCACTGGCTCAAGAGCCTGCTGCACAAGGTGCTCGACAACGCCTGGAAGTTCTCGGCGCAGCGCGAGCGGGTCGAGATCACGGTCGAGGGCGAGACCGCCGGCGACCGCCTGCGGCTGGCGATCCGCGACCGCGGCCGCGGTTTCGACATGCGCTATGCTGACAAGCTGTTCCTCCCGTTCCAGCGCCTGCACGGCGCGGAGCAGGGTAGTGGCAATGGACTCGGCCTCGCGATCGCGCAGCAGATCGCGCAACGCCACGGCGGCGCGATGCACGCGCATTCGCAGCCGGGCGAGGGCAGCACCTTCTTCGTCGAATTGCCGGCCGCGGCCGGGCACGCCTTGAACCCAACGACATGAACCAGAGCGACATCCTGCTGATCGAAGACAACCCCGACGACGCGGAGCTCACCCGCATCGCATTCGCCGAGGCCGGCATCGATCGCCAGCTGGTGGTCGTGGGCGACGGTGCCGCGGCGCTGGACTACCTGTTCGCGCGCGGGGCGTACGCCGACCGCGACGCGAAACAGCTGCCGGCGATCGTGCTGCTCGACCTCAACCTGCCCAAGCTCGACGGCCGCGAGGTGCTGCAGGCGATCCGCGGCGACGCGCGCACCCGCGCGCTGCCGGTGGTGGTGCTGACCACCAGCGACGAGCCCTTCGACGTCGAGGCCACCTACGCCCTCGGCGTGAACAGCTACATTCGCAAGCCGGTGGAATTCGAGCAGTTCGTCGGCGTGGTCAAGCAGATCGGGCTGTACTGGCTGGTGCTCAACCAGCCGCGCGTCGCCAGCTGAGCCTGGCGCGATCGGTCCTTTCGAACCCGCAGGAGTTCCGGTCGCGCCTGAAGGCGCTCCTACAAGCGAGTTCCATGGCTTTGGGAGCGCCTTCAGGCGCGACCACGCACGGGCACGGCCTACTGCGCCGCCCCGTACAGGACCTCCGCGCGCTGGAACAGGATCCAGCTGGTCGCGATGAACTTGTCGCCGCCCTCGGGGCGGTTGCCGCGATGGGTGTGGGTGAACGCGGTCGGCGCGACCAGCAGGTCGCCGGTGCGCGGCGCGACCTTGCGCTGCTGGAACAGGAACTCGGTCTCGCCGGCCGCGAAGCCGTCGTTGAGGTAGATCGTCCACAGCAGGTGGCGGTGCAGCGTCTCGCCGTCCGCCCCGCGCGGATACAGCTCGCAGTGCCAGTACGGATAACCGCCCTCGCCGGCGCGGTACCACTGCAGGTTGATCGCGCCCGGCCGCAGGCAGGTGCGGGCGAGCTGGCCGAGGCCCGGGTCGTCGAGAGCGGCGATGTCGTCCGCCGACAGCCGGCGCAGGCCGCCCTGGCCGTCGGGATGCTGCAGCATCAGCGGCGCGACCAGCGCCTGCGGGTACTTGCGCAGGTAGGCGAGCAGCCCGCCGTAGACCGCGACGTTGAGCGCCTGCACCACGTCGGCCCAATCGGGCCGGCCGTCGAGCGACAGGTCGCGGCTGCGCTTGAGTTCCGGGTACACGCCGCCGCCGATCCGGCCGGGCTGCAGGGCCTCGCTGGCGCGCAGGCGCTCCACGATCGCGGCGCAGGCCTGCGCGTCCAGCGCCGCGGGATACACCTCGATGAAGTCGGCGCCGGGCATCGGCGGATTCTATCGTCCGTGCCCGGATTGTCATTTCGACCGCCTGGCCTGTCGTCGCGCGTGCCCAAAAGGACTGTCATTTCGACCGCAGGGAGAAATCTCGCCTTCCAGACTCTTGTCCACGGTTCCCGACTCCGGGTAGGGAGATTTCTCCCTGCGGTCGAAATGACAGTTTGGGGGGGCAGGCCTTCGTCCCGCCGGCCTCGGCCGAACCCCCAATCGGACTGCCGTGCCCCGGCCAATGCGACAGTTGCGTGTAGGCCGACATTCCGATTCGGCATGTACAACCAACCAATGCGCCTGCGCGGATAACGTCCGCTTTACCCGCCGCGGCGATCCCTGTCGTACACAAGGGCCCGGGACTGGAAGGAGGACGAACGATGCGGATCACCATCATCGGCGCGGGGTTCAGCGGCGTCGCACTCGCCGCGGCGCTCAAGCGCAGCGCGCCGGCCGACACGACGGTGTACCTGGTCGGCGTGGACAGCAACTACGGCGGCGGCGTCGCCTATGGCGATGCACGGCCGGAGCACGTGCTGAACGTGCGCGCACGCGACCTCGGCCTGTCGCCGGACGATCCCGGGGATTTCGCCGACTGGTTCAACCTCGGCGAGCGCGGGCGCGCGGGCTTCCTGCCGCGCCAGCTCTACGGCGACTACCTGCGCGACCGCCTGCACGCGCTGGCCACCGCCGACGGCGTGCGCGTGCACGAGGTGCGCCGCGAGGCGGTGGCGATCGACCGCTTCGACGGCGCGCTGCACGTACAGCTCGACGACGGCGCGGCGATCGTCAGCGACCGCGTGGTGCTGGCGGTCGGCGCGCTGCCGCCGCCGCCGCTGGCCGGCGTCGGCCCGCGCCTGGCCGTGCATCCACGCTACATCGGCTGGCCGTGGCAGGAGCGTGCGATCGAGCGCATCGATCCCGACGCGCGCATCCTGGTGGTCGGCACCGGGCTGACCATGGCCGACGTCGCCGCGACCCTGCGCCAGCGCGGGCACCGCGGGCGGATCGACGCGCTGTCGCGGCACGGACTGCTGCCGCAGCGCCACGCCGACCAGCCGCTGCCGGTGGCCGACCTGCCGCCGGGCATCCGCCAGGCGCTGGCCGAGCACGACCTGCCCGAGCTGCTGAGCCGCATCCGCGCGCTGTCGACGGTGGTGGACTGGCGCGCGCTGGTCGATGCGCTGCGGCCGCACACGCAGGCGTTCTGGCAGGGACTGTCCGAGGCACAGCGACAGCAGTTCCTGCGCCACCTGCGCTCGTACTGGGAGGTCGCGCGGCACCGCATCGCCCCGGCGATCGCCGAGCAGATCGACGCGATGCGCGCCGAGGGCCAGCTGCGGGTCCTGGCCGGCCGCCTGGTCCGCGCCGGCATCGCCGAGAACGGCGTGTCGGTGCTGCTGCGCGAACGCGGCGCGACCCACGTCCGCCACGAGCGCTACGACGTGCTGCTGCGCGCGACCGGGCTCAACACCGACGTCGCGCGCACCACGCACCCGCTGCTGGCGCAGCTGCGCGAGTCGGGCATCGTCGCCGCCGACCGCCACGACCTCGGGCTCGACACCAGCGACGCGCTCGAAGTGGTGGACGCACAGGGCAGGCCGGTGCCCGGCCTCTACTGCCTCGGGCCCCTGCTGCGCGGCCGGTTCTGGGAAATCACCGCGGTACCGGAGCTGCGCGTCGCCGCGAGCTGGCTGGCGCGCGAACTGGTCGAGCCGAAACGCGCCGCCGCGCTCCGGGCGGGGGAGGCGATGCTGGACCGGTGCCTGGCCTGAGCCGTCCGGCCTCGACGGTCTTCCGTAGGAGCGCCTTCAGGCGCGATGCTTTTGATTCGGGATTCGGGATTCGGGATTCGGGATTCGGGACGAAAAGCATCGCGCCTGAAGGCGCTCCTACGGGGACCCGGTGGGATCACACCCGCCCCTCGGCCTGCAGCTGCGCATACCCGGCGGCGCTGAACAGCCGCGCGCGCACGAGGAAGCGCTGGCCCTCGCCGTTCTCCAGCGAGAACATGCCGCCGCGGCCCTCGGCCGCGTCGATGAGCAGCCGGGTGTGCTTCCGGTACTCGAACTGCGACGGACCGGTGCAGAACGGCGCGCCGCCGACCTCGCCCAGCCGCACGCCGCGATCGCCGACGATGAAGTCGCCCTGCGGATGGCACATCGGCGAGGAGCCGTCGCAGCAGCCGCCCGACGGGTGGAGCGGCACCGGACCGTGCTTCGCGCGCAGCAGGTCGATCGGCTGCAGCGCGACCTGCGTCGCCCGGACCTGCTACGTGTCGAGCGGCTCGGGTCCTCGCGTGGCCGTCAGTCGTTCCCCGCAACCTGCCACTGCCAGCGCAGCCCGAGCAGCAGGCCGCGCCCGGGCGCGGGCTCGTAGTAGCGGCCGTTGCCCTCGTTGACGATCACCGAGCCGACGTAGGCGCGGTCGAACAGGTTGTCGACGCGCGCGAACGCGCGCAGCGCGCCGCCCGGCCGGCGCCAGCTGCGCGCGGCCTCGAGGTTGGCGATGGCGTAGCCGGGCGCGTGCTCATCGCCGGTGTCGTTGACGCCCACCTTGCCCGTGCCCATCGCCTCGAGCGCGAACGTCCAGTCGCGCGGCTGCCAGGCCAGCCGCGCCGAAGCCTGCTGTCGCGACGTGCCGGGAATGCGCGTCCCCGCCGGCACCAGCACCGACGGGTCGGTGCAGCCGGCGCCGGTGCAGATCGGGAAGCTGTCGCGGAAATGCGCGTCGAGCCAGGTCCAGGCGAGTTCGAGCGACCAGGCCTCGCCGAACGGCAGCGACGCCGACAGCTCCGCGCCCTCGCGCCGCGCGCGGCCGACGTTGCGGAAGCTGCTGCGCCCGCCGACGTTGCGTGCGACCGCGAGTTCGTCGTCGGTGTCGGCGCGGAACAGCGCGGCCTCGATGCGCGCGCCGCCGGCGCCGCGCCACTTGGCGCCGAGCTCGAGGTTGCGGCTGATGGCGGGCACCAGGTCGAAGGCGAGGCCGGCGCCGCCGTCGGCACGGTAGCCGAGCTCGTTGAAGGTCGGCGTCTCGAAGCCGCGGCCGGCCGAGGCGTAGAGCCGCCAGTCCCGCGCCGGCGCGAACGACAGGCCCAGCACCGGCGTGGTTTCCGAATAGTCGACGCGGCCGCTGTCGTCGGGATTGGACGCGGTGACGTAATGGTCGTCCGAATCGAAGCGCACCTCGCTGTGGCGCGCGCCGGCCAGCAGCGACCAGCGCTGCGCGAACTGCCACCACAGCTGCGCGTACTGGTCGACGTTGTCGACGCGGTTGCGCTCGTCGCGCCGCAGCGCGCCGCGCACGCCCAGCGCGTCGCCGACGAAGTTCTCGAAGCCGCGGCGATGCTGGCGCTGGCGGTCGGCGTTGGCGCCGAGCGCGGCCTCCAGCGGACGCCCCGCCAGCGTGCCGGCCCAGCGCCAGCGCAGGTCGACGCCGCCGTAGTCGTTGTCGAGGTCGATCACGCCGCCGGAATTGAGCGGGTTCGCCTGCGCGGCGACCGGCAGCGCCAGCACCTGCTCGATCGCGCGCCGGCCGCCGTAGACCAGCGCCTCGAGCGCATGGCCGTCGCCGAAGGGCTGCTCGACGCGCAGGCCGAGCTGGTCCTGCCGCGCCGACTTGCGGGTGTCGAACTGGGTCGCGACCGACGTCGCCTGCCGGGGATTCTCCTGCACCTGCGCCCAGGTCAGTCCCAGCGGATCCTGCGCGTCGGGCGCGTCGAAATGGTTGGCGACCAGCTGCACGCGGCCGTCGCGCGGCAGCTCGGCGTGCAGCTTGGCGTTGAACGACGTGCGGCGCGCGGCGCCGTGGTCGCGCCAGCCGTCGGTGTCGAAACGGCTGGCCGCGAGCGCGTAGCCGAAGACATCGCCGGCACCGCGCACGCCGGCCGACAGCGCACGGCTGTCGTCGCGCCCGACGCTGGCCTGCAGGTGCCCGCGCGCGGGCGCCTCGCCGTCGGCGCTCCAGATCTGCACCACGCCGCCGGAGGAGTTGCCGTGCAGCGCCGAGAACGGCCCGCGCAGCACCTCGATGCGCTGCGCGCCGGCGAGGCTGAAGTGCGAGACCTGGCCTTGCCCGTCGGGCATCGTCGCGGGAATGCCGTCTGCGTACAGGCGCAGGCCGCGCACGCCGAAGGTCGAGCGCGCGCCGAAGCCGCGGACCGACAGCTGCGTGTCCTGCGCGAAGTTCTGGCGGTCGCGCGCGGACAGCCCCGGCACGCCCGACAGCGCCTCCGACACGTTCACGCCGGGCTGCGCGGCGCTGCCGTCGAGGTCGATCGTGCTGAGCGAGGCCGGCACGTCGAACGGCGCCACGCCGTGCAGCCGCGCCGAGGCGACTTCGACCCGGTCGAGCGTCACCGCATCGGGCGAGCCGTCGGCCGATGCGGTCGATGCGAGGCTGGCCGACAGCATGGCCAGCCACGGCCAAGCACGCGCGCGTGAATGTTTCGACGAGGACGTCATCAGAAGACCAGTTTGCCTGTCATGGCGTTCCAATGCGCCTGGAACAGGATCCGGTCGTTGGAGTCGACGACGGCCCGGCAGGTGTTCGCGACCGCCCCCGGAGCGATCGCCGGCAACGGCAGGGCGAAGGATATGAACAGACATGCGCGGGCCTCCATTCACGGGTACGGCGCGATGCCGGGGCATCAAAAAGGAGAGGCCGCCGAACGACGCTCGATTGAGCCTGACAACGGAACCGTCGAAGGGTTCCCGGCGGCCCGGCCCACACGATGACATCCCGGGTCGTCATTGGTCCTGCGGGAAGCCCCGGCTTGGCCCTGTCTCTCCATCGCATCCCCCATGTCGGCCACGACCCGCAGCCCTCGGGATTTTGTTCAGGAGGACATGCGGCGGCAGGCGCGCGCAAGATTTCTCCCTTCGGCCGAAATGACAAATCAAAAGCGAAAAACCACCTGCTGTCATTTCGAGCGACTCTTGTCATTTCGACCGAAGGGAGAAATCTTGCGCCGAACGCCGGGATGCATACGCGCGCGTCGGCCACCTGGCGCCAACGGATCATATGCGCCGCACTCGGCAGAAGATGCAGATGTGATGGAGAGACAGGGCAAAGCCGGGGGGATACTGATCTGGTCCTGCAGGTTTGCCGGTGGATGCCTGCCATCGCGCTCGTGGGAATGACGAGGTTGAACCCCATGACTGTGGACGTGCCTACCGCCCCCCGGACAAGGCCCCGGCTTCCCGGTTCTGGATCGCCGTCCAGGCATGTCGCAATTGCCGCAGCACCCGACGCGGCCATGACGGGAGCGCGCGACAGAGCGCCCGCTCATGTCACCGCCGCGACCGCCTTCGCCACGTAGTCGAGGTTCTTCATGCTCAGCGCGGCCACGCAGATCCGCCCGGTGCCGACGGCATAGATGCCGAACTCCTCGCGCAGGCGCTCCACCTGCGCACGCGACAGGCCCGAGTACGAGAACATGCCCGCCTGGCGCTGGATGAATTCGAACTGCGGCGCGCCATTGGCCGCGAGCCGTTCCACCAGCCCCGCGCGCAGCGCGTGGATGCGCGTTCGCATCTGTCCGAGCTCGTCCTCCCAGGCCGCACGCAGCGCCGGATCGTTGAGCACGCCGGCGACCAGCGCAGCGCCGTGCGTCGACGGGCTGGAGTAGTTGGCGCGGATCAGGCGCTTGACCTGCGACTGCACGCGCCTGCTTTCGTCGGCGCTGTCGCTGACCACGGTCAGCGCGCCGACGCGCTCGCCGTACAGCGAGAACGACTTCGAGTAAGAGCTCGCGACCACGAAGTTGCGGATCGGCGAAGCGGCCAGCAGCCGGATCGCCAGCGCATCCTCGGCGATGCCCCGGTCGAAGCCCTGGTAGGCCATGTCGACGAACGGGAACAGCCTGCGTTCGTGCAGCAGCGCGATCACCTGTTCCCACTGCGCCGGCGAGAGGTCGGCGCCGGTCGGGTTGTGGCAGCAGGCGTGCAGCAGAACCACGGTGCCCGCTTCCAGCTTGCGCAGGTCGGCGAGCATGCCGTCGAAGTCGAGCCCGTGCGACGCGGCGTCGAAATAGGTGTAGTCGACCACCTCGAAGCCGACCGCGCCGAACACCGCGCGATGGTTCTCCCAGCTCGGGTTGCTGATCGCGATGCGCGCGGCCGGCAGCGTCTTCTTCAGCAGCTCCGCGGCCACGCGCAGCGCGCCGCTGCCGCCCACGGTCTGCGTGGTCGCGGCGCGGCCCTCGCCGACCAGCGGCGAGTCCTGGCCGAACAGCAGCTCGCGCGTGGCGCGGGTGTAGTCGGGCATGCCGTCGATCGGCAGGTAGCCGCGCGGCTTGCTTTGCTCGGCGAGGCTGCGCTCGACCTGCTGCACCGCGCGCAGCACCGGGATGCGCCCGTGCTCGTCGTAGTAGATGCCTACGCCGAGATTGACCTTGGTGGCGCGGGCATCGGCGTTGTAGGCCTCGGTCAGGCCGAGGATGGGATCGCCGGGGACCAGTTCAACGTTCGCGAAAAAAGACACGGCAGCAGTCGTCGGAAAGAGGGGAGGGGAAGGATTTGCCGGAAAGCGCGGCGAAAACCGCGCAACTTTAGCATCTCCGCGGTGCCCGCCCGCGTTCGTTGCGGACGGAACGTTCCCCAGGAGCGACCCGTAGGAGCGCCTTCAGGCGCGATGCTTTTGCCGTTCGCGGGCAACGGGACAAAAGCATCGCGCCTGAAGGCGCTCCTACGGGCCGGGCATGCGCTCAGACGTCGCCGTCGCCCGCCCAGCCCTCGCCGCTGCCGCGCTGGTAGACGACGTCGGTATCGAGCACCTCGCCGGCGGGAATCGAATCCTGCGCCGCCAGCCGCGCGTAGATCGGCGTGAAATCGGGCGCGGTCGCGTCGATCAGCTGCTGGAAGCTGTCAATGACGAAGTAGGTCTTCTGGAAGGTATCGATGCGGTAGCGCGTGCGCATGATCCGTTCCAGGTCGAAACCGATGCGGTTGGGCGCTGCGCTCTCCAGGGCATGGATCGACTCGCCCTTCGACGAGACAATGCCGCTGCCGTAGATGCGCAGCCCGTCGTCCTGCCGGATCAGGCCGAACTCGACCGTGTACCAGTACAGGCGGGTGAGGTTCTGCAGCGCCTCGGGGCCGACCGCGTGCGCCTTTACCCCGCCGCGACCGTAGGCCTGCATGTAGTCGGCGAAGACCGGGTTCATCAGCAGCGGCACGTGGCCGAACAGGTCGTGGAACAGGTCCGGCTCCTCGATGTAGTCGATCTGCTCCGGCTTGCGGATCCACCACGTCACCGGGAAGCGGCGGTTGGCGAGGTGGTCGAAGAAATCGAGTTCCGGCAGCAGGCCCTCGACGCCGATCAGCCGCCAGCCGGTGGCCTCGCCCAGCACCGCATTGAGTTCGGCGTACTTGGGGATCGCGTGCGGGGTCATACCCATGGCGTCCTGCGCCTGCAGGAACTCGTCGCTGGCCCGGCCGACGAGGATCTCGCGCTGGCGCGCGAACAGCGTCGCCCAGGTGGCGTGGTCTTCGGCGGTGTAGCCGTCCCACGGCTGCTCGACGATGCCGGTGGCGTAGACGGGCACCTTGCCCTTGTCGGTATGCAGGTTCTCGACGCGGCGCGGCTGCGGCTGTGCGGACATGGCGGTTCTCCGAAAGGACCACCCGCTTCCGCTCCCCGCGAACGGGAGAAGGCCGGGGTGGGGGCACGCAACTGCAGAATATCTTCCAATCCGCGCAACAGGCTTGCAAAAGTTGCAAGTGATAGGTCGATCAGCGCAAGATTCATGCGATATAAGCGAAATCAGCGCAACATATGCCCGCCATCGACCTCGACCGTACCGACCTCCTGCTCCTCGCCGAGCTCCAGCGCGCCGGCCGCCAGACCAACGCCGAGCTGGCCGAACGCGTGCACCTGTCCGCCTCCGCCTGCCTGCGCCGCGTGCAGCGGCTCGAGCGCGAGGGCGTCATCGCCGGCTACCGCGCCGAACTCGACGGCGACCGCCTCGGCCTCGGCCTGCAGGCCTTCGTCCGCGTGCAGCTGGCCAGACACGACGCCGAGTCGGTCACCGCGTTCGCAACGCGCGTCAACGACTGGCCCGAAGTGACCGCCTGCCACGCCCTCACCGGCGACATGGACTACCTGCTGCACGTCGCCGTGTCCGACCTCGAGCACTTCTCGCGCTTCCTGCTCGACAAGCTGCTCGCCGACGCGCGCGTGGCCGACGTCAACTCCAGCTTCGTGCTGCGCACGGTGAAGGCCTTCCGCGGACTGCCGCTGCCGGAGGCGTAGCTACCGGTCGAGCGGACTGAGCACTCCGCCCGCGCCGCGATTGAGCACGTGCGTGTAGATCTGCGTGGTGGCGACATCCTTGTGGCCCAGCAGTTCCTGGATCGTACGGATGTCGGCGCCGGCTTCGAGCAGGTGCGTGGCGAAACTGTGCCGCAGCGTGTGCGGCGTCACCGGCTTGTCGAAGCCGGCGAGCGTCGCTGCGCGGCGGATCGCGCGCTGCAGCACGTTCTCGTCGAGATGATGGCGCTTGACGCGGCCATCGCGCCGATCGATGCCGCGGCTGGACGCCGGGAACACGTACTGCCACGCCAGCGCGTGCCCGGCGGACGGATACTTGCGCGCCAGCGCATGCGGCAGCGCAACCTCGCCGAACCCGCGCGACAACTCCTCGAGGTGCAGCGCGCGTACCGTCGCCACCTGCAGGCGCAGCGGCTCGCGCAGCCGCGCCGGCAACACCGTGCGCCGGTCCTTGCCGCCCTTGCCGTCGCGCACCGTGATCTCGTTGCGGCCGAAGTCGACGTCCTTCACCCGCAAGCGCAGGCACTCGAGCAGGCGCAGCCCGCTGCCGTACAGCAGGCCGGCCATCAGCCAGTTGCGACCCGACAGGTGCTCCAGCAACCGCTCCGCCTCCGCGCGCGACAGCACCACCGGCAGCCGCGGCGAGCGCTTCGCGCGCACCACGTCCTCCATCCACGGCAGCTTGAGTGCCATCACCTCGCGATACAGGAACAGGATCGCCGACAGCGCCTGGTTCTGCGTACTCGCCGACACGTGGTCGTCGGTGGCCAGGCGGGTCAGGAACGTCTCCACCACCCGCCCATCCAGCGTACGCGGGTGCCGCATTCCATTCGCCCGGATATACCGGCGGATCCAGTACAGATACGCCTGTTCCGTTCGCAAACTGTAGTGTTTGACGCGCATCCGGGCGCGAACTTCGTCCAACAGCCTGGTGCGCTCCGGCATTGAAGCCCCGCCGGATACACCCGCAAGCCCGCCCCCATATCCCATACATCGGCCTCCATGCCGGATATTTCGATGATCCTCCCGCGCCCCACCCCCGCCTATCCGCACAAACCCATGATTAGCGTAGGAAAACCCCGATTGACGCCCCACAAGACGGCAAGCATAGTCGCGCTATACCCCGGTTTGGGGTCCAAATGTAGTTAGGCGGCAGGAAACATCCCGGGGCAAAGCAGCTGCGCCGCAATCGTTGCGGCCGTGGCGCTATCCGCATTTCTTGTATCAGGTGGGTGCGCCCAAGCATCCGCGCGTTCCCGTCGGCTGACGGACGGGTTCTCGGCCTTCGGGCGGGCATCGGACAGGTCACAAATCCGCGCTCCGAGTGCCCGGGCTCGCGGGTCGGCCCCTGGGCTGTGTCGCGCTCGCTCATGTGTTGTCAGGTTCCCCTTGGCTCACGGTGGGGCCACGGGCCTGCGGGTTGGCCATCGGACGGTGTCTGGCGCTCGCCCGGGCAAAGAGCGGGACACGCTTGTCGACCCTCCCTTTCCGTCGTAAGTTGCCGCCTAACAATTCGTTCAAGCCGATGCCGCTTCGCGGCACGGCTTAACTCAGCAACTGTCTTGTGATCGGGCAGATCAAGCCATGATCCACCCCTCACGCAACTCATCGCGCCGCCTGGCGTTGATGATCCCGAGTAGCTTGCGCATACACGCCACCAAGGC